>Ga0308171_1000005_pt1 | contig 1167343 bp, 1016 predicted proteins | sample PhyGR1_FD_202135 | JGI IMG/M metagenome (GOLD analysis project Ga0308171, IMG submission 202135) | Phyllosphere microbial communities from UC Gill Tract Community Farm, Albany, California, United States - DLSLSG.R1 | ecosystem: Host-associated > Plants > Phyllosphere > Unclassified | place...
TTAAGCCCACCAGCGCCGATGGTACTGCGACAAGCGGGAGAGTAGGTCGCCGCCAGTTTTTATTAAAAGTCTCATACATGAATTTGTATGAGACTTTTTTGTTTTATACCTATACCTATACCTATACCTATACATATCTATACCTACCATACCCTACCATAGCAATAAAAGATAAATGATCAGTGATGAATGATAAATGATAAAAGATCATTCATCAATCATCATTTATTATTAATGCTAGCTATCTAAACTCTTTTCGAAGAAACAATCCAACATTGGTTTTGGTTACAGGATTTAAGCCATACTGATCAAAATCTATAGCAAGTCCATATTGAAAGGCTTTGTTGTCCAATCCTATCCGAAATTGTTGCTGACTTCTACGGTGTAGTTTAAAATCTAACCAGCTGGTAGTGGCCAGTAGCTGGGTAAAGAGCTGATAATCTCGATTGATTGGATACCGATAATTGATCATTACAATAGCTTCCCGCAAAGGAATATTGATTACCATGTAAGAAAGAAGTATTATAGCGGATAATCTTGGAGTACGTTTGGAATATTGTGCTGTTAGAAAAGGAGTAATTCCGGTAGTATTAACGAATTTCATTCCGGCACCCGCCGCAAAAGGACCTGCGTAATTATAGGTTACAGCCATATTACTAAATACTTCATCAAAACGGCGATCATCTTTAGTATAGAAGCTGTGTACAGCTGTTATGTTAAGAAAATTAAATTTCTTCTGTCTATCAATTTTTTTTGTAACAATTGTGGACAGTAGTATTTTTCTATAACCTGCATCAATCTCTGTTTGAATTATCGGTGGAGATGGGATACTATCATTGGTGATTTGTGCGTGAAATAAGTATGATAAAAGTAAAAGGCAATAGCTGAAATTTTTTTTATACGAATAAAGCATAGAGATATAAGTTTTAAAATAAACAATTAAAATAGGTTGTATCAAAAACAGTAAGAATAAATCTATCTTTGTTCTATTGTATTAATGTCTTTTCTTAGAAGCCCTGAAGCTTTCCAATAAATGATACTTGCTAGCCATGCTACACCTGTTGCAGATAACAATGAATAGCGTATGGCATTAACACTATATGTTTCAGACAAAAGATCATTGAAAAAGCCTGGGACAGAACTGCCAAATCCATGACCGATAAAGTTGCAGGAAATGGTTAATATTGCGGCAGCCAGTGTACGTACTTCAACACGTGTGACTGTCTGAGCTACACCCCACGATACTCCAATATGAAATGCGAGAAAAAATGTTGTCATACCGAGTCCTATAATGGCCATAGCAGCATTTGTGGAAAATAGGAATACAAGAGAAAAGGCGGCACATAAAAATGTTGCTATAGCTGGGATTTGTAAGATATATTTATAATCTTTCTTTCCAAAGGTATTAGAAAGCCATCCTCCAAGAAAGGCACCTGCAAGACCCGTTCCCCCTTTCACCACTCCTACAATCAATCCTATTTGTTTTCCATTAAAGTGATAAATTCTTCTGAGGAAAGTTGCTTCCCATGTACTTAATGCATAAATCACGAAAGCTCCCATCGTGGTTGCGATGAGTACAAGAAGATAACTTTGCCGGCTAAAAATGTCTTTAAGGGCTTCTTTTAAAGGAATTCCATGCTCTTTTAGTTTGTAATGTTCTTCTGAGCTGCCTCGTAATGGTTCTTTCATTGTTAAACGGATAATGAGAGCAAGTATAAGTCCTGGTGCTCCGGCAAAAAAGAAGGCATAACGCCATCCCAACATTTGGCCTACAAGACCAGCAATGATATAGCCTAACAGTATTCCAATGTGAAGACCTCCGGAATAAATGCTGAAAGCTTTAGGACGCTTTTCTTTCGGGAAAAAATCGGAAAGAAGAGAATGACCAGGAGCAGACCCCATTGACTCTCCAAAGCCAACCATGATCCTGGCAATAGTAAGCTGAAGAGTATTAGCCACAAGTCCGCTAAAAGCAGTCATGGCACTCCATATAGTAAGTCCTGTAACCACAATATTCCTTCTGTTATATCGGTCGGCAAGTCTTGCAACGGGAAAGGTCATGGCAGAATAAAATGCAACGAAAGCGAAGCCTGATAATAAACCCATCACAGTGTCTGATAGGTGGAATTCCTCTCTGATAGGGTCCAAAAGTACATTGAAAATTACCCGGTCCAATAACCCTAGCGCAAATACCAGAGTCAGTAATAGTAGTGCATAATTAGGCTGGGTTTGCCCCAGCCTTTTATGCTCAGAAATTTGAGAGTCCATATAAGTTTTATTTTTTATGTGAATATGGTATATCCCTAGTTGATCTGACTCACGACCCTGTTAATTTGGGCAACGTGGATAGCATCATGCTCAACGATAAAATGATCAATAAAATCCCTAAGCTTCATTAATCCGAATTTAGGATTCATATGCTGAATTTCCTTTTCTAGGTCGGAAGGGGTCAGCTTTTCAAATAAACGAGTAATTTCGGTATAGCTTTTTTCCAACCTGTCCCGGATTTCTGTTGGTGATGGTTGAGTCTTATCCGCTTCTTCTATATTGGCTAAACGAATTGGATTATCCATTTTTCTACCAATAGAAATAGAAGGATCATCCAATACTTTTTGAATTTCGTTTACAAAGAAAATCCGGGCTTCACCAATATGCCAGAATACAATACCACAAGACCACTCTTCGCTCGAAGGCCTTATATATAGCTTTTGTATGGGAACAACTTCGTCTAACAGATTCAGAAATTTTTTTTGGGAATGTTGAAGAGATTCCTTGATCTCCTCAAGAGTTAATGTTGTATTGCTCATGATTTATGTTTTAAGAATCGTATTTATTTAATCGTATTTTGTAGCAAGCCGATATTGGTAATTTCTACTTCCACTACATCTCCTCTTTGCATGAATACTTTTGGAGTTCTCCCAAATCCGACACCAGAGGGAGTGCCAGTGGCGATGATGTCTCCGGGATTCAGGGTCATGATTTCTGATATAGCTTCAATAAGGGTGGGAACATCAAAAATGAGATCACCAATAAAAGACTCCTGCATTACTTCTCCATTGAGTCGAAGGGTAATTCTGGAAGCAGCAAGATCTTCTATTTCGTCGGGGGTTACCAGCATAGGGCCTATAGGTCCATGTCCATCAAAGTTTTTTCCCTGCATCCACTGAATAGTTCTAAATTGATATTCACGTACTGTTACATCATTAAAGCATGAATACCCAGCTACATAGTCCAAGGCGTTCTCTTTTTTTATATTTTTCCCTTTTTTACTGATAATAACAGCCATTTCGGCTTCATAATCTAAAGAATTAGAAAGGTCTATATACGGAACATCTTGTCTATGTCCGTTTAATGTCGTTGCCATTTTAGCAAATAATACAGGTGTGGAAGGCATTTCTCTTTTCATTTCCATAATATGGTGCTTATAATTCAGTCCCACACATACAATTTTTTCGGGAGATCCTACTATAGGAAGCCATTCAATCTGATCTTCTTTCCAAATCGCATTTTCCGGAAGTTGATTCCAGTTTGCCACAGCATATGCGATAACTTTTTCAGCATCTGATAATCCGGAACTGCTTTTTAGAGATTCTTGTATACTGGGAGGCAGGGAAAGCTTTGCCAGGCGGGCAATTTCATTAAGATCAATGATTTTTTCCTGAACAAAAGCCCCGAATTTGGGCTGTGAAGAGCCCACGGTAAACATTAATAATTTCATTGGATGTATTTTAAAATTTTAAATTGATTAGAAGAATTAGAGAGGACTTTTAAAGACTTCGCGAACGGTTTGATAACCATCGTTTTCGAGATAAGGTTCTTCTCTGTATTTATCGAGTGTCTGCATCAGCGGGGTATCATTTACGGAGAATAGGATTGCATCAGAATCCTCTGAAATGTTACAATGTTCATGATAGGCCCAGGTAGGAATCACAAAGAAATCCCCTTCCGACCAGTTAAATTGTACCCCATCTATCACTGAATAGCCATTTCCTTCAAAAACATAGTATACATTGCTGGAAACATGACGATGGGCTTTGGTATGTACTTTAGGACGGATCATTTGTATTGATGCACCAAAGGTTTTCATGACTGCCTTTCCATTGAATGAATTAACGTATTCCAGGGCAACATCATCATAAGGACTCGCTTCATCTGCTTCTTTAAGATCATTAAGTGCTTTTAGGGTGTCTTTCCATTTAAAAACTGATACCGGAGGATATTCATTATTAGAAGGTTCCCATAAAGGACGGTAATTACCATTGCCATGCTTCAGTACAGACGCATTCATTTTTTTGGTTATTTCCTGTTGATCCAAATGGTAGGATTCAAAAAAATTGGCATTGAGATAGTTGGTAAGCGGAATGTCTAAAGCGTCTAACCAGATCGCATGTTTATCATTGGTAGAGCCATGGTCGTGCCACAGCATGGGGGGATTAAGTACATAATCTCCTCTTTCCAAAAAGATTCTATTTCCTTCAACTGTACTATAAGAACCCTCGCTTCGGATAATGAATCTTGAGGCCTGTGAAATATGGCGGTGTGGAGGAGCGATCTCTTTACCATTTAACCATTGTAATGCCATCCATAAAGTTTCAGTGGCATAAGGTTTTCCATTAAGCCCTGGATTGCTTAATCCTAAAGCACGTCGGTCCCCTCCTTCTTCAAGATTTACGAGCTTTCCGGAAGCTGCTGCCAGTTCATAAAGTTGATCCCATTTCCAAAGCCAGGGGATTGCAGCCGGATTAGGCCGTAGCGGTAATACATCTTGCTCGACAAGCCAAAGAGGAACTAGATTTTGTTCTTTTAGTTTGGAGTATAACGCTGCTTTTTCTTTCATAATATAGTATTTATGATATTATTTTACTTTGTTTTTGTAAAATATGGATTATTGCTTTTATGATGTAAATAATATGGTGATGTTAAATTTAGATATAAATAAATGAATTTTCCAAATTAAATTTGAATAAATTTAAATATTTTGATAATGCATTCTTTTTGTATTATTATTTTTAAATAGTATTTAAAGTAATATTTTGAGGTTGATAAAAAAATAGAATTGTAATGAGTATATTTGTATAAAACATCTGTATGTCGACCAAACACATCATTATGTCTATGTTGGAAATAGCCCCTATGACAGGTTACGAAATTGCTCAAAATTTGAGTACTTCAGTAGTTCCGTTTTGGAGTGCTACAGCTAGCCAGATTTATAATGCTCTTAAAAGTATGAAAGAGAGCAACCTGGTAGAAACTGAAAATAGTATCAGGGGAGAAAAAATGAATGTGGAACAGTATACCCTTACCGACAACGGTCGAAAAGAGCTTGATGATTGGATTCAGGATGATATTCAATATATCCCCATTCGGGAGCCTTTTTTACTTTGGTCTTCTTACATGGAAAAGTGTACGTTAGAACAGGCACTTTCTGTGATAGATAAACATATTGAAAAATTTGAAAAAAGAGCACGCCAGCTTGAAGAAGCTACCTATAAAATACAAACCAATGAGTACAAGCTGATGAAAATGAGATCGGAATCTACTCCAAAAGAGAAGTTTAAAAAAATTCAGATGGCGCGTGCTTTTGCTTATGGGGAAATTGCTGCCAAGGCAAGGTTTGAGGTTGAACAGGCAAAACGAATCCGACAATTTGCCTATTCTTTTTTTTCAGAAAATGATTTGTAAAAGCCTGTTAGGTAAATATTCTGATTTTCCTAATTGTTGTAATGCAACAGAAACACGATATTACGGTTAAAATATAGTGGGATATTTTATTTTGCCGTCATTTTTTTGATTTGAATATAAATGTGTTAGATTCAAATTTATACATTAATTCCTCTTTTTAGATTTTGCTACTTTGTTAAATAGTATTAAAATATTATGTTTGTGTCACATCACATTAATATAATATGAATAAAACACTATTTAGGATTGGTCTACTACAATCTGCATTCTTTTGTTTCAATGGACTTTATGCACAATCTACAGATTCAATTAAAACTTCAAAAATTGATGAAGTAGTTGTTACTGCATATGGTGTGAAAAAAGAGAAGAAATCTTTGGGATATTCTTTCCAGGATGTTAAAGGACAGGCTTTAGTAGACGCTAAGGAAAACAATGTCACCAATGCACTAACAGGTAAGGTGGCGGGACTTCAGGTTGTAAAGGGCGGATTTGGACCGGCTTCATCTTCCAGAATCAATATCAGGGGATTCAATTCCTTTGAAGGAGATAGCCAGCCTTTAATTGTCGTGGATGGTATTCCCATTAATAATTCAGCCGGAGTAAAAGGCAGGAGCCAGGACGGGGCAAAGAATAATGATTTGTGGAACCCGGATACTGATATGGGAAATGGTTTAAGTGATATTAACCCTGACGATATCGAAACTATTTCTGTTCTTAAAGGAGGAGCTGCATCGGCATTATACGGAGCAAGAGCTGGAAACGGGGTTATTCTCATCACAACGAAATCCGGCAAAAAGAAAGGAGGAGTAGGCATCACGTACTCCACAAGTTTAGGTTTTGAAAAGATATTTATGAAGCCCGACTTGCAAAATAACTTTGCTCAGGGAAGCAACGGACTTCCAAATCTGCCAAGTAATCTTGATAATACAAACAGCTGGGGACCTCAGATCGATGGAACAGATATGAAAGTCTATGATAACCTCAAAGGTTTTTTCAGGACAGGTACGAGTGTCCAACATACAATAAGTTTTCAGGAAAACCTGGGCGAGGGAACAAACTTATATACTTCCGGAAATTATTTATACGACAATAGCCAGGTTCCCAACTCGAAGTATGAAAGGTGGAATTTTATGGCTAAAATGAATTCTAATTTCGGGGCACAAAAGAGATGGACCGCTGATGTGAAAATCCAGTATATAAGTACTAAAGCAAATAATCGTCCTAACGGAGGTTTGGATAATAATACTTATGGTAGTGTCTTATTAATGCCGAGAAATATTGATATAAGAGATTACAAAGAAGGAATGACCGAGAATAACGTTACGCAGAGATGGATAACAAATAACGGAGTTAATCCTTATTGGGCTTCTTACAATAGGTTGAACGAAGATAAAAAAGACCGCTTCTTGCTAAGTGGTTATCTTAAATATCAATTCAATGACTGGCTGAGTGCGGATGTTCGCTTAGGAACGGACTTTTATTCCTTGGATGCCAATGCGAAAACATGGACGGGATCCAGGCTGAATAATTCTTATAATACAAGCCAGGAAAAGTTTTATGAGAATAATTATATAACGAGTTTGAATGCCAAAAAGGACAATATTATTGGAAAATGGGGTGGTTCCTTATCGATATATGGACAAATGATGGAAACAAGGACAAATGCGATCTATCTTTCAGCTCCCAATCTGACTTCTCCCAACTTTTTTAATATCAATAATTCTGTAGGTAATCCTGACATACGGGAAGTTATTTTAAATAAAAAAATCAACTCAGCTTTTGCAGCGGCAGAGATAAATTATGATGGATATTGGTTTATTAATGCTACAGCAAGGAATGATTGGTCATCAACGCTTACGGTAGAAAACCGGTCTTATTTTTATCCTTCTATAAGTACTTCATTGGTTATTACCGATATGCTTGCAAAAATAAACGGGACTAAGCTCAAATTTTTATCTTTTGCTAAAGTAAGAGCTTCTTATGCTGTAACTGGGAACTCGCTGGAAGCCTATGAACTTTACAATACTTTTGAAGTTAAAAAAGATCCTAACGGAAACGTAACAGCAGATCGGAAAAAGATTTTATATGATCCGAACTTAAGGAATGAAAAACTTAAAACATTTGAAGTTGGTCTGGATCTGCGATTATTTAACCGGATTTCACTGGATGTCAGTTATTACAATACCAAAGCAACTGATCAGCTGATCAACCTGCCAATGAATCCTCTTTCAGGGTATGAGAAAAAAAAGATCAATGCAGGAGGTCTGCAGAATCAGGGAATTGAAGTAGTATTCAATACGGATATTGTTAAAAAACAGGATTTTACGTGGAATACGAATGTCAATTTTTCCCAAATGACAAGCAGAATTGATAAGATCGATGGAGAGGTTACTAAATATTCGCTTGGCGGATTTGATGATGTAAGCATATTCGCAGAGGTTGGAAGAAGATATGGTGCTATATACGGCTCCAAATTTAAGAGGGTTGAAGATGCGAGCAGTCCTTATTTTGGTAAACTGATCGTAGATGGAAATGGTGCGCCTCAAAAGGAAACCGGTCTTTTCTATTTGGGAAATCAGTCTCCTAAAGCATTATTTGGTTTTACCAATAGTTTTGTTTACAAAAATTTTGGTCTTTCCTTTCAGATTGACGGGCGTATCGGTGGAGAATTTTTCTCAGGAACCCAATTAGCATTGCAAAAATCAGGTTTAGCGAAAGATACTGCACCTGGCGGAAAACGCGATAATTTTGTAGTGGACGGAGTCGTTGCCGGAAATAATGGAGGCTTTACAGCCAACACTAAAGAGATTACACAGCAGAATTACTGGGAAGCGGTTACCACAGGAAATTTAGGTATTACAGAACAGAATATTTATGATGCAACGAACATACGACTAAGAAATATTCAGGTTTCTTATAACTTTCCAAAGACAATGTTTGAAAAGTTTGTGATAAAAAGCGCTAAAGTGGCATTCACAGCAAATAATGTTTGGATGATCTATAGTAAGGCAAAGGGAATTGACCCCGAATCAGTGTTTGCTATAAGTTCAAATGCGGTAGGTTTTGAAAACCTTGCCTTTCCGACCATGAGATCATATTTATTTACCATAACCTTAGGATTTTAATACAATACCCATGAAAAAATATATAATTACACTTCTCGTATTAATTTTTGTAGCATTTTCAGGATGTAAAGATTTTGAAGAAATTAATACAGATCCGTTATCTGCCAATATTGATCAGGTGCAGCCTGAATATTTTTTAAACAGTTCAATCTTAGGAGCACAGCAAGATCCCAATATTGCAGAAAGAGTTTTTGTGTTATACTGGAAAACAGCAGCAAGGCAGCATCTCAGTACGGGTATAGCCGGCGGTACGGATAATGATGCATGGAGTGTGGAATATTGGAAGTATATCTCACAATGGCTGAATAATGCCAATGCTACGATTCAAATTGCCAATGAAAAGAAAGCTAAGGGTCAGGGGCTGCCTCATTATGACAATTTGATTCAGGTTGCCCGTATATGGAGAGCCTATCTAATGAGTGAGTTTTCGGATAATTTCGGACCTCAGCCGATCCAGGCATTTCAGGCAGTTAATCCTGATTTTAATTCTGAAAAAGAAGTATATTACTATATCCTGGAGGAATTAAAAGATGCTGTGGGCAAAATCGATCTTAATCAGCCGGTGCCTGCGGACAATATCTCAAAATATGATCTTGCCTATAAATTAAAATGGAATTTATGGGTTAAATATGCCAATTCGCTTCGCATGAGAATAGCAATGAGAATTTCTGAAGTAGATCCGGTTAAGGCAAAATCAGAATTTGAGGCGGCTGTGGCAACTAATAATTTTATAAGCGTAAGTACCGAAAATTTTAGTGTCGCGGAAAAACCGGGATGGGATGCTCTTACCGGTGTGATGTCGCGTGAATGGAATTCACAGTTATTATCTGCTACTCTTAACAATCTATATGTTGGATTAGGAGGTATAAATTCTGCAGATCAACTTAGCGCTGATAAGCATAGTGCAATACGGGACGAAGATTATATTGGAATAAGATATGATGAGCAGTTCACAAAACTTACTAATGATCCATCCGCAGGATATTGGCTGGATGGAATTCCGAACAAAATGGATCCTAGGGCATACAAAACATTTTACATTCCCGGTGATTTCAACAATCCTATTTATTCTCTTTATCCTACTTATACCAACGATGCGAAAACCAATTATGGAGAACTGAAATTTTCAGATAATACGACCATTACTGTAAATGCAGTCAATACCTGGAATGCATTTACTATTGGAAACTGGGCCGAAAAAGGACAAAGGAATGGATTACGAGGATTAATTGGCCGTGCACCGGCGTTGGGTAAGCAATACAGGGAAAGCGCTAATTCCAGGATGTTTTTTGCGAGCTGGGAATCTTATTTCCTGATTGCAGAAGCTGCTTTGAAAGGATGGTCAACTCCAATGAGCGATGAAGCCGCCTATAACAAAGGGATCCAGGATAGCTTTACTTATAATGGGGTTTCTCAATTTTACGGTCAGTATATTGCTTCTACCCATTATAACCGTGACGGAACTTCTGTTGCATACAATCATATTTCGGAACCTGGAGCAACACACACAATGAAGTACAAAGATCCGGCGACCAATAATTTGGTCTCAGTCTCTGTTAACTATCCAGTCAATACGATCTACAGAAATGGAGCATTTAAAAATGATAAATTAACTAAAATCATTACGCAAAAGTATTTGGCTAACATGCCGTGGCTTCCGCTTGAATCATGGAATGACCACCGAAGGCTGGGATTGCCGTTTTTTGAAAATCCGGCTGTGGAAACTCCCTTAGTTAACTTACCAGCTATTACAACAGGTAATTATATGACGAATTCAATTAAGAATTTTCCTCAGAGACTAAGGTATCCAAGCAGCTTCCGTAATTCGGATCCCGATGGCTATCAGAAAGCTGTACAGCTTTTAGGGGCAGAAGATGCTATACTGACTCCGCTATGGTGGGCAAAACACTAATAAAAATAATTCTTTTTATCCCTGTTCAGACCTTGAGCAGGGATTTTTATTTGAATTATATCGGTCCTATTGTAAAAACTATCCTTGCGTTATAAGTTGCAGCCGGAATTGTTACAGATACTCCCGTTAATTCCAATTGAAGAGGAATATTGCTATATGAGGCAAGAGCTAATACAGCAGTAATTCTGAATAATTCAAGATCAGCTTGGGTAATAGCCTGGTAAGTTGTACCTCCGGTGATGGAGCATAATACGCAAACTGTGGTTCCGTTACCTGTTCTCCTTATATTTAAAACCAGAGAATTATTCCATGTGGGATCCGGTATATAGCGTACCGTTACCTTAGCCGTACCAAGTAATAAAGGGACACTTGCAGCCAGAAGAATTTGATTGGTTGCACTTTCATACGTTCCGGCATAATTTGTTCCTGCTTCAGTGATAGGAGGGATGCTTACGGTCCAGTTGCTGCCACCTACCGTTAAAGATTGTGCATGAGCAGAGCCCGTCAATATGATTAATAAAAAAACACACAGACTACTTATAGCGTGCTTTCCTTTCTTTAAAAAATTCATATTGTATTCCATTTCTTTTTTTTATTCGGTGATGGTATAGGTAATGACTACCGGAGTATTGGTACTCGTTATGTTTCCATAAGTACTGGGAACTAAGCTAATGCTTAGTCTGTGTCCATTGTTAGCTCCGTTTCCGGTAAATGCACCTCCTATGCCTGTAATGATATTAACTGCTGTTGTGGTTAAGGTTACCTGTGCAGCTGGAGTACCCAATGTGCCTCCACCCGAGCCGGATGCAGTAGCAGCTTGTAACCTTATATTGATTCCGGGAATTACCTGGTTAACAGATGCAGTGACTCTCCTTGTGAGGCCACCAGCAGCGATGGCCGAAGTATAGTTGATCCATTTTGTTGTATTTACTGCTGGATTTACCAAAGGCAGGCCTGCTTCAGTAGGGGCTGCAAAACTTAATGTGATGTTTCCTGCAGGTTCGATATCCAATAATGTTACAATAGGTAACGTCGCAGCAACTGAGATCTGCGAAAAAGCTTTGCCAGATATTGAAATTATTGAAATAAATATCACATAAAATAAGGTTGATAGTGATCTCATTTTTGTTTTTTTATGGTATTATATCCTACTTTTATGCTTTCTTTTTGATACTTAATTTCGGTTTGCTGCTTTACGACATCAATAACAAGGGATTTTGTTTCAGAAGGATGTAAGGTAAAATGAAAGGCATCCATTGATATTTTGTAGCGTTTGTCAAGGCCATTTCTATACAACTTAATATCCCAATCTCCCGGGCGTAAATAGGTGAAATCGAAATTTTCTCCTATATAAGCTATTTTACGATAGGTCTGGTCTCCATTGGAAGCTTCAATAATGATGCTTTCTTTTCTTTTTTTCTCTTTCTTAAGCTGGAACTGAGCAAAACTGAGCTGATTGGGATCCGTAGTTTCCTTAAATTGAATAACTCCCTGAATAGCGGCAGCAGTGGTTAAACCAAAATTAAATATATTCTCTTTATTTGTTAACAATACGGTAGCAGGAAGGCTGATATCCGGAATATCATTAATGTCAGTGGTTGAACGGTCGATTTCTAAAATATAGTCTCCCGGATTTATATTTTTAAAAATGAAATTTCCGTTTTTATCTGTAATGGATAAATGATTTCCCATAGTAAGTCTTATGCCCTCCACTTTTTTAACTCCCAGATTTCCGATATTTCCAGATAGTGTTGTGTACTCTGCAGTTTTTTGTACCGGCATATTCAGACGCCAGGTGTATCGTAATGAAAAAATAAAATCTTTGTTTCCTAATTGTCCTCTCTGCAAAGCATATCTACCTGATACATCAAATTCATGGCCCGGAAAAATCTGCTGATGAAATAAGACCTCAAAAAGGTTGCGGTCATTAAAATATTCTTCAGGGATATAGTTATTCTGATAGAAAATACTAAGATTTGTTTTCGGTGAAAATCTACTTATGACACGGGCACCATAGTATATCTGTTCCTGGTCTTGTAACTGATACCGGGAAGTTATTGCGTAACTTCCAAATACATTGAAGGAGGTTTTCACCTTTTCAAAAGCCAGATTTACAGTGTAAAAGCTGGAATTTCCCGTAAATCCACTCAGGTAATTATCTGTCTTTCCAAATTGCCCCTGAAGATTGACCTGAAAAATACCAATCTGCTGATCAATACTTACCCTTACGAATCTTTCATAATAGTCAAACTGTCTCGGTTCAAGACGATCTTTATATTTCTGATATCCGTTGTATAGCATGATAGAACCATTTTTGAGATACCTGTAGCTTATTCCATATTGAAAATAATTTCTGTAAGGAGCTGCTAAAAACAAAGTATCTCTTTGAAAATTTCGGGCATCCTGAACATAATTGGCAAATGCATTGAGCCTGGAGGAGATCTTATACTGGATGTTACCGTTAAATGTGCTTGTATTGCTGAAATATCCTGCAAAATCAGGACTTGATTTCATATACATCAGATTTCCATTGATTTTCGTGTAGCTGGCAAGAAGCTGAACCATGTAGGCATTTCCTTCCATTCGATCTGTTTTGCTATAGGCTACTTCACCGGAAACATCAAGATTTTTATTCAGTTTGAATTTTCCGGTAGCATAGGGAAGGTGAGCGTTAGAATCTAATCTCAGACCACTGAAACTTAAACTTGTTTCACCGGGTCTTGGAATCTTGTACAAATAACCTGCTGTAATTTCAGATTCTTTATGAAGCCTGAATGTGGAATATACATTGAATTCATCTTTGATATCCCGGAAAAATCTAGGGTGATTGTAAAATCCTCCGATACTGACCTTTTTGAAATTATAACGAATTTCAGCTCCACGGCCATATCGTGCATACTCGGTAAGATAAGAGGAAGAATAGGTCTTGTCTCCCAGATGAACGAAAAATTCATCCCGTCTGTAGTTAATAAAATACTCCTCATATTGGGTGAAGGAATTGAATTCAACCGGGTTGGAAGTTACAGCGTGAAATTCCAATGTCCCTTTATTTTCTTTATCCAGCGTTCCTTTACCATACAATTCACCCTGGAAGCCATCGTGGTATTCTCCTCTGTTTTTCATTCCAATAAAAGCCATCGAGGCGGAAACCGGTAAACGATGGTATATATCATCTTCATCAGGTTTAACAGAAATAATTTTCGTACTGCTGTAAGCCGTTTGGGTTTCTGCCGGATGATCCACTGAATACACGGACAGGTTAAGATTTTGATATTCATTTTTACCCAGATCTGGATTTGTGACCTTACTGATGTTGATTACTTTTGCTTCGCCTGGAGGTAAAAGGAGAGTTGCATCGTGATTTACCACGGCATTTTTACTTTCCAGGATCAGTTTTTCAGTAACATTTCCACTGTTTTTAAGTAGAAAAGAAGAGGTGATGGTTTCGCCTGCTTTTACGAATTCCGGAGAATTGATTGCCGTTACTGAAAGCTTTCTGACCGGGAGAACATTTATTTCTGCCGTTTTAATAAATTGATCGGTTTTATCACTTCCCAAACCTCGTAATGTTATGGTATATTTTCCCTGCGGTGTTTCTGTGGCTATACGCAATGGAACCAAATATAGGTAAGTTTCGTCGCCTGCAATTGAAACTTGATTCTTCTTTAAAATGGGAATAATGTATTGATTTGAAGTTTCAATGACAATATCATAAACCTTATTCTGAGAAGTCGTATTTTCCAGGGAAAAAGAAATAGAAGAAGCCGTTCCCGGTAGTATACTATCTTTTTTATTGACAATTTCTCTGGATTGTTTTTGTGAAAAAATAAGTACTGGGAATAGTATGAAAAGATATAAGGCCCAATTTCTAGTCATTTTTTACTTCTAGTTCCACATTGATAGCAAATGCGTTTTCATCTTCATCTGTTGCAATGATGACTGCAGTATATTTATCGGGAGGCATTTTACTGATATCAATAGGAAAGGATTTGGAGGTTTGCGGTAATAGTCCCATTGCCTGTGATGAAAATGTACCTATTTTCTCACCATTCTTTCGGTTGTATATCTCAACGGAAGCCGTTGATCTGCAATAGATTGCTCCTTGGTTTGCGATGGCAATTTTTAATATTTGTCTGCCCTCTTCTTTTTCAACTTTAATATTTTCAAACTTTAGATCTGGTTTTACCTTTTCGGAATCAAAATCAGTTATGATCTGGATGGCATACCTTACAACAGAAGTAATATTAATTCCCTGCTTACTATCACTCGGTTTTATTTCATCTACAGGTTCAACGATGACAACACTCCAGTAACTACCGGGAGAATTTAATTGATTAGGAACGGTAATTTCATAAAAGACCTCTGTTTTTTCCTTAGCCTTTAAAGTAAGAAAGGTTGTATTAAGCCTTATCCAATCCGTATTGGTCCTTTCATTCGTATGCGGAGTTGTATAGTAGATAGAACCATTTGACTGGTAACTGAAGTCCTGTAAAAATATTTTCACATTTTGAGGTTTGTCACCGGTGTTTTGCAAGGCTATTTTTCCTTTGTAAATCTGTCCGTTTTCTACCTTGTAATTATGCGAAAGCCCATTAAGCACAACGATACCGGCATGCAAAAATAGGTAAGGTAAGATCAGGAAAGTAAGAAGAAAGATTCGCTTTGTCATTCTTATTAAAAATTTTAAGTTGAAGATCATGCAATAGATGAACAAGAAGAAACTGACAAAGCGATTTCTTCTTATTCAAATATGTATTTTCAGATATTAATTGTCCGAAATAGTATAAGTTACAGTAGCAACAGTTGTCGCTGTAGCTTGTAGATCAGCGTAAGCTGCAACTCCGCCAGGTCCACTGCCTGCTGCAAGGGCATACGTAAGATTATGGCCGTTATTAGCTCCATTTCCGGTATAAGCACTTCCGATCCCAGAGATAATTGTCTGGTCTGCTGCACTTAATGTAATCAGAGCTGATGGCGTTCCTAATGTTCCCGCACCAGCACCTGTTGCCGCTGCTGCGGTAACATGAATGTCTATCCCGGGAACTAAAGCATTTAATCGAACGGTAACATTACGGGATGGATCTGCAACTGATTTTATTGAAGAGTAGTTAAGCCAAAGTGTTGTATTGGCAGGGCTTGCAACAATAGGTTGTCCAGCTTCTGTAGGAGCTGTAAATCCTAAAGTAATATTTTTGGTAGCCGCAGGTTCAATATCAACAAGCGCAACTTCCGGAACGGAAATCGTAATGGTGTGATTGTCGGTGTTGGTATCTTGTGCGTTTACATGGGCTGAAATGGCCAACGCAACTAAAGATAATGATAATGGAAGTGTGAATTTTTTCATGGTAGTTAGTTATTATTAATTTTCAAGTGAAGTTAATAAAATAAAGAGAAAGTATAAAAGATTTTATCTTTTTTATGACTCCTTACCTCCTCATTTCTAATGCGAAACATAATGAATTTTTATCACAAAATAGAGAACTATTTGATTGTTGTTATTAATAATAATGCCTAATTTTTTTATATCCGATTAAAAAATAATTCAATATTTGAGAAAATGAAAAAGAAAAAAAGTCTCACAATGCTGTAAGACTTTTGTATATTTTTTTGAAATTTCAATTGAAATTATGCCCAATGTGGATCAGAAATAGAAACTTTTCCTGTCTCTACTCTTCCTGAAAAGTGCCAGATGTGATCGGATGAACTTATTTTTATGTCATACCAGCCTTTGTTCTTTTTCAGGTTAAGGGTTCTTTTTTCTTCATCTTTACTAAGCGCAATTTTTTTACGGGTCTTTTCATACAGGTCTTCTATATCCATCATGATATTTCCATTTTTCTTCTTTTTAAATATCAATTGAGCTTCATTATTTTTCGTATCATTAAGCATTTGTATCTCTACTTCCGGTTTCTGCTGACCTTTAAATTTCCTGAAGAAACCATTGGGTCCAAAAACTTCATAATCATAATTATCCAGATAAACAGCGTGTGACAATGTTTGTTTTGAGTATAAAGCATAGGAAAAATAATAATTACCATGATCATCTAGCTTTGTTCTGTCGTAGATTAATAATGGAACTCCTGCCTCCTTCAGGTTCTCCATTTTAATACTGTTATCTGCGAGATTAACATGGTAATTGTAAGGGAGTGCATTGGATGGCTTTATCCCTCTCTCCTGAATTTCCAGTAATGCATGAGATAGCTCATGTTCAGAATGCCATTTCAGATCAGGAACAGGCTTATTCTTGGCTGCATTAATGGTTTTGGTATATTCTTTTTGATTCAGATAATCCATTTTTGGGACCGTCACATTTGAATCATTAAAAGCAGAAGTCAAATCTCCACAAATGGCTCGTCTCCAGTCACTGATATTGTCTATGGTGACATCTTTACTGAATTTTTTCCTGATGAATTTCTCAAGAAACTGTAATACAGAAGTATGATCCGAAACCTCGGAATTTACAAAACCTCCTTTTGTCCATGGGGAAGCAATGATCATCGGAACCCTGTAACCAAGTCCAACTGTTCCTTCAATACGTTCATAATCTCTCAATTGAGATGACAGCATATATTCCTGATCTTTATTAACATATTCTACCCCTTCTTTTCCATTCATGTCTACCGGCTGACTTGGATTTAGTGGCGGAGAAAACGGTAAAACATGATCAAAATAACCGTCATTTTCATCATAATTGATTATAAAAATGGTTTTTTTCCAGGTTTCAGGATCCTTCGTCAAGATATTTAGAACTTCAGAAATATACCACGCTCCATACCATGGTGATCCCGGATGGTCCGAAAAGTGCTCCGGAGCAACCAGCCAAGAAACCAAAGGAAGCTTTTTCTCTTCAACGTCCTTACGGAACTGAAATAATACATCTCCTTTAGGAACTACCAGTTTTTCTCCATGCTCATCATTTCCTGCTTCCAGATTCCAGAAATCAGGGTCTCCCGAATTATTGGTAAATGCTTTTTCGTGAAGATCTTTTTGCTTTTGGGACAATTTTGCATAGTTATCAGGATGATATGTTACCTGATCTTCTTTCAGTTCAGCAATAAGCTTTTCCAATCTTTCTTTCTGATTAGGATTTCTTTCTATTTCCTTCTGTAAGTAGCTGATAATAGAAGGAATATGCGTGTAATATCCTTTAGAGAATTTTACGTTGAACGCTGAAAACCATTCGATGGGATTATCTGTAAAATTGCTCAGCCATGCTTCCTGTTCTCCGGACATTCCTTTAGGAAGGCTGATTTCATTCTGATATATTTTCCATGAAACATTTTGTTCTTCTAATATTTCCGGAAAACTTTTCCATCTTGCCTGACGGTTACTATCATAATCAATATTTTCATTGTAAACATTTGCTTTCACTTTGCCGTTTTGCTGCTCTCTAAGAGTTCCTGACCAATGAAAAAGTCGGTTCGGAGTGGTGCCGGTAAGCGATGAACAAAAATATTGATCGAATACCGTAAATGCATCCGCAAGCTGGTAGTAGAAGGGGAGGTCTTCACGATTATAATATCCCAATGTCAGTGGGATATTTTTATAATCTTTATTTCCAGAAGCCTTAAATTGTAACCATTGATCATATTTTCCTTTGTTAAAAGCTTTCTGTTGGTCTGACCACGAATGAGGCAATGAGCTCATCCATGTTGATTTTGTATTTCTTAAATCTAAACGTGCAGGTGCAGCATACTTTCCATCATTTCCTTTCTGGAAAAAGACAGAATGTCCGTCTTGTTTTACAAATGCTTTTTTATCAAGGAATCCTCTTACCCCTTTCAATGATCCAAAGGCGTGATCAAATGAGCGGTTTTCCTGCATCAGAATAACCACATGTTCGGCGTCATAAAATGTAGACAAGGCAGCGGGTTCTATTGTGAGCGCTTTTAAAATGGAAGGGTGCAAAACACTTGAAGTTCCTAGACCTGCCAGTAACAAACCTGATTTCTGTAAAAATTCTTTTCTGTTCATGCTGAAATAAAATAAGAAAGAAACCGCAAGATAAAAGTATTTCCCGCGATTTCTTTCAAGTAAATTAAAAATGTTAGCGTTTTATTGTAACCACCAAGGTTTGGAATTGATATTATCTGTTCCTCCATATTGAGCTGCTAATGCGGCTTTCAGGTTTACACTGTTGTAGTTATACTCACTTTGAGGATATCGGAACCGTAAAGGTGCAGCAACCCCAGTTTGTAAAGGATAATTGGGATAGCCGGTTCTCAGATAATCATAATAAGATGTCCATTGTGACTGGTGGAACATCGTCATGTACTTCTGGGTCATAATTTTTTCCAGTTGGCTGGATAACGATGCGGAATTATCATATGCCACTAAGGGAGTAGCTAAATAATTATTCACATTAAATCCTGAAAAATAAAGATTTGGATTTTTTACATATGTCTGATAAAAACTGAAACTTGCTTTAATCCCATTATCATAATGTGTTTTTGCAGATCCTGAAATCCACCCTCTCGCAGTGGCCTCTGCCAGAATAAATTCCAGCTCGGAATAACTCAATACCGAAGAAGGTTCATTCGTCGGATCTTTATAAAACCGATCATTGATTTTGGAGATATTTTTTGCAGCTACTAATGCAGCATTATCAGAATATGGGGAAACCGGATTTCCTCCATTATATCCCGTAAAATCAGTAATAGGTTTTCCTGCCTCTTTTGCTGCGGTAGTTTGGGCAGCAAATGTGAATAGTCTTGGATCCTGTCTGTTTTTAAAGAAATTAATAAAATAATCGGCCATATACAAACTTGAACCATAACCACTGTTATTAAACATTGTGTATCTGCTGTCAGCGGCATCTGCAAATTTAAGCTCTCCATTATCCGTAATAGAAGACATCAAAGGCTGGCTTCCTGCAATAGAGGCAAATTCTGTGGCAATATTATAATTCCCTACAGTAGTTTTTTTAGAAAGTGTAATTAAAATCTTAAGACGAAAAGAGTTAATCAGTTTTTTCCACTTCGTTGCATCTCCCTGATAAATAATATCACCTTCTATCTTATCGTTGCTGTTAATAAGGTCATTGGCCTCTTTTAATTCTGTTAATATTCCGGACATTACGGCTTCCTGGCTATCATATTTAGGCTGGGTAATTCCCGACTCTCCTTTTACTGCTTCAGAATAAGGGATGCTTCCGGACTTTAAACTTAAGTTGAAAAAATAATAAGCCCTGAAAAATTTACCGATCGCGATATAATTTTTATTATTGATTCTCTCAGCCTCCTGCATCATTTTAACCGTATTAAGAAGACCATTGGAATAGACCTCAAAAGATGAGTCGTTCCATTTCATGTATTGATAAACATTTTCTCCGTCTATTCCGATCATCATCCTTGAAGCATACATATTATCACCATTTACCTGGAAAGCAGACTGTGAAACGTAAGTTAAAAGAGATTTAGGATCAATAGTAGCCTGGTCATTTGGATTTTCATTGATTTTATCAAGGTTACTTTCGCATGATGTAAGGGCGAATGCTCCTATAACAATTAATGATTTTATAATATTTTTCATTTTGACTGAAATGTTATTTAATTAAAATTTAAGGTTGAATCCAACTCCAAACCATCTGCTCGATGGATCCTGGATATCATTTCCTGTTTTTATCTGGAAATCAGGGTCAGAGTATAGATTTTTGGATTTTTTCCACATCGCAAGATTATATCCGGATATATTTACCGTGAAGTTTTTTACAAATCCTTTTGGATTAAGCAAATAAGAGAAGTCATATTCCAGAACTACAGATCTCAGCTTTATAAAGGTCCTGTCAAAGACATTGGCGAATTCTTCACTTTCATCCTGTGTCACCCTTGCCTGATAAGGATAGTTTTGTGCCCAGTCCTGAAAACTGATAGGCTTTGTGTGCGGAGTATAAGTGCCGGTAGCTGCATTATAATTGACACCGTCAGGAATAAAATAATAAGTTCCCGGATTTGCATATTCCTGATCTCTGTAGGCCACAGAATTCGGATGTTTTCCTCCCCACCACATTTTCTCAACCACCTGAGATCTCATTACTCCGCCTATACTTCCGTCAATACCGATATTTAAACTCAGTTTTTTGTATTTGAATGTATTATTAAAGCCGAACGTCCAGTCCGGATTGAAATGTCCTAAATTCGTAGGAGTGGTTGCTTTAGTTGGCATTCCTGTTTCTGCATTCAGGATTACTTTTCCATCCGGAGACTTTTGCCATGTATAGTCATAATAAGAATCCATTCTTTCACCTAGCTTAATGTTGTTATAGTTAGGCATGTTGTCATAAATAGATGTTAGTTTTTGTTCATACTTACTCCAGTTGATCAAAGATTTCCACATAAAATCTTTTGTCTTTACAGGTATCAGCCCTAAAGAGATTTCAACTCCTTTTGTAGTATATTCATTACCATTTACATATTGAGATTTGAAACCTGAAGATTCGGCACTCGGAAACTGTAGGATATTATTGTAATCCAAAGTTCTGAAATATGTTGCATCCAGTGTTATTCTATTTTTAAATAATCCGGCACTAAGACCTAGTTCATAAGATTTAGTCTGCTCAGGCTTTAGTGAGTTTTCATAATTTAAAGTTGTAGGATAATAATTGGTTGGATTACCATTAAAAGTAATTCCATTGTTATTCATATAATAGTTTCTGATCGAGTAGGGCTGGAAATCGTAAGCCACTTTCGCCCAGGAAGCAGATAATTTCAGAAGGTTAATGGCTTCAGGCATTTTTACAAGATTCGAAATCACAGCGCTTAATGATGCAGAAGGATAAAAATAAGACCTGTTCGCTTTTGGTAATGTAGAAGACCAGTCATTACGTCCGGAAACGTTGATGAAAAAAGCATTATACAATCCAATATCTACAGTTGCATATGTACTGTAAATCAATTTTTCTTTAAGGTAGTCATAATACTTTATAGCTCCGATGGAATTTGATAATTCGTACAGTTCAGGAATCTTTAAACCGTCTGTTGAGGCATTATCTACATTATTTTTATAATAGAATGTGGATGCCCCGGCATTGATGGCAAAATCGAAATTTTCAGAGATCTTTTTCTTATAAGTTGCTAAAACATCAGAGTTGAGGTTCCAGGTTTTGGTGTCGTTCAGAATGTATCCGCCACTTCGTGGAGCACTGTAATTGAAATATGAATAAGGACTTAATATTTCCTGTTTATTATGGTTTTCAACAATAGATATCTTACCTTTAATTGAGAAATCTTCCGTTGCCTTATACTCTAAACCTGTCTGTGCGTTAATAACATTGGTCCTGTTTCTGTTCTTGTAATAGTTGGCTCCAAACCACGGGTTATTATACCATGCGTAATTCCAGTTGGCTTGTAAAGTCCCTTCCTTTCCGGGCACCCACATGTGGTTTTTCAGATCCCTTCCGTCTACGTCACCTCCCATCCAGATAAGAATAGTGTACATATGGCCACTTGGGTTATAATCGTAATTGGGAATGTTTGGGGTAAAAGTCTGGGTGAAATTGAATTTTGTATCAAAGATTAATTTGTCCGTCAGGTGGTTTTCTGAAGAGAAGTTGATCCCATAACGCTGTAAATAAGCTTCGGGAATTCTGTCGTCATAGTTCATGAAGTTCCCGGAAAGCCTGTAAATATCTTTATTATTTTTATAGCTTACGGAAAAGCTGTTGTTGTTTATGACAGCTGGCTTTAGAAATGTTTTTAAATTATCATGATATTCCCAATCAATAGGAACCCTTTCATATCTTGATTTATCATTGTACTGACTTCCTGCAACGGTTCCATACCACGGAATGACCTGCCCTGTAACTTTGTCCCTGATCGGACTGTTCCATTGCGCTATTTTTAGTCCGGGAACAAATTTCGGACCCCAGATCATGTCTCCGTCATTCACTCCTCCGTCTGCTCCATCCCAGAATTCATACTTTCCGTGAGAACCATTTCCATATTGAGTCTGGGTCTTCGGAAGATTGGTAAACCCGGAAGTAATCATTGTGTTTTGGGAAAACTCTACTGTAAATCCTTTCTTTTTAGCGCTTTTGGTAGTGATAAGAACGGCTCCGTATCTACCTCTGGAACCATATAATGCAGAAGCTGTTGCCCCTTTTAATACATTAATATTATCAATGTTGTTAGGATCCAGATTCTGAAAGACTTCCTTTTCAACAATAACCCCATCTATGACAAATACCAGATTGGAATTTCCTCTTAATGTAAATTGAGGTGCCTGCTGCATTCCCGTAGGATTAGAAACATTCAATCCTGCAACCTGGCCGGAGAATAAATTTCCGATACTCGGAGTGGTGATGGACTCAAATTGTTTTGTCCCCACTTCCTGTGTGGAATAGCCGATTTTTTCTTTCTTTTTGGCAATCCCTAAGGCAGTGATTACAACGCCTTCGATTTGTTTTTCATTTACTTTTTTTAGAACAATGGAATATTGTCTTCTCGAAGAAACTTCTATAGTGTAGGATGAATAATCAGGTGAGAAAAACTCCAGAATATCTTTTGGATTTGCTGAAATGGTGAAATTTCCATTTTCATCTGTAATAGCTGTTTTCCCAGTGTTTTTGTCGGTGATGTTAACACCGGATACTGTATTGCCGTTTTCGGATTTTACATTTCCGGAAATGTTGACTTCTTGAGCAGTTAGGTATAGGGGGAGCAAAAAAATTGCAAAAGTAGCTAAAGTCTTCTTCATTTTTTTGAGGACAAATTTAGCGCTGCATTGTTACCTATATCTTAATGATATATTAAGATAAAAATATCATTTGGTGATCTGTATCAAGAAAAGTTAATATAATTATAAAACAGAAAAGCCAGATATATCACTTTTTTACTTTACTATAAATGGTTGTTTTTTTTAAGTAAAAAAAGCATTTTTCATTAGAATCTGCTTAAGATCCCCCAGTGAATTTTAATGTCATTAAACTTGAATGGATTTCCGAACTCATTACCGTTTGAAATCTGGAAGCTCATGAGCCCTATCGGAATAAAGAAATTAAATCCTAATCCAACACTGTATAGCTTGGGTTTTACATTTAAGGATTTATTGTTAAGCTGCCCATATTGTCCAAAGAAATCAAAGAATGCCTGGCTTCCGATCAGATAGCGGTATTCTAACCCGGCATAATAGTAAAAATCAGCGGCAAGGGATTTTTCATTAAACCCACGCATGGAATTCCATCCTCCAAAGCGGTACAATTCGTTAGCTGAAAATTCTATTTTTGAATCCATCATCGCACCCTCTGCCTTTATGTTGAGGAAGTGATTGCCTGAAATATGATAATTATGTTCCCCGAAAAAGTAGAACTGATTTTGATTGGCTTTAATATTATCTTTAGTATATGTTGTCGTAAGGAAATCGTAACCGGCGTTTATTTTTGTTTTGTAGAGGAAAAGATCGATGTCAGTAGGCTCCGTCATATCAAGCCATACTCCGATCCCTTTTTTGTTGTAATCTTTTCCCTGAACATATAAAGTGTCGATAATACTTGATGTTTCAAAAGTTCCTCTGAGACCTACTTTATACCTGTTGTTGATGTGATAGTATAATGCAGGGAGTAACTTTACATTCGCAAATGTTGAATCCTGCCGGAAGATATTGACCTTCATATTGAGGCCGACATTCGATTTAAAGAGATACGGAATATCTGTTTGTAAGTCAAAAGTTTGTCCTTTGTCAGGATTTCGCTGCCAATATAAATTGATCGTTTCAAAACCATTGAACATATTCCTGAAGTTCACATTCAATGTTCCGTTCAATGTGAACTTGTCCGTTTTATCATTCCCGAAACCAATAACCCCATCGAACGTATTGGTTTTTTTCTTTTCCATGAACAAGTAGATCTGCGTGGAATCTTTTGTAAAGAGCGTTTGAGGAGGGCGTTCCAGTGAAACAAACGGATGACTCTGGAAATTTTTATTAATTGCAATCAGATTCTTATCATCATAGGTTTTTCCTTTAAAATCTTTTTCAAGGTTTTTGATAAATCGCTTAGGAACTCTTTCATATCCTTTTACAACAAAACCATCGATCGTTCTTTTATCATTCTTGTTGATTTCAAGTTCAACCATTGGATAGCCGTTCTTCTGGCCTTTGTATTTGGACTTGATCCGGCTGAATGAATACCCGTCATCAACGTACCTTTTATTAATGCTCTTTTTGGTTGAATCTAAATTTTTAGTAAAAAAATCTTTTTTGATCTTCAGTTTACCTACAATTGAATCTGAGATACTGACATATGTTTCATTGAAGTTTTTTCCTTTATCATAAATGATCTCCGTACTATCCCCTTTTACTTTCACCTCCTTAAGCTGGGTGAAAAAATAGTTGTTCTGAGCCAGAGAGTCAAGGAATTTTACTGCCGAAGCGGAATCTTTTACTTTTTTTGTTTGTTTGGTTTGGGTATCTGTAAGCCAATAGACTTTTTTTTGCGCCTGAACAAAAACGCAAAACAATACAAAAAATATTTTCAGAAATAACTTCAATACTCCATTTATTTAAACCATTCAGAAATCCGGTGAAGTGAAAATTGCCGCTCAATCACAATTTTGCAATTATAGATTTAACGATTTTATTATTTTTCCTTTCCTCACTCAATACTAACCGGAATTAATCCAGTTTATTGTATTTTTTCATTAAATTTTCATAAGTTCCCTGTGGAAGAATCCATTTCAAAGGAACTCCTATTTTCTGACCGAATTTTCCAAAATAATAATGGGCTTTCCACTTATTTTTTGTCAGAAGGTTTTCAATATATTCTGCGACTTCTGATGGTTCTGTTCCGTCACCGACATGAGAATTCATCAATGCATACACTTTATCAAAGACACTTTTATAAGGTTCGGAAACTTTAGTTCTCACCCTGTTTTCTGCAATATTGGTTTTGATGTCTCCTAAATGGAGAGAGCATACATCGATGTTCCAGGGATATACCTCATAACGTATTGCCTCAGTAACCTTATCCAAAGCCGATTTCGAAGCCGAGTAAAATCCTCTGAATGGCAGTCCCATTTCACTTCCGATACTCGATATATTAATGATTTTTCCGAATTTGTGTTTACGCATTACAGGCATTACTGCACTCATCATCTGAACAGAGCCTACCAGGTTAAGGTTGAACAGCTTCAGGATATCTTCTTTCGAAGAATCTTCTACAGCTCCTACCATTCCCATCCCGGCATTATTGATCAGCACATCAATTCTTGTTTCTGTTTTTAAGATTTCAGTTATGGCATTGCCCACTGCTGTGTTATCTGTAATATCGGTAGGAATAGACTTGAAATATTGACTTTCAGTATGTTTTCTGCTCAATCCATATACATGATGTCCTTTCTTTCCCAAATATTCTGCTAAAACGAAACCAATTCCTGATGAAGTTCCGGTGATGATAATGGTCATTTCTTTTTATTGCTTTTAGAATTGTTGTTATTCATATTTTCCGGCTACTGATTATTGACAAGTTTTTTATATTCCTCATCAGACAGCACCGGACTCGTATTTTCAGCAAATGTAAAAAAAAGAATAATGAACTCTGTAACTTATTCTTCCTGAAAATACAGACTAAAGATAAATACCAATAGGTGGATAGATTGATACACACTTTTGTTACAGGGATAAAACTTAAAATAAACTTAACCTTAATGATGTAGGGAATACGTAATTAATGTTTATTTTATCAATATTTATTTGATATGTAGTATTTTATGTACGGGTTTTAACCGATTGAAAAACTATTTCTTAATAGAAATATAAAAAAATGTTAATAACCCTAAGGAGTATGCTGTTCTAATTTTGCATCCGAAATCAAAAGCATGAAATGACTGTACTGAAAACTCCTGTCTCGGTGGCCTATTTAACAGGCCGCGGACTACTAATCGGCGCACTGTGTATGTCTCCGGTGTTGCTATCTCAGAAAAAAGACAGCTTAAAAGAAAAATCAATCGATGAGGTCGTCGTCGTAGGATACGGAACACAGAAAAAGAGTAAAGTATCCGGTGCTGTTTCCGAAGCTTCATTAGATAAGCTCACTTCAAGATCACTATCCGGCATCGGTGAGGTCCTTCAGGGAAAAGCTCCGGGAGTAACCGTTGTTAACGAGGGTGGAGATCCAAACGGCTCCCCGAAGGTAAATATCCGTGGTTTAGGAGGAATCAACGGTGAAACCCCACTTTATGTGGTGGATGGTGTGGTGTTTAACGGAACTCCGGCTATTAACCCTAATGACATTCAGGATATATCTGTACTTAAAGATGCTTCTGCAGCTATTTACGGAGCAAGATCTTCCGGAGGAGTAATTCTTATAACCACAAAAAGGGGGAAGAAAGGATTGCTGACCGTAGATTTTGATGTGAAGTATGGTGTTAATAAAGCGTGGAGGTTGAAAGAATCATTAAATGCTGCTGAATTTCAGGATGTGATGCGTCAGGCCTTTGAGAATGCAGGTAAACTAAGCAGTTTACCTTTGGCATTTAATGCGGATAAATATCCGGATGGAAGAGTAACAAGGACCGACTGGATGAAAGAAATTTTTCGTACGGGAACGATCCAGGAATATAATCTTAACGTAAGTGGGGGAAGTGAAAAATCCCGTTTTTTTGTTGGGATGAACCATAGGAATCTGGAAGGAATATTATTGAATACCCAGGCAAAACGATATAATTTCAGAGTTAATTCTGAGCATAAGATCAAGGATTGGTTAACCATCGGAGAAAATATGTATTATAATTACTCAGATGGAAATACCGCGGATACCAAAAGTGGATATACAGGGGCATTGGTAGCCGCGATGTATTATCCGCCAAATGTTCCTGTATATACTCCGACGGGAGCCTTTTCAGGATTACCAATTGATGTGGCTGGAGGTTATGGAGATATGATCAATCCGGTAGCCTATCTGCAAAGAATCAGCATAAGAAATCCTACCCATGAAATTCTCATCAATCCTTATGCTGAGGTTACTTTAGCTAAAGATCTTAAGTTCCGGTCGAATTTTTCTCAGACATTTAAAATAGGGACTATTAAGAATTTTATATACAGAGTTTTGGAAGTGGGAAAGATTTTCGATACCAACAATCTCGAGTATCAGTCCAACAACTCTTCGACAGCCCTTGCAGAACAGCTTCTTACGTATAAAATAGCTCTTGACAAGCATAATTTTGATTTTCTGGGTGGTTTTACATTTCAGAAAACAATTGATGAAGGTTTCCTGGCGAAAGCCTATGATTTCCGAAGCGAAGTAGAAGTTTTTCAACACCTTCAGAATGCTGCGGATACCAATAAAGATGTTTCCAGTTATAAATACCAGCAATCCCTGGTATCCTATCTTGCCAGGATCAATTATGACTATGCCGGTAAATATGTGATCAGTGTATTGGGAAGAAGGGATGGATCATCCTTAGTTGCGAAGCAAAACCGATTTGCCAATTATTATGCTCTTTCAGGAGCCTGGATAATGTCCAGGGAAAATTTTCTACAAGACATTTCCTGGCTTTCAAGCTTAAAATTAAGAGGCAGCTACGGGATACTGGGAAATCTAGGAGGGATTTCACCTCAGGCTGTTAATCCTTTAATGATCAGGGATAATAATGTGATTTTCGGGCAGGACCCTTCTCAAAACATTGCATATTATGCTACTACCAGACCCAATCCGAATTTGAAGTGGGGAAAATCGGAACAGACGAATTTTGGATTGGATGCTTCTTTTCTTAAAAACAGCCTTTCTTTACAGTTTGATTATTTTACCAAAAATTCCAAAGGCCAGATATTCAATGTAAGTTTACCAAGTACTGCTACCTATAATAATCAATATGTAAATGCTGGTTTATTTCAGGATAAAGGCTATGAGTTGGGAATTAATTATAACAGCAGAAGTACAGGAGACTTTTCCTATTCAATAGGAGCAACATTTAGTCAACTAAAAAATACGGTGAAGCAGCTGGCCGATGTTAATGAGATTTTTATTAACAGCAATGGAGTGCGTGGAGTATTGAAACCCACCCGTATAAGGGTAGGAGAGTCTTTGTATTCCTACTACGGATACAAAACCGGAGGCATTTTCCAAACACAGGAAGAGATCAATAATTATAAGGATGCGAACGGAAATCTCATCCAGCCCAATGCTAAGCCGGGAGACATCAAGTTCCTGAAAAAAGAAGGAAATACAGGAGTGCTGAATAATGATGATTTTGTAAATCTCGGAAATCCCTATCCCAAGTTTTCGTACGGACTTTCCTGTAATATGACCTGGAAAAATTTTGACCTCAATGTATTTTTTCAGGGAGTGTACGGGAATAAAATTTTCAACGGACTGAAGTTTATTTCATTAAATCCGGGAGGAACAGGACAGAACTACAATATGGACAGGGAAATTCTTAACGCATGGACACCACAAAATACCAATACGGATATACCTAGACTCGTTCAGGGAGATCCAAGCGGGAATTACTCTAAAGTATCGGATTTCTACGTAGAAAATGGGTCCTACTTAAGACTGAAAAACCTTACCATCGGTTATTCTTTGCCTAAAGAATTGTATGGAAAGCTTGATGTGACAAAGCTGAGAATTTATATAACAACAAATAATTTGTTTACCATCACCAAATATACAGGCTTTGATCCAGAAGTGGGAATGGATACGTATGGAGTGGATACCGGAAGATATCCTCAGGCTCGCTCATTTATTTTCGGGGTGGAAATAGGATTGTAATTTTTTAACACTAAAAAAAGAAAAGATGAAATTTTTAAAAAATATATTTTGGATATCAGGGATTGCAGTCGTGCTTTCATCCTGTACAAACGAGTTAGATGTTCAGCCGGAAGGTACACCTACCGAGGCAAGTTTTTGGAAAACAGAGAATGATCTGATCACCGGAGCTAATGCTATGTATAAGCCTTTGTCCGATAGTGAGTTTTATGGGAGAGGTTTATTCTGGTTCATTAATGCCAGCGATGATATGGTTACAGGACGATCAAAAAGTGAAGCCGATAATGCAAAGAATTTCAGCAGTAATTATATTGCTGCAGGTGATCTAGAAACTCAGTGGAATAAAAGATACAATGTAATAGGTGTTGCAAACCGTGTCATTCGGAACATCGATAATATTCAGACTACAGCTGCGGTAAAAAATAAATATCTGGGAGAGGCTTTATTTATGAGCAGCCGGATGTATTTTGAATTGGCATATAACTATGGAAATGACAAAGCTGGAGTTCCTATTATCGATAGAAATAAAGAAGCCGATCCTAATCCGATCCCGAGAGCGGCCAATGTAATGGAGAACTACAATTATATTGTAACCGATCTTAAGAGGGCCGCAGAATTATTGCCTGCACAGGAAGAACTGCTGGCAAAAGACTTCGGAAGACCTCACAAGGTGGCTGCGTGGGCACTTCTGGCGAAAGTGTATTTATTTATGAAAGACTGGCAAAATGCTGCATTTTGGGCGAATGAAGTAATGACAAAAGGAAACAGAAATCTACTGAATAATTACGCTGATGTTTTCAAAGCTGAAAATAATTACAGCTCTGAATATATATGGTCTATACCGAGTACCCCTAAATTTAATTCGGTAGGTAGTATTCTTCCTGGCGTTATGCTTGAAAATAAAGGATGGGGATTGTATAATGGTTGGGGATATTTTCAACCTACCAAAGAATTATATGATGAATATGAAGCCGGAGATCTAAGAAGAAGTGCAACAATTCTGAAATTGGGAGATCAGTTCACGTTTAACGGAAGTGTAAGAACATATGCTTCTATCAATTCTCTTACAGGATATCAGTTTAATAAATATATGGATGCATTTAAGTACGCATTAAACAGTGGGCATGTAAGCGCTAATGGAGATTATCCGTGTACCGACCTTGCTGTTCCGATTATGCGTTATGCTGAAGTTATTCTGATCAAAGCAGAAGCAAAAATTATGATGGGACAGAATGCGGACCAGGAAATTAATATGATCCGTAACCGTGCAGGATTAGCCTCGAAAAACGGATGCACATTGGCTGACCTGAAGCACGAAAGACGTTGCGAATTGGCAGGTGAATGGGCTGACAGGCACCGGGATCTTGTGCGTTGGGGGGATGCTCAAAGTACTTATGCACAGCCTTTACATGGAATTAATGGACAGGTAGTATGGGCTGCCAGAAATTTCAATCCTTCGGTTCATAATGTGTGGGCAGTGCCACAGGTTGAAATCGTTAACAGTCACGGGATCATCAAACAAAACCAAGGCTGGTAAAACTTTAGCTAATAATGATAAACTATACCATTGCTGAAACTATGCAGTGGTATAGTTTAAACTTTTATTTTTTATGGTCATCATTGGTTTCAGATTGAAACGAAGGGATATTGAATTTTTTTATCTTGATAAAGATGAACAATGCAAAAATAGAAATCACAATTGAACAGATTGCCTTTTTGCTTTCAGTCTCTAAACCCTTTAAACAGGTCTTTTTAAAATATTATGAAACAAATAAAAATATGGGCTTTGTTAGCCACCGCCATTTTTTCACAAAATCAGGCGCAGAATTATCTGAACTATACTGTAAGCAATGCGCACTCACATAATGATTATGAACAGAAAGTACCATTCTGGGAGGCATATTATGCAAACTTCGGTTCTGTTGAAGCAGATGTTTTTCTTGTTAATGGCAAGCTGTGGGTAGCCCATACAGAAAAAGAATTATCTCCTGACAGGACATTGGAAAGCCTCTACCTGGACAATATTTCAAAACAAATCAAACTCAATAAAGGAAAGATTTATCCGGATTCTTCTAAAAAACTACAATTGCTTATTGATATTAAGCAAGATTATAAAACAAGTCTCAATGCTTTGTTAGCAACGTTGAAAAAATATCCTGAGATTACGGGTAATTCCGGAGTCAAAATTGTAATAACCGGTAACAGACCTCAGCCTTCTGATTTCAAAAATTATCCGGATTATCTTTTTTTTGATGGGGATCTTGATAAAAAATATACTTCTGACGAGCTTGGAAGAGTAGGACTATTCAGTGCAGATTTGCAGGGGCTGGTAAAGTGGAATGGAAAGGGAATCCCCAGAGATGAAGAAACCGAAAATATAAAAAAGGCAGTGGAGGCTGCTCATGGCCGGCAAAAGCCAGTACGTTTTTACGGAGCTCCGGATTTCCCTAATGCATGGGTGAATTTTATAGATTTGGGAGTGGATTATATCAATACCGATCACATTCCCGATCTGAAAAAATTTCTCAATACCATTCCTAGGAATTTTTATAAAAATACCAAAGAATACACTACATATGCACCTACCTACAAAACGGATGGAGTGGTTAAGAATGTTAAAAATGTGATTCTTTTAATTCCGGATGGTACCTCTTTGCCCCAGTATTATGCTGCCTTTACAGCAAATAAAGGAAAGTTAAATGTATTTAATATCAAGGCTACCGGATTGTCTAAGACCAATTCGTCCAATGCTTATATTACGGATTCTGCTCCGGGGTCAACAGCTTTTGCTACGGGAGTGAAGACGAAGAATACCTTCGTTGGAGTTGATGAAAGAGGCAATTCTATTGCACAAATTCCGGATATCATTGCCGGCCAGGGAAAGGTTTCAGGATTAATTTCTACCGGAGACGTCACAGATGCTACACCCGCGGATTTTTATGCACATTCAGATAACAGAAATAGCTCGGAGCCAATCCTGAAAGGCTTTGTGAATTCCAAAACCAAGATTCTGATTGGCGGTCCTACCAGTGGATTGACGCCGGATAATGTTTTGAAAATTAAAGAAGCAAAAATAGATACTTACCAGGATCTAAAATCTGTGAAGAAAATCAATAACCGAACATTGATCATTGATCCTCTGGCTTCAAAAAGAATAACCGAAGGAAGAGGAAATTGGTTAGCCGATGCCTTTGACCTTACCCTCAATGATCTAAAAGAAAATAAAAATGGATTCTTCATGATGGTTGAGGCATCCCAAACAGATGGCGGTGGACATAGTAATAATATTGAGCAGCTTGTTACAGAATTATTAGACTTCGATCATGTGGTAGGAAAAGCCATGAAGTTTGCGGATGAAAATAAAGAAACATTGGTGATTGTTGTAGGGGATCATGAAACCGGAGGACTCTCACTTCTTGACGGAAGTCTTAAAGAAGGATGGATTTTCGGAAATTTCAGCACCAATGACCATACTTCCATTCCATCTACTGTATTTGCTTATGGCCCCAATTCTAAAGAATTTACAGGATTGTTTGAAAATACTGAGATCTTTAGTAAAATACTCAGCGCGTACGGAATAAAAAAGTAAAGCTTTTATTGGAATAATGTAATAATCATTAAAAAAGTCGCAGCCTTTAATCAATAAAGGCTGCGATTTTATTTTTCAGTTTTTTTAAGAAATCTAGTTGAAGTTAGTTTTAATAATCAATTCTGAGAGTTCTGCACTGACAAAATCTATTGGCATTATTCCGTAAGTTCCCTGTGGGCTGTTCTGAAATAAAGTTTTAAGTTTAGGATTAATAGTATTGGAAACTGTAGGAATACTGGGAATTCCAAATATTAAGGGTTTGTAACCACTTGTAAAATTAATAAAAAGTTTACTGCTGATATCATTTTTAGCCTCATTGTAAAGAGCAGAAATCTTATTCCATTTATCATCATTATTACTTACCTGATAATAATCCTGAACTTTTAATGAAGCATTGGAATTATTGATTTCAAAGGTTGTATTATCTGCCCATGATGTAGCATCAATTCCTTTAGCTGTTTCTGCTGAAAACCTTCTTAGTAATTTTATTTTTCCTCTCACAGATCCTAAAGTAGGAATATGAGTTCCAAGATCCCATCTTGAAGGGTTTTTCTCGATGTAAGAATCAAATGTTTTCTCAAAGGTTCTTGTTGTATTCGAAGCATTATATTCTTCTTTTACAGACATGATGATGGTCTCTGTAGGATGACTGTCTAAAAATGAGTAGCATGCATTAAGAACATCATCAAAATTTAAATTCTGATAAATAGCACCATGGTGGATAGCAAAAGAATTATCAATATGTCTGCAACGGACATCCAGAAAACGAACTCCTGCATTGAGTTGCTCGCTGATGGTAAGGTTTTGGGTCTTTGCCGTACCACTGTTTGAAGGAACCTCTCTCATTGCTCCTGAATCGTGAGTGCCGGGGATAGAAATTTTAGAAAGGGAAGTATTATCCTCTAATCCGGACATCCAGTTGCTTATACCAATAGTGGCCAGAGTAACTTTACCGGTATTCTTTGCCTGAATACTGAAGTTCTTATCATCAGAGTTCATAGCGGTTAGATTTTCTGAACATGAAGAAAGCATTGTTGAGGTAGCTGTAATACCGAGAAGGAGAATCGCAAGATGTCTCACATTAAATTTGGACATAGTTTAAATATTTTTATTTAAACCTAAAATAAGCATATATCTATTATAAGGGAGTTAAATGAATTTTAATAGATAATTAAGTTATGATGTTTAAATGTAGAAATTCTCCTAAAAGGCAAAAATTACAGAATTGCTGAAATTGCAAAAATCGTCTGTTTTCTAAATTAACTTGAGTAGCGTATTGTCCATATAAACACAAAACGACGATCTGATGAAAGGACCGTCGTTTTGTTGCCGTTTGAAATATTCTTTACATTACGATATAAGAATTGTGGAAAGATCTTTCCAGAACATAGGATACGATTTTTCAACCACATTTTCTTCCTCTATAGTAAGCTCTTTGATCAGGCAGAATGGAGCAAAACTCATGGCCATCCTATGATCCTGATAAGTTTTGATCGAGATATTTTCTTCTGGTTCTCCAAAACTCACTGATTTGATTGTGAAATCTGTAATTTCAGTGTCGGTTCCTATTTTTTTTAGTTCGTTATATAAAGCCTGTAGTCTGTCTGTTTCCTTAACCCTTAAGGTGCCCAGACCTGAAATGTCGAAAGGAATTTTTAATGCAGCTGCCGTTACACAAAGAGTTTGCGCAATATCGGGGCAGTCGTTCATGTCCAGTTCAATTTTTTCCGGAAAAGAAAAGTAAGGATCAGCCTTTAAAGTAATTTTATGTTCTTCTTCCGAAAAAGTCGTTGTAATTCCAAAGAACTTCTCATAGATGTTTGCTATTGCAGAATCTCCCTGAGTGGATTGTTTATAGAAGCTTTTCAGATGAATAGTTTTCCTTCCCAATGCACAGATAGAGTAAAAGTATGAAGCAGAGCTCCAGTCACTTTCTACTTCATAATGGATAACAGAAGATGGGTTTGCAAAAGGTTCTACGTTAATCACATTCCCCGTAAAAGTAGCATTGATACCAAATCTGGTAATAATATCAAGCGTCATTTCTATATAAGACCTCGATGTGATATCGCCGACAAGATTGATCTCCAAGCCATTTTCCAGCTTCCCTGCAATAAGAAGTAAAGAAGTAATAAACTGGCTGGAAATATTGGCAGGAACATTCACCACAGATTGTGTGATCCTCTTACCCTTAATTCTTAAAGGAGGAAAACCTTCGTTCTCCATATATTCAATATCTGCTCCCAGATCACGCAAAGCGTTGACCAGGTTTTTGATAGGCCTTTCTTTCATTCTTCCGGATCCGGTAAGGATAGTATCCCTGCCCTCGAGGATAGAAAAATATGAAGTAAGAAAGCGCATGGCGGTTCCGGCATGATGAATGTCCACCACTTCAGAATTTTCTGATAAGGCTTTCGTAAGCATTTCTGTGTCCTGGGAATTGGAAAGATTTCCGATTTGTATGTTATTAAACAGGCTTTCCAAAATCAACAAACGATTCGAAATACTTTTCGAACCGCTGATTTGTATGGTTTGATCTCCTTCTAATTTTGATTTCTCTAACTTCATTATTTCTATAGGTTTCAGATTTAAGTCATCAGATTTCAGACGGTTATTGTCTGTTATCATTAACGTAGTCTCTGTTTCAATTTTATTATTCTGATAAGACTCAGTCTTTTAAAAGCAGATGATAAGCTAAGTAAAGTCCTTTGTATATATTATATCTGAAATCTTTACTTCAGTTTTTCATTATTCTGATGTCGGTCTTTATCGCGATCCGTTTTTAGCTTCATTTTTTTGTCGAAAGCTTCCTGTAGATTTACCCCTGTTTGATTGGCAAGGCATAAGGTTACAAAAAGGACATCCGCCAATTCTTCACCCAAATCTTTACTTTTGTCACTTTCTTTTTCACTTTGCTCACCATATCGCCTCGCGATAATTCTGGCCACTTCACCTACCTCCTCTGTCAACATTGCCATATTGGTAAGTTCATTAAAATAACGGACACCAATTGTTTTTATCCATTCATCAACCTGCTGTTGTAAATTCGTTATTTCCATTACTGATAAGCTCCAAGAGTTGGTTGGGTAGTTCTCGATACATTGGCTATATCTGTTGGAACCGTTGCTGCTACTGCAACATTTCCTTTATTTTTAGCCGGGGAGGTAGTCTTAACTCTTAAATTCTGATGAGCAATAAAATAATTGACAAATTGCGGGTCTTCATTTTTTAAACTCTGAATGACATTAGTATTGCTGTCAAAGTTAAAGCCGGCTTCCGAAGTGTTTGAATACTTTAGCAGGCAGTTTTGGAACTGAAAATTAAATAACTGTCCTGGAGTTTGTTCAAAATTAATTGAATTATCCCTGTCGGAATACACAATAGTGTTTCTCACATTAAGCTGTAATGCGCCTTGTTCTGTTTGCCCAGCATCATTTTTCCACTCATTGGTAGCAAAAATTCCGTTACGGTTGGAAGAAGAAAGCGTTTTCGAATAATTGGCTATGGTAGCATGTGTATAGTTATGGTTTCCTCCTTTAAAAATACCTATTGCAGATTCCCCGCAGTTATTCATAACAAGATTTTTACCATTCACTGTTGAATTTACAGCATATATACCATATTCCTGAAATGTATGAATAAATGAATTGCTGATTGTGGCATTCGTCTGCTTCATCTCCAGTCCTCTTGTTCCTCCGAAAAGTCTTCCGTAATTCATATTGAGGGTAGATCCTGCTTCCATACGGATTGAATTCCAGTTTTTAGGAATAGTATCATAGTACGGATCATTCCTGTCACCCCGAAGAACAACCTCATTGTTCAAGGTTCCGTTTATATTTAATGTAGCACCTGTGCCTACTTTCATTCCGCTGTTTTTATGGAAATATACTTTGGTGCCGGGTTGAATATCCAAGGTAACATTCGGATTTATCGTAAGGTCACCATAAATAATCTTCGCTTTTGTGTTACTCCAGGTTGTATGATTACTGATCACATTAGGGTTGGTTGGAGTCTGGATAAAGAATTCAGCATCCTGAACCACAGAAAATAAAGTGACATGCTGTTGTCCCGCTGGACTTGTAAATATCACACGGTCTTCAGCAATAGCCTCCGGACCGGTAGCTTGTGGGGCAATTTCAACAAAAATATAAAGACTGTCTTTTTTTCTCAGGGGAACATCTTTAAAATCGTATCCTGCCTTTCCGTCTACATTGATTTTATATAAAGAAGCTGCTCCTTTTTCAAGATTAATTCTGGGAATAGAAATATCTTTGTCTTCATTATTATATACTTTTACAACATAAGTTTCAGAGCGGACCTGGTGATAAACCGTATCACAAAACACAGTGTCCCTGGAAAATCTTAATTGCTGTGAAGGAGCATCAAAGCTGATATCATCTTTATTACATGATACCGCCATCAGAAGCATCCAGAAAGAAAAAGCCAGTAATAATTTGAATTTCATCGAAATTAAAGTTTAATATAGATTCCAAATTTAACGAAAATACTTTAAATTTCTTATCAAGAAAAAAATATTGGACTAGCTATTTGGATATTAGAAAAAATATTGTATTTTTGCAGCCTAAAATTAGCAGAGAAATATCCATTACTATTTCGAAAGCAAACTTTAATTTTTTTAAAAATTGTATTATGAAAAACGGAATTCACCCAGAAAATTATAGACTTGTTGTTTTCAAAGATATGAGTAACGACGAGGTGTTTCTTTGCAAGTCTACTGCAGAAACAAAAGACACTATCGAGTATGAAGGACAAGAGTACCCTTTGATCAAAATGGAAATCTCTTCTACTTCTCACCCTTTCTACACTGGTAAAGTAAAGTTAGTAGATACTGCTGGTAGAGTAGATAAATTTATGAATAAATACAAAAAATTCGCTAAGTAATTTTTTGACATTTAAAGATATTAAGGTCTTCCAAAATTTTGGAAGACTTTTTTTATGAGGTGAGATTCTTTTTAGGAGCTTTTTCCCGCTATCCACTCTTACTCCTCACGCCAGGGCAAATCCAATACTTGTTGCGGGGTATCCGTTTCTATCGGGGCTAGGTTTATTAATGATAAATGATAGACAGTTGTCAATATTATAAATTCACAATCATATTTTTACAAAAGTCTACAAGGGTTCATGAAACAAATGCAAAAATCTGTATGAATCTGAGAAGATCAGAGGTCTAAAATATAATATATAGTAAGTAACTAACAATGCTCACTTTGATCATTAAAAAACAGATTTCTACCGAAATTGCAGCGGGCATTTATTAAAAGATAAGATCAGCATTTACGCTCGCACTTCATACTTTGGTCCGCATCCCCGAAATACCTTTTCTGATTTCTCATATGTTTTTGTATTTTTGTTCTGAGTAGAAATAAGGAGCTCATATCCGGAAAATAACACCACCAAGTACGGTATTACTTCCAGTTTCAAGCCTTTAATTTCTAACTTCTAACCTCTAACTTCTTAAAAATGCAATTAGTATTTTCAGATGCACAATATTGGGAAGACTTTCTTCCCCTTACTTTTACCCGCCCCATTGCAGAAATGCGTTGCGGAATCCTGACATTTTCAGAGAGATGGCAGAAATTATTGGAAAACTCTGAAATTTCCTATTTCACAGAAAATTACCTTCAGGAAAAATTTAAAAACCCGGAAGAAAAAGAAAGTCTTTTTCTCGTTACTAATTTTCTACCTACTGAGCAGGTCCTGCAACAAATAAAAGACCTTAAGCAAGGTGAAGCTTTAGTATACGAAGACGAATTGATTGCGGCAAAAATCAATATGAAAGGGTTTTCCCTGAATCAGATTGAAAAAATGACTGATATCAAAGAAGAACTTGTTTTCTTTAAAAAACCTAAAGACCTGTTTACCTATAATCATAAAGCGATTGATTTTGACTTTGATCTCCTTACCAAAGGAAGAACCTCTCAGGAACTTTCTTCCACCAATGGATTCTTAGGAGATAAAAAAGATTTATTTATTGAAGAAGGGGCACAGATAGAATTCTCAACACTCAATACAAAAACCGGAAAGATTTATATCGGAAAGAATACGGAAATAATGGAAGGCTGCCATCTTCGTGGTCCTATTGTCCTTTGTGATGATTCTAAATTTAATCTGGGGGCAAAAATTTATGGTGCAACCACCATTGGACCTCAGTGTAAAATAGGAGGAGAGGTTAATAATATTATTGTATTCGGGTATTCCAGTAAAGGTCATGAAGGATTTGTCGGAAATTCGGTAATCGGGGAGTGGTGTAATTTTGGAGCGGATACCAATTCGTCAAATATGAAAAATAACTACGGAACAGTAAAATTCTGGAGCTACAGGACGAAGGCATTTGAAGATACAGGATTACAGTTTGCCGGGCTGATCATGGGAGATCATTCCAAGACAGCAATCAATACCCAGCTGAATACAGGAACTGTAATTGGTGTTGCTTCCAATATTTTTAAAGAAGGTTTTCCTCCTAATCTCATAGAGAATTTTTCCTGGGGTGGATTTAAGGGAGATGAACGATTTAAATTGGATAAAGCTTACGAAGTGGCAGAAAGAGCAATGGCCAGAAGAAAAGTGACTCTCACAGACGAAGATAAGAGGATTTTAAAATATATTTTTGACAGCTATTAACCCTGATTATAAAAAAACTTCATTTTTTTTGAAGTTTTTTTATTTTGTGATGTAATAGAATTTAATTTTTGATTGTCTTACTCATAGAAACAAAACTTATGACCCAAGAGACCTTTAAGAATACGGTGTTTATTCTCAAAAACGAGATGTATCGTTTTGCGAAGAGGTTTGTCATGAGCAGTGATGAAGCAGAAGATGTGGTGCAGGATCTTATGGTAAAGTTTTGGCAGAAAAGAGAAGAACTGGAGCAATTCGGAAATTTAAAATCCTATGCATTAAAATCCGTTCGGAATGAATGCCTTAACAGATTGAAGCATCATGATGTGAAGGCTGGTTTTGCAGATATGCAGATTCATCGGTCGGAACTTTACAGTATGGATATTAATAACCTTAAAGAACATATTATAGGATTTATTAATGAACTTCCTGAAAAACAAAAGATGGTTATCCATTTGAAAGATGTAGAGGAATATGAAGTATCTGAAATTTCAGAGATGCTGGAAATGGAGGAAAATGCAGTAAGAGTCAATCTTATGCGTGCAAGACAAAAAGTAAAAGAACAAATCTCACAACTGATGAATTATGAACAACGATCAATTTCAAGATAAGTACGACGAAATCTTCCGTGGTATGAAGGAAGAAAAGATGAATTGGGATTTTGAAGATTTTCTTCAAAAAGCAGAAGGTATAGATAATGATGATCATAAGATCATTCCTCTGGAAAAGAAAAAAACTTCTTTCCCCAAATGGTTCTGGATGGCTGCAAGTGTAGTATTGCTTGTAAGTGCAGGATTGATCTTCAATTACTACCAAAATGTTCCGGTAACAGACCAGTCAAAATTGGTAGAAAACCAGATCAAGCAACAAAAGCAGGATTTCATTGAAGAAAATCATGAACCAGAACGACAGGTCGCTGTAAACAGTGCAGACAGTATTGCAGCAATAAAAAGTGATTCTGTCTTTCAGAGAAACACAGTTGCGGAAAAAGATGTTCTGGATGAGATTCTTCCTAAAAGAGGAAGACTGAAAAAAGAAGTAAGACCAAAATTTACAGATAATTCTTCTTATAGAAAATTGAATGTTGCTTCGAAAGATTCTACAGGCTACAATAACAATTATGTTATTGTAAACGGAAAAAGGATCGATAATGTTGAAGAGGCTATTAATGTGACTAAATATTCATTTCAAATATTTGCAAATAATGTTAGCGAAAAGTTAGTACAGCCAAAAGTAATGGATGATAACTATTAACAAAAAAAGAGACTACTCCCTGATCAGGTATTAATTATCAGCTTAAAATTAAAAATTGACTCATGAAAAAAATATTGATAATATTCGCACTTGCCTTCTCCCACTTCTTTACAGTATATGGGCAGGATGACAAATTCGATAAACTTTTTGAAAAATACCAGCAGGTAGAAGGTGTAACTTCTATTAAAATTGCAAAACCCATGTTTGGGATGCTTAGCAGTCTGAATATCGATGATTCTCAGCTGGATCAGATCAAACCATTATTGACAAAGATTAATGGATTAAAGATTCTGATTACAGAGAGCCCTGAAAACGTAAACTCTCCGGGAGGTAAAAAAATACAAAGTAATATCTCCCAGATCAATAAAGATATTTCTACCTATTTAAATAACCTGAACTATAGCGAAGTAATGAGCGTGAATAGTAAGGAAAACAAAATAAAATTTCTATCTTCAGGAGCAAAAGAAGGAATATTGGATGATGTCCTGTTGAGTATTGATAGTGGTGATGGCGGGAATGTTTTAGTAATGCTGGATGGGAAACTATCAATGGATGATCTCAGTAAGATTATAAAATCCAGTGAAACAAAAGTAAGCTCGAGTACCAATACTACACGAAGCAGCTTTACTTCAGAGAGTAGTACTTCATACCTGAATGGTGAAGCAAGAAATGTGGGTGAGTTCTCAGGAATTCAGGTGAGCACGGGAGTAAATCTCGTTTATAAGCAGGAAAGCCCGACAAGTGTAAAGGTTATTGCAGATGCGGATAAGCTTCAATATGTAATCACCAAAGTAGAGAATGGTATTTTAAAAGTTTATGTTGACAATAAGGGCGAACGAAATGTCAGATTTAAAAACTTAAGTGTAAATGTTTCTTCTCCAAGAATGAGTAGTGTGAAAGCATCTTCCGGAGCAAACTTTACAGCAGTAAATCCGGTAAAGGAGAACCGTATGGATATTGATGCTTCATCAGGATCTACAATCAAAGGAAAATTTAATGTTTCTGGTACCACAGACGTGAGTTCTACTTCAGGAGCCAGTATAAAAGTAAGTCTTAATACTTCGTCCGTCGTTGTTAAAGCTTCAAGTGGGTCAGATACCATACTTGAAGGGCAGGCAACTTCCGGAGTTATTGATATAAGCAGTGGTGCATCTTGTAAAGCAGAAAACTTAAGATTAAGTGAACTGGAAGTGGAATCTACATCCGGATCCAGTCTTACCATCAATGTAACGGATAAGCTTAAGGCTAAAGCATCTTCCGGAGGATCCATTAAATATAAAGGAAACCCGAGAATTGACTCCAATATCAGTAAGGTTTCCGGTGGAAGTCTGAGATCCATAAACTAAATCTGATGACCATGAAAAACTTACGAACCATTTTGCTTGCAGCTTGCACGGTATTTTTGCTTCAGTCTTGTGTAGTGTCACACAAACCTAATATGGAATTCTTTTCGGACTCAGGCTATGATTTTAAAGGAGCAAAGTTTGAAAGCGTCAATGTACCCATGTTCCTGGCAAAACCTTTTATCAGAAAAGCATTAAAAGAAGAAGAGGATGGTGAGGCTACCGCTCAGTTGGTAAAGAAAATATCAAAAATAAAAGTATTGACGGTAGAAAACGGAGATCAGGAGATGTTAGCAGATTATGCAAGATATCTTAATAATAACAATTATGAAGACTGGGCGACCATAAAACATAATGGAGATAATGTAAATGTTCGTGTAAAGCAATCCGGGGAAACCATAAAAAATATGCTGATCACGGTAAATTCAGATAGAGAATTGGTATTCGTGGATGTAAAGGGGAATTTTACTCCGGATGATATTTCAAAATTCATTAATTCAGCTTCAGATAAATAATTTATTTTTAACAATAAATTATTTACATGGAAAAATTAATCAGAGAAGTGCGCATGCTGAAGATATATGCAGCATCGCTTACAGTAGCTTTTGTTCTTTTGTTTTTATTGGCTTTTAAAAGCAGCAATGATCACCAGAGGTTCGAAGAAATTGATGTTGAAAGAATTAATATTGTCGAAAAAGACGGAACACTAAAAATGGTGATCAGTAATAAAAAACGACAGCATCCGGGTTTACTGAATAATAAATCCCTTAAGGCAAGAGAAAGGGAAGCCGGACTGATTTTCTTTAATTCTTTAGGTGATGAATGTGGAGGATTGGTATATGATGCCGATGAAAAAGGTTCAGGAATGGTATACTCTGTAGACCAGAGGAAAACGGATCAGATCATGCAACTTCAATATAGTGAAGGTACTGGGGCGGATAAAAAAAGATCATACGGACTCAAACTTTGGGACAGACCGGATGATTTCCCGCTCGAAAAAGTAATAAGGTTTGATGATTCTTTACAAAAGCTTAATGACCCAATAGCGCTGAAGAAAGCTTTTGCCAAATTGAAAGAAGAAGGAAAATTGGGGAGTGAGCGTTTTTTCGCCGGGAAAACAGCGAATGGCGATGTAGGACTTTTTATACGGGATGATAAAGGACGCATACGTCTTAAGATCTATGTAGATAAAAACAACCAGACCCATATAGAGAGTGTCGACGAAAAGGGACAGCTCACGGCTAAATAAAAAATATATCATATTCAGTTCATATAACTCATTTTATTTTGTACAAACCGCTTTTTATATAAGGGCGGTTTTTTGATTTAACTTATTGATTATTAATTTTTATTTAAACTATTAAAAAGGATTTTCATATCTCACTAAAATAGCATAATTTTGCAAAGAAAGTAAAGATGTCTATTCATAACAAAATTGTAGAGACAGCCATCACTTTCGATGACGTTCTTCTAGTCCCTTCTTATTCAGAAGTTTTACCTAACCAGGTATCATTAAAATCAAGACTTACCGATAAAATTACCCTGAATGTTCCGATAGTATCTGCTGCGATGGACACAGTTACTGAAGGCGATCTGGCTATTGCACTAGCAAGAGTTGGTGGACTTGGTTTCATTCACAAAAATATGACGATCGCAGAACAGGCGGCACAGGTAAACCGTGTGAAACGTTCTGAAAATGGAATGATCTCTGATCCAGTTACCCTTTCAAAAGATCATACTTTAGCTCAGGCTAAAGAAATGATGTCCAAATATAAAATTTCTGGTTTACCGGTTGTAGATCCAAATAATGTTCTTATTGGAATCATTACAAACAGAGATGTTAAGTATCAGGAAAATCTTGATATGAAAGTTGAGGAGATCATGACGAAAGAAAATCTGATCACTTCCGATAAAAACACCAATCTTGAAAAGGCTAAAGAAATCCTTCTTAAGAACCGTGTTGAAAAACTTCCTATTGTAGACAAAGACAATAAATTGGTAGGATTGATTACGATTAAAGATATCGACAATCAATTGGAGTATCCTAATGCGAATAAAGATCAAAATGGCCGCCTTATTGTGGGAGCCGGAGTAGGAGTAGGAGAAGATACCATGGACAGGATTGCAGCGCTGGTAAAGGCAGGTGTTGATATTGTAGCGATTGATTCGGCTCATGGACACTCCAAAGGAGTTTTAGATAAGATTTCTGAGATCAGAAAAGCATATCCGGATCTGGATATCGTGGGAGGAAATATTGTAACTGCTGAAGCAGCAAAAGATTTGATCAAAGCAGGAGCAAATGTTCTTAAAGTAGGTGTTGGCCCGGGTTCAATCTGTACAACCAGAGTAGTAGCAGGAGTTGGGGTTCCTCAGTTATCTGCGATATACAATGTGTACGATTATGCTAAATCTAAAAATGTAGCGGTAATTGCTGACGGTGGAATTAAACTTTCTGGGGACATTGTAAAAGCTATTGCGAGTGGGGCAGGAGCGGTAATGCTTGGATCTCTTTTAGCAGGAACTGATGAAGCTCCGGGAGAAGAAATTATTTTCCAGGGTAGAAAGTTCAAGTCTTACCAGGGAATGGGAAGTCTTTCGGCAATGAAAAGAGGAGGAAAAGAAAGATATTTCCAGAGTGAGGCTAAAAAATTCGTTCCTGAAGGAATTGAAGGTAGGGTTCCCCACAAAGGAAAACTGGAAGATGTGATTTTCCAGTTAACCGGTGGACTTAGAGCAGGAATGGGTTACTGTGGAGCAAAAGATATTGAGGCTTTACAGAAAGATACAAAAATGGTCATGATCACAGGAAGTGGATTGAAAGAATCTCATCCGCACGATGTGATTATCACACAGGAAGCTCCTAATTATTCCTTATAATTGTAGTAGTAATAAGATTAATATAAAAAAATACGGCTGGCTCATTATTGAGCCAGCCGTATTTGTAATTTAATAAATAAAATAACTTTTGAATAAAAGGACAAATTACTGTGCAATACAAGATCCTGGTGGAAGATCTGCTATTCTTCTGCAACCGCCAGGTCCACAGCAGAAAAACTCTGCATCACCACAGCCGAAATTAGGTAACTCAGCATTACACATTTTAAATCCTCCCTTAATTGTTTTCAAGCTTTCTCTTGAAATTTTTTTTGAATTTTTCATAATAAGTTAATTGTTTTAGGTTTTGTACAACGTATCAAATGTAAATTTTTTTTTCACAATTTGAATGAATTTCTTAAAAAAAGAGAGTTACTAAGGAAAATAATAATTTAAAATTCAATTGTTCTATGCGATCATTTCAGTGAAGAAAATATATGATATTCCTCAATATGGCTTTTATCCAAAATCTATTCGGAAATAGTATCGTTAAACTAAGAAATTAGGTCAATGAATGAATCATACGTTCCGTCATAATCTTCCCATTTTTGTCCATTGACGAAAAAAGATGGAGTGCCGTTTACTCCACTGCGTACACCGCCTTCAAAGTCAGCCTCAATCTTTGCCTGAAGTTCTTCGGTGTTAATCTCATTTTCGATTTTATTCACATCCAGTTTCAGAACTTTTACACACTCTTTGAGTAGTGCTTCGTTCAATATATTTTGATTATCATAGATGAGGTCGTGCATTTCCCAGAATTTTCCTTGTTTTCCTGCTGCCTCGGCAACTGTTGCGGCTGCCATGGCATATTCATGGGCATCAGTCAAAGGAAAGTTCCTGAATACAAATGCTACATCATCACTGTTTTCCTGAACAAATCTTCTTATTAAAGGAAAAGCGTGTCCACAATACGGACATTGATAGTCACCATATTCTACTAAAACTATTTTCGCGGTATCTGGATTTCCCTGAACGTGGTCGTTAGGACCAATGGGAATTCTTAAAGTAGACATAAATATTATTTTTGTTTTAAATTTTCTAAAGCATCAATGATTCCGTCAGCTCCTGGATTAATTCCATCGGGTGATAAGTAGCTCCACTGGATGATTCCTTCAGGATCAATAACAAATAGTGCTCTTTGTGAAGTTCCGTTTTCTTCATTATAGACGCCGTAAGCTTTTGAAACTTCTCCCTTGGGGTTGAAGTCTGCCAACAGGGGGAAGTGTAGTTTTCTGTTTTCCATGAAAGCATCATGGCACCAGGCGCTGTCAACAGAAATACCCAGGATATCTGCATTATATTTATGAAAAATGGAAAGCATTTCATTATATAGGCTCACCTGATCACCACAAACCGGACTCCAGTCTGCAGGATAAAAAACTAAAATCAGGTTCTTTCCTAAAAAATCAGAACGCTTTAGTTTCTGGTCGGGAGTAGCATGGAGTTCAAAATCCGGTGCCGGGTTCCTTGTTGTAGTATCATATTTTTTGTGATTGGTTGTAAATTCTTTGAATGAAAAACTAAAATTAGGAATAAGAAATTAATTCATAGCCGATAACGACTTAAATTATTGTTAAAATAAGACGCAGAATGTTATTTTATTCTGGTATACTTAAATTTCTTTTTGATAACCTTATTAAGAAATGTCCCTTTAGAAGTAAAAGCTTTGAATTGATCAACAATGATCTGTGGTACTTTCAAATAATCATAAACTGCTCCCGACTGATATACAATTCTTAGTATTTCAGTTTCCGGAAAATATTCATAACTATGTACAACTGAGGAAGGCATGGTTTAGTAACTGCAAAAAATATTCCTATTGTATAAATAAAAAAGACCTTCCGTAAATATGAAAGGTCTTTTTTTTAATATAATTTAAATTATTTATTTAGATTCTCTTTAAAATCATCGATTCTATAGTCGGTAAGGGTATTGCCTTTTTCAATTTTTTCCTTGGAGTACAGGCGGAAATCATTTTCTGTTTTTTCCAGTAGATGATCATAGGGGCCTACATGAGAAATTAGCTTAACCAGTACAGGAGAAATTTCCAGACAAATGAAAAGCCCCATAATAAAGGCTGCAGCTAAACCTATGATTGCGGAATTTTTTCCTAACTCATCCAGCGCCTGCAAACGGGCGGCAAATCCATTGAACTTATCCTCAAAGGTTTCAGTAGATTTTCTTTCGGTTTCCAGATTGGTGTATACTTTTGAAATTTCTTTATCCAGATATTCCAACCTGGGAGCTACTTGCTTTTGATAACTCTTAAGATCCTGACGTCTTTGCTCCTTAAGCTCCTGTTTTCTTTTGGCATTAGATCCGAAACCTACTTTTCCACTCGTTAAGCCTGATTGTTTTCCTAGGATTTCTTTTTCTAGCTCTACAGCTGCCGAATCATAAGACTTTTGGTATTGTGCAATCTTTTCTGATATTTGTTTTTTCTCAGTTTCAAAAGGACCGCTTTGCTGAAGAATTCTGCCGGTCATCTCACCCTGAAGCTGCTTTTTATTTCGCTGGATGATCGTGTTCAACTGTTTATTGACTTCCTTTTCAAAAATTTTAAGCTCTAAAGGTTTTGAAATGATAATTCCTAAAAAAGTAGCCAAAACCAGACGTGGAATAGCCATGAGTATCTGATTCCACCATGTTCCCGTTTTTTTGATGGAGGAAACAATGTAACGGTCCAGGTTAAATATCATTAATCCCCATAAAATTCCAAAACCAACAGATGTCCATATATTATCAAATACAGTATACATGGCATAACCTGCGGAAAGTGTAGCGAAAACTGCAGTAAATAAAACGATACCTCCGATACCCGAAAATTTATTCCATTCACTTGGTGTTTTCCTTAAAATATGGATGTTTCCTCCGGAGCATACCATCAGAAACTTCTGGAACCAATTTATTTTATGATTCACCTGATTTATAGTTTGTTGTTGATTTTTCATTATTGAAAATTTATACAAAAGTAATACTAAAAATCATACCAATGCTAAAGATAGTATTATGTTTTACCAAGTATGTTTACTTGTTTTATTTATATCGCTGTTAGACAATTAGTTATGATTTTTACATATTAACATAATAAAATTCTTTACGTTTTTTCAATATATTTTGTCAATTTGTTAAAATAAATAATAGTTTTGCATCGAATAAATTAAAAAAATAGTTGAATATGAAGAGAATAGTTCTATGTTTTGCGTTGATCCTTTGGGTTAATGCATTTTCTCAAGATGTGCAAAATATTTGTGGTTTTGACCAAATCATGTCGCAAATGGATGCTAAACACCCTGAACTAAAGAAAAACAGGGAGATTGTAGAAGCCAGATTAGCTTCCATGAATAAGCAGTCTTATCTTAATAAAGTTGGCGCTAGTACTTCGTGGAACGGACTTTATACCGGACAAGTTTATGAAATCCCTGTTGTAGTACATGTTATTGAATCTCAGGCAACTGCTAATGCAAATTTACATGTTACTGATCAGGAAATTATCGACTGGATCGACAGAGCGAACAGTATGTATGCTACAACTTTTGGCAATGGATTTTACCCTGAAGGTTCCGGACCAACTGGAGGAGCAGTAATTCCTTTTAAGCTTGTATTGGCTAAAAGATCACCTAGCTGTACTCCTACTACCGGTATTGTGAGATATAATGGAAGTACTATTCCAGGTTATGATACAAGGGGAGTTAAGATGCAAAGTTCAAGTGGAGCTAGTGATAGCCAGATTAAAAATGAGTTAGCACACCATTGGCCGGAAAATTCATACTTTAATATTTATGTAGTGATCGGTTTTGATGGCCAGCAGCAATTATCTTATGGATTAATGGGATACGCAAAATTCCCGGATTCTTATGCTTATGATTATGAAAGCTTTATGAAGGTGGCAACCATTAAAAATCAAAATGATACGACATTAACTCATGAACTTGGACATGCTTTTGGACTTTATCATACATTTCAGGGAGTTTCATATACTGATCAATCAAGTTGCCCTCCTAGTAATGATTGTGCAACAACAGGAGATAGAGTATGTGATACTTCACCATCTAGAAGCATGTATGGTGTTGCTGTTCCTAACAATACGGCTATTGATCCATGTACCGGACAAAACTACGACGGAACTCAATATAATGTTATGAATTACACTAATTCTAACCGTAAATTTACGGAAGGACAAAGAGACCGGGCTATTTTGTTAATGATGGAGTATAGAAAAGATCTGCTTAACTCTACAGCGGGTAAAGATCCGTCGATTGTTATTCCTTCGCCAGTTTCTGTAGTTGCAGCCCAATGTAATCCGCCAAGTACAGCGCACCCTACCAATAATAATTTCGCGATCGGTGCTACCAACGTTAAATTTGGAACCATAAACAGTACTACTAATGGCTACGATTCAGATGAAGCAACTCCTTCGTATTATGATGATTTTGCTTCTGCAAATTGTATCAGACCTGCATACTATACCGAAATACCGTCAACTACAGGAACCGAGCTGAAAGTGACTTATGCATATACTTTTAGTCAGGCAGAAAAGTTTAGAACAAAAGTCTGGATCGATTATAATAACAATGGGTCTTTTGAAGATAGTGAATTGGTCGTAAATCATTTATCAGGCAATTTGACTGGAACAGGGATGACCGTTACCAACACGATTACTCCTCCAGCCAATGCTGTGAAAAATACTTATTTGAGGATGAGAATTGCAGTGGATGCTGCGACGTATAATTCAGTAAATCTTCCTGATCTTACCCCTTGCTCTCAGTTACAATATGGACAAATGGAGGACTATGCAGTTAAGATTTTAGAAGCATTAGGAACATCTGAAGTTAAAGGAAGTTCGGAAAGTAAAATTGTTTATACAAAATCAGAAAATAAACTTCAACTGATAGGAAGTAAAAATGTAAGTTTTGGAGATTACCAGATCTATGACATGAGTGGAAAAGTATTGCAGAAAGGTACTTCTAAAACGAATGAAGTTCAAATCAACCAAACATTACCGAAAGGAGTATACATTATCACTTACGGTGATAAAAAAGAATCAAAGAAATTTATAAATAACTAATAGAGTAAAAGGCCCTTTGAAAAAAGGGCCTTTTTTACTAAAAGATGCTAAACAATGAAAAGATTAATTTTCTTATTATGCTGTAGTTTTATGCTAAATTGTCAATCACAATCTCCCGCAGTAAAAAGAAAGAGTCCGGAGAGTGATCAATATTACTTTATCGGAAAATGGAAATTAGTTGAAGAAACCTATAAAGATGGAGAGATAAGTAAAATATATCCACTTCACGAATGTACAAAGAAGACTACTTTATTATTCGAAAAAGAAAAGGGAAATATTTTTTTTATTAAAAAGTATGCAAATGGAAAAAACTGTGAGATAATAAGTTAGTCAGCAAGAAATTTAGTGACGATTAATAAAAATTCATTCTCATATATGGATGCAGATCTAAAAGAAAATAAACAATTTAGAATCATTTCGAAAAACAGATTTTCCATTCTTTATAATGATATCATCTATGGAAAGGCTACTGCTATAGAAGATATTTATGAAAGACAGTAACGCTTATTTTAAACGGTCAGGATTCTGCTTTAAAAAACTTTCCCATCCGGAATAAGATTTTGTATCAGCAATTGTTCCTGAATTAAAATGATGACAAACAGCTACGGCAAGACCATCAGAAGCATCCAGATATTTTGTTGGAAATTCTTTTAGCTTCAGAAGGTTTTGAAGCATCCCTGCTACTTGTTCTTTGCTGGCATTCCCATTTCCTGTAATAGCCATTTTTATTTTCTTAGGTGAGTATTCGGTAATCGGAATATTTCGATGAAGGCTCGCTGCCATTGCTACCCCTTGTGCACGTCCAAGTTTTAGCATACTCTGAACATTTTTTCCATAAAATGGAGCTTCCAGGGCAACCTCGTCCGGGTGATACTCATCAATTAAGGCTAAGGTTTTATCAAAGATGTATTTTAGCTTTGTTTCATGGTTGGGATATTTTTTCAAAATAAGCTCGTGGATGGAAACCATTTCCATCTGACCTTTTTTAATGGAAATAATCCCAAAGCCCATTATGGCAGTTCCCGGGTCAATACCTAAAATTATCTTTTCTGCAATCATTTTGTCAAAGATATGACTTTCTGAATTTTTTCCCTTAGAAAAAAAAACAGTAAAAATAAATCTTATTTTGGTGAAATCTTCTTAACTTCATCAAAAAATGATTATGAAAAATTTACTAACCTTTTTAATTCTTCCGACTTTTGTGCTGTATAGCTTTCTGACAGTGAAAGACTTAAGTTATGGAAGATCATCTGAGAATGTTAATTGTCAACAAGACAAAAATCAAATTGTGTACCTGTTTTTTAAGGTAGAAAAAACGAAATCCGGTCCTGAAAAAATTACCCTCGAATCAAAGAAGATTACTGAAGGAAAGTTGAAATCCATCCCTTCTTTTGACAGAAATTCAGCAGGTCTTGGTGATTTTATTATATCACTTACTGATGCCAGCGGAAAAGAGATTGTGAAACAGCTGGTGGAAGATCCTCTGAATCAGAATCTGGAAAGTTTTGATAAAGACGGAATCGGAAGACACAAAGTTTTCTCGGATAATGCTGAATTCAGTGTGCGCTATCCTCATTCCGGAGAAATCCAGATCGTGAAAGTGGAAAAAGTTACCCATGCAGGAAATCAATTATTATTTAACCAAAAACTATAGCCATGAAAAAAACTTTATTTCTCCTATTAGTAAGTTCATTGTGCTTTTCACAAACCTTTCAGACAGTTTCTCTGCTTAATAACGGTTCAAACTCTAACCGGATCAATATCGCAGTATTGGGTGATGGATTTACTTCTGCTCAGCAAACTAATTTTGTGAATTCTGCACAGTCTACGATTAACTATCTCTTTACAAAAAGCCCATATACAGAATATAAAAATTATTTTAATGCGTATGCTGTAAAAGTAGTGTCAACAGAAACAGGTGTAAAACATCCTGGAACAGCAACGGATGTTACAGAGCCGGTTATTCCTGTTTCCAATCCCAATAATTACCTGGGCTCTTCATTTGACTTTGGTGTACACCGCTGTATTTACAGCAATAGTACAAATAAAGTAGCGCAGGTTCTCGCAGCTAATGTTCCTGATTATGATATTACGTACGTTCTGGGTAACTCTACAGAGTATGGCGGATGCGGAGGTGCTTATGCATTTGCGTCGCTAAATGGCTCTTCAAATGAGATTGTAGTACATGAACTTGGGCATTCCTTTGGAAAGCTTGCGGATGAATATTGGTTTGCAGGAACAGGGGAATCACCTAACAAGACACAAAACTCCAATACAGCAACCATCAAATGGAAAAACTGGTTAGGATTAAACAGTGTGGGAGTGTATCCTTATACCGAAAGCCCTTCATGGTACCGTCCACATCAAAATTGTGAAATGAGATATCTGGACAGACAGTTTTGTTCCGTTTGTAAAGAGGCCATTATTGAGAGAATACATTCATTAGTATCACCGATTGACTCTTATACACCAGCCAACAGCAGCAATGTGAATGGTAATGCCGCGGTAACATTTACTGTAAATGAAGTTTTGCCAATCCCTAATACATTGGTCAATTCCTGGACTCTCAATGGAACGGCTCTTTCTTCAACCAACAATACCTTAACAGTTTCTCCGTCACAACTGAATAGCGGTCTTAATACCCTTATTTTCTCTGTTACCGACAACAGTCCTTTAATAAAAGTTAACAGTCACAATACGGTTCATTTTGCCACGGTAACCTGGAAACTGAATAAGACCTCAACGTTAAGGATGTCTGAAATTAAAGCAGAAGAAAGAAGATTCGGAATCTATCCGAATCCGGCAGAGAATGAATTCTATATCAAAGGTAAACAGGACTTTTCAAAGAATGTAAAAGTAGCATTGTATGATGGATCGGGTAAATTGATTCCTGTCAAATTTGAAATGAAAAATGCTTCTACAATCTTTGTTAATATCAGTACTATTCCTTCTGGAATCTATACTTTAGCTGTAAGTGAAGATGAAGGTCTGATCATTTCACAAAAAATTGTAAAAGAATAAAAGTAAACGAAAATATACATAACATTATGAATCGGCCCAGTGGCCGATTTTTTATTGTAGTTTCTTTTCTCTGATGGATACCCATTTTCCGTCATATCTCAGAAGCAGAATTTTATCAACGGTAAATTTATTTTCGTAAGGTTTGTTTTGATACACCTTCCAGGCTTTCAGGTAATTTTCAAAGCTCAAATCTCTGTATCCAACGGTCATATGAGGGTTGAAGGAGCCTTTGCCAAAGCTAAATTGTTTTTTTACTCGATGGTAAATATCTATAAGGCCCGGATTATATTCAGGATGTACAAAGATCACCGGATTTTTTGGATTCGGAAAACTTCCAAAGCCATTGAGAACGATTTCGAATGGAGATAGGGAAGTATCTATTCTTTCAAACGCTTCAATAATATCATTCTCAAGCTCTGCCTCTCTTGAAAATGGAGGTAACAAGGTGATATGAGCATCATTTTTAACCGCTTTTGAATTTTGATAATGGTAAGCAAGGTCTTCTTTGAAGAGTTTTATTTCATCAATGATCCGTTGAGGAGGATAGATAGCAATGAAATATAATTTTTTCATTACAATTCATTTTTATTACTACTTGTTCTTATCATTTGTTGTCTTAAGTCGATAACCGTGTTTTCAATAGCATCTGTGATTTTCTTTACCTCAATATGCGGTCTGAAAACTGAAGCTTTGCCCTTTGCCTCATCAGCAATATTAGACAATATAATGACTGAAGTTTTAGTATATGGGTAATAAATGTTTAGGGAAGGAGAACCCATAACATAGCCACTGTGGAAATAGGCTGTCGGTTCGCCTATATTGAGCATTATACCATATCCGTAACCCATTTTTCCTAAAATAGCATGATGTCTTTCGGAACTTTTAGAGATGAATTTCTGAAGGGTTTCCGGTTTCAAAACTTTACCACCATACAGAGCGTTATTCCAGCGGCGTAAATCATCTATGGTAGAAAGAATTCCACCTGCAGGGATCCCAATTTCTTTTCCTCCCAATCTGCGCGGCATATTAGGAACCCTTTCCGCATTCTTCTTATTTCCAATATAAGCACTTGCGAAATTCTTTCCCTCAAAAACATCTCCTGTTGAAGAATTTTTCATTCCTGCCTTTTTAAACAATTCCTGGACGTTTTTGTCATAAGAGTTTCCTGATACTTTTTCAACGATTTTTCCCAATGCATTAAAGCCATCATTGGAATAGAAAAAACCCGATCCACTTTTGAATAAAAGCTTACCTCCCAGCGTATTTAATCCGGAGGTATGGTTCAGAAGCTGACGGATTGTAATATTTTCGTATTCTTTTGTTTGAAATTCCTTGAGGTATCTGGAAACCTTATCTTCGATATTCAGCTTGTTTTGTTCCATTTCAAGTAAAACAAGAACTGCCGTAAATTGCTTACTTACAGAGCCGATGGCAAAAATAGTACTGTCGTTGATTTTTGTTTTATTTTCAAAGTTAGAGAGCCCGCTTTCTTTTTTATATAATTGGGTAGAATCCTTGAAAACAGCAATACTTCCGTTAAAATTAAATCGTGAGAATACAGAGTCGATCTGTTTTTCCAAAAGTTTTTTCTCGAAGGCGGTAATGGTGGAGTCTACGATTGCATTCCTGTCAACCGTTTTTATAGATTCCATCGAATTCTTGCATGCGGTTAATGAGAGTGTAAAAATGATTAATGGGAACAATAAGTGGGAAAATTTCAGCATTTGTTTTTTAATTTAAAGCTACAGCATCAAAAAGGATGCAAACCATGCCAAATAAATAGAAAAAATGATGTGAGAGCTCCGGGACCGATTTTTAAATTATTGTGATCAAGGGAAAAGCTCTGCCAAATTATGAAAGACCTGTAAATTATATAAACTAAATTATTACAGAAAGTAATATTTTTGAATAGATTATTAATTCAAAAATGGAAAAACATCTTGAAAATGATTTGTCGGAAATCGGCAACTTATTAGAAACTATAAAAAAGCAGGGGCTGGCTTATCTGGATGCTTTACCCGATAGAAAAACATCCGTTGATTCAAAGGAATATGCTTCCGAAGACAAAGTACCAGAGTCCGGATATGGAACAAAAAAGGTGTTGGAAGTTTTTAATGAAAGATTTGAACCGGTTATGGTTGGATCATCAGGTCCCAGATATTGGGGCTTTGTTACAGGAGGTTCCACTCCTGCTTCTATTGCCGGAGACTGGCTGGCTTCTGTTTATGACCAGAATACCCAATCAACAAAAGGGCAGGGAGGTATTTCTGCGATTATAGAGCTGGAAACCATACAATTAATGCTCGATCTTTTGGGGCTGCCGAAAAATTTTCTCGGTGGCTTTGTAACCGGAGCAACAATGTCTAATTTTACCTGTCTTGCAGTAGCAAGACAATGGTTAGGAAGAGAAAAAGGAAAAGATATTGCAAAAGACGGCATTTCGATACCCATAAAAGTGCTTACCGCGACACCCCATTCTTCAAGCCTTAAATCACTATCACTTTTAGGGATAGGAAGCGGAAATATTGTGAAAATTAAAACAATAGAAGGGAATAGGGAAGCGATGAATATAGATGATCTAGAAAATCGTATCATTGAATTAAAAGAGGAGCCATTTATCCTGATCTCCAGTGGTGGAACTGTGAATACGGTAGATTTTGATGATTTTAAGGCAATAGCTGAACTTAAAAAAAAGCATAACTTCTGGTGGCATATTGATGCTGCATTTGGAGGATTTGCAGCTTGCTCAGATGAAACCAAACATCTTTTGGAAGGCTGGGAGCAGGCTGACAGTATTACTGTGGATTGCCATAAATGGTTAAACGTTCCTTACGAAAGTGCAGTGTTTTTCGTAAAAGATCAGTACAGGTTATTACAGGTAGAGACATTCCAGAATTCCAATGCTCCATATCTCGGGGATCCGTTGGAAAACTTCAGTTATCTGAACTTTCTTCCTGAAAACTCAAGAAGGTTAAAAGCCTTACCTTCCTGGTTTTCAATAATGGCCTATGGAAAACAAGGGTATCAGGAAATAGTTGAAAATAATATAAGATGGGCCAAACAGCTTGGTCATTTTATAGATTGCAGTTCGGATTTTAAACTTCTGGCACCTGTCCGTCTGAATACGGTGTGTTTCACTTTGAAAAATAAAGCTGATCAGGATAAGGTTAATGAATTCTTAGAAAAATTAAATAGTACAGGAAAAGTATTTATGACACCTACTTTTTATAATCAGCATAAAGGGATCAGGGCTGCATTTGTAAATTGGAGAACCAATGAAAATGATATAAGTATGGTTTTTGATCTCATGAAGGAGATATCAGAGACATTGAACTAAAAAATAACGCTGTAGAACCAATCGTTCTACAGCGTTTTATTTTTGATCAGATCACAAAACCAAAAGACATATTCATCACCATTTTCATGATCCTCTGCATTTGGTTTTGGATAGGTTTTTTTTACAATATCACCAATTTCAAACTGAATTGGTGTTTTAAAAATGGGACCATCAAAAGTAAAAGTATGGAACTCGCCATTTTCTCCGCAAGGGTCTACATTTTCAGGTAAGTCCGAGATGAAATTTTCATCAATAATCCTCCCTGCAAAACTTTTATCTAAATAGGTTTCATTGACGCAGGTTACGATCGTTTTAAAATCCAGATCAAGAAATTCATGAATAAGTTTTTTCGTATCTTTTTTCCAAAGTGGAAAAACAGCTTCCATCCCGATGGATTTCAATTGGTCTTCCCTGTATTTTCGCAGATCTTCGAGAAAAATATCTCCAAATATGGAATGGGTGACTCCACGTGACTTTATACCGGTCATCGTTTTGTTCATGATGTCGCGGTATTGTTCCATAGATGGTTCTTTAGGAAGTTCCATTTTAATTAAAGGAAGTCCTATGCTTGAAGCTTGTTCTTCCAATAGAGAAACATGAACCCCATGCATGGAAATCCGCTGATATTCCTGATTGATACTGGTAAGAAGACCAATTATATCTAATTTTTCCTCTTTAAAGGTTTTATATAATGCAAGGGCAGAATCTTTTCCGCTACTCCAGTTGAATAAGGCTTTGGGTTTCATGTATTACTATTTCAGATGCCTATTTTTGGATTTCTTTTATCGGAATAAATGCACCATTAAGGTAGTCAATCTTTAGTTCAAATGGGTAAGCAGAAGATGAACTGGAAGCAATTAAGCCTCCGACAATCCCAAAAAATATAGACGCTGTGACCACATCTCCCATTTTTGCGCTTCCTTTTACTTTACCGGTAAAATAGAAATCACCATCCTTCTTTTCAGCTTTTGAGAAAGCATTTTCCATCGGGACATAGATATAAGGAGATCCTTGATATACCAATGCATAATAGTCATTTTTTTTGATCTCCTTTTCTTTTGCATCAATAGTTTCGTATACCTTAATGATCTTTGGAGACTTGCCATAAAATTTGGCATTGGCAATTTGTTTTTCAGGTTCCTGATTTTTAAATGAATTATAATCTTTATATAAACCTTCCTTGAGTTGATCAGAGCTGTATAGACTCAGTTTTTGCTTTTCAATCGCATCAAAATTCTTTACATCTTCCAGAGTATAATGATCTGTTGCGGTTGCTTTTTTTGAAATATTTTTGCTGATAAAATTACTCACCATCTCACTCCCTTTTTTCATCGTTGCTTTGGTAACGTCCATTGAGGAATGATCAATAACAGAGTCGATTTTGTCAAGATAGGAGTAGGTTCCATCATCATTTTTTGCAAATAAAAATGCCTGAAAATAGCAATATCCATGTTCACTGAACGCTCCTGTTACTTCTGCAAAGTATAATTGTTTAAGATACATAACGATGGTGCCATCTTCTACATTGCTTCCATTAATATGGTTCAAAAGATTTTGAAACTGATTGGCAAGGCTTACTACGGGAACAACCTTAGCCTTTGCGTTGAATGCTCCTTTCTGTACAATCCCCAGTGAAGTGGTATCTGTCCTTATGTCAATAAGCTTAATGGTTTTATAATAGCTTTTCTCCAGTTTTTGATCAGGAAAGCTGATTGAGAAATCTTCTGTGCGTTTCTGAGAAAATAGTAAGATAGAGAACAATAGCATTGAAAGAATGCTGATTTTGTTGATGTATATTTTCATGACAATGAATATAATGATGATGTTTTATTTGCGAAAATAAAGAATCTGCCTGAGATTTAATGGATTTTTTATTCGTATAAATATTTCAATCAATGATGAGAAAAACTTATTAAATTTAAGAACGAAATTTATTAAATGCTATGAAAAACTTACTACTTGGGACAGCTGTCCTATTTTTTACAGGAACTATTAATCCTGTTTTTTCACAGAGTACCGAGGCTCCTAAATTTATTAGCAATACGGAAGGTATTAAAGAGTATACTCTTAATAATGGGATGAAAGTACTTCTGATTCCTGATCCTTCCCAAAGCAATATGGTTGTGAATATTGTGTATAATGTAGGATCAAAAGATGAAGGATATGGTGAAAAAGGAATGGCACATTTGCTTGAGCATATGTTGTTCAAGAGTACCAAAAACCTTGGAGATATTAAAAAGCAGCTTTCTGATAAAGGTGGGCAGGCTAATGGGACAACCTGGTATGATAGAACAAATTATTATGAAATTTTCCCGTCCAATGAAGAAAACCTGAAATGGTCTTTACAGATGGAAGCGGACAGAATGATCAATGCTACGATTTTACAGAGTGATCTGGATAAAGAGTTTTCCGTGGTTAGAAACGAATTTGAAATTGGAGAGAATAATCCTACAAGAGTGATGATGCAAAATGTATTTTCTAATGGATACGTTTGGCACAATTACGGGAACAGCACAATTGGCAGTAAGGAAGATATTGAACGGGTAAAAGCTCCGACCTTAAGAAAATTCTATGAGAAATATTACCAACCCGATAATGCAACTCTTATTGTTGCAGGAAAATTTGATGAGAAAAGCGCATTGAAATATATTTCTGATTATTTTTCAGTAATTAAAAAACCTTCACGTGAATTAGGAGGAACATATACCGTAGAGCCAGCTCAGAATGGAGAAAAGTATTTTGAAATCAAGAGAAATAATGATCAGCAGATTATAGCTGCAGGTTATCATACTTCTGCCTATGCAGATAAAGATTATGCAGCATTATCTGCACTTTATGAGATTCTCACCTCAAATCCTTCCGGATATTTATATAAAAGTCTGGTGGAAACTCAGAAGGTTTCCGAAGTCTGGACATTCAGCCCTGTTTTAAGAGATCCGGGGATGGTGTATTTTAATTTTGATGTTCCAAAAGATAAGAACTTAGACGAAACCACCAAACTCGTAAGGGCAGAACTGGATAAAATCTCCTCCATTCAATTTACTCAGGATGATCTTAAAAGAGCGAAAGCGAAACTGATTAAAGACATTGAAAACCAGAAAAATAATACCATTAATTTTGCAATTAATCTTACCGAAATTATCGGAGCAGGAAACTATAAATTAAATTTTCTGTACCGTGATCATGTAGAAAATCTAAAACTGGAAGATATCAGCAAGGTTGCTCAAAAATATTTTAAAAACAACAACCGTACGATGGGTGTTTTCCGACCTTCTCCTAATGAAGAAAGGGTATTCCCTACAGAATTCAGGGATAACCAGATTGCAGATCTGGTAAAAGATTACAAAGGAAGAGCTTTGGAGAAAGAACCAGCCCCTTTCGAAGCTTCCATTGCAAATATTAAGAAAAACCTTACTGAAGGAAAGTTGTCTAATGGGATGAAGTATGGGCTTATCAATAAAGAGCTTAAGGGAGAAAAAATTCAAGCGAATTTCCGTTTAAGAATCGGAAATGAAAAAGACCTGCAAGGCAAAGAAGCTATTGGAAATATTACTGCTTCTTTATTGAAATCGGGAACCAAAACCAGAACAAAAGAGCAAATAAAAGATGAATTAGATCAAATGAAATCTTCTGTGTATGCTTACGTATATGACCAGAATTTAATCATTGGAGTGAATACTTACAAACAGTATTATCCAAAAGTAATGGCCATCGTACAGGATATACTGACAAATTCTACTTTCCCGGAAAACGAAATTGCTAAAACTATTACTGAAGTAAATACTCAGTTGGAAGGACAATTAAAGGATCCTCAAGCTATTGCGGGTAATGAGTTACAGAGACTGGCATCCCCATACCCTAAAACGAGTATCTTCTATGTAGCTTCCCTACAGGAGCAAATTGATGAAAATAAAAAAGTAACTAAAGCCCAGATTGTTGATTTCTATCAGAATATTATGGGAGCATCCAATGGCGTAGGTACTGTAATCGGGAATATTGATCCAAAAATTGCTTCTTCTGAATTAGAGAAAACATTTGGAAAATTTACTGCTAAATCAAAATTTGTAGAGGTAAAACCAACATTCTTTGAAACTAAAAAACAAGATAAAAATATCATAACTCCAGATAAAGAAAATGCAGTTGCCCTTGGAACTTCAAGCTTCAAGATGTCGCAGGACCATCCTGATTACCCGGCTTTAGTTATGGCAAATGAAATTTTAGGAAGTGGAGGATTCCTTTCTGCAAGATTACCAATGAGGTTGCGTGAAAAAGAAGGGATTTCATATGGAGTTGGTTCATATCTGGATGTTCCTGTTTCAAATGATGTTGCTTCATGGACTTATTATGCTTTTTTAAATCCTACAAAAAGAAATGCTGTAGAAGCTGCTATTAAAGGGGAAATTAACAAAGCATTGGCTTCAGGTTTTACGCAGGAAGAAATTGATTCCAATAAAAAAAGTTATGCTAATGGAAGGAAAACCAGTTTAGGCTCTGATGGAACATTGGTTAACCTTGTAAATACTCAGCTTCTTTTTGGAGTTTCATTGGATAAATTTGATGAACAAAATACAAAAATTCAGAACCTGAAATTATCCGAAGTGAATGCTGCTTTGAAAAAATATCTTTCTGAGAATAATATTATTTCTGTTTTCGCCGGAGATTTCAATAAAAAATAGAAGTCTTATCAGATACAATTCAAATAAAAAACCGCAGAAATCCTGCGGTTTTTTTATTCATAATATAATATTGATTACATATTACGTCTGTATTTACCTCCTACTTCAAATAAAGCATTGGTAATTTGCCCAAGAGAGCAATATTTTACAGCATCCATCATAACAGCAAAGAGGTTTTGCTGATTAATAGCTGCATATTGTAATTCTTTTAAAGCTGCCTCAGATTTATCAAGATTGGCTTGTTGGAAATTGTGAAGTGTTTCAATCTGAACCTGTTTTTCTTCTTCAGTAGATCGAATAACTTCTCCCGGACGAACAGTTGGTGAGCCATCTTTACCCAGGAATGTATTTACTCCGATTATAGGATATTCTCCGGTATGCTTCAGCCATTCGTAATGCATGGATTCTTCCTGGATTTTTGAACGTTGATACATGGTTTCCATCGCCCCAAGTACACCTCCTCTTTCTGTAATCCTGTCGAATTCTGCATACACAGCTTCTTCAACCAGATCCGTTAATTCTTCAATGATGAATGAACCCTGAAGCGGATTTTCATTTTTCGCCAGACCAAGCTCTTTATTAATGATCAGCTGGATAGCCATTGCTCTTCTAACGGATTGCTCTGTAGGAGTTGTAATGGCCTCATCGTAAGCATTCGTATGAAGTGAATTACAGTTGTCATAAATGGCATATAAAGCCTGAAGAGTTGTTCTGATGTCATTGAAATCAATTTCCTGCGCATGCAGTGAACGTCCGGAAGTCTGAATGTGATACTTCAGCATCTGACTTCTTTCATCTGCTCCATATTTTATTTTCATGGCTTTTGCCCAGATTCTTCTTGCAACACGCCCGATCACTGAATATTCGGGATCGATACCATTTGAAAAGAAGAATGAAAGGTTAGGAGCAAAATCATTGATGTCCATTCCTCGGCTTAAATAATATTCCACATACGTGAAACCATTGGCCAATGTAAATGCTAACTGGGAAACTGGATTCGCCCCGGCTTCAGCAATATGATACCCGGAAATGGAAACAGAATAGAAGTTTCTTACTTTTTCTTTTATAAAGTACTCCTGAACGTCGCCCATTAATCTCAAAGCAAATTCCGTAGAGAAGATACAGGTATTTTGTGCCTGATCTTCTTTTAATATATCGGCTTGTACAGTACCTCTTACAGTGGCAATCGTATGAGCTTTAATTTTTTCATATTCTTCTTTAGGAATAACTTCATCTCCGGTAATTCCCAGTAATTTTAGTCCTAATCCATTGTTGGAAGGAGGAAGCTCTCCATTATAATGGGGCCTTTGCAATCCTTTGTCATCGAACTTGGCTTTAAGAACAGCTTCTACTTTACCTTCAAGTTTATGCTCCGCAATATATTTTTCAACATTCTGGTCTATCGCTGCATTCATAAAAAAGGCAAGCAACATAGGAGCAGGTCCGTTGATGGTCATAGAAACCGAAGTCATTGCATTAATAAGGTCGAAGCCGGAATACAGTTTTTTAGCATCATCCAGTGTCGCAATAGAAACTCCTGCATTTCCGATTTTACCATAGATATCTGGGGGTAAGGCAGGATCCTGGCCATATAATGTTACTGAATCAAAAGCTGTAGATAAACGCTTAGCAGGCATTTCCGCAGAAACATAATGGAATCTTCTGTTCGTTCTCTCCGGTCCACCTTCTCCCGCAAACATCCTTGTAGGATCCTCTCCGGTTCTTTTGAAGGGATAAATTCCGGCAGTGAAAGGGAAGCTTCCCGGAAGATTCTCTTTACCTTTCCATAGAATAAGATCTCCCCAGTCATTATATTTTGGTAATGCAATTTTAGGGATCTTCAGATGAGACAGGGATTCTGTTGAGGTTTCTACCTTAATTTCTTTTCCACGAACAAAATATGAATAGAATTCCTGATGAAATGCCTTTTTGGTGTCATCCCAGTTTTTAAGGAAATCAATATTCTCCTGCTGGAGGTCCTTTTCTGCCTTTTGGTATTCGGCATCTAAAGTTTCATTAGAGATAATTTTTTTCACACCATCAATATGATACATTTTTCTGGCAAGCTCAGCCTGCTTTTCAATGTTTACATCATACTGCTTATTGTTTTCCACGATCTCTGATAAATAACGAACTCTTTTAGGTGGAATTATGGTCACTTCATCTGTGATTTCCTGCTCAACGAAAGTATTGAGGTTTAGCCCCGAAAATTTGTCGTTAACTTTAGAAATTAATCTGTTGTATAGTTCTGTAGTACCGTGATCGTTAAACTGTGAAGCCTTTGTAGCATATACCGGCATGTCATCCAATGGGCTCTCCCATAAAAGATGGTTTCTCTGGAACTGTTTTCTCACGGCCTGTAAAGCATCCAATGCGCCACGTTTATCCGATTTGTTTAGAGCTACAAGATCTGCATAATCAAGCATGTCTATCTTTTCCAGCTGTGTAGATGCTCCGTATTCAGGAGTCATTACATACATGGAAACATCTGCAAAGTCTGAAACTTCAGAGCCTGATTGTCCGATACCGGAAGTTTCAAGGATAATAACATCCGGGTGGGCAAGTTTTAAAACATTCAAAGCGGAATGAATAAATGGAGAAACGGATACATTGTTTTCTCTGGTTGCCATGGACCGCATATAAACTCTTGGATCATTGATCGCATTCATACGGATTCTGTCTCCAAGTAATGCTCCTCCTGTTTTCTTTTTAGATGGGTCAATAGATATAATCGCTATTTTCTTATCTGTATTGGAACGCAGAAAACGTCTTACCAATTCGTCAGTCAATGAGGACTTACCGGCACCACCGGTACCTGTAATACCAATAATGGGAATATTCAGATCTTTTGCTTTTTCATCGATAGCTTTAGCAAGCTCCGGTTTTTCATCAGAGAAGTTTTCAACAGCAGAGATAATTTTAGCAATGCTGGTTGAATTTTCGAAATTGATAGAGTCCAGATCCTGTGCTGTTACATCTTTTCCTGTGGCAAAATCTGATCTGTTAACCAGATCATCAATCATTCCCTGAAGGCCAAGCTCTCTTCCATCATCCGGGGAATAAATTCTGTCGATTCCATAAGACATAAGATCTTGGATTTCTTCCGGCAGGATTACTCCTCCTCCTCCTCCGAAGATTTTGATTTGTGGCGAATTTTTTTCTCTCAGAAGATCATAAATATATTTGAAATATTCATTGTGTCCTCCCTGATAAGAGGTTAAAGCTATAGCATTTGCATCTTCCTGGATGGCAGTATTTACAACTTCTTCAGCTGATTTGTCATGTCCAAGGTGAATGACTTCGCAGCCGGTTCCCTGAATAACACGACGCATAATATTAATTGCCGCATCATGTCCGTCAAATAATGACGCTGCTGTTACAATTCTAACTTTGTTTTTAGGGGTATATTTTTGGGTTTCCATAAAAAATCTAGAAAATTTCTGAATTTCCAAATATAACAATAATACAGAACATAATATTGAACTTTATATTTCTTTAATTCAGGTGTTTAGGTGTTTTTGTCAAAATTCACGCTCTCCATTTCCTTTGCATTCTGCACGGAAATAATAGGTAAATTAATTACTTTTGCATCATATATTATTATATGCAGAAAGCTTCGATTTATTTTGCGATAGGAACTGTGATCAGTTTTCTTATTAACTATTTCTTCTTAAGCAGTCAGAATATCGGGCTAGACCTATATTATGCTGTTGCTTTTGGTTTTGCGTGGGGATTGGCTTATTATTTAGATACGCCTAATTTTTCACTGCCTCAAAAGTTGGGATTGTCTTTCGCGGCAATGGCTGTTTTGGTGTTGGTGGGGTCTGTTCTTTTTGATTTGAAACTTGCGATTCCTTCTATTCTTAAATTTTCTACTGTATTTGTAGCTTATTATTTAATTGCGAGTTTTAGAGGCAGTAAGTCTTTACGTAATTAATGCATCGTTATAAAACTGATGTAGCTTAATATCATTAGCATAAAGAGTAATCCGATACAGTTGATGATAAATAGCAATGAACCTTTTAATATGCTTTTCCTCTTGCTGTTTTCATAAAGCCTGTGGTGGGCAATAAAGAAATAGGCTGAGGTATAAAAGAATAAAGCACAATAGAATAATCCAAAAATAATTTTGATAGGGGTATAGTTGGGCAGTATTGCTGTAAGATGGTTGGCGAGAATGAAGATCAGGGTAGTTAATAAGAGAAAAGAAAAGTAATGAAGGGTAAATATTCCATGATCAAAGTACCACCATTTTTTCTTATTGTGAAATACCCATAGAAAGAATGCGAATATAGGTAAGTAAATAAAAAGGGCTTTTGGGAAAGAGTGGATGAATGTATCTACAAAACGGCCTATTATTTCTTTTCTTTTCAAACCTCTGTCCTGTAAATGGAATATTTTTTTAGCAAAAGGTCTTAAAGATTTATAATTTCCACCTCCTTTTTTGCTTAGCGAATCATATTGTTTCATCGATGTCGCTCCTAATATTGCAAATTGGTCTTTTTCAGAACTTAGCACTTCTTTTTTGTCAATAAGATCCTCAATTTTTTTTATTTTGGATATGCTTTTATGTACAATGCTGTCATTTTTATTATACCCTTCTGCAAGCATTCCGGATTTTACACTATCAATTATTTTTGCAGTCAGTTCTTTTTTCTGCTCTTTTTCTTTTTGTATGGAATGTTTTTCAGTTGCTTCATCATCTGTATCTTCTGACTGAGGGAAAAGGGTAGGGACGAAAAAAGTTATAAAACTCACAAATATGTAAAGCTTTACAGGGGCCACGTAAATTTGTCTTTTTCCGGATAGATATTCTTTGGTTAATTTTCCCGGCTGAAATAGCAGGTACTTTATCGTTTTCCAGAATTGTCCATCATAATGAGTAAAATCTTCAATGAAATGGGTGAAAAGAAAATAGAAGGGTTGTCTCGGTTCTGTATTTTCCTGTCCACAGTGTGGGCAGAATCTCTCTTCTACAAGGTGTCCGCAGTTGAGGCAGTTTTTTTCTTCTCTTATTTTTCCGTGACTCATGACTATTAAGGCTTTGCGGCAAATATAATTATTTCGAGAATGAAAAATAATTTTTTACATCAAATTAATGTAAAATATAATTTCACGGATAGGTAATTGATAATAATAATGGGGTATCTTTGAATAAAAGTTAATAAAGTAAGAGTTTAGTGACTAAACTCTTTACTTTATCACCTGTGTTTTTAGAATCTTCTAAAACTTTTTTTTCATCGAATATGATTTTGCAATATCTGTGCCAAGAATATTTTCCATAGATGAAATCTGTCGAATCGTTTAAGCTAAACCCATAACCTGCATATTAAATCAAATATGTTTTTCCATTACAAATTTAATTTGTATCTTTGCACACCCTTAGAGGGAAAATTATGTTTAATCTTTAACTAAAACGTGTGAATACATTAAGTTACAAAACTGTTTCAGCGAACAAAGCTACTGCTAATAAAGAATGGGTTGTGGTAGACGCTGAAGGACAACCGTTGGGAAGACTAGCTTCTCAGGTTGCAAAGATTTTGAGAGGTAAGCACAAAACAAACTTTACACCTCACGTAGATTGTGGTGATAATGTTATTGTTTTGAATGCTGGGAAAATTACGCTTTCCGGAAACAAGTGGGAAGATAAGACTTACATCTGGCATACAGGATATCCAGGAGGTCAAAAATCTATGACTGCGGCTGAACTTCAAAAGAAAGATTCTTTGAAAGTATTAGAAAAGTCTGTAAAAGGTATGTTACCTAAAAACAGATTAGGTTCTGCTTTGTTCAAAAACCTTTACTTATATGAAGGAACTGAGCACAAGCATGAAGCTCAACAGCCTAAAACAATTAATATTAACGAATTTAAATAATTAATATGTCTACAGTTCATAAAATTGGTAGAAGAAAGACTTCTGTAGCAAGAGTTTACGTAAAGCCAGGTACTGGTAACATTACAGTAAACGGTAAGGACGCTAAAGATTATTTCTCTACAGACGTAATGGTTTACAAGTTAAATCAACCATTTATCCTTTCTGAAACTGTTGGTCAGTACGATGTTACCGTAAATGTTTTCGGTGGTGGAAATACAGGACAAGCAGAAGCTATCAGATTAGGTATTTCAAGAGCTTTATGCGAAATCAACGCTGAGTTCAGATTAGCATTAAAGCCAGCTGGTTTACTTACAAGAGACGCAAGAATGGTGGAAAGAAAGAAGCCAGGTCAGAAAAAAGCAAGAAAGAGATTCCAATTCTCAAAACGTTAATTTTTTTCAGACATCAGATTGGAGACATCAGATTTCAGACTTTTTCTTGTCTGGTATCTTATATCTGAAATCTATTAATCTAAATTTTAAATTGCCCGTTACGTTTAGCATCCAAACGCTTCTCCCATCTAAAGAAGTTGTTGATTGTTTAAAAGACGGAAAGTAAACTAACAAAAACAGAAAACATGGCAAAAGCAAATGTAAAAGACCTTTTAGAGGCTGGTGTACACTTCGGTCACATGACTAGAAAGTGGAATCCAAATATGGCTCCATACATTTTTATGGAGAAAAATGGTATTCACATTGTAGACTTACATAAAACAGCAGTAAAGTTGGATGAAGCTTGTAGCGCTTTAGAAAAACTTACTTCTGCAGGTAAAAAAGTTCTTTTTGTAGCTACTAAGAAGCAAGCAAAAGAAGTTGTTGCTAAGCACGCTTCAGAACTTAATATGCCTTATATTACAGAAAGATGGCCAGGAGGAATGTTAACAAACTTTGTTACAATCAGAAAGGCTGTTAAGAAAATGAACTCTATCGATAAAATGAAAAAAGATGGAACGTTCGAAACTTTATCTAAAAAAGAGAGACTTCAGGTAGACAGACAAAGAGCTAACCTTGAGAAGAACTTAGGTTCTATCTCTGACATGGTTCGTCTTCCTTCTGCAATATTTGTTGTTGATATCTTAAGAGAGCACATCGCTGTAACTGAAGCTAAAAAATTAGGTATTCCAGTTTTCGGTATCGTAGATACCAACTCTGATCCTAGAAAAGTAGATTTCGTTATTCCTGGAAATGATGATGCTTCTAAGTCTATCGATATGATCTTAAATGTTGTTTCTGATTCTATCAGAGAAGGTCAATCTCAGAGAAAAGCTGACAAAGAAAAATCTAAAGAAGAAGGAGAAAAAGTATCTGCTGATACAGATGCTGATTTCGATGCAGAATAATTAAAGATTTTCTTTATTATATAAAAGGCCACTAATACAATTAGTGGCTTTTTTTTATGATATAAAAACTTTAGTTGGATAAAGTGATAGAGTAGGAGTTTGTAATAAATTTTGTCGATTGATATACAGAGTTGCAGACCATCCCGGAAAGCTTATAACTTTGATTTTTGGGAAGCATTACGTATCCTATCTTGTTTGCTCCAATTGGTATTTTTCTGTAGTAATTGTTTCCGCTTATTGTAAGGACCATATTACAAGGAGATTTATTCTCTACGGAAAAAGAAGTTTGTGTACTGCCTGATGAGTCATTTAACAGATCATTTAATACTTCAGTTGTTTCAGGCTTATAAGTCTTCATTAATTCATTATACTCACGTTCCGTACTTACGCGTGATGATGTTGCAGAAGTGGATGGAAAAGGATTTCTCCTGATTGGATAATTATTATAATTTACACTACAGCTGATCATTATTAATGAGAGAATGATGCCAGGTAAGAGTAATTTCTTTTTCATATATATTTTTGAAAAGTAAATGTATGATTTTACTTTTTATCTATAAAATTCTATTTCCCTATCTATTCGCATCTTATTAAAGTCAGAATAGTTGTTTTTCATCAAATGTGTTTACATATAAAACCTAACTTATTCTAAACTTTATATAAGTAATAGTCTTTCCTTTTGCGGAAAAAAGTGCTTCATAATACGTTTTTATATCCCTTAAATATTTTGTGTCGGGATCATACTCCGGAGCTCCGTAAATGTCGTGATGGGCAGTGATTATTTCATAGCCGGCTCCCTGTAGAAAACCTAACGTATAGCCATGTAAAAATTCGGAATCTGTTTTCAAATGAATGATTCCGCCTGGTTTTAAGAATTTTTTATACCGATCCAGAAAGTCAGGATGAGTCAGCCTGTGTTTTGTACGTCTGTATTTTATTTGAGGATCCGGGAAAGTGATCCATATTTCATCCACTTCATTTTCGGCAAAGAAGTGATCTACAAGTTCAATCTGAGATCTTAAAAAAGCAACATTAGGCATATTGTTTTCAACAGCCTCTTTAGCTCCGAACCAGAACCTTGCTCCTTTAATGTCTATCCCTATAAAGTTCTTTTCTGGGAATGCTTTTGCAAGACCAACAGAATATTCTCCCTTTCCACACCCTAACTCAAGAACAATAGGATTATTGTTTTTAAAGAAATCAGTTCTCCAATTTCCTTTAAGTTCGAAACCACTTAAAACTTCTTCCCTTGTCGGTTGAATGACGTTAGGTAATATTTTGTTTTCTTCGAATCTTGCTATTTTATTTTTACCCATGACTATAAATGAAAAATCTGGCAAAAATAGTGATTTTTATGCATAACTGGTTTCTTTTGTTCTTAAAAAGAAAAGGTTAATTTTTAGGTTCCGAGGATCCCAGTGCAACCATAATCGGTTTTTGAATCGTTTTTTGAGAGGCATATTGTGCTCCGCAAACAATGCTTGTAAAAAGATAATCTCCTTTTTGTACAACTATGGAGTTTTCATTATGTGCCGGAACAGCGAGTCTGTATTTTGTAGTACCAACACCTTCCATTCTCACGATCATGTTACAGTCTGATTTGTTTTCTATAAGCACGATACATTCTTTGCTCATAGGATCATTATCAAACAATGAATTTAGGATCTGTACTGTCCTGTTCTTATGCTCTGTGGGAGAAACTGCCATCAGCATATTAAATTCTTCTGCTTCAGCATCGGGAATTGCTACCGTTGTTGAAGATGTGTTGACTACAATTGCATTTTGTGCATTACTGGGCGTATAAACGATTGAAGATTGTTTGGCAGCTAATTCTGCTTTGTATTTTGCGATCTGCTTTTGTTTAATGATAGCATTCATTTCATCAAAAGTGATCTTGGTAGATGGCCTCCTTTTAAGCAAAGCAAGCATTTCCTGCATTTCTTTTACTTTTTGATCTGCCGGGTGAGCATTCTTGATGTACTCCCTCATCATATCCATTACTTTCGGTTTTAAAACTGATCTACGGGGATCATCCGGATGGGCATCTCTAAGAAAGGCATTGATCTCATAAATGTTTTTACTTTTTAGAATATTCGTGTAGTCCTTTCCTCTTTTCTGAGCAGAAAGGCTAATAAATAATAGTGTACCAAAAAATAGAAGTAACTTTTTCATCTGACAAATATTAGGTTAAATGGTATCTCTCCTTAATTTGTATTCAGGTCAGTTAGTCTTTAAAAAGATAACGTACCAATATAATTTTTATTTTACACTAGTACGTGAGATAAATTTAAGAATATATTGTATATAAATACAATTTTTTTGTAAATATCTCAATAACTGTATGTTATTTTACAATATCTTGCAGATGGGAGTTCTTTAGCCTTCTTTGATAGATGGGTAAATATTTTTCAATTGGAATTTTTACAGCTTCAAAGTTACCTGCCTGTACATAAGGTTGTATATTCTCTGAAGAATAAACAAATTGTAAAAAGTTATCAATTAAATTTTCAGGAATTTTAAATTTCAGGAAATAATCTTTACCCAAATAGTTCTTTATTTGAGTCACCGAATTATTCATGTTCTCGTAAGCAACATAACGTTGTTTCTTTTTTCTTTCTCCAGATAAAATATCGTAAATGCTTTCAAGACTAAATGTTAAGCCACCGTCACGAAGTCCCGCTACCGGAAGCTGTGGCGGATTGCCGTCTCCCTTAGGTTCCGGAAGGCCAATTACTTTTTTCAGCTCAAGGGCTTTATCTTTCTTAGCTAAGGCATTAACATCATATCGTAAATTTCCTGTAGGTTTAAATCTGCTGATGACAACCTCCTGGATATCATGATAGGCAATTTTCAGCTCGATCAGGCTTTTAATGCCGAACATCTGAGGGGTAAGGCGGATATCTTTTCTTTCTGTAACGATTGAAGTAAAACGTATAACATCTCCCGGGTTAGCCTGAATGTTAAAATCACCATTATAATCCGTAAGAACGGTTCGCTGAGTATTCAGGTTTGTTACATAAACCTGATTTAAATATAATATGGAATTGTCTCTAAGGAATACTTCCCCGGAATATATTTGAGCATTGACCTTTGCAAGAAAAACCAATAGCAAGAGCGTTATAAGTTTCTTCATATAATGTGGCAAAATTACATAGAATTACATCAATTTATACCTAGATAGATAGTGAAAACAGGTTAAAGTTATATTAAACTTTAGTTCATAAGTGTTAATGAATGTTATAACGTTGATTTTTTAGATCATTTTTCTTTCTGTTGATGTTTGCTATCTGTTTTTTACCAAAAGCCAGCTAGAATATTTTACGACAGTACTTGCCCCGTACTCAGTCCAGCTGATGGTATACCAGTATGTTGCTGTATTCACAGGTCTTCCTCCCAGTTTCCCATCCCAGGTATAACGATTACTAGCAGTGCCTCTGAAGATTTCCGCGCCGTACCGGTCATAAATTCTAAACTCAATATTATCTTTTGTCATCAATGCGGAATAATCTATTCCATCATTATGACCATCATCATTTGGAGTGATGGTGTTGATCAGATTGATGATGGTAAAAGGCCTCTGAACTTCATTACATCTTTTGGAATCCCTTACATAAATAATATAGCTCCCTCGTGGCAGGTTTTGAAAAACGTTTGAAATCTGCCAGGTTGTTCCATCGAGTGAGTATTCATAAGGAGGAGTTCCTCCACTTGCCCCTATAGTTACTGTACTCCCGTTAATCTCTATGGAAACAATGGCTGGAGATTGAGATTCGGTAACATTTACAAACTGTCTGTAAATACAACCATTGTATTGCAGGTCTACCCAATAACTTCCTGCAGGTACATTGGAAATAGAAGATGTTGTTGCCCCCGTGCTCCAAAGGTAGCTTTCAAAGCCAGGACCTGCATCTAAAGTTGTTTTGGTATTAGGGCATATAATCTGATCAGTAAGTAAGTCTGATCGTTTAGGAGTTTTTATGGTTATGATTATCTTTCCTATTTCTGCACAAACTCCCTGCTTTTGAAATCTTACGAAAGTAGTTTGTGTGCCCGTAAGGATTACGGGGTTATTGATTGGATTGATGTTATTCTGAGCATCTGTAAGAGTTGCAAAAAAAGTAGCGTTTACTGAAGGGTCTGTTGTAAATTGTGTGATATACTGACTTAAATTTACTTGTTTTATTCCGTCCAGATCATCATCACAAAAACTCTCCGTTACTGTATTTTTAAGTAAAGGAATTCTTGCACCTAATGTAAATGTAAGGGGCTGGATTACCTTTGCACATCCGTCGGGAGAATCTACCCTTATGTAAATGGTTGTGGTAGCACTGTAGCTCCAGGTGTTGGGTAAATTATTGGCATTTCCGGCATCAGCATCAGCTAGATTTGCATAATATCTTACGTTTGTAAAATAAGTACTGTTTGTAAGCACCAGGGGAGTAATATTTGATAATATAACCGTTACTATACCATCAAAATTATCATCACAGAAAGTACCATTATAATTCTGCAGAACAATTGCTACCGGGTACAGATTGAGTGTGATCTGAGCAATGCTTTTACATCCGGAAGGGTTTTTTACCACAGCATAAATGATAGTTCCATTCGGAGCTGTATAGTTATTGGGATTTGTAATCAGAGCAGCAGCATTTTCTGTTTGCGCATCAGTCAAAGTAGGGTAATAGGTAATGGTTACAGGTGTACTGGTAGTAACATTCGCTGAAGTAAGATTGAAGGTGCCCTGACCGTTGATATCGCAGGCAGATAAAGTAGCATTAGTTACCGTTAAAACCTGAATGTGTATCGTAACAGTCACAGTTTCGCAATCAGGAAAATCCGGATCGTTTCCACAAAATGTGTAAGTAAAGGTATCTGTTCCGGCAGTTCCCGGATTAGTTACATTATATGTGATGGCCCCTGTAGTAGGATTTATCGTTGCTGTTCCTAATGTAGGGGGCGTTAAGATGGCTATTGTTGAGATTACTGGTGTCTGGGTAGAAGAACTAAATACAGGGTTAATTGTATGGCTTGTACAAACATCATATGAGGCGTTGCTGAGTTTAGTACAATTTAAGACTTTATAAGGCTCGGTAATTAATGGAGCACAGCTACCCATTGTAACGGCACAAGTATAATTTCCGGACTGGGTTGGGGTATATGAAACATTCGTTGCTCCCGGAATAAGAATTCCATTGCGATACCATTGATAGGCGTTATAAATAACAGGGTCTACAGTAAGAACAATTCCCGGAGCACAGTCGCCCCCTGATTTTAAAATAACAGGTTGGGTAGGGAAGCCTGCAAAAAATCCTCCATAACCAACAGCGTCACTTCCGGCATTGATTCCGGCCGTAATTGCTTTATCGGAAACAACGGTAATGGTTCCCGTAACATTAGAAATTCCATAAGTTACCCAGTTATTTGTCCCTGTCATATTAAACGGTCCCGTTGTGGCAGGTGGTGTAATGCCGTTCACTGTTACATTGGCTCCTTTTTCGGTGATAAGATTAAGTTTTGTTGGAATGCTGAGAATTCCATTTGGATTATTATTGGAGTGGACAAAATTTTCATCTATAAATCCCAGTTCATTAATTTGCTTGGGAAGATAACAGTTGAGGGCAGGGATAAAATTAAAGCCCCCTGTAGCCACCTCATTTCCTGCGGTTGCATCCCCGGCTAACATCTGATATACGTAAGTATTTTTTGTCGTTTTAATATATAAATTATAGTGACCGTTTCCTTGCAGCTGGTACTTGGTATCTGGAATAATAAAGTATTGTCCTGTATTTAATGTAGCAATAGGAACGACTTCGTTATTTACACGGATTTGGGTATTATCTTCTGTTGCAATTACTAATGCCTCCTCCATATTGGCGCCGATATTTCCGTTTCCCTTGACGAGAGCAAATTCATTTCCGAGCCTGTCAACGGGAACAGCCTGATCCATTAGAATATCTGAACTGGTCGGGTAATTCCCTGCATACTGGCCATTAAAATTTCCATTGGTGATATTTACAGGTTTATTGGCGGTTATTTTCGCTCCAATAAATCCGTCAAAGTTTCCGGCAATATCTCCGATACCATCTATAATATAGGATTTTCCCTTATTAAGTGTAAATGTAATCACAGGGTTAGTAGCTCCTGTTGTTCCATTTGAAAACTGGACAGTAGGCTTATATCCGGATATGGTAACCGTTGTATTATCTTCAGTAGCCAGGATACTGGTCATAAAGTTTAAAATAATATTAGTAACACTGATCGGAGCATTGGCTGCGTAAAAAACTTTTCCAGTCGAGGGAATACCTTTTGAAGTGATAATTTCAGCATGATTGAATACGGAAAATCTCAAATTTGCGTAAAAAGGAAATTCTGCTTTTAAATAAAGGCCTTTAGATGTGGGAGTAAATAGGTCCGTTTGCTGTGTTGTGATGATATAATCCCTTAATACATCAAATTTTTGAGGATTATTCTTACTGATGTTTACGGTACCGATTAATACATTATTATTATAAATACTTACAGGGAATGATGTTGTCCGGTTGGTAGAAAGATACAGTTTCTGATAGGGATTCGGATTTCCGGTTCTGTCTACCATCGGGGCAAACCAATGTTCTCTGTCCAATTGGGCAGATACAGACGAGAAAATATAAAATATAAATAAAAAAGATAGAATTTTATTCATTTAGTACTAGCTTTTAACGCAAATTTAATAATAATAAGTAGTAATATGTTGAAAAAATAATAAAAAAACCACGATTCGAAATCGTGGTTTTTATTATTATTCAAGAAAATCTTATTCTCTGTTTTTTACAAGGATCCAGCCGGAATATTTTATTGGTGTTTGCTTTTTATTAGGCTCATTCCAGCTAATATCAAACCAATAGTTTCCTGTAGATACTCTTTTACTTCCATTGGTTGTTCCATTCCATTTATAGCCATTGGTTTTATCTCCCTGATGGATTTTAGCACCATACCTGTCATAGATATTGAATGTTAAATTTGGTTTGTATGATAATGACGAATAATCAATTACATCATTTACACCATCATCATTTGGTGTAATTACATTAACCAGGTTTGGAATAGTAACGGAAACAAAAATAGGATCACAGTCATAGGCGTCTTTAACATATACAACAGCATCTCCACGTGGAATATTATTAAATACATTAGAGTCCTGCCAGTTTATGTTATCAATAGAATATTTATAAGGAGGAGTGCCTCCTATAGCATATACTGTTATAGCATTACTGGTTATGTCAACATTAGAAATAACAGGTTGCTCTGCGGGATATACATTAACCGTTTGTGTTGTTGTACATTCACCCGTTTTTAATTGGACAGAATAAGTACCGACTCCCACGTTAGTAATAGACTGTGTAGTAGCTCCTGTACTCCATAGATAAGAAGCAAATCCGGGGCCTGCATCAAGTGTGGTTTTATCTTCCATACAGATGATTTTATCAACCAGTACTGTAGATTTTACAGGTGCCAGAACAGTCAGGGTAACTTCCGCAACTCTGTAACATCCGTTGGCATTGCTTACTTTAATATACACAACTCCGGTTGGTGCAATGTAGGTAGTAGGATTTGTAATTTCATTTGTCCCATTTACTGCATCAGTAGGTGATGGGTAATATTTTTTTGTGGTTCCAGCCTGTGTGGTTACTGCAGCCAAAGTAAGATTAAATAGTCCGGTTGAAGGATTTTGCTCCAGGAAGCAGGCTCTCAATGCTGCATTCGTAACAGTTGGCGTTGAAGAAACTGTTAAGTTTAACGTTACCTGTTCGCAATCAATAAATTCCGGAGCATTTCCGCAGAATTTATATACAATAGTATCAGGACCAAAGTATCCGAAATTCGGAACATAAGTAATAACGCCGGTTACAGGATCAATTGTTGCGGTTCCATTCGCTGGTGGAGTTACAATGGTTACCGTTCCCGGAACATAAGTTTGGGTTGAATTTGTAAATTCAGGGACAATCGCCTGGTATCCCTCACACATGATTAGAGATTTTGTAGATTGTTCAAGGCAAGAGAATACTTTGTATACAGGTGTTGTAGCAGGAGGGCAGCTTCCTACGGTAATTCTTACGGTATAATTTCCCGCCTGAGTTGGAGTGTAAGAGTTGGAAGTTGCACCCGGAATTGGATTTCCGTTTAGAGACCATTGGTAGGTTTCAAAACTGTCGTCTACCTCTAAAACTATTCCTGGAATACAGTCTCCGGTTTGCTTCGCGATTACAGGGATTGATGAGAATCCGGCGAAGTATCCGCCATAACCCGCCGTGCTATATCCACCGTTGATTCCGGCAGTTACGGCTTTTGTTGATGTAATGGTAACATTTCCTGTAATTCCTTGTATACCATATGTTACCCATTGTGTATTTCCTGTAAGAGGAAATGGTCCCTGTGCTGCGGTTGGAGTAGCACCATTTACAGTAACTGCTGCACCGGCTTCAGTTAAAATATTAAGTTTCAAATTAACAGTTCCTGTATAGGTTGGCATTTCCTGAATTTTCCCGATTTCATCTATTTTTCGGGGAAGGAAACAATTTAAAGGGGGGATGTAATTGTAACCTCCCGTATTATTGGCAGAGCCGGCACCAATTAATTGGTACAAATAAACATTTTTTGTAGTACGGATATAGATATTAGAGTGACCGCCCGCTTGAGTAGCATAGTCATTGGCCATAATTCTGTAATAGTCTCCCTCGTTGATGGTAGCAACTGGAGTTGTTCCCGCATTAAGATAAATTTCGGTATTGTTTTCTGTGGCAATTATAATTCCTCCTTCCATATTGTTCTGGCTTGTGGAAATACTTTTTACCATGGCAAACTCATTCCCAAGTCTGTTCGTTGGTACGGACTGGTCCATAATTAAATCCGAACCATCAGCAGATGTTGTTGTTGCATAAAACCCATTTGAATTACCATTGGTAACGGATATAGGTTTATCAGCAACAATTTTTGCTCCAATAAATCCCGTCTGGTTAGCAACGGTATTTCCAAGTCCGGCAAGAATATAGGATTGTCCCTTGTTTAATGTCGTCGTAAGTGATAGTGGAGGAGTGGTATTATTAATGAATTGTATATTGGGATCATATCCGGAAATGGTAACGGTAGTATTATCTTCTGTTGCCATTATTCCCGTTGTGAAGTTATTAGATGTGGAACTAACAGTCATAGGAGTCGCTGCGGCATAAAATTGAGTTCCAATTCCCGCTTTCCCCTTAGAAGTAACAATTTCTCCGTGAGAAATATTGTATATTCTTAAAGAAGCGAAATAAGGCTTGTCTCCTTTGGTATAAACTCCAAGATTTGTGGGAACAGCAGCACTTGAAGAGCTTGTTGTTCTAATGTATTGGGCGCCCAAAGTGAAGGATTGGGGGCTGTTTTTACTAATAGTAACGGTTCCGATTAATGCATTATTACTATAAATTTTGACATCAAAAGGAGTGACAGAGTCAGTAGAAAAGTAAAGCCCGTGTGCGTAGTTTGTAGCTGACGAAGATGAGCTATCAAAATAAGGAGCAAACCAATGGTCTGTATCTCTTTGTGCAAAAAGGCAATTATAGGATAATAAAAATAAGAATAAACTAAGTAAAAATCTTTTCATAGATATGGGAATTTAGGATTGTTGCAAAAATAGGAGATTATTTGATATATCATCAATTAATTTGAAAAAAATGCAATAAAATAATAAAAAGAAACCACAATTCTAGGATCGTGGTTCGCAAATATTGTAAAATTTAATTTCTGTTTTTTACCAAAATCCAACCCGTATATTTAACAGGTGTTTTTTCTTTGTTGGATTCATTCCAGTTAATGTGATACCAGTAAGTTCCTGTGGAAATTTTTTTGCCTAAATGTTTTCCATCCCATTTGTAATTATTGAATTTATCGCCGGTGAATATTTTATTTCCGTACCTGTCATAGATAACTAGAATAAGATTCTCTTTATATGACAAAGCACTGTAGTCAATATAATCATTATGTCCATCATCATTAGGAGTTATGGCATTAATAAGATTGACAACTGTAATCTCTACAGAAATCGGTTTACAATTATTGGCATCTTTTACGTAGAATGTATGTTGCCCTCTGGAAAGGTTGGTAAATACATTTGATTCCTGCCAGTTTGATGTTCCGTCTACGGAATATTTGTAAGGTGGTGTGCCACTAGTTACAATAACAGTTGCCGTATTGTTAGAGATTTCAATCTGAGTAATTACAGGATCCTGAGTTTTGATAACCTTTACAATCTGTGTAACAAAGCATCCGTCTTTTCCAAGAATAACGGTGTATTCACCAACTCCTACTCCCTCTATGGATTGTGTAGTGGCACCCGTGCTCCATTGATATGAATCATAACCAGGACCTGCATCAAGATTGGTTCTTGAATCAATACAAATATATTTATCAAGCAGAGTAGGAGATTTCTTAATAGGTTTTGCAATTAGTGTAATTTTTGCAATTCCAGTACATCCCTCATTACTTGTAATTTTAACATACACAACTCCTCCTGTAGATTCGTAATTTTGTGGATTGGTGATCTGATTGGTATTAGCGTTCAGGTCAGCTAAAGTAGGATAGTATTTTTTTGTTACCTGTTGATTATCAGTTATGTTGGCGTTTGTTAAATTAAAGTAAGCCTTATCTTCATACTGGCATGCCTCTAAAGTAGCATCCTTTACGATAAAAGGGACTATTGATAGGTTTAAGGTTACTGTTTCACAATCGATGAATTCCGGAGCATTTCCACAGAAAGTATAAACGATTACATCTGATCCTAAATATCCCGGTATAGGATTATAAGTTATTATACCTATAGAAGGGTTTAGAACTGCTGTTCCGTGAGTAGGTGCTGTTAAAATGGATACAGTACTCGGTACAGGTGTCTGTGTAGAGCTTGAGAATGTTGGGGTTATAACTTTTGTGGCACATATATTTATATTGGTTGTTGTATTTTTCATGCAGGTAAAAACCTTATAAATTGGAGTTGTTACCGGGCAGCTTCCCATTGTTACTTTAACGGTGTAGTTACCTGCCTGGGTAGGAGTGTAAGTATTGGTAGTAGCGCCAGGAATAGCAACTCCGTTTAAATACCATTGATAAGTTTCATATCCATCGTCAACCTCCAAAACAATACCAGGAACACATTCGCCGATCTTTTTAGTAATTACTGGGACTGATGAAAATCCTGCAAAGTAACCTCCATATCCTGCTGTGCTATATCCGCCGTTAATTCCCGCAGTTACCGCTTTTGTAGATGTAATAGATATATTGCCTGTAATCCCTTCAATAGCATAGGTTTGCCATTGGGTATTTCCTGTCAATGGGTAAGGCCCTTGTGCGGCAGTCGGAGTGACTCCGTTTACTAAAACAGCTGCTCCTGTTTCAGTTAGGATATTTAATTTCAAAGTGATGGGACTTGCTATATTCGGCATTTGGTTAATGTTTCCGATTTCATCAATCTTCCTGGGCAGGAAACAGTTTAGAGGTGGGATGTAATTAAATCCACAAGTTGCATTACTGCTACCCACGGCTACAAGTTGATATAAGTATACTTTTTTTGATGTGGAAATGAACATATTGGAATGTGTTCCCGCTCCGGTTTGTGTTACATAACTGGTTTCATTAATTCTATACCATTGTCCTGCATTGATTGTTGCTATAGCATTGGGGGAGCCATTTAAAAATATATCTGTATTATCTTCTGTGGCTATGATAATTCCGCCTTCCATATTTTGGGCAGGATCAGTAGAGCGAGTTTTAACCATGGCAAAAGTATTACCCAGCCTTTCTACAGGGACAGACTGGTCGAGAACAGGGTCAGAACCTCCTGAGCTTAATATCCCAAAATTTCCATTGCAGCTACCGTTGGTAAGCGCGACTGGTTTGTTGGCAACAACTTTAGCACCGATAAATCCGGTAAGATTTGGGCTAGAACTCCCAGAGCCTGCAAATATAAATGATTGTCCTTTGTTTAATGTAAAAGTATGTGAATTTCCTGTAGGTGTTCCTCCGTAGAAGGTCATTCCTGTGCCATTCCATGAAACAGTTACAATAGTATTATCTTCTGTAGCAAGAATTCCTGCGGTAAAATTATAAATAGAACTTGTCGAAGTATTAGGGCTGGATGCTACGAAAAATTCTTTACCAATACCTGCCTTTCCTTTACAGGTTATTATCTCCCCATGGGCACTTTGTGCCATTCTTAAGCTACAATAAAAACGTTTATCTGCCTTAAGGTATAGGCCTTTACCCGTTACAGTAAAACCATCAGTTGGGGAGGTCGCTAAAATTAAATTGTTATTGAGTGTATATGTTTGTGGGTTTCCTTTGCTTATTATAACAGTTCCTATAATAGAATTGTTATTGTAAATTTTTACTTCAAATGGGGTTACTGAATCCGTGGATAAATATAATGCATTAGTATAACCACCTACAGAATCGTAATAAGGCGCTATCCAGTGGTCTGTATCCCTCTGGGCAAAGAGTGTATTAATTATAAAAAGAACCAGAACTAGACTGAATAAATGTTTTTTCATGGTATTGGGAATTATAATTTTATACAAAAATAGTAGATTATTTGATATGTTTTAACAATAATCTATTACAACAATAAAAAACCACGATTAATTAATCGTGGTCTAATTATTTAATAATTATTTAATGTTAATTTCTATTTTTTACTAAAATCCAGCCCGTATATTTTATAGGTGTTTTTTCTTTGTTGGATTCATTCCAGTTGATGTGGTACCAATAAGTTCCGGTCACTATCTTTTTATCGAAATGTCTTCCATCCCATTTGTAATTGTTGAATTTGTCACCGGTGAATATTTTATTTCCGTACCTGTCATAGATGACAAAACTAAGATTCTCTTTATAACCCAGTTCACTGTAATCAATATAATCGTTGATATTGTCGCCGTTTGGAGTTATTGCGTTGATTAGGTTAGGAACCGTAATTTCAACAGAAATAGGGGTGCAATTATTGGCATCTTTTACATAGAATGTATGTTGCCCTCTGGAAAGGTTGGTAAATACATTTGAATCCTGCCAGTTTGATGTTCCGTCTACGGAATATTTATAAGGTGGTGTACCACCAGTTACAATAACAGTTGCCGTATTGTTAGAGATTTCAATCTGAGTAATTACAGGATCTTGAGTTTTAATTACGTTTACAATCTGTGTAACAAAGCATCCGTCTTTTCCAAGAATAACGGTGTATTCACCAACTCCTACTCCTTCTATGGATTGTGTAGTGGCACCCGTGCTCCATTGATATGAATCGTAACCAGGGCCTGCATCAAGATTGGTTCTTGAATCAATACAAATATATTTATCAAGCAGAGTAGGAGATTTCTTAATAGGTTTTGCAATTAGTGTAATTTTTGCAATTCCAGTACATCCCTCATTACTTGTAATTTTAACATAAACAACTCCTCCTGCAGAACCATAGTGTTGAGGTTCTGTGATCTGATTGGTATTAGCGTTCAGGTCAGCTAAAGTAGGATAGTATTTTTTTGTTACTAAATTAAAATCAATAACGTTTGCTGTTGTTAAATCAAAATAGGCTTTGTCTTCATACTGGCATGCTTCCAGGGTGGCATCCTTTACGATAAAAGGGACAACTGTCAGATTTACAGTTACTGTTTCGCAGTCGATGAATTCCGGAGCATTTCCACAGAAAGTATAAACGATTACATCTGGTCCTAAATATCCCGGTGCAGGATTATAAGTTATTATTCCTGTAGAAGGGTTTAGGACTGCTGTTCCGTGAGTAGGTGCTGTTAAAATGGATACAGTACTCGGTACAGGTGTCTGTGTAGAGCTTGAAAAGGTTGGGGTTATAATTTTAGTTGCACAAGCATTTATACTGGTTGTTGTATTTTTAATACAATTGAAAACCTTATAAATAGGCGTTGTTACAGGAGGACATGTTCCCATACCAACTTTCACGGTATAATTTCCTGCTTGGGTAGGCGTGTAAGTGTTGGTAGTAGCGCCAGGAATGGCAACCCCGTTTAGGTACCATTGATAAGTTTCATATCCATCGTCAACTTCCAAAACAATACCAGGGACACACTCACCGGTCTTTTTACTGATTACTGGGACTGATGAAAATCCTGCAAAGTAACCCCCATATCCTGCGGAGCTATATCCACCGTTAATTCCTGCAGTTACCGCTTTTGTAGATGTGATGGACACATTTCCTGTAATCCCTTCAATGGCATAGGTTTGCCATTGAGTATTTCCGGTCAATGGGTAAGGTCCTTGTGCGGCAGTCGGAGCGACTCCGTTCACTAAAACAGCTGCTCCTGTCTCTGTTAAAATGTTTAGCTTTAATGTAATTCCACTTGAAATACCCGGCATCTGATTAATGTTTCCAATTTCATCAATCTTTCTAGGCAGGAAACAGTTTAGAGGTGGGATGTAATTAAATCCACAAGTTGCGTTACTATCTCCTACAGCTACAAATTGATATAAGTATACTTTTTTTGATGTGGAAATAAACATATTGGAATGTGTCCCTGCTCCGGTTTGTGTTACATAACTTGTTTCGTTGATTCTATACCATTGTCCCGCATTGATTGTTGCTACAGCAGTAGGAGAGCCATTTAAAAATATATCAGTATTATCTTCTGTGGCTATGATGATTCCGCCTTCCATATTTTGAGATGGGGCTGTGGACCTAGTTTTGACCATGGCAAAAGTATTACCCAGTCTTTCTACAGGGACAGACTGGTCGAGAACAGGGTCAGAACCTCCGGATCCTAATATCCCGAAATTTCCATTGCAGCTACCATTGGTTAATGTAACGGGTTTGTCGGAGACAACTTTAGCACCGATAAATCCGGTAAGATTTGGGCTGGAATTCCCGGAACCTGCAAATATAAATGATTGTCCTTTGTTTAACGTGAAAGTATGTGAATTTCCTGTAGGTGTTCCTCCATAAAAAGTAACGCCTGTGCCATTCCATGAGACAGTTACAGTTGTGTTATCTTCTGTAGCAAGAATTCCTGCGGTAAAATTGTATAGTGAACTTGTTGAAGTGTTAGGGCTGGATGCTACGAAAAATTCTTTACCAATACCCGCTTTTCCTTTACTGGTGATGATTTCACCATGTACGCTTTGTGCTAATCTTAAACTACAATAAAAAGGCTTGTCCCCTTTAAGGTATAGTCCCTTACTTGTTGCAGTAAAAGCATTTGCTGTAGTGTTGGCCATTATAAGGGCATTGTCCGTGATGGTATAGACCTGTGGGCTCCCTTTACTGATTGTAACAGTGGTAACCACGGCATTATTATTATAAATTTGTACATCAAAGGGAGTGACCGAATCTGTAGATAAATATAGTGCATTGGTATATCCTCCAACGGTATCATAATAAGGGGCTATCCAGTGCTCAGTATCTCTTTGTGCGAAAAATAGGTTAATTGTAAAAAAGAACAGTAATAAACTGAGTAGAAATCTTTTCATAAACTTGGGAATTAGGATTTCTACAAATTTAAAATAATATTTGATATATCATTAATAAATTACGGGCTAAAATAAAAAATAATTCATAATTATATGTCAAAAATCTTTTGAGTGTATGAAAATTATAATCGTAAAAAGAATAATTTTTACCATGGCGATTTTAAGTTCAAAAATAATAGTAAGAGCATAAAAAAATCCCGATGAATTTTCATCGGGATTTTATTTATCTTAAGAAGACAAGATTAGTTAAGACTTACTCTTACAAATCCTGTAACTTTTAAATCTCCATTAACAGATTTTACATAGTCTGCAACAGATTGGCTTCCATCTTTAATAAATGCCTGGTGAACCAAAGTGTTTTCTTTGTAGAATTTCTGCATTTTACCTTTAAGGATGTTGTCGATAATGTTTTCAGGCTTACCTTCTTTAGTAAGAAGTTCTCTTTCGATTTCTAATTCCTTGTCAATAGTTTCCTGAGAAACTCTTGTTTCGTCAAGAGCGATAGGGTTCATTGCAGCAACCTGCATAGAAACAGCTTTAGCAGCTTCATCAGCTCCTTCTACTTTAGAAGAAAGAGATGTAATTGCAGCGATTTTGTTTCCAGCGTGGATATAAGCTCCTAAGAAAGGACCTTCTAGTCTTTCAAAAGCACCGATCTCAATTTTTTCACCAATAACTCCTGTTTGCTCGATAAGTTTTTCAGCAACAGTAATTCCGTGGAAGTCTGTAGCTAGAAGCTCTTCTTTAGTTGCAGCAAAAATTGCCATTTCAGCTAACTCATAAGCTAACTCGATGAACGCTTCGTTTTTAGCAACAAAGTCAGTCTCACAATTTAAAGAAATAACAGCACCTAAAGTGTTATCTTCATTTACTCTTGCAATAACAACTCCTTCAGTAGATTCTCTGTCAGCTCTGTTAGCCGCAACTTTTTGTCCTTTTTTTCTAAGGATATCTACTGCTTTTTCGAAATCTCCTTCAGCTTCTACTAAAGCTTTTTTGCAGTCCATCATACCTGCACCTGTTTGGTTTCTCAATTTTGCTACGTCTGCAGCAGCTGGTGTATAAGACATAATATCTATTATTTTTTTTATTAAGAATTAGTTTTGATTTTTTAGTTTATTTTTGAGCAGTGCAAAGATAATGATTTTAATGACAAACTAAAAATTGACTTTTCACGTTATTTATTTGTTAATAATTTTAAAATGCTTAGTTAATGAAAAAAATATTTCTCCTTATATTTTTATGCATTTTTACACTTGGCTTTTCTCAGAAGAAGAAAAGGGCCAAATCTAAAGCTGTTGTGGAAAAAGAGACTTTGATAATATATACTGAACAGGATGCTGAAAGTTCAAAGGAGGCAAGAGTAATAGCCGGATTTTTAAAACAAAACCCGAATCATGCAAAAACAGATTACTTTAAAAGGAAGCTGATAGAAATAATTATGGCGGATAATTCTCCTGAGGCAAAACCAACTATTAAGCCTATTAGTAAAGAAAAAATAGAAAAAATTGTTAAAAATAATGAATTGAACAGTGGCAAAACACTAGCCGTAAATTCAGCATCTGCACCTTCTGAAACAAAAGTAAATTATGCCAGCGTAAGCGGAAGTAAAAAATCAGAACCAAGTGAAGAGAATAAAAGGACTGCTGCTATGCTTACTCATCTTTTTAGCAATGATACTAATTTAAAAGAGGCATACATCAATATTAAAAATAGATCGAACTGTAATTTGATTGTAAAGATCAGCGGGAAAAAATATTACAATCTAAGTGTTCCTGCAAAAGGGCAGAATTTTATTTTAATAGATAAGGGAGAATATGTTTTGACAACAATGGTTTGTGATGCAAAATATTCTTCCATAAAAAAGATCAGCAAAGATATTGAGATTGAGCTGAATGTTTCTGAATAAAAAATTGAATGATCAATATAGAATAAAAAAACGGTTAAGAATTTCTTAACCGTTTTTATTTTTATCCTTTAAATTGCCCCATGGCAATGAATTTTTCTTGACGTTGAGTTTCAAGTTCCTGTCCTGTAAACTTAGAGAAAGCTTTTATGTTTTGCAAAATTGAACTTTTCAAATTCAAATATGCTGTTTCAGGATCGTAGTGTGCTCCTCCCAGAGGTTCTTCGATAATCCCATCAATGAATTTTTCTCTTAAGGCATCTTGTGGGGTAAGATTTAATGCATTCGCTGCATCTTCCTTGTGATCCCAGTTTCTCCACAATATAGAAGAACAGCTTTCAGGTGCAATTACAGTATACCATGTGTTTTCCAGCATATATACTTTATTTCCAACACCTATTCCTAATGCTCCACCGCTAGCTCCTTCACCAATAATGTAAGTGAATATCGGAGTTTTAAGCTGAACCATTTCAAAAATGTTTCGGGCAATAGCTTCACCTTGTCCACGTTCTTCTGCTTCTAATCCTGGATATGCTCCAGGTGTGTCCACTAAAGTTACAACCGGGATGCGGAATTTTTCAGCTAATTTCATTAGTCTAAGAGCTTTTCTATATCCTTCAGGATTTGGCATCCCAAATCTTCTGTGCTGTCTTTCTTTGGTTGTTCTCCCTTTTTGGGTTCCGATGATCATTACTTTGTGACCATCCAGAGTAGCTAAGCCTCCAACCAATGCCGGATCATCTGCAAAATTTCTGTCTCCGTGAAGCTCCAGAAAACTACCCTTGTCTGCAATACCATTGATATGATCCAATGCATAAGGACGATCAGGGTGACGGGATAGTTGTACTCTTTGCCAAGGAGTAAGGTTTCCATAGATCTCTTTTTTCTTCTCTATGATCTTATCCTCAATTTGACTACATGCTAATTTTACATCAACACCACTTTCTTCTCCTACTAAAGAACATGTTTGGTATTGGTCCATTAATTCTTTTATAGGAAGTTCGAAACTTAAATATTCCATTCTTGAAGTAAATTATATCGTTCAAATTTATGAAAAATTATGAAACTCTATTTAAAATTATTGTAGCATTGTCTATTCTTACTATAGTTTCTTCTTTTCCAAGCAGTTCCATGATATCTGGGACATCCGGCCCTTTCAATTCTCCTACAAGAGCGAGACGTAAAGGCATCATTACTTTGCCCATTCCAAGGCCCTTGTTATCTGCAAAATCATGTACCACCTGCTTCAATGTTTCTGCATTGAACGTTTCTGTTTTTTCTAAAACAACAGAAAGTTCACTTAAAATGGTTGCAGTGTCTTCATTCCACGCTTTCTTTGATGCTTTTTCATCATAGGAAGTAGGAGCTTCAAAGAAGAATTTTCCATTTTCATAAATGTCTTTTGGAAATGTTGCCCTTTCCTTCATAAGATGGATAATTCTGATTAGTTTATCATCAGAAATGTGGGATAAATCAAGATCTGTACTTTTTAAAATGTCAAGAAGTTCTTTATCAGACTTTAACTGAATATATTGATGGTTGAACCACTCCGCTTTCTCTTTACTGAATCTCGCACCTGCTTTATGAACTTTGTGAAGATCAAATTCTTTTATCATTTCTTTCAATGGAAGAATTTCCTTATCATCAGCAGGGGACCATCCTAAGAGAGCGACCATATTAATAAATGCATCCGGAAGATATCCGTTTTCTCTGTAACCTTTGGAGATATTTCCGGTTTCGGGATCTTTGAAATCTAACGGAAATACAGGAAATCCGAATTTATCACCATCTCTTTTGCTAAGTTTGCCTTTTCCTTCTGGTTTTAAAATAAGTGAAAGATGAGCAAATTGTGGAGCTTCCCATTGCATTGCTTCATATAATAAAGTATGTAAGCCCAAAGAAGGTAACCATTCTTCTCCACGAATAACATGAGTTATTTTCATCTCATGGTCGTCGATTACATTGGCAAAGTGATAAGTGGGCATTCCATCATTTTTAACCAAAACTTTATCATCTAAAGTATTGGTATTTACAGATGATTTACCACGGATAATATCCTCAAGATTTAAAATTCTGTCGACAGGCATTTTGAATCTCACCACGTAAGGTGTTTTTTCATCCAAAAGTTTTTGTACTTCTTCTTCGGATAATGCAAGGCTGTTTCTCAGGCGATTTCTTGTTTTGTTATCATAAGAAAAAACATCTCCTTTAGCTTCGTATTCTGCACGAATAGCATCCAGTTCTTCAGGAGTGTCAAAAGCCATATATGCATAATCCGTTTTTAAGATCTGCTCAGTATACCTGTCGTAAATTTCTCTTCTTTCAGATTGACGATAAGGAGCATATTTTCCTCCTTTTTTAGGACTTTCATCAGGAATGATTCCACACCATTCTAAAGCTTCTTCAATATATTCTTCAGCACCTTCTACATATCTTGCTGTATCCGTATCTTCAATTCTCAATACAAACTCGCCACCTTGATTTTTAGCGAAAAGATAATCATATAATGCGGTTCTTACACCTCCCAAATGCAAAGGTCCTGTAGGACTTGGAGCAAAACGTACTCTTACTTTCTCCATTATCAATTTTAATTTTTTGCAAATTTACTCAAAAATATATGGTTAACAGATATTTTGCGATTCTGATATTTTCTCTAGGATAAAATTCTTATAGTATTGTTAGGTAAGGATCATATATTCTTTAGACTGTTTAGAATAAATATATGTTTGGTTAAAATTAACAATTATATAATGATGAGCGTTGGAAATAATTAATAATTGTATTGATTAGGCTTAAATTAATTCAAATATTTGGGAACGTTTGTTCTTTTATTTATAGGGGTTATGGATGTTGTACAATTCCTTATTTTGTGATATCTATCATGTGGTCATATTTTTATCTTGTGGAATGGAATTTTTTTTTTGCAAAAAAAGAAATATGATAAAAAAACAATTTTCATTTTGTATTAGTGCTATACTAATGCTTTTTCTAGCTTCATGTTCTACAGAAGAACTTAATAATGAGGCCACACCAGAAAACTTGAACCGCCTGAATCGTTCAGCAGCGGGAAAATCTGCTGGAGATGGCATATATGATGTTTTAGGACATGGGTATAATGCAACTGGTGAATATGCTAGTGCCAATGCTGCCGGATTTCAGGTAATTGATATAGCAAGATTTAAAGCAGAGCAGGCTTCCAGATTAGTAACTGAGAATGTAGCTACTCAGGAGTATAAAGAAGAATACGGAGAAAATGCAGAAGCTTATTCTAAAATGGTATCAACTAAAGTAGGTGCTACAGTAGGATTTCCATTGTTTAAAAAAGTTCTCTCTGCATCTTTTAATTTAGCTGTAACAAATAATAATAAATTTGATGCTAAATATATATATGGAAGTTATAATCTTACAATTAAACAAAAGAGACTAAGGTTTAATACCACATCTGATGTTTTAGCAAACTATTTGACACCAGAGTTTACTCAGGACTTACAAACTAAAACCCCACAACAAATTGTTAATGATTATGGGACTCACGTATTATTAGATATTTATACAGGAGCAAAAATGGATATTTTATTCCAATCCGAAACGACTAATGAAAATCGTGAATATGCTGCTAGAGTGGGAGTTAAGGTTGCTGTAGCATCTATTGTTGATGTAAATGTTAACAATGATGTTGAAACTTCAAGCTCTAATAAAAATTATTCTAAAAAGCTTTCTTATAAGACAAGAGGAGGAGATCCATCGAAAGGGTTAATGGGAGAGTTAAATTTAGACCAAAGTAATCCTAAGATTAATATTTCAAACTGGCAAAATAGTTCAACACCGAATAACTCTGTTTTGGTAGATTTTGGGAATAATGGATTGGTTATTATTTATGATTTGGTAAAGGATCCAGTTAAAAAGGCACAGCTTAAAGCCTATGTTGATCAATATTTGATTGATAATCAAGTGTCTTTAGATTATACTACCACTATGTTATATGGTTATAAAAATGATCCAAGTAGTGATCATTACTTTTCTTTCGAAACTAATTTGCAACCATCCAGTTATTGGACGAATGAAGGGCCAACATTTAGAGCCTTTAGGTACAAAGCTCCTAATACAATTCCTATTTATTGCTACAAAAGTACTTCAGGATCAGAGCACTATTTTTCAAAAAGCAGTACGTTGCAACCTACTTCTTATTGGAACATCTACATGGGGTTAGCCTTTTATGCATATAAAGAACCTGGCGCTGGAAGGGTAGCTATATATAACTATAAAGCAAGAAATACGGGTGATCATTATCTTTCTACAAATCCAAACTTAGGTCCATCTAGTTATTGGGTTAATGAAGGAATTGAATTTTATGCCCCGGTAAATTAATTTTTTATATTAAAACAATTAAAAATAAAAAAGGCTGTCTGAATCTTCAGGCAGCCTTTTTATATATTTGCTCATTTACGAAAGTATCCTATTCCAAATATTTACGGTATCCAGTTCCTCATTTTTCAAATTATAATTTTGGGAAACAAAGTCTGAAGCCATTTTTCCTTTATGCAAGATCTCTGAAGGATTATTTTCATAAGATTTCAATGCTTCTTCTATTTTTTGGACAAACTCAACAATATTTCCATCTTCAACAGGACTTGAGAAATCATTTTTAAAATATTCTTTTCCTCCTTGCCCCCGATATCCTATAACATAACAACCACAGGCCATAGCTTCTACAGGAGGTAAACCAAAGCCCTCTTTGTGATTAAAACTTAAAAATAGAATACTTTCTTTCATAATATTCGCAACTTCTTCCTCAGTTTTATTATCTATCGGAACAAGGTTCCAGCCATTTAAAGATTTCCTTTGTTTTAAGATTGAAATTACCTGTGTAACATCATCACCTAGTTTTCTTGGCATAAAACAAATCTGCTTTTCTTTTTTATCATGAAAATTAAAAACACTTGAATCTACTCCCAATCTCATTTTTAATATATTGGCTAAAGGGAACGTAAATTTCATGTAATTAAGAGCGTCCTCTGAAGCAACTATAGTAGCAAGCGTTTTTGGGTGATTATATGGGTTTATTTGATAATCTTCATGTATAGAAAAATATCCAAAAGTATAGTAGCAGTTCTGATTGAAAATAACCTTTGAAATGTCTTTTTCAATATTGTGTATGTGTGGACCATATATTTCAGGGAATACCAGGATAGAATCTTTTTCAATTTTTTTACTTTTCCTTTGAAGAAAGGAAAGTGCTATTTTTCTAAAAAAGTTAACTTTTTTCTCTTTGTATGAATATTTTAGTTTTTTGAATAGGTATGGGCTATATTCAATTGGTACCTCCGTCCTAAACCAATCATCTTTTTTACCAATTTTTTTATGTAAAATAACGGCATTAAAGCCATTCCGGTTAAGTGTTTCTACCTGTCGATAGATTTGCTTTACACCTCCGCTGGCAAACTTATTATTAGGACATACAAAGTATATTTTAGTTTTCATTTAAAGAAATTATTGATTTTATCCAGTTTTTAATGTAATATTTTTCTTTGATCCAATCTAAAGGCTCCTCATATGCATTTGTAATAAAATTCTCAGGGATGATCAAATTTTTTACATCTTCAACGACAAGGATGTTATTAGGGTTATAAAAATCATAGTTAATAATCTCTTTATTCGTTGTAATTAGTTTCTTGCTCAGCCCTAAAGCTTCATAAGGCCTAAAAGATAATCCCTTTTGGTGAGGATGGGCTAGATCCAGGATTATCTTACTGTCCAGATAATATTTATATGATTTTGAAAAAGGAATAATCTCATGAATTACTTCTATATTATCGGGTAAATCTTCTTTGATTGGGACTGATTTATATGTGAAAATTTTTCCTTTTGCAGAAATGTTGTTAGAATTAAAATAATCAAAAAAATGAATTGTCTCCTCTATTCTTTGATCATAAGTTGCTAAATAGCTTACATCATATTTTACAGCAGTACTTTTATTTTTAACAAAATAAAAGTTTGTTATATAATGTAAATGATAATGTTCACAATCTTCAGAATCAAAACTACAACAAATATTAAATTGGTTAATATATTCTTTTTGAGCCGGAATTTTTTTAATACTATCCCAAAATAAAACAATTGAGACTTTAGATTTTTGTAGTGCTGAAGCTAAGTCAGCCTGACTTAATACATCGGGCCTGTTAACAAGTAATATATCATAATCATTACTGTTAATTATATGTTGGATGTGCTGTCCCCTTTTAATATTTTTTAAGTTTTTTCTTAGAAACGTTTTCAGAAAAAAATTATATACTTTTTCAAAAATATTTTTATATTGATATGGTAGAGTAGAATTAATATGAGTAACCTCACATTCACTATATTTTTTTAATCCTTCAAAAACAACTTCATTAAAACCATAATACCCCGGAGCTATAAATAGGAGTTTCTTTTTCATATTCTCAATTATTCAAATCAAATAATTTATTAGTCCAATTATCAATTGTGTAAAAGTAATAAATATTGTCTGGAATCTTCTCGTAAGGCTGTTCAAAAAATTGGGTATTCAGATTACTGCAGGTTTCATCTAGAACTAGGATGTTGTTGGGATTATAAAAGTCGTAATCTTTAATAGCTATGTTGTCGGTAATGATTTTCTTTTCAAGTGCCATTGCTTCAAAAACCCTGAAACTTAATCCGTGTTGGTTTTCCCGTGTAAGATCGAGTAGGGCTTTCGAGTTTTTATAATATCCCGGAAGGTCCTGATGGGAAATTTTCTTGATACTAAAGATAATGGATAAGCTTTCCGGCACTGTAATAAATAAATTCTTTAGTTGATTTTTCCAGCTTTTCTTACCGATAATCATAATTTGAAATTTTAAATTCAAAGCGATTAACTTCTTCGTAAGTAACTTAATAAAAGAGACTCTTTTATTGTCGTAGGATGTAATATAGAAAAGATCCATTTCCGGATTCTGCTCCTCCGAAGAATGGTGATCCAGATAAATATAATTGGTCAGCTTTTCAAAAGCGTGTTTTTTAACATCAATAATATCAAATGAAAAAATTTTATCAAAAAGCTTAAGTTTTTCAATTTCAACAGGGAGCCTCTCAAGGCTATCGTATAGATAAGTAATAAGTCTTTTGCTGTATGCCTTAATTTCCTGAAGAGTAGATATATCAAATGTGTCAGGATTTAGAACCAAAATTTGATCCTGCGGACCTAATGCTGCAAGTGAATCGATAACAAACTGTTGTCTTTTCTCCGTTTTCAGATTTTTATTTAAAAAAACCTTACTGATGGCATTAGTTGCTCTCTCCTGAAAGTTTGAATGCGTAACGTTTCCGATTTTAATATGATGTGCATCAATACCCTTTTTACATAGTGTATCTACAATATGTTTGTCGTAGCCCCAAAAATCATAACTAATTACACAAATCTTCATTCAACTATTTTTGTTCCTTTTTTAATGATTCATACGTTTCATACGTGCTTAACGCCTGCAAATATGAAAGCTGATAACCTTCTTTTCCATCTAATATTCCTAACCGCAAAATGTATGCCTTGAAAAATTTGAACGCTGTTTTGGAATATTGTGTTATTAGATTAAATTTTTTTCCTTTATTTGATAGTTCCTGTCCTTTCAGTATTCCATAATGAATCATTTTGTTTTTATAAGACTCATAATCTGAAACGGAAAAATGGAGTAGTTTATTCTTCAATTCTCCGACTGTTCCGGAAACTTCTAATGTTTCATGTACTTTTTTTTCTGAAATATATCTCGCCTTTGACTTTCTGAACAATCTGAAGTTCTTGTCAGTCTGGGTTCCTGAATAATGAATAGGTTTCCCTGCAAAGAAGAATTTTCTGTAAAAATAATAAGCATCTTTTTTGTGCGGTTTTTCAAGTTCATTAATTATTTCAGCTTTAAGATCCGGGGTAATTCTTTCATCACCATCCAGAAATAGGACCCAATCATTTTTAGCCTGATCCAGAGCTATGTTTCTTTGTTTAGTAAAATCTTCAAATTTGTTTTGGATGATTTTTACATTAGGATTAGCTTTAGCAATGTCTAAGGTTTTATCGGTGCTAAAAGAATCTACAATTATAATTTCATCACAAAAATCAAAACATTCAACGATTTCCTGTATATTTTTTTCCTCGTTATATGTTATGATTAAGCCGCTTATATTTATCATAACCATTTAGATGTTTGAAAACCATTAAAGTTAGGTCTTCTAAAACAGTTTTAATTTTCCAAAGATAAGTTTTAATTTGAATTTTTCTATGGAGTCATCCCCTTTTATATCTATTCTACATAGCTCATATTTCTTAGATGGATAGTAATTTACTCTGTTTCCAATTCTTACGGCAAAATCAATTCCCAACTTTTTTAAGGTAAGAAAAAGCTTTTTCTTATCCTCATCTTTCTTGGGGTATTTCCCATAAGGATAAGCAAGGACCTTTTTATACCTAATATGATGGTCATTAAGAATTTGCATATTTGTTTCAAGATCCTTTTCGATTTCTTCTGGTGTTAATGTTCTCAGATTTTCATGAGCATGAGTATGCAAGGCAATCTCAAAATAATTCTGATCAAGATTTCTGATATCTTCAAAAGTCATCATGGGATAATCTTTGTATCCTTCTTGAATAAATTTTGTAGGAATAAATATAACAGCTTTTAAGTTGTATTTTTCTAATAGGGAAGGGAGATAGTCGAAATTGTTTTTATAACCATCATCGAATGTTAATATAATGTTATTCTTAGTCGGAATGTTGATTTCCGAAAAGAATTTAGAAGTGTAATTTTTGTCTTTCAGATATTTAAACTGACGCTCAAGATTATCAAGGCTTACCATGAGGTCATCTGTACTTTTTTCTCCTATCTGGTGGTACATGAGGATAATCAATCTGTTTTCAGTGAAGAAAATGAGATAGAGTCTGAAATGTATCACTAAGAATACCAATATAGCAGATATAATAATTAGGGATAACATCATACGGCTTTCTTGTGGTATTTTTTTTCAAGTTCTTCTAATTTTATTTTTTCACGAAGTTTAATGTACTTGAGAAATGTATAATAAGACATGGTTTTAGCGATATAGTATCCGGCAAACCCATCCAGGAAGCCAAATTTAAAGATAAAAACTTTTATAAATTCGAAAACAGGGCTTACGATAACCTTAAAACGCTTGATTCTTTTTCCTTTTTCAAACATTTTCTCCGCCATCATATCAGAATATTTATTGATTTTTGATACATGGCAATGTATACTTCTGTAAGTATAGTGATCAAGCCTGCCATCGAGATTTCCTGCTTTTTTATCAGAGATCAGATATTCATGTACTTTATCATCTGAATATTTTGCCGAATCCTTCCTGAACAATCTTTCTCGGGATACAGTTCCCCAGCCTCCATACCTTATCAAATGAGTCCCTAGGTGGTTATTAAATTTCGCCTTATAAATATGATATTCAGGATTATTTAACGACGTTACCTGCCTGATAGAATTTCTTAGTTCCGTATCAGGGATTTCATCAGCGTCCAGAAATAAGATCCATTCACCAGAACATAAAGAAAGGGCATGGTTTTTCTGTTCACCATACCCGTTAAATTTCTTTTCAAAAAACTTGACCTCGGGATATTGTTGAAGAACAATTTCTTTTGTGCGATCAGTTGAATAGCTATCGACGATTATAATTTCATCGACGATATTATAAAGGGAATCTAAAAGCCTTGCAATGTTATGCTCTTCATTATAAGTAATGACAGCCAGAGTAAGAGACATTATTTAAACTCGAGAATCGTTTTTTTAATGATTTCTATACAATCAAGTAACTGCTCCTCTGTAATGACCAAAGGTGGTGCTAATCTAATGATATTTCCGTGAGTAGGCTTGGCAAGCAGTCCGTTTTCTTTTAATTTCAGACACAGGTTCCACGCTGTAGAGCTGTCAGGAGTATCATTGATTAGAATAGCATTTAGCAATCCTTTACCTCGTACTTTAGTAATAAGGTCAGATTTTTCAATTAATTTTTGAATCTCATTTCTGAAAAGCTGTCCTAATTGTTCGGCTCTTTCAGATAGGTGCTCATCTGCTACAACATCTAAAGCTGCTACGGCTACTGCACAGGCTATTGGATTTCCTCCAAATGTTGAACCGTGCTGTCCGGGTTTAATAACATTCATGATTTCATTGTTAGCAAGAACAGCAGATACAGGATACATTCCTCCGGAAAGTGCTTTCCCTAAAATCAGGATATCTGGCTGCACATTTTCATGGTAACAGGCAATCAGTTTCCCGGTTCTTGCAATACCTGTCTGTACTTCGTCCGCAATAAAAAGAACATTATGTTTTTTACACAGCTCAGAAGCTCCTTTAAGAAAGCCCTCATCCGGAACATACACTCCGGCTTCACCCTGAATGGGTTCAACTAAAAATGCGGCAATATTTTCTGCTTCATTGTTTAATACTTCTTCCAGAGCTGAAAGATCATTATATGTGATTTTAATAAAACCCGGGGTAAAAGGCCCATAATTTTGATTCGCATCCGGATCGTTAGAAAATGAAACAATAGTAGTTGTTCTACCATGGAAATTATTTTCGCAAACAATTATTTTCGCTGCACTTTCTGAAATACCTTTAACTTCATAACTCCATTTTCTGGCAAGTTTCACTGCTGTTTCTACTGCTTCAGCGCCAGAGTTCATGGGTAACACTTTATCAAAACCAAATAAAGTAGTAATCTTCTTTTCGTACTCTCCTAATTTTGAATTGTAAAAAGCTCTTGAAGTAAGAGCAAGCTTTTTAGCCTGATTTACTAAAGCATCTACGATTTTTGGATGGGAGTGGCCCTGGTTTACGGCAGAATAAGCTGAAAGAAAATCATAATATTTCCTGCCTTCTACATCCCATACAAATACACCTTCTCCTCGGTCTAAAACTACGGGAAGAGGATGGTAATTATGTGCTCCATGCTTGTCTTCAAGGTCGATAAAATACTGTGAATTTTTTTCTGTTTCTACTGTTGACATATTCTTTTGGTTTTGTACAAAGTTAATAATTTAATATGATAAGGTATCAATAAAAAACTGCCCCGATTTGAGGCAGTTTCTGTTTTTTATATTAAATAATCTTAATGATTATCATATTTTCTATCCATTACAAAGTCTTCCATGAACTTTGTAGTGTAGTTTCCTGCAAGATAATTTTCGTCATCCATTAATTGTCTGTGGAAAGGAATCGTTGTTTTTACTCCTTCAATATAAAACTCTTCCAATGCACGTCTCATTTTAGCAATTGCTTCTTCACGGGTTTGAGCCGTAGTAATTAGCTTTGCAATCATAGAGTCGTAATTAGAAGGGATCGTATACCCTGAGTAAACATGAGTGTCTACTCTGATTCCATGTCCCCCAGGGATATTTAATCCTGTTATTTTTCCTGGAGAAGGTCTGAAATCAGCATATGGATCTTCAGCATTAATTCTACATTCAATTGAATGTAATTTCGGGTAATAATTGATTCCTGATATTGGAGTTCCTGCAGCTAACAGGATCTGTTCCCTGATCAAATCATAATCAATTACCTGCTCGGTAATAGGGTGTTCTACCTGAATCCTTGTGTTCATTTCCATGAAATAGAAATTTCTGTGTTTGTCCACTAGGAATTCGATTGTTCCCACACCTTCGTAACCAATGAATTCAGCTGCTTTTACTGCTGCTGCCCCCATTTTCTCACGAAGTTCATCGGTCATAAACGGAGAAGGAGTTTCTTCTGTCAATTTTTGATTTCTTCTTTGTACAGAACAGTCTCTTTCAGAAAGGTGACAGGCTTTACCATATTGATCTCCTGCAACCTGAATTTCGATATGTCTAGGCTCTTCAATTAATTTTTCCATGTACATACCTCCGTTTCCAAAAGCGGCTACAGCCTCCTGAATGGCAGAATCCCAATGCTCCTTAAGATCTTCTGCTTTCCAGACAGCTCTCATTCCTTTTCCACCTCCACCGGCAGTTGCTTTGATCATTACAGGATATCCTGTCTCTTCAGCAACTTTCACTGCATGCTCATATGATTCAATAAGACCGTCAGAACCTGGAACACATGGCACACCTGCAGCCTTCATGGTTGCTTTGGCGTTCGCTTTGTCACCCATTTTCTCAATTTGTTCTGGGGAAGCACCAATAAACTTGATCCCATTTTTCTGACAGATTCTAGAAAAATTCGCATTTTCAGATAGGAATCCATAACCAGGGTGAATAGCATCTGCATTAGTAATCTCTGCAGCAGCGATGATATTTGGAATTTTAAGGTATGAGTCTTTGCTCATTGCAGGACCAATACAAACTGCTTCATCGGCAAATCTTACGTGAAGACTGTCTTTATCTGCAGTAGAGTAAACTGCAACGGTTTTGATCCCCATTTCTTTGCAAGTACGAAGAATACGCATTGCAATCTCGCCACGGTTGGCTATTAATATTTTTTTGAACATCTTCTTCAATTTGAAAATTAGATAATTTGAAAATTAGATAATGTTATTTTAATGTAGAATTTAATCTAACATCCAATGTCTAACATCTAACTTCTAAATTAAGATGGATCTACTAGGAATAAAGGTTGGTCGTACTCTACAGGAGTAGCATCGTCTACCAATATCTTAACGATTTTACCGCTGATCTCAGATTCTATCTGATTGAATAATTTCATTGCTTCAATTACACAAACGATTTTTCCGTTAGAAACTTCATCACCTACATTTACAAAAACGTCTTTATCTGGAGATGGCTTTCTGTAGAAAGTACCAATCATTGGAGACTTAATAGTTAAATACTTGCTGTCATCAGAAGCTGCTTCTACTTTTTCAGTTGGGGTAGTGGCAGCTGGAGTTTGTACAGGAGCTGCTACTTGCTGAGGAGCAGTGTGGTAAACTGCTGGTTGTGCATAGTTTACTTCGCTTCCTGCTAATGGAGTTTTAATAGTGATTTCGAAATCTTTAGTCTTGTATTTAACCTCTGAAACTTCGGCTTTAGATACAAACTTGATAAGATTTTGTATGTCTTTAATGTCCATAAATTTGATATTTGATTTTGAGCCAAAGATACCAAAAAAACATAAAAAACAACAAAAAATCGCCCAATTTTGATGAAATTGGGCGATTTTTGTATTAAAATGAGGTTTTTTTAAATTTACCTCTTAGTTTTCTTCAGTAGTTTCCACTGTTTTCTCTAGTACTACTTTACCTCTATAGTAAAGTTTTCCTTCATGCCAGTGAGCTCTGTGATAAAGGTGGTGTTCACCTGTAGTTGCATCTTTCGCTAATTGAGGAACTACTGCTTTGTAGTGAGTTCTTCTCTTATCTCTTCTTGTGGACGACTGTCTTCTCTTTGGATGTGCCATTGTGTAATAACTTTTTTAATTTGATGAGCGATGAGATTTTTTTCATCATCTCATCATATTTAAATTATTTTAATTTTTATCTTTTAATTTTTTTAAAGCTTCCCATCTTGGGTCACTCTCATGTTCTTCCTCTTCCTTTTCTTCAATATCTTTAGGACTGAACTGGTCCAAAATTTTTAAATCTTCATCACTTACGTCAGGAGATACTTTTTTCATAGGTATGGAAAGTACTACATTTTCGTAAATCAACTGTGCTACATTGAAAGCGTGGTCCGAGCTTGGAATAGTAATAACGTTTTCGTCACTATCATCATATTCTTCTCCAAACTTGACCAGGACTTTAATTTCATTTTCAATCTGATGGTCAAAATCGGCGCTTGTAATATCGCAAACCAATTCTACGGTTCCATCAATTTTTATTTCAAACTCTAAAAAAGTAGTATGCTTTTCCAAAAGAACATCTACTGTTATTCTAGGATTTGTAAATTCTTGTTCAGTGTCAAATAATTGAAAGAACGATTGGTCTATCTCAAATTTGAACTGATGCTTGCCGTTTTTTAATCCGGAAAAGCTTACGTCATAGTTTCTTAACTTGTCCATAAAATGAGTGTGCAAAAATATGCATTTTTTTTATAATTACAAATAAAATATCAAACAAATTAATTTTAAATGTGTTTAGAAGAGTTATGCTTCATTTTCATCAGGAAGATCTTCATCTATTCCATTATCTACAGCCATTTTTCTTGGTTGCATCCTATTGCTCATGAGATCGTTATATTCGCTTCTGTTCTTAAAAATTTTAATAGCTGTAAAAATAGCTTCTGTAAAACTCTGTTCATCGGCGATATTTTTTCCTGCAATATCATAAGCGACTCCATGGTCGGGAGAAGTTCTGATAAAAGGTAGTCCTGCAGTATAATTTACACCTTCTTCATAAGCCAGTGTTTTGAAAGGAGCAAGGCCCTGATCATGGTACATTGCTAAAACAGCATCGAAATTTTTATATTTATTGGGTTGGAAAAAACTGTCCGCAGGAAATGGTCCGAAAGCTAAAACTCCATTATCTGAAAGTTCTTTGATGGCTGGTCCGATAATCTCTATTTCCTCGCTACCAATTACTCCTCCGTCTCCGGAATGAGGATTTAGTCCTAATACGGCAATTTTTGGTTTTTGAATACAGAAATCTTCAATTAAAGTTTGGTTTAAGGCTTTGATCTGTTTTTTGATTTTTTCTTTCGAAATACTTTCGGCTACCTTAGCTAAAGGAATATGATGCGTAGAAACGGCTACTTTTAAATCATCCGTTACTAAAAACATTAAGCCTTTTTTATTGAATTTTTCTTCAAAATATCCAGTATGTCCGGCGTGTTTAAAGCCTAGTTTCATCATTTCATCCTTATTGATAGGCGCTGTAACAAGTACGTCAATGTCTCCTTTGATTAAAGCTTCTGTAGCAGCCTCCAGAGAGGATATTGCCATTTGGGTGGATTCTTCGGTAGGAGTTCCCAACTCTACATTAGAATTTTCCTTGGCAAGATTGACCATATTCAGTTTTCCCGTCTGAGCCTGAGAGGCTTCATTGATATAATTGAAGTTCAGATTCAGTTTGAAAATATTCTTTTGATAGGTAAATAATTTCCCGGATCCGAAGATTACAGGAGTGAAAAAATCTGTGATCGTTTTGTCTTTCAAAGACTTCATAATGATCTCAGGGCCGATGCCATTGAAATCACCTATTGAAATTCCTACTCGTACTTTATAGTTTTTTGGACTCATTTTGATTATCTTTGAAGATTATAATTTTACAAATTTAGCAAAAAATAATATGTTCACAGGAATTATTGAAGCAGTTGGAGTTATTGAGAAAATTGAAGAAAAAGGAAGTAATATCGACTTTACATTAACCTGCCCTTTTACCAATGAGTTAAAAATAGATCAAAGTCTTGCACATAACGGATGTTGTTTGACGGTTGTGGAAATTAAGAATGACCAATATGTTGTAACAGCAATTAATGAGACTCTGGAAAAGACTAATCTTGGAAAATGGGAAGTGGGAACAGTAGTAAATCTTGAACGTTGTATGAAGATGGATGGCAGACTGGATGGGCATATTGTACAGGGACATGTGGATAAGACAGGTGAAGTTGTAGGAATCGAAAATAAAGACGGGAGCTATTTCATTACAGTGAAATATGATAATGGCGGTGATTTTGTAACAGTACCTCAGGGATCAATTACTATGAATGGAATAAGTCTTACCGTTGCTAAAAGTGAGGATTTCCAATTTTCTGTCGCGATTATTCCATATACCTGGGAGTTTACGAATATGCAATATTTAAAAATAGGTGATAAAGTTAATCTTGAATTTGACATAATTGGTAAGTATATTGCTAGGTTAATTAAAAAACAGAATGGCAATTAATAAGTACAAAGGATATAGCTTGAGGAATCGAGTGTTTTTCGGTTTCTTGCTGGTATGTCTTTTAAGTGTTGTTGCTTCATCCCTCGTTCCTTACTTTGTTTTGAGAAACCATTCTTTGCAACAAAGCAAAATTGACATGCAGGAGAAAACCAGTGCTGTAATGCGCTTTCTGGATTATGAAGTAAGCAGTACGGTACTCGAAACTAAAGATCTCCCTCAGGTTTTAGGAAATAAAATTTTTGAAATTGCAGATATCAATCAGCATGATATTGTGATTTATGATTTGAAAGGACATTACCTTCTTTCCAACAGAGATCAGGGGTTAGTATCTCAAAAATCAATTCCCGTAGATATTGTTAATCGAATCCTGGCGACCGATGCCAGAGTGGATATTAAAGGATATGATCAGGCAAAGGATGCGGTATTCACATCCTCTTATATGATCCTAAAAAATAATGTTCTAGAGCCTATAGGAATTGTATATATTCCTTTATATCATAATGAATCCGCTTATCTGGAAGTACTTCACCAATATGTTAAATATATCCTTTTGGTTGATTTCTTTCTTATTATATTCAGTATCTGGATTAGTTGGGTAACCTCAAACAGTTTGGCTAAAAATATTACGAAATTCTCTGATATGATTACGCGTATTACTCTTTTTGAGAATGAAATGCGTCCTATCAGATATTATAAAAATGATGAGCTAAATGCTTTGGCAAGAGCTTATAACAGAATGATACTTCAGATTCAGGATCAAAAAGAAAGGCTTAGGTTCAAAGCATCAGAGGAAGCGTGGAGAGAAATGGCGAAACAAGTAGCCCATGAAGTAAAAAATCCTTTGACTCCGATGAAGCTTACCATCCAGAATTTTGAAAGGAAGTTTGATCCTCAGGATCCTAATGTTACGGAAAGGGTGAAAATGATGAGTAAAACGATGGTTGATCAGATCGATTTGATTGCTACCGTAGCCTCTGCTTTTTCAGAATTTGCGAAGCTTCCTGAAAAAAATAATGAGACCATCAATCTGAATGCGGAGGTTGCTGATATTCTACGTGTTTTCAGTGATGACAGTGTTTTCGTTCATACCAACAAGGCAAATATCATGATCAACATGGACAGGATCTATCTTTCCAGGATTATTACCAACCTTGTTACCAATGCAAAGCAGGCTCAGAGCGAAGATAGAAAATTAATTATCAATGTTGATATAGAGCAGCATCAAAGAAGAGTAATGATCTCTGTGCAGGATAACGGAGTAGGTATTCCGGATAATATGTATGAAAGGATTTTTGAACCTAATTTCACGTCAAAAAACAGTGGGATGGGATTAGGGCTCTCCATGGTAAGAAAAATGGTGGAAGATTATAAAGGTGAAATTTCTGTAAAATCAGAAGTTGATAAAGGCTCTACATTTACTATAACACTACCGACCAATCTATAGTGAAACCTTTTAAGTTTAAGCAGTTTGATATTCAGCAATCCCCGGATGTTTTTCGTGTAGGGACTGATGGTGTTTTGTTAGGTGCTTTAGCTAGTGTCGATCGGGCAGCCAAAGTTCTTGAGGTAGGAACCGGTACAGGCTTGATATCTTTAATGCTTGCTCAAAGGAATCTTAATGCTGTGTTTTTAGGGTTGGATATTCAGATTGGTGCTGTTGAACTAACCCGGAAGAATTTCCGGAATTCGGTTTTCAGTGAAAGATTGAAAAATATTCATCAGGATTTTAAAACTTTTGAATCAAAAGATACATTTGATCTTATTGTTTCCAATCCTCCGTATTTTGAAGAGTCTGATTCCGGTAAGGATAAAATTGCCAGGCAGACAGTTGAGTTGAATTTCAGAGAACTAATCTCCAGAATTCCGTCGTTGTTGTCTGTAAGGGGTGTTTTTTCGGTGATCATTCCTGTTGAGGTGGGAATGGATTTTATTGGTCTTGCAAAAGAATATCATTTGTTTTTGTTCAGAAGAATTCAGATCAAAGGAATTGAACATTCAAAAGCTAAAAGACTGATATTGGAATTTTCCTTAAGGGAAGGTGAGGCCGAAGACTCTGAATTGGTGATAGAAAAAAGTCCGAGAAAATACTCGGACCAATATTTAGAACTCACTAAAGAGTTTCATGTTTTTAGTAAATGAAAATTACTCGAATAATTCCGTGGTATCAAGTACGGATACCTTTCCATCTTCACATCTGATCGCTTCACCAGGGAAGTTTTGGATCATATGATAATCGTGAGTAGCCATCACTACTGCAGCACCGTTTTCCAAAGCAACCTGCTTAAGTAAAGTCATGATCTCATTAGACGTTTCCGGATCAAGGTTTCCGGTAGGCTCATCTGCAAGAATAAGATCCGGATGATTTAATAAAGCTCTTGCAATAGCTATACGTTGTTGCTCTCCTCCTGAAAGTTCATGTGGCATTTTATGCTTTTTGCTCTTCATGTTCACGCTTCCAAGAACTTCGTTGATACGATCTTCCATTTTGATTTTATCACTCCATCCTGTAGCCTCAAGAACAAATTTTAAATTCTTTTCCACTGTTCTGTCTGAAAGTAACTGAAAGTCCTGGAAAACAATTCCTAATTTTCTTCTCAGGTTAGGGATGTCAGACGTTCTCATTTTAGCAAGATCAAAACCTACTACATCACCGTGTCCTGAAGCCAATGGAATATGCCCGTACAATGTCTTTAAAAGTGAGCTTTTTCCTGATCCTGTTTTTCCGATAAGATAGCAAAATCTTCCTTTTTTAATATTGAGATTTACGTCAGAAAGAACAGTAAAGTTTTTTTGAGCAATCTTTGCATGTTGTAAACTTATAATGCTATCTCCTGAGATATTTGTATGTGGCATAATTTAATTTTAAGAGGGCGATTTCTAAAAAAAATCTTTTCAGATTTTAAAAATAGAAAAAAGAAACTTAAAGAACCTAAATTTTAGTAAATTTTAACAACAAAAAATGCCTGAAAAACTTCTTTTCAAGCATGATTTGTATATGATAATTTCGAGATTATCTCTTAGCGCGAGATGCACTTATCGTTAAACTCTTTCTGCCTTTAGCTCTTCTTGCAGCCAAAACTCTTCTACCGTTTGGCGTTGACATTCTTTCTCTGAAACCGTGTTTGTTTCTTCTTTTTCTTTCTGATGGCTGGAATGTTCTTTTACTCATTACTATATATTTAAATCGTAATTATCTATTTATTTTTCAGGTTGCAAAGATAAATATTTTTTTAGAAGTTACAAATTTATATTGTTTTTTTTTGAAATTAATTTAAGCATTTCTGAAGCTGATATTAGAAAAGTTCACTATAAATAGGGCCCCTCAGCTTATTTAAATTAATGTATTTCTCATTTATTTAAAAGCTCTATCTTTGGAGACTTAAATTTAAAGAACATAATGATGTTTACACCTACTGAACTTTTAGAAATAAAGAATCTTCTTACACCTGAAAATAAAATAGTTATCCTTACCCATTATAATCCGGATGGAGATGCTATTGGTTCCAGTTTAGGATTAAAACATTATTTGCAGGCAAAAGGCATAATGGCAGAAGTGGTTGTGCCTAATGATTTTCCTAAATTTTTGAAATGGATGGCTGAAGCCAGAAAGAATATTGTTGCTGAATATAAAAGAAAGGTTGCATTTGATCTTATTAGTGATGCAGATGTTATTTTTTGCTTAGACTTCAATTCACCTTCACGAATTGGCATTCTTGGAGACTGGCTGGTAAAAGCTACCGCAAAAAAAATTCTCATTGATCACCATCAGCAGCCTGAAGAGTTTGACTATGTATATTCAGATACCATTATCCCTGCAACTTCCCAGATGATCTATCATTTTATTGAAGCAATGGAGGATGAGGATTTGGTTAATAAAGATATTGCAGAGTGTCTTTATACCGGGATCATGACTGATACAGGAGGGTTTCGTTTCCGCTCAACAAGTGCTACGACACACCGTATTATTGCTAACCTCATTGAAAAAGGAGCTGATCCTTCCGTTATTACATCCAATACTTGGGATACCAATACCGTTTCCCGTCTGCATCTTTTAGCTCTGATATTAGGAAGAATAGAAGTGGTAAATGAGGGTACAGTAGCTGTTTTATACTTAACAAGAAAAGAACTTCAGGAATATGGCTTCCAAAAAGGAGATACTGAAGGTTTTGTTAATTATGGATTAAGTATAATCGGAGTGAAGATGTCTGCATTTTTCATGGAAGACCTGTATGAGGATTTTATCAAAATTTCTTTCAGAAGTAAAGATGATGTTGATGTTAATAAGTTTTCAAGGAAGTATTTCAATGGAGGAGGGCATATCAACGCAGCAGGAGGTAAATCAAATGATTCTTTACCGGATACTCTTGAAATATTTAAAAACAGAGTGGCTGAAGAGAATTTGTAAAATGAAACAGAAGAAGGGAGATACGAATCAAATAGCATTAAACCTGGCTTCAATTGTCAATTTTTAATTTTCTGTATCCCTTGTCTTCCAGTTCTGCACATGTATATTCATACACCTGCTGAAACATCTCGTCCATATATTTTTTGTTGAACAAGCTGAACTTTGTCATTTTAGGAGGATCAAGAAAGATCTTACATGAATTCACTTTAGAATAAACCGATTTTGCAATGGCTAAATGGAGAATTCTATCAAATTCCTTTAGCAGACTCATTTTTTTAAGTTCATCATAACTGATCGAATTCACATGTGATGCAATCAGGAAATCGCATTTATCAATGATTGGTTCTATGGGTAAGTTGTCTAAAACGCCACCATCTACATATATTTTTTCTCCAATCCTTACGGGTGGAAGTATAAAAGGAACGCTTGAAGATGCTAAAAGAGGTTGGAAAAGGGGTCCTTCTGAAAAGAAGCTTACAATGCCATGGGTCATTTCTGTTGCAGCCACATAAACAGGGATTTTCAGGATTTTAAAATCATCCTCAGGAAAGTGATCTGTAAATAGTTTTAAAATAAAATTTGAGCTGAAAATGCCATTTTTGGAAAGTTTTAAATAAGACCTGGAAAAAAAAGTGGTGCTTTTTACAATTTCCATCATCTCATCGGGAGTTTTTCCAAAAGAATAAAAAGCGCCAACAATAGAACCGGCGCTGGTACCTGAAATAATATCGGGTTTAAGATTGAATTCTTCCAACGCTTTTAAAACAGCAATATGGGCAATTCCACGCATGCCTCCACCGGAAAGTGTCAAGCCGATTACAGGTTTCTTTTTGTTGAAGGAGAATAAGCTCATTGAGAAAATTAATCTTCACTAATATACAAGAAATTTCAGAACCTTAATTGGGCTTATTGAGGATAAAATAGCTTGACTGTATTTAGTAATAATATGGCTCGTGTTGGAAAACAAAAAGCCTAAATGTTTATAAAACTAAGTTTTTCGGCATATTATGAAGAAGTTCAGTATTAATGATTTCTGCGCAAATGCCTGGTTTTTCCCAATGTCCGTTATGTCCGCAATCCAGAATGTATGATTTTATATTCGTACTGTCCGGAAGGTTATTGATGGTTGTTTCTGTTTTTACTGCATTATCATGCTTTCCTGAGAGAACTAATATTTTAGCCTCAAGATTTTCCAGAACATGTTTTTTGTCCGTTCGTTCTACCATTCCTTTTACGCAGGCTAATGCTCCCATATTATTGGTAGACAATGCAACTTCCAGAGCTGTTTCTATTTTGCCTTCAAGAATATCTCTTTCGTTAGGGTTGAATAAATTAGGAATTCCGGCCTTTGCATAATTAGGAAATGCTTCCTGAATAATTCTGTAGCTTTTTATACGTTGTTTTTTCTTTTCATCATCATCCGGAAAGTAGGTGGAAAAAAATAAGGTAAGACTTTTTATTGATTGGGAATATTTTTCAGCAAATGCCAATGAAGTATAGCCTCCCATAGAATGTCCTAACAGGTGAACTTTTTCAAGCTTTTGATCGTTTAGAACCTTTTTTACTTCATCAGCCATAAGCTCCATCGTATGAACGTCAGCCAAAATTTCTGATTTTCCGTGACCAGGGAGATCTATTTTTAAAAGGGTGAAATTTTTAGATAAGTGCGGCTCCATATCACTCCAGATAGAAAGATTTTCCATGAAGCCGTGGAGTAGTACTAAAATTTCCTTTCCGTTTCCTGTTTTTTCAAAATTCAGCATGTGTTCAGAATTAAAAGTGAATATCGATATAGTCTACAAATCCTGAGCCGTTTACCATATCCTGAAGCCTCCAGGTTTTTCCGCCGTCTTTAGATAAGAAAGTTTTTGTACCCTTTCTTATATCTATTTTCCCGTTTTCGTTTTCAGAGATGCTTTGCGAAATAATTCCTGTGAAATTCATATGCTTGTCGGAAACAACTTTCATATAGCCTTCAATATGTACATGATCTTTCCCTGATTTTATATCTCCAAGAACTTTATAATGATCCTTTTCACCTTCCGTTTTATTGAAATTGACAGAGCCTGCTTTTTTGATGAGATTATGCGTGAATTTATGATCTCCGCTAAAGTCTTTGAAATGGTTTTTACTTCTAATGCTGTCATTTATTTTTGTACGGGCAGCATTAATAGAATCGATAATTTTGACGCTGTCTGTTTGGTTTGGGGTTGATTGTGTTTCTTTTTTTGAACAAGAAAAAAGTAGGGCTGTAATTGCCGCGATCATTAGTATATTTTTCATCGAAGAATAAAAATTGTATTCTCAAAAGTAAATAAAAAAGAGCATTATTATAATGCTCTTTCTGTTTTATTTTATTAATTCTTCATAAACTTTCTTTTCCCAAGGTTTCATGTCGGTGATTCCATAACGTTCCTTTTTAGAGATGGCAATGTTGTCCAGCATATCTACAAAATTTTTATAATTAGAATCATCTGTAGGTTCAATGATAATTGTGAAATTATCTTTTATAGGTGCGTCATTGTAAGCCTTCGAAATGATTTTTGAAATATTAACCCCATTATAATCGGTTTCTTTGAGATTGCTTGTGTTTAAATCTCCTTTTGCCTCCTGATGATAAAATATCCTATTATCCTTTCCGATAATAAATGTAACCTGGTTTTTGTTGTCAACTACATTTGTTGGTGGAGTTGGGCTTTTTGCCGGCAATCCCAGATCCATTACATTGGGTTTTGTAAAATTGGTTGTAAACATGAAAAAGGTTATTAATAAAAAACCTAAGTCTACCATTGGAGTCATGTCCACGCGGATTAATTTTTTCCGTTGTTTTCCTCCTGATTTTTCTTGTGCGATAACTTCAGCCATAAGTACAATTTTTAAATGTTAAACGGTTATTTGATAAAGATTGAATTATTTTTCTTTATCTGAAGGAATCCGTACAAAGTTTGTACCTAATTTTTCAAAATCTCACAATTTTTTAAAATTTATTAAATGTTTAGCATAAAGAAACCTTAGCGTTTTTGATTTTACTAATATTTTATGATTAATTAAGAGGTTGTGTATTATTTCTCTATGATCAATTTCTCAGATAAAATATTTTTTCCCTTATGCTCAGCGTGGATAATATAGATGCCATTGGTTAATTGAGAGGTATTAATAGAGCTTTTTTTATTATTATATTTTTGACTTTGCAATTTTCTTCCCGACATATCTGTTATCTGTACGGTAGTTCCGGCAGGCAGGTTATCCAGATAAATAAGATCTTTTGCAGGATTAGGATACAAGGAAATATTGTTTTTAATATTATTTTCTGCGGTACTTAGCTGTTCAGTTTGGATTTTTACCATCCAGCCATCGTTAAGCCCTTTATTAATGGTGATATCTCCGTCAGTAGAATAGGTTCCGCCCACTACAATATAGGTTCCGTCAGCAATCTCTATAATACCTCTGCCCATTTCATTACTGGTGCCTCCCAACGATTTTTGCCACATGATATTTCCGGAAGAGTCTGTCTTAATAATCCAGAAGTCACTGCTTCCATGATTACCCGTCACATCTCCATTGGTTGATTGGGCGTTTCCGGCAATGATATATCCGCCATCCAAGGTCCGTTGGATGGCTTCTCCATAATCAGAAGACGTTCCTCCAAAAGTTTTCTGCCATTGCAGGTCGCCTGACGAGTTGAGTTTCAGCATCCATACTTCACCCTGACCGTGATTTCCTGTTATATCTCCATCACTGGATTGAGTGTAGCCTACAAGTATATATCCGTTATCACTGGTGTTTTGTATATCGTACGGGTTTTCCCTGGAGGTTCCGCCATATGTTTTCTCCCAGATAACAACTCCTGATGGGTCTAATTTCAGAATCCAGAAATCTGAAGTGTCGGTTAAAGAAAAGTTGTAACTTCCGATAACGACATAACTTCCATCCGGAGTTTGCCTGATCTGATTTCCATCGTCTTGATTAAGAAAACCATATGTGTTTTGCCATTGTATATTTCCGGAACTGTCTAATTTGATGATCCACATGTCCCTTTGTCCGTGATTACTTGTAATATCACCATCTGTAGAGTAGGTAGATCCTATAGCAATATATCCTCCTTCATTTGTCTGCCGGATATCAACCCCATCTTCATCAGCACTACCACCCAGTGTTTTTTGCCATACAATATTGCCGTAGTTATCAAGTTTAAGTATCCATAAATCATATCCTCCATGATTTCCCATAATATCCCCATCCGTGGAACTTGTGGATCCAATGGCGATATATCCGCCGTCAGTGGTCTGCTGAATCTTAAATCCTCTGTCTATATTGCTTCCGCCATACGTTTTTTGCCATTGGATGGTACCGGAACTGTTTACTTTTACAATCCAAAGGTCTGTGCTTCCATGGTTTGTAGTTACGTCGCCATTTGAAGAGGTAGTATCCCCAATAGTGATGTATCCGCCGTCATTGGTTGCCTGGATATCAAAAAACTCTTCTCTACCTGTACCTCCAAAAGTCTTCTGCCATACTATGGAAGGTGCCTGGGCGCTTAAACAAAGAAAATTTAAAGTGAAAAATAAAAGATAAAATAGATTTTTCATGTATACTTTTATCCTAAAAATAAATAAAAATTATTGGGTTTATTTATTTCAATAAGTAAGTGTAGACATTTTTCTAATAAGTGTAAAAAGCCCTGTCAATTTAATTAACAGGGCTGTAATATTTTTAAGTGGAAAAACTATTTATTCTGTTTGTAGTAATTTACTCCGCATTCCAGGAATTTTTTAAACTCCTCTTTCGGCATATAACCTGATACAGGAGTGTTGATAACCTTTCCGCCCGGAGTTACCAAAACGTAATGGGGTTGGGAATTGTTATTGAAATTAACCTGCTGGAATAAACTCCATCTGTCTCCGATTGTTTTTACTTTTTTAATTTGACCGTCTCCCAGATCAATTTTGGTTTTCTGATCTTCCGGAAGTTCTTCTTTGTCGTCAACATACAGAGAAGCAAGAATGACATCGTTTTGAAGGATGGGTAAAATGTCGGGTTCGCTCCAGACAAACTCTTCCATTTTTCTACAGTTTTCACAACCATATCCTGTGAAGTCAATCAAAATGGGCTTATTTTCTTTTTTTGCTAATTCTACAGCGCTGAAAAAGTCATGTTCCGGATGCATTCCCAGAATTCCGTCCTTTTCATTATGGAAATAGCTAACGTTGAGCGGAGGAAGGATACCACTCAGTAACTGAAGTTTTGGACGCTCAGAAGGGATTAATCCCTGGATCAGATAGATAACAAATCCAATTCCCAATACTCCCAATATCTTTCTGGTGATGGATATTTTGGGTTTTTTATCATCATGAGGGAATCTGATCAGTCCAAATAAATATAAAGCAAGACCAATTGTAATGATGATCCAGATAACAATAAATAATTCTCTTTTTAATAAAAATGTTTTAGAAACAAGGTCTGCTTTTGATAGGAATTTTAAAGCCAATGCAAGTTCCACGAAACCTAGCACTACTTTTACTGTATTCATCCATCCTCCTGATTTAGGAAGGCTCTGCAAAGCTTGAGGAAATAATGCTAAAAGTCCGAAAATAATTGCCCAGGCCAAACCAAAACCAGCCAATGCAAAAGTTAGCAACATCGGTACATTGGTAGATCCGGTAACAGCACTCCCTAATAAACTTCCTAAAATAGGTCCGGTACATGAGAAGGAAACAATCACCAGTGTAAGAGCCATAAAGAAGATTCCAATGATACCTCCTGCCTCTTCAGCCTTAGATGATTTATTGGCAATAGCGCTTGGTAGTGTAATATCATAGTATCCGAAGAAGCTTCCGGCAAAGAAAATAAATATGATAAAGAACGCTATATTAAGCCAAACACTTGTTGAAATTTCATTAAAGATATTTCCTGCAATTCCATTAATTAAATGGAACGGAACACTTAACAATACAAATATAAGCAGGATGAAAAAACCATAGATAAGAGCATCTCTTTTTCCTTTAGCTTTATTTTTATTTCCTTTAGTAAAGAATGATACCGTTAGAGGGATCATTGGAAAAACACAAGGGGTTAATAAGGCTATTAATCCACCTATAAATCCTAAAAATAAATAGGTCCAGTAGTTTTCATCAACTTTTGAAGACTTAGTACCACAATCCGTTAAAGGCTTTTTAAAATCTATTGTTTCTATTTTCAATTTTTTAGGATCCAGATGCGAAACCTGGGATACGACAATTTCGTCTTTAGATGGATTTTCTACAGCGGTTACAGTCGTTTTTGCAGAATCTTTAACTGTTTCTGCAACAGCTTCAGGGGTTGCTTCTTCAGTCGCTCCTTTTGGAGTGACCTTTTGATTGAATTCTAATGTATTGGGAGCCAGACATACCCTGTCATCACACGTTTGATAAGTGATCTCAGAGGTAACATCTGCGGGTTTTGTAGGGTCTTTAAGTTTGAATTTTTGTTTAAAGCCTGCCGAGTTTGAATAGAAAACAATCGTTCCGCCAAAAGCTTCAGAGAATTCTTCATGCTTCTTTCCAACCTCCTGAAATTTTCCAATCAGTTCAATATTTTTTCCCGAAACTTTATATTCTGTGGGAATCCCTGTATCTTCAGGAATATCTCTCGAGTAAATATGCCAACCACTTTCCATCGTTGCATTAAGAACTGCCTCGTATTGATTATTTCCCAGATCATTGATCGTGAACTTGAATTTTACAGGATTTTTGATCTGTGCATTGAGTCCTGAAAATAAGAATACCAAAGCTAATAACAGCCATGCTTTAAATTTACTTTTCATTTTTTACTTTTCATTAAAAAGGTTTAGGGTATGCTTTGTTTTTTCTGTACACACAAATCTTCTGTCTTGTCTGTAAGGAATAATGCCTAAGACGTTTTTATTGTCGTCCGCCAATACCCAAATTTTTTGCTTCGCTAAAATAGATAATTTTTCATCCTTAAAAAACTTGGAAACTTTCTTTTTTCCCGAAAAGAGTAATGGATAAAATAAATCACCTTCCTCTTTTTTCCTTAAAATTAATGGGAATTGAAGCTGTTCTGCATCAAAAGACCATTGGAAACTCTTGCTATGCTCACTACTGTCTGTAATGAATGTGGCAAGATTGATATCAACTGAAACTTTATTGAAATCAAACTTTTCAATTAAAATTATCTGTTCTTCCTCTTTTTTATCAACCTTATTGATTATGATAAGTTCATCCCGATTAACCATCAGTTGATAATCATTAGAAAAAAAAGAACTTCCTGTAGAGGCGGTGAAAATTTTCCTGATTTCTTCTTCTTTGTTGAATCCGTATTTTTTTAAAATCTCGAACTTTATAAAATCACTTTCTTTAGCCAGCTTTTGCTTTGATAGGATTCTCTTTTCCAGGTTAAATGTAGAAATACTATTTTCTACTTCTTCTATTTGTTTTTGTATAAAATCTTTTGCCTGATTCAGGTAGGAAGAGCTTTTTTTAAAATTTTCTAAAAAATGATCATTAGTTTCAAGAAGTTTCGGGACAATTTCATTTCTGATTTTGTTTCTTAAGTAATCGTTTTTTTTATTAGACGCATCTTCTCTGTATTCAATATTGTTTTCTTTTGCAAAACTATAAATCTCTTCTTTGGAATAACCTAAAAGAGGGCGCAGGATTTTGTTCTCATTAGCAGGAATGCCGCTCAATCCGTTAATCCCTGCTGCTTTTGACAGATTAATGATGAATGTTTCTAGTTGATCATTCAGGTGATGTGCGGTTACCAGGTATTCTAGCTTTTCGGCCTCTTGTACCTTTTTAAAAAATTGATACCGGAGTTCCCTGGCCCAAAGCTGAATGGAATTTTCAGGTTGTTGATCTTCTTCCGAAACCTCATATAAATGAAATCTGATGTCATTGGCCTGACAAAAATCCTGAACAACTTTCTGATCCGAATCAGAGTCCTTACCCCGAAGTTTGTAATTGATATGTGCAATCTGAAAATTAAGACCCAGATTACTGAATAAAAAAGCTAAAACCATGGAATCTGCACCTCCGCTTACTGCTAAAAGATAATTGTGTTTTTCGGGTGAGTTAACCAGATTTTGCAGCTGTTCTTTAATACTTAATTTTTTCAACATAACTGTTGAGAATTTCATTTGTGCAAAGATAATTCATATAATTCAATTGAATTTTCTAACTTTGATCCGTCTAAAAAAGATTATTTATGAAGATATTAAAAATTTTAGCAGTTTCTGCGATGGCGTTGGGAATGACATCTTGTGTCAGCAAAAAACAGTATGATGCACTAAGTTCGAACTACAAACAGTGCATTGAAAATATTGGCGAAAGACAAAGAGAGATTCAGGATCTGAAATCTCAAAACTCCGCATTATCCGGTGAAAATAGTTTACTAAAAAGCCAGCATGATGCTCTGAAGTCATCTTTAGATGCATGCTTATCCAATACAGGAAAAAGCTCTGCAAATATTGATAAACTTGTAGGTGAGATTAATGCTTCAAACTCATACATCAAACAATTGATTTCTAATAATGCTAAAAATGACAGTCTGAATTTAGCATTGTCAAATAAACTGAAAAGATCTTTGGATAATGTAACCGATGAGGATGTTCAGGTAAAAGTATTGAAAGGAGTTGTAATGATTTCCCTTTCAGATAAAATGTTGTACAAAACAGGAGATTATAACATTCTGCCGGCAGCTCAGGAAGTACTAGGAAAAGTAGCTAAAGTGATCAACGATTACGATAAATATTCCGTACTTATTGAAGGGAATACTGATAATGCTCCTTTGAGCTCTGCTAATTTACCAAGAGACAACTGGGATCTTTCTGCATTGAGAGGAACTGCGGTTGCGAAGGTGCTGCAAACTCAGTTTGGTGTAGATCCTTCAAGAATTACAGCTGGAGGTCGTTCAGAATACAATCCTAAAGCAACGAACATGAGTGTTTCAGGAAGAGCAGAAAACAGAAGAACTGAAATTATCATTATGCCTAAGCTTGATGAGTTTATGAAACTTATGGATATTGCTCCTAAGAAATAATACTTGAAATATAAACATAAATAAATCCCGGAGAAATTCGGGATTTATTATTTTAATCAAACTAATTCTTCTTGTTTCAATAATGAAATAATTCGCTTAATAAATGAATCGGATAATTTGCGTTTAGTTTTTTCAGAAGATACATTCTCTAATGATCCTGTAGCTTTTCTCTTTTTCTTAGTTAGGCTTTCTTCTGTTTCCATGTTTATGATGTTTTTGCGTTTGCTGCTTAGCAAAGGTACTAATGTCCAGTCTGCTAAAACACCCGTGTTTTTACGGTATTTTAGCAGGGTGATTTTCCCATGGTTATATAGTATCTTTTATCCACAATACCACCATTTTTTCTTTTATTTAATTAAATTTGAATAACAAAAATCGATAACATGAGTTTTTTTGAAGAAAAGAACCCGGAAATGGATAGGTATCTAGAGACCCACGCTTCTTCCGAGCCTGAAATTCTGAAGAGATTAAGAAAAGAAACCTTCCAGAAAACAACACAGCCGCATATGATATCCGGTTATCAGCAGGGAAGGCTTTTAACGATTATTTCCCAGATGCTGCGGCCAGTAAATATTCTTGAAATAGGAACTTTTACGGGATATGCCACCCTTTGTTTAGCTACGGGCTTATCCAAAGAAGGAAAAATTACAACATTGGATGTTAATGAGGACCTGGCTTACCTTCCAAGGAAGTATTTTTCTGAAAGTGAATTTTCGGAGCAGATCTATTTTAAACTTCAGGATGCAAAAAACTTCTTAAACGAAACAAATGAGATTTTTGATCTTGTTTTTATCGATGCAGATAAGGATAATTATGCAGAATATTTCAGATTAATAAAACCCCATACCCAATCCGGATCAGTGGTATTGTTTGATAATGTTCTATGGTACGGTAAAGTATTGGAAGAAAACCCAAAACAAAGATCTACCCAGGTCATTAAAGAATTAAATGATTTGATTGCAAAAGATGAAGATTTTGAAAATCTTATTTTACCTTTGCGTGACGGGGTTAATTTCCTTCGAAGGAAGTAAATAGAGAGGTTTGAAATTTAAATTTTTTAATTTTCAAATTCTTAGTCATTTAATATATAAAGAAAGTTGATGAATAAAGGAATCTGTATTGTTACTGTAGCTCCTGTCCGGGCAGAAAACTCGGACAAAGCAGAGATTGTAACAGAAATATTGTTTGGTGAAAGTGCTGATATTTTGGAAGTGAATAAAAACTGGACCAAAATAAAAATGCATTATGATGGCTATGAAGGATGGATGGATACTAAACAGATAAAACCTGTATCAGACGAAGAACTTGAAAAGAGAAAAGTTACTCTGATTACGGAAGATTTCTCCTCTGTATTGATGAATGATGGTAAAACATTGCTTTCTATGGGATCAGAAGTTGAATTTCCGGCTGTGGCTTCAAGGAGAAGTCATGATATTCGGGAAAGCATTGCTTTAACGGCAAAAGAATTTCTTAATGTTCCTTATTTATGGGGAGGAAAAAGCTTTTTTGCGGTAGATTGTTCAGGCTTTACACAATTGGTGTATAAAGTTCACGACATCAAGCTTCCGAGAGATACCTATCAGCAGGCAGAGATGGGGGAGCCTTTAACCTTTGTTGAGGAAAGTCAGCCCGGAGACCTGGCATTCTTTGAAAATACCGAAGGGAAAATTATTCACGTTGGAATTATGTTAGAAAATCAGAAGATCATTCATGCCTCTGGTAAGGTAAGAATTGACACCCTTGATTCCTCCGGGATTTTCAATAAGGAATTGAACAGTCATACCCATAAATTAAGAGTGATTAAAAAAGTTTTGTAATAACCGAAGCATGTCTGGTAAACTATTACTTATTGTAAATATTCTCTTGCTTATTTCAATTTGGATTTTTACCGGATGGAAATATGCAGAATTACCGGAAATTATTCCTACTCATTTTATGGTTAACGGAAGAATTGACGGTTATGATCATAAAAGGACAATTTGGATTTTACCTTCTATTGCTACCTTCTTATCTTTTATTCTTTTTGCGGTTACCAGAGATTCCAACTCTCCCATGCTTACTATTCCGGATCACTTCCGAAATAAAAAATCTTTAGAGCTTTTTGCATACAGTATTCTGCTACCTCTGCTATTGTTGTTTGGGTATACTCTTTTAGAAACCGTTTGGATAGCTGAAAACAGAACAAATACTTTGGGTAATATGTTTTTCGTTTTTTTCGGCTTGATGATCCTTGTAATAGGGACAAACATATTTGTAATGTTTAAAAAAGGAAAATATGATAAAATCCAAAAATAATTCTGATCACTATATATGGGGAGAGCATTGTGATAGCTGGGTACTGAAGGATACCCAGGAGCTTTCTGTAAAGCAGGAAAAAATGCCTTCGGGAACCTCTGAAAAACTTCATTTTCATAATAGAGCTAGCCAATTCTTTTATATTCTTAAGGGAGAGGCTTCATTTGAAATTGAGCAGGAAAAGTTTTTTATAAAAGCGGGTGAAAGTATTTCTATTGAGCCAAAAGCGCAACATTATATTTTTAATGATACAGAAGAAGAACTTGAGTTTTTAGTGATCTCTTGTCCTTCAACAAATAATGACCGGGTTGAAATTGAAAAATAGATGATGTCTTTTATTTATAACATACTGATTAATATCCTCATTTTCGGAATGAAAGTATTTTCGTTGTTCAATGAGAAAACTAAAAAAGGAATTGAGGGACGAAAACATTCTTTATCGCTTGTAAAATCTTCATTTTCAAAAACGGATAAGGTAATCTGGATGCATGCAGCAAGTCTGGGGGAATATGAGCAGGGGCTTCCTGTTCTTGAAAGGTTGAAAGAAATTTTTCCACAACATAAAATTCTGATTACATTTTTTTCACCTTCAGGATATGAAAATGTTATCAGGAAAAAACATATCGCTGATGTTATTTGCTATCTTCCTTTTGATACAAAAAAATCTGTAAGCGAGTTTGTTGCACAGTTCACTCCTGAACTATTCTTTACGGTTAAATATGATTATTGGTATAATCTTTTAGCTGAACTAAAAAAAAGGAATGCCAGAATTTATGTGATTTCTGCACTGTTCTATGAAAGGCAATCATTTTTTACATCTTACGGGAAATGGTTTGTTAAACAGCTTCAGTCAAACGTTGATTGGTTTTTTCATCAGACTGAATTTTCCTACGCTCTGGCTAAAAGTATAGGATTGGTAAAATCTTCTATAACAGGAGATACAAGATTTGACAGGGTTAAGCAACTTAGGAGCAGGGATCATCATGTGAAATTTATCAAAGACTTTACAGGAGATCAAAAAACCATTGTTTTCGGAAGTTCGTGGCATGCTGAAGAAAAAATTGCAGAGCTGGTTTCTGTAATGAATCAGGATGTGAAAATTATTATTGCTCCTCATGATTTAAAAAGAGTCCAGAACTTAAAGCAGATGTTTCCCAATGCCTTATTGTATAGTGAAATTTCTGATTCCGGATTTTCGGCTTTCAATCCTCAGCTGTTGATTATTGATAGCATCGGGCTACTATCAAAATTATATTCCTATGCTGATATTGCCGTAGTGGGAGGTGGGTTTCATGATGCAGGTCTTCATAATATTCTTGAAGCGGCGGCTTTTGGTGTTCCTGTTGTTTTCGGAAACCACTACAGAAAAAATCCTGAAGCAGATGAACTGATTTCAGCAGATGGAGGCAAATCTTTTGAAACCGAATATTTGGCTGCGGATTTTATTCTTTTTTTAACCCATAATGAAGAGGTAATTGAAGATATGTCTCAAAGTGCCAGAAAATTTGTAGATGATAAACCCGATTCTTCGGAGCTTATTATTGAAAAGATGATATCATTTTAAGAATCCCTGGCTTTTGATCTCTTTAATGATTAAATCCAGATTTTCAGGAATACGGTCAGATTTAAGCCATCTCATATCAAAACTATTATTGATACAAAGTTTCTGTAGGTAGCGGTTATTTTGAATTTTATCTTCCAGTTCATTCAATTGCTCATCGAACTCAATCCAGTAATCTTCATCAAGCTTTTGTATAGTAAGAAGCGCCTTTATTGCTTTATTGATTATATAAATGTAAAGCTTATATACAGCATCGAACCTTTGATGGTTGAGCTGAGAATTTTGGTCTAAAATTCTGTTGATGAGAAACAGGTGAAGTGATACTTCACCAAATTTATCGGTAGTCACTTTTATGTGTTCAGTTATTTCAGCGCTTATTTTTCTAATAAGAACCAGGAAATATTTTGGATTAGTTATATATTTAGATGCGAAAAGAACTTTTTCTTCAATGATATCTTCCATCTGGGATCTTTTCTGATCCGTTGTTTCAGTATCAATTAACTCAAAATATAGTTTTTTGGAAAGAAGCTTATCTTTTTTAAGAAGCCTGAAGATCAAACGGTCTTTTTCTATAGAAGAGAAATTACTCAGTGCTGCTTTGAATTCTTTTGAATACTCCATTAATTAAAAATTTTAGAATATTTCATAAACCCGTTCAACGCCCAGTTGGCAGTATAATATAGAGACTTTAACGTAGAAAACTTCATGAAATCTTTGTACACAAGGTACTGATCTTTTACGATATGCTGTTTTTTTCTGGAAACACTCGTTGAATGCATCCTGTATTTTGCCATAGTTTTTGGAAGGGGTTTTCCCACAGGAATTTTCTTTAGTAAATTGAGCCACATAACATGATCTTCCCGTTTGCTGCCTTCCGGAAAGTATTCTTTGCCTACCCTCTGGGAATCATACATCGATGATAGGAGGGATAATCGGCATGTTTTCAGTAAATTGTCAAAAGTTACTTCCTTGTCTGCTTTGAAATCTTCAATCTGAGGAATAAGCTGTTCATTGCATCTCGCATAATTGGAATAGGCAATTTCAGCATTTTCGCGCTTCATGAAGTTGATCATCTCTTCTAAAAAATCAGGCTCCCAGTAGTCATCGGCATCCAGAAAAGTAATAAATCTTCCGGTTGCTTTTTCAAGGGATAAATTTCGAGCATGTCCTGCACCTCCATTTTTTTCCGCAACAGATAACTTTATTCTTGGATCATTTACCTTACGGATTATATCCACAGAATTATCCAAAGACTTGTCATCAGTGATTAGCCACTCCCAGTCTGTAAAAGTTTGGCTCATTACAGAATGAATGGTCTCTTCCAGAAATCTGGAAGAATTATAGCATGGAGTGATTATGGAAACCTCGGGCATACGTGTTTTTATGCAAATATAAGGTTTTAAAATATCTGTTTTATTGAAGGAATTTTAAGAAAATGAAAATTATAATTGCAAAACCTAAAAAAAATGACAGAGTATTTAAAAAAAATCATAATTTTAGGCCTTGAAAAATTTGATACATGAAGAAATTAGCATTACTATTTGCAGGTTTATCATTATTAGTAGCAACCGGATGTAAGGACGACGATACTCAACAGGTATTTCCAATTAACGGACTTTGGCAACCTGTTAAAGAAGTGATTACCACTATTCCGGCAAACGGATCTGGGGTTTCAGATGAAATTACTTTTACCACTTGCCAGAAAGAATCAAGATGGTTGTTCAATGAAGGAAATACCGGAAAAAGAACCGATAAGGATGAAATAGGAACCCCTGCAATATGTAGTACTGTTTCAGACCGAAATTTTACCTATACCTATAGTACAAGTGATAAGAGGATTGAAATCAAGTATCAGGGTACAGTAGTTCCGGACAAAGGAAAAGTAACTACACTCACTGATACGACGCTGAATCTTACCATTGAAGATACTACAGATCCTAATCTATACAAGTCTACCACATATACACTAAAGAGAATTCCTCAGTAATATATATAAGGTTGAAAATAAAGAATACAGATCTCATCTTCGGATGAGATTTTTTTGTTTAAATCAAAGTATACTAATTAATTAAAAATTAAAGTTCTATTTCTTTTAAAATCTTTATTTTTGTACCTCTTCAAATTTTTTGAAGATTAATTTTAAATAAAATCTATACATAAAGTGTTTTACGATCATCAGCAGATAGAAAAAAAGTGGCAGAAATACTGGGAAGAAAAGCAGACATACAAAACTTCCGATACAACAGATAAACCCAAATTTTATGTTCTCGATATGTTTCCTTATCCATCAGGAGCAGGATTACACGTAGGACATCCTCTTGGATATATTGCATCTGATATTTATGCAAGGTATAAAAGACATCAGGGATTTAATGTGCTTCACCCGGTTGGTTATGACAGCTTTGGACTTCCTGCGGAACAGTATGCTATTCAAACAGGACAGCATCCTGCTATTACTACTGAACAAAACATTAACAGGTATGAGGAACAATTAAGAAAAATTGGTTTTTCATTTGATTGGAGCAGGGAAGTGAGAACTTCAGATGCTTCCTATTATAAGTGGACACAATGGATATTTATCCAGTTGTTCCATTCGTGGTACAATAAAGATACCGATAAAGCAGAGCCTATAGAAACGCTGATTCAGCATTTTGAAGAAAAAGGGACACAAGGTTTAAATGCAAATCAAAATGACGAACTTGATTTCACGGCAGAAGAGTGGAAGAATGCTTCAGATATTGATAAGGAAGATATCTTATTAAATTATCGTCTGGCTTACAGAGCTGAAACGACAGTTAACTGGTGCCCTGCTCTTGGAACAGTATTAGCCAATGATGAAGTAAAAGATGGGAAGTCTGAAAGGGGAGGTTTTCCAGTATTTCAGAAAAAGATGATGCAATGGAGTATGAGGATTTCCGCATACTCTGAGAGATTACTTCAAGGATTAAATACAATAGACTGGCCACAACCTTTAAAAGATTCGCAGGAATACTGGATTGGAAAATCCCAGGGAGCGCAGGTTCAATTCAATGTTGAGAATCACGACGAAAAGATCGAGGTTTTCACCACAAGACCTGATACTATTTTCGGAGCGACTTTCATGGTGCTTGCGCCGGAAAACCCATTAGTTGATACCATTACTACGGCTGTTCAGAAGGCTGAAGTTGATGCTTATATAGAAGAGACTTCTAAGAAAACCGAGAGGGATAGAATGTCTGATGTAAAAAACGTGAGTGGTGCATTTACCGGAAGTTATGCAATCAATCCTTTCAGCAATGAGAAGATGCCGATTTATATCTCAGATTATGTATTGATGGGATATGGAACAGGAGCTGTTATGGCAGTACCTGCTCACGATGAACGTGATCACAGATTTGCAAAGAAGTTTAATCTTGAAATTAAAAAGGTTGTTGAGACCGATGAAGATGTTCAGGAAAAATCTTTTGACTCTAAGACCAGCGTTTGTGTTAATTCAGATTTCCTGAATGGATTGTCTTACGATGAGGCTAAAGCAAAAATGATTGCCGAAGTTGAGAAGCGTGATATCGGTCATGGAACTACAAATTACAGACAGCGTGATGCTATTTTCTCAAGACAGCGTTATTGGGGTGAACCGGTTCCTATATATTATAAGGATGGAATGCCATATACTTTACCAATGTCTTCTTTGCCTTTGGAGCTTCCCGAAGTTGAAAAATATTTACCAACAGAAGACGGGGATCCTCCATTAGGAAACGCTAAGTTTTTTGCGTGGGATGAGACTAATCAAAAAGTTGTAGCTACAGAATTAATCGATGAGGTTAATGTATTTCCATTAGAGTTGTCCACCATGCCTGGTTGGGCTGGAAGCTCATGGTACTTCTTAAGATATATGGATCCTCATAATGAAGAAGTTTTTGCTAAAAAAGATATCACTGATTATTGGGGACAGGTAGACTTATATATAGGAGGAAGTGAACATGCAACAGGTCACTTGCTGTATTCCCGTTTTTGGAATATGTTCCTAAAGGACAGAGGATACATCAGTCAGGATGAGCCTTTCCAAAAGTTGATCAATCAAGGGATGATTTTAGGAATGAGTGCATTTGTGTACAGGGTAGAAGGAACAAATCAGTATGTTTCCAAATCATTGGCAACTCAATATAAAACACAGAAGATTCATGTGGATGTATCCTTATTAAAAGGAACATCTGATGAATTGGATACTGAAGCATTCAAACAATGGAGACCCGACTATGCTGATGCTGAATTTATTTTGGAAGACGGAAAGTATATTACAGATCGCGAGGTAGAGAAGATGTCCAAGTCTAAATATAATGTCGTAAATCCGGATGATATCTGTGCAGAATATGGAGCGGACGGATTAAGATTATATGAAATGTTCTTAGGACCATTGGAACAATCGAAACCATGGAATACCCAGGGACTAAGTGGAGTGTATGGATTCCTTAAAAAATTCTGGAACCTTTATTTTAACGGAGATGTATTTGAAGTTTCTGATGAAGAACCGACAAAAGCAGAATATAAAGTTCTGCATACTTTAATAAAGAAGGTGGTTTACGATATCGAAAACTTCTCTTTCAATACCTCTGTATCTTCATTTATGATCGCTGTAAATGAATTACAAAAAATAAAATGCAACAAACGCAATATTCTTGAGCCGTTAGCCGTTATCATTTCTCCTTATGCACCACATATTTGTGAAGAGCTTTGGAGTTTGTTAGGACATACCGATTCTATTGAATTTGAAAAATTCCCTGAATTAATAGAATCATATTTAGTAGAAGATGAAATTGAATATCCGGTGAGTGTAAATGGTAAAATGAGGTTCAAATTATCCCTATCTGCTCAATTATCACCCGCGCAAGTAGAAGATTTGGTGATTAATGACCCCAAAATGCAACAGATTTTGGAAGGAAAAACCCCGAAAAAAATCATTGTAGTCCCTCACAGAATTGTGAATATTGTAATTTAAAAAAAAATTAACATTGGCAAATTAAAAAAAATGAAGGCTTAATTTTTTGAAATTTTTAAAGTATTTAAAAATACTGAGAAATATCATTAAAAAAAAAGAAAATAATTGATTTATCGAAATCGTAATAATATTTCGTTATCAAAAAAATGCAAAATGTTTATTTGAGACTATTGTATTTTAATTAATTTTGCCTTTAATTTACAACTTGATAAAATTTTAAAACAATATAATTTAGTTAAATATGGAAATGAATGTTTCAAAAAATGATGAGCAAGTAATTGCTAGAAAGGCAGGAGGTTTAAACCCGGCTATTATTATTCCTATTTTATTCGTTATAGGAGTTTGTATTTATTTATTCGTGCTAGGGAGTCCTGGTAACTTCAAAGATGCAGATAAACTAGGTAGTGGATCTGTAGCTTTTTCAAGTGTTGAAGGAAAAGACATTCACCCAGAGTCGTTTTTAGGTATTATCTACAAAGGAGGGGTTATCGTACCAATCTTGATTACTTTCATGATCACTGTAATCGTTTTCTCTTTTGAAAGATATTTCGTACTTGGTAAAGCAGCTGGAAAAGGAAACTTGGATAGCTTCGTTGTTCAGGTAAGAAGCTTATTAAACCAAAACAAAATTGATGAGGCTTTAGAAGAGTGCGACAGACAACAAGGTTCTGTAGGTAATGTAGTAAAAGAAGGTCTTACGACTTACAAAGCTTTATCTCATGATACGACTTTAAACAAAGAGCAAAAAATGGTGGCTCTTAACAAAGCTATCGAAGAGGCTACAACTCTTGAAATGCCAATGTTGGAAAAGAATATGATGATTCTTTCTACTTTAGGTACAGTTGCAACGTTAGTAGCACTTTTAGGAACCGTAATCGGGATGATCAAAGCATTCTTCGCATTAGGTTCAGGTGGTGGTACTCCAGATGCTGCTGCACTTTCTACAGGTATCTCTGAAGCATTGATCAACACGGCTTTAGGTATTGGTACTTCAGCTATCGCTATTATCCTTTATAACTTCTTTACATCTAAAATTGATGGATTAACTTATAAGATCGATGAGATCGCAATGAGTATCCAACAATCTTTCGCGGAATTCAACTAAGAATTTCCAGCAAGGAATTTGCATTAGCAATAAAAGAAGTTTAATTAAAAATAATAAAAATAATGGCGAGAGTCAAACCAAAAAGACATGGAGTAGTGACGGATATGACCGCGATGTGTGACGTTGCGTTCCTACTACTTACATTCTTTATATTGACCACTCAGTTTAAAAAACCTGACGTGGAGCAGATTAAACCGCCATCTTCAATATCAGAGAAGTTACTTCCTGATGCTAGTTTAATGACTATCAACGCTACTCCGGATGGGAAATTCTATTTCCAACCGGTAGAGAATGCATCAGAGAGATTACAGCTTTTAGATAAAATGGGTCAAAAATATGGTATTACTTTTGACAACAACGAAAAAGCTGCATTTCAAAAAGTACAAGCGATTGGGGTTCCAATGAACCAACTTAAAAGCTATCTTGATTTGCCAGATGACGAGCAGAAGAATTTTAAGAGTCCTACAGGGATTCCTATGGATAGTACAAATAAGCAGTTAGTAGACTGGGTACAACAAAGTTTGAGCGTAAATCCTGAATACAAATTAGCGATTAAAGGAGACGTTACTACTCAATACCCTAAAGTGAAAAGCTTATTTGAAGGTTTAAGAGATATTGATTTTCTTAAATTTTGGTTGATTACATCACAAGAAGGTAAACCTAACGAATAATATCGAGCAGAAATGGCAGAAGTACAAGTACAGGAAAAGGGCGCCAAGGGCGGCAAGGTACGTTCCAAGAAGCAGAGTACCAGAGTTGACATGACTCCGATGGTGGACTTGGGTTTTCTATTGATCACCTTCTTTATGTTCACAACCACGTTTAGTAAACCTAACGTAATGGATTTGGGTCTTCCGGCAAAACCGAAAGAAAAAGATAAAAAACCACCTCCAACTGAAATTAAACTTTCTAACTCAATTTCATTGTTATTGGGTAAAGACAATAAAATTTTCTGGCATCAGCAAGATAATACATCTTTAACTGATCAGAATCTGAATGAAACTACTTTCGATAGAGAAGGTGTTAGAAAGGTAATTGAGCAAGCAAAAGCAAATGCGGCTGATAAAAGTAAATTTACTGTAATTATTAAGCCGACAGATGACGCTGTATATAAAAACTTTGTTGATATTCTTGACGAAATGGCAATTACCAAAAGTGAACAATATGGGGTTACCGATTTGAAACCTTGGGAGGTAGCTATTTATAACAAGAAAGTTGGGAATAATGGAGCTGCGGCTGCACCAGCTACAAAGTAATTTAACCATAAAATTGTAAATCTATGGCAGATGAAAATGTATACAGTCAGAATCTTACTTTAGACGAGATTGTATTTGAAAATAGAAACAAAGAATATGGTGCCTATGATCTGAGACATCAGTATCCAAAACTTCTGACAAGATCTTTTCTTATCGGAACGGCACTATTCCTGATTTTGGCTTTGTCTCCTTTTATTTATCTTACGATTAAAAGACTTACTGCACCAGAAAAGAAAGAAGTAAAAGCTGATTTGGTGGAAATTCTTCAGGAAGATAAAATTATTGAGCAGCCAAAAGAAGAAGAACCACCTCCACCACCTCCACCTCCAAAAGAAGAGAAAATCGAGGTAATTCAGAATGTGGTTCCAGAGCCTGTAAAAGCTCCGAAAATTGAAACTCCACCACCACCGATTTCTAAGCAATTAGAAACAACAACTGGTTTGCAAAATCAGGAGGGGGTTAAAGCTCCGGCTTACACACCTCCACCACCTCCACCATCAACGGGGACTAAAACTTCAACTGCTGAAGTTAAGCCTCAGGTAAGTGACACTCAGGTGTATACAGAGGTAGAGCAAACTGCAGAATTCCCAGGAGGTATTAATGCCTTTAGAAATAAAGTGTCTAGTAACTTTGACGGATCTGCAATGAATGGTGATGAAGGAACTGTAAAAGCTGAAGTAACTTTCGTTGTTGAAAGAGACGGTAGTATTACAGACGTTAAAGCGAGTGGAAAAAGCTCAGACTTTAATGCTGAAGCAGTAAGAACTATTAAGTCTATTAAGACTAAATGGGCTCCTGCTAAGATTAATGGACAATCTGTACGTTACCGTTTCAGATTACCATTAACAATGAATTTTGAAGGATAATTTTTATCTTTAAATAATAATTAAAAAAGAGAAGCATATGCTTCTCTTTTTATTTTTTTTGGTATTTTTGTTGTATGATGTTCAATTGGTTATCCCTGGTTACGGGATTGTTTTATATCGTTTTAGGAATTGTAGTTATTTTTTACAAATTCTTCTTTATTATTTTAGAGCCTACTGTAGCGTACCCTCTTGGAGGTGTTATGATTCTGTATGGAATCTTTAGAATTTACAGAGCGGTTTCAAGAATAAAAAATTCAGGAAATGAAGAATAATTTTAAAGTAATCATACTTTTTGTCTTAAGTATAATTGCAGTAAGCTGTAAAAAAGAAGACAAATCCCCATCCTATTATAAGGGAGATCTTACAATCCTTACTGATGAATCCTTTAAAAGTGTTACTGAAGCTTTAGCCGACGGATACATGATTAATTATCCCGAAGCACACCTAAAGGTAGTTACAAGGAAGGAAGACCTGGGCTTTTTAGATCTTCTGAAAGGAAAGGCCAGAGTAGCGGTAATGTCCAGAGACTTAAGTCCTGAAGAGCTTAAAGCTTTTAAAGAGCAGGTGGGTTCTAAATTTTTGCCTGCCAGATTTGCTGCTGACGCAGTTGTTTTTATTGTTCCAAAAAATTCTACCAGGAGCAGTATTTCAATGGATGAAATTCAAAACGGTCTTCTTTCTGATAAAAAGGAATTTATTTTTGACGGGACTAATTCTAGTAACTTAAACTATGTTGCTCAGAAGCTTAAGAAGCAGCCTAAAGATCTCCAATTTTCTGTGATTCCAGGTAGTGAAAATATCATTGAACAGCTCAATAAATATCCCGATAAAATTGGTGTCATAGGTCTTAATACCTTTAGCCGCCCTTATGATAAAACTTCTGAAAAATTAAGGGATATGGTTAAAATATTGCCGGTTGAAAACAAAGGAAAATTATATACTCCGGATTCTGCAGGACTGCGTGAAATGAAATATCCTTTTACTAGAGTTTTGTATTTTTTAACAAATGAAGGAAACTTTAACATTGCCAATGGTTTCATCAGATATTCATGTACCCAATTAGGGCAAATGATTGTGCAGAAGGAAGGTTTGCAACCCTACAATATTTACAAAAGAGAGGTGCAAATGCGTTAAAAAATATTAAATTGACTTTATCCCCCAAATAAATACACTATTTTGGTCTGAAAATTGTGTATAATATTACTCGATTTAGAAAATATAAAATGAAAGATATAATGATTATGAATGTAAAAAAGATTGCTTTTGGAGCAGCGGTGGTATTTTTTGCCAATTTTTCGTTTGCACAAACATTGCAAGATGGTATTAACAGTATCGACAGTGATAAATTTGCCCAGGCAAAGACTCAGTTCACCGATATGATTGCTAAAGCTCCTACTGCTGAAAATTATTTCTATTTAGGAAATACTTTTCTAAGACAAGGTGAGCCGGATTTTGCTAAAGCAACTGAAAGCTTCAATAAAGGTCTTGCAGCAGATAGCAAAAGCTATTTAAACAAGATCGGATTGGCAGCTGTAAAGCTTGGAAAAGGTGATAAGGCAGCTGTTGCAGAAATACAGAAAATTGTTAGCGATTCAAGAGAAAAAGATGCTGAAGTATTGTTCAGAGCTGCAGAGGCTTTAACTTTATTTGAGAAAAATAACTCTCCTGATCTTGCCATTCAATTCCTTAATAAGGCAATTGAAAGAGCACAGAAAAAAGAAGTTCCTGCGAATTATTACTATACACTGGGAGACGCTTACAGATTGAAAAAAATCCCTGGTGATGCTATGACTGCTTATGATAAAGCGTTACCTCTGGCTAAAAATAAAGCTTCTGTTTATACCAGAATGGGTACTTTATGGATGGCTGCTCAGCAATGGAAATTAGCTAAAGAAAATATTGATAAAGCAATTGCTGTAGATGCTACATATGCACCTGCTTATAAAGCTTTGGCTGCCTATGATATTAAATATCAGCAAAATGATAAAGCGACTCAGGACTTGATCAATTATACTAAATATGCGGATGAAGATCCATATACACAATTAGAAATCGCTAAGCTTTATTTTACAAACGAAGATTATAACAATTCAAGAACTGTTTTAGATAAGATCTTTGATAAAATTGATGATCCTATTAAGTTCAAATTGAGAGCTTATCAATTATATTATGAAGGTAAATATGCAGAGGCTAAGCAAAACATGGATACTTTCGTTTCTCAGGCGGATAAATCAAGAGTACAACCTGCTGACCAGGGATTACAAGGTTTAATTGCCGCTGGATTGGCTAAGGATGAAAAAGATGTAGCAAAGAAAACTGCTTTAACAACTGAAGCTCAGCAGAAAATAGCTATTGCAAAAGCTGCAAAAGATGAAACAATGAAATGGGATATGGAATTAGCTAAGATTGCCGGAGGAGGAGCTTCTCAGGGATCAGCTGATGCAGGACCTACAAACCCTACCATTGAAGGATTAAAGCAAAAAGTAGCAGCTAATGCACAGGATACAGATTCATTATTCAAATTAGCGACTGCTTACCAGGATGTTAAAAACTGGAACGGAGCTATATTAACATGGCAGAAAATGAGTACACTTCTTCCTGATTGGGCTCCTGCTTATTACAGTTTAGGTTATTCTTACCAACAAGCTGGGAATAATGATGCTGCGAAAATAGCGTATGAAAAATTCATCACTACTGTTAAGCCAGCAGATGTAGAGGCTAATAAACAAACTTTAGCTTATGCTTACTTTGCCGTAGCTTATATGAGCAAAGATTCTGATCTTGCTAAAGCTAAAGATTATGTTGCTAAGTCTGTTCAGTTGGATCCGACTTATCAGGATGCTGTTAAACTTAACGGTGAGATCAATAAGTAATTTAAAATTTAAATTATATATATTAAAACTTCCCATTCATAATGTTTGGGAAGTTTTTATTTTAAGCCTTATCTTTGAAAAATATGAAAACAGACATACTTGCTTTTGGAGCGCATCCTGATGACGTAGAACTGGGTTGTGGAGGTACCATTGCCAAATTGATATCAGAAGGAAAAAAATGTGTTATTGTAGATCTTACAAAAGGTGAACTGGGAACAAGAGGAACAGACGAAACCAGAAAAACGGAGGCTGCTGAATCTGCAAAAATTCTTGGGGTTTCCGCAAGGGAAAATTTAGGTATGAAAGACGGGTTTCTGGTTAATTCAGAAGAGTACCAGATGAAGATTGTAAAAATGATCCGCAAATACCGCCCGGAAATCGTCTTAGCCAATGCGATTGATGATAGACATCCGGATCATGCAAAAGGAGCGAAATTAGTTTCCGATGCGTGCTTTTTAGCTGGTCTTAGAAAGATAGAAACTGTAGAGGGAGGAGAAAGCCAGGACATATGGAGACCTAAACACATTTTTCATTATATCCAGTGGAAACATATTCAACCTGAATTTGTAATTGATATTTCAGAATATCTGGATAAGAAAATTGAAGCATGCCTTGCATTTAAAACTCAGTTTTATGATCCGAATTCTACCGAGCCGGTAACTCCGATTGCTACAAAAGACTTTCTGGAAAGCTTAACGTACAGAGCTCAGGATTTAGGGCGCCTATCGGGAGTTGCTTACGCTGAGGGATTTACGACAGAGAAGTTAATTGCTTTGAAAAATTTTGAAGGAATTGTTTTGTAATTAAAAAATCTTTCCTATATTTGCAACCACAAAACGGTGATTGTAGCTCAGTTGGTTAGAGCGTCGGATTGTGGTTCCGAAGGTCGTGGGTTCGAGACCCATCATTCACCCAAAGAAAGTACACTTTTAAAGTGTACTTTTTTATTTTATACCTTTCTGATGTTTCACTTTTTTATCCAAAAAAATATCAAAAACTTTTAATTTTATTTTAGGATCAGGATAGATTTTTATTTTGATGCTGTTTTAAGGGGAATACTTGATTGAAATAGAATGTGAAGTGATAAATATTAGCAGAATACTTTAGAAGGAGTTTTATAGCATATTTCTAACATATTACTGTTAATGAGTGGTACATCATAATTAGTATTTAAAAGTACCCTTTTGCCCATCTTTAAATTCATTGTCCTTAGAATAATCCTGTAAAAAAATAGACATAAAAAAAGCACCTTTTTTCAGATGCTTGTGTTTTTAGATATTCTTTTTTTATACTTCGTCGTCAGAATCTATAGTATAAGATTTGCTTTTGAAGTCTTTGTCATGTTTTTCTGAAATTACATCCTCACCCTTTTCATTAATGATGAAATCTGTTGACTCATTGAACATTTCCTGGAAACTCTTAAAATCTTCTTTGTAAAGGTAAATTTTGTGTTTTTCAAATGTAGCCTCTCCATTTTCACCGAAGTTCTTTTTACTTTCGGTAATCGTAAGATAATAATCCCCCGCTTTCGTCTCACGCACATCAAAGAAATATGTTCTTCTTCCTGCTTTTAACACCTTCGTGAAAATTTCATTTTCATGGCGTTCCTTGTATTCACTCATTGTTAGATATTTTTTAATCTTGTTAAGAACAAATATAAAAGATTTCTTTTAATCACAAAATTTTTTTTATGATTTATTTAACAATTTTGAATGAATCGGCTAAGCAGTTACAGAATTGGTAATTTCAGTAAGATTAAGGATTTTGTCAGCTCTTTGTGCGCTAGACTCTCTGTGTGTGATAATTATGGAGGTTGCATTGTGAATTTTTGACTCAATATTTTGCAGTATATTTTGCTCCGTTTCGGTATCTAATGCAGATAAAGAATCATCAAAAATAATGATATTTGGATCCTTAATCAGGGCTCTGGCAATACAAATTCTTTGCTTTTGTCCTCCCGAAAGCATCACTCCACGCTCTCCAACCGTCGTTTTATACTGTTCTTTAAATCCTATGATGTTTTTATGAACGTCTGCGATTTTAGCATATTCTACTACTTTCTCATGGGACGGATGGTCGATCGCAAATCCAATATTATTTTCTATAGTATCCGAGAATAAATAGCTCTCCTGAGGAATATAGCCAATAAAATCCCTGTACACTTCGAGATTGTGGTCCTTAAGATTTTTCCCGTCAATCAGAATTTCACCTTCAGTAGGGTCTATTAAACGGCATAGCAATAAGGCGATCGTAGATTTTCCGCTTCCTGTTTTCCCCATAATCGCCAATGATTGTCCCGCATTAATTGTAAAGCTTAAATTTTCTAAAGCTTTTATTCCTGTGTTAGGGTACACATATGAAACATTTCTAAATTCAATATCTCCCTTGATTTTATACTGATCAGAATTTTTGTTAATGATTTCAGATTTTTTATCCAGAAACTCATTGATTCTCTGCATGGAGGCTTCTGCTCGTTGATTGACTGATGTTACCCATCCTACCATTGAAAAAGGAAATATAAGGGTATTGATGTACATGAAAAAGTCGGCTATTTTACCGATACTTAGTTGTCCTGCAATATATTTTTGTCCACCGATGACGATGATAGCTACGTTAAGCAATCCGATTACAAATAAAATAATAGTAAAAAAATAAGCTTCTGTCTTTGCGAGGTCTAATGCCTTATCCTGGTAATCGGTTACCTTTGCCCCGTAATTCTTTTTGATATAATTTTCCCTGGCAAAGAATTTTACAACTCTTATTCCCGAAAAACTGTCCTGTACAAAAGTTGAAATACCGGACTGGCTTTTCTGCATTATCTTTGACTTCTTGTTAATAATTGAACTTACTTTAAAAATAAGGTATGACAAAATCGGAAGTGGTAGTAATGTCCATAAAGTCATGGATACGTCCGTTTTTATCATATAGATGCTGGTAATAAGAAGTAACACCAGTAAATTTACGACATACATGACTCCCGGTCCAAGGTACATTCTTACCGCTACGATATCTTCGCTCAATCGGTTCATGAGGTCACCGATAGTCGTCTGCTTATAATCTGTAAGGGAAAGCTCCTGATAGTGTCTGTAGATTTTATTTTTAAGCTCATATTCAATTCTCCTTGACGCTACAATAATGGTCTGTCTCATCATGAAAGTAAAGAATCCCGTCAATAACGAACAACCAACAATAATGGCAACGTAAATCAATACCTGCCTGTTGAATCCCATTTGTCCGTTTTTGGTAAGTTCATCAACCGATTTTCCTACAAATTGAACTTTATATGTATTAAAAAAATTACTGGCAATGATAAATAACAGCCCCCAAAACAACAATATCTTGTGTTTCCAAAAGTAGGGGTTCAGGGTTTTTAAAGCTTTCATATAGTTTTACAAAATTACAAAAATACCTTCACACTACGAATTCGATAAATTTTAAATTTTGTATCTTTGCACGCATAAAAAGCTCTTTGAATGTTAGGAAGAAGACAAATCCGTGAAAAAGTGGTGGAAAATGTGTATTCATACTACCAGAATCCGATTAAATTTGATGTTTTAGAGAAAAACATGTTTTCGGGTATAGAGAAAATCTATCATCTCTATATTTACCAACTGAATTTTTTAGTAGGTCTAAAGGCGCTTGCTGAAAACCAGATGGAAATTGGGAAGAAAAAATATCTGAAAACAGATTCTGATATTAATCCCAACCAGAAATTTATTAACAATCAGGTGTTGATCAAACTAGAGGAAAACCCTGAGAGGCTATTCTTTACAGGGCAACATAAAGAATTGAAATGGGATTTACATGATGATCTATTGGTAAAAACTTTCCAGAGAATTACTGCAGGAAAGCGTTATCAGGATTTCATGAAAGTAGAAGAATATTCTTTTGAAGAAGACCAGAAGTTTATCGGAAAATTATTTTTGCGATATATCGCTGAAAATGAAGATTTTCATGATTACCTTGGAGACAAGGAACTCACCTGGTCTGATGATATTCACATTTCCAATTCAATGGTTCAAAAGACAATTGGATTTCTGAAAGAAGATGAAGAAAGCAGAACATTAATCAAAATGATCAAGGATGAAGATGATAAGGCTTTTGCAGCCAAACTTCTAAGAGATACTTTGAACAATTGGGAAAATAATGAAAAGAAATTAAGTGAAAGATTGGAAAACTGGGATTTGGAAAGAGTTTCTTTAATGGATAAAGTTATTTTGTCTACTGCTATATCGGAACTTGATAATTTTCCTTTTACACCTTCAAGAGTTATTATCAATGAATATATTGAAATTGCTAAAGTATTTGCTACAGACAGATCAAATATCTTCATTAACGGAATTTTAGATAAATATTGTAAAGATCAAAATAGAATTTAACATGAAAAAGACGTTATCAATTATCGCTTTGTCTATTATAGGCTTTGGTTTAGTTTCTTGTAAAAAAGAAAACAAAGAGGCTCAAACTGCTGAATCTGTAGCAACAGATTCCACTGCTGCAACAACAACTCCCGCTGATTCTGCGGTAGCTCCTGCAACAACAGAAGCGGCAACTCCGGCTCAATCTAACCAACCTTCAACTTCACTTGCTTTATCTGAAAGCAACTTCGATTTTGGAAATATCAAAAAAGGAGATAAAGTAGAGCATGTTTATGAAGTTACCAATACAGGTAAAAATCCATTGGTAATTTCTGAAGTTAAGCCTGGATGTGGATGTACAGCTCCTGACTTTACTAAAGAGCCTATTTTACCAGGTAAAAAAGGAAAGATTACCTTACATTTTGATTCTTCAAGTTTCGATGGAAATGTTCAGAAATATGCTGACGTATATGCGAACGTAGAAAAATCTCCAATTAAATTAACATTCACTGCGAATATTCAACCTTAATTAAAATGAATACATTAACCATTTTTTTACAGGCACAGCCGGCAGGAGGATCATCTTCAATGATGCTGATCATGATGGGTGTGATGTTTGTAGGTTTTTATTTCTTAATGATAAGGCCACAAATGAAAAAACAGAAGCAGGAGAAAATCTTTCAGGAAAATCTGAAAGTAGGAAGCAGGGTAGTACTAACTTCAGGCCTTCATGGAAGAATTGCTCAAATCCAGGATGATGGTTTTGTTATTGAAACATTATCAGGAAAGTTAAAGTTCGAAAAAGCGGCTGTATCAAGAGAATTTACAGACAATCGTTTTGGAGAAAAAGCAACTAAAGCAGCTGAAAAAACTGCTGAGAAAAAAGAAATTGATACTGAAAAGAAGTAATTTTTTAGTTAAAAGATAATATAACCGGCGCGGTGAACAAAGTTCACCGCGCCGGTTATATTATATAGAGATAAGCCGACAAAAATGGTAACCAATAAATTCCTGTTGGCATTAAATCCTTACTATTTTTATAGTTTTAAATTATCTTTGTCCTATGAAGCAAAATATACACAAAACAGTTCTTATTTTAGGAGCAAATTCTGATGTTGCAAAACAATCTTTTAAGCAGTATCTGCAAAAAGGATACTCAGTAATTGCGGCTTCCAGAAATACGGACTCGCTGGAAAATTTTGTTAAAGAAAATCAATTAGATCAAGCGAACATTAAGATTATATATTTTGATGCTTCCGATTTTGCTTCGCATCAGCAATTTTATGATGACCTGGTGATAAAACCGGCTATTGTAGTTTATGCAGCCGGATTTCTGGTTGACAATCAAAAAGCTTTGCTTGATTTTAAAGGTGCATACCAGATGATGCAAGTAAACTATATGGGTGGGGTTTCAATTCTTAATATTATTGCTATGGACAAAAGTAATAATAACCTTGAGAGAATTATCGGACTTTCTTCACTTTCCGGAGTAAGAGGAAGAAAAAGCAATTTTATATATGGAAGCACCAAATCCGCCTTCACACAATATTTAGCCGGTCTCCGACAGGAATTGTCTACAAGAAATATTATTGTCAATGCATTGGTCATTGGATATATTCGCACTAAAATGAATACAGGTCTGAAGCTTACGGAATCCCTGATAATGGAACCGTATTATGTTGCGGAATTTGTGGTCAATGCAGGGAGCTCATTTACTATAGTTCCGAATTTTAAATGGAAAATTATTTATTTTATTTTGAAAATTTTACCTGAAAGTATGGTGGCAAAATTACCATGATATTTTTCGCTGAATTTTTATTTTTCTAAATAAATTTTAATTAAACTCTTAAATCTGTTTATTTTTAATTTTTAAGTCTCAAAAAGACTACTCTTTTTCAAAAAAGGAGTACGGTATAGAAATTGGAAATCATTCTTTTTTTCAGTATTTTTAAAATCTGAAATGATTCTTTTACCTGAATAAATTTCGAAAAATGATCATTGAGTGCACCTGAACAGGTCGTTCTGCTATCCAATACTTTTTATTATATAGATTACTTTAAACCAGGGTTTAAGGTTAATTTTTTTATGGTATGTGGATCGCTTCAGGATTTATCAGAAAAATAACATATCAATTTAAATAAATACAAAAATGGATGATTTAAAATTAGACAACGTTCAACAACAGTGGGACACCTTCTTGACCTCAGCTATTGCATGGGCACCGAAAATTATTACAGCTGTGATTTCAGCATTCCTGATATATCTGGTAGGATCGTGGATGATCAGGATGATTAAAAGACTTGTTGAAAAAGCCTTTAAAAGGCGTAATATGGAGCCGTCCTTACAGCTTTTTTTATTAAATATTATCAATTGGGGACTTAATATCCTGCTCTTTATTGTAGTGGTTACCCAATTAGGAGTACAAACTTCAGCCTTTGTCGCCATGATAGGTGCTGCCGGATTAGCGGTTGGATTGGCTTTACAGGGATCTTTAACGAATTTTGCGGGAGGCATTCTTATTTTATTATTAAAACCATTTAAGATCGGAGACTTTATTTCGGCAAGTTCCGGAGTATCCGGAACGGTAAATGCAATAGACGTTTTCCATACAAGGCTTATTACGCCTCAGAATCAGTTGATCGTAATCCCTAATGGTGAAATCTCCAACAAGAGTATTACCAATTATACGCAGTTGGGAACAAGAAAAACGTGGTTTGATATAGGAGTTTCTTATAATGCAGATCTAAAGCAAGCTAAAGAAATACTGCTGGAGGCAATACATCAGAATGAATATGCTCTTAAAGAACCTGCGCCACAAGTAGTTGTAACCGAGCTAGGAGATAGTGCAGTGAATTTGTCTGTAAGGGTGATGACCACTAATGAAAATTTCTGGGCAATGAATGAAGAATTGATTATAGCTTGTAAAGCAGCCCTTGATAAGGCAGGAATTGAAATTCCTTTTCCACAAAGGGATGTACATGTATATAATAATAACTAAAAACCGTATAATGAAAAACCTGCATTGATAAAATGCAGGTTTTTTTTTCATCAAGGCGTTGATTTATCCTAAATTCTGCAATAAATCCAATGCCTTCATCATATCAATTCCTTTTCCTAAAACCGGTTTAAATAAATCTCCTTTTTCTTTAATCCTGTCAAGTGCATTGTGGATATTGAAATCTGTAGGTTTTAATCCGGGCTTTAATTCTTCCCATGCAATCGGCATAGAAACCGAAGCTCCCGGTTTTGGACGTAAGCTGTAAGCACTTGCCAACGTTTGTCCTGTTCTGTTTTGAAGGTAATCCAGATAGATTTTCTTATCATCCCTTTTTTGAAGGCTTCTTTCTAAGGTGGTTATTTTAGGAAGTTTTTCATTGACCTGTTTCATGACAATATGAGCAAAATCCTTTACCTGATCGAATTCATAATTACCTCCCATAGGAATATAGATGTGAATTCCGGTACTTCCTGATGTTTTACAATACCCTTTCACTTTAATTGACTTCAGGACTTCATTTACCTGTAAAGCGGTTTCAATAACATCATCAAATGTATTTTTTTTAGAGGGATCGAGATCAAGCACTAAATAATCGGGATGTTCAAGATCAGGGAGTGAACTGTTCCAAGGGTTGAGATCTATACAACCTAGATTATTAAGATAAGCGAGTGTGGCTTTATCATTACAGTAGATATAATCAATGTACTTATCGTTGGATTCAGAATAAACCTGTGTTGTTTTTACCCATTCCGGAGTATTGTCACTGGCATCTTTCTGATAAAAACCTTGTTCTTCAATTCCGTTTGGGAAACGGTTTAAGGATAGCGGACGGTTTTTCAGATGTGGTAAAATATATCTGGCAACCGATTGATAGTATTCAATTACATCTCCTTTTGATATATCATCTTCCGGAAAATATATTTTATCTTGATTGGTCAATTTTACTTTATGCTTATCTAAAGTAACTTCCTTTTCTTTTTCTGTATTTTTTGATGATGTGGTGGCTTTCATTTTTTTAGGTTTTTCATTTTTTGGGTTCACTTTATTGGCGGAATCATTGATTTCTTCCGGGTTTTTATCCTCCCGGATCGTGATAAAAACAGGATGTCTGAAAATTCCGTCCTTGGTGATTTCAGAATATTTGATTTCACAAACCAGTTTCGGTTCTACCCATGTGACAGGCATATTGGTTTTGGGGATCTTGTCAAACGGTGAATTTTTTATGGTTAATTTTTTTAGACGCTGATGAAGTTGATTCAAAGATTCACTATTGAATCCCGTTCCTGTATGTCCGGAGTAAATGAGCTCTCCACCTTTATATTTTCCTAATATCAATGCTCCGAAGCCTTTTCTGGAACCTCTGGGTTCTGTGAATCCACAGATAATGACTTCTTCAGTACTGGTGAATTTTATTTTTAACCAATCAGAAGTTCTGTGATTTTCAACATATTGGCTGTCGGATTTTTTTGCGATCATGCCTTCAAGCTGCATTTTTTCCATCTGATTAAAAAAACTGATTCCATTTTCAGGTATATGGTCACAATATTTAATCATTTCTGTTTCTACTAACGCTTCTTTTAACAGCTCTTTTCTTTGCAATAATGGGAGTTGTTCGGTAGAATGACCATTCAGCCAAAGCAGATCAAAAACATGATATACCAAGGCGAGATCAGGATTATCACCAATCTGTTGTAGTAGTTGGAAATTGGGCTTTCCATTTTCATCATAAGCCACAATTTCTCCATCCAAAATCATTTTTTGCTTTTGAAGACTAAAGTCTTGGGTAACTTTTCTGAATTTTGATAAAAAAGAAATTCCGTTTCTTGAATAAAATAAAGGATCATTTTTGCTCAGATCGGCTATTGCCCTGTAGCCGTCCCATTTGATTTCAAAGATCCATTCCGGGGAATCAAATGCTTTTTCATAGGACTTCGCCAACATAGGCTTAATGAAAGAGGTAAGCTTCTTTTCATCGGCTAATGCATTGAATTTTTTAAATTCAGGCTTTGATGTTATGACTTCTTTTTGTTGTTTTTTGGGCTTTTTTTTTCCTCTAAGAATTTTGTCACCAAAGATTTGGGAGAGGTATTGTCTTCGGCATTATAGCCAGCTTCTGCAAAGTCATCCTTATGTTTTATGAGTAACCAGGAATTCCCTTCCGTGTTTTTCATTTTTACCAAAGCAAATTCACCTTTCAGCTTTTTACCGTGTAAAATAAATTTCAAAGATCCTGCATGTAGTTCTTTCAACAATTCTTTTTCGTCAGAAAGCTTGCTGTCTTTCTCTAAAGGTTCATAAGTTCCACTATCCCAGACTTCGACTTGTCCGGCTCCATAATTTCCTTCGGGTATATTTCCTTCGAAATCTTTATAGTCATAAGGATGGTCTTCAACCATCATAGCCAGACGTTTATCCTTTGGATCTAATGAAGGACCTTTAGGAACTGCCCAGCTTTTTAGAACTCCTTCCATCTCTAAACGGAAATCATAGTGAAGATGTGAGGCCGCATGTCTTTGGATGACAAAAATAAGCTGATCCTTACTCTTTTTTGTTTTGCCTTTAGGCTCACTTGTTTCGTTAAATTTCCTTTTTTCGTTATAATCTTTAAGAGCCATCAGGATGCGTTTTTAGATTTTGAACTTTGTAAACTGGCTTTTAATTGAGCCATCAAATCAATTACTTTTCCTTCTTTTGCAGGTTCAGCTTTCTGAGCCTTAACACTCTTACCTTTAGCTTTCTGTTTAATGATCTTCATGAGTGATTCAGAGTAGGTATCTTTATACATCGTAGGATCAAACTTCTGGGAAAGCTGCTCAATAAGGCTTACTGCCATTTTTAATTCTGCAGGTTTAGGAGCTTTTTTAGCCGGGATTTTTAAATCATGGTAATCTCTTATTTCCTGATCAAAGCGTAATCGGTTGAGAATAAGAACCTCTTCATTGTATGGCCTGATCATCCCTATTGCTTCACTTTCGCGCAATACAAATGTTCCTACACCTACCATTTCGGTTTCTGTTAAAGCTTTCATGAGAAGCCTGTAAGCATTTTCCCCATTTTTCTGGGGCTCAAGAAAATATGGATTTTCAAAATAAACACTATCTACTTCAGATTCTTTTACAAACTGGTCGATCGATAATATTTTGCTTTTTTCAGGACTTGCCGCTGCATAGTCCTCATCGTCGAGAACAATATACCGGTCTTCCATCAGGTAAGCCTTCACAATATTTTCCCACTTTACTTCTTTCCCTGTTTTTTCATTAACTCTTTTGAATTTAATATTAGAAAAGTCAGATTTATCCAGCATGTCCAGATCCAGTTTGCTGGTTTCTGTTGCTGAATATATTTTAACAGGGATATTTACTAAGCCAAAGCCAATGGCACCATTCCAGATTGCTTTCATTGTACTATGTTTGTTGATATAACGTACAATGATTGTGCCGTATGAAAAATATTTACGTAATGTGGTACTTTATTATGATTTTATAAAATGTAAAAAGAAAAATGTGTTTTTGTTTTATTCTCAATTGTCAATTGAGAATAAAAAGTATTTGTATATCTTTAAAATACCAATGAATAAAGAATGAAAGAGCTATTCAATTACATAAGGAAATTTGCGGAACTAAGTGAAGAAGAGGAAGACCTGATTGCTGTTGGAGTACAGGAACTAACTATCCAAAAAGGAGAGGTATTTGTAGAGGCGGGCAGGATAAGTCAGATGATTGCCTTTGTAAAAGAAGGTGTATTTCGTTCATTGTATTATAATAAACAAGGAGACGATTGTACACGATATTTTATTTATGAAGGCCGGTTTATCGGGGATTTTCAGGGTTTTGTTAATCAGACCCCTTCTAACGAGTATATAGAAGCAATTACGGATGGAACTTTATGGGTCATAGATTTTAATCATTTTAAAGCTATAGAAAGCAGAATATCTGTTTGGCCGGTTCTGATCGCTAAGTTGCATGCTTTTGTAGCAGAGAATAAGCTAAAGGTTGTCAGCACGATGCTGAGCCTGGATGCGAAATCCAGGTATCTTCATTTTCTGGATCATTATCCCGGATTGGCAAACCGTGTTCCTCAGGCAATGTTGGCGTCTTATCTAGGAATTACTCCCTCCTCATTCAGCCGGATCAGAAAAAATATAATATAGATTTCCCTTTCTTGTCAAATGACAATTGCCCCTTCGTACTCATGCTATAGTTTTGCTCTGTAAAAAGAGATAAATTATAAAATATGGATATCGTATTAGGATTACAGTGGGGAGACGAAGGGAAAGGTAAATTCATTGACCTGATCAGTCGGAATTATGACATTGTCGCACGTTTCAACGGAGGAGCGAATGCAGGACATAGTATTGAAAGAAATGGAAAAAGAATAACATTGAAAACTCTTCCTTCGGGAATATTTATAGAAGGAGTAGACAATGTAATCGGAGCAGGGATCGTATTGGATCCTGTTAATTTCAAGCAGGAAGTTTTGAAACTGAATGCTTTTGATATGAATATTCAGGTTGAAAAACGCCTGGCTATATCTAGAAAAGCACATCTTGTGTTACTCACACATACATTAATGGACGTATTTATGGAAGAGAATTCATCCTATAATACAATTGGTACAACTAAAAATGGTATAGGACAAGCCTATGCTAACAAAATTCTGCGGCAGAATCTAAGAGTGGGTGATATTGATAGATCCGACTTTAATGAAACAGTAAATCATATTGTAGAAAGAGACTATCAGCAGCTGTTAGATTATGGTCAGATACTACCTCCAATAGCAGAACTGAAAGATACATTTTTCGATGCTATAGAGTTTCTTAAAAAATTTCGATGGATAGAAGCTGAAGTGTTTTTAAATGATTCGATCAAGAGTGGAAGAAAAATTCTTGCAGAAGGTGCACAGGCAACATTACTAGATATAGATCACGGAACCTATCCTTACGTTACATCATCTACAACGATTGCTTCAGGAGCGTGCAGCGGTTTGGGAGTCTCGCCTAAAAAGGTAGGCGAAATCTATGGGGTCACAAAAGCATATTGTACCAGGGTAGGAAATGGTGCCTTTCCTACGGAGCTTTTTGGCGAAACAGGTGAGAAGATAAGGCAAACAGGTAATGAGTTTGGTTCTAATACAGGACGGCACCGAAGAGTAGGGTGGCTGGATCTGCCTGCTTTAAAATATGCTGTAATGATTAATGGAGTGACTCAATTGATCATTACCAAAGCTGATGTCTTGAATGGCTTTGAGTCTGTGGCTATATGTACTCACTATAAAGTCAAAGATCAGACTGTAGTGTCAGGTTTAATGACTGATGATGAAGCACTTCCGGTTTTCCGTCGGATGAAAGGATGGAAAACTGAATTTTCAGAATGTAAAGATCCTTCCTCTTTACCCGAGGAATTATTGGAGTTTATTCAATTTCTTGAAAATGAGCTTGAAATTCCTGTGAGTTATCTTTCTACGGGACCTGGCAGGGAAGATATGATAAAGATGACTTCAAAACTGATATCTCAGATAGTATAAAATAAAAAAGCGAGGTAAAAACCTCGCTTTAATTTATGCTTTTAAATTCAATTGTAATTCCAGTTCATCCAGCTGTGCATCAGCAATTGATGCTGGTGCGTCAATCATCACATCACGTCCCGAGTTGTTTTTAGGAAAGGCAATATAATCTCTGATCACTTCATTTCCGTCAAGAATGGCCACCAAACGGTCAAAACCGAAAGCTAAACCACCATGAGGAGGAGCTCCATATTTAAATGCGTTCATCAAGAACCCAAATTGCGCTTCCGCCTCTTCTTTTGAAAAACCTAATAAATCAAACATCTTAGATTGAAGTTCCCTGTCGAAAATTCTGATTGATCCTCCTCCGATTTCATTTCCATTAAGAACCATATCATAAGCATTTGCTCTGGCTTTTCCAGGATCAGTTTCCAGCAGGTGAATATCTTCCGGCTTAGGAGAAGTGAAAGGATGATGCATCGCGTGGTATCTCTGAGTTTCCTCGTCAAATTCCAATAGTGGGAAATCGACTACCCAAAGAGGAGCAAATACATCTCCTTTTCTTAATCCCAAACGGTTTCCCAGTTCCATTCTCAATGCGGAAAGCTGAGCTCTTACTTTATTTTCATTTCCAGAAAGAATAAGCATCAAATCTCCTTCTTTCGCCCCGAATTTTTCAATGATCTTTGTTAAGTCTTCTTCGTTGTAAAACTTGTTAACAGATGATGTTTTTACACCATCATTCTGGAATTTTGCCCACACCATCCCTGAGGCTCCGATTTGAGGACGTTTTACCCAGTCCACCAATTCGTCGATCTGTTTTCTGGTATAGTCTGCACAGCCTTCAACATTAATTCCAACTACCAATTCCGCATCATCAAATATTTTAAAATCTTTTCCTTTTACCAGTTCATTAAGCTCCACGAATTCCATTCCGAAACGGATATCCGGTTTGTCATTCCCATATTTTTGCATCGCTTCTGCGAAAGTCATTCTCGGAAAAGCTCCGAATTCCTGTCCGGTAATATCTTTAAGCAATGTTTTGGTCATTCCCTCAAATACATTCATCACATCCTCCTGTTCAACGAAGGCCATTTCGCAGTCGATCTGTGTAAATTCCGGCTGTCTGTCTGCTCTCAGGTCTTCGTCACGGAAACATTTTACAATCTGGAAATATTTATCCATTCCACCTACCATCAGAAGTTGCTTGAATGTCTGTGGAGATTGAGGTAGTGCGTAAAACTGCCCTGGGTTCATTCTGCTTGGCACCACGAAGTCTCTCGCTCCCTCCGGAGTAGACTTAATTAAAACAGGTGTTTCCACTTCAATGAATCCTTCTTCAGAAAGGTAATTTCTTACTTTCTGAGCCATTTTATGACGGAAGATTAATTTATCTTTTACCGGATTTCTTCTGATATCAAGATAACGGTATTTCATTCTTAATTCTTCACCTCCGTCTGTTTCATCTTCAATTGTGAAGGGTGGAAGTTGAGAGTCATTAAGAACGCTTAGTTTTTCAACTAAAATTTCAATTTCTCCGGTTGGAATATTAGGATTTTTGCTTACTCTCTCAATTACTTTTCCGGTAACCTGAATCACAAATTCACGTCCCAGTTTTTTAGCTTCTTCCATTAATTGAGCTGAAGAGCGATCCTGGTCTAAAACCAATTGTGTAATTCCGTAACGATCCCGAAGATCTATCCAAATCATAAATCCTTTATCACGGATAGTTTGTACCCATCCTGAAAGTGTAACTTCTTCATTAAGATTTTTTAGAGATAATTCTCCGTTTGTGTGCGATCGAAACATTAGTTTTAGATGTTAGATATTATACTTTATATATCAGACTCATTAAGGTCTGAATTTTAAAGTGCAAAGATAAGATTTTTGAAAGTCTTATAAATAAAAAAAACTTCCCAAAGGAAGTTTTTGAATATATTTTTTAAGAAAATTATTTTAGAATTTCTGTAAGAGCCGCCTGTTTATATTTTACTGAAATGTCTTTGGCTGTTTCTCCGTTTTCATTCTTCAGATTTTTTGAAGCACCTTTTTTTAATAATATTTTAGCCAGATCAGGTCTTCCAAATTTAGCTGCGGCCATAAGCGGACTTAGATTGCTGCAGATTTTATTGACATCTACATTATTTGTAAGTAAATAATTAAAAATATTTTTTTTGTCGAATCTTACACTGTATGCCAAAAGATTGTAGCTGATATTTTTTTCTCCCAGACATTTATCGTAGTCTTCTTTTGGAAAAGCTTTTTTAAATGTTTCAATATTATCTGTTTGAAAAGCTATTCTCTGTTCACTTGAAATTTGCTGAGCGAATAATGAACCAGCAAAAATAGAAATTGCGAAAACCAATGTTGTAGAGATTATTTTTTTCATGAAAATTTTATTTTAAGAATACACAAAGTTAATTTATTTTTTTGATACAATTTACTATGATTATGATTTCAATTTTTTAAATTAAATAAAATATATGCTATTTGTTAATAATGACAAAATGTAATTCTGCTTTTTTTAACCGGTTGTTTGTGAGAATTTAGTCTTTTGTATACTGGTTTTATAAAAATTTTAACGGCAATATTTTGTGCTTTTTTACAGGTTTTCTTACATTAGACGTAACCAACAAATAATTTATTATGGGAAAAGGAGACAAAAAATCAAGAAGAGGTAAAATTAATAATGGCAGCTATGGAAAAAGAAGACCAAGAAAAGCCTCTAAATCACTAGAAACTTCGGAGGAAAAATCAAAGAAGTAACAGAATAAAAAAGACCGGAAATAAATCCCCGGTCTTTTTTTTATACAAATTAAATTATTTTCCGAATATACTTCCCAGGATACCACCTAGTCCGCCTTGTTGTTGCTTTTGGCCTCCTCCAAGAACGCTTCCTAAAATATCATTTAATGGATTTCCTGACGATTGAGCCTGCCCGCCACCGCCAAGAACACTACCAAGAATGTCATTTAACGGACTTGATTGCTGAGCCTGTGCCTGATTAGAGGCATTTCCAAGAATTCCACCCAATAGATCTCCCAATCCACCTGCTCCAACATTGTTCTGTTGTTTTTCTTTGCCAATATAGCCCATAATAACCGGAGCAAGCATTGCTAAAACAGGACCTATTTTATCAATGGAAATTCCCGTATTTTGTGATAACTGATTTTCAACATTTTGTTTGTCGTTACCGAAAATGTGGCTAAGGATTGAGCCTCCTTCTGCCTGTCTTGCTTCAACTTGTGAAGCATCATCCAGGATACTTCCGTTATGGTCTTTATCCAGAGCATTGTTTAATGCTTCAGCTTCTTTAGAATCCTGAGATTTATTTCTTAAGTACGAAATAATTAGGGGTGCTGCTACAGCTAACAAAGCAATAATCTGGTTTTTGCTGATTCCAAATTTGTTTTCAGCCTGTACCGCAACCTGGTTGCTTGTGTTTCCTGTTAGCAAATCGATTAAACTCATGTTGTGTTTATTTAAATTGTTAATAAACCAAAGTTATCAAAAAATATTCCCTAATAATTTTTTTAATCTAAAATTACTGTTAAAGTTTTTTATTTTTTCTAAGCAGCTGGTAATGAGTTTAGTTTTTTAAAATAGGGACATTGGAACATGCTTCGCCAAACATCAGAGATTTTACAATCGGCTTCAATTGTTCTACCAATTCTACATACGCATTCTCAGGAATTTCCTTATCCGAACATCCTTTCACCAATACCCTTTTATCTCTTAAATCATCAAAGTCATAAGTCTGTATTGCATTGTGCATTAAAATAACTTCAAGATCTTCACGGTTACCAAAGACTATTTTCTTTGCAACATCAGTAAGTTTGGCTGTAAGGACAAAATAAGCCCACAATGGAACAATAGCATCTGCCGAATTGTAAATGTATATGTAAGCATCAATATATTCATCGGTATTGATAGCGGCCACCTGTGCACGAAATTCTTTTTCTTTCAAAATCATTTCCTGAAAAAGAAAATCTTTCAGGTCGATTCCTTTTCTTGTGCCTTTTGGAAGAAGCGTGGCAAGATCAAAATTTACAAGGCCGCTTTCGTTTACTTTATTTCTGATTTCAAATTCTTCTGACATTTTTTATCATTATCTTTGAACAAATTTACAAATTAAGATCCAACAAAGTTTTAATTTGTTCTCTATCCTTATTATAGAAATGAAATATTATATCATTGCCGGAGAAGCCTCAGGAGATTTACACGGGAGTAATTTAATGAAGTCTTTAAAAAAGAAAGATCCGGATGCTGAATTCAGATTCTGGGGAGGTGATCTGATGGCTAAGCAGGGAGGAACCCTTGTAAAACATTACCGTGATCTTGCTTTTATGGGATTTCTGGAAGTTGCTATGAATCTCAGGACGATATTAAATAATATTAAATTCTGTAAAGAGGACATTAAAAATAATCAACCTGATATTTTAATCTTAATTGATTATCCGGGATTTAATCTAAGAATAGCCAAATTTGCCAAAGAACTTGGAATAAAAGTAGTCTATTATATTTCACCACAGCTTTGGGCATGGAAAGAAGGCAGGGTAGAGATCATAAAAAAATATGTGGACGAAATGATGGTCATTCTTCCGTTCGAAGAAGACTTTTATAAAAAACATGGAGTTCATTCCCATTTTGTAGGGCATCCTCTATTAGATGCCATATACAGCTTACAAGAAATAGATATTGATGCTTTTAAGAAGGAAAACGGCTTAAATAATAAAGAAATTATTGCCTTATTACCAGGTTCGCGAAAGCAGGAAGTTGAAAAAATGCTGGAAATGATGCTTTCTGTGAGATCATCTTTTAAAGAGTATCAGTTTGTGATTGCCGGAGCTCCAAGTTTACCAAAAGATTTTTATGAATCTTATGTAGATGATAATGTGCATTTTGTTTCAAATAAAACCTATGATTTACTGAGATGTTCAAAAGCCGCTTTGGTAACGTCGGGTACAGCAACACTGGAAACTGCTTTACTGAATGTTCCTGAAGTAGTTTGTTACCGTGGAAGTAAGATTTCTTATGCTATTGCCAAAAGATTGGTTAAAAATATAAAATATATTTCTTTAGTAAACTTGATTATGGATCGGGAGGTTGTAAAGGAACTAATCCAAAATGATCTGAACACCGGAAATTTAATCGAGGAATTAAAGAAGATACTGGAGGGAAATAAAAGATCACAAGTATTGAATGATTATGTTCTTTTAAAAGAAAAGCTCGGTGGAAGCGGGGCAAGTGATCATGCTGCAGATGTGATTTTGAAAGTTTGAAATATTCAATAATAAATAACATGAATCGTAGAATTTTTTTCTGCGATTTTTATTTTTTAAAACGAATTTAATAGTCTTTTAAAGATTCTGAAATTTTGATGTGTTAATTTTTGTCTCAATAAATATTTTTGAGTAACACAAATTTTCGAATTGAATAAGCAGCCACTTTTTATTCTTGTTACATGTTTTATTCTTGGAATCTTTTTTCAGGACTATGTATCGCTTGATAAGAGATTTATTGTCATTGTAACAATTCTATGTTCAGTTCTTTTGCTCGCTTTGTTTCTCCGGTCCTATCTTTCCCATAGGGTCAGGCCAATTTTTTTAGCGTTGATGTTCTTTTTTCTTGGCATTATTTTACATTCATTGAATACGTTTCCTTTGAATTCTGATGTAATGAAATTCAGGGACCTTGTAACGTTTAAAATAGTCAGAAAGCTAAACTCAACTGAAAAATACAAGAAATATGAGGTTATTGCTCAGGCAGAAGGAAAAAACATCAAGTCAATTTTATATATTCCTAAAAATGTTTATCAGCTTAACTTTGATTATTACTATAAAGGATGGGTTTTTATTCAGGAATTGAAGCCTCCTGTATATGATTTTCAATTTAATTATTCCGGTTACCTTAATCGCAAAAATATAAGGTACCAGATGTACCTGTCGGGAGAACTGTTATCCGTTGCCAGAAACGATATGAGTTTAAAGGAATCTATTCAGCAGAGAAGGCTTGAAGTTTTGCAAAAAATTGACGGAATAAATATCTCTCCTAAAAACAGGGAGTTTTTAAAGGGAATTATCCTTGCTGATCGAACAGAAATGGATTCATCGGTAATACAGGATTTCAGTAAATCAGGATTGGTGCATTTTCTTGCCATTTCGGGAACGCATATAATGGTGGTTTTTGGTGTGTTCTATTTTATTTTCAGAATGATCCTTCCTTTGAAATCCAGGAAATGTACAGTAATACTGAGTTTAATATTTATATGGATGTTTGCTTTGTTTATTGGATTTGGAAATTCTGTACTGCGGGCATGTATTATGCTTACTGTTTATTTTATCTATGTTTTACTCCAGAGAAAACCTGATGTACTGCATTCTGTAGCTTTGTCCGCTTTTATCATCTTATTTATGGATTCTCAACAGTTATTTACCATTGGATTTCAGTTAAGCTTTATAGCTGTCATAGGAATATTCTGGTTGAATCAGCCATTGTTAAAATGCTTTCCAAAGCAGGATAACTATTTTAAAAAAGTGCTTTTCAATACGATATCTGTTTCTGTTTCTGCTCAGCTTGCAACAATTCCTTTAGTTTTATATTATTTTCATCAGTTTTCATTTATTTCCATTGTTGCCAATTTCATCGTGATTCCATTTTCAGAGCTTATTATTATATGCTCTTTTGTTATTGCAGCTTTAGCCGCATTTAATATAGATTTTAATTTGATCAACCAAGGATATGATATCATGATTAACGGATTGCTTACAAGTATCCGGTGGTTTGCTGATTTCGATAGTCTTTTTTTTGAGAATATTCCGATGAATCTTGTTGAAGTCTTTATTTTATCTGTGTCTGTCTATTGGTTGAGGTTTGTTATACTGAAATTCAATTTTGAAAACAGGATGATACTGATTTGTTTTATTCTTTTGTTTTTTATTGCAAGAGCTATCTTTACGATTGTAGAAAATCAAAAGGATGAGGTTGTAATATACGATTCAGGAAAAAATAAAGTGCTTTCAATTAAATATGGCAATAAAGCTTTGTTTTGGATATCAGACTCTTCTGACAGGGGAGAAATTATTAAATATATTATTAATCCTTATTGTACTTCACGAAGAATAAAAAGTGCTGAATTAAAAAGTCTGGACGTAACCAGGAAAAAGATTATTTACAGGGGTAAGATTTATGAGATAAAATGATGATTGTCATTCTCTGATTTTCGCTTATTTATTAAGCTTTTACAATCTTATTTAGAAAGATTACAAACTGGCTAATAGTGAGATTTCTCACTTTTCAGTATTGTTAACATTTCCTAATTTTGTAGAAATTCAAATTTAAACTTAATATGGCAGGTTTAACGAGTTCTACAATAGGTAGAAAATATGCTATGGCATTATCAGCTTTGTTTTTGCTGATTTTTCTTATACTGCATTTAACAACAAATTTATTATCTGTTATAAATCGAGATGCATTCAATACAGCGTCCGATTTTATGGGGTATAATCCTTTTGTTCAATTCTTAATGCAACCTATTCTTGGTTTCGCAGTACTTTTCCATTTTATTATGGGATTTGTTTTGGAAGTTAAGAATAATAAAGCGCGTCCGATTAAATATGATTCCAACAATGCTTCTGCGAATTCTACATGGATGTCCAGAAACATGATCATCTCCGGAGCTGTTATATTAGCTTTTTTAGCGCTTCACTTTTATGATTTCTGGATTCACGAAATCAATTATAAGTACGTAGAAGTGCTTGCACCTGATGCAGAGCGTTTCTGGCCGGAATTGCATGAAAAATTTGCAGATATCTGGAGAGTAGCTTTATATGTAATCTCATTTGTTTTATTGGGACTACACCTTGCTCACGGATTCCAATCTTCTTTTCAGTCAATTGGAGCAAGACATCCAAAATATACTCCGGTAATTAAAGCGATAGGAACATGGTATTCAATCCTTATTCCTTTTGGATTTATTTTCATCGCGATTTATCATTTTATAACTCAATAATATCACTATACTAGTATGAGTAAATTAGATTCAAAAATTCCAGCAGGTCCTCTTAAGGATAAATGGAAGCATCATAAAGACCATATGAACCTTGTTGCACCAAACAACAGAGACAAGATTGATATTATTGTTGTAGGTACTGGTTTGGCCGGAGGTTCTGCAGCTGCTACTTTAGCAGAGCAGGGATATAATGTAAAGGCATTCTGCTACCAGGATTCTCCAAGAAGAGCACACTCTATTGCAGCGCAGGGAGGTATTAACGCAGCTAAGAATTACCAGGGTGATGGTGACTCTACCTATAGATTATTCTATGACACTATTAAAGGTGGTGACTACAGAGCAAGAGAGGCTAATGTATACAGATTGGCTGAAGTATCTGCCAATATCATTGACCAGTGTGTTTCTCAAGGAGTACCTTTCGGGAGAGATTACGGTGGCCAGTTAGACAACCGTTCATTTGGTGGTGTTCAGGTAAAAAGAACATTTTATGCAAAAGGGCAAACAGGACAACAGTTATTGTTAGGTGCTTATTCTGCAATGAGCCGTCAGATCGGTAAAGGTAGAATCAAAATGTACAACCGTCATGAGATGCTGGACCTTGTTATTGTAGACGGAAAAGCCAGAGGTATTATTGCCAGAAATCTTGTAACCGGAGAAATTGAAAGACATTCTGCTCACGCAGTGGTTATTGCATCTGGAGGATACGGAAATGTTTATTTCCTTTCCACTAATGCAATGGGTTCAAACGTTTCCGCAGCATGGAAAATTCATAAGAAAGGAGCGTATTTCGCAAACCCTTGTTATGTACAGATCCACCCGACGTGTATTCCTGTTCATGGAACACAACAGTCTAAATTAACTTTGATGTCCGAATCCTTGAGAAACTCAGGAAGAATCTGGGTTCCTAAAAAGATAGAGGATTCTGTTGCAATCAGAGAAGGTAAATTAAGACCTGAAAATATAAAAGAAGAAGACAGAGATTATTATTTAGAAAGAAGATATCCTGCATTTGGTAACTTAGTACCTAGAGACGTTGCTTCTAGAGCTGCTAAAGAAAGATGTGATGCTGGCTACGGAATCGAAAATAATGATACCAAAGAAGGTGTTTATCTTGATTTCTCTACAGAGATCATGAAGAAAGGTAGAGAAGCAGCAATTGAAAAGCATATTCATAATCCTACAGATCAGCAGCTTTATGATTTAGGAAAAAAATGGGTGGAGGAAAAATACGGTAACCTATTCGTTATGTACGAAAAAATTACCGCAGATGATCCTTATAAGACACCGATGAAAATTTATCCTGCGGTACACTATACAATGGGGGGAATCTGGGTAGATTATAATCTTCAGTCAACAATTCCTGGATGTTTCGTAATTGGTGAGGCTAACTTCTCTGATCACGGAGCAAACAGACTCGGAGCATCAGCATTAATGCAAGGTCTTGCGGACGGATATTTCGTTCTTCCTTATACCATTGCAGATTATCTTTCTGCTGATATCAGAACAGGAGCTATTCCTACGAATACAGGAGCATTTGAAGAAGCTGAAAAAGGAATTAAAGAGAAAATAGATTTCTTCTTAAATAATAAAGGAACCCACTCTGTAGACCATTTCCACAAGCAACTAGGAAACATTATGTGGAACAAAGTAGGAATGGGAAGGACTCCTGAAGGTTTAAGAGAAGCGATAAAAGAAATTGAAGAAGTAAGAAACGATTTCTGGAAAAATGTAAAGGTTCCGGGAGAAGGAGAAGGAATGAATACTGAGCTTGAAAAAGCTTTCAGAGTAGCTGATTTCTTAGAGCTTGGACAGTTAATGGCTATCGATGCATTACATAGAAACGAATCTTGTGGAGGACATTTCCGTGAAGATCACTCAACTCCGGATGGAGAGGCTGAAAGAGATGACGTAAACTACAAATACGTTGGAGCCTGGGAATATCAGGGAGCAGATATCAATAATGAAATTCTGCATAAAGAAGACCTGATATATGAAAACATTGAGGTTAAAACTAGAAGCTACAAATAATCTCCAACCTATAAATATAAAATTATGAGTGCAAAAAAAGGCTTACATCTTACGCTGAAAATTTGGAGACAAAAAAATAATAAAACCAAAGGTCAGTTTGAGACCTATAAAATATCGGATGTATCAACAGATTCTTCATTCTTAGAAATGTTGGATATCCTTAATGAGAATTTAATTAACGAAGGAAAAGAACCGATCGCATTCGATCACGATTGCCGTGAAGGAATCTGCGGAATGTGTTCTCTTTACATCAATGGTAGAGCGCATGGACCTGATACAGGTATTACAACTTGCCAGCTTCACATGAGAATGTTCAAAGACGGTGAAACAATTGTTATTGAGCCATGGAGAAGTGCCGCTTTCCCGGTAATTAAAGACTTAATGGTAGACAGAAGTGCATTTGACAGAGTAATGGCTGCAGGTGGATTCATTTCTGTGAATACTTCAGGAAACACATTGGATGCTAATGCAATCCTTGTTCCTAAGGATGATGCGGACAAAGCAATGGATGCTGCAGCATGTATTGGTTGCGGAGCTTGTGTTGCTACATGTAAAAATGGTTCTGCGATGTTATTTGTGGGAGCTAAAGTTTCTCAGTTTGCCTTACTTCCTCAGGGTAGAGTTGAGGCGAAAAGAAGAGTTCTTAACATGGTGCAGGCTATGGATGAAGAAGGATTTGGTAACTGTTCAAATACAGGTGCTTGTGAAGTAGAATGTCCTAAAGGAATTTCTCTGGAAAACATTGCAAGAATGAACAGAGAATATATGGCAGCACTGGTAGATAAAGGATAACACCAGCTAAAGTAAATAGAAAAAATCGTCTCCTTATAGGATGGCGATTTTTTTAGTTAAATCTTTCATAAAAAGTACTATTAAATTGTATTTAGTAATACTGAAAAACCTATTTTTGTTTAATTATAAAAATCAAAATGAAAAAATATCTTTTATTGTTTATCATTGCAATATTTGTAATGTCTTGCTCTAAAAAAGTTGAAGTAAAAGGAAAAATCACAGGTGGATCTCCATTGGAGAGAATAGAGTTCATTGAAGCTTCAGGAGTTGCTACATTACCGTTGGCAAACATTGGAGTGAAAAATGACGGAACATTCTCAGGGAGTTTTGAGGCTCCAAAAAACGGGATGTATCTTATTTCCTACGCCGGAAAACAAAATCTGGTATATCTAAAAGGAGGGCAAACACTTAACATTTCAGGTAGCGGAATGAATTTTCCGAATGATTATGTAATTACAGGTGATGCAAAAAAGAATAATGATTTCTTCACGGCAACTCAAAAATATCTTACCAATTACGCTCAAACAGTTAATATGAATGAGCTGATGATGAAAGATGAAAAGGGGTTTCTTCAGGGAATTCAGAAAGTTGAAAAGGATATCAATAATAATATTGAAGAAAACGTTAAAAAATTCAGTCCTGACAGCGAGGTAGTGAATTGGAAAAAGAATGATCTTTCCAGCACTTTGTTGTCCATCATCAATCAGTATGAAATGAGACAAGGTCAAACGCCTGGAAATCCATCTTTTAAAGCCAGTAAGACTTTCACTGATTATGAAAATAAACTTCAGGAAAATAAGGATGTTATGATAAAGGAGAATCCTTACTACAGACAATACTTATTGGCTAAAATGAGTCCTGATTTTCAAAAATATGCTGAAGCCAACAGCAAAAATAAAACAGACATCACTACTTCTGAATTATTTGCCCAGTATTTAAAAACAAAAAAGGATATTTCTCAAACCACGAAAGACTATCTATTAGCATTTGTTATGGCTCAGTCTGATATCCATCCTGGATCACCGGCAAAGGTGACGGATAAAATCAAGAAGATTATTGATGAGGATATCAAAGACGCAACCATTAAAAACGACCTTAATAAGATTCAGATAGCTGTAAATGGGGTTAAAATCGGAGAAGTAGCGCCAGATGCCTCTTTAATAAAGCAAGATGGAAAATCCTATAAGCTTTCTGAAAATAAAGGAAAACCTTATATGCTGTTTTTCTATGCTTCGTGGAATCCATACATCAGTGAGGCTGCTGTACCGGTACTAAAAGAAGTTGTTAATTTCTATAAATCAAAAATGAATTTTGTATTTGTAAATGTTGACGATACAAAAGATCAGTTTGTAAAAACAAGCAATTCTTTATTGAAAGGAATTCCGGGAACGAATGTTTATGGTGATGGGGGACTGAACTCTGATATTGCTAAAAAATACGGTGTTTATGGATTCAAGTTACCTTGTTTTGTAATTATTGATAAAGACGGTAAAATTGCCAGCAGATCTTTTGTAAATCTTGGAGAACCTGAATTGGTAACGATACTGGATAAATTAACCGGACTTTCTGCGCCAAAAGTTAATCCGAATGTACAATTACAACCTGGTTTGGGAGCTGACCCTTCTGCTCAGCAAGTAAATCCGCAACCTGCGAATCCTCAACCGGCTCCAACAAAATAGTAAACTTTAACATACATGAAAAACCTTGTCCTAGGATAAGGTTTTTTTTATTGTATTTTTGCAAAATGAAACCGTAAGGTTACATTAGAACAGATAGAAAAAATAGAAATTACGGATGAAAAAGAAGAAGAATATTATTCTTGAAAATATAAGATTAATAGCAGCCGGAGCAAAAGGAGTTGCCATAGGTAGAACGGAAGAAGGCAAAACGGTATTGGTTTCAGGAGCTATTCCGGGAGATGTGGTAAATGCAAGGGTGAAGAAATCGAAGTCTAAGTATTACGAAGCAGAGGCTGTAGAAGTTGTGGAAAGTTCTCCGTACAGAGTAGATCCAAAGTGTATTCATTTTGGTACTTGTGGAGGATGCAAGTGGCAAAATATGAGCTATGAAAAGCAACTGGATTTTAAACAGGAAGAGGTATATAATAATATTAAGAGAATAGGAGGAATTGAGAACTTTGAAACGTTGCCAATTCTGGGTGCTGAAGAGCAATATTATTATAGAAATAAAATGGAGTTTTCTTTTTCCAATGCAAGATGGCTTACTCAGTACGAAATCAGTTCCGAAGAAAATTTTGGAAATAAAGATGCTTTAGGATTTCATATTCCGGGAATGTGGAGCAAGATTTTAGACCTGAAAGAATGTTTTCTTCAAGAAGACCCGTCCAATGCAATTCGTTTAGCCGTAAAAAATTATGCTGTTGAAAATGGTTTGGACTTTTTTGATGTAAAAAATCAGGAAGGTTTTTTAAGAACTCTGATGATGAGGCAGAATTCCCAGGGAGAATGGATGGTCTTGTTTCAGTTATACAGGGAAGAAACTGAAAACAGAGAGAAGCTTTTTGAATTTTTATTGGGTCAGTTTCCACAGATCAAAACATTGGTGTATGCAATTAATCCAAAACAAAATGATTCGATTTACGATTTGGATATTAATGTTTACTCCGGGGAAGGATTTTTAATGGAAGAGATGGATGGACTGAAATTTAAAATCGGGCCTAAATCTTTTTTTCAAACCAACTATAAGCAGGCATTAGAGTTATATAGAAAGACATTGGAATTTGCAGATCTGAAAGGAGATGAAGTAGTTTATGATCTGTATACGGGAACAGGTACTATTGCACAATATGTGGCCAGAAAGGCGAAGCAGGTGATAGGTATAGAATCTGTTCAGGAGGCTATTGATGCAGCTATTGAACATGCTGAACTCAATGGTCTTACGAATTGTACATTCTATTGTGGGGATATGAAGAATGTCTTTAATGATGAATTTCTCGAAAATCATCCAAAGGCGGATGTGTTGATTACTGATCCTCCGAGAGACGGAATGCATCAGAAAGTGGTAGAACAAATATTAAAGCTTTCCCCTGAAAAAGTGGTTTATGTAAGCTGTAATTCAGCTACCCAGGCAAGAGATCTTGCTTTGATGAAAGATCAATATCAGGTTGTTAAGATATTACCTGTGGATATGTTTCCGCAAACCCACCATGTGGAGAATATTGCATTGCTGATAAAGAAATAATTTACCTAAATTTGAGTTTAAATATTATTATGAAATATTTTAAATTTCTCTTATTAACCCTGATGTTGGGAATGCTTTGCTCCTGTGGCGGAGATGATGATATCTGTGAGAGTGGTGAAGGTACGCCACGAATTAAAATTGCTTTTAAAAATGCAGATAATGACAAAATCATAACATTAGACTCTCTTTACGTAGCCGTAGATTATGGAAACGGAAAAGTGCAGTTGGGAAAACAGCAAAAAATAAGTTCAAGACTCATTCCATTAAGGGTTGACGACTCCCCTTATACAGACGTATATTTCCGGTTAGCGGACAAAGGGACTGAGTCAAAGGTAAGGATAAGTTATACCACTAAATCTACATATGTATCTCCCGGATGTGGATTGAAAAAAACATATGAAAACCTGAACTCTGATTCACCAACACCGAGCAATCCGGTAAAGAAAGTTGAAATAGGACAAAATAATATAGAGAATGAAGACAAAACTAATCTTTACCTTCTTTTTTAGCATAAGCCTGCTTGGATTTGCTCAGCAGAAAAAGCCTGTGGAAAAAAAAGAAAAATGGAAATATGAACCAAATTTTATGGTTGGTTTGGATCTTCTCAATGCTGGGAGTGCCTTTTTTTCGGATAGAAAACTATACCAAGGTTTTATATCTTCCAAAATAAACGGAAATGTACATGCAATTGCAGAAGCTGGTTTTGAAAAAAATGTATACCAGAAAAACGGATATGACGCTAAAGTGAATGGGCCATTTGTTAAGCTGGGAGCTTTTTACATGTTAGCCCAGGATCCGGAGAATGAATTTAATGGTTTTTATGCCGGAGGAAAGGCAGCAGGATCATTTTATACTCAGGAGTATATGGCTGTGCCTGTCCGGGGGTTTGGAGGTAGTAATTCTTCTGTAGCTTTTCCGTCTTCTACCCAATCTTCTTATTGGCTTGAAGGAGTGATAGGAGGAAGAGTACAGTTATTTGAATCCAATTTTTATATTGATGTCAACCTCCAGCCTAAATATATGGTATTTACAACCAAACAGGACGATATACAGCCCATGATCGTCCCTGGATTTGGAAGGAGTTCTTCCAAATTCAATATGGGATTCTCCTGGAATATAGCCTATAAATTTTAAAAATATCTGAACCTGAAGTTTTCTTCAGGTTTATTTTTTTAGCAGCAGGTAAAGAGTTTCCAGTTCTTTTGGAGGTGCTCCGGCATCGAATCCGGAAGATTGATATATTTTCCCCTTATAGGTAATAATGATTACTGAAGATAAAGCACTATCCGAAAAGCGACCTGTTGTTGGAGCGGTATAGGAAGATAGTTTATCCAGATTCAATGAACTGGTTTGTTTTACAATACTTGTCCATTGAGTATCATTTGATTTTGTGATCTTTGATTCTCCATTCAGATATGTTACTATAGAATCTGAGGTAAAAGTTATTTTTCTATCGGTACCTCGCGTTTGCTCTGTTAATTCAATTTTTTCCAGATCGTTTTTCTGATTATTCTTTATAACATGCTTGTTTTCTGTGCTTTTTTGAGAGTGACAACTTCCAAAAATAGTTGTTGTTATTGAGAACAATAATATGATAATGTTTTTCATTTTGTATTTTTTTGTTTTATTTATTTAAATATAGTTAAATATATTAATCTAAACTGATATATTTGCGAATCTTATAGAAATTTATAGAATGAAAAAATCTACTACTTTGAAATTTCTTTTTTTATTACCTCTATTTGCTACGGTTGCTTTAAGCGCTCAGAGCAAAAATGGAGCTGTTAAAAAGAAAGCAGACTTTGTAAGCAAATCTTCTGAAGAACTTACACAATCGCATGGTTTTGAAAGATGCTCTACAGTAGAGTATGAGAACTATTTGCAGGCAAAATTCCCTGGCAGAATGAATGCTGACCAATTTGAAGCATGGTTGGCTCCATTGGTTCAAAATGCTAAAGCTAATAAATCCCAAAATGGTAATATCATTACAATTCCTGTTGTGGTGCATGTTATCCATAATGGTCAGAATCTGGGAGTTGCTCCTAATATAGTTGATGAGCAGGTTATTTCTCAAATTACCGTAATGAATAACGATTACCGTAGACTTGCGGGAACTCCTGGTTTTAATAATAATGCAGTGGGGGCAGACGTGCAAATCCAGTTTGCTTTGGCTAAGGTAGATCCAAATGGAAATCCTACGAATGGTATTGATAGAATTAACTTATGTCAGGCTTCATGGGCAAGAGCTGATATCGAAACTTTTGTAAAGCCTGCAACTATTTGGGATCCTACCAAATACATGAATATGTGGAGTGTGAAATTTAGTGATAATACTTTGTTAGGATATGCGCAATTCCCTTCTTCGTCAGGACTACCTGGTTTGAATGTACAGGGAGGTGAAGCTTATTCAGATGGTGTTGTCGCTAATTATGCAACATTTGGAAGCAGTGATTATAATGTAAATAATACATTCCTTCTTGGAGCTCCTTATGATAAAGGGAGAACGATGACACACGAAGTAGGGCATTTCTTAGGTCTAAGACATATCTGGGGGGATGCAAATTGTGGTGATGATTTCTGTGCAGATACTCCTACAGCTCATACATCCAATTATACTTGTAATCCTGCAATTGCAAGTTGTACCAATCCTTCTGTATTCGAAATGGTTCAGAACTATATGGATTATACGAATGATACCTGTATGAATATCTTTACAATCAATCAAAAAGATAGAATTACTGCCGTAATGAATAATTCTCCAAGAAGAATGGAGCTGAAGACTTCAATTGCAGATCAGCCAATTCCTTTATTTCCAAATGATGCAGAAGTAAAGCTTGAAAGAGAATGTGCTACAGCAACCTGTGCTACTACAGCTGCTCAAAATCCAAAAATATCCTTGTATAACAGAGGAACAAGCGCATTAACATCTGCAGTAATTACTTACTCTGTAAATGGTAATTCAAAAACATATAACTGGTCAGGAAATCTTGCTCAGGATAAATACCAGATAATTACATTACCAATGGATGCTAATGTATTAGGTGGTCAAATGAATATCAATGTAACATCGGTAAATGGTACTACGGATCAAAGAGCATCTAACAGTAATATCACAGTAAATTATCTGGGAGCTGTAGTAAGAGCTGACGCTAATGTTGTATTTAATCTTCAGTTGGATCAGTATGGTTCTGAAACAAGCTGGACTTTAAAGAATAGCTCAGGGGCTACTGTGGAGAGTGGAGGTCCTTATACTGATTCATCAACGGGAGCTCTTCCTGCCCTGAAGACATTTAACTGGACCTTAAGTCCTGATGAGTGTTATACATTAACAGTGAATGATGAATTTGGTGATGGATTCTATCCGTATGGAGGATATTACAATATTAAGTCTTTATCAGGAACAACCCTTCTTTCCGGATCTCATTTTGCTTCAACGCAAAGCAGATCTTTAAAAGTACAGGTACTGGGAACATCAGAATCTAACATTAAAAACAGTGGAATTCAAGTGTACCCTAATCCGGTAAATGATGTATTGAACATTACTAAAGTTTCCAATAAGGCCAATTTTGAAATTCATAATGCTGTTGGGCAACTTGTAAAGAGTGGTACTATAACCAACAATCAGATAAGAGTAGCTGAATTGGTGAAAGGGGCGTATGTCATTTCAATAAAAGATAATGCTGTTTCAGAAAGCATTAAGTTTATTAAAAAATAGATTCAATAGAACAATAGAAAATACCTCAGTTTACTGAGGTATTTTTTTTACTTATAATTTAACAATTGCTTTTGTGAATTATGATTTTCAATTGCTTTATAGGACTGATTTTATTATGGGTTGAATGGTTTATTAAAAATTCAATAATACCCTGATATTTTCATTTAATAGTTTATAAGTATAAATAATTTTTTGATTTTATTGATGTTTTGTAGTATAAATATGTATTGGTTTCATATTTTTGTTTAACCAAATTTTTAAAAAGATATTAATTTATGAAAAAACTATTTTCTACTTTATTTTGTAGTTTAATTGGGGTTTCAGCTTTTGCGCAATGGACTCCAACTAAATTTGAAAGAAGTGACAAACTTGAATCCACTAATGTGAGAAATTACTATAAGCTGGATCTCGAGAAAATTAAAACACAACTTAGAGGTGCTCAGGAAATGGGTACTAATTCTAAACCGGTAGAGATTTTACTGCCTACTTTGAAAGGAAAGATCGAAAGATTTGCGGTGTATAGTTTCCCTGTAATGACAAAAGAATTTGCAGAGCAATACCAGCTGGGGTCTTATGTTGGGGTAAGCATGGATGATCCGGGTAAATATTTAAGATTTTCTGTGGCTCCTAATGATTTTCAGGCGATGATTATACAGGATGGGCAATACGAATTCATTGATGCTGTAAATGCTGATAAAACAGTATATGGTGTACATCCGAAAACAAAAAAAGAGGGAGCTTTTGTTTGTTCAACAAAAGAAAGTGCTGTTTCTCAGCAACAGATTAAAGAATTGTTGAAGGAAGGGAAATCCTTTGCCCATCAGCCTACTTCATTCTCTAAATCTTCTGATAAGAAATACAGAACGATGAGATTGGCTATGTCTGTGACCGGAGAATATACTCAGTATTTCGGAGGGGTTCCTCAGGCGCTTGCCCAGATTAATGCAACAATGACAAGGGTAAATGGTGTTTTTGAAAAAGATTTTGCTTTGCATTTAAATGTATTAAGTTATCCTGCTCTTATCTATGTAGATCCTGCAACAGACCCATATTCTCCTGCAGCTCAGATGGGGAACTGGAATTTACAGCTTCAAAATACACTGACTTCGGTGGTAGGAAATGCTAATTATGATATCGGACACTTATTTGGTGCTTCCGGAGGAGGAGGAAATGCAGGATGTATAGGATGTGTTTGTATAGATCCTACAACGGCAGAACCGGAAGGTAAAGGTTCCGGAATTACTTCACCTGCTAATAATGTTCCGCAGGGAGATTCTTTTGATATTGATTATGTTGCTCACGAAATGGGGCATCAGTTAGGTGGAAATCATACATTCTCGCACGGTCTTGAAGGAACAGGTGTCAATGTAGAACCAGGTTCAGGGACCACTATTATGGGGTATGCCGGGATTACAGGTCCAAATACTGATGTTCAGCCTCATTCTGATGCATATTTTCATATTGCAACAATCAAACAGGTGCAGGCTAATTTAATAGCTAAAACCTGTGATGTGGAAACTACGGTTGCTAACAACCCTCCAGTAATTGCAGTTTTACCTACATATAATATTCCTAAAGGGACAGCATTCGTTTTAACAGCTTCTGCTACAGATGCTGAAAATGATCCCTTAACATATACCTGGGAAGAAATGGATAATGCAAGTGTTACCATTAATAAGAATAATCTGGGGACTACTACTACCGGAGCTTCATTCAGATCTGTAGTTCCTACGACAAGTCCTACAAGATATTTCCCTAAATTATCCTCGGTGTTATCAGGGGTTCTTAACAACTCAAATAACCAATGGGAATCTGTTTCCATGGTGCCAAGAACAACGAAATTTACAGTAACGGTAAGAGATAATAACCCTGCGGCTAATCAGCAGCAGACGCAATACGCCGATCAAACGATTATCGTGGGTAATACCGGTCCGTTTAAGGTTAATACTTTGTATCTTAACGGTGGTGGAGCTTCATCTTTAGAATGGGATGCTGCCAATACGACTGCGGCTCCTTATAGTGTTGCCAATGTGAAGATCGATTATACAACTGATAACGGGGCTACATGGACAGTGCTTGCTGCCACTACACCAAATGACGGTTCAGAAAACGTTACTTTACCTTCTGCTCTGAACGGACAAACTATTAAATTAAGAATTTCAGCAATAGGAAACGTTTTTTATGCCGTTAAATCAATCATGGTTACTACTCTTGCTCCTTGTACGAGTGCGGCACCAATTAATATTGTTGTTTCTAATATTACAGCAAATTCTGCGGATGTTGCGTGGCAGCCAGTTGTTGGAGCTACATATAAGCTTCGTTACAAGAAGGTGTCTGAAACAGTATGGACATCGGTGGATGTAACTACTCCTTATACTACATTGAATGGTTTGCTAGATGGTACAGCTTATGAAGTACAGGTGGCTACTGTTTGTAGTGGTACAACAGGAACTTATTCAGCATCCACAAACTTCACAACACAAAATTTAGCATATTGTACTTCTTCTGCAAATGATTCTACATATGAGTATATTTCTAATGTAACGGTTGCTAATATAAACAATTCGTCTCTGGCAAGTTCTTATACCAACTATACAACTAACCCTGCTTTACAGATCAATTTGGTTAAAGGCAGTACTTATCCGATTTCTGTAACTATAGGTGATCCTGATACTGATGCAGTTGCAGCATGGATAGATTATAACAGAAATGGAGCGTTTGAAGACTCTGAAAAGGTTCTTAATTTCCCAGTAGCTGCTATATCTGCTCCTGTTACCGGGTCATTTACAGTTCCACAGTCTGCGGTAACAGGCCAGGCTTTAAGAATGAGGGTTATCCTTCGTTATTCAACAAGTGCCGGGGCTTCATTGGGGGCGGCTAATACCTGCGGAACTTTTTCTTATGGAGAAGTTGAAGATTACAATGTGATGGTAACATCTAATCTCGGAACTTCAGAATCTTACGTTAAAAATGATGGGATCCAGATCTATCCTAATCCGGCGAATGATGTGTTGAATATTACTAAGGTTTCCAACAAGGCAAATTTTGAGATTCATAATGCGGTTGGACAGCTTGTGAAAAGCGGTGTAATTACCAATAACCAGGTAAGGGTAGCTGAATTGTTGAAAGGAGCTTATATCATTTCAATAAAAGATAATACTATTTCAGAAAGTCTCAAGTTTATAAAAAAATAAATAATGAAAGGTGATTTTTATTTTTGAATATTATTAATAATAATCACTGAATTTGTTTAATTAATTTTATATTAAAATATTTAACCCCTATATTTTACAGTATAGGGGTTTTTGTATGGATGTTGGTTTTTTATGATTACCTGGTGATATAAAAGTTTTTTGTGTTAATTGTTGTTAAAGTGATGTGTTTTGTATTTTTTTTAATATGATTTTTTATCTTTAAAAAATGTGTTATTTTTTAACTAATTAGTTAGTCTTTTAGGTGTATTGAGTTTATCTGTATATTTATTGTGTTTTATGTAAAATATCTCTTCTATATTTTATATTTTTGTTAAATGTGAATTTAAAAATATATTAATTTATGAAGAAATTACTTACTATTTTGTTTTGCAGTTTAGTCGGTGGTTCTGCCGTTGCACAATGGACGCCAGCTGCTGCTAAACTAGATAACAAAAAAAGAGGTGGTGATGTAAAGGCTGTGGCTGTTGCATCTTATTTCAAATTGGATTTGAACCAATTAAGATCTCAATTGAAAAACGCGCAGGAAGCTGGGCGTAATGCTAAACCGGTTGTTGTTTCTATTCCGACACTGGATGGTAAGATTAAAAACTTTAATGTTTATAGTTTTCCTGTTGTGGTGAAAGAGCTTGCTGATCAATATGAATTAGGCTCATATGTAGGAACAGCAGTTGATGATCCTTCACAAAGTATCCGATTTTCTGTTGCTCCAAATGATTTCCAATCGATGTTATTCAATAATGGGAGTTATGAATTTGTAGAACCTGTAGATAAATCAACAGGATTATACTATGTGCATCCTAAAACAGCAAAAACAGGAGATAAAGCATTTGTATGTAGTACAGCAGAAGCTCCATCTTCCGTAAAGCAAATCGATGAATTGCTTAAAAAAGGCAAATCTGCATCAAGTCAGTTAGGCTTTACTAATAAAAGTTATGATAAGAAGTATAGAACACTAAGATTAGCAATGTCTGTTACAGGAGAGTATACCCAGTATTTTGGAGGAGTACCTCAGGCTCTTGCGCAAATTAATGCTACGATAACAAGAGTAAACTTTGTTTTTGAAAAAGATTTTGCTTTGCATTTAAATGTATTAAATTATCCGGCGCTTATTTATGCCGATCCTGCGTCGGATCCATATGCTACTGTTACAAATGCCAATCAACCTCCATCTTCATGGAATACGTCTCTTAGAGATATACTGGCAACTAATGTTGGACAGGCTAATTATGATATAGGACATTTATTTGGTGCTTCCGGAGGAGGAGGAAATGCTGGTTGTATTGGTTGCGTTTGCCTTAACCCTGTAGGTACTACTTATGATCCTGTAGCGGGTTATGGGAAGGGGTCTGGTATTACTTCTCCTTTAACAGGGAGTGTAAATCCTAGTGCAGCAGCTCCGCCATCAGGGGATACGTTTGATATAGATTTTGTTGCTCACGAAATGGGACATCAATTAGGGGCAACTCATACCTTTGCTCATTCTTTAGAGAGTGCAGGAACGAATATGGAGCCAGGGTCAGGGTCTACCATTATGGGATATGCTGGTATCACCGGAGCTACTACTGATGTTCAGCCGCATTCTGATCCATATTTCCATATTGTAAGTATTGACCAGATTAATGAAAACCTGATTGATAAAACTTGTGATGTAGAAACTACAATTACCAATAATCCTCCTGTGATTGCAGATATGCCGGATTATAATATCCCTAAAGGAACTGCATTTGTATTAACGGCTTCTGCTACGGATGCAGAAAATGATCCTATGACGTATGCATGGGAAGAAATTGATAATGCCTCCGTTGAGATAGATAAAGATAACCTTGGGACAACAAGTAGTGGTGCCACTTTCAGATCTGTGAATCCAACGACAAGCCCAACCCGTTATTTTCCTAAATTAGAATCTGTATTAAATGGATATTTAGATAATAGCAATAATACATGGGAATCAGTTTCACAAGTTGCAAGAACTACTAATTTTGCCGTAACTGTAAGAGATAATAATACTAATCCTGCTCAACAACAATCAGATTATAATATTCAAACAGTTGTTGTTGGAAACAATGGTCCATTTAAGGTTAATACACAATATGCCAACGTTAATACTCCTACACCAATAGAATGGGATGTTGCAGGTACTACAGCAGCTCCTTACAGTGTAGCAAACGTTAAAATTGATTATACAACAAATAACGGGACAACATGGACTGTGCTTTCTGCCTCAACACCTAATGACGGATCAGAATCTTATACGTTCCCGACTTCATTGAACGGGCAGGTGATTAAATTGAGAATTTCTGCTATCGGAAATATTTTCTATGCTGTGAAGCCTATTACTGTTGAAGTTTTTGCTCCTTGTGATGGTACGGCTCCTACCGGAATTACTACAAGTAATATTACAATTAACGGAGCAACGATCAGCTGGACTCCGGTAGCTAATGCAACATATAATATCCGTTATAGAAAAGTAGGGCAGGCTGTTTGGCAACAAACAACTTCTACTTCTCCAATAGTAACATTAACAGGATTAACAGATGGAACAGCTTACGAAGTGCAGATATCTGCAGTTTGTTCTGGAACTCCAGGTGCATATTCAGCTTCGACAAACTTTACCACTTCAGCTGTAACTTACTGTACTTCATCAAGTACAAGTGGACAAGTTAATTATATTTCCAATGTAACGTTGGGAACAGTAAATAATACTACTGTAGGAAGTTCATACTCAAACTTTACTACTAATGCTGCATTACAACCTACTTTGTTGCCTAATAGTACGAATTCAATAAGTGTTTCCGTTACTACAACAATCAGTGGTGCTTCAGTTAATGGTATGGCTGCATGGATCGATTATAATAAAAATGGGGTTTTTGAAGCTAATGAAAGAGTTTTAAATATGCCTGTGGTAGCATTACCGGTTGGAGCTACAGTTAAGACAGGAAACTTTACGGTACCTGCAAGTGCTATGACTAATACTCCTTTAAGAATGAGAGTTGTTACTGTTCTGATAAATCCTGCAGGTATAGGGGCTACTATTCCAGATTCTTTTGCATGTGGAGGTTTCCCGAACGGAGAAGTTGAGGATTACAATGTGATCATTGCTTCTAATTTAGGAACTTCTGATACTGCTATTAAAAACGATGGTATCCAGATATATCCTAATCCGGCAAGTGATGTGTTAAACATTACTAAAGTTTCTGATAAAGCTGCATATAAAATTTATAGTGCTGCGGGTCAGTTGGTAGACAGCGGGAATATCAATGGTGGAAAAATTAATGTTTCTGCTTTGATCAAAGGTGGCTATGTAATTACAATTGATGACAAAGGAAAAGATGTATTTACTTCCAAATTCATTAAAAAGTAAGATATTATTTTTATCAATAAAAAATCCTCAGGTAATCCTGGGGATTTTTTTATTTTGAACTTATAAAATATATTATTGTGAAATTTGTATAAAAAAAATGATTGTAGCCACAAATTAATAATGAAAAATGATTAGATTTGTGTAATTAATATAATATATTGAGAAGCTTATGAAGAAAATTTTTACTTCTTTCTTTCTTCTCTGTCTGTTTGTGGTCACCAGTGCACAATGGAGCCCGACATCTTTCAGAGGAGATAAAATCAGAGGAAGTTCTGAAATTAAGAACTATTACTCTCTAGACATTCCCTTATTAAAATCCCAACTGGCCAATGCACAGGAGACGGGCAAGAATGCCCGACCCGTAACAATTTCATTGCCAACCATGGATGGGAAAATTGAAAGGTTTGCCGTTTACAGCTTTCCGGTTGTTGTAAAAGAACTGGCAGATGAGTATCAACTTGGATCTTATGTCGGAGTCGGAATCGATGATCCGGGTAAGTATCTGAGGTTCAGTTTAGCGCCGAATGATTTTCAGTCTATGATCATCAAAAATGGGATCGCTGAATTTGTAGAACCTCTAAATAGAGAAAAGACAGTTTACGGTGTGCATCCGAAAACTGATAAGAGCAAAGAAGGTTTTCTATGCTCCATGAATGAAAGTCTTTTGGATAAGGAAGAGATCAATAAACTTTATCAGAAGGGATCTGCATTTAGCAATCAGACCACTAATTTTGCGAAGTCTTCAGATAAGAAGTACAGAACAATGAGATTGGTAATGTCTGTAACAGGAGAGTATACCCAGTTTCATGGAGGAACAGTTCCTGGAGCGATGGCGGCTATTAATGCAACGCTTACCCGGGTAAATGGTGTATTTGAAAAAGATTTTGCTTTACACTTAAATTTACAGAACTTTCCGGGTGTAATTTATACCAACCCGGCAACTGACCCTTATTCTCCGGCTGCTGCAGGAGCTGGAGGTGCATGGAATCTAGAATTGCAAAATACTTTAACGGCTAATGTAGGTAATGCCAATTACGATATAGGGCATTTATTTGGTGCTTCCGGAGGTGGAGGTAATGCAGGATGTATCGGATGCGTTTGCGTAGATCCAACTACAGGAGTTCCGAAAGGAAAAGGATCCGGATATACATCGCCAGCAGATGGGATTCCACAAGGAGATAATTTTGATATTGATTATGTTGCCCATGAAATGGGTCATCAGTTAGGAGCAAATCATACATTTTCTCACGGTCTTGAAGGAACAGGGGTGAATATGGAACCCGGTTCTGGATCCACAATTATGGGGTATGCCGGAATTACCGGGCCTAATACCGATGTTCAGCCTCACTCAGATGATTATTTTCATATCGCCAGTATCAAGCAGGTACAGGCTAACCTAATTTCTAAAACCTGTGATGTTGAAACTACAGTTGCCAACAATCCACCTGTGATTTCTGCATTACCAACTTATAATATTCCTAAAGGAACAGCATTCGTATTAACAGCTTCTGCCACCGATGCGGAAAATGATCCAATGACCTATACCTGGGAAGAAGTGGATAATGCAAGCGTTACTATTAACAAGAATAATTTAGGAACAACAACTTCAGGTGCAAGCTTTAGATCGGTATTGCCAACGACAAGTCCAACAAGATATTTTCCTAAATTATCTTCTGTGCTTGCCGGAGTTCTTAACAATTCGAATAATGGATGGGAATCTGTTTCTAATGTTGCGAGAACAACCAAGTTCTCTGTAACAGTAAGAGATAATAGTCCCATTGCGAATCAACAGCAGACACAGTTTGCTGAACAAACAATTATCGTAGGTAGTGCAGGACCTTTTAAGGTTACAACAGCAACAGCTTATAATAACGGACCAAGCACTGTAACCTGGGATGTGGTAAATACCACAGCTGCTCCTTATAGTGTTGCTAATGTTAAAATAGATTACACTACGGACAATGGAGTTACCTGGAATGTTTTGGCGCCATCTACTCCTAATGATGGAAGTGAAAGCTTAACTTTTGGAGCTTTAACATTAGGGTCTACCGTGAAAATCAGAGTAAGTGCGATCGGAAATGTATTTTATGCCATTGGCAGTGCTACAGTAGCGAGTTTAGCTGCATGTACTGGAGCTGCGCCGACTGGTATTACAGTTTCTGCAGTTACTCAGACTCAGGCTACTGTTTCCTGGGCAGCTTCTGCCGGAGCAACTTACGTTGTTCAGTATCGTCCTGTTGGAAGCACAACATGGATTACAGTAAATGCAACGACCAATACTACAGTATTAACAGGGCTTACGGATGGAATTCAATACGAAGTTCAGGTTGCTAATGTATGTTCAGGAACGCAGGGTACTTTCTCTGCCTCTGTTAACTTTACAACACCGGGACTAAACTACTGTCAGATGCAGTCAAGCAATTCTAATGATGAGTATATTGCTAATGTTACAGTAACACCTACGGGGGCTGCCGTAATGAGTAATACTTCTTTAGGAACTACCTATACTGATTACACGACGACACCAAGTGCTTTGGTAAATCTTGTGATCGGGTCTGCTAACAATACAATTTCTGTTTCGAAAGGGTGGACGGGTAGTACATATAGTGAAGCTGTGAATGTATGGATTGACTTTAACCGAAACGGAATTTTTGAAACAAATGAACAGGTAATGACTTCTCCGGCAAGTACAACTACCCCGGTTACAGCTACATTCCCAGTTCCTGCCAATGCATATAATGGACCTTCTACAACAAGAATGAGAGTGGCTCTAAGCTTTAGCTCACCTTCTGTGATGTGTCAGAACTTTACTTATGGAGAAGTAGAAGATTATGCTGTGAAATTAATTCAGCCTATACCTTGTACAAGTAATGCTCCATTGAACTTAAGCGTAACAAATATTACGGCTACATCAGCTTACGTAATGTGGGATCCAGCTGTAGGAGCAACCTATATACTTGAATACAGAGCTGTTGGCGCAACCGCATGGATACCTGTTCCATTAACAACCAGTGCTTATACGATTACAGGTTTAACAGAATCTTCACAGTATGAAGTTCGTGTGGCATATATTTGTTCCGGGACTACTGGAACATTTACAGCTCCTGTTCAGTTCAGTACTCCGGCAGTTAACTATTGTACAGTAACAGGTAACAGTACCAACGGATATATTTCAAATGTTAAGATGACTCCGACCAATTCATATATTATGAATAATGATTCCGGAGCAAACTCTTATACGGATTATTCCGTTGATCCAACTAAATTGATTACGTTAGTACGTGGATCTGCAAATAATGCAATTTCTGTGAGCAAATCATGGATCACACCAAGTACATTCCCTCCATCTCTGGCTGTCGGAGCATGGATCGATTTTAACAGAAACGGAATTTTTGAAAACAATGAAAGGGTAATCAACAGTACAACAAGTACTACAACTCCGATTACGGCAACATATACGGTTCCAAATACATCGTATAATGGTCCGCTTACCCTTAGAATGAGAGTCATCATTTCTTCATCAAATATCAATGATCCATGTGTCAATGTTACTAATGGTGAAGTAGAAGATTATGCTGTTAAAATTGTAGACCTACAACCATGTTCTACCGCTGCACCTTCACCAATTTCTGTAACAGGTGTTAGTGCATCTACTGCGACGGTTTCCTGGTTAAACTCTACAGGTGCTACTTATGTATTAAGATATAAGGCTACAGCAGCAGCAGCCTGGACAACAGTTAATCCTGTTCCGGCGCCTGGAAATACCTATACGATCCTTAACTTAAATGCAACCACTGCTTATGAAGTGCAGGTGGCAACCATCTGTGGAGGAACTCAGGGACCTTGGTCTACATCTGTGAATTTCACCACACTGGCCGTTAGTTACTGTAACTCCGGTACTGCGACTGTAGGTGACGGATATATTAATAATGTAACCGTTACTCCAACGAATTCGATTATGATGATCAATAATTCTGGAGCAACGACGTATACAGATTATTCTACTGACCCTACTAAACTTATTACATTTGTTCGCGGTTCTACCGGAAATAATATTTCTATTGGTAGAGTGATCTTATCAAGTACGTATGCTACATCAGTATGGATTGATTATAACGGAGACGGCGTGTTTGATAATGGTACGGAGAGAGTAATGAATCTTGGATATTCCAGTACTACTCCTGTGACTGCTACTTTCACGGTTCCTGCTAATGCATATACAGGAACGAACATTGTCAAAATGCGTGTTATCGTATACTATAATACAATTGATAATGCATGTCAGAACTTAACAAGTAATGGTGAAGTAGAAGATTATGCAGTTAAATTTGTAGACATTCAACCATGTACGACAGCTCCTCCAAGCAATATTACAGTGTCCAACATTACTGCGACTACTGCTAATGTTTCCTGGTTAGCATCTACGGGGGCTACTTATGTATTAAGATGGAGATTAGGGGCTACAGGAGCATGGACAACAATTGATCCTGTACTTGCACCTGGAAATAGCTACACGATTACTGGGCTTACCGAATTAACCGGATATCAGGTACAGGTTGCCACAAGATGTAGTGGTACATTAGGTGCCTTCTCTGCTTCAATTCCGTTTACAACAACTGCTATCAGTTATTGTAACATGACAGGAACAGGAACCAATGATTATATAGCTAATGTAACAGTGACTTCTGTAAATCCGGGAATTGCTCCAATGAGTAATACCTCATTACAGACAAACTATATCAGTTATACTACACCAGCTACGTTGATTAACCTTGAGCTTGGCTCAACAGGAAATAAAATCGCCGTAACTAAAGGATGGGCAGGAGCAACCAACAGTGATGCTGTAAGTGCCTGGATCGACTTTAACCGAAATGGGGTATTCGAGACAAATGAACAAATCATGGCAGTAGCTTCCAATTCAACAAGTACTGTTAATGCATTGTTCAATGTTCCGTCTACTGCATACAGCGGACCTCTTACAACAACAATGAGAGTGGTGCTAAAACGTTCCAGTTCTCCTGTAATGTGTCAGGTAGCTGTGAATGGTGAAGTGGAAGATTATGCAGTGAGAATAAGACCATGTGCAACAGGTACACCTACAAATCTTGCGTTTAATACGATTACCCATACTTCAGCAATAGTAAACTGGACTGGTGTAACCAATGGGCTTACCTATATTTTACAGTACAGACCTTTGGGATCTACTGCGTGGACGAGTATTAACGTTTCTACTCTTCTTGGTAACCCTCCAATTCAGTTAACAGGTTTAACTCCTGCTACTACTTATGAGGTGCAGGTTGCTGCAAGCTGTGGTACAACACCAGGTACATTTACCGCGATTAAAACATTCTCTACCAGATGTGATCCTACGCCTCCTACTGTAACAATCAGTAACGTAACAACAAACTCTGCATTAGTAACATGGGCACCAATTGCGCCAAGTTCAACGTATGTATTAAGATACAGAGTCGTGGGAACAACCACGTGGGTAGATGTAACTGTACCGGTAACACCTGGGAATTCTTATCAGTTGACAGGATTAAGCCCTTACACTACTTATGAGGTTCAGGTGGCTAACAAGTGTGTGGGTGAGACTACGATCAATCCATATTCAAATCCTAAAGTATTTACTACGGAAAGGACATGTGAATTACCACCTCCGGGCTTAACCATCACTAACCTGACTCCTACAACAGCTGTTGTCGTTTGGGATCCATTCCCGGGAGCTACTTATATCTTAAGATACAGAAAAGTAGGTATTCCGAGCTGGACAACGGTTCCGGTGGCTACCAATACACTTACCCTTACGGGATTAACAGAGCTGACGAAGTATGAATTACAGGTTGCTAATATTTGTAGCGGTACTCCTGGTACGTATACACAACCATACTTCTTTACAACACCTACCGTTATTTATTGTCAGATGTCGTCTGGAAGTTCAGTGAGTGAATACATTTCAAACGTTACGGTAAAACCTACTGGTAAACCGCAAATGTCAAATGATTCAAATGCTCAGAATTATTCAGACTTTACCGGAGATCCTACCAAGTTTATTGAATTGATTCAGGGATCTACGGGTAATGAGATTTCAATTGCTAAATCATGGACAGGAACAACGAATAATGAAGGTATTGCCGTATGGATAGATTTCGACAGAAGTGGAACATTTGATCCTAATGAAAGAATCCTTGTGTCTTCGCCTAACTCAACAACCCCTGTTAAAGGAACGTTCAGTGTACCTGCGGATGCATTCATCAGCATGACGGATTTTAAATATGTTGTGATGAGAGTTGCCATGCAGAAAGATGCGATTCCTGTGAATTGTATTAGTTTTGCAAACGGAGAAGTTGAAGATTATACCGTAAGAATTTCTAAGCAGGCAGTACCTAATCCTGTTAACCAGACTGAAATTCTGATCTATCCTAATCCGGTAAGCAGTATATTGTATGTGAAAAATATTAGCAAGAAAGCTAATTATAAGCTATACAACGCAGCAGGTCAGCTTGTTTCCGGAGGAATTATCCTCAATAATAAGATTGATGTAAGCGGATTGATAAATGGAGTATATGTTATCGATATCGATGATGTTCTGGGCACAGCTCAGAAGAAGTTTATCAAAGAATAATTAAATTATTTACTATTAAAAAATGAGCTCTCAGAAATGAGAGCTTATTTTTTTACATAAAAAACTCGTTAGAATTATTTTCTAACGAGCTCTTTTTTTTATTCTATTTCGAAGATGGTGCGTTCTGTCCGCTCTTTTAAATCTTCTAAATTAGTGTCATTATAGATGATATAATCAGCAAGCCTTATTTTCTCTTTTTCGGGCATTTGCCGCTCCATAATAGCCTGTACTTCGCGATAGGTTTTGTTGTCCCTGTCCATTACCCTTTTTATTCTTATGTTGTCTTGTGCAGTTACTAAAAGTGATTTGTAGCACTGCAGATTAAGCTTTAATTCAAATAATAAGGCAGTTTCCTTAAAAACTAAATATTTTGACTGTTCTTTTACCCATTGTTCAAAATCAATTCGTACAGCGGGGTGTATGATTTCATTTAATTTTTGCAGTAAATCCGAATTATTAAAAACTTTGTCTGCAACATATTTCCGGTCATAAAGGCCGGTATTATCATAAGACTGTGCTCCTAAGAGCTCTTTAATCTTTTCTTTTAGGGTGTCATTGTCATTGACAATGGTTTTTGCTCTATCGTCAGAGTAATAAACCGGAAATCCGCATTCTTCAATAAAATGGGCTACCGTTGTTTTTCCTGAACCTATTCCACCAGTAAGGCCAATGATCTTGGGTGCTGGTTCCGGTTCTGCTTTTTGTGTTTCTGAATTCAATTCTTCCATACTTCAATTAATATCCGAAAACGTCATTAAAACTGTGAACTTCATCAAGTCTTACTCCTCTATCTGTCATTTTCAGACTGGCCAGCTCATTATGTGCATCATGCTCGAAAAACAATAAATATTCGTTATCGACACATTGCTTTAAAAATTTTCCTTTTTCCTCCATTGTCAAGAGAGGTCTTGTATCATATCCCATCACATACACCTGGTTGATATGTCCGGCTGTAGGGATAAGGTCTGCAGCAAAAACGATTGTTTTTTCCTGATATTGGATTACAGGAAGCATTTGCTTTTCGGTATGTCCGTCAACAAAAATAACATCCATTTTCAAGTCCGGGGCGAACCCATAGTTTCCTGTCGTCGGTAGTGGTAAAAAATTCAGTTGACCACTTTCCTGCATAGGAATGATATTTTCTTTTAAAAAACTTGCTTTTTCTCGCGGATTAGGCTCAGTAGCCCATTGCCAATGGTTTTCATTGGTCCAGAAATGAGCATTTTTAAAAGCCGGTCTGTAACCCGTTTTATCGTCATTCCATTCGATGGCTCCTCCACAGTGGTCAAAATGAAGATGGGTAAGAAAAACATCAGTAATGTCTTCCTTTACAAAGCCATATTTTTTAAGATTTTTATCTAAATTATCATCTCCCCAAAGAGAATAATGTCCGAAAAATTTCTCATCCTGTTTATTTCCCAGACCGCAATCCACTAAAATCAGCTTCTTACCATCTTCAATAAGCAAAGATCGAGTTCCCAGTTCTATCAGGTTTCTTTCGTCTGCAGGATTGGTTTTTTCCCACAGACTCTTTGGGACGACTCCGAACATAGCGCCGCCGTCCAGCTTAAATTTTCCACATTGTATTGGATATAGCTTCATATAATATTATGTTTTATAATGTATTTAATTTTTATAAAGTTTCATTTTTTCAGCAATCTTTTTTCCCTGCTCATCCGAATTTTCAAGATGGGAAATAATATTTTGATAATCTTTTTCTTTCCTGTTTTGGGAAAGCTTTTGTTTAATAAAGATCTCTGTTGGTATTACTTTTATTCCAAATGCTCCTTTCATTTCTTTTTCCACAAACTCTTTACCCATATCCTTTACCAGTACAGGGCATTTTTGAAACTTTTCATACTTATTGGTTAACTTTTCCAGATGCGCGTAAAGTTCTCCATTATTCATAAGTTCTACTTTACCATGAATTTGTACAGCTTCATAATTCCATGTTGAAACATTGATATGATCATACCAGCTACTGGAAATATAAGTGTGTGCTCCTAAAAAGTCACATAGTACTTCATCTCCGTTTTTCAGCGTTTTTGCCTGTGGATTGGCTTTGGAAATATGAGTTTCAATATAAATGTGATCCGGATCATCCTCATTAAGCATCATCATGGAATGAGTGGCCCGTATCTTGTCGACTGAAGAGATAAGTAAAGCGAAAGCATTGTCTCTAATGATTTCACGCATTACATTATAATCCTCACTTCTGTATAGCTTCGGTATAAACATTAATTAATAACTCTTTATATTTCTTATCATAAGGCTAAAAGATCAACATCTTTATCAGCTCGATTATATTTTAAATAACAAGCCTAAAAAAGCTCCCCCGGATTTTTAGGTATCGGAATCTGCAAGTGTTTATAGGCTTTTTCTGTCACCTCTCTTCCCCTTGGGGTACGGATAATAAATCCTTCCTGAATTAAGAAAGGCTCATAAACCTCTTCCAATGTCTCCGGGTTTTCAGCGATAGAGGTTGCCAGTGCTGAAATGCCTACAGGTTTTCCTTTAAAATTTTCAATCATGACACGCATGATCTTGTTATCCATTTCATCTAATCCAAATTCATCAACATTCAGAGAGTTGAGCGCATATTTTGTGATATTGATCTCTATTTCTCCATTACCTTTTATTTCTGCAAAATCTCGTACCCTTCGCAATAAAGCATTAGCGATTCTGGGAGTTCCGCGGCTTCTTCTTGCAATTTCAATGGCTGCATCCTCGTAAATTTTTACTCCAAGAACTCTGGAACTTCTTATGATGATCATGGATAAAAGTTCTATGGTATAATATTCAAGCCTGCTTTGGATACCGAATCTCGCCAACATGGGCTTGGTAAGCATTCCGCTTCTTGTAGTTGCTCCAACCAGTGTAAAAGGATTGAGTCCGATCTGTACACTCCTTGCATTAGGACCTGTTTCCAGCATAATATCAATCTTATAATCTTCCATCGCAGAATAAAGATATTCTTCCACAACAGGAGATAGACGGTGGATCTCATCAATAAAGAGAACGTCATTTTCTTCCAGATTGGTTAAAAGGCCGGCCAAACTTCCCGGTTTATCAAGAACTGGACCTGATGTTATTTTACAATTCACACCCAATTCATTCGCAATGATGTTCGCTAATGTTGTTTTTCCAAGTCCCGGAGGCCCGTGAAGAAGAACATGGTCAAGGGCTCCGCCTCGCTTTTTAGCCGCAGTTACAAATACTTCAAGATTTTCCAACGTCTTTCTCTGTCCCGCAAAATCCTTAAAACTCTGGGGACGAATCTGTTCTTCCTGCATGAGCTCTTCATGAGAAAAGTTTTCCTTATCTGGATGTAAAAAATCAGGCATTAATTCATTTCATTTACCTCAAAGATAGGGATTTTAGACTTAGGTTGGGGAAAAGGTTATGCTAAAAAATCAAGGTTAAAAGATATTTTTTAAGTATTTTTGGAATGGAAATTTAAATCCCAATACAATATTTTCTGACCATTTACTTATGAAATTAATAGGACCATTTAAGCAAATCATTACACTCGCTAATCTTTCACTGAGAGGAAAATTATCTGATCAACAACTTGAAATTATAGGTGACGGAGGTATTTTGATTGAAGGTGAAACCATTCAGAAAGTTGGAAATTTCGAAGAATTAAGATCTGAATATCCCAATGTAACAATTGAAGAGGTTGAAGGTGAACAGATCGTGCTTCCTGCTTTCATAGATTCCCATACTCACATTTGCTTTGGAGGAAACAGAGCAAATGATTTTGCCATGAGAAATGCAGGAAAAACTTATCTTGAAATTGCTGAAAGCGGAGGAGGCATCTGGAGTTCTGTACAACATACAAGAAATGCGTCAGAAGAAGAGTTGCTTAAAACTTTATCAGAAAGGATCAATTTTCTTATTTCATTGGGAATTACAACCATTGAAGTGAAAAGCGGCTATGGTCTGGATGTGGAAAATGAGCTCAAGATGCTGAGAATAATAAAAAAAGCACAAACACTAACCAAAGCCACATTAATTCCTACCTGTCTTTCCGCACATTTGAAGCCGAAAGATTTTGAGGGAGATAATAAAGCTTATTTAGATTTTATTATCGCAGAAATTTTGCCTAAAGTAAAAGAAGAAGGACTTGCTAAAAGAGTTGATATTTTTATTGAAAAGTCAGCATTCCAACCGGAAGAAAGTAAGGATTTTTTATTAAGAACTAAAGAGCTCGGTTTTGAAATAACTGTTCATGCAGATCAATTTACTCCCGGAAGTTCAAGGATTGCAGTAGAAGTAGGAGCACAGTCTGCGGACCATTTAGAGGCAACAATTGATGACGACATCATGTTTCTTGCTCATTCCAATACAGTAGCCACAGCACTGCCCGGAGCGAGTTTAGGACTGGGGGAGAAGTTCACTCCGGCACGAAAGTTGTTGGATGCAGGAGCTATTCTTGCAATAGCCAGTGACTGGAACCCGGGTTCCGCACCAATGGGTAACTTGATTACCCAGGCTTCCGTTTTAGCAACATACGAAAAGTTAACGACCGCTGAAGTTTTAGCAGGTATTACATTTCGTTCAGCATATGCTCTGGGATTAGAAGACAGGGGAAGGTTAGAAAAAGGATTAAAAGCGGATTTTGTAACTTTTAAAACCGATAATTTTCAAAACGTATTATATAATCAGGGAAGTTTAACCGCTGAAAATATTTATATCAATGGGGAAAAGTGGAGAGTGTAATGTAAAGTACCTTTTCTCCCGTTTATCTTATTATAAGTTTCCTTAATATGCTCCTGTTATTTTTCTATGGGTGAAAAGTAATTCTGTAGTTGATAAGTGTACTGATAAAGAAAGATCATATTATTTTTCTTACTTTTTGAATGCTTTTGTTGCGGCTATGCCTGAATAATGTATCAATAATTTAATTTGAAAAATAGATATGATGAAATTTCGAAGTATGCGATCAACATTTAATAAAGGAGTAACAATTCCAAGTCTTATTTTTATTATAGGAACTTGTTTTCTGTCAGCTCTTTACCCGAAATCTACAGAAAGTATCTTAAATGGAATTAAGGAATTCATTTTTGTTAACCTGAATTGGGTTTACGTTTGGGCAGTCACCATCTTTGTGATTTTTCTCGTGTACCTTATGTTTAGTAAATATGCTAATATAAAACTGGGAGCCAATGACAGCAAGCCGGAGTATTCTCTGTTTTCATGGATTTCGATGCTGTTTGCTGCAGGGATGGGGATTGGTTTAATATATTTTAGTGTAGCGGAACCTATGCAGCATTACTCCTCTGAAGTTTTTGGTAATAACCATTATGTAAACAGGGCGAAACAGGCACAGCTTTATACCTTTTTTCATTGGGGAATCCACGCGTGGGCCATTTATGGGATTGTAGGATTATCACTTTCTTATTTTGCTTATCGATACAGGTTGCCATTATCTCTGAGAAGTTGTTTTTATCCTTTGCTTAAAGATAGAATCAATGGAAAATGGGGAAATGTTATTGATATTTTTGCCCTTTGCTGTACTTTCTTTGGAATTACCACCACATTAGGTTTTGGGGTCGTCCAGATCAATTCCGGCTTACACATATTGGGAGCAATCCCGGAAAATAAATTCATATACCAGATCATTATTGTTTTCATTCTCATTTCTCTGTCGGTTTTTTCGGCGATCAGCGGGGTAAACAAAGGTGTTAAGATATTGAGTAATATCAATGTCATCAGTGTAATTGTTCTTCTGTTGTTTGTACTGATATTAGGACCAACCGTTTACTTGATCGGAAGCTTTACCGAAGGTTTGGGAAATTATATCAATAATTTTTTCGATCTTACCTTTAGTACCCATGTTTACGAAAAAGATACACTGCCATGGTTTTATGACTGGACGATTTTATATTGGGCATGGTGGATTTCATGGTCCCCTTATGTAGGATTGTTTATTGCGAGAATCTCAAAAGGAAGGACCATTAAAGAATTTATTCTGGCTGTTTTAATACTGCCTACATTATTTAATTTTATATGGATGTCCGTTTTCGGGAACAGTGCCATTTGGTTTGATTTCAATGTCGCGCATGGTAAATTGAGCCAATTTGCATCTGATCCTGATGCTTTAATGTTTCGTTTTCTCGAATACATGCCTTTATCTACCATTACAAGTTTCTTCGTCATCGTTATCATTATAATCTTTTTTGTGACTTCAGCAGATTCAGGAATATTTGTAATGAATAGTATCGCAACCAAAAATGCACAGAAATCTCCAAAATGGCAATTAATATTCTGGGGGCTCTTGCTAGCTGTACTGTCACTATTATTGCTTAATGTAGGAGGCCTGAAAGCACTCCAGAGTATGACATTAATCACAGCCCTGCCATTTTCAATTATTGTACTTTTATTCATTGTAAGTTTAATGAAGGCGCTGATCATTGATCAGAAATACTATGACAGGAACTTTTCGGCTTCTGCAGTTCCCTGGTCCGGTGAATTCTGGAAAGAACGTTTGAAGCGTATTGTTTCATTTAAGGACAACTCATCCGTGGATAGCTTTATCCATACCACAGTGAAAGAAGGATTTCAGGAACTGCAGAAAGAATTTGCAGATAATGGGATTGAAGTGAAGATGAATTACGGCGATAATCCTACAAAAATAGAAATAGAAATTCATCATGGAGTTGTTAATAACTTTATTTATGGAATTAAAAACCAGGAAAAGACGGTATCAGAATATATTATCCATGAGGAAAATCTTCCGGACCTGGAACATAATACCACCCATTATCCGAAATCATATTTTGGTGATGCAAGAGAAGGTTATGATGTACAATATTTTACTAAAAATGAATTGATCTCCGACGTTCTGAAACATTATGAGAGGTTTCTGGAGATTGTATCGGAAGAAAAGAATGAAATGTTTATCAGCAGCAATGCCAATCAGAATAAAGTATAAAAAGGAACATCGTGTAATTAATTAAAAGGAGTTTGAGTATATGCACAATATTATATAGTTTTACCGGACAAAACTCTATTGATGAAAATAAAATAAAACAGTATGGGATTCTTCGGTAAGGAAATAAGAAATATAGGTAATGCGACCAGGAATTACAATGATTTTTGGGATTGGTTTCTGACTAAGGAAAAGGATTTTTATGAAATTATAAAAAATCATGATCATATTGAAAGTGGTTTTTTCGATATTATTTCTCCCAAACTTAAACAGATTAATCAAGGATATTACTTTCTCGTTGGGATGTACGATGATTCTACTGTAGAACTCATTATTACCGTAGATGGCGAAATTAAAAATATTGTTTTTGCAGAAGAAATTGTTGAAGCTTCTCCTGTTTTGGAGCGTTGGAAATTTACCGCTTTAAAACCTGAGATGGATGCTGCTCACGGAATTCAAATGGACGGCCTAGAGTTTACCGGTGAAAACATTTTATTTTATCCGAATGAAAGCGAGGGATATCCTGATGAAATAGACATTACCTTTGTGTATGAAGGTTTAATGCCAGAGAATAAAGAATCTGTTGTAAAAGGGATCTGTGTTTTTCTGGATAATTTTTTAGGTGAATTGAATTTTGCGACACAGATTGACACATTTAATATTATAAGTAAGGAAGAAGCGAAAAAAGAACTGATTCCAGTCATTAAATTAAAAGATTTCCTTGCATGGAGGGAGAGAGAGTTTACAGAAAAATATAAAAATGTAAAGAACATTGATGACGAAGAACAGTTTTCGGTGTTGGAAGCAAGTTTGCAAAACGGGTTGCCACTTATTGCTACAGTGAATACATCACTGCTGACCTATGATGCCAAAGCTTCCTATCCATGGATTTCAGTGATAAGAATGCAATATGAAGGAAGAAGCAATAATGGACTTCCTGAAAATGATGATCATGAAAGGCTGAATGAGATTGAAGAAAAAATTATAAATAAATTAAAAGTAGAAGAAGGACATTTGTATATAGGACACGAGAGTGCAGATAATCTCAGAGAATGCTATTTTGCAAGTAAAGATTTCCGCGATCCTTCCAGGGTTATTCCGAAAATAATCGTTGAGCATCCTGAATACGAAATTTCTCTTGAAATTTATAAAGACAAATACTGGCAGAGTTTTGAACGTTACACTATATAAATTAAAAAATTAAATAAAATCATGATTTGGCAAGGAAGATTGGATGGTGAAGAATTACTTTATCACAGAATTTTTCAAAGAGTAAAAATTGAAAATGATTACGATGTTATTTCTACTAATGATTTCGTTTTGCATGGTTTTGCTGTAGAAGAAGGAGTAAAAAGGAATAAAGGAAGATTAGGAGCGAAAGATGCTCCTGATATTATAAGAAAGAACATGTCTAATTTTCCTGTAATCCTTCCCGATTTTTCATTGTGGGATTTTGGAAATATTACCTGCGAGGATACTCATCTTGAAAAAGCACAGCAGAGTCTTGCTAAAAATGTATCAAAGGTTTTATTAAAAGGAGGTAAATCTCTCGTTATCGGTGGTGGACATGAACTTACATATGCCCATTATCTGGGTGTAAAAACGGCATTTCCCGAACAGAAGATCGGGATTATAAATATTGATGCTCATTTCGACAACCGCCAACCGGAAGAAGGGGTAGGAGCAAGTTCCGGAACCGGATTCTGGCAAATTGCCCAGGAAGGAGATATTCACTCATTGCATATCGGGATCCAAAGAAATTCCAATACACTGAAATTGTTCGATACGGCCCATCAATACGGAATGAAATATATTTTGGCAGACGAACTATTCTTTGAGAATCTGCCGTCCATCTATCAACGCATTAATGATTTGTTGGATGAGGTGGATGTTGCTTATCTTACCATTTGTATGGATGTTTTTAATGCATCTGTAGCGCCCGGAGTTTCAGCTTCCGCCTATAACGGTATTTTTGCAGATAGCACATTTATGCATTTTTACAGGCATATTTTGAAAAATGAAAAACTGGTCGCACTAGATGTGGCAGAAGTTAACCCTTCTTACGATATTCAGGAGAGAACAGCAAGACTTGCGGCTAGCCTGATCAACGAATGGTTTATGGTATAACAAAAAATATATTCTTTTAATAGAGAAAATCATTATTTTATTTTGCTTAAAGGAACAAAATTTGTTGCTTTCATCCATGCTTTACGGTAAAGCATTCTAATTCATTTATTTTGAATTTGAAACAAAAATTACATTATGGAACAATCAATTGAAAATAAACTTATTATTGCAGATAAGGCTTTTTCAGAATGGAAAAAAGTGCCCTTTGAAGAAAGGCAAAAATTAATTGCAAAAGCTGCGGAGGTGCTAAAAGCGAATTCAGAAAAATTCGGAGAGATCATTACAAGGGAAATGAATAAGCCCATTTCACAATCAATTGCTGAGGTAGAGAAATCTGCATTAATGATGAATTATTATGCGGAGGCTGAAAATATTTTAAAACCGGAAAAAATAGAATCTGAATATAAGTTTTCCGAAGTCCATTATGTTCCGAAGGGAGTGATTCTTGGTGTGATGCCATGGAATTTTCCTTTTTGGCAGGTTTTGAGATTTGCAACACCGGCTATTTTATCCGGGAACACTGTTGTGTTGAAGCATGCTTCCATCTGCTTTGGAAGTGGTAATGCCATAGAGCAGGTATTTTTGGAAGCTGGTTTTCCACAAGGAGTTTTCCAGAATTTAGAAGTGGGACATAAGGAAGTGAAAGAAATCCTGGAACACGATGCCGTGAAAGGAGTAAGCTTAACCGGAAGTGGAAGAGCAGGAGGGGAGGTGGCCTCTATTGCAGGATTGAATATTAAGAAATCTTTGCTTGAATTGGGAGGTAGCGATGCTTTTATCATTCTGGATGATGCTGATCTTGATAAAGCTGCAAAAGTAGGAGCTCAGGCAAGACTTCAAAATTGCGGACAGACCTGCGTTGCTGCTAAAAGGTTCATTATTGATGAGAAAGTTGAGGATGAGTTTTTACCGAAATTCATAGAGGAGTACAAAAAATTTGTTCCGGCTGATCCGATGAATAAGGAAACAAAGATCAGCGGTATGGCAAGACCTGATCTGGCTGATGATCTTGAAAAACAATTTAATAAAGCTTTAGAAAACGGAGCAGAAATTATTATCCCTCTTGAAAGGATTTCCGATCATGAATTCAATCCTGGACTGATAAGAGTACAGGAAGGTAATCCTATTTTACAGGAGGAGTTGTTTGGACCATTAGGTATGGTGATGATTGCTAAGAATGATGATGAGGCTTTACAAATGGCAAATGATATTCCTTTCGGACTTTCCAATTCGGTTTGGACACAAAATGCAGACCGTCAGATGTTTTTTATTGAAAATTTGGAATCCGGGACTGTCAACATCAATAGAATGACCAGTTCTGATCCCCGTTTTCCTTTTGGGGGAACAAAAGCATCAGGATACGGTACTGAGCTTTCTTTAATTGCATTAAAAGAGTTTGTTACTCCGAAGACAATTGTGGGAAATTGATTTTTGAACAGTAGATGTATTAAAGATTTTAATACTAAATTATAATTATAAAAAGAGCTCCTGAACATTTCAGGAGCTCTTTTTTTCAATTTGAAAAGCTGTTTCGCCATTTTTCGATTTCGCCTTTACTTTATTATACTGTCGTTAATCTCAGCGTATTTGTTTTTCCTCCTTCATATGACGGAGTCGCATTGATGTTGATTACAAAATCCCCGCTTTCAATATATCCGTAATTATGTGTAAGCATATTAACCTGGATAATTGTTTCATCCGTTGATTTGTTCATATCATAATAATAAGCATGAACACCCCAAAGAAGGTTAAGCATCGTAATTACCCTTTTATTACCACTGTACACAATAATATGTGAGTTAGGTCTGTGGGCTGAAAGCTGGAATGCCGTATAACCGGAGTGTGTTAAAGTAACAATTGCAGTAACATTTGTTGTTTTAGCAATTCTAACTGCGGCAAGACATACCCTGTTGGTAATAAACCTTTCGTCAATACAATTATAATCTTTTTCGATAGGCTCGTTTTTGTGCTGATAGAAATTTGTCTTTTCTATATTCTGAACGATTTTAGCCATGTTCTCAACTACCTGGATAGGATATCTTCCCACCGAAGTTTCTCCTGAAAGCATTACAGCGTCAGCACCATCCAATACGGAGTTGGCAACGTCATTTACTTCAGCTCTTGTTGGTGTTAAGCTATTGATCATGGTTTCCATCATCTGAGTGGCAATGATAACCGGTTTAGAATAGAATCTTGCTTTTTCAACCAGGTTTTTCTGGATCGCGGGAACTTCTTCCATAGGAACTTCTACTCCCAGGTCACCACGTGCAACCATTAATCCATCACATTCCAATAAGATCTCATCAATATTTTTTACCCCTTCAGGCTTTTCGATTTTAGCTATGATCGGTGTTTTAAATTTACCGTTCGGATGCTTGGCAATAAGGTCCTTAAGATCGATGATGTCCTGTGCATGGCGTACAAAAGATAAGGCAATCCAATCTACCTCCATGTCCAGCATAAAGTTAGCATCCTGAATATCCTTCTCCGTTAAGGCAGGAAGAGATACATTCGTGTTAGGAAGGTTTACCCCTTTTTTAGAACTCAGAGGTCCCCCTTGTATGGTTTTGGCCTTTACAGTGTCCTTTTCGTTGGTTTCAATAACCTCTAGAACAAGCTTTCCATCATCGATAAGGATTCTTTCCCCCACTTTTACGTCCTGAGGAAACTGTTGATAAGTCATATAAACTTTTGTAGAATCCCCTTCAATTTTTTCATTCGTAAACGTTAAAATATCTCCAGGATTAAGATATGATCCCTCCTTTACGACTCCCACTCTCAATTTAGGACCTTGTAAGTCTCCTAAAATACTTACAGAGTAGCCATGTTCCTTATTAAGTTCTCTAATGATATCAATATTAGTTCGAACTAAGTCGTAATCTGCATGTGAAAAATTTATTCTAAAAACGTCTACTCCTGCTTTCATAAGTCCTAACATGACTTCTTTAGATGATGATGCAGGGCCAAGCGTTGCAATAATTTTTGTCTTCTTTAAATACTTATTCATAATACTGGATAATTTGATATAGTTCCTCTTCAGAACTCAATGTATAATCTTGAATTGGAAACACAAGATTTTCAGGGAGCAAAATTACGGAAAAATCAGGAAATTGTTCCGAACTATGCAGAATATATTCTACATCTACCTGATTATTTAATAAAAATTTAATATTTTCTTCTTCTGCGAAGAGCTCAGTTTGTATTTTTTTTTGTCTACTTTCACAGGATTTGTTGGAAATGAAAGTAAAGTAAGTCTTTGAAAACTTGTGATAACCCTCGAATCTTGAGAAATAATAATCATAATATGATCCGTGAAAGACGAGGTCGTCTATCCTTGAAAATTTAAGATCGTTATTTTGATTTATTTTGAAAAAAAATTCATGATCGAATACATTTTTTGCTAATCTTACCAATCCGATGGCAATATCTTCAAATTCTATATCGTCGTGATCATAAAGTTTTTGAATTTCCAAGTATGTTCTCTTTTTTGTTTAAAATATAAAATGCTCGTTGTGCTGCTTTTTCTTCGGCTTTCTTTTTTGAAGTTTCAGTGGCATTGGCTATCTTCTCTTCTCCGAGCCAGACGTGGCAACGAAAAACGATTGATTTATTCCCCTGAGTTTCTTCACAGGTTTCATATTTTATATTTACTTTTTTCTTCTGGCTCCATTCCAGAAGAAGGCCTTTATAGCTCACAATTTTATTTTCGAGCTTATTAATTTCAGATGGCGTCAGCAAACGTTCCAAAATGATCTTTTTACAGGTGTCATATTGGAAGTCTAAATAAACAGCACCGATTAATGCCTCAAATAAATTTCCGGAGATATTTTCACCTAAAGCTACAGAATTTTGTTTAATTAAAAGGTCTGTAAGCTTTAAATCTTCCCCTAATTTATTAAGATTTTTCCTATTAACAATCTTAGATTTCATTTGTGTAAGATATCCTTCATTCGCTTGAGGATAAGTCTGGAACAAATGACAAGAAATAATTGTACCCAAAACGGAATCTCCTAAGAATTCAAGTCTTTCGTAATTGCTGTCTTGATTTTTAGAAGAATTTTTCAAAGAAAAAGCTTCCCGGTAAAGCGCAACATTTTGTATCTCAGAACCCAGCAGTTTATTTAGCTCGGTACTAAGGAAATAGTCTCTCTCCGATAATTTTCTTTTTCTTTGTTTGAGAAGGAATTTAGAAAAGTATTTCTGTAACTCCATTCAGTAAATTTAGATTTTCATAAACAGAACGCAGGCATTGTGCCCACCAAATCCAAAAGTATTGCTCATGGCTACTTTTACATCTTTTTTCACAGCTTCATTAAATGTAAAATTAAGTCTGCTGTCGATATTTTCATCATCAGTAAAATGATTAATGGTAGGAGGAACAATACCATGAATAATAGTTCCTAAAGCAGCAATAGCCTCAATTACACCGGCCGCCCCTAAAAGGTGTCCTGTCATTGATTTTGTAGAATTAATCTGAATGTCGTAAGCATGCTCTCCAAGTAACCTTGAAATAGCGTTGGATTCTGCAATGTCTCCTAATGGAGTAGACGTACCATGCATATTGATATGGTCTACTTCATCAGCAGTTAACCCTGCATCTTCCAGGCAACTTTTCATTACCAGATAAGCTCCTAAACCTTCAGGATGAGGTGCTGTCATGTGATGTGCATCTGCACTCAGACCGCCTCCTTTTAATTCTGCATAAATTGTTGCGCCCCTTTTTACTGCATGTTCATATTCTTCAAGAATAATACATCCTGCTCCTTCACCCAATACAAAGCCATCTCTGTCTTTATCAAAAGGTCTTGAAGCTGTTTTCGGATCATCATTTCTCGTTGAAAGTGCCATCATAGCATTAAATCCGCCCACACCACTCGCTGTAACAGCGGCTTCAGAGCCACCACATACAATAACATCTGCTTTCCCTAATTGGATTAGCATTTTAGCGTCGATTAGTGCATTTGCAGAAGAAGCACACGCAGATACAGTAGTATAATTAGGTCCGTGGAAACCATACTCAATAGAGATGTGTCCAGGCGTAATATCCGCGATCATCTTTGGAATAAAGAAGGGGTTGAATCTTGGAATATCCGTATTCGCCCATCCTAAAACTTCTGTTTCAAAAGTTTCCAAACCACCGATCCCGGAGCCCCAGATTACACCAACTCTGTTTTTATCAACAGAATCTTCGATAATTCTGGAATGTTCTACAGCTTCTCTTGCAGCTACAAGCCCAAGCTGGGTATTTCGGTCCATTTTTTTTGCTTCTTTCTTATCGAAATGTTGCAACGGATCGAAATTCTTGACTTCGCAAGCGAATTTTGTCTTGAAGTTTGTGGCATCAAAAAGAGTAATCGGAGCTGCACCGCTCTCACCTTTAACAAGATTTCCCCAGTATTCCTTCGCATTATTTCCAATCGGTGTTATTGCTCCAAAACCGGTTACAACTACTCTTTTTAATTCCATAAACTTTTTAAATTTTCCTTTGTTGAAGAATATTATTTATTTACTACTTCTTCGATATAAGCGATAGCGTGCCCTACAGTAGTAATTTTTTCAGCTTGATCATCAGGGATTTGAATATTGAATTCTTTTTCAAATTCCATGATAAGTTCAACTGTATCCAGTGAATCAGCTCCTAAATCGTTAGTGAAGCTAGCTTCAGGAGTTACCTCTGTTTCTTCAACGTCAAGCTTATCAGCGATGATAGCTTTTACTCTTGATGCAATGTCTGACATAGTAAATTATTTTTTTAATTGTTAGATGGTGCAAATATATAAAATTCTTTACGATAAAACATTTTTTTAGTCTTTTTTGTGGATAGACTATCCGTATTTTATCAGGATGGGATATAGTGTTTTCGTTTTCAGGTGTTTATAATTAGTATGCTCAGCAGAAGATGAAATTAATCATAGATTGAACAACATGGTTTTGAAACTTATGCATTTATCCAGGTATGGAATTCCGTTCTTTTGCTGCTGTATATTCAGCTTTTATTGTTATTCTGAGAGACTGAAGTTTTATAGAATAGTTGAGATTAATTAATCTGCAGTTTTTTAAATTCTAAAGGCTTCATTCCGGTTTGCTTTTTAAAAAGGCGGGTAAAATAAGATGCATTTTCAAATCCTAATTCATAGGCAATTTCTGAAACGCCTTTTTCACCCAGTCTTAAAAGGTTTTTAGCTTCTGAAATCAAAAAGATGTGGATTAGTTCCATGGCTGTTTTACCTGTTTCCTGTTTTAGAAGATCACTCAGGTATCTGGGGGAAACAGAAAGCTGGCTGGCCAATTGGGTGACATTGGGTAGTCCGCTATCCTTTTTTAAATGGCCATTATGGATATAATTTTTTAGAGCATCATTAAATCTTGATGCCATTTTTCCGGTGATCTGTTCCCGTTCTATAAACTGTCTTTTATAATACCGTTGTGCGTATTTCAGAATTGTTGAAAGGTGGCTTAATATAATCTCTCTGCTGTATTCATCAGGGTTATTTCTATATTCATTATTAATCTTATCATGAAGTTCAATGATATTTTGCTCTTCCTTTGGAGAAAGGTGAAGGGCTTCAGTAACTTCGTAATCAAAATAGCTGTATTGTTCAATAGCTTTATGCAGCTCATGTCCTTTAAGATAGTCTTCATGGATGAGCAACATGAATCCTTGTTCCTCGAACTCCAGGTCTCTCATCTCAATGACCTGCCTTGGTTTTGTAAAAAAAAGACAGCCATTGTCATGATCATAAGGTGTACGTCCGTACATAAAAATTCCGGATTTGATTTTCTTGAAGGCGACCATGTAACAATCTGTGGTGAACTCCCGGTTTCCCATCGTGCATCCGGATAAGCATCCCACGATGCCCAAAAGAGGGTGCTGTGGAGCTTCCCAGTTGCTTTCTGAATGAAGTTCGGTAAGAGTATTATAATGTTTCATCAGATTTCAAAAAACTAATTTACAATAATCTGCAGACAGGATCTATCTGCAGATTATTGAATTTGTCAATTAAGAGGTACAATATATTATTAGTAGCCGTGTGCCCTAACGCTCACTTCTTTCCAGTTTTCAATATCTTCAAGGCGGTCTCTGTATACCTGATTCATTGTGTGGTATGCTATTTTGCCAAGCAGTAAACGTTTTGGTGGGTTTACGGAATCAATAATATCTACTATAGGTTGTATTGTAGCTTTTGGTTTTCCCCAGATGTCAGGATTATCTCCGGATTTGGCGAATTCTTCTCTTACAGGGTTGTAATCGAAAATATCAGATGGAGTTTGTACCGCCGAAGCTCCTGCCCAGTCTGTAGCATATCCGTTGGGCTCTATTAATGTCGTTTTGATTCCCAGATGGGCTGTTTCCGTTCCTATAGTTTCCGTTAATCCTTCAATTGCGAATTTAGAAGCATTATAGAGACCCAGTAAAGGTAATGTAGTCAAGCCTAGGAAGCTGGAAATCTGAATGATGTGACCACTTTTCTGTTTTCTCATTACTGGTAATACAGCCTGGGTTACCCATAGTGAACCGAAGAAATTAGTCTCCATTTGTTCTCTGGCTTGTTGTTCTGTAGTTTCTTCTACTGTCCCAAATAATCCAAAGCCGGCATTGTTGATCAGAACGTCAATACTTCCGAAGTGTTTTTCTATAGTATTTACAGTATCAAAAACATCCTGACGGTTGTTTACGTCCAGTTTTAATGGGAGAATCTGATCTCCATATTTTTTTTTAAGATCATCCAAGGCAGAAATATTCCTGGCAGTGGCTGCCACATTATCTCCGCGTTCTAAAAGTGCTTCTGCCCATAATTTTCCAAACCCTTTGGATGCTCCTGTAATAAAAATTGTTTTACTCATGATTTTGTATTTACATTATTTAATGATACAAATTTATTGAGGGGAGGTGTAGATAACTAGTTCATTTCAGCTGAATAATAGCACAAAAATACATGCAATGGAAATGGGAATAAATGATTGTTTTAACAAAGTGCATTTGAGCTTTTTAACAAAACGAATGTTATCCGGTTTGGCGGAACTTTGTCTCAATAAAATTTAAAATAAAAAACAATGAAAAAAGTTTGGTTTATAACAGGAAGTTCAAAAGGTCTTGGAAAAAGTCTTTTGGAAGCAGTATTATTACATGGAGATTACGTGGTGGCTACAGCCAGAAACCCCGAAATATTAAAAGGTTTATTAGAGGAATACTCTTCACAATTATTATTAGTAAAACTTGATTTTCAGGTAAAGGAGCAGATTTATTCAGCGGTTAAGGAAGCGGTTGATCATTTTGGAAGAATTGATATTTTAGTGAATAATGCCGGTTTTGGAATTACAGGAGCTGCAGAAGCGTTTACCGATGAGCAGGTGAGAAGCCAGCTGGAAGTTAACTTATTTGCACCTATTGAGGTGACAAGAGCAGTATTGCCTTATATGCGTAAGCAACGATCCGGACATATTTTGCAAATAAGCTCAGTAGGAGGAAGAGTAGGGAATGCTGGCTTGTCTATTTACCAGGCGGCAAAATTTGGTCTCGCTGGTTTTTCAGAGTCTCTAAGCAAGGAAGTTTTGCCTTTAGGAATTAAAGTGACTTCTATTGAGCCCGGAGGATTCAGAACTGATTGGGCCGGAGCTTCTATGAGTTTTGCTAAAGATGTGGAGGGTTATGAAGAAACAGTAGGCAGCATCAAAGAATATTTAACTTCCGGAAAATTTCTTCCGATGGGTGATCCGGCAAAGGCTGCAAAAGTAATGGTTGACCTGGTTGATCATCCTTCACCACCCATGCATTTGGTTTTAGGAAGTGAAGCTGCAGCTATCCTTCAAAGTGCAGATCAAAACAGGAAGAAAGAATTTGAACAATGGCGCGATGTAAGTATTTCAACCGATCATGATGAAGCGGTAAATGTGTTGCATTCGGAAGAAGGGAAACAGTTTTTAGCTAAAAAAGGAATTCGTTTGAATTAATGTCCAAATCTTCAATAAGTGCAAGAGAAATACTTGCACTTATTTATTAATTTATTCTGAAGATCCTTTATTATATTTGTAATGGAATGAAAACCACAAGACAAGATTACGGAAATATTGTGTATTCCTGTTATGTTCAGTTGAGCAGGCAGGGAGAGCATTTTGTATCCGATCATGTAATCAGCTATCAGGTTGCCGGAGATTTAATTTTAAGTGATGGGGTCCATGACTACCGGTCTGAAAAAGGTTCTATACGTTTTCTGAAGCGCAATCAACTTTTAAAGTTTACGAAACAACCCCCTCCCGGTGGTGAATTCCAATCATTATCCATTCATCTGGACCAGCAGACCTTGCAGGATTTCAGTCTTGCTTATGATGTGGCTTCTGAAAAAAATGTTCTACGAACTCTTTAGTTGTGTTTGACTCCAGCCCTCAACTGAAAACATATATGGATGCTCTGATGATGTACCAGAAGTCCGGTCAGCTTTCAGATCCGCGCATGGTCGAACTCAAAATTAAAGAAGCAATTCTTCTGTTACTTCAGGCAAATCCAGAATTAAAAGATGTTCTATTTGATTTTAATGAGCCTGGAAAAATAGATATTGAAGCGTTCATGAGTAAAAATTATCATTTTAATGTAAATCTCGACCGCTTTGCTTATCTCACAGGACGAAGCCTGGCTACCTTTAAACGGGATTTTGAAAAGATATTTGGAAAAACTCCTGGAAAATGGCTCTTGCAAAAAAGACTTCAGGAGGCACATTACCTTCTTGCTGAAAAAGGAAGAATGGCTTCGGATATCTATATGGATCTCGGTTTTGAAGATCTTTCTCACTTCTCATTTGCATTTAAAAAACAGTATGGATTATCGCCGAGTAAAATTGGCGGATTTTAAGATAGAAAGCCTGAATCTAATTGACTCAGGCCTTTTTAGTTAGTAATCACCGGAATTAAATACCAGTTATTTTTTTAATGCAAAAGGTTGTTTTACAATGAAAACAACCTTTTATACTAAGCTCAGAGTAAGATCTTTTTATTCTTTAACCCATTTCACGGTTTTCTCTATGTTTTTGGTTTTAATCTTAATAAGATAATCTCCTGTCATCAGGTGAGTTAAATTGAAAGTGCCGATTTTACCAGCATTTAATGTATTGTTCAATTGACTGAATGCCAGTCTTCCACTCGTATCATATATCATGATGTCATAATTTTCATTAGAGTTGGTAAACCTGATATTTAGAATTCCTTTACTTGGATTAGGATACACTACAAATGCATCTTTGGTTCCATTTACTTCATTGACAGCCAGATTCTGAGTAATGGTAAAGTTTACGGGATTGATATTATAAAATACATTACCTTGGCCCGCAACCATAATTCTCGCTTGTGTTGTATTTACATTAGGAATAGTAATTGTTTCTGTACCATCGTTAGCGGTAGAAGCAACGATCGTCGTTGGGTAAGTAAGACCTCCGTCTGTTGAAAGTAAAATACTTACATTAGCGCAGCTCACGGGAGCAGCGGTCGTGTTTGCTACGTTCCAGGTAATGGTCTGGGTGGAGTTACCTGTCCAGTTTACGGCTGTCATAGGTGCTGTAACAGTGAACGGACCAGAATTTCCATCTACTGTTATAATGGCGTCATCATTAGCAACTCCGGCACAGCCTGCGTTATTATCCCTTACTGTTAATCTGAATTCCATAGTTCTTCCATACGAAGGCAGGATTTCCCCTTTGGTGGTAACGTTGTTGATTACGTCTGTAAGTTTTGGAAAGTATCTGTATGGAACTGTTACCGGTAAAAATGATCTGAATATAGCAGCATTACCTGTTGGTGCATTCCAGTTTCCTGCCGGTCCTACATCATTTTGTTCCCATGAATAAGCAAGTGCGTTATTCTGCGCGTCTGTAGCAGAACCTGTTAATTTAAACGGAGTTCCTTTGGGAATTGTGTAATCGTTCCCTGCATTCACAACAGGTGCTGTGTTGGTAACCGGAGTTGTTACCTGACAGCTTGTCGATTGAACTTTTGTAGTGATTGATTGAAATGATTTGGTATGAAAAGTAGGAATACTATTGGGTGCCAGATTATTGGTTGCCCCACAAATACCGGCATAAGCCATGATGGTAACACCACTTCCCGGTTCAACAGCATTGGAAGCGCTTCGATTACCCGCGCAACTTCCTGTTGTTGCATTGAATGTATGTGGCCCTCCAAACTGATGTCCTACTTCGTGAGCAACATAGTCTATATCATACGGATCTCCTACAGGATTAGAAGATCCGGTAATTCCGCTTCCTTTATTTCCTGTACTGCATATTACTCCTAATCCGGCAAGTCCACCACCTCCGGTACTGAAAGTATGTCCTATATCATAATTGGCATTGCCTATTAATGTATCAATCTGAGCCTGGCTTTCATCAATCAAAGTATATGCGTCATCATTACCTGTAAAAGGATCTGTTGTTGGATTTGTAAAGATGATATTAGTTTCATTGGGAATTAATATGAGCCTTACCGCAACCTCTTGTTCGTATACTCCGTTTACCCTGTTTACTGAGGTAACAATAGCTGAAAGAGTTTGAGCAACCGTGGGAGATGTTAATCCTGTTGCAGCTTGGGCATACTCACCGGTACAGGCTACTGCAAATCTGAAAATTCTAATTTGAGTACCTACGCTTGGAGTAACGCTTTTTTGTACGCTTTTTTTTTCGGGAACAATATCTTCGTCTTTGGTTGCACAAGTTCTTGGTTTTCTGTCAATCAGATCACTTTTTTTATAAATGATATAATTGTTGATATTGTTTTTTGAGTAAGGATCAATGTAAGTATCTCCATTTACAATCGATTTTATCTGAGCATGAAATCCAAGCTCTGTAAAATCCAGCTTTATAGTAGCGTATTGATCGTCAACTCCTTGCCCTGTAAAGGTAACCAACTGTGGAAACTTCTGAGCAAGTTCGGGAGCCATCACTGAAGATTTCCAGATTTTAAATTTTGCTTTTGTACCATCTGGCATTGGAAGGACAATGATAGGTGCTTTGTCTTTAGGGTCATTGTCTTTTAGTTCAGGAACAGTACTGAAATAGCTCTTTATGCCATTGACATCCAGGCTGTACGTAAGGAACTTTTCAGGTTGTACCGTTCTGCTTTTAGGATCTGCTTTAATGGATCTTTCACTAATAGTAGTAAAAAAATCCTGTGCTTTCCCCAGGGAAATGGAAAGCATAAAGATTCCCAGATAAAATAATTGTTTAATTTTCATAATTTATATGTTTAATTTTATGATGTTTCGGTTTTATTAGCTTTTGTGGAAATAAAAAAAATGAAAATCTTTATTAAATTAATTTTAATAATTCAAAATACAAATAACTATAAAATTAATTAAATATTTGGAATAATTATAAGGGAAATACAAAGAATTATCTAATCTGTTAATATCAGGTGTTAAACTTGACACCTTTCCCGTTGCATTACTAAAAAGCCTCGCCATTATAATCAGAATCTCTCAAAACACTATTCATATAGCAAAGATTTCCGGCCTCTATTGTATTATTTGAATTATAAATTTAACACGACAAGTTCCGTCGCTACGCTATAATATATTTGTATTATATAAAATGTAAAAATTTGAAAATTAGCGACTAAAATCATGATGTAATTCATTTAAATCTTTTTAAAGTGAATTTAATGAATGCTAAAAAAGGTTAAATTTGCAAGATTTTAAAATTAATAATTAAAACGGATGAAAAAAATCAAATTTCTATTACTGATGATTTCAGTATTTTTATTCTTTGGATGTAGGCAGGAAAGTCTGTATGTTGATCAGGAATCTCAAAACAACACTTCTAAGAATTATGTAATCAATGGAGGAGAGATAAAAAAAGATGAAGTGCTCTGGTCAAAGCTTTCAGGAATACAAACGCAACTTTTTAGAGCTAATCCTAAAAACAAAAGTAATGATCCTATTTTAGATGGAGCAGTTATTATGACAGATTATGCTGGAGTGATAGAAAAAAGTGGCACTACTACATACACATTCGAGGTTAATAGAATCTCCCCTTCTCAGGATATTGAAAACCTTGTAATAAGAAAAAAAACTGATGGAAGTTATTCGGGTTTCCTTATTCAATATCATCTTTCAAAGCAGGAAGTACAAACTTTCCAAAATGCTGCTAAACCTGAAGATATTAAGGGGAAAGTAAGTATTTACAAAATTAATGATCTTAATGTTGGCTCAAATAATTCAAATAAAGGAAGTGGATATACTTACTCTGAATATATAGGATGTTTAGTTGTAAATTATGAAGTTATTCCTTGTGTAAGTTCTGACCATCATACTAATCCAAGTCAATGCGAACTAACAGGAGCATCAGCACCCCAGATTATTGTAATGTCTGTAGATGATACCCATTGTGTTCCATCAGGAACAGTTCCTGGAGGTTCAAATCCTGGAACAAGTCCTGGAGGCTCTAATGGAGGAGGTTCTGGAGGAGGTGGAATTACGGGAGGAGGAAATACCACGCTTCCTGAAAATCTTTATAACACATTTATATTTCAAAATTTTGGAGAAGCATATAACGTATGTGAAGCTAATGATGTTCAATGTCAAGAAAATAGACAGCTTAATATTCAGCTTCAAGCTTACCTACTGACCTTAAATCCAAAAGTGAGTATGCTGAGTGCTTATCTTTACACTTTTTTAACAATAAAAGGCTATTTTAAAATTAACGGTGGTGATGCTTTTCTTACTGAAAAGCTGAATCAACTGGCAGGTTGGTACAGGGATCCGGCAAATGCATCCATGTCTGGCATAGAGAAAGATAAATTTGTAAGTTGGGCACTTGAGTTTCTTATTCAAAATCCTGATACTAGTTGGGAACAACTTAAAACAAGATTAAAGGATCTAGATAATGCTCTAACACAAAACCCTAACTTACTCGTGGATATTCCTTGTGGTGAATTAGATGATTGGAAAAACGTAGCTAACCATCCTATTCCCCAAAGTATAAAAGACAAACTGAAAAGTATAAATAGTAATACAAATTGGTATCAGGATGAATTTACAATACAAAATCTAGACCTAGCTTCAGGTTCAAACATCAATATGGATCTATTTCCCATAAGAATAACAAATATGCCAATTAAACCAGGAACAAATCAAAAGTATACTCCTTCCGAGTTTTTTGACTTCTTTAGAAAAAATATAAATCAGTTTGCTGAAAGTTTCACCCCTATTGTAAATACCTCATATGGGATAAATGATACAGCCCTCTGGTTTTCAAACAATCCATTAGGAGCTTTAATTCATATTGAAATCCCTGGTGATAATGGAACTGTAATTTGTTCAGGCTACAATTCTCAGGCTTGGGTTTTCACAACAATTCAAGCACCATTGCATTTAGATGGCTTGCACCCTGTAAGTGGAAATAGATTATTTGGTTATTTTATAGATAATAATGGTTTTATGTATCTTTACACAAGAGGAGTTGATAGATTTACAAAGCCAATAGGTAATGCAACCATTACATATTTAACTCAAAACTTTGCTTTTTCAAAAGCAGATGAATTATGGAAAGGTATGCAGACTAAATTAGAGAATTATATTAATTCACCTCAAAATGGAGGATTGGCAAATAAGTTAGAGCCAAAAACATATAGGCCTGCTTATGCGAAGATTAAAAACTATTTAAAAAATAATGCCCCTATATCAAGTTTAGGATGCCCTTAACTCTTCAGTCTATGAAATTTATTGAAAATGTACCTAAGTTATTATTAGCAACAATTGTTTTTATTTTCACAAAAAATATTCTTCAAATATTTTTTGGAATAATTGTTAATTCGTCGAATAAAGAATACGATAGTTTAATTCTTATTAATCCTTTAAATTTCGTAAGTTCAACATTAAAATTTTATTTTTATTATTTTGCTTTATATGAAGTATTAATTATAGGTTTAAGCGTTTATTTACCTTTATATATTTGTTTATTTTTTATAATTAGAAAGTTCAGTAATACAATATCCCTACAAGTTTTATATTTACTTTTAATTTATAATGTTGCAATTATATTTTTTAATACTCAAATAGATTTCTTTTGTCTACTGATAGTTGGAATTTTGGGACTAGTAAATTGGTATATTTTTAATAAATATTTTAACTAAGTACGATTCTTATGAAAAAGTTTTTTTTATTTTTTTTTTTATTAGGCCTATTTTATTCAATAAATTCACAATTATTTAAAGAGCCTTATTATTTTATTGGTCCTGATGAAATGCACGTTTATAAACAATCTCATGACACATTATACACATCAACAACATTTTCTCTGCAATCTTTTGATGAAATTGATATAAATAAGTATAAAGGTCATTATAAAATATGGGATATAGCTGAAAAACAACCAGATTATTTAGTGGTAAAATTAGAAAGTCTTGATAGCATTCCATTAACAACAGACCATTACCCAATAGATAGATTTAGTATTTCAATTTATAAAAAGAAAAATATAAATGAGTATTCAATTATAAGGGATATTTCTCATTTAACAAAAGAAGCAATGATTAATTATAAGACAGATACAATTCAATTAGAAAATAATTTTGAAATGAGTCTCTATAAACTGTCATATATGAAAGAGTCACTAAAGTTAAAAAAAGTAAAAACAAAAGCTGATGCTGATAAAATTAATAATGAACTTAATAATCCTAAATATTTAACAATTATAGAGAATTATAAGGAACATAATAAATTACCAGACCCTTATGCTGCTATATTAAAAGCAACTTTAATTAATAAAGCTTGTTTAAATCTAGGGTATACACCAATTGGAGCAAGCTTTGCAATGGGTATTCTAAATTCGGATAAAAAAATAAAGGAAAAAGGAAATATAATTGAAGGATTTTATAAGAATCTAATTAAATAAATTATTTTTTGGATATCTAGATTAATATGAAGTAACCCACTGTGCTTTCCTGTTTTAATTATATAATTATCTTACTTAATATAAAACTACAATTGACCTTTACCAAATTGGTAAAGGTTTTTATTTCAACTTTTATCAAAAGCCTCTCAAAATTTAGATAATGCAAAGGGTAAATCATTAAATATGGACTTATTTTCTGTTAAAATATCTAATTTAGCCAATAAGCCTGGTACTACTCAAAAATTTACACCAAAGGAATTTTTTGATTATTTCAGGCTACATCTTAATTTCGCGGAAAAGTTTACGCCTGTTGTAGATACAAACTTAGTGGTTAATGATACTGCATTGTGGAATTAAGCAAATCCTTTAAATGCACTCATCAGTATTTATATTCCAGTAATAGTAGGTCATAATAACGGTACAGTAATATGCTCTGGAGTGAGTACTAATGCGTGGGTATTTACAACAATTACAAGTCCATGGGATAGTGAACATCCAGTGTCTGGTAATAGATTCTTTAGTTATTATATGTCAGGTCAAGATATGTATATTTACACAAGAGGTGTTGATAGAGTAAATTTACCTATTTTTAATGCATTTCCACCAGAAAAGAATCCTGCTTTTAATGGAGCTGATGAACTTTGGAAGGGAATGCAAACTAAGCTAAAGAAATTTGTAAAAGATAATGGAGGTGGAGAAAATGGAGCTACAATCATGCCGCCAAAAACATACAGACCAGATTGGGTTAAGATAAAGGATTATATAAAAGGAAATAAATCATTAAGTTCATTAGGATGCAAATAATTAAGGAAATATTAAAAGTTGCTTTATTATCTATTTTACTCATATTGATAGTAGTAATTTTTAATATAGATTTTAACATTATACATAATGATATAATGGACGTTTTTATAAGCATCTATTGGCTTTTTGCCATTCTTATAATTTATTTGTTCATATACGTATTCATTTACTTAATTATCATTTTTTATTTATTTAAAAATAAAATTATTCGATTTAATTACATTTTTGTTTTATTATGTGTAATTATATTTTATTTATCTGCAGAGTTTTTTACAGCACGAAATGAAAGAATTGATAATTTAGTTAGAGCAATTCTAATTATATTAAGCTCGTCGTGGGTCATTTTTTGTTTTTTTAAAAAATGGATAAAATTTAAATAATTATCTTATGAAATATTTATTTTTAATATTTATTCTTTTCTTATTAATAAATTGTAAATCTTATAGAAATGCAGTAACAGGAAATTGGAAACTTATGAGTGTGGTAAATAGTGATGATGCTTATGCTATGCGTTCCTCTTTAATTCCACATAAAGTTGAAAGCAATATGTTTCTAACTCTAAAAAAAGATGGAACCTTTATATCTAATCGTGATTTATGTACTGGCAATTGGAAAGAAATGATAGAAAATAAGTCAGTAGGAAAATACTATTTTAAAAAGAAACGAAATCCAGACAAAGTTTTCAGATTGGAGGCTAGTGAGTGCCCTGGAATTGGAGGTGACCATCACTTTATACTCAAGGATAAAAAGTTAGAATTATATTATCCTTCTGATGAGGGATATCATATTCAAATATTTGACAGACAAGAATAAAATAAATTATATTCAACATTACATATCTTAATTTATATGAATTAATCCATTATGCTTTCCTGTTTTAATTATATAAATTTCTTACTTAATATAAAACTACAATTCAACCTTTACCAAATTTGGTCAAGGTTTTTTTATTTCAACTTTTATTAAAAGCCTCTCATAAAAGAGAGAATTAAAAAACACAAATGATGAAAAAAATTACTTTTTCATTTCAAATAGCATTTTTCTAACTTAGAAAATCTACTCTAAGAATTTCACTGAATATTTTGAAAGACAAGAATTCATAGATTAAAATCACAACCTACTTGTTGTAGATCAAAAATCGTACTTATTAGAATTCACCGATTTTTGAAAGATAATCATATTATTAATCCAGGTTTTCAGGACACCACAATTATTGAGGTGATGGAAAATGAATATAATGCCAATTTGACAAAGGAACATTTTCGAGGGCAGTCATTATCAAACCTAATGATTTCGAAGAAAGTATCTACCAAGAGTTATCTAAGTTGTCTATTTCCCATAAGAATAACAAATATGTCAATTAAACCTGGAACAAATCAAAAATATATTCCTGCTGAATTTTTGATTTCTTTAGAAAAAATATAAATCAGTTTGCTGAAAGTTTCACCCCTAATCAAAAAGCTTCTGTTGGACATTAGATATTTGCTCTGGGACTATCAAAGCAATCCCAACGAAAAGAACTGGAATGTTTTATGTGGCAAGAAAGATTTCTACAAAAAAATATTTCTTGAAAAAGGAAAAAATAATGCTTTGTCAGTAATAAATGTGTTTTCAACAATTGGAGGAAAAGAATTTTTACCAGAAGGTATCAGTTGGCTGACAGATGTTTTTAAATCAAATCCTATCAGTTCGTTATCTTTGACATCAGTTTCATCAGATAGAATGATTAAAGGACTTTTCTACAATCACATTTCAAAAATCAAAAGCGACAAAACACTAATTGATGACTATGTATGGATTTTAAACCGAATGGTTGATTTAGGTTCGTCTGAAGCATATTTATTTAGGGAGAATGTTATAACTTATAAAAATAACAGTTAATAGTACTTGCTAAAACAAGCACTTACGAAAAGCCGGATACCGTCTAAGCTGAAATTTTGTGATTATTGTAACAAATGTTAATATAAAAAAGGAGCCCACGCCAAATTAAAGATAGAGCTTGATAATGCGGTTTCTGATTTTCATAAAAATATTAGAAGTGTAATTAATGATTCACAAACAAAATTAATAGCAATTCCAGCATCTATATTGCTAGTATATACAAATGTCGATACAACTAACATTATTCAAGATAAAAATCTTTTTATTCTTTTAGCATCTTTTATGTTCGCATTGTTAATGCATTTTTTTATTATAAATCAATTAAAGGCGTTGTCGATAATTATGACTAATAAAAAAAATTATTTGCAATTATTCGAAACAAGGAAAGATGCATCTAAATTATCTGAGACGATTAGAAACTCGACAAAGGAAATTAATAAGGAATTAAAACGTCAAAGACGTACATTGATTATTATAAATATTCTTAACTGGATAATTCCGATTGGACTTTTAGCATATATGTATATTTATTATTTAATACTACAAATAAGTTTCTAAGTGATTTCAAATCGTAAACAAAACTCACGAGCTGAATACTGCGTATCAAGAAAAAATTATACTAGCTTAATTGTTTGTATTCTTTGCTTAGAAAATATGTAAAATTATTAAAGTGCAGATTTTAAAGATGAACCGTGAATTTTTTAAATCTACATTGTATAATTTTGAATAGATAGATGTTAATCTTTTAATCGATTTCCGTAAATAAAGATGAAAGAAAAAATAATTTGAAATTAGCACCTAAAACAGCACCTAAAAATAAAAAACCCTGTAAATCAGTTGATTACAGGGTTTTTGGTGGAGTTGGAGGGATTCGAACCCTCGTCCAAACAAGCAATACATAAGCTTTCTACATGCTTATTCTACTATTGGTTTTCGACTGGAGGCAGAGAGCAGACACCCAACTTCCAGCTTATCTTCTGAGGTTTTCGAGTTTTAGCCGAAGCATCTAAAACCTTATTTCTGCATTCCTATATCCCAGGATCAAACGCCGCAGAACAGAGCATTTGTGGAATATCTTGCTTCCCTACTAAAATCTTCGGGAAAGCGCTTGAATCTACTAAACTTCGATATTAAGCTGCAAGAGCGAACTCTTCGTTGCCAGTTAAAATTTTGTAGCAAGGGATTACAGAGATCGCGCTACGGTTCTCTGCATGCTTACTTACCCATTGATCTTGCTGTCGAAACCAGTCAACCCCATGAATAAAGTGAGTGCAAAGATACTACTTTTTGTTTAAATAAAGTTCATATTGCATAAACTCTATTGTATGAGAAGTGCCGGAAATTTTTCCGGCACTGTAATATATTTTAATAATGTTATAAGATTAATACTGTTCAAATGCGAGTACATACATCTCATTATCCGGGCCTGCACCATTTCCATAATTATTAAAGCCATAAAAATTTCCTGCTAATAAGTCATTACTTCCCGGTACTACACCGCTGCCTGTGGAGATCTGATATTGATATCCCCATGAATTATTCCAAACCCCATTGGAAAGACTTCTGGACCACGTGTCCCAATTTGCTGTAGTAAAGGTAACTGATTGTTTACCTCCATTTGTACTGTTTCCAAACCATAGCTCATTTGCATAGTAGGTGATCGTAGCTGCAGGTGCTGACAGTAATCTTACTTCAAGATAAGTAGATCCGGAAGTTGTTGCAAATCTGAACTCCATATTCATAGAAGGAACCTTGAGTGTTGGTTTATCATATCCATTGGTGTCAAGATTTCGACCTCTGTATTTTACTTTAGTCAATACGGTACCTTCCGTTTCTGAAACTACATTCAATTGGCCCCATTTTGTTCCGTCATTTAAATAGAGACCAGGAGATAGTCCGTTTACAGAAGCTGTATTATAAACTACCATTCCGGCTACATGTGCAGTAAGAGGAGCGGACTGGGAGGTGGCTGTTAAAGCAACCCGGGGAGGTAAAAGTCCTTTGTTTGCCGAATTTACATCCAATACGGCATTAGTATTGGGATTTGTTGTATTAATGCCAACCTGTGCATGAGTTATCACAGGAAATGTCAAAGCAAAAACTAAAGGCAAAGCTTTTAAGGATAGATAATTTTTCATGTTTTTTTGTTATTTAAACTGTGTTTTTAAAATCGTATATCCCAAAGGTATGAAAAATGTATGCAATTCTGAAACATGAGTTATTTTAAATTAAAAGAAATAAATTTTGCATATTAATAAAAAAATATCTACTTTTGCAATCCAAAATGAGATGTAAAGTATGTTAATAATTCCTGTAAAAGATGGTGAATCCATCGATAGAGCACTAAAAAAATATAAAAGAAAATTTGATAAAACTGGAACAGTTCGTCAATTAAGATCGAGACAACAGTTTGTTAAGCCTTCTGTAACTTTGAGACAAGCTAGATTAAAAGCGGCTTATAAACAAAGAGCGTTAAGCAAAGAGGAGCAAGCTTAAGAAATTTTTCTTAAACAAATATTAAATTCACTTCTTAAATATACTTATATTTGAGGAGTGAATTTTTTATATTATATGTAATCCATGATGCTGAATAAATTTTTAGAATATTTACAATTCGAAAAGAGGTATTCACCTCATACTATTACAAGCTATAAAAAAGACCTGGAAGATTTTTCTTATTTTTTTCTCAAAACAGAATCTTCCGATGATATTTCCAAAGCCGATAAAAGGGTAGTCAGGAATTTCATAGTGGCACTAAGTGAAAATAATATATCCAAGAGGAGTATTAACAGAAAGCTTTCCTCTCTTCGAAGTTTTTATTTTTTTCTTTTAAAGATCGGTGAAATTACTGTTTCGCCCACTGAAAGTATTTCCTCTCTTAAGTTTTATGCCGAAAAACAAATTCCTATTTCACAAGAAGAAATGGAGGTGCTTAATAATACCATTTTTGAAGAGCCGCATGAAATTCTTGATCAGTGTATCATAGAAGTTCTGTACCAGACCGGAATCCGTAAGTCCGAACTTTGTGGCTTGATATTTGAGAATGTAAACTTAGATGGAAATGAGTTGAAAATTATAGGTAAAGGGAACAAAGAAAGATATGTTCCCATATCTGAAGATTTGACTGTTTTATTAAGAAGTTATTTAACATTAAGAAGACCTCTCGATGAGTTTCAGAACTGTTTTTTCGTTAATAAGAAGGGGAAAAAACTCACGGAAAAATTTGTTTATGTAGTCGTAAATAAGTACCTTAGTCTTATAACTTCGAAGCAAAAAAGAAGTCCTCATATTCTAAGACATAGCTTTGCTACACACGTTTTGGATAATGGGGCGGAGATCTCAAAAGTAAAAAAAATATTAGGACATTCGAGTCTGGCCAGTACGCAGGTGTATACGAATGCTAATATAGAACAATTGAAAAAAGTGTTTAATCAGGCTCATCCTAGAGCGTCTAAAAAAGAAGAATTATGAAGATCACAGTACAATCAATTGGTTTAACTCCACACGAACCATTGGAATCACACATCGAAAAAAAAGTAAGCAAACTTGAAACGTTTTATGACAAAATTCACGAGTGCAAAATCTTCCTGAAGGTTGAAAATAATTCGGATAAATCAAATAAAACTGCTGAACTTATTTTGGCGGTTCCAGGTGACGATATTGTAGTAAAAAAGACGGCTGTAAGTTTTGAAGAGAGTTTGGATCTTTGTGTTGATACTGCTAAGAAGCTATTAATCAAGAAAAAAGAAACAGCTTAGAAAAAAAGTTTAAAATAATCGCATAAAAATTTGAGAATTCAAAAAATCCGTTCTATATTTGCACTCGCAAAAAGGGAACAGTGATCTTTTGAATTCTTTTTTTTAATTGCCTCCATAGCTCAGTTGGCCAGAGCACGTGATTTGTAATCTCGGGGTCGTGGGTTCGAATCCCTCTGGAGGCTCATTTAATATAAACTAGGGAAGATTCCAGAGTGGCTAAATGGGACTGACTGTAACTCAGTTGCTTCGGCTTCGCAGGTTCGAATCCTGCTCTTCCCACTGTTTATATTGAAAAAAAACTTGCAGATTTAAAAGGTTTTTTATAGATTTGCACAGCGTTTACCAATAGTTTTGGAAACAAAATTGCGGAAGTAGCTCAGTTGGTAGAGCGTCAGCCTTCCAAGCTGAATGTCGCGGGTTCGACCCCCGTCTTCCGCTCAGTAAAATCACACCACAAGGCGTGATTTTTTTTAAACCTGATACAGCTTAAGATAGATTGCCTTCGGATAGCCTCAGACAGTTTAAATTGCCTCCATAGCTCAGTTGGCCAGAGCACGTGATTTGTAATCTCGGGGTCGTGGGTTCGAATCCCTCTGGAGGCTCAATTTAATATAAACATGAGGGAAGATTCCAGAGTGGCTAAATGGGACTGACTGTAACTCAGTTGCTTCGGCTTCGCAGGTTCGAATCCTGCTCTTCCCACATTTTATATTTAAAAAAAAACTTGCAGATTTAAAAGGTTTTTTATAAGTTTGCACAGCGTTTACCAATAGTTTTGGAAACAAAATTGCGGAAGTAGCTCAGTTGGTAGAGCGTCAGCCTTCCAAGCTGAATGTCGCGGGTTCGACCCCCGTCTTCCGCTCAAAAAAAATCATGCTATTAAAGTGTGATTTTTTTGCTTAATGCCGACTTAGCTCAGCGGTAGAGTGCTTCCTTGGTAAGGAAGAGGTCACGGGTTCAAGTCCCGTAGTTGGCTCTGGCTTTAATCCCGAATTGTTTCGGGATTTTTTTTGTTTAATGTATTTTCTGTTAATAAAATATATTCTTTTTTCTGATGCTTTTCATTTCAATCATCTGCAGATGATTTTCCTTAAAAATCATAAAAATTTTCGTTAAATTCGTATAAATATTTTTTGATGAATATACTTTTATTAGAAGACGACCTCATTCTTTCCGCGGAACTTTGTAAGTTTTTGGAATCAAACAATTTTTCATGTGATAAGATTTATGATGGTGAGACTTTTCTTCGTCAGATAAAAAATAATTCGTACGATCTCTATTTACTGGATATTAATGTTCCCAAAATAAACGGATTGGATGTTTGCCAAACCATTCGTTCATTCGATAAAAATACACCTATCATCATTATTTCGGCATATGGAGATCTTTCTGATAAGAAAGATGCCTTTACAAGACTTGCTGACGACTATCTTGTTAAGCCTTTTCAGTTTGAAGAACTGCTTTTAAGGGTAAATTCTCTTTTGAGGAGAAAAATGCCGGTAGATACTTCAGATCAGGAAATCATAAGAATTGATGATCTCATCATCAATAAGACTGAACAAAAAGTCTATAGAGGAGGAAACGAAATTACCCTAACTCTGAAAGAATTTCAATTGTTAGCTTACCTGGCAGAAGCCCAGGGAAGAACGGTATCCAAACAACAGATTACGGAGAATGTATGGGAACACAATTTTAATACAAATACAAATACTGTTGAGGTATATATTAATTTTCTAAGAAAGAAAATCGATAAAGATTTTAAAGTTAAACTTATTCATACCCGATCAGGCTTTGGATATTATTTAAGTCCACTATAAATGTCATTAAAAAGGAAGATTGCTTTAAATTTAAGTATTGCCTTCTCACTACTTTTTGGTATAGTGATGATGATTATATATATGTCTTTTAATGATTTTAGAAGAGATGAATTTAAAGAAAGGTTTCGCCAAAGACTCGAGTTTACCTCTCATTTTATCTCCGAATCTAAAAACTTCGAAGCCGAAGCTCCTCTTTTTTTCAATGAAAATGCAGATAATATCCTTCTCAATGAGAAAATCTTGATATTTAATGCAGACAAAGAATTAATCTATAGTACAATAAAAGACCGGAATGTTACCTGGGATGCTGCCTTATTAAAAGAGCTGGATCAAAGAAAAACGATATACACCGAGAAAACCATTCCCGAAATATATGCTGCACTTAAAAATATAAAAGGAGAAAACTACTATATTCTAACCAGTGCCTACGACAGCAATGGGAAATCCAAATTATCTTATTTAAAATATTTGCTTGTTACGGCTTATGTAATGAGTACGCTTCTCATTGGGCTTTTCAGTTATTATTTTATGGGGCAGTTTTTGCGTCCCCTGGAAGATCTTAATAAAGAGATTTCAGAGGTTACCGCACATAAATTAACTACACAAGTGCCCGTACAACAATCACAAGATGAAATTAGTATATTAGCACAATCATTTAACACCATGATTGTACGGTTGAACGATGTTTTTCAATCGCAAAAAGATTTCACGGCGAGTGCCTCGCATGAGATCCGAACGCCTATTACAAGAATGGCATTCCAGTTGGAGAATCTGATCAAGTTCGAACAGCATTCTCCGGAGACCTTATCTTCATTAAAGCAGATTCAGAAAGATGTTTATCAATTATCTGACCTAACTAATTCCCTGCTGCTTCTGACTAAATTTGACAAAGAGAACATTCAAAGTTTATATGAAGAAGTAAGAATTGATGAAGTTATATTCAGTTCCTTCGAAACAGTAGAAAAAAGTTATCCGGATCTGAAAATGGATTTTTTAATTTCTGAAGAAACTTCAGAACAAGCATTATTAACTATAAAAGGAATACAATCATTGCTGGACATCGTATTTATTAACCTGTTCAAAAATGCGGCGGTTTATTCAGATAATATTGAAGTAGATGTTCTCATTACTGAAACTGCTTCAAAACTGATTGTGGATGTTATTTCTCAGGGAAGTACCATTTCTGAGAATGAACAGTCGAAATTATTTGAGGCTTTTATGAGGGGGAATAATGCACAGAATATTTCGGGTTCCGGATTGGGACTTCGGATTGTAAAAAGAATTTTAGAATACCATGGTGCAGATATTATTTACTCTTCTCCATCGGAAAATATTAACAAGTTTAGTGTGATATTTTCTAAAATTTAATTTTTTTTTAAGGCTCATTTAAGTTCGTTTTAATCATGTCTTAGCACTTTTGTTTTCATAAAATTGAAAGAATGAACAAAATTGCAGGATTGTTTGTTGTCATTTCCTCATTCATGACAGCACAACAGCAAATGTCTCTTCTGGATTGCGAAAAAGCTTTCCAGACGAACAACCTTCAGCTGCTGGCCCAGCAGTATAATATCAACATGGCCGATGCTGATATTTTACAGGCTAAGATCTGGGATCTTCCACAATTGAGCGGGCAGATCAATGCCTATAATCCTGAAGGTAAGAAAGTGTTTGATGTTGGACACGCAAAGGGAGCACAGGTTACCCAGCTCATCTATATGGGTGGAAAAAAGAAAAACGAAATTGCATTTGCAAAATCTAACAAAGAACTGGCTCAACTTCAATTTTCCCAACTTCTCGTTGACCTCAAAACACAATTGCATACTACTTATTATAATCTCTACTTCCAAAAATTAAAGTTGGAAAATATCAATAAGCAATTGGGGTATATGAAAGAACTTTTGAGCGCTTATAAGGTCCAGTCTGCAAAGGGAAATGTATCGCTTAAAGATGAAGTGAGGTTGCAGAGTATTGTAATTCAGCTAAATAACGACAAAGTAGAAATCAATAAAAATATTCTGGATGTTGAACAAAATTTAAAAGTTTTAACCGGAATTACGGAAGATATAGAACCTGAGCTTTCTGAGGCTGAGGCACGGGAAATTTTGGCTACCCAACCCATCGGAGATGAAGAAGATCTAAAGCGAAAAGCATTGGAGAATAATGCAGATTATCAATATAACATGAAGTTAATTGATAATAGCAAACTCTATGCTCAATGGCAGAAATCTTTAAATGTTCCGGATATTAATGTGGGAGCCGGATGGGATCAGAATGGAGGAACATTCAAAAATGAGATCAATTTAATGGTAGGGATTCCATTACCCTTATGGAAAAGCAATCAGGGAAATGTTGAAAAAGCAAATTACGCTATCCAACAGAACCAAAAAAATGCAGAGTATCAAAAACTCAATTTGGAAACAAAAGTGCAATCCTTGTACAGAACATGGAAAAATCAATATGATCAATTAGCAGAAATTAAAGCAACAGATCTCAATAATCTGGATCTTGTTTATAATGGAATGTTAAATAATTTCAGAAAGGGAAATGTAAGCCTTATTGAGTTTACTGACTTTATGGAAAGTTACAGACAAACTGCCCTTCAGATCTATGATATGAAAAATGATATCATCCAATCGGCTGAACAACTTAATCAGCTAGTACAAACTAAAATCTTCTATTAAAAAAATGAAAAAATATATAATTGTATTATTTGTAGCCATTGCATTATTGTCCTGCTCAAAAAAAGAAGAACAGAAAGTGGCAATGCCGAAAGGTTTTGAACTAAGCAATACTATGCTTAAATCGATCGTCCTTGCAAAAGTTGAGAAGAAGTACATTCAGGATAATTATAATTTTTACGGTAAAATATCCGCAGATCAAAACAGTTACATCGATGTATACCCTTTGGTAGGAGGAAATGTTTTAAGTGTCAATGTGGAATTGGGTGATCATGTAACGAAGGGTCAGGTTTTGGCGACAATCAGAAGTACTGAGCTTGCTGAGGTACAGAAAGATGTAAGTGATGCAAAAACGGATCTGGTCGTTGCTCAGAACAATCTTCGTGTGGCCAAGGAAATGTACGAAGGTAAGCTTAATACTGAAAGAGATGTTCTGGAAGCCAAGAGCCAGCTGCAAAAGGCACAGGACCAACTGCAGAGAGCGAGTGCGATAAGTACGGTTTATAATGTGAAAAAAGGAAATATCTATAATGTTTTAGCTCCTATCAGTGGATACATTGTTCAAAAAAATATCAATAAGGATATGCAGCTTAGAACAGATAGGAGTGATAATATTTTTGACGTAGCCAATACAACCAATGTATGGGCAATTATGAACGTTAATGAATCGGATATTGATAAAATAAGTCTTGGAATGAAGGCTGAAGTTTCTACATTGTCATATCCTGACAAGGTGTTTTATGGGAAAATTGATAAAATATTTAAAATTATCGATCCTCAAACCAACGCCATGCAGGCGAGAGTTGTTTTGGACAATGCAAGCGGGCTGCTGATTCCTGATAGTAAAGCAACAATCAAAGTTTCAACTTCCGAAAATGATATGGCATTAACGGTTCCTTCCAAGGCGGTTATTTTTGATGATAACAGAAGTTTTGTGGTGGTTTTTAAATCCAGAACTAATCTTAAGGTTAAAGAAGTTAAGGTTTTGAAGCAAGTAGGTGATACAACATATATATCTGATGGATTAGTTGAGGGGGAACAGGTAATTACCGAGAATCAATTGCTGATTTATCGTTCTCTTAATAACTAAATCAAAGTCATTTTTTTAAACGGCTTTTCGAGTCATCAATTTAAACTATTATGAATAAATTCATTAAAAATATAATTGCTTTTTCGCTTAAAAATAAAGCGTTCACCTTCATATGGGTCGCAATTTTGGCCATTTCGGGTTTTATCAGTTTCAAAAACATGCCGATTGAAGCATTTCCGGATGTAACCAATACCCAGATTGTGATTATCACCCAATGGAACGGACGAAGCGCAGAAGAAGTAGAACGTTTTGTAACGACACCCATAGAATTGGCAATGAGTCCGGTTCAGAAAAAGACAAGTGTACGAAGTACCACCATGTTTGGTCTTTCGATTGTAAAGATTCTGTTCGATGATGGGGTGGACGATACTTTTGCCAGAAATCAGGTTAATAACCAACTACGAACTATAAGCCTTCCTGATGCGGTAGATCCCGAAGTACAACCACCCTACGGACCAACCGGTGAGATTTTCAGGTACACACTGGAGAGTAAAAATAAAGATTCCCGGGAACTATTAACCTTGCAAAACTGGGTAGTGGATCGTGCTTTAAGGGGAGTGCCAGGTGTGGCTGATATTAATGTTTTTGGTGGACAGGATAAAGTTTTTGAATTAAGTATTGATCCGCGGGCATTGGATAAATACAACCTGACCCCGCTTCAGGTCTACGATGCTGTTACAAAGAGCAATTTGAATGTGGGAGGAGATGTTATTGAAAAGAACGGACAGGCTTATGTAGTACGGGGAATCGGTTTGGTTAAATCGGTGGCTGATATTGGAAATATTACGATTGAAAATGATAGCGGTAACCCTGTTTTGGTAAAAAATGTCGCTGATGTTCATGAAAGCTCAATGCCAAGAGTAGGACAGGCAGGACTGAATAACCACGAAGACACAGTGGAAGGTATTGTCGTAATGAGAAAAGGGGAAAATCCGCGTGAAGTTTTGGTAGGTGTAAAAGCCAAGATCAAAGAGCTTAATGAGAAAATTCTTCCGAAAGATGTGAAGATGGTTACATTCTATGACAGGGATAACCTGATGGATTTCACAACCCGTACCGTAATGCATAACCTTATCGAAGGAATTGTGCTTGTTACTGTAATGGTTCTGATCTTTATGGCAGATTGGAGAACTACGTTGATTGTTTCTATTATTATTCCATTGTCATTATTATTTGCGTTTTTATGTCTGAAGCTAGCGGGAATGAGTGCGAACCTTCTTTCATTAGGTGCTGTGGATTTTGGGATTATTATTGATGGAGCCGTCGTCATGGTAGAAGGTATTTTTGTAATGCTTGATCATAAAGCCCATAAATATGGAATGGAGAAGTTCAATAAACTGGCTAAAGGAGGATGGATAAAACAAACAGGAACAGGCTTGGGTAAAGCGATATTCTTTTCCAAACTTATTATCATTACCTCTTTGATCCCTATTTTCTCATTTCAGAAAGTGGAAGGTAAGATGTTTTCACCTCTGGCATTTACATTGGGATTTGCTTTGACAGGAGCATTAATATTTACTTTAACATTAGTACCCGTTCTTACCCATATCCTTTTAAATAAGAATGTAAAAGAAAAAAATAATCCTTTTGTGAACTTCTGGGACCGGATTGTTTTAAAAGGATTTCGCTATACTTTTAAACATAAGAAGATGAGCTTAATCGTTGCCATTTCATTTTTGGTCGTTACTTTGTTTTCGGGGAAATTTCTGGGAACTGAATTTTTGCCACAGCTTAATGAAGGATCTTTATGGATCACCGCCGAAATGCCAATGAGCTCTTCTCTGAAAGAATCCTTAAAGACCGCAGATCTTTTGAAGAAAGATATTATGAGCTTTTCGGAAGTTACGGATGTTCTTGCACAAACTGGGAGAAGTAATGACGGAACAGATCCTAATGGATTTGGTTTTGTTCAATTCGCTGTAAATTTGAAACCCCGGGAAGAATGGAAGCGGAAAATTTCATACGATGAACTGATCAAAGAGATTGATAATAAACTAAGAAATTATCAGGGAATCACATTTAATTATTCACAGCCTATTTCTGATAATGTTGCTGAGGCGGTAGCCGGCTTCAAAGCCGAAAACGGGATCAAGATTTATGGGGATAATCTTCAGACTTTGGATCGATTGGCTGAAGAGGTTCTGAAAGAAATAAAAAATGTAGATGGAGTAAAAGATCCGGGAATCATAAAGAATATAGGCCAGCCGGAGGTAAGTGTGGTGTTGGATAGAGATAAAATGGCAGCCTACGGTGTAATGCCTGCTGACGCACAGGCTGTTCTTGAGATGGCTTTTGGAGGTAAAACAGCTTCCGAAATGTTTGATGGAGAGCGTAAATTTCCAATAAGATTGAGATATTCCCAGGAGTATAGAAAAGATGAAAATGATATTGCTTCATTGATGGTTCCTACACAAGATGGGGCAAAAATACCGCTAAAGGAAATAAGTAATATTGTTAAGAATAATGGGGCAGCATTCATTTATAGAGATGATATCAAACGATACATTGGTGTAAAATTCTCTATCCGTGACCGTGACCTGGGAAGCACAATTGCCGATGCTCAGAAAAAGGTAGCTAAAATAGAGCTTCCAGAAGGATATTCTATAGGATGGACCGGGCAGTTTGAAAATCAGCAAAGAGCCTCTCATCGCCTGGCACAGGTAGTTCCTGTGAGTATCCTCATGATTTTCTTCCTGTTGTTTATACTCTTCGGAAACATAAAAGATTCTCTTTTGGTACTTGCTAATGTACCGTTTGCATTAATCGGTGGAATCATAGCACTTCATGTAACGAGAATGAACTTTGGGATCTCTGCAGGTGTGGGTATGATTGCACTTTTGGGAATTTGTATACAGAATGGAGTAATCCTTATTAGTGAATTTCACCAAAATATTAAAAATGGTCTGGCATTGGATGAAGCAATAATGACCGGAGTGAAATCCAGGACAAGACCAGTCATCATGACCGCTTTGATGGCTTCTATAGGGCTTTTACCTGCAGCTTTATCTACAGGTATTGGTTCTGAATCTCAGAAACCACTGGCGATTGTTATTATTGGAGGATTAATTACAGCTACGGTACTTACTTTACTTATTTTTCCAATTATTTTCTGGATTTTCAACAGAACTAAAAAGTCAACGTCAATTTAATTGACTGCTGAATATGATGTAAAATATTTGAAGCCTGTAAAACATATGTTTTACAGGCTTCAATTTAGTTCGACGAATTGAAAAAAAAATTATATTTGCAAACATAATAAACACATTCCCTCATTAAAACACGATAATCCCCTTGATGAAACGCTATCAGAATAATATACTCCTGTTGTTTGGATTCTTTGGTATACTTCTACCTCTTCAATTATTTTTTAAAATAAGTCTGGAAGAACCCTATCCGTCATTTAACTTTCCTGGGTTTGCTTCTCTTCCGGTTAAAGAAGAAAGATATATTACATTTACAAAAACCACTGCTCAGGTTTTTTTTAAAGACGGAACGAATACTGTTTTAGTGAAAAATAGTTATCTGGGAGAGAAAATTCCAAGAACCATCCAGGTTACATTGATTAAAAATCTGCTTTTTCCCAAAGAATATCCGATACTTGATGCACGGATCAATTCTTTACCAGCTTATAAAAAGGAATTGTATTTACTCAAAAAATCTATTCTTAACAGGAATATTAAAAAAGTTAATTTGGAAGAAAGTAAGGCTTTTGTTATCAAAAAATTGAAAGAAAATTTTCCGGATAAAGAGGTCTCGGAGATCCTCGTTACCAATGAAAACAAAGATTTTGACATTGCGACGAAACAGCTTACTAACCGGATAACAAAAGACACATTGATCAACTTCAAGTTCTAACAAACATAATGATTGAAAAAATTAAAAAACTGGTCTTTACAAGCTATAAGCCTAGTTACGAATTTTTAGCTTTTTACAGAATTTTTTTCTCTGTGTACTTATTATGGATGGGGATTTCCAATGCGGATTGGGTGTCTTATATTCCTGCTAGTGCGATGCAGCCGCCAATAAGCATTTTATCTTTTACGGATACTGTTCCCGCGTCATGGCTTTTTACGGTTTGTTATTACGGCATGTATTTGTGCCTGTTACTTATTTTAATAGGCTTTAAGCCAAGAGTATTTGCCATAACTTATATGGTCGTTTATCTTATAACCAGTAATTATGCTTTTTCTTTTGGTAAAATTGACCATACTTTTGTTTATGCCTTACCTATTGTAGTGATGGCTTTTTCACCATGGAATACTACTTATAGTTTTTTTCCGGAGCCTGAAAAAGAAACCGATATACTTTCGAGATCCTGGCCAATGTTTCTGCTTAGTATGTTTTTGGGATTTGGAATTTTTACGGCTGGCCTTGCTAAAATTTTAGGAGGCTGGCTTAATACGGATATACAGAGCACACAGATTTTTTTCTATCAATACCGATATGGAGTAGGGTGGCATGATTTGATGTCTGATACGTTTGATAAGATCAACTCCCGGTTTTTCTGGGAATTTCTGGACTATAGTACTGTAATTTTTGAATCTGTTTTTATTATTGCTTTTTTAAAGCCGAAGTTTTTCAGATTGATGATATTAATAACTCTGTTTTTTCATTTAAATGTTCTTTTGATGTTTAATATAGCATTTACCTATGCTGTAGGATTCTATGCATTGTTTATTCCCACAAGGGTATTACCTTCAACATTTAAAATGAAAATCAAAAACTTTTTGCAGGCTGTATTCCGGCCTAACTATAAGTTGTTGGGAATTGCATTTGTGATTCTATACTTTTTACTTATTATCTTTTTTGATTGTAATGCGATCAATTACATTTTTAATCAATTCTTTAGCCTGTTTGGGTCTGCTTATGCTTCATCTTTAATTATTTTGGGAGGATCTTTCCTTTTTGGGGGATATCTTTTTATCCGGTCGTTGAGAAGTATATCTGATAAAAAAGGTTACAAATGATAATATTTTTCAGGTTTTACATAAAATTTAAAAAGTCCCGGAATGAACCTTCCGGGATTTCTTATTGTCAATAAATCGATAAGAATCTTTTTTACGATATTCTTCAGTGATTTTTTCACCAACCAGAATCTAAAATTATATGAAATCTTTTTCTTATTTACTCGCCTATTCATTATTTTTAATCTGCTATAATATTCAGAATTAATCAGATAGTTGAGATTTTAAAGAAAACGGTTGTGAGGATTTTTTCAATCGAGAAATTTGTGTAAATTTGCACTTCAATACATCGAAGTATAGTTAGGTTTGTAATTCTTTGGATTTGAATATTAAAATTTTTGAGAAAAAAGATTTTAGTATTTAAAAATTCATTATATTTGCACACCGAAAATTTGAATAAACAATAAATAAATAATTTAAATCATGGCAAAGGAAACGTTTAATCGTAACAAACCACACTTGAACATTGGTACTATTGGTCACGTTGACCATGGTAAAACTACTCTTACTGCAGCGATCAGTGCTGTATTGGCTAGTAAAGGTCTTGCTGAGAAAAAAGACTTCTCTGCAATTGACTCTGCTCCAGAAGAAAAAGAAAGAGGTATCACTATTAATACTGCTCACATCGAATACGAAACTGCAAACAGACACTATGCTCACGTTGACTGTCCAGGTCACGCGGATTACGTAAAGAACATGGTAACTGGTGCTGCTCAGATGGATGGAGCGATCTTAGTATGTGCTGCAACTGATGGACCAATGCCTCAAACAAGAGAACACATCCTACTTTGCCGTCAGGTAAACGTACCTAGAATTGTTGTGTTCATGAACAAAGTTGATATGGTGGATGATGCTGAGTTATTAGAGCTTGTTGAGCTTGAGCTTAGAGATCTATTATCTACTTACGAATATGACGGAGATAACTCTCCAGTAATCCAAGGTTCTGCTCTTGGTGCTCTTACTGCTGCTACAGCTGCTACTCCTCAAACTGATGATCAGTGGTTCAAAACTGTAGAAGAATTAATGGATGCTGTTGATACTTGGATCGAGCTTCCTGTAAGAGATCAGGATAAGCCATTCTTGATGCCAATTGAAGATGTATTCTCTATTACAGGTAGAGGTACTGTAGCAACTGGTAGAATCGAGGCTGGTGTTATCAACACAGGTGATCCTGTAGATATCGTTGGTATGGGTGATGAAAAATTAACTTCTACAATTACAGGGGTTGAGATGTTCAGAAAAATCCTAGATAGAGGTGAAGCTGGTGATAACGTAGGTCTATTGTTGAGAGGTATTGAAAAAACTGACATCAAGAGAGGTATGGTTATCGCTAAGAAAGACTCTGTTAAGCCACACAAAAAATTCAAAGCTGAGGTTTATATCCTTTCTAAAGAAGAAGGTGGACGTCACACTCCATTCCACAACAAATACCGTCCTCAGTTCTACGTAAGAACTACTGACGTTACAGGTGAGATCTTCTTACCAGAAGGTGTAGAAATGGTAATGCCTGGTGATAACTTAACAATCACTGTAGAATTGTTACAACCAATCGCTCTTAACGTAGGTCTTAGATTTGCGATCAGAGAAGGAGGTAGAACAGTTGGTGCTGGTCAGGTTACTGAAATCTTAGATTAATATCTTAAATAAATAAAGCTTCCGTAAGGAATTTCTTTACGGAGCTTTAATCTACGGGCATCGTCCAATGGTAGGATACCGGTCTCCAAAACCGTTGATCAGGGTTCGAATCCTTGTGCCCGTGCAAATAATAATTATGAGTTCATTTATCGATTTTTTAAAAGGTTCTTATAACGAATTCAGACATAAAGTTGAATGGCCAAAATGGGCTGATCTGCAATCATCTACAATTGTAGTTACTATTGCAACAGTTATTCTGGCATTATTTACCTTTGGAGTTGACGAATTGTTTTCAAAAGCAATAAGCAACATAATAGGAATGCTAATTAACGTGTTCAACTAAAAAAGTATTTTCCCATAATGAGCGAATTGAAATGGTATGTGCTGAAAGCAATCAGCGGACAGGAAAATAAAGTGAAAAACTACATTGAGACAGAAATCAAACGCTTAGGCTTTGAGCAGTACGTTACTCAGGTAGTGATTCCTATGGAAAAGGTTATTCAACTTAGGAATGGAAAAAAGGTTCCTAAAGAAAGACCTTACTATCCTGGTTACTTAATGGTTGAAGCAGATTTAATGGGGGAAATACCTCACATTATTAAGAATATTCCAGGGGTAATATCATTCTTAAGCTTAACTAAAGGGGGAGACCCTGTTCCCATGAGAAAGTCTGAAGTTAACAGAATGCTTGGAAGAATGGATGAGTTATCAGAATTTGCTACCGACCTTGAAATTCCATATGTAGTTGGAGAGAACGTAAAAGTAATTGACGGACCTTTCAACGGATTCAATGGAACAGTTGAAAAAATTCTGGAAGATAAAAAGAAAATTGAAGTTTCTGTTTTAATCTTTGGTAGAAAAACTCCAATGGAACTTAGCTACATGCAAGTAGAAAAAGTATAATAAATACTTATAATATATAAGCCACTCTAGATCTAGAGTGGCTTTTTTTATTTATTTCAGATATTTATAGATTCTCAGAAATAATGTTGTTTTAAGTTAAAATAAGTTTGTTGTTTATTTTATGCTTTATCCAAGCGTGTTTCACATAGTTATTTAATTAAAACTAAATGTTTAGATTAAAAAATAAATTGTGTGGCATACTTATTGTGAAGTATATCTCCGAAAAACATAAATGGCTTTCTAATGTGGTGATTTTTAACCTTATACTAGGTTAGGGTCATTGTTTTGAATTCCTGGATTGTTTTTTTAACAATAATTTAAACACTAATTCAATGACGAAAATTATTTCGATGGTACTTTGTACAAGTACCATTGTACTGATGAATGCACAGGCTACAGGAAAAGTAGGGATTAATACTAAAATGCCCGAAAAAGAACTATCTGTAAACGGAACAATGAAAACATCGGGAATGTTTTTTAAAGATCCGATAGAGAAATTAGGAGCCACTGAAAACTATACTTTTATCATTAAGTCTCCCGCTCCTGAAAACAAGATTACTGCATACAATGATTCTTTTGTACCCAATTCACCGGCGCCAATTAATCTTATCCAGTATAAGATAGCCTGTGATCCGAGAGATAAGGATTGGGTTAACCAGTATGATACGAAGATCAATTCAGATAAGTTTCTGGTGGTTATTTCTTCTTTTGGTTTTACGCAACCGGTACGAACCAACAGTCCGGACTGGATAACTCCGGTTCCCCAGATATATGCTTACTATAATAATGGAACCTGGAAATTAAAGGCAGACTACCAAGGTTTTGCTCCCGCTTCCAATTTGCCGGCAGGAGAGTGGACTCTTAACTTACTGGTATTTGACAGAGCTTATGCTAAAGAAATCAATAAAACACAAGCGATGGGTGCTTCCACTACAGGATCTGCATCATCTCCTTTAATCCAATAAAAACATTTACATAATGAAAAAAATCACCATACTATTTTTTATGGCTTATGCCTTCATGGCTACCAAAGCCCAGGTGGGAATCAATACAAGCAATCCTCAGGGAACCTTAGATGTTGTAGGAGGAACACTGGTTGAATCTTATATTATAGATACCACGAATTCTCCTGCGACGGGAAATTATTTTCTTCTTACAAGGTCAAAGGATACCACGCCTGTTGGTAAAGTTAAGATGCTTGATATTTCACTGAGAGATGTAGCTCCCGTAAACACATACAATGTTATCCTGAAAAATGTGAAACAAGATGAAGTTGTTAACCTGAATACAGGATTGGATGCTAATAAATATGTAGTCGCTATTACTGGTGCAGTATTTAGTGACGCTGTTTCAGCAGCAAATACTTCCACCACTCCAAAATCATATGGAGCCTATTCTACAGAGATAACTAAGGTTGTGAGCGGAGCCAATACTTATCACGGCATTAACCTTTCTTTTAAAGGTGCAGGAACTGTGTCTTCTAAAAATGGAACATGGACACTAACTTTGAATGTATACGAAAGATCATTGATTAAAGACTGGGGCACATTTACCGGATCGGTTTCAGCTTCGGCTTCACCAGGATATTCAGGAGTATCAACTAACACCCCAGCAGGACTTCAATAAAAAACTTATGAAAAAGAAATTGTATATCATCAGTATGGCTTGCATGGGAATAATCATGCATGCACAAACCGGAAATGTAGGAATCAAAACAACAACTCCGACAGAAACACTGGACGTAAACGGGGATTCCTTTACAAATTCCTTATATATGAGAAATCCGGGAGAACCAACCTCTACGGGAGGTCACTTTCTGGCTACTTCTCAAAATTCATTGCAGATATATGATCCTAATCTGGAGAGCAGCGGATTGTTTAATTATATTAAACTTACCCTTACAGGGGTACCAGGTGCAGGAATTACGGATTATGATACAAAGATCGATGCCGATAATTTCCTTTTGGTTCCTCACAACTATTCATTTAAGCTTAATGACGGAACAACCAGTGTTGCTTTGGATTATAAAGATAACGGGATTAATGATAATGCACAGGGGTCTCCTAATGTGGTTGCATTTAAAAGCAATGGTACCTGGCATTTGAAGGCCGGATTTACAGACAGCAAGTTAATTGCTTTTACATCAGCTAATCCTTCCAGAACTTATAATAACTTTACTGTAGAGTTTTATTTAATGGTTTACAAGAGATTGATCACTAAGCAGAATATCGGCGATATTAATACTGATCTTGGCGGAACAAATGGATCTGCACAAACAATTAATAAACCATCAGGGTTTTAGAAAAAAATAATTTTAAAATAAGAAACCATATTCTAGTAAAGGATATGGTTTTTTTCTTCTATTGATATGGGTTACAGTCAGAAATAGATTTTTTATTCTTGAAAATTCTGTAAAAACTTTCTAAAAATCAATCGATTCCATTTGCTATTTCAAAAATATTTTATAATTTTGCAGTCCGAAAAGTAGGTTTACTATATGTGAGTGCGGTAACCTGCTGAATAATAAATGCTTCCAAACTCATTAATTATTCAAATTTAAAAAACAAAAAATGGCTAAAAAAGTCTTTAAAATGGTAAAGCTTCAGGTGAAGGGAGGGGCTGCAAACCCGTCTCCACCAGTAGGTCCTGCATTAGGTTCTGCCGGTGTAAACATCATGGAGTTTTGTAAACAATTTAACGGAAGAACTCAGGATAAGCCTGGGCAAGTTTTGCCAGTAGTAATTACTGTATACGAAGACAAATCTTTTGAATTCGTAATTAAAACTCCTCCAGCTGCAATTCAGTTAATGGATGCTGCAAAAATTAAAGGAGGTTCCGGAGAACCAAACAGAAACAAAGTAGGTTCTGTATCTTGGGATCAGGTAAAGAAAATCGCAGAAGACAAAATGGTAGACCTTAACTGTTTTACATTGGACTCTGCTCTTTCTATGGTTGCAGGTACTGCTAGATCTATGGGATTGAGAGTAACAGGAGCTAAACCAACTAACGCTTAAAACTTAGAGAAATGGCAAAATTAACAAAAAAGCAAAAGGAAGCTTTAAGCAAAGTAGAAAAAGGAAGAGCTTACAATCTTGAAGAAGGTTCTGCTCTTGTGAAAGAAGTAAACACTGCAAAGTTTGATGCTTCTGTAGATATCGCTGTAAGATTGGGTGTAGATCCAAGAAAAGCAAACCAAATGGTTAGAGGTGTAGTATCTCTTCCTCACGGAACTGGTAAAGATGTTAAAGTATTAGCTCTTGTAACACCAGATAAAGAAGCTGAAGCTAAAGAAGCTGGAGCTGATTATGTAGGTCTTGACGAATATTTACAAAAAATCAAAGATGGTTGGACTGATGTTGACGTGATCGTTACGATGCCAGCTGTTATGGGTAAATTAGGACCTTTAGGTAGAGTATTAGGACCAAGAGGTCTTATGCCAAACCCTAAGTCAGGAACTGTAACAATGGAAATTGGTAAAGCAGTAACTGAAGTAAAATCAGGTAAGATTGATTTCAAAGTAGATAAATATGGTATTATCCATGCAGGTATTGGTAAAGTATCTTTCGATGCTGCTAAGATCAAAGAAAATGCTCAGGAATTAATCCAGACATTGATCAAAATGAAACCAACTGCTGCTAAAGGTACATATGTAAAAAGCATTTATTTGTCTTCTACAATGAGCCCGGGGATTGCAATTGATACAAAATCTGTAAACTAATATAAATCCTTAAGACAATGACAAAAGACCAAAAAGTTGTAGCAATACAAGAGATCAAAGATTTGCTTCAGGATGCAAAAGTAGTATACGTAGCAGATTTAGAAGGGTTGAACGCTGCTAAGTCTTCAGATTTCAGAAGACAGGCTTTCAAACAAAATATCAAAGTAAAAGTGGTAAAAAATACACTTTTACAAAAAGCAATGGAGCAGATTGACGGAGTAGATTACTCTGAAATGTTCCCTACTTTCAAAGGGAATTCTGCGATTATGATTGCTGAAACAGCGAATGCTCCTGCAAAATTAATCCAAGGATTCAGAAAGAAAGAAGAAAAGCCGGCTTTAAAATCTGCTTATCTTCAGGAAACTTTCTATGTTGGAGACGAAAATCTAGGTACACTTGCTAATATCAAGTCTAGAGAAGAAATGATCGGAGAAATCATCGGATTACTTCAATCTCCAATTCAAAGAGTTGTTTCTGCTCTTCAAAACAAACCTGAAACAGTAGAAGCTAAAGCTGAAGAAGCTGCTGCACCTGCTGTAGAAGAAACTCCTGCTGAGGCAGCTCCTGAAGCTCCTGCTGCAGAAAGCACTGAAGAAACTCCAAGTGCTGAATAATTGGACTCAAAAAATTAAATAAAATAATCAACAAAAAACATTACAACAATGTCAGATTTAAAAAATTTAGCTGAAACGCTAGTAAACTTAACAGTAAAAGACGTAAATGAATTAGCTGCTATCCTTAAGGATGAGTACGGAATTGAGCCAGCTGCTGCTGCAGTAGTAGTTGCAGGTGGAGGTGCAGGTGAAGCTGCTGAAGAAAAAACTGAATTCGACGTAATTCTTAAGTCTGCAGGTGCTTCTAAATTAGCTATCGTTAAATTAGTAAAAGATTTAACTGGTGCTGGTCTTAAAGAAGCTAAAGATATCGTAGATGGTGCTCCTGCTCCAATCAAAACTGGTATCTCTAAAGACGAGGCTGAAGCTCTTAAGAAGCAATTAGAAGAAGCTGGTGCTGAAGTAGAATTGAAATAATTCAAGTTACCTTACAAATATAAACCTGGACCTCGGTCCGGGTTTTTTTATGGAATAGAATCATCAAGTAGATAGATTGATCTACTGGTTATTGTAAGCAGTATTGAGTAGATTTGAGTACTAATTGTTACGGCTTATTTACATTGAGGACATCTGTAATATAGTTTGTGTTAATATATTATAGAATAAATGTTGTGAATGTGGATAACTTTTTGTATCTTTGCTCCTCTTTTGGCGCTAATAATTGTTTGTAAATCTATAAAATATTGTAAATCAACTCTTTCATGGTAATGAAAGGGATTTTATGTTTATAGATATTGCGGCGTTTCTGCCTCAAAAGTATTAAAAATATTTTGCATTACGCTGTGAAAAGATATACCAGTGTTGCAGTTAGAAGTTGGATTAAAGACTTTTAGAATAAAGAACAAAGAATAAAGACCGATAATTGCGCCAAAATTTTCACGCTTATTCTTGCTCTTACCTCTTCTCTCTTTTTGTCTTCTTCTGATATTTTTTTATAAATCAAAATATTTTTTAACCCTTCTTAAAAGTTTTATGAGTAAAACAGCAGCATCAATTAGGGGGAATCAGAGAATTAATTTCTCATCAGCAAAAGGAAAAATTATCACTCCAGACTTCTTGGATATCCAATTAGAGTCTTTTAAGGAGTTTTTCCAGCTTGATACCCTTCCTGAAGACAGGAAAAAAGAAGGTCTTCACAAGACTTTCCAGGAAAATTTCCCAATTACAGATTCAAGAAACCAATTCGTATTGGAATTCTTAGATTATCTGGTAGATTCTCCACGTTATTCAATCGACGAGTGTGTGGAAAGAGGTTTAACGTATTCAGTTCCTCTTAAAGCAAGACTTAAGTTGTATTGTACAGATCCTGAGCATGAGGATTTCCAAACAGTAGTTCAGGATGTATATTTAGGGCCGGTTCCTTATATGACGCCTAGTGGTTCTTTCATCATCAATGGTGCTGAGAGAGTTATTGTTACCCAGTTACACCGTTCTCCTGGTGTATTCTTCGGGCAGACTTACCACGCAAACGGAACCAAACTGTATTATTCAAGAATTATTCCTTTTAAAGGATCTTGGATGGAATTTACTACGGATATCAATAGCGTAATGTATGCGTATATCGACCGTAAGAAAAAATTACCATTAACTACTCTACTTAGAGCTATCGGATTTGAATCTGATAAGGATATTCTTCAGATTTTCGACCTTGCGGAAGAAGTGAAAGTATCTAAAGCTGCTCTTAAAAAAGTAGAAGGAAGAACATTAGCTGCGAGAGTATTGAACACATGGTTCGAAGATTTCGTAGATGAGGATACGGGTGAAGTTGTTTCTATTGAGAGAAACGAAATCATCCTGGACAGAGAGACTATTCTTGAAAAAGAACATTTAGATCTTATTCTTGATGCTGGTGTGAAATCTATTTTGATTCACAAAGAAAACAGCAATGAATTCTCTATCATCCAGAATACATTACAAAAAGACCCTACCAACTCTGAAAAAGAAGCGGTAGAATACATCTATCGTCAGTTAAGAAATGCAGATCCGCCAGATGAGGAGACCGCTAGAGGAATTATTGAAAAATTATTCTTCTCTGAGCAGAGATACTCATTAGGAGAAGTAGGACGTTACAGATTGAACAAAAAGTTAGGTCTTAATATTCCTACGACAACTGAAGTTCTTACTAAAGAAGATATCATTGCGATTGTAAGACATTTGATCGAATTGGTAAATTCTAAAGCAGAAGTTGATGATATCGACCACTTATCAAACAGAAGAATTAAAACTGTTGGTGAGCAATTAGCAGGTCAGTTCGGTGTTGGTCTTTCAAGAATTGCAAGAACAATCAAGGAAAGAATGAACGTTAGAGATAACGAAATCTTTACACCGCTTGATCTTGTTAATGCTAAGACTTTAACCTCTGTAATTAATTCATTCTTTGGTACCAACCAGCTTTCTCAGTTCATGGACCAGACTAACCCATTGTCAGAGATTACTCACAAGAGAAGATTATCTGCACTAGGGCCTGGTGGTTTATCAAGAGAAAGAGCAGGTTTCGAGGTTCGTGACGTTCACCATACTCACTATGGAAGAATTTGTCCGATTGAAACTCCGGAAGGACCAAACATTGGTTTGATTTCTTCTTTGGGAATCTATGCAAAGATTAACAATTTAGGTTTCATCGAAACTCCATATAGAAAAGTAGAAGACAGTAAGATTGATCTTAATGCAGCTCCTATCTATCTTAATGCAGAAGATGAAGAAGATAAAGTAATTGCTCAGGCAAACGTTGAATTGAATGACAACGGTGAATTCGTTACAGACAGGATTATTGCAAGACTGGATGGAGATTACCCGGTAGTTGAACCTTCTCAGGTTAATCTTATTGACGTAGCACCAAACCAGATCTCTGGTATTTCGGCTTCATTAATTCCATTCCTGGAGCATGATGATGCGAACCGTGCATTGATGGGATCTAACATGATGCGTCAGGCTGTTCCTCTATTGAAGCCACAGGCTCCGATCGTGGGTACAGGGCTTGAGCAACAAGTTGCAAGAGACTCAAGAATTTTGATCAACGCTGAAGGTACAGGTACTGTAGAGTATGTAGATGCAGATAAGATCACTATTAAATATGAAAGAAGCGATGACGAAGATTTAGTATCATTCGAATCAGCTACTAAAACATATAACCTAACTAAGTTTAGAAAAACCAACCAAAGTACAACGATTACTCTGAGACCAAACGTAAGAGTAGGTGAAACAGTAGAAAAAGGACAGGTACTTTGTGATGGTTATGCTACTGAAAACGGAGAATTAGCTCTTGGTAGAAACTTGGTGGTTGCGTTCATGCCTTGGAAAGGATATAACTTCGAGGATGCGATCGTAATCAATGAAAAAGTTGTTCGTGAAGACTGGTTTACATCAATCCACGTAGACGAATACTCTCTTGAAGTTCGTGATACCAAATTAGGTATGGAAGAATTAACAGCAGATATTCCAAACGTTTCAGAAGAAGCGACTAAGGATCTTGATGAAAACGGTATGATCAGAATTGGTGCTGAAGTGAAGCCTGGTGATATTATGATTGGTAAAATCACACCTAAAGGTGAATCCGACCCAACTCCTGAAGAAAAACTTCTTAGAGCGATTTTTGGTGACAAAGCCGGTGATGTAAAAGATGCTTCATTAAAAGCAGATTCTTCATTAAGAGGTGTTGTGATCAACAAAAAATTGTTCTCAAGAAATATTAAAGATAAAAAGAAGAGAACTGAAGAAAAACTTAAACTTGAAGAAATTGAAAACACTTACAAGGCTAAGTTTGATGAATTGAGAAATACTTTAATTGAAAAATTAAATACTCTTGTAAGCGGTAAAACTTCTCAAGGGGTTCATAATGACCTTGACGAAGAAATTATCGGAAAAGGAGTGAAGTTTACTCATAAATTATTGACTTCAGTTGAAGACTATGTAAACGTTAGCGGAGCAGATTGGACTGTTGATAACGATAAAAATGAATTGATCAAGCAATTGATTCATAATTATAAAATCAAGTTCAATGATATCCAAGGGGTTAAAAACCGTGAGAAATTTGCAATTTCTATCGGAGATGAGCTTCCTGCAGGTATCATGAAGTTAGCTAAAGTTTATATTGCTAAAAAACGTAAACTGAATGTAGGAGATAAAATGGCAGGACGTCACGGTAATAAAGGGATTGTATCCAGAATTGTTCGTGAAGAAGATATGCCATTCCTTGAAGACGGAACACCGGTAGATATCGTATTGAATCCACTTGGGGTACCTTCCCGTATGAACATCGGACAGATTTATGAAACAGTTCTTGGATGGGCTGGTCAGAAATTAGGAATGACGTTCGCTACACCAATCTTCGATGGAGCAAGTCTTGAGCAGATTACTGAGTACACAGAAAAAGCAGGTCTTCCTAAATTCGGTAACACTCACCTTTATGACGGAGGTACCGGAGAAAGATTTACTCAGCCTGCTACTGTTGGGGTTATCTATATGTTGAAACTAGGACACATGGTAGATGATAAAATGCACGCACGTTCTATTGGTCCTTACTCATTGATTACTCAGCAGCCGTTAGGAGGTAAAGCTCAGTTCGGAGGTCAGAGATTCGGAGAGATGGAGGTTTGGGCTCTTGAAGCATTCGGAGCATCCAATATCCTTAGAGAGATCCTTACTGTGAAGTCGGATGACGTGATTGGTAGAGCAAAAACTTATGAAGCTATTGCAAAAGGTGAGTCTATGCCTGAACCAGGTATTCCGGAATCATTCAATGTATTGCTTCACGAGTTACAAGGTCTTGGATTAGACGTAAGATTGGAGGAGTAAATTAAAGATTTAATTACTAAAAATTAAAGAATTAATAAACTCCGAGATGATAAGAGAGAAAGTAATTTTAAATCTTTCAATCTTTTAATCTTTTAATCAAAATAAAAATTATGTCAAATAAAAATAAATCAAGTAGATTTAATAAAATAACCATCGGTTTAGCTTCTCCCGAATCCATTCTTCAGGATTCAAGAGGGGAGGTTTTAAAACCGGAAACTATTAACTACAGAACGCATAAGCCTGAAAGAGATGGTTTGTTCTGTGAAAAAATCTTTGGTCCTATTAAAGATTACGAATGTGCTTGTGGTAAGTACAAGAGAATTCGTTACAAAGGGATCGTTTGTGACCGTTGTGGGGTTGAAGTTACGGAGAAGAAAGTAAGAAGAGAGAGAATTGGACACATTAATCTTGTAGTTCCTATTGCTCACATCTGGTATTTCCGTTCTTTACCAAACAAAATCGGTTACCTATTAGGTATTCCTTCCAAGAAATTGGATATGATTATCTATTATGAAAGATATGTTGTAATCCAGCAGGGTATTGCTAAAAAATTGGACGGTTCCGACTTTGATAAAATGGAATTCTTAACAGAAGAGGAATACCTTGATATCATGGATACCCTTCCTGTTGAGAACCAATATCTTGATGATTCCGATCCTAACAAATTCATCGCCAAAATGGGTGCTGAAGCTGTTGAGGAATTATTAAAAAGAATCGATCTTGATGCATTATCTTTCGATCTGAGACACAAAGCTCACAATGAAGGTTCTAAGCAAAGAAGAACTGAGGCTCTGAAAAGATTAAATGTTGTAGAAGCATTGAGAGGTGCTAATACAAGAATGATCAACAGACCTGAGTGGATGATCATGCGTGTACTTCCGGTAATCCCACCAGAGTTAAGACCTTTGGTTCCATTGGATGGTGGACGTTTCGCTACTTCCGATTTGAATGACCTTTATAGAAGAGTTATTATCAGAAATAACCGTTTAAAGAGACTTTTAGAGATCAAAGCTCCGGAAGTAATCTTAAGAAACGAGAAGCGTATGCTTCAGGAATCAGTAGATTCATTATTCGATAATACAAGAAAATCTTCTGCGGTAAAATCTGAATCAAACAGACCATTGAAATCACTTTCTGATTCATTGAAAGGTAAGCAAGGTCGTTTCCGTCAGAACTTATTAGGAAAAAGGGTAGATTACTCTGCGCGTTCCGTAATTGTTGTAGGCCCAAACTTACAACTTCACGAGTGTGGTATTCCTAAAGATATGGCTGCGGAACTTTACAAACCGTTTATCATTAGAAAACTAATTGAAAGAGGGATTGTAAAAACAGTAAAATCTGCAAAAAGAATTATTGATAGAAAAGAACCTGTAGTTTATGATATCCTTGAAAATGTGATGAAAGGTCACCCTGTTCTACTGAACAGAGCACCTACGCTTCACAGACTTGGTATCCAGGCTTTCCAACCTAAGATGATCGAAGGTAAGGCAATCCAGCTACACCCGTTAGTAACAACGGCCTTCAATGCCGATTTCGATGGTGACCAGATGGCGGTACATTTACCGTTAGGCCCTGAAGCAATCCTTGAAGCTCAGTTATTAATGTTAGGTTCTCAGAATATTTTGAACCCGGCTAACGGTTCTCCAATCACGGTACCTTCTCAGGACATGGTTCTTGGTCTTTATTTCATGACTAAAGAATTGAGCTCTACTGAAGATATGAAAGTGAAAGGTGAAGGTTTAGCATTCTATTCTCCGGAGGAAGCAGAAATTGCTTATGCAGAAGGAAAAGTTTCTTTAAATGCTAAGGTAAGATGTAGATTACCTGTTAAAGAAAATGGAGAATTGGTTACAAGATTAATTGAAACATCTGTTGGTAGAATTTTATTCAACCAGATCGTACCTAAACAGGTTGGTTATATCAATGAACTTTTAACTAAGAAGTCATTGAGAAATGTTATTGGTAAAATTCTTGCCGATACAGACTTCCCTACAACGGTTAAATTCCTTGATGCAATGAAAGACCTAGGTTATTCTAACGCATTTAAAGGAGGTCTTTCGTTCTCACTTGGGGATATTGTGGTTCCTGCTGAGAAGAAGCAGATGGTTGCTCAGGCAATCGGAACTGTAGATGAGATTAGAGCCAACTATAACATGGGTCTTATCACAGATACAGAACGTTATAATCAGGTAATTGACGTTTGGACGAACACCAACGCAGGATTAACTGAAATGATCATGAGCAGAATGAAAACCGACCAAGGTGGTTTCAACTCTGTATACATGATGCTTGATTCTGGTGCGAGGGGTTCTAAAGAACAGATCCGTCAGTTATCAGGGATGAGAGGTTTGATGGCAAAACCGCAAAAAGCAGGTTCTACCGGTGCGGAAATCATCGAAAACCCGATCCTTGCAAACTTTAAAGAAGGTCTTTCGATCCTTGAGTACTTTATCTCTACCCACGGTGCACGTAAAGGTCTTGCGGATACCGCTCTTAAAACGGCCGATGCCGGTTACTTAACAAGAAGATTGGTAGACGTAGCTCAGGATGTTATCGTTACAGAAGTAGATTGTGGTACTTTAAGAGGTACTGAAGTTACTGCTCTTAAGAAAAATGATGAGATCGTTGAGAAAATCTCTGAAAGAATTTTAGGTAGAGTTTCTCTTCATAACATCTATGATCCTGAAACAGATGAATTAATTGCTGAAGCAGATCAGGTAATCAACGAGCAGTTAGCGAGAAGAATTGAAGATGCAGGACTGGAAGCGGTTGAAGTTCGTTCACCATTAACTTGTGAAGCGAAGAAAGGTATCTGTGCTAAATGTTATGGTAGAAACCTTGCTACAGGTAAAATAATCCACATGGGTGAAGCGGTAGGTGTAATTGCAGCACAATCTATTGGGGAACCGGGAACTCAGTTAACATTGAGAACCTTCCACCAAGGAGGTACTGCGGGTAACGTATCAGAGAACCCATCAATCGTAGCAAGAAGAGATGGTATCGTTGAAATGGATGAAGTAAGAACAATTACTTCTGAAGATGAAAACGGAAATACAGCTGAAGTTGTAGTATCTCGTTCTACGGAATTCAGATTGGTTGCTGACAACGAATCCAGAACTCCTTTAATGGTTGCTAACGTACCTTACGGTTCAGTATTGGCTGTAAAACCTGGTGATAAAGTGAAAAAAGGTGATGTGATCTGTAAATGGGATCCGTATAACGCGGTTATCATTGCGGAAACATCCGGTAAAGTAGAATATGAAGATATTATCCAGGGTATTTCATTCCAACTTGAAATTGACGAACAAACAGGATTCGAAGAGAAAGTAATCTCTGAATCCAGAAATAAGAAAGCCGTACCTACCTTGAAGGTGGTAGATTCTAAAGGTGTTGAGCAAAGAGCTTATAACTTACCGGTAGGAGCCCACTTAATGGTTAATGATGGTGAGAAAATTAAGGCTGGTAAAGTCTTGATCAAGATCCCAAGAAAATCTGCAAAAGCAGGGGATATCACCGGAGGTCTTCCAAGGGTAACCGAATTATTCGAAGCAAGAAACCCTTCAAACCCAGCGGTTGTTACAGAAATCGATGGAGTAGTTTCTTACGGAAAAATCAAGAGAGGTAACCGTGAACTTATTGTAGAGGCTAAGACTGGAGAAAGAAAGATTTATTTAGTAAAACTTTCCAACCAGATCCTTGTTCAGGAGAATGACTTCGTGAGAGCTGGTTCACCACTTTCTGACGGATCAATCACTCCAGACGATATCTTAAGAATTAAAGGTCCAACAGCGGTTCAGGAATATCTTGTAAATGAAATTCAGGAAGTTTACCGTTTGCAAGGGGTGAAAATCGATGATAAACACTTTGAAATTATCGTTAGACAGATGATGACAAAAGTATCTATTGTTGATGGAGGTGATACTCAATTCCTTGAAGGAGCTTTAGAACATAAATACGATTTCTTAGAAGAAAACAACAGAGTATTTGGTCTTAAAGTAGTTGTTGATGCTGGTGATTCTAAAGAATTCAGACCAGGTCAGATGATTACAGCGAGAGAATTGAGAGATGAAAACTCTAAATTGAAGCGTGAAGATCAAAATCTTGTTGAAGTGAGAGAAGCACTTCCTGCTACGGCTACGCCAGTATTGCAAGGGATCACAAGAGCGGCTCTACAAACTAAGTCATTCATGTCTGCAGCATCGTTCCAGGAAACCACTAAGGTTCTTAACGAAGCAGCAGTTGCTGGGAAAATTGATTTCCTAAGCGGTCTTAAAGAGAATGTAATTGTAGGACACAGAATTCCTGCAGGTACTGGTCTTAAAGAGTATCAGAATGTTATCGTAGGTTCTAAAAAAGAATTCGAAGATATTAACTAAAATGTATATAAAAGTTTCAGGATTCAAGTTTAAATTCTAAATTAGAGGCCTGAAACTTTTTAAACAAAAATATTTAAAGAAAACATGGACAATCAAAATCAAAATCCACAGGACGGAAACATCAACATCGAACTAAATGAAATGGTAGCGGCTGGAATCTATGCTAACTTAGCACTAGTAAACCACTCTCCATCTGAATTTGTAGTGGATTTCATCCAGTTAATGCCAGGTGTTCAGCAAGCTAAAGTAAGATCAAGAATCATTCTTGCTCCACTTCACGCTAAAAGAGTATTATCTGCTCTTCAACAGAACATTGCTAACTATGAGCAGCAATTCGGAGAAATCAAAGAAGTTGAGCCTTTCGTATTAGGTGGTAACAATGTACAAGCATAAGATTTTTCTTACATAAAACAACAAGATGCCTCAATGTATTGAGGCATTTTTTTATGCCTTATTTTAAGTGAAAATATTCGCATGATTATGATTCTCAGAAATAAATAGCCAATTCATTTAACTTAAATCAATAAAGGAATTTTTATTTATCATGACTTTAAATAAAGTAAATTATTCACAATTTAAATACAAATGATAAAAAATTAACATTTATTAAAGAATTCATTTTATATATTTGCTTTCTTATATAATTTGATATAAAATATGATAGATCATCAATTTATTAATAATAAATTCGGGTTTTTAGGCAATGATTTTATAAATGAAGTTCATCAACATGGCATCACAGATAAGATCAAAGCAAAAACTGAACTGATCGGTGAGGGGGAGAAAATCAAATTTATTCCTTTCATGATTTCAGGTTCTGTAAAAGTATATTGCCTTAACGATGGCCGTGAACTGATCTACTACTACGTAAGACGTAATGAAAGCTGTGTAATGACTTTTTCATCTATTTTCAGTAACTATATCAGTAAGATTTATGCTATTACGGAAGAAGATTCTGAGGTATTGCTGATTCCTGTTGCCATAATGCACGAATGGCTAATTCGTTTTCCGGCAATTAACAGGGTTTTTTATCAGGAATATGACAAACGGTTTATTGACGTAATGAATATGGTGAATGAGGCTGTTTTCCATCGGTTGGATAAGAGGGTGTTAAATTATATCAAACAACAAATTGCAATAACGGGAAGTCATCCTATCAAATTAACGCATAAGGAAATTGCCAACAATCTTGGAACATCCAGAGAGGTGGTGAGCAGGGTTCTTAAGAAAATTGAAAACGAAGGAGAAATACTGCAGGGAAAAGATGGGATACGTGTTGCCGTTAATGAAAATGTTAGCCAATTCTAATAATAATTGTTTTTAATAGTTATTTTTAATAAAGTAATTGATAAATACAATTTGTTAGGTGACTTTTATCACCTACTTTTAAAATCGTAACTCTATAAGTTTGCCATACTAATATTTTATTAAGAATTGTATGGCAAAAACTCTCCTATTTTTGTCAGTGTTAGCTTCAACTCTTGCCTATTCACAGGAAGATTTGTTGAAGGACATTGACACCATTAAAACAAATACTGAAAATTCTCAACCCGCCTTTAAGGCGCTCCAGATTGTCACAGGACAGTCCACAAAACTTGCTGCTAAAAATGAATGGTATATTGTAGTCGCGCACCGTTTCGGTGACATCAGTACCGGGTTTAAAAACTTCTTTGGCTTAGATGATGCTTCTACCAAATTGGGAGCAATCTATGGTGTAACTGATTGGCTATCTTTAAACCTGTCAAGGGAGACCAACCAAAAAACATTTGAGGTTGGAGCGAAATATAAGCTCCTCAAGCAAAATGAAAACTTTCCGGTCGATGTCGTAGGATATAATGTTTTGGCTTTGAATACGGATTTGGATAAGGATAATTATCCAAATCTTCGTTTTAGCGACAGGCTTTCTTATCTTACTCAGGCGTTGATTTCGAGAAGATTTGATGACCGTTTGTCTCTTCAGCTTACTCCTTCTTATATCCATAAAAATCTTTATGACCAGAATATTGAAGATAAAAATCAATTCTTAACGGGGCTTGGGGGTCGTTATAAGATCTCTAAAAGAATCTCTGTGAATGCTGAATATTTCGTGAATTTTGATAACCATAGTTTTTATAAAAATCCTTTATCGGTAGGGATGGATATAGAGACCGGAGGTCATGTATTTCAGCTTGTATTCAGTAATTCGCAACTTAATTCTGATATAGGCTACCTTTCCAATGCTGTGGGAAATTGGGGCAAAGGGCATATTTATTTTGGGTTTAATCTTTACAGAGTTTTTTAAGATGAAGAAATTATTATACATCGTATCCTCGGCCGTTTTACTGATCTCGTGTGAAAGCAGAACCTATGATGAGATTTCAGACCATACGCCTATTACACAACAGGTAAAGTTTACAGCCGATATAAAACCGATTATCGATGCCAACTGTATTAGTTGTCATTCTGCAAACGGGCCGGGCTCTTTTCAGCCTCTAACCAATTATAATCAGGTGAAGAATAATATTGATAAAATAATAGACCGAATACAGAGACCTAACGGAGATCCCGGGAAAATGCCACAGGGCGGATCACTTTCCGCGACTCAGATTAATTTATTTATCAAATGGAAAGCTGATGGGCTTGTCGAAAATTAAAATTGAAAAAAATGAAAAAATTAGTAGTATTAATAATTGCCTTGCTATCCGGCAACCTTGTTCTGGCTCAGAAATACAGCTCTAAAACGGGTAAGGTAACCTTTGAAGCATCGGTACCGTTATTTGAAGATGTGTATGCCCAGGATGATAATAATGTAGCAGTAATCAATGCAGACACCGGGGATATAGCATCCATTTCGGTTGTAAAGAACTTTCATTTCAAAGTAAAGCTTATGGAAGAACACTTTAATGAAAGCTATGCCGAAACAGCCAAATATCCAAAGACAACCTTTACCGGAAAAATTGCAAATTTTGATAAAAGCAAACTTTCTGCAACCCCACAGAAATATACAGTACAGGGAACATTAAACTTTCATGGAGTTAATAAACCTGTTACTTCCACAGCAAGTATTTCTTCCAAGGATGGGAAAATATATATGCAGGGGACATTTGTAGCAAGACCCGCTGATTTTAATGTGACCATTCCAAAGATGGTGACCAAAAAGATTGCTGAGAATATTAATGTTGAATACAATTATATCCTGGTAAAACAATGAAAAACCTAATTCTGATCGTAAGTATGTTCCTGAGCTTTTCATTGACATCTGCCCAGGAAAAAGCAAAATCAATTTTTGATATTGCCAGAAGCGGAACTGTTGCTGAGGTTAAAGAGCTGATGAAGCAAGACCCGGATGTTATTAATAAGACAAATGAAAGTGGTTTTTCTCCTCTTATTTTAGCTTGTTACAGAGGGAATCTTGAAGTAGCTAAATTCCTCATTGAAAATGTAAAAGATGTTAATTATAAGAGCCGGGAAGGAACGGCCCTTGCGGGTCTTTCTGTTAAATATAATAAGGAATTGGTAGCGCTTTTATTAAAGAAAAATGCAGATCCTAATATTCAGGATTCAACCGGATCAACGCCTCTTTTCTGGGCCGTAAAGTTCGGAAATAAAGAACTAATAGAATTATTATTAAAGCATAAAGCTGATAAACAAATCAAAGATTCAATGGGGATGACACCATTTGAATATGCCTTACAAACAAACAATAAAGACATCATTAACCTTTTAAAAAATTAAGAATATGAAAAAAGTTTTACTAACATTAGGCCTTATAATGGCGAGTATGGTCTCGGCACAGTTTTTCTCATCAGGTACTGTAAACCTGGGATCAACCGGAATGAGTGTAAAATTAGATACTTCACCAAGTTTGGTTACAATAACCCTAAAGGGACCGGATACAACTTTTTTGGGAATAGGTTTTGGAAACGTTGGTATGGCTAATGGGGCTGACGGGTTTGTTTATAATGCAAATTCTACAGCGAACACAAATTTAGATTATACCTTTGGTGGAATTGGCTCTATTTCTCCGGATACTACACAGAATTGGACAATGACATCCAATACGACAAGTGGTGGTGTAAGAACTGTTGTTGCTACCAGATCTCTAACAGGAGGAGCGGAAGATTTTGCTATTTCAAATGCTGCGGGTTCGATTAACATTTTTTACGCAAAAGGAAATAACACGTTGAACTTGAGTTACCACGGTGGTGCAAACAGAGGTTATGCAACATTAAACATGGCTGGAGCCTTATCAACCGGTGAGGTTATTGCTCAAAATAATAAGGTGGTTCTTTATCCTAATCCTGCAAAAGAAACTGTAAACTTCAAAAATGCTGATAAAATAAAATCGATCGATATTTATGAAGCAACGGGAAGAAAAGTAAGATCTGTAAAATTAAACGGTGAGAATGTCAGTGTTTCTGATTTAAAATCCGGAAACTATTATTTTGAAATTACATTGAAAGACGGGACTTTATCTTTTGAAAAACTGATCAAGGAATAAGAAAAAATTAAAGCTTAAAAATACCTCTAGAAATAGAGGTATTTTTATTATATAGAAGGCCTGCTTCGAATTCAGATTATTTCAATAATTTTAGTACCCACAAAATAAAATCAATGGAATTCAGAAATTTAGCAGACCTTACTTTTACGGACCTTTTAGATGTATTTAATCTTTCTTTTTCTGATTACCTTGTTCCTTTACACTTAACACAAGAGCAGCTCTCTTCAAAGATTCATGTGGAGAAAATAGACATGACTCTTTCAGTTGGTGCCTTTAAGGAAGGTCAGATCGTGGCTTTTATTCTGCATGCCGAAAAAACAGAAGATGGAAAGCGGGTGATATACAATGCCGGAACCGGAGTTGTACCTGATTTTCGTGGAAAAGGATTGGTAAGACAAATGTATGATTATATTCTTCCTGTACTTCAGGAAAGAAAAACAGATCTGATAATGCTTGAAGTCATTAATGGAAATGAGCCTGCTATCCGTGCCTATACTCATCTGGGATTCAAGATTACCCGAAGATTAGATTGTTATAAAGGAAATATAAAGCCTTCAGAGATAGGACCTGATATTACTATACAGCAGTTAAACAGTTTTCAATGGGAAGTATTTAAGTCTTTCTGGGATATTCAACCTTCCTGGCAAAGTTCCGTCATTGTACTTGAAAAAATGCGTGAAGACTTGATAATTCTCGGTGCATATAAAAAAGATGAGTTAATAGGGTACGCTATTTTTAATCCTGAAAACGGAAAAGTATATCAGATAGCAGTAAGTAAAGAGCATAGGAGAAATAGAATTGGAACGGATCTTTTAAGGGGCATTGCTGAAAAGAGTGAAGGAAAGATAATAAGTATAAATAATGTTGATGATTCTTCTGAATCTACCGCTAAATTTCTTAATGCGGTGGGGCTTGAAAATTGGGTGTCGCAGTTTGAGATGGAGAATAGTCAACTTTTTAATTATTGTGTATAAATTTCGTGAGTTTTCAATTTTTTTAATATAGTTTTAATCCATTAAACTTTCCCGGGAAGAAGATAGGGTGTAACTTTGCGGAAAATTTTTATAATGAAGCGCGGAATACAAATTTTACTTCTGTTTATTTCTGTGATAGGGTGGGCTCAGAAAGCTCCTGTTGATACCACGCAGATCATAACTCCAAACCGATACAACAGCGTTGATGCTCAAACCAAACCATATGTGATCATGATTTCTACAGATGGTTTCCGATATGATTATGCTAAAAAATATCATGCTGAAAATCTTTTAAACTTATCCAATAACGGGGTTCAGGCAAAAGCAATGATTCCAAGTTATCCGAGTATCACATTTCCTAACCATTGGAGCCTGATCACAGGATTATATCCTGCCCATCATGGATTGATTGATAACTTCTTCTATGATTACAAGAGAAAGGAATTTTATGCAATGAGTGACAAGAAAAATGCTGAAGACGGGAGCTGGTATGGAGGGCTTCCTCTTTGGGGGCTGGCAGAAAAACAGGGAATGATTTCTGCGACAATGATGTGGGTAGGCTCAGCAAGTGATGCCGGTGGAGAAAGACCTACTTATTATTATGCTTATCACGACCAATTTACTCCTTCTGAAAAAGTAGATAAGGTAGTGAACTGGCTGAAATTACCCATGGATAAAAGACCTCATTTTATTACATTGTATTTCCCTGAAGTAGACGGGAGCGGCCATCATTTCGGACCGGATTCAAAAGAAACTGAAGGTGCCGTACATTTGATAGATAAAGCCATCGGAGAGCTTGTTCAGAAAGTAAATAACTTAGGACTGAAAAATGTGAATTTCATTTTTGTTTCAGACCATGGAATGATCAAAGTAGATAGGGGAACCCCTTTGGAAATTCCTAAAATGCTGTTCGATAAAAGTAGGTTTGATTTCTATAATTCCCAGACGTTATTGAGGGTTGTGGTAAAGAATCCTGAAGAAACTAAAACTGTTTACAATGAACTCAAAGCCGGTAAGACAGACGACTATGATGTGTATTTAGATAAAAGGCTTCCAAAATACCTGCATTTTGGAACCAGAGATGATCAATATCATAGGATCGGACAGATTCTTTTGATACCAAAAGCACCCAAGATATTTTTGGAAAAAGGAAAAACGACTTCCGTTGGAAAGCACGGATATAATCCAAGGCTTGTACCTGAAATGAAAGCAACATTTTTAGCATGGGGACCGCAATTTAAAAGTAATGTGGTGATTGATGAATTTGCAAATGTTCATGTTTATCCTTTAGTAGCAGAAATCTTGGGTTTAAAAAATGATCAGCCAATTGACGGAAAACTAAAAGTTCTGAAAGGAACTTTAAAAGATAATTAGAGTTTACTTCTTAATAAAAAGTTTCGGCGCACCAAAGGTGCGCCGAAACTTTTTCTATGATTCAGATTGTGATTCTTCCACATCATTTTCTGAAAAGTTAATTTTAAGAATTAAATTGAGTTGCAAACTCTTTAGCAAACTCTTCTAATTTAGTTCCTCCCGTAACGGGTGAGCCGTGTTCAACAAAATCTTTTTGTACAACTCCTGTTCGTATTCCTCTTCCCATTTCAGTATATAATTCTGCCATTTCCTGAGGAAGGCCTCCTTGTAGTGCTCCGTTCAAATACTCTTCATCTGTAAATTCTACCCAAGGCAATTCAGGTTTTCCTATGGCTGAGCCTAAAACAGAGGCAAAGTCAGAGCCTGGACGGATATCACTTACGGCATATCTTATTTTTTTACCATCGGTATTTTTAACCAGTTCTTCAGCAGCTATTTTTGCAATATCAACCGGGTGAACTACAGGAATATTTGTATTTTCAGGATAATTTCCTCCTATAATTCCTGCGTTTTGTATCAATGGAATATCATTAAAGAAGTTATTATAAAAATAACCAGCACGAACGAATGTTACCGATTTGTTTTCTAATCCGTTATAAAGATTTTCAATCTGATGGAGACCTTTAATCGGACCATTTTCTATCGGAGAAGCTGCACCTACACTGCTTAGCATAACAACGTGTTTCACATTTGTTTTTCTGATGGCTTCTGTATAGTTTTTTCCAACACTGATTGTATCTTCAACGATTTGAGTAGCTCCCAAATTAGGTGGGGTCATTACAAATACGGCATCTGCACCTTCAAATGTTTTAATTAAAAAGTCCAGATCTGTTATGGATCCGATGGCTGCTTTTGCTCCTAAAGATTGTATTTCATTTTTTTTAGATTCGCTGCTGCTGATAACTGTAATATCATGCCCTTCAGCAATAAGTTGCTGAGCTAATGGTTGGGCAACATTTCCTAATGAACCTGTGATGATGATTTTCATATGTAAATTTTTTATTGTTTGTATTTTTTTATTTCTGAGAACAAAGTTATATTTGTACTTACTTTTATACAAGTACTTACCCTAAAGTATGTGTCATGACAGCAATTAAAGAAAGTTCTACAATTCAGGAAAACAAAAAGAATATACTGGACCAGTGCCCGGTAATGTACGTTATGGAAAAAATCGGAGGTTTCTGGAAACCGATTATATTATTTCAGTTGTCGACAGGAGAGAAACGTTACAGTGAGTTAAAAAGGGCAATCCCGGAAGTCACAGAAAAAATGCTCATCCAGCATTTAAAACAATTGGAAGCCGATGGTTTGATCATCAGAACTGCAAAGCCTGTGGTGCCTCCTCATGTGACCTATGAACTTAGTGAAGCAGGGAATAAGCTTGCTCCTGTAATCGATGCTATGGCAGACTGGGCTTTCCAGGATATGAAGGGACAGCATAACTGGAAACCTGTTTAATACATGTTTTAAAAATACAACATAACAAAAACCCTTCAGATGAAGGGCCTTTCTATTAAAAAAATATCCGAAGAATTATAAAGTCTGCATATCAATCACAAAGCGGTATCTTACGTCGCTTTTTAACATCCTTTCATAAGCTTCGTTGATTTCGTTCATTTTGATGATTTCAATTTCAGAAACAATATTATGTTTCCCGCAGAAATCAAGCATCTCCTGTGTCTCAGCAATTCCCCCGATTACAGAGCCTGCTACAGATTTTCTCCCCATGATCATTGGAACCGTTTGAAGGATAGGTTCCAGGCCTCCGAGATATCCTACAAGAACCAATGTTCCGCTGATATTTAATGTTGTAATATAAGGGTTAACGTCATGAACATAAGGAACGGTATCGATGATTACATCAAATTTTCCCTTTACAGAATCCATTTCTGCCTGCTCTGTAGAAATAACCACATGATCAGCTCCTAATTGTTTGGCATCTTCTGTTTTTCCGGGAGTTCTTGAGAAAAGAGTTACTTCAGCCCCTAATCCTTTAGCCAGTTTAATTGCCATATGTCCTAATCCTCCCAATCCGATAACAGCAACTTTTGATCCTGGTCCTACATTCCAATGTCTTAGTGGAGACCATGTTGTAATTCCTGCGCAAAGAAGCGGAGCCACTGCTGCTAGATCAAGATTTTCAGGAATTCTTAAAACGTGGTCGGAATCTACAACCACTTTCTGTGAATAACCACCAAAAGTATGTCCTCCCAAATGTTTGTCTTTTCCGTTATAAGTTCCTGTAAAACCATTTAAACAATATTGTTCAAGATCATGTTTACAGCTCTCGCATGTCCCACATGAATCCACAATACATCCAACACCTGCAAGGTCTCCGACTTTGAATTTTGTAACTTCATTTCCGATTTTAGTAATTCTCCCTATAATTTCATGTCCGGGAACTGCAGGGTAGATCGTTCCTCCCCAGTCGTTTCTTGCTGTGTGAAGGTCAGAGTGGCAAACTCCGCAATAAAGTATTTCAATCTCCACATCATTAGGAGTTGGTTCCCTTCTTTCAATATTCATTTCTTTCAGGTCCGCTGTGGTAGACTCTGCTCCGTACGCTTTTACTGTGAATGTGCTCATTTGTTTTTAAATTTTAAGTTAGTGTTTTTGTTCATAAATTGTATTCTTCTCAGTCACCGGATCCGTATATTTAATAATACCGTTTGGAGTATTCGGGTTGATGGTACTATTTGTAAATTTACTTTCCGGACTAGTAACTACCTGGAAGAACGTTGATGATATCCTCAGGGTTCAGAAATCCATCCATACTATCCTTTTTCAGGATAATAGAAAGTTCCTTGTTATTAAGATCAGTCTCAGGCATAAGAATGTCGTTATTTCTTCGCATACCTTTTCGGTCTGGTATAACTTTAAGGGTTTAAGATGCGTACCCGGTAATACCTCGGAAAAAGTATCCAATTGACTTTCTTATCCGGCAAACATCTTTTTGTTTTCTAATGTTATCATTACAATGCAAAAGTCGATTCTTTTCGTTAAACAGCACTTATACAGATTACAGAAACATTTACCAATATTACAGACTCTATTAAAAGTAAAACAGAAAGTGGTAATTTTGAATAAGATTTAAAACGGATGCTATGGAAAATCAGGATATTAAAATAATCAACAGTGTTTCTGAATATAATAAAATGATGAATCATGAAACCTTGCATCCTTTGGTGAGCATTATTGACTTCTCTAAGTCCAATCCTATTTCCCAATATAGAAGGAACTATGGTTTTTATACCGTATTTCTGAAAGATGTAATGTGTGGAGATATGTATTACGGAAAGAATAACTACGATTATCAGGAAGGGACGCTGGTTTTTATAGCACCGGGGCAAGTGTATGGGATGAGTAATGACGGGACCTATGTGCAACCAGGAGGATATGCTCTGATATTTCATCCCGATCTTATCAAAGGAACTAATCTGGGGAAAAATATTAAAGATTATTCTTTCTTTTCTTATGATGTTCATGAAGCTTTACACCTTTCCGAAAAAGAAAGAGAAATTATTCTGGAATGCTTTAAAAATATAAGGCTTGAACTGGAGCAATCCATTGATAAACACAGTAAATCCCTGATCGTAAACAATATCGAATTATTTCTCAACTATTGTATGCGCTTTTATGATCGCCAGTTTATTACCCGTGATCATGTAAATCAAGGCGTTATCGGGAAGTTTGAAAATCTTCTGAATGATTACCTGAAATCCGATAAACCAAAGAATATTGGATTTCCAATGGTCAATTATTTTGCTGAACAACTTAATCTTTCGGCGAATTATTTTGGTGATTTAATTAAAAAAGAATTAGGAGTTTCTGCCCAGGAATTTATCCATAATAAACTGATTGATGTTGCAAAAGAGGAAATTTATAATCCATCGAAATCAATCAGCCAGATTTCTTATGACCTGGGTTTTAAGTATCCCCAGCATTTTACAAGGTTGTTTAAGGCAAAAGTCGGAGTATCACCAAGTGAATACAAAACTTTAAATTGATTGAATTATCGTCGAAGTTTATTTATAGATTTCTATCACTTGCGTTTAAACGAATCATCAGGATAGGTAATTTCTTTCAAATAGATTCGGGTTTTTCAGAAAAGTGAATTATTTTTAAAGGAAGAAATTTCCGGATAATGAAATCACAGCAGAATATCGGTACTCATATTTTTCAAACCCCGTTCGCGAAAATTATTGCTTTAAAAGAAAATGGTGTTATCAAAGCCAAAAGTATTCGCTATGCCAGGTCTGTAAGATTTCAAAAACCTATTCCTGTACAGCCGTCATCCTCGGAACTTCTTTTTCCGGATAAAACACCGGTCTGTCCACAAAGTATAAGCCCTTTAATTGAAAAAATGATTGGCCCCACGGATCTTAATGGTTTTGAGATTGAAGAATCCACTCAATTTCTTTCTGTTATTCGTCCCGATAATGAGCATACCAGTTTGCCTGTGATTGTTTGGATACATGGAGGCTCTCATGAAATAGGGTGTGGGGATCTTTCCACATCAGATGCGAGCAATTGGGTCAAGGAACAAGATATCATTGTAGTGTCGGTTTCCTATCGCCTGGGGTTGTTCGGTTTTTTAGGAGGCGATGAAGAAAGGCCTGCTAATCTTGGGTTATTTGATATTATTGAAGCATTAAAATGGATTCAAACGAATATAGAAAGCTTTGGAGGAGATCCTGAAAATATTACACTTCTGGGGCAATCATCCGGCGGAGATGCGATCGCCCATCTGATGATTTCAGAAGGCGTTGAAGGCCTTTTCAAAAGGGTGATCATTCAAAGTGCACCGTTAGGTCTTCGCCACAAAAGACAAAAAATGTCAGCCGAATTTCTGAAAAATACGGATTCAATAAAACATGAAACCGATGTCTTAAAGATGATGGAAGAATACAAAAAAAGGATTCCTTCTGTTATTAAATACGGATTAAAAGCAGTGATGCCTTTTGGTATTCAATATGGATTTCCTCCTTTATGCAATGAAGATGAGTCAGAGGAAAGATGGAAAGCGAGTGCTGGAAAAATTGATGTTTTAATTGGACTCAATAATGATGAAACTGCATTCTATCTAAAAACTTCCGAAGCACTCAATACTTATTTTGGTAAAGGTTTTGGTCAGAAGATCATTAATAAAACAGTTCAGCTGACTACAGAAAAAATCTATGGGAAACCTGCAGAACTTTTTGCTGAAAATTATGCTAAAGCCGGAGGTAATGTTTATTTGTTCAGGATCTATTCCAGAATTACGGATAATGAAATAGGAGCTGCGCACAGTATTGATCTTCCTTTGCTTTTTGGAAATGAAGAAGCATGGCAGTCTGCAGGGCTTATAAAAAACATTCCCTGGGAGTATATCCATCATAATGGAAGAAAATTAAGAGCTGTGTGGGCAGAGTTTTCAAGAACTGGAAGGATATCCGGAGAATCATTGAAACCCGATATTTTGGAATTGAGAAAAATGTAGTTTGGTTCCGACCTTCGTATCACTAAATATTTTTATCATTTAGGTGCTCAATTTTTTTTATCTATGTGAAAATTATGTAAGGCGGGGGTATGGCTACTTCATTCCTTGTTACCACTTATTTTTATTGCTTTGGTTTTGTGTTTTCATATGTGAAATCCAGTATTTGGTATTTTTTATTCAATATTGTGTGTTATTTTGTTATATTTGAGTTATTAATCCCTGGAATGTAATAATTATGGAAAATATTTTCACAAATTATTAATAAAATAAATGCTGAAACGGTAAGGCGGTGAGAGAGACAATTAAAGACTAAAATCTTTTAACCATATAAAACCAAGCAATTATGAAAACAAAATTTCAATGGAATGAATTGAGCCGGGAAGTACTCAAAAACTTACTGGCTGGATCTCCTGGGGAACCTGCTTATTGTGTTTCGGATACGGGTCCGGGAGAAGGAGGATGCAACCCGGGTTATATATGTGAGAATGGGAAGTGTGTTCCTTATAACCCTTCCGGTGGCGGAAGTACCGGAGGTGGAACAGGGGGAGGGCCGACAGGTCCAACGCATACCTGTTACTGCGGAACTTACTCGTATGTAACTTCTGATCCATGTCCATATACTTGTTTTAGTGACTAAACTTAATCAAATATTTTACAAAATGAAAAAAACTAATTTACCAGCAGGCCGTATAAGAAAAATAGAGCGGCAGGAACTTAAAGCTTTAAAAGCCGGAGGAATTATCCGTGACAGAGTATGCTGTACTTCAAATGAAGACAACCAATGCTGTGAATGGGCAAGTGATATCTGGAATTGCAGATATATCTACTGCTAAAAGCTAACAGTATAAAGACATTTCAAATGTACATAACCGGATGATGCTTTCCCGGTTATGTACATTTAATTTGATTGTATCTATTCAGGAACCCAGACGCTTACATTTCCAGCAGGAACAGGGAAATTTCCCCAGCCTTTTTCATCAATAACTACTTTGTCTTCGAATCTTCCAAGCAGATCATAGAAACTTTGCCCCGAATACTTTCCCCCCATTTCCATGGGTTTATTGTAAGCATCTTTATTACTTAGGACAACAGCACAGCCCGTGTGCTCGTCATCTCCTTCACGAACCCATCCCAGGCAGTTAGCATCTTCAAAATAATCTTTCTGGATTCCGTAGGCATGTTCTTTCCGGGCCTTCAGCAGTTCTTCAATTCCATTTACTTTATTCAGGAAAATTTCCTGATCATTTCCCTCCCGGTCCTTATCTACGTAATGGGCTCCGTACAAATCGGGATAAAATACACAAGGATAGCCGTCTTCCCTGAGGAGGATCAAAGCATAGGCAAGAGGTTTGAACCACTCTTCTACAGGAGCTTCAAGATCTTGTAAAGGCTGGGTATCATGATTATCAACAAGACTTACGGAATGCAGCGGATCAGCCTGAGTAAGAGTGCCATCAAAAATCCTTCTCAGATCATAAGATCCTCCCTCTTTGGAAGCATTGTGGAAATTATTTTGAAGAGAGCTGTCAAATAAACTCATGCACCCTTCCGTAACTTCAATATATTTTTGGAGTAAATTCAAATATCCAGGTGCCCAGTATTCTCCAACGGCAAAGATATTTTTGCCTGAATTAGAACGGATAAGTGTTAGCCATTCTTTATAAAAATCAAAAGAAATATGTTTTAAAGCATCCAGTCTTACCCCATCAAAGTCGGTTTGATCAAAATACCATTTGGCCCATGCGTTGAGTTCTTCACGAACAAATGGATTGCGATGCTCAATATCATTATACATCAGATAATCATAATTGCCTTTTTCATCATCAATCATCTCTTCCCAGTCGTTTCCATATTCAGATTGTATTTTGAAGATATGCGAATCCATTCCTTCGGCATAATCTACGCCACTGAAACAAGTTGCATTCCATTCAAAGTCAGAATATTTTTTATTTCTTCCAGGAAAAGTAAACTTGGTATAGGACTGTATTTCGATAACATCTGAAATTATCTTTTCCCTGTTATTTTCATCCACTTTTACTGCTTTCATCGTTTCCAGCTCGTCACCACCGGCTTTATGCCCTAATACAACATCTACAATAACCTGGATATTTTGTTCCTTTAAAGCCTTTATTGCTTTTAAGTAATCATCTTTGGTTCCATACTTTGTGGGAATACTTCCTTTCTGGTCGAATTCTCCCAGGTCAAAAAGGTCATAAGCATCATATCCTGTTGAATAACCTCCACTAGTTCCCTTGTAAGCAGGTGGGAACCAAACTGAAGTTATACCAAGTTCGGCTAAATAAGCAGATTGTTTTTGAGCCTCCTTCCAGAGTGTTTGGTTTCCGTCTGAGTACCAGTGGAAAAACTGAATCATCGTTGGGTTCATACATTATAGAATTTGGTTACTACAATGTAGTGAAAATTTCTAATTATTAATGCCCAAACTCCTGAAACGGTATTTTTAGTTGAACAGAAACCTGCTTTTTTTCCTCAGTATTAAGGTGGGCAAGGGATAAGCCTAATAACCTGACAGGTTTATCAAAGGGTCTTAATTCCCAAAGCTTTTTGGAGGTTTTGTAGTACTCTTCTTCAGAAACATAGTAATCTTCTTTTGTCATGCTCCTGGTAAACAGTGAAAAATCTTTATACTTTATTTTTAAAGTGAGGGATCTGCCCAGAATATTATTTTTTTGTAACCTTTGATGTAGTTCTGCACTTAAGCTTTCCAGTTTCTCATTGATTTGCTGTTCATCATAGAGATCTTCAAAAAAAGTCCTTTCTACAGCTACACTTTTCTGGATGCGATGAGGTTTAACTTCTGAATGATGAATTCCACGAACAACATTGTAATAGTAGCTTCCGGATTTTCCGAACAGGCTTACTAATTCCTGTAATGTTTTTTTCTTTAAATCTTTTCCCTTGAAAATCCCCAGCGTAAACATTTTGTTGGCCGTAACTTTTCCTACCCCGTAGAATTTTTCAACGGGTAGTTCTTCCAGAAAACTTTCAATTTTGTCGGGGTGAATGGTTTTTTGTCCGTTCGGTTTATTGATATCCGAAGCTACCTTTGCTAAAAATTTATTAACTGAAATACCGGCTGAGGCAGTAAGACCTGTTTGTTCAAAGATTTTTTTGCGGATTTCTCTCGCAATATCATTGGCGGATTCTATTCCTTTTTTGTTTTCAGTCACATCCAGATAAGCTTCATCCAGGGACAATGGCTCTACCAGGTCGGTATACTCATGAAAGATCTCTCTTATCTTTCTGGAAATTTCTTTGTAACGGGCGAAGCGGGGAGGAACAAAAATGAGATGCGGGCATTTTTCTTTTGCTGTTTTACTTGGCATGGCAGAACGGACACCGAATTTTCTTGCTTCATAACTGGCAGCTGAAACTACACCCCGATGCTCTCCTCCCACGGCAATTGGTTTTCCCCTAAGTGCAGGATTATCATGCTGCTCCACAGAAGCATAAAATGCATCCATATCTACATGTATAATCTTGCGAATGGGAAAAGAAAAATCCATATCACAAAGATATGGATTCATTTATTTCTGTATTTCAATAAATTAATATCATTTTTTCAATCTCATGGTAAGGAGCACAGGTTCAAATCCTACTTTTTCATAAGCTTTTACAGCAGATTCATTCTGATCATAAACATCTAATCTTATTTCTTTCATTCCCCTTTCTTCTGACCACTTTATGAGTCTATCTATAACGGATTGATTGATTCCCTGTCCCCTGTGTTCCGGTTTTACATACATAAACCCCAGATATGAATACTCTTTGAAATTAAAATAATCCTTTTCCGCTTTTTTAATCATCGCATATCCCGACGCAACGATTTCATGATCCTTTTCCGCTACAATAAGGGTAGCATCTTCAGACTCGATCAAAGAAACTAAATCATAATAATGAATGTTACCGTTAATAAGGGTTGGATTATAGGGCCTTTCTGCAGTAACTACACCTTGTTCGAATTCAAGAAGAGTTTTCAGGTCTTCTTTTGTTGCTTCTCTTAAAGTTACCATATTATTGTAAAAGTTTATTGATGGTGGCTTGTATTTCAGGATCTTCCGGTGAGATGGCGTAGTATTTTGCAATAGCTGATTTCTGGTCGATCACCATGTATCTCGGAATCCAGTTGAGGTCAATATAATTATTAAAGTCATTTTTCCATCCTGATGCAAACCAATAATTATCTTTGTCTTTCATATCAAATCTTTCAAGGCTTTTATCGAAACCTTCTTTCGATCTTTCCAGAGAAAGAAATACAAAGTCTATGTTCGGGTTATTTTTTTCGAGTTCCTGTGCTTTTGGAAGTGCCTTCAGGCAATCTCTGCACCAACCGGCCCAAAAATCAATAACCACCACTTTTCCTTTGTGCTGGTTAAGAATTTCCTGCATAGTAATGCTCTTTCCCTCTTCATTTTCAAGCTTTTGTTGTAAAGCTTCTTTGGAAAAACTGGTTTTATGTACTTTAGGAACTTCCTGAGAATAAAATGTCCCAAATGTTCCAAGCATAAAAAATATGAATAGCTTTTTCATTTTCAATTTCATTTTTTACAAATCTAAACAATGAAACGAAGTTATGAATTGCTTTTTGGATTAATTGGCAAAAATTTAAGAAATCGAAAAATTCGATAAAAAAGAACTACTGATAATTTTTAACCAGACCTTTTACTACCGTGATTACGTTGGGCATTGCTTTATTGGCTGCATTAAGAACTTCTTCGTGAGAAACGGCTAATGCAATATCGGGTCCGCCAAGATCCGTAATAACTGAAATACAAAAAACATCCATATCCATATGACGGGCAACAATAACTTCCGGAACAGTACTCATTCCTACCATATCACCACCTATAGCTTTTATCATTCCATATTCTGCGGGTGTTTCAAAGGTAGGTCCCTGTAATGCGACATAGATTCCCTGGTGAATTCTAATGTTATTTTCTGAAGCAGTGCGTTCTGCGATACTGATCATTTTTTTATTATAAGGCTCGCTCATATCGACAAACCTCGGGCCTAGTTCTTCTATATTCTTACCACGAAGAGGATGTTCAGGCATCATATTGATGTGATCTTTCAGAATAACAATGTCGGCGACCCTGAATTCAGGATTTACTCCTCCGCAGGCATTGGAAAGAAGTAGGTTTTTAATACCGATCAGATGAAAAATCCTTACAGGAAATACGACAGTTTCGATAGAATGGCCCTCATAATAATGAAAGCGTCCACTCATTATCAATACCTTTTTACCTTCTAAAATACCATATATCAGCTGACCTCCATGACCAGCCACTGTTGTTTGAGGAAAGTTAGGAATGTCTTTGTATTCCAATATGTGTATTGGCTGAACTTCATCTTTCAGTTTTCCCAGGCCGGATCCTAATACGATTGCAAAATCAGGTGTATCCTGAATGATGTTTTTGATGAAGGCTGCGGTTTCTTTAATTTTTCCTAACATAATCCGAGATGATTTGATTAAACTCTTCCTTTTTGTCAATGATTACATTGATAGGCCAGTAATAAACAATATCTCTAAGATAGTCAAAGGTTTTTAAACGAACATAATCTTTCTCGGTTGTTAAGATCAATTTATATTCGCCCAGTTTCTTATATTCAGCAATTATTTTTTTGATGTCGTCATCGGAAAAATTATGATGATCCCTGAATTTAAGGTGTTTTACTCTATGTGAAAATTTTGCCAGATGTTCCAGCAATGGTTTTGGATTGGCAATCCCTGTAATTAAAAGAATGTCATAATAATTCAGGTTGTTGTCAGGAAGCATTTTTTCTCTTCCGTATACATTTTCGTCATATCCGATAGATGAAAAGAATACTTTCTGATGACGCTCAGGTCTTATTCTGGAAATATAATACTGTTTGGTCTCCTCCGTCAGTTCATCAGGACATTTGCTGACCATAATAAGATCAGCTCTTTTTACCCCGGCTCTTGATTCCCTGAGATCTCCTGCCGGAAGAAGATGGTCCTTAAAATACGGGTCATTAAAATCCGTCATCAGAATATTAAATCCTGCTTTGATCGCTCTATGCTGAAAAGCATCGTCCAGTACCAGAACATCCAGGTCCATGTCACCAATGACTTTTTTGGCTCCAGGCACTCTTTCCTCAGAAACGGCAATAACGAAACGGTTCTTAAAACGTTCAAAAAGCTGCATCGCTTCATCACCTACCATTTTGTAGTTGCTGTCATAATTGGTCACCTCATAACCTTTTGTAAGTCTTCCATAACCTCGGGAAAGGACACCGGTTCTGTAATGTTTGGATAAAAACTGAGCAAGGTACATCACCATTGGCGATTTTCCACTTCCGCCAACGGACAAATTGCCGACATTGATGATCGGCGTTTTGAATTTCGTAGATTTAAAGATCCCCAGATCATACATTGTGTTTCGGATACCCGTTACCAAATGATAACCTACAGAGAAGGGATAAAGGTACCATCTTTTCATACGATTGCAAAAATAGTAATTTTTAAGAGGATTTGGCTGAATATTCTCAATGACTTTTCAACAAATATTTCATAAAATTAAAGTATTTTTGTGGAGTTATTATACTACATTGAGGTACTTTATAGAGTTTTCTTACAACGGTAAAAATTATTTCGGTTATCAGATCCAGCCGGACGCCAATTCTGTACAGGAAGAATTGGAAAAAGCACTATCCACTATTTTACGGGAAGAGATTAAAATTACAGGAGCCGGAAGGACGGACACCGGTGTTCATGCAAAAAAAATATTCGCCCACTTTGATACCCAGGTGGCTTTTAATGATCAGCTCAGTCACAGGCTGAACAGCTTTCTTCCGCCTGATATTGCTGTTAAGAGGATTTTTCCTGTAAAAGATGATTTTCATGCCCGGTTTGATGCCACCTACAGAACATACGAATATTATATTTCTTTAGAAAAAAATCCATTTACACTGGAATCTGCATGGCAACATTGGAAAAGACCTTTGAGCATCGATGCAATGAATGAAGCCTGTAAAATTTTATTCGAGTATGAGGATTTTACGAGTTTTGCCAAATTGAAAACAGATAATAAGACCAATATCTGTCACATTTACAAAGCAGAGTGGGAACAGGAAGGAAGCGAACTTAAATTTACCATTTCTGCCAACCGTTTTCTCAGGAATATGGTACGGGCAATCGTGGGGACAATGGTGGAAATCGGTGCAGGAAAAATGAAGCCCGAAGATCTGAGAAAAGTTATTGAAAATAAAAACCGTAATTCGGCCGGCACTTCTGCTCCGGCACAAGGATTATTTCTCGTAGATGTAGGCTACGAATTTTAAAAAAAACAAAAAACTATAATCATTATGATGTCTATTTTTATCCTGATTGGAGCGTACAGATACTATGCTGCACTGGCAGAAAGATTTGGGAAAACCAAATGGCATTTTGGCCTGTTGGGTATAGGGATCTATCTGGGGTTTCAGGTTGCGTTTTTATTTTGCTATGGTTTCTATATCGCACTTACTAACCCAGGCTCTTTACAGGATAACGATTATACCGGATATAGCCTCGTGAATGTAATAAGCTGGCTATGTGCAATAGCTGTTGTGTGGGGAATTTACCAGTTTCTTGAAAAAAAGTTTACAAAAGAAACCATCCATAAACCAAGCCTGGAAATTGAGGAGATAGGTAGCAAAGAAAATGTATAACAATAGGATATTCATATTTTAAATAATTAATATCCGTTATTTTCTATTGGTATTTGGATAAGTTGTTCTCGCTTTCAAATTATAAAGTGTTATTTTTGCATGGAATTTATTTAATTCTTTTCTTTCAATTTGTACAATGAAAAAACAAGATACCTGGGGAATTATTAAAAGGCTTTTCTTTATCGGAATGAAATTCCGGTCCTGGTTTATCCTTACTTTAATCATTTCCGTTTTACTATCCATCGTTTCTACTTACAGACCTTACCTTACCATGGAGGTTGTAGATAATGATATCACCAGGCTGCAGGATAAAGCTCTGATGATGAAGCATATCTACATTTTGGTAGGATTGGTTGTTGCAGAAACTGTTTTAAACTTTTTCCTGGTCTATTTCTCCAATTATATTTCTCAGAATGTAATCAGGGATATCAGAGAGAGGTTGTATTCTAAACTTATTTATTTCAGGACATCATTTTTTGATAAAACACCTATAGGACAACTGGTAACACGTGCCGTTGGGGATGTGGAAACCATTGCTACAGTTTATACGGACGGATTCCTTATGGTTTTCGGGGATATTTTGAGAATCGTCTTTGTATTAGTGATGATGTTCAGTACTAATGTTCATCTGAGCTATATTACACTGGCTATACTTCCTTTGATGGTGGTTATTACCCGTTTTTTTCAAAAGAGGCTGAAAAAAGCATTTGGAGATGAAAGAACCTGGACGGCGAATCAGAATTCCTTTGTTCAGGAAAGATTAGCCGGAATGCCAATTATACAGGTGTTCAACAGACAGGAAGCTGAATTTAAAAAGTTTGATGATATCAATATTACCCTGAAGGCTGCATTGCTGAAAACCGTTTTTATCTTTTCATTATTTTTTCCTGTAGTAGAACTTATTTCATCCCTATTTATTGGGTTTATCCTTTTCTATGGAGGATATATTACCATTAGTGCGGGGGTGGTTATTGCTTTTATCCAGTATATTTCAATGCTGATCAGACCTTTACGCCAGATCGCAGACCGATTTAATAATATCCAGCGTGGAATTGTAGGTGCAGAAAGGGTACTGGGATTAATGGATGAGGATTATGCGATGCCTAATCACGGAACAGTAAAAAAAGATCACTTCAATGGTAAAATTGAATTCAGGGATGTTCGTTTTGCTTACGATGAAAAGCAGGAAGTACTGAAAGGAATCAATTTCAAAGTGAATCCGGGAGAAACAGTTGCTATTGTCGGAGCTACAGGAGCAGGTAAATCTACGATCATCAGTCTGATCACGAGGCTGTATGATATCAATTCCGGAGAGATTTTTATTGATGATGTAGAGCTGAAAGATTATGAATTATATAATCTCAGAAGTCATATTGGGGTGGTATTACAAGATGTTTTCCTTTTCCATGGAAGTATCTTTGAAAATCTCTCTTTTGGAGATGAAAGTATTACCCTGGATAAAATAAAAGCAGGGGCCAGAGAAATTGAAGTGGATGAATTCATTCAGCAGCTTCCGGGTGGTTATGATTATGTAGTCAGTGAAAGAGGCTCGTCGATCTCATTAGGGCAAAGGCAGTTATTGTCTTTCTTAAGAGCTTATCTGTCCGATCCGAAAATTTTGATCCTGGATGAAGCTACCTCTTCAATTGATCATGAAAGTGAAAAACTGATTCAGAGGGCTACGGAGAAAATCACGAAAAACAGGACTTCGATTATTATTGCACACAGGCTTTCAACCATTGAAAAAGCGGATAAGATTATCGTAATGGAACATGGTAAAATTGTAGAAGAAGGAAAGCATTTGGAGTTGCTTGATCAAAATGGGTATTATTCCACATTGTATAAAGCACAGCTGAGACATGAAGTAGAAATGGAAGAAGAAAACCGGGCGTCAAAATAATAATCTTCATAGATAACAGAAATAAAAAAGAGAGCTGAAGTTGCTCTCTTTTTTGTTTTTAGAATTTTAGTTTTTGGGTGATCACTTTTCCGTTTTCCAATGTTGCCCGGACTGTTACTACTACATTTTTGGCATTTAATGGAGCGGTAATTTCTGTAGATTTCATATTGGTTTGGTTCACCAGAATTCTTCCTGAGGCATCATAGATTACCAGCGAGGTAATTTGCAGGTCACTTTTTATGTACACTGAATTTTCTGCCTGTGTAATAAAGGTTTTGTTTTCAATTGCATTTTTAGCGGACAGGGTTCTTGGTTCAATGATCACTGAATAATCTTCTATCTGCCCGTATTTAGGAGTATAACAAGCGGTAACGGTTGTTCCGTTATATTCACCAATTACCCTCATTCTTAAAGGAGTATTGGCTACAGCATTTGAAGGTGGAGTTACTGATGCTGTTGCAGTGGAACCTGCTGCAATATTGCTTTGGTTCAGAACCAGCTCCGTTGTTTCATTAAATTGTCCATCGTTGTTGTAATCGATGTATGCTTTTATAATATGAGGATTGTTTGTTCCGGGAGTAATGGTAAGGGTCGTTGAGGTGCCTGAAGGTATTGTGGTTTTGGAAATTCCCAGACAATAATTTCCCGTAAAATTTTCGTAGAAATTATTAGTGGCAGCCTTGTAATTGGTTGAATAATTATTAATGCTTCCAAATTTGACAGAAGTGATTCCTATGTTGTAATTTCCTGGATTCGTTATTGTTGTTGGGGTGCAAGCTGTGGTTAAAGATGTATTGTTGTTAGGTGTAGTGCTACTTGCGACCGGAGAATTGATTAAAGATTGTCTGTACTGTAAAAGCTGGGCTGTAGCTCTGTCGGATTGTCCCGGGGTAAAGAGATCTCTGAAACAGAAAGTATAAGACATTACATTTCTTTCACCTCCTGCATAGGTAACGCTTGTACATGGGTTGATCTGACCGGTCTGACATGTATAGGGAACGGAAGAGTGGTAAAGGCTTTTCATGGGTTCTGTATCGCATACCAGATCTCCTTGTAATGTACAATCGGTATTAGCAGGACAGGCCCCGGTAGAGTCGTTGAATCCTTCATGGGTGTGACGGAGTCCTAACGCATGTCCGAATTCATGTGCCAGTGTTTGCGCGTTTACAGATGATGCGCTTGTAGACATAAATGCATAATCATTGCTGCCACCCGGGTAATAGGCAAAGCCATTAAGGGTTCCTGAATTAGAGGCTAACTTTTTTACCACATAAATATTATAATACTTACTGGTATCCCACATTCCCAGGGCTGTAATTTCGGATGCCGTTACAGCATTGGTCGTATTGTCATTGTTTACACCACCGCTTACATATTTTGGAAGATGGGAAGCATTGATCCTGTTGATCCCGTTGGTCGCTGTACAGGTGGGACTGATTTTCGCAAAAACAAATTTTACAGGGAGTATGGCACTGGATGATGACATGCCGCTTGAAGAACTTCCGGAAAATACTCCGTTAGTATAATTAACCCATGCAATAATGTCGGCATCCGACTTGTTGTTTACTGTTCCGACCGCGCTTCCGTCCCCTACAACATGGACAACAACGGGAATTTCATATACCTGATTCTTATTAAGGGTAGATGCTAGTTTTCCACTTTTAATCAGTTTGGATAACTCTAAGTTAAAAGCATCATCCCGAGCCTTTTCTTCGGGATGCCGTTCATAATGTTTTCGCATTAATTCGTCGGTACCGCATTCTATTAATTCAGTTTTTTGAGCGTAAAACTGGCTGCATGAAGAGCCTAAAATAATAGCTAATAGTAGTTTTTTCATAATATAATTGTTAGTGGTTTTAATATATTCATATTAAAAATAAACAAAAATATCAATAGTGTGGGAAATAATTTAATGCTTTTATAAAGACCTTGAAGGATTCGAAAAAGATGATATTGAATATTTCACAATAGCCTATTTCTTTAATTTCATCGTCCATTATTATTTTGTGGATACAAATCAGAATTTAAATCCGATACTAAAATAAGCCCGCCAGAAATTAAGTGCATCGTTTCTGGATATATTTACGTTAATGGGACCTAAAATTGATTCATATCCCAGATTAAGTCCATAACCAATAAGTTTGGAATTGCTCTTGAAAGGGGATAGCTCGTCACTTATTGCAGCATAGTGAAAAGAGGGTGTGAGGAAAATCCTGTGATAAATCCGGTACTGAACCTCAAGTCCTAGCTTGGCAACTGAATTTATAGGAACTTCTTTTTGCCTGAACCCGTTAAATTCAGGATTCATTCCGTCAAAATTATATTCACTTCCTCCCAGATTGAATTTCTGATTGAGAAAAAGATAAGGGATACCCTCTGAAGATCCAAGAGTTTGAGGAGAGAAGTTTGTTCCTAAAAAAGCATTTGCCTTAACAGATACCTTTTTATTGATTGGAATAATATAATTTTCATTGAGCGCTAATGTGATCAGATTCTTGGGTTTATAATATCCTTCAGCCCCGGGATTTAAGTATTCATAGAGTGTAGGTTGTATTTCTTTCAGATCATAAAGGTTGTATTGATCTCCAAAATAATACTTCGTAATAAATTGAAAATTGTTTCCTGAAGTAGGATAATATCTGGTATTGAAGTTATTTTGATTGAATTTAAAATACAGGTCAAGATTGGTATGATAATATACCTTTTTGCTGTACAAGTCTGTAAAGGTCTGGCTAATCCTGTCTACAGACCGGTTTAATTTTTCAGCGTTGAACTCTAAGCCGAATGAAGCCATCGTATTCGGATGAATCGAATAATTGACCGCTGTATTTGCTTTAATGCTTCTGTAAATATAGTTGGGGAAAAATAAATTGTTTTCAACATCATTGTTTTCTGAGAATCTCAACAGGAGGTCGTTACTTTTAAGAAAAGAAATATTTCCTTCTGTACTTAACCACCAGCGGTAATCCGTATCCAGAAATTTCTGGAACTGCAAACGGGCCTTGAAACGTTCCGAAATATCTACAGTTGCTATGGCCCTGAATTTTGCTTCTGCATAATCCCGGTAGGTATAATTCAGGATGATCCCTACGGATTGTTCATTATCATAGTGCAGGGCTAATTTAAGCATGCTTGGTGTGGATCTCTTTACGAAAATGTTCATAATTAAACCGTTTTCCGAATCTGTATAAGTATAATACACCCTGTCATACTGTCGAATTCCAAAAACCTTGTCGATAGCAGCATTTACTGTTTTGGCATCGTAATATACACCCTCCTTTAATCCCATCAGGTTTTTAATAGTTTCAATCTCGGACGGATTAGTGATCGGTGTGCCATTATCTTCACTATAAGTGAACTGTATGGTCGGTTTTTTAATCTCTTCAACAAGTTTGTGCTCATAAGTAATTCCCAGTCTGCGTTGCTCATTGGCCAAAGCTATAAATTCAGGAAGGTGTCTTTTAGCTTCTGCTTCTCCTATTTTTATGATTTCCTTGTATTTTCTGAAGTCTTTAGTGGTGTAATCATTAAGCGGAGTTACAAAATCCACCATGATATCCGACATCTTCTTTTGTTCATTAAAATCCTGTACGGAATGGAATGCATGTGTCTGATAGATCATTTTCATCGGATTTTTGATCTCATCTTTTGTGAAAAGCCTGAATCCCGTATAGCCTCCGATAATATAATCAGCTCCCATATCTTTTACTTCCTTTACCGGAAAATTACGGTCGAGGCCACCATCTACAAGAAGTTTTCCATCAATATAGACCGGTGCGAAAGCGGCAGGTATGGCTAAGGTAGAACGAATCGCCAGTGCAAGAGAACCTTTTTTCTGCATAACCAATCCACCATTCACAATATCGGATGAAGTAAGTTGAACAGGAATAGGAAGTTTACTAAAGTCGTTGATATGTTTTGCAGGAAACGTTAATGTATTGAGAACTTCACCCATATATTGCCCTTCTATAAAGGATCCCGGTAGGGAAGGCCGGCCATCGTTCACCGGAAATTCAAGAATATATTTATTGTACTCATCTTTTTCGCTGATATTGACCTTGTTGTAGGGGATTTTGTTACTCAGGATCCTTTTCCAGTTCATGCCGTACACCATTTTTTTCAATTCTTCACCATTATATCCCATAGCATATAATCCGCCGAGGATTCCACCCATACTGGTTCCGGTAATATAATCTATTTTAATCCCTAGTGAATCTATTGTTTTTAAAATTCCCAGATGCGCAAAGCCCTTGGCACCACCTCCGCTAAGCGCTAACCCAAACTTTGTGTCTTTTGTCATGGGAGGCATTTTCTTTATGGTGTCTTGTGCAGAAAATAAACAAAATATGCATATAAGAAAGACAGTGAGGAAATTTTTCATTTTAATAGGCTTACTTCAAATTAGCAAAAAAGACGATCGGGGTCTATTAAGTATTTCAATAGGGGATCTTTTTTTTAAAACTACAGAATGTGAAATTTTGAATCGTGTCAAAAGGAGTTGTATGATCTGATGAAATACACTGTATCTTTTCGAAATGATTGGCAAACTGCTTTTCCATGGACTCCTCATCGTATTGCTTAATCTCCAGACCACTGCATTTTGTAGGTCCGTTTTTTGAAAAAGTTCCTAACACCATAAATCCTTTTATGCTTTTCCCTGCAATATTCAGATAGCTGGAGATTTGTTCTTCTTCGGTTAAAAAATGAAATGTGGCCCTGTCGTGCCAAAGATCATATTGGAATTCAGGTTCGAATTTAGTAATGTCCGTAACAATAAATTTCACTTTTTCGGATTTCTTTCCTAAACGCTTTTTTGTCTTTTCCAATGCATTCGCAGAAATGTCCAGCACCGTGATATCCTGATATCCTTTGTCAATCAAAATATCTACAAGATGACTTTCACCTCCGCCAATATCTATTATTTTAGCGTCTTTTTTTAAGTCAAATGATGCAATGAAATCCAGTGATATTTCAGGTTTTTCCTGCGTCCAGCTTACCTGATCAGGGCTTTTTGTCTCGTATACTATATCCCAGTGATTTTTATTCTTTGACAAATCCATAAGGAGTGTTGTTTTTAGCAGGGCTAAATTACAAAAGACCTGATGAAAGAAAATATTTTAATTGATTTATTTTTATTCAACCAGCTGTTTGTTGATTTCTTCGAATTTTTTAATAAGCTCATGGAGTTTTGACTGTTCTTTCCTTATGGTTTTAGGTCTTATGTAAAACCAGTTAAAGGCAATCCAAATAAAAGTTAATGAATACGCAAAAACAGCCATAAATGTTGTCATCCTTGAAGTGTATTCATACATGTAGAGACTGATTCCTGCCAATAACATAGTGAAGTAAAGATTGGTCATGAACGTTTGTACAAAACCCTGTTTGCTTTTCAAAACATACAGGCTATGCAAATATTCACTGTTGGATTGGTCGGTGTTGGTTTTATAAAAGAATGTTAACAGTCTGTTGTAAGCAAACAGGAAAATTACCATTGCCAGAATAATCAGTACGATTCCGATTTTTGTGCTGAGTAGCTGAGGTTGATAATGATACCATATCAGACTTATAAATACACTGGTTAAAAGTAACATTACATTGGTCAATATAAGTTTTTTCAGATTTTTGCTTTTATAGGACTCCAGTTTAGCAAGCAGATCTTTAAGATCGGGTTTGTTTACTTTTTGTTGTTGCCAGATATTTTTAAAATCTATATTAGTAGGTTCCATGTTCCCTGAATTTTTGAGTTAATTTTTCTTTTATTCTGTGGATTTTTACCCTGACATTGGATTCTGATAATCCCACGATACTGGCTATTTCGGCCTGTTTTAATTCTTCCAGTTCTAAAGAAATAATAATACGGTCTGTTTCCGGCAATTCGGAGATGAATTTATAAAGAAGTTGTATCTCAGATTCCATGGATTCCTGTTTCTTTTCCTCTAAATTACCCGGTAAATCAGCTTTTGTGAATCTTTTCTCCCTTTCAATCTGTCGCAGGCAATTATTGGAGGCGATCCTGAAAATCCAGGTTCCCACAGAAGATTCATTTCTGAATTTAGGAAGTTGCTGCCATACAATGATAAATGTTTCTTGTGCAATGTCCTGTGCCCATTCGGAATTGTTTACATATCCCATACACAGGCGGAATATTTTTTGCCAGTATACTTCGTAGATTTCCTCAAATACCATTATTTTGCAGATAAGAAGTTATTCAACTGGTTGAAATACCATTCCTTATCATCATACATGATGAAGTGTAAACCTTTAGTAGCATATTGTAAATTTGCATTTTTCATATTTTTATATTGATCTTCCATGGCTGGTTTAAAATTAGTAAAATAAGACTCTAATAATATAAGTGAAGGGCATTGTACATTTTTTATTTTTTCCCGGAGGTCAGTATTCGAGAAATCACAATACATTTCTGCAAAAGTCTTACGGTCTGATTGCTGACTCCATCCGATCACAGTTTCCTGCATGGAAGTATCCGCCAAAAGCTGGGGGATAGATTTCAGCTGCATCTGACGAAATTGATCATCTGTCATGGCTGTCATTTTATTGATGGTAGCAGAGCAATCATTGTTTTCCTTAGATGTAAAAGAAGGATTCATTAATGCCGATAAGCAGGGCAAAGCATCTACAACGATAATCTTACCCACTAATTGTGGATGATCTGCAGCCAGAGCGAGGGCAAGGCCTCCACCCATACTGTGCCCTATGATAACAGGCTTTTCAATTCTCTGGTCACTGATGAATTCTGCAATTTTGTTTTCCCAGTTTTTAAAGCTGGCGCCGGGCTGAGGCTTTGCACCTGCGAATCCTGCCATTGTTAAAGTATAGCATGTAAAATTCTTATCAAACTTTAGGGTCGTTTCATTCCATACATCTCCGGAAGAGGCAAAACCGGGGATCAAAATCAGGGCTTGTTTCCCACTTCCTGATTTTTTAACTTCAAAAGGATAGGATTTTGTTTGTCCGAACACATTAGCACATAGAGCTAAAAATAATAATATCACGGCAAGGAATGTCAATTTTTTCATTTCATTTAAGATTTAATGGTTAATTTACCTTTTAGATACAGGCCTGAAAAAAATGTTACAAAATTTTTAAAATAATTTTAAATCTTATGAATAATTCCCGCAATATCCCTTTAATAAAGGGTATTTTAAATTGAAAGAAATCAGATTAAACCCTTGAATTTCCGGTTAGTCCTCATTTTGTGGAGGTTATCGGTTGTTTTTTTAAAAATATTATGCATTACTTATTATAATAGGTACGGTTTTTGCAGACTATAGAAATTAATAAAAATTTTGTGAAGCCTGTTGTTTGTATTCGAAAATTCACTAAATTTAATAAATATTTATAATTGCCCCTTATAATGATAGGGGTGTTGGAGATAAAATCGTAGTTTTTTTAATTAAATCCAAAATACCAATGAATAATATACAAGATGAATTTCAAGTTCTGAAGGACGAGCTAAGAAAATTGAATATTGAAGTAAAGAAAGTAGTAAAAGTAGGAAACGGAAGCATGGACTTTCATGAGGTTTTCTACAAATCGCCAAGATATGAAGAGGTGAAAACAATTTATGTACAGCGTCATAATCTGGATGATCTTATTGTGAAATTCAGACAAGCTTATAGCTAAAATAAAGACGCGCCGCAGATTTCTGCGGCGCGTTTCATTCAGGGTCAGTATATTTTTTAATCCTTATTTAATGCTGATGTTTCTTTGGTATCTTTCATTCTGGCATAAACAATCAGTGAAAAGAAGATACATGCTGTAATATACCAATAGAAATAAGGTTCCATATCGGCCTGCTTAAGCCAAAGGGCAATATATTCCGCCGTACCTCCAAAAATGGCGACTGTTAAAGCATAAGGTAAGCCGACACCAAGTGCTCTTACTTCCGATGGGAAAAGTTCTGCCTTAACAACTGCATTAATGGAAGTATATCCACTTACAATAATCAATGCTGCCATAATTAAAAAGAAGGCTCCCCACATTGAGGTCGTCGTGCTTAATGCTGTAAGCAAAGGTACTGTGCAAAGAGTTCCTAAAACTCCAAATCCCAGAAGCAAAGGTCTTCTTCCTATTCTGTCTGATAATCCACCAAAAACAGGTTGAAGACAGGCAAAAATAAATAATGATACGAAAGAGATAAGGGTAGACTGTTCTTTTGTCAGATGAACCGTATTTACTAAAAATTTCTGCATATAAGTGGTATAGGTGTAAAAAGCCAACGTTCCGCCTAATGTTAAACCTACTACGGTGAGAAGGGCTTTAGGATGTTTAAGCAATTCTTTTATAGTTCCTTTTTTCTTCTCGCTCATTTCCTTTTTGTTTTCAAAAGCTTCCGTTTCATGAAGGTTAGCCCTCAGATATAATGCAATAACGGAAAGGGCTGCACCGATGATAAAAGGAATCCTCCAGCCCCAGTCTTCAAGTTGTGCCTCTGTAAGAAGTACCTTTTGTAAAACCAACTGGATCCCCAATGCAATTAACTGCCCTCCGATCAGGGTTACATATTGAAAGCTTGAATAAAACCCTCTTCTGTCTTCTGTCGCCATTTCACTGAGATAGGTGGCTGAAACACCATATTCTCCACCTACACTCAATCCCTGCAGTAGCCTTGCAATTAAAAGAAGGATCGGAGCCAGAATTCCTATAGTTTCATAAGTAGGCGTAAGGGCAATAAGTAAAGATCCGAATGACATTAGTAAAACTGAAAGGGTCATCGCTCTTTTTCTCCCTATTTTATCTGCAATACTTCCGAATAACCATCCGCCGATAGGTCTCATCAGGAAACCAACTGCAAATATTCCGGCAGTATTCATCAGTTGTGCATTAAGATCCGAATCAGGAAAAAATGAATTGGAAAAATAGATGGCAAAGGCAGCATAAGCATACCAATCGTACCATTCCACTAGATTTCCGATAGAACCACCCACAATGGCTTTAATCCTTTGGGCTGTTGTAATTTGAGTAGTATTCATAGGGGTAATATATTAAATTTTTAAAGTATAATCTGAAGTGATAGTAAAAATTCTCCTTTTCTGTCAAAAATTGTTTTGGAAACGAGATCATAGAGTGGTCTGCTGCTGTATTGTACAACAATTCTGGCATTTTGGCCGTACAAGTAAAAATTTGCTCCCACGTCATAATAGCTGCCATTCTGATTTAATGCTTTCATGTCCTTTAAAGCATAATTGAAGAAAGGCTGAACCTTCAGTATTTTACTGAATTTAGGAAGAACAAATCCTACCTGTGAAAACCAGATATTTCCCGTACCCATCAAAATCCTGTTGTTTCCGGCACCTTCCAGTGCTTTTTGCCCTGTGAATTGTGGATCAGGAGTTCCTGGATTCAGGAGTCCGCTTACTCTTAAATAGTTGGGTCCGTAATTATAATTATAGAATACAGAATACAAGGTCAGTCCCATTTCCTTACTTTTATTTCCTAAGGGCAGCTCCGAGTAGATATCTGCTCCGAAGACATTGGCAGCATGAGACTCGAAAACATTTTCTGAGGGTTGAGATTGTGTTGCATCTTTAGTACTGTAAAAACCCGTTCCGATATTCAAAACTTTTCTGGCAGCCAGATTATTACCCGGTAGAAAAGAAGTTACCGTTGTTTCTTTATTGAAAAACTGATAGAATGCATAACCTGAGTAAGATAGCTTTCCGCTTTGGTTATTATCTACAGCTGGTCCTCCTACAACGGGCTTCAGATTAGTAGCAAAAGGCTTGTTGACACTAAATCTGTAATTTAACCGATCAAATTCTCCATGTACAAAAATACCGAACTGTCTTGAAAACTGATCTGCAATTTCGATGGCCGGAAAATTGAAAACAGGGATGTCACCGGCAAGCATTTTTGTAGTACTTGCATTAGTCAATCTGCTTACGCCATTCCAGGAGTGAAGCCCGGCACCCAGATACAAATTGTTTTTATTGGGTTTTCCGGTCTGAAAATCATTTCGTGGTATAATAGCCAGCTCATTATAAGCATCATGAAAGAAAAAAGGGGCTTTCTTTCCGGCTCCATTATTTCCTGTTCCCGATCCTCCTCCGGAAATAAAAGACTGGTTATTAATTCCCATTTGTAGAAAAACTGAATAAAATGGTGTAATCTGACTCTGAATAGTTAGCCTCATTCTTCGGATTCCTGCATCATATGTTTGCTGCTGGGGAACGCCATTCACGAGAGTTCCCGGATTATTATCAATACTTCGCAGCCAGATCTGACTGGAAATACCGAATTTCAGCCATTTGTCTCCTTTGGGATTCAGGTTGATTTTAAGCTCTCCGATATCTAAAGGATTTTTTTCTGATATAACTTCTTCAGGATTTGTACTGACCTTTGCAGTATCCTGGCTGTATAGTAATTGTAAGGCAGCCAGGCCGAAAATGATGAAAAGTTTTTTCATTGATGCTATTATTTGCACCTAAACAATACATAAATTCTGAAGTTTTTCTGAAGTTTTGATCAGAATTGAATATTTGTTGTTATGTTTTTGAATTTCAATCTTTTATTTTATGAAATTGATCTTGAAAGTGTGAAAATTGTTTTCAAAATGATAAGTAATTTCAGTATCATAAATCTCCAAAATCTTCTTCACGAGTGCCAAACCGATCCCAATTGAGTTTTGATCAGGGTTTCCGCGCTTGAATCTTTTGAACAATTCTTCTGCAGGAATAGTTGGAGGATTTCCTGTATTGGAAATCTCAAAGTAATCTTCGGTAAGAGTTACTGTGATCTTTCCATTTTCGATATTATGCCTTTTTGCGTTATTGATGAGGTTATTGATCACAATAATAGCCAAATTCTCATCGAAATTAAGGTAAACCTCTTCCCGGATATTTCTGGTTAATGATAGGTTCTGAATTTCAAAGATATCCTCGAAATACTGAAGTCGTTCACTAAGCAGCTCTGAAAAGTTGATATGATTCGATTCGCTTTTTTCAAAATGCTCCAGCTTAGCTAATAGAATAAGGGATTGATTAATAGAAGAGAGCCTGTCCAGTTCATCGTTCATTGATGAAAGAGTAAGCAGTTGTTTTTCTGAGAGATCGCTATCCATCAGTAACTCGATCTTTCCTTTAATGGAAGCCAGTGGAGTTTGGAGCTCGTGGGAAGTGTTTTCCGAAAGTTCTTCTAATAAATGATAGTCCTTTTTTGAACTCTCGGACATTTTTAGCAAAAACCTGTTTAAGGATTTAAATTCCTCGGTCTCTGTTTTCATAAGGCTCATAGGCCTGTTATTCTTAAGACTGAATTTTTTGATCTCTTCTATGGCATGATAGAACGGTTCAAGAATCTTCTTTGAAACCAGGACCCCAACAATGATCGTAAGAATAATAAGAAACACCATGATCCAGGCAACCACCATAATAATGCTTATCAGAAAATGGTTTTCAATGATGGTGATGTATCTTACGCTGGTTATGGCATATCTTTTTTTATGAATGACAGGGTAGGTTATAACGGTAATTTTATTGATGTAAGACTGTACACTTTTATTCCAGATGTACTTTTCTTCAATAATTTTTTCTTTGGTATTCTTGTAATCGGAAGGTAGGATCTTAACCTGGGTTTGTCTGTGGTGTATGGTAAGATAATCGTATGTGGAATCTTGTGCCAACTTATTAGCCACATAAGCATTAAGATCTTCAAGTTTGAGGATCGCTGAACGCATCGTTGCCCTTTCAAAGGCAAAATACAAAATCGTAAAGCCTGTGGTAAGGACAAAGAAAACCAGGATAGTAAATGCTCTGGCAAAACGAAAGCTTAAATTCATTTATCAATCCATTTATAACCCAACCCATAAACAGTCTGCAGATAATCTTTGCCTCCTCCGTCAATAATCTTTTTTCGCAGATTTTTCAAATGCTGGTATACAAAATCTATATTATCCACACTATAAGTATAATCTCCCCACAGGTGACTTGCTATAGCCTGTTTGGAAAGCATTCTGTTTTGATTATTAATAAAATAGATCAGCAGGTTGAGTTCTTTTTTGGTGAGATTCAGCAGTCGCTCATTCACTTTACATTCTTTTGATTCCAGATCAATAGTAAATTCATTGAAACTTAAGATGCGGTTGGTTTCCGGTGTTTTTCTCCTGAGCACGGCTTTTATTCTGGAATGCAGTTCCGGTAATGAGAAAGGTTTGGTCATATAATCATCGGCTCCTTCATCCAAACCTGTCAGTTTGGTATCCAGGGAGTCTTTGGCGGATACAATGATGATGCTGGATTCCGGAGCATCATTTTTAATATGTTTCAGGATTTCCAATCCATTTCCATCCGGAAGCATCAGATCAAGTAGGATGCAATCATATTCGAAAAGCTCAATTTTTTCTAAGGCTTCTTTTGCATTAGTCGCCACTTCACAAACATAGTCTTCTTTTTTAAGATAATCTGTGATGTTGGAAGCAAGATCTTTATGGTCTTCGATGATAAGGATTTTCATAAAATTATAATCCGAAATACATTATTAGGGCTTAAAGATATAAAAAAAGTGTTCTAATTTCCAGAACACTACCTGATCAATCATTTTTTATGTATCCAGGTTTTAAAAACGATATCCTAATGATAATCCGCTTCTGAAGCCTGCCCAGGGACCATCTACTTTTATCCGGGCTCCATTGGGATTGGTTTCTACGGTATATTTTACAAACGGGATGTCCAGATTTTCGATCTCTTTTTTTAGCTGTTGTTGCATTTCAGGGGTCAGCAGATAATCACTTGTAAGCGTAAAGTCACCTTTTCCACTACCATAATGTGCACCGGCAATCCAGAGATCTAAAACAAGATTTTGGCTTTTGGTAAGAAAGAATTGTACCCCGACCATTAATCCACCACTATTACCATTGGTATCTCCTGATCCTTTCAATGGAATCTGATAAGTAACTCCATTGGTGGGTTTAAAATCATAATAGAAATCAAAAGTATTAGAACTTACTTTTGAATATCTGTAATACGGGGCTACGTAAAAGCCTTTTCCGTATCCTGCTCCTAAATAGAAACGAGGCTCTACAGTAAAATTAGTTGCTTTAATCCTTAAATTCTGAAACCGCTCTTCATCTTTATCTTTTAAAAATGCATTAATGAACGGAACCTTTCCTTCAGGCATTGTTCCAAATCCTACATTCACAGAGAACCACTGATTGAAGGCTCTTTCATATGACAAATTAATGTTCCTGAATGCATATGCTGTAACATTGGTTTTAATGATATTCATTTTTTCTGCAGAATCAGGAGTGATTTCCTGTGAACAGACTTTCGAAAAAAGAAAAGGGAGGATAAGCAGGAGATATTTTTTCATGATTCTAAATTTAATAATGGAGTTTATAATAATAGCAGCAAAAAATGGGCAATAGTGTATAGAAATGAATAATTAAATGAAAAATAAACTATTTATATAAAGTTAGTTAGGAATTTATTGATGACTTGAATCCGTATACCATGTAATACATATAAGATTCTGCTTGTCCTATTTTATATTATTCAATTTCTGACATGAAAAAAACAGTATGTGCCGCCCTTTTTCTTTGTGGAGTTTTTGTGTTTTCGCAGGAAAACATCAAAAGCGATACTATTGATCAAACAAAGACGGCAGAAATCCAGGAGGTGATTATAAAGTCCCAACGTAAAAAACAGTTTGCAGACAAAGCAGTATATACTTTTGATAAAGCAGCGTTAGAAAAGGCCCGTTACGCAAAGGACCTATTAAAGACATTACCGGAATTACAGTTGGATCCTGTTTCGAATACTTTGAAAAGTACGAAAGGAGGAACTTCTTTATTTCTTATTAATGGAATTGAAGCTACGGATATGCAGATCCGGAGTATAGCCCCAAGTGAAGTAGTAAAAGTTGAATACTATGATATTCCACCCGCAAGGTGGGCAACAAGAGCGGATACGGTTATTAATGTGATTACCCGGTCTACAGAGACAGGATATGTTTTTGGAACCGATGTAATGACAGCATTGAATACAGGATTCGTAAATGGATCAGCATATGCCAATTTTACAAAAGGTAAAAATAATTTCGGTTTGGAATATTCCATGAATTTAAGAGATTATGACAACCGGAGAGTACGCAGTATCTATGACTATCAGCTTGATAATTCACATTATCTTTCCGATGAAAAGAAGAAAGATCATTTTGGATATACCTCTCAAAATATTGCTTTAAGGTATACCCGTATGGTACCTGATAATTATTCATTTCAGGCAAAACTGAATATGGATATCCTTCATACTTTCGTGAATGGTAAGGGAGAAAGTACTTTCACAAAAGATGATGTTACGGAAGGGCATACCATGATGAAAAGGGGAGGGACGGATTACGTAACACCGACACTTGATCTTTACTTTTCAAAAAAACTGAGTAAAAAAGATGAATTAAGTTTGAATGTCGTGGGTTCCCATTTTACCACAGATACTTCAGAATTTACAAAGGAATGGATCACCTCTTCAGGGAGTTCAGTTTTTGATAATGATATGAATCTTACAGCTAAACAGACGGGTTTTGTTGGAGAGATTGCCCATACTCATGATTTTGAAGGTGGAAAACTTTCTTCAGGGTATCGTATCTCGAACACCTCTATCTCCAATGATCTCCAAAACCTTGCAGGATTTTCACAGTACAAAGTGAATTATTTAGAGCAATACTTCTACACAGAATTTTCCGGTAAAATTGAAAAGTTTACATACCGTGTTGGTGCAGGCCTTACCAACATTCATAATAAAAGTGCTGAAACTACTTTTGATGAATGGTCTATTACTCCAAAAGTTATTTTAGGATATCAGCTGAAAGGAAATCAGAGTCTTCGTTTTACAAGCAGCTATAAACCAAAGAGTCCATGGAGTGCTGCATTGAGTAGTAATGTGGTTCAGATGGCACCGAACATTGTGCAAAAAGGAAATCCATTTCTTAAGTCACAGCTGACATGGGGAAATAACCTGATCTATTCACTGAACAATAAGTATTTTGATTTTAATGCTAATTTATTTTATTCAGATACCCGACGTACGATCAACCAGTTTTATGTGATGGATGATACTTTTGGAGGGTATGCCCTTACCTACGAAAATGCAAAAAGCTCGAAACAGTATGGACTACAGCTTACGGGGTCCTATAAGCCTTTTGGGAATAATCTTCTTGTGATCAAAGCTATGGTTGCTCCTTCATCTGAAACCGTAAGAACGAGCAAGGGCGCATTGATCAAAAATAATTATATCGCCAATAATCTGGAATTATCTTCGGAGTACAAATCATTCTCACTACAATATCAGGTCAATATTCCTGTGTATTTACTTAGTGGTGCATTTCTCAATACCAATGAGAATGCGAATCATGTTTTCGTCAATTATAAACACAAAGACTGGACATTCTCTACAGGATTGTACTGGATAGGAATGCCTTCGGAATACAAGACAAAAAGCCTTCCTGAAAGCGTGGTCAACTATTCACGAAACAGCCAGATTATGAATAATAAGTCGATGTTTGTTCTGGGCTTCAGCTATGATTTCTCAAAAGGAAAGAAAACGGATATGCAGAAAAAACTTAATAATTCTACAGCTCCTGCGGCTACTTTTTAATCATGCATATTTTTATCATAAGAACAGCTCCGGAGAATCCGGAGCTGTTTTCTGTACGTTAAATATTTTCTGTTTTAATTTTGCGCGATCATTCTGCGATAAGCATGAATGTCTTCAATAGTGACTACACTCATTCCTTTTTTTTCAGCGAAATCTACAATTTCGGGTAGTCTTGCCATAGAGCCGTCTTCATTGGTGAGTTCACAAAGAACCGCATCATCCCCAAGATTTGCCATCTTTACCAGATCAACACTTCCTTCCGTATGACCCCTTCTTTCAAAGACGCCTCCTTTTTTGGCAACAAGAGGAAAGACGTGTCCCGGGCTTGCAATATGGTCCGCCAAAGCATTTTCTGCTATGGCAGTTCTGATCGTGGTTACCCGATCCTTTGCAGAAACACCGGATTCCACTCCTTCTTTTGCTTCAATGGAAATGGTAAATGCGGTTTGATTTTTACTGTTGTTGGTCTCTACCATCGGGCGCAGATTAAGATGCTTGCTTTTTTCTTCCGAAATGCATAAACAAACAATGCCGCTGCATTCGCGGATCAAAAGTGCCATATCCTGTTCTGTAATGGTAGAGGCAGGGAAGATGATATCGCCTTCGTTTTCGCGATTCTCGTCATCCACAAGAAGGATGCCTTTGCCCTGTTGTAATTTTAAAAGTGCATTTTCTACACGTTCTCTGGAGGAAACTCCGAATTTTTCTAATAATTTTTCCATGTTATTTTACTTTAAAAGTTAAAATACACTTCGGTACATGGAAATGAAATACGCACCAATAAGTCCATAAGGCAAGCTTATTGATCGTTTCATTTTCTTCTCCCATCCAGACTTTAACTGTCGGTTTTGGAATTTCACCAAATCAGTCCTTTAATGAAAAAGGAGTCGCGGACTATAACCGCCGGTAGGGAATTTCACCCTGCCCCGAAGAAAACTTATGCTAAGTTTTACTGTATGTCTTGTTTACTTGTTTTTTTAATTCATTAGTTAGTATTTAACGCACAGGCTGCTAATTTCGGGAAGTTTTTTGAAATGGGAAATGATTTTTGAAATTAATTAAGAGTATCAGGATGTTTTACCGGTATATTTTATATAGAGAAATGCACGCAATTACAACTCCGGAAAGAAGTATCAATGAACGGATCCAATTCATGTGGCTCCATTCTTTCCACGTTTGCAAAGCAATTTTGGGATCGACGGGTTTTTGTCCGAAAAGAATATCATTTCTAGGAAAGAAATACAGTACTGTAAATACATCAGCAAGAACAAAAAGGATGAATGCCGAAATTATATACCCCCGAGTCTGAGGATATGGATTCCACAAAAAAATGATCACCGCTAATCCGATGAAGTGGTGGAGAGGTCCTGTTATTTTAAAGAAGTCTGCCGGTGTTTTCTGCTGAAAATAATTTTTTGCCGTTTCAAGGGAATCGGGAATGTTTCTACCCCAGTTCGGGGCATCGACAAGGGAATTGTAAAGGTTGACAAATAATATTCCGCTTCCGATCATGATGTAGAGATATAAAATAAAAAGCTTCATAATAAAGTATGGTATTATGAAACAAAATTATTTCATAGAGGACATTGAAAATTGTATAAATCGGTCTTTTTGAATGGAAAAGATATTTTTTTGGGACAGATCATCCTATAAGGGAATGCTACTACTTTTCGATTGTTAATTAAAGAATGCTTAAAAATGTATTTTCATAGGGTAGAACTTGTTTTCTGTAGCGCGTTCTGTGTTCTAAAATTACAATCCATTCAAGACTTTATTTGAATGGATTGTTAGTGATCTTTTAGTATTAATTTTGATGCTCAGTTTGTTTGTTCCAATATATTTTCCAAGAGTATATTAAATTCCTGAGGCTTTTCAAGCATAGGGTAGTGGCCTACCTCACTTATATTTACATAATCGAAATCCTGTAAGTATTGGCGGTTGGCATCAGCATTTGTAGGTGAAGCATCGGAGTTGATTGCTCTTACGGGCACTTTAATCTGCGATGCGGCTTTCCGGAAATCGGTTTTGTATAAGGGAATGAGCAGTTCTATTGCCATCTCTCCCGTATTCTGAAGAAATTCTTTTTGTACTCTTTCCTTTACTGTATCCGGAGTTTTTTCCACAAAAAGGAATTGGGGAAGAATATTTTCGACCGCATTTTTAAAATCATTCCTGTAATGAACAAATAAAACCTCTTCCACCTGTTCCATTGGGAAAGTTTCGTCCAGGTTTTTTATGGTATCCACCAAAATCACTGACTTTAAATTGGGAATTTTCAGGGCAGCTTCCAGAACATAGGCTCCCGACATGGAGTGGCCAACCAATATAATATCTTTTGAATCGATCTGGCTGGCAACGGCTTTAATATCTTCAGCATATTGCTCACTCGACCAGTTTTTTCTGGATTTGTCAGATTTTCCATGGCCTGCAAGGTCCATCTGAACAATACGGTATTTATTTTTAAAATATTCCTTCTGGTTTTCCCACCATTCCGCATTTCCCAGCCATCCGTGAACCAGGATTAAGGCTGTATCTCCGGTGCCTGTTTCTTTGTAATGAATTTTTTGTCCATCCGATGATGATGCATATTTTTCCATATTATGGGTTTGTGATTTTATAAATTTTATTTGAAGTCAACAACTTTCTGATGATTTCCATTAATAATAAAAGTACTTCCCTTAAGAAGTCCAGGATTGGTATTTCCTCTTTTTGTAGCGGTAAATTTAAATATTAACATTCTTAATTTTCCATGCGGCTGACGAAGCTTTTCTTTTTTAATGAGATAGCTTCCTGCCGGTTTAATGGTAATGGTATCAGAGGGTTCTTCTAGAAATGTAGTGATAGTAGGTTCCTGCTTATTTTCTACCTGAACACTTTTGGATATATATAATGTATTGACATCATACAGATCCGACCATTCCATGAAATAGTCTTTATTAAGCGATGCTGTCCTGTTGCAAATAATATTATCCGGATTGCTCAGTGCTAGGGCTGATCCACTTCCCAGATTGTATTTTTTTCCGTTGGGTAATTGAATTTCCAGATTATAACGGCTATTGTCAGGAGACACTTTTTCTATACGGTAATAATAGTTTTTGCTGTAATATAGTTGCTGCACAATTTTGTAATCTGCTTTTTTAGCATTCACCCATATATTAATGGAATCATTGACTATCTGTTTCCCTTTTTTGTCATAGAGATCTATAGAGACCATATTATCCGTTTGATCTGATAAGCTCTGATAAACTTCTATTCCGGCCCTGATGTCAGAAATATCCGCAATCTTTACCGCAGAGGTAGATTTTCTACATGAAACAAGCATGCAAGAGGCATACAGTAAAACTATTAATAATCTCATAATCCACCGAATTATAATTAGGCTTAATTAATGGGAATATTCCCAAATATTATCTAATACTACCGGTCCAATATAGGCAGATAGTTTCTCCATGGGCCAACGTCATACTTGTATTGTTTTGCCATTACCCTTGATATTTGTGCAATATGGCCAAGATCATGAGCAACCCATGTTGATAACAGCTGTCTTAAAGTTGTATCACCAAATGCCGGGTGAATTCCGGTTTTGTCAAGATCTTCATCAGTTATATTCTTAGATTGTAAAATGATGAGGTTTTTCTTTCTCAGATCACGGAACTCTGTCAGTAATTGGGATAGTGTTTTGCCTTTGCTCTCTTCAAACTGTGCAAATCTGTCAAACGGAGTAAAAGTTTTCTCCGGTCCGTCAGATAGGGTTATTTCTGCCCGGATCATCCAATCTGTTTTTTCTCCGTGGATCAAGTGGCCGATTATATCAAAAGGGCTCCATGTTTCTTCTCCTTCGTTGGTATAGATCCATTCATCACTTAATCCCTCCAGTAATGATGTTAAAACATCGGGGGTACGTTCAAGAATTTCTGTTGCTTTATTTAAATTGAATGACATAATAATTTTAAATTTGCTAAGGTTGAAATTATTGCTGATCTTTATAAATATTCCAGTAATTATAATCTGTCATGGGGGCGTCTGTGATCCCGATATTTCTTCCCATGGTTACAATCTGTCCTCTATGATAAGTTCCGTGGATAACAGCATGCTGGATATACTCATATTTAGAGAAATCACATTGAAACCATTGAGACTCTATTTTTACATTTTTTGCTAAATCCTCTTCGGATAGGCTTTCTACATAATCTACAAGTTTCTGAGAGTTATTTTTGATTGCACTGAAAACTTCATCTTTAGTATTGGTGTTGGAAATTTTAGCGAAATCAAAGTCATTATTTTCATTGATATGGCTCCACCAATATTCCTGAGTTTGCCAGATATGATGCAGGGTCTTCAGGATGGTAGGGAAACTGGAAATCGTTTCCTGATTAAGCTGTTCATCCGATTTGGTAGAAAGCCAGTCAATATATTTGTTCACCACCCAGTTGTTGTACTGAACACTTTTCGTGACTAATGTTTTTAAGCTCATAATTATTGTTTTATTGTTATGGTGTTTTTTTACTGTATAATTAAGCACTAAAAATAAGTAAAATACTGATTGGATTTTTTCAAATTGAAAAACCGGTTAAAAAACCGGTTCCATTTTTATGATAGCTAAAAAGTAATGTTACTTAAGCTGGGCAAATTGTACCTGAAATTCATCCGCACTCACCAATCCCATCGCAAAATCATATTGAAGCAATTCGTATTTTTCATTTTTTGTTAATGGACGATTGTGAATCTTGTTCATTATCTGCTCTTCATCAGACAATATTCCTATAATATTGTTTTTTTGCTGAAAGGCTTTAAAATATCTGATGCCCAATTTTCTTTGAGAAACAGCATCAAAGTGGATATTGTCCGGATTACCTGTTAAACCTTCTGCAGATACAAAATAGGCATGCTCGTTATCTTTCGCATACTGAACTAAAGCCTCATTAATCCTACTGTATTCACTAAAGTATTGTCCATATATACCTTCCGTTAAAAAGCTCCCTAATCCTCCAACGATCAATGGAATTTCCGGAGTATTAAGCTCTTCTCTCAAAGTATTTATGATGTAGCTTAATTTTTCGGTATATGACCTGTATTTTTGTCCATGACTGTCACTTTCCCCCTGATGCCAAAGAATGCCACTTAATGTGCTGATTTTTTGTGCCGTTTTAGCTTGAGAAATAGCATTTTGAAATAATGCTCCCTCCACTGACCAGTCATCCAGGCTTGTTCCGCCATCAGCACAAGGAATCAATCCGATATCATCTTCTTGATTATGGAATAACCGCCATGATGAAGCAAATGTTGTAGCCAGGCTGATTCCTGAAGTTGGTCTGTCAAAATTGATAGGTTCTGCCATCATTTGCCACCTCCCATTTCTTAGCATTTTAATTTTTTCATCAAGGATTGGAGGTACATCTTTTAGGAATCCACGTCCGGCCATATTAGACTGACCTATCATTAAAAATGAATGTGTCATTGTATTTATTATTTGATTTAATTATTTTTTTAAAGCTTTACACACTTTATGAAAGGTTGTCCATACCATTTCATCTGTGAGGGCAAAAGGTAATCCGCTGATGCTTTTTCCCTGTTGATGAAAACGTAGTAAATTATACAGAGGAGCAAATGCAATTGACCAATAAATTTCAAATGGGGTATCATCAATCTCTCCCCGATGTATCGTATTTGAAATAAAGTTCAAAAGGTTATTTTTAAATTCACTCATAAACATTCCCGGTTTCTCATTAAACATTTGAGCAAATTGCTGACTGTAATGAGAATTATTGATTTGCTCAAAGAAGGGTAGGAGCAAAGGGTTTTTAATAGCATAGTTGTATCTGTTTGCCCACTGTACGCGCAATCCTTCTTCCAGACTGGATTTAGGATCGAATCCTTCATTGATGAGGGTTTCCATTTTGTTTCCTTCCTCAATAACCAATTTTACAATGAGATCATCTTTATCTTTATAATATACATAAGGTGTTCCCACAGAAATGTTGCATGCTTTTGCGAGTTTATTAATTGTAAAGCCGTCCAATCCATCTTGTACAATAATTTCTATTGCTTTTTGTTTAATTGTATTTTCTTTAGTAAGATCCCTGTTTCTCATTTTATTTATTTTCAGCTTATTATAATTAAATGAATATTCATTTAATTATAATGCAAATGTAGATTATTTTATGGAGAGATTAAAATTTTATAGTAGCTTAAAGTGGAGTTAAGACTTTTAAGATAATTATTTTCTTAAAATTTTGTCCATTGCTTTTCCCTTGGCGAGCTCATCAATCAGCTCGTCGAGATAACGGATTTTCCGCATGAGGTCATCTTCAATGTCTTCCACACGGTATCCGCAAATAACTCCTTTTATCAAAGAAACATTGGGATTAATTTGTGGGGCTTGTTCGAAAAAATCCCTGAAATTAGTTTTATTCTTAATTATTTCCTGAAGATCTTTTTCAGTATAGCCCGTCAGCCAAAAAATAATTTCATGTACTTCTTCTTTTGTCCGCCCTTTCTTTTCTGCTTTGGTAATATAGTGAGGATAAACCCCGGCGAACGACATGTTGTAAACCCTTTCGTAATTTGTGTTTTCCATCTTTTTGTTTTAGTGGTTCATCAATGAGCTTATTTCTTATTGGCTTTTATGCTGTCAAGTTTTTGGGCAATAGCCGAAATATTTCCTCCTCCGCATGAAGAATGGAGGACTTTGCCATCTATGCCAATAAGTACTTTTGCCGGATTGCAAAATACATTATAATTTAATTTCTCAGATTTATTGTACGACTTTGTATTGTCAATTTGTTCAAAAAGAACATTCGAGTGGGCCAGGTAATCTTTAAACTCTTTTTCATTTTCCACAAACCCTTCTACAATACCAATAAAATGAGCTTCTTTATTGTATTTATTGTATAAAGCATTAAATTCTTCCGCCATATCATAGGATTCGCTCTTTTTCAGATAAGATTTATCGTAAATAAAAATAACAAGGTTTTTCCCCTGGTAATCCCGTGAATTAAAAGAAGTCCCACTGATCGTTTTAGCTGAAAAAGGTATGGGCTTTGCACCCACAAACAGATCAATCTGATTCTTCTTCATGGCCTTTGCCTCTTCCTGGAACTCTTTAAAAATCCTTTCTTTTTTTGCTTCCTTGCTTTCACAGGATAGCATTAATAAAATAACTGATACTGCTACAATATTTTTCATAGTACATTTTGTGATGGATGATGCTTTGATAAATATACGTGAAAATCAGGTGATCAAAGATGCCGGGATATATTTATCCATGTGATGTTATTATTTCTCATTTTACAACTATATCTTCCGTTCGTATAGCTTTGCTTTTTCAAGCCCGTAATTATTGATCCTAAGAGTCGGTGCATTTGAATCCCAATCCGGAAGGTTTTGCTCGAGCATGTGCGTCAGTTTTGTGATTCCGGGTATTTCCTGATCGAATTCATACTGATTTTTGTCGGTTATGATTTCGAGGCCTGCCTGTCTGTCGTCAAATAAAGGGATGCTGAATGAATAGACAGAAACAATTTCATCCCATCGGATAAATTCTGGCAGATTTTTGTGCTTATGGTAAAAACCATCCGCAGTGTATTTAAAATTCCCATCTAATTTCTCTAATCTGTCGGTTTCCTTTTCAATTGATTCATAATCTGTTTTAGTGTCAGAAGAATATATTTTAGCAATGGAAAAACAAAGAACTGTAAAACAGGAAAAAATGATAAAATATGATATCCCTTCACTGTCAAAAACCGGATAATACATATAAACCCACAGTACAACAAGACAGCACATGATGATTATTGTTTTCATGAAAGCGGAGAATTTAAAGAGGTTGTGTAATTACTTTTTAGACTTTAGCTGGAATACATTTCCTTCAGGATCAGTTCCGTCACATAACCAATAATCATAATTTTCAAAGGTTTTAATTTCTCTCATCAGGATATTTTTCGATACGAACTCATCTCTTGCCTGTTCGATGTCTGTATCAATTTCAAAAACGATCTTTGTATTATTATCGAATTGATAACCGGCATTAATTTTTTCCAGATAGCGGTCTCCGATTTTATGAAATCCGATTTGGACCGATCCTGCATTAAGGAGCAGCCAGCTGGCGTCTTCCTCAATCACAGGGAGATTAAAATTTTCAGTATAAAATTTTTTTATCAATGGAATGTTCTGAACATACAGGATCAACGTATCAAATTTTACATTCATTGGTCTCTTTTTTTAACAACGATAAATATAACAAAAAACCACTCCTGAAAATAGAATGGTTCTTTATTTTGATATAAAATATCCATGAAAGCCGGATGGTTTATGGCTTCATATTCTCCATAAAAGTTAAGGTATCAAAATACAGGGTTAGAGATTGTAATTTCCCATTTTTCACGATCCAGTTTTCAGAAACATTACCATTAATTTTAGCACCGTTCGGAAATTGGAAATCATAATTTCCGATGACACTGGCTTTATCATCTTCAATTACCATTTGTTTCACTCTCATGGCTTCAAAACGTTGTGAAAACCGCTTTATAATTTCAATATAAGCCTGCTTTCCAATAACTGGAGTTGTGTTGGTCATATCACCGCCGGTATATTCGAAATCGTCGGCTAATGTACTTTCCCAATTGGCTTTTGCTGCAAATCCCTTGTAATAAGTTTCAAGAAGTTGCCTTGTGTTTGTTTGATTTTCCATTGTATTAAAATTTGTGATTATCTTTGTTGTTGCAAAATGCAATAACAAAGATATAAAAGTTATTGCAAAATGCAATAACTTGTTTTTGTATGGATAAACAGAGATCAGATTGCCCAATTAGTTGTTCCCTTGATATTTTCGGGGATAAGTGGTCACTTTTAATCATCAGGGATGTTATGCTGAGAGGTAAAATGTCGTACAGCGAATTTTTACATTCTGAAGAGCGGATAGCATCAAATATACTGGTTAACAGATTGAGTGTTCTGGAAGCAGAGAAAATCCTTGTTAAGGAAGTATCACCGCTCAACAAGTCAAAATTTATCTACAGCCTCACAAAAAAAGGGGCAGATTTGTTACCAATCGTCATTGAACTGATGGATTGGGGAGCAAAATACAATGCCAACTGCCCGCGAAAAGAGCTGGGGAAAAAAATCCAGAAGGACAAAATAGGTGTCATCCGGGAGTTAAGTGATGACCTGAAGTCAAAGATCAAGTAGTGCCGCTTGTCAGTTTATAATTTCTGCATCAGGGTTCTCACGGATTTTTGCAATGTTTTCACGCCATCTCTGAAGTTCATCATCTGTTAGTTTGATCCATTCTTTTACTTCGCCGATAATCTTTAAAGGTTCCTTGCTGCGGTAAGAACGGGTAGGATTACCTGGAAATTTTTTATCTGTTACATTAGGGTCGTTTTCAAATTCACCGGTTGGCTCCACAATGTAAATCCTTTCACTACCATCTCCATTTGCCAATGCGGCGGCTAGTCCTGCTCCGTTTTTTAAAGCGGTAAAATAAATGTGATTCATAATAATTTCCGGATAGTAATTAGATGCGAATCCTGCGGTCAGCAGGTCTCCAGTTTTCAGATCCGCCTTTGTTCCATGATAAAACGGCCCTTTGTCTAAAACTTTATTTTCAGGTTCTTTATTATTCATTTCCATGATACTCATATTTTACTTAAGATTTTATTTTTTCAATTTTGGTATTCATTATTTCCAGGGCACTCCGGAAATATTTTTCCAGGGTTTTTAATTCTTCCGGTGAAAAAGAGGCAAAAAGCTGATCTGTATTATCCTGGAAATCCTGATATTGAGGAATAATAAGTTGGGCTATTCTGGCGTTGTCCGGGACAATGATTATTTTTCGCCTGTCATCCTTATCCGGTTGGCGGCGGACGAGTTTTTTCTTTTCAAACCTGTCAATCAGGCCCGTGACGGCACCTGTTGTCAATCCTGTGATGACAGCCAGTTCTCCGGCAGTCATTGATCCCTTTTGCACAAGAAATCCCAGATACTTATGATCGGTTCCGCTAAGGCCTATTTTTCTACCGATACTTTCGTGCATTTGGATCGAAGTATAGGCAAACTGTTGACTAAGTTTTCTCAGTTGAATTGCTTCTTCACTAATTTCCATTATTCTTATTTACTAAATATCTTAGTTACAAAGATAAATTAATTTAGTAAATAAAAAAACCACTTTGAAAAAATAAAGTGGTTGATATTAAATTTTTTTCAATCTCATTCATGGTATTTCTCTCCATGGGTTTTCGAAGTTTTATGACTTTGGGGTATTTCTATAAAGATTACCCTACCATACAAAGTCAGGAATACTTTGTGTAGCGGTATTTAATTAATGGAATCATATATTATTTATGATTATGGCTTTCTTCTAATAACTTCCTAATATCTTGATCATATTTTTTTTGTGTATCTACTATTGTTCCGTGATTCGTTTCTGCATCATACTTTTTCTGAAAATTGATGCATTCATCGCCAACTAACTTGTTAATCATTTCAAATTTTGAATTGAAATCTTTTGAATTTTTTATTTCCTTATCAATGATACGTTGCAATTTATATGCGAAAATCTGGGCTATGTCAAAATGCTTTTGTTCATGATTCAACAAATCATCAGTATAAAAGGATTCATTTAACCATGATTCTGATTTGTTGAATATTGCATAAGTTCTGATTTTTATTCTCCCTGTCCATATTGAATTTGACACGATTTCATAACCAATATTATAGGCCGTTCCTGCGTGATTAATTGTATCATCGGGTATTTTTCCTTGAAAATCATTTTTATGTAACTTAATATCAGGACTCCATTCTATGACCTGTGAAGAGGTGAAAATACCAATGCATAGTATAAGTATTGTTAATTTATATTTCATGTTAGGATTATTTTGCAGCAATATTCTAATGTTGAGTATGTTCTCTAAGAAAGTTAATTTATGTGTTGCGCAAAGTTGGGAGACTGTATGTAGCAGATTATCATCTCACAATTTTAATGCTTTCTAACTCCCCTTTTTCATTTTTAAAACGGAAAATATAAGTTCCCTTTCGGAACTTTGATAAATCTATATTTTGATTATAGTTGGTAAAACCTTTAAAGATTAATTTTCCATCTATTGAGAAAGATGGCTATTTCCCCAACCGTTAAAAATATAAATTTTATTATTGTAAGTTTCTGAATTAGCAAATCTTTTAGGAAGTAGGGTAGAATTGAAAACACTCCATTTGTTATCGGTAATATTGTATTTCTCAATATACCTGGCATCGCTTGCTTTTTCCTGATACCCATTGCTCACATATATATGATCATTCACGATTACGCTGGCTGTAGCACCTCGGCCGACAGACATATTCGCAAGATTTTTAAATTGAAGCGTTTGGGCATGTGCAAGCAATGAGCCGAAAAGTGAGAGAAATAATAATTTTGTTTTCATGTCCTGAAGTTAATTAATAATCAATATATATTTTTTCCAAATTAGACATCATAAATAAATAACCATCAATCTCATCTTTTGAAGGTTCTTTTGCATATTGTTTCTTTATTTCTCTAATTTCCTCTTTTGACAATTCTTTTGTGTTTTCATAAGACAGATCCCATTGTTTATTTTCTTTATTTCTTTTGAGATAGTCATTATACGCTTTTTTATACTCTTTGGTTTTTTGAAATTTTTCGAACTGTTTTATTTTAAATTCTATATAATCCTCACCTTTTAATTCCTTATTTTTAGTTAAGGTTCCATTATCTATTGTAAGAATTAAGTAGCTGGAATAGTATCTCGAAAAACCAAAATTATCAGAACGAATAAGATTTCCATTGGGAACAGTAAGAATACCGGAATAATCAAGCTTAAAATTTTTGTTATGAAAAATTTTATTAAAAACTGAAATCATGGATCCGGAGTCATTCTCAGTATCTTCTATTTTAAGATCAACCACATATAGTTCATTGTCTATTATTTCGAAGTAAGCTACATATCCTCGCCAATTTCCGGTCGAAATTGAAATGATCTCTTCTCCTTTTTCATTTTTTCTTACAAACTTTTCTCCATAAATGGGGTCATCTTCAGGATGTTTTTCAAAATAACTTTCTAAAGGATCATTCAGTAATTTATGCTTTTTTCCGTTTATTGTGATAAAATTAGATTGCTGGCCAGTTGCAAAAAATTTTATAGATATGATTAGAGATAGAAATAAAAATTTGAATTTCATAAGTCTGGGATAAAAGTAAATGTATTAGAATGGCAGAGTTGTTTAACAAGTGCTTTTTATTTATATAATTCTCTTTCAATAAAATTATTATTTTTCTTAAAACTCTCCTGTGCCCTTTGTTCTTTTCCTCTAATGAGATCTTGTTTTGTTAGCGGACTTCCATTGGCATCGGAAAATAATGTTTCTGACATTTCTGAAGAACTGTGCATGGTTTTTATATTCTTTGCAGGATCTTTTTTAAATTCGTTCCAGAGTTTATTGAACTTTTCATTGGTCAGAAAAATTTCTTTCCTGCTTGAATTTATCATTAAAGGTTCATAATTGAGTTTTTTGCTTCCAACCAGATTGAAAATATGATCTCCTTTATCGTCTCCAATACTTAAAATTAAGCCAGGAAGACCACAGAATTTATAAGGCCCATCTTGAATTTGAATGTCATTAGTGAAACAGGCCTCCCAATTTCTTCCTCCAAATGTCGTGGTTGCTTTTTGAACTTTAAAACCCTCTATATTTTTTGTTTCAGGAAAAATAGTCCAGTTGATTTTATTATTTTCTTTTAAAGCGATGTTGTCGGCATTGATAGACGTATGATAAATTGTTTCCAAATTGGGGTAGTCTTTAGAAACACGAAAATTAACCTTTGCCTGTTTAATTTTTCTCAAATCAAAAACCATAGATTTCGAAGCTTTTCCTTTTTCAATTTCTGCTTTAAAAAGGGAATCTCTGGTGATGAGCAAAGCACTGTAGAAGTTTGAACCCTCTTTTGTAATGTCAAGATTCATGATTTCTTTTTGCACATTTTCTCTGTGTAAAGAATCCATTTTAAAAGAATATTCATAAGTAAATCTTTGATTTTGAGAAAATAATAAAGAAGTGGTGAAAATAAAAATTGAAAGGATAGTGAGTTTTCTCATTTTTGATCGATTGTTTTATGTGTACTTTTTGTTGAAATTACGGCTGATACTCAAATTTACAATTTACAATAATATTACGTACAAAAAATGCTTTATAAAGAGTCAAGTGATTTGTATTGTAGTAAACTTATAGGTTTTTGGTTTTAATTGGCTGATTACTTTTTATTGTCAAGTGTAATTATCAGTTTATTTTTCTTTTGCTCTATGTTGATTATTTTTCCTTCTTTAAACCCAAGCTTCTCAAGCCATTTTCCCTTAAATCTAATTTCTGGAATAGTTATCAAACCATATGTCCTAATTTGATATTTAGTGTAAATTTTAAGCTTTCTTAGATTTGCCACTGTCGTATAATTATATGACAAATATAGATTAAAATTTAAAAATGTCAACTTTTTATATGACATTTTTGTCAACAAATTAGCTGACATTTGATTTGTGACTAGAGATACACTAAAAAAAGAACTTGGTAAACGAATAATCGAACTTCGTGAGCAAAAGGGCTGGAGCCAAGCAGACCTTGCTCGGGCTTGCAATAAAGATCGTCAGGCAATTGAAAAATTAGAAAATGGAAAAGTGAACCCTACACTTTTTACACTGCTTGAAATTGCAAATGCCTTGGAAATTTCTTTATCTAAATTGGTTGATTTGTCTTAAAACCTAATTTTGTCAATAAAATGAAAGTTATAGTATTATCTTTTTTAAATAGCTTCTAATATAGATTCCTGTATTTGACACATTATATTTTATTTGTGCTCTTTCATATGTAATCATCAGCTTCACTAATTATATATAAAAACTTTTCACCAACTTTAGTTTTATGGTTTTTACTTTCGTCAACTCTATTGATTTCTTTTTCTTGTTCCTCAACCTTAGTATTTTCAAGTTGTTTTAAGAAAGTCAATAATTTCTTTGTTTTTCCGGTTAGTAACTGATCGTTATGTTTAACTGTATCAGTAGTGGAGTTATTTAATTACAAAAAGAGCAAATTGAAAAACAATGTGCAGATTTTCTTAGACAGATCCCGCATTTTTTGCCAATACAATGTTTAGCAGAAGTGGTTTTTAAAAGTATCCTCCAACTAATTTCACATAATAAACTTCATCTCCCATTTTATACATAGTTAAGATACTTCCATCTTCGAGTTGTTTACTTTTCTGTTCAAATTTATTTCTATCAACGTTGCTAAATCTTTCAAGTTGTACAAGAACATCTCCGGGATAAATGACACAAATTGGGTTTTCTTCAGTTTTTCCGTCTCCGCTTTTTTCAACAGTTTTCTCTGTTAACTCAATTTGTTTGTTGATAATATCTAATTTTTTGTAGTCTCCAGCATTACTATATAAATTAATCATCTCCTTTAAAACATATTTGTTTAAAGGATTTTTTTGATATTTTGTTTCCGCTTCAACTAAAATTTTTTGTGCTTTTTCTTTAGATAATTTTTTACTGGCTTTTTTCCATATAGTTTCATAATCTTTATTGTAATCACCTAAACTGTAATCATTTTTTACAAATTTACTTCCATAATATAATTGATTAAGTTCATCTTGAGTTAACGCAGAGGGATTAGTCCTAAATTTTTCCATTAAAGGATAAAAATTTTCTGTAGGATTTTCGATAACATTTTTCTTTATTAAATCGAAATTAATTTGCCCAAATACAAAGTTTGAGATTAAACTAAAAATTAAAATTATTATTGTTTGTTTCATTTGTCAAAGAGTGTTTGGATACTACTTCTGCTAACGTTCAAATTTACGCAGTGCGCCAATATACAATATAAACAATTGCACTAACGCTATTTTGATTTTAGCTATCTATTATTTGTTAATCATTAAATATACTATTTCTTCACAAAAAACAATAATAAACAAAAAACCGTTCTACAAAAGCAGAACGGTTTATATAATAAATTGTCTCAACGACACGTTGTTACATCATTCCTGGCATTCCACCTCCCATTGGCATAGCAGGTTCGTCTTTTTTCACTTCAGTAATTACACATTCAGTTGTTAAAAGCATTCCAGATACAGAAGCTGCATTTTCAAGGGCAACTCTTGTTACTTTTGTAGGGTCGATGATTCCTGCTTCAAGCATGTTTACATACTCGTCAGTTTTAGCATTGTATCCGAAGTCTCCGGAACCTTCTGCCACTTTAGCAACGATTACAGAACCTTCACCTCCTGCGTTAGCAACAATTTGTCTTAATGGTTCTTCGATAGCTCTCTTAACGATTTTGATCCCTGTAGTTTCATCAGAATTAATTCCTGAAAGGTTTTCTAAAGCAGAGATGGCTCTTACTAAAGCAACACCACCTCCGGCAACGATTCCTTCTTCAACAGCTGCTCTTGTAGCGTGAAGTGCATCATCAACTCTGTCTTTTTTCTCTTTCATTTCCACTTCAGAAGCTGCTCCTACGTAAAGAACGGCAACACCACCAGCTAACTTAGCTAATCTTTCCTGTAGTTTTTCTCTGTCGTAGTCAGAAGTAGTCGTTTCCATCTGAGCTTTGATCTGAGCTACTCTTCCTTTGATTTTCGCTTCGTCACCACCACCGTTTACGATTGTTGTGTTGTCTTTATCGATTGTTACTTTCTCAGCAGTTCCAAGCATATCTAAAGAAATGTTTTCCATAGTGAAACCTTGTTCTTCAGAAATTACCTGACCACCTGTAAGGATTGCGATATCTTCTAACATTGCTTTTCTTCTGTCTCCGAATCCAGGAGCTTTTACAGCAGCAATTTTAAGAGAACCTCTTAGTTTGTTTACCACTAAAGTTGCTAAAGCTTCACCTTCCACTTCCTCAGAGATAATCAATAGAGACTTACCACCTTGTGCGATTGGCTCAAGAACAGGAAGCAATTCTTTCATTGAAGAGATTTTCTTCTCTACTAAAAGGATATATGGGTTTTCGACTTCAGCTACCATTTTCTCAGGGTTAGTCACGAAGTAAGGAGACTGGTATCCTCTGTCGAACTGCATACCTTCTACAACATCTACCGTTGTATCGATACCTTTAGCTTCTTCTACAGTGATTACACCTTCTTTACCTACTTTCCCGAAAGCTTCAGCGATCAAAGCACCGATAGTTTCGTCGTTGTTGGCAGATACGGAAGCAACCTGCTTTACTTTATCTGTAGAATCTCCCACTTCCTGAGACTGGGATTTTAAGTTTTCAACAACTGCAGTTACCGCTTTGTCAATCCCTCTTTTAAGATCCATTGGGTTAGCACCTGCAGCTACGTTCTTAAGACCTTCTCTTACGATAGCCTGTGCCAAAACAGTAGCGGTAGTTGTACCATCTCCTGCAATATCATTAGTTTTGGAAGCTACTTCTTTTACCATTTGAGCTCCCATATTTTCTACCTTGTCTTCAAGTTCGATTTCTTTCGCTACAGAAACACCATCCTTCGTTACGTGTGGAGCACCGAAAGATTTTTCGATCACTACGTTTCTACCTTTTGGTCCTAAAGTTACCTTTACTGCATTTGCTAATGCATCAACCCCTCTTTTTAAAGCGTCTCTTGACTCGATATCGAATTTTATTTCTTTTGCCATTTTATTTAGATATTAGATGTTAGACGTCAGATGTTAGACGCCAAGCATTATTTGAAAATTATTTTTTATTCAGTTTTAAATCTGAAATCTGGTGTCTTATATCTGGAATCTTATCCGATAATTCCCAGTAAGTCTCCTTCTTTTACGATTAAGTAATCTTTTCCTTCCAATTTCAATTCGGAACCTGAATATTTTCCATAAAGAACTTTGTCACCTACTTTCACAGTTGTAGGCTCATCTTTTTTTCCAGGACCTACTGCTACTACTGTACCTTCTTGTGGTTTTTCTTTTGCTGTGTCCGGAATAATAATACCTGAAGCTGTTTTAGTTTCTGCAGCGATGGGTTCGATCAAAACTCTGTCTGCTAATGGTTTAAAGTTTACTGACATAATATATCTGTTTTTTTAATTATTTCTGCTTTCAAATTCTCTAAATGTGTGCCAAATGAGGTTGGTACTTGTCAGGCGATGCTTCATGGTTAAAAATGGCAGAATTTTATTTTTGGTGTGAAATTTTGGCAGATTAAAAAAAATAAAGCCGGAAAAATTCCGGCTTACTTTACTGATCAATTTATCAGACTAAGGACAATATTGTCCCGGTCCGATCCATAATGTACATTTTCCGTTTTCATCACGTTCGCAGCAAACAATTCTTGCAGCTCCACCGTGGATGGTTTTCTGAGCATCTCTGCTTAATAATTTAGCATTTTTCATAAGTTAATATTTTGTTTTTCCGATGTTCCTGAACATTTATTGTCAATCAGGAGTTTTTTGACATGATCAAATATAAGCTTTTTATTCAATCAAAATGATGTTGTTTGTAGATAGTTTTTGGTGTTTTGTGTTTTGATAACCAGTGGATTATACTGTAAAGGGCAGCAGGGTTAATACTGTGTAAAAACAGGGATATTACTATGGTATTTGGTGATGCATTCCTGCAACTTTGTGAGACCAAATATCATAAAAACTGAAACAATGGAAAAATTAAAAAAAATCTTTCGGGATGCTCCGGCTGATTCACCGGTTCCCCGGGAATTGCTATTGGAGTATGAGAATCCGCTTCCGACTAAAGAACCGGATCGCAATTTATTTATTACGGATTCTGCCAAAAACTTCAGACTAACCGGAAAAAAAGACTCAGCAAAAATCTCAGTCTCAAAGCTGAACCGGGAATTTTACCAGCTGGACCAGATTTCACCTTTTGACTGGGGGATTCCCGGGAAATCCGAAGAGATCATTACCGTAGAAAAGCTTCGTGCTACAATTAAAACTAAGAAAATAAAAGTGACCGAAGCTGAAGCTTTTGTGCCGGAAACTCATATACTGGGACTTCATCCTAAAGTGGTTTTTCCGAATACGAAGTCTGTCAAGAGAAACCGTTTGAACAGATTGGTTACGAAAAGTGCCAATCACGTAACTATTTTCGGAAATGATGACAGGGTAAATATTTATCCTAATACCTATCCGGAATGCTGTGTGTGCAGGGTAGAAGTATATACCAAATTAACCAGTGCCTCATCATGGAATTATCAGGGAAGGGGAACCGGATTTATGGTAGGCAGAAAAATTCTAATGACCTCCGGACATATGAGGCCCCAAAAACCTTATGCATCATGGATGATCAAAGTGATTCCTGCATATTATGATGGACGATCCATTTATGGAAATTCATTTTATACTTATGGAGAAAGCTATGTGGCTTACCAAAGTGACGTTGGAAATGATATGATGGTGGTGAAGCTGTATGATAATATCGGAGATACAACAGGTTATTTCGGGGCAAAAAGTTATAACGACGATTGGGAAGATATGAATGTGTGGACCATGACGGGATATCCTTATGATAAAGGAGAAAACCGGCCTACTTATCAGAGCAGCATCAGTGTTGTGGATGATGATGATGGAGATGATGTAAAGCTTCCGGATGGAAATAGTGTAGACAGTACACAGATAGAAAGCTACGCAGACGAGGCAAGTGGCGCATCGGGATCACCGTTATATAGTTGGTTCACCAATGGACAGATGTATGCCATAGGCGTTCATCATGGTAATGAAACCGACTGGGAACTTTTCGGATCTGATCTTCATTCTGTGGCTTCAGGGGGAGATATGTTGCCGGCACTTGTGATCTGGGCAAGAAATAATTGGGGAAATTGAAAGGATCACCTTGAAGAAACAAAACACAAGTAATATAAAAAACGCTTCATTTTTATGGGGCGTTTTTTTCTACGGGCTGATTTATTTTTGAAATAATGGCTCCGGAAACGGCAATACCGATAAAATTGGTTACTGACCTCGCCTCGTTCATGAAACGGTCTACACTATAAAGCAATGCAATATCATTCGCAGGGATCTTTCCAAACCTGTTCAAAGTAAAAATAAGAGCAAGAAAACCTGATCCCGGAACCCCGGAAGCTGTTTTAGATGTAACAGAAATGATAACAAAAAGCCATAAGTAATCATTGAGACTTAATGAAATATTATAAAACTGAATCAGAAAACAGCAGGCCACAGAAATATAAATGCAGGCACCTGCGAGGTTGAAATTGTACCCCAGGGGAATAATAAATCTTAAAATTTTTTTGCTGTATCCCTCAGATTCCATCTTGTCAAAAATGATTGGAAAAGCTGTTTTGGAAGAAGAAGTGGTTATAACCAAAATGATCTCTTCTTTAATGCTTACCAAAAATTTGAGCAAATTGAATTTAAAGATATAAGAAACCAGTCCTAAAACTCCGAAGATAAAAGCAATATCGGCAAGGTATACGGTTCCCACAACTTTGCTTAATGGCAGCAGGGTATTAATTCCATATACAGAAATGCCGTAAGCAATGTTACAGAAAATGATAACCGGAAGAATGATATATAAATATTTAATAATATGATAAAAAACAACAAGTCCTTTATCAAGGATATTCAGAAAACTCTTTCGTCTTTTTGAAAGGTTCATGCATATGCCGATAATGATTGAAGCTATAAGGAAAATAGCGTACCTGTTGCGATACATCACAGAAGATAGGGAGGAGTCATTGATTTCAAACCTACTGGGAAGAATTACTTTTGTTTTAACGATCTGAATTCCCGTATGGGAACCGGGCTGAATGGCAAGTCCAAAAATAAATCCTATGGTAATAGCCACAGAGCTGATGATAAAAAAGTAGAGAATTGTTTGCCATACAATGCTCCCCGCATTTTTTATATCTGCCAGGTGACAGATCCCGTAAATAACTGCCATAAAAATAATAGGCAGGATGATGGACTCCAGAACCAAAAAAAAATACTGGCTGATTATCCCTAATTTACTGCTTATCTCGGGAAGGTATTGTCCTGTAAAAACACCACAGATAATAGCCACGAAAACATACAAAGAAAGATTCTTTAAATATCGGCTGGTGAATGTTTTTTTTGTATGGAAAAGATTCATTTGAGTTTTTTTTCACTGGATAAACGGACAATTCAATATAAATATATATAAATTTTATATTATCCCAAGAAGCAAAGCTCCTAATAACATGATAATGGAAGATCCGATAGCCCATTTCAATGTGTATTTCAAATGATCAGAAAATTCCACACCGGCGAGAGAGACCAATAGGTAAGTTGACGGAACCAATGGGCTCAGAAGATGAGAAGCCTGTCCGACAAGACTCGCTCTTCCCAGAATATCAGGTGGGATTCCCAGTTGTTGTCCGGTTGCTGCAATAATGGGTAATATCCCGAAATAATAAGCATCATTAGTCAGGAAAAAGGTAAGGGGAACACTGAAGACAGCAGTAATAATATTTAAAGAGCCTGCCATGCTTTTCGGAACAATTTCTATCATACTATTTCCCATAGCCTGCATAATACCCGATCCATTGAGGATCCCTGTGAAAATCCCTGCTCCAAAGATCATTCCTGCTACAGATAATGCATTTCCCGCATGTTTGGACATGAGTTTCTGCTGGTCTTTTAATTTAGGGTAATTGATAACAGATGCTATGCAGAAAGCAATCATAAAGGCAATTCCCAAAGGAACAATATCTAAAATCATTACGGTTAGCAATACGATGGTAAGGGCAAGATTAATCCAGATCAGTTTAGGGCGAAGAAGGGCCGGATCCGTTTCACCTGCGATATCGCTATTGCTGTACTTTGTGTATTTTCCATATTTTGCAATACTCTTTTTTTCTTTCAGTCCTAAAATATAAGCCACAAAGATTACCCAGCAAATACCAAGGACCATAATCGGAATCATGGGAACGAAAATCTCTGTGTGACCCAGTTTGAGGGAACTCATAACCCTTGCTGTGGGACCACCCCATGGAAGGATATTCATGATACCTCCTGCAAGCATTATGATACAGGTAAGGATCAGGGGATTCAGTCCCTGTTTTTTATATAGGGGAAGCATGGCTGCCACTACGATAATATAAGTAGAAGAGCCATCTCCATCCAGAGAAACTAATGTTGTAAGGATCGCTGTTCCGATGGTTGTTTTGATTGGGTTATCTCCGACTGCTTTTAAAATAAGGTTAACTAAAGGCTGAAATAATCCTGTATCGATCATTAAACTAAAATAGAGAATTGCAAAAATCAGCATTACGCCTGTAAGTGCGATTTCTTTAACCCCATTTTTCATCATGTCACCCAGCTCATCGCCAAATCCTGCAATAAGAGCAATCACTACTGGAACAATTACCAAAGCAGTAAGTGGTGTCATTTTTTTATTCATGATGAGAACCATGAAAATAAAGATCATCAGAAACCCAAGAAATGTTAGCATAGCATTATATTAAATATTAAATTTTTTAAATTGATGTCTGGTTATTTTTGTTTTTTTCTCCAATCAAAACTGTTTCTGAACCCTATGTATCCGTAATTACTGGTTCTGCCCGGAGATAACTGATTAATGAAAGCCAGTTCAATTGCCGAGTTTTTCCCTGTTTTTATTCCAAGCCCTGCGGTGATACGGTTACTGTCGAAAGGGTCTTCCTTTTTGATGTTCATCCTTATCTCATTTTTTAGAATTCCATACAGTCTTTCTTTTTCACCCTTTCTGTTGAAAGGGATTCTCATAGAGATGAGATACCGGACCCTTAATACAAATTCGTCAGGATTATTCAGGAAACGCTCTTCTACACGGAATCTGCTGGAAACGGAAGATCTGCCGATATCATGGTCTAGGGTTACCTGTTGAAAGGCTCTTTTCTCATAGCGGGTCTTTTTCTGATCTTCTGTCTGGTAGGAATCCAAAATGAGAAACATACCTCCTACGGCAGGTCTTACTCCTTTGGTTACTTCATAATCCATATATGCATTGACGAGGAAGAGTCTTTTGTCGTAAGCCAGGTCAAAAGAACGGTATTGTGTAAGGGCTGTTAAAGTACTTTTGTCAGATACCTTTGCAGTCATGATATATTGGAACCACATATTGTAGGTATCAGTGCTTTGACCTTGATAAAAATGATGAAGCACTAATAAAAAAATAAAAATTAATTTTCTCTTAATTTTCATATAATATTGGGTTAATATTGTTACTTCTCAAATATATTTATTCGATTTACCGGGTTTTTAATTTTTCAATCAATGACCTATTTTATCAGCGAACTGCATTTTCTGTTAAAAAACATCTTATATTTGAGAACCCAAGAAATCACGTTTTTAGAATGTTTTTAATTGTAAATATTATACTTATACTGTTGTTTTTCAGGGTTTTATTTAGTGATAAGATTCTGAAAAAACTGATGGAATACCGTTGGGGTTTTCTTTTGAGGTTTCAGCATGTTTTCTTCTTTTTTGTCTTTATTTTAATCACTTTTTTTACGGAAAATTACTTTCTTGATACCCCGGAGCTTATTTGGAGTGTTTTATCTGTAATGATTTTTAATATTGGGATTTATTATCTGGTGTATTATTATCTGGTTCCTCACTTTTACCTATCGAATAAATATCCGGAGTTTATCCTGTATGCCTTGATCTGTTTTTTGATGTCAAGTCTTTTCAGGATTTTGTTACAGCCTACCATTTTTAAAATGAATTTTAGTGAAACTCTTTCCAACACCAACTTCCTTTTTAATGTATATACGGCGCAGGGAATTGTGATTCTTGTTGCCTCCTTTTTAGGGATTACAAAAGATAAATTCCTTATAGAGCAGAATGTTGTGGATCTTGGGGAACAAAAAGAACAGCTTTACTTTGATCTTTTAAAATCAAAGATGAATCCTCATTTCTTATTGAATACTTTAAATAATATATATGCGAACAGTTTTACCCCATCGGGAAAAACTTCAGATTCCATCCTGCAGCTCAGTAAGCTTCTTCAATATATTATCTATGACAGCGGAAAAGAAAGAATTAGTCTTGCCCAGGAATTTTCGTCAATTCATTCTCTTACCATGTTGTATCAGTTGAAATATGATAACCAACTGAATATAGATTTTGATATCCGGAATGAGGAAACACTGGAATTAATTGAAATTCCACCTTCCGTTTTTTTGACCTTCTTTGAAAATGCTTTGAAACATTCAGGAATCGGTCTGGATCCCAATAGCTTCATAAAAGTTATATATGCTATTAACGACCGTGATTTGTTCTACGAAATTATCAACTCTGTTCCGGAAAAAAAAGCTTTGGGAGAAACCGGATATTACGGGTTGGGAAATGAAGCAATCACCCAGATACTGGAAAAATACTATCCGGGAAAATATATTCTTTCTTCAGAAATAATTGAAAATAACAGATACAAAACAACTTTAAAAATTGATCTGAATGGCTAATCTTTCCGTGATTAATGTGGATGATGAATATCCTGCGTTGCAACTTGTCCGGCAATATTGTGATCAAATAGAAGGTGTAGATCTCCAAAGCTCTTTTCAGGAACCGGAGAAGGCATTGGAATATTTAAAAGAGAATGTCGTTGATCTTGTTATTTTTGATATTAATATGCCGGGTATTAATGGAGTAGAGCTATTGCAACAGCTTCCTTATAAACCTCTCTGTATTTTTATGACCCTGGAGACCCAACATGCGGTAAAAGCTTTTGAGCTTGATGTTGTGCATTATCTTGTAAAGCCTGTAGATTTTGAAACCTTCAGGAAAGCCATCAACAAAGCCAAAGATTTTTTACAGTTTAAAAATTCTGCAGAACACTTAGAAAAAGAAGATTTCATCATGTTTAAATCCAATTATATCATGAATAAGGTTTTTCTTAAAGATATTCTTTGGGTACAGGGATTTGGGGAGTATATTATTTTGGTAACCTCTTTGAAAAAATATATGATCCTCGACAGGATGTCAAATTTTGAAGAAAAATTTCAGGCTTTTGGATTTATCAGAGTTCATAAATCTTATATCATATTGGCTTCTCATATTGAATCTTATGATGTGAAAAGCGTCTACCTTAAAAGTGGAGATAAAATTCCTCTGGGAAGAACTTATAAAAAGATACTGAAAGAGCATTTGGGAAAATAAAAAACCGCTTTTAAAGCGGTTTTTTTTATTTTTTTCCTGCGGCCTGCATCGGATTTACTTTTCCATTGGCACCGCCTCTTACTGCCCCTTCATGTTTTTGTTTGAATACCTGGAATCTGGAAGTCTCAGACGTACTACCATCATTGCTCCAGAAATTATTTGAAGTGTCAATATCTGCTGTTTCACGCATTGGGTCCAGCTGAATAGACTTTAATTTTTTCTCAAAATAATAAGTCTTTGTAGCCTTTTGTTCGTTAAGCCTCCAGATCTGAGCGGAAGATTTATCGTATAATTTCGTTCCATCTTCAAAAGTAAATTCCAGAATGATTGGCATCACCAGTCCTCCTTTGTTTACGAAGTCAATTTGATAAGCTTGAATGTTTTTGAACTTTTCTTTTTGCTGTTTATCAAGAGCCATATCATTGTCCTGTGTAAGGGAATATTCTTTATTCTGATCCACTTTTTCCTGGCCACGATCGTAACGATAGTAGAAATCCTGAGCTTCTTTATCCTTGTCTACATAGAACGTAATATTTTTATCTTCTCTGTTTCTGATTTTGGAAAGGTCTTCAAAGTCATTAACAAGAGCTTTGTCGACTTTGTACTTTACTTCTTTAGGTGCAGGTACGGCATCTAAATCGGGAGTGGCGATGGTTACCTTATCAATAGCTATGTCAACAGGATCTGTCCCGTAAAACCATCCTCTCCAGAACCAATCCAGATCTTCTCCGCTTGCATCCTCCATTGTTCTGAAGAAATCGGCAGGTTCCGGGTGTTTAAAAGCCCATCTTTTTGCATATGTTTTATAGGCCTTATCAAAAAGTTCTCTGCCCATAATGGTTTCACGAAGGATATTCAGGCCAGTTGCCGGTTTTGAGTAGGCGTTAGGGCCAAACTGAACAATGTTTTCAGAGTTACTCATAATAGGCTCCAGCTGATCTTTTGGTAATTTCATGTAATCCACAATAGTCCACGCCGGTCCACGTTTTGAAGGGAACTTGTTATCCCATCTTTCTTCCGTAAGATATTCTGTAAAGGTGTTCAATCCTTCGTCCATCCAGGTCCACTGTCTTTCATCGGAGTTAATGATCATGGGAAAGAAATTGTGTCCTACCTCATGGATGATTACTCCGATCATACCATTTTTAGTTCCTTCTGAGTAAGTTCCATCTTTCTCAGTTCTTCCAAAATTGAAACAGATCATAGGATATTCCATGCCATTTGCCGCTTCTACAGACTGAGCAACCGGATAAGGGTAGGGAATAGTGAATTCTGAATAAGTTTTTATTGTGTGTGCAACAGCTTTTGTAGAGAATTTTCTGTAAAGTCCGTAAGCCTCTTTTCCATAGAAGCTCATAGCCATTACTTTATTATTGTTTTCCGGTATTACCACGCCCATTCCATCCCAGATGAACTTTCGGGATGACGTCCATGCGAAATCCCTTACATTATTGGCTTCAAAAACCCAGGTTTTTCTTTGTTTTGATCTGTTTTTTTCTGCTTTCTTCGCTTCATCGAGCGTTACAATTTCTACAGGCTCTGATGAGCTTTGGGCTTTTCTATATCGGGATAGTTGTTCTGAAGATAATACCTGTTCATAATTCTTACACTCTCCGGTACCTCCTACAACATGATCTGCAGGAACATTCATTGAAACTTTAAAATTTCCAAAGGCAAGGGCGAATTCTCCTCTTCCTGTAAACTGGTGATTCTGCCATCCATGAAAATCACTGTACACACACATCCTTGGATACCATTGTGTCATTGTGTACAAATCATTTCCATCTTCAGGAAAGTTTTCATAACCACCACGGCCCCCCATTTTAATTCTGTTGGTGATATTGTAATTCCAGTCTATTTTTAACGTGAATTTTTCTCCTTTTTTCAGGATTTTAGGCAAATCAATACGCATCATGGTTTTATTTACAGTATACCGTAATGCATTACCGGATTCGTCCGTTACTTTTTCCAGATGAACGCCGTAACCATTGTCCTTTCCCGGAAGTTCCGTTATCTTTAACTTCTGGTCATTTATGGTTTTGGGAAGGGTTGTAGAAGTAGGATAATTGGCTTTGTTGATACTTGATGCCTCGTTCTCATCTAATTGTAACCATATATAATCTAAGTCGTCAGGAGAATTGTTATAATAAGTAATCGTTTCTGAGCCCTTCAGGTTTCTTTTGTCCTCGTCCAGATAAGCGGAAATATTATAATCTGCTCTGTTTTGCCAGTAACCATGTCCCGGAGATCCGGAAGCAGTTCTATAAATATTTGGAGTAGGTAAAATGGTTCCTAATTGTTCAAACTTATTTCCGTGATTACTTCCCGGGTTATTTTGAATATTTTGGGCTGCTAAACCTGCAAATGTGAATACAGAAAGTAGGGTTACTTTTAGTCTCATGACCGAAATGATTTAATAATTTTCAAATATAACAATAACTACTTGAAAAAATATCAATCAATAAGTCTTAAAATGGAATTCTTTCTATTGTCATTTTTAATGCCAGGGCAAAAACACCGGACGATATAAAGAGTATCCAATCTTTTCTATTAATTTTGAATAATGTTAATGCAATAAACAGCAGGATTAAAATAGCACAAACTATTACAATCTGTCCTACTTCCAAACCAATATTAAATCCTAAAAGAGGAATCGCAATACTCTGGCTTTTTGCAATCATCACTCTTGCAGTATTGGCAAATCCCATTCCATGAATAAGTCCGAAAAATAAAGCCAGGTAATAATTTGTTTTGTCCAGGGCCTGCTTTTTATTCTTCATAATAATATTACCTAATGCTGTAAGGACTATTGTTAGCGGAATTAAAAACTCTACCCAATTTGAAGGCACTCTTACTATATCAAGGATACTTAATGCTAATGTTATGGAATGACCTATTGTGAATGCTGTCACCAGGATTAGAATTTTCTTGAGATCCTTGTATGAATAAACCGCAATTAAAGCTAAAACAAAAAGTTGGTGATCAAGCGCATCTAAAGAAATGATATGTTCCCAACCAAGTTTTAAATAGAATAAAAAATCTTGCATTATTTAATTTTGTTTATTTATGTTTTTATTTTAATTAATATAGTTTAATTTATAATTATAAATTATAATTATAGTGAATTTCATACTATTTGTTGAGATTTCTAATTTCAGAAAAAATAGTATCATTGTTTGTTTAAATTCACACTATGACTTATAAAAATTTACCAATTAGAAAATTATCGACTCTCCTGAAAATACACCGGTATTTCAAAAATGGAATTTCTGTGTTTTTTATTTTTTTTGCTGCAGCCTTTTTTGGACAGGTGCAGAAATTAGATCACAGATTTGAAATTTTGCTTAAAAATAAGGAAAGTTTGGCAAAAAAAGGAGTATAAAAGAATTGGAACAGCCGGAAATGGAGCTCGACAAGCACACGGTAGTCACTTCCAAAGGAGTACGAATTATGTACTCATGTATTATTTATACCAAAACACCTGAAAGGTTAAAGGCGGATGGTTTTTTAATCCAGAGTATTCTCCCTTCTTTTGCTACCGCCTTAGTTACACCGGAGGATATTGAAAAATTGATGCAGTTATCTTATGTTACATCTGTTATGGCGCCGGCTTATGATGTATTACATAATGATGTAAGCAGAGCGCAGTCTGGGGCAAGTCTCTTGCAGGATGGTGTTCTTAATAATACCTCTTATAATGGAAGTGGTATACTGGTAGGGATTTATGATAGTGGGATCGATTGGAAGCATCCGGATTTTAGAAAGCTTAATGATCAGACAAAAAGCCGAATTTATTCAATATGGGATCAGACGCTTACAGCTCAGGGGACAGAGTCTCCTCCGGCGGGGTTTTCCACTGGTGTGGAATATTCCAGAGCACAGATTGAGGATGAGCTGGATGGGTCACCCGCAGGTTTTGTAAGAGAGACGGATACAAACGGACATGGAACCCATGTTTCCGGAACTGCTGCAGGGAATGGGTCTGCTCTTGCGGATAAAAGACATAAAGGTTTTGCAAGTGAAGCAGATATTGTTTTTGTAAAAGGTGGAAATGGTAGTTTTCCCACTACAAATACGGTGAATGCAATTACGTATTTTCAAAATGTAGCCACTGCACTTAATAAACCGATAGTCGTTAATATGAGTATTGGGGGGCAGGCAAATGCACACGACGGTACTGGGCCGCATGAGGTAGCTGTAAATAATTTTACATCTTCTGCTTCAGGAAGAGTTGTTGTTATTTCTGCAGGAAATGAATTTGGAGGGAATATTCATAAAAAAGTGGACATTGCTTCCAATGAAACCAAATCCTATGTCTTTACCGTTGCAAGCGATACTTCTGCAAATGCAGTATTTTCCTTCATGATGTTCGCGAATGACAATACTCCCGTGACGGCGAAGCTTACGGCTCCTGATGGTCAGCAATATGTGCAGAATATTAGTACAACAACTTCACACAGTATTCTGGGAGGTGCGTTTACAGCTACAATGTATAATTATTGGCATAATGATAATAATAAAAGATTTATACAGCTTATTATTAATAGGAACTCAGGGTCTGTGGCAGATTGTCAGGGTACTTATACTTTAGAGATAACCAATAATGGGGCATCATCTATAACAACGGATGGTTGGTTATACAGCCAGGGAGCAGCGACTACATTACAGGGCGGAAATAATGAATATATTGTAGGGGCACCCGGTAATGCAACAAATGCTATAACAGTGGCTTCCTATCTTGGAAGGAGTAGCTGGTATTCTACCGCTGGGGGGTATTATACATTAACTCCTCAGGAAAGTATCTCATCATTTAGCTCACAAGGGCCTAGGATTGATGGTTTACAAAAACCTGATATAGCAGCTTCTGGTCAGAATGTGATATCATCAAGGTCAGGCAGTTCGGGTGCATCGGCTTCTAATAATATTGATGGTACCTATTATGTTAAAAATCAGGGGACAAGTATGTCATCTCCGGGAGTGGCAGGTGCTGTGGCGTTACTGCTTCAGGCTAATCCTGCTTTAACGGCATCTCAGGTAAAAGCGAAACTTACTCTTAATGCCAGAAAAGATCTTGCAACAGGAACTGTTCCTAATGCACGCTGGGGATATGGTAAGCTTGATATTTTCAAAACGGTTTCAAAGGAATTGAATTGTGTGGGGTCGGATTTTGAATCTATCACCTATGATGAGCCTTTCGTTGTAGCCAATACCGAAAATAATTATTATTATGACAACCTTATGCTGGCGGTACGTTATACACCTACTTTAACAGGAAAGCTTGGTGGGTTTTCGTTTTCAACCGGAACCTCATTGCCATCCGATATACCATTGGTCATACAGGTAAGGGATGTAGATGCTAATGGTAATCCTGGAAATATTCTGTCAACTAAAACTATTAGCTCGTGGTTGAATGATGTTCAGCGCTTTACATGGAATTATGTTAATCTGTCGGATCTTAATATACAGACAGTTACTGGAAAAGATTTCTATATTGTTGTTAATGGTCTTAGTGGTAGAATTACAATGAAAGCGGAAAATTCAGTAGTTGATAACCGGTCCAAAACATCTACAGATGGTACCGCCTGGATCCCAAGAACATTTGACCTTAAAATGAGGGCAGTAGTTTATGAAAATATTCCGGAAGTTAAACAACTGGCTACTGCTAATAGAACGAAAGTTGTAAACGTAACCAGTGGATATAATTATTTTGTGGATAATTGTGAATTGATCACAAGACTTGAAAAAACAGGATCATCTTTAATTGCAGGTAATGTTACTTCAAAAGTTTGGACGGACAATGGGCAGCCATCATATGTATCCCGAAGGTATGAAGTTAATCCGGAGAGTAATGCTTCCACAGCAACGGGAAAAGTGACTTTGTACTTTAAGCAGAATGAATTTGATAATTATAATCTGACAAGTTCAGTGAAATTGCCAATATCTCCTACCGATAATGCCAATAAATCTAATCTTATAATAGAAAAATATACAGGTTCCTCCAGTTCGGGAACAATTGCATCTTATGGAAGTCCCAAAACAATCATAATACCAGAAGTGTCTGATATTGTTTGGAACAATACCTATAACTATTGGGAGGTAAGTTTTCAAACATCGGGATTTGGAGGTTATTTTGTAAAAACGAACGGAGTGCTTAGTGTTAGTGATGCAAATACGGTTTCCGGAATTAATATTTATCCGAATCCCGCATCGAATTGGGTGAATATTAATCTAGGAAAGTTTAAGAAAGCAAGTATAACAGTTTATGATGCGTCAGGGAAGTTGGTTAAGAGTAGTGCTATAAATGGAAATGAATCTAAATTTGATATCTCTGATCTTGTAAAGGGAACCTATTTATTCAATATAGTTTTAGAAGATCATTCTAAAATTATAAAAAAAGTGATTAAGGAATAAAATAACATATTTAAATAAAAAGTGGAGGTGGGTAAACCTTCACTTTTTTTATATTTGTTTAAAACCTTGAGTCATGTTTTTGAAAATTAAAAAAAATCTTTTTCTATTGTTTTTTCTCTTTTGCGGGATACAGAATTTATGTGCTGAAGATATTTTTCATCCCTATCATGTAGGTTCCGTTGAAATCAATTATAATACAAAATCAAAGACATTCGAGGTTACCGGGCGTTTTTTTCTGGATGATCTGGAAAATGGCCTAGGTAAAAAATACAACAAGTCTTTCCACTTTAATGATCCGAAGTATAAGGGTCAGTTAGATGATGCTCTAAAAAATTATAGTGCAGAATATCTGAAATTAAAGTCCGACGGTAAGTTCTTAAAGATAAATTATCTGGGATATGAAGAGGATAATGAGTCTGTTAATATTTTTTTGGAAACGGAATCTGTCAATATGCCTAAGAAAGTTGAAGCTGCAGTTAGTTTTTTGTATAATCTGTTTGATGATCAGATCAATATTGTCCATATTATTTTGAATGGGAAGAGGAAAAGTGAAAAATTATCCTATCCTGATCGGTATTTATATCAGCAGTTTAGCTAAATCTTTCGAATAATAAAACAGAGAACTTCAATGCAAACCAATTGAAGTATTTTTTTTTAAATAAAATTAATACACCATTGTGTGATAAATATTATATATTTATCTTTGAAAAAAAAATTAATTAATAATTATAATTTTTTTTTAACATTTATTTTAGAATTTAAATGATGTAAGTATTTATAGTTTAAATATTTACTATTTGTATATAAATCTACGATAAGTGAGTGGTTAATATTATTAAGATTTATTAATGTTTGGTCATTATGTTTGTTTTTCAATTAAATTTTTTTATATTTGATCTAGTTGTAATATGTTAATTTTTTATAAAATTCAATATTTTATTGATTTCTATAGGGATTGAAAGTAGATTAAAAAAAACAAACTAATTCCATGTTGATAGAAATAATAATCTTTAAAAATTTACTTTATATGAAAATTAGGAAACATTATCTTTTTTTGCTTTTACTGTCTGCATATGTTGGTACATACGCACAGGTAGGGGTAAATACAGTAAATCCACAGGGAGTTTTTCATGTGGATGGTGCTAAAGACAATCCGGCAACAGGCACGCCGACTGCTACACAGCAAGCAAATGATGTTCTTGTAGATGCATCGGGGAATGTGGGTGTTGGAACTATTACACCAAGTAATAAAGTACATATTAATGCTGCAAACCCATTACGTCTTCAGGGACTTACAGCTGGTAATTCGAGTACGGATCCGCTTGTAGTCGCCGATGCTAATGGAGTATTAAAAACAATAGGAACACTGAGTGTTTTATCAGTTCCTACTCCTGCTATCTTTAGGCTGGAAACGACACAGACGAATTTTCTTAATGGTATGGCAGCCGGCGCGCAACAGGCAGTGCCTATGTCACTCGTTAAAAATTCTATTCCGGGTTTAACGTATTCTGGAAATACAATTTCATTCCCTGCCGGGACTTATCAGATGACATTTGTTTATGAAGCAAGCCATAATAATACAGGTTGTACAATAAGTTCGTATTTTATTGATTTCCCTTTAAATACTGGAAGTACCAGGATTCATAACACGGCATCACATAACGAAGGAGTTCTTTCTAATCATGGAGGAACGATTACGTATGCTACCGCACTTCCGGCTAGAACCTGGAATATTCAGCTGGGTAGAGGACAGTCTGGTAACTGCACAGGAACAGGTATGAATCTGGCAGCCAACTCAACACAATTATTGATATTCAGAATTGGAGACTAAAAAAAGATAGATTTACATTTATTTTCTGATTAAAGAAATGTTCCCGATATCTTTAATCCGATCAGGCAAAATTCTAACAACACAAATTCTACATATATATAGCGCTTATCTTAAGGGTAAGTGCTTTTTTGTATGGATTTCAATATTAGTTTTTCTTTGCATAAATGGGATAAATGTTTTTATTTTGTAACTAACAAATGTTTGTTTGTAACATTTTGGCAATAAAATTGACTCATTAAAATATAATCTTCATATCAAATTATTTTTAGCGAAATACAGAAGATTATTAAGCGCTTACTAACGTAAGTGCTTTTTTATTTTAAGTGTTAATTGTCTATTTGTAATAGGGTATTGATTCCTCTTGTGTGTTCAAGTAAATCCGGAAAAAAATTATTGTAACATTCCTGAAGAAGATCTTTATTTTTTAAAAATGCTTCGAATACAGGAATATCTTTCTCCAGATATTGTGCTTTATTAAGAACATTTTGAATGCTGAATTTTATTCCCCAATCTTCTCTGTAATTATATAGCCAATCTTCTGTTTCCATCTTTACTAGCATTCTCTTAAAATTTTCAGGAAGCCATTCTTGATTTTCATTAAGAGCGTTGTAAACCCGGAGAGAATGGTTTTTCCAGCCTTGCAGTGAATTAAGAGTGAAGTCATTAGCCAGAAAATGATCCATAGATACATCTACAAATGCTCCTGCATATAGTCTTACCAAAGGGCTGAATATTTTTTTAGCTTGATGAACAGCCGGATGGGAGTCTGTAAAAGTATCGATAGCTCGGTGTAAGGTAATCCCATCCTGAATTTCTTTTGGAAATGAGAACCGCTCTTTGTTCCTGATAAAATCTTCGAGAAACTGTCCGACAATTTGCTGATCTGTAAAAGAGAGAAAAGAATGTGCTAAATAATTCATAGGGTATCAGGTTATAAAAATAAAACCTTCAAATAAAGTTAAGGTATTTGAAGGTTTATAAACTAACTATTTAAAAGAAATTATCTAACAATAAACTTTTTACTTTCTATCAAAGAATTTTTGTCATCATAAATACTTAGGAAGTACTCTCCGGAAGTTAATCCTTTGAGGTGGATGGTAGTTTCCGTAGTTGATATTACATTTTGGCCTGCAGAATTGTATACTTTAAAAGAATACTTGCCGGTTCTGTTTCCTGAAATCTGAATCATATTATGAGCAGGATTAGGATATAGTAAGAACTCTTGTGTTTCATGAATAGCTTCCTTTGTGGCGAGGAAAGATTGTGTTTCAGGCATAAAATTAGAAACGACACAAGCGAAACGTGCAAATCCAAAGGCTTCATTAGCCGGCTTGGTGTTTCCTATTGCTACCCCCGTAGGATCACTATTGTAGTTAATATCCGGATTTGCCCACCTGTTGATTCTGGTACAGTTGAATCCTTTAGAGGAACATTCATCATTATATGCCATTATAGTTCTCCATCTTTGAGAAGAAGTGCTCAAAGTTCCAAGATCTATTGCTTTTTTATTGGTGTATCCATGATGATGATCACATGGTGTGGTGCTGGAGTCTACGTACCAGTCATGTCTTAATCCCATATTGTGTCCAAGTTCGTGGGCAAGTGAGTAGTTGGATACAGCACAATTGTATAGGCTTACACAAAACCCTGAATTACTGCTGTAGTTGGTAGAACTTGTATTTACATAGCCTAAGCCGCAAGTGTTGGTTGGTGTTGAGGTAACTAAAGCGCATAGATCTGCTCCATAGGTGGTTCTTAGTGTATGTACATCATCCATATACCCATCATTATTATTTCTGAGCCTTGGAAGATCCGTACTCAAACTTCCGGATTCAGTGTAGCTGATCTCTCCGGAGTATACAAGATTAATGGTGACATTGGAAACCCCTGAATTGGTCAATGCAGTATTGAAATTGGTGATAGCAGTTGCTACAAACGAATTACTCTGTGAAAGCCCGCCCCATGCGGTTTTTGCTGCGGTAGTGAAAACTACCATCACATCTACTCTGGTAGCAGGGCATATAGGGGTTGTTGATAAGCAAACGTTGGAATTTGCTTTATTAAAGTTTTCGTTTTTGTCCATTACATAATCATCAATCGAGTCCTGATTGAGGATTGTCGAATCGCTCACTTCGGATAATGCAAAAACGTTTGCATCAGTTTGGTGGAATATTACTTTTTCACCTGTGCCTGAAGCGTACATTCCTGTTACCACGCGATCATATTGTGAAAGTACAAGTTCGGCTCTGGGATCATTTTCAATAGTGTAAATATAAGATTCACTCTTATTGCTGTACGTTAAAGAACGGCTGAATTTGGCTGTGATCTCTTTACCGGTCGGGAGGTTGATTTGTAAATCGGATTTTAAATTAAAGGGAGCTTGGGAATAGTATTTTGTAACTAAATAAGAAGAGGATAGCTCTCTGCTTACTTTTTGGTTACTTTTTAAATTATTCTCATTAATAGCTGTTTGAAAGATTTTGTTTTGCCCAAATAGCATGCCGGCGCAAAACAACACGAAAATAGTGAATTTTGTTTTCATTTTATGTGATTTAGTATGGTGATATACAAATATATATAAAATATCAACATGTGGTGATTTTTTTTCAATGGATGATCGAAATTCCTGCGAAATATTTAATTTCAGCGCTTTGTTGCTATTAAATTGATCTAAGAAACCACGGTTGAAGATTGTTTTTAATAACATCATCACTCTCTATCGAATATTCATATTCATAAAGGATGATGATGCTTTTTATTTAATCCTTGTCTGGATTTTGGCGATAAATTCGACTAGTACGTTTTCTTGGTAAATTAATTAATGATGTTTTAGGACTGTCTTTTAATTAAAAGATTCGTTCATGGAAATCTTCGATTTTACTGACTTCCTCAATTTTAATCCCGAATTTTCTTTTAGGTATTTTGTTGAGGTTGGAGACAAAGATCTTTTCATATCCCAATTTTTCAGCTTCCGAGATGCGTTGTTCAATTTGAGCAACAGGTCTGATTTCGCCGCTAAGTCCGATTTCCCCGGCAAAGCAAAAATGTTCGGATATTGCAATGTCTTCATTAGATGAAAGGATAGAGGCTACTACAGCGAGATCAAGGGCCGGGTCATCTGTCTTTATTCCCCCTGTAATGTTGAGAAAAACGTCTTTAGCACCAAGCTGGAATCCGGCTCTCTTCTCCAGTACGGCAAGTAACATATTCAATCTTTTAGCATCAAATCCGGTAGAACTCCTTTGAGGTGTTCCATAAACAGCCGTACTTACCAGTGCCTGAATCTCCAATAACATAGGACGATTTCCCTCAAGCGTTACAGCTACGGAGTTTCCGGAAAGCTCCTCGAATTTTTTTGTAATTAAAATTTCAGATGGATTTTTGATCTCTTTTAAGCCCTGGGAAATCATTTCATAGATTCCAATTTCCGAGGTGGAACCAAAACGGTTTTTATTAGCCCGTAATAATCTGAAAAGATGATTTCTATCCCCATCGAAATTTAAAACTACATCTACCATATGTTCCAAAACCTTTGGACCGGCAATCTGTCCGTCTTTAGTAATGTGACCTACCAGAAAAACGGGAGTATTGTTCTCTTTAGCATATTTAATGATCTCATTCGAACATTCTCTGATTTGGGAAACGGTTCCCGGTGAGCTTTCTATCAATTGGGACTGTAAAGTTTGAATGGAGTCGATAATGATAAAATCAGGCTCTAATTTTTTGGCTTCATGTAATATTTTTTCCAGTGAAGTTTCGGTGTAAAGGAAGCAATTTGGGTTTTGAACTTCAGATAACCGGTCTGCTCTCATTTTAATCTGTGAGGCGCTTTCTTCTCCAGAAACATAAAATATTTTCTTCTTCATCTTTAATGCCAGCTGTAAAAGCAATGTTGATTTTCCGATTCCCGGCTCTCCTCCAATCAAAGTAACAGAACCTAAAACAATTCCGCCTCCCATTACGCGGTTGAGCTCCTCGGAGGGTGTTTTAATCCTGGGTTCTTCAATTGCTTCAACTTCAATGATATTAATGACGTGTTGCTTTGTTTTCGAGGAAGGAAGACTTCTGCTGGATACCTTTTCCACGACCTCTTCAACTAATGTATTCCATTGCCCGCAGTTTTTGCATTGTCCCATCCATTGTGAGTATTGGGTTCCGCAGTTTTGACAGAAATATGCTGTTTTAAGTTTTGCCATACTGCGAAGTTCAAAATTTTTTTTGAATTTTACTTCTGAATTTTTGGTTAATTTTCTAGTATGAAAAATATTTTAATAAAAAGCGTGGTTACATTCTTTATCATGACAATCCTTACTACATGGCTTGCAGATTGGCTCGTAGGATATTTGCATTTACCCGGCGGTGATTTTGGAATGCTTTCGTTAGCTGTTCTTATTGGATGTATAATAAGCAGCGGAGTGGGGCTTGTAACAGTTATCATATTTAAAAGCACATATCAATCGGTGGTTAGGATTGCTATTTTATTTGAAGTACTCTATCTTTTTATGCTGATGATATCAGGAACTAATCCTTTCACTTATTTTTCTGAGAAAACAAACGCGAAACTTCTGAATGTACTTTTGTATATGAATGCAGTTGTCGTTTTTCTGATTGTAATTGCTATTCATTTTATGTATTTGAAAATAAAATCAAAGAAAAAATTATCATAGGTCAAGAGGTGAATGGGTTTATCACTTTATCTTTGGTGGGTAAAAAATAAAATATATTACAATGAAAAAGATACTATTAGCTTTTATGTTTGCTTTTTTAAGCATTGCAGGCTTTGCACAATCAACCTGGAAAGTAGATCCTATGCATTCTTCAGTTAACTTCAATATCAAGCATATGGGGATTAGTTTTGTGCAGGGAAGATTTGATAAATTCGATGGTACAGTGGTTTCTTCAGGGAAAGATCTGGATAAGGCAACCTTCAATTTTAATGTGGTAACCGGATCGGTAAACACAGGCGTTGAAATGAGAGATAAGCATTTGAAAAGTGCAGACTTCTTCGATGCAGAGAAATTTCCGACCATGACATTCGAAAGCGGATCTATTACGAAAGATAAAAATAATACCTACATCCTTAAAGGAAAACTTACCATTAAAGATGTGACAAAAGAAATCAGCATTCCGGTAACGTATGGTGGTGTAACAAAAAATCAGCAAGGGAAAGAAATTTTAGGCTTTCAAACAAAATTTACAGTAAACCGTTTAGATTATAATATTAAATATGATCCAACAGGAGTGGGTGTTGCAAAGGATGTAGATGTTAATTTATATTTTGAATTAATAAAGCAATAATTTTTTTAAATATAATTTGGTTTGGTTAAAGGTTTCTCAAGTAATTTTGAGGAACCTTTTTTTTATTTCTTAGCAAATAAATTGCCTCGTATTTCTTTTTCCCATAACTTTGCACAAACCTAATCTAATGAGTAAAAAGAATACTAAATACATCTTTGTGACAGGAGGTGTAACTTCATCTTTGGGAAAAGGAATTGTTTCTGCTTCTCTGGGACTATTGCTGAAATCACGCGGTTTTAATGTAACGATCCAAAAACTAGATCCTTATATTAATATTGACCCAGGAACTTTGAATCCTTATGAACACGGAGAATGCTATGTAACCGAAGATGGTGCGGAGACGGATCTGGATTTAGGTCATTACGAGCGATACTTAGATGCTCCCACTTCTCAAAACAACAACGTTACTACAGGAAAAATCTACCAGACTGTAATTGAAAAAGAAAGAAAAGGCGACTTTTTAGGAAAAACAGTTCAGGTAATTCCTCATATCACTAACGAAATAAAACGTAGGATTAAAATTTTATCCAAGCAGAACTACGATATCATTATTACTGAAATCGGAGGAACTGTAGGGGATATCGAATCTTTGCCATACATTGAAACTGTACGTCAGCTAAAATGGGAATTGGGAGAAAAGAATTCTATGGTAATTCACTTAACCCTGTTGCCATATCTGGCTTCCAGTGGAGAATTAAAGACAAAACCTTCTCAGCATTCCGTACGTCAATTGATGGAAAGCGGAATTATGGCAGATGTTTTGGTTTGCAGAACAGAGCATAAAATACCAAAAGATCAGAGAGCTAAATTAGCCCAGTTCTGTAATGTTCCTTTGGATAATGTAATTGAGTGCAAAGATTTGGAAACTATTTATGAAGTCCCTATGTACCTTCAGAAACAGAACTTTGATGATGTAGTTCTAAAAGAATTGGATCTTAAGAGTGATAAAGAAGCGGATCTTAAAGATTGGAAGAGTTTCCTTAAGAAATTCCAGAATCCAAAAAAGACTGTTGAAATTGCTTTAGTAGGTAAATATGTTTCTCTTCAGGATTCTTACATTTCTATCGCTGAAGCATTTAAGCATGCCGGAGCAGATCTTGAGACGGAAGTAAAAGTGAGATGGGTTTATAGTGGGGATATCACCCAGGAAAATATCAAAGAAACTTTAAAAGGAGTTAATGGAATTCTTATTGCTCCAGGTTTTGGAGACAGAGGTATTGAAGGTAAAGTATTGACAGCTCAATATGCAAGAGAAAATAAAATTCCTATGTTGGGAATTTGTTTAGGAATGCAGATTATGACTATTGAATTTGCGCGAAATATTTTAGGGTATTCTAAAGCAAATTCTATGGAATTTGATACTGCTACAGAGCATCCTGTGATTTCTTTAATGGAAGAGCAAAAGAATGTTGTTGATAAAGGAGGAACGATGCGTCTTGGTTCTTGGAAGTGTTCTGTGAAGAATAACTCTAAACTTTCCGATATCTATGGAAGTAAGAATATAGCTGAAAGACACCGTCACCGTTATGAATTCAACAGTGATTATTTACAAGAATTTGAAAAAAACGGATTCTTTGCAACAGGTACTAATCCTGAAACCGGGCTGGTTGAAGCTCTTGAGCTTAATGATCATCCGTTCTATGTAGGAGTGCAGTATCATCCTGAATATAAGAGTACGGTTGCAACACCGCATCCGTTATTCAGAGCTTTTATTAAAGCATGTGAGAAGAAATAAAGGAATTTATATCGATTAAACGTCATATTTAAACTCAGGTTGATTATTATCAGCCTGAGTTTATCATATTGTAATAGAGTAAAAGATAGAGTTTTGATAAAAAATCAGTATTTTTGTCAGCTCGAAATCCAGGGTGAAATTTAATGTTGAATTTTACGGTGGATTATGAAAAAATAATTTTAATAAAATCAAAATGCAACAGAACAACGGACTCGATAAAAGTCAAATGATTAGTTTTGCGGTTTTATGTTTGGTTCTCTTCGGATTCATGTTTTATTTTCAGAATAAACAGCAGAAAGAGGAACAGTTGAAAGCTCAGCAACAAAAAACTGAACAGGTAAAAACTGCCGTAAAACAAACTCAGGCAAGTAATATCAATCCAAATGTAACTCCTAACGCTATTCAGGTTTCTACTTTAGGAAATAATGAATTGAAATTGGAATTTTCCAGCTTGGGAGGGCAAGTTTCTAAAGTAGAACTTTTAAAATACAAAGCGTATGATCACAAAAGTGATCAGGCTGATCTCCCTCTTTATTTAATCAATAAGAATAACTCAAACTACGGTTTTCAGTTTAAGGATAAAACGGGTAAGGTTATTAATACTAAAGACCTGGTTTTCTCTCCGACAGTGAATGGAAATGCTGTAACGATGACAGCTAATTACAATGGTGCTGTTATTCAGTTTATTTATACATTACGTCCTAAATATACATTAGACTTTAAAGTAAGAACCCTGGGGTTGGCTTCAGTAACTTCTGATACCAAGGCTGATTTTCTTTGGAATTATAATGTGAGAAATCTAGAAAAAGGTAGAGCTCAGGAACAATCCCACTCAGAATTTTCTTATGCATTTAATAACTATAAGAGCTATGATTACGATGGAAGAACGACCATGGAAGAAGAGAAAGAAACTCTTAACTGGATTGGTGTAAAACAGCAATTCTTCTCTTCTGTGATTGAAGCTAAAAACGGATTTACACAAAGTAAAGGAAATCAGGAATCAATAGAAGAGGGTGAATATTTGAAAAAATTCAACTACGAAGGATTTGTTCAGATGACAGGGAGTGAATTGAATCAGGATTTTACATGGTATTTTATGCCATTAGATTTGCCGTTATTAAAATCATATGATAAAAACTTTGATGAGATATTACCTTTAGGATGGTCATTTATCGGTGGGATGAACCGTTATTTCTTCATGCCAATGTATAATATTATTGCGTCTTGGGGATTAACAGCGGGCTGGGTGATCTTCTTTATGACGATCATTGTTAAACTTATCCTATCGCCAATTATGTACAAGCAGCATAAATTGAGTGCTATGATGAGGGTAATTCGTCCTGAAATTGATGAGGCTAATGCGAAGTTAAAGGATGCGGATCCGATGAAGAAGCAACAAGCTACAATGGAAATTTACAGAAAGGCTGGTGTTAATCAAATGGCGGGTTGTTTGCCGGCGTTGGTACAGATTCCTATCTTCTACGCATTATTCCGTTTCTTCCCGAACTTTATTGATTTAAGAGGGAAAGGCTTCTGGTTTGCAAAAGATCTGACCGCTTATGATGATTTAATCAGATTACCATTTAAAGTTCCTTTCCTGGGAGATCACTTGAGTGTTTTTGCTTTAGCGTGTACGGTGGTAATTTTAATCTATACTATCATGACATCAGGAAATATCCAGCAACCTCAACAGGAGGGAATGCCAAATATGAAAGTATTAATGTACATTTTCCCAATTACATTTTTATTCTTCCTGAATACCTCTGCATCTGGTCTTTCATGGTATTACTTTGTATCCAATGCAATTAACATTTTGATTATCCTTGTTATTAAATATGTGATCCTGGATGAAAAGAAAATTCATGCTCAGATCCAGGCGAATAAGGAAAAGCCCAAAACTGAAGGTAAATTCCAGAAAAGAATGCGGGAGATGATGGAGAAGGCTCAGGAACAGCAAAGAGCTCAGGAACAACAGAGAAATAAGAAGAAATAATCTTATCATGATAATAAAAAAGAGGTGCAAATTATTTGCACCTCTTTTTTATTATTATAACTCGTTAATCATATTTAAGTCTGAAAGATTGCCTGTGGTGTACTGTAGGGCCAAACTTTATAAGTGCGTCCTGATGTTTTTTAGTAGCATATCCAAAATTAGTATCCCATCCGTATTCGGGAAACTCATCATGTAATTTAATCATCAGCTGGTCTCTGTAATTTTTAGCTAAGATAGAAGCTGCAGCAATTGAAAGGATTTTAGAATCTCCTTTAATGATGCACTGATGCGGAATATAATTATAAGGATGGAATTTGTTTCCGTCCACCAGAATCAGTTCCGGTCTTGTTGTTAATTTATCTAATGCCTGATGCATTGCATGGATGCTGGCATTAAGAATGTTGTGTAAGTCTATAAATGCAGGAGGTAATTCTGCGATAGCATAGTCTTTAACATTATCTTTTATATAATTATCCAGATCCATTCTGGTTTTAAAATTCAATTTTTTAGAATCATTTACTAAGCTTTGTTTGAAGTTGTGGTCTAAGATGACAGCTGCAGCAACCACAGGCCCGGACAAGCATCCCCTGCCAACTTCATCACATCCTGCCTCTATGTAACTCCCTGACCAACTTTGTAATAAATCCATTAAAATAATATATAAAACACTATAATATTTTGTAAAAATAAAGAAAAATATATTTTGGGGCAATATATGTAAATGGTAGTGTATTTATCTTATTTATTTGATATTTCTAGTTGAGTTGTAAAATTTTTATCATATTTAAAAAATAACACGAATTAGTGATTTATGTTAAATTAGTATTAATTTTATCATATTTTTAAATATAATGGATAAGTGTGTTTGATCGTCTAAAATTTTAAATATTTTTAACAATTAATTTGGTTAATTTAAGAAAGTTTTACATATTTGCAATTAATAAAAAAAATAATCAGTTTAAATATGAAGAAATTAACTACAAGTGTTTTAGCTATAGTTCTGACTTCCTCTTTTTTTGTTGCAAATGCACAACAAAGAAAGGGTGATACGTTGAAAACACAGACTATTGAAGAGGTTATTGTTACAGGAGCTTTAGGTATTAAGAGAAAAGCTGATGCTGTTACAACTTCACAGCAGGTAGTTGGTAACCAGGAGCTAACCCAAGCGGCAAACCCAAACGCGGTAAGTGCTTTGGCTGGAAAGGTTGCTGGTTTGCAAATTACACAAACTAATACCAGTGTTACAGGAACTAATAGTATAGTGATTAGGGGTAATAGATCCTTTACTGGTTCTAGTGAGGCTTTGATTGTTATCGATAACGTTATTTCCTCGGCTACTGTATTCCAACAATTGCCACCGGAGGTTATAGAGACGGTGAATGTAATTAAAGGAGCTGCTGGAGCTGCTCTTTATGGCTCTCAAGGTGTGAATGGTGCGATTATCGTAACTACTAAGAGAGGGGGAACTAATAAGAGAATGACGGCTACTTTTAATAGCGTTGTTGATTTTGATAAAGTAGCTTTTTTGCCTGAAAGACAGAGGCAATATGGGCAAGGGTGGTATGGTGATAAAATAAGTGTTGAGAATGGAGCTTGGGGTGCTGCTTTTGATGATCCTAAATTTGCAGGTGTTTTAGTTCCTTATGGACCATCCTTTACTGATGTTGATGGAGATGGTTATATTGCGTACAATCAGGACGATAGTAATTTTACAGCTGATGATGCTGGAGCGATCCACTCAAGATATGCACCTTATGGAAAAAATAATATCAGAGACTTCTTTCAAACTGGAACGACTTATCAGAATACGCTTACAGTAAATGCAGGGAATTCAGATGGGTATGTTTTGATGAGTTTAGGTAGTGTAGATAGAGAATTTGTTGTTCAGGATGATACAATGAAAAGGATATCTGGTATGTTTAAAGGAGGGGTTAAAGTTGGGAAATGGAGATTTGATGGTACAGTTAACTATATAAGACAAAAAACATCTACAACTAATTCTAACTTATATAGTAATTTATTACAATCTTCTTCAGATATTCCAATTACTTTGTTTAGAGATCACCCTGATAGAGGATATGCTTGGAGTGCATTCTACGCGAGTCCATATTTTACTATGAAGCATGAAAGATATAATACTTTAAGTAATTATTTTAACGTCCTTGCAAGTACTGAATTTCAATTAAATGATCATATTAACTTTTTATATAGGGGAAATCTGCAGTTCAGATCAACAGAATCTGATAGCCACAATGATGGGTGGTCCGATCCGAGATATCAAAAAGATTTAGATGATATCCAAGAGCAAGGAAGTATTACTGCTATTCAGTCTTTTTATAATAAGAGCACTCAAAACTATACGACATACTATGGGGATTTCTTAGTTAATTTTGATTATGATTTAACTAAGGATATTAATATGAAATTGAATGTTGGGCATAATTATCAGGAATGGAGAACAAATACGGTATCCGCAGGAGGAACTGGTATTATTACCCCGGGAATCTATCAGATTTGGAATTTAAGTAACCCAACATTGCCAATTAATCTTAACAATAATTCATTTTATAATAATCAACATGCTTTCTTGGCAAACGTTGATTTAGCATATAAGGATTATTTATTTTTGAATGGAGCTGGAAGGTATGAAATGTCTTCTATACTTCCTATGGGTAATCGAGGGTATTTCTTCCCTGCTGTGTCCGCTTCATTTATTCCAACTAAAGCATTTCCAAGTATTAAAGGAAAGATTTTAAACTATGCTAAAGTAACAGCTGCATTCCAAAGAACAGGTATAACATCTAATATTGGGGTTTATGGGGTACAGAATCTTGCTGTTGTAGGAAGTGGATATCCTTATGATAACACAGGTATTAGTTTTGTAGTGAATCAATCACAAACTTTTAAAGATATAAAGCCTGAATTTAATACTAAAAAAGAAGTTGGATTGACTTTAGGCTTCCTTAATGACAGAATCACATTGGATGCATCTGCATACAGAGAAGATACTAAAGATCTAATTACGAATGTTACAACTTCTACAGCTTCTGGTATAGTTACTAATTTATTAAATATTGGAAAGCTTCATAATAAAGGAATTGATGCTGCGATAAATGTAGTTCCAATTAAAAGTAAAGATTTTAGATGGGATATAGGAGTGAATTATACAACATATAAAACTATCGTTGATAAGGTTACCGATGATGCTGACGAAGTTAGATTAGCAGGAAATAATTTTGTAGGATTGTATGCAGTTAAAGGGCAGGAATTTCCTATAATTAAAGGGACTGCATATGTTAGGGATGATCAAGGAAGAGTTATTGTAAATCCTACGACAGGTTTGCCTACTGTAACGTCTACTCAGCAAGTGTTAGGTAAAGCTACGCCAAAGTATATCCTTGGTTTAACTACATCAATAAAATATAAAGGTCTAAGAGTATCGGCGGTAATGGATTACAGAACTGGACATCAGTTTTATTCAGGGACCCTACAAGGGATGACCTTTAATGGAATGAATCCTGCAAGTGCCGGTTTTGACAGAAACCAACCTTATATCGTACCTAATTCAGTTTATTTGAGTAATGGTGTATACGTTCCAAATACATCGGTAGCAATTTATAACAATACTGGAGATACTCCGGTTGAAAAACTGATCAACTATTTTGGTGGATCGGCATATAATACAGTCGGTGAGAACTATATCCTTGATGCAACTGCATTTAAAGTTAGAGAGATAGCAATAAGTTATTCTTTTGGTAAAGAGCTTCTGGGAGCTTCCAAAATTAATGAATTAACTATCGGAGTACATGCTAGAAATCCATTCTACAAATTTTCAAAAGAAAATAGAGGTTATGATGATCCAGAGACGGCTTTTGACCCGAGATATAGAGGTTTAGCCAATCCAGATCAATATCCAAACCTTAAAACGTACGGAGCAAGTGTAACTGTATCATTTTAATTAAAAAAGTTTAAATAACATGAAAAAAATATTTTTAGCGATAATATCATCTGCGGCATTAATTTCTTGTCAACTGGATGATAATATTAGTCCTAATACGCCAACAGTTGAAAAGTTATCTCCAAGAAACTTATTGGCTGCAGCTGAGACAACTGCTTATACGGCACAAACAACAGGTATGTTTCAATTATCTAATATATGGATGAACTGTTGGGCAGGGAATATATATCAATTTGCCTCTCCTATGACAAGAGAGTATCAAATGGATGTAGCAAGTAACTTTTATGGTGGAATCTGGAATGAAAATTATCTTGCTGCAGCAAATTCGGCTGCTATTATAAGAAATGAAAATGCGGCATCATTTCCTTTCCACACTGCGATAGCTAAGATTCTTCTTGCTAATTCTATGCAGTATATTGTGGATTTTTATGGTGATGCTCCTTATTCTCAAGCGTTTATGCAGCAGGAGAATATCTCTCCTAAGTATGATAAAGGAGAAGATATTTATAAAGATTTAGTAGTTAAGTTAAATGAAGCTATTAATACAATTGATAATGCTATTCCTACTGCTAATAATGGAGTAAATGCTAGTGAAGATGTTATTTTTGCGGGTGATATGAATCAATGGAAGAAATTTGCAAATACAATCAAATTGCGAATTCTTTTAAGGCAATCTAAAGTGACGGACCCTAGTATTGTACAATTTAGAAATGCTCAATTAGCTCAATTACAAGGGCAGGCCCTTGTAGATGCTGACGTTGTTATTAATCCTGGTTACAATAGCAGTGCTGCAGCTCAACAAAATCCACTTTATAGACAATATGGGTATATCGTATATGATGGTAGTGCATTAAATACTAACGGATATGGATATTACGGTACTATTTCGGATCATTTAGCTAAGCTTTTAATTGGACATTCATCTAAACCAACGGCTGGGATAGTTGATCCTAGAGCTACAAAAGAATGGAGAGTAGCAGGAGGAACTATTAATGGATTGGTTCAAGGCGCTCCTCGTGATCCAAACATGAATGCATCTAATTATTCAAATTTAGGATGGAAATATTATGGTAATCCTGTAAATTCTTCCATGGATGGATATATGATGATGAAATCTGAATCTGAGTTCTTACAAGCTGAGGCAGCTGTTTTGTATCCTCAGTATTTTAGCAATGCTCAAGGACATTATACACAAGGGGTAACGGCTTCTTTTACGTTTTTTGGTTTAACAGGAGCTCAAGCAACAACTTATCTTAATGCATTGAATTCAAAAACTGTTGGATGGGCTGGGGCTGGCGATAAAATTGCAGCTATTCAGTATCAAAGATTAATTGCTTTAACACACGTAAGACCGGTAGAAACTTATATCAATTATATTAAGACTGGTTATCCGGAAACTCCTCTGGCTCTTACAGCGGTTCATCCTAATAAGCCATATAGATTAATTTATCCGACCACTGAGTACACAGGGAACTCTGCTAACGTTCCTAATATCACTCAAGCGGATGTTTTTGTAAAAAATCAATATACTCCGTTTTGGAATAGAAATTAATTCTAGAACAAATTTTTAATATATTTAAAACCGTCTTTTGGCGGTTTTTTTAGTTTATTATTTTTATAATTTATGCTAATATTAATAAATTAATTGAAAAGAAATATTATTATGCAAATCATTGGATCTGTATGATTGCTCATTTTTCTATCTTTTAAAATGTGTTACTCTTTTTGTTATTTTTTCTAATTGTTTCATAAGTGTTTGTTTATTAAATAGTTGTTTTGTATTTCTTGTATTTTTATTCCGTTTATATCACTTTTTATTGATTTAGTATAGTGTTTTTGTAGACTTGTTGTATTTCAATAATTATTTAAGCTATTGGTTAAGTGGTTTTCATTAAATGCTTAAATTTTAACAAAAATTAACTGTTTAATTATGTTTATTTTTATTGATTATTGAAGTATTGTTAATTTTTTACTATTTTCTTTTGTGTTGTTAAGAAAGTTTTACAAATTTGTATTATCACAAAAATCAATTTAATATGAAGAAAATAACATCAGGTGTTCTGATTATGGTATTGTCCTCATCTATAGCTGTTGCCAATGCTCAGCAAAAGAAAAGTGACACTGTAAGAACGCAAGATATTGAAGGTGTTGTAGTGACAGCCCTCGGTATCAAAAGAGAAAAGAAATCTCTCGGTTATGCAACTCAAGAAGTAAAAGGAGATGCTGTAAATAAAAATCCTACCACCAACTTCCTAAACAACTTATCGGGTAAAGTAGCAGGTTTGGAAATTAAACAGAGTACAAACTTTGGAGGTTCTATAAACGTTGTTACAAGAGGGTATAAATCTCTCTTGGGAGATAATCAAGCTCTTTTTGTTGTAGATGGAGTTCCTATCCTAAATAAAAATATAAACACGGCCAATCAGGCGACTGGTGGTGGTGGGTATGATTACGGAAGCTCAGTTGCTGATATTAATCCAAATGATATCGAAACTTTAAATGTACTTAAGGGAGCTGCAGCGACTGCTCTTTATGGTTCCAGGGCCCAAAATGGAGCTATTATTATCACAACTAAAAGAGGAAAGAAAAATAAGGAAGGGATAGGAATGGAGTTCTCAAGTTCGATTACTATGTCAACAGTTGATAGATCTACTTTCCCTAAATACCAAACACAGTATGGGCAAGGGTATACAGGTAACAGTTTTAGCAGTGCTTTATACCAAGGAAGTCCAAGGGTTGTTTTCGGAAATGATGCTTCTTACGGATCCGCATATGATAGTTCCATGGTTTGGCAATATGGGGCATTTATACCGGGTTCTCCAACTGAAGGACAAAGAACGCCTTGGCAAATCGCAAAAAATGGGCCTATTAAATTTTTTAATACTGGAACCAATTATGTAAATACCCTTTCCTTTAGTGGAGGTGACGAAAAAGCAACTTACCGATTGAGTTATGCAAATACTGATGCCACAGATATTATGCCTAATAGCTCACTGATAAAAAATAACTTTAGTGGAAATGCATCATACAAACTCACAGATAAGTTAACAGCAAATTTTTATGCAAATTATGTAACTCAAAAGACAGTTGGGCGTAATACTACAGGGTATAATGATAATATTATGACCAATTTTAGACAGTGGTGGCCAACAAATGTTGATATAAATGATTTGCGAAATCTCTATATGGGATCGTATAAAAATTATACTTGGAACATGAAAAGTATTACGGACTTAACTCCGGCTTTTTGGGATAACCCTTATTTTCAGCGATACCAGAATTATCAGAATGATTCAAGGGATAGGTTTGCTGGAAATTTTAGTTTAAATTATGATGTTACAAAGGATATTAATTTACTTTTCCGTATGGGAAGAGATGGTTATACAATGATAACGGAAGATAGGAAAGCTGTAGGGTCTTATATTGGAAATGATTTTGGACTCAATGGAACTGTTGATCAACCTTCAGGTTATGCCACAAGTCAATATAAATTTTCTGAAACAAATTATGATTTCATTGGTACCTATAAAAAGAATATTACCGATGATTTCAATATTAATGCGTTGTTAGGAGGAAATATTAATGTTCAGAAAGTATATTCAAATCAACAATCGACCTCAGGAGGATTATACATTCCAGGTATTTATACAATCGCCAATTCAGCATCTTCCCCAGTTAGACCATTGATTTCAGATGTTTCCAAATATGTTTATGGTGCTTTTGCTCAGATTTCATTAGGTTATAAAAATACCTACTATTTAGAAGGGACGTACAGAAGAGATCAGTCTACGGCATTGCCTGAAAATGATGCAGTGTACTGGTATCCATCATTATCTGCCAGTGTTGTATTTTCTAATCTTATCAATGCTAAATGGCTTAACTTTGGTAAGATTCGAGCTGCTTACGCTGAGGTGGGTTCAGATACTCAAGCTGATCAACTATTGAATAGATATTTCAGCCAGCCTTCTTATGGAGATATTCCTGTTTATGCATACAATACAACGTTGAGAAATTTTGAATTAAGGTCTCAGAGTTTGAAAAATATAGAATTCGGAATTGAGGCAAGAATGTTTAAAAACCGTCTAGGCTTTGATGTTGCCTGGTTCCGTAATAAAGCCTTCGATCAAATTTTACCTTTACCAGTATCTTTTGCAAACGGAGCTATTGCTAAAACTCAAAATGCAGGAGAATTAACTACAAAGGGTTTTGAAGTATCCATTAATGCAACACCAATTAAAACAAGTAATTTTTCATGGGATCTTAATTTAAACTGGTCAAATCCATGGACAAAAGTTACGGCTCTTAGCCCGGGAATTGAAAATATAACGATGGGTAGATCACAGGGTGGTGTAAGTATTAATGCTCCTTTAAATGGAGATTATGGTTCAATCTGGACTTCTGATTATGTGAGAGATTCGAATGGACAACCAATTGTTGGTGCAAATGGAGCTTATTTAGTAACGGATACGCCGACGTATAATCAGGGAAGTTTTCAAGCGAAGTGGACTGCAGGTTTAAATAATACAATTAGCTATAAGAACTTTTCATTAAGTTTTTTAATTGATTGGAAAAAAGGAGGTAAAGTATATTCATTAGATCAGTTCTATGGATATGGAACAGGTGTTTATCCTGATTCTGTAGGAATAAATGATCTTGGAAATCCAATTCGAAATACTTTAGCAAATGGTGGAGGGGTCATACTACCAGGTGTAATGCAAGATCCTAATAACCCAGGTAGCTATATTCCAAATACAATAAGATTGGATAAATCACAATCAAGCCAGGTACTGGGAACAGATCTTCCGGGAGCTGCTTTTGTTTATGATGCCAGCTTTATAAAATTAAGAGAGGTTTCTATCACCTATAGATTTGATAAAGATTTTTTCAATTCTAAATTTATACAGGGAATGTCAGTGAGTTTAATTGGGAATAATCTATGGATTATGCATAAGAATTTACCATATTCAGATCCGGAAGCAGGGCTGTCTTCAGGTAATATTCAAGGGTATCAATCTGGTCCTATGCCAGCAACAAGAAACATTTCGTTTAATGTAAAAGTTAATTTTTAAAGAATATGAAAAAATATATAATAACACCAATATTAGCTCTTTTATTTGTAGGATGTACAACGGGAGATGATGTAAATTTGGATCCACATGCAGCTTATAATACGACTCAGGAGTCTTTAGTTACTTTTGCACAAAAAGAACTTAGTGATTACATGAATACGCCAAGTGTAAATGAGAATAATTTCAGATTGACGATGCAATACTGGCAGGAAACGATTTATGTGAATGAAAGTAATTATGATTTTACCAATCGGAATGTATCCAATAATGTCTGGACTGATAACTATGTAAATGTTTTGAAAAATTTAGACCAGGCAGAGCAGATAATTAAAGCATATGTACCACCACCTTCGGAATTGTCTACCTGGCCTGCAAAAAAAACAAATCAATTAGCTATAGTGGATATGATGAAGATCTATACTTATCAGGTATTGGTTGATACTTACGGAGATATTCCTTATACGCAAGCTTTAAATATTGATGTATATCCTCTTCCTAAATATGATAAAGCATCTGATATTTATTCTTCTCTGATAAGTAAATTAGAAACTGATTTAAATAATTTAGTTGTTGGAGGAAGCTCGTTTGCTTCCGGAGATATCTTTTATAAAGGGAATAACGCACAATGGAAAAAGTTCGGAAATTCACTGCTTTTAAAATTGGGAATCGCTCTTGCAGATGTTAATCCTGCCTTGGCTCAATCAACAGTTAACAAGGCGATTACTGGTGGAGTACTGGCTTCTTCTCTGGATGATTGTAAATTTCAATATTTAGCAGCATCTCCAAATGAGAACCCTATGTTTCAAGAAACAGGCTCAAGAGATGACTTTATTGCAGGTAAAACGTTGGTAGATTATATGAATAACTCTAATGATGCGAGAATCGCTAAGTACTATACTGATGTTGATGGTAATTATGTGGGTCAGGTTATTGGGGCACCTGGTGAGTTTTCTGAATTCTCGAATGCTGGTGAATTTGCCTATACTGCAACTACTCCGGGTGTTATTTTAAGCTATACAGAGGTTGCCTTCTATCTCGCTGAAGCTGCTGCAAGATGGGGTATAGGTGGAAATCCTGCTACTTTATATGGTGAAGCAATCACTGCTTCCTTTACTGAATGGGGTGTGGGTGCTGACGCAGCTGCATATATAGCAGCTCATCCTTATGATGCGTCCAACTGGAAGAAGTCTATTGGTGAGCAGGCGTGGGTAGCTATGTATAATCAGGCAGTAACTTCGTGGAATTTCTATAGAAGATTAGATTATCCACAGTTGGTTGCGCCTGCAACTGCAATTCCAAATGCTAATGGAAAAGTACCGGTAAGACTTCAGTATCCGGCTGCAGAGGCGACAACGAATGGTACGAACTACGCTGCAGCAAGTGCTGCAATTGGCGGTGACAGGCTTACAACAAAACTTTTCTGGGATAAATTTTAAACTAAGAAATGCAATAGATAAAATAGCTGGAATTTATTCCGGCTATTTTTTTTACAAATCATCTGATCTGATTTAAACTATAATGTTTTTTTTATTCTAAATTTCAGAGAATGATGAATTATTTAAGGTTATGGGGAGAAAAATAAATTATGCAATGCATAATAATTATCGTTTGATTACTTCATAATGAGTACTTAATATATAGCTTATAAAGATTAGTGTTTATTTTTTGTTCTTTTTTAATTATATGATATACAGTTGTTTGTGTATTTATTTTGAATTTTTTCATACATAAATATCACCAATTAATGATTTAGTATGGCCTTTTAATAGACTGATTCTATTTTTGTAATTAATACAGGTTATAATTATCTATATTTTGTTAAAAAGCATTTTTTTAACATATTTGATGTGTTTCTGTTCATTAATTTTTGTTAATTTTTGTCTAATCGTTACTTTTTCGTCTATTTCTTTTGTGTTGTAGAAAAAGTTTTACAAATTTGTAACGCTAAAAATAATTTGATATGAAGAAAGTAACTACGGGTATCCTTATACTGGTGTTATCTTCATCCCTAGCTGTTATAAACGCTCAGCAAAAGAAGAAGAATGATACGGTAAAGACCCAGGACATTGAGGGAGTCGTTGTGACTGCCTTGGGTATTAAGAGAGAGAAAAAGTCTTTGGGGTATGCTTCCCAGGAGATTAAAGCGAGTGCACTCTCCGATGGTACTACAAATACGGGTAATATTGCAGCTCAGTTATCTGGAAAGGTTGCTGGTCTTAATGTTACTACCAATAATAATTTTGGAGGGTCCTCCAACCTGCTTATCAGGGGGATGAAAACATTAGGAGGAGGTAACCCGCTAATTGTTATTGACGGATCGCCTGTTAATAACTCCAACACTCAGGAAAAAAATATTGATTATGGTAATGCTCTTTCTGATATCAATCAGGACGACATCGAATCGATCAATGTATTAAAAGGAGCAGCAGCGTCCGCATTATATGGAGAAAGAGGATTAAATGGGGTTATTGTTATCACAACCAAAAATGGAAAAGGAAAGGATGATGGGTCTTGGGGAATTACACTTTCATCTGCTATACAAGTAGGATTTATTGATAAATCCACCTTCCCTGAATATCAGACAAGATATGGAGCAGGTTATTCTCAAAAGTTTGGATCGCAGGCAGCAGATGGTCTTAATAATGCTAATTATGGAGCTGATGCATCATGGGGCCCAAAATTTGACCCCAATCTAATGGTTTACCAATGGGATTCTTTTGATCCAACTTCTCCTAACTATAAAAAAGCGACACCATGGGTGGCTGCAAAAAATGGACCTATTAAATTTTTCGAGAACCCTGCCACATACATTAATAGCGTAACACTGGAAAAAGGACAAAAGGGGAAAAACATAAGCTTTACCTACGAAAATATGATGTCCGATGGTTTAATGCCTAACTCTCATCTCAACAAAAATAATCTTTCCCTAAAAATTAATTACGATCTGACTCCAAAATTGCATTCCACTTTTTATTCTACAATGACTTTGCAGGATACTAAAGGTAGAAGTATTACAGGATATTCAAATAATACAGCAACAGGTTTCAGACAATGGTGGCAAACTAACGTAGATGTGACCGATCTAGAAAGGGCTTATTTTGCAAATGTTGACCCTAGTGTTGCCAGTGCTGCAAATAATTATGGAAATGTTACCTGGAGTAGGAAATCGGCCGCTGATGGACGACCTGCATACTGGAATAACCCATATTTCCAGGCCTATCAAAATTATACATCAGATAAAAGATATAGAAACTTTACTTACGCACAGTTAAATTATGATTTATTAGATAATATTTCTATTACTGGAAAGGTTTCATATGACAGATCAAATCTTTTAGCAGAGAATAGATTAGCTGTTGGATCTTTACCACAGGCTTTCGGGCAATCAAATAATTCTATTGGTTCAGGTTACGCGAGACGTGATGTGTTAAGAACAGAGACCAATTATGATTTAATGGTAAATTATAAATTTGATATTACTGATAATATTAATGTTTCCGGGGTTGTGGGTGGAAATATTCGAAGAAATTACTATAATTCTGTGTATGCTTCAACAGAGGGTGGATTAATCGTTGCTGGGATCTATGCATTATCAAATTCTAAAAAATCACCATTAGCATCAGATGAAACTGAATATACCACACAAACTAATTCAGGATACGTTACTGCTTCATTTGATTTTTATAAAAAATTCTACGTGGATGCAACATGGAGAATAGATCAGAGTTCAACATTATTAGCTGGTAATAATGTATACAATTACCCTTCAGTAACCGGCTCTTTAATCATGTCGGAAATTCTTAATACGAAAAACTGGATGAACTTTTGGAAATTAAGAGCAAACTACGCAGAGGTAGGAGGTACGGCAGATCCTTATCAATTAGTTAATAATTATAGAGCCTCTGGAATCTTATCTGGAATAGGAATATATAATCCGATTATCAATCAGCCTTTTCTTAATTTACAACCTCAAAGAGCTAAAGAATTTGAGATCGGAACAGAAGCTCATTTTTTAAAGGATAGAATAACGCTTGACTTTGCTTACTATAAAACAAGAACTATAAATCAGATTCTTTCACCACTTCCTACATCGGCAGCTATTGGGTATTTAGGTAAAGTATTCAATGCAGGTAGAATTGATAATAGTGGAGTTGAAGTACAGCTAGGATTGGTTCCAATAAAATCTAAAGATTTTACATGGAATATTGATGCAAACTGGTCAAAAAATAAGAACCAGGTTGTAAGTATATATCCAGGAATTTCTAATCTTTTAGTAAATAGTTTCCAGGGTGGTGTTTCTTTAAATGCAAGAGAAGGAGAAGCTTGGGGCACCTTGGTTGGTGCTGATTACACATATTTAAACGGACAAAAAGTTATTGATCCTAAAACAGGTAAATATTTACAAAATCCTAATCAGATTATTGGTAACACTACACCTGATTGGATTGGAGGAATTAGAAATAGCTTCAGTTATAAAGGATTCTCCTTGAGTTTCTTGATCGATATGCGAAAAGGAGGTGATGTATTTTCAACGGATATGTATTACGGCCTTTCTTCAGGTCTTTATAAAGAAACAGCTGTCGGAGATTACAGGGATAAGCCTATTGTTCTGCCGGGAGTTCTTCCTGATGGCAGCCCAAATACTATTGCTTTATCGCCGGTTGATAACAATGGATCTATGGGATATAAAACACAACCGGCAAGCGCCTTTGTTTATGATGGATCTTTCATCAAGCTAAGAGAAGCAAGCATCGGATATATGCTTCCTAAATCTCTGTTAGCAGGGACTAAAATCTATGATGCTAAAATTTCAATAGTTGGAAGGAATTTGTGGATTATTCACAAGAATTTGCCATATGCTGATCCCGAGGCGATGGTAGGTGGAGGCCTTAACTCTTATGGGTGGTCTATCGGTTCGATGCCAACAACAAGAGATATTGGTGTTAATGTAACATTTAAATTCTAAATTACTTTACAAATGAAAAATATTATAAAACTAGGTTTGGTATCTGTATGTATTGGGTTGACTTTAAGTTCATGTCAAAGTGATTTAACGTCTCTTAACGATGATCCTAAGCATCCTTCAGTTCTTCCATCTGATAATTTGCTAGCTACTGCAATGTATCAGTCTTCCTACTATATGGATAATCCAAGTGTAAATTTTAATAATTACAGATTTTTTACACAGCAGTGGGCTGAAACTCAATATCCAGATGAAACTCAGTATAATTTAGTGACTCGTAATCAGCCTCGTAACCATTTTAATAGGATGTATGTTTACAGTATTAATAACCTGAGACAAGCAAAATTGAATCTGAAAAACGAGGTGGAGACAGACGATATCAGAACAAATAAACTAGCAACGCTGGAAATTGAAGAGATTTTTATCTGGGAAAATTTGGTGGATACATATGGTGATGTTCCTTATTCAGAAGCATTTAAGCCTGATGAAATTCTAACTCCGAAATATGATGACGCGAAAACAATTTATCTTGATTTGATTAACAGAATCGATGCTGTTACAGCTACCATAAAGCCTGCATCAACTGGTTATGCTGATCTGGTTTACGGAGGTAACATGGCCAAATGGAAAAAATTTGCTAATTCTATTAAACTAAGACTAGGGATGAATTTAGCAGATGTTGATCCTACATTATCAAAAACTACGGTTGAATCTGCAATTACTAGTGGTGTTATTTCTTCAGATGATGAAGCCTACAAGTTTAAATATGATGGAAATACTTTTTCAAATCCCGTATTTGATAATTTAGTGGCTTCCAATAGAAATGACTTCTTACCTAGCGAATTGGTAGTGAATACGATGAAAAACTTATCAGATCCAAGAATGGATGTATGGTTTACAAAAGTTGCAGGTGCTTATAAAGGAGGTGTTTTTGGTGAGTTAAATGATCCATATACTAATTTTTCTCAATTAGGTCCCTATTTTAGATCTGCAACTGCTTCGTCGAATTTATTGAGCTATGCAGAAGTTGCTTTTCTTAAAGCGGAAGCAGCTGCCAGAAATTATTCAGCTGGGGGTACAGCAGTAGATCTTTATACAGCTGCTGTTACAGAATCTTTAAGAGAGAATGGTGTTAGTACTGCTAATATAGCAACATATCTGGCAACTAATCCTTACAATGCGGCTAACTGGAAGCAATCGATTGGAGTTCAGGCATGGATTGCCATGTTTAATAAAGGATTTGCCAGTTGGAACTTTACAAGACGCTTAGATAATCCAATTCTTGTGAACCCTCCAAAATCAAACTTGTCTTCTGTACCATACAGAATGCCTTATTCCGATCAGGAATATGTATTAAACGGTGCAAATGTGAAGGCAGCTGCGAATAAAATTGGTGGCGATAAAGCAACTACAAAATTATTCTGGGACAAGTTTTAATAATATATTTAAGATTCATATTAAACAATACTTTGTGTCAAAATGGTCGGGATTTATCCCGGCCATTTCGTTTTTCACCAATTAATAGTAATAAACATACAAGATGTAAATCATATTGTCAAATTATAACTATTTTTAAATAAAAGATGTTAATATTCGCTCTTTTTGTAATGTATATATCCAATTTGATATTCTTTTTTACAGGGATATGCTAATTTTTAGCTTACTTATATTTATTTATTTGCTAATTTTTGGTTTAAAATATTAACAAAATAATGGATTAATTTCATTGTTTTTGAGTAATCGGTAATTTTGTGTCGTTTTCTTTTGTCTTGTTAATTAAAGTTTAACAAATTTGTGAGGCTAAAAAATTAATTATATATGAAGAAAACTACTGCTGGTGTTCTCTTACTTATATTGTCTTCATCCCTAGCTGTCTCATATGCACAAAAAGGGAAAAGTGATACAGTAAGAACACAAAACATTGAAGGAGTTGTTGTTACCGCTCTTGGAATTAAAAGAGAGAAAAAATCCTTAGGATATTCAACACAGGAAGTGAAGGGAGACCAGATTTCCGCAGTACCTGTAGCTAATGTCTCAGATGCATTAGCAGGACAAGTTGCAGGTTTAAACATTACTCAGTCTGGCACAATGGGAGGATCCACCAATATGGTTATACGAGGCATTAAATCATTAACCTCAAGTAATCAGGCATTAATTGTAATTGATGGAACACCAATTAACAATGAAACATTTAATCAAAGTGGGATTGGCTCCGGAGGTGGAGGGTACGATTATTCCAATGGATTAGCAGATCTTAATGCTAATGATATTGAAAGTGTCAATGTATTGAAAGGTGCGGCGGCAAGTGCTTTGTACGGATCAAGAGGGATGAATGGTGTGGTCATGATTACGACAAAAAAGGGAAGAAAGAGCAGAAAAATTGGAATAGAATTTAACAGCTCAACAACTTTAGGATTTGTAGATAAGTCTACACTTCCAAAGTATCAACATGAATATGGTGGTGGCTATACAGGGAATTCTTTTTATAGTGGTGACATTAAAGGGAATGGTGTTGTGGAGAATAATATTGTTTACACCTATGATGATGCTTCTTTCGGAACCCGTTTTGATCCTAATCTTTATGTTTATAATTGGGATTCCCAATATCCTCAATTACCGGGATATCTTAAGACTACTCCCTGGGTAGCAGGCAAAGATCCTAATTCGATCTGGAATACTGCAGCAACATATCAAAATTCCATTGCCTTTTCTGCAGGAAATGAAAAAGGAAAATATAGATTGGGGTATACCAATTTTCTACAAGAGGGAGCTTTGGATAATAGCGAAATAAGAAAAAATACAATTGACTTTTCCGCGGACTATAATTTTACAGAGAAGCTTAATATTTTTGGTAATATAAATTATATAAATACTAACGGGAGGGGAAGAGTATACACAGGATATGAATCCAGAAATCCTATGCAGGGATTCAGGCAGTGGTGGAATATGTCTGTAGACATGGATAAGCAAAGAGAAGCCTACAACCTTACAGGTCAAAATATAACCTGGAATATTAAAGATTATACAAAGCAAGAAGTAGGATATACGGATAATTATTTCTTTAATAGAAACCAGAATTATCAGTCAGATACAAGAAATAGATATTTCGGAAACTTTGGATTTAACTATAAGATTACTGATTGGATAAGTTTTATGGGAAGATATGCATTTGATACTTTCGACGAGCTTAGGCAGGAAAGAGTAGCAACCGGTTCATCTAATCAGGGGCGTCTTAGTAACGGCGGTAAAGGTGAATATTATTTTATGACCCACAAGGTTTATGAAATGAATTATGATGCTATTTTAAACATTAATAAAAATTTGGGAGCAGATTTTAATTTGAATGGAAATGTAGGTTTTAATCTTAGAAGAAACGGAAGGTATGGTAATTCAGGACTAACCAATGGAGGCCTAAAGGTGCCTGGGTTATATTCTATCACAAACAGTGCGGAACCCTTGACAGAAGTGAATGTTGGCGATTTCGATGAAAATAAAAGTGTTGACGGAATCTTTGCCCAGGCTAGTTTAGGATATAAAAATATGTTATTCTTAGACGGATCTATTAGAAGAGATAGATCATCAACCTTGCCGATTAGTAACAATACATACTGGTATCCTTCCGGTTCTGTAAGCTTTGTTTTTTCTGAACTTTTAGCTAGTAAAAATAAAATTAGCTTTGGTAAAGTTCGATTCAATTATGCAGTGGTAGGGAATGATACAGGACCTTATAATTTATTAAATACTTATCCTTTTAATCCTGCATTTAACGGGTCTTTCAATGCTAGTGCAAGAGATGTAGCGGCAAATCCAAATCTAAAACCTGAAATGCTGGATGAGATGGAAGCAGGTTTAGAAATGGGTTTCTTTAAAAATAGAATAAGTTTTGATGTTTCGGTTTACCAACAGAAAACCAAGGATCTGATTACCCCAACCAATATTTCAGGAGCATCAGGTTTTACAAGCAGATGGATAAATGCAGGTGATATTGAAAACAGAGGTATTGAAACAAGGTTAACTGTTGTCCCAATAAAAACTACTAAATTTTCCTGGGAAGTTACTGCCAACTGGTCTAAAAACAAATCAAAGGTTACTAAGATTTATGGAGAAACAGATTTCTTACCATTTGCTTCAATGTGGAATGTTACTTCCGGAGCAATGTTGGGAGAATCTACTGGGACTATCAGAGGAACTAATTATGTTTACCTAAATGGGCAACGTGTAGTTGATAGTAATGGTAAATATATGATAAGCACAAATCCACAAGAAAAAATTGGTGATGCAGTGCCGGATTGGAGAGGAAGTATTATCAATACAATCCGGTATAAAAATTTAAGTTTAAGCTTTTTAATTGATGTGAAGAAGGGAGGTGATGTGTATTCGCAAGATATGGCGTTTGGTCTTGCTACAGGATTGTACAAAGAAACAGCAGGACTTAATGATCTGGGTAATCCTTTAAGAAATACTCTTGCAAATGGAGGTGGAGTTATTTTGCCAGGAGTGAAGGCTGACGGAACACCTAATGATATAAGGGCTGGCTTTACAAACTATAGAAATCCATATGGCTACTATGGTGGACCAGAGGCAATGCATGTTTATGATGGCTCATTTGTAAAGCTTAGAAATGTAACAATTTCCTATAAATTACCTAAAGAAACTTTTGGAAATTCTTTCATTGACAGCATGACACTTTCTTTAATTGGACGGAATCTATGGATTATTCATAAGAATTTACCGTACGCCGATCCCGAAGCCTTAATGAGTTCAGGAAATGCATTAGGTTTTCAAAATGGAGCACATCCATCTATGAGAGAAATTGGTGCAAGTATAAAAGTTGAATTTTAAAGTTAAGAAAATGAAAAAAATAATTATAGGCTCATTCTTAAGCTTATCCCTGTTTTCATGTACTAATGAAGACTACGAAAATTTAAATAAAGATCCGAAAAATCCTGCAGAAGTTCCCGGGAGTTTTCTTTTTACAAATGGGGTGAAAAGCCTTTTTGATCAAATGGGTAATACCAATGTTAATCGAAATGTATTCCGGTTGTTTGCTCAGCAATGGACACAGACTCAGTATGTCGATGAAACCAATTATAGTATAAGAAACAGAAGTATTCCGGATAATCATTGGAACATTCTTTATACTAAAGTTCTTTATAATTTAAAGCAAGCCAAGGAATCTATTAATAAAGATCCTAAACTTACATTGGGACAGAAAAAAAATCAGACTGCCTACATTTCAATCATTGAGGTTTATACGTGGCAGCAATTGGTTGATCTATTTGGAAATGTTCCTTACTCACAAGCATTACAAGGGGTAGAAGGAACTTTGCCTGCTTATGATGATGCTTTTACTATTTATAAAGACCTGTTATTAAAGATAACAAAAGCTTATAGCGATATTGATCCTAAGTCGACTGGTTTTGAAAAAGATTTTGTTTTTGATGGAGACCATACCAAATGGAAAAAATTAGCTGCTTCAATAAGATTCAAACTTGCTATGAGAATAGCAGATGCCGATCCTTCATTATCAAAGACAGAAGCAGAAGCCGCTTTCACACAAGGGCTCATCTCTTCTAATCAGGATAACTTTATTCTAAGGTACGAAAGTAATATTGCTAATGCTAATCCATTGTATGCTGATCTGGTTTTAAGCGGAAGACAGGACTTTGTTCCTGCGGATACCTTCGTCGACTACCTAAATGATTTACAAGACCCAAGAAGGAATGTTTTTTTTGACAATAATAAAACTCCTTATGTTGGAGGTATTTATGGAAGTTTTAATACCTATACAGATTACAGCCATATCGGGAAAGTTTTTTTTAATCCTGACCTTAAAGGAGATTTAATGGATTATTCCGAAATCTCATTTCTACTTGCTGAAGCGAAAGAGAGAGGATATAATGTCCCTTTACCTGCAGCGGCTTATTATACACAAGCGATTTCTGCAAATATGCAGTACTGGGGCATAGATTCTGTGGATATAGCGGCTTATCTTGCTAAGGCTAATGTAAATTATGCTACAGCATCTGGCACATGGAAACAAAAAATTGGTAAGCAATTCTGGATTGCTATGTATAATAGAGGATTCGAAGCTTGGACTGTATGGAGAAAATATGATGCTCCTGCTTTAAGATTACCTGCAGCAACAAAAGCACCTGTGCCAAACAGGTTTACTTATCCTGTACGTGAAACTACTCTGAATGGAAGTAATTATAATCAGGCAGCTGCTGCCATTGGAGGAGATCAGTTACAAACAAAGTTATTCTGGGATAAATTTTAACACCTTAATATATTTCACATTCATGTTAGGCCGCCTTCGGGCGGTTTTTTTATTTCCGTATATTTGTACTTCCAAATTTTGAAATGAGTCACCCCAGAAGTGTTTCATTTGCTCATGATTTGTTAGAGCTAGTATTATAGCGGAAAAATAAAAATAATTACATGAATATTAAAGATATAATAGAGGAAAAACTTTCGGAGGTCATTTTGAATGTATATCAGTTGAAAGAAATCAACCTTGAAGTTCAGGAAAATAAAACTGAATATGAGGGAGATTTTACAATTGTCACTTTTCCATTGGTAAAGCAGTTGAAAAAAAATCCTGAAAGTATCGGAGTAGAATTGGGAGAATCACTTACTGCACAGACCGACTTGTTTGAAAGCTTTAACGTTATTAAAGGATTTTTGAACGTAAAGGTTAAAAACCAATTCTTTGTAGATCAGTTCAAATCAATAAGTGAAGACTTTTCAAATATTGATAAGAAAAATGCTACAGTTATGGTGGAATATTCTTCGCCAAACACCAATAAACCTCTTCACCTGGGGCATATCAGAAATAATTTGTTAGGGTTTTCTGTGGCCCAGATTTTAAAGGAGGCCGGATATGACGTGATCAAGTCGCAGATCATTAATGACAGGGGAATTCATATTTGTAAATCAATGCTGGCTTGGGAAAAATTTGGAAATGGAGAAACTCCTGAGACCACTCATACCAAGGGAGATAAGTTCGTTGGAAACTATTATGTAGAATTTGATAAAAACTATAAAAAAGAAATCTCTGATCTTGTAGAACGAGGAATAGGAGAGGATCAAGCTAAAAAAGAAGCTCCTTTGATGAAAGAAGCTCAAAAAATGTTGCAAGATTGGGAAAATGGTGATGAGAAGGTAAGAAGTTTATGGGCAGAAATGAACAGCTGGGTTTATAAAGGTTTTAATGAAACCTATAAAAGATTGGGAGTTGATTTTGACCAGGTTCAATACGAAAGCAATACTTATATTTTAGGTAAAGATCTTATTCAGGAAGGACTTGATAAAGGGATTTTGTATCAGAAAGAAGACGGATCGGTTTGGTGTGACCTGACGGATGAGGGATTGGATCAAAAACTTTTATTGCGTTCGGATGGAACATCAGTTTATATGACTCAGGATTTGGGAACCGCAGTAGAACGATTCAAGCAGAATGATATTCAGAAACTAATTTATACTGTAGGGAATGAGCAGGATTATCATTTCCAGGTGTTGTTCAAGATATTGAAAAAACTGGGTTATGCGTGGGCTGATCAGCTGTTCCACTTATCATATGGAATGGTGGAACTTCCGGAAGGAAAAATGAAATCCCGTGAAGGAACTGTAGTGGATGCTGATGATCTGATGCAGGAAATGTACGAAACAGCTAAATCAAAGGCTCAGGAATTAGGAAAACTTGAAACGCTTTCGGATCAAGAAAGAGAATCTTCTTATGAAACTGTTGGGTTAGGTGCATTGAAGTATTTTATGCTTAAAGTAGATCCAAAGAAAAAAATGCTATTTAATCCGGCGGATAGTGTTGATTTCAATGGAAACACGGGACCATTCATTCAGTATACATATGCCCGTATTCAGTCCTTATTGTCAAAAGCTAACTATGAATATAAAGAAGCTTCTGCAGTAGAGCTGAATGAATTTGAAAAAGAGCTAATCATGTTACTGGCGAATTATAAAACTATTGTAGAAAGAGCTGCCGAGGCATTAAGTCCTGCTCTTGTCGCTAATTATGTTTACGATTTGGTAAAATCTTATAATTCATTTTATCAGAATCAAAGTACACCGATTGTAAAACTTGAAGAAGGAGATTTAAAACAAACCCGTTTAAATTTATCTGATCTGACGGCAAAAACTATAAAAAAATCTTTAGGGTTACTGGGAATAGGAACCGTAAACAGAATGTAAAATATAAGCCTTCCGGATTCGGGAGGCTTTTTTATTAAGTTTGTTGGTTTTGTTTTGATACATCTCTGTGACTGTCTTCATATAATTTTGCATCACTCCATTTGGCATGTTTGGAAGGAACAATTTTATAGCCTTTTTTGTAAGAGTATACTTTAGTGAATTCAGCTCCGAAAAATATCAACATGCAGGAATAATTAATCCACATCATAATAAGGATCACAGTTCCTGCCGTTCCAAAGGTTGAGGTTGGTTTGAAATTACTGAAGTACAGGCTTAATAAAAATTTACCCAATGTAAATAAAATAGTTGTTAAAATTGCACCTTTCCATACAGGTTTCCAGCTGATCTGTACATCCGGGAGAAATTTGAACATCAAAGCAAATAGAAGCATAACGAGCGCAAAGCCAACAGCAAAATTGACCAGTTCAACCAGCATATACGTCTCGAACCCGAAATAATTGGTGATCCATGTATTAAAAAGGCTAATCGCTGATGAAAGAATCATCGTGATCATTAATAAAAACCCAAGAATAAGGATCATTCCAAGTGAGTTCGCTCTATCAAGAAGAAATTTGATCAATGCTTTTTTGGGTGCTGATTGAACATCCCAAAGAGTGTTTAACGAATGTTGCAGCTGAAAAAATAAAGTAGTAGAACCAAAAACCAAAGAACCGATCCCTACTGCTTTCATGAAAATATTCTGCTTATCGATCAATGCTCCGGCAATCATATTTTCTACACTTTTAGCAACATCTTCCCCCATTAATCCGCTGATTTGAGTACTGATCTGCCCGCGGATGGCTTCTTCACCAAAAAAGTTTCCGGCTATCCAGATAATAATAATTAATAGTCCCGGGATTGAAAAAATAGCGTAATAAGCTAAGCTTGCCGAATCCCTTGATGCGGTTGAACTATTCCATTCACTAAACGTTTCTTTTAAAACTTCCCAGAAAAATTTTATATTATTGATCATATTAAAATGGATATCCGATTGCTATATTTAATACAAGATTATCTTTTCTCCAGCTGCTGTCCCCGAAATTAATTCTGTTAAAAGTCCATCGGTCCCCTTTTTCATAATAAGGAACACGTATCGGCATTGCTAAATCGAGCCTTAGAATTAAAATAGAGAAATCAAGTCTTAGACCAACTCCTGCACCTACAGCTATTTCGCTTAAAAAATCTTTGGAGAATTTTCCTCCTGGTCTATAAGGGTCACTATTGATTAACCAGACATTTCCAGCATCCACAAAAGCAGCAACATTTAAAAATTTATATAAATTTGCTCTATATTCTGCATTTACTTCTAGTTTAATATCTCCTGATTGATCAAATGAAAATCCTTGTGATAGGGACCTTGGATCAAAACTTCCCGGCCCTAAAGTTCTTGCTCTAAATGCTCTGATACTGTTACTTCCTCCCACAAAGAACTGTCTGGAAAAAGGGATGAATTCTGAGTTCCCATAAGGATATGCAACTCCGGCAATTATTCTTGATGCGAAATTAGTTTTTTCTGAAAATTTATGGTAAAATCTAAAATCATTTTCAATTTTTGCATATTGACTGAATGGAACTCCAAAAATTTCTTTTTGTTTATCTTTTTTTGCATTAGCTCCTGTCAGCAAGCCTGTAATATTTCCTGCCAAGTCCAGTGTACCTTTATAATAGATAGTATTGGTTTGGGGTAACATGGTATTGGTATAAGTATAGGAGTATGTAGGCCCGAAAATGAGTTGCTTTTCTACAATTCTTTGCTGTGCTGGTGTGGTTGCAATAGATTTATACAATGGAGTTACATTGGCAGGGGAAACCAACGTAATATCAATCACTTTCAGATCATGTTCTTTGCGAGCATTTTCCTTCCATACATAGCCGAAAGATGCTGTAAAGTTGTTCAATGTGTAATATTGCGTACGGTTCTGGAATTCATATCCTAAACTGATATTTGTTCTTGGAACAAAAGCACTCGAAGAATTAAAGCGGAAAGGAGCAACAATCCTAGGAATTGACAACTGTACATTAGCTCCCGCACGATACATATTCTTAGCTTCAGATTGTTGTCCTCCCATCTGTACATCAAATGCTCCGTATACAGATGCTTTGAATTGTTCAGCACCTTTGAAAAAATTTCTGTGGGTCCAGTTTAAGTTGAGCTCACTACCCGCGTAGCTTGCTGAATTGGTTCTCCCTAAAGCCTCAAGGCGTAAAGATTGTACTTCCCGAGGTGTTAACAGGTAATATGCATCAAATTTGTGTTGCAAAGAATCCGAAACGATAAACTCATTTTTAACAAACTTAAAAACCCCTAAACTAATCAGCCTGTTTAATGAAAGGTTATGATTTGTCCGGTTATAAAGATCTCCTTTTTTAAAATATAATGCTCTGTCAAAGATCTTAGGTTTGAATTTATGTTGCGGATCTATAACGTAGATATCATCATAAACATATTTTGATAGTGAATCCGGATTCATAGGGACACTGTATTTTCCCTGCTTTACATCCTGAAGATTATAATTGGGGAATACAATAACCTTATCGATACCGAACTGTTGTGTTGCAAGTTCAGGTGTATCATCTTTTAGTTTTACATTAAGCTCAACCTTATGATTTTTGGCTACTGTACTGTCTGCCTGAACAATAATATTGTCAGGATGAAAATAATAAAATCCTTTTTCTTTCAACCCGTTATCAATCCTGTCACGTTCCGACTTAATAACACCAAGGTCGAATGGATTTCCATTTTTCAGTAAGCTTTTATCTTTTAAATTTTGAATTTCGCGATTAACCAGAGTAGAATCTTTTTGAAATTTTACGTTGCTGATCAGATATTGGGCTCCTGGTCTTAATGTATAAATGACTTTTGCTTTCTTGTTTTTGGAAATCGTATCATAAGTGGCTTTAGCATTAAAATATCCTTTATTCTCGGAGTAATTAACAATAATGTCTTTATTGAATTCACGGTCAACGTCTCCTAATAAGACGGGTTTCTCACCCACCTTATATTTAAGCCAGTAATTGAATCCTTTTTCTTTTTTAGGTTCTTTGGCAATATTATAAAAATATAACCTTGGTCGTAGGCCCAGAATGGTTGAATTAGGTTTGGGAACCAGATTTTCTTCCAAAGCGGCCTGAAGTTCTTTTTTCTCTTTTTTGGAGATGGTATCATTTTCAATTTTTACTTCACCACCGGTGTATAGCATTTGTCCTTCTTTCAGAAACTTTGTATTGCTACACGAAAGTGAAATGGCAGCGAATCCCGATGCACATAAAGATGTAAGATATATTTTGAATGTATTTCCCATTTATTTAAACTCTACCACTTGGTTATTTTTATTTTCTTTTTTTGGTTTGTCCTGTTTTGATTTCCTGAAAATATCCCGGAATCGGTCATAATCCAATGTAATAATGAAACCGACACCTGTTTCAATAATTTGTCCTTGCAGGGCTACCTGATATTCATCTTTACGATAAGCCCTCAGCATATATCTGCCATCTTTGGAAAGACTGTAATCCACAGTAACATTTCCTGCGATATTGGTTGTGTTCTCATTTTGTCTGGCATCACCTTCCAGGCCGAAATTGCTTCCCACCGTTACTTTAAGACGATCGTTTAGTAGCTTTTTACTAATATCTACGTTGAGGTCGGTTCTTGTATTTTTCTGCCCGGTAGAATAATCTTCGGAAGATTCCAGCCCAAAATTCAGATCAACTCCTTTAATAAGTCCTGAAGCCAGGTTATTCAGTTGCTGCGAAAGGATTTTACTTACACTTTGTCTTGCCATTGCTTCCGCAGACATTCCTGCGCTGCTTTGGAATGGATTCTCTCCAATAAAACGGTTCAATAATAACAAAGCGAAGACCTGTTTATTCATTTCCGATTCCTGAGTTCTGAGCTGGGTAAGTTTCTGATCAACTGCATCAGTTACAGTAGATGAAACAGCATTATTTTTCTTATCTGTAGTGATGTCAAATGTAATCTGTGGTTTCAGTAATTCACCTTTCATTTTTAACAACGTATTGAAAGGAATTCTTTGTTTGAATTGATTCAATGTAGCAGCATCACCCGTGAATTGTTGCTCAACTAGGTCAATTGGAGCCGTTTCGGTTTTATAAATGGCCGTAATATCCATAATGGCTGCAGTAGGCTCTCCTGTCCAGGTAATGGTACTCCCTTTCTGAATATCAAATTTTCTCTTAAGTACACTTACAGAAAGCTCATAAGATCCTTTTTCCACCTGATAAACACCCACAAGGGTAGTTTTTCCGGATGGATCAATGCCTCCGGTCAGTTCCGCCTCTCCCTGCAGTTTTACAAAATCACCATTGGCCTTATCAATAACAATTGACATTTTTGCTTCTTTACTTACTTCGATATTTACACTTACATCCATGCCTTTAATGCGGCTCTGAGCTTTCAAAGAGTCAGCTTTGATTGTTTTGTTTAAAACCACCTGATCCTGATCTACAAACTCCACGATTCCATCTCTTTCCTGCAATGACGGGCTGGATTGAGGAAGGACAAATGTAAAATCCGTATTATCCGCCACGGCTAATCTTCCTTCTACTTTCGGAAGATCCAGATTACCACGGATATGCAGTCCTGCGTCGATAGCAAGAATCCCGTACATCATGGCATCATTGGATTTTTCAGAACTTACAACCTTAAAATCTTTAGCGTTTACATCAAGATTGAAGGCGAAGTCTCTATAGGTTTGTGTAAGGACCTGCCCGTCTACGACAAGTGCATTTCCATCCTTATCATTCACTTTAAATTGATTAAACTCAATTCCACGGCTGGTAAAATTGATCTCATCATTCAGTTTTCTGAAATCACTTCCCGTCTTTGCTATCTCAAGCCCAACATTATTGAATTTTACCTTACCAAGGATGTTAGGCTTATCCGTACTTCCTGTAATCTTAAGATTTCCGGAAAGGTATCCTTCCGTATTGGTAATGGCATTCATTGAGAAGCCTTGGGCACTTTTCATCTGAAGCTTATTGATAGCCATGTCTAAATCAAATGTGCTTGATGATGTATTATAATCTCCAACGATCTTTACATCATTATCATTGCCTGATAATGCGATATTGGCATTTAAAAGCTTAGGTGAAGTACTGTTAACCTTTACAGCAAGGTTCCCGATTGGATTTCCAAATACATAAAGATCAGAAACGTTGAGGTCTGAGGTAAATGTCATGTCCTTTGTAAGATCCCTTAACTGAGCTGTACCGTTGATCGTTCCCTTTGCCAGTAGAGAATCCTTTTTAATGACCTCTGTGATTGTTTCTATCTTGAAGTCCTTTAATGAAATATTTAAAGGGCTGTTAGGAGATGTGCTTTCGGACTGAAGGGAAATTTCGCTTCCTGTGTTGGAAAGTCTGAAGTTATCTGCTACAATTCCTTTGCTGCTGATCTGTATTTTATTTCCTTCCGCAACGGTCCAGTCATTATAATTTAATTTGAGGCCGTTTGGATTTAACGAGATTTCTGTAATGTCATTCAGTGATTTGGCATTTCCGGCTATCAGGAATTGCGTCACATCTTTTTGATCTTTGGTCGTGATGTTATAATTGATAGTGTTGTCAGAAATATCTCCGCCAATATTTATTTTATTTAAAGCAAAACTTGAGCTTTTCAATCCGGCAACATTCAAATTATATTGCAGGGCTTCGTTTTCATTCGTTACTTTAAGTGAAGCATTTTCAATGGAGTTTTCACCATATAGTAATTGAGGAATTTGTCCGTCGATTTCAATTTTATGGGAGTCAGCATTATAATTTCCAGCTAAATTGATTGTTTCAAAACTTTTAAGATCCGGAACAAACTTTCTGATCAGATCATCATTTTTAATTTTTGCATTAAAGGTAAAATATTGTCCTGCATCGATCTTTTGAGATTTATCAGGTTTCTGAAACTGGTAATACTGGTTAATGGTCTGAGCCAACGATCCGAAAATCTGCGTTAACCTGTATTTTCCTTTGAGCTCGACATCAGCAATCTGAGAATTGAGGACAATGCTTGTTGAATCATTTGCCGAACTTGCTTTCAGCGTTACTTCCTGAACAGGATAAACTTCTTTGGTATCCGAGAACGCGAAATTTTGGAGATTCAGATAACCATTAAGGTGATCCGGATCCAGATTTGTAAAGTCACCCTCAATTTTTCCACCGATAATCATTTGTTTATCGTAGAAGCCTAGTTTATTGAGATCTACTTTGATAATATTTCCATTAACTTTTACCGTAGGATTTTTTTCATTATATATTCCCGAGGCTGTTAATTTCAGGTTGGCATTAGGATCATTAGAATCCAATAGGATACTATAAGCTCCATTATCAATTTTTCCAGTCAAGTTCATATCTCGGTACTGGTATCCTTTGTAGGTTGCTGAAGCAACATGTCCTTTAAGATCTGCTTTTGCTTTTTTGAAGTCAAAACTTTCTCCTTTTGCAGAGATTTGAGCTGTAACCGAGCCAATGTCCTTATTCTGTATAATTTTTCCCACCTGTATCCCCTGCAAATTAGCCTTTACATCATAGAGTTCATGATTTTTTCTGCGCATATCCACCTTGGCTATAACTGCAGCATTTCCGAGAGTGGAATACAGGTTGAGGTTGGTATCAACCATCTTCGTGGTTCCTTTCGCTGTCCCTTTGATGCTGAAATTTGATGGGAGGGAAATATTCGATGGAATAGTATTTTTAGGTACCAGGTTAAAGATTGTTTTTGCAGAAGATGACAGTTCGCCAATTTTCAGATCATAATATAACTGATCGGGATTCATGGCGTTTTTAATTCTTCCTGATGCCGAAACCCTTAGTTGATCAAGCCCTGATAATTTAAAATTCTGGATCAGCAGATCATTTACATTTCCTTTTACATTTGCATTAACTGCAAGTATTGCATTAGGATATTTATTAAACGGAACTGTTGTCCTTAAAGTTGGAACCAGATTTAAAATATCGGCAAATCCTACTTTGGAATCTTTAATGTTAGCTGATATTTTTACTGCGCCCAGGTTTGAACTGAGTTGTTCGATTGAATTATACTCCAAAACAACCTCATCCCTTAGAATTGTTTTTGAGGTCTGCAAATAAAGGTCTTTCAGATAGGCCTGTCTTTCACCATATACAAAATCTGTATTGAATTTCTGTATATCCAGCCCACGACTTTCCTTAATTTCCGCAGAGCTTACAGTTCCTGCAAACGTATTGTTTTCCATCTTGAAACTACGGACCTCCACATTCATTTTTGAAAAATTAAGATGGTTAAAATCCATTCCCTGCTTTGTAGAAGTAATCGCGGTATTATTGTATGCTACTTTCACATCGTTCAAAACCATCTTCCCCAAAAGTATTTTCATTGCTTTTTCAGCATTTGCAGAAGGCTTAGGCTCTTCTTTTGAGTTTTTGGGATTGGCATTTTGAGCCGGCAGATAAAGATTGGCATTAATATCTGCTCCGGAAAGAAACAGATTGGCTACGTTGTAAGAGTTGTTATCAAGATCCAGCTTATTGACCTTAGTACTTAATTCTTTAAATACAATTTTTGCAAAGGTTTTGGTATTGTCATCCCCATAATCTATATCAAAATTTGTCAGCTTAATTCCTCTTAATCCAATACTCATTGATTTTTTCTGGTTAAGAGAATCTACTTTCTTTTCAACTTTTTTTGAAACCTCTTCTACAATATCCTGCTTTAATTTGAGCTTCAGTCCATCGAGGTTGATATCATTAACGGCGTAGCTATTTTTATTTAAATCAAAAGTTTTTACCCTGGTGTCAAAAGATTTAAAATATAATTTAATATCGTTTCGGGATTGCTGGTCATTAAAAGTAACCCCGATATCTTTTAATTTGATTTTATCCAATGAAATAATAAACGGTTTTGAAGGACTTTCTTCTTTATCAGAAGTGGCAAAGGCATCGATAATATAATCAAAATTGAATTTTCCGTCTTTTTTTCTTACCACGTTGGCCTGTACCCCTTCAAGATCAACAGAAGTAATATCTGCGGTAGAATTAATAAGTTTAAGCATGTTCAGGCCTACATCGAGCTTCTTTACAGCAAGAAGTGTATCAATATTCTGTCCCTTTAAATAAAGATTTTCCATAACCAGGCTGTTAGGGAAACCTATATAAACCCTTTCAAGGCTTACTTTTGTTTTGATTTTTTTCTCAAGATAAACAATAAGTTTGTCTTTGATGAAGTTTTGAACTGCCGGAAGTCTCAAGCTTAAAATAAGTAAGGTAAGAAATACCAATATCGATATAATGGTAATAGCAGTGCGTCTTAGGAGTTTTCTTTTATTGATTTTCAGTTTCAAATGTGATAGGGTTTAGAACAAAGATAATTAATACTATTTAAAAAATTACCTGGTGTGGTACCCTCTGGAGAATGCAAAAATCCTGCCTTGGCTGCCATTTATGGAATTTTAGTTGTGTCGAAGTGAAGTGAATAATTGAGACAACAGCCAAAGCAAGGATTGATTTTTTTCTTTAAAAAAGCCCCCTTTTGTTTATTTTCAAGTATGAAAAGGGTATCGAAAATAATATAATGTTAGTTAGTTTTCAAAAGGGGGCGAGGCATAGTTGAAAAGTTTAGTTTATATTTTTACTGATTATTATTCTCCCATTTTACTTCTTCACCTTGGGGTGCAGCGCCACCCTGAGTAACAGTAATGGGCGTGGTTTCCTGATTGATGTGATAAACATAAGCGGCAATTTTTTCAGCATCCCTTCCGGTAATTGTCCCTTCTTTAACAAATGGTCTCATAGCTGGATTGTTCGGTGAACCATTCTCAAGCATCCAGAAAACATTTTTAAACAGGCTTTTTTCTTTAATATTGATCCAGTATGTATCCGTTAAATTGGGACCAATACCTCCTTTGCCACCATCACCATGGCAGGTTACACAATTGGTTTTAAAAAGTTGCTCACCTTCTGCGATGTTATCAGCGCTGTATTTTGCTGTTTCCAGATTAATGGTGGGAGCATTTTTTTCGTATTCTTCAATGGAAGCCAGCATTACTTTGGTCTCTTTATCATATTCTGCATCCGGATGTGCATAATCTGTAAAGGCGAAAGCCAGCATATATACAGCACAGAAAATAATTCCGAAATAAAATAGTCCGATCCACCATTTGGGTAATGAATTATCCAGTTCCGTAATTCCGTCGAAAACATGATCGATGAGAATGTCTTTTTCCTCAGTTTGTGATTGCTTTTTAAAAGCAGAATTCCAGAGTTTCTGAAAATAAGGAGTACTTTTATCCCTAAGGTATTCTTGTTTTTCATACGAACTCAATCTGCTGAATTTTTCATTTTCCACCAGATCTCCAATCGAGTTCATGATCAAAAGGAGAATGGTGGCAATCAGTAATAATGCCCAGAAGAATGGGGAACTGAAATAACCGGAATCGTGAGCAAACATTTCGAATGCCATAACTGTTAATCCTACGGTTACAATGATGTATATAGAAATGGGTGTCCGTGTTTTCATTTTTACATGTATTTAATAATTAATCCGCACTTGCTGTTTTAATGTCCGTGGTTTTAATATCAGTACCTAATCTCTGGAGGTAGGCTATCATTGCTATAATTTCTCTCTGTTCAAGAGGAATAAAGGCAGAGCCTTTTGCTGCTTTATCTTTCTGAACCTGGTCTCTTACGTCTGTTGCCTCCGAATAAATTCTTTTTACAATAGCCTGTGACTGATGGTCTGCCCATTGGTTTGCCGAATCTATTTCCGCTTTTGTGTAAGGGATGTCAAAAGTATTTTTCATCAGTTCCATCTTGCTTATCATTTTAGAGCGGTCAAGTTTGTTTGTGATCAGCCATGGAAAACGAGGCATAATGGATCCTGCAGATGTAATTCTTGGATTGTACATATGTTTGAAATGCCATGAGTCAGGATTTCGGCTTCCCTCCCGGTGAAGATCAGGTCCTGTTCTTTTTGACCCCCATAAAAACGGTCTGTCATACACGAACTCACCTGCTTTAGAGTATTGCCCGTTTTTACCGTCAAATCTCATTACCTCATCACGGAAAGGCCTGATCATTTGGGAATGACATGAATTACATCCCTCACGGATATAGAGATCCCTACCTTCCAGCTCCAATGGAGAATAAGGTTTTACTGCCGTAATCTGTGGTAAGTTGCTCTTAATGGTAAGAGTAGGGACTATTTCTATCAATCCGCCAACTGAAATTACAATGAAGGCCAATATAGAAAGTAATTTTGGTGTTCTTTCAAGCCAAAGGTGAGCGCCTTCGCCTTCCTTTCTCTGGCTTCCGATATTTGCTAAAGCAGGAGCTTCTGCAGGAACTTCTCTTTGGAATGATCCGGCCTTAATGGTCTTAATAACATTCACAACCATTAATATGGCGCCGGAAAGGTAAAGGATACCTCCAATAAATCTCATTTTGAAATAAGGAATGATTGCGGTTACCGTATCCAGCCAGTTCTTCCACAATAGGGTTCCGTCCGGGTTGAATTGTTTCCACATCAAACCTTGAGTAAATCCTGAAATATACATTGGTACTGCATAGAAAATAATTCCTAAAGTCCCTAACCAGAAATGCCAGTTAGCCAGTTTTTTAGACCAGAGTTCCGTTCTCCACATAATTGGAATCAGATAGTAAATAACTCCAAATGCCATAAAACCATTCCATCCCAATGCACCTAAATGTACGTGCCCGATTACCCAGTCCGTGTAATGTCCGATTTTATTTAAAGATTTTGTGGCTAAAAGCGGTCCTTCAAATGTTGCCATTCCGTAACAGGTCACAGCCACAACGAAGAATTTAAGAATAGGATTTTCTCTTACTTTATCCCATGCTCCTCTTAAAGTAAGAAGACCGTTAAGCATTCCTCCCCATGACGGAGCGATAAGCATGATAGAGAACCCGGTTCCTACTGCCTGTGCCCATGCAGGAAGTGCCGTATACTGAAGGTGGTGAGGACCTGCCCACAGATAGACAAATATCAGGGACCAGAAATGGATAATAGACAGTTTATATGAGAATACAGGACGGTTAGCAGCCTTAGGCATAAAATAATACATCAGTCCTAAAACCGGAGTTGTTAATACGAATGCTACTGCATTGTGACCATACCACCACTGGACAAGGGCATCTTTTACTCCTGAATATACAGAATAAGATTTCCAGCTTGTGAAAGATAACGGAACTTCTAAGTTATTAAAAATATGAAGCATGGCAACAGCAATCCATGTAGCAATATAAAACCAGATGGCTACATAAAGGTGTCGTACCCGTCTTTTGGCAATGGTTCCAAACATATTGATCCCAAAAATGATCCATGAGAAAGCAATTAATATATCAATTGGCCATTCGTGTTCCGCATATTCTTTTGAAGTATTGATTCCCATCAGGAATGTAATAACCACACTGATGATCATAATCTGCCAAGACCAGAAATGGATCCACGAAAGTGTATCGCTATACATTCTGGTTTTCAGTAAACGCTGCATACTGTAATAGGCACCACAGAAAAATGAATTACATACAAAGGCAAAAATTACGGCACTCGTATGCAGCATCCGTATTCTTCCGAATCCCATTGCTCCCTGTGTATTGATCAGCCCCTGGATATTGCCGCTTCGTAAACTCTGAATCGTTGTGTCATCGGTTCCGAATAAAAATTCAGGTAGCTCAGGGTAGAAAAGCATTAGTGCTGCCGTAAGTCCCAGTAAAAAACCGACCAGACCAAATGCGATAGTAGCATAGAGAAATGCTCTGACAATGGTATTGTCATAATTAAATTTTTGCGTCTCCATAATTCCAATAGTTGTTGTAGAGAAAAATATTTATCATTAATAAGTGACCAGCTTTTAATTGTGAAGCTAAATTCCATTAAGAAATAAATATCATGTAACGTGTATAATGTTTTGCCAAAGGTATTTATTAACTTTGTTAGAGGCTAGTAGATATCCTTCTAAACTATACCAAAAACTACTAAAACAAATACAATGAAAGTATGCGGTCAGAACATCAGGAAAATCAGACGAACTAAAGATTTGACACAGGAGTATATGGCTTTTGAAATGGGGATTTCACAAAAGGCTTATTCGGATATTGAGAATTCTAAAGTGAAGATCAATCTGGATATCTTAAATAAAATCTCGCAGATCCTGGAAATTAAGCCTTCGGATATCTGCAGCATTTCACATAAATGCGGAATGGATGATTATGAAGACAAATACCAGTCTCTTTTGGAATATATGAAAAAGAATAATATTTCGGTTCCGGAAGAATATCTGTAAGAAAACAGAGTGTTTTACTTTTTAATTCTTTAAAACTGAATGATTTGAATGTTCATGCTGCTTTATAGAAGCAAATTTCTTAAAGTTTTATATATTTAGGGCTTAATTCATTGTATGAACAACGAACAAAAAACCGGGCCTAATGATGGGAATCTGGTTAGGGGATTAACCAACAGACATATTCAATTAATTGCTCTCGGTGGAGCTATAGGTACCGGTCTCTTTCTCGGTATTGGCCCTGCAGCTGTTTTAGCCGGCCCTTCCGTTATCTTAGGGTATGCATTAGCAGGGATCATTGCATTTTTTATTATGCGCCAACTTGGTGAAATGGTAGTTCAGGAACCTGTGTCCGGAAGCTTTAGTCATTTTGCATACAAATATTGGGGAAATTTTCCGGGGTTTGCTTCCGGCTGGAACTATTGGATTCTCTATATTCTGGTGAGTATGGCAGAACTTACAGCCATCGGACATTATATCCATTTTTGGTGGCCTGAAATTCCGCTCTGGGTTTCCAGTTTGTTCTTTTTTATCGTCATTAATGCGTTAAACCTTGCCTCTGTAAAAGTGTACGGAGAAACTGAATTCTGGTTTTCTATTATAAAGGTAGTTGCAATTATAGGAATGATTGTTTTTGGTATTTACTTATTGATTAGTGGTACCGGAGGGGATAAGGCAAGTATTTCAAATCTGTGGAATGACGGAGGATTTTTTCCAAAAGGTTTTTTTAATAAAACTGAAAATGGATATTCCGGACTTTTTGCGGCAATGGCCATGATCATGTTTTCCTTTGGAGGGTTGGAATTAATTGGAATTACTGCTGCAGAAGCTAAAAGTCCGGAAAAAACGATTCCTAAAGCTACCAATCAGGTTATTTACAGAATTTTAATTTTCTATGTGGGGGCATTGGTTATTCTCTTTTCACTAAGTCCATGGAGAGAAATTACAGAAGGAACAAGCCCGTTTGTCATGGTTTTCCAAAATCTGAATGGATTTGCATTTACCATCTTTGGAAAAGTAATACACTTTAATGTTCTCATAGCAAATATTCTTAATCTGATTGTTTTAACCGCAGCTTTATCAGTTTATAACAGCAGTGTTTACAGTAACAGCAGAATGCTTTTTGGATTAGCACAACAAGGAAATGCACCCAAATTTCTTACAAAATTAAATAAGAATAGCGTGCCTACCAATGCAATCCTTGTTTCCTCATGTTTTGCTGGGATCTGTATTATCATCAATAAGCTGGTTCCGGAAAAAGCATTTGAATATCTGATGGCCTTAGTAGTTTCCACTCTTATCATCAACTGGCTCATGATATGTTATACCCATTTAAAATTCAGAACTGAGAAAAATAAATCAGGAACAAAAACCAAATTTCCTTCTATATTTTATCCTGTATCGAATTACATATGCATCTTTTTCCTGTTGGCTATTTTAGTTTTAATGAGCATTACAGGGATGGAGATTCAGGTTATCCTGATCCCGGTGTGGTTGATTTTCCTCTTCATACTGTTTAAATTGTACAAGCCTAAAAACAGCTAGCTTTTTTACAGAGAATAATATAAAAAAGGATGGATATTTATCTGTCCTTTTTTTGTGAAGATGTTTTTTAGTAAATTCATAGGGTTATTAATTCATATGTGGCTGGCATTTTGTATAAACTGCAAAATCCATGTGAATTATAAAATACATTCATGCATACTCATTTTGGTGAAATACAAAAGATTGTAGACCTCATTGAGGAAAACTTTGATAGAGAGATCACGGCTTATGAAATAGAGAGCATGTCTCATTATTCCTATAGGAATTTCCAAAGGATCTTTTTTAGGATTTTTAATGAAACCATTTCCGGATTTCAAAAACGGCTCCGCCTTGAGAATGCTTATAAAAAGCTAATATATACAACCGATACAATTTCTGACATTGCCTGGCAAATTGGTTATTTTAATATTCAATCCTTTTCTAAAGCTTTTAAACAACAATATCATATTTCACCGGCAGTAGCCAGGAAAAATAAACAGGAAATGTTTAGTCAGTTTATTGATAATACCCAAGGAAATCTGCCACATGAAATAAGATATAAAGATCCGGTTTCTGTATACTGTAGGTTTATTAAAGCTAAGGATTATAATAATCAGGAAATTAATGATCTGTGGGAAAGTATTGAGAATGAAAATGAAATTTCTGGTTCTACCTATGGGATTATTCGGGATCAGCCCCTTATTACGAGCGTACCTCACTGCAGATACGGAGCAGGTATAAAACATATTTCTTCCGGGATATCGGGATTTCAAAAGAAAGAAATTTTTGGAGGTAAGTATATCAAATTTACCCATTATGGAAGCTTTGATAGTATTCTGGAAACCTACAGGATTTTTTATAAATTTTGGCTGACGGAGTCTTTGTTTATGCTGGATAATTCCGATGTTATAGAAGAATATACACAGTCCCCAACAGGAGAAATTATTACACACATTTATTTTCCGTTGTATTCATGAGGTTGTCCTTTTAGGACAATTTTTTGTTTTTTGAGGATCTAATTTTGCAGTCATCAATAACAAAGATGATTTATAAGTAAAGACTTTAGAAAACAATAATGATGAAAAAAATAGTATTTCCCGTAGCTTTTCTGTTTTCATATGGAGCAACAGCTCAAATTTCAGTACAAGGTTATGCAGGTATCAAGGAAACAGAAGTTTTAGGGATTTTTGATAAGGATTTTAAGACAAAATGGAATTATTTCGCTTCAGGTACAGTTTCCTACGAATATGAGTCAAAGAAATGGAATGCAGAGTTATATCAGAATCTTAATTATTATATAGGAAGAAACTGGGGAATTTCAGGGGGAGTTCATGTATCTGCTGAAGATGTAATGCCTTCGCTTGGATTTTCCTTTATTAAAGAGAAAGGAGATTTTGGAATTAATTTATATCCGGCGCTGACTTATTCTTTCGATGGGAAAGAAATGGGATTCGGGCTTTATACATTAATGGAATATACACCCAGGATTAATGAGCGGTTTAGCCTGTATAGTATGTTGATTATAGATTCTGATTTTAGCCTTAAGGAGCATCAGATGAGTAATCAGGTCATCAGATTGGGAATAGAAACCCAAAAGAAGATGCAGTTCGGAATCGGAAGTACCGTTTCTCAGACCGGAAATAATTTTGAAACCACAATTGACTTTGGAATATTTATAGGAAAGAAATTTTAATAATATGAATAATAAATTTTTTGCATTTTTTTTAACATTAAACTCAGTGTTTTGTATGTCACAAACGTATTATTTCCCGGAAGAGTCATCCCTTCACGAAGGAACATGGCTACAGTGACCACATCATCACCAGCATGGTAAGGCTTACAGGGAAAGGGTCGAGCAGACATGGATTGATATGACCAAAGCTTTACAGGTTAATGAGAAGGTCCATATTATTGCTTATGATGAGGTAGAGAAGAAAAGGATTTTACATATTTTAGAGGAGAATGTCATACCGATGAAAAATATTGATTTTAAGATCTATCCTACAGATGATGTATGGATCAGGGATAATGGACCTATTTTCGTGAAAGATAATAAAGGATACCTCCTGATCGAAGATTGGGGATTTAATGGTTGGGGAGAAAAGTTTGATTTTGAAAATTGTGATGAAATTCCACAACGTATCGGAAAAGACATCGGGGCAAAGGTTATAGATCTGAATGAAGAAATGGTAAATGAGGGAGGTGCAATAGAAACTGATGGAAATGGGGTTTTAATGGCATGTAAAAGTTCCGTGATCAGCCAGAAAAAAGGTTCGGTAAGGACAAAAGGGATAACACAGCAGGAGGCTGAGGAAATGTTTAAAACCTATTATGGAGTATCAAAGGTGATTTGGTTGGATGGCGTTACAGGACTGGATGTTACCGATATGCACATTGATGGATTTATGAAGTTTATAGACAAGGATACCATGATTACGATGGATGACGAGGATCTGGCAGAAATGGGGCTGTCGGATAAAGATATCAATACATTGTATACTGCCACAAACGTGAAGGGAAAAGAATATAAAAAAGTTTATGTGCCTGCTACAAAAAACAAGGTGAAAACAGCTTATGGTAAACAACTGGATGAAAAGGGCTCGTATGTAAACTATTACGTGGCCAATAAAATTGTTCTCGTTCCAAATTATGGTGACCCCAATGATAAAGTAGCAAACAAAATTATTCAGGATCAGTATCCTACTAGAAAAGTGATTGGAATTGATGTTAGAAACCTATATGAAAATGGTGGGATGGTACATTGTGTAACCCAACAACAACCAGCCGGAGAATTGGCTAAATAATGATTATAATATTAAATAAATACCCCTGATCTATTAGATCAGGGGTATTTATTTAAAGTCTCTTTGTGCTTTTCAGACAATATTAAGTGGTAAATTAAAATTTATCTAAGAGTATGGCTGTTTGATGGATATGTTACGTTTGTTATCCAAAAATTTTGATCAATAATAGAAAAACAAAAGCCACTCTTAAAAAGAGTGGCTTGTAGACCCACAGGGATTCGAACCCCAGATGACTGAACCAAAATCAGTAGTGTTACCGCTACACCATGGGTCTGTGTTATTTTTTGTGGTGCAAATTTATAAATTTTTTCTTGATACACAAAAATCTGGCATAAAAAAATCATTTTAATACATCCTGAAATAATAAGTAGTTGTGTACTAGTATTTTATTAATGGGATTTTAAACATATATAATAAAAAAACCACTCTTAAGAAAGAGTGGTTGTAGTCTTAAACGAACAAATATCGAAACATTTTGTAGAAGATTTACAACAATTAGATTTATTAGTTTAATTAGAATCATTATTATCAATCAGCGCACCTGACCCATCATCAGGTAGTTTATGGATCGAGCTCAGGAGGGCCACGTTGAAAATTAATCGCTTACAGAAATGTAAGTGCTTTTGTTTTATAATGGGTGAGACATAGTAATAAAGATTTTTTAAATTTTTCTAAATTTTTAATAATTAGCCTTCTAAAGTCATATGAGGCGTTTGAATACAAATTTTGTTGTTCTTCCAATATATTCTGTTATTATTTCTAATAATGTTCAATGGAAAATAATATTATTTTCAATTAGTTGGAGAAATTGAGCAGTATAAAAGATGTTTAATGTGGAAGAATTATCAGCTTGCAGTGGCTTGAAAAAGGCTTATGTTTATAATTTCTTCATAAAAAAGAAATACCATATTCAAAGCCAAATGACAAATTGTTATTTTTTGATCGTAATAAAATAGATATGGCCTTTAAGAAAAAGTTCTAAGATAAAAAAGATTTCTTGCAAGAATTATTTGGGAATAAACATTAGATTGGATATTAAATTTTATTGAAGATAATTGCAATGTTAGCAAGGTATTTTTTTATGAATAATATTTAGAGTATATTAGGTTAAGTTCTGGTATCTGATTTCGGCCGACTAATCAATATTGATTGTAATTATTCATTTTATTTACTTACAAATAATGGCTACTAATAAAAATGCACAAATAAGATATAAAGCTCTTGATAAATGTTTCTCTAATTTCTATAAAGCTTTTTATATTGATGATTTAATTAAGTACTGTTCGGATGTACTTACTGAATATTATGTAAAAGAAACAACAGTTTCTCGCAGACAGATTTTTGATGATATAGAATTTATGCGAAGTGAGGCAGGATTTGATGCACCTATTGAAAGCTATAAAGATGGTAAAAAAGTTTTCTACAGATATTCAGATTCTGAATTTTCAATTTTAAAAAGCCCATTAAACCCATCAGAATTAGATTCACTCAATGAGGCAATGGAAACGTTGTCAAGAATAAATAATTTACCAGGATTCGATTGGGTAAATACAATGCAGGCAAAATTAAATTCTGGAATAAATCAATCTGAAAATCAAAGACAGATTATCAGTTTTGAAGATAATGAATTTTTAAAAGGTATAGAACTACTCAATCCGTTATATCATCATATTGCGAATACTCAGAGTTTGGATATAAAATATTGTGGATTTAGGTCATCAAAAGAAAACGTATTTAATATATCACCATATTATCTCAAACAGTACAATAGCCGATGGTTTTTGTTTGGATATAATCATCAAATAAATAAAATTCAAAATCTTGCCTTAGACCGTATAGTGGATATTCAACTTTCAAAAACATCATTCAAAATTTGTGAAATCGATTTTAGAGAGTATTTTGAAGATATCATTGGAGTAAGTAACGATGAGTCCAAGCAAACTGTGGATGTAAAAATTGAACTTTCAGAAAATATTATTCCATACATCAGTTCAAAACCTATTCATGGTTCGCAGAAAATCAAAGAGAATATACTTCATCTTCAAGTAAAACTTAATTACGAACTCGAAGCTCTAATTCTTTCCTATGGAGAAAAAATGTGTGTTTTGGAACCGAAAGAATTAGCTTCGATTTTAAAGGAAAGAATAAATAGAATTAAATTTGTTGACTAGTGCAGGTGTAATGCATACTACTAGTATATATTTGTTATCAGAAATTTACAAAAAATGAAAGATTATAATAGTAATAATGAAGAAATCAATGATTTTACAGAAAGGATTTGGAAAATATTTGATATTTTAAAAAATGCTGTCCCTGCTGAAGATTATCATGTGATTCTTTTTTTACTTTCACTTTATAAAGATGGCAGATTGAGAAGTGGGCTAAACCACTCCACTTACATTAGTCAGTCTGTTGCGGATTCTATACGTTTCGATGATAAGTATAGTGATTTAGCAGAAGTTTATAGTCCGATTATTAAATATCTGTCAAATGATAGGTTATATGAAATCTTAAGATATTTTGAAAATATTGATTTATATGAGTTACAGCAAAATTTTGTTTCCATATTCGATTCGATACTATATAAACTTGTACAAAATCAAAGCCGAACATTTGGAGAGTTTATTCATCCAAGAGAAATAATAAGATTTATAATGAATTTGGCTGAGTTACCTGAGAATGCAACGGTTTATAATCCATTCGCAGGCTTAGCCTCTTTCGCAACTTTTCTTGATTCTGATCAACGGTACTATGGACAAGAGCTAAATCGTAAAACTTGGGCTTTAGGGAAATTGAGGTTAATGGCATATGACTTAAATAATTCTGTATACGAGATAGATGATTCCATTTCTGATTGGAATAATTTTAGCGAATTCGATTTAATAGTAACCAATCCTCCATTTGGGATGAAACTATCAAATTATCTATATAAGTTTGAAAATTCTTCTTTGGAATCATTTATAATTGGTAATAGTCTCAGTCAATTACGATTACATGCAAAATTAATCTGTTTATTTTCAGTGTCATTTTTATTCTCTGAAAATCGAAAAAATAAAAAATTACGCAAAGTATTAGTAGATAACAATTTTATTGACACAATCGTGTTATTACCTACTTCAATTTTACAACATACCTCAATACAACTTTGTATAATTGTTTTCAAAAAATCAAATAACAATGAAATTAGATTTGTTGATGCATCACAATATGTTTATGATACTGAAAATAAAAGAAATAAAACATTTGATGATATAAAACTTTATGAAGATATTAAAAAACAGGAAAAAAATAAATTCATAAAACATATTGATTTACAGGAGATAAAAGGACAGGATTATAATCTTGCTGTGACAAGATATTTTATCTCAAATGATATTGATGGAGTAAGATTTAAAGAGATAGGACATTTTATCCTTGGTTCGAGAGGAGTCAAGGATTTAGTAGGAAAATATGTGAAAATAAGAGATCTTAAAAATGATATTGTAAATAATCGATTAGATTTTAATTCAGTTGAAACGAGAGAAATTCCTGTAAAAGGATTCAAAAAAATAGAGCAAGACTGTCTTTTAGTTGCATTGAGATGGAAAACTTTAAAACCAACTTTTTTCGAATATAAAGGAAATCCGATCTATATTTCTACCGATATAGCTGCAATAAGAATAGACAAAAAGAAAGTTGACATAAATTATTTAATTGCAGAATTACATTCAGACTATGTAATTGATCAGTTAAATGCTTATAGAACTTCTAGTATTATCACAAATCTTAAAAAAGACGATTTATTTAGCATTAAAATTAAGCTACCTTCTATCCAAGAACAAAGTAAGTCTTATTATATTAAGGCTGAAAAATCTCTATCAACAAAATCTGAACAATTTACTTCAGATTTCAATAAGGAAGTTTTAGATGTAAATGATGAGAATAGTTTTTTAAGACATCAGATTGCAGGTTCACTTAAGAATGTAAGAGGGGCATTTAAATTTATTCAGCGAATATTAAGAGATAAAGTTAATTCTGAACTTCCAGGCCTGTATGATTTAAAAGCTAGTGACGAACTAGAAACGACACTTGCAAATTACCTACAAATAGTTCACAGAGATTTAAATTCCATCAATAAATCTGTTAATAGATTCGGTGACAAAATTGAGCTTATGGATTTAAATTTTGAATCTTTTGATTTACTAAAATTTATCGAAGAGTATGTCGAAAGTCTAAAAATAAGATCGAAGAATTTTTATAATGTTGTTTTAGATTTAGGTGAAGATGCAAAAAAAGAAGATGGTTTTATTGGAGTGCATATTGATGGTGATAAAGATTTTTTAAGAAAAGCATTTGATAATATCATAGAAAATGCCGAAAAACATGCATTTGATGATGGTGTTAACAATAGAAATCAGAACAAAATAAAGATCGAATTATTATTTGATTTTTCTGATTATTCTGTACAAATTGATTTCAGTAATACAGGAAAGGCATTACCTGTAGATATCACATTGGACTCCATGGTTCGTAGAGGTAGTTCCCTAGGTAGTAATCCAGGAGATGGAATCGGTTTATGGTTTGTAAATGATGTTATGAAACTACATAAAGGATATTTTAGCTATACGGATGAAACTGGTCCTGATGGCATCGAAGATGAATATGTAACAACAATGGAATTAACGTTTCCAATAATTCCTGCACTATGAAAAAATACAAAGTACTATGGTTCGAAGACGAACACGAAAATTTTCGATCTATAAAAGATGAAGCATTACTAGAAAATGTGCAACTCATTGGATACTCTAATTCTGAAGAAGGTATTCCGGAATTAAGAACTAATTACAAAGAATATGATGCAGTTCTGTTGGACGGCTTATTTTTTAAAGAACAAGGTCAAAAGGGAACTGATATCGATCAAACTGCTTTCGGAGAAGTGGCAAAAGTATTAAATGAACTAAAAGCTAAAGGTATTCTTATGCCTTGGTTTATTTTTTCAGGGCAACCTTCTTTTGTGAAAGTTAAGAATGATATGTTAGAAGTACTCAAAGATAAAACTTTTGCAAACGGAAAGGTCTTTGACAAAAGTAAAGATGAGGATTTTGATGAATTACTAAATGAAATAAAAATAGCATCTGATCTTAATCCGATACGCAAAATAAAAGTAGAAAATCCTGAAGCATTCTTGCCGTTCGACTTAGGAATAATCGATAAAACCTATGAAAGTCTTTTAATTGATATTATTACAGCATATCAAAATCAAGATTATAGAAAAATGAACCTTAATGTTCAACGCGATTTATTAGAAGCAATCTTTAAAGCATTAAATAGCCCTGTACCTTGTCTACACGATAGTTTTTTCGATAATACAAAAAAGAATAAACCGAATCTGGAAAGTTGTACTCGTTTTATGGAAGACAGAGAAACTAATGGACACAAATTAAATAAAGCAGTTCCTAAAAGTATTAAATCTGCTTTTAGAAAATTAAAAGAATCTACAAGTGAATATTCTCATTTATCAGAAGAAGCAGTATTAAAACTTCCTTTTCTAGCCAATACATTTCTTTTAATGGAGATCTTGGAATGGCTTCCTGATTTTGTACGAACAAATTACAAAAATTACATTTAAAATAATGATCACTGGAGAATTAAAATCTCAAATAGACCAAATATGGAATACCTTCTGGACAGGAGGTATTACTAATACTATAACCATAGTTGAACAACTTACATACCTTATTTTCATTAAAGATCTAGATGAAAAAGAAATTAGAAACGAAAACAAAGCAAAACGTGGATTCTCTTACAGTCCAATTTTCGCAACTTTTGAAGGAAAAAAAGATGAAGTAAATCAGCAGAATTTTCGCTGGAAGAACTTGAAAGAGATGGATGTCAACGCACGTCACCAAATTTTCTCAAATACTGTTGATGGAATTTTCCCCTTTATCCGTTCATTAGGAAAAGAAACCAGCCTCTTTGCAACGCATATGAAAGGTGCAACCTTCGGTATTTCAAAACCCTCTGTGCTTGATCAAGTGATTGAAAAGCTCGACAATATCGACATGAGCCATCAGGATACCAAAGGGGATATATACGAGTATCTTTTGTCTAAATTGGAAGGTGGTGGTACTGCGGGACAGTTTCGCACGCCTAGACATATCATCAAACTGATGGTAGAGCTTATGCAGCCTACTCTGGAAGACACTATTTCAGATCCGTCCGTGGGAACCGCGGGATTTTTGGTAGGTGCTAAAGAATATATCGACAAACACAATGATGTCACGTTGATCGACAAATATGCCGATCACATCAACAAAAAAATGTTCAACGGTACTGAGTTTGATGCTACTATGTTGCGTATCGCCTCTATGAATCTCTATCTTCACGGTGTTGAAGAACCCAACATCATCGATGTGGATGCTGTTTCCAAAGACAATACTATTGCTAACGAGTATACCCTGATTTTAGCTAATCCGCCTTTCAAAGGGACAATTGACAAAGAAAGCATTTCTCCCGGACTGAAAAATGTTACCGATACTTCCAAAACCGAACTGCTGTTTTTGGCATTGATGCTTCGCCAGTTGAAAACCGGTGGCCGTGCTGCTGTAATTGTTCCAGACGGTGTACTCTTCGGAAGCGGAAAAGCCTACAAAAGCATTCGTGAAGAGATTATTGCCAACAACAAACTGGAAGCAGTGATTTCTATGCCGAGCGGGGTTTTTAAACCTTATGCTGGAGTGAGCACTGCCATTATTATCTTTACTAAAACCGGAAACGGCGGTACCGACAACGTATGGTTCTACGATATGCAGGCAGACGGAAAATCGCTCGACGACAAACGTTCGCTTCTGGTAGATGAAGATCTGTTTACCTCCTTCTCTTTTGGAAAGGCTTTAGAAACCATGGATCTGGAAGCCAAGCAAAAACTTCACGGTAAGTTTAATCTACCTCAGATTATTGATCATTATCGATATTACAAAAGCGACTTTTACAAAAAAATGCACAGCAAAAACGGAGCTGTTCTTCAGGTAAAAGATCTGCCAGACAATTTAGGCTTTAATGAATTTATGCCCGAAACCATTAACCACGATTACAGCGACAGAACTTCACAGTCTTTCTTAGTGTCATTTAAGGAAATTAAAGATAGCGATTGGGATTTATCCATTAACCGATACAAGGAAATTGTGTACGAAGAAGTGGAGTATGATGCACCAAATGTGATTTTGGAAAGAATTAATAATTTGGATGCTGAAAGACAAAAATCTTTGGCTGAACTCGTTAAATTTCTATAAGCATGGAAACAGTAAAATTGGTAGATATTTGCAGACCAAAACAATGGAAAACAATTTCCACAAACGAATTTTCAGAAGCAGGATATCCTGTTTATGGTGCAAATGGAAAAATTGGATTTTACAATGAATACACACATGAGTTTCCGACGGTATTAATAACTTGTCGTGGAGCAACTTGTGGGACAATAAATATTAGTGAGCCAAAATCGTATGTAAATGGAAATGCTATGGCTTTGGATAGGCTAAATGAAAATTATTCATTAAAATATCTTTATTATGTTTTAAAAGCAAGAGGTTTAAATGACGTAATTTCAGGATCTGCACAGCCTCAAATTACAAGAGAAGGACTTTCGAAAGTAATTATTCCAAATCCACCCCTCGAAACCCAAAAACACATCGCCCAGATTTTAGATGCTGCTGCCGCTTTATGTTATAAAACCAAACAGCTTCTCAAAGAATACGATGCACTTGCACAGTCTATTTTTTATGATATGTTTGGAGGTTTTAAATCAAAAGATTGGAATATAGTTAAAATTGAAAATATAGTTAAAAGTGAGAAAGGATCAATGCGAACTGGTCCATTTGGAAGTGATCTTTTGCACAGCGAGTTTGTAGAAAGTGGTATTTCTGTATTAGGAATTGACAATGCAGTTTTAAACACATTTCAGTGGAAACAAAGAAGATATATAACAGAAGAAAAGTACGAAAAACTCAAAAGATATACTATTTATCCCAAAGACATTATTATTACAATAATGGGAACTGTTGGGAGGGTAGCTGTTGTACCAGATAATATTGGTAAGGCAATAAATACAAAACATCTAGCAGCTATTTCATTGAATGAAGAGTTAGCAAATCCAGAATTTGTAGCATTTTCACTTCATTCAGACCAAAAGATATTACAACAGATCAATCAAAGAGGAAAAGGTGCAATTATGAAAGGGTTAAATCTAACAATTATAAAAGATTTAAAATTTAAATTACCACCGATAATACTCCAAAACCAATTTGCCGAAAAAATTTCCTTAATCGAACAGCAAAAACAACTGGCAAAACAGGAGCTTAAAGAAAGTGAAGACTTATTTAACTGCCTTTTACAGAAAGCATTTAAAGGAGAATTGGTGTGAGGGCTTAGTAATGATATAACTTCGTCCTTACAGAGTACACAATTTAATTTTGAACTTTTAGATTAAGAAAACGGATATGATTATAGACCTACCAAAAATTAAATTATTTTATGAATATGCTGTAAAGGTTTATAACAAAGAAATTAAACTTAAGCAAGCAAAAAAGGAATTAGAAGAGAACGGCGTAAATCCAAATTCAGCAAACTACTATTTTTATATCTATCCAAGTTTAATTAATGGGACAATTTTTAAAGGAACTATTAACGCTGAAGCTACAAGATATTATTTAGACAGAATTTATGAAACTAAGGGATTAGCTTATGTTAAAAATGCCTTACAGGCGATTTCTCTTCATATAGATTATTACCAAAATGTATCTAAACGTAACGTTGTTTTACTAAGACTAATTCTTGAAGAATATTTAGAAAAGTATCAAGTGTCTTATGACGAGTATTTTGATGAAGAAATTGAAAAAGATAAAATATTAATAGAGGGATTAATCAAGCAGATTACGGTTAATATCTATGAACGAAATCCCATTGCTCGATCAAAGTGTATTGAACATTTTGGGGCGGTTTGTAAAGTATGTGATTTTGATTTTGAGCAAAAATATGGAGTTATTGGAAAAGGATTTATCCATGTCCATCATATTTTAGATCTCTGTTTGATTAAAAAAGAATATGAAGTTGATTTTAGGAAAGATTTAGTTCCTGTCTGCCCAAATTGTCACGCAATGCAATGCTACATAAAAGAAAACCGGCGTTCCAAATCGATGAATTAAGACAATTGCTTCAAAGATAAAAAACATAACTATGAATAGACATCTCAACTTATTTAAGGCATTTAGCCAAAACTTATCTCATGAAAATATTGAAGATAATCTAAGCCGTGCTTTGGTTATTTGCTTACAGAACAATAGTTTGCTGTTTCACGAATTTTTAAAAAAGATTTTTGCAGAAACAGGTCAGATTGCAATTTACAATTCCATTTTTACAGATGTTACGGAATTGGATAATCTTAAAATGGATCTTCAGGTCAAAACTGACGATATTAATTCAGAAGAATTTAGAAAAGTTTTTGCCATTGCCATTTCAGGCAGAACTTTAGATATGTCAGGTTTTTATTCAAACAAAGCCAATAAAAACAAAAGTCATATTACAGACATCTTAATTACCATCAACGACATTGCCATTGTAATAGAAGTGAAACGGAATGATGATGATTGCAGAATCCAATTGTATCAACAGGTAGCAGCATTTACAGAGTGTATCAATCCGGATAATGTATATGCTCTTGATTTTAACTGGAAAAAACTAATGGAAATAGTTACGCAAATTAACGGTTTTCAAATTTTAAATCGTCAAAATAATCGTTTCCTTGTCGACTTTATTGATTTAGTAAAATCACATAATCAAAATTGGCTACCTGTTGCACCTTTTGTTTCAATTGCAAATATTCCTCAGAATAAAGATAAGTTTAAAAAACGTATTGAAGCGGCTTTGAATTTTGTTTCCGAAGATTTAAATATCTTAGATTATTCTGATAGAATTGGTTTACAAGTCAATAATGGTTGGGCTTCAGAGATTGTGATCAACGTTCAAAAAAACGACCTTGAAAAACTTGATCTCCGTTTCGGAATTTGGCCCGGAAATACAAAAGCTCAGGGATGGAAGATGTTGAATGAACTAAAAAATCATTCAAATTGGATTCCACCGCAAGAAATTATTGTCAATAATGAGAGATTTAATGTAAATTGGGGTTATGAAATTAAATTTTGTCATTTTAATAGATTTGTAACCAATATTGTTATTACTGACAAACATATAAAAGATGGAAAAAGTATTATTTCTTCGTCCATTCATAACAAACATACAGGCAAATATAAGCGTGATGAATGGTCAGAATTAGAATCCTTTTTGGATGAGTATATCAAAGAAGATTTTAACTGGAGGAAATATATGAAATGGGAGAAAAATTTTTTGCAAACCAATCGTAATTATCTCACGTTATCGATAGGATATGAAATAGAAACAATAGTTCCTGTAGGTTATGTACAAAAGATTGATACACAAATTGATAATTTGCAACCTTTGTCAAAATTGATAACAGATATTCAAGTGAAATATGAGAACCTGTTTAAAATGAAAGTTTTAGAATCTGCGCAATAAACAAAAACTATGAATACCAATTTCCACTTTCTCTCCACAGAATGGCCAGAATTTTTTGAACTTTGTACAAAAGCCGAAAAATTTACTATTACAGATCCGCGTACTTCTTTGACGATTGCAAGATCGGCGCTGGAATTGGCAGTGAATTGGATGTTCAGTAATGATGAAGAATTAGATTTACCTTTCGATACTTCCCTCAACTCTTTGATAAAGCAAAGAAGTTTTCAGGATCAGTTTCATAATAAATTTTATACCGAAATCGATCTGATTCGCAAAGTAGGAAATCTAGCAATTCATAACAAAAAAGTTTCTGATTATGACTCCAGATCAGTCATTGTTCATCTTTTTTATTTTTCCAAATGGTTTGCTAAATCTTATTCAAAACAGGATTTGGGAGATTTGGGATTTTTCGATTGGGATTTTGTCCCAGCAGAAGGAGCTGAAGCTTTATCTAAAAAAGAACTGGAAAACCTCCAGAAAAAGTTTGAAGGCGATCTTGATAAGTTTAAAAACAAACTTGAAGAAGTCTCTGAGAAAAATGCCGAACTAGCGGAGAAAAACGAATTTTTTAAAAGACAGATTCAGGAGCTTCAAACGCAGATTGAAGCCAACAAACAAATAGCTAATCACTCAGACGAAACTGTCCATCCAAGAAATGAGTATGAAACCCGAAAATATTTTATTGATGTTTCGCTTCGTGAAGCTGGTTGGGATTTAGAAGGAAGTAAAGACAAGGAATTTAAAGTGCAGTATATGCCTTCTTCAACCAATATTTCAGAAACTGGCTTTATTGATTATGTACTTTGGGATGACGACGGTTTACCATTGGCAGTAGTAGAGGCAAAAAAAACCATGGAAAACGCTTCTAAAGGTGAAAATCAAGCGCAACTTTACGCAGAGTCTTTAGAGAAAATGTTTGGTCGCCGTCCGGTAATGTACTATACCAACGGTTTCGAAACCTATTTGTGGGATGACCAGTTTTATAAAAAATCAAGATTGGTGCATGGTTTCTATACTAAGAAAGAATTACAAACATTAATGTTTCGTAGAGCTAATCGTCATGATATAAGAACGACAACTATTGATACGACGATTACCGACAGGGCTTATCAGTTGAGAGCAATTCGTTCGGTTGCAGAACATTTTGCAGGCAATGAAAAAAGTTCCGGAAAACTCATTGGAACACATCGTGCCGCACTTTTGGTTTTAGCAACAGGAACAGGTAAGACTAGAATTAGTATTGCTCTTTCTAAATTATTACTAGAAGCCAACTGGGCAAAAAGAATTCTTTTTCTTGCCGACCGCAGAAGTTTGGTTAGACAAGCAAAAAATAATTTCGTAAAACTCATGTCGGAACATACTTGCGTGAATTTACTCGAAGAAAAAGATAATCCTGACGCCAGAATTGCGTTTTCCACTTACCCAACGATGATGGGATTAATTGATGGATCTAAAGACAATGAGAAACGTTTTTATGGGGTTGGTCATTTTGATTTAGTAATCATTGACGAAGCCCATCGCTCAATTTATAAAAAATATGCTGCTATTTTTGATTATTTTGATGCCTTATTTTTAGGTTTAACAGCAACACCAATTGAAAATATTGACAAAAGCACCTATTCTATGTTTGGATTGGCGGATAAATCACCGACTGATGCTTACACATATGAAGAAGCTGTGTCTAACAAACATTTGGTACCATATCATTCTATTGAAGTTCCTACAAAATTCTTGCGTGGTGGCATACATTACGATGAACTTTCCGAAGAGGAAAAAGAAGAATTTGAAGAAGAGATTTTAGATGGAGAAAAAGCATCTGGACAGGAGATTATCGATGCAAATGAGCTTAATGAATGGCTCTTTAATAAAGATACAGCACTTAAAACGCTTAAATATCTAGTTGATAAAGGAATCAAAAAAAGAGATGGAAGCGAATTGGGAAAAACAATCATTTTTGCAAGAAATAAAAAACACTCTAGTTTCCTGAAAGACATGTTTCTCGAACTAGATCCCGAACTATATGGAAATGAATATGTAAAAGTTATTACCCATGGTGAACCAAAAGCGGAAGAATTTATCGACCGTTTTTGTGATGAAGAAAAAGAAAGACTTCCGCAAATCGTAATTTCTGTGGATATGATGGATACTGGAATTGATGCACCTAGCTGCGTGAATCTTATGTTTTATAAGCCTGTAAAATCATATGCAAAATTCTGGCAAATGATTGGTCGTGGTTCACGTTTGAGAAAAAACCTTTTCGGCGATGGTTTAGATAAAGAGTATTTTTTGATTTTTGATCTTTACGAAAACTTTGACTTTTTTAAAGAAAACCCTAAAGGAATTGAGTCTGGAACACAGAAAAGCTTGAATGAAATTGTTTTCGCTTTGAAATTACAACTCGCATTATACCTGAAGGAAGAAGACTTTAAAAATGATATTGAACTTCAAAGTTACAGCGATAAATTAATCAACGAATTACATCAATCCGTTGCCGAGTTAAATAGAGATCGTTTTGATGTTAAAATGAAACTCGAAACGGTAATGAATTATAACAGCCGTGAAATCTGGAATAATCTAGATAAAGGAGATGTGAAAAAAATTCAGGATGTATTAGCTCCTTTAATCAGGCCCGCTCAATTTGATACTGATCTAGCTCGTTTTTATGATAAAATGATCTATGCTTTAATGTTGAAACGAGTTGAGACACCAGATACAGAAGAATTCATGAGCAGATTACGCATTCCGATAACTAAAGTGGCTACAATCTCAAAAAAACTGCTCAAAAAAACTAGCATCCCGGAAATTAAAAATAATGAGGATATCATAAAAATTACATTACAGGAAGATTTTTGGAAAAATGAGGGATTAAAACATTTGGAAAAAATACGTCAAAACATTAGAGAATTGATAAAATTTATTGATCCTGTAGATCAGAAGTATGTAACAACCAATTTTGAAGATGCTATTTTAGAACATGAAATTGTGGAAACTTCATTTGCTGAAGGGCGAGCTCACTATGAAACCACTTTTACTAATAACCTTCATCGTCTTGAAGAACTAGTAAGAGAAAATAAAAACAACGTCACTATCAAAAGAATCCAGAATGGCGATGTGATTACCGAAGGTGAATTAAAATCGTTGGAAAAAATTCTTTTTTTAGATAAAGTAAAAAAAGAGCAAGTGGAAAATGAATTGGGGAGGCAGTTAAATTTAGTGAAATTCATTGTAAATTTAATCGGTTTATCTGAAAAAAAGGTCAATAATGCTTTTTCCGAATTTATGAATCAATATCAACTTTCGGCGGTGCAAATACAGTTTCTCGATACACTCAAATTATTCCTTACCAAAAATGGAAAAATAGATCCGGAAAAACTTTATGAATCTCCATTTAAAAACTATCATAACCAAGGAATTGATGGGGTTTTCAATAATGAACAAGCAGATAACATTTTTAGTATTATTGAGCATTTCAATCATAGTCAGGCAAATTAGAATTAGTACATTGGCTACGAGTTTTTAAATGTACTACACAAGATGAAACGGTACTAAATTTTGTACTTAACGCAATCTTTCAATTTAAAGAGTTTTTACGATAAGCATTAAGAAAGTATAATCATTTAAAAATCATTTATAAAATCTATTTATAAATTAAACTTCTTTTATAAATATTTTTCCTGTGCAGATACATTGCATAGTAAGCATCTAAATTTGTTTCAAAGTTCTGAGTGAACATTGTCAGCTAAATAAGTAAAAGCTACGATAGGATTTCACATACATGAATATTTAAACAAATTAAATCTTATATAAAATGTTAATTGATAGCAAGAAAAACCAATTTGAAGATTTGTTGAAGAAATTATCAACGAATTTAAGTATCACAAGATCACAACATAAAGCAGCAGTGCAGAGTTACAAAGCTGTAGGTAAGTATTTATCGTCCGAATGTTCCCCCCTTTCAGAATATGAACCATATATCAAACCACAAGGTTCTTTTATTATTGGAACAACAATTCAATCAATTGAAGAGGATGGAGATATTGACCTAGATGTTGTATGTGAATTTAAAAGAAAAAAAATTACTTGGACACAATATCATTTAAAAAATGCAGTTGGAGACCATTTGAAAGCACATGGGACATACGAAAGGCTGCTGGACGAAGAAGGTAGAAGATGTTGGACTCTTAATTATCGTGAAGAAGGGGTGACAAATCAAAGATATCATATGGATATTCTGCCAGCAATAGTTGCTAATGGATATTCACTTCTTCTGGAAAGCTCCTTCAAAAATCTAATGGATGAGGATTATGAAAAACTTCAGCTTAGTATTACCGATAAAGAAAAGAGTAACTATTATATGTCAACATTTCCTGAAGAATGGTTGCAAAGTAACCCATATGGTTACGCAAAATGGTTTATGAAAAGAGCTTTCCTAGTTGGTAATCAATTCAACAATTTATATTCCTTAAATGAATCGGTAAAACCGACTCCAGATTATCAAGAAGAAAGACTACCGTTACAAAGGGTTGTACAGCTTCTCAAAAGACATAGGGATGTTTATTTTGCTAAAGAACAAAATGATGAAATTAGAAAACAAAAACCAATCTCTTGCATAATAACGACCTTAGCGGCGAGGGCTTACAGAGGTGAATCTAATTTAATTGATGCAATTTGGGGAGTTATTAATCGTATGAGAGACGAGATAGAATTTAGATATATACCTGAGTATGGAATGGAAATCGAGTGGATATCAAATCCTGTAAATGTTTTGGAAAATTTTGCAGATAGATGGAATGATCAAAACTCATATCGCAGAGATAATTTCTACCGTTGGTTGGATCAGTTGAGTACTGACCTTAATGACGCTGAAAATAAAACTGGCCTGCACAATATTTCTGAATCATTATCTGCATCATTTGGTAGAAAACCAGTACAAGCTGCGTTTGGTCAAATAGCTGATCATATGAGGGATTTAACAAGTTCTGGCAATAATAACATTGACCGTAACAACGGTCTTGTTGGACTAGCAACTGCTGGATTAACTTCTATTAACCCAATAAAAAAACATGACTTTTATGGCACAAACGAAGAAGAATAAAATTTCTATGTCTGATCAAATCCGACTTTTACAACATTATTTTCCAGATAGTCAAATTCTGCTTAACAAAAATAAGGGATTTACTTGGTCCGGAAAACTGAAATCCTCTCCTCTGGGGGATACATACACCATTAAAGTAATTTATGAAAAAAAGGTATCACCAGAAGTTTATGTAGTTGATCCAGCAGAATTAAAATTAGCTGAGGGTAAAACAAAACTAGAGCATGTGTATAGTCACAACAAGCAAAAGTTATGTCTATTTTATCCTGACGGCTCTCAATGGGATGATTCAAAAATGGTAGCCAGCACAATCATTCCTTGGACAATCGAATGGTTATATCACTACGAAATTTGGTTGATTACAGGTAAATGGTTAGGTGGTGGAAAGCACCCAAATTCTTCTAATTACTTGAATAAAATAAAAATCTAATATTTAAAAACATAAAAATGAGTGTAAGTTACATACCGGAAAAAACAAAAGTCCTCCTATGGGGTAAATCGGCAGGTCGTTGTCAATACAGAGGCTGCAACATTTCGTTATACAGAGATGATTTAACTCAAGCGGAATTTAATCAATGTTATATAGCGCATATTGTTTCAGATAGTCCCAATGGTCCTCGTGGGCACGTAACGAGATCGGAGGAATTAAAACAAAGTTTAACTAATTTAATGCTTTTATGTGATACCCACCATAGATTGGTAGATAGGGTTGAAGTAGAAAATCATCCGGAAGATGTTCTATTACTAATGAAAAAAGAGCATGAGGACCGAATTGATCTGATAACAGGAATAAATCATAATATGAAGAGTGAAATGATCATTTACAAAGCAAGTATTGGTAATAATCCTGTAGTGATGACGTACGATTCTTTAAAAGAATTTGTAATCCCCGAAAAATATCCTGCACGAAATGTAGCAACTGATTTAAGTATTTCGAACTCTACATCTGTGGATTCTAGAAAAACATTTTGGGAGCTTCAATTAGAGAATCTAGATGATCAATTTAAAGATCAGATATTGCCTAAACTAAGAAAGTCTGCGATGCCACATGTCTCTTTATTTGCAATGGCTCCAATTCCACTACTTATAAAACTAGGAGTATACCTGAATGATATTCAGAATATTGATGTTCGTCAAAAGAGAAGAAATCCTGATACTTGGAAATTTGATGATGATATAGATACAATTTACAATTTTTCAACTGCGCAAGATATAAAAACTCAAGTTGTTTTAAAGATAGAATTAAGTGATAATATAGCGGATGAGAGAATTACAAAAATATTGGGTGAGGATATTTCAATCTATATCATAAGTGTAGATCATCCAAACAATGATTTTGTAAAATCAAGAAAACAAATTATTGATTTTGGAGAGAAAATGAAAGAAGTATTTAGAGAAATCAAAAAAAGGCACGGACAAGAGACTGTATTAAATATATTTCCAGCAATGCCTGTTTCATTAGCTGTACAGTTAGGTAGAGTTTGGATGCCGAAAGCGGATGTATCAATGAGAATATTTGATCAAAATAATGTCTTGGGGGGATTTTCTAAAACGCTGGAAATTATGCATAGCTGAAAAGAGAAATGGTTTGAAGTTTTGCATGCACTATTTTATATTTAAGAATAGCAACTAAACATAAATTATTTGGTTTTAATTTGAAATAATAAATTGCTAAAATTTGAATTAAGGTAGCGCGTAGAAAACTACATATAAATGCATATTTATTAATATACAGAATATTGCTGCTCATTATTGTTATTACAGCTTTAGAGGTTAAGGTAAGATTAGAATCTCTACAATTATTGCCTGGCTTACCATCGAAATTTCCAAAGAGGTTGACTAATCCACATTTAATTACAGTAAAGACTCATTCTTATTTTAGTGGTAATCGAGGTTGGAATAATGGTAAAAACTTTTTGTATTTCATATTATGGTAATAAAAAATTCTTACCGAGGGTTTTATTGTTGACTAATTATTTAGTGAAATTCTTGGAGTTTAGGGGTTATGAATTGATGAAGATCAAAATGATGATGTTTATTGTAATGTTAGAGGAATGGAAATCAAGTTCTCATTCAGACACGATATAAAAAGGGTTTTATCAGAGTTATGATAAAGAAAAAGCAGATATTATTGTTTACTGATATGTGGAAATTCTTGGGATCGTAAAGAATGGAAGGATATTGTAAATATTCCAGTTGAAGATAGAATCTTATAATATATATTGTTGTTTATAATTATATATTGAAAAGGAGATTTTAGAACGTGCAGAGCGAGAAAGGTAGCAAAAAATTAGAGATGAAGAAAATGAAAGATTGGAAGCTTTAAAGAAACTTGACCTGTTGGAAAAACAAAGATGAGTGATTTCGTAGAATCTACATGTTAATACTATGAATGGGGGTATACTAAAAAGGAAAACAAATTGATCTCCATATAATTTTAGGAATTACGCGGAGAAGTAAAGGGCGCATTCACAATTTTGAAAGTAGTTCCTCATAACAAATTTTCAAATCCGCTTTGCGAGGCTTTTCCATAATTATGATTAACTAGTATTTTGCCTTTTCCAATACAATTATTTAAAATACAAGAAGCCCGCTAAAAAGCAGACACCTTACATTTTCTATCAATAGGAAAAAGAAGCTGATTTTACCGAGCATAGCACCTTTCAATTTTTAATATGAGAAATTGTTTTCTTAAAAATATAATTGGTTTTGAGTTATAGCTCAAATAAATAGTTTCTTAGCTATATCCAATGATATGGTTTATCCTTGCGATTAATATAGCAGTGCATCTCCTCTTTTTTAAGTTCCGGAAAAAATTCTAAAGCTTTATCAATTGCATAATTTGGCAGGAAATGGATTTCGTCACGAATTGCTTTGACTACTTTTTCGTAAGTATAAAATTCTACAATTTTGTCAATGTCATTTTGATTACCACGTTCAACAATACGACCGATAATTGACTTATAGGCTTTATCAAGATCCATCGCATCTAAATCATAATCCCAAAAAAATGCAGGATCGAGATCAAAGGATAGTCTTTTTTTATTTCCTGTTTTCATAATATAAATTTACTGAATATTAGTGATATATAAAAGTTTAACGCTTGAATCTACGTCCCTTTTGTTTATTATTTTGCTCTTTGATTTCAGTAAATTTAAGTAATGGGTTATGTACTGATTTTTTTATTCTCTCTTCTATCTTTTGCCAGGTTACATCTTTACCTTTTATCATTTTGACTTGTACATTCCTATCAATATTGTCGTGATGTAATAAACTTAAGGCAGCAAGTGAGGGATTTCCTCCATATTTTTTTTGATAAAAATCAAGATAAGTCTTAAGGGAATTGTGTTCCAATAGAAAATGCATATCAACAAAATCTTTTATTCTGCTTCCATCTTGAAATATAGCGTGAAGTTTCATTGCGGCTATGTCCTCAAGGGATGCCAGCCTAACGTTTTCTTTTGTTATTGTAGGCAATTGCCATTGGTACTGATGGGCAAGAATATCGACCTTGATTTGAGATATTTTCAAAAGTAATGTATTTTCAAATGTATTCTTAACTTCACAGGATAGCTATTCGAAAGATAGTTTAGGATAGATTTCTCATTAAACGGTTTAGTTGTAAACAGATCAATATCATACTTAAACGATGACCAAGCATGAGACTGAGTGCAGTACCACCTACCAAGGTAAAATCCTTTAGTCTTTCCTCTTTCATCAGTTTTTGAAGAAGTTCCCACATTTCCTTACTGACAGTTTCTTTATGTAGCATATTTTCATTTTCAGAAAATTAATTCTGAAAATGAAGTATTCCTTTACAATGGCAGTGCAAGGAACTATTTGGCTTCGATTATCAATAAAAGTCTAAATTATCAGTCTTTTATTGATGAGATATTAATAAATGGAATTACAATTTTTTCTGTTGGTAGTTAGTTCCTGCATACTGATATAGGCAACTTAGATTCTAGCATAGTTTATTCTTCCAATTGACTCTTATAATTTTAAGAAGTACACCTTTTATTTGGATACCTTAAAATCTACAATATGTAGAGGGCTTCATTTTGTACTTTTTAATTTTAAAAGATCGATGAAAACCCCTGCGTTATAAAAAGTAGTGTTGCTAAAATTCTGTTTTAAGAGTGGATCTATTGTCTATTAAATACGTGCGATTTTACAACTATGCGGAAAAGTTAGGAGCTCATTCGCAACTTTGAAAGTCCTTACGTCCTAACAAAGTTGCTGCTTCGCTCTGCGAGGCTTTTGGAATTGGTATTTAAGTGCAGTTTCTATTTGGTGTTGAAATTTTGTTAATATTACAGCTTATTACTATGGATTTTGTTCTGTCATTTTAAATTTTACAATTTTTCCTCTTATTATTAATTCTATTGCGTTTAATATACTCCAAAACTTTTATAACTAGCTCCTTTATAGGGGCTTTATTTTTTCGTAAATATCTAACTCTTCTTTGGTTAGTTTTTTAGGTAAAGATTTTTATAAATCTGTCATAACATTAATTTTAAGCTAAGGTATGACAGATTTTATTTTTTGGAGTTTTGCTAATTATATTGAATTACACTAAAAAAAAGCCCCTCCAAAGAAGGGCGTAAAAAACAGTTAAAGGTAATGATATTTCGAAATAATTGTATATTGGTCAAAACTAAAAAAATTAAAATACTATGGAAACATCACACACCTGCCTTGTTGAAATTCGAGGAATGGAAATAGCTGAAAAATCACTTGTTGCCTTTCAAAATTATACGATTACAAACTACGTTGTCACTAGACTTAAGGAATTGGAGCTGCATTATGATTCTGGAAAATTTTTAGAAATTTTTGGATCTGGGGATTCTAGCAAAATAAAGGACGGGAATGTATTTATGATCGTGAATGTGTTCAAAGACTTTAACCAAAACCAAATTCAAAATCATATTCTAAGTGTGTTAACTAATTTATGGCGAATAAAAGACAATAGTGTACATACGGGTCAATTTTTCTACATACCATGTGATCCTAAAGGAACCGACTATTATAGAGGTACAATGCCAATTATATACAATTCTATTGGAAGTATCAACACTACAGATTTCAGTCATGCAGATTTTACAAATTTACTTTCTTATGTCAGAGAACTTCAAAGTTGGCCAAGTAAATTACAAGTAGATTACAGCAAAGAAATGGAAGGAGGTGAATTAGGTTTATGGCAAAAAGTAATTAATTATAAAGACTTACACCGGGTGGAGCGAGCGATGGCTTTCATAACAAATGCTAGAAGTGTAGGTTTATTACCATTAAAAATTACCAATTATATTGCATCTTTAGAATGTCTGTTTTCTACTAGCCATCGGTTTGTGAAAAAAAATACATCAGAAAGAACTTCACTATTTTTACTTCATCACAATAATGCTGACAAAGTACCTACACACGACTTTATTCAAGAGTGTTATAAGATAAGGTCCGAATATATCCATGGATCGGAACTTGAAAACGACCTAAATTATGAGGAGTTTAATTCCGTAAGTATTGACCTCGATGAAATATGTAGAAAGGTTATGAATAATATACTTTCAAAAGGATTGTTTCTATTCATCGGAAGCACCACAGATATTGATGATTACTTTGATGGTATAGGGCCATATTAGTGGTTAAAACTACGTACAAATATTAAAAATTCCTCACCTAATTAAGTGGGTATTTTTTATCTTAGTGTATAATTGTATATACATACCTAAATTTTTATCTCTGTATAAATAGAGATATTCACTACTTTGCCAAAATATTCCTTTAAGAGCCAAGATATTTAGTTCAACGATTTCAATAGTTATTTTGACTTATATAATAACTATATAAAGTGAAAACCTCCATCAATTTCAAGGCAGTCAAATCAGATTCGGAAGCTCATAATTTCAGGAGGAAGACTTTTGATTATATTAGAAAAGATTTGACTCTTAAAAACGAATATTGGTTGGAAGAAAAACTCTCTGAAAGATTACATAAAATAGAGGACTATTGTAAAAAAAGATCCGGACGGAAATTACAAAAGAATGCAATGCCAATTCGTGAAGCTGTTGTGGTGATTAAAGAAGATACTACGATGCAGGATTTACATTATCTTTCAAAGAGGTTGGAGGAAGAACTAAGAATCAGAATTTTTCAGATTGCTGTTCATAAAGATGAGGGACATTATGACAAAGAAGCAAAGGAATGGAAACCTAATTTACACGCTCACCTAGTTGCCGACTGGCAGGATTTGGAAACAGGTAAAACACTCAAACACCAATCATTTCATTATTCCAAAATGCAGGATTTAGCAGCTGAATGTCTCGGCATGGAAAGAGGTATTTCAGGATCACTAGGAAGATTGGAAGCTATAGATTTTAAAATTAAGAAAAGAGAAGAAGAACTCTTGTTAATCAATGAAAGGATTAACGAAATGAAATCGGAATTTATTTCTAAAAAGTTTGAAGATCTGATTGTAAAGGAAAGTGACTTACTTGGTTTTAAAAGAATTAAAAGGGATAAGACTATTGAAAACTATGAGAAGGTTTTTAAAACATATAATACAGAACTTCTTAAAAATAAAACAGAACTTAAATCAAAATCAAAGCAAATCAATGATTTGCAAAAGTTGAATCACCAGCTAAAAAATGAAGTTTCACAACTTAAAAATAAACAGGCAGTTCTTTTAACAAATTCAACCCTCTATGAAGGTGAAAGGAAAAAGTATATAGACTCTACCTTTGATACTATAAAAAAGTCAATCATTTTTGAAAGATTAAGGAATTCAAATGTAGATAGAAATGATTCTCAAAAATTACTTTACGAAATGAATCAGATTTGTAAAAAAGTATCTGATGATAACAGTATTCCTTTTTCAGCTTTTGAAGAAATTTTTAAAGATTCAGAAATGAGTAGTGCTTTATTCTCCTTATTGCAAGTTGGAGAAAATAATACCCAGGAATCTGAGAAAATTATTGAACATAAAAAGAAAAGAAACAGAAAAATCATGTAGAAATCTTTCTGTCATCTAGTAGAAATGTACAAGTTTTCAATATCATCGTCTATTTGAGGTTCTAATTTATTAGGTAATCATTACCACGACTTATCATCTATTTTTTATCATTTATCTTTTTCTCTAAGTAAAGAAATTCTGGTTTTTAATTTAAGTTTGGATACATCCAGATCCCATAACGGTTTATTCTCATTAATCACAACAAGTGTTTTGTTATTCATATCAAATTCTTCTACAAAATAATAATACAATAATCTGGTAATTGATAACATAGTTTTTTGACCTTTACGATTGATCACAATATAAAAGTATGGATTATGTCCACCATGCTTATTTCCTAAATTAATAGACATGATTCTTTCTTTCCAAAAGCTTTTGTTCTTACTGTTAGTCCAGCTGCCGAGTCGCTTTATTCTTCCCTTATTAGAGATAAGATATCCCTTTTCAAAGTTTTTTATGGGTTTCCAATTCTCTCCTGGAAGATCTTCAAGAGATAAATTCATGGATGGAGGAGGGTTATTTCTATCAATGATTGGCTTATCCAGCTTTTGCCAAAGGGATTCATTTAGTAATTTACCTTTGATTCCAGATTTATTTTGTGCAGGTGTAAAATCTTCTTTTTTAGGATAGTAATCCCTAAAGAACCATCTGAATCCCCCTGCTGTGAGCCGTTTCTTATCTAGTGCGTGAAGAATATTTCTACTGGCAATTCCAAGGGTTCCACTGGCAACATCGATATTTTTAAAAGTGGATATGAGCTCGCCTTCGACACTGTATTGGTTCACTTCTTTTTCATACATATCTTTGCTATTTGTAACCCTGTTTGCCTCGACTCTTCTAAAATGATCTTCACTGACGGACAGCTTTTCTAGGTTATCTGCATGCAGGTTAAACCTATTGCTATCTTTAAATGATATAATGAAAGATTCGGTATCCGAATTAAGTTTTTCCACAAAATGATGGTATACCAAACGGGGCACAGACCTTCGTGATCTTTTTCCCTCTAAAGATAATAGACAGGTAATATTATAAAAATATTCATTCAGGTATTTATTAAAAAATTTCATGAATTGTAACTTCATAATAAGCTCCGGTGCTTTACGCTTTTTTCCATCTTTAGAGATAATCATACGCTCAAGACTTTTCACACGTCCATAGTTGGAAATAGCGTAGTTTTCAAAATTTTCAATAGGTTTCCATTCTTCACCAGGAAGATTCCTGAGTGAAGTATTGTAAAGGACTTCACTTAAGTAACGGTTATCTATATTATCGGCCAGGTTCATTAGAAAATTGGTTAGAAAAATATTACTATCCTGAAACAAAAATATAAAACTAAAAATATATAAAAAGGAAATGTGGTATGAAAGAAATACGCGTCTAATTAAACTATGATGACAGTATGATAATAAAAGATTATTATGTTTAGAAGATTAAGCTCCTTATGGTAATCCGTAAAGAAACCTTATTGAATAATGATATTTTTGAAATTAATTAATTAAAAATTATAACAGGTAAAATTAATACGACGTAGTTTGTCGCTGCGTGACTTTATCTTTGCTACAGTAATATGTTAAGGAAAATTAATATTAAGAAAAAACTTAATTAAAAGTACGTTTTATCATGATAAATGCTTTACCGTAAAAACCACAATTGAAATGTAGGGATTTTCCTTATAACTTAAAACAAAAACTATTTTTAAATTCGTTGCGAAAATTAAAACTCAAATGCTAATGCCTATGAAAAAAAATTATTTAGGTGCACTCTTATTGTGCACATCTCTAGGTCTTTCCGCCCAGGAAGTGGTTTGGCAAAAAGATATTAAATCCTCAACCCAGGATTTCCTAAGTCAGGTAACCACAACAATTGATCAGCAGTATTTAATTACCGGAAGCTGTATTCAGAGCAGTAAAGTACAGCAAGCAAGTAAACAAAATAATGGCTATGATTTCCATTTGGTGAAACTAAACCAACAAGGAGAAGAGGTTTGGGAAAAATATTTTTCCGGAAATAACCATGATTACCTATCTGCAACAGTTGCGACACAAGATGGTGGATTTGTACTATCAGGTACAACGTTCTCATCAAAAAGTGGTGATAAGAAAGATGACTCTAAAGGAGGATCAGATATCTGGCTAATCAGGATTAATGAATTTGGAGATGAATTATGGCAGAAGACCTTGGGGACAAGTGCTGATGAAGAAGCCAGAGCTGTTATCCAGACCACGGATTTAGGATTTGTTGTAGCTGGAAATGTTCAGAATGCATCCAAAGACTACGGTTCAAAAGATATCCTGGTTATCAGACTCGATAAAAACGGAAAAGAACTTTCACAACTTATTTTAGGAGGAAGAGGATTAGACGAAGTGGAGAAGATGATTCCAACAAAAGATGGTGGCGCTTTATTAGGTATTTATTCAAGAAGTAATACCAGTGGATCAAAACAGACTGAAAACTTTGGTGAAGGAGATTATTGGATCGTAAAACTAAACAAAGAGGGAAAAGTAGAATGGGAGAAAGGCTTTGGTGGAAAGAGTGACGATCATTTAAGAACACTCGCTTTAACCTCAAACGGTTATCTCATCGGAGGAGAATCCAGAAGTGAAAGATCCGGAAACAAAACAGTAGGAATAGAGGAAGGAACAGATTTATGGTTGGTTTCTTTAAATGAAAGAGGAGATGAACAGTGGCAGAAATCCTACAACTTCAAAAACAGGGATGTTTTGATGGGAATGAGTGTGATTCACTCTGCTGATGATAAGACTTCTAAAGGAATATTGTTAGGTGGTTATACTCAAGCTGAAGGAAGAATAGAAACTGACGATGAAACATTCTGGCTCTTATATTTAGATGCGGCTGGAAATGAAGAGTGGAGAAAGCATGTAAAGGGAGAATCCAGAAAGAGAGAGGAGAGATTATCAGATATTAAGCTCAACAGAGATGGTTCCATCATTTTAGCAGGAACCAGTGCAGAGGAACTAGGGAAGGAGAACTGGAAGATTGTGAAGCTGGGAGACAAGCAACTGGATCAGTTAATTGAAAAACAGGATATCAAGATCTATCCGAATCCGGTGTCTGATTATGCTTATGTTGAAATAGGCTTTGATTTCAGGGAAGCGGATATTACTTTGTATGATATGGGCGGAAGACAGCTTCAGAATCTAAAAACCAAGAATAAGGTAACTAAGATTAATACACAGCCGTTGATACAGGGAGTTTACCTGGTGGTGATCAAGACGGATATGAATAAAACGGCTAATGCTAAATTGATTAAGAAATAAAACATGAGAAAAATGATATTGCTATTGAGTATAATAATAGGATTTATACCCAAAAATATTTTAGCGCAACAACAACCTATATCAAATGTGAACTTTGGTGATTTACCAAGACCTGTACCGTCGGTGTCCTCACTCGTTACCTATACTGAAGCACCTGTATCACTGGCAACAGGTGTTCCCAATATTAATTTTCCTTTGCTGGCGTTGTCTACCAATGATAAAAATATGGGAGCTAATCTTCAATTACAATATCACCCTCTCAATATGGATCAAACTGAACCAGGTAGTGAGGTCGGAATAGGCTGGTCAATGTTTTCCGGCGGTGTAATATCCAGAGAAGTTATCGATGAATTGGATGAAAGATATGATGATGCCAGTTTTGTTGGTTATAAAAAGAATAAGTTTAATGATGTATATTATTATAATTTACCAGGAATATCCGGTAAATTTAAAGTTGAAAGAAATGTAGATGCCAATACCTTTCAAATTATAAATCTTACCCCTAATAATATTAAAATTGATTATACGAGAACTAGTAATACTGCTACATTGGTTATCAATTCTTTTACAATAACGGATGATAGCGGGTATCAATATGTTTTTAATGATTATAGTCAGAACCGGAGTTATACCCATCCTTTGCTTTCAGGAACATTATTTAAATCTGCTTTTTATCTGAGCCAGATTAAGAATGCAAACAATGTTGTTCTTTTAAGTTTTACATATCAAAAAGATAATAAAAACAAGCCGGGAACCAGTGAATTACTTTACCAGTCTTGTAAATTAAAGACTATTGTATCGCAAGGACTAGGTTCGATAGCTATAGATTATACTTATGATTCTACTTTAGAAGGAACAATGAATGATCCATACAGCATTACAAAAGCTTCACTTAAAAACAATGCGGGAGGCCTTATAACACAATACGGCTTTGAATATGCAATTCAGGTAGAAGGTAAGAGAACTTTGACAAAAATCAATAAAATTAATTTAACCAATCCTACAGGAACACCACTGGAAACTACCCAATTTTTATACACGGATTATTATTTTAATGATGGTTTAGGAGGGGATAGATCTTGTTCTGCTAATCCTTCAAATCCGAACACAGGTTCTGTGGGAACCTTATATAGAGTGATTATGCCATCTGGAGGAATGGTTGAATATAATTTTGAAGCTAACCAGTATTTCAAAAATAAGAATGTACCGAATTATGTAACTCCAGAATATTTTACAGATTCAGAAGTTCAGTTTATTGAATCTTTTGGAGGGGTACCTTTTGATGTTCCCAATGGACAAACCAAAACGTATACGTTTCAGATCCCTGGAGAACCTGATAAGATTAAAGCTATATATGCCGATTTTTATGCAACAAAATATTATCCAACTTTTGGGGGAGCAGAGCCTGAATCTAATGTTGATTATATAATAGACAACGATCCACAGCTTGGAAGTATCTGTTATGGTTTTAATGATGAGGCACTAGAAGGAAACACTGGGTCCTTTAAAATGTTTGCTTTAAAACCAGGAACTCATACAGTCAAAATATTTGGTACAGGTGGACATGGGGATTTAACATTATCACATATTGCAATTAAACCTCTTCCTTATAGAAATGCGGTTGCTACTGAAAAGAAATTAGGGATTCGCATTAAGGAGGTAAAGTATTTTAATTCAAAGCTTGATTTTGTAGCGAAAAAAACTGTCGCTTATGATTATAATGTTTATAATGATGCTAATAGCTCAAGCGGTTATATGGTCTATCCTGAAGAAGAAAGTATATCAAAAGTGTACTCTCCCAATGTTTTATACAAGAATGTAAAAGTTACGGGTGACGGAAATACAAACGGATATACACGGTATTATTTCAAAACACCCTACGATTATCCTAAAACTCCTTACACGCATGATGGTACTAGCACTCAATTCTGGCCATATTATAATATTACCAAATCGGGAGTACTGGAGAAAATGGAGGTTTTTAATTATCAAAACGAAGTAGTTTCAATCACTGATTATGATCCTGTTTTCGAAACCTTGAACGGGTTCCCGGATATATCTCTTGGAGGTGCATATACTAAAAAGGCATATGTTAAAAGTACAAAGACGACAACAAAAGATTATACCGGAAGTAACAGGTTTGTAGAAAATAAAGTTGAAACCACGAATAATCCGTTGAATTTTAAATTAGCTTCTACTAAGGAGACTTCATCCGATGGAAATGTTTCTGAAAGGCTTGTTACTTATTCTGCCGGCTCTTCCCAATATCAAAATTTAGAAAATGCATATATGAACGGAGTTCCTGTAAAGACAGAAATTAAAAATAACGGGAAGCTCGTTTCCACTGCCATTGTGAAATATGAAAACACTGGCAACGTATATCCGTCATCAGTAGTTAATATCAATGCCAATGACAACAGTCAGAAAGTTGCCATCAAATATGATGCATACGACTCAAAAGGAAATATCCGGCAATTTACCTCAAACTATGATCCGGCAAATGGTTCGGGAATTCCAACAGTTATTATTTGGGGATATAATCAAAACTTTCCGATAGCAAAAATAGAAGGGGCAAATTTATCGGATATCGGAACTCTTGCGGATAACATTATTTTAAAATCCAATGCGGATGTAGATGCGGCAACGGAAATCACACTTATTGGTGCATTAGATGCGTTCAGAACCAATACCGCATTTAAAAACTTTGCAGTCACAACTTATACCTATGACCCTTTGGTAGGAGCAACAACGATTACTCCACCAAGTGGAATAAGAGAGATCTATAAATATGACAAAAACGGAAGATTAAGTTCGGTTGTGGATGTTAATGGAAACATTATTAAGGACTATAAGTATAATACAAAACCACAAATACAATAACAGTTTTATTTAAGATTAAACTATGAAAAAATTCATATCTATTATACCTTTTCTTGTTGTGGCTTTGTTTCATTCACAGAGTTTAAGCAATACAGAAAACTATATATACAGCAGAACCTATTTAGAGCCTGTAACTACAGAGCAGGCCAATGCTTCACAGATCCAGAACGTACAATACTTTGATGGATTAGGACGTACTATTCAGAATATCGCTATAAAAGCGTCACCGGGTGGTAAAGATTTGGTTATTCCGGTCTTGTATGATGATCAATCAGGAAAAATAACAAAGGATTACTTGCCTCAACCGGTAGATTCCCAAAATGGAGCTTATATTTCGAGTATTGGAGAAAGCTCTGTAAACGCCTATTATGGAATTTCTAATGCCTATTCTGAGGTTGCATATGAGAAATCCCCAATGGGAAGAGTCTTAAAATCGGCAACTCCGGGTTCGGATTGGCAGATAGGGGGAACACGTACTCCGCAGATCGATTATCTTTCCAATAATGCAAATGAGGTCAAAAGATATAAAGCTGCTACAACCTGGAATACTTCAACACAAATTAATGATGTGGCTGTTGCATTAGCCCCTGCCGATGCATATACCACCAATGGATATTACAATGCCAATGTCCTTTATAAAATGGTTACCAAAGACGAAGAGGGGAGTGAAACGCATACCTTTATCAATTCCAGGAAACAAACGGTTTTGGTTCGGAAAATTAACAAAAAACCGAACGGAACTACTGAAAATATGGACACGTATTACGTATACGATGATTTTGGGAACACGGTTTGTGTTATTCCTCCAAAAGCAGCTTCATCTGTTCTGACAACAACAATACTTAATAATTTATGTTATCAGTATAAGTTTGATAAGTATAACAGACTTGTAGAAAAAAAGCTTCCTGGGAAAGGCTGGGAGTATATGGTGTATGATAAACAAAATCGGATTGTTCTTTCTCAAGATGCTAACCTTGGAACCACAACCAATAACTTTGCAAAAAAAGGTTGGCTATTTACCAAATACGATCAGTTTGGAAGAATAGTATATACTGGTTTCTTTGACAGTACAGCAAGCAGAGCATCATTGCAGACAGCTTTGAATAATGTTTCTTCCAACCCAAACAATAATGAAATTCCAAGTGCGACATCGTTTAATCTAAATGGTCTGGATATTTATTATACAAAGAATGCTTTCCCCACGTCGAACATGCTTATATTAAGTGTTAATTATTATGACCAATATCCTGTAGGTTCTCCATCTCAGCCTTCATTAATACAAAATCAAAAAACGCTTACTGCCAGTCCGGCAACGATTGTTTCTAATGGCCTTTCTTCTGTTAGAAGTACCCAGTCATTACCTACGGCAAGCTATACGAAAAATATTGAAAATGATAGCTGGTCATCTGCATTCATCTGGTATGATACACAGGGAAGGGTTATTGGAACGTATGGAAAAAACCATTTAGGTGGTTTTACACAAACAGAAGCTATACTTGATTTTTCAGGAAGAATAAAGGAAGCTTACACCTATCATTCCAAAAACACAACTTCTACACAGGTTACTGTGAAGGATAGATATACCTATAGCCCGCAGAATTTTTTATTGAAACATTATCAGCAGGTAGGTTCCAATATGGAGGAACTCCTGTCCGATTATACTTATAACGACCTTGGGCAGGTCATTAATAAAAAGGTTGGCAATAATATTCAGAGTGTAGATTATACGTATAATATCAAGGGATGGCTAACAGGAATTAACCCCAATGAAATTGGAAACTTAGGGAATAAACTGTTTGCTTATAAAATTAAATATACACAAAGGGAGGGTGCTGAGGTTCCGAACAATGAGTATCCTGATCTAAAGGTAAAACCAAAATATGATGGAAGCATCGCTGAAGTGGATTGGAAAACAGCCAATGATAATATATTAAGACGATATGGTTACAGCTATGATGGTGCCAATAGATTAAGGGGAGGTTTTTATCAGACAGATGCCAATCCATATCTTAAAGAATATAATGAGATTCTGGATTATGATTTAGGAGGAAATATTACGACACTAAAAAGAACTGCTAATTCTTCTTCTGGTACAGCAATAACCATTGATAATCTTGCCTATTCTTATGATAGTGGTAATAGATTAACTAATGTTTCAGATAGTTCACAAAACTATGCAGGCTACCCTTCTTCGTCAGGAACGCTCATAGACTATGATGATAATGGTAACATGACAAGCCAGAAAGACAAAGGAATACTTTCTATAAGCTATAATCACCTTGATTTACCTTCTTCTGTAATTTATGACACTACCTACATTCTTCATGATCTTTTTTTCGGAGATGTTCAGAAAAATGTGAATACACAATATACATACAGGTCGGATGGAGCAAAGCTGAAGGCCGAGTATACTTATTTTTCCGGAAGAAGCCAGATGGAAATCAAAAAGATTACCGAATATCTTGACGGTTTTCAATATGAGAATGACATTTTACAGTTTCTAGAAAATGATGAAGGCTATTATGATTTTACACAAAATAAGTATATTTACAATTACGTTGACCACCTTGGAAATGTAAGGGTGAGTTACACAAGAAATGCGACCGGAGGCGCAGTGATCATTGACGAAAACAACTATTATCCGTTGGGGTTAAGGCATACAGGTTATAATTCTACAGGTACAGTTAAGCCGTATCGTAAACAATACAACGGCAAGGAAATACAGGAAAGTGGAATGCTCGATTATGGATGGCGGAATTATATGCCTGAAATAGGGAGATGGGGAGTGATGGATCAGCTTTCTGAAAATTATCTTTCTACCAGTCCTTATGCCTATGTACTCAACAATCCGGTGAATATGTTTGATCCGGATGGAAGAATTGCTGAGGAATTTATTTCTAATATTTTGGCCTCTTTTCCAAGTGGGACCACTTTTACGCCTAATAATGATGGTACCTGGGCCATAAACGGTGGTGGAATGGCGGTTAATGGCAATGGGGTTTTAATTGGTAACTACCATACTGCTAATACGGGCAGTGATGATGGTATACCGACGATGGATATACCTGGAATGAATCTTACCAGGGGAAGCTTCTTTTGGGGGTTAAAGGTTCAAGGCTATTTTAACTCCTATATGGAGAAATGGAATGCCAGAAGTGATTTTGCGTGGCAAAGAAAATGGGATAGATTTATAAATGCAGGAAGATATAATGATGGCCCAATTAAATATATGGGAGGTGCAGGAGATCCTTTGGGTATTTGGGAAGGTATTGGGATAGCTCTTTCAGCTTCTGACAACCAGAATCTAAATTTAGCAGCGATCCCACTTTTAATTGTAACTAAAAATGGAGATGATGCTTTAAGGCTTTTAGCTGCTGAACAAGGTATTCTTAATGCAGAAGCAAAAGCTGTTTCCAAGAATGCAGTTGCTGAAAATGGAGTCTTGAACACTGGACCTTTTGCAGCCGAAGGACTTGTGGCGAAAAATGGAAAAAGTAGAAATTTTACATCGGAAGAAAGAAGAATAATTAATGAACAAGGATATAATAATGGTTGCCATACATGTGGTCAAACTATTCCAGGAACAAAATCTGGGAATTTTATTTTAGATCATCAACCGGCAAATGCTCTGGTTCCAGATGGATGGCCTCAAACTTTTTATCCTCATTGTAAATATTGCAGTTCTAGCCAAGGAGGAATAATTGGAGGAATGAAAAAACAAGGAATACTTCCTAAAATAAGCAAATAGAAAATATGATTATATACAAAGAAATTGAAATAAATATAAATGACAATATTTATGTTGAAACGAAAGGACTTAATTCTCACTTAGGTAAAGAAATCAGAATCATTATCGGTAGTCAGCACAGAGAAGACTATATAGATATTATCAAATATATTGTTGATTATATTGTTACGAATAGACCAACCATTTCAGAGAGTCAAAGTATATGTTATTATTCATGGCTTTTACAATTTCGATTAATGGACAAAAACTATTATGATTTGTATGAAATAAATTCAGATGGTAGTGATTTTATTAGAGGTTGTGATACAGCAATTTCAATTATTAGAAATCAATCAGAAATATGCTCACATTATAAATTGCCTGCCCAATTCCCTAATTTCAGTCAAATGATTGTTATTTCTAAGGGAGTTTATGAGGGAAAGGATATTGAAGGAATCAGATATGAATCTCCAGAACATATGTCAGGATGGTGGCTTATTACTGATGATTATGATAATAATATTGAATCTTTAATTACTGTTCATTATCACCATGTAATATTTCAACGTCCTGATATTTTGAAATATTTAGCGCTACCATTTGGATATAGATTTTTGATGGAAAATGGGAACGTAGGAATATCTAAAAATGAAGACTAAATTGAAAATTTATGAAATTAATTGATTTAATAACTCAGATTAATAATGTTGACGAAGATTTAATAATCTTTTAAAGAATATGGATGATTATAAATCTGATTTAATTCTTTCGTATCCTGAAGATGATGGAATTAAAATAGGAAATGACAGTAAATATTATTACTTCTTGAAGTTTTTTTAGCAAAAGAATTCCCGTGATTGGATTGAAAATTTAGATTATACACCTATAAATGAGGAACTTGCTAAAAGACTATACGAGTATGGAATAAATGATGCATAAATTTAGATATTAAAAAAACAGAGAATTGAATCTCAATTCTCTGTTTTTTAATCGTTATAGAAAAAGAAAATCTGTCGGGAATACATTTTAGCGAAGTATTAATTACTAAATCAGAAACCTTTTTGGATCTTTATCCTAATCGAGAACTTCCAAATTTCTTTTGGGCAAAAATTAATTCGGAACCTTTTAAGGATGATTTTTTTCTTACTGAAAAAAATATAATGGCTATTTCTGATAGAGCTTAGGAATTATTAAAAAAATATAATATAGAAGAAGCCGAAATATAATCAGTAGGGAATTTTCCTTCCTGAATTTTTATGGTAAAAAACGTTCATAATATTAAATAGTCATTTTTTACGATTAACTTAACTGTTTTTTTAAGTTTTTCTTTCAAACGCAGTACAAAAAGAACTTAATGAGAGTTTTGAAACATCTATATCCCACATTGGCTAATTTTCATTTTATAACAACAAGTGTTTTATCATTGGGATCAGCAAAAATTCATAAAAGAAAACAAAGGTATTGTTTCAGATTTTTTAAAAGGCAAGTTCAAGTCCAAAGATATGCTAAAAAATCTCCACCTTACAGGTAGTATTTTTCATCATAAACTTGCTTTTTAAAATCTTCTATAATGAATTTGGGCTTTCTTTTTTCTCTTTTTCTTTTGAAAAATTGTAAACAGTCATAAGTAAAGGATAGTAGCTCCTAATTCTGTGAAAAAGGCATATCTAAAGGATTATTTTTCCTTGAGAATCATATAAACACCCTTATTTCTTTAAATCTTAAATACTCTCTTTATATAAAAAAATAAAAGTACCAACTGCCATCGATATTTTAGACATTTATAAGTTTAAAAATTATTCAAGAGTAATATTATGCATCGAAATCAAAAAAGTCCTTTAGAGAAATTCCTACGAGATCACAAAATTTTGCTATTGTATAAATTGTCAACCCTCTTTTATTGCTTTTACTTTCCCAACGGTTTAATATTTGTCTATCAATCTCGAATTTTTTAGCAAATTCAGATTGTGACAAACCAGTATTAGCTCTAAGAAACTTAATTCTATCAGCAATTTTATTTTTTAGCAATATATCTTCCTCGTTGAGTCCAGCCATAACGCAATTTTGCAAAAAACCATAACTTTAATGTAATCCATTTGGATTACATTAAAGAATTTTTTATATTTGCAAATAATAGAATGCAATTATTCCAATAGAATTAAAATATTGAAGCAATTGCTTATAATCTCGCATTAGAAAACTGGTAATTTTTATGTGTACGAGAAGATAAGTAAATTTGCTCACGACCGCGGCGTGGGCTCTCTTATCGTACACAGGTATACCAGTGCCTCTAATGCTATAAGTTGAGTTCCACGCTTTTTTTTGGCAAGTAGTGAGATAGTGTTTTGAATAGTGCAGACAATTCATCTTATATATTAAGCAGTTCCTTCCAGCAATAATTTTGTTAAAATACACTGCTTATGAAAAGAACAGACTCTTTGCCCCGGATGTTAACCGATTTTCAGTCGTACGAATTGTTGAAAAAAGGCGACCAAACTTCTTTAAAACATATCCATCTACGCTATAAAAGATTGCTTTTCTGGCTCGGAAGACAAATGCTTAAGGATGATTTTGTTGTGGAAACCCTTGTGCAGGATACATTTCTTAAACTCTGGTTGCACCGTGATTCCATTGAAACTCCAAATCATATTCTTGGCTTTTTACGGTTTGTTTTGAAAAGAGACTGTATAACCTATTTCAATACTCCGAAGAACAAATTCGCACGTTTAACAGCTTCACTTGAAAGTTTTGAAAACTATAACGATTATCTTATCGGATATGATCCTCTGCAAGACAAAGAACATCTTCTTCGTCAGGAATCCGATCAAAAAGATTTTGATGAACTTAATAAGATCTTAAAGATAATTAATCCCAAAAGAAAACACCTAATCGAGCTTTGTCTTCAATATGGCTTTAAGTACAAACCTATTGCAGAAGCAATGGGAAGCAGTGTCAAAGATATTAGCAATGAGGTAACTAGGGCTATAGATGATCTAAGGAAGATCTTGAAGATAAATTCTAATGAAGAGCCACCTGTAAAATATCAGAAAAACGAGGTTCATCAAGATGCACTCAGCAATCAACAAATCGAAATTATGAATAGAAGATTTGAACAGAAATCTTCATTTGCGGTCATTGCCAAAGAACTCAACCTTTCTGAAAAAGAAGTCCATCAGGAGTTTCTTTATGCCTATCAATACTTACAGAATCGAAACAACTCTGAAATAGCTATCTGATATGGAAAAGTCCACTATTACATTGACCCGAAAAATTCAGTTGCTGATCGATGTTCCATCGGATCAAAAAAATGAAATGTGGGGAAAACTTTATCGGTATCAGAACCGATGTTTCCGAGCTGCTAACTTAATAGCCTCCCATCTATACGTTCAGGAAATGATAAAGGATTTCTTTTACTTCACAGAAGAAATTCAATACAAGTTGGTCGATGAAAAAAAAGATGAGATGGGAATGTTTAACCGTTCTAAAACAAATAGCACAGCAAGAATGGTCTTCGACCGTTTCAAAGGAGAGATTCCCACAGATATTCTGGGAAGCCTGAACAACGCAATTCAATCAGCCTTCTCTAAAAATAAAGCCGACTATTGGCATGGAACAAAATCATTGAGAAACTATAAAAGAGATATTCCAATACCACTGCCTGTTAAATGTATCAGCAAAATGAGATATGACGAAGAAACGAAAGCCTTTTGTTTCAATATGTTTGCGATACCTGTCAAAACATATTTAGGAAAAGACTACACTGATAAACGAGTGATTATGGAACGACTGCTAAAAAAAGAAATTAAGCTTTGCAACTCACAGATCCAACTGAAAGACAGGAAGATATTTTGGCTTGCAGTTTTTGAATTAGAAAAGGAAGAATATCTTTTAAAACCCGAAATTATTGCGGAAGCATCCTTGTCTCTGGAACATCCAATAGTGGTAAAAGCTAACAATGTACGAATCAATATTGGCTCAAAAGAAGAGTTTTTGTATCGCAGGCTCGCAATTCAGGCAAGTCAAAAAAGGATTCAAGACGGTATAGTCTATTCCCGTTCAGGAAATGGAGTAAAGCGGAAACAAAAGGCATTGTATAAAACCAAGAATCTGGAAAGCAGATACGTAAGCAATCGTCTTCACGTGTACAGTCGGCAGCTTATAGATTTCTGCATCCGGCAACAAGCGGGCACACTCGTTCTTAAAAATCAGAAAGACAAGATCGGGATTGCAAAAGAACAGGAATTCGTGCTTCGTAATTGGAGTTATTTTGAACTGCAGACAAAAATAAAATATAAGGCTGAAAAAGCCGGAATAGAATTAATCATTGGATAAAAAAATAGGAGGGTGCTTGTACACCCGCAGGGTGAGGTCAAAAGCACTCACTAAATACTTTAGTAGTATATACAACGGCGTGGGCTCTTTTTATATGTTTAATATGGAACAGAAAATGGATAACAAAAAATAAAACCCCTTAAAATAATGTTTTGCATAAAACAATATGCTTTAGCTCTTCATTCAGGTGATGACTGCAATCAGAGGAAATTTCTTTACTCGAAAAAGGTAGAGATCGATGAAGATCTCTTCATAGCTGTATAGATAATCCAATAGACTATATATATCTAAGGTAAACATCTGATTCTTTTGTGGGTGGAAAATACTAGCTTTAAAATAAAGCCATTAAAAGCCATAGACAATCCTTCAAAACCGAATAAAATTATTATTCAATTTCGCTAATAATTTTATTTGAAATTTATACAGAGTGCTGGAGGATAAGAAAATAAAAAAAATACCCATTGAGGAAGTGATAGAATTCTTTCAAAACGAAGGCATTGAAATATCTGAAAAAGAGGCAGAATTGATCATGGAATTTCTGTACACTTTTACCTTGGCTGTTATTAGGCAGTACTTTGGTTCTGAATAATGTATTTCTAAAGCTATCCTCTAATATTTACTAAACATGAAAATTATGAAGGTAGCAGATTTATATATCCGTGTTTCTACTGATGAACAGGCAGACAAAGGATATTCACAAAGAGATCAAGAGGATCGGTTAAAAAAATATTGTTCATCTAATAATATCTCTATTGGGCAAATAATCTACGAAGACTATTCCGCAAAATCATTTAACCGCCCCGGATGGATAAGACTTTTAACTACACTTAAAAAGAAAAGTTCTAAAACAAACCTTATCCTATTTACTAAATGGGATCGTTTCAGTCGTAATGCAGGGGATGCATATCAAATGATAAGTACACTTGCAAAATTGGGAATAGAACCACAGGCTGTTGACCAACCTTTAGATCTTTCTATTCCCGAAAATAAAATGATGCTAGCAATTTATTTGGCAGCGCCTGAAGTCGAAAATGACAGAAGGGCGCTTAACGTGTTTTATGGAATGCGTAGGGCAAAAAAAGAAGGAAGGGTTATGGGAAAAGCGCCATTTGGCTATGCTAACAAAAGCAGAGAAAATGGAGAAAAGTATATTGTACTGCAAGAACCTGAAGCATCAGCAATGAAATGGGCTTTTAATGAGATTTCAAAAGGGGTATTGGCCTCTAACCAAATCAGAAAAAAGGTCAATGAATTAACAATTAAAAAAGTGAGCAGAACATCTTTTCATATAGCAATAAGAAATCCCATATACTATGGAAAAGTATTTTTACAAAAACACAAAGATGAAGAAGCGTATTTTGTAGATGGTCAACATGAAGCTTTAATCAGTGAGGAGCTATTCAACAGAGTGCAAGACGTACTGGACGGTAAAAGGAGATTACAGCGGCCTAATACTAAAATTCTTTCCGGTGAGCATTTTCCATTACGAGGTTTTTTGGTATGTCCTAAATGTAGAAAAAATATTACAGCAAGTGCTTCGAAAGGGAGAAATAACAGATACTACTATTATCATTGCAATGCAACTTGTGGATTCCGCCATAGAGCAGAATTGGTCAATTCAGTTTTTGAGCAGGGATTACAGCAATTAGAAATGAGTGACTCTGCAAAAAAACTTATAAAAAAGGTATTTCTGGATAACTATCAGAAGTTTATAAAAGCTCCACAAGATGAAAGAAAGAAGATATCAGATGAGATAGATAGGTTAAATTCAAGGATTTCTCTGGCGAGAAATAAACTGCTTTCCGAAGTAATTACCGATGAAGAATATCTTGAAATAAAAAAAGAATATAAAGAACAGCTTGAAAAGCTAGAAACACAATTAAATGACAAGCCGGAAGAGAACAAAGCTAATGTACCAAAGCTACTGGAAAATGCATTAGAAACACTTACCAATATTTGGAAAGTTTATACAGAAGGAGATATAATGTTGAAGCGACAAATTATTGGTTCGATTTTTCCTGAAAAACTTGAATTTGATGGGAATCATTATCGAACCACAAGAATTAATGCTATAGTCCACTATATCTTTCAGATTAACAATGAATTATCACAAAATAAAAACAGGAGAAATGATAATTATAATCATTTCTCCTGTTATGTAGACCCACAGGGATTCGAACCCCAGATGACTGAACCAAAATCAGTAGTGTTACCGCTACACCATGGGTCTGTGTTGTTTTTAGTGGTGCAAATTTAAAGCTTTTTTCTCTACATACAAGAACTTTTTAAACTTTTTTTTACATTTACATCACATTTTATTTGCGGAAAACATGGTGATAGATTTCAATAATCTCAAAATTAATAACTTATATCCACATACGGAATTCGAAAAAAAAGTCATTCTTTTTTTGGAAAAATGGACTTCCGGTTCGGAAACAGTTGATGTCCAAACTTCAGGATCAACAGGAGCGCCTAAAGTTTTTGAAATTGAAAAAAGGAAAATGATGAATTCAGCAGTGATGACGTGTAACTTTTTACAGTTAAAAGAAGGAGATACGGCTTTGCTCTGTTTACCTGTAGAATATATCTCAGGTAAGATGATGGTAGTTCGCTCCTTTGAGAGAAAGATGAAGCTGCTTGTGGGAGAACCATCTTTACAGCCACTTGAAGAAATTACTGCAGAAATAGATTTTTGTGCGATGACTCCTCTACAGGTGGAAAACTCTGTGGATAAACTTCACCTTATAAAGAACCTGATCATCGGAGGAGCATCCGTTTCAGAGAGCCTGAAAAAAAGGATCTCACACCTCAATACAAACATATTTGAAACCTATGGAATGTCAGAAACTTTATCCCATATTGCCTTAAAGCAACTGTCGCCAAAGGCTGAAGATTACTTTACCGCTTTTGAACATGTTGAAATCTCTAAAGATGATCGGGGATGTCTCCGGATATTTGCTCCGGATGTCAACAGTGAGGTCCTGCAAACTAATGACTTAGTTGAAATTAAAAATTATAATCAGTTCAGATTTTTAGGACGTATTGATAATGTAATTAATTCCGGAGGGGCTAAAATTTTTCCTGAAGAACTGGAAGGATTGGTCAAAAAAGAAATTGCAAACGAAGTTGTATTTTTAGGATTAAAAGATGAAATTTTAGGCCAGAGATTGGTATTGGTTATCGAAGGGAAACGTTCGGAAAAATTGATTGAGAGGATTTCACAAATGCCATTTGAAAAAAACTTTCATAAACCTAAAGAAATTATTTTTGTGGATGAATTGCCGAGGACTCCGAATGGTAAGGTGAACCGGCTTGAATTAATAAAAATGCTGCCGTGAAATTTTTATCTGTAACCCTTGTTTCAAAACCATGAAAGATTTTTCAAAAGAACTTAGCTATAGAACTTCCAGGAGCAGTGGAGCGGGAGGTCAGAATGTAAACAAGGTGGAAACATCTGTCACCGTACTTTGGAATGTAAACGGATCTGAGTTTTTTACTGAAGATGAAAAAGTTTTAATTCAACATAAATTAAAAAACAGAATCAATGCAGAAGGCTTAATGTTTTTGACGGTTTCTGAGAGTAGAACTCAATTGATGAATAAAAATAAAGCAGTTGAAAAAATCATAGAAATTGTAAATAAAGCTTTAATAATTCCTAAGAAAAGACTCGCAACCAAACCTTCCAAAGGTCAAAAGCAGAAAAGGCTTGATAATAAAAAGAAACTCTCAGACAAAAAGGAAAACAGACGTTTTAAATTCTGATTGTGCACTTCGGAAAAAATGTTATTTTTGCCGAAATTTTAAAACAAATGATAAAAAAAATTACACTTTTAGGGATGTTTTCAATTACTGCTATGTCCATGGCACAACAAAAATTTTCAATCATTCCATCCGTGGGATATGCATGGAGGGTAGCGAAAACTCCATCGAATATTTCAGGGGATACAAGAAACTACATTAAAGGGTTAAAAAGCGGGATGAATTTTGATGTTTCTGCTTATTATAATGTGAAGGGGAATATACATTTAGGACTAAAGTATTCCAATTACAGTGCATCCAGTGATGGAAGAATTACCGTAAGAGATAATAATGGGCAAACTGTTTCAGGATATGTAAACACCAAAGACAATATCAATTTCTTTGGACCAGCATTTATGTATTCTAACTTTAACGATGAGTTTAAGCATAAATTCTATTATGATGTTGCACTGGGAGCTATTACCTATACAACGAAAACCGGTAGCGTTAAAGGAACGGGGTCAAATTTGGGATTGGAAGCGAATTTTGCTTACCAATATGCAGTCTTGGATAATTTTTTTATTGGTCCTAAAATTGGTCTTACAGCCGGTACATTAAGCAAAATGACAATTAACGGAAGATCTTTTAAGCTGGAGGATGATCAAAAGGAAGGATTAACAAGACTTTCTCTGAGTGCTGCCGCTACATTCCGATTTTAAGTTTTATCTTTGCAAAAATCAAAATAAATGAACAAGCCAATTTCTGAATTTATAGAGAAATATTACCTGCACTTCAATGCAGCTGCATTGGTGGATGCATCAAAAGGTTATGTTGCGCATCTTAAAGATGGCGGAAAAATGATGATAACTTTAGCGGGAGCAATGTCTACTGCTGAATTAGGAAAGATTCTTGCTGAGATGATCCGTCAGGATAAAGTAGACTTTATTTCTTGTACCGGAGCAAACCTGGAAGAAGACTTAATGAACCTGGTTGCGCATTCTCATTATGAAAGAGTTCCTCATTACCGAGATCTTACGCCACAGGAAGAATGGGACTTATTGGAAAGAGGATTAAACAGAGTTACAGATACATGTATCCCTGAAGAAGAAGCATTCAGAAGGTTGCAGAAGCATATTGTGGAGATTTGGAAAGACGCTGACTCTAAAGGAGAAAGATACTTCCCACATGAATATATGTACAAAATGATCCTTTCTGGAGTTTTGGAGCAGTATTATGAGATTCCAAGAGAAAACTCATGGATGATTGCTGCTGCAGAAAAAAATCTTCCGATTGTTGTTCCGGGATGGGAAGATTCTACAATGGGAAATATTTTTGCATCCTATTGTATTAAAGGAGAGCTTAAAGCTACAACAATGAAATCAGGAATTGAATACATGATGTATCTTGCTGATTGGTATACTAAAAATTCAGGAGGTAAAGGTGTAGGATTCTTCCAGATTGGAGGAGGAATTGCAGGTGATTTCCCAATTTGTGTAGTACCGATGCTATATCAGGATATGGAGATGCATGATGTGCCGTTTTGGTCTTACTTCTGCCAGATTTCCGATTCTACAACATCGTACGGTTCATATTCCGGAGCAGTTCCAAATGAAAAGATTACTTGGGGTAAACTGGATATTACAACACCTAAGTTCATCGTTGAAAGTGATGCAACGATCTGTGCTCCATTAATGTTCTCCTATATTCTTGAGAATTCTTAAGATGAAATTTCCGGGATATCCTGGATCATAAAATAATAAAAACGCTTCATATTATGGAGCGTTTTTTATTTTTTAGATGTTGAAAAAATTCTCATGATATTCTAAAATAGCTAAAATCATCAAAAGTTCCGAGGCTTCAGAAATTGATTGGTCATATCGGGCTTAACAAAATAGTAAAGCTTCCTTTTTATAGAATTTAATCCATAGAATTTATAAGCACAAAATAACGGTATGCAAGAATTCCTTTTTGTAACTTCGTTAGTGAAGAAGGATCCTTATCACTTAATTTGGGTAAGATCTTTTTATTGATCGCATTCAGAATGCGGAAAAATGATTTTTTCATAACTTTATAATTTTAATGAGAAACATCATTGAAATTATTATCATTCAAAAATGATGCAATTATTTTAACCAATATAAATGATCGTGTATGGACGAAATTTTTAAACAACAGGTTTATGAAATTACAAAGCTTATTCCCAAAGGGCGAGTATCTTCTTATGGAGCCATTGCCAAAGCAGTAGGATATCCCAATCATTCACGTCATGTTGGAAAGGCTATGGGTGGATGCCCAAAAGATGTTCCTGCCCATAGGGTAATTTCCAGTTCAGGAATTTTATCTGTAAAAGAATTTCAGCCTAAGCTGGAAGCAGAGGGTATTGTGGTTGAAAATTTTAGAATTAAAAATTTCAAGAAACTTTTTTGGGATCCTTTAAGTGAATTGTAGAATTTACTTTCTTGCTTTTAGGGTTTTTATTTCTGCCTGTAATTTCTGGTTCTCGGCTTTTAATAAAGAAATATATTCCTGAAGGTTTTCAACAATGGAAAGTGGAATCGTATTGTTGTTATATTGATACACTCCCGATGCAGAACTGTCGTTAAATACAGGATGATCATTATTGACAACAATTTGGGAGTCATCTTCTTCATAAATGTCTTCCATAGTAACATCGAGGAAATTAGCAATCTTTTCCCATTCAGCCCTTACGATTTTTACATCTCCACTTTCTTTTCTGCTGTAATTGGAAACATCCGTAGCAATGATATCAGCAATTTGTTGCTGAGTATATCCCTTTTTCTTTCTTATTGATCGTAGCTTTTCTTTTTGCATCTCGCATTTTTATACAAATATGCAAAAAATCACACAAATTTGTATCTGTGTTGTACATGAAAAATGCAAAAAATCTGCAACAGGATTATGCATTTTGAATGTTTTGACTTTTATAGTTTTGGAGTACAACAAATAAAAAAAACAACACAATGAGAAAAAAATTACTTATGGCAGGAGTGCTATTCCTGCTGATTTTTCAGGCATGTTCTTCAAACGAAGATTTATCAACGGGACAGAATTCCAGCACAAAGACAACTCAAAAAAATGTTTTAAGAACTGCGAGATCAGATTCCGGAACTTTATCAGATTATGTATCTACCCAGCTCAGCATTCAGACGCAAATCAGGAATCTTTTGGATAATGAAAAAGATGCAGACTTTTCAATGATTCAGTCGGGAATTGATAGGGTTAAGACCGTAGAAGAACTTGAAAGTCTTTATAATTCTGCAAAAATTGGAAGAAGCAGGGAGCTGATTTCTCTGTATGAGAAAATGAATGATAATAGTTTAGCCTTCAGAGAATCTAATGCTGATTTTTATTCAAAATATACAGAAGAAGAAAGAACAAGAATGCTGACAAATGAGGTAGATTTGCAATTGAATTATAAAGAAACTACTGATACTGCCGATCGTAGAAGGAATTGCCAATCAGCATTTGTAACTGCTGGTAATCGATGTATGAGAAATTATGCCATAGAAATTGGAGGTTCAGTTTTGGTTGGTGTTTTTACTGGTGGAGTTGGTGGAGTTATTGCAGGAGGTATGGCTACCACGCATATGATAGTGTGTAATTCAGATGCTGAAACTGACTATAGAAGCTGTGTAAGAAGCGGAGGGATACGATAAGATTTAGAATATAGAATATGAAATTTAATAAGTATATTATAATAATAGTAATGGTTATGCTAATACTTACTCCACTGTTTACAAGGGATAGTGTATGGCGTATCATTTTTGAATGTATCTCTTTTATAATTTTCTTTATCCTTATTATTTCAGCCTGGAGGGAACGTAATAAAAATGCTGTTATTGCTTATACTTTTTTAATAGTTATTTCAACTATTCAATTATTCGATAAGGAAGATAGGTACTTTTTTGTTCAGGTAATTCTTTTGATGATAATGCTTGTTCTGGCAATCTTTAAATCGAACCGATCAGAAAATAAAAATGGTATAGAATAAGCGATCAAGGATGAAGCTTAGTTTTCTAAGAACTAACTAGGATTTAGGCAAATTATCATAGAATAGTCTTATAAGAAAAAAGCGATACAGATTATCTGTATCGCTTTTGTTATTTTATTTTTCAAGCTGCTTGTAACTTCTTTGGATGAAATCTGTAAGATCTTTTCCTTTCAATAAATTCTGAGAAAGTTTCGCAAGATCTAAAGCGTATTTAATCAGGCTTGCTTTCTCTTCCTGGTTTTCTGTTTTTAAGATTTGACCAGCGAATTCACTGTTAGAGTTTACGACCAGATTATACATTTCAGGGAAGCCTCCCATTCCAAACATTCCACCTCCGCCTGTTGCCTGCATATCTTTCATTCTTCGCATAAACTCAGGCTGCGTAATCGTAAAAGGAGCATCCGTACTATCTAAGTCTTCCAGCTGAACCGTGAATTTTGCATCACTGATGGTTTCCTCTACATTCTTTTTCAATGATTCCTTTTCAGAATCATTAAGCTTGGAGATTACAGGTTCATCTTTTTTGATCAGATTGTTAACGTGATCCGCATCTACTCTTACAAATGAAACCTTTTCTTTAGTACTTTCCAGCTTTTGAATAAGGTGAGGTACAATAGGAGAATCTAAAAGAAGCACTTCGTATCCTTTATCTTTTGCAGACTGGATGTAGCTATGTTGCTCATCTGCGTTGGAAGCATAAAGAATGATCAGGTTACCATCTTTATCAGTTTGTGCAGGTTTGATTTTTTCAGTCAATTCATTCCATAGGAAGTAAGTTCCATCAACTGTAGGATATAAAGAAAACTTATCGGATTTTTCATAGAATTTCTCTTCAGAGATCATTCCGTATTCAATTACGATCTTGATATCATTCCATTTTTTCTCATAGTCTTCACGGCTTTCATTGATAAGGGAAGCCATTTTATCTGCTACTTTTTTAGTAATATAAGAAGAAATCTTTTTTACAGCACCGTCAGCCTGCAGATAAGAACGTGAAACATTCAATGGAATATCAGGAGAATCAATGACACCACGAAGAAGCATTAAGAAGTCCGGAACAATTCCTTTTACTTCATCGGTAACAAATACCTGATTCTGATACAGCTGGATTTTATCTTTTTCAATATTCAGGTTGTTAGCCAGCTTTGGGAAAAATAATATTCCTGTCAGATTGAAAGGATAATCAACATTCAGGTGAATATTGAATAAGGGTTCTTCAAATTGCATTGGATACAATTCGTGGTAGAACTTTACATAATCCTCTTTCGTGAGGTCAGTAGGAGCAATTGTCCATGCCGGATTCGGGTTGTTGATGATATTGTCCACTTCCTCTGTTTCAGCAACAGCATCTTCCGGAGCACCTTCCGGTAATGGGAGAGTGTGGGTCTTTGTTCCAAACTTAATAGGAACAGGCATGAATTTATTATACTTTAATAGTAACTCGCGGATTTTTGATTCCTCCAGAAATTCGGTTGAATCTTCTGCGATATGAAGAATAATTTCGGTTCCTCTTTCAGTTTTATCTGTAGTTTCTTCGAGTGTAAATTCAGGGCTTCCGTCACATATCCAACGAACAGCAGGTTCATCACGGTAAGATTTTGTAAGGATCTCTACCTTCTCAGCAACCATGAAAGCAGAGTAGAATCCCAGACCGAAATGTCCGATAATTCCTGAATCTTTTGCACTGTCTTTATACTTTTCCAAGAATTCTTCGGCACCTGAAAAAGCCACCTGATTAATATACTTTTCGACTTCTTCGGCCGTCATTCCTATCCCCTGATCAATAATATGAAGAGTCTTTTCTTCCTTATTGATTTTTACTTCAAGTTTAGGATTTCCATATTCCACCTTAGCTTCACCAATGCTTGTTAAGTGTTTTAATTTTAGAGTAGCATCAGTGGCATTGGAAATTAATTCTCTTAAAAATATTTCGTGATCACTGTAAAGAAATTTCTTGATAAGTGGAAAAATATTTTCCACAGAAACATTAATATTTCCTTTAGTCATAATAATTTAGTTTTGATTTGCATAATTCTTCTCAAAAAAAATACCATGAGCAAGAAAGTGACAGAATGACACTCTTGAACTTATAATGAAACAGGAGTTTCATGTAATTTTGTCAAAGAAATATCTTACTTTTAAATCTTTAAAATTATTAAAAAAATGAAGTTGAAATGTACAGTTTTTATTCTGCTCATCATGACCTGTTTTATGTATGGACAGAAAAAACCTCTAGATCATTCCGTTTACGACAGCTGGCAAAATATCGGGACAAAAAAAATCTCAAATGATGGAAAATGGATTGCCTATTCCGTAGATGCTCAGGAAGGAAATTCTAACCTTTTTCTGCACTCAGTTAAAAATAAAACCTCAAAGAAGTTTGCAAGAGCAACAAAATTGGATTTTACCAATGATTCCAGGTTTGCTGTTTTTCAAATCCGTCCGCAGTATAAAGATATAAAGTCGGTAAAAGATAAAAAGCTGAAAAAAAATAAATTAACAAAAGATAGTCTTGCAATAGTTGATTTTCTCAATGATAAAACTGAGAAAATTCCTAATGTGAAATCATTTAAAGTTCCTGAAAAAGCAGGTTCTTTTGTTGCTTACCTTTTGGAAAATACAAAAGATAAATCCTCGGATGATGCTTCTGATAAAGAAGATGGAGATGAAAATAATGATGAAGATAAAAATGTAAAACCATTACAATTGGTGGTACGAAATTTATTGGATGGAAAAAGTACAACATATGATAATGTAGTGCGTTATGAGTTCAGTAAAAACGGAAGACAACTGGTTTTTGTAACTAAAAAGCCGGAAGAAAAGGCTAAAAAAGAGAAAAAAGAAGATAAGGATTCTAAGGGTGAAAAATCTGCAGATAAAAAAGAAACTGACAAATCAAAGCCAAAGAAGTATGCATTTCAAACCGTACAGGTAGTTGATCTGCAAAAAGAGACTGTATCTAAGGTTTCAGAAATGGAGGGCGATTTTTCACAGTTGTCTTTCGATGAAGAAGGAAACCAACTGGCATTTGTGGGAACTGCTTCTGCACAAAATGACCTGGTAAAATTATATCAGCTATATTACTTTAATTTTAAAGGAAATAAGAAGGAGATTATAACCAATGAAAATGTACAGATGAAAAAGAATTGGGTAGTTTCTGAAAACAGGTTGCCTTTATTCAGCAAAAACGGAAAACAATTGTATTTCGGTGTTGCGCCAAAACCTGTTGCAAAAGATACTGCGATGATTGCCAACGATCATGCTGTTGTGGACATCTGGAATTATAAAGATGATTATCTTCAAACGGTACAGTTAAAAGAATTAAAAAACGATCTGAAGAAATCCTATGCCGCAGTAATGCAGACAGAAAAGCCTGGTTTCTTCAGAAATATTGATGGAGAAGATTTAGATACTTTAAGATTGGTGAACGAAGGAAATGCTGAATTTGCATTAGGGATTACCAGTATCAATAACCGTATTTCCTCTCAATGGGAAGGCTCTACAAAGAAAACCTATTTTCTGATTGATAATAAGACAGGCGAAAGAACAGAAATTATAAAAAATCTTGACGGGGCAGTTGCCATATCTCCGCTTGGAAAATTTCTTGTGATTTTCAACAAAGAAAAAGGAATGTGGCTGAGTTACAATATCAAAACAAAACAAACTCTTCCTCTCAATAGCGGGTTGCCGGTTTCTTTTGTTGATGAAGAATTTGATATGCCGGATTTTCCAAATTCTTATGGTATCGCATCATGGACGGATAAAGATGAATCTGTAATTATAAGAGATCGTTACGACCTTTGGGAATTCTTCCTGAACGGCTCAAAAAAGCCAAGGAATATCACGAATGGCTTCGGGCGCAAACATAAAATAACATTCGACACATACGATTTAGATAAAGATGTAAAAAGCCTGAACCGGAAATCTTCCATTTATTTATCAGCTTTTGATAATACATCCAAAGCAAACGGAATTTTCAGAACAACCATTCAGTCAGACGCTGATCCTGTAAAAATCCAAATGGAAAATGTCTGGGGGTATCGAAGCATTCAAAAAGCTAAAAATGCGGAAGAATATATTTTGGTAAAAGAATCCTATACAGAATCGCCTGATATTTTCGCAACATCAGATTTCTTGGAACAACAAAAATTAAGCAATACAAACCCACAGCAAGCTCATTATAATTGGGGGACGAATGAATTGGTCAACTGGACAACACCAAAAGGCAATTCATCTACAGGAGTTTTGTACAAGCCTGAAGATTTCAATCCCAACAAGAAATATCCTATGATTGTTTACTTCTATGAGAAGCTTTCGGACAATCTGAACCGTTATGTTGCTCCTGCTCCGACACCATCAAGATTAAATATTTCTTATTTTGTGAGCAACGGATATTTGGTTTTTACACCGGATATTTCATATACCGATGGTTTTCCGGGGGAATCCGCAATGGAATATATTAATTCCGGAGTTGAAAAATTAAAGCAGAATTCATGGGTAGACGGTACTAAAATCGGAATCCAAGGACAAAGCTGGGGCGGTTATCAGGTTGCTTATCTTATTGCTCACACAGATATGTATGCTGCTGCGTGGAGTGGTGCTCCTGTTGTCAATATGACCTCTGCATATGGAGGGATCAGATGGACCTCAGGAATGAACAGGCAGTTTCAGTATGAAAAATCACAGAGCAGATTAGGGAAAAATCTTTGGGAGGCACCAGATCTTTACATTAAAAATTCACCGCTTTTCACGATTGATAAAGTGAAAACTCCGGTAGTCATTATGAGTAATGATAAAGATGGAGCAGTTCCATGGTATCAGGGAATTGAAATGTTTACGGCATTACGACGTCTGGGAAAACCCGTTTGGCTTCTTAACTATAATGGTGACGACCATAATCTTGTAAAACGACAGAACAGGAAAGATATACAAATCCGCGAGCAGCAGTTTTTTGATTATTATCTTAAAGGAGCTAAAGCTCCGGTATGGATGACAAAAGGAGTCTCTGCAACCCAAAAAGGAAAAGATTGGGGCTTTGAACTGACGGATGATAAACCTTAACGATGAAAAAATCGGCGGACGAAATGTTCAGTCGATTTTTTTTATTAAAAGATTAAAAGATTAAAAGATTAAAAGATTAAAAGATTAAAAGATTAAAAGATTAAAAGATTTTTTAGTAAATCTCATCAATATATCTTACAAAAATACCGGCGGCCAAAGTGTATTTTCTCACTTGTGAGGGTGGGAAATAGAGTAAAAACAAAAGACAGCTTGAAGGCTGTCTTTGTTATTGATTTTGATTTGAAAAATTATTTTGATTTATTTTTCAATTCTTCTTTAATTTTATTCTCCAGTTCTTCAGAAAGTTCAGGATTGTCTTTAAGAACGTCTTTTACCGCATCACGGCCTTGTCCTAATTTTGTTTCATCATAGCTGAACCATGAACCGCTTTTCTTTACCACTCCTAGCTCTACAGCCTGATCAAGAATTTCTCCTGTTTTAGAAACTCCTTCTCCGTACATGATGTCAAATTCAGCTTGTTTGAATGGAGGGGCTACTTTATTTTTAACAATCTTTACTTTTACACGACTTCCGATTGCTTCGTCACCATTTTTGATCGGTGCACTTGCCTTTCTGATATCTACTCTTACTGAAGCGTAAAATTTCAAGGCATTACCACCGGTTGTCGTTTCAGGATTTCCAAACATTACACCAATTTTCTCTCTCAGCTGGTTGATGAAAATTACGGTACATTTTGTTTTTGAAATTGTTGCAGTCAGTTTTCTTAATGCCTGAGACATTAATCTTGCATGCAGACCCATTTTGGAATCACCCATTTCTCCTTCAATTTCTGCTTTAGGAGTAAGAGCGGCAACTGAGTCGATTACTACAATATCAATCGCTCCTGAACGGATAAGATTGTCCGCAATTTCCAGGGCTTGTTCACCATTATCCGGTTGAGATATAATAAGGTTTTCTAAATCTATTCCTAATTTTGCAGCATAAGTTCTGTCGAAAGCGTGCTCTGCATCAATAAATGCTGCAATTCCACCTGCTTTTTGAGCTTCTGCAATAGCGTGAAGTGTTAAAGTTGTTTTACCGGAAGATTCAGGTCCATAAATCTCAATGATTCTTCCTCTTGGATATCCTCCTACTCCCAATGCAATGTCTAATCCTAAGGATCCGGAAGGAATAACTTCTATTGTATTATCAACAGAATTATCTCCCAAAGTCATTACAGTTCCTTTTCCGTATGTTTTATCTAATTTATCAAGCACTAGAGCCAGTGCTTTTTTCTTATCGTCAATGTTACTCATTTCTAAAAAATAATTTCTCAAAAGTACATAATTTTGGAATCAAAAGCTAATATTTTTCAATTTCAAAGCGTCTTTTTAAAGTTAAAAAAACAATAATTCTGTTTGGTAAAATAGTGCCTATCTTATTATGAATGAAATAATAGCAAACTAAAAAAGCAGATCAATTTAATGGAAGTTGGAGCCCGATGTTATTCTTAAATAGTCTTCCAGAACTTTAAGGTGTTTTTTATTACCCGCTTCAATTCTTGCTTTTCGTCCTACTAAAGTATTATATATAATATTAGTTGCTTTTTTTACCTGAGGGAAAACTTTTTTATTGGAGACCTCAGGAATATTCAATCGCTTACAGACCTCATCGTCCAGTAAAAACCAGGTGCAGCAAATATGAAGATACCGTAGATTTCTTCTTTGAAAGCTGAACTTTAATATAGGATTTTCCAGGGATTCATCGAGTAATGAATGGGCAAGAAGTACAGAGTCTTTATCCGAAGGAGGCTGGATGGATGACCATAGGTAAAAATATTCCGTAGCCTGTTTTTTATGATCAGGAAGGAGGTGTTCGGGAATGCCCAGCAAATAACCGACATATTTCCATAGGTGAAAAATACCAAGCTCCTCTTCATTTGAAAAGCTATTGCCCAGTTTTTTTAAGCTGTGAAGAAAAACCAAACTAAAACCTATATAGGTGGCCATCATATCCCAGGAATTGATAGGTTCTCCCCAGTTTTCCGTATCCCAATCAGCATAATGCTTTTTGATCGAAAGTCTTGCATATGAATGAATAAGACGTGTTTTTATAGCAAATTCATAGCCTTTGGCATGAATATCCAGGGCATGATAGCGGGTTACATTCACCCAGAAATCCAATGTTTCAGAAAGACGTTTTACGGCTCCTTTTTTCAATGCTTCTGTTACAATAAGGGGTTTATTCAGGTAGGCGTAATCATAACCTCCGATCAAGCAATAATCCCTAAGAGAGATGAGGGCATCTAGTCCGCTTCGCATACAAAGCTCAGCGCCACTTTTCAGCAATTCTTCATTTAGCCATTCAGGTTTTTTCTGAACTTCTTTGAAAAGTCTTTTAACACTGTCCGGAACCTGATCGTTTTCAGAAACTCCATTTCTGATGTATTTCTCGATTTCCCTGGTTGCTTCGTGAAATTTTTTAGTAAAATAGACATCTTTTACCACCTGGTCACCGGTTTCGTCAACGTGATAATAATAGGGAGAAAATTGCTCAAATTCGTTGAAACTCACTTCTGCACCGGAAAATTCAATAAGCAGTTTTCCGTTACCCTTTCGCCAGAAATCTTTGAAATGAGGTGAATTTTTAAAACGGGGATGTACGATTGATCTTTCCATCAATTATAAAAGTACAAGTTTTACGCCGAAATACATCTGTGAGATTTATCAGCATAGAGAGTATATGTTTACTTCAAATATATCTTTTTATAATAGTTATATAATGCCCCATTCAAAAGCCTTTTTCAAAAGCTCTTTACCATTTCTTGAATTGGTTTTTGTAAGGATGTTTTTTCGATGAGAACGAACAGTATGCTGAGATAAAATAAGCATTTCGGATATTTCTGTTCCCGAATATCCTTTTGCAATCAGAGAAAGGATCTCTACCTCCCTTTTGGTGAGATTCTCGAGTGTCTGATGGGTTGATGAGGAGGGATTGTCTATTGTCATCTGGTGAAAATCGGCTCTGGGGCCAATCCCTGAAATCAGGACGGTATAAGGATTTTGCTTTGTTATATGATTGATGTTGGTATGTATATTAATGGATTGTACGAGGTTCCCATTTTCATCTTCTAGGGTAGGAATAGCTTGGTGATGGAACAACTCATAATTTCCTTTTGCAGTCTTCATCCTGAAGCAGTAACTCGATTTTAAGTAGAGATGATGTTCCGGGCCAATTTCAATCATTTTAGATACAACAGCCTGTTCCGCTTTTATTACAAAAGGAATGTCTTCAGGATGGGTGAGATCTATGACTTCTTTAAGGTTTTCAGGATTTTTTTTTAAACCATGTAATTTTAAAATATTTTCATGATGATGAGAGAGGGTACTGTTTGTAAGATTTAATACATAATAATAAAATTCTCCGATTGCAAACATCTCACCAATGATACGTTCGATGGGGGGCGTCTTCAGTATTTCTTTTTTTTCCTTTCTTGTAGCGGGATATCTTTCCCAAACCTCAATCAAAGGATGTTTTTTTTCAGCGTCTTTCATGAAAATAGTCTTTATTAGATAGTTAATATTTTCTTAAAAATACCCCTAAAGGGGGATTTTTTTGTGTTGAAAAAAATGCAAAATTTGTTATAAACTAATAACCCTGAAAACTTGATTTTCAAAACTGTTTGAGAAATTTTATTTGATTATCTGTTATGGTAATTAATTTTATTTGTAAAATGCATTAATTTATTTAACTAAAATAAGCATAAAATAATATATTATTTTGTTTTTATTTGGTTTTTAATAATTGTATTTTAAGTTTGAATACGGGAAGAAAATGTTTTCAGGAAAATAATGGTTTATACTTTCTTTATTAGTTGTTTGGAAATGGTAAACTAAAAACCCCACTCACATTATGAGCGGGGTTTGTGTTATTTTAAATGTTTGATTCTTATAAAGAAGCGGCGTGAACAAGCATGTCAACTAATTTATTAGAATAACCCATTTCGTTGTCGTACCAAGAAACAAGCTTTACGAAATTAGGTGAAAGCATAATACCTGCGTCTTTGTCGAAGATTGAAGTTCTCTTATCACCTACGAAATCCTGAGAAACAACTGCATCTTCAGTGTATCCTAAGATTCCTTTTAGTTCCCCTTCAGAAGCTGCCTTAATAGTAGCGCAGATTTCTTCGTAAGAAGTAGCTTTTTCAATTCTTACTGTAAGGTCAACTACAGAAACGTCTACTGTAGGTACTCTGAAAGACATACCTGTAAGTTTTCCGTTCAATGAAGGAATTACTTTTCCTACAGCTTTAGCAGCACCGGTAGAAGAAGGAATAATATTATTCAATGCAGCTCTACCTCCTCTCCAGTCTTTCATTGAAGGACCATCTACAGTTTTCTGAGTAGCGGTTGTTGCGTGAACAGTTGTCATTAAACCTTCAACGATTCCAAAATTATCGTGGATAACTTTAGCTAAAGGCGCTAAACAGTTTGTTGTACATGAAGCGTTAGATAAGATTTTAATATCATCTGTAAGTTCTTTGTGGTTTACACCCATTACAAACATTGGCGTATCATCTTTAGAAGGAGCAGAAAGGATTACTTTTTTTGCACCTGCATTAATGTGAGCCTGAGCAGCATCTTTAGATAAGAAAAGACCTGTAGATTCTACAATATAATCAGCTCCGATTTCATTCCACTTCAGGTTATTTGGATCTTTCTCAGCAGTTACTCTGATTTTCTTTCCATTTACTACAAGATCATTACCTTCTACAGATACTTCTCCTGGAAAGATTCCGTGTACAGAATCATATTTTAACATGTAAGCCATGTATTCTGCATTGATAAGGTCATTGATTCCTACTACCTCAATGTTATCTCTTTCAGTCATTGCTCTGAAAACAAGACGTCCAATTCTACCAAACCCGTTGATACCTACTTTAATTGTTGACATAATATTTTGATTTTTACAATTATAAAAATTAGATTGCTAATATTTCTGAAATCAGTAAAAGGTCTTTATTGATTTCATTATGCTTTTTAATGGCTTCTTCAATAGGAGTGTATACCATATCGTTGGAACGCATTCCTGCCATTACATTTGTTTTACCTTCCATTAATCCTACCACGGCTCCGTATCCCAGTCTGCTCGCAAGAACCCTGTCTGCACAGCTCGGAGATCCTCCCCTCTGGATATGTCCCAGAATAGCTACACGAATGTCATAGTCAGGAAACTCCTGTTTTGTCTGCTCTGCCAGTTCATAAATATTCGCCAGTTTCTCACCCTCAGCAACAACTACGATACTGGAAGCTTTTCCGGTTTTTTCAGCATTTCTGAAAGTCGCAAAAAGCTCATCTACACTGTCCTTTTTCTCAGGGATAAGAATATCCAAAGCTCCTGTTGCCAAGCCACTATTTAATGCAATAAATCCAGCATCCCTACCCATAACCTCAACAAAGAATACTCTGTTGTGAGAAGTGGCTGTATCACGGATTTTATCAATAGCTTCCATAGCAGTATTCAAAGCCGTATCATATCCAATAGTATTGTCGGTACCGAAAATATCATTGTCGATAGTCCCTGGAACACCAATTACTCTGATACCAAATTCTTCATTGAAGATCTTCGCCCCTGTGAAAGTTCCATCTCCACCAATACACACAATAGCATCAACACCATGTTTAACGCAATTATTGTAGGCTTTCTGACGTCCTTCTTTAGTTCTGAATTCCTGGGATCTTGCGGACTTTAGGATAGTTCCGCCCTGGTTGATTATATTTTTTACGGAACGAGGACCCATTTTTAGGAAATCATCGTTGATAAGCCCATTGTAGCCTTCTCTTATTCCGTAACATTCGATATTATAATAATTTGCCGTTCTTACCACCGCCCTTAATGCAGCATTCATACCCGGGGAGTCTCCGCCGGAAGTAAGAACTGCAATTTTTTTTACAGCACTTTCTTTCATCTAGTAAAAAATTTCGAACACAAATTTACAAAAACAAGTTCAGATTATAGTAGTAAGTTGATAATACTTTTGAATATAAATTGTTAAAAACTTCTAAAGTTTGTTGGTTTAAAAATATATCTCGCAGTTTTTGTTTCGTTAGCTTTTACGTCTAAGTTGTACCATGGAGATCTGTTTTTATCAAAAGGATTGGAAAGAACATGGATAGATTGGGCAGGAGTGAAACCTTCACTTAGTAAAAACAACTTTTTCCCTTCTTTATTTCTGCAAGCACCACTTATCAATACAACATGTCCAGGACTTCCTGGTGTAATAAGAATGTCTCCGCTTTTTAAATCCTCACTTTTTAAAACCGGTTTTGTTTCTTTATCTAATGAAATAGTCCCTGCATAATTAAAGATCAGATTTAGATAACTTCTGAAATTTTGAGGCGAGTCATCGAAAGGGGCTGTCTTTTTGAAATTAACAGAATTACCATTGACAAAGGCCCGTGTTCCGTTTTTATAATCTTTCCAGCTCAGCAGATCACCATTTGTAAAATGAAATTGAATTTCATCTTGTCTTTTATTTTTAACTAAATATTCTGCCCTTAGCCGGATCACCGCATCTGCACATTGTTGAAGATCCTGATCTCCGGTATCGATATCAAAAATTGCTTCATGCAGATGCTGGGTAGATATTGGATTTCCGTCATATCTAAGTATCTTGCTTTTATAGGGTTTTAAAGTGAAATTTTCGAGAAAATACCCGAAAGATTCTTGTTTTTCATCAATCCATTCATATCCCTGAGGTGCAGAAAACCTTTCTTTGATAGTATTTTTATCGGTATGAACCAAAATTTCTGATCCTGTCCCGTTATCTATTTCAGATATTGCATTTCTTTTCTTATCAGGAATACAGCTGATAATACTGATTAACGCAATTGTACATAAAGTTTTTCCTGCCATCTTATGGTGTTTTTATTTTACATTACCTCTTTTCTGTCAGGTACTTCCAGTACCTTTTTGGGACATGCTGAATATGGAGCTTTAGATTTTTTCTTTCTGTAATATTGGTTTTTATAAAGTAACGTTGCCATAATTTTTGATATTGGCTCTCTTCATCATGGAATTTCTGCTCATATTGATCAAGATCCAGTTTTTCATCAGGATAAAAGAAGTCACAATTTTCAAGATCATACAAAATTCCATAATTTCTTCTGAGGTCATAAATCATCCACTTTTGATCCTGATATCGATCTTTAAAATGTTTTCTGATCAGGGGAATAACGTTGAAGTCAGGATCTATTTTTGCAAAGAAAACGCCATCCTGCATTTTCTCAAACCTTACAAATGCCGTCATCCGATGCCTTTCTCTGTCTACGGATTTACATATTTTCGATATTTTTAAAATATCACTATCCGCATAATTCTGAAGAATATTTTCATGAGGATGTTGTACAGATAATTGTATGGCTGAAAGGATAATTCTTTCTGATTCCGGATCTTCTGATAGAAAAACTTTCAGCAATTGATGGATTCCGGATCTCCCTATGTTCTCTTCCAGCTTCTTAAAAACTCTTTCTGCTTTTTCTGTCTGAGTGACTACTTCGTGGGTTTCTGCAAAAATATTTTCCTGATGATATTGATTTTTGCCGAAAATTTCAACGTCTTTATAACGGTATTCGAATACTTCAAACACTGCGGTTAAAAGTCCGTCAAAGCTTCCGTCGTAGAGTAGGGTAGTCATTTATTTTATATGGCAGTTTAATAATATAGAGATGTAAAATTTATAAACTTTTTAGAGATTTTCATCACAGTTTGCCTTTGAACAGGGAGAAAATCATTGTTCTTTAAAACAAGGTAAGTTGCTGTGAAAATTGATTATGAAATTTCGACGAGCTTCCTCCAATCAATAATTTTTTTAAATTTTGATTCGTTAAATATTTCAAAAAGCCATTTCCTGCATTGAAGTCAATAAAGTATTTTGCTCTGTTTACAGCTGCTCCTAATTTCTTAAGATGATCCATGTTTAAAATCTGAAAACGCCTTGCCTGTACTATTTTTTTAGCTGTTTTTACACCAATTCCCGGAATTCGAAGAATCATTTGATAGTCAGCTGTCTGGAGATTGACAGGGAATTGATCAAGATGTCTTAATGCCCAGCTTAATTTGGGGTCAATTTCAAGATCGAGAAAAGGAAGATTGGGATCTAAAATTTCTTCTGCTTTAAAGCCGTAAAACCTCATGAGCCAGTCCGATTGATACAATCTGTTTTCTCTAAGCATTGGGACTTCAGTAGTTAATGAAGGCAATCTTTTGTCTTCCAGTACCGGTACATACCCTGAATAATAGACTCTTTTAAGGTTATAATTTTTATAAAAATGATCCGCGACTTTTATAATCTGAAGATCATTTTCATTGGTAGCTCCTACGATCATTTGGGTCGACTGACCGGCTGGTGCAAATTTCGGAACCTTCCGGAAGATCTTCTTTTCATCATTATATTGGGAGATTCCTTTCTGAATATAACGCATAGGACTGATCATGTCGGCCCTGTTTTTTTCAGGAGCGAGTAGCTTGAGTCCGCTTTCGGTTGGAATTTCAAGATTGACAGACAGACGGTCCGCATAGAGTGCTGCTTCCTGCATTAATTCATCGCTTGCTCCAGGAATGGATTTTAAGTGAATATATCCATTGAAATTTTCTTCAAGTCGTAATTTTTTTGCAACTCTCACCAGACGTTCCATGGTCGTGTCAGCATTTTTAAAAATGCCTGAACTTAAAAAAAGCCCTTCTATATAATTTCTCCGATAAAAGTTAATGGTAAGATCCACTACTTCTTCCACCGTAAAAGCTGCCCTTTTGATATCATTGGAGCTTCTTGAAACACAGTATGCACAATCATAAATACAATGATTGGTCAAAAGAACTTTAAGCAAAGAGACACATCGTCCGTCTTCTGTATAGGTATGACAAATCCCGCTTATGGAACTGTCTCCCAAAGCACCTTTTTTATTTTTTCGTGTTCCTCCGCTGGAAGAGCAGGAAACATCATATTTCGCTGCGTCAGCAAGGATTTCGAGTTTTTCTTTTAGGCGGTCAAAGTTCATATGTTATAATATAAGGACGATTTAACTCTGTGAATTTTAATTCAAAAGTAATTCCAAAATTGAGAAATGTCACCCTTTTTAACATAAAGTTATCAACAGAATAAAGTATCAAAATCAGTATATTTACGGTTCTTTAAAGTTATACTATGAATCATCAACCGATTGAAGGTTTTTCCAAATTGACCAAACAGGGGAAAATAGACTGGCTAGTCAATGAATATCTTGACGGCGATCAGGAATATCAAAAAATATTAAAGCAATACTGGAACGATAATACAGAACTTCAGAAGCTTCATGATGAATTTTCGGAAAATACGATCTCTAATTTTTATATGCCTTACGGAATAGCACCAAATTTTTTAATAGATGGGAAACTGGTGGCTTTGCCGATGGCTGTTGAAGAAAGTTCTGTAGTGGCTGCTGCATCTAAGGCTGCCAAATTCTGGATCGATAAAGGAGGTTTTAAAACGACCATTATTAATACAGAAAAATTGGGGCATACTCACTTCATTTTTAATGGAGAATCTCATAAACTATTGCATTTTTTTAATTTTAAATTAAAGAAAAAACTATTGGAGGCTACGGAAGCAATAACCGCTAACATGAGAAATCGTGGTGGTGGAATTTTGGATATTAAGCTGGTGGATAAGACTACTGATATGGCTCATTACTTCCAATTGAAGGCAAGTTTTGATACAGTGGATTCAATGGGAGCCAATTTTATAAATTCTTGTCTGGAGCAATTTGGGAAAACATTGAAAGAAGAAGTTGCTAAAGAAGAAGACTTTACCAAAGAGGAAAAAGATTCTTTACAGATCGTAATGAATATTCTCTCCAACTTTACTCCCGACTGTGTGGTTCGTGCTGAGGTTTCTTGTAAAATTGATGATCTTAAAGATGATAGCGGGATTTCCAACGAAGAATTTGCCAGAAAATTCAAACAGGCTGTAACGATTGCTGAAATTGAGCCGTTCCGTGCAACCACACATAATAAAGGAATTATGAATGGAGTGGATGCGGTGGTAATTGCTACGGGAAACGACTTCAGAGCAACAGAAGCCTGTGCACACGCTTACGCTGCAAAAGATGGTCAGTACAGGTCTTTGACTCATTGCACCACTGATAACGGAATTTTCAGATTTTGGATCGATCTTCCTATATCTGTAGGCGTTGTTGGCGGACTGACTAACCTCCATCCGTTAGTCAAGTTTTCATTAGCTCTTCTTGGTAAGCCATCTGCTCAGGAGTTAATGAGTATACTTGCTGTTTCAGGATTAGCACAGAATTTCGGGGCACTACGTTCGTTAGTGACCACGGGAATTCAGAAAGGACATATGAAGATGCATTTATTGAATATTCTGAATCAGATGGGAGCAACAGAAGAGGAAAAGCAACATTTTGTTATCTATTTCAAAGACAAAACAGTTACCCATCATGAGGTTATCACAGAGTTTAACAGAATGAGAGCCCAATAATATGTTTGGAATCATATTGTCAGCATTTATTTTAGTTTTCGGGATTTTTCTGAAAATAACCAGGAACCCCGGTTTTGCAAGGAGTAAAAATATGGCCTGGATGTTAATAGCTATCGGAGCTTTGTCTTTGGTGTTTAAAATTTTAAACTATAAATAAGACAGATTAATTGAAGATCTGATCTCATAAATTGATATAATGAAAACAATTACTTTAGTATTTGGTGCCGTTTATGGCATGTTATCGGTTATTTTAGGTGCGTTCGGAGCGCACGCTTTAAAGAAAATATTGTCAGTTGAAAGGCTGGAAAGTTTTGAAACAGGAGTAAGATATCAAATGTATGCTGCTTTCTTTCTGTTGATCATTGGATTCATTTTGAAATTTGAAACCTCTTCAGAAAAATGGGTTTCTATTTTGATGATTGCAGGAACAATGTTGTTTTCATTTAGTATATACTTCCTGAGTTTGCAGGACTATTTGGGAGCTAACCTGAAATTCCTGGGACCGATTACTCCACTCGGAGGCCTGTTAATGATCCTTAGCTGGGGAATGCTTATTCTTTATTTTGCTAAAAATAGGATCTAAGCGCAATGAAAATCAACAGAAGGCGAAGGTTAATCAGAACGTTTAATCTTTTAGATCAGCCCATCAGATTTAATCCATTTGTATTCAGCCGGACATTTTTTATGTGGGCTTTTACCGGATTGGTAGGTGGAGTCATTGCCGGACTGTATTGGATTGTATTGGAATATTGTACTGACATTTTAGCTCAGTATCAAGGTGGGATGGTGATTCCAACAATGGCCGTTTGCGGATTATTAGCCGGTCTGGTTATTCACTTCATCGGTGATCCGGGTGAAATTCATCTGATTGTTAATAATATCAGATTTAATAAAGGAAAGCTCGATCCTAAAAATAACCCTTCTATGATCTTGTCGTCGCTTTTTTGTGTCGCTTCAGGAGGTAGTTTGGGGCCTGAAGCTCCCCTGGTTCAGGTGACGGGATCTACAGGAACCTGGCTAGGGAAGATTTTCAGATTGAAGGGCGAGGAATTGAGGTCTTTAAGTATTGCAGGGATGGCATCCGGTTTCACTGCATTATTTGGTGCACCACTCGGTGGAAGTCTTTTTTCACTTGAAATTTTACATCATAAGCATGCTGTTGAATATTATAAAGCAATAATTCCTGCATTGGTCGCAAGCTGTTTCAGCTATGTAATGTTCGCATTGATTATTCATCTCGGGATAGGTGCTACATGGAACCTGAAAGCGTATCACTATTCCGGAGTTTACGATTTTATGTACGCTTGTATGTTTGCTGTTGTTGCAACATTTGTAGGATGGCTGTTTATTTTTGTAGTTAAGTTTTTCAAAAAAGTCTTCGAGTACAGAAACTTTCCCATCTATGTAAAAACATTAGTAGGTGGAATTGTTTTGGGTATTATTGCGTTTTACTTTCCCATTACCAGATACTTCGGACACCATGAAGTTAATGAGCTGATCGGAGGGGATTTTTCTCTGAACTTTTTACTTTTAATTCTGGTCTTTAAAATATTAGCGATAGCAATCACAGTGACCTCGGGCTGGAGAGGAGGGTTCATTATCCCTTTGTTTTTTGTGGGAACTACTTTGGGGCTGATCATACATCATCTTTTTCCATCAGTAGATACCACACTGGCAATTGTAAGCTGTATGGCTGCAATTAATGCTTGTGTAACCAGGACGCCTATGAGTACAACTATTATTCTTGGGACTTTAACAGGATTTACTTATTTTGTTCCGATACTTTTTGCGAGTTTAACAGGATATTTTCTGGCTCCGAAAATCCCTTTTATAGGATCTCAATCAGAAAAAATAACCGAAGAATAAAGAAAATATCAGGACCTGTTAAAAATCAAGGTGCTTACCATTTAATTTTTGGACTTAGAATCTTGAACTTCCATGTCTTTTTAGTAAATTTGTCAACCTTTATAATTTAAAATAAAATAATAAAAATAATATGAATCTTCACGAGTATCAATCAAAAGAGATTTTATCAAAGTATGGAGTAGCTATCCAACGTGGTTTCGTTGCAAACAACGTAGATGAAGCTGTAGCTGCTGCTGAAAAACTAACTGCTGAAACTGGCGCTCAAGGGTGGGTAGTAAAAGCTCAGATCCACGCAGGGGGTCGTGGTAAAGGTGGTGGTGTAAAGTTCTCTCCAAACATGGATAAGCTTAAAGAAAACGCTCAGAACATCATCGGAATGCAGTTGGTAACTCCACAAACTTCTGCTGAGGGTAAAAAAGTAAATTCTGTTTTGGTTGCAGAGGATGTATATTATCCGGGTGAAACAGAAACTAAAGAATTCTATGTTTCTATTTTATTAGACAGAGCTGAAGGTAAAAATACAATCGTATATTCTACTGAAGGTGGTATGGATATCGAGCATGTTGCTGAAGTAACACCTCATTTAATTCACAAAGAAATCATTGATCCTGCTTTAGGTCTTCAAGGTTTCCAGGCTAGAAAGATTGCTTTCAACTTAGGTCTTGAAGGAAATGCTTTTAAAGAATTTGTAAAATTCATCGGTTCTCTTTACAACGCATATACAGGAATTGATGCTTCTCTTTTCGAAATTAACCCTGTTTTAAAAACTTCTGATAATAAAATTATCGCAGTAGATGCTAAAGTAACTTTAGATGACAACTCATTGTTCCGTCACAAAGATTTAGCTGAGCTAAGAGATACCAGAGAAGAAGATCCAATGGATGTTGAAGCTGGTGAAGCTGGTCTTAACTTCGTAAAATTAGATGGTAATGTTGCTTGTATGGTAAACGGTGCGGGTCTTGCGATGGCGACTATGGATATCATTAAATTATCAGGTGGTAATCCTGCTAACTTCCTTGACGTTGGAGGAACTGCTGATGCTCAGAGAGTACAGACTGCTTTCGGAATTATCTTAAGAGATCCGAACGTAAAAGCAATCTTAATCAACATCTTCGGAGGTATCGTAAGATGTGATAGAGTAGCTCAGGGTGTTGTAGATGCTTACAAAGCGATGGGAAGCTTACCAGTTCCATTGATCGTGAGATTACAGGGAACCAATGCAGTTGAAGCTAAGAAATTAATTGACGAGTCTGGTCTTCCGGTACACTCTGCAATTACTTTAGAGGAAGCTGCTAACAAAGTAAAAGAAGTATTAGCATAAGCTAGCTACTTATTATAAAAATTAAAACCGCTTGAAAAAGCGGTTTTTTTATTTTCTATTTGTCCTGATTTGATGTAGGACTGCCATTGCTTTCTCCTCCTGTAATATTGATGCTGGTCGGGGTTACTAACAGGATGTTATCCGAATCAAGACGTTGCTTGATCTTCATATATGCATCACTCTTTACGCGGGTAATGTTGGCCCCGATGGTCATCCAGAATTTAGCCTGTAAATTGAATATGCCTTGTTTAAGATCGGTAAATACAACCTCAGCAGTATCCAGTTTGTCCACATATTCTAATCCTTTTATTACTTCCAGAATTCCCATTTGCGCCTTGTTGATATCTTCATCAGCCGGAATTTCAAAATTTAGGATTATTCTTCTCTGCGGAGAAGCAGTGATATTTGAAAAAGGAGAATTAAAAATGACCTGATTGGGAATATAAACCTTTTTACCGTCATCGGTTATAATCTTTGTTGTCAGAAAACCAATTTCCTGTACTGTCCCTGAATTATTCCCGATAGATACATAATCACCTACTTTAAAGGCTTTATCGATTCCAATAAGCATTCCTGAAAATATACTGGACACCAGATCCTTTAAAGCAACCCCGGCGATAACCCCCGCAACTCCCAGACTTCCGATGAATTTCCATAGAAAACTGCTGAATCCCATTATTTCTAATGCAATAAAACTACCCATTAGCATAATGATAAACCGGAATACGGCCAGTAAAGTTACCAATGAACTTTCTTTTTCACTTTTAGGAAATAATTTATGAAAGAGCTTTACAGCAAGTTTACTTAAATATTTACTTGAAAATAAGAAGAAAGAAAAAACCAGTACGCCCACAATCAATTTAGGGGTCAGTTCTGCAAATTTTAAATACCAGCTTTGTAGAACTCTGTAGACCACTTCAACATAGCTTAAACCAATTTTTTCCATGTATTAATTTTTTTTAATTTAATATGTAATTTTTCATCAAAAATTTTGCCAGTTTCAAAAAGTCTACTAAATTTGTAGACTAATAAACGATAATCTTATGTCAATCAAACTAGGAGATACCGCACCCAATTTTCAGGCAGAAACTACTGCCGGTGATCTTGACTTTTATAATTATCTGGGAGATTCCTGGGGAATTTTATTCTCGCACCCTGCAGATTATACTCCGGTTTGCACTACGGAGCTTGGCTTTACATCAAAGCTAAAGTCCGAATTTGAGGCAAGGAAAACCAAAGTAATTGCATTGAGTGTAGATGGAGTAGAAGACCATCAGAACTGGATCCGGGATATTAATGAAACTCAAAATACGGATGTGCAATTTCCTATTATTGCAGATAAAGACAGGAAAATTTCGGAATTGTATGATTTCATCCATCCTAATGCTTCAGCAACTGCAACCGTACGCTCTTTGCTTATCATTGATCCGGATAAAAAAGTACGTTTAATTATAACTTATCCTGCTTCTACGGGAAGGAATTTTAATGAAATTATAAGGGTTCTCGACTCTCTTCAATTGGTGGATTCCCATAAAGTGGCTACCCCTGTAAACTGGAAAAATGGAGAAGATGTCATTATTCCACCGTCTATATCAACAGAAGAAGCTCGGGAAATTTTTCCTAAAGGCGTTACAGAAATAAAGCCGTATTTAAGATATACGCCTCAACCGAATACATGATTTATTTGATTTTTTATAGTTTAGTTTTAATTTGTACGAAAAGCGCCTCGAAATTATTCGAGGCGCTTTTATCTTTTTCAAGAAAAATAATTTTCTTAACGACTAGTTTTTAACGTCGTTTATGATTTGTTTTCCTTTAGATGTAGGTAAGAAAATACTAAATCCTACGTTGAAGGTAAGGGTAGAAGTTAAACCGTTTTTACCGAAACCTGCAACACCATTGTATTTAACAAGTCCTTCAACACCGATGTTAGGTGTAATGAAGTAAGAGTATCCCGGACCTGCACCGAAATCTAACCCAGTGGTAGAGTTTCCTCCTTCGGTAGACGTTCCTCCAATACCAACGTTACCTTCGAAGAACCAACGTCCGTGATGTAAAAGATTATCTATACCTTTTTCACCTGGTGATACATAGTAACGACCTAAAGCTCCTACTTTGTACACAAAGTTTGTAGGTGATCCTTTTGCAACTTTGTTAAATCCTAAATCAACATATCCCCCAAGTGCTACGTTATCTTCAATGAAATAAGCCGCTTTCGGTTGTAAAGAGATGTTATATCCTCCTCCCGTATTAAGACCAAAATTACTAGCTACAATACTACTACCAACCATCCAGTTACCTTTTTGAATCTGAGCATTGGCTGTTGTTGTTAATCCTGCTACCGCTACTATTCCTGCTAAAATTAGTTTTTTCATAATTTATAATTTTAATAATTAATGCTTATTTATTCTATGGGTGGTGAAAATCAATAAATGTGCCATAGTACTCATTTTTAGCTAATTTTACTAAAATAATGTTAAATTAAGAAAAATGAAAATCAAATTAATTTCCTTGTTTTATTGAATAAAATATAATTTTAGACAAGAAGTAATATAATGGAAACAACCAGTCCTACAGCAGTAAAAAGCATTCCGCGTTTGAATGCTTTTGTTTTTGGATTAAACATCCAGAAGCTTGAGATCACAAAGAAGAATAGGGCAATTCCAAAAAAAGTGTTAAGAGGAGATAGTGTCTCTTTTGACTGGGATTTATGAAGTTTTGTCATTTTATCCAGGACAAATGGCAGCTCTTTTTTTACGTACTTTGCCTCTCCGGTTGTCAGGTTATAGGCTCCCTGTTTGAAATATGCGATGTTTCCGATTCTATTTTCGATTTCTAAGTTTTTAATTTTTAATTCTTTTCCCAATTCCTTTTCAGAAAGGTTTTTAGCTACAATTTTGTCGTAATTTTTCTCCTTTTTTAAAAAGTCTGTGTCCCTGTAAACCAGCAATACACCGCTTATCGCATAAACAGCCATAATTCCCGCTAGGAAGTATCCTAAATAACGATGCGTAATCCTCATGAAACTTCTGGTATCTTTTATTTTATCCATATTTTATTGTTTTGCTTTTATTTTTTTTAATTTCAAAAGTGGAAACTGCAAAAATGCAGTTCCCACTTTTATTGAAAGAATTTTTATATTAAGAATTCTAGAGTCTGTATGTCAATGTAAAATAATAGTTTCTAGGTGTGATCGGATTCACTGAATAATTCTCATGAACATTGTAGTTTACGACATCAAAAAGATTGCCCACTTTACCCTGTATAGAGAATTTATTCCAACTGTAACCGACACTTATATCAACCGTCGTGAATTCGTTAATATCAATCATTCTTGTTTGTTGTAATTGCCCTTTTACATCATTCCAGCCTGCTTGTCTTTTTCCGGTATAGAATGCTGTAGCTCCTAGCTTCAGACCTTTTGCAAAATCCGTGAAGGTATAAAAAATAGACGCATTTGCTGTAAGGGCAGGAGTTCTTACCAATCTTTGATCTTCAACAAATCCGTTATCTGGAGTTTTTGTATACACAGTATTATTGTAAGAAATACCTCCTATTAAAGACAGGTATTTTGTTGGGTTTCCTGTGATATCCAATTCAACACCCCTACTTCTTATATTGCCGGCATATACTTTATATAATGCCACCTTATTATCTGCAAGATATGGAGATGTGTAAGCATCCCTGTTATTTATTTGATAAGCTGTTAAGTTTACAGCGATAGCATTGTTCCATAAATTTTTCTTAACCCCTACTTCGTATTGATCAATTGTTGATGCTTTTAAAGATTGATTGTTTACATCAAACCCTGAATTAGGTGAGAATGAATTAGTATACGTTGCAAAAACAGATAAATTATCATTAGGATTATAGATTAATCCTACTTTTGGCGATAAGGCATGAGCTTGTAAACCGCTGTTTACTGTAGGCGTTTCTGTTCCTTTTAAGAAATCTTTTACTTCTGTATCTTCATTTTTTAAATAAGACCATCTTATTCCTGCCAATACTTTAAACTCTTTGCTGAGGCTGATCAAGTCTTGTGCATAAAGACCAAATCTTTTCGTCGCTATTCTGTTTCTTGATGATCTATAAGTTTCAGGCATAACACCTTCATTAGACCATGAGGAAGAATTATTTAAATATAATGTTCCATAGTTAATGCTGGTAGGATTAGTAAAGTTGTAAGCATAAGTATCAGCTAAACCATAGTCTCCATCTGCTCCAAATAGAACCTTATGGATAATATTTCCGGTTTTAAACTCTCCATTTAGGTTAACTTGTAATGAAGTGTAATTTTGTTCAGTATAATTTCTTCCCAAAGTTCTGTTCCAGGATGGGTCAAAATTTCCTTTTGCAGATTCATACTGCCATTGAATTCTTTCTGTTGAAAAATAATCTTTTGTATAATTCTGGTAGGAAGCAACTGCATTTAGACTCCATTTACTGTTCAATTGATGGTTTAAAACAACGTCTGTAGTGGCTTGTTGGTTGGTTTGATATTGCCAGTTGGCACCTAAAAAACTCCTGCGGTCAACTTCAGTAGCTAATCTGGATATTCCAGTGGTTTTATCAGTAACACTTCCAATTCCAAAATCAGGAGTGAAATTATGATATAAATAATCAACCTCTACAATTAGTTGTGTGTTTTCACTCAAATTAAAAACAAAAGACGGGTTGAAATAATGCTTTTTAGATTCTACCATATCTCTGAAACTTTCGGCATATTCATAAGTTCCATTGACTCTGAAGGCTACCTTTTGGCTTAAAGGTCCATAAATGTCAAATACAGGTTTATAAGAATTCCAGCTTCCACCGTTTAATCCGACAGATCCACCAAATTCAAATCTTGGTTTTTTAGTTATAAGGTTTACAATTCCACCTGGCCCTACATTACCATATAACATAGCATTTGCACCTTTTAAAACTTCAACTCTTTCAAGTCCACTTACTTCAGGAAAAACTCCACTGTTTACTCTTGCTCCATTTTTGAAGATATTATCATTTCCAAATATAAAACCTCTTCCTCCAAAGCTATCCTGAGATCCTCCTCTTGCAGATGTCAAATAAATACCATTCACATTTTTAATAACATCACTTAGCTGCTTTGCCTGTTGCTGCTCAATAATTTCATGAGTTACAATAGCTATGGGCTGAGGATTTTCCATTACTGTCAGGTTTGATTTTGTAGATAATGTTCTTGCCTGGTTAGGATTTCCTGTTTTATGAAGATTGATGTCCTCAATGGTTTGAATTCTGATGGTATCTGCTTCAGCATTTTTCATCTGTGAACTCACTGAAATAGCAATAAATAGAAGACCTAAAGAAAGTAATTGTCTTTTCATTTTATTTTTATATAGAACAGTTTTAAATAAGCCGCAAATGTAAGTATTTGTTTAGAATAGATAAAAATAGTTTTATGATTTTAATCATATTTTCCGACTTGGTGAGATGGATTATTTCTATAGTTCCTTTAGATTGGGGAATAGAGAAGTTTTTATGAATATATTTGTTAAAAATTATAATATGCAATTGGTAAAAGCAGGGCTTTGTGCCTTTGGAATGAGTGGAAAAATTTTCCATGCACCCTTTTTGAAGGAGCATCCGGGATTTTTTATTGCTGCTGTGGTTGAAAGAAGTAAAGAAGAGTCGAAGGATAGATATCCGGAAGCAACCATTTACCGTTCTGTGGAAGAAATGCTTCAGCATGCAGATGTAGAGCTGGTCATTATCAATACACCGGTTCAGACACATTATGAATATGCCAAAAAAGCATTGGAAGCGAGTAGGAACATTATTGTGGAAAAACCTTTTACCGTAAATGTTTCTGAAGCTGAAGAACTGGTACAACTGGCTGAGGAAAAAGGACTGTTTCTTAGTGTATATCAAAACCGAAGATTTGACCGGGATTTTTTACAGGTTCAAAAAATTCTGGGTGAAGGAAAATTAGGAAACATTAAAGAGGTTGAGATTCGTTTTGACCGGTTCCGGACTACACCCAGCGGAAAACAACATAAAGAAAGCCCCGATCAATTGGGAGCCGGGTCACTTCATGATTTAGGAGCTCATCTGGTAGATCAGGCTGTACAATATTTTGGATATCCTGAAAAACTTTTTGCAGATGTATTTTCTATGAAAGGAGCGACGTTTGCCAACGATTATTTTGAGATTCTGTTATTTTATAAAGATGCTTTAAGAGTAAGGCTTAAATCTTCTGTTTTCAGTAAAGAAGGTCATTATGCCTATACCATTCATGGAGACCGGGGAACTTTCCTGCAGGAGAGAACCGATAATCAGGAAAATGAATTGGTAGCAGGTGCTATCCCCACATACGGAAAAGACTGGACACAACCTTTGAAAGAAGCGGATGGAATTTTAAACTTTTTGAATGATCATTCAGAAACAGAAAGAGTGCTTACCTCAAGTGAAGCTGGAAATTATATGAATTACTATCAGCAGATTTACGAACATATCGTGTTTGGATATGCATTGCCATCTCCTGGAAAAGAAGTCATTCAGAATATGAAAATCATTGATGCTTCTTTAGAAAGTGCAAAAGAAGAAAAAGTAATTAAACTATAAAGATCAATTATGAATGAGCTCAGAGTTTATGGTTGATATTCTTTAACACTAAAATTATCCTACTCTCTAACTCTTTGAACTCATTCATAAATCATCGTTTCTATTTTAAAGGAGCTCCTGAAGTTCCAGCCATCTCATTTCATGGTTTTCCAGTTTTTCTGAAACCGTTTCCAACTCTGAAGAAAGCTTAGCTATTTTCTCATAATCTACTTCATTGTTAAGTTTGTCTAGAATTTTGGAGCGCTGTTCTTCAAGTTCAGGCATTTCTTTTTCAATCGTGTCTAGTTCCCTCTGCTCTTTGAAACTTAATTTTCGTTTCGTACTGGAAGGTGGTGTATTTTCCACTACAGAAACAGTTTCCTTAACCGGCTCAGTCTTTACAGCCGTATTTTTTTCTAATGCTTCCTCGCGACTTCTGGCTTCCCTGTATTCTGAGAAGGTCCCTACAAAATCTCTGATTTTTCCATTGCCTTCAAAAGCCAAAACATGATCTACAATTCTGTCCATGAAATATCTGTCGTGGGAAACTATAATCAAAGATCCCTGGAACTGTTGAAGGAAGTTTTCAAGGACTGTTAATGTTGGAAGATCAAGATCATTCGTAGGCTCATCAAAAATCAAAAAATTAGGATTCTGATACAGGATATACATCAGGTGCAATCTTCTTTTTTCCCCACCGGATAATTTTGAAATAGGAGAATATTGCGTTTGATCATCAAATAAAAACAACCTTAAAAACTGGGATGCCGAAAGACTTTTTCCGTTGGCTAAAGGATAGAACTCGGCAATTTCTTTAATAAAGTCAATGACTCTCTCATCTTCTTTGTAAGTGAGCCCTTTTTGAGAAAAATAACCAAAAGAAATGGTTTCCCCTGTTTCTATTTCTCCTTTATCTGCTTTTTCAAGCCCCTGGATAATATTTAAAAGAGTAGATTTTCCCGCTCCGTTTTTACCTACGATTCCAACTTTCTCCCCACGTTGGAAAGAATAACTAAAATCTTTTAGTAAAACCTTCTCACCAAAACTTTTATCTATATTCTTTAATTCTAGAATTTTATTCCCAAGGCGTTTCATTTCAAAATCCAATTCCAGACCTTGTTTTGAAGTGTCTGTTTTTGCTACTTTTTCAGTTTCGTAAAAGGCATCAATTCTGCTTTTAGATTTCGTGGTTCTTGCTTTAGGCTGTCTTCGCATCCACTCCAGCTCTTTTCTGTAAAGATTATTAGCCTTGTCAATGGTAGCATTAAGATTATCCTCTCTGATCATCTTATTTTCCAGATAGGTAGCATAAGAACCATTATGGAAATAAAGGTTTCCGTCTTCCATCTCCCAGATAATACCGCAGACACTATCAAGGAAATAACGGTCGTGGGTTACGAGCAGTAAAGTAATCTTGGCTTTATTAAGATAGTTTTCAAGCCACTCTACCATTTCCACATCCAAATGGTTGGTTGGCTCGTCCATTATCAGTAATGTATGACGATGTTCTGCCCTGGTTTCCGTTAAAAGCTTGGCAAGTGCAACGCGCTTGATCTGTCCTCCGGAAAGTGTTCCCATCCTGGCTTCGAGATTTGTGATCTTAAGTTGGGAAAGGATTTGTTTCATCTCATTTTCCAGATCCCAGGCTTTATGGGCCTCCATATCCGCAAGAGCCTTTTCGATAAAATCAAGGTCCGTTGAGTGGAGTGACTGATGATAATTTTTAAGCGCTGTGATAGGAGCTGAATCAAGGGTCATCATGAATTCCTCAATGGTAAGTTTCGGATCATAATCAATTTCCTGGTCAAATAAAACAACCTGTATATCTTTATTGATAATTACATTTCCACTATCTGCAATTTCTTTTCCCATAAGGATCTTGAGCAGGGTAGATTTTCCAGTTCCGTTTTTAGCAACAATGGCTATTTTGTCTCCTTCATTAATATTGAAAGAAATATTTTTGAATAAAACTTTTAGTCCGTAAGATTTGGTAAGGTTTTCAGCAGCAACGTAATTCATTTCTATAAAGATTTCGTAGCGCGAAAATACGAAATATTGAAGGTTTTACCGGATAAAATATTTTCTTTGGTTTTTTGAATGAGGTAATGGGCTGACAGATTTTGTTTGCTAATTTATAATCCTTTTTTACCTTCGATCCAATAAGCCTGTGATCTTAAATTGGTGGAATGAACACCTTTTTCTTTCAGATATCTGCGTAAAAAAGACATCGTTTTTCCGTTTCCTGTCAAATAAAACGTGACTTCTTGGTTTTCAATGGCTTTTCGCTCTTCGTGGAGAAATTCATTGATTTGATTTAATATTGCCATCCAGTTGTTTTTAGAAGTATAGTAGCCGTATAAATCAAGTTTTTCGAGGCTTAAAGGATCTTCAAGCTCATGCAGGCATACAAAGGATTTTGAAGTTTTTTCTGCGGCTTCCCTGATGGCAATTGAACTTCCCAGGGAAGTCTCATCTCCAATTGAAAAATGAATTTTAGCCTCATGATCAAAGAATCTTTTTCCACGGGGTATAATCATTTTAAGAGAATCCCCGGCTGCCAGTTGGTTGATGAAGTGACATCCTGCAGCTTGGGTGTCATGTACATGGAAAAGGATATCAAAATTTCCTTTTTCTTTATCAAAATGAAAAGGGGAATAGTTTCTGAAATCCCGGTCATTGATACGGAAGCCTACCGCATATGCAGGTTCAAAGTAAACATCTGAAAGGTCGGTTTCAAAAGTTATCTGTTTAAGATCATCTGAAATATAGGTAGTTCTTGTAACGGTACAGTCTTTAAATTTTGATGGTAATAGATTTTCAACAGCGTCGTTGATCCATTTTGGTAAACTAGACATAATGATATTTTATTGCAAAGGAAGCTGCAAATGACAAAAATATCAATGGCCATTTTATGGAATTGATTGGACTATTCGTGGTTTACGAATTACTTTTTGCTTTTATTACGGAAAGATAATGGAGAGCCTCCTTCCGATCTGGAAAAGAGACGTGAAAAGTACGTATGATCATTATATCCCAGCTGATAGGCTATTTCTTTAACCGTGCAATTGGTGAAAAACAATAATCTTTTAGCTTCTATCAAAACTTCCTGTTGAATCCAGTATGATGGAGATTTTCCTGTTGCCTTGCTGATTACCTCAGTCAAATATCCTGGTGAAATGTTCATGATTTCTGCATACCCAGATGCGCTTTTCTGTGTAATGAAATTTTTTCTTACCAGGATCCTGAATTGTCTGGCCAGCTCCAATGTTCTGTTTTCTTTTTGTTTTTCATGAGAGCATTCATTCAGAAAGTGAGATGCAAACATTCCGGTATAAGCATTAAGCAAAGATTTTATGATAAAGAAATTTTCTTTTGTGGCCATCATCTCTTCTGTGCATGACTCAAAAAGAACCTGAGCCAATTTGTTGAATTTTTCAGACTCGGAATTGCTTACAGGCAAAGGCATAATATCCACGAGATATTCTTCAAAAGCTGAGCGGACAAAGTCAGGAACCAGGTCAACGTTTAAAGCAATGAACCATCCACAAGCATTATTCATAAGAAGCCCCTGATGGACCTGACCAGGTAAAACACAGTAAATATGTCCGTTTTTAGCCTCAATGATTTTAAAATCCACCATCATTTTTACATGTCCGGTTTGGAGAAATGTAAAGATATAATGACTATCCCTGTGGATTCCTTTATCTAAAAGATTATCCTCCGAACTATTGATTCGGTCCGTGATTCTTTCTACAATAAAACCATGATCGGAGATTGTACTGAGATCGTAGGTGGGAATTGTCTGTCTCATGTTGAATTATAAAATAAAAGCTAATAAGGTCTTACTGCGATAGCTTATCGTATTACTTTTGAAAAATTTAACTAAACAAAGATAAAATTTAATAATATGTTATGAGCTTTTAATCCTGTAAATAAAGATTTTTGTGTCAAACCTTTACCATGAAAAAACTTAATTTCTTATTGTTCCTATTCTGTGTGGAGTTTGCTAATGCCCAGATAATTTCAGGAACTGTCCTTTCGAGAGACGAAAACCGGCCTATTCCATATGTTAAAATAGGAGTTGAAAAAGAAAATATAGGTGTAATTTCCGATGAGAAAGGTAATTTTTCTATTGACCTTTCCAAGGCGAATACTTCAGGAAAGATAAGGATAGAAGTTCCGGGATATGATAGTTATACAATAGGTTTTCAGGATTTTATAAAAAACAGTACACAAAAGATTTTTTTAAAGGAAAAAGTACAGCATATCCAGGAAGTGAAATTGTCCCCTAAAAAGTTAGTAGATAAAAACTGGGGTGTCAATACAAAGACGAAAAGTGTCATGTACTCTGTAAATCCACAATTTAAAAAGGAAGACTTTCTGGGTGAAACAGCATTGGAATTTAATGCAAACAAAAGATCAAAAATAAAGAATATCAACCTGAATATTGCAAGCTATGTTTCCGACAGGCCGGTGTTAATGCGTTATAGTATTTATAGTGAAAAGAATGGTTTTCCGGACAAGAACATCCTCAATGAAGAGATTACAGTAAAGCTTACAGAAGATATGATACAATCCGGAACATATATATTGAGTGTTGATGATCGTAATATTTGGGTACAGGGTAAATTTTTTATAGGAATTCAGTTTTTACAGGAGTTTAAAGGTAAAGTGAATATCAGTGCAGCTCTCTTCAGAACAGGCTTCCTGAGGAAGTTTTACGGGGAATGGCAAAAAGTAACCTTAGCTGCTCCTGCGATAAATATCGATGTAAAAGTAGATAAAACAGGAAAAAATATGGAAGAACAATTGGAGGATGAGAGTCTTGCTGATCTGATTCCCGACCTTAGCAAATATGTTGGTGAGGCAGATCAATCAGGTTATGGTAAAAATCAGGACATAGGTAAAATAGTTAAAGTGAAAAATGCAGATTTATACTATGAGGTATATGGTGAAGGAGAACCCCTGGTATTGCTGCATGGAAATTCAGGAAGTATTAAAGATTTTTATCAGCAGATTCCTGTTCTTTCCAAGCATTACAAAGTTATTGCTTTAGATACGAGGGGTCAGGGAAAAAGTACAGATTCATCGAAAAAAGATTTGACTTATTCGGGATTTGCCGATGACCTTAAAATGGTGATTGATCATTTAGGATTTGAAAAGATACATATAGCAGGCTGGAGTGATGGCGGGAATACAGCCCTGGAGTTTGTTCTGAAATATCCCGAACGTGTTAACAAATTAGTGATTATCGGAGGTAACATTCAGCCTGATGGTGTAGATAAGCGTCTTGTAGACCATATGAAAACAGAACTTCAGGTTTTAGAAATTGAAAATAATCCTCAAAAGTTTAATCAGACCAGGATTTTAAAGATTATGCTCAAGGAACCTAACATCAGTACAGGATCTTTACATAAAATCCATAATCCCGTGTTGGTTATAGCGGGTGAAAATGATGTGATAAAAAAAGACCATACCGAATTGATCGCCAGAGAAATTCCGAACGCAAAACTGAGGATATACAAAAATGCAACCCATTTTGTGCCGTTTGAAGAAGCTCAACAGCTGAATGAAGATATGATGAAGTTTTTGGGGGAATAATTAATCCAATGTCATTCTTTTCAAAGACCAGGAACTACCGTTGTACATATCCAGGTCAACTTTAGTATTGATTCCGTGGACGATTCCGTTTTCAGTAAATTGCCAGAAATCCCATGTGTCATCAGGAGACGGAGTGGGTACATCATTATAATTAGCCAGCCACAGAGGATATCCGTCGAATTCACCTTTCAGAAAATCTTTATAATAATGGTAGTAAGTATAGATAATGGGTTTTGTACCATATGTCTCTTCTATGATTTTGCACCATACCTTAAGGTCTTCAACCAGTTTTTTATTGGTTTTTCGTTTTGGAATTTTTTCAATGTCCAGAATAGGAGGGAGGTCTCCGGTTTCCAGCTTTACATTGGCAAGAAAGTTATTAGCCTGAATAATAGGGTCTTCATCTGCTCTGTAAAAGTGATATGCGCCTCTTATAAGCTCATGCTTTTTGGCCTGGGACCAGAATTCATCAAAATGTTTATCAGCATTTTTATTTCCCATGGTAGCCCTCATAACCACAAATTCCAACGGAATGGTTTTGTTTCCAATGCTTAAACTATCCCATTTGATATCTTCTTTATTTTGATAATGGGAAATATCGAATCCGTATGTTTTATCGAGATTATCAGTGAGGATTTTTTGAATTCTTAGAGTTTCCTTTTCATTATTATGAAGCTTTTTATGGGTAAACTTATTAAAGTACAAAGCATAATAGTAACTGATGGATTGTTTAAGGTAAAAACCTGTGCCAATAAGTGCTACGATAAGAATAGCCAATAAAATCTTTCGACGAAATAAATAGTTTTTCCGTCTTTTATTATGAATGTTTTTGGCCGCTTTTTTGGTGTACTTTTTTTTCGTCATAAAGTTTTGCAAAACTAACTTTTTAACAAGTAAAATGCTAAATAAAATCTGTAAATTTGTATACTATGGAAACACGCGAAAAGATCATCATCATCGGAGGAGGTTTTGCGGGGCTACAACTTGCGAAAACACTGAACAATAAAAATAAAAAAGTAATTGTTCTCGACAGGGTAAACCATCATATGTTTCAGCCGCTTTTTTATCAGGTAGCGTGTGGAAGGATTGAACCTTCCAATATTTCCTTTCCGTTCAGGAAAATTTTCCAGAGATCCAGAAATATTCAGTTTCGTTTGACAGATGTTAAAGAGATCGATCCTTCTCAGAATAAAGTGATTACCGATGAAGCAGAGTTTCGTTATGATAAATTAATTATCGCAACAGGCTGTAAGACTAATTTCTTTGGGAACAAAGATCTGGAGGGTAAAGCTTTTGGAATGAAAAATACTCAGGAAGCGATTAGTATCAGAAATCATGTCTTAATGACTTTTGAGAAACTAATTCTTGAGAAAAGCAGAAGCGACGATGGAAACTGGAACATTGTTATTGTAGGTAGTGGTCCCACCGGTGTAGAGCTGGCTGGAGCCTTTGCTGAAATGAAAAAAGAAATCCTGCCGAGGGATTATCCTTACATGAATTTTGACCAGCTTAAAATTATTCTGGTCAGTTCGACGGAAAAACCACTTGCAGTAATGAGTGACGAGGCTCAGGATAAATCTGAAAAATACCTTAAGGACCTGGGGGTAACTTTTCTAAGTGGAGAGGTTGTTACCGAATATAACGGAGATAAGGTAATGATGAAAAGTGGAAAAGAAATCCCTTCGAACAATGTGATCTGGGCTGCAGGTGTTACGGGAAATGTAGTAGAAGGATTTCCTGAAGAAAAATTAATCAGAAACAGATATATAGTAGATCGATATAACAGAGTTAAAGGATACGATAATATTTTTGCGATCGGAGATATTGCTTATATGGAAACGCCTAAATATCCGCATGGTCACCCTCAGGTTGCGAATGTAGCGATAAATCAGGCAAAAAATCTGGGTAAAAATCTTTTGAAAAGCAATGAAAGTGAGTGGAAAGAATACGAGTATAAAGATAAGGGTTCTTTGGCAACCATTGGAAAACATCGGGCAGTAGTAGATTTACCATTTATTAAATTTCAGGGGTTCCTGGCATGGTATTTCTGGATGTTTTTACACTTAATGCTTATTTTAAGTGTAAGAAATAAGCTGGCGGTATTTTTCAATTGGATGTGGAGCTATTTTAATAAAGATTCGTCCCTGAGGCTCATTATTTCACCTACTAAGAAAAATGGAACATTACAATGAGAATTGATATTATAAGCGTACTTCCTGAGTTGATGGAAAGTCCATTTCAGACTTCTATTTTGAGAAGAGCAATGGAAAAAGGGTTAGTAGAAGTACATTTTCACCATCTGAGAGAATGGGCAATAAACAAACACAGGCAAATCGATGATGAGCCTTATGGGGGGGGAGCCGGTATGGTAATGATGGTTGAGCCATTGGATAAATGCATCTCCCAACTTAAATCAGAGAGAAGTTATGATGATGTGATCTATCTTACCCCTGATGGGGTTACCCTTAATCAGAAAATTGCAAACTCCCTTTCTATAAAAAATAACCTGATTTTTATTTGCGGACATTATAAAGGAATCGATCAAAGAGTAAGAGATCTGCATGTTACCAAAGAGATTTCAATCGGAGATTATGTTCTAACCGGCGGAGAACTTGCAGCGTGTGTCTTGGCAGACTCTATCATCAGGCTGATTCCGGGAGTGCTTAACGATGAGCAGAGTGCTTTAACGGATAGTTTTCAGGATGATCTTCTTTCACCTCCGATTTATACAAGACCGGAAAATTATAAAGGATTGGAGGTTCCCAAGGTTTTGTTAAGCGGAAATTTTAAGCAAATAGAAGAATGGAGACATGAAGAAGCCGTAAGAATAACAAAAGAGAAACGTCCTGACTTGCTATAATTTATTGATCATATTTGTAAATTTCGACCTCTTTTTTTTTCTTTTTTTGCAATTTCATATAAAAATGGAATAATAATTGCTATAGAAAGCAGAATAATAAAATAACAACTATTATGTTTTTATAGTTGTTTTTAATTAATATTAAGTATTATTTGCTGTTTTGATTTTGTTTTGTACGATTTTAAAACGAATTTGTTAAAAGTTTTAATATATTATATCGATTTGATTAAACTGTTTGAAAAAAAATTCTTTTTAGGACAAAATCAAAACGAATATTTCGTAATTTAACCCGGGAAAAATTCGTAATTTCAAAATTAAAACTATTGATTGAATAGAAATATGTGTTGATGGAGCTTTTTACTTTTTATAATGTAGAAAATTTATTTTTACCGGACATAAAACCAATTCATAAATTAGATCCGACGAAATCGGGTTTGAGGAATTGGGATGAACGTAAATATAATAATAAGCTTTTCAAGATTGCAAATGTATTTCAATTGATCAAAGAAGAAAATGGAGTCTTACCATTTTTAATTGGTCTGTCCGAGGTTTCCGGAAGGAAAGTACTGGAAGATCTTGTGAAGATGGATCCTTTTCATTCTGAATTTGGAATTGTGCATTATAACTCCATGGATGAAAGAAAGGTAGATGTAGCTATGCTATATGATAAAAGCAAAATAGAAGTAATAGACTCGGAGGCTATTACATTCTTTTTTGAAATTAAAAATAAAAACACAGAATATTACGATACAACTAGAGATGTACTCTATTCAAAATTAAAATATAAAGGAGAGATTATTAATGTCTTTATCGCTCACCTTCCCTCAAAGAGAGAAAAAGATGTTAATAAGCCTAAGAGAGACTTTATATTAGCAGAAATTCGTAACAGGATTTTAAATATTGTGAATAGCAGCAATGAGCATGTTGTTTTGTGCGGCGATTTTAATGAAAATCCGGATGATGAAAATTTAACTAATATCCTTTATGATGATAATCATAATAAAATATTAGAAAATCCGTTTAATGAATTGTTTTCAACAGGAAATTTTTCTACTTTTCATTATAAATCTGGCTTATTGTTTGATCAGATTATATTGTCGAAGTCATTTTTCAATGATCAGAACAATATAGGATTGTCATTTCAAAGTGCCGAAATATTTAAATCTGAAAAGATAAGCAGCCGGAATAAGCAATTTTCAGGTCGACCTTTCAGAACATATGCAGGTACGCGATATTTAGGTGGATATAGTGATCATTTTCCGGTTTTTGTAAAATTTAAAGAATAAAAAAAAAACATAAATAATAAAAAAAATTACAAGATGAAAAATTCAACAAATGCTAGCTATCATTTAGACTCAATCGACAAAGAAATTATCTACATGCTGATGGATAATGCTAAAACTTCTTTAGCCCATATCTCAAAACATGTAGGGATTTCGACAACTGCAGTGCACCAAAGAATCAAAAAGCTTGAGCACGCGGGAGTCATTGAGAATTCTATTTCATTTTTAAATCCAAAAAAAATAGGATATAAAGTTATTTCTTATATAGGAATCTTTTTGGATCAGCCTAGCCACTACCCAGATGTAGTAAAATCTTTAAAAGAAGTTAATGAAGTAGTAGAGGCTCATTACACCACAGGAAATTATACTATTTTCCTAAAAGTTCTTTGTAAAGATAACGACCATTTGATGCAGATCCTTAGTAAACTTCAAAAGTTAAAAGGTGTAACAAGAACCGAAACATTTATATCTCTGGAACAGGGAATAAGCAGACAACTGAAAGTATAATAAGTTATGAATATTGCCCAATATTTGGATTCAACATACCTGAAAACTCCTTCACAGTCCGGGATTTCAGAAAATGAAACTTTACAGAAAGATATAGATCTTACGCAGGAAGCTATTGATAATGGTATTTTTGCAGTGATGATCCGTCCGGATTATGTATCCGCGATCAAAAAATATATTCTGGAAAAGAATTCAAATGTTGTTGTTGGTACTGTGATTGGTTTCCACGAAGGAACGTATTCTGTGGAAGAAAAGATGGCAGAAGCAACAAAGGCAATTAATGACGGAGCGGACGAACTGGATTTTGTGATTAATTATAATGCTTATCTCAATGGAGATGTAGATTTAGTAAAAAAAGAATTTATACAATGTACTGCATTGTGTGTACAACATCATAAAGTAGCCAAATGGATTATTGAAATTGCTGCTTTAACCAATGCACAAATTGCAGACCTTACTAAACATATCTCAGAATGGGCAGCAGAAAATTTTTCTGACCAGGACTTATCTTCCATTTTTGTAAAGTCTTCTACCGGTTTTTATGAAACTACAGATGGAAAGCCAAATGGGGCTACTTTCGAAGGTATCAGAATAATGCTTGATAATGCCGGCAGACTTCCGGTAAAAGCAGCTGGTGGAGTAAGAACTCCTGAAGATGCGGAGAAAATGATCGGGATGGGAGTAAAGAGAATAGGAACTTCTTCAGCTCTATCTTTAATCAAAAATCAATCAGCGTCTGAAGCTTACTAAAAATAATTCAATTGTAACAATAAAAAAACCATCAGCATCTGATGGTTTTTTATTTTATACTTTTTCCTGATATTCTTCGTAAAAATGTTGGGTTTCTTTGATCAGAGCATCCATCTCAGCAAGAGTGAATACTTCAAGGAATTTTTTTCTGAATTCTTTGAAATGAGGAACACCACGGAAATAGTTGCTGTAATGCTGTCTCATTTCTATCAGGCCTAATCTTTCACCTTTCCATTCCGCACTCCATTCCGCATGCTGGCGAACCGCCAGTAACCTATCCGAAATAGTGGGTTCAGGAAGATGTTCTCCGGTTTTAAAGAAATGTTTGATTTCATTAAAAATCCATGGATATCCTATAGCAGCACGGCCAATCATTACACCGTCACAAGCGTATTTTTGTTTGTATTCCAATGCTTTTTCCGGAGAGTCAATATCACCGTTTCCGAAAATAGGAATTTCAATATTAGGATTTTGTTTTATTCTTGAAATATGTTCCCAATCAGCTTCCCCTTTATACATCTGGGCTCTTGTTCTTGCGTGTATTGTTAAAGCTTTAATACCTGTTTCCTGTAAACGTTCTGCTACTTCATCAATATTAATAGAAGTACTGTCCCATCCTAAACGGGTCTTTACAGTTACAGGCAGGTGCGTAGAGCTTACAACAGCTTTTGTAAGACGAACCATCAGGTCTATATCTTTTAGTACTCCAGCTCCCGCTCCTTTGCAAACTACTTTTTTAACAGGGCATCCGAAATTGATATCTACCAAATCAGGATTTACTGTTTCCACAATTCTTGCAGACATGGCCATAGCCTCCTCATCACCTCCAAAAATCTGTATTCCGACTGGTCTCTCATAATCGAAAATATCCAGTTTTTTACGGCTCTTTATTGCATCACGAATTAAGCCCTCGGAAGAAATAAATTCCGAGTACATCATATCAGCTCCATGCATTTTGCACAAACGTCTGAATGGTGGATCACTCACGTCCTCCATAGGAGCCAGTAAAAGCGGAAATTCCGGCAGTTCTATGTTGCCTATTTTTATCATGGTGCAAATTTACGAAATTCTAAACTTTCATAAAGACTGATATTATCTATTGGTGTGAATGATGAGTTTGAGAACCCCAAATTGAATACAATAAGCGTCTTATGGTAGGAACAAAAAAGAATTAATGTGGGTCTAAAGTTTTTAAAAACTTGCTTTTACCTGCATGCTACCAATATGTATGGTACGGTCTCCGGAATTACGTCCTTCATAATTCAGGTTCAGCTGTAAGAATGAGTTGATTGCCTGCTGAATAAAGACGCTCCATACCTGATTTTTTCCAGGCTTAAGGCCGTCCAGCATCTGATTTCCTACAATACTGAAGTTGTTTCCGGTAAAGTTGTTGTTGATGAATGAGAAATTTCCTCTGATAGAGGTTTTTTTACGCTCCCATTGTATGGTTCCTGTAACGTCAAAAGCTTTTAGTAACTCCTCTCCGTCTATTCTCTGTTTCTGGCGGAAGGCGGAGGAAAGCTCTGCCTGTATGGCATCTGTAAATTTATAGGTAGCTTTTGGCTTGGTTTCAAAGTTATTCAGTCTGTAATCCCTGGTCGCAAATAATTGTGAAGAATTTTTAATATCATGAACGGAATTTTCCCAGTCGACCCTGAATTCTTTATTGAACCAATATCCTAAATTCAGGAAGTGGGAGGTCTGCTCCCGTTCTTCATTACTGAAATTGGCATTGATGAGATTATCATTCGAGATGAACCGGTAATTTCCATTCCAACCCGATTTTTCCGTAGGGTTAAACTGTACGGAAGCCAGGATATTTTGATTTTTTAGAATCTGGTCGCTGTTTTTCTCGAACGGGTTGATGACCAGGACCTTATCTTTTTTATAAAAAGAGTTTTGAGAATTCAAGGAAATATTAAAATTCCACCGTTTTAAAAATGCATTTTCAGAATTAAGAACAATGGCCGGGTTAACGAACAACGCCAGCTGTAATTTATTCTTGTTGGATGGGATATACCGGACAGAATTGGTGTATACCCGGATGTACTTGGCCAGATCGGAATATTCGGCAATCTCAAATTCATCGAGCTGCTGGATGCCATCCCCATTGTAATCCGTCCATTTGTAAACTCCCTGTACATCGGTTACTTTGATATATTGGAACTCTCTTTGTGCTTCCTGTCCGTTTCCGAGTTCATAGAATGCCTGTAAACGCATACCATTTCTGAAAAGCTGCTGATTATAAAGAATGTTCCCAACAACAAAATCATTGTTTCGACTTGTTTGCATATCCTGAATCTGATAGAAAAACTTCCTGTAATGCACTAACACATTCAAGGTTGTTTTTTCATTTTTGATCAGTTGACTTTCCGCCATGACTCCCAGGATATTATTCATATTCTGCAGCCTGTTGTCACGAACTGAATCATTATCTCTCATATATACTTTCGCAAGCAATTTTGTTCTTGTACTGTCACCAATCTTCTTTTGAAGAAAAAGCTCTTTCCAGCTGAAACTGGTGACATCCATCAGCTGAGAATCATTGTATTTTTTTTCGTTATGCTCCATACTTCCACCAAAGGCCCAGTTTCCTTTTTTACCGGTATATTCTGTAGAAGCTCCTCCTCGGATGAACTTCGTGTCCTGGAGAATAGCATTGGTACTTAAGTAAGACAGATTTCCCTTTGTGAAAAACTTTCCTTTAATCCAGCCAAAATCAAGATCATTTTTAAAACCTTTGTATGAGTTTTGTTCATCCAGATAGTTAAGTCGGTAATTTAAAGTTGATTTGTTATTCCACTTGTTAAGGAAGCTGAATATGAATCGGTTCTGTGTTTTCTGGCTGAATTCCTGAGCTAAGTTGAAATCTCTGGAGAATTCTACATCATTAATTCTATCAAGAATGTGAAATTGCTTATCTATATATTGATACTCAAAACTTGGTGTTCCTTTCCAGTTATTTTTGGTGAAAGTTTTATTCCCGTAAATCCGGCCTGCATAGCCTATATTCTGATCTGAATCTTTCGAAGAAAATAAATTGACATCGTAGTTACTCAAAGATATATCAGCGCCAATTTTACCCTCTTTAAGCAAAAACTCTGAATTGACAGAAAACACCTGTGATTTCTGGGGTGAAGGAAGTTTTCTTACTGCTCTGTAATCTCCTGAATTTGGTCCTGTATATTCAAAAACACGACCGTTATTTGTGGTCTGGGATAATTTATAATCTCCCAGATTAGGGCCAAAATAAGTAAATGATACCTGGTAAAGTGTTTCGGCAGAATTAGTGGAAAATTCATAATGGCTGACTCCTGAATTCTGAACCAATCGGTACAGGATCTTATTAACATCATATTCTGTAATGACTCCTGACGGGGCATACATCAGATTAGGATCATTTCCGGCATTGGCCAGAATTTGCTCATCCTCTTTAGATAAATTCAGAGCAAGCGGTGCATTTTTATTATCGTTTTCCATGAACCAGCTTAAGCCTACCTTCATTTTCTCTCTACGGTGTTCCACTTTTCCTGTGAAAAGATATCTGGAATAGTTTCTGTTGGTGTAATTGTAAGAAATAGTAATAAAGTTCTGTTGGAAAATTGGCCGGAAACTGGTGAAAGTAACTTCACCGGTGTTGTAATTTATGATGTAGTCCTGGTTTTCACCACGCTTCATTAATATTCCGTCAATAAATACCTGTTCAGATCCTGAAATCAGAGTAATGAACTGCTCTCCATTTTTTCCCGTTAAACGATAAGGCCCCTGGTTACCTTCAACCCCTTGAAAACGTACCCTGTGAAACTCACTTCGGGCCACACCCATTGAAACATCTACAAATGTTTTGTTTTCATTCCCAAATTCCGTCTGGAACTCAAGTCCCATGCTACGTCGCTGGTATTTTGCAAAATAATTCTTAGCTTCCACCAAGTCCAGATGTCCCGCTCTAAGGATGGACTTATCCTTAATGTTCAGCTGCATGTAGATTTTATCGAACTCTTCGAGTGTTTGAGTATAACCATCTGCCTGGATGGGAAGGTTATGATCAGAAATACTCGCAAGGATGGTAACGTCTTTAGAAAGTCTTCCCGATATCTGAAGGTCCATTGAACTTTGTACAGATTGTCCCTGATTGTTTCCAAACGTTATTCCCCGGATGATGGAACCTTTTGAGTTAAGCTCGCCTAAGAACCTTTTTTTGTCATTTTTGGCAAGTACGGCCTCATCTACAATTATTCTGTTTCTAGTTCTTACGAAATCCAGTGTGTCCTTTGAAAAAATATCCTGTTCAAGCCTTGCTGCTAAAATACTATCCTTTTTTATGGTGTCTTCGGGAATATTGGGGTTCTTCCATGAGAAAATCTGAGCATTTGTTACCAATGTGCCCATGAAAAGAAACAAGAATACAAGAATAAAATTCCGCAAATTTTCCAAAATAATTGGTAAAAATACTTAAAAAATGTTAAAGGTAGCCAGTTTAGCTTTATTAACAAAAAATCGCCATATTTATTGTTTTTCGTCAGAGAATACTCTTATTTTTAAAATAGAAAATTATAAAAAATACAAAGATGAAAAAGATTTATTCTCTATTTGTTGCTTTGGCAACCACAACAGTTATGTCCGCACAATCTGTTATTACTCAATGGAATTTTGATGGAAATACAAATGCTGCCACCACAGGTTCAGGAACAGCAAGTGTTTTCGGAGTAAGTAATAATCCAACATTTGCTTCAGGGTCTCCGGGCAGAGCATGGAGTGTGAATGGGTTTCCTGGACAAGGGTCTGCATCGGGTACCGCGGGTTTTAAATTTGAAGTAGATACTTCAGGATATTCGGCAATCTCCGTATCTCTTAATATTGCGGGCTCCAATACGAGCTCAAAATATTTTCAAATGCAATACACAACCAATGGTACAGAATGGTTTGATGTAGGGAATGTAATTGAAATCGGACCTACATCATCCTCTAATTGGGTCAGCATGAATAATTCTATTCCGGCTGGAGCTAATAATAACACACAATTTGCGGTAAGGATTGTATCCGTGTTTGATCCTGCGAACAGCAGTACTTATACTGCGGTGGGTGCCTCATCAAATTATAGTACCAGCGGAGCCGCCAGGGTGGATAATGTAACCATATCCGGAACAGCATCCACTACTTTATCTGTTCTTGATGCCGGTAGTGAGAAATTTAGTTTTATAAAAAATACATTCATCAAAAATGAAGGTATTGTTTTCGGAACAAAAGTGAAGGATATCAAGATATTTAATATGTATGGACAGGTTATAAAAACAGCTAAGGTCAATAAAAATCAGACTTTGGATATTTCTGAGCTACAAAAAGGAAGTTATATTGTTACAGGTATCGTCAATAATGAACCGGTATCACAGAAAATTCTGAAAGATTAATTTTGATTTTTGAATGGAAAAACCACCGCTTTTTAAGCGGTGGTTTTTTTATAATAATAGCATATTGGTTTAATATTCTTAATAGAAACTTAATCCATCCTTAATTTAGTCGCTTTAATTTAGGTGTAATTTTGTTGTAGAGATTAAAAAAACAAACATAAAAAAGAAAAATTATGAGAAAAATCTTTACAATTTTAAGCATTGCTACATCATTGATTTTTGCGAATGCGCAAAATCTCGTACAAAATCCTGGTTTTGAAACAGGAACTTTAGCACCTTGGGCTGCTGGCTGGAATACGGCATATACAGCACCTAATATTACAGCAGATGCACACACCGGCTCTTTTGGAGCTAATTATGTACCAACAGCTACGACTGGTTTTTTTCAAAATGTTAATATTACAGCCGGAACGCAATATACACTTAGCTTTTGGTATAAAATAAGCGGCTCAGGTAATGGAGGAAGAATCTGGAGTAATTTTTTAGATGCTGGTGATAATCCGGTTAATCTTGTAACGGACGCTGCTAATGATCCATTGAGAAATAACAATCAATATTTACCTAAAAGTACAGCCTGGCAACAAAAAGTAATCACATTTACGGCACCGGCCAATGTTAATAGATTACAGCTACATCTTCGTGCATACAGCAATTCAACCGTTAGCTTTGATGACTTTTCATTGACCACCGGAACATTGGCAACCGGCGAGGTTTCTGTATCTAAACACAGGCTTGTTAAAAATACTTTCATTCAGAATGATTGTATAACGTTTGGAGCTCAGTCTCGTGATGTGAAAATTTATAATATGTACGGACAGGTTGTAAAAACAGCTTCTGTAAAAGAAAATGAGGTTTTACATGTTTCAGAATTACAAAAAGGAAATTATATCGTAACGGGAATTGTGAACAATGAGCCTGTTTCTCAGAGAATTTTAAAAGATTAATTCTACTTTTCAGATATAAACACGGCCGCTTTTAAAGCGGCCGTGTTGTTTTTATAAAATTTTAGATTTTTTATTTAATACCATCCTCTTCTTGCTGCATTGATAATGGATCCGAGATTGAGAACTAAAGTATATCTGATTCGCCTTCCGTAATCTTTAAATGCGGGTTCAAATCCCAGCGAGGATTGGATTGGGAAATAAATTTCTAGAAAATCAGGAACTATTTTTAATTTAATTCCGCTATCCCAGATAAATTGGGTAGGGTTGTTCCTGTTCTTATAAATTCCTGCATCAGCATACAAATGGAATATCTTCCATACACTTGTATCAACATTTAAAGAGGTAATCCATTGATTTACACTTCCGGGAATAAAAGATTTAAATCCTCCGTCAGCAAGAATAAACTGCTGTGAAAGAAAACCACTGTTGGCACTTTCCCCTAAAAGATTATATGAAAAAGAGTAATTGGAAACCCTGGAAATCCCGTAATTAAAAGTATTATTTCTCGTGTCATTTCTTACGAAATATCCTGCAAATAATCTTAGGCTGAGCTTTTGTTTAGGTGCAAACTCCCATCTGTAAAAGCCTTCGGCAGTTATTTTATTAAAGTCTTCCATTCCCTGGGTGCTGATGCTCAGACTTTTTTCATGGATCATCTGGTTATCCGTATATCCATATCCGATACTCCACAGATTATACTTATCATAGTCATTGTTAGCTATCATAAGAGGGCTCAGGTCTCTCTCGAAATAATTATATGACATGCTTATTCCTCTGCTTACTGTACTTCTGGGATTCTTTCTAAAACTGATGTTGGAAAAAACAGAACCTTTCCTGTAAGCAAGATTATAATCATAATGGTAATATGCACCGGATACTCCGAAGGTTAAACTGCGGATAATACTTTCTGCAGGAAGAAAAGAATATGAAACGGCACCTGAACCCGTTAATTTTCCGGTTCCTGTACTGTACGTAGGCGTAATAGAATAAAGGAATTTCTGATCAAAAAAAGATTGGTTTTTGAAATTAAATCCTAAAAGAAATTTATCATAAGTATTATTGAAACGGATTCTTGGACTGATGTAGATTTCATTAAACTCAGGATTGGGAATATCCTTTATAAGTTTAAGTTTTATTTTTTTTGCATTTGAGAATAAGCCTTTGGAGTAAAGGAAGTTGTCTCTGTAATTCGACTCCGGAAAGATATAATCATTATTTAAAGTGATCTTGTATATATCTAATGCGGGAATGGAAACCGTTTTTGTCATTTCCTCACCGTCGGTCTCTACCCAGTATTCTTTTTTTTCATCCTCTCTCGTTTTTGTTTCTAATTTAACAGGAATAGGAGCAGAGGTATTTTTATTGATTTTAATATGCAGTGAATCGTCTTGTTTCTTCAATTTCTGAAGCTTGAAATTAACCCTGTTTTTTTGTTTTAAAAAATCGGTTAAATAAGCGGTCCTGTTATCTTTTTCTGCAAGTTCTCTGAGGAAATCTTTAGGATCAATTTGCTTGTCTGTATTTTTAGCTATGTAGTTCTGCACCAGGGTATTGAAGTTTTCATATCCCATTTTATCAGCAGAATAGTTGAATAAGCTTCCTGTTTCAAAGCTACTTATAGCCATTACATTGAAATTACTAAGCACAGTAAACTTTTCTCCGATTTTCTGATCCAGATTCTGAGACATAATATATTGGTAGGTAAGGCCGTAGCGATCAATTAATTTCAAATTAGAAGCATGAAATAATTTTAATGGTCTGATTCCAAATATTTTCGATTCAGGTAGTTTTCCCAGCAGCTTTGTTTCGCCATAGAATTTTTTGATGTATTGAATTTCTATATAGGATTTCAATCCATTCTTAAACCAGTGATTATCCTGTTTATCTGTAATAATACTTTCGTCAAGGACTTTTTTGGCGATAATTCCCAGGTAATCGAGATCTGCCTTTTCTGCATCTGTAAATAATTGAAACCGGAATTTCCAGAAACTAATATCATTATTACCAAAAAAATCTTCATTCGCTCTGAACTTTTCAGAAATAAAAAGTCTTGACGGAAGATAACCGATCTGTTCCTTTATAAATTTTAAATGCAGCGGAAGATAGAATTCTAAATTTTCCTTTTCCTGGGGTGTTAGAGGATATCCAAACCGTACTTCTGTGCTTATATCTCCTGTATTTACATTAATGAAAGGGTATTCATCCTGGGAAATGATAAACTCGGGATCTGAATCCAGATAACCTTTGAATAAATTGGATTGATCCTGGTGAAGATTACTTTCAATAAAAGATTGGGCAGGGAGGTCAAATTGGACGGTCCAGTAGGTATTGAAACTTACAGACTCTTCGATATCATGGTAATATCTTCCTAAAATATTGCCCGGATCAAAATGATCCGGAACAATAAAGAAATATTTTAAAGCTATATTTCGATCAGATGTACCGTATCCAGTAAATTTTTTATCCGGAAGCTGTATCTGATACTGCAGTTTTAGTCTTATGCTTTTCCCCGTGTGAAGAGGTGCATTTAAAGGAATAAAAAGATTTTCCGCACTTAAATTATTTACAGGAATAGCCTCATCATCAGGTCCTTTTATGTTAAATTGTAAAAGTTTCCCCAGTTGTTCAGGCTTTGCGAAATGAAGATCAGTATTACGATCTTCCAGTTTTCTGTAAACAAGTGAAGTTCCTCTTTTTTGATAAGCAGAAACCCAGTTTAAAAGTTTAACGGTACTTAAATCTTTTTCAGAGTTATTGTAATAAACAATTTCCTGATTTATATCCAGCATTTTTTTATCTGAAGATAATTTCGCTTCAATAGAAATGCTGTCTTTTTGCGCAGAAACCTGCACAATTCCCAAAAACAAAATAAGACAAATACTGATCTTTCTCAATGTGGTGATAAAGCATCAAATATAACTCATTTTGTATAGACTTATAAATTTTTATTCTCGAATTAACCTTTTTTTAAAGAACTTATATAAGCTTTCCAGCCTTCGTTTTTATAAGTTAATGCGGCAACTTCAGGATTTTCAGATTTATAAATTCCTCTTCCTACGATTATAAAATCAGTATTCAGGCTTTTAAAAACATGTTCAGGAGTATTGTACTGCTGTCCTTTTCCATCTCCAGAATCTGAAAGATTTACTCCTGGAGTGAATAACAATAATTCTTCAGGAATTGGGTTTTGAGAAACTCCTCCGATTACATTAGGATGGGATAGAGATACTTTAAGAGCTTCTTCGCGGTAGCTATTCGTTGTTAACGTTCCTTTTGAAGACATTCCTATAATTGCGACAACACCTACATTCTTAAAGCAGTCAAGTGATTCAAAACCACCGATAACCTGTGACGTTACAAAATCTGCCCAGTCGGTAATTTTAAAAACTCCACTCGTGAATTGTAATTCCTGTGTGTTTCCAATATCTGCAAATTTTCTATCTTCCATGAGTAAGAATTTATGCTTTTCGGCTAATTCTTTTAACGGAGTAATTGTTTTTTCAAATTCGAAATCTGAGATGATGTCGATATGTGTTTTGAGAGCAATAATATGAGGTCCTACTTTTTCAGCAAATTCCAGTAACTCTTTGGTTGTGGTAACATCTGCTGAAGCGATAAGATTCGATTCTTTACTGATGGCTACTTCTAATAATTTTTTAGAAACAGAATGTTGAGCGGATTTTAATTTCTGCTCATAAGAAGCTCTGATTTTTTCTTCAAATTGAATGTGGTTTCCTAAAAGGAAATCCTGGATCCTTTTTACTTCTTCATCTGATAATTCTCCTGTTTCCTGAAGAATAGTACATACTTCTGAAATATTAAATAGAGTATGAACTCTGAATCCTTTACTTTCCAAAAGCTGCTTTCCTCCCTGTTCCCTGTCAAGAACTACAACGATATCTGCTACTTTTAGATCTTCCTGTTCTACTTCAGCAATGGTTTCTAATAAAGATTTTCCGGAAGTAATCACATCTTCTACCAATAAACAGTTTTGTCCTTTCTGATAAATTCCTTCGATCATTTTCTTGGTCCCGTAATCTTTAGCCTCTTTTCTTTTAATGATAAGTGGAATATAACTTTCCAGAGACATGGCTGTAGCCATAGGAAGGGCGGCATAAGGAACTCCACAAATAAGGTCAAAATTATCCAGAGGAAGCATTTCCAATAAATAATTTGCAAGATTTTTCAAAATTTTAGGATCAGAAGCCAAAGGTCTCAGATCTACGTAGAACGGACTTTCAATACCGCTTTTTAAAGTGAACCTCCCAAATTTAATGATACCTAGCTTGTAGCACTCTAAAAAGAACTCTTTTTTACTTTCCATTATTTTTTATTAGATGTTGCAAATTTAAGGATTTGTAATAAGGCTCAAAAATTTATCCCTAAATTATAAAATAAAAAGCCATTCCAAATTTTTGGAATGGCTTCAAATAATATATTTGCGTCAATTATTTTATAATTTGAGCATCGATTATCTTGGTATTACTTGTATTTAGTTTTTGTTCAGCTTCCCAAAGTAAAAACTTGTCCACTTCTTTGATTAGTTTAGGGATCACTAAGTATAAAACAGCCAGATCATCTAGGACTCCCAAAACAGGAACAGCTACTTCCGGAATTAAGTCGATTGGAGAAATGATATATAAAATCCCTAACATCGGTAAAATAATATCAATGGATTTCATAGGATAAATTCCTTTTCTCCAATATTTAACCATTCTGAAAATGTCAGGTATTTTTTTGACAAAGCCCTTATGATTGATGGCTTCTTTAGCCAGGTTTAATTTAGAATATTTCATTTTGTGTTTGGTTTAAATAAATTCTTGACTTTACAAAATTCGCAAATTCTATACCAAATAATTATAAAAATTCGTTAAAAGATTTATTTAATAATATTGTCAATGAACTGATGAACAGACTCTGTATTCCAATCTCTGTACGCGTCTTCTTTGATCAGGATCCTTCCCGATTTATCCAGTAAAAATGTTGTCGGGAATGCTTTTGGTAACAGCTTTTCTGAAATCGGACTTTGGGCAATATAAACAGGGACAGTATAATTATTTTCCTGAAGGAATTTCCTTACTGCATATTCTTCATCTTTCATAGCAATCAGTACAAAGTCTACATTCCCTTTTCTGGTGTCGTACAGCTTTTGAATGGTTGGCCATTCTTTTCTGCATGGCGGGCACCAGGTTCCCCAGAAATTTAGAAAGATAGGCTTATCTTTAAAGTTCTTCAGATTTGTACTTGGGACGTTAATCCCCTGTAAATCGATATCATAATCTTCCTTACTTACAGTTACTGCATTTTCTATAGTAGCAACAGGAAAGAACTGGTCCTTTACAAAATTTCTTACTCCTGGAATAAAAGCAATAATTCCTATAATAATGATAAGTACAAGATATGGTATATTTTTTTTCATCTGCTATTTTTTATTGTCATTTCTGACGCATACATTTATTACAATAACTCCAGTATTTCCTGAACAGCGTCCTTACCTCTGTTTTTAGCGTAGTAAATTTGCAGATCATTATAAAACTGATCTTTAGGATAAGCCTCCGGATCTGCCTTATATTTCATTAACAATTCTTTGCCGTATTGAGGTCGGGGTCCCCATGAGTTCTTTACCGTAAAATCATCATTCAGGATGATAACTTTAGGAATAGACTCTGTTCCATTCGTTAGAAACTGATTAATTAAACTTTTATCACTGTCTCTCAGGAAAATTCTTACCTCATTATGACCCTCAAAAAATTTAACAAGTGCTGGTACCGTAGAGCTGGCGTCACCACACCATACTTCTGAAATAATCAGAATTTTCCCGTTAAAATTTTTAGATTTTAATTCGTTAACCTGGTTTTCGTCAAGGATATATTTTTTTAGGGTTCTGTCCATCCTTTGAAGCCCCAGTTCATAATATTGTTTATAATCGATATCATGTTGGTTGTCGGGAGTTTCAAGTCTTTGTCTTCCAATATGAACATATTCTTCAAAATTGATTGCTTTATCCCAATAATCTTTCATGGTGTATATTATTGTGTTTAAAAGTTATTTAGATTTCTTGTTTTGTTGATCAAAAATAAGTCGGCTAATACAAATGCGGCTAAACTTTCAACTACGGGAACCGCTCTTGGAACGACACATGGATCATGTCTTCCTTTTCCTTCAACAACAACAGGATTTCCATCTTTGTCTATGCTGTCCTGTGGCCTTAATATGGTGGCTACAGGTTTGAAAGCTACTCTGAAATAAATATCCATACCATTGGAAATACCACCTTGTATTCCCCCAGAAAGATTAGATTTTGTAGTAAAATCGGGATTAAAGGCATCATTATGTTCTTTGCCGGTCATCTTAGCCCCACAAAAACCACTTCCGTATTCAAAACCTTTACAGGCATTGATATTCAGCATTGCCTTTGCAAGTTCAGCCTGCAATTTGGAAAAGATAGGTTCTCCAATTCCCACAGGAACGTTTTTTATAACACAGGTGATGGTTCCCCCGATGGTATTTCCTTCTTTTTTAATTTCTTTAATTCTGGCAATCATTTTTTCAGCTGTCTCAGTATCAGGACAACGTACATCATTGCTTTCTGTTTTGGAAAAATCCAAATCCTGATAAGGCTTCTCACAGAAGATGTCACCTACGGAAGAAACATAAGCATTGATCTCGATATCTGATAAGAGCTGTTTTGCAAGCGCTCCGGCTACAACCCAGTTTATGGTTTCCCGGGCAGATGATTTTCCACCTCCGCGGTAATCCCTGATCCCAAACTTTTGATCATATGTAAAATCTGCATGACTTGGACGGTATGCATTTGCAATATGATCATAATCTTTTGATTTCTGATTTTCATTTTCGATGATAAAACCAATGGGGGTACCTGTAGTTTTTCCTTCAAATATTCCGGAAAGAAATTTTACCGTATCACTTTCCTTTCGCTGAGTAACGATAGCAGACTGGCCAGGCTTGCGACGATCCAGTTCATATTGAACCTGATCGAGATCAACTGTTAAACCTGCCGGAAAGTTATTGATTATTCCACCATAAGCCACACCGTGACTTTCTCCAAATGTTGTAAGACTGAGAAGATTACCTAAAGTATTGAACATAGTACAAATTTACGGCTTTTTATTAATATAATAATGCCTTTGTGTTTAGTTCTGTTTATTGTTGTTAATGATAATATTGATAACCCGCATTGCTTCTTTTTTCTCTTTCATATTCATCGTTTTCCATACAAAGCCTTCCCGGATGTTATTTTTATGGATGGGTTGCGGAAAGATGTTTGCGTTAGCATTATCAATAATATAACTAACGGTCATAGAAGGAAGTGGAGTGCCAAAACTATAAGGATAGTTTTCAGGAACATTAAAGATAAGATTTCCGATTCTGAAAGACCTGAACGGGGTATATTGATATACAGAAGGTTGGTAAATCTGTTTTTTTTCAAACTTACCCATGAAACGGGCCATTTTGTAGCTTGGAACATGAGTTACAATCAATGATGGAAATAAGAAAAAGAATATAACACAAGTGCCCGCTATTGAAAATATGGCTATTGATTTACTTCTGTTAATATAATGAGATAACAAAATAAAGGCTACAATAAAGAAAACATCAATGAAGAACCGGTACTGTGCAGAGAATAAAAGAACAAGGATTGTCTTGATAATTATTGAAATGGTGATAAGATTAATAACTCTGTTTTTCTTTCGAACAGAATACAGTATCAAAAGAAGAAGAGTCAGTATGAATAAAATATTGATCTTTGCTTTAATACCTTTTAAAAAGAGCCAGTTTTTAATATAATCTGTTGAAGAAAATTTTTGAATTTCTTCAAAAGTGTATTGCATGTCATAGGTTTTCTGAATGGCAAACTGAGATGATCTTTTAAGTATTTCAGGATTGGTTTTCCAGGATATTCCCAAGTCAACAAAAGCAATAGGAAAAACAGGATACCCGAATGTCCAGATATTTTTTACGAAAAACAAAATAAGTATTACCATACCCAAAAAAATATTCTTTACAGGCGATTTGATGATAAAGACTGAATAAAGAAAACTAAGAACGGGAAGCCAGATCATGGTTGGCTTTATTGTGAAAATAAAAACAGAGAGTGCGAAAAGGAGAGCTGATTTTTTATTTTTTGATAAAATTTCATTTAAAATAATCAGCGAAAAAATAATAACCGGCAGATCCGGGCTTGGGGACTGAGAAAAGAGAAGCATAACCGGAAGAAACCCAAGTTGAATCCAGGATTTTTTTTCAATGATATAAAATGCATAAATGATTAATATAATGACGTTGATCCGTAGAAAAGGATCAGAAAAGTTAGAAAACCCTGCCTGGAATATATGCCATACCGACATTTGCCCTAATGTAAGGTCTAGATTAGAGATTCCTTTAACAAGGCCGTATTCCGTGAGCCATTTTATAGAGGGTACATAATAGCCGAAGTGATCCAGAATATAAGGATAATAAGAACCACAAAAAAGAATGATCGATACGATGGCAGTCAGCAGAATCATGTCTTTTTTTGAAAACCGATAATATTCCAGATAGAGTTTATCTTTAAAAAAAAAGAACAAACCTATTGCAATCGTTGTTATTTCTACGTTGATATTGAGCGGAATGAAAAATGCGATTAAGGTCCATATAACACTTATGATAAATATTCCCGAAAAAGCTTTTCCTGAAATACCTGAAAATAAAGTTCCTGAAAGCATATCCATAATTTTTCCCCATCCCAGAAGGGTGGAGATAATAATTACAGAGGAAAACAGAATTAGAATCATAAAAAAAGATTGCTTAAAAATAAGCAATCTTTTATTCTTTTATGTATAATTATTAATTACGAGGTTGTACTCTTCCGTCCTTTCTGTCTCCGGATCTACCAATTGCATATCCCGTTGCACCACCTACAACACCACCAATTACAGCTCCTAAACCTCTGTTGTTTTTACTGATAATAGCCCCTGCAGCCGCTCCACCTACCGTACCGATAATGGTTCCCTTAGCAGCCTTACTCATTCCTCTTTTCTGAGTTGTTCCCTGAGAAGCATTGCTTCCGTTGTTTGCGTAGTTTCCAATATTACTATTGCGTGAACCTGATTCTCTGTCTCTATATATGGTTCGGGTTTTTGTGATGACTCTTGGTTCTGAATTTCTTGCAGCTACAGCTTTTGCTTTATTGGATTCCACAATACTGTCTGCTTTCTTTTGAGATTCATAGGCCATTTTCTCTTTTTCAATCGCCAACTTTTGTTTTTCTATTTCAAGTTGTTTGGCCTGGAATTCAATTTTCTGTTGTTCCAGTGACTTTTCCGCCACCTGATCATCCTTTTTACAAGCTGTCAGTAAAAATACTGACAATAAACCTGTTATTACTATATTCTTCATAATTCAAATTTTTTAGTCTAAGGTTGCCTCATCAAAAAGATGATAGCTTTCTAGGTATTTTCAATTATGAAGCCAAATTTTAGTTAACAAAAGTTAAAAAATTAGAAAGGAATCAGAAAAAGTAAAAATATATTTTAAAAATTTCAGAAAAGAAGAGGGTTTTGTTTGTAAGTGTTTTATTGTCAGTTGGTTGTGGATTAGTTGTTTATAATAAAATCATAAGAAAGTTAATTTATTGTGAAGGATGTTAATTTTTTATGGGTAGGCATGAAAATTGCGGCATAATCCAAAGCTTTTAATCATTAAAAAGTTTTAATCTTCTAAAATATTATTCATCAAGATCCCTCGGATATACCAGGGATCTTTTATAATGTACATTTCATTTAATTATGGGTTTTGATTAAATTCATATTAAATAAGTACTTTTGAGGATAAGTATATTTTTGAAATATTGTTGATGAAATTAAGTACGGCAAAGTATTGTGATCATTTCCTAAAATGGGATTTAACAGTATTTTATTAATGGATTTTAGAAATAAATAGTATTTTTGGTTTTTTAAAAATTATATTTATACAAATTTTGATCGTACATTGTAGTTTAAATTCAATAATTACAAGTTTAATAAGCTTAATGAGTATATGATACAGCATTAATTGAGCGGATCAAAAGCAATAGAAAGCTAAATTTTATATTTAAGATATTCTATTTCGACTCTAGAAATAGATTTTTTTCATCATTTGTGTTTTTTGCGGCCTCTCAGGAGGCCGTTTGTTTTTTAATTTTAGTAAAAAATAATTTCCAACATTGAATTTTACAATTCATTTTTTCAGTAAAAAAGTAGAGTTAAATGGGAACTCCAGTTTTTTTTTGTTGGTTGCCATTTCTGTAAAGAGTGATTAATCCGTACTTTTTTCCGCTATCTCAATATTTGTTATTTATAACATTCATATAAAAAATATTAATTTATATACTAAATGTTATAAAAAAACGATTTAGATTTGTAGGATTAATATTAATAATGATAACTTATGAAGAGATTTTCTATTTTTTTAATACTTCTTCTTTGTTTGATCAACGTGAACTTGCTTGCGCAAGCCCCCGCCACGCTGCCGTATATTCAGGATTTTTCGACGGCAAATGATCTGACATTGGTTAATGGAAGTCAAACAAATAAATGGGAATATGGCTCCGCAACAGGAAATACCGCCAATTCCATTTATATTTCAAATAACGGAGGGACAGCAAACGCGTATGATACTGGTAGTTCCAGCGTTGTACAAGCTTATAGAGATATCACAATTCCTGCAGGATCCACAATTGCAACTTTAGCATTTGATTGGAAAGCAGATGGGGAAAGTACATATGATTATTTAAGAGTTTGGTTGGTTCCGGCTACATTAACTCCAACTGCCGGTGCACAGATTGGCACTGGTGGGGGAAATATTCAGCTGGGACAGTTTAATCAGCAGTCAACCTGGCAAACGTATTTAAATACAAGTTTGAATATCAGCAGCTTTGCAGGAAGTACCATGCGTCTAGTGTTTGAATGGAGAAATGACGGAAGTGTAGGAACCCAGCCACCTGTTGCAATTGATAATATTAATTTGTCGATTCCAACATGTTTACTTCCAACAGCATCACCGGTTTCAGCCATTACATCCAATTCTGCAACGATATCGTGGACAGCGCCTACGCCTGCACCTGCGAACGGATATGCTTATTACCTTACGACTACAAATACTCCGCCTGTTGCAGGAACAACGCCTACAGGAACTACTACTGCAACTTCTGTGAACTTAACAACTTTAACTCCTAATACTACTTATTATTGGTGGGTAAAAGCTATATGTAGCCCTACAGACAGCAGTATCTGGGCGAGTGGAAATAATTTTACCACAACACAAATACCTGCGACTATTCCATATAGCCAAAACTTTTCGACAGGTAATGATCTTGGATTTACGAATGGTACTCAGGTTAATAAATGGGTTTACGGTTCTGCTACAGGAAATCCTGCCAATTCCATTTACATCTCGAATAACGGAACCGATAATACTTATTCTACAGGAACAACGAGTGTTGTTCAGGCTTACAGAGATATTATTATTCCGGCAGGAACTACTGCAACAACTTTGTCTTTTGACTGGAAAGCAGATGGAGAAAGTTCTTATGACTATTTAAGAGTCTGGCTGGTTCCGGCATCTTTTATGCCTGTAGCAGGAACTCAGATTACTGCCGGAGGAGGAAGAATCCAGGTTGGAGGTAATTACAATCAGCAAACGACCTGGCAGACTTATTTTAATACCAACTTAGACCTGAGCAGTTTTGCCGGAACTACAATGCGTTTGGTATTCGAATGGAGAAATGATAGCAGTGGTGGTACTCAGCCTCCTGTAGCTTTAGATAATATCAATTTAGCAATTCCTACTTGTGTGGTACCTTCAGCTTTGGCTGTAAATGGGGTAACAGCAACAGGTGCTGTACTGAGCTGGACAGGTCCGACGCCGGCACCTGCCAATGGATATGCTTATTATCTTACAACAACGAATACTCCGCCTGTTGCAGGTACCCCTCCAACAGGAACAAGTAATACGACTTCTGTAAACTTAACGACGTTAACGCCAAATACAACTTATTACTGGTGGGTGAAGTCTGTATGTAGCCCTACGGACAGCAGTTTCTGGATTGGGGGTCCAAGTTTCAGTACTACGCAGATTCCTGCAACGATCCCATATAATCAAAACTTTACAGGAGCGAATGATTTTGGATTCATCAACGGAACTCAAACCAATAAATGGGCATATGGTTCAGCAACCGGAAACCCTGCTAATTCCATTTATATATCCAATACAAACGGAACTACGAATGAATATTCTACAAGTTCTACGAGTGTAGTACAGGCTTACCGTGATATTCTTGTACCGGCCGGAGCTTCGATTGCTACATTATCTTTTGACTGGAAAGCAGATGGAGAAAGTTCTTATGATTACCTAAGAGTTTGGTTAGTTCCATCATCTTTTATGCCTGTTGCGGGAACTCAGATTACTGCAGGTGCGGGAAGAATTCAGTTAGGAAATAACTATAACCAGCAAACCACATGGCAGTCATATCTTAACAGTACATTAAACATCAGCAGCTTTGCAGGAACAACAATGCGTCTGGTATTTGAATGGAGAAACGACAGCAGTGGTGGTAATCAGCCTCCTGTAGCTGTAGATAATATTAAATTACTAATCTGTAGCACGGCAACACCAACTGTAGCTGTAAGTGCTATTACACATAATGCAGCAACATTAACATGGCCACAAGATAGCGGTGGAGCTTCATACATTGTGAGATATAGACCGGTAGGTTCTAGTAGTGCATGGACTCAGGTAAGTGTGGCAGCGGCAGCGGCTCCTGCAACCACTAATACATATAACCTGGCAGGTTTATTACCTGCTACACTGTATGAAGTAGAAATAGCGGCAGTTTGTAACAGTATTCCTGGAACATATTCTCATAATGAATTTTTAACGAAATGTGATCCGACACCTCCGAATGTTACAGCAAGTAATATTACGACAACATCTGCGTTGATCACATGGTCGCCACTTGCGGTAAGTTCATCTTATAAAATGAGATATAGAATTGTAGGAAGTGGTAACGCAGGATGGAGCGCTGATATTATTTTACCATTAGCGCCGACAAATACGTACTTATTAAGCGGATTGAATGTTTATACAACTTACGAGGTTCAGATTGCCAATAAGTGTGATAATGAAACAACTTATAACGGATGGTCTTCTCCTGCTGTATTCACAACTGAAAGAACCTGTGACTTACCTCCTCCGGGATTAACAATTACTAATCTTACAACTACTACCGCTACTGTAGTTTGGGATTCTTTCCCTGGTGCTACTTATATCTTAAGATATAGAAAAGTGGGTATACCAAGCTGGACAACAGTTGCAGTAACGAACAATAATTATGTTATCACAGGATTATTGGAGTTAACAAAATATGAAATGGAAGTAGCCAATGTTTGTAGTGGTACACCGGGAACTTATACGCTTCCATACTACTTCACAACACCTACAGTAATCTATTGTCCGATGAAATCGGGAAGCTCAGCATCTGAATATATTTCAAAAGTTACGGTAAAACCAAGCGGTAAACCGACTATGGAGAGCAGTACAGATGCCACTACGTATTCAGACTTTACAGCTGATACATCCAAATTTATTCAGCTGATTCAGGGATCTACAGGTAATGAGATTTCTATTGAAAAGTCTTGGACAGGAAATACATATAATGAAGGTATTGCTGTATGGATTGATTTTGACAGAAACGGAAGCTTTGATATCAATGAGAGAATTCTTGTGTCTTCACCCAATACGACAACACCTATTACAGGAACGTTCAGTGTACCTTCTGATGCGTTTATCAGTACGACAGATTATAAGTATGTAGTAATGAGAGTTGCCATGCAGAGAGATGGTATCCCTGTAAATTGTACAGGATTTGCCAACGGAGAGGTTGAGGATTATACAGTAAGAATCTCTAAAAATCCGGTACCTAATGCAACCAACCAAACGGAAATATTGATTTATCCTAACCCGGTACATACAATATTGAATGTGAAAAATATTAGCAAAAGAGCTAATTATAAGATATACAATGCGGCGGGTCAGCTTGTGACAAGCGGGATCATCTTAAATAACAAAATAGATGTAAGCAGCCTGATCCACGGAGTATATGTTATCGATATTGATGATACTCAGGGTACAGCCCAAAAGAAATTTATCAAGGAATAATACATTAAATAATTAGTAAAAAATAAGCTCCCAAATATGGGAGCTTATTTTTTTTCTCAAGTCACTGTCACAAAGCAGAGAAAAATATTTCAATAAATGTTGAAATATTTAAAAATAAAATCTTACCTTTAATGGTGTGGTATTCAGTTGTTTATTTCTTATTAAATGAGTTTTTGATTTTTCTGAGCGTTAGTTTTCAATTTTGTTAGATAAGCATTTAGCCAAGATGAGACAAACTTAAACAAAAAGTCAAAACGATCTTATTAAGAATTGGATGATTGTATACACAGGTAATATGATGATATGATATAAAAGTTTTTATTGTTTTTGAGACCTCTTGTATTAATGACAGGAGGTCTTGTTTTATGATACTGTACCATCATATAGCTCCAAGCTTACAAATGCATTTAAAGGTAAATTCTCGATTAAAATTAAACCTCCTGGCGAAACAGGAATATTATAGCAGAATGTATTGAAACTACCTAATATCAATAATTATGATTCTGATCATAATGTGTATTTTCAGGTTCAGGTATCTTTACTGTTCCATATATGTTGTAACCTTGAACAAAAGGTAAAAGTTTGCCCCCTCAATTGAGGGGCTTTTTAATGTTAAGAAATTATATTTATTTGATGTAAAATCTTAAAATTAAGTTAAAATAAAATAAATGAAATTCTTGGCACGATATTTCAATGTAAAATGTAACTCATGTTTAAATTGAGTTTTCATGGTTATTAGTTTTTATCCTCAACTTCGGTTGGGGATTTTTTATTAAAAGATGTCTTTTAATTTTAAAAGACGTCCAGGACGTAAAAATAAATATATAAGTATTTGTTAAAATAGGGTTGCGAGATCGTGATGAACTCTAATCAAATATATTCTGAACCTTAAAGCTTATTTATGACTTAAATCATAAATGCTCATTATTAGTTTTCTACAAAAAAAGGAGCCTTCCAAAAATTGAAAGACTCCAGGGGCTGTAATATTATAAGATCTAAAAAAGTGTTTCACATAAAAACTTCCCCATAAAGAGGAAGTAACAATTATCCATTTTAGTTAAAGACACTAAGTGATGATTATTAAAGGATTGTACAACAAACTTACTAGTAGTTTTTGATTTTTTTTATGACTGAGATCATAAGAAGGTGAATTATATTTGAAATTTAATATCGTAGATATATAAAAAAAGCTTTCCTATAAAATAAAGGAAAGCTTTGAGGTACCTAGCGGATTCGAACCGCTGTAGATGGTGTTGCAGACCACTGCCTAGCCGCTCGGCCAAAGTACCATTTTTGAGGTGTGCAAATATAAAAATTTTTCTGACTTAATCAAAGTTTTTTAGATATTTTCTTTAGTTCCCAACGTGTTTATATCGCTTTTTAACTGTAACTCAGCTTCATAATTTTTCTTTACAACAACGCAGGTTTCACTCCATTTATCATGGAATCCACTTTTATCTGCTAAAAAAGATAACTGATCTACGAAAGGGATTCCTCGGATGATATTTCTAAGGAGATAATTACCTGCACCGGGAGAGGTTCCGTCTATCATGACCACCTTTGTTCCGGTGATCAGTTTTCCTAAGCTTCTTCCCTGGGTGATCAGCTCTGTGAGGAACATCATCAGAAGGTAAGCGGATAAGGTGATCAGCCGGTCCAGTAAAGGATTCATATTTTCCATTCTGTAACCTATTTCTTCTACGGTATTTCCTGTAATAAATGCATAGGCAATTCCCAATACACCCAATAATATAAGGATCAGGATATAGCTGAAAATAAGATCAATAATATAATTCGCAAGTCTGAGGCCTTGTGATGCTCTGTGTCTGTCAACAATCTGTAAGTATTTTCTCATGGTAATAGTTTAGTTTTTGGTGTTGTGTTTTATTTAAATGCCATTGATGATGAGTTTTAAAGAAGCGTTAGTATCAATGACTGCAGTAATTCCTGATGTACCGAGAAGGATCTGGCCTGGCTTCAGATTAAAAACCCTTCCATTCATCTTTAGCCCTTTATAATATTCTTTATTAAAAGCTTCTTCAATACTTTTCTTTGAAGTATCTACCAGTTCCTGTGTTGGGATACCATATTCTTCTTCTATCATTCTTACAATTTTTCCCTGAAATAGAAGGCTTGCTGTTTTTTGGAGGATATTCATTGTCTTCAGCTTAAACTTAGTATCGGACAGTACAATTTTTTTCCTGGCATCATCATAAACAGGAATTCCCGAAATAAGTGCAGTTCCTTTTATATACCCTTCGGTCTGAGCTTCGATCATAATTCTGTTCTCAACGCCGTATACCCTGATATCGGTAATTTTTACTTTAGAATCGCGAACATCATATTCCTTTCCGAGGAACATTTTTCTGGCAATATTAGACGCTTCGGTAAAAGGAACATTGGCCGTTGTCTGAAGCGAAAACTGGTCTCCAAGTACAGGGGTGAAATTGAAGTTAGCTGCTGTTTTAATAGGAGCGGAAGATGCCGGTTTACTTCCGGTAAAGGTTTCGGAGTAAATGTCAATTCCGATATTGGCATCAATCTGATTTCCATAGAATTTCAATGGAGTAATATTTACATTTACAGGGGTTACTTTCAGCCATGTGTTGTATTCCTCCGAAATGTTAAAAGGCTGCGCGAAAACATTCCAGGCCATTACTGCATATTGCTGGAAATTAAGCTGGGTACCCATTTGCTGATCTATTGTTTTGCAAAATTTCAGTTGTTGCTCTTTCAGGCTTTTTTCAACAAGTGCGGTAATCGGGATCTGTATCTTTCCATAATCAAGAACCGGTTTGGTAACCCATTTGAATCCCATAGGCTGCGTATTGGTAACAATAGTCCAGTTATTTTTGAAATTAAGGGAGGTATTGAAATACATTACCGTTTCAAATGTAGTATTCTGGTAAGTATAAAGTCCCAGGGTACCAATCCCTTTCTCTGCCCATATTTTCAAAGGAACTTCAATTAAAAGGTTCTGATTCGTTCCCCCTACAAGTCGTATAGGCCGGGTTTTCCATACTTTTACTTTAAACTGGTCATTGTTGTTATCCGTGTAGGAATCATCCTGATAGATCAATTCTTTTACTGAAGAATTGATGATATTACCAATTTCGGCAAGCGGAATGGTAACCGGCATGGTAATGCTGGATTTTATCTTTGGAAAATTATAATCAGCCAGCTGGTTGTCAACTTTAGGCTGGCCAAAAATATTGATACAAAGCAGTAATAATATAATTTTAATGGATTTCAATTCTTTAAATTTTAGAGAGTGAAATTAATGATTTTAATTATTTGGATTAAAACTTTTTTCCAGTTCAATACTTGCACCTTTCATTTCTCCCTGCATAGGAGGAGCTGTTTTGGTGATTTTAAGCTTGATATAAGAAACCTCAGGAAAGTTTTCATTAATTTTTGAAATAATTCTTCCGGCCACATGTTCCAGAAGTTTTGATTTAACTTTCATTTCTTCAAGGATAATATCATTGATATCCGCATAGCTGATGGTATCATTCAGATCATCTGATTCTGCAGCTTTCCAGAGATCGGTATGGATCTCTAGATTTAAAATGTAGTAAGTACCGATGATGTTTTCTTCAGGTAAAACACCATGGTACGCATATATTTTCACATCTTCCAAAAAGATCTTGCTCATAAAATTCAGTTTTTGTTCAGCAAAAATCGTTTTAATTCTTGAAAATCTGAATTAATTTCAACGGTTTTTTTATCCTTTTTCATTAAATCTGCCAATGATTCCGGAATATCAATTTCTTGTGCAATGGCTTTTTCCACAGCATCGGGGAATTTTACAGGATGAGCTGTCTCCAGGATAAAACCTTTCTTTTCAGGATTTTGCTTCAGATAGTTTTCTAAAGAAGTATAGGCAACTGCTCCATGGGGTTCGAGAAGATATGCATGATGTTTCCAGACTTTCCTGACGGTTGCTAAAGTTTCTTCGTCATTTACGGAATATCCGGAAATAATATGATTGAGATCTTCAAATTGGTGCTGGAACATTTCAAGAATACGGATGAAATTGCTGGGATTTCCGACATCCATTGCATTGGAAAGGGTTGCTACTGTTTCTTTAGGTTCAAAGATTTGTGTTTTTAAATAATGGGGCACTACATCATTGGCGTTACATGCAGCGATAAAATGGTCTGCAGGAAGTCCTCTCATGTAAGTCATCAATCCGGCGCAGATGTTTCCGAAATTTCCGCTGGGAACACAAATGACAGGATTTTCTTTTTCAGTTTTTTGCCACTGTTTTAAAGCCAGCAGATAATAGATCTGTTGTGGTAACCATCTCGCAATGTTAATGGAATTGGCAGAAGTAAGGAATAATTCATTATTGACTTCCGGATCTGAAAATGCCTGTTTTACAAGGCTCTGGCAGTCATCGAAAGTTCCATTTACTTCTAAAGCGGTAATGTTTCCTCCTAAGGCTGTCAATTGTTTTTCCTGAACAGGACTTACTCTTTCTTTCGGATACAAAATAACCACATCGATTCCATCCACATTATAAAAACCATGGGCAACAGCCCCTCCGGTATCCCCGGATGTAGCAACCAGGACTGTTACTTTTTTCTGTCCTCCCTTTAAGAAGTAAGATAAGCAGCGGCTCATAAACCTTGCTCCTACATCTTTGAAGGCGAGGGTAGGGCCGTGGAATAGCTCGAGTACGGATATGCTATCTGTAATTTTTTTTAAAGGAATGTCAAAAGAAATTGTTTCCGAAATAATTTGTCGTAATTCATTTTCCGGAATTTCCTTATCTACAAAGTCTTTCATGCATTGAAAAGCAATCTCTTCATCTGAAAACCGGTTCAGATTCTGAGTGAAATAGGTATTAAACAACGGAATGTTTTCCGGAAAAAACAGCCCTTTTTCTTTTCCCTGCCCCTTAATTGAAGCGGTTTTAAAACTTACCTTTTCCTTTTTATCTTTTAAATTGTAATAGTTCATCTTTCTGTTTTTTAGTTATTCTGTTCTTCTATGATGATCCCGGTAGAATTAATATCCGATACATACACCATGCTATTGATATTGATCTGATCATAAACCGATTTCATCATCATGGCAATATCCCCGGCCGTTTTTTTCTTTTCCGTTAACATGAAAACAGAAGGCCCTGATCCTGAAATTCCTCCCCCCAGTGCTCCCATTTCCAGGCTTTTTCTTTTAATGGTATCAAATTCCGGAATCAAAATGCTTCGAACCGGTTCTACAATAACATCATTCAGGCTTCTCCCAATCAGGAATAGATCATTTTTCTCAATACCGGCAATGAGCCCGGCAATATTTCCCCATTGCGTTATGGCATCTTTCAGCTGAATATTTTTTTTAAGGATCTGTCTTGCGTCAGATGTTTTTACTTCAACCTGCGGATGCACAGCGGCAATGAACAAACCAGGAGTATTCAGGGAAATAATATCAATAGGATCTGAGGATTTCACAAGGGTGATCCCTCCATAAATACACGGAGCAATATTGTCCGCATGCCGTACTCCGGAAGCGAGCTCTTCTCCAAACATCGCAAAATGAATTGTTTCTTCCCTGGACAAAATATTTCCTATCAGGATATTTGCCGCAAAAGCGGCACCTGCAGCACTGGCAGCACTGGAACCGAGGCCGCTGCCGGGTTTGATGTGTTTATGAATAATGACTTCAAATCCGTTCTTCAGGTGAAGATGCTCCTGCATTTTCATAAGAACAATTCCTGCTACATTTTTTGAAGCTTCTTCCGGAAGATTGAAGCCATCGGTATGGCGGACAATAATATCAGGTGTTTCCAATAGTCTTACTTCCATTTCATCATATGGCTCATTGATCGCCATGCCCAGGATATCAAAACCACAAACCAGATTAGCGACGGTTGCCGGGACTTTAATTTTTATACTTTTCATAGATTTTTTTTAAACGGAACGTACAATATCTGCAAAAACACCACTTGCTGTAACTTCAGCACCTGCACCTGCACCTTTTACAACCAGGGGTTGCTCGGAATATCTTAAAGTTTTGAAAATAACAATATTGTCTTTTCCGTACAGATGAAACAAATCACTGTCGGGCGCTATATGCTGTAATCCAACTTTTGCTTTACCATTGTCAAACTCTGCGACATATTTTAAAATTTTTCCGGCCTTTTTAGCCTGGTCAAATAGATTTTTAAAATGATCCTCATATTTTACAAGTATGGTATAAAAATTTTCTACATCACCCTGCATGCATTCTTCCGGTAAAAAACTAATGTTCTCGATTTCATTAAACTGCAGAGGAAAACCGGCTTCGCGTGCAAGTATTAAAATTTTTCTCGCCACATCAGTTCCGGCAAGGTCCAGTCTCGGGTCGGGTTCAGTAAATCCTTCTTTCTGGGCACGGGCAACAACTTCTGAAAATGATTGGGTTCCATCGTACTCATTAAAAACAAAATTTAAAGTACCGCTTAACACGGCCTTAATGGAAGTAATAGCATCGCCGCTTCTCACCAGATCATTTATAGTTCCGATAATAGGAAGTCCTGCCCCTACATTGGTTTCAAAGAAAAATCTACAATTGTGGTTTTTAGCAAGGTTTTTCAGCTTTTTATAATTTTCAAAATCTGATGCGGCTGCTATTTTATTACAGGCTACAATGTTGACACTCTTTTTTAACAGGTTCTCATAAATTTCCGGGATCTCAGCATTGGCTGTAAGGTCTACAAAGACCGAGTTTCTAAGATTTCTTGTTACGATCTCCCTGCTAAATTGATGAGTAGAAGCTTTTTCTCCGTTTTCAAGCAAGTTGACATACTCATTTTCCGGAATTCCTTCATTCAAAAATACCATTTTCCGACTGTTGGAAAGACCGGCGATTCTCAGGTTAAGAGATAGATGATCTCTAAGATATTTATTCTGGGCATACACCTGCTGTATAAGCTTAGTGCCTACATTTCCTGTTCCGCAGATGTAAAGATGTACCTGTTTGATTTCTGACTCAAAAAACTCTTCATGCAGAATGTTTACTGCTTTTTTTGTATCATTTTCAGCAATTACGATGCTGATATTTTTTTCCGAAGAACCCTGTGCAATAGCCCTGATGTTTATCCCGTTATTTCCAAGACAGCTGAACATCTTGGCGCTTACACCGCTTCTGCTTTTCATATTTTCTCCTACAACCGCCACAATCGAAAGCCTGTTTTCAATTTTTACAGGTTCAATTCTCTGAAGTTTCAAATCATCTTCAAATGCAAGATTGATTGCGCTTTCCGCGTGAAAAAGCTCTTTTTCATCAATTGCAAGGGTGATTGAATGCTCAGAAGAACTTTGGGTGATTAGAATAACATTTATTTTTTCGTGGCTTAAACACTGGAAAAGCTTGGCAGAGATTCCGGGAATTCCAACCATTCCGCTTCCTTCAAGAGTGAGAAGAGCAATATTGTTCATATTGGAAATACCAACAGCTATTTGTTCCGGATCAGTATTCTGCAGATCATGAGAGATTAAAGTTCCGGAAGCATCCGCATTAAAAGTATTTTTGATACGAAGATCTATATTCTTTATCATGACCGGCTGAATGGTTGGCGGATAAAGTACTTTTGCTCCGAAATGGGATAATTCCATTGCTTCCTGATAAGTTATTTCAGGAATAACTTTTGCCTGGGATACAAGCCTTGGATCGGCTGTCATCATTCCGCTGACATCTGTCCATATCTGAAGCTCCTCAGCGTTAATGGCTGAAGCAATAATTGCAGCGGAGTAGTCTGAACCTCCTCTTCCCAGAGTTGTTCTGTTGCCATGTTCATCACTTGCTATAAAACCTGGTGCTACGTAAATCTGCCTTGGATTGGTTTCGAAATAATGTCTGAGATTATTATTACTCACATTAAAATCAACTTTTGCCCGTGTATAATGGGTATTTGTTCTGATATAATCAGCTGAATTCATCCATACGGCGTCCAGCCCGGCAGATTCAAACCTTGCCGTAATGATATTTGAAGAGAGGAACTCGCCATAAGAAGCGATCTTATCTTTAATTCTGGGGGTAAATTCTCCCAAGGTGAATATCCCGTTGCAAATATCTTCAATATCATTAAAGTGCTTTTTTACAAAACTTAGCCATGCACTTTGTGCTGAAATGGGAAGAAGGTCTTTTACAAGGTTCAGATGTTTTTCTTCAAGGATTTTAAGATGATGAGGGTAACTTTCATCAGCCTCGGAAGCTTGCTCTGCTGCCTTGATCAATAAATCTGTTACTCCATGTAATGCTGAAACTACAACGACAATTTGCTTAGCGGAAGATTCTTTTTTTATAATTTTTTCGACTTGCAGAACTGCCTGTGCATGGGCAACAGAAGTTCCGCCGAATTTTAAGACTTTCATTGTATATTTTTAAGGTTGGGAAAAAATAAAAATGTTACTCTTTAAAAAAAGAGTACGAGGTACCTGAAATAATATGTGAAAATCTACCCCGTTATGGGGTTGTAGTTGTAGTAGAAATAATAATGGATGATGCAACCGAAGCAGAGAACTCCGGATAAATAGTTACAGATATGTTTTGTACTGATTGCATCTTTGAAGTAACAAATGTAGAAGTTATTTTGGAAAATAAAAATTTTTAATCCAATTTAATGTAATTTTTTTTAGACTCAAATTTTAGCAGATGTATTGTATTCCTTTGATAGACATAGATAAATACGATTTTGCATTTCTTTTTTATGACCACCTTTAGACTGTTAGAATGATTGCTTTTATATATACGGTTATTGGGAGATCACCAAAACAATAAAAACCTCTACACTTACTTATTGATCCTGTACAGATATTAAATACTCCTTTGTTTTGGATTTTATGATTCTCATTTTTATATCAAAAATTTAATCCGAATACAAATAACAAAACTTGAGTGTATGGAAAAGTTAAAGAAGCTCTCCAGAGAAGAGCAGAAAAAAGTGAATGGGGGATTTACCCAATTTCAGATTGATACTTGTGGCGGAGCAGCATATGTGTGTTTCAGACAAGGAGGCTGGGGTTGCTGGCGTACTCCTGGAGGAACCTGTTACCCACCCATGGTGTGATGAACTGACTTTTAGAATTTAAATTGATTAAAATATTCATTATGAAAAAATTATCACGAGTAAAATTAAAAATGATTAACGGAGGATCTTGCCCTGGTGGCTGTCCGGCAGGAAATACTTACGGCCCACCGGGGTCAGGGGCGACCCATTCCTGTGCTGCCTATCAATTGTTATCACAGTGTTGTAAGAATGAGGCGTTTCTGAGTCCTGCGTGTGCCGGACCAATTACAATGTAGCGTAAGAAAAGGTTATTCAAAGATGAGTAACCTTTTTTATGTTTTGATAGGTTTAATTCTCTGAAATTCAAATGTATTTGCTATATTTATAATTCAAACTTAATAGAATTATATGAAAAATCTAATCAAATTAAAACGAGAAAAATTAAGATCAGTTAATGGAGGAGCAACTTGTAACTATGCCTGTCCTCCGGGACCTTACGGGCCTGGATTCCCCAGATCATGTGCGGACTACGATGCTTTGCCAGCATGTTGTAAACCTAAAGTTTTGTTAAGCTACGAGTGTGCACCGGACTAATTTTCACTAATCAAAAAAAATGGCTATGAAAAATCTAAAAAGAATCAACAGAAAGGACTTAAAGTCTGTAATTGGTGGCGATACATGCAACGAAAACTGTCCTCCGGGACCTTACGGACCTGGATTCCCATACTCTTGTGACGCTTTTAAGGCGCTCCCGGAATGTTGTAAAACCAGAGTACTGGTAAGTGCTGATTGTTTTGACCTGACTACTAATTAGTAAATGTCTGATGTAATTCTTAATGGAATATTATATGTAAAAGTAGATCAGACATGAAAAATTTTAAAATTTTAAACAGAGAACATTTAAAAGCAATTAATGGCAGTGGGAATTGTAATCACGTTTGTCCTTCCGGTCCATTTGGTCCGGATCCGGAATCATGTGCTGTATTCAATGCAATGCCGGAATGCTGTAAAGCGAGATTAATAGAACTTCCTCCATGTTAATCCAGAGCTAAACACTTTTTGTTTCGAATAAAAATAAATCAAAAAAAGCACTGTGATAACAGTGCTTTTTATTTATTTGATGCTTTTTGAAAGATCAAGCATGGCTTCAATTGGCTTTAAGGCCTTCAAACGAAGTTCTTCGTCGATAAGAATTTCCGGAAGTTCATATTTCATACACAAATAGAGCTTTTCCATAGTGTTTCGTTTCATATAGAAACATTCTGAACAGTTGCAGCTTTCATCGAAAACCAATGCCGGAATCAGTTCCTTATGAGGAGCACGTTTTTTCATTTCGTGCAGAATACCTTCTTCTGTAGCGATAATGAATTTCTGGCAGTCGTCTTTTTCTACATAGTTTAATAACGCAGAAGTAGAACCTATAAAGTGGGCTAATTTTAAAACAGCTTCTTCACTTTCAGGATGTGCAATTAGTTTTGCATCCGGATTATCAGCCAATTGCTGAGCAATTCTTTCCATTGAAAAGGCTTCGTGAACTATACAACTTCCATCCCAAAGGATCATATCGCGGCCTGTTTTTTTAGAAAGATATCTTCCAAGATTTTTATCTGGTGCAAAAATGATAGGTCGGTCTTTAGGTAAGGCCTCGATCACCGTTTCCGCATTGGAGCTGGTTACAATAATATCACTTTCTGCTTTCGTTTCTGCATTACAGTTGATGTAAGTTGCGATTAAAGCATTTGGATGCTGTTCGCGCATTTTTCTCAATCCTTCACCACTACACCCGTCAGCCAATGAACATCCGGCCATGGTATCAGGAAGAACAACTTTTTTTGTAGGGTTAAGGATCTTAGCTGCCTCTGCCATAAAATGGACACCGCAGAATACAATCATATCTGCATTGGTTTCTTTAGCCTGTCTTGCCAGCTGCAAAGAGTCTCCCAGGAAATCTGCGATATCCTGAATTTCTCCCGGTTGGTAATAATGCGCTAATATAACCGCATTTTTCTCTTCTTTAAGCTTAAGAATAGCTTTCACCAGCTCTTCTTCCTGAGGAATCGCTATATCTTTAATATCTAAAAATCCCCTTACAGGAATTGCAGATTTAGCTTTTTCTAATGTTTCGGTACTCATATCAACCTCAATTTTTTTTATTACCAGAAGCTAGAGGTTAGAAATCAGAAGTGTGATTTTGGGCATTAGTGCTCATTTCTTACTTTGATCTTCCAGCGATTAGTTGCTGATAAAACTTTTTATTAAACTTTCTATTTCTTTTTTTGCTTGATCCAGATCCGTATTGATGACAATTTTATCAAATTCTCCGGCGTAGGTCATTTCCTCTTCCGCCTTTTCTACACGGGTTTTAATGGTTTCTGCATCATCTGTATCTCTCAAGATCAATCTTCGTTCCAATTCTTCAATGGAAGGAGGTTCAATAAATATAGATAATGCTTTTTCTCCAAAATATTTTTTTAAGGAAATCCCTCCTTTAACATCGACATCAAAAATAACTACTTTACCTTGCTTCCAGATGTTTTCTACTTCAGATTTTAAAGTACCATAATATTTGTCTGTATATACTTCTTCATATTCTACAAAAGCTTCTTCACTGATTTTCTGTCTGAATTCATCAGGTGTCAGAAAATGATAATCTACAGCATGTACTTCACCTCCTCTCGGCTGTCTTGTTGTACAGGAGATGGAGAATTTAAGCTCCGGAAATACGGATAATGAATGTTTTACCAATGTTGTTTTCCCGCTCCCGGAAGGTGCTGAAAATATGATCACTTTTTCCATATAGTTGTCAGTTGCTTGTCGATAGTTAATAGGTTACTTTCAACTGTTAACTATCAATTGTCAACTATTTTATAATACATTTAACGTTTGTTCTTTAATCTTCTCCAGGTCATCCTTCATCATCACCACCAGCTTCTGAATTTCAGCATGGTTGGCTTTTGAACCTAATGTATTGATTTCCCTTCCGATCTCCTGAGAAATGAAACCTAATTTCTTCCCATTGAAATCTTCATTATCCATCACCTCTTTGTAATATTTTAAATGTTGGGAAAGTCTCACCTTTTCCTCAGAAATATCAAGTTTTTCCGTGAAATATGCCATTTCCTGATAGAAACGTGTTTCATCTACATTTTCAAACTCTTTCAGGGATTTTTGATAACGCTCCTTTACACTGTTGATTCTTACTTCCTCGTAAGGAACAACTTCAGATAAATATTTGTCGATATTCTGAATATTCTTTTCAAGTTCAAGGTGTAAGGTTTTTCCTTCTGCTTTTCTGAATTCTTCAAATCTGTCAATTGAACTGTTGACAATAGCAGCTAAATTTTCCCATTCACCTTCTGTTAGTTCGTCGGGTCTGGACGTGATGGCATCAGGAAGTCTTACTGCCATTTTAAGATATTCGAAATCCGGTCCGTCTGAGGCGATAGCACGAAGTTCATTGATGTAAGAGTCAATAAGATTTTTATTAATCTTTACATCGTTGGTTTCTTCAAGATTTTCCACAGAGATGTAGCAATCTACTTTTCCGCGGATAATTCTGTCGTTAAGGATTTTTCTGATTTCGAATTCTTTTTCTTTATAGCGCAACGGTATTTTGATATTTAAATCAAAGCTCTTGCTGTTCAGTGATTTAATATCTACGCATATTTTTTTTCCTTCAAAAACATCTTCGGCTCTACCGAAGCCAGTCATTGATAAAATCATAGTTTTTTATTGTCGTACAAAGATAAACATTTAAATTAGCACTGTGAAATCTATAAAGATTCCATCTGACGATAAAAAATGAAAGTGAACTGATGAAAAATTTGATTTCAGTAGTGGGACCCACCGGAATTGGAAAAACAAGACTGGCAATTGATCTGGCTAAGCATTTCAATACGGAAATCATTTCCTGTGACTCACGCCAGTTTTTTGCGGAAATGAAAATAGGTACCGCCTCTCCATCAGCAGAGGAACTTGCCGAAGCTCCTCATCATTTTATTGGAAATCTTTCGGTCAAAGAATATTACTCTATCGGGCAATATGAAGAAGACGCCTTACAAAAACTAAACGAACTTTTTAAGAAATACAATACCGTGATCCTTGTCGGAGGAAGCATGATGTATGAAAAAGCGGTCATCGAAGGACTGAACGACCTTCCTGAGGCTAATACAGAAAATCAACAAAAATTACAGGATATTTTTGAGACGGAAGGCATTGAAAAACTACAGGAAATTTTAAAAGAACTTGATCCGGAATACTATTCAGTTGTTGATATTCATAATCATAGAAGACTCTTAAGAGCCATTGATATCATCTGGCAAACTTGCAGAAAGTATTCGGAACTGATATCTGTTTCTCAGGATTCCCGTGATTTTAATGTAATCAGGGTGGGAATTGAAGCTCCCAGGGAAGAATTATATGAAAGGATCAACAGGAGAGTGGATATCATGATGGAGAAAGGTTTGCTGGATGAAGCTAAAGGGCTTGAAGAATTTAAACATCTTACTGCTTTGAATACGGTCGGTTATGCAGAATTGTTTACATATTTTGAAGGAACCTGGAGTCTTGATTTTGCTGTTGAAGAAATTAAGAAAAATAGCCGGAGATATGCGAAACGCCAATTAACGTGGTATCGGAAAGCGGATGATATTCATTATTTGCAGGTAGGGTATTCACAAAATGATTTCAATAACCTGGTTGAATATATTAATCGGAAAGCTTTACAATAATTCTTTTTAGTCTTTAGTACTTGTTAAACTTAAAAAGTAAATTTAGTTTAACTATGTTTTAAGATTAAGAAATGTCTCTTTGATTTTCCTTAGAAAACATACCTACAGAATCTTTTTTCGCTTAAAGATTAAAAAAAAGTGCGATCCCTAAAGACCGCACTATCAACAATATTAAATTTAATTGACTACTTCCATCCTCCACCTAAGGCTCTGTACAGATCAACAATACTGCTTAATCTTTGTCTTTTTACAGATGCCAGGTTTAATTCTGCCTGAAGAGAGTTGGCTTGTGCCGTAATCACTTCAAGATAATTAGCTAAACCTCCTTTATAAAGCATTTGAGCACTTTTAATACCATCTTTTAATGTAGTTACCTGCTCAGTTGCTTTTTGTTCCTGAACCTTTAAATTTTCATTGGAAACCAACGCATCGGAAACTTCTCCCATTGCATTTAAAACAGACTGACGGAATGCCAGTACATTTTTCTCCCTCTGAATTTTAGCAACCGCAAGATCGGTTTTCAACTGTCTTTTTTGAAAGATCGGCTGTGTAATTCCTCCCAAAACGGATCCGAATAATGAAGCCGGAATCTGAAACCAATTGTCAAATTTAAAAGAATTGATTCCGCCGTTTGCTGTAATCTTTAATGAAGGATACATGTTAGCTTGTGCAATTCCTACCATGGCGTTGGACTCCAGTAATACCAATTCCTGCTGGCGTACATCAGGGCGACGGCTTACCATTTTTGCCGGAAGTCCTGTGGAAAGATCCTGAGACAAAGAAGTATCAGACATTTCGATCCCTCTGTTGACTTTATTGGGAGCTTCACCTATCAATATGCTCAATGCATTTTCCTGGATTGCAATATTTTGCTGCAATTGAGAAATTAAAAGCTCTGTAGACTGCTTCTGAGCGGTAGCCTGCTGAACTCCAAGAGATGTAGTGTCTCCACTTTCCCACATTTTTTCAGTGATTGATAATGTATTGGTGCTTAGTTCCAGGTTAGATTGTGCAATAGTCAGTTGCTTATCCAGCATAAGCAGGTTATAATACCCCTGAGCAATAGCTGCAACAACCTGGGTCTGGATTGCTTTGGTCGCTTCATAAGTTTGCAGATACTGCATTCTTGAAACTTCCTGCTGATTCTTTATTTTACCCCAGATATCCGCTTCCCATGAAAGGTTGAATGCTGCGTTATAATCCTCTACATGATTTTTTCCTATAAAAAGATTAAGACTCTGCCCGTTCATGCTGTTTTTTGATGGTCTTGAAATCTGTCCTGAGACAGCAAAACCTATATCAGGATATTGAAGGTATTTAGCCTGTAATAATTTTTCCTGTGATGATGCAACTTGTTTTAAAGCAATTTGCAGATCAAGGTTATTTGCAATTCCTTTTTCTATTAATCCCTGTAAAATAGGATCTTTAAAAAAATCTTTCCATTGTAAATTCGCTACACTGGCTGTATCAGCCGTTGCCCTAAAGCGAAAGTCTTCCGGAAGCTGTAAGTCCGGTTCCGTGTAAGCGACCTTAGTCACACACGAAACCGCTATTACAGCCAATATAAAAGTTAGAAAAATATTCTTTATTAATTTCATTGTTTTTCTTTTAAGTGGACCTTAATGACCTGGCGCTAAAGCCTGATTTTGTTTTTGAAGTCTGCGTTTTTTTCTGCTTGGCATTTTTTCATGCAGATATTGGAAAATCACATACATCACAGGGATAATGAAGATCCCGAAAATTACTCCGGTTAGCATTCCCCCCACAGTACTGATACCGATAGAGTGGTTACCCTTTGCGGAAGCTCCCTGTGTCCAAACCAATGGAAGCATACCAATGATAAAGGCAAATGAGGTCATTAAGATAGGTCTTAAACGTAATCTTGAAGCCTGAAGAGCCGACTCGATCAATGTTTTTCCCGCTTTTCTCCTCTGAACAGCAAATTCTACAATAAGAATCGCATTTTTCGCCAGTAATCCCACGAGCATGATCAGTCCCACCTGTACATAAATATTATTATCTATTCCCGCTAACCCTGTGAAGGCAAACACTCCGAATATCCCCGTCGGAACGGTAAGGATAATCGCAAAAGGAAGAATATAGCTTTCATACTGTGCAGCCAATAGGAAGTAAACAAATAAAATACTCAACATGAAGATGAAAGCAGTTTGTCCGCTGGTTTTGATCTCTTCACGGGTAATACCTGTCCATTCATATCCATATCCACGCGGAAGAGACTGTTTAGCGACTTCTTCCACAGCTTTAATCGCGTCACCGGTACTGTATCCTGGTTTTGGAGTTCCGTTAATGGTTACCGCATTGAACAAGTTATTTCTTGTTACGGTTTCCGGCCCGAAAGTCCTTTTCAAGGTTACTAATGTTTTGGTAGGAACCATTTCTCCCTGTTTGTTTTTAACATAAATTCCCTCTAAAGAATTGATGTCTGTACGATAAGGAATATCAGCCTGTGCCATTACTCTGTAGTACTTACCGAATCTGTTGAAATCCGAAACGAAGCTACTACCGAAATAAATCTGCATGGTCTGCATCAGATCCGTAACAGATACACCCAGCTGGTTTGCTTTATCCGCATCCACTTCTATAGTGTATTGTGGATTTCCTGCAGCATAAGTGGTGAAGGCAAATGCAATTTCTTTACGTTTCATCAGCTCACCAATGAACGCCTGGGTATTAGCTCCCAACTGTTCAAAAGATCCGTTGGTTTTATCCTGTAACATAAACTCAAATCCACTTACGTTACCGAAACCTTGAATTGTAGGGAAGTTAAAGAAGAATGCGCTGGCATCTTTTACCTGGCTCACTTTTCCCGTTAACCCGGCAGCAATCTGATCCGGATCTTTTACATCACCTCTTTTGTCAATATCTTTTAATTTGATAAATCCGGCAGAGTAAGGAGAAGCATTTGCATTACTGATAAAGTTTACTCCATCCGCTACCCATAAGTGGTTGGTTGCTTTTTCTCCGTTTACGATTTTATCAATTTGTTTTGTTGCACGTTGGGTTCTGTCCAATGAACTTCCCGGAGGAGTGTTTACCGCATATAAAACAAAACCTTGGTCTTCTGTTGGAATAAATCCTGACGGTGCCTTTTTAATTAAGATAACACTTGCTGCAATTAATACGGCTAATCCACCTACAGCTACCCATTTATTTTTAATTAAAAATTTAAGGCTATAGATATATTTTTGAGTCATGTTATTGAAGCTGGTATTGAATGCATTGAAGAATTTTGCACCAAATCCTTTTTTCTCATGACCATGCTCTCCATCCTGTGGATCTTTTAAGAAAAGAGCACATAAAGCAGGACTTAATGTTAATGCATTTACAGCTGAAATAAGGATCGCAATTACCAAGGTGAAAGCGAACTGTCTGTAGAAGACCCCAGCAGGTCCCTGCATGAAACCAACAGGAATAAATACAGCACACATTACTAAAGTAATGGAAATGATCGCTCCTGAAATTTCACTCATCGAGTTTACCGTTGCGTTTTCCACAGGCATTCCTGTATGTTCCATCTTGGAATGGACTGCTTCTACCACCACAATGGCATCATCCACCACAATACCAATCGCAAGAATTAAGGCAAACAGAGTAAGCATGTTAATACTGAATCCGAATAACTGCAGGAAGAAGAAGGTACCAATAATAGCTACCGGAACCGCAATCGCCGGGATTAACGTAGATCTGAAATCCTGAAGGAAGATATAAACTACGATAAATACAAGGATAAACGCAATCACTAATGTTTCCACCACCTGATCAATAGAAGCATCCAGGAAGTCTTTGGAATTATACATAATAATTGGATTGACTCCTTTCGGCAGTGTAGTTTTAAGCTCGTCTACCTGCTTTTCAATTTCAGTAAGAATCTCATTCGCGTTAGAACCTGCAGTCTGCAAAATTGCGAAACCTGCTACAGGTTTTCCGTCCACCCTGTTGGTTGCTGTATATGTATAAGAGCCGAATTCTACTCTTGCAACATCTTTTAATCTCAGGAAGGAACCATCATCATTTGCCTTAATAGCTATGTTTTCATAATCCGCATTCTTGTTCAGTTTTCCTTTATATTTAAGGATATATTCGTAAGTTTCCTTACTTCCCTGGCCAAGACGTCCCGGAGCAGCTTCAAGGTTGTGATCTTTAATAGCTGTCATTACCTCTTGCGGAGATAAATTATTAGCTGCCAGACGATCCGGTTTCAGCCATATACGCATGGAATAATCCTGTGTACCGAATACCTGTGCCTGTGCAACTCCCGGAATACGTTGTATCTGTGGAATTACATTGATCTTAAGGTAGTTTTGTAAAAACAGTTCGTCATATTGTTTCGGATCATCACTGGATAATCCCATAAACATGATCATACTGTTCTGTACTTTCTGAGTTGATATTCCGGCCTGAACCACTTCCTGAGGAAGCTGGCTCATTGCCTTTGATACCCTGTTCTGAACGTTTACCGCAGCGTTGTCAGGATCTGAGCCCTGTTTGAAATAAACGCTCAAAGTCATCGATCCGTCATTACTTGAATTGGAAGTCATGTAGGTCATATTTTCAACCCCGTTCACCGCTTCCTCAATAGGGACAGCGACAGAACGTGCTACCACTTCCGCATTGGCACCCGGATAAAAGGCCGTTACCTGAACGGTAGGAGGCGCGATATCCGGAAATAATGTAATCGGAAGATTGAAAACCGACAGTATTCCCAGTAATAGTAATATTATGGAGATGACCGTAGAGAGCACTGGTCTTTCTATAAATTGTTTTAACATAAGAAGTTTATTTTTTTAAGTCTTCTGTAATGGTACAGGTGTTTACAAAGGTTTTGATTTGAACAAGCTGTCAGAAGATACTGCTTTCGGTTGTATCGTAGCACCATCTTTTAAGCTTCCAAGACCTTGATATACAATCTTGTCACCTACAGAAATTCCGTCGGAAATGAAGTAATAGCTTTCTGTTTTTCCAGAAATAGTGATTGGTTTGCTCGTTACTTTTTTGTCTTTTCCCACGACATATACATATGTTTTATCCTGAATCTCAAATGTAGATTCTTGTGGAATAACCACAATATTGGTAAGAAGCTGAGGCATACGCACTCTTCCGGTATTTCCCGTTCTTAGTGCCCCCTGAGGGTTTGGGAATACCGCACGTACACTGATTGCTCCCGTACTTTTATCGAACTGGCCGTCTACAATGCTCATTTTTCCTTTTTCAGAATAGATGGTGTTGTCAGCGATTACCAATTCTACCATCGGCATATTTTTCAGTTTTTCTTCCAGAGACGCACCCGGGTATTTCTTTTGAAAAGCGATAAAATCAAGTTCACTTAGAGAAAAATACGCATATATTTCGCTGATGTCGGATAATAAAGTTAAAGGGTTTGGATCTGTTCTTGAAATTAAACTTCCTTTTTTATAAGGAATTCTTCCAATATAACCACTTACCGGTGCTGTGATTGTTGTAAATCCTACATTGATTCTCGCATTTCCTACCGATGCCTGAGCCTGTGATGCGGCTGCAACAGCGGCTGCATAATTGGCTTTTGCTGTTTTAAGCTGTACATCAGATACCACTTTCGCAGCTACTAACGGCTGAAGGCGGTCTACCTCTACTTTGGCTTTCTGAATATTAGCATTAGCAGCCTGTAAATTGGCCTGTGCCATATTCATTTGTTCACCATAAGCTCTTGAATCGATTTTGAACAGGGGCTGGCCTGCTCTTACGAAGGCTCCTTCTTCTACATATATTTTATCCAGGTAACCATCCACCTGTGATCTGATTTCCACATTGTTTTTTCCTTCCAATGCAGTCGGGAATTCCTGATATGTTGTAGCTGGAGAAGTAATTACAGTATAAACCGGTAATTCTGGTGCAGGAGGGGCCTGATTCGAATTTTCTGCGGCCTTACTGCAGTTCTGTAAAAGGATAATACTTGTTATAAGTAATAAGATCCTCATTGTTCCAGGTATTTTCATTAAAATTTAATTTGTTTTGTTAAGCGTTTGAAAATTTAATAATGTTGTTTTTTTTAATAATTCGTGTTATTTTTTCTAACGGTGTTAATGATAAGTTTAAAAAAAATTACAGAATTATTAATACTAGAATTAGATCGTCATTTCCATAATCATAAAGTTTTTAATGTTGTTTTTAAGTATATAAAGGTGAGGTGTATCGCGTTAATTTTACTAACAGTGTTAATGTTCAGGGTTGAATTTATGATTGTATTATCGTTAAATCCTTTGAAGTTCTTAATGCTAATTTTGTTTAAAAATCTAATTTAATTGTGCTATTTTTCCTAACAGTGTTAAGGTTTGGTTCAAAAAAAATTTACAAAGACTTAATAAAAGCTGCCACTGTTTCATCCAGGGTAGTTTTGTTCATTGTGGCAGGAATATCAGAATTACGCATCATCATAATTGATATTAAGCCATGTACCGCAGAAAACAAAGCATGTGACATATGGCATGCATTATCCGGATTAGATCCGTTTTTCTTAATAATATTGTATGTACAGTCGTAGATCATATCCTGGAAAGAAGAAAATTCTTCCTTCATTTGCCCTTTACCACTGCATTGCATTCCCAATCCAAACATTAACTGGTAATATTCTTTATTTTTAAAAGCAAATTTCCAATATGTATCTACAATGGCAGTAAGCTGCTCTTCAGGACTGTCATATTTTTTCTGAGCTTTTACCAATTCTTTGTGTAAAAGTTTAAACCCATTTAAAGAAATCTCAAATAAAATAGCTTCTTTATTTTCAAAGTAATCATAAACAACCGGAGCACTGTATTCAATCGCGTCAGCTATTTTCCTAATGGAAAGTGAAGCCCAGCCCTCTGTTTTTGCCAAAGTGAATGCCTCCTGCAAAATGTTTGCACGGATAGACTCCTTTTCTCTTTGACGGCGTTCATGTAATCCCATGATATTTTTTTACTAACAGCGTTAGCAAAACTACGAATATTAACTTGTAACTTCCAAATAATATTGAATAATATTTTTATTTTAACATTTAACTGAACTTTATAAAAACCTGAATTGCCCAATCATAAAAGAAATTTTATCTTTGTAGGCAAAGAAATAAAGGATATGAATACTCCCTCAAATATGTTGGCATTAGGAACAAGAGCTCCGTTTTTTGAACTTCCTAACCCGTCAAAAAGTAATGAAATTCAGTCATTGGATGATCTGAAAGGAGAAAAAGGAACGTTGGTGATCTTTATGTGCAACCATTGTCCGTTTGTTTTGCATGTAATCGATAAGATTAATGAGCTGTATGAAGACTATCGGGAAAAGGGGATTGAGTTTATAGCTATAAATGCAAACGACATTGAAAAGTATCCCGCAGATTCTCCTGAAAAAATGATCGAGTTCCAGATTGAAAGAAAATTTGATTTTCCTTATTTATATGATGAAAGTCAAAGTATTGCTAAGGCTTATGATGCAGCATGTACTCCGGATTTTTATTTCTTTGATGATAAACTGGATCTTGTTTACAGAGGTCAGATGGATGATTCAAGACCTGGAAATCACAAAGATGTTACAGGTGAAGACCTGATCATTGCTTTTGAAAACCTTCTGTTGGGAGAACCACAGGAAGAGATTCAAAGACCGAGCATGGGATGTAACATTAAATGGAAATAATTATTGAATTGAAATAGAGATTGAAATTCAAACCTGAATTTTTTATATTTTCTTTTCAACCTATTATAATAATAAGATAGTAAAGCTGTTTCTTTTTGGAATGGCTTTTTTATTTGTGTAAGTATAAATATCTAAAAAGATTTCTGAACTACTTTTAGAGGTGGGTCCACGCTCTCAATCTTCTCATGTGAAGAATTCCTGATAAACTCTGAAGGTGTTTGTTCGGTGTATTTTTTGAACATCCTGTTAAAATAAGTTACATTGTTGAAACCACAGCTGTAACAGCATTCCGAAATGCTTTTATCCTGAACCATCAGCAGGCAGGCTTTGTTAATACGGTAACGGTTGACAAACTCTGTAAAAGTAATTTGTGTAGCTTTTTTGAAGAAATTGCAAAATGCCGGAAGCGTAAGATTGGCAAGCTTTGCGACGTCCTCTATATTGATGTCCTTATCGTAGTGATGCTCCACATAGGTGAATATATTTTCAAGCCTGGCCTTATTTTTTGAAATGATTGTGTAAGGCATAATCTCTTTATTGAGCAGATTATAATCCTTACGGGTAGAAAGATCAAAAAGAATATCAAGCAAAAGCAGATATCTTTTATAGCCTTCAGTTTCCAGCATTTTTTTCAGCTTAGGCAGTAATGCATTTTTTGTAGCCGGGCTGAAATGAATTCCATATTTGGAAAGCTCTAGTAAGTTTTTAACAGAGCGTGCTTCTATTTCCTGTTCAGGGAATTGTAATATCTCTTCACGGAACTGAAGGACTATTTCCTCATGCGGATCAATGGAATTCAGACCAAATCCGGAATGGGGAATATTCGAACCTATCAGTACCAGATCTCCATTTGAATAATTGCTTTTGTGATAGCCTACGTGCCGGGTTCCACTCCCGAAAATTACGCACACCAATTCAATTTCGGGATGGTAGTGATATTCCCACTTAAATTCAGAAATGGGGGAGTTATTATGTAATGTGCGAAAGGAGCTTTTCTCATTAGGTAAAACTCTTTCAAAGCTAACTTTCATTAGATTAATGATATTTATGGTATAAAAATAATAATTATATTAATATAGTTCAAATATATATTTACTATGTTAAATTAACGTTAAGGCAAATGCTTCTATCTTAGCCAACAAGAAATTAATTTAATGCGAAATTTCAACATAAAGGCTATTCTGTTTTTAAACTATTTTGTTTTTGCCATTCTTCTGAACTCAGTAGGAACGGTGATCCTGCAGGTCCAGCAGAATTTCGGGATTTCAAAATCCTCAGCGAGTGTTTTGGAGGGTTTTAAAGATCTGCCTATTGCTATCTGCTCCTTTATTCTTGCTTCATTCTTACCCAAAATCGGAATTAAAAATTCCATGCTGATTGCTCTTTTTCTGGTTAGTGGGATGTGCTTTATCATGCCTTTTTCAAATGCATTCTGGTTTTTCAAATTGTTATTTGCCATTGTAGGAGTTTCCTTTGCATTGATTAAAATTTCAGTTTTTACATCCATCGGGCTTGTGACCAATACTGATAAAGAACATTCCAGTTTTATGGGTTTTCTAGAAGGCTTTTTCATGATCGGTGTATTAGCGGGAAATGTACTTTTTAGTTTATTTATTGATGATCATAATCCAAGATCGACACATTGGCTTAATGTATATTGGGTCCTGGGTGCATTGTCTGCTCTGTCGTTTTTGTTTTTATTCTTCTCAAGGTTAAATGAGAAGGAAGCCAGAAGTGAAACGACAGATTTACTAGGAGATATTAAGAATAGCATAAGCTTATTCAGTTACAAAAAAGTATTGTTTTTTCTTGTGTGTGCTTTTCTGTTTGTCTTAGTGGAGCAGAGCTTTCAAACCTGGACACCCACTTTTTATAAGGAGATCCTCAGATTACCCACTTCTATGAGTATACAGGCAGGGGCTGTTTTAGCCGGAGCATTTGCATTGGGAAGGTTTTTATCGGGTTTCTTTTCCAAGAAATTCAGCTGGATTTATGTTGTGTCATTTTGTGTGATAGGTTTTGCCATAAGCTTACTATTTGTCTTACCCCTAACCCATAACATTGAAATCAGTACAGGTACAACATGGTTCAATGCCCCGGTTGTAGTCTATCTGTTTCCACTTATGGGAGGTCTGTTGGCTCCGATCTACCCGAGTATCAATTCTGTTATTTTAGCATCCATACCTAAATATTTACATAGTGCGATGTCCGGGCTTATTGTTGTTTTTTCCGCAATTGGAGGAACGATAGGTTCGATCATCACCGGTTTTGTATTTCAGGAATTCAGCGGGCAGCGTGCTTTTTATCTTTCATTGATACCACTCTCACTGTTGATCATATCAGCTGTTATTATGAATAAATTAAAAATAAACCCTAAAAAATAGAATGAATACACAACTTTATATCAGGGATATTCAGGCACTTTTTGATGATGTCCAAAGATCAAGGATCTTTGAAGATCAAAAGATGATGACAGATGCAGTACCTTTATTTCCTGTCGCAGAAATCAACGAGAAGTATGAAAAGGAAAGAGTTGCACCAGATTTTGATCTTAAAGCTTTTGTACTTTCCAACTTTGATTTTTTGGGTGCCACAGTATCTATCCAACGGGAGGATCATTTGCCGATTGATCAGCATATAGAAAAACTATGGGATGAGCTTACCAGGACAGCTTATGAAGAAAGAGGAACACTTTTAAAGCTTCCAAAACCTTATATCGTTCCGGGAGGGCGGTTCAATGAGTTTTTTTATTGGGATAGTTATTTTATTATGCTTGGATTGCAGGTTTCTGGAAGGGTTGAAATGATGAAAAATATCGTTGAGAACTGTTCTTATTTAATTCGAAATATAGGATTTGTTCCTAATGCGAGCAGGACCCATTTCTTAAGCCGTTCGCAGCCCCCTTACTTTTCATTGATGCTTGATCTGCTTGTAGAGAGTACAGGGGATGAAAATGTTTATATCGAATATTATGATACCCTTGAAAAAGAATATGAGTTCTGGATGGATGGAGAAGAAGGTTTAAAGAATGATACCCAAAGCAAAAGGGTGTTGAAAACCTACAATGGTGATATCCTGAACAGATATTATGATGCTGAAAATACGCCCCGTCCCGAGAGTTACCTGATCGATATTGAAGATCATGAAAATGCTCCGGGAGAAGAGTTCTACAGAAACATCAGAAGTGGCTGTGAGTCTGGATGGGATTTTTCCAGCAGATGGTTTTCAGACGGGGAAACCATACAAAGTATAGAAACCCTGAACATCTCGCAGGTAGATGTTAATTGCCTTTTGTGGCATCTTGAAAAAACTTTGGCGAAAGCTTCAGGTCTTAAACATTTTAAAGAAAAAGAAAAATATTTCAGTGAAAGGGCAGCAAAAAGGAGACAGGTAATTGATACATATTTCTGGGATCAGGATGCCCGGACTTACAAAGATTATCATATTAAGAAACACAAAAATACAGTGTCCGAACATATTGCTGCTCTTTATCCATTATTTTTAGGTCTGGCCAGCGATGAACAGGCAAAGGCGGTTTCCGAAATTATCGCTGAAAAATTCCTTTACAAAGGCGGTCTCGTTACGACAACAAAACGTTCCGGCCAACAATGGGATCTACCGAATGCCTGGGCACCTTACCAATGGCTTGGGTTTGTTTCGATGAAAAATTATGGATTTGCACAATTAGCTAATGATATAAAAAACAACTGGTGCTCTAATGTCGAGAGAGTTTATGCGAATACAGGTAAACTTATGGAAAAATACAATGCATTAGACAATGAAGCGATAGCCGGAGGAGGAGAGTACCCTAATCAGGATGGATTTGGTTGGACAAACGGAGTCTATTTAAAATTAAAACAATAATTAAATTCTATATGGGCATGAAAAAAAAATCAATCTTTTTACTCGCAGGAGTCGCTACGCTATATTTTAATAATGCGTATGCACAGGAAACGGTTAAGGATTCCACCAGAACAGGATCTATTGATCAGGTAGTTATCACGGGTAATGCAAACCCGAAAAAGAAAATAGAATCAAGTACGGCAATTTCTACGTTCAGTGCAAAAGAAATCCAAAAACAAAATCCTATCAGTGCAGCGGCATTGCTGCAGCGTGTTCCGGGTTTTGCTGTTGAAACTTCTGGGGGGGAAGTGGGAAATAACCTTTTCGCAAGAGGAATTCCTTCTGCCGGAGCATACGAATTTGTTCAGGTACAGGAAGATGGATTACCGGTTTTTGAAGATGGAGCTTTGCAGTTTGCCAATGCCGACAACTTCTTCCGGGTTGACAATTCTGTAAACCGACTGGAAGCATTAAGAGGAGGTTCGGGATCAATTTATGCTAACAATTCTCCCGGTGGGCTAATCAACTTTATTACAAGAGAAGGAACCAATGATTTCCGGGGAAGTGCTAAACTGGAAACAAGTACTTATGGATTAATGCGTACTGATGTAAACGTAGGTGGCGCTTTGGTACAGGATAAATTGTTCTTTAATATCGGAGGGTTTTACAGAACGGACAGCGGAATCAGGAAAACAGGGTTTAAGGCCAATGACGGGGGACAGATCAGGATGAACTTAAAATATGTATTTGATAAAGGATACGCAAAAGTGTATTATAAGAAACTTGATGACAGAAATACCTTTTTCTTACCGATTCCTTTAGTACAGAATGGAAATGACCTGAAAGAATTTCCTGGCTTCGATGCTAATTACGGGACATACAGTTACCGATCCATCAGCCAGCTGAATATTCCACAGCCCGGAGGAGGTTTCTTCAGAAGAAATCTGGAAGACGGAATTCATCCGAAAGTAGATGTCGTAGGCGCTGAATTCAAATATGATCTTGGAAACAATTTTACCGTTTTGAACAAGACACGATATACGAATATCAATATGAATTATACCGGTATATTTCCTGCGGGAGCACCTCAACAGGCAGGCGCTTTTGCCAATAGCAACGGCATTACCGGAAATAATTATCAATATTCTCTGGTAAGCAACGGGGCTCTTGTAAATCCGCAGTATGTGCAGAAGCTAGGATTCTGGGCGATTGATAAGCAGATGAATAATTTTGTCAATGATTTACAGTTCAATTATAAATTTGATAAAGGAAATGTAACGGCCGGATTTTATAAATCAAACTGGAAGTCTCATCAATACTGGAACTGGAGCAATATTTTGACCACAGCCACAGACAGGCCTCAGCTTCTTAATCTGGTAGATACCTCATTGAGCCCTACTGATGTAGGATATTCTAAAACTTATAACGGGGTTACAGATATGTCTTTTCTTGTGAGGGATTCTCAAATCCAGGGAAGTTTGAATGATGTTTACTTAAATCTGGATTATAATATTACAGATAATTTAAGCTTTAACGGAGGAATTCGTTATAGCCGTGATTATTATAAAGGATATGGAGTAAATACAACAACAGCAAATCTGAATAATTCTGGATTAACGACAGATGGAACTCATAGTTTTGCTACTACGACAGCCGACGACAATATGTCTGTACTGGGAAATAAATACAAATACTGGAATTACGATGTTAACAGAGTATCTTTTACAGTAGCTTCCAACTATAAGATCAATAAAGAAAATGCGGTTTATGCCCGCTTCTCAAATGGGTTCAGATCTCCTAATGAAGAATCATATTATAACAATATGGCAGATCTGAGCCAGATCAAACCGGTACAAACCAATCAATTGGAAATTGGATATAAGTATTACACCCGTACATTCGACATTGGAGTTATCCCGTTTTATTCAACTCTGAAAAACCTTTCTTTTACGGACGTATATTCTGACGGAACTTCAGAAAATAAATTTGCAAATACAACAAACATTGGAGTAGAGCTTGAAGGATTTGCCAGATTATTCAATAACCTTTTGGAATTATCATTCAATGGAACTTTCCAAAACCCGAAATACAAGGATTTCACAGGAAGAAATGCCGATGGGTCAACATTTGATTACGATGGTAACCAGGTAAGAAGGATTCCCAAATTCTATTTTAATATTTCCCCTGCCGTTAATATTACGAAGCAGTGGAGAGCATATGTGAGCTATAATTATTATGGAAAGCGTTTCCAGGATGAGGCGAACAGTGATAAAAATATTTTGCCTTCATTCAGTGAGGTAGGGGCAGGAACCTCCTATCAGTTAGGTAATATACGTTTTGCAATTGACGGAACCAATATTTTCAATACCATAGGTATTACTGAAGGAGATCCAAGATCTCCGCTTACAGGAACCGGAGATATAAGAATGGCAAGACCGATCATGGGTGCTGCAGTGAGAGCATCCGTAACATTTGATTTCTAGATCTATTTCTCATATATGTAAAAACCGTCACACCAGTCTGACGGTTTTTTTATTGAGTGTTATGACTAAAATCTATGAAAAATAAGGTATTGCTAATCTTATTTCAAAAAGGGATTATATTGTTTTTCAAAACCAATAGTCGTTGGATTTCCGTGACCTGAAAAAACCTGGGTCTCATCATCCAATATAAAAAGTTTGGTTTTAATTCCGTTGATCAGCTGTTCGTAATTTCCTTTGTACAGATCTGTTCTTCCAATACTTCCTTCAAACAAAACATCTCCGGAAATCATGAATTTCTGTTTTTCGTTGTGGAAAACAATGCTTCCGGGAGAATGCCCGGGAACATGATAGATTTTGAATTTTTCACCATCAAAGTCCAGTTCGTCACCATCATTGATATATTGAACCTCTACTTTTACAGGGTCAATATTAATTCCAAACCTCATTCCGCTCATCTGAAGCATATCCAGAATTTCCTGATCTTGCTGATGCATATGTACGGGAAGGTTAAACGTGTCATATGCCCACTGCAAACCAAAAACATGGTCAATATGGGCATGGGTGAGAAGTATTTTTTGAATTTTTAAGTCGTTATCCTTAATGAAATTACTGATAAGGCTGGTTTCCTGCTCATTCATGTTTCCCGGATCAATTAACCAGGCATTTTTATGTTCATTATATAAGATGTAGGTGTTTTCGCTTGCAAAGTTGAATACAAAGGCTTGGATCTTCAGCATGTTCTGATTGTTTTTTTATCCAAAAATACGATATTCCTAAGAAAGTGGTGATTTTTCGTTATCTTCGTCATAATGAAAACATTGCGACTACTTTTACTTTCTTTAGGGGGATGGGTGTTCGGACAGAACATCCAGAGCATTCAGCTTTTTAATCCTCAAACCAATGATGAAACTCCTGTGATCAATTTTAATCAGACATTGGTTCTTAGTTTTGATGATCTTACAAATGCCAGTGAGATCTACAGGTATACCATAAAACACTATGACCGCAACTGGAATGATGATAATCTTTTCTTTACGGAAATTGCTAATGGAAGTCTTAATGGCTTATTGGATAAATTTGAATATTCATTCAATACGCTTCAGGCTTATACTCATTATAAACTAGTGTTTCCTAATGATAAAATACAACCGAAGATCTCCGGAAATTTTGAACTGATTGTGTACAAAGATTCTGCGGATAAACCTCTTTTTAAAAGAAGATTTTATTTGGTTGAAGACAATGTTTCACTGGCCTTAAATGTATCGAGGATCACCGATAAAAACCCGAACATCAATCAAAGGGTAGAGGTGCAGGCATTAGCAAAAGGAAATGATCTGTCGTCAAATGTAAATTCAATGACATTGAATGTCATGCAGAATAACAATCCCAATGTGGCTGTTAACAATCTGAAGCCCAGTTCCACTCTTGGGAATAAATTACTTTTCCAACAGATTAGCCTCACGTTCCCCGGAAATAATGAGTTTTATTATTTTGATAATAAAAACATGAATATGGCTGCTGACATGGTTCGAGCTACGGAAGTAAAAGACGGAGTGAATCAAACATACCTGCATCCCGTATGGGCTTTTCCTTTGAATTACCAATACCAGCCTGATGTAAACGGAGCTTATTACTTCAGAAGAAATGACCTGGGACTTGAGAGAAATGCAGAAAGGGAAGCGGATTATTCATGGGTATATTTCTCTTTGGACTCAGATCCTGTAGACAAGGAAATTTATGTATTGGGAGGTTTCAATAATTTTATGCCCAGCAAGCTGAATCAAATGCAATACGATGCTGCAACTAAGAAATATGTGGCGAAGATCTTTCTTAAGCAGGGCTTCTACAACTACATTCTCGCAACAAAAGAGAGTAATGGAACCTTAAATTTTGGTGAAATCAACGGAAACTTCTGGCAAACAGAGAATCTATATCAGGCATTTTTATATTATGCTCCTTTTGGGAGAAATTATGATGGTCTGATGGGATATGGAGAATTCAGAACTCCAATCGGAAAATAGGCTTACACTAAAATGAGTCAAAATATACAATCCTCTCAACGGATAAAAAAAAGAGCTACCTGCTTCAGGATGGCTCTTTTTTTTATAACACCATAAGGAGAGGGACTTTTATGAAATTCTAGGATGATTTTGTTGAATAAATTAATATGCATTGCATATTGAAAAAATATTTCACTTAATCATGATTTTTAACTTAATTTATTCATTAAAAGTGAGTTGTGTTTTAAAATAATAGTTAATTAGTTTTCTTTTGTTTGAAATGGGAATTATATTTTATTGATCGATTTCTTATATCGGTTGAATATTTTTTATTGGTTTTGATTTTTTATTGTGAAAAGTCCATAAATTCGCTAGACAATTAACAGATACTTTATGAAAACAAAATTTATCTTAGTGGCAAGTATTGCCGCTTGCTCTTTTGTATTTGGGCAAGACAAACCGTCAAAATTGATTTCTGGTAAAAACGGATTACACGCAGAGTTTATGAGATTTGATAAAAATGGACCTTCTTTTCAGGGAAGTCCGGTTTTGTTTGATGAAACTTCTCAAAGGTATATCCCTGCTGAAGCAAAAAAACTCAGCACAGAAAAGGACAGGTTGGGATTTGAAACGCATAGATTTCAACAAACTGTCAACAGCATCCCCGTTGAATATGGAACAATAGCTGTTCAGACCAAAGGCGGAAAAATTGTGGGTGAATCAGGAAAATGGATTCTTAAAGTTCCTGAGAAGCTTGAAAAAAGTACAAATATTTCCGAAGATATAGCATTGCAAAGTGCATTGTCATTTGTGGGAGCAGATTCATACAAATGGCAGAATAAAGAGGAAGAAGATTTTATTAAAAAAGAATCCAATGATCCTAACGCTAGTTTTGCCCCGAAAGCAGAGTTGGTTTATTACTCTGATCCTACTGATGAAAAGCTTCGTGATTTGAAATTAGCCTATAAGTTTGATATTTATGCGGAAAAGCCTCTTAGCAGACAGTATGTTTTTGTAGATGCTAAGAACGGGAAGATCCTGGGAACTGATGCGATAATTCATGATGTGAATGCTCCGGGAACTGCTACTACAGGGTATAGCGGAAACCGAAGTATTGTTGCAGATTCGTATAATGGAAGTTACAGATTGAGAGAAACCGGAAGAAATGCAGGGAGTGGTGCTGGGACTGCTGTAGAAACGTATAATTTAAAGAAAGGAACTAATTATTCTGCTGCTGTAGATTTTACGGATACTGATAACAATTGGAATAATGTAAATGCCAATAAAGATCAGTATGCTACTGATGCCCACTGGGGAGCAGAAGCAACTTTAGATTACTTATACACAAAATTTAACAGAAAAAGTATTGACAACAATAATTTTGCTATAAAATCTTATGTTCACTATTCTACCAATTATACAAATGCATTTTGGGACGGATCCAGAATGACATATGGTGATGGCGCCTCTAATACCACTGGCGGATTACCATTAACTGCTCTGGATGTTTGTGGGCACGAAATTACCCACGGAATGACTTCTAAAACTGCAAACCTTGCCTATCAAAGGGAGTCAGGTGCATTAAATGAAGGTTTCTCAGATGTATTTGGAAACTCAATAGAATTATGGGCGAGACCTTCACAGGCAAGCTGGAAATTAGGAGAAGATTTTAATTATGTCATCAGAGATATGTCTAATCCTAATGCTTACCGTCAGCCTGATACGTATAAAGGAACGTATTGGAAAGATGCGAGCAGCTCTTGTACTCCTCAGGGAAATCCTAATTTACCTGGATATAACGACTATTGTGGAGTACATACCAATTCAGGAGTTCTTAACTTTTGGTATTACTTGTTAGTAACCGGTGGTTCAGGAACTAATGATAACGGTTTTGCATACAATGTTTCAGGAATAGGATTGGATAAAGCGGGAGCTATTGCTTACAGAACATTGACTTCTTATCTTACTTCTTCATCTACTTATGCCAATGCAAGAACTTCTTCATTACAAGCTGCAGCAGATCTTTATGGTACAGGTAGTAATGAAGTTACTCAGGTAACCAATGCCTGGAATGCCGTAGGAGTTGGAGGTGGTACTTCCTCTGCAGGACGTGCTGTTGCTGAGCCAAATACTTCGCTATACACCATTAGTCCAAATCCGGCGACTGATAAATTTACAGTAATATTTGAAGGTAAAGCAGGAAAAGGAGTTGTTGAGGTAGTAAGCTTAACAGGTAAGAAAGAAATTTCTGAAAAAGTAGAGCTTACAGACGGGGTTAATAAACTTGGTTTACAGATTCCATCTACCATGCTTCCTGGAGTATATGTTGTAGTGGTTAATGGCCAGAAAGCTGGGAATTTAATCAAAAAATAATCTTAATATATTTAATTACAGAAAGGACATAAGAATTTCTTATGTCCTTTCTTTTATTGTATTGATCTGGGATTTTATACAAGATAAAACTCATTCAGTTTTTCTTCACATAGCGTTTTTACCACTTCAATCCATCGATCTTCATCATTTAAACAGGGTATATAATGGAAGTTTTCTCCACCACCATGTAAAAACTGTTCTTTGCCTTCTACTGAAATTTCTTCCAGGGTTTCAAGACAATCCGAAACGAATGCCGGGCAAACAATAGCCAGATTTTTGACTCCTTTTTTAGGGATTGTTTCTAACGTTTCATCGGTATAAGGTTCTATCCACTTATCCTTTCCCAGTCTGGACTGAAATGAAACAATGGTTTTTTCTTTGGGTAATCCCATTTTTGCAATAACAGTTTCAGTGGTCTTATAGCACTGATGTCTGTAGCAACGGGCATTATGGGCTTCTATTGTACTGTTAATGCAGTTGGAATCATCGATCTTACACGTGTGGGAAGGGTCTGTTTTATAGATATGTCTTTCCGGAACTCCATGATATGAAAACTGTAAGGCATCGAAATTTTCAGGAAGCTTTTCCTTGATACTTTCTGCTAGGCAGTTGATATAAATATCTCTATCGTAAAAAGGCTGGATATAATTGATCTTTACAGTTGGGAAAGTTTTCTTTCTTACTTCTTCTGCTTTTTCAATAACCGTTTCCGTTGTACTCATAGCATATTGAGGATACAATGGGAAAAGAACAATTTCGGAAACGCCCTGATCAACCAGTTTTTGAATCCCGGCTTCGATACTCGGCTGTGCATATCGCATTCCGATTTCCACAGGAACATCAACCAGCTTCTGTAACTTCTTCTGGATCTTCTCAGTGATCACTATCAATGGTGAACCCTCATCTGTCCAAACGGTTTTGTAAGCTTCAGCAGATTTGGCCGGTCTTGTATTGAGTATAATACCACGCACAAGGAGAGCTCTGAAAATCCAGCGATAATCTATAACCCTTTCGTCCATTAAAAACTCATCAAGATATTCCTTTACATCGTTTACAGCTGTAGATTTGGGAGAACCAAGATTTACAAGTAAAATTCCTTTTTTAGCCAATTTTTTTATTTTAATTATGAAAAATAGAGTTTTCGAAACTGATCATCAAATTTGATATCATCGCAAAGGTATTATTTTCAATGTTACCATTTTCATCAAATTTACTTTTGATCCCTTTTATAAGGAGTTGATGATCACTCTCCGTTGCAGCACCGAGTGTTCTTAAAATCAGTAAAAGTTCTGCATGTGCTTTTTCTCCCTGAGCCGAAGCTGTAATAACAGCCACAGGTTTTTCAGAAAAGATCGTAGTGGATACACACCATTCCAGAAGGTTTTTTAATCTGCTTGGAATGCTGAAAATATATTCCGGTGTAGAAAATAATACACCTGCAGAACCTTTAATATCTTCTCTGATCTTTAAAATTTCTACAGGTGTATTATGATCCGTTAGTTGCGTGTCAAAATGAGGAAAAATGGAAAGATCGTCGTAAATCTCGAAATCAATGCTGCTCGTTTTAATGGCGTACTGTATAAGTTTCCAATTACTGGAGTTCTTTGTGGCACTACCAATGATTACTACGATTTTCTTTCCTCCAGACATCAATTATCCATTTACAGCTTCCACTCTTTCGACCAAATCAGGAACGAATTGCTTTAAAATATTTTCGATCCCGTTTTTTAGGGTAGCCGTAGAGCTTGGACATCCTGAACATGCACCCTGTAATAGCATTTTCGCTGTTTTGTTGGCTTCGTCATATTCCATTAATGAAATTTTCCCGCCATCATTTTCCACTGCCGGTGCAACGTATTCATTTAATATATCAGAGATTTTCTGTTCATCATCCGTATAATCCCTGTTGATGATTTTTTCTACCGGATTCTCGTGCTTCTGAGGTTCAAGGTTTGAAATTTCACCTCCGTTCTGAAGATATTCAGCAATAAGCCCGCGTACAGCCATCATAACCTGATGCCATTCTACAGAATCGTTTCTTGTTACTGCAACGAAATTATCAGAGATAAATACTTCTTTAGCAAAATCAAATTCCTTAAAGATAGCCTGAGCTAAAGGAACTCCATCAACTTCAGTTCTTGATTTAACCTCTACAAAACCATCCAGTAATAATTTGCTGGAAACAAATTTCATCACATTAGGATTAGGAGTCATCTCTGCATAGATCTGATACATTTCCTTTTTCTTCTGAAGGTAAACCCTTGGGTTAGCAAGCAATTCATCTTCAATTACATTTTTCAGACTTTCAGCAACATGCTCCCACTCTACAGTATCTTGTTTTGCAACAGCCACAAAATTAGCCGTAATGAAAATTCTCTCTACAAAAGGATAGTTGAAAAGTTCCTGGGCAATAGGAATTTCTGAAATATCTGAACTTCTGTCCAATTCAAGAGACCCGGGAATCAAATTGTAATCAGCAACAAATTTCATCACTTTTGGGTTTTCTGTTGGCTCTATAAGTATCTTACGCATTTTTTCGTTAAATTTGAGATACAAAAATACGCAATTAGAAATTAGGAGGGAGAAGGAAGAAGTTAGATTTTTGCTATCACTGTAATTTAAAAATAGTGATTGCTTCACCTGATTTCAGAAGTTACTCATTTTCAAAATATCAAATTAACAATATGGCACTTATAAAAGAACTTTTGGGCAAAGCACCACAAATAGGGGAAAATACTTTTCTGGCAGAAACGGCAACTATCATTGGAGATGTTACTATGGGAAAAGAATGCAGCGTATGGTATAATGCAGTAATACGGGGAGATGTTAACTACATAAAAATGGGGGATAAGGTAAATGTCCAGGATAACGTCATGCTACACTGTACATATGAAAAGTATCCACTGGTTATAGGAAATAACGTTTCTATAGGGCATAACGCCATTGTGCACGGATGTACGGTTCAGGATAACGTTCTGATCGGAATGGGAGCAATTGTGATGGATGACTGCCTTGTGGAAGAAAATTCAATAATTGGTGCAGGATCGGTTGTTACTCAGGGAACGCATATTAAATCCGGAGAAGTATGGGGTGGTGTACCGGCCAGGAAAATAAAAGATATTTCCTCCCAGTTGCTTGAAGGAGAGGTTAACAGGATTGCCGATAATTATGTAAAGTATTCCTCATGGTATAAGGGATAAGATTAAAAATATGATATAAAAAAATGCTCTGTCAGATGACAGAGCATTTTTTTATCCTTAGTAAAAACTCCTGTTCGTGTATATAAAAATATTGTTTTATTGTCCTTCAAATATGAGCTCGGCTTTTCCATTCTTGCATTTTATGCCCTTGGGTTCTGCAATTACAGAACAATCCGAAGTAATCCCGTATTTGGTATTAAACTCTGCTTCTTTCTTATTGTAGCCTTCTATTAAAGGTAAAATCTGCTCTTCTGAAACTTTAGGATAAGCAATGTAAAATTTAGGACCACCACAAGCTTTTGCTCCCATCGGTGCTATTTTCCAGTCATCAGGATTACTGCATTTTTCCTTGGCAATTTCTGATTCTACTACTGCTTTTGCTTTTTCCAATTGAACTTCATCATATTTCTTGCTGTTTTCATCAGCGGGTCTTTCTGAAATATCTTTAGGTAAATTATCTGTCATATTTTTTGTGCCACAAGAAGCCAAAGCCATTGTTATACATAGTGATATCACAGAAATCTTCGCAGGTACTTTTCCCATATTAGTTTTTATCTTTAAAAAACGAACTCAAAAGTTATGCCACAAGAAGGATTTCAAATTCATTTTCCGTAATTTTGAAGACGATGAACAATCATTTTTTTGACATAATAGAGCACACCAACAGAAGTGTTTTCCTCACTGGAAAAGCAGGAACAGGTAAAACAACTTTTCTGAATGATTTTGTAAAAAAGACCAAGAAGAAGCACATTGTGATAGCACCTACAGGGATTGCTGCCATTAATGCAGGTGGAGTTACCATTCATTCCATGTTTGGGCTGCCATTACGAACATTTTTACCTACCACAGAAAGAATCGATGGAAGTTTAGCAAATAATATTGCTGATCTGATGCCTCATTTTAAGTACCGTAAGGATAAACTCAAGCTTTTAAGGGAAATAGAAATTATCATCATCGATGAGGTCTCGATGCTCAGGGCTGATGTCCTGGACATGATGGACTTTTCCCTAAGATTTGTCAGAAGAAATAATCAAAGATTCGGAGGGGTTCAGATGCTTTTCATTGGAGACTTGTATCAGCTTCCGCCGGTGGTAAGAGATGAACATATCCTGAAGATGTATTATCAGTCTCCTTTCTTTTTCGATAGTCTTGCAATCAAGGAAATTCCTTTGATTACTATTGAATTGACAAAAGTCTACCGTCAGTCCGACCAGGAATTCCTGGAAATCCTGAATGCTATCCGGGATGGCGATATCGCCAATATTGATTTTGAACATCTTAATGAGAGGTATGACCCCGATTTCGAAACGGGACAGGATTCATATGTTTATTTGTGTTCTCACAATAAAATGGCAGATGAGATCAATCAGAAAAAACTCGCAGAAATAAAAGTTGATCCCAGCACTTATGAAGCGAAACTCTTTGGGGAATTTAAAGAAAACCAGTTTCCGAATGATCAGTTTTTGGAGCTGAAGATGGGAGCTCAGATTATGTTTATCAGAAATGATATTTCTCCTGAGAAGAAATATTTTAATGGAAAGCTCGGGGAAATTGTGGGACTGGATGAAAATGAGATTCGTGTAGCTTTAGAAGGAAGTGAAAGAGAAATCGTTGTCAAAAGAGAAGTATGGGAACAGAAGAAATATTTCCTGGATACTGATAAAAATATTAAAGAGGAGGTTTTAGGAAGCTTTGAGCAATTTCCTATAAAACTGGCATGGGCAGTTACCATTCACAAAAGCCAGGGATTAACCTTTGATAAGGTAATTATTGATGCCGGGAAAAGTTTTACGGCAGGTCAGGTGTATGTTGCATTATCACGATGCAGGACGTTGGAGGGGATTGTTTTAAAATCAAAAATTACTCCTGAAGTCATATTTAAAGATACGAGGATACTTCAATTCCAGGGCGACACTTTTGCTAATGATCATGTAGAAGATATTTTAAATAGAGAAAAATACGATTACAGTATTAAAAAAGTGCTTCGAACAATTGATAGTTTATGGTTTCTGAAAGAAGTTGAAGAATGGAATAAGCTGTCTGTCGCTACAAAAAATATTGATCATGTAAAAACCAACCAGCTCTATCTTCAGCTAAAGCATGAAATCGTTCAGCTTGGAAAGATTTTTGGAAAACTGGAAAGGGTATTAACTCAAAAAATAGAGCTTCTTCTTGATAAGAAAGAGGAATGGTCTGAAATTGAAAATAAGGCAAAAGGGGCTGTTAATTTCTTTTTTACCGAGATACGCGACAAGGTTTTTAATCCTTTGAAAGATTTTTATGCTGAAATAAAAGGAACAAAAGGGCTTAAGCAATATAACGAAGAATTTAAAGACTGGCTGGAAGATATTGAAGAATACCTGAATAGCCTGAAAGATATTCATTTGCTGGATACTAAACTTCTGGATGAGAAAAACAACCAGGAGGTCAGCCTGAAAATTGCCAAAGTTCCATCTCAGGTGCTTACCTTTCAACTATTTGAGCAAGGAAAAACAATTGGTGAAATCTCACTGGAAAGAGGGCTTGTAAAAGAAACCGTTATCGGGCACCTGGCGAAATTCGCAGAACAAGGTTTACTGGATATCTCCAGAGTCATTACTTCAGATAAGATTAAAGCTTTTGAAAAAGAATTTTACCAGAAAGCGCACGAGACATTGACGGAATGGAAGAATGCTTTGCCGAATGATTTTGAATTTAATGAGATAAGAATTCTTATCAACCACTATAATTACAAAAAGGAAAAGAATTCCTAAGAATTCTTTTCCTGTCTATAGCATATTGAAAATTAAGGGTACATTGCATTGATCGTATTGATGTCTCCTGTCGTAAAGCCTGTCCTGTTGTAGGTGAAATTGGTATTATCCGCTTTTTTAATAGTAGGTAATCCATTTTTAGAATACGAGGTTGGCCAGTACATCATCACTGAATTAATATTGAAAGGCCCGATATCTGTTCCCGAATTATAAATATTGAAATTGTAAGCTTGCCCGTTTTGGATATTATCCCATTGGATGCTTACATATTGATCCCGGTCTTTACGGCAGTGCTCATGATAAAGCCCTACAGTATGTCCCATTTCATGGATCACTGATGCCGTAGAAATATTCTGATCCAATGAGATGTTTTGTTTACCTCCCTGGTATCCGATATGGGCCCACCCGTCATATCCGGAAGAGCTTCCGAAAATAAATTCTACATAATTGGATTGATTGGTACGGGGAATCCATTGAGTATTGGTTTTTGTATTATACTCATTGACTGCAGAAGTAATCTTATTTGCATTAATAGACCCCATATTGCTGGCTACGGTATAATAAATTTTGCCATTCGGCCACCTTGACAAAGTTGCTCCACCTTTATTTGCAGAATTATCTTCCGCTAATTGTTTATCGGACAACACGATGTCTCCCTGGAAAAAATTCATTCCATTCTTTCTCTCGTAGGTAATAACCTGTCCTCCTAATTTACCCTGTTTAATGTTAGCTGAATTGAAAGCATCAGTTTGTGCTTCCGTCATCATTTCTTCATTGTTTTTACTGCATGATGTCAGAATCAAGGCAACAATCAGGCTGATCGATAGATTTCTTTTGGTTAACATTCTACTTAAGAATGTTTTTTCAAATCGTTTTTTCATAATAATATTTTTTGTGGTATTAAACTATGATCCAATATGATAGGATCATATACAAATTTAATATTTTATTTCTCTTATATATGATTTATTTGTATGGATGCAGTATAAATTTTACTTATTGTTGATTTTTTTGATGCTACAGGCTTTTAAAAAGAGGATTTGGAAAAGTATTTTTCGATCTTATTTCTAGAAAATCCATAAGAGATCCGGATAAGGATTCTTTAATAGTTTTTGCCTGAAATAGGTCATCAGACTTATCAATTACAAAAAGTAACTAATGCAGTTTTTATGTGGTAAATTTGTATGTTTTTTAAATCTCAATTTATAATTACGAAATTGGCAAAGGAGGTTTCAGATCTTCTTTTTAGAAAATAATGATCATCTATGAAAAATTTTGAAATATCTGTTTTGGATCTTGCTCCGGTAAAGCAGGGAAAAAGCATCCACGATACCTTTCAGGACAGTCTGTCCCTGGCAAATTATGCTGAAAATATCAATTATAAAAGATTTTGGCTGGCAGAGCACCATAATATGGCAAGTATAGCCAGTTCGGCTACCTCTGTTCTTATTGGTTTCATTGCAAATGGAACCCAAAAAATAAGAGTAGGGTCGGGAGGGGTTATGCTTCCCAATCACAGTTCACTGGTCATCGCCGAACAATTCGGGACACTTGAGTCTTTATTCCCAGGCAGGATTGATCTTGGGCTTGGAAGGGCTCCCGGAACGGATGGCATTACCGCCCAGGCACTGGGAAGGAATCCTGCAATTATCAACGAACAATTTCCCAGACAGATTCTGGAACTGCAAAGATATTTTTCCAAAGAAAATTCCAACTCTTTAGTTCGTGCGATTCCTGGTGAGGGACTGGATATTCCATTGTATATCCTGGGTTCGAGTACTGACAGTGCGTGGCTTGCAGCAGAATTGGGTCTTCCATATGCTTTTGCGGGACATTTTGCGCCTGAACAGATGGAAATGGCTTTCAGTATTTACAGAGAACATTTTGAGCCATCCAAACAGCTTGACAAACCTTATATTATGGCCTGTGTGAATGGAACTGCCGCAGAAACTTCAGAAGAGGCTCATCAGCTTTCTACCACATTATTTCAGGCATTTCTTAATATTATCAGAAATGATAGAAAGCCATTTGCTCCTCCTGTGGCGGATATGGATGATATATGGTCGCCTATGGAAAAATCGGCTGTGCTACAGAAATTGAGATACAGTTTTATCGGGGATCAATCTGAAATTGAAAAAAAATTAAAAGACTTCCAGGAAAAATTCAATGTAGACGAGCTTATCATCAATTCTCATATTTATGATCATCAGAAAAGACTTGATTCTTACGGGATTTTCAGAAAAGCTATGGACTCTTTAATCATAAAATAACAAACCATTTATATTAATTGGCGATGCCTTTTTTTATGAGTATCTTTGCAAAAATTTAAAGTAAAAATGTCTGATATTAAATTAAATACTATTCCTGAGGCTATTGAAGACCTTAAAAATGGTAAAATAATCATAGTAGTGGATGATGAGAACAGAGAAAATGAAGGAGATTTTCTTTGTGCTGCAGAACTTACAACTCCTGAACTGATCAACTTTATGGCAGTGCATGGGAGAGGACTTATCTGTATGCCTCTTCCTGAAAAAAGATGTGATGAACTAGGTCTTGACATCATGGTGAGCAGAAGCAGTGATCCTAAAGAAACAGCTTTTACGGTTTCCGTGGACCTTTTGGGAAATGGTACGTCAACCGGAATTTCAGCAGGTGACAGAGCTAAAACCATTCTTGCTTTAATGGACGAAAAATCCAAACCTACTGACTTTATGAGACCGGGACATATCTTTCCGCTTCGTGCAAAGAAAGGGGGAGTACTAAAAAGAGCCGGACATACTGAAGCGGCTATTGACCTTACACATTTGGCAGGTTTAAAAGAAGGTGGAGTAATCTGTGAAATTATGAATGAAGATGGCACGATGTCCCGTCTTCCCGACTTGTACGCATTTGCTCAGAAGCATGATATGAAGATTGTATCAATTGAGGATCTTATTCACTATCAGCTTAAAAAAGGGAATTTAGTTGACAGAATAGAAGAAAGAAAAGTGAAAACCCATTATGGGGAATTCGATTTTTATGCATTCAGGGAAACCTCTAATGAGCAGATTCATTTTGTACTGACCAAAGGGGCATGGACTATAGATGAACCGGTATTGGTAAGAGTACAGTCTTCTGATTCTTATTTTGATGTTTTAACAAGACTGAATAATGGGGAAACTCCGCTATTGGAGAAAGTAACCAAAATGATCAATGAAGAAGGGAAAGGAGTTATTATTTTTATTAATAATGTTTCCAATTCTGAAAACACATTGAAAAAATTACAGCAGTTCCTGGATTATCAGGATGGTCAGCAGCAACATCCGACATTAGCCTATAATTACAGGGACTACGGTATCGGAACACAGATTCTGAAAAACCTGGGAATTAATAAATTCAAAGTACTTACCCAGAATCCTGATGTAAAACCTCAGGTAGGAGGATATGATGTGGAAGTTACTGAGATGGTGAAATTATAGAAATATCTACGACATTTCAATATAAAAAATGGCTTGAGTAATCAAGCCATTTTTATTTCGTCAAAATTTCTAAAACCATTCAGGAAATCTTTGATATTCATTCTTTTTTTTCCTTCCAGTTGGAGTTCTAATGGCTCATAGATTCCGTCCTGGGTGTAAATTTTAAAAGTATTTTTGGATATCTCCAGTGTTCCGGGAGTTTCATTATGATGGGAAACCTCAAATTTTCCTCCAAAAATCTTTAATCCTTTATCTTCTTCTCCAATCTTCAGGGTCGTAAAAGCAGCAGGATACGGGGACATTCCCAGAATAAACTGATGGATGACTTTAGACGGAGCATTCCAGTTGATTTTAGTATCTTCTTTAAAAATTTTAAAGGCATTTTTAGGATGCTCAACCTGTGGTTGAGGTATTTCCTTAATAGAGTTTTCAGCAAGGCCATCCAAAGTACGTACAACAAGCTTTGATCCTATTTGCATTAATCTGTCGTGAAGACTTCCCGCGTTCTCATCCGGCAGCAACTGTAATTCTTCCTGAAGAAGGATATTTCCTTCGTCTATTTTTTCGTTGATAAAGAAAGTAGTTACCCCTGTCTTTTGTTCACCATTAATTACAGCATAATTAATAGGGGCTGCACCTCTGTAATCGGGAAGGAGGGAAGCGTGAAGATTGAATGTCCCTATTCTTGGCATTTCAAAAAGAACTTTGGGCATCATTCTAAAAGCAACAACCACAAATACATCAGCATTCAGGTCTTTGATTTGTTGTAAGAATTCAGGATTTCTTAATTTTTCCGGCTGGAAAACAGCAAGGTTATGTTCTTCAGCATATATTTTTACAGGAGACTGATGGATTTTCTGGCCCCGTCCGCTCGCTTTATCGGCAACTGTTACAACACCAACTACTTCATGATGAGACTGGTGAATAGCTTCTAAAGCAGTTTTAGCAAATTCGGGAGTACCTAGAAAAACAACTTTTAATGATTTCATACTGCAAAGATAAGTTTTTAGTTGAAGTTGAATGATGGGAATTTAGAAGTTAGAGGTTAGAGGTTAGAGGTTAGAGGTTAGAGGTTAGAGGTTAGAGGTTGCTAATTGAAAACTCATGAGAAATATTAATTTTTATCATTAATACATGAATACATTAATACATTAATACATGAATACATAACTACATTTTTCAACTAAGCCAAAGCATACGTCCTGAAATTCAGCATTTTTACTTTTCCGGAGTCCAATAGAAAAATCAGGTTTTCTAAGATGTTCTCTTTGGAATGATAACTCAGCTGGATGGAAAGCTCTTCAATAGTAGCCGGTCTCTTAGCCAATAATGTTATCAGCTGAGTCGATATATTCTTTCCAAAGATGGTTTGTTTATTCTTTTCGCAAATAGAGCATTGCCCACAGGTTTTTGAATTTTTCTCTCCAAAATAGGACAAGATAAGCTTCATTTTGCAATAATCTTTGTTTTCTACATAAAACTTCATCTCCTCCCATTTTTGGATTTTATTTCTTTGAATATGTTCAAAAAGCTTCCAGTAGGCGCCATTGATGGTTCTTTCATCCCGGGGTTTTAAAAACTTAATACTGGATAGGGCTCCGTCTACATATTCGAGATAATTTTTTTGCTGGAGTTCTTTAAGACGTTCCTTTATTAAAGGAATTGCAATTCCAATTTTGTTGCTAACATTTTGTTCACTGAACATTACTTTATGAGTTGTTATTCCTGATACAGTGCGAAGCATAAGCTCGATAAAGTAAGCATCTTTTTTAGGAAGCTGATCTATTTCATCAGCCTGTATCAGCAACTCAAGTGAAGATAAACTTTTATTGTCGTTGTGATAGATGATTTCCTGATTATGAAGAAAGTTCAGAACGTTTTTAATCTTGGCAACAGATAATTTTGCAAAATTCTGAATACCATTCATGTTCAATTGAAATACTTTTTCAGGAAGTTCATATTCGGCAACCTGAAAAACTGAGTAAAGGTAACTGATGATCTTCAGAAACTCTGCTTTGTTAGGAATCTGATTTTTTAATATCTGTTCAAAATTTACAATTTCCTGTTGGTTCCATAATAAATATGCAAAACTATCCTGCCCGTCTCTTCCTGCCCGTCCTATTTCCTGATAGTAATTTTCAAGCGATGGAGAAGGGGAGTAATGAATTACAAACCGGACATTATCCTTATCGATTCCCATACCAAAGGCATTAGTTGAGATCAGAACATAATCATTACGGGTGTTCCATAAATGTTGTTTAGCATTTTTTTCTTTTGTGGATAATCCTGCGTGAAAGTAATCTACATTTTTCAGCTGATTCCTGTGCAGAAATTCCGTAAGCAGTTCAGCTTCTTTTCGGGTACGGACATATATAATTCCTGAGTCATTATTGTATTTTAAAATATCATAAATCCGCTGGTATTTATCGGACACTTCTTCAGTAAAGATCCGTATATTTTCTCTTTTAAAGCTTTTCTGAAAAACTACAGGATTGATCAATCCCAGCTTTATCTTTATTTCTTCTAAAACTTTTGGGGTAGCAGTAGCAGTTAAAGCAAGGCATGGGATATCGGGATTATTTTTTCTGAATTCCTTTATATTCTGATAGCTTGGACGGAAATCCTGTCCCCATTCCGAAATACAGTGTGCTTCATCTACAGCAATAAACGAAAGCTGTATTTCTTCCATATTCTGGATAAACTGTCTGTTCGTTAATCTTTCCGGTGAAACGTAAAGCAGCTTGGTTAATCCGTCTTTGCATCGGTTAAAAATAACTTCTGCATCATAGTCATCAAGTTCCGAAGACAGATATTCCGCTTCAATTCCTCTGAATTTAAGCTGATTTACCTGATCCTTCATCAGGGCAAGCAAAGGAGAGATTACGAGGCATACACCTTCCCGGAACAAAGCCGGAAGCTGATAGCATAGTGATTTTCCCGCTCCTGTAGGAAGTAAAACCAGTGTATCTTTTTCGTTAATAATAGAATTAATAATTTCTTCCTGAGAATCTCTGAAACTATCGTATCCCCAGAAATATTTAAGGGTCTTATATTTTAACTGGTCAAAATCGCTTGAAGAAATCATGGCATAAAAATAAGGAAAGTATCACAACAAAAAAAGTCACGCAATGCGTGACTTTTGTATAATGAATAAATAGTTTATTATTTAGCCTCGAAGTAAACTCTTCTGTTTGCTCTGTTTTTCCATTCAGGGCATTTAGTAGCTGGTTCACATTCAGGATATTTAAGGTCTTTTTCACCTTTACCGATAGCATTTAACTTACCTGTCTGAACACCATTTTTGATTAAGTAATTCTTAACGTTATTAGCTCTTCTTTCAGATAATTTTTTGTTGTAAGCATCAGTTCCTCTTGTATCTGTTGCTCCAATTACATTATAAGAACCAGTTGATTGATTGATATAAGTAACAGCATTGTTAAGGATTGGTGTATTTGAAGGTAAGATTCTGTCAGAATTTAAATCGAATTCAATTCCTTCAAGAGTTCTTTCTTCTTCTTTTACAGGTCCTGTAGTTGCTGTAGGACAACCGTTGTTTTCAACAGGTCCAGGAACAGTAACACACTTATCGTAAAGATCGATTACACCATCAAGGTCTGTGTCAAGGGCAACACCTGCACCGTCCACTCTTGCACCGGCAGGAGTATCAAGCTGTCTGTCCCAATCGTCACAAACTCCGTCATTATCAGCATCTCCTTTTTTACAAACTTCGATATCCTGGTTTTTGTTAGCCAAAACATCTAATTTATAATAGATTTCCTGTAATGGGTCATGCCACATTAAATGAGACTCGTGTTTTCCTAATTTTAAAGAAACCCCTAAAGTAGCATTGAAGAAATTATCAGACGTTCCTTCTTCTCTTTGGTTGATTGCACTGTATGGTGCACCTCCACCGTCGAAAGAATCATCACCTGTAACTACGTACATTACTCTACCTTCGATGTCTAAGCTTCTGTTTACTTTGAATTTAAGACCTGCTCCGGCTTGTCCAAACAGAGAGTTGAATTTAAAAGGTTTAACTTCTGTCATTAGCTTTTGCCCAGAAGGATCTTTTAAATAAGCTCTATATGCTAGAGTACCGATACCTGCATACCCGTGAAGCGCCCATCTGTAAGTTGAGTGATTATCAACTCTTCTTAATAAATTAGAGAAGTTAACATCCCCCAAGATTGAGATCGCATCGTATTGAGTTCTTGCACCAATTCTGTCTCTTACAGCTAAATCAGTAGGAGCTGAATTTTTTGTGTTGAAGAATCCTTGTCTGGTCTCTCCTCTGTCGTATTGTAAGTTAATACCAAAAGCATGAGTAATAGCTTTATCGATACTTACATATGCAGAATATCCGAAAAGATTTTTACCATTACCATTTTTGATAGATGTTAAATCCGCTGATTGCATTAATGGTACCCCGGCACCAAATGAAATCGCCCAGTCGTTGAATCTTTTAGACTTCTGTGTAAAAGGGGATACATTGGCAGAACCCGAAGAAAATGTATTAGGATATTCTCCTTTTGAAACTGCCGTTGAGTCTTGAGCAAAAGAAGCTGTTGGAACAGCTAATGCTAATGCTACAATTGCTAAACTTAATTTCATAGTGTATTTTTTTTATTTAGTTAATTAAATGATTTCTTTAGTCGTTGTGATTACTTTCCTGTCGGACAACCGTTGTTTTCAGCAGGTCCCGGAACTGTAACACATTTATCATACAAATCAATAACGCCATCAAGGTCCATGTCTAATGCAACACCAGCACCATCTACTCTTGCACCGGCAGGAGTATTAAGTTCTCTGTCCCAATCGTCACAAACTCCATCGTTATCGTTGTCTCCTTTTTCACAAACTACTAGATCAGTTGTCGCTTTTTCTAGCTCTTCTGTTCTGTAATAAGCTTCCTGTAAAGGATCATGCCATGCCAGATGCGACATATGTTTTCCTAATTTAAAGGATACCCCTAAGTTTACGGTCCACATATTATCAGATCTTGACTTGTTGATCATGTTGTACTTAGATACTTTAGATGCAGGATCATAATCAGCAGGTCCGGCATTACCTCCACCGTCGAACTCGTCATCACCACTGATGATATACATTGTTCTGGCTTCAATATCGATAAGTTTTGAAACGTTATATTTCACTCCAAACCCGAATTGGTAGAAAATAGAGTTGATGTCTATATCCTGTTTGATAAATAAAGGAACTCTTCTTGGAGCATTACTCCATCTGAATTCGTTGTTGTCATGCAGGGAAGTGTTATATCCCATAACACCAATTCCCCCATATCCATGGAAAGCCCATCTGTATGGAGAATGATTATCAACTCTTCTTAATAGATTTGAGAAATTTACATCCCCCAATAAAGCTATCTGATCGTATCTTGTGTTGGCTACACCCACTCCAGCAGCTACACCGGCAGCACCGGCTAATTTAGCTTTTTGATTCGTTTCTCCTCTCTGGTAGATAAGGCTTACCCCAAAAACGTGAGAGATCTGTTTGTCCAAACTGATATATGCATTGTATCCCCAATTGATCTTTCCATCATAAAATGAAGTAAGATCGGCATGTGGCATAAATGCAGCACCTCCACCGATTGATATAGACCAATCGTTAAATCTTCTTGCCTTATTATCAAAAGGCTGAACATTAGCGGAACCCGAGGAGAATGTATTAGGGTACTTGTCCGACGAATTTACTGTAGTACTGTCCTGAGCATAAGTAGCAATAGGCAGCGCGGCCAATAATAATAAACCTAATTTCATACAATATGTTTTATGTTTTGTTTGATAACATCATTTAATAATACTCTGGAAAATTCCCTTTCATAAAGATGTTTGGTATGAGGGATTTCCAACCTTTCTGATATAAATTTTAACTCATCATACTTAACAATATCAATATCAATAATGCGGTCTTTATAACCTCCAGAGGATTTTGAATCGCTAGTTCTTCCCATTTCAAATTCAATACTTTTAACAAAATCAAGCAGTTGAATAGGCGAAAGATGTGTGCGTATTATTGTTGCAATATTACAAAAAATATTAGAACTAACAAACTCTACGGGGTCAGATGTTAAAAAAATGCTAATATTTAACATTTCAATTCCACCGGCTTTTAACATTTCAATAGCCTGTTCTATATTTTTTTTTCCATCCCCAAGGTTACTCCCTAGTAACAAAACTACCTTATGTTGCGACATATTAAAAAATGATTGATATATGAAAAGTTTTTTTAAAAATGTTTTAGCAAATATAGTGGCAATTGTCATACTATGTGCTGTATTTTTCTTCTTTTTTATAGTCATGCTGGTATTTAGTTCTATGAGTAGTGATAAATCGGTAGTGGTAAAAAAGAACTCAGTTTTAACGATCAATTTAAAGACGATCATAATTGATAGCCCTACTGAAGAACAAACGGGTGTATTTAATATAGGAAATCAGAATAAAAGCATTTTAATATATGAAGCTTTAGAAGCCATTGAAAAAGCTAAAACGGATGACAATATTAAAGGAATCAGTATTGAGGCGGATGATCTAAATGCGGGAATTACGCAAATCGATGATTTAAGGAATGCGATACAGGATTTTAAGAAGAGTGGAAAATTTGTGTATGCTTATGGAAATGCGACTTCACAGTCATCTTATTACCTGGGATCTGTAGCGGATAAATATTTTCTGAATCCTTCCGGTATGATCGAATTAAAAGGTTTGGCTACAGAAGTTACCTTTTTCAAAGATTTTGCTGATAAATACGGAATCGGAATTGAAGTGATCCGTCATGGAAAATTTAAATCTGCAGTAGAACCGTTTTTACGAAATGATATTTCTCCAGAAAATAAAGAGCAATTAAGTACTCTTCTTAACGATCTGTGGAAAAATACATCTTCGAAAATTGCAACATCAAGAAAAATTGATTCATTACAGTTTAAGACTATTGTTGATAGTTTGTATGGTATGATTCCTGAACAAAGTCTGAAGTATAAACTGGCAGATCAGCTTATTCAGAAAACGGAATATGATGAGCTTATTAAATCTAAGCTAAGCTTAAAAGAAAAAGATAAGCTGAACAAAATTTCATTAGGAAAGTATATCAACTCTTATTCTGATGATGAAAAATCAGGAGATAAAGTAGCGGTATTGTATGCTTCCGGTTCTATAAACAATGGAGATGGTTATAATGAAATTTACTCTGAAAAATACATTAAGTATATCAAGGATCTTCAGGAAAATGATAAAGTAAAAGCAGTTGTATTCAGGATCAATTCCCCGGGAGGAAGTGCTAATGCATCCGATGAGATCTTGTTTGAGCTTCAGCAGCTAAAAAAGAAAAAACCACTGATTGTTTCTTTTGGTGATTATGCTGCGTCAGGAGGGTATTATATTGCAATGGCTGCAGATAAAATTTATTCTGAACCTAATACCTTGACCGGATCAATTGGAGTTTTTGGAGTAATTCCTTATTTCAAGGATATTGCCAATAAGAATGGAATCCGATCAGATATTGTCGCTACGAATGCCAATTCGCAATATTATTCAGGTTTGAACGGTGTAACTCCATATGGTGTAAGTATGATTACAAAAAGTGTGGAAGGAACATATAAAAGATTTGTACACTTTGTAACCCAAAACAGAAAACAGACATTTGAGCAGATCGATAACATCGGTGGTGGAAGAGTATGGAGTGGTGTAAGAGCTAAACAAATCGGTTTGGTGGATGAATTGGGAACATTAAATGATGCCGTAAAATTTGCAGCGCAAAAAGCCGGATTGAAATCTTATAATGTAGCATCGTATCCTAAGAAAATGTCTCCTTTTGAACAAATATTTAAAGACCTGAATGAAGATGATATTTCTGCAAGAGTTATCAAAAGTAAAATAGGTAAAGCCAATTATGAAATTTTACAACAGATTACAGAAGAGAAACTAAGATCTGAGGTGAAAATGGAAATGCCTTATCAGATAAAGATCAACTAAATTATTATATTGTTTTAAAAAAAGACCGGCTTGAATTTCAAGTCGGTCTTTTAATTTTTGATAAAATATTTTTTTAGCTTTTCTTTGAGGCCATTCCAAAAATCCAAAGGACGATAAGTGAACCTCCCACTGCTAATAACATGCTTCTGAAGTCAAAGTTTTCAACTGTTCCCCAGCCGATTAAACTTCCAACAAATCCACCTACGAAAGCTCCAACGATTCCTAGTATAATGGTCATAAGCCAACCACCACCTTGTGTTCCAGGCATAATAAGTTTAGCTATTGCACCTGCGATAAGACCAAAAATGATCCAAGTTAAAATTCCCATAGTTTTAAATTTTAATTGTTAATATGTATGAAATGTGTTTTGCAAATTCAGGAAGAATATGATATAAATCATCTCTTCTTGAAGAATGAGTCAACAAATTCCGTACCATTAAACAATTGCAAATCCTGCATTTTCTCTCCAACCCCTATGTATTTCACTGGAATCTGAAATTGATCAGAAATGCCTATAACCACTCCTCCTTTGGCTGTTCCATCTAATTTTGTAACGGCTAAAGCGTTTACTTCTGTGGCTGCTGTAAACTGCTTTGCCTGCTCAAATGCGTTTTGACCGGTAGAACCGTCAAGAACTAAAAGAATCTCATGAGGAGCATCAGGAATTACCTTTTGCATTACTCTTTTGATCTTTGAAAGTTCGTTCATTAAGTTCACTTTATTGTGGAGCCTTCCTGCCGTATCAATGATCACAACATCGGCTCCTTGGGCAACTGCACTTTGAACGGTATCAAAAGCTACGGAGGCAGGATCGGAACCCATTTCCTGCTTTACAATAGGTACGCCGACTCTTTCACTCCAAATGGTCAGCTGATCCACAGCTGCAGCTCTAAAAGTGTCTCCGGCTCCCAAAACTACCTTTTTGCCTTCCGACTTAAACTGATGGGCCAGTTTTCCGATAGTTGTTGTTTTTCCGACTCCGTTTACACCGACAACCATAATAACATACGGCTTTTTTGATGTATCAATATTTCCGGTTCCTGCATGCGGATTTTCGAGAAGTAAGTTGGATATTTCTTCACGAAGAATTTTATCGAGTTCACCTACATTCACATATTTGTCTCTGGCAACACGTTCTTCAATTCTCTGAATGATCTTGATCGTTGTGGATGCACCAACATCCGAAGCAATTAGTATTTCTTCGAGGTCATCTAATACTTCATCATCTACGGTGCTTTTACCGACTACGGCTTTTGTTATTTTTTCAAAGAAACCCTGGCTGGATTTTTCCAATCCTTTATCTAAAGTTTCCTTTTCTTCTTTTTTGAAAATATTTTTAAACCAACTCATAGTTCCGTTCTTATTTATTTTTTTTAATAACTGCAGTTGCTTCCACTTCGATAAGCACGTCATCTCTGAAGAGCTTGCTTACTTCCACAAGGCTGCTTACGGGAGGATTCTGAAGATGGATATACCGATCTCTGACTTTTCTGAAGTCTGGAGTCTTGGAAATATCTGTAATGAAAATTCCAAGCTTGATAATATCTTTCGTGGTTCCTCCATATTCTTTTAAAATGCTCTCGATATTTTTAAAGATTTGTTCCGTTTGCTTTTCTACGTTATCCATCCCTACTAAATTTCCTTTGGCATCCAGGGGAACCTGTCCTGATAAAAGGATCATTTTTGAGGATCCGCAATCTATGCTTACAGATTGGGAGAGTCCTTTTATCGGGAAAACATTTTCTGAATTTTTATATTCTATATTATTCATTGTGTTTTGACTGAATGAAAAAAGGAACATTGACGTAAAAACCAGAACAACAATCTTTTTCATATCCAATTGTATTAAATCATCTGGTGAGCAAAGATAACAAAAAAACTTCCTGAAAGCTGTCTTTTTTGGCTAAGCTTATTACAGCGGTTTTAAAACATCATATATATGAAATTATAATGCTACAATATCACCCATTCTTGCAATATTATATCCGTTTTTAATGACAGTCTTACTTTCGTTGCTCTCCGGATTTAATAGTTTATTGGTGTGATTAAAATGGATGAAATATACCCTCTTTTTATACTCCGTGCTTAAATTGTTAAATAATTGCATGCTTTCTTCAACGAGGGGATGAGGAATGGTTGAAATATCCCGGTTATTAAGCTCTGTGGCATTGTAAAATGTTGCATCAATAAAAGCATAATCCACCTTTTTTATGAAGTCCGTAATATTGTATTTCCATTTCCCCCATTTGTCAATATCAGGAATAAACAACGCTTTTTTTTCAGGGCCTTCGATCAAAAAACCAACCGTTTCTGAAAACTCATCACGGTGAGGGACCTGAATAGGGGTGATTTTTAGATTAGGGCTTAAGGTAACAGGATGCTCATTTTGCATTTCGTTAACCACAATATTTTTTTGAGTCACCAATTGCGACCATGGTCCGTTGTTATTTAAAAATCCTGCTAATTTGGGCATTGCATAGACGGGAATATTTTGTGTGGATGCACCTTCTTTTCCCAGATACATTAAACCTGTATAATGCCCTATATGAGCATGCGTTATGAAGATCCCATCAATTATTTTTGGTGTTGTATGTTCTTGTTGCAGTAATTGTAACTGAGAAGAAATATCAGGACTGGCATCAAGAAGATAGTTTTTTTGGTATTGATGATCCATTACTCCCATGGATATGATCTTTCGTTTTAAATCAGGATTTTTCCAAAGGTCTTTACAGCATTCTTTATTACATCCTAATTGAGGAGAACCTGCGTCCTGAACATTTCCTAATACAATAAGCTGTATTCCTGTTTTACTTTTCTCTGCTGTTGGTGCTTTTCTACTATTGCAGCTAGCTATAAGTAGTAGGAATGTACATAAAATGAAATTTTTCATCAATATTTTTTTACTAAAATAAGTTGTTTTAACTTAAAATATGTAATAAGCAAAAAAAACTACTCAAAATATGAGTAGTTTTTATATTGTAAATAAAGTAGGGGATTATTTTTTCAAATAACCATCAACTTCGTCTGCATTCATTACTTTTTCTTCGAAAACGTAAGCACCTGATTTAGATGACTTCACCATTTTCACAACTTTAGTCATTTTTTTTGACTGACCGCTTTGTAGGGTTGCTACTACTTTTTTTGCCATGGTAAATTATATTTTATAAATTACTTGATTTCTTTATGAAGAGTATATTTCTTAAGAACAGGATTATACTTTTTAAGCTCTAATCTTTCTGTAGTGTTCTTTTTATTTTTAGTAGAAATGTATCTAGACATTCCTGCCATACCGCTTTCTTTGTGCTCTGTACATTCAAGGATTACTTGAACTCTGTTTCCTTTTTTTGCCATGATTCAATTACTTTTTAATCAATCCGTTTCTTACAGCTCTTTCAAGAGCTTCTTCGATTCCAATCTTGTTAATCACTCTCAATCCATGAGCTGATACTTTCAGTGTTACGTGCTTATCTTGCTCCGGAAGGTAAAACTTCTTCTCCAATAAGTTAATTTCAAAACGACGCTTCGTTTTGTTATTAGCGTGAGAAACGTTGTTACCAACCATTGCACGCTTTCCTGTTATTTGGCAAATTCTTGACATATCTCGATGTTCTTATTTGTATAATATTTGAGGTTGCAAAATAACGAAGAATTTTTTAGATAGGCAAATCTTTTAGAAAATATTTACAAATAACATCTTGATTAATAATATTGAAGATTACCTTATATAACAGCTGATTCCTGACAGAGAGCGGGAACTGATATATTTCATGTAAAGATCATAACATTAGATAAATTTATCACATATCTTTGTTTTTAATTAATCTAAATAAAAATAACATGAGGAAGGTCTATGTTTTACTATCTATATTACCGGTCGGTATAATGGCACAAAATTTTTCTGAAGTACAAACGGATATGAAGAATTTTTATTATTCATCCTGTGATGTGGCGGATATTAATGGAGATGGTTTTCAGGATATAGTCGTTAATGGAGCAATAGATACAGATGGAGATGGTAGTGCGGATACTTCATTCAATGAAATATATAAGAATAACGGTACTACAATGACTTCCTATGCTAATCTGGGAGTAGATGTTACTCATCTGGGAGATATCAAATTTATTGATTATAATAATGACGGGCTTGCTGATATTATTTCTACTGGCTTAAGTTATATGGATATCGTTAATTACAAACATTACCGGTTCCGCAATACCGGTTCGGGATTTGTTAAGGAAGCTGAGCTTCCCGGTAAGGTATATGGTTCAATGGAAGTTTTCGATTTTAATCATGATGGGCTGCAGGATTATGCTATTAATGGAGCGCAATACATTAGCGGGACAGGTTTCGTTAATAAATTGGATTATTATCAGAATACAGGGAATGGATTTCTTTTGATTCCGGGTTGGATGGAAGGCACACAAAACAGCAGTTTTAAAATGGTGGATTTGAATAATGATCAGTTGCTGGATATGGTAATTTTGGGATATGATATCAATAGTAATCCGCTATTCAGGGTTTATCTCAATAATTCAGGGGTCCTTACCCTGTCTCAGACGCTTTTATCTTTAGCAAACGGAAAGCTTGAATTTGCCGATTTTAATGCAGACGGTTATCAGGATATTGTGGTAGCTGCTCAGGATGAAAATTATGAGGGATATCTTGGTGTGCTGATGAATGATGGTACCGGCCATTTTAGTCTTCAGCAACTTGACATTCCGGAGTTTTCAGAGCCATCCCTGGCAACAGGGGATCTGAATAATGACGGGTATTATGATTTTATACTGTCTGGAAATGATGAAAATAATAATGCTTTGGTTAAAGTGTTTTTGTTTAATCCTGCCGGTCAAACATTTACTGAAAATATAACAACAGGTTTACATACTTTGGGAGGCCCTGGTTTTGTGCATTTACTTGACTATAACAATGATCATCATCTTGATGTTGTATTGTCCGGATTTGATTGGGCAGATCCGGGAATGCCCTCACTAACTAAAATCTTCAAAAATGTTTCTGCGGAAACAAACCTAAAACCTTCGCCTCCTGTAAACCTGAATCTTACCAGAAACGGTAACAAGTTTAATTTCTCATGGAGTGGAGCAGGTGATGATAAGACGCCTGTAAATGCTTTGCGGTACGAAATCAAAGTTGGAAAGACTCCCGGAGCTCATGATGTGGCCCGATATGTAATAACAACGTCCTCATGGTTCTTAGATCTTGACCCATCCATTCAGAATGTATATTGGAGCGTAAGATCAATAGATGCCTCAGGAGTATATTCAGATCCTTCTGCAGAAGGAACCTTGGGAACTCAGGATATTATTAAAGATGATGAGTTTTTAATATACCCTAATCCTGCTTCGGAAAAAGTATTTATTAAAGGAAAGCAAATTACTGATGTTGAAATGTATGCAGTAGACGGAAGAAAGTTGACTGTAAAAAAGAATGCGGATCAGTCTGTAAATCTGTTCGGTTTTCCGAAAGGGATTTATTTTCTGAAAGTAAAAATAAAGGATCAATGGACTGTTAAAAAACTTATCATTAAATAATTGAACGTTTTATTAACCGGGAAAAACCAGGTGTCCAGCTGGTTTTTCTCTTTATTGTTTGTATTTGTTTGTGTCGGATCTTCGATATATTAAAGCGGAGAGACGGCTATCGGGAAGCTCAAAAGCTTCCCGTTTTAGTCAATTGAATTTCATTTTTTTTGAAATCTGCTCTGAACTCTTTTAATTAAAAAATAGAAAAGCAAGAAACCTAGTGCAAAAATCGAGATTCTTGATAAAAGGTCCCCGGTCCTTGTATAAAAAGTCTGTTGATCATACAGATTCACTTTCGCAAATAAAGTAGTTTTATCTCCGTAGAAAGTGTCGGCAACAATTTCTCCTCTTGCATCAATGTGTGCTGAAATTCCACTATTGGCTGCGCGGGCAATTTCTCTACGGGTTTCAATGGCTCTTAATTTGGCATAAGACAAAAGTTGCTTATGCCCTTCTGTAACACCCCACCAGGAGTCGTTGGTCATAATGGCTAAAAAGTTAGCCCCTTTTCTCACATAATCCGTAACAAACTCTCCATATATACTTTCATAACAAATAATAGGAGCCAGTTTTCCTTTATTGTAAGGGTTTGAAAAGGCTACCCTTTCTTTGTCTGTACCCAATGATGCTACGGTTCCTCCCAGGTTGAGCATAGCATCTCCTAAAATAGGCTTTAAAACATTCATGTAGGGGAATATTTCCACACCGGGAACTAATTTGCCTTTGTGATAGACTTCTACTTTTTGATTGGGAATGACCTGAATGGCTGAATTGTAGCTGGAAACCCACAGTCGCTGATTGATCTGATAAGCTTCTTTAGGAAGATTGTTCTGATTTAGGTAAAAACGATGCGAAGAAATTCCGGTAGCAAAAACAGAACCTTGATGTTTGGAGAGAAAGCCTTTTATGTTATTCAGAAGTACGCTTTTTTCAAAAGCGGTTTCCGAAATAGATCCTCTTCCCGGAAGTGCTGTTTCCGGAGCAATATAATAATCAATCTTACCTTTGGAGTTTCTCTCCGCAAGACCAAGAAGGTCATTTTCTATTGTCAGGCTGTCCGTCGAATACTTTTCTGCATATGGATCAAGATCAGGTTGGAGTAATAAAACATTTACCTGGCCTGTCGGTTTTTCATCAAAATTATTATACTTAATTATTGAAATAATCATTGGAATGACGATTATAGCTACGGCAATCGATGTATTTTTGATAAGATCTTTTCTTTTGCGTCCTGCTTCCCAAGTCCTTATGGTATAAAAAATAAAAAGGTTGACGATCAGGATCCAGAAGCTGCCTCCTGTAGCTCCCAGGGTATCATACCACTGGATTAATTTCGGATAATCGGAAAATGCATTGCCGAGATTAAGCCATGGCCATGTAAGTTCCCAGCTCATATGAAATTTCTCAAATCCCATCCAGATAGCGATAAGAAATGCAAATCCCCAGTAGGTTCCCTGTGCATTTTTATACCAATGGTAACATTGGAACATCAGGGAGTATAAAAATGAATTGACGAGAACAGGAAATACAACGGCCATTAATGAATGACTGCCATCCGGGTTTCTTGAACCGTACAGCCATCCTGTTGTCACAATATTCCAGATCACAAAACATAGATAGGAAAGTCCGAAAACTACCCAGCTTTTTCTGTTAAAGCTTGAAAATTTAGAAACGCCATGTTCCATCATAAGGAGAGGAACAAGAGCAAAGAAAATAAAGAACGGAATCCCGTAAGTTGGCCATGATATGGACAGCAGCATCGCTGAAATGAGCGTAAGTAGAACGTATTTCATTACATTAGATTAACATACAAATTTAATGTTTTTGAAATGAATAAATCTGCAATTGAGGGTAAAGAAATTGCAGAGGCTTATTATTATACCTCGAACACTATTTTTACTATACCTTATGTAGTGGATTTAGCCGTTTAGTTCTTTAGCGCGATTTTCTGCATTTAGAATCCCTTTCCCGATAGCTTCCTTTAATCCTTTTTCTTCAAAAGTCTTTAGAGCTGCTTCGGTAGTACCTCCTTTCGAGGCAACATCTTTTATTAATTCTTCAAGGCTTTTTTCGGAGTTATTCATCAGATGGTAGGCGCCCAACATGGTTTGTTTAACGAAAAGTTTAGAGAGGTTTTCATCAATTCCCATTTCTACACCGGCCTTAATCATTGCATCAACAATGTAATAAAAATAAGCAGGACCACTTCCGGATAAAGCGGTTACACTGTCCAATAGTTCTTCGTCTTCCAAATAAACTGATCTTCCTGTGCTGTTGAGAAGCCTTTCAATAATAATAAGCTGGCTGAAAGAAATACCTTCCGCGGAGGTATATCCCGTAATGCCCATTCCTAAAAGAGTGGGGGAGTTAGGCATCGCTCTGACCACCATTCGATGGTTTAATAATTTCTGAATCTTCTGTATTTTAATTCCGGCCATAATGGATAAAATCATCTGATTTTCTTTAAGAGTAAATTGAATCTTATCCGCCACATTCTGAAAGTCCTGTGGCTTTACAGCGATAATAATAAGGTCAGCATCCAGCTCCCTAACTTCATCGAACGTAGAAATTTTTGAATGGGGAAATTCTTCCGATATTTTGGCGAATTTAGATTCGTTTCTTGTAATCAGATGCAGATCTGCAGGTTTTATCAACTCATATTTCAGGAAAGATTTTGAAAATGATAACCCCATATTTCCTGCTCCCAGAATGGCTATTTTCATATTGTGCTTTTTTAATTCTAAACGAAAATATTATTTTTTGTAATTAGTTTTTCTATTTTATATGATATTTACTTCTCTCTCCAGCTCTATTCCAAACTTTTCCTTTACAGAGTTAATGATTAATGTGGAGAAATCATAAATTTCTTTTCCTGTAGCATTTCCTGTAGCGTTAATGATAACAAGCGATTGTAATCGGTGTGAAGCTACGTTTCCTATTTGCTTACCTTTCCATCCGCATTGCTCAATCAGCCATCCTGCGGGAACTTTTACCTGATCTCCATTAGGGTATCCCTGAATATTTTCGAATTTTAGTTTAAGGTCTTTAAACTGGGATTTTGGAATTGTCGGATTTTTAAAAAAACTACCTGCATTTCCGATCAGTTTAGGATCTGGAAGTTTGCTTTGTCTGATATTGATCACAGCATTGGAAACATCCTGTATGGTAGGATTTTTAATATTTAATTTCTCCAGTTCTCCTGTAATCGCACCATATTCAGTTTTGATGATATGATTTTTCGTTGTCAGCCTGAACGTTACGTCCAGAATCACATATTTTCCTTTTCCTTCTTGTTTGAAAATAGAATCCCTGTAGCCGAACCGGCACTGTTCCAAATCGAATATTTCAACTTCAAGAGTTTCCAGGTTCAGGACAGAGCATTGAACGAAGATGTCTTTTATTTCAGTTCCGTAAGCGCCGATATTCTGCATGGGAGAAGTGCCTACATTTCCCGGGATTAAAGATAGATTTTCAAGTCCGCCATAATTATTATTCAGACAGTACATGACAAACCCATGCCAGTTTTCACCAGCATTTGCTGTTACCAGGATATTGTTTTCGTCCTGATTTTTTTCGGTTATTCCTTTCAGATTGAGAAGAATGACAATACCATCGAAATCTTTTGTAAGTAAAACGTTACTTCCGCCACCCAAAAATAAGAGCGGTAAAGAGTGAGATCTGGAGAATAGGATTGCTTCTTTCAGCTCATCAATGGTTGTTACTTCTGTAAAATATTTTGCTTTCGCTTCAACGCCAAAGGTATTGTAGGGTTTTAGGGAAAAATTATCGTGCATAGGCTTGTTGGTATTCTTTAGGAAGAATCTCTTCTATTCTGTTTTTAAGAGTTTGCAGTTGGGAATAATGAATCGTGTCCTGATAAGCATTCACGTAGACATGTGCCTTTTTCGGTGTCCTGATCTGAAAAGTTTCGTCAACTCCATCTACCGATTGGGCGCTGGGAGAGCTTTTAATGCTGTTCAGGGTTCGTATGTCAAGACTTGAAACCAGATGCTTCCATTTGTTAGCATGCATTGAAGAGCTCCAGCACTGGTGTGTCTTTTTTGCTGTGGTGCCTTTTTCTATGGAAATGGAATCTTTAGTAACTTTTATAATCCTGTAGTCTCCAAGAATGCCACCAATATTTGAAACGCTTATGAAGGTGATTTCATTAGGATTTTGTGGAACAGGAGCTTTTTTCTCCTTTGGGGAGCATGAAAAAAATGTCAGCAATAAAAACATTGAAAATAATATTCTCAAAACGAAATTTCTTACTGCTGACATTGTGTTATTTATAGATTGAACTCTAATTTATATTGTTTTAGTGCTTCTTTTAGAATTTCAACACTTCTTCTTAAATCCTGCTCTTTTAATACGTAAGCAATTCTTACCTGTTTTTTACCCAGTTCAGGATCGCTATAGAAACCACCTGCCGGTGCTACCATGATTGTTTCTTTATTAAGCGAAAACTTTTCCAGCAACCATTGAGCGAATTTCTCAGTGTCATCTACAGGAAGTTGTGCCACACAATAGAAGGCTCCTTTCGGTTTAGGACAGATTACTCCGGGAATAGCATTTAACAGATCCACCAAAACGTTTCTTCTGTGGGTATATTCCTCTCTTACCCCGCGGATATATGCTCCGTCATTGTGGTGTGCAGCTGTAGCTGCAATTTGTCCTAAAAGAACAGGACTTAATCTGGCCTGTGCAAATAGCATTGCTGCATCGTGTATTTTTTTTGAACGCGTAATCATACAGCCGATTCTTACACCACACATGGAATATCTCTTTGATTCTGAGTCTATAATGATGCAGTTTTCACTTAATTCCGGAAAAGAAAGCATAGATACCTGCTGTTTCCCATCATATACATATTCCCTGTATACTTCATCGGAAATTACAACGATATCATATTTTAAAGCAATTTCTGCCAACTTCTGGAGCTCTTCACGGGTATAAAGGTATCCGGTTGGGTTTCCGGGATTGCAGATAACGATAGCTCTTGTTTTTTCAGTGATCTTTTTCTCGAATTCTTCAATTGGAGGTAAAGCAAAACCTGTTTCTATAGTCGATGGAACAGCTACAACGTTGACATTGAATGTGCTTGCAAATCCATTGTAATTGGCATAGTAAGGCTCAGGGATAATAACTTCGTCTCCATCGTCACATAATGTGGAAATAGCAAAATTTAATGCTTCAGAACCTCCGTTGGTTACAATGAAATTATCAGGAGTAAGATCCGCAAACCCCAAAGAATGATAATAGTCTGTAAGTGCTTTTCTATATTCCAGGTTTCCTTCAGAAAGAGCATATTCCAATACTTTTAAATCAATATTTTTTAAAGCATTTAAAGCCGTTTCCGGAGTTTCAATATCCGGTTGTCCGATATTAAGGTGATATACTTTAATTCCTTTCTGCTTTGCTTGAAGAGAAAAAGGAACCAGCTTTCTTACCGGCGATGGCGGCATATGTTGTGCTCTGTTTGATATATTCGGCATTGTTTGAAAAATTTGTATGGCAAAAATAACACTTAATTTTTCAATATTAAAATTATAAGGAACACTATATAATTATATTTCATGCTTTAAATTTTTCTTTGAGGTTGAAATCTGTAATCCCTTGATTGTCTTTTCAATATTTATTTAATTTTTAGTATTGATGATTGTTTTTAATTTTTATTTTAATTATTGTTGATTATGTGTATTATAATATTAAATTATTATATATTGTTTAAATAAAGTTGTTTTGTGTTGATTTTTTTATAAATTTACTGAGCTAATGTTAAATACTATGAAAATAAATCTACTTTTTGGAGCATTAAGTACGTGTGCTCTGTTTTTCGGGTCAGATGCGATGGCTCAAAACTTTCAAACAATGCCTGTACAATCAGGATATACTGCAGATGTTATTGCGAATGGGATAGGTTCATCCATGACGTCTACAACAATGGATGTAGATGGGGTTTCCTTTGCATTTGTGGCAAGGGACTTCCAGCTTACTTCCTCAAGTACCCCTATTAATTATGGAATTCCTGTAAATGGAATTATCAATTCCGTAGTGGGAAGTACACCGGGCCTCAGCTATCAGTTGGGAGATCTAAGTGGAAATAACTCTTTAAGGCTTGCGACCATAGGCCAATCCGGAACTTTGGTTTTTGGAACTCCCAAGGCGGCTTTTAAACTGTACATGCTTTCAACAAGTGGTAGTGGGACATCTACCGTAAGTGCTACGGTAACTTTTACAGATAATACTACTCAGGTATTTTCAGGCCTTGCCCTTTCGGATTGGTATGGGGGATCGAATTATGCCATCCAGGGAATCGGAAGGATTAACAGGACAAATAACGTATTGGAATCCAGTACGACCAATCCCAGATTATATCAATCTGTACTTACCATTGATGCGGCTAATGTTACGAAACCGATACAGAGTATAACCATTGCGAAAAGTGCCGGCTCAGGAATTTCGAATATTTTTGCGTTTTCAGCGGATGCTTTCACAGATTGCTCTGCTCCGACGCTTCAGCCTGTAGGAACACTTACTTCAAATTCAGCGCAGGTTTCGTGGACAATTCCTCCGACAACAACAGCAGCAAGCTATGATGTGTATTACAGTACAACAAACACGCCTCCGACAAGTGCTACAACTCCGAATATTACGGGAGTTACCGGAACATCAACTACTATTGGAAGCTTGTCTTCATCAACAACCTATTATTATTGGGTGAGAACGAATTGTACAACGGCAACAAGCCAGAGCGGATGGTCAATTGGTGGTACTTTTACAACCTTATGCGGAGCAATGATACCTCCGTATACAAACACTTTTGATTCTATACCTGGAAATTGCTGGGCAAATAATCTTTCCGGAGGTACCCCTACAACAGGCCCTACGGGATCTACAACATATTGGGTGCAGGATGGATTTTTAAATGTAGGAACCACAGGTTCCATAAGAATCAATCTTTACACGACAAATAGCACAGGATGGCTAAAAACAGTACCATTTGATCTTTCAGCAGGTGGTTACAAAGTAAAATTTGATTACGGAGCAACGACCTATTCAGGAACTGCTTCTTCTCCAATGGGTTCTGATGATATAATACATTTTATGGTCTCCAATGATGGTGGAAGTACTTGGAATATATTGAAGACTTGGGATGTAAACAGCCCGGCTACTAATGTATCGACTAATTATTCTTATGATCTGGTAAGTAACACCAGTGCAAATACAGTCTTTGCCTTTTATGGAACGGACGGAACAGTAGATGATGCTCCGGATTATAATTTCTTTGTTGACAACTTTACGGTAGAATCTGCACAACTAAGCACTTCTGAAGTAAACGCAAACAAAAAAACGGTGAATGTTCATCCGAATCCTTTCAAAGATGTATTGTATATTTCAGATACCAAAGATGTTAAAGCTGTTACGGTTACGGATGTGGCAGGAAGGTTGGTGAAAACAATTGAAAATCCGACGAAAGAAATCAATTTAAATACATTGAATTCAGGATTGTATTTTGTGAATATTCAATTTAAAGACGGTTCAAAAACAACAGTAAAGGCTATCAAACAATAGATCCTTAATGTAGATTATAAAGAAAGGCAGTTATGAGAATGACTGCCTTTTTTTATTTGATATATAATGATATGAAGTTGTCTTTTAATTTTGTTATTTTGGAAACTGATAAAACTGAACGAATATGCAAATCCATACAACCTCTATAGAAGAGTATATCGCCTGGATTCCTGAAGAAAGGAAAGAGGCTTTTAAAAAACTGTTTGATGCTGTAAACAATAATTTACCCAAAGGTTTTAGTAGCAATACTGGTTATGGAATGGTAGGGTGGGGCGTTCCGTTGGAAACTTATCCCGCCGGATACCATTGTACACCCGGATCACCTCTTCCGTTTATCAGCCTGGCTTCCCAAAAGAATTTTATTGCACTCTATCATATGGGAATCTACGCAAAGCCGGATCTTCTGGAGTGGTTTGTTGAAGAATTTCCGAAGCATTCAACGAAAAAGCTTGATATGGGGAAATCCTGTATCCGTTTTAAAAAAATGGAGGATATTCCTTTTGAACTAATTTCTGAGCTAAGTAAAAAAATGACCGTCGAAGACTGGATTGAATGTTATGAATCAAATTTTAAAAAATAACCCGGTTTATCCTATTGTATGCATTGTTCTTTTATTTCTGATATCAGCATGCAAAAGCATTAAAAATGAAGATCTTAAAAATGGGGACTTACTTTTTGTAACGGCAAAAGAGTCCGGTTTGTCGGGAGCGATCAATAATGTAACACAAAAGCAAAAAAATGCTTCTTTTGATCATATCGGTATTCTGAAAAAAGAAGGTAATGCATTTTTTGTATTGCATGCAGCGCCTGAAGGAGGATCTCAAAAACAGTCCCTTAAAAATTTTGTAAAGGCTCAGGTGAAGGATCAGCAAAATATTGTGGTGTACCGGCTAAAAGAGAATTATCAATATACCATTCCGTCTGCTATTGCTAAAGCTGAATCAATGATCGGGAAACCGTATAATTTCAATTATATTCTGGATGACAATTCCTATTATTGTTCGGATTTTATTGAAAGAGCATTTAGAGAGTATCATATTTTTAAGCTGGAGCCGATGACATTTATTGATCCTAAGACAGGAAAGACCAACCTGTTCTGGGAAGAATTCTATGAAAAAAAGAAACTGAAAGTACCTGAAGGAGAACCTGGTTGTAATCCTAATGGATTGGCTGCCTCAGATAAATTGGAACGAATAAAACAGTTGTAAAAATAAGGAGAAGTGAAGAGCTTCTCTTTTTTTATGTTAAAATTGAAAAATAATAGTCTACTAATTTGGTAGACTAATATTTTTTTATATTTTTGCTAAAGATTTAACGCAATAAGAAAATGTGAAATCAAAGTAGTCTAACCAAAAAAGTTGAGTGATGATAACACCAAATCCGAACCTGCAGGTTTTGCAAAATAAAATTAACCTGCCAAAAAAAGAATTAATACTGGAAATAGAATTAAATGGCAAAATGAAGTTTGAAAACATTCTGAATGTCATTTATAACCAGTTCGGAATTTGTCACAGGGTGTTATCTGCCAATGTGGAATATATAGAGGGACGTAATTTTGGTTCAGTACAGTTGTACATTAATGCAGATTCAGATGATTGCCGGCAGCTTGAGCATTATCTGAATAAAAATAAACTTTTAAATACCAGTGTGGAGTATACCTGCAGGAAGTATTTTTAGGGGAGATTCATATAGTTTTAATTACGAAAGTGTTCCGGTTTACCGGGCACTTTTTTTTATGGTAAACAGTATCTGAAAAAATAGTACTTTTAACTACAATAAATTAAAAATCTATGACCATACTAATTATCATTGTCGCTGTAATTGTTTTGTTTCTTTTATATGGAGTTTCTATTTATAATCGTTTGGTGAAACTGAGGAACCTGGTTCAGGAAGGGTGGAGCAGTATTGATGTTATGCTTAAAAAACGTCATGATCTTATTCCGAACCTTGTAGAAACGGTGAAAGGATATGCAACCCACGAGCGTGAAACTTTAGATAGTGTTACAAGAGCGAGGTCTCAGGCTATAGGAGCTAATTCTGTTGAAGCTAAGGAAGCAGCTGAAAAAAATCTGAACCAAGCCATGATGAATCTTTTTGCCGTAGCTGAACAGTATCCTGATCTGAAAGCCAATACCAATTTTCAGCAGCTTCAATCGGAGCTTACTTCTATAGAGAATGATATTGAAAAATCAAGAAGGTATTACAACGGAACGGTTCGTGAGAATAACACGCTGGTAGAATCTTTTCCAAGTAATATCATTGCTAATATGTATAAATTTGAAAAATCTGCCTTCTTTGAATTACAAAATATAGCTGAAAGAGAAGTTCCATCTGTGAAGTTTTAAGCAATGAAAAAAATTCTGTTGCTTTTTGTTCTGTTAGCATTTGTATTGGGTTTTAGTCAGGAAGAGCCCCGGCGTCCCGATCAAATGGCCATGGTAGAAAATACCGAAAAAATTCTCTCCTTTCATTCTGATATTGATGTCGATAAAAGTTCCGGTCTTACGATAAAGGAAGATATCAAAGTTCATAGTCTGGGAGATCAGATTAAAAGAGGTATCTATCGGGCATTGCCGCTTTCCAGAAATCTGAATAACAAAAATCAGAAAGTTAAGTATACCATCCTCTCCATTAAAAAAAACGGAGTAGAAGAAGATTATCATGACGTAATAGAAGATGGCTTTTTAAAAATATATGTTGGAAATAAAGACATTATACTGAGTCCGGGAGATTATGAATATGAGATCAGGTATAAAACAGAGAACCAGATCGGTTTTTTTGATAAATATGATGAGGTTTACTGGAATGTAAACGGAACCTATTGGGATTTTGATATTGATTCTGTCTCTGCTAAAATTAATCTTCCGGAGGGCGCTAAAATACTTCAGAACTCCTGTTATACAGGAGTGTATGGCAGCAGTTCGCAGAACTGTACTGTAAAGGTTTTGTCTGATCGTTCGATAGAATGGACCGCGGCAGATCTTAAGTCTAATGAAGGGCTTACTGTGGCTGTAGGATTTAATAAAGGGGTGATGATCCCTCCGCCACCACCCACTTTCTTTGAAAAGTTTGGAATTTTAATTGGTGGGTTTATCGTTTTTATCGGATTGATCTTCTATTATTACTCAACATGGAGAAAATATGGGGTGGATCCTGAAAAACCAATAGTTTATCCGCAGTTTAATGTTCCCGAAAATCTTTCTCCTGCTTCTTTAGGGTATTTGAGAAATGAGAATTTCAAAAATAAATATCTGACGGCAGCTATTGTCAATCTGGCCATAAAAGGATATGTTCAGATCATTGAAGGAGAAGATTCCGGAATTCTTGGTCTTTTCAGTTCAAAAATATTTACCCTTAAAAAATTGAAAGAAGCAGATGAGTCTTTACCAAAAGAAGAAATTAATCTCATGAATACGCTTTTTTCAGATAACATCGATACTGTAAAGTTTGATGGGAAATATGATTCCAGAATTGAAAGAGTGGTTACGAATTTTAAGGAAACGCTGAAATTCCAACATGATAAATTTCTCAATGAAGGAAATAACACAGGAAAATTAGTATTGCCTACTTTACTTATTACAATAATGTATATGCTTGGATTATATATAAGTTATACTATTTATCCGGAAGCGGAAAAGGTTGTCATCGGAATTGCGGTGTATGTTATACTTTTTGTGGCATTTATTTTAGTTACATTTTTATTTAAAAGCCTTTCCTGGAAATTTCTGATTCCAATTCCATTTTGCATACTATTTGGAATAGGTGGCTTACTCAGTAACGGTCATGAAATAACTGAAAGCAGTAACTTTAATATCTGTTATATTTTCATTGCACTTGCATTTACTTCACTGATGATCTATCAATATCTGATCAAAAGGCCGTCAGAAGAGAAATTAAAGAAAAAATCACTGATTGAAGGTTTCAAAATGTATATGGGAGCAGCGGAAAATGAACAGTTGAAATTCCATAATCCACCACAATTGACACCGCAGGTTTTTGAAACTCTTCTGCCATTTGCTATGGTTTTGGGAGTAGATGAAATCTGGGGTAAAAAATTTGATACCTTGTTGAAAAATATGGCTAACGGAACAGAATATGTTCATAGCTGGTATATTGGAAATTCTATAAATCATTATAGCTTTGGAAATACATTGAACTCGAGCCTTACCAAATCTATACAATCTGCATCTACACAACCTTCCAGTTCCGGAAGCGGATCTGGCGGTGGAGGTTTCTCCGGCGGCGGCGGAGGTGGCGGTGGAGGCGGCGGCTGGTAAACCAGGCCTTATAAAAAGAAAAAGCGTTCAGGGGTCCTGAACGCTTTTATATTGTAAACAAATGTTTTTTTATATTCTTTCGATATCCGCTCCAATTGCTTTCAGTCTTCCGTCGATATTTTCGTATCCTCTGTCAATCTGTTCAATATTGTGGATAATAGATTTTCCCTCGGCAGATAAAGCTGCAATAAGAAGAGCGTTTCCTGCTCTGATATCTGGGGAAACCATTGTTGTCCCACGAAGAGGAGCTTCCTGGTTAAGGCCAATTACGGTCGCTCTGTGTGGATCACATAGAATAATCTGCGCTCCCATATCAATTAACTTATCTACAAAAAATAACCTTGATTCAAACATTTTCTGATGAACCAGAATGCTTCCTTTCGCCTGTGTAGCAACTACCAGGATAATAGAAAGCAGGTCAGGAGTGAATCCCGGCCATGGAGCATCCGAAATAGTAAGGATAGATCCATCAATGAATTTCTGAATTTTATAATTTTCCTGAGCCGGAATATAGATGTCATCGTTGCTTTGTTCAAGCTGGATTCCCAATTTTCTGAAGGTATTAGGGATTACTCCCAGCTGATTCCAGTTTACATTTTTTATAGTAAGCTCGGATTTTGTCATTGCAGCAAGACCAATCCATGAACCTATTTCTACCATGTCGGGAAGCATCGTATGTTCCGTACCTCGCAGATGGGTAACTCCTTCAATCGTTAGTAGGTTTGAACCTATTCCGGAAATATTAGCTCCCATTCTGTTCAGCATCTTACAAAGTTGCTGAAGATAAGGTTCACAAGCTGCATTGTAAATTCTTGTTTTTCCTTTCGCCAATACTGCTGCCATAACAATGTTTGCAGTACCGGTTACTGAAGCCTCCTCCAGTAAGATGAATTTCCCGTTGAGCTCCTTAGCCTTTAAAGAGTAAAAATATTCTTCTTCGTCATAGTGAAATTCGGCACCTAATTCTACTAACCCCTGGAAATGAGTGTCCAGTCGTCGTCGTCCGATTTTGTCTCCACCCGGAGTCGGCATATAAGCTTCACCATATCTGGCCAGCATAGGCCCCATAAGCATAATAGAACCACGTAATTTAGCACCGTCCTTTTTGAATTCGCTGGATTTTACATAGTCGAAATTAACGTGATCAGCCTTAAAAGTGTAATTTCCAGGCCCGTTTTTAGTGATTTTTACACCAAAATCGCCCAGAATTTCAATTAACCTGTTTACGTCGTGAATGTCAGGAATGTTTTTAATGGTTACCTCCTCATCAGTTAGTAAAACTGCACATAAAATTTGTAAAGCTTCATTTTTTGCCCCTTGTGGAGTAATTTCACCTTGCAGTCTTTTTCCTCCTCTTATTTGAAACGTTCCACTCATTTACTTTCTGTTTTTATGGTTGTTATTGTTATGTCTTCTCTTGTTGGTTTGATTTTTATTATTGCTGTTGCGATTACTATTGTTACTGTTGTTGCCTCGGTTGTTGGTATTGTAATAGATTTTACTTTTCTCCAGGGATTCTATACCTGTAAGGTCCAGTCTGTTTTCCGAAAGCTCTTTCAAATGACGGAAGATCACATCATCAGTAACATGCTCTTTATTATAAACATTGTAGGATTTCTTCATGTTGTTGGCAATCACTTCAATAAGAGCTTCTTTTTCGTCTCCGGCCTCAAGCTCTATAGCCTTTTCAATTAATTGAAGAATACTTTTTCCGTAAAATTTGAAATCACCCTGAAGTTTCGGGTATTCCATTCTCTTTGGCTTTTCTTCAAGCTGTTCTTTCGTCGGAAAAGGATAAGGAGAATCTACATCAAGATCATGATTGGCTAAAATGTAAAGATGATCCCAAAGTTTATGTTTATAATTTTCTTCGTCGCGAAGTTGTGGGTTTCTTTGTCCCATAAAATCGATGATTGCCATTGCCATTTCATTTCTCTCCTCTTTAGAAGGGAGTTCTTTGCAACGCTCAACCAACTGTTGTATAATTCTGCCGTATTCCGGCATATTAAGTTGCGTTTTTTGGGTGTTATATTCCATAATATGCAAATATATGGATTAAAAGAAAAATTGTGCCGATAATCTTAAAAGTTTATGATTTTTTAATGAAAATTTATGATACTATTTTAGAGCATATTTTTGAGTCTAAGTAAATTTATTCACGTTAAGTGGAATTTATTTTAATAAAAGTGTAATTTAGTTATTATATTAATAATTAAAAAACGGACTATGAAAAAAACATCTTTCTTATTTTCATTAATGGCTTTAGGAATCATGAATTCCTGTGAAACCAATGATGAAGGAGTCGGGAACACTTCGAGGGAACAAGAGGTTCATTCCAAAATAGTACAGGTCACTCGTCATGATGGAAGGCCGTTCAGTACTGGAAAAGAGTCAGTAAATGGTAAATTTGTTGCAGGTCCGGGGGGAAGTGTTCTGATGCAGGGCTTCTACTGGGATGTTCCGGATGGCGGAAACTGGTGGAATACAGTAAAAGATAAACTTACCGGTTGGTCCAATGCAGGAATCGGGGCAGTTTGGTTACCTCCCGCATCCAAAGCGCAGAACGGAGCTTATTCAATGGGATATGATCCTACCGATTATTACGATTTTGGAAACTTTAATCAAAACGGAAGTGTAGAGACCCGTTTTGGTTCGAGAGCTGAGCTGGAAGCATTGATCACCAAAGCACACTCAGAAAACATGCAGGTTTATGCGGATATTGTGATCAACCATAACAGTGGAGGGCAGTCGGAAGCGAATCCTTATACAGGAACCAATACATGGACGAATTTTTCAGGAATAGCTTCAGGAAAATTTACCAGAAACTACAATGATTTTTATAAAAATGCCTACGGAAATAACGACGAAGGCTCTTTCGGTGGTTTTCCGGATTTATGCCATGCTAATCCCCATGTGCAGGACTGGCTTTGGGGAAGAGACGATTCCGTTGGTAAATACTATAAGAATGTAATGAAGTTCGACGGGTGGAGATTTGATTATGTAAAAGGTTTTGGTGCGTGGGTGGTTAATAACTGGAATGCAAAGGTAGGCGGCTTTTCAGTAGGGGAATTATGGGATTCCAATGTTAATACACTGGAATCATGGGCAAACAATGCAAACAGCTCTGTATTTGATTTTGCGGCCTATTATAAAATGGATGAAGCATTTGATAACGGAAACCTCAATGTTTTGAATGATGATATGATGTGGAAAAGAAATCCATACAAAGCCGTTACTTTTGTGGCTAACCATGATACTGATATTATTTATAACAAGATGCCTGCATATGCTTATATCCTGACGCATGAAGGGTATCCTACCATATTTTACAGGGATTACGAGGAGTGGCTTAATAAAGAAAGATTAAATAATCTCATCTGGATTCATAACAATAAAGCAACAGGAACAACCTCTATTCTCTACACAGATAATGATGAGTATATTGCGAGACGTAACGGATATAATGGTAATCCTGGACTGGTGGTTTATATTAACACTTCATCAAGCTGGCAGGAAAGATGGGTAGACACCAATTGGAGCAATCAGCAGATCAAGGATTTTACAGGAGCATCAACCTGGTATCCTACAACACAGGCTGATAAGAGAGTGAAAATTCAATGTCCTCCCAATAGTTATTCTGTCTGGTCATTAAATCAATAATTGTAGGACAGAATCGTCAATTTATTTAATGAATTCCACAAGGATTTTATCATGGTGAATGACTTAGGGAAGTAAGAATTTTAGAATTTCGATACGAAAATCAGATATGTAATACTACTTAATGGCAGGTATTGTGAAATTATATCATGATGCTTGCCATTTGTAATTCAAAAATTACAGTGCTTTTAAACTTCTATAAACTTTCTTTTCTGATTTTGATCAGGCAGGTAGCACTTTTGAGCAGCAAGTTTCATTCTGTTTCTTGAAATCAAATCATATACCTGGTCACTTAAGAAAGTCGGTATGATTTTTCCAACAGCAATAAGTTGATATACACCACCCAGGAGTTGAGCAATCTGAAGAACAGCTCTAGATTTTACCAGATAGTACTGATTAGGTTTCCAAAGATACATCGTATTGAAAACAGTAGTCTCCAACCCTCTTTCGGATAAGAACTTCTGGCCGAAATCCGATTGTAAAGAAGCAAAAAGGAATTTGTTTTTTTTGTCACGCTCCAGGATCCATTGTACCCAGAAATTACAAACTCCACAATCTCCGTCAAAGAAGACAATATATTTATCCTGCCAATTTTCCTGCATAACACTTTTTTTAAAATACCATCGACCGTTCAGTTTCTGCTTTTACTTGTTTAAAATATTGTATTAGCTGCTTTCTCTGTTCCGGGGTTAATTTTGCACCCTGATGGCCAACAATATAGGATTCCAGAGGCATTTCCTCTTTCTCGATCATTTCAATACATTCCTGCAATTTGTGTGCCTGTCTCTCAGGTTCATACATTGCAAAGGTAGAGAAATTTAAATTCTTTCTGCCTTCATCAATATGATTTTTGAGAAACCACGATGAAGGAGCAATGCTTGAGTACCATGGATACTTCGTTTCGTTGGAGTGACAGTCGTAGCACGATGTACGGATGAGTTTGGCGATCTCAGGTTGTGTTTTTTTTATTTTTAAAAAATCAATACCCGGATTCACCGGTGGATTGGTCTTGTCAATAGGAAAAAACTGAATGATAATAAAAGCTACCAGAAGGATGATCAATATTTTTTTCATGCTTTTGAATTTTAGTGTTTATATGTTTAAATGTAATCTTTTTTTCCTTATTATGAAGGATAGAATCATTCTAAATAGGAGGCCTGTGTTTTGATTTTGCTTCATTTTCAATTAAATATAGCTAACTTATTGCAATAAATAAGACAAGGGCTGTAGAAGTTTATTATAGTTTTTAACTATCATAAAAATTTTATCAATAGATCGTATTTATTGAAAGGGTTGTTGTAAGTTTGTCTTGTTCAGATCAGATAAACGGTATTAATCAATATTAAAATTTAAACGACAATGGAAAAAGATTCAAATGACATCAGTAAATGTCCGTTTCATAATGGAACAATGAAACAAAATGTAGCTGGTGGCGGAACTCAAAATCAACAATGGTGGCCTAATCAGTTAAGAGTTGATATTTTACGTCAGCATTCCTCTTTATCCGATCCCATGGATAAAGATTTCAATTATGCTGAAGCATTTAAAAGCCTGGATCTTGAAGCTGTAAAAAGAGATCTTCATGCATTAATGACGGATTCACAGGATTGGTGGCCTGCAGACTTCGGACATTATGGCCCTTTGTTTATCCGTATGGCATGGCATAGTGCCGGAACGTATCGTGTGGGAGACGGAAGAGGAGGAGCTGGAGCAGGTCAGCAGCGTTTTGCACCATTGAATAGCTGGCCGGATAACGTAAGTCTGGATAAAGCAAGAAGGTTACTTTGGCCTATAAAACAAAAATATGGTAAAAATATATCATGGGCGGATCTTTTGATTCTCACCGGTAATATCGCATTAGAGTCCATGGGTTTTAAAACATTTGGATATGCAGGGGGCCGTGAAGATGTTTGGGAACCGGATATGGACGTGTATTGGGGATCCGAAACAACATGGCTGGGAGGTGATCTCCGATATGCACATGGTTCTGAGGGGGTAGTGGAAAATCATGCGGTGTTACCAACAGATGATGACGCGGATGGAAAAGTACATTCCAGAAATCTTGAAAAGCCTTTAGCAGCAGTACAAATGGGACTTATCTATGTAAATCCTGAAGGTCCGGATGGAAATCCAGACCCAATCCTTGCAGCTAAAGATATTCGTGATACATTCGGGCGTATGGCGATGAATGATGAAGAGACTGTGGCCCTCATTGCAGGAGGACATACCTTCGGTAAAACACATGGTGCAGGACCGGCCGACCATGTAGATAAAGAACCTGAAGGAGCAGGTATTGAATTGCAAGGACTAGGATGGGCGAGCAGCTATAAATCTGGAAAAGGAGCAGATGCGATCAGCAGTGGACTGGAAGTAACCTGGACAGAAACTCCTACGCAATGGAGTAATTACTTCTTCAAAAATCTTTTTGAAAATGAATGGGAACTTACAAAGAGCCCTGCAGGAGCTCATCAATGGGTAGCGAAAGATGGTGCCGAGATTATTCCTGATGCATTCGATTCTTCTAAAAAACATAAACCGACGATGCTTACAACGGATCTTTCCCTGAGATTTGATCCGGTTTACGAAAAAATATCAAGACATTTTTACGAGAATCCTGATGCTTTGGCTGAAGCGTTTGCAAAAGCATGGTTCAAACTTACGCACAGAGATATGGGGCCAAGAGCCCGCTATCTTGGACCGGATGTGCCGGATGAAGTACTGATCTGGCAGGATCCTATCCCTGCTGTAAATCATGCCTTAATAGATGGTTCTGATATTGAAACTTTGAAAGGGAAAATATTTGATTCGGGGTTAAGTTCTCAGGAACTGATCACAACTGCATGGGGTTCGGCTTCGACTTTCAGAGGAAGTGACAAGCGGGGAGGAGCAAACGGAGCGAGAATTCGCTTAGCTCCTCAAAAAGATTGGGAAGTGAATAATCCTTTGCAATTACAAAAGGTTCTGAATGTGCTGGAAAATATTCAGGCAGAATTCAATGCTTCACAGACTTCCGGTAAGAAGGTTTCTTTAGCAGATCTTATTGTTTTAGGAGGAACAGCAGCAGTAGAAAAAGCAGCAAGAGCTGCAGGGCACGATATTTCGGTTTCCTTCACGCCTGGCCGTATGGATGCTTCTCAGGAACAGACGGATATTGAATCGATGGGATATCTGGAGCCGGCAGCAGATGGTTTCCGTAATTATTTAAAAAGGAAATATACGGTTTCTACTGAAGCCCTATTAATTGATAAAGCACAATTGCTGACCCTTACTGCTCCCGAACTTACAGTATTAATCGGTGGAATGAGAGCATTAGATGCTAATTTTGACGGCTCTAAAAACGGAGTGTTTACAGATCGTCCTGGAGTTCTTACCAATGATTTCTTTGTCAATCTGCTTGATATGGGAACTCAATGGAAAGCAGCCTCTGGTGACAATGAATTATACCTGGGAACTGATCGTAAAAGCGGACAGCCAAAGTGGACAGCTACCCGTGCTGATCTCGTATTTGGATCCAATTCAGAATTAAGAGCAATTGCGGAAGTATATGCAAGTGCTGATGCACAAGAAAAGTTTGTAAAAGATTTTGCCGCAGCATGGACTAAGGTGATGAATCTGGATCGGTTTGAACTGGCTTAAGTTTTTTACATATCTGATATCATTTAAAACCATCTCTACCCGGGATGGTTTTTTGCTTTGAAGAACGTGTGGGGCCTATTTCTTTTGTGAATTGCTATTGCACAGCATGAAGATAGTTTTTAATATTACGATGCAAAGATATATACATGGAAGCAGAAGCTCTGGAATTTTCATTTTTTTAATTGCTAAATAATAAAGCCTTATCTTTGCAAAAAATTGAGCTCCAAAGGTTGGAGTAACTCATTAATAACTTGTCCTGAGAGAATCGAAGGATTATTAAACATTTTTTATGTCAAACATTGTCGCTATCGTTGGGCGTCCCAACGTAGGAAAATCCACATTATTTAATCGTTTCCTGGAGAGAAGAGAAGCTATAGTAGACTCTACTGCAGGTGTTACAAGAGACCGTCATTACGGAAAATCCGACTGGAACGGAGTAGAATTTACGGTAATTGATACCGGAGGATATGATGTGGGGACAGAGGATATTTTTGAAGAAGAAATCCGTAAACAGGTACAGCTGGCAGTAGATGAAGCTACTTCTATTATTTTTATGCTTAATGTAGAGGAAGGCCTTACAGATACGGATTATGAAATTCATGAATTATTAAGAAGATCCAATAAGCCGGTTTATATCGTTGTAAATAAAGTAGATTCTGCAAAAGAAGAATTGGCAGCTACAGAATTTTACCAGTTAGGAATCGAAAAATATTATACACTTTCTTCTGCTACAGGATCAGGAACAGGAGATCTGTTAGATGATATCGTTAAAGATTTTCCAACCACGGATTATCAGGATCCTTTTGAAGGATTACCTAAAATTACGATCGCTGGTCGTCCGAATGTAGGAAAATCCACTTTAACGAATGCTTTATTGGATGTAGAGAGAAATATTGTAACAGATATTGCGGGAACAACCAGAGACAGTATACAAACACTATATAATAAATTCGGGCACGAGTTTGTATTGGTAGATACTGCGGGGATGCGTCGTAAGGCTAAAGTTTCCGAAGATCTTGAGTTTTATTCTGTAATGAGATCAATTCGTTCTATTGAATATTCTGATGTAGTGATCATTATGGTAGATGCTACTCAGGGATGGGAATCTCAGGATATGAATATCTTTGGTTTAGCACAGAAGAACAGAAAAGGAATTGTGATCCTGGTTAACAAATGGGATCTGATCGAAGATAAGCAAACCAATACCATCCGTGATTTTGAAAAAGCAATTAAAGATAAGATTGGACAGTTCCAGGATATTCCAATTTTGTTTGTATCTGCATTGACGAAACAGAGAATACTGAAGGCGGTAGAAGTGGCGATGCAGGTATATGAAGACCGTAAGAAGAAGATTAAAACTTCGAAATTAAATGAAGTGATGCTTCCTATTTTCGAACAAACTCCACCTCCGGCAAATAAAGGAAAATTCATTAAAATCAAATATTGTGTGCAGCTTCCTACGCCGTCACCTCAGTTTGTATTCTTCTGTAATCTTCCACAATATATAAAAGAACCGTATAAGAGATTTACTGAAAATCAATTGAGAAAAGAATTCGGATTTACCGGAGTTCCTATCGAGGTATATTTCAGACAAAAATAATTACTTCGGCTGCGCTTATTAAAAAAAGTGTCACAAAGTAATAGTCGATATTTAAAAAGTTCTGGTAAGAAATATCTTACCAGAACTTTTTTTCTTTCATCAAATATATTTTATCCTTTACAGCCACTTTTCATACATTAACCGGACAGGTTTATAGCCTTGTTTATCAAGCCAGCTTTGCATAATATGGTTATTGCATAAAGTAAACCTGTAAATTTTCCGGATATTAAAATCTCTATAAGTTTCTTCAAATGCTTTGTTTAGGGCAGTGTAAACTCCGTGTTTTCTATACTCCTGCTTTACATATCCTTCAGAAACATACAGGTCATCTGCATCTCCCAATTCAAAGTTGCTGTCATCTTTTTCATCAATATATCCGAATAAAAAACCAATAGCTTTTCCCTCTGCGTCAGCAATAAGAAATGTTCCGTTATTCTCTTCCTCACAGTCGGTCATAAAGCGCAAATAATGTTTTCTGATCTTGCCCCAGTCGGCTGTTTTCTCATTCATTTCCTTTTCAGAAACATGAAGCTCTCCTACCAACTCATCCACAATGGGGAGATGGTCTGATATTTTTATTTTTCGGATTGTAAAGTTCATAATATAATTTTTTATTTTCCTCGTATCGGACTTCCGTGCCAGGATGTATGATCAGAAAGTACCTCGCCCTTCATAATCAGTGAAAGGGCATCAACATTTACGTTATTACCTATTTCGGTATCGTAAAGAATAATGGTTCTCGAATTAATGGTTGTCTGCTTACCGATTTTTACACTTCCTATTTTCATAATACGATCTTCAAAAAGATGCGTCTGCGGCCCGCAGTCTTCATTCAACATTGCTTCGTCATCTATCGTTACCATATCGTACTCTGTAATATCTGTTGTATTGAGCCACACCCTTTTACCGATCTTCACACCCAAAAATCTCATAAAGAAAGGAAGCCACATCGTTCCCCGCAGGAAATCAAGAAAGAAGATTACAGGGAGTGCCTCATATACTGTAGTTATTCCTTCACTCAACCAGACTTTTAGGCTGTACATGGGCATTTCTGTTTTTTTATACTTTCCAACGAGAACCCATTTAAGGATTACCGTAAAGAAGAAGGAAGGTAGGGCTACAATTCCCAGATAATAAAATGGAGAAAATAAGATCAAATGATGGATTCTTCCTTCAAGATAATTGCTGGTGTAGGCAATAAATAATACACTGCAGATAATAATAACGGTTTGAGGCAGAATAATCCGGATTCCCTCCACAATAGCACGTGCAAACTTAAGACTGAAGGGAGGGTTGTAGGTAAGGCTATTGTCAAAGCTCTCCGATTTTTGTCTTGAGGGAAGTCCGATTGGCGGAGATCCAAACCAGTCTTTTTCAGAAGAGTTTTTAAGTTGTTCTTCATTCGGAGCTTTGCTTAGCACGCCGATCAGCATATTATCTCCTAATTCATATCCCTGTGGGATCAATCCGCTGTTTCCTACAAAACTATTGTTGCCGATCTTGGTTTTTGCCAGGATCAGTTTTTCATTTCTTACATCATGTTCCCCCAGGATGACCGCGTCAGCAATAAAAGATCCCTCTCCAATTTCCAGAAGATTGTGGGAAACATCGCTTGCTGTGGAGATCTCTGAATTTCTGCCCACTTTGGCTCCCATCATCCTGTAAAATTTACTGATATAAATCGAAGCAAAAAGAGGATGTACGACGGTTAATGCAAGATTAAATATCTGATCTTTTACCCATTTTCGATAATAGATAAAACTGTAAACAGGATATATTCCCGGCTTCATACGGTATTGCAGGCACCTTGTTATAATACTGACAACCCCGATAAAAATTAATATGTAGATTGTAGATAGAATAGGTGCCTGCCATAGGTAATAGAAACTGTAATCCGCTGAACGGTCGTCCAGATAATACAAGGTGTACAATGTTGGAGCAAGCGGTAAAACGATTAAAAGTGGGAAGAAAAAAAGAGAACATGCATATATGATAGCATATTTGTTTCTTTTTGCGGCAGAAACCAGCTGTGGAATCTGTGTCTCTTCCTTACTTTTTGTTCTTAGCTTTTCAGCCGGGCTACCATCCCAGACTTCACCGTACCCGATCGTATTTCCTTCATTTAAACAGCTGAGATCCTGAAGTTCTCCGAATTCCTCAATGACAGTATTACCACATACGATAGCTGAAGAACCAAGATAAGCGTGTGCTTTAATATGTACTTTTCTTATTTTAAGCACTCCATTTTCTACAGATGCATTATCAATACTACATCCTGAGCTCGTGGTTACGTTTTGATCAATGGTAACAAGATCTTCAGCTGCAATAGGTAAAAGGCTAAGTTGTGCGCTCGGATGAACGTGTACACCTAATAATTTCAGATATTTCGGATACAATGGGGTTTCAACAATAAATTCTGAAGGCATCAGTCTTTTTACGGTTTTCCAGAGCCACCATCTGAAGTAATACCAGCCCCACAACGGATAATCACCTTCTTTTATTTTTCCGATAACAAGCCACTTTGTTAAAAGAATAATAACAGAATAAACCGGTGGTATGAGTGTATACAAAAGAATAGCACTTAACAGGGCTAATCCGGTTCCGTACCCATTAAGCTGGAAATAATAATAACTAAGATAGGGGAAAAATATCTGTACACTAAATAATGCAAAAACAACCAGTAAGGAAATAGTCTGGGCAAGATTGCAGGCGTAATATTGAAAGGACGAAACTCTTGTAAACGGTTCCTGATCGGATGCCTTTTCAGTGTGTTTATTTTTAAGGCAATCTGAATAAGCGGAAAGCGGCCTGTTTTCATAAATATCTTTTAAAGAAGCGTAAGGAATCCCTGCTTTTTGCCGGAGGTGAGAAACTAATGTTGCAGCAAGTAAGGAATGTCCTCCCAGATCCGTAAAAAAGTCCTGATGTAATTGGATCTCTTTTCCCGGAAACATCCAATGAAGGGTCTGCAACAGTTTTTCTTCGATAGGAGCTTCAGGATTTATTTCAATGTCTTCACTTTTCTCATGGCTGATGAAGCTTTCAGGAACCGGCAGCTTTTTTCGGTCAATTTTTCCACTCGGCATCCTGGGCATTTCCTTCATTTTGATGATCGAGACGGGAACCATATAAGGTGCCAGAGACTTTGCTAACTCTTTACGTATTGTATTTTCATCGAATTCATGATCGTCACTCATTACAGTATAGCCAACGAGTTGCCCCTGTCCATTAGCGTCTTCTTTCACGGCAACAGCTGCTGAAGAAATGCCGGGAAGCTGATTCAACCGGGCTTCTATTTCTCCCAATTCAATCCTGTAGCCACGGAGTTTGATTTGGTCATCTATTCTTCCCTGAAAATCTATAAAACCGTTTTCTCGTATAATAACAGCGTCTCCAGTTTTGTAAATGGTATCGCCGGGAAGTTCAGGAAATGGATTTTTCAGGAATTTTTGATCTGTTAGCTCCGGGAGGTTGAAATAGCCATTACTGACTCCGGGACCAGAAATGATCATTTCACCCCTTTCTCCTCGTGGCACTATATTCACATTTTCATCAACCACAGCAATATGATAATTGGGTAGAGGATGGCCAATCGTAAGCTCGTCATCATCCTTCAGCTTAGCCATGTTGGAAGATACCGTAGTCTCCGTGGGACCATAGCTGTTGATGACGGTTCTGTAAGGCTTTGCCCATTTTTCCTGTACTTGTTTTGTGCATGCTTCACCTCCTGTATTGATGATCCTCACTGAAGGAACCTCCTCGATGATGGCTAAGATACTGGGTACTGCATGAAGAACAGTGATTTTATTCCTGATTAATACATCACTTAATTCATCAATAGCCTTTACAGTAAGGGCATCTGCAATCCATATCGTTGCACCGGAAAAAAGACTGATCCATACCTCTTCACACCACATGTCAAAGGAAACGGAAAAACCCTGATATACAATATCGGTATCTTTTATTCCTATGAAATCTTCTTCAGATCTTATAAGATGACAGATATTCCTGTGGGAAATTGGAATTCCTTTAGGATTTCCGGTACTTCCGGAAGTAAATAACACGTATGCCCATTGATCGGGGCTAATCGGATCGCTGATTGGAGGGATAGTGCTGTCGGGTTGTGGGGCAATGGCTAAAGGCCGACAATGGATTCCGACATCTGCATCAGAGAAATAAGCTTTTACATGAATGTCTGTAAAAACTTTTCTTATCCTGTCTTCAGGCATCTCCCGGTCCAGTGGAACATAAGAGGCTCCGGCTTTTAATATTCCTAAAATAGCAACTGGAAGCTCCATACTTCGGGGATACCAAACCCCGACACTATCGCCCGGCTTTATGCCTTCATTGTGAAGCTGTAAAGCAATTGCATTACTCCAGTTATTGAGTTCTTCATAAGAGAGTTTTTTACCATTAAATATAAATGCTGTTTTATTTTTGTATTTTTCAAAAATAGGAGCTAATAACCCGGGAAGAGTCTCTTCTTTCAGAAATTCAGGAGCTATTTTTCCTAAGATTAAACTTTTCATCATTCAAGATTTTTTTATGTACAGATGGGTTGGGAAACTTTCATAAATATACTTTATTTCTGTTTACGTTCAATCTCGGATTTCGTTTTTTAATTGTAATTTTGCAGGAATTAAAGCCCGCCAACTCTAATTAAAATTTAAAATTTCATGGTTACTATTTTATCTGAAAACTTTTCTCTTGTTAATGAGTGGATTAACGAACTGCGTAATGTAGATGTTCAGCATGACCGATTGAGATTCCGTAGAAATATGGAACGTATCGGAGAAATTGCCGCTTTTGAAATCAGTAAAGAACTTGAGCAAAGAGAAGTTGAAATCCAGACTCCTCTGGATACGATAAAGGTTAGGGAAATTGCAGTACAACCAGTGATTACTACTATTCTTAGGGCAGGAGTTCCTCTATTTCAGGGGATATTAAATTATTTGGATAAAGCTGATTGCGGTTTTGTAGCAGCCTATAGAAAACATGATGCCAACGATTATTTTTCGATCAAGCAGGATTATCTTACTTGTCCAAGTATTGAAGGAAGACCTTTAATCGTGGGAGATCCTATGCTGGCTACAGGAGCGTCATTAATTGAAGCAATCAAAGACTTACTCACACACGGAACACCTACTCAATTGCACATTGTAGCGGCCATCGCATCTAAACAGGGAGTAGAAACAATTGAAAAAGCTTATCCTGAAGCAAAAATTTGGGTAGGTGCTATTGATGATCAACTGACTTCCAAAGGCTACATTACTCCCGGATTGGGAGATGCCGGTGACCTTAGCTATGGTGAAAAATTACAGCGGTAATTAATACAGATTCCAGAAATCCTTCATTATATCCATCAATAATACCGGACGTACTTTTTCCATTGGATGTCTGGTATCCGGAAGTATCATTAATCTTGCGTTAGGAATACGACGATAGGTTTGAACGGTCTCTTCCAATGTTACCATATTATCATGGTCTCCGGCCATGATCTGGACTGGAGTTGTAATCTTTGATAAACTATCTGAATTTAGCGGTGGTTTTTTACCTAAAGAAACCATCATGCCGGTAATTGCGGGAAGCAGCTCTTTCCATTGGGAGCCGTGTTGTAATTCCAGTTGTTCCGCATATTTCGGAATTTTTAAAAGAATGGTCTCAGGGGCAAGCATTGTACTTTCCTTTAAAGCCTGCTCCTCTGTCCAGTCGAATTTTGTGCCTAATGTCAATACGGAATTTACATTTTCCGGTAGCTGCAGAGCATAGCAGAGACCAACATAGCCACCCATGCTGTGTCCGAAAATATAAACATCATTGAGTTTTTGTTGCTTACAGTATTCAGCCAGTTCCTGAGTGTATTTTTCTATGCTGATACCATCATGCGGAATTTCAGTGTTTCCATGCCCTGAAAAAAGAGGGGTGTGTATATTGAATTGTTTTGATAAATCCTGTAGATAAGGTTTGAAAATATCACTGTGCCCTAAAGCACCGTGCAGTAAAAGCAGGTTTTTCATATCTATTAGTTTATCCGGAAAATTATGAAAAAGAATTGAAAGCTGGAAGTAAGGTTTAGAGGTTAGAAGTTACAGGTTAATCTATTGTCATTACCAGAATGCTCACTTTATTATTGCCGCTATTTAAGATTTCCCATGCTATAGTTGCGATCGTATTGCCGGTGGTAAAAACGTCATCAATTAATAAAATATGTTTATCAGATATCTTTCGGGATATTGAAAAAGTGTTGTCATTTTTTAGGCGATGTTTTTTATCTTTTAGGGCCTGAGCTTGTGAGTAGTAATTTCTTTTGATCAGGTGATGGTCAAATGGAATATGATATTGGCTGGATAGTATTTCTGTAAACAGATGCAATTGATTATATCCTCTTTCTCTTTCTTTTTTAGGATGAAGTGGAACGCTTACCAGTAAATCAGGTTTGTTATTTTTAAAATCCAGTCTCCCGATTGTCCAGTTTGCAATCACTTTCCCGGTTTTTTCCCGGTTTTTATATTTTAATTCGTGGATGATCTTACGGCTTAAGTTTTCCTCCTCAAAATACATGAGCGCATATGCGTTTTCAACCGGAAACAATAATTTGCACTTTTCTTTAAACAGGTTATCTTCAAAATAATTGAAATGGGTAAAGTGGATATGTTCAAAACAGGAGGAGCATACCAGAAGGTCAGCATCGATGATCCGGTTGCAGTGGATGCAACGATTGGGGAAAAGAAGGTCAAGAATCATTTTTGTGTTTTTACTAATATAAGTTTATTAGCTGAAACATGAAAGAGGTAAGAAGTAATGAAAGAATGTAATGCTTTTTAACCCTGAGATTCTACTTCCTTTCGTATTTTTTCAATGGAATTTTTCATACTCTGATTAAAATATTCCTTCTCAAGACGAACCGGTGGAGCTTGTCTTACTTCACAATCTGCAATACTGCAGGATTCACAGGTTACCCCCACGTTGATCGTTGGTAAACTTGGAGATTTGATAAAGTTTATTTTCTTTATTGTTTGAGGATTTAATAATATTCCCAGACAGTAGCTTCGGTTACTGCCGTCTGAAAAAGGGTTTTTCTGGGAAGTGGAAATAACGAGATAACTTATTCCCTGATCTTTATAATGGGAGATCTGAGCGTCCGTTAATGTTTCATTTTCCGTTAAATCCTGAAGATTTTTTACAGCAATCCATCTTCTGCAATAATGTTCATTCGTAGCATTAGCATGAGGAGCCTGCTGGTGATTCAGATGCAGTTCTTTTAAAATCTGAATTCTTTCGGAATCTTTCTTTTTAACCAGGCATAAATAAAACAAATCTTTTATTCCTAATTCTGAAGACAGGACATTAGTCAGCCTGTAATAAAATGTTTCCGGAGAATTCGTAAAGCTTTCAATGAGATGGGTGAAGCTTTTGGGTTTCCAGCTATTTTGTAAAAAGAAGTCAGAAGTATTTTCTATAATCTGCTCTTTCGAAATCAATAGTGCGCCGGCGAAATAGGACGCATAGAAATTGTTCAGGATTTCCTCGAAGCTTCCAAAATCCAGCCATGAGTAGGTGTTGGGGCGGTTTTTTAATTCAAGAACATTAAAACCAATTTCTTTGGCGAGAATAAATGTCTTCTGGTCTTTTTCTAATTTGCTGTTGAGCAGTAAAAGTTTTTTTTCAGGAATAAATAATGAACGGAGATGCACGGATGTTCCAAAAGGTTCGAAATCTTTGGATTGAATCGTGTAGTTGAATTTTTCATTGAGGATATTTTGTAAAATATCCGGATCCAGATTTTTACTGAACTCTAAACAATGCTCCTGAGCAAAGGATAATACTTTTTCTTCGATATCAGGAAAATAATTATCATAAAGTTCCTGGAAGGATCGCAATACGGCAAAATAAAAACGCTCTTTTCCCAGATTGTAGTTTTGAGATATTTCAATCAGTGCATTGATAAAGGCGGTGACCTTTTTGGGGGCATCACTGATGATGCTGATGAGGTTATTTTTATTTATTCCGAAAAGGTCCAGGGGAACTTCTTTAAAAAAATCCGATTGTAAAATTTCATTAAACGGAGCCAGGCTTTTGTCCAGTTTCGTAGAAACCAGATCATCGAATGTACAGTTCAGGGATTCGGAAAGCTGGATGATCTTATCGTGCTTGGGGTATTTTTTTCCGTTCTCAATTTCGTTGAGGTAAGATTTTGATAACCCTGTTTTTACGGCAAGGTCCTGCAGAGACCAATTTTTCTTTTGTCTCAGCTGCTTCAGTTTAAGCCCGAAAACCGTTTTAATAAAATCACTTTCTGCATTCATTACTCAAATATAGATATTTGATTGCGATTATTCGCATAATAATTTTTAAAAAATAATTAGCGAACGTTCGCTAATTGTGAAAATTTTTATTTATGTTTGTAATATCAAATCACAAAATCAATGAGTTATGGAAACAACCACCCAATTAAGAATAAAGGCTCAAAGCCAGTTTGAAGAGATTTTCAATCCCGAATTGATAGAGTTTCTGATTGAACTTCACCAGAACTTTAATGCTAAAAGGCTTGATCTTTTAGAAGAAAGAAAAGAAACTCAGCTTGATTTTGATCGCAGAAATCTTCCCAGGTTTTTACCTCAGACAGAAGAAATAAGAAATGGAGATTGGGTATGTTCGCCATTGCCTGAAGATTTACTTGACCGGAGAGTTGAAATTACGGGTCCGGTAGATCGTAAAATGATCATCAATGCGCTTAATTCTGGAGCATCCACATTTATGGCAGATTTCGAGGACAGCAATGCTCCTACATGGAAAAACTGCATGGAAGGGCAGATTAATCTTTCAGATGCCATTAACGGAAGTATAGATTTTACAACCCGAGAAGGGAAAGCGTATCAATTGCAGGAAAAGACCGCCGTATTACTGGTTCGTCCGAGAGGATTGCATCTTCATGAAAAGCATATCGAGATCAATGGTGAAGAGGCTTCCGGTTCATTGGTTGATTTTGGGATTTATTTTTTCAGGAATGCACAAAGGCTTCTTGAAAAGGGGAGTGGTCCTTACTTTTATCTTCCCAAACTGGAACACTATAAAGAAGCCAGATGGTGGAATGAAGTTTTTGATTTTGCCCAGAATTATCTTCAGATTCCAAGAGGTACGATTAAGGCTACGGTTTTAATAGAGACGATCACCGCATCGTTTCAGATCGATGAAATTTTATATGAGCTAAAAGAACACAGCGCAGGATTGAACTGCGGACGATGGGATTATATTTTCTCATTTATTAAAAAATTCAGAAACCTTCCTGAATTTATAATACCGGATCGTGATCAGGTAACTATGACCTCTCCGTTTATGACTGCATATTCCAAAAGGGTGATTGAAATTTGCCACAAACGAAATGTGCATGCCATCGGAGGAATGGCTGCTCAGATTCCTATAAAAAATGATGATCAGGCGAATCATATTGCCTTTGAAAAAGTAAAAGCAGATAAGGAGCGTGAAGTAAAAAATGGGCATGATGGCACCTGGGTAGCTCATCCCGCTTTGGTTTCTTTGGCTAAAGATATTTTTGACAAATATATGCCTTCAAAAAACCAAATTGACAAGAAAGTGGATTATCAAATCAAGGAAAGTGATCTGCTGGAAATTCCTAAGGGAGAGATTAGTGAAAGGGGTGTTCGTAAAAATATTAATGTAGGAATTCTTTATCTCGAAAGTTGGTTGATGGGGATAGGTGCAGCGGCTATTTATAATCTTATGGAGGATGCAGCTACCGCAGAAATTTCACGGACACAGATCTGGCAATGGCTGAAGAATGAGGCTGTTTTAATTGATGACCGGATTCTGACCAGAGAAATGGTTCTCCAGTGGGAAAGGGAAGAGATGGATACCATTGAAAAATATGTAGGTGAAGAGCGCTTTAAAAACGGGAAATTTAATCTGGCTAAAGAGCTTTTTAACGAATTGATCTTCTCAGAAAAATTTGAAGAATTCCTCACTTTGAAAGCGTATCCTTTTATTTAGGTATCAACCCGTTTGAGAATGAAAAGTTGGTGGTAATAATCCTATAATATAGTCACTTCGAGTTGGTTTTTGAAATCATTGAATCTATGAGCAATATGTTCTTTTTGGTCAAGCTGATGGAATTCCAATGATAAACCTGTAGAACTCGTATCCCGAACCTTATAAAATAATTTATAACTAAATGCAAATCAAAATATTATGAAAACGAAACAAGAAAAAATTCAGGCTTTAGAGCAGGATTGGCTGAACAATCCACGTTGGAAGGGAGTACAAAGACCTTATACAGCTGAAGAGGTTTTAAAGCTCAGAGGATCTTATACGATCGATTACACGATCGCTACTGAAATGTCTAAAAAATTCTGGGAGAAGCTTACGACTCAGGATTTTGTAGCCGGATTGGGCGCATTAACAGGAAATCAGGCAGTACAGGAAGTAGATGCCGGGTTGGAGGCTATTTACCTTTCGGGCTGGCAGGTGGCTGCTGATGCGAATTTATCAGGAGAAATGTATCCTGATCAATCTTTATATCCAGCGAACTCCGTTCCTTCTGTAGTTAAGAAAATCAATAATGCTCTGTTAAGAGCGGATCAGATCCAGTCTGTAAACGGAGGTGGCGATAAAGAATACCTTGTTCCTATTATTGCTGATGCAGAGGCTGGCTTTGGAGGTAATCTGAATGCGTTTGAACTGATGAAACAGATGATCGAGGCCGGAGCTGCTGCGGTTCATTTTGAAGACCAGCTGTCTTCTGCAAAGAAATGCGGGCATTTGGGAGGTAAGGTATTGGTACCTACTCAGGAAGCCATCAATAAATTAATAGCTGCCCGTTTAGCTGCCGATGTAGCAGGGGTTCCGAGTGTCATTATTGCAAGAACAGATGCTGACGCAGCAGACCTGCTGACTTCAGATATTGATGACAGAGATAAGAAATTTGTGACCGGAGAGAGGACTTCAGAAGGATTTTATGTAGTGAAAAATGGAGTGGAACAAGGAATCGATCGTGGTTTATCATATGCGCCCTATGCTGATCTGATCTGGATGGAAACGTCTAATCCTGATCTGGAACAGGCAAGAAGATTTGCTGAGGGAATCCATGCCAGGTTTCCTGGAAAAATGTTAGCGTATAACTGTTCACCTTCATTCAATTGGGCTGCCAAATTAAGTGTTGAGGAAATGACTACTTTCCGTGAGGAGCTTGCCAAAATGGGATATAAATTCCAGTTTATCACGTTGGCTGGTTTCCATGCACTCAATACAGCAATGTTTGAGCTGGCATTAGCGTATAAAGAAAAAGGAATGGCTGGATATTCCGAGTTACAGGAACGTGAGTTTGCTTTACAGCAAAAAGGGTTCAGGGCCGTGAAACACCAGTCTTTTGTAGGAACCGGATATTTTGATGAGATTCAGAATGTGGTAACAGGTGGTTCTTCAGCAACTGTCGCCATGAAAGACTCTACTGAAATAGCACAGTTTCATTAAGAAGTAAGTTTTTTCCACATTATACATATTGTTTGAAATCCTTCTCCATGTTGGGAAGGATTTTTGCGATGAAGAAATTAAATATTCTCAGGTTTGCAGGCTTTTGGACGGGAATAAAGGTTTAAAAAACTAATGAAAATTTGTATTATATTTGAAAACTAAAAAAATAGTGTTTTTTAAACAATTTAATAAAAAAATGAAGTTAATTAAGGTACTTTTTATTGCAGCAGGACTTACGCTAACGGCTAACGCTGCTAACGCTCAACAGAAGATTGGCCATGTAAACTCTGATGATATTTTTGCAAGTATGTCTGAAGTGAAAACGGTAACCTCTACTATTGATAACCTGACTAAAACCAAGCAGGCTGAAATTGAGAAGTTGATCACAGAATATCAAACCAGACTTAAGGCAGCTCAAGATAAAGAGAAGACATTGAGTGAAGCCAATAAAGAGGCTGTTACCAAAGAGCTGATGGCTGCACAAACAGAATTACAGACATTAGGTAAAAAGATAGAAGATGCCAGAGGTCAGGCGGCGAAGGAGGTTTCTGCTAAACAGACCGAGTTATTTACTCCGGTACAGCAAAAAATCCAAAATGCGATTTCTGCTGTAGCAAAAGAAAGAAATCTGAGCTATGTATTCGATACTTCATCAGCGCAGGGAGCCAACAATCTGTTATATACAGACGGAAGCGAGGATATTACACCGGCTGTAAAAACCAAACTGGGAGCTACTGCAACAGCCACTAAACCCGCTGCAAAAACTAAGTAAAAACTTTTAAGTTATAATATAAAAGCAGAATCGAATAAATCCGATTCTGCTTTTTTTGATCAAATTAAAATAATAAAACAGGAAAGGTATTTCCTGTTTTAGCAGATTTTATTTTTTATGCCTTATTTTTGGATAAATTTTGAAGAGAGATGAGTCTAGTGTATGAAAAGCAGATCAAGGTAACAGAAGAAAATATAGATCAGAATAAGCATGTCAATAATGTACAATATGTGAGTTGGGTAGAGGAAATTGCAACCGAACATTGGGATTCTGTAAAGCATTTAACTGAATACCCTGAAGATATCTGGATGCTGCTTGATCATCATATCCAATACAAAAAGCAAGTCTATCTGAATGATGTTATTACTGTAAAAACATATCCTAAAAATCCTGAAGGAATCAGGCAACCCAGGAAAGTTGAATTTTATTGTAATGGAGAGCTTGTGGTAGATTCATTAACACTTTGGGTTCTTATTGATTCTAAAACACAAAGGATTCAAAGGCTGAAAAGTGATTGGCTGGAGAAGATTTAAATATCACCGTTCATTTGATTGTACTCCTTGGCATGTGGCCCATACTCAGCCCAAATTCCTTATCTTTGCATCATGATACGTATTACAAAAATTTTTACATTCGAAACAGCACATGTGCTGTATAATTACGATGGAAAGTGTAAAAATATGCATGGACATTCCTATAAGCTGTTTGTAACAGTGAAAGGAAAGCCTATTAATGATTTGGAAAACCCTAAAAATGGGATGGTTGTGGATTTTGGTGATATTAAAAGTATCGTAAAATCTGAAATTGTAGATGTTTGGGATCATGCAGTATTGATCAACGGATTATCGCCGCATAAGGAACTGGGTGAAGATCTTGAAGAAAGAGGGCATAAAGTAATCTATTGTAATTTCCAGCCTACATGCGAAAATATGCTGTATGCTATCGCTGCTAAAATAAAATCTAAGCTTCCTGCTGAGGTTTCTTTAGCTTATCTTAAACTTCATGAAACTGAAAACTCTTACGGGGAATGGTTTGCAGAAGATAATGTATAATTGTATTCAATAAAAAAAACTCAACCGGTGCTAAAGACAACCATCAATTTACAACCTGGAAAAAAAGTATATTTTGCATCCGACCAGCATTTTGGCGCTCCTGATCCTAAACAAAGCAAGGTTCGTGAGGAGAAGTTTATACGCTGGATGGATGAGATAAAGGAAGATGCTCAGGTTTTATTTTTAATGGGTGACCTTTTTGACTTCTGGCATGAATGGAAATATGTTATTCCCAAAGGATACGTTCGTGTATTAGGAAAAATTGCTGAACTGAAGGATCGTGGGATTCATGTTTATTTCTTTGTGGGAAATCATGATTTATGGATGAAAGATTATCTGGAAGAGGAAATCGGATGTACTGTATTCTATAAGAGGCAATATTTTGAAATGGGTGGCAAGCAGTTCCTTCTTGCCCATGGAGATGGTTTGGGCCCGGGGGATAAGGGATATAAAAGAATGAAAAAGTTATTCACCAATCCTATTGCACAATGGGCTTTTAAATGGCTTCATCCGGATATTGCCATGAAGATTGCGTTATATCTTTCCCAGAAAAATAAAATGATTTCCGGTGAAGAGGATAAAGCATTTTTAGGAGAGGATAAAGAGTTTCTGATCATCTATTCAAAAGAAAAATTGAAAACAGAGAAAATTGATTATTTCATTTATGGACATCGTCACCTTCCCATGGTTTTAGAGCTCGAACATAAAGCTAAATACATCAATCTAGGAGATTGGATTTCTTACTTTACCTACGGAGTCTTTGAAAAAGATTTTGAATTAAAAACTTTTGATGATAAGGCAAAAAAAAATTACCTCTAAAAGAGGTAATCTTCGAATGAATAAATTCACTCTGTTTTTAATCCATATTCCGAAAATAGTATTGCAAGAATTTGACCAAAAATTTCAATTTATATTAAAAAAATATTAAAAAAGAATGTTGTAAGGATAACCGGTTAAAAATGAGATCAAAAGAATGTTAAAAATTTAGAAAATTGGAAAATATATTCAACATACGAACTGAACAGGATTTTTTAAATGCTTCATTAAAAACATTTCGCTATCAATATGAAAATGTTGATGTATACAGGAAATTTGTAGATTACCTGAAAATTGATCCTGACACTGTTGACACAGTGACAAAAATTCCATTTTTACCCATTGAGATGTTTAAAAATCATCAGATCCTCGACAAAAGAGTAGTCGCTGATCTGTATTTTCAAAGCTCCGGAACCACGCAGATGAATTTGTCAAAACATTTCATTGCTAATGAAAATCTGTATAGGGAAAGTATTTATAAGAGTTTTGAACAGTTTATCGGAAAACCTGAGGATTTTATATTTCTTGGCCTTCTTCCGAGCTACCTGGAAAAGAAAAATTCTTCTCTGATTTATATGGTGGATTACTTAATGAATGTTTCTGCCCAGTCTGAAAACGGATATTTTTTATACAATCATGCTGATTTATTTGAACTTTTAAAAATTCTGAAGGGTAAAAAAGTAATTCTTTTCGGGGTTTCTTTTGCGCTTTTAGATTTTCTGGATTTTTGTGCCTCCCAAAGAGGTGATGAGCCGATTGGTTTTTCTAAAAATCTTATAATAATTGAGACAGGAGGGATGAAGGGACGTAAAGAAGAAATGACAAAAGATGAACTGTTGGTGATTTTACAAAAAGGTTTTAACACCAATGCCATATATTCCGAGTATTCTATGACAGAACTTTTATCACAGGCGTACTCTTTAGGAAATAACGAGTATGAATGTCCGAAATGGATGCGTGTGCTGGTGAGAAATGCTGAAGATCCTTTAACCTATGAAAAAGAAGGAAGAACAGGTGCTGTGAATATTATCGATTTGGCGAATTTTCATTCCTGCTCCTTTATTGCGACTCAGGATCTGGGTAAGATGCTTCCGAAAAATAAATTTCAGATCCTCGGAAGGATAGATCATTCAGATATCAGGGGATGCAGTTTATTGGTGAGCTGAGGTATGCGTAATGTGCAAGCCTTAGATTTCATCTCAAAGTTTCCAGAGCTTACCCTCTGAAATCTCTCGTTCCCAACCTTATGCCCAAAAGAAATATGCTAAAAATTGAAGAACTTGTTCATGCATTCATTCATTCTCATTGTGACTTTGAGAAAGAACTTGTTTTAACCAATCATTTTCATTCAGATTGGGAAGCTGATATTTTGATTATTGATGCTGTGGGGTTAAGTCATGAAATAGAGATTAAACTCTCTAAAAGTGATTTTAAGAATGATTTCAAAAAATCTTATCAGAATGCATCTACAGGAGAAAAATTTTTAAAACACGACAAAATCTCATGTGGTGATTATGTTTGTAACGCATTTAGCTTTCTCCTTCCTATGGGAATGGTCGATCATGAACAGATTCCGGAACATTGTGGGCTTATTGAGTTTTATCATAATGAGGATACATGGGAAACGGAATTTTATCACATTAAAAAACCGGTACAGGTACATATGGATTCTTACTGGAAGCTTAATGATAAAGACCTTTTTATCCGGAAAATGGCTTTGAATTTACTTCAGAAAAAAATGGAAGTTAAAGGAAAACATGAAGAACTGATTTTTAAAAACCCGTTCGATATTAAAAAAAGAAAATAAAAAATCCTGTCAGATCTGACAGGATTTTTTTATGATTAAGCGGCGACCTCATTGTCTGACCGCTGAAGTAAAAACTTATAAATTATCCCACCGGCAACTCCACCAAGGATAGGTGCGACCCAGAACAACCATAATTGGGACATGGCAGCTCCTCCTACGAATAATGCCTGAGACAAAGATCTTGCAGGATTTACAGAAGTATTTGTAATTGGGATGGAGATCAGATGGATCAGGGTTAAAGCAAGACCAATAGCGATTCCTGCAAACTTCCCATTAGCCCATTTATCCGTTGCGCCCATAATAACGATAAGGAAGAAAGCTGTTAACAGAAATTCTGCTAAGAAAGCTGCCCCCATTGAATAGCTTCTGTTGTTATAACCTGGCATATCATAGAAATTCGTTGCAAAGGCTCCGGGCCCTTCGGCGCTGAAAGCTCCGGCTCCATTCAGTATAATGTAAAGACATCCTGCTGCTGCAATTGCTCCGAGACATTGTGCGACAACATATGAAATCAGATCCTTGAAAGGAAATCTTCCTCCGGCTAAAAGGCCGAAAGTAACTGCAGGATTAAAATGTCCACCTGATATATGACCTACAGCGTATGCCATGGTAAGCACTGTAAGACCAAATGCTAAAGCAACACCTAAAAGACCTATACCGATATCGGGAACTCCGGCGGCAAAGACTGCGCTACCGCAACCGCCAAAAACAAGCCAAAATGTGCCGAAAAATTCAGCAAAAAGTTTTTTTATCATAATGTTTATTTTTATATTGAAACCAAATTTATAGTTTAAATTTCAGATTTTCAAATTAATTTTTAAAAAGAATTGAATTAAATTGATTAACGGGTGTGAATATGATAATGTAATATGAGATTTATTGAAGTATATATTTTAAATATACATCTCTTATGGTTGAACTACATTGCATAAATGTTTATTTTTCATTTTTTTAATTAAAAAAAACGGCGAATGAAAAAAATTCTTTGTTTGATTTTTGGATGTTTTATAGGATGTTTTCATTATGGGCAATCTTCAAAAAAAATAGGGATCTGTTATGACCTTGCAGAGGTTTTAAAGGTAGAGCCGACTCCACTTTATAAGCCACATCTAGACGCTTCAAGGAGCTTTGGTGTAAAGTTATTAACAAATAGTAAAACGGTTCAGAAATACATCAACAGTGGAAAGTTTCATAAAATAAAAAAGTCAGGAAAAGGTTATCGGGTTCAAAAACTGGATTATAGTAGGCCGTATATGGTTTCCAAGGCAAAAACAACACTCGAGAAAATGGGAGCCAGGTTCAGTAAAGAAACAAAAGGACATACTTTTACGGTTTCATCCATGACAAGAACGCTTGAGGATCAATGCAGGCTAAGACGAGTAAACTCCAATGCTTCCCTCGGAATCAGCTCCCACAACTATGGTAACTCTTTTGATATCTCCTATATACGGTTTAATGATGTCCTAAAGTATAATCCTAAAATGGAAATTGCCCTTGAAAAGGTGTTGAAATTTTATGCGAATGCCGGGAGGATTTATTACATCAAAGAAAAACAACAGAGCTGTTACCATATTACAGTGAGGAACTATTAGGTCTGCTTGAAAAGAAACAATAGCACTTCCTTTAGAAAGGTCTTTGAATAGGCTATTCTTATGTATTTAAAAATATTAATAAATCTTCAATTATAGATGGGATATTTGCATAGGTAGTTTAGTTTACATAATTTTATGCCACTAAAACCATGTAAATATGATAATTTTCAACAGAGAAGAGTATGCCGCTGCAATCGCCGCATGGGATACCAGTTCTAAAGATTACTCAACGATAAAAAAACTTATTCCCCCCAATTATGTTTTTACCCTTTCCTTTGATCAGATTGATTGGTTAAAAAAGAACAATAAATGTGATGATTTTTGTTCTGAAATAGGGGTATACAAAAATCAGCTTGTACTGATCCTTTGCCCTCTTGATGTCAACGGACAAAAAATTGCTGTTAATGAATATCCATACAGTATTCTTGCAGAACTTACATCGAATCTTACTTTAGTAGAAACCAAAGAATATACATTAGTAAAAAACGCCGTTCTTTCCAAGGAACTTCAGCAAGTAGATAAAACAGCGGATATGTATTTACCGGTAGCTAATATGCCGATAATGGAGCAGGATAAAGCTGTTGCTGCTATTGAGCTCTGGAGAGATGAAGGATCTACCTGGTTTTACAGGGAATGTGATGAATTCAAAGGAGCAAGGATTTTTAAGAGATTCTATGTACCTGTTGAAGATTTGTGTCCATCCAAAGAAGGATTGAGCTACATCATATGCTCTTTCGGAATTAAATTTTCTGAAATTTATCAGAGACCATTGGTAACACTCATCTTTATTTCATTTTATAAAGATCTGCAAAATACAGGAAGTGTAGAAGTTATTTCCAATACCTACGACTGGTCCAGACCATGTCCTCCAATTTGTCAATTATAGAACAATAAATGCATAGCTATTTTATTACTACGTGGGGTATCACTAATTTTTTACTTCTTGTTTCCCTTATTTTTGGGATAGCAAAGTATTCCGTTCTTAAAAAGGAAGAAAAACAATATGTTTTTTATATCGGATTTCTTTTTTTCATTGAAGCGGCCACTAATTTTTTAACGGTTGTTCTGCATTACAAGGACACTTCATTTTTGTACCCTATTTATATAGCTGGCGAATTTTTCCTTTTGACAAGTTTATTCATTAGAAAGCTGGGAATATCTAAATACGGATGGATTCCGGTAGCGGTTCTTTCTCTCGGTTTTTTACTGATGAATAAAACGTTTAAGATTTACTTTAATGATGATGTTGTAAAAGTAACTTCCAACATCATCATTATTTGCTTTGCAGGATCTACTTTACTGCAACAAATTAAAAATAATAAAGCCATCAACAGGTTTATCCTGGTAGATGCCTGTATTTTTTTCTATTACTCTGTTTCGGTCTTTATTTTTATCATTCAACATCAGATAGCCACCTTGTCAGAAGATGATTATTATACAATTTTAGGAACCAATAATATACTGTCAAGCATTTTGTATGGTTCATTTATATACACTTTTATCAAATTAAAGAAATAACCTTACATATTGATTTTTTAATACTGATAATTGTTACCATAGCAATTATCGTAGTATTTATTTTGTTGGCATACAAAACTTTTGTCGACCGGATCATCAAAGAAAAGAATGTACAGCATGAAGCTGAAGTCCTTCATCAGAAAAAGCTTGTACTGGAAAATATTAAGGCCCAGGAGGAAGAACGGAAAAGGATTGCCGTGATGATTCATGATGATATGGGAAACAGACTCAATATTCTCTCTTTGTGGCTGAATAATCTCGATACAAAAGGCGATGAACTGATCAAAAAGAACATCAACGGGCAAATGTCTGCCCTTATCGATTCAGCAAGGACAATATCTCATTCCCTCTATCCGGTGAATCTGGAATCGGTAGGACTTGTCTTATACATCGAAGAATTAATTGCAAATCTGTCCAACAGGGTCAATATTTCATTGCATGTGGCATCTCATTATAAAAAGAAAGATATATTTATTGAGGTTCAGCTTTACCGGATTATACAGGAGTTTACGACCAATGTTATCAAGCATTCAGAAGCCACGAAGATTTGGATTTATCTTAAAGATTATTCGAAAATTACAGCACTCGTGGTTTCAGATAACGGACAAGGGTTTGATTATAACCTGGTAAAAAAAGGTATGGGTATCAAAAATATTGAATCCAGGATCAAATCCATTAATGCCATCCATAAGTGGAAGAATGTATCGGGTAAAAGAAGTCGTCTAATTATTAAAATTCCATGCAACAATGAATTCCAAGATTAAAATAGCACTGATAGATGATGAACAGTTAATTCTCGAGGGAATAAAGTTACTGTTATCAAACGAGCAGAATATTTCCGTGACCCTTACTTCAGATAACGGTCCCGATTTTATAAATAATTTAGAAAGTCTTACGGAGAATAGTTTTCCGGATATTGCCCTCGTGGATGTGCAGATGCAGCCTATGAACGGCTTTGAGTTGGTGGGAATTCTTAAAGAGAAATATCCAGATCTTAAGATCATTATTCTTTCCTCTCATTATAAAAGTTCCATTTTGGGGTATATGGTAAAACTGGGCGTGTCTGCTTTCCTTCCGAAGAATTCAAATAAAAAAACATTTATTGAGGCCATTACCATGGTACATAAAAACGGAGTTTATTTTACGGCAGAAGATCATCAAATGCTTTTTTCATATATGAATTCTTCCAGTAAAAAGAAATCCTTATTTGAAATGGAAGATGAACTTTCCGAGCGTGAAAAAGATGTTGTAAAACTCATCTGCCAGGAGTTTACCAATAATGAAATTGCGGAAAAACTTTTTATAAGCCCTAGAACAGTGGAAAGCCACCGCCAAAGAGTCCTTGAAAAGATAGGAGCTAAAAATACAGTTGGTATTGTGATCTATGCCATCATCAATCATATTTATTCAATAGAAAAAATATGATTCCGTAGAAATACGTAATTTTTTATTTGGTAGCTTTTACTCTACTATCCCATTTTTTTTCACGGTTAATTTGAAATGTTTATCCTGCTGAAAGCTAAAATTTTTAAGGCTTACTGTTAAATGTGCAGAGGATAAATGTTTAAAATTGTTATTATGGAGAATACTATAATATCCGTCGGAATTTTTTTTGATGGGGCAGGAAGCAACGGGCTCAATGCAACTTCAGATAAAAAAACATTGACTGATCACATAAGTTATCACGCTTTGCCAACCAATATATATAAACTTTTTAAAGTATTCGACGGGAATGAAAAATTATATGTAGAAGGAATTGGAACAATAACAGGTTCCGAAGACAGTGATTTTGCAAAGGCTACCTGTAAAAATCCTACAGGATATTCCGGCTATTCTTCGGATGATAAACTTCGGAAAGCATATGCTTTTATTGAAGATAAAATAAGAGACACAACCAAAGAATATCAGTTTTATGTTTATGGATTTGGAAGAGGAGGTATGCTGGCGAGGAATTTTTGCTATGAACTGTTAAAGCGGGGGCCTTCAATTTCAGGGCATATAAAAATAAAGTTCCTTGGAGTGTTCGATACTGTAGAATCAGCTCCATTTAACCAATACCACGTAAAGTTATCGCAAGGAGTGGAAAATGCCCTTCACTTATGTGCGATGAACGAGTGCCGGTATTTTTTTCCGCTGACCGGTTTTTTTGAGAACTCCCGTACTATGAATGATTCCGAATTTATGACTGACAAATACGTCTGGAAAGAAATTTTTGTTCCGGGTGTTCATGCGGATGTTGGTGGAGGGTATCTTAATAGCTCACAATCGGTATATATTTCAGGAAATTATTTTGAGGTTTCAGATGTTAATGATTATGTTTCTCATGTAAAAGAGACAGCCAAAGACACAGAAGAAAATAAAATATGGGATATACCTTTAAGGAATCATCGGATCGATGAGGGGGATATCCTGTCCCTGGCATATGTTGAAAAAGAAATGGTATATAATGATCTTTCAAAAGTGTACGGGAGTTTAATGCTCATGCAGACAAATTCCGTGGCTCCGGTTTTTATCACTGACTTTAGTGAAAGTGATTTTACATTAGATCCGGAACATTTTTATTTGGAAACCCTTTATAATGAGCTGGAAAAATACACAGTTAATCTTAAATCAGGCCAGAAACCTTTATATGATTATGAAAAGCTTGCATGCTATATTCATATTTCAGCCAATTTCGGTTTATATAAAAAAGGGCAACTTCAAAAATCACAAGCTTTAATGTATAAGGAGATCATAAACAGTGGACTGAATGTTCCGTTTAAATCCTTAGATAATAACTTTCATTCTGCTCTCCGGACCGAAATGTTTTTTCCGGAAGATATGTTCATTACAGATTTTGCTTATGAAAGTAATATTCCAAACAATGATGATTGGATACGATCTATTATTTATTAAGTAAACCGATAAATCAGATGTTAGCCCTTTTTTACTTGAAACTTATGTAATAAAGCGCCGCATCCAGGAGGCTTTTTTTATTTCTGGTCTATTCATTTCTTTTTCCGTATTTTTGCACCCGAAAAATATTCAGTATTAATTCTTAAATTATATCATTAAATGCTTTCGGTTCAAGGTCTAGGGTTACATCATTCGGGAAACTATTTGTTTCAAAATGTGAATTTCACAATTAAAAAGGATGATAAAGTTGGTTTAGTAGGTAAAAATGGAGCTGGGAAATCCACTTTATTGAAAATGCTTTCCGGAGAAATTACATTCTACGAAGGAAATGTAGTCCCTGATGGAAATATCACCATTGGTTTCTTAAAGCAGGATCTGGATTTTGTGAAAGGAAGAACTGTTTGGGATGAAACCATGCAGGCTTTTGAACAGATTAATGCCTGGAAAAATGAACTTGAGGAGGTGAATCATCAGATGACGGTAAGAACAGATTATGAAAGTGATTCTTATACGGATTTGATCAACAGAATGACTGAGTTAAACGACCTCTTAATGCACCATGATGCTTACAATCTGGAAGGCGATATGGAAAAAGTATTATTCGGGTTAGGCTTTAAAGCAGATGATTTTAAGAAAATTACGGATGAGTTTTCCGGAGGATGGAGAATGAGAATAGAGCTGGCAAAACTGCTTCTTCAAAAGAATGATGTAATGCTTCTCGATGAGCCTACCAACCACCTTGATATGGAATCCATCATCTGGCTTGAAAACTTTCTTAAAGATTATCCTGGAGCGATTGTACTGGTGAGTCACGATAAACAGTTTATGACTTCTGTTTGTAACAGAACTTTTGATATTAATAACAGAAAGGTTGATGATTATAAGGCAAATTATACCAAGTATCTTGAACTCAGAAAAGACAGAAAAGAAAAGCTGATTCAGGCTAAAAAGAATCAGGATGCAGAAATAAAACACACCGAGGACCTGATCAATAAATTCCGTGCAAGTGCTTCCAAAGCCGCATTTGCCCAGTCGTTGATTAAAAAGCTTGAGAAAGTAGAACGTATCGAGGTGGAAAATGAAGATGTTTCCAAATTCAATATTCGTTTTGTACAATCGGTTGTTCCCGGGAAAGTTAATTTTGAAGCTATAAATCTTGGAAAAGCTTATGGAAATAAGCAAATATTCGATAACGTAGACTTTATGGTCCAACGTGGAGACAGGATTGCTCTTTTAGGGCAAAATGGACAGGGTAAAACAACTTTGGCAAAAATTCTTGCAGGAGAAATCAAAGATTACACAGGAACCTGGAATTTAGGACATAATGTAAATATCGGATACTTCGCCCAAAACCAGGAAGAAGTATTAACACCGGATAAAACGGTTCTGGAAGAAGCGGAAGATGCTGCTACGGAAGAAACCAGACCTAGAGTAAGAGATTTGCTGGGATCATTCTTATTTCAGGGGGAAGCTGTTACCAAGAAAACCAAAGTATTGTCGGGGGGAGAAAGAAACCGTCTGGCGTTATGTAAATTGTTATTGCGTCCGTTCAACACGTTGATTATGGACGAACCTACCAACCACCTTGACATCCAGTCTAAGGAGATTATCAAGCTGGCATTGCAAAAGTTTGAAGGAACATTGATCGTAATCTCTCACGACAGGGAGTTCCTGCAGGGTCTTTGTGATAAGATCTTTGAATTCCGGGATGGGAAAATGAAAGAATTTCTGGGAGATATCAACGAGTATCTGGAGTACAGACAAAAAGAATCCATCAGGGAAATTTCTGCGGAAAAGGCAAAGCTTCATAATGATGATGTAAAAGAAGAGGCTAAGCCAAAAGTTGAAACACCTGAAAAAACTGAAGCAGTATCTCAGCCCAAATCAGGATTTGTAAGTAAGGAGCAAAAAAATATCCAGAACAAAATAAAGAAAGTAGAAGAAAGGATTTCCGAATTGGAAACTCAATCTGAAGAAATGGAAGCCTCTTTTGCAAAAGAAAACCCTTCAGAAGAGAGCCTGGAAAAATATAATAAAGTAAAAGCAGACCTGGAGCTGGCTTTACAGGAGTGGGAACATTTAGCATCTCAACTCGAGTAAACCTCGAAATATGATCAGATGTTTTAATTGAGGTTATTATTTTTATTGAATAATTACAATTATTATTGTTATTTTTGGTGCATGATTTTTAAGGAAACCAGACAATTAAAGAATTTTATCTCCAGACTTTTGTTTGGGATCTATTTTCTTGCGCTGTTTTCTCAAAGCTTTCACCACCATGATGTAGTGGATAACTTTAGAAATTTTAACCTCAAAAAATCTGAAAATACCGTTACAAAAAATGTAGCGAAAGAGAAGGTAGGCGATTGTTTAGCTTGTCATTTCCTGGCTACTGGTCATACTTTGGTACCCGAAGAATTTAATTTTTCTTTCGAGGGGTATACACAAGAGGTAAAGCAGGTTATTACCATTCAGGAGATCATTTGGTCTCAAACCAAATTTACTTTTCAGCTTCGGGGACCACCCGCAATTTCATAAATTCATAGATCTTTATCGGATTTGTCTTATATCTGAGACTTCAATGTATGCCTGACAAGAAAAACATCAGGTAGGTATTATGAGGTACGATAGAAATAAGACTAAATGTATTGGAGAATTATCATTACATCAATACATTTTACTTTGTACAATTTAGAATTGTATAAAAAATAAAGCAACAAACTTTTACGAAAAAATGTACTTTTTAAGTACGCAATCTATCTATTTACAATGAAATTGATATATAGCTTATTACTGATCTTTTGCGGATTGGTATTAACAAACGCACAAAAAACTTATACTGTTGAAGGCACCGTTCAGGATTTTCATGATAAAAGCATGCTTGAAAATGCAGTTGTGAAAATAGGAGACTTTACGGCTAAAACGGATAAAAAGGGTAAGTTTTTATTCAGCAAAATTCCTTCGGGATCTTATAATCTCATTGCAAAGCATCCTGATTGCCATGATTATACTGAAAATATAGGAGTGGATCAGGATCTTCATTTAACCATCGTCCTGGAACATCACATTCAGGATATTGAGACGGTGACTATTCATGGAAACCATAAATCAAACGGATCTTTGATTATTAAGACCATTGATAAATCTGAAATAGAAAAAAATTCCACTGATAACTTGGGGAATTTACTATCCAAGATTTCAGGTGTTAATGCTTTGAAGACCGGAAATAATATTTCGAAACCCATTATTCACGGATTATATGGAAGCCGTATAGCTATTATGAATAATGGAGTAAAGCTAGCGGAACAAGAATGGGGAGTAGAGCATGCTCCTAATGTGGATATTAATAATTTCCAGCATATAGACGTTATCAAGGGGGCGTCTGCTCTGAAATATGGGAGCGATGCAATCGGAGGAGTTATAGTTATGGAACCTGAAATTTTCCCTAAAAAAGACACGCTAAAAGGTTCTGTGAATCTTTCAGGTATTTCAAACGGGAAAGGTCTTGGGTTAGATGTAAATGTTGCCAAGATCTGGAAAAACGGATGGGCGGTAAAATCCGGAGGATCCATTAAAAAATTAGGTGATCAGCATACTCCTGATTATAACTTAATGAATACCGGGATGGATTTTTCATCATTTAATTTTACAGTTCAGAAGAATACCTATGAACAGGGAATTTCTTTTGATTATTATCTTACTAATCAGGATATTGGGATTTACAGAGGTTCGCATGTTGGAAATAATAATGATTTTTATAATGCGATGACGCTGAATATTCCTGTATATACGGGGAATTTTAGTTATGATATTGATAATCCAAGACAGGTTATAGAACATCATATTGCCAAAGTTTCTGCTTTTAAAAGATTTGAAAATATTGGTAAGGTATCTGCAAGTTATAGCTTTCAATACAACCATAGGCAAGAATATGATATAAGAAGGGGAGATTTAAAAGATATTCCCTCTTTGGATCTGGCATTGATGACTCATCAGTTTAATGTGAACGATTTATTAGAAAGAGAAAAATGGTCGTTGGAAACTGGAATTGACGCAAGTTTTCAGAACAATTATTCAGATCCGGCCACAAAAGCAAGACGTCTGATCCCTAATTATGACAAATATTCTGCGGGCGTTTACTCTGTTTTTAAATACAAAATTTCAGATGAATTGAATGCAGAGGGAGGTGTAAGATATGACTTTAACCGATATGATGTAACAAAATGGTATGACAAAAGTGATTGGGATAAATTATATAAAGCGACTTATCCTCAGTTTTATGTGAAAACAGATAAAAACAGAGTCTTAACACGTCCGAAACTTAATTATGAAAATATTTCTTTTAATGCCGGACTGGAATATCATCCTAGCTCAAATTTTAATCTGAAATTTAATTATGCTAAAGTAGGAAGAACACCTAATATTGCTGAATTATTTTCCGATGGGTTGCACCATTCTGCAGCGGTAATAGAAATTGGAGATATGGGCTTGAAAAATGAACAGGGACATCAATTTAATTTAGTTGCTGATGCTAAATTTAATGTACTGAAGGGATTAAACATATCAGTAAACCCTTATTTTTTCATAACTAAAAATTACATTAATGAAATTCCTACCGGGGTTCAGAATACGATAAGAGGTGTTTTTCCTGTATGGTCTTATCAACAGATTGATGCCAAAATGTATGGTGTAGATGTGGATGTCAACTGGAAACTTACAGAAAACCTTACCTATATAGGAAGAGGAAGTTATGTTAATGGGCAGGACGATTCAAATAACGAACCACTAATCCTGATGATGCCACCTAATTTTTCCAATGCCTTACAGTTTAAAATGGAAAAATGGAATCAATTCTATTTCAGCCTTGAAAATCAAACCTTTTTAAAGCAAAATAGATTTCCTATTCATAATGCTCCCATTACTATTTTTGAAAATGGTGTAGAAGTAGAAAAGATAGTAGATTTCAGCACTCCCCCGAGCGGATATTCACTTTGGAATATTCAGACTGGTATTAATATCAGCAAAAACCTTTCTGCAGGACTTATCGTTAATAACCTATTCAACGTTTCATACAGAGATTATCTTAATCGTATGAGATTTTTTGCAGATGAAGCAGGAAGAAATTTTATACTTAATGTTAGATATCGTTTCTAATATTTTACCATTACAAATCAAGATTTTAAAAATTTAAATTAAAAAAAATGAACAAATTATTTAACACTAAAAATATTATCAAACTAATAGGTATTTTATTCATCGCAGTTTCTATCGTATCTTGTCAAAGAGATAACTCAGCAGAAGAAGATGATCTGCCTCAGGAAGATCTTACTAATATTATTTTATTGGTAAAAGATGTTGCCACGCAGATAACCGTACCTTACAATTATAGTGTAGGTGCCGGAGGGGCACAGTCGATAAAATTAGAGAACGGGAAGACATATGAAGTAGAAGTGCAGTTCAAGAATGGTAATGAAGATGCAACCCAGGAAATTAAAGATGCAAAAGATGAACATTTTTTAGTGTACAATTTCCCTAATTCTGATCTTACACTAACCAGAACCGATGATGCAAGTTCTACAAGAGGTGATGGAAAACATGTAGGACTTAAAACAAAATGGGTAGTGACCAAGGCCGTAAAAAATGCATCAGCACAAAGCCAGCTTATTCTTACTCTGTATCACGAACCAGCCACCGTTTCCGAAGCTTCTTCAGTAAGTGGAAACGGAATAGTGTATGGAGCTCAAACAGGAGGAGAAACCGATGCTCAAGCTACTTATACGATTATAAATTAAAAAAAACAGCAAATAGATAAAACCACTGAAAAATTCAGTGGTTTTTTATTTATAAATATTTGATGCCGAAGAATTTATCTTTAATAGTTTATTTTGATAAAAATTTCATATTTTTGCAACCTAAAATTTTAATCAATAATGAAGGTTACCGCACAAAACCATGATGACGTAAGTGCATTACTTACTGTAACATTGGAAAAATCTGACTACAAAGACAAAGTAGAGAAGCAGTTGATTAATTATGCTAAAAATGCGCAAGTTCCTGGTTTCAGAAAAGGAAAAGTGCCTTTAAGTATGGTTAGAAAACAATATGAAGCAGGTATTGCATTCGAAGAGATCAACAAACAAGTTTCTGATGCTTTAAATAACTATGTAAACGAAAACAAGTTAAGATTAGTTGGCCAGCCTGTACCTCAACCTGTAAATGATTTCAATCATAATGCAGATCAACTTGAAGTTGCTTTTGAAGTAGGATACGAGCCTGAATTCACTATAGATTTAGCTAAATATGAAGCGCCTCACTATAAAGTAGAAGCTTCTGATAAAGAAATCACAAAAAGCATTGAAAACATGCAGAAGCGTTTCGCTGAGCAGGTTCCTCAAGATAAGATCACTAAGGATTCTTATATTGCTTTAGAGGTTTCTCAGGTTGTAGAAGAAGATGCTGAAGGAGAGCACCACCACCACCCGAAAAATGTTACTATTACAGCTGAAAACAAAGAAGCTTTCAAATTAGTTAAAGCTTTAAAAATGGACGGTTCTGTAAAAGTTTCTAAAGAAACATTGGCAGGTGATGAAGAATTAGCTAAAGAATTAGGGTTTACTAAAGAAGAAGTTGAGCATTTACACCACGCTGAAGTTGAAGTTAAAGTAAAAGATTTCTATAGCCTGAACTTAGCAGAACTTAATCAGGATCTTTTTGATAAAGTATACGGAGAAGGAAACATCAAGTCTGAAGAAGAGCTTAAAAATAAAGTTAAGGCTGAATTAGATGAGTATTTCCAGCAAAATGCTGATGTTCATTTTGTGAATAAAGTATTGGAACAAATTACAGAAAAAGAAGAAGTAAAACTTCCTGAAAATTTCCTTGTAAAATGGTTACTATTCTCTAACCAGAATATCCAGACTGAAGAGCAGGCAAAAGAAATCCTTGAATCTGAGAAAAAACAATTAAGCTATCAGATCATCGAAGGTAAATTGATGAATGATAACGATATTAAATTGGATTATGCTGATGTTCTTGCACAAGCTGAACAATTAGTAAGAAACCAATTGGCGATCTACGGAATTCACCATTTAGGAGATGAAGAAATTCAAAAGTATGCTGTTGAAATGTTGAAAGACCAGGAGCAGGTAAGACAGATTTCTTCTGAAGTAGCTATGACTAAATTGAAAGATGTAATTCTTGAAAAGGCAAGCAAAAAAGAAACTGCAATTTCGCATGACGAGTTTTTAGAAGAACTTAAAAAATAATTTATTTTTAAATAAATATTTTAAAACCACCAATTTTGGTGGTTTTTTGTTGTAAAAAACATAGATTTTATATCGGGCAATATTCCTATATTTACGTAATAAATAAATTATATGAAAAAGATAATCATTCCGTTTTTCTGTGCAGTGCTTTTTTCCACTTCAGTAGCAGCACAGCAAAAAACAACCGCTGCTAAAACAGAAGCAGTAAAATCGAAACTGACACCTAAAGAAGTAATAGATAATTATCTTAAAGCTTTGGGGGGAAGAGATAAATTAGAAGCTATAAAAACAACCGTTATAGAAAATACCGTTACTGTACAAGGGATGGAAATTGCTATGACGACTAAAAAGATGGGAAATAAATTCAAGTCCGTACAAAGCGTAATGGGGCAACAAATGACTCAGGTTTTCGATGGCGAAAAAGGAACTTTTGACCAGATGGGACAAAAAATGGATATTCCTGCGGATAAAATTGCTGACCTTAAAAAAAGCAAAACAGTTGATGCATTGGGATATGATCCTGCTTCTTTCCAATCCGTAAATGTAGAGAAGATAGATGGTAAAGATTATAATGTGCTAACTTCAGATAAAGGAAAATACTTCTTTGATGCAACTACAGGATTGTTATACAAGTCCGAATCAAAAGAAGGTACAGCGATTGTAAAAGATTACATGACTGTAGACGGATTGAAGTTCCCTGGAGAAGTAGATGCCGAAGGAAATGGACAGAAAGTAGTTATCAAAACCACTAAAATTGTTCTGAATTCCGGTGTTACCGATGCTGATTTTAAATTATAATAAGGTAAAACCTACAGCTTATAAAAAAATAAAAACCGCAAAATCTGCGGTTTTTATTTTTTTAATTTCCATATTCTTTTTTCCATTCTTCAGCAGCTTCACTTAGAACGGTATAGAATTCATCACCGTATTTCCTGATAAGGGGTGTTTTCAGGAATTTATAAACAGGAACCTGCAATTCTCTTCCCAATGTACATGCATCGCTGCACACAGACCATTCATGGTAATTTAAAGCAGTAAAAGAAGAGTATTCCGTAATTCGTATTGGATACAGATGACATGAAATCGGCTTTTGCCAGTCAATAGCACCGTCTTCATACGCTTTTTCAATTCCGCATTTTGTAATACCTTTTTCATCGAATGTTACATAGGCACACTCGCGGTCTTCTACCATTGGCGTTACATACATTCCGTCAGAGGGATCGGTTGTCCATGTTCCCTGTTCTTCAAGAGCTTTTACACCTTCTTTCGTCAGATAAGGTTTGATTTTATCAAAGATATTATCTAAAATTTCAAGCTCGTTTTTATCTAAAGGAGCTCCAACATCTCCCTCCACACAACATGCTCCCTTACATTTGGTAAGGTTGCAAACAAACTCCTCGGAAAATATTTCCTCGGAGATTAATTTATCGTCTATCTGAATCATAATCTTTTTAAAATAAATTAAAATACGTACCTATTTTAAAGGTAACCAAACTCAAAATAATCAGCCAAAGGCTGACTTCCTGCATCCAGTATTTGGGCAAAAAACGCATCATCCGGCTCAGTATGATACTGGAAGGAAATGCGAGGAGCAGTAAATATTCATAGCTCTTATTCATATACAGGATAATAGTAACCAGCTGAGCTAAAGAGAAAACCAATAGGAAGGTATATTTATATCTGCTTATCGGGCTTTTTTTGTTGTAATTTTTAAAGTGATCATATACCGCATAGATCAGCATTAATGCAACCGGGGTTAAAGGGATAATTCCTCTGTAATCTGTAATCAGTTTCATCTTTCCAAATGGGAAATAATCAAGGTTCCAGGTGGTAAAGTCCATAAAGAACATGACAGAAAAATAACTGAACACGATCAGGATAATTCCAAGTAAAAATCTGAATATATTTAAACTTATTTTTTCAGAGGTTGCAATAACGTGTATAACTACAAAAACGGCCATTGGCCATGTAGTAGGTAAAAAAATAAAATTCAATGCAACGATGGCACCTACCAGGACATATGATTTTTTCCGGGTATCTTCATTAGCGCTCGTCAGAAGAAGCAAAAGAAAGGAATTGGTAAGTAATGATACGGCAATTCCGATATCAAGATTTCCCGGGTAGAGCCCGAAAATGAAAAATGAATATAAAAATAAGGGAAGATGAGTCTGGTGATTAAGTGCAATACTGTGAAAACAGAAATATCCCAAAGCAATTCCCAGAAATGTTATTCCGGCAACAATTGCTTCATAAGTATTGAAATTCAGGATGTTAAATATTATTACTATTAAAAGAAGAAAACCAATATAAACAGGAATTGAAAAAATATTGCTTTCTTTTGAAAGTAATTTAAACATTTTTTATAAATTTGTACAAAGTTAATTTAAAAAAGGAAAATAATGACGTCTTTCTTTCTATTCTTAAGCAAAGTTTTCAAATGGTCTTTCGGTTTTTTTGATTCCTTTGGAAATGTTTTAAACTGGATCCTATTTATTGTTTGCTGTGTGTTGTTCACCTATTGGTGTTACGTTCTGGTGGTTACACTGGGAGGTGATAAAGATAAAGACTACTATTCTCCAACAGAGGGAAAACACCCTTATTATGATCCAAGTATCTACAAAAAAGAAGGTTAATTAATTGGTTATATAGTAAAAAGCCGATCAAATAATTTATTTGATCGGCTTTTTTATAACGGTTAAAATTTACTTTTTTTATTCGTGAATAGGAAGCACCAAAACCGGAATTGTAGAGCTCTTCGTTAAACCTTTTGTCAGACTGCCTACAAAAACATCATAAATTCCACTTCTTCCATGAGAGCCCATTACGATATAGCTGGCATTTTTTGATTTAGCATATTCCAGGATAATATCTTTGGCAATACCTTGTTTTAGAAGATGCTCGCATTCTACATCGTGAGAAATAATTCTCTGTTCAAGCCTATTCAGCTGTACCAGTTCTTCTCTGATCTCATTTTCTTCAACTTCAGGAAAATACTGAAATCCCATATCACCAATAGCAAATCCAATGTCTGTAGGTGCTACATGGATCAGATGAATCTTGCCATTTATCTCTTTGGCAAATTTGATCGCACCATCTACGAGTTGTTCTGTTTTATCCCCAAAATCCACGGGCAATATAATGTTTATCATAACCTTTAATTTTGTTAACTAAAGATAGTGAAAAAAATATGAAATACGCTGTTAAATACTTATAATATTCGGATATCCAGAATTTTTTCATCCTCAAGGAATGCTTCCAGAATATCATTTTCTTCAACTTTCCCAACTCCTTTTGGAGTACCCGTAAAGATAAGGTCTCCCACTCTTAATGTGAAATACTGGGAAACGAACGCGATGATATCATCAAAACTGAATATCATATCCTTTGTGTTTCCGTCCTGTACCTTTTCTTTATTTTGCAGTAATGAAAAGCCTAAACTTTCCAGATTATAATTTTCTTTATTAAAGAAGTTTCCTACTACAGCCGAACCATCAAACCCCTTAGCTAATTCCCAAGGCAGGCCTTTTGATTTTAACTCTGTCTGCAGGTCCCTTGCTGTAAAATCTATCCCCAAACCGATTTCTTCATAATGTTTATGGGCGGAATCTTTTTGGATGTATTTTCCTCCTTTTGAGATTTTCAATACCACCTCAAGTTCATAGTGAATATCTTTAGAAAATTCGGGTAGGTAAAAATCATTACCCTTCAGGACAGCAGTATCAGGTTTGATAAAGATTACAGGTTTTTCAGGAATTTCATTTCCTAATTCTTTCGCATGCTCACTATAATTTCTTCCTATGCAGATAATTTTCATATGCTTATATTTTTTTATTGCATGGTATGAAATCATTGACGATGATACCTTGCAAAAATTATTTAATTGTTAATGGGTAAATTCATTCTCACAGTAATAGCAGATGAACTTATGACTTGTTAAGATAGAAACTCCGAAAAAACTTGTAGCACTATCATCTCTGTAAATATGATTGGAGCCACATTTTGGACATACAAAATCGAATTCGGGATTTTCGATGGTATACTCCACTTCTAGAGCCATAGTCTCGTTTTCTTTGTAATCTTTCAAAATTTCCGTTGCTTTATCCAGGTCGTCTTCAAAAACCTGAAGCTGAATTCCTCCCACTGCCTGAGACAATAGCCAGTCCGACTGAATGAGCTGCTCATTAGCTATGAAGCTGTTGAGGCCTTTTTCTGCCAATATCTGTTTATCCCTATTGGCTTCAAGAGCCGTTTCGTAAAATTTAAAACGAACAAGTTTTGACATCCTTAGAATTTACTTGATAATTGAATTTTTGTAAAGACCTTCTTTGTATACAAAGGAAAATCGGCGTTCTGTAACCAACCATAATATCCCAGGTCTTTCTGGAAAACTACTTTTACACATTGTCCTTTATATTTACCGAAGCTGAAAGTTTCCTCCATCTTCTCATTGAATCCGATAAACCCTGCTAAATCCGCATTCTTATTATGAAATGTAAATTCACTCAAAGCAGCAATTTCATTCGGCACGTCATCATATTTTCCTACCTGGGCATCTAATACCTCAAAGGTTGCCATAACGTCAGCCTCAGCCGAGTGGGCATTCTCCAATGTCTTACCACAATAAAACTGATAAGCGGCTCCAAGGTTTCTCGGTTCTTTCTTATGGAAGATGGTTTGAGCATCCACCAACTTGAATTTACTCAGGTCAAAATCAATTCCTGCGCGCAAAAGCTCTTCTGCAAGAAGCGGAACATCAAACCTGTTGGAGTTGAAACCTCCCAAATCTGAGCCTGAAATCATTTCCATTACCTTCGAAGCAATGGATTTAAAAGTAGGAGCGTCCTTAACGTCTTCGTCATAAATACCATGAATCTGGCTCGATTCCAAAGGAATTGGCATTTCAGGATTAATACGCCAGGTTTTACTTTCCTTGGATGTATCGGGATTTACCTTTAGAATACAGATTTCAACAATCCTGTCTTTTCCGATATTTGTTCCCGTTGTTTCAAGGTCGAAAATGCAAAGAGGTTTATATAGTTTTAAATTCATATTGAAGATTTATAAGTTGAGATAGTGAATTTTGAAGTAATAATATTTCAATTTATTTTAGTCAAAATTCTGAATTTATGTAAGTTGTTTTTGAAATATAAGTGAAATTAAAATATAATAAAGTATAACCATCGGGATTCCTACTGTTCCGAATATGATCAGAATGGTGATGGAACCTACTAATAAAGCAAGCTTTGGATAATTGTCTTCCAGTTTCATGGATTTGAATTTCATGGCAATCATTTTAACAGGGCTTACCAAAAGTAACGAAAAGACAATGGTAATGGCTATCATCAGATATAGATTGGAAAATATAAACTCATAGCTCTGAGTTTTTTTAAAGGCATAATACAAGCCAAAAATTAAAATAGTATTGGAAGGTGTATTTAAACCTTTAAAGTAATACTTCTGATCTTCATCCAGATTAAAAATTGCTAACCTCAGGCATGAAAATACAGTAAGTAAAAATCCCGAATAGGCATACCATGGAATGTGAGAATAAGAATTGTCTGTGAGAGCAACAAACATGGTCAATCCAGGAATAAAACCAAAGCTTACCATATCCGCCAGTGAATCCAGCTGAACCCCCAGATTCGAATTAGCTTTTAAAGCACGGGCAACAAAGCCATCAAAAAAGTCTAAAACCAGCGAAAGGATAAGGCAAATAGCAGTTATTTTATAGTCACCAAGGATAAGATGCACTGCCCCTATGCATCCGGAAAATAAATTTCCTAAGGTTAGGACGTTCGCAAGATTGTTTTTAATAAAATTCATAGTCACAAAATTACATTTTTTAAGAATTCTAGGTTAAAATATTCCCCACTAAAAAATACATTAATCTGAAATTGATGTAAATTTGCCAAATGAAATTTTTTAAAGAATTTAGAAAACAGGAAGTTCTGGTATTGGTATACCGGATTTTTTTGGCATATGTTTTTTATCAGATTGCCAGATTTTTGTTCTGGTATTTTAATAGAGAGCTCATAAAGGTAGATTCGGTTTCGGACTATTTTAGTTTATCTTTTCATGGAATCGCCTTTGATACTACTGCAATTTTGTATGTCAATTCTTTATTTATTTTGCTTAGTCTTATCCCTGTTATAATCAATACCAGAAAGGGATATCAAAAAATGTTATTTTGGCTTTACTTTATTACAAATGGAATTGCCTATGCCATGAACTTCGGTGATTTTGTTTATTATAAGTTTGCCCAGACAAGATTAACGTCGGCTGCATTTCAGGTGGCCAAGCATGAAACTAATATCGGAAAAGTGTTTGGTGCTTCCATTGTTCAGAATCCTTTTGTTCTTATATGGTTTTTTGTTCTTATGGCACTGTGGGTTTTTCTTTACAAAAGGGTAAAGATCACAGAACAGAAGCCGGTAAGACTTATTCCTTATTTTATCCTGTCTGTCCTTTGTCTATGTGGAATTACAGTTTTGGTAGTAGGAGGGATCCGTGGAGACTTCAGACACAGCACAAGGCCTATTAATCTTGTGGACGCAAATCGTTTCGTGAAAATTCCATCTCAGGGGAATATGGTTTTGAACAGTACGTTTTCATTCTTCAGAACATTAGGAACCAATAATTTTAAAGAAGTTCACTTTGTAGACCCGAAGTTTATAGAGGATAATATCCAGCCTTATAAAATATACGACAGGCAGGTAACCAACCGTCCGAATATCGTAATATTTATTGTTGAATCCTTCAGCAGGGAATATTCCGGAGCTTTTAATAAGGATAAGAATATTAAAGATTATGTTTCTTACACCCCGTTTATTGATAGTTTAGCTGGTGAAAGTTTAATTTTTCCCAACACCTTTGCGAATGGAAGACAGTCTATCCATGGAATGAGCAGTGTGCTTGCCGGAATTCCGAGTCTTACGGATGCTTTTACAAGTTCACCATATTCCAATCAGAAAATACAATCTATTGTTTCTATATGTAATGATCTGGGTTATGATACCTCATTTTATCATGGAGCACCCAATGGATCCATGGGATTCCTTGGCTTTGGAAATATTTTAGGTTTCAAACATTATTTTGGAAAGACCGAATATAATCATGATGCCGATTTTGACGGAATGTGGGCGATCTGGGATGAGCCGTTTTTGCAATACTTTGCTAAAAATGTTGGGAAAACGCAACCATTTATGGCTACTGTTTTTACCGCTTCTTCTCACCATCCTTTTAAAATTCCTGAAAAATACCAGGGGAAATTTAAAAAAGGTAAAAATCAAATGCATGAGCCGATACAATATACTGATTATTCAATAAAAAAATACTTTGAAACGGCTAAAAAACAACCCTGGTATAATAATACTATTTTTGTGTTTACCGGAGATCATACCAATGAAATCTATTATCCGGAATATCAGAAAAGTATGAACCGTTTTGCCGTTCCGATTATTTTATATTCTCCCAATCCCGAATATCATTTGAAAGGAGTAAATACGGAAGAAGCACAGCAGATTGATATTTACCCAACACTGGCGGATCTGATCGGATATAATAAAAGGATAAGAAGCTGGGGAAGAAGTCTTGTAAGTGATAAAAAATACCCTGCTATCATAGCAAATTCAGATGGCGGTGTGGAACAATTTATTATTGGGAATTATATCTATCGTTTCGACGGAAAAAATGTAGTAGGCATTTATGATAAATCAGATCTGGGATTGGAGAAAAATCTGGCAGATCATTTGAATACACCGGAGACTGAAAAAGGAAAGGAGATTGCCAAAGCCTGGTATCAGGATTATATGGACAGGGTTATCAACCGTAAACTGAACTAAGAGGGTGTTTAATTTTTTAAATTGGTATGTGTCTTGTTATATATGCCTAGTATAATAAATGTTTTTGTTTGTTTAAAATTAATTTATATTTTTAGCGTTAAATAGATAACAAGAACAGTATATCAAAATTAAAATAACAAGTATATGAGAAAATTATTATTTACCCTGGCATTTTCTTTGGCAAGTATATTATCTTTTGCACAGATAGAAGGAAAATGGAAAACTATAGACGATGAAACCAAACAGGCAAAATCTATTGTAGAAATCTATAAAAAAACAGATGGGACTTATTATGGCAAGGTATCGCAATTACTTATAAAGCCTGCTGATCCTAACTGTACAAATTGTAAAGATGACAGAAAAGGAAAACCTATTCTTGGACTGGAAATTATCAGGGGATTAAAAAAAGAAGGTGACGAATTTACCGGAGGAACTATTACAGATCCGAAGACTGGGAAAACGTATAAATGTACGATTACAAGATCCGGAGATCAGTTGAATGTAAGAGGATACATAGGTTTATCCCTGTTAGGAAGAACGCAGACTTGGCAAAAAGTAAACTAATCTGTTTTAAATAAAATTAATTAACGGCATTTCATTTAAATGAGATGCCGTTTTTATGATGTGTGTAATAAAAAAACACTATTTTTGTAGTCTAAATTTTTCAAAGAAATATGGCAGAATATACTTTTCGTGAGGTAATTGCACAGGCAATGAGTGAGGAAATGCGTAAAGACGAATCCATTTATTTAATGGGGGAGGAAGTTGCAGAATACAACGGTGCGTATAAAGCTTCAAAAGGAATGCTGGATGAATTTGGTCCTAAAAGAATAATCGATACACCCATCGCAGAACTTGGTTTTACCGGAATCTCCGTAGGTGCAGCGATGAATGGGAACAGACCCATTGTAGAATTTATGACATTCAATTTCTCTTTGGTAGGAATTGACCAGATTATCAATAATGCAGCAAAAATCCGTCAGATGAGTGGAGGACAGTGGAATTGTCCTATTGTTTTCCGTGGTCCTACTGCTTCTGCAGGCCAATTGGGAGCTACGCACTCTCAGGCTTTCGAAAGCTGGTATGCAAACTGTCCGGGATTGAAAGTGATCGTACCTTCTAATCCTTATGATGCAAAAGGATTATTGAAATCAGCAATCCAGGATAATGATCCGGTAATCTTCATGGAATCCGAGCAGATGTATGGAGATAAAATGGAGATTCCTGAAGAAGAATACTATCTACCGATCGGAAAGGCAGATATCAAGAAAGAAGGTAAGGATGTAACTCTGGTTTCTTTTGGTAAGATCATGAAAGTAGCGATTCAGGCTGCTGAAGATTTGGCTAAAGAAGGAATTTCTGTAGAGGTGATCGACCTTAGAACAATCCGTCCTTTAGATTATGATGCTATTTTAAATTCTGTTAAGAAAACAAACAGACTGGTTATTTTGGAAGAAGCATGGCCGTTTGCGTCTATCTCTTCTGAAATTGCATATATGGTTCAGCAAAAAGCTTTCGATTATCTGGATGCACCAATCAAGAGAATTACGACTCCTGATGCTCCTGCTCCATATTCAGCAGCTTTATTTGCAGAATGGTTCCCTAAACTTGAAAAAGTGAAAGAGGAGATTAAAAATGCGTTGTATATTAAATCATAGAGAAAAACTTCCGAAAGGAAGTTTTTTCATTTATTATATTCATGAAGAATAATTCATGAGGTCATAAATTTAGTGTAGATTTGCGCTTTTAAAATTAGCTGATATGTCAGAAGTTACAGAGGGTGGTCATCATTTTGACCTAAAGAAACTTTCATTTGTAGGGGTTATTGTGTCCCTCGGAATTGTTTTTGGGGATATTGGGACGTCACCATTGTACGTAATGAAAGCAATTGTGAATGCCCGAAAAGATGGTGCGGCAATGCCATTCGATGAATATATTGAAGGTGCATTATCATGTATTATCTGGACATTGACCCTTCAAACTACTATAAAGTATGTAATTATTGCTCTAAGAGCAGATAATAAAGGAGAAGGGGGAATTCTTGCACTTTATTCACTAGTAAAGAAACTCAAGAAGAAATGGCTCTATGTGGTTGCCATTATAGGAGCAGCAACACTTGTTGCAGATAGTGTAATCACTCCTTCACTAACGGTTATGTCTGCTATTGAAGGTTTAAAAATATATAATCCCGAGACACCGGTAGTTCTCATTACCCTGGTCATCCTGTTTGTAGTTTTTGTGGTACAACAGTTTGGAACGGCTTCTATTGGGAAATTCTTTGGACCCGTTATGGTAACCTGGTTCCTGGCTTTAGGGGTTTTCGGATCAATCCATCTTTTTGATCACATTGAAATTATAAGAGCATTCAACCCGATATATGCCTACAATCTTATTACACACTCTCCAAGTGCTATTGTTATCATGGGAGCAGTGTTCCTTTGTACAACAGGAGCGGAAGCTTTGTACTCGGATTTAGGGCATTGTGGTGCTAAAAATATAAGAATCAGCTGGGTGTTTGTAAAATTAATGCTTATCCTGAACTATCTGGGACAAGGGGCATGGCTGCTGGATAATTATCATCAGGTGTTCAGTGGAGTGAATCCATTCTTTGGAATTATGCCGCAATGGGCTGTTTTACCTGGGGTTATCCTTGCAACAGCTGCTGCAATTATCGCCAGTCAGGCCGTAATCACCGGATCATTTACCATGTTCTCGGAAGCCATGTCAGTTTCATTCTGGCCTAATCAGCACATTGAATATCCTTCGGGTATTAAAGGACAAATGTATATCCCGGGAGTAAACTGGGGATTGATGGTATTCTGTTTTGTTGTGGTTATATTTTTTCAAAAATCTGAAAGAATGGAAGCGGCTTATGGTCTGACGATTACCATTACCATGTTGATGACCACCATACTATTACTTTTCTGGTTGAGCAGAACACGGGTAAGCAAATTCTTTATCATCGGTTTTGGAGCGGTTTATCTTTTCCTTGAATCAGGATTTTTCTATGCCAATGTCATCAAATTTGTTGATGGAGGATGGTTAACAATGGTGTTAGGTGGATTTATTGCAGTATGTATGTATGCATGGTATAACGGCAGACTGATCAAGGCCAATTTTATACAGTATGTAAAGATCGATAAATATGTGTCTATTATTAAGGATATGAAGCTTGATGAGACCATTCCTAAATATGCTACCAATCTTGCTTACTTAAGCAGAGCAAAAAGAAATGATGAAGTAGAGTCAAAGATTATTTATTCCATCATCAAGAAACAGCCTAAAAGGGCAGATCATTATTTTGTTTTAAGTATTGTAAATCAGGAAGATCCCTATACTTTTAAATATACGGTAGATGAAATATTACCAGGAACTGTATTTAAAGTGAATTTTCTTTTAGGATTTAAAGTAGACCGCAGAATCAATGATTATTTCGGTATGGTTCTGAAAGACCTTATGGCTGATGGAACTATTCCATCTAGAAGCAGTCATCCTTCTTTGAGAGCACATAATATACCTCCGGATCTTAAATATGTGATTATAGATAATACATATATCAACGATATACTTTTGACGGTAAAACAAAAAATCACGCTTAATATTTACAATTTTGTGAAGTATATCGGAAGTGATGATTTCAAGGCCTGGGGAGTCACTTCACACAATGTAGTGGTAGAATCTGCTCCGATTACAGAGGAGACATTATATGATAAAAAAATTGAACAGGCGGGATTTTTACGCCATAACTTCTAAGCACCACTTTATAAGCATACTATCTATTTAAATAAAAATTAATAAATTTGTAGATAATTATTTTAATGGATACTATACAAAAAGAAAAAAATATAGCTCTTATCAAAGATGTTTTGAGAAACTACCTTTTAGAAAAAGGTTTCCGAAACACACCTGAGAGATACACCATATTGGAAGAGATCTATAATATGGATCACCACTTCAATGTGGATGATCTCTATCTGTTGATGATGCAGAAGAAATATCATGTTTCTAAAGCAACAATTTACAATACAATTGAGATCTTCCTGGATGCAGGGCTAATTCGTAAACACCAATTTGGAGAAAAAACACTGACGTCTTCATCTTATGAGAAGTCTTATTTTGATAAGCAACATGATCACTTGGTGATCTACAAAAAAGATTCTGATAAGGAGATTGAGGAAATTATAGAGTTTTGTGATCCTAGGATTCAAGGGATCAAAGAAGCTATAGAAGATGCTTTTGGCGTAAAAATTGATTCTCATTCGCTGTATTTTTATGGCATTAAGAATGACTAATCAATGAGACTGATTCTTTTTCTGATACTCTTTGTTTCTACTTTTATGTTTGCGCAAGATCAACAAAAGCCTGCGCAAAGGGATCCTTATTTAAAAGCTCCTGTAAATAATAATACACCCAAGCAAATAAGACCTGAAGATAAAATTAAAATCATCCATGCGGATTTTGTAAAAAAAGATCCTGCAAAGTATGACGGAAACCAATATCTTGAGGGAAATGTAAAAATCGAAAATCAGGGTTCTATCCTTACGGCAGATGAAGTTGTGCTGTATAGCGAAGAAAACTTTGCGAAAGCGATTGGTAATACAAAGCTCCAGAACACAGATGGATCGGTAATTACTGCTGGGGAAATGGAATATGATGGAAATACCCAAAAGGGCGTTGCACGTAAGAACGTAGTCCTTACCGACCCAAAGCAAACCATCAGAACCGATATTCTTTATTACGATAAACTTTCGAATCTTGCCTATTTTAATACAGGAGGAACGATTTCTGACGGACAGAATGTGATGTATACAAAATCTGCGACCTATTTTCTGGATACGAAAATGATCGATTTTGTAGGCAATGTAAAAATTGATACTCCGGACTATGTTATTGAAGGTCCCAACATTAAACAGAACCAGAATACTAAAGTTGCTGAGTTCTTTGGTCCCACAACGATAACCAACAGGGCTAATCCGAAAAACTATATATACACCGAAAGAGGTACCTATAAAATGGGTTCTAAAGAATCCTACCTTAATAAAAACTCGAGGATACATTATAACGATAAAATTCTGACCGGAGATGATATGTATTTTAATCAGCTCACAGGGTTTGGTACAGCTACCGGAAATGTGACATTAGATGATCCTAAAGAAAAAAGATATGTGAAAGGAGGTTATGGAGAAATTTTTCAAAAGAAAGATTCTTCGATCATTACCAAAAATCCATATGCCGTAAAGATCCTTGAAAAGGATTCTATATATTTTGCAGCTGAAAAGATAATCTCTTATCAGAAACCTGATGAAACTGATGCTACAAAGAAAAAAAGTTTTTTGAGAGCATTCAGGAAAGGACGGTTTTATAAGTCCAATGCACAGGGAAGAGCAGATTCCATTGCATTTAATGAAACGGATGGTATTATGCATATGTATACTGCACCAATCTTATGGAGTGGAGAAAAGCAGGTGACAGGAGATAAAATCGAAGCTTATTTTAATACGGCAACTGAGGATCTTGATTCCTTGAAAGTAATAGGAAATGCATTTGCTATAAGTAAAGTTGATTCTTTGAACCTGAAAGATGAGTTCAACCAGGTAAAAGGAAAGCTCATGACCGTTTATTATGAAAAAAGCGAGGTCAAAGAAACCAAAGTTATAGGAAATGCACAGGCTATAAGTTATGCGGATGACTTTAACGAAAAGACTAAAGAAAATGAAAGAATAGGTATTACCCTTACCTCATGTGGAATTATTGATGCTATATTTGAAAGCAGAGTACTTCAGATTGTATCCTGTAATATCGGGGCAACGTCCGATACATATCCTATGAGTAAGATAGAACCTGCCAGAAGGAAGTTTCAGGACTTTAACTGGAATACAAAAGACAGAATCAGGAAATGGCAGGATATCCTCGTAGATACTCCTGGATATGAAGAGATAAAATACGAAGCCGACACTGAACTTTATGATGCGGCTAAAGAAGCTGTTGAAAAGGAAAAAGCTAAGGAAGAAGCTAAAAAACCTAAGAGAGTCAGAAAATAAGTTTCTGTAAAATATAAGAGGCCTGTCAAAAAGCAGGCTTTTTTTGTGTAATGATAATTTCGGGATTTAATGAATGTTTTTTAGCTTTGCTAAAATTTTATTTAAAATGGAATTGCAAAAAGATTTTTTTTCATACCAGGCACAAACTACACAATTTGCAGCAGGTTTTGAAGTTGAAAAAGCAGAAGGAAGCTATATTTTTGGAACGGACGGAAAGAGATATCTTGATTTTGTAGCAGGAGTTTCTGCCAATACTTTGGGACATTCCCATCCTAAAATCGTTAATGCAATCAAAGAACAGGCGGAAAAGTACCTTCATGTAATGGTATATGGTGAATATGCACAGGATAAACCTGTGGCATTATGTCGTTTTCTGGCAGAAGCTACTCCGGATCCGCTGGAAGTTACTTATCTTGTCAATAGTGGAGCTGAAGCTATAGATGGAAGTCTGAAGCTGGCCAAAAGATATACCGGAAGGGAAGAAATTATTTCCTTTAAAGATTCTTATCATGGAAATACCCATGGAGCATTAAGTGTTTCGGGAAATGAGTATCATAAGAGGGAATTTCGTCCTCTTTTACCGATGGTATCATTTATTGAATTCAATAATGAAGATGATCTGGATAAAATTACAGAGAAGACAGCCTGTGTAATTCTTGAAACGATACAGGGTGCGGCAGGATTTTTAGTTCCTCAGAACGATTATCTGAAGAAATTAAAAAAAAGATGTGAGGAGGTGGGGGCTCTCCTTATCCTGGATGAGATACAACCGGGGTTTGGAAGGACAGGGAAGCTGTTTTCATTTGAGCATTATGAAATTGTCCCGGATATCCTTGTTATGGGGAAAGGAATGGGAGGTGGAGTCCCTGTTGGGGCTTTTATGAGCTCTAAGGAAATAATGAGCAGTTTGTCACATTCGCCGAAGCTGGGGCATATCACTACATTCGGAGGGAATCCTCTTATAGCGGCATCCAGCTATGCAACATTAAAAGAAGTACTAGAAAGTGGGTTAATGAATGAGGTGGACACAAAAGAGGAACTATTCAGGGCATTACTGGTGCATCCCAAGATCAGTAATATAAACGGGAGAGGGTTGATGCTCGCTGTAAATTTAGGAAACCCGGAATATACTTTAAAAGTTGCTCAGAAGTGTATGGAAAAAGGTCTTGTAGTGTTCTGGCAACTGTACAGGAATGAATATTTAAGAATTTCTCCACCATTAACCATATCTCTTGAGGAAATAAAAGAGGGATGCCAGATTATCCTTGAAGTTTTAAACGAAAATTAGATATCAATCTCTTCTTTCAAAGAAGAGATTTTTTTATGCCAAGCACTGTAAATTTTGCTTTTAAAATCCTTCACGATAGTGTCAGAACAACTGTGACAAATATCATGCATATTGTATAAAAAAGTAAATACATTTTTGTGTAATAAAAAAATTAATTTATATATTGCGGGACGATAAAACAAAGATTATATGGCGAAACTTAAAGTCCATTACGAATTTCCAATGCATTGTCTTTCAGAGATTTTATATGAGTATCTGGCGACGGCAGAAGGATTATCTGAATGGTTTGCGGATGAGGTAGTAGAGAAAGGAGATGACTTCTTTTTTAGCTGGGGTGGAGGCCCTGCTGAAAAGGCGACTTTGATTAGATATAAGCCAGAAGGTTTCGTGCGTTTCAGATGGGAAGAAGATGAGGGAACAAAGAATTTCTTTGAAATGACCATCACGATTGATGATATTACTGAAGATTTGGCTTTAAATATCACAGACTTTTGTGAAGAAGGAGATGAAGAAGAAAATGCGATGTATTGGGAGAATCTTATAGAAAATCTAAGAATAAAACTAGGGGCTGCTTAATAGTGGGCTGTACAAAATGATAAAACTGATGAACGATTTATCGTTCATTATTTTTTTATAAATAAATCATACATTGGAAAATCAATATTTTACATCAGACGAATTGAATGTGAAGAACAGGGCATTTCTCCTGGGAGATGCTGTAAAGGTTTCTTTTTTTATTAGGAACTCTAAGCTCATTATGGACGAAGAGTGTTATTTCTTCCTAATGGCCTCAATGAGAAAAATGAGAATGAATATTCCTTTGACTTATACTCTTGAATTTTTTCAAACTCTTTTTCAAAAAGAGGTGATTGAAGGAAAGAATAGTAAAAATGCGATTATTAATTTTCAGGTTTTCAGGAATTCAGATGAACTCACTTTGGCCAAATCATCAATTTCCTATTTTTATGAAGTCGATGAAAAGGATGATATTCTGACCATTCATCAGAGGCTTCTTGAGCTTGATCTTATCAAAGAAATTAATGTAAATAATAATCTTTTGAGTAATATCAGGGTTCATTGTCCGGAAAACATCTATGGAGGGATTTATGCTCAGGAAAACGATCTGGATGATGTGATTCTGCTTAATCCGAATAAGAGGATTGCGAGATCTACTTCTGGAAACCTTCTGTTTTTAGAAGGAAATATCATTAAAGTTCCAAAACATTCTGAAGGTGCATACATTTCTCCTTTACTGGAAAATTTTGTTACTTTTTTACATAAGAATAATCTTGCTGATATTCAGGAGCATGAAATTATTGCATTTGAATCTCAGAAAGCTGAAGAAATTTTAATGATTTCAGATGAGAAAGGCATATTTTCTGTAGGAAAGATAAGAAATAAGACTTTTGGAAATTCCCGATTCACCGAATTGGTGGAAAAATGGAAGGAAAGTTTTTAAAATTGACAAACCCGGTAAACAACAAAAGTTCCAAAGTCCTTTACCGGGTTTTATTCTGAATATATCAGAAATTGTATTTTTTTAAACCTGCTGAGATGTATCTGGCAGACTTATTTACAATATTATTTTATTTATTGCCTCGCTTCACCTTAATAGGCTTAAGAGTTAAAAATACTTCCGGAAAGAAAAATAAAATGAGTTGTTTTAAGATTTTCATTTTCACGACTTTTTGGTTATTCAAATAACGTAAATTCTTTCTTAAAAATTGGTTAAAGCAAGCTTAAAATTTGTTAATGTTTTTTTTCTCGAATTCCCAATATAAGTAGAATTAATTCAATGAAATATCTTCCGGGGAATTAGCCCAGAGTAGATATTCACCACCCAGATTCTGCATGATAGTTTTCCATAAGGTCTGGTCATTGGGTAATGTATAATCCAGATTATAGATATCGACTACAGTCCACATTTTTCTTTGAACCTCACTATCCAGCTGATTAGCTGTCCATCCTGAATATCCGGAAAAGATCTTGACATCATCTATAAGGAGGTCTCCACTTAAAACGGCGCTAATGATGTTTTCAATATCCTCTGTCAGATAAAATCCATCAGCAATATCAGTATATAGTTCCGTTACTTTTTTGCCTTTTACAATAAAGAATATCTTATCATTTTCCACCGGTCCACCATCGTACACATCGATTTTAAAATCAAAGAAGTTCTTGAACTTGCCACTCACCTGATTGTTTTTCTTATTTAATATTAAACCAAATGCGCCGCTTTCGTTGTGTTCTACGATAAGGACTACTGATCTGGAAAAAATATCTCCGGAAATATCAGGTGTGGAAATTAATATTTTACCTTTGTATGAGTAATGCATACTCAAATTTAATAAAAAATATTTATGGAAAACCTTCACGATAAGAGAAAAATCTATGAGAAATCCCAACTTATTGAAAGTGAGATAAAACAAAATCCGATTGAGCAATTCAGGGATTGGTTTCTTACAGCGTCAGAGAATCCAGATGTTTCCGAAGCAAATGCAATGGCTATATCAACTGTAGAGGAAGATGGATGCCCAAGGACGAGAATGGTTCTTTTAAAGGCATATACGTATGAAGGGTTTATTTTTTACACCAATTATTCAAGCAAAAAAGGAAAGGCAATTGAAAAAAATCATAAGGCCTGTCTCCATTTTTTCTGGCCAACACTTGAAAGGCAGATCATCATAAAAGCCAATTTAGAACGGGTAGCGGAGAATCTGAGTGATGGCTATTTTCATTCCAGACCAAAAGGCAGCCAGCTGGGTGCAGTAGTGTCGCCTCAAAGCCAGATTATTCCCAACAGGGAGTTTCTGGAAGAGAAATTAAAAGAGCTGGAGAAGGAATATGAAACGGATGAAGTTCCAAGACCCGAGAATTGGGGTGGCTATATCGCAAAACCTTATGAGATAGAATTCTGGCAGGGCAGACCCAATAGATTACATGACAGGATTATCTATCAGCTTGAAGGTCTCGACTGGAAAATTTCCCGTTTAGCGCCTTAATCCCTTTATCAAACTGAATAAACATAAAAAAAACCTCATCAAAAGATGAGGTTTGCATTTTCTAATCTGAATGATTATTTTTTCTTAGCTCCAGAAACTGCTGTAGATAGATCAGCTCCAGCTTTGAATTTAGCAACTTTTTTAGCAGCAATTTTGATTGGTTTTTTAGTTGCAGGGTTGATACCTTGTCTAGCAGCTCTCTCAGCTACTGAGAAAGTACCGAATCCTACTAAAGAAACTTTTCCGTCTTTTTTCTTTAAAGTAGTAGTTACGTTAGAAATAAAAGATTCAAGAGCAGACTTTGCTGCAACTTTTGTAATTCCTGCATCTTTTGCGATTGCGTCGATTAATTCAGACTTGTTCATAATTTTTAATATTAAAGTTGGTTCGTAATTATAGCAAATATAATACTATTTTCTAATTGTGCAATTTTTTTATTAAATTTTGTGTTATTTTTTTGATTTTGGCGAAAAAACATCAAAATATCATAATTAGGTTTTTCACCAAAAATCTACGTTACCCGTTACTAAAATCATGCCAAATGCTTATGTGTATTGACTTTAGCTAAATCGGAATATTATTTTTTGTATTTATTAAATCTTGAATTTGTATTAAGTATTAATGTATTTGGTGATATGATTGTAGATTTAGTAAGTAAAATCCAAATATTTTAATTTAAAAAAAAATAAATACCTGTGTATCTGATGCTTTTAAAATGGTTATAAACTTCAATTTATAAATTTTTATTAATAAATTTGCAGCATGTTAATAGAAGTTTTCAAGTCAAAGATTCACAGGGTACGGGTTACTGCCTCAGACCTTAATTATATCGGGAGTATAACGATTGACGAAGATCTTATCGAAGCTGCCGGATTGGTGGTAGGTGAGAGAGTTTATATCGTAAACGTAAACAACGGAGAGCGTTTCGATACATACATTATAAAAGGCAAGAGAAAATCCGGAGAGGTATGCTTAAACGGGCCTGCTGCAAGAAAAGTTCAGAAGGATGATATTATCATTATTATAGCTTATGCACAAATGACGCCGGAGGAGGCAAAAAGTTTCCAGCCAAAGATCGTTTTCCCGGATGAAAAGACAAACCTTCTTACCTGATTCATGGAGAAAAAACAAACGAATCCCATAAAGTCAATAATTACAGTCGTAATTTCGCTTGCTTTTGCAGGCTTTTTTTTATGGCTTGCTTTAAAGGGACTTGATTTTAAGGTGATTCAGAAATCATTGGCAAAAGCAAACTACCTGTGGGTTTTATTTGCTTCTGTTTTTGGGATTTTAGCTTACTGGTTTCGGGCTGTTCGCTGGAATCTTTTATTAGAACCTATGGGGCATCAGATCTCTAACTCCAATTCATTGTGGTCTATTTCATTTGGCTACCTGATGAATCTTACCATTCCCAGAAGTGGAGAAGTAGCAAGGGCTACGGCATTGTATGGAGTGGAAGGAGTTCCGGTAGATAAATCTTTTGGAACGATTATTTTGGAAAGAGTAGTGGATCTTATTTGTATGTTGGGATTCTTGGGATTAACCTTAATCTTTAAATACAAGGCCATTCTTTCTTTTTACGAAAACTCAGGAATAGATATCAACCCAAATAAAATTTTAATCATTCTTTTAATTCTTGTAGTAGGAACAATACTTTTTTTTGTTCTCAAAAAGAAGCTTGCAACAATTCCTCTTTTAGGAAAGATTATTGGCTTTATAGATGGAATCTTCCAGGGGATCACTTCGATTTTCAGGCTGAAACAGAAAGGAAAGTTTATTTTGTATACGCTGGGAATCTGGATATCCTATTATTTTGCAGCCTATCTTGTATGTTTTGCACTTCCGGAAACTTCAAACTTCACCATTGCTGACGGTTTCTTTATTATTGTAGTAGGAACATTGGGAATGATCATTCCTGCCAGTGGAGGTATCGGAGCCTTCAACCTGGCTATGAAATTCGGATTTATGGCATTATTTATATCCATGGGAAAAAGTGCGGAATTAGGAGGTGAAATGGGACTTACTTATTCTTTTATTTCCTTACCTCTGCAAATTGTAATTATGCTGGTTATGGGATTGATTTCTATTCCAATGCTAGCAAAAGCAAGAAATAGCAGAGTCAGTCACAATAATTTTGAAAGTTAATATCCATTCTGATATACAATACAGCCCGGTCAATTAGATCGGGCTTTTTCTATTAAAATATTTGGATATTCGGGAAATCAAATTTATCTTAGATATTTAAGATTTTATTATGGCAATTAACCTACAGAAAGGACAAAGAATAGATATAGGATTAACAAAACTAACGATTGGATTGGGATGGGATCCGAATGATGGAAGAGGATATGATTTTGATCTTGATGCTTCTGCAATTATGATCGATGCGGAAAGAAAACTTGTAAGTGAAGATTATTTTGTTTTTTATAACAATCTAAGCTCTCCGGATGGCGCATTGATTCATACAGGTGATGATCCGAGTGGAAAGAACAGTGACGGGGATGATGATGAATCTATTATTATCGATTTGGAAAAAGTTGATGGAAGAGTAGAAGAAATACTCTTTGTGGTAACCATCGAAGATTTTGAAAGAAGAAAACAAAATTTTGGTCAGGTAAGAAATTCATATATCAGGATCATCGATAATAATAGCAACCAGGAAATCGCCAAATATGAGCTGGATGAGGATTTTTCTATAGAAACGGGAATCGAGTTCGGCAGGTTATACAAGAGGAATGGAAGCTGGAAATTTGAGGCTTCCGGAATTGGTTACAGGGCAGACCTTTCTTTCTTCCTTGAAAAATATTATAAAGGGCAAATCATTAAATAACAATGGCAATTAATTTACAAAAAGGCCAAACGATAGATCTCAGGAAAAACAATCTTGGTGAAAGCGTTTATGATCTTTCTCAGGTCACTATCGGATTGGGTTGGGACGTTCGCAAGCAGGGAGGTTTCTTTGGGAGGTTATTCAGCAATGAGCCCGAATATGATCTCGATGCTGTTGCTTTTCTTCTGGATAAAAACGGGAAAGTTGCTGATATGGGAAGAACTCTTCATGGGCATAATGGAAAACAGGTTGTGCTTTATGAAAGTGATGTTATTTACTTTAATTCGATGCGTCATCCTTCAGGTCACATCTGGTTGACGGGTGATAATAGAACAGGGGAAGGCGATGGAGATGATGAACAGATTATAGTGAAGCTGGATCAATTAAACGAACGTTATCAAAAGATAATTTTTGTAGTGTCTATATATCAGGGAAGGACCAACAGACAGCATTTCGGAATGATTGATAATGCTTTTATCAGAGCGGTTGATGCAAGAGGAAAAGAAATTACAAAATATAGTCTTTCCGGAGATAGCAGTATAAATGGCATGTGCTCGATGGTTTTTGCTGAAGCATATCGCCATCATGGAGACTGGAAATTCAGGGCAATAGGAGATCCTTACAGTACGGATAATTTTATAGATGTTCTGGTGCCTTATACGTATAAATAAAAAGTATGCTGAAAAGCATACTTTTTTTAATTAAAAAATTTCATATTATAAGAATGATCATCTTCATCGATGATTTTAAAACCTAAGCTGGAATAAAGTTTCTGTGCCCGATTAGTTTTTAAAACACTAAGGGAAACTGATTTCTGATCCGAAACCGATTCACGGATAATTTTTTCCAAAATAGATTTTCCAATACCCAGACCTTGTTGGTCAGGATGAATCTGAAGTTGTAAAATATCTATATTATCTGCAGTTCTGTTTATTTTTAACAATCCCATTGGGTTATCATTTAAAATGATGATATGAGCATTTTCAAATTGGTAAAGGATCCTTTGAAGAGCATATTCTTTTGTGGTTGGAAGATTCGAAGTGGCATAATGCTCAGTCATCGTTTTCATTCTCAGATCGAGCAGGAATTCAATATCGCTTTCCTCAGCTTTCCTGTATTTCAATTTAAAGTTCATGGTATATTCAACCTTTTCAATACCACGAATATATTGAATTTAAGATTTAAAAAAGTTCGAAAAAAAATCTTTTTCCGACTTTGATTTTGGTGCCTCCTTTCAATACAATTCTTCGATCGATATCTGTTATTTTCTCCTGATTAATCTGTACTCCTCCATTTTCAATCAATCTCCTTATAGCTGATTTACTCAGATCACTCTTAAGCTGGTGACACAAATCTGTAAGAAGGACATAATTTTCTGAGAGATGCAGGGAATCAATACCAACAGGTTTGAATGTCTTTTCTTCAAAGTTTTTATTTTGAACCTGATTAGCAAAAAAATCTTCTGCTCTTTTTGCTGAGGACTCGTCATGGTATTGAGTAATAATATTTTTAGCAAGTAACTTTTTAATATTCATGGGATTTTCTCCGTTTTCCATCCTCGATTTCAAATTCTGTTTTTCAACAGCCGAAAAGTCCGTGGTGAGATTCATAAACTCTTCAATTAAAGAATCAGGAATAGACATTGTTTTTCCAAACATCTCATTGGGTTCATCTGTCAGGCCAATGGTATTATGTAGTGATTTGCTCATTTTTTCTTTTCCATCAAGTCCTTTTAATAAAGGCATGCACATCACAATCTGTGGTGAAAGCCCATGCAATTCCTGTAATTGTCTACCCATTGTGCAGTTGAAAAGCTGGTCAGTTCCTCCCATTTCGATATCACATTCAATCTTTACGGAATCAAATCCTTGTAAAATAGGGTATACAAGTTCATGCATCGCAATAGGTGTATTTTCCGAAAATCTTTTATTGAAGTCGTTTCTGTGCATTAACTGGGCTACAGTTACTTTTGAAAGCAATCCGATCGCTTCAGAAAAGCTCAAATGATCCAACCAATCGGAATTAAAAACAATTTTTGTTTTTTTAATATCAATTATTTTAGATAGCTGATCGATATAAGTTTGGGCATTGTCATTAACATCTTTGGTGCTTAGCGGTTTTCGTGCTTTGTTTTTTCCTGTGGGATCCCCAATTCTTGCTGTAAAACTTCCGACAACAATAATAATCCGGTGTCCCAGATCCTGAAATTGTCTGAGTTTTTTTAGAACAACAGCGTGTCCCAGATGCAGGTCCGGAGCAGTAGGATCGAATCCCAGTTTGATGTTTAGTTTCCTGTTTTCGTCTTTAGCCTGTTGTAATTTTTTTTTTAGACCGTTTTGTGGTAAAATAATTTCCACATTTTCTTGTAATAAATGAATCATTTCTTTTAAAATTTTGCATTAAAAAAGCCCGAACAATAATGTTCGGGCTCTATATATTTAATTAGTATTCTGTTATTGAATTATACACATAGACAGTCTTCCCGAACAGTACATCGGGTAGTAATACTCATTAAAGAAAGGAAGACGTAATATGCTGTTTAAATGTTTCATATGAACAGCAAAGATAGAAACTTTTTTCTATTGTAAGAATTCAATCAGGAAACTGGCTGATTATTTTCTTTAAGAAGATTGACGGGTTTGCAATGGATGAGTGTTCAATATTTCAGATTCATTAGCATTCATTAAGCGATCATTGATTTCTGAATATGTATTTCTAATGTGTTCTTTCCAGATTTCCACTTGTTCAGGAGGTACCCTGTCTGCTTTATCGAAGAAAAAATGTTGGTTGATCTCAAAACCGCAGTATGTAAATATACCTTTATCTGAGGTTAATGAAAGTGCTTTATCCATTCCGATTTGTTCATATTCTGCATGTGATTTACCATGGGTATTGATAATTATGGCCTGTTTTCCTGCCAATAAACCCTTTTGAATGCCCTGGTCATAGCGGTAAGCGTAACCATAGCTGAAAACCCTGTCGATATATCCTTTCATAATAGCCGGCATTCCGGTCCACCAGATAGGATAGATGAAGGTAATATGCTCTGCCCATGTGATGAACTCCTGCTCATATTTGATATCATCGGCAAGAATTCCCATTCTCTGTTCCTGTATATCTTTTAAAGAAAACACAGGATCAAAGTTAATTGCATAAAGATCTCTTACAATAACTTCATGATGTTGGGAAGTCAGGCTTTCAACAACAGTTTCTAACAGATGGTGGTTTAAACTGTTTTCGTTATAATGTGCGTAAATAATTAGATGTCTCATTTTTTCTACTTTTTTATTGTTACAGGACAAAGGTAGAATAGCTGATTACACAAAAATTGTAAGAAAACGAAGTGCCTAATCCGATTTTGGATTGCAGATGTCCTGCTGAAACTTCAGGAACTGTGAAGGTGAAAGATGTATGAAGTGCTTGAAATCATGGATCAGCTGGCTTTGATCGTAATAATTACACTCATCAACAATGGTAAACCATTCGACTTTGTTTTGATTGGCAATTTCTTTCTCAATAAGCTGGATGGCTTTTGAAAACCTGTTATACCGGGTGATCTCTTTGGATGAATATCCAAACTGCTCTTTTTGTTTTAGCTGAATACTTCGTTCACTTTGATTGGTCTTTTCAGCAATTGTTTTAATTGGGTTTAAATTTTTATTTGTAAAATCACTCAAGAGCTGACCTGTGAGATCCCGCTCCTGCAAATAGGGTTTACAAAACTCAAGAATATAATCTACCTGTTCCTGAGTAGAATTAATTTTTGAAATCTGATGCCATAGATTGGTAAAACAGTTTTCTTCAAGAAGCTCGTCAGGATTTATCGCGGCCTGATATGAGATGCACGCTTTTCCAAAAAAACGATAAAAAGCATCATCTTTGAAATTAGCTACAAGAATTGAAGTTCCGGAAGGCAACGTATAGTCGAAAGAATGCCTGATAGGCCCAAAAACGACACACGTATCTACCGTTATCATCGTTTTTTCCTTAGTTACCATTGATGCACTTTCCCCAAAGCAAAATAGCAATATCGTCTGATACGTAGGCAGCAATGTCTTGGTTACCGGAAATTCCGAATTGTTTTCAGCAAAATAGAAATGTGAAAATACATTCTCGAATTCCGGCGGAACTGAGATTTTGTAACCATTATATTGTGCTGAAGATCCGGACATTTAAAAGCCATTTATTATGATGTAAAATAAACGATTTTCATTACTACATCGTTTTAACTGAATGGTAAAATTAAAACAAATTGAGATTTATTTTTTAAGTTTTTGAATAAAATTCAATCGATATAATTTCTGCTGTTCAGGATTTAACAAAGGGTAAAACAAATTCATCTGGATAAGGCTGTAATGCTTAATTGCTTCTTCTTTTGGTAGATTGAGTGTTAGGCTATTATGGGTAACCCAATTATCGGCAATAATAAATATTTGGGTGCTAAGGTTGTTTATAATAAAATCAGGGATATCTTCCCGGAAGATCCTGTTCTTCTGAAAATCCAGAAATATAGATTCAAATTCAGTTTTCCTGTGCAAATTAATTTGTTCATACTGAGTTTTTATTTCGGGAATTTTTCTTAGAATATCAACGAAATTGAGGAAGATAAAACGATAGGAATAGAAAATTTCGTAAGTACGGTAAGTAAAGTCAAATAAGTTTTGTAAGGTCTTATGATCAGTTTGCTGAAGTGTATTCATCATTTCATCCATTGCCAGTAGGAGTTCGGAAAAAACAACTTTAATAATATCTTCAGAATGTTTGAAGTGGTAATGCAGATTTCCCGGACTTATATTGAGTTCAGCCGCAATATGTCTTGTCGTGATTGTATTGTATCCTTTTTCGTTGAAAAGCTGGATTGCTGTTGAAATAATCTTTTCCCTGGTTTTCATGCCTCAAATATAAGAGAGATTTTTTGAATATTTTAAAAATTAGAACATTTGTTCTAATTTTTGTATATTTGTACTCAGAAATCAAAATGCAATGGAAGGGAAACAAAAATTTGATTACGAAAAAGTGGCAGAGAGAGGAAAAGATGAAAAAGACTTGCAGGAAGTGATGGTCAAGGTTCTGCAGGTCATTTTAGGAGTCATTATGGCGGTATTACATGCTTAGAAAATACAGGATCTCGGTCTTATTCTTATGTGGCTTATTCATCTGGTCAGCCATTATCATTTTCCGAAAGAATGGAATTATTATTCCCTGGTTCAATGATTATTTTACAGATCTTATTACAGTTCCCATGTACGGTTATCTGATACAATATGGGATGAATAAAATATTGGGTTTCCGGTGGCAGCCCGATCTAAAGTTTATCATAAGCTCGGTTATTTATCTCTCTCTTTTATTTGAATGGTTTTGTCCATTGGTTTCTGATCACTTTGTTGGAGATTTTTTTGATGTACTGGCTTATTCCATCGGAGGAATTGGATACTATCTTTTTCAGCATAAAAAAGTACCAGGCTAAACTGTTGTTATCCTACTTATTTTAATTACCATTGCTTCCTCCAGCTCTGTTCGATTCTTCGAACTTCGTTTGCTTGGTTGCTCCCTTTATATCATTATTACCGAATTTATAGGTTACTGAAAATAACATATTTCGTGAGGTTCCTTTGGAATAATAATCTACATTATAATTGGGATAATATTCTGTTCCCTTATTACGGTCGGTATTTAAAGCATCATTCAGGTATAAGTTGATCATTAATTTTTTCTCCATCAGGTTTAATTTTATTCCCGTATAAACCGATCCGTTTCCATTGAAATAAGTATTTCCACTTCTGTTGGGAATGTTTGCCCATATACCTAGCATTAAAGTCAATGTTTTTTCCTTATTAAGGAAGAAGTTATTATCCAGGTTAATACTGGCTCCATATCCTGCCGGTGCTGCCACCGCTTCAGGAAGATATGATCTGGATTTGGCATAAAACCCATTTAAGAATGCGTTAGATTTCAGCCATGTAAGTTTATTATAATTGTAGCTGATGTTAATACCTGCCTGATTTTGGTTATAGAAATTTTTGACAATACTGTATTTCAGATTTCCTTCTACCACCTGTATTCTATCCCAATTATCCTTATTGTAGTTGTAGTAGAGTGTAATGTTTAAATTATTTTTGAGCACGTAACCCAACTCAAAATTGTCTGAAAAAGAGGGGAGAAGATATGGGTTTCCGGTATTATATTCATATTCTGAAGTATAATATTTGAAGGGATTAAGGTTTCCGAAATAGGGCCGCGAAATTCTTCTGGAGTAATTTAATGTAAATGTATTGTTTTCGTTAGGTTTATAACTTAAATAAGCCGTAGGGAAAAATTTTCCATAATTGATGTTGGCAGAAGAATTATCATTTAATGAAACGCCTTCCAGTGTAGTGTACTCATAACGAAGGCCCGCTTTTGCATCCCATTTATCATTGATTTTGAAGCTGGTAGACAGGTACGCAGCAAAGTTCTCTTCATTATAGATAAATGTATTGGTCCTTTCTCTATTCAAAATATATTGCCCATTCTCAATATTGAAGAAATTAAAATCAGATGCGTTTTTTATTTTGGTGTATTTCAAGCCTGATTCCGTTTTTATTTTGACAAAATTCTTTTCCAGATCAGCCTGGCCTGAATAGATCCGGTACCTGCTGACAGGATTGGTAAGAGTAGAAACTTTGGTATCGGTGACGGTATTGTAAAAGTTATCGGCGTGTGCGTTATTAATTAATACATTACCTGATATGCTAAGTTTACTTCCAATTGTGTCAAGCTTTATATCGTAAAAAGCATTGGTATTGTGAAGGTTTCTGTGATTTTTATTTTTACTGTCGGAGAATACATTGAGTTTCCCTGTTTCATTAAAAATAGATGTATAATTTTCAGCCTTTTCGAATGGGTTGCCGAAAGAGTAATTATAATTGAATCCTACAAGGTGCTTATCGCTGATTTTATATTCTCCTTTCAGATTGGCTCCTTTGTATTTGTTATTATACAGTTCTTTGGAATCGGTGTTCCAGTAATTTGAATTAGTAGTTCCTGTTAAATAATTGTAAGATGAACTGTCCCAATAATTATCTCCTGCAGATAAATTGGCTGTAAGAGATAATTTATTCCCCTGGTAATTAAAACCGGCTCCACTTCTTGCACTGACGGTAGGTTTTCCATAAAAGTAACTTCCCGATGTCTGTAAAGAGCCATTCCACCCCATATCAGCCTTCTTTTTCAGAATAATATTTATCAGCCCGCTTTTCCCCTCCGCTTCGTATTTGGCAGGAGGTGTAGTGATAACTTCAATTTTAGCGACATCATCCGAGCGTAATGTTTTTAGATAATTGATCAATTCCTGACCGGATAAATTTAAGATCCGATCATTCAACATCACTGCAACATTGCTTTTTCCTGCAATAGAAATAGCATCATCTGTAGCCCGTACCATTGGAGTTTTTGCTAATGCTTCCACGACATCTATTCCTTGTGATGCAATAGAGTTTTCAACATTAAAAACCAATCGGTCGACTTTTCTTTCAAATAGCTTTTTCTTTATGGAAACAGAAACTCCTTCTATCTTTTGCTCAAAAGGTGTATTTTCTTTTATATGGATGTCTTTAGTAAGATTTCCGCGAACAGTTATTTTTTCGCTTTCTACTTTTATTCCGTCATGAATAACCTCTAATAAATAAATTCCATTTTTATTCAGAACTATTTTAAACATTCCGTTCTGATCTGTAATAGCAGAAAATTTTTCAGTATCGTTTGTTATAACCACTTCAGTTTCTACCGCAGGCTTGTGATGTCCGTCAATAATACTTCCTTCAATGCTTTGAGCATAGATGAAAAGAGAAAATAAGAAAAATATGAAGGTAAATATCTTTCGAACCATATCATTATTTACTGACAGGGGCAATTTAAGAAAATAATGTTACATCATTATTCATTTGATAGTGAATTTTATAAAAAAATATGGTATCCTTATAGATAAATCTATATTTTAAGAGTCGTGAAGTTTGATAATTGGGTCTTTGTAAAATCGGGTTAGGTCATAGAGTTCACCGAAGTATGTTGAAAGTTGAACACCATGATCAAAGAGTGATCCTGTTTCAGGATTGGTTTGAACAGCATTGAATTTGTCTTCAGCGAAGGAATATAAATCCTTATGATCCGGCTTTAAAAAGTCCATTAAAAGAATATGGCTGTTTTCTTTTTTATGGAACCGGCTGAGTAGTCCGGTAAAAAATATTCCATAGATAAGAAAAGGACTGAATTCTTCTGTATTGAACTTATAGGGTAAAGTGCTTTGAGAATATTTCTGATAATCGGAAATAATCTGGTTGAATGGAGTAACGTCAGGGGGGAGAATTTCGTAAAACTGATCAATCCCATTAATAAAAAGCTGATTAATTACTTCTTCCTTTGAATTTGATGGATCTGCACTTGTATCATGATATTCACCCTGAAACCAGTGAAAAATACTGCATAGTTCATCAGGTGTAAGATTTTCGACACTGTCTTTTACTTTAGCCTTAATAATTTCCAGGCTGGTTTTTTTGTCATCATCCAGATATCTGAGTGCTGAATTTTCCTCACGGCAAAGCTTATTGTACAAATTGATCTTGGCAATAGTAGGGTTAGTTTTTATGAAATAAATTTTTTCTGCCATAATTTTGTATCAAAAAATTAACAATAAAACCTTTAGATGTATTTAAAGATACAAATATGCGGTGATATAAGTTGAATATATTTTTTGGTTTTGTATGCAATGCTTTCTTCTGTCTTTTCAAAGTCGGATAAAGTTCAATTCTGATTTTACTGATGGCCAAAAAAATGACAGCTGTTTGGCTGTCATTTTTTTATTATTGAATGTGCTTTTCTATTTCCCCAGCAATCTGATCCAGTTCGCCGAACTTTCTGGCAATGATCTTTCCATTTTGATCTACCAGAATTTGTAGAGGATATCCGGTAGCATGAAGCTTATTGAGGAATGCCTGATTCATATCGAAATAATTTTTCCAGCTTACTTTATTTTCGTTCAGTATTGTATTGGCACGATCCATTCTGTCTTTCACAGTATCGTTAGCAACACTTATGAATTGCACACCTTTATCCTTATATTTTTCATATAAGGTGACCAGCTTGGGCAAATCTTTAATACAAGGTTTGCAGGTTGTAGCCCAATAATCTATCAAGGTAAGTTTGTGGTCAGAAAAACTGGATTTATTTATCTGATCGGTTGAATTAAGTTTCAGGTTCGGGAAATTTGCACCGACACTTGTAGAATTTTCTATTTTCAGGATTTTCTCAAATTCTTTATAACTGAATATCCCTTTTATCTTTTTGGAAAATAAGGGCATATTTTCCACATAGCTTGGGTTAAAACCGTATTTTGAGAAATCATTTACGATTTCCCAGAACGCCACATAGGAGTTTGGATTTTTAGTGATATAGGTTCTCAGCAGCTTTTGTTTACTTTCAATATCATCAGGATTATTGTCTTCATAAGGTTTTAATTTTTTGTCTGCTATCACAAGTAACTTCTTCAGTTTTTTGTATTCGGCGTTGGTTGGCGTTTCAGAACCTGACGTAAAATTCAGATTTTTATCCACGATACTGATCTTGTAATCCCCTTTTTCAATGAAAAAAATATCAGAACCATATCCTCCCTTTTCTACAGCATTAAAATATCCAAAGATAACAGGCTGAGGATACTCTATTTGTCCGGTCACTGCCTTTGAGTCATCGATCCTGATAAATGCGGTATTAAAACCCTTCATAAATCTTACACCTTTTTCCGGTTGAATGGTAAAATTGTACAGTTTATGGGTTTCTCCCATTCCCATCGGAGGAGCAATGGTTATGGAATCTTTAGCAAATACCGGAGCACTGATATCCATTTTAAAATTGGTTTGGGAATAAATAGTACAGAATGATAAAAAAAGTAAGACCTGTGAAATTTTTTTCATAAATAAATTGAGATTTTAAAAAATTAAAGATATTGTTTTATGAATAACTTCCGTTATTGTTTTCAGGAAATATCACAAAAAAAGAGACTTATTTAGTCTCCTTTTTTTACCCTTTGTAATTTTATTTAAAAATCCATTACTGTATCCAGTCCTCTTCTGAGACCTTTGAATGTGCCTATTTTTTCAATAGCAAGTAACCCACCCTTTACATAAGGTTCTGCACTGGTTCCTGAATCGTGTCTGATGATTAATTTTTCATCTTTTAACCCAAAAATAGTTTCTACAGCAATAACATGTCCCGGAAGCCTTACGGAATGAACATGAACCCCTTCCATTTCTGCTCCTCTAGTTGCCTTTTCACCAACCAGCTGATCCGTAGGAATAGGGACAACGGGTTTTTGAACTTGAGCTAAACGGTGAGCGAGTTCTCTTACCGTTCCGCTTGGGGTATCGATTTTTAGCTCGTGTGCATAATCTATAATTTCATAGTTGGGAATATATTTTGCAGCAATTTCAGCAAACTTTTGAAGAAGAACAACTGTGATCGCAAAGTTTCCTACCGCCAGTACGGAAGTATCATTTTCAATGGCAGCTTTTTCTATTTCTACATAATCTTCTCCTGTAAGGCCTGAAGTTCCCACAATAACTTTTTTACCTCTTTTTACGGCCGCCAGGACATTGGTTTTGGCAACATCAGGTTTTGTATAGTCAAATAACACATCAAAGTCAAGGGCATCTAAAGCCTTCTCAATGGTATCAAATACCGGAATTTTTTCATTTCCTAAATCAAGGATCTCGGCGAGGTTTTTTCCACTGCCGGAACGGGATAGTCCACCGACCAGCTGCATTCCCTCTTGTTTAAAAATAGCTTTGCTCAACTCTGAGCCGGCCCATCCGGTAGCTCCTGCAACGAATATTTTGATCATGATTTTTTTGTTTAAGTTAATTAATATTTTTTATTCCACTTCAAATACAGCCTGAATCTCTACAGAAGAGTTAACAGGAATCGATGATGCCCCAAAAGTAGCTCTTGCATGCTTTCCTTTTTCTCCAAATACTTCTACAGTAAGATCGGATGCTATATTCATAAGATCTGCGTGTTTGGTGTAGTCGTCTTTTGTGTTAAATATTCCTGTAAGCTGTACACAACGTTTTACGCGGTTTAAATCACCACCCAAGGCTTCATTTAATACAGAAAGAACATTAAGCATGGTCACTTTCGTGGCTTCTTTTACCTGTTCTTCAGTAAGTGAAAGGCCTAACTTTCCTGGATTGAGGATTTTCCCGTCTTTTAATGCAACCTGGTTAATGAAAACCAGATTTCCTGAACGTACATAGGGCTGATAATTTCCTGCAGGTTTAGGAACCTGTGGAAGAATGATCTGCTTTTGTTTTAAGACAGTGTTGATATTAGCTGTTTTTTCTTGGATATCATTTTCCGATGTCATCTTATGGTGAAAGGTATCTTTCAATGCTGCTGCTATCTTAGCAAAGTTTTCTCCTTGCAATCTGGCAATATAACGTTCACTTTCGCTGGGGCGTTCTACATTTTTAACTGAAGCAAGGCTGGTTACTCCAAGAACGGTGTTTCCCTGTGGGGTATTTTTGTCTGTGTTTTCTGCACCACGAATACCATTCGATACCAGTACCATTCCATGAACGGCCAGGCTATTCCAAAAAGACTGAATAGCCAGCTCCTTTCCTGCACCACTTCCTGCAGACATGAAGACGGTCGCCGGCATTCCTTCTAATGCATGGGTGGTCCATAATCCAACCGTTTTTGATAAGAACTCACTCATTCCTGTACTGATATTTCCAAAATAAACGGGTGATCCAAATGCAATTCCGTCGTAGGAAGAGAGTTCTTCGACGCTGGCTATAGGGATATCTTTTAATTTGGGATGGGTTGACGCTTTTACCTGTTTAATTACAGCCTGTACACTTCCTTTGGTTTCAATTCCTTTTGATATTTCTTTTGCTAATTCATAAGTTCCTCCATTATCCGAATAAAACAGAACCAGAACTTTAGCTTTATGTTCTTGTGCCATCATAGATTGGGTTATTATCAGAAGTAAGAAAGCAGTGATGATCTTGCTTATATTTTTCATATTTTTTTAAGGTCTAACATTCAGATACAAAATTAATAATGTCGTTTTTATTAACTTTGCCAAAAAGAATATGCAAAACGCCAAACTTAAATGCGGATTAATTGAAACGAACCGGGGTTTTTACAATGATACCATCTCAAAGGATGCCTATGTGTGGTATGAGGAAAACTGGAAGCATGATGAATATGAGCATATTCATGAAAGGGCCCAACTCACTTATGTGGAAGAAGGGTATCAGTATCTGCATATTCAGCAGAAAATATATCTTGTTCCTAAAAACCATGTGATCTGGATCCCTTCCGGAGTTAAGCACCGCACTACTTCTGATGCAAGATCAGTAAATCTGATGGTCATTTTATTTAAAAAGCTTTTACCATCTGATTTTTTTAAAGAAGTGCATGTTTTTGCGGCACCTCCTGTTTTGAAAGAGATGCTTTTATATGCTTCAAAATGGAATCAACTGGATGCTGAAGATCAGGAGCAAAACGTTTTTCTAAAAGCATTGTTAAATAGTTTGCCTAACTTTTGTAATGAAAGTCGTTTTCTGGAAATTCCTGTTCCTGAAGATCATCGCTTAATTCCTGTTTGTGATTATATTAACAGCCATTATCAGGAAAGTTTTAATGTGAGCGATATGGCAGACCTTGCAAAAATGTCTGTCCGAAGTTTACAGAGAATATTTAAAGAGCAGACGGGAATTACTCTTCAGAAGTACGGACAATTGATCAGGATTTTAAAGAGTGTGGAGCTTATCGATACCCGGCAATATACATTAAGCGAAATAGCTTTTAAAGTAGGATATAAAAGTCTTTCTGCTTTTACCTCTTCTTATGCTTCCATTATGAAGGAAGCACCGAAAGCCAAAAAAGATATTATTTTCTAGTTTGCATAGGCAATCAGTCCGCATTGACTTTTTCTGTATTTGGTTTTCTGCTTAATATTCCTTTATTTTGAAGAGGTGTAAAAAGATCTCCAGCTAGTTCCAGATCAATCTTTTCAGGGTAGACAGGAGTGGGCTGATCATCATAAATACAATAAAAACTCAGCATAGTAAAGTGTGTTTTTATGAATAATCAATAGCAATTTAGTTGCCTTCATTTCAGTAATTGATCTTCTTTCCAAACATCATAAGCTTAGAATAATTATCTCTGGCTTTCTTTTACTGCTTTGATGAGGTCACGGTTTCGCTTATCTGCTCTTTCATTATTCAGGGAGAGAGCTGCCCAAATTGCAGCAGGGACCCAGCCGATTACAGTGATCTGTAAAATAAGGCATAATATTCCGGTTAGGACTTTTCCACGAACGATAAAAGATAAAAAGGGTAATAAAATTGCTAGTAACATGATCGTAAGATTTTAAATAGTGATACTTTTCTTTTAATTAATTTCTGTTGATATTTTCAAGTGCAAGTCTGGTCATATTCCTCACAGTGTACTTGTTTATTTCTCTGCAGATATCAGTAACATCATCGGTCTTCGCAATTCATCTTTCATTTCTGAAAATTGTTTGAGCATTTCTTCGCTTGGCTGAGCTTCTACAACTTTCTTTAATTTGAATCCTGAGTTTAATAAACAGCTAATGTACGTCGTTAATGTTCTGTGGTATTTAACAACATTTTCACCAAGAAATATAGTGTTTCTTCTTCCTTCGATAAAATAGTTATCCACCGGCCAATGTTGTTTTTCTCCATGGGTATCATAACTCCAGTCCTGGGTGCCTTCAGCAGTAAAAACTGGATGTTCCACAGAAAATACAAACTGACCTCCGGATTTTAACCATTTGTAGATATTTTGAGAAATGGTATCAAATGATTCTACATAATGTAAGGTAAGAGAACTTAAAATTACGTCAAAGGTTTGATTTGGATAAGTTACCTCTTCCAGAGCACTCTGAAAGTACTCAACACCTTTTAGGTTATTGATCTCTCTGGCTTTTTCAAGCATTTTTTCAGAGAGATCAATTCCAATGATAGATTTTGCCCCTTGCTCTATAGCATATCGGCAGTGCCAGCCAAAACCACAACCGAGATCAAGTACATTCTTTTTTGTGAAATCGGGTAGCATATCCTTTAAAACATACCATTCTCCGGCTCCCTCCAATCCAAGTTGAGAGCGAAGCATTTTTTCATATTGTCTGAAAAAAGAAGGATCATCGTATTTGTTTTCTTTCATAATAAAAATGTACTTGTGAATCTGTTGTATAGATTAGCGGTTTTAATGCCTCATAATTAGAAATGGTAATTATCCAAATGCTCTTTTTAATAAACTTTCTACTTTCGGTTCACTTCCTCTGAAGTTTTTATATAATTCCATGGGATCTTTTGTTCCACCTGAAGACAGAAGGATTTTATATTTGGCAGCAATTTCCGGATTAAAGATTCCATTTTCTTTAAAATATTGGAATGCGTCCGCATCCAAAACTTCCGCCCATTTATAAGAATAATATCCGGCAGAATATCCACCCTGGAAGATATGAGAGAAACTCGGACTCATTGCCGTTTCCGGATTCGTGGGATAGAGTTGGGTTGCTTTGGTGTATTTATCTTCAAAGTTCTTTATGCTTTCACTCTCTAATTCTCCTGCATTGGTGTGGTACATCATGTCCAGTATTCCAAAACCTAACTGTCTCATCGTCTGATATCCCTCCATAAAGTTTTTAGATTGTTCAATTTTCTGAATCTTATCATCAGGAAGAACTTCTCCAGTTTTATAATGCTTGGCAAAAGTTTTTAAAAATTCCGGCTCATAACAGAAATTTTCCAGGAATTGAGATGGCAGTTCGACAAAATCCCACTTTACCGAAGTGCCGGATAATCCCGGATACTGGGTATTGGCAAGCATACCATGTAAAGCGTGGCCAAATTCATGGAATAACGTGGTTACTTCCTGAAATGTTAATAAGCTTGGAGTATCTTTGGTAGGTTTGCTGAAATTGCAGACGATTGAAATATGTGGGCGTGAGTTCTCACCATTCTTTTTATACTGACTTTTATAGCTGGTCATCCAGGCACCTGCTCTCTTACCTTTTCTGGGAAAGTAGTCGACATACAGCAATGATTTGTACTCTCCGTTTTCTTTTACTTCATAGGTTTTTACGTCGTCATGATATTTAGGAATATCGTTTCTTTCCTCAAAAGTTAATCCAAATAGCTTGTTGGCTAATCCGAACACCGCATCCTGAACCTGATTTAAAGGAAAATAAGGCTTAAGCTCTTCATCATTAAGGTCAAATTTTTCTTTGCGAAGTTTTTCAGCGTAGAAAGGATGATCATAACCTTGCATTTCTTCAATACCATCTTCTTTTGCCAATCCTTTTAATTCGTCAATTTCTTTTCCTGCATAAGGTTTTGCCTTGGTCAGTAATTCATTTAAAAAATCCAAAACTTTAGCTGGAGATTTGGCCATTCTTTCTTCTAACACAAAGTCAGCATAATTTTTATATCCGAGCAATTCTGCTTTTTTCTGTTTCAGATTAATAATTTCTTTGATAAGGTTTTGATTGTCAAACTCTCCGCCATCAAAAGATTTTTTACCATTAGCCAAAGCCAATTCTTTTCTTAGTTCACGGTTTTCAGCATACGTAATGAATGGTACATAGCTTGGATATTGCAATGTAAGGACCCAGCCTTCTAGGTTTCTTTCTTTTGCTTCTTCAGTATATTGTTCTATGATGGCTTCAGGAATACCTGCCAAATCTTCTTTGTTGGTAATATGCTTAAAATAGGCGTTGGTTGATGCCAGTACATTTTGGCCGAATTTCAGGGATTTCAGAGATAAATCCATGTTGATCTTCTTTAACTTCTCTTTGTCCTCATCATTCAGTAGTGCACCGCTTCGTACAAAACCTTTATAGGTTTCCTCCAAAAGCATTTGCTGCTCTTCGTTAAGGTTATATTTCTCCTTCTCTTCATACACTTTTTTGATTTTGCTGAAGAGTGCTTCGTTTTGCGAAATTTTTGAAGAATATTCACTTAAAATAGGTGAAACTTCTTCTGCGATTTGTTGTAATTCATCGTTTGTTTCCGCAGAATTTACATTGAAAAAAATATTGGAAAGAATATCTAATTTTTCACCGGAGTAGGCGAGTGCTTCAATAACATTCTCAAATGTGGGAGCTTCATTATTATCAACAATAGCGTTGATTTCTTCCTCAGATCTCTGTATAAGTTCTTTAAAAGCGGGAAGATAATCTTCATTTCTAATTTGATCAAAAGGAGCAGTATGGTAAGGTGTTTTGAAGTTTTCTGTTAAAATATTCATTATTTTATTTTTTATTGATGTAAACTTGATTTTTGAATTCGTCAAAAATAATGCCTTAATTATAGGTTATGACAAAAAGTAGCGATCAGCATAATCTTGTCATAAGAAAAGCAGTGTTATAACAGGAATGCGTAATTTTGGCTTAACATTAAAATCTAAAAACTATGAAAACAATTTTGAAAATCTTAGGGATACTCATTGTTTTAGCTATTTTGTATGCCGTATTTGCTATGGTGGCTTTCAGCAACAAGTATCATTTCGAAAGATCAGTAGTTATCAATGCTCCGAAGGAAAAAGTATGGGAACATGTTGGGTCTACAAAAGCTTTTAATATCTGGAATCCTTTCATTAAACCAGATAAAAACATTGCAATCAGCTATTCCGGTACGAGTGGTGAAGTAGGAGATTCTTACAAATGGAAGGGGAATAACGATGTTGGAGAAGGAGTACAAACCGTTACTGCAGTAACCCCCAATGAAAAAATAACCAGTAAACTTCACTTTATCAGACCTTTCGAAGGTGAAGCAGTTGCAAATTTTATCCTGACTCCGGAAGGAAACGGAACTAAAGTAACCTGGACTATGGATGATGAGCTCAGCACTATGATGAAACCTATGAAACCTATGATGGATAGCCAGATGGGAAAGACTTTTGATCAGGGGCTCGGGGAACTTAAGAAATTAACAGAGCGGTAAAATAAGAAAAGCCTTGTCAGCAGACAGGGCTTTGTTGTTAATATTCTTTGGTACCAATTTCATTGATGGAGTTATAATTTCCAATTCCTTTAGGGTTAAGACCATATTCATTTGGACCGGGATCGCTGTCTGCAAAAAGCATCCAGAATATATAAAACGGAATGAATACATATAATCCGGAATTTCCCCTGTCATGACATCTTTTAGTAGCTTGTGCCAACAGAAACCAAAATACCGGAATGAGAATAATAAACGAAAAAATAGTTGCTGTTGAAGATTTGACAAGGTCCTGAACAATGCTTAACGGAAATACAACACACGCATAAATAATGTATGACAAGCAGAATTCAGTGTGCCTTATTCTTCCCTGAAATGAAAATGGATTTTTAAACATTATTTTTAATTTTTCGGAGACAAATATATTTATTTAAAAAAATATTATCTTTATGTAAAGATTAGATTTATGGAGAAGATCGTATTTGAGAAAAGTGACATAAGAAATTATGTTAAAAACGTGATCGCCGAAAAGATTGAGAAGCTAAAGAATTTTATAGAATTCACTTTGGATGCGAGCCGAGACATTAAGAAGACTCCAAAATATGACAGCATGCGAGAAGAAATGCAGGAAGAGATTTATCAGATGCAGAAGCAGCTTGGAGCACTTAATGACCTGAAAAGGAATATGTCGAAAGTCCTAAATAATGCCACGGAAAAAGTTCAGTTGGGTTCTTTGGTGATAACCAATAAAGCAAGGTTTTACATTTCGGTTTCTTTAGGTGAATTCTTTTTTGAAGGAGATCGTTTCTATGCCATTTCACCGCAAAGCCCTATGGCTAAAAAGATGATGGGAATGAAACCGGGAGATGCTTTTACTTTGAATAATATTCATCAGAAAATTGTTGAAGTACTTTAGATTAGTACCATGTATTTCATGATTATCAATTAAACATCAATAATACAGCGATTACTGAATAAGAAAAATTAATATTCATAATTAATAATATGCTTATTCGCAATCGTCTCACATTAACTTTTTCGTAATTTTGTCTCTATGAACAAAGCAGAAATTCTAAAAGAGATCATAGAACGAAGAAGAAGTATCTTCCCTAAAGATTATACCGAAACAAAAATCTCTCAGGATATCCTTGATGAGATTTTACATTCCGCAACACTGGCTCCGAATCATAAACGTACAAAACCATGGCGTTTTAAAACCTTCCGGGGTGAAGAAAAAGCTCAGCTGGCTTTAGAAATGCAGAATATTTACAAAGCAACCCAGTCCGAACAAACTTTCCTGCAGAAGAAATATGATGATATAGGCTTTAAAATCAATAAAGCTGATGTTGTTGTTTCCATTGTGGTCAACTTCAGTGGAATGGTTCCGGAATGGGAGGAAATAGCAGCTGTTTCAATGGCTGTACAGAATATGTATCTTACTTGCACAGCCAATGAAATAGGGTGTTATTGGAGTTCTCCTGGAATTGTCAATCACCTGAAAGATTCTTTAACCATTGAAGAAAACCAAAGATGTTTAGGGCTTTTCTATATGGGAAGACAGGATTAAATTAATTATGTCTGTGAAATTAATTCTACCGAAGGAAGTTATTTTTTAATCACCTGATAGGTAGGATTAGTTTCATCGGTCATATCCAAAACTACATCATAAGTGCCTTCATTGGCTATTTTTATATTATTGCCATGTTCTACCAGTTTCCCATATCCGTTGATACCTAATTCTATTACCCATTCATTATTGCTTCTGAACTTTATTTCACCCGGTTTCAAAAGGATATTTTGGGCTTTTAAAATATTGGTGTTTTTGTTCTCAGAAATTAATTTTATATCTGGTCCGCCCCATCCGTTTGGAGTAGCACTTCCTGTAACTCCCCAAGAAAAAGAATCACTGGTCTTTTTAGCTTCTGTGATCTTCCCATCCGGAGAGGTTATTTTTAACAAATTGACTTTTCCGTCTTTATAAGATTTAAATTCAAATCGAATTTTGTTCCCGTCATTATCTTCAGTGTAAAACTTCCTGTCACTTTCCGGGAAGAAAACCTTGTTTCTTGTGTCAGAATCAACCAAAGTAAGCATACCATCATTAACGGAAATATAAAAATTAGTGTCTGAGGTGTTGTAAATTCCTTTTAATTGATTTATCCTGTTGAAATCAATTTTAATATGGGTAGGAATCTGATAAGGCAGGTTATAAAAAACAGAGACTATTTTGCTTGTCATTGAATAAAGACTGTCATCTCGCAGATTGCTTAATATGATAATGCTGATGTTGTCTTGTGGAATTGTAAAGAATCTTGAAACGAATCCAGGGCCACCACCATCATGCCCAACAGTTTCTTTTCCTTTTATCGGAGACATATCCCAGCCATAACCATAATGGTAATTATGAAATGGTGTTTGTGCTTTTTCTAAAGTTTCCTTTTTCAGAATTTTATAACTTTTAAGTCCCTCCTCGTATTTATACAAATCTTCTACTGTAGAATACATTGCTCCTGCAGTATGGGGATGGTCGTAATCATAGACTATACCTTCCCGGAAATTATTCTTTGATAAAAATTCATACCCCGTTGTTTTGTTTTTATTTTTTAATTCTTTAAACCCAAAACCGGTATTGGTCATTTTTAACGGATCGAGAATGTACTTTTGAATAGCTTTCTGGTAAGACATTCCAGCAGTCTTGTTGATGATATATCCTAATAAATAATAGTTGGAATTACTGTAATTCCATTGGCTTCCGGGAGAAAAATCCAAGGGTTGAGCTTTTATAAAATTTATAAATGTTTCCTCATCTTTTGTATCTTCAGGATTAGCATTATTCTGAATTCCGGAGGTATGTGTTAATAATTGTTCAATAGTAATACTATCTCCTTTTGGAAAGTTAGGGAAATACTTTGTCAGTTTATCCTGTAAGGATAATTTTCCCATGTCATTTAATAGTAAAATTGTCGTTGCAGTAAATGACTTTGTTGTAGAGTAGATTCTGTAAATACTTTGATTGGTGTTTTTTTCCTGTGTTTGGAAGTTTTTGATACCGTAACTTTTTTCAAAGATTATTTTTCCTTTTTCTGAGACCAGAACACTCCCGTTAAAACGATTGAGTTGGCTGTAAGCGCTAATTAATTTTTCAATCTTTTCCTCTTTAGATTGACTTTGTGCATTTTGGCAGAACAACAGAATTGTAGCAAACAGCAATAAATTTTTAATCAATTTAGATTTTGTTCCCAAAGATCTAAAAAATAATGTATCCGGGACCTGTCTCCAAAAATAATTGTTTCCACTTTAAACGAACCTGGCTGTAATCCGGATTTCTTTTTATATGATAAGACAGATAAATTATTACATTTTTATTGATACATTAGAAATTTTATTTATCTTTGCACACTTAAATATTTAACTGGGACGAGTTCCCTTAAAATTCAAACATTATGTCAGTAAAAATCAGATTACAAAGACACGGTAAAAAAGGAAAACCTTTTTTCCACATCGTGGTTGCAGATGCTAGAGCTAGAAGAGACGGTAGATTCATCGAAAAACTAGGAACTTACAACCCAATTACTAACCCTGCAACAATTGATTTGAACGTTGATTCTGCTGTAAAGTGGTTAAACAACGGTGCTCAACCAACTGATACTGCAAGAGCTATCCTTTCTTACAAAGGAGTACTTTACAAAAAACACTTACAAGGTGGTGTTGCTAAAGGAGCTTTTGATGAGGCTGAGGCTGAAAAAAGATTTGCTGCTTGGGTAGATGCTAAAGAACAAAAAGTGCAAGGGAAAGTAGAAGGTTTATCTAAAGCTCAGGCTGATGCTAAAAAAGTTGCTTTAGAAGCTGAAGTTAAAGTAAATGAAGCTAGACTAGCTGCTGCTGCACAAGCTGAGGCTGATGCTAAAGCTGCTGAGGAAGCTGCTAACGCACCTGCTGAAGAAGTTGTTGCTGAAGAAACTGCAGAAGGAGAAGCTCCAGCTGCTGAAACTGAAGAAAACACTGAAGCTTAAGAAACACCCTGTATGCGTAAAGAAGATTGCTACTTTTTAGGTAAAATCACACGCAGACATGGCCTTGCGGGAAACGTTATCCTTAAATTGGATACCGATCAACCCGAACTTTACAATAAACTGGAATCAATATTCGTTGAAATCAACGGACTATTGGTTCCTTTTTTTATTGAAAAATCATCCTGGAGCAAATCTGATGCTCTGAATATTGCGTTTAGAAACTCTTCTGAAGCATTAGTGGATCAGTCATTGGGGAAAAGTGTATACTTACCGCTTGCTTCTCTTCCTAAACTCACCGGAAAACAATTTTATTACCACGAAGTAATTGGTTTTACTATTTTTGATGAACATGATAATGACTGTGGTGTTATTCGTTCAATCAATGATCAGACGGCTCAAACGTATTTCGTAACCAACCTGGATGGAAAAGAAGTTGTTATTCCTATCATTAAAGACTGGATTCTTGAAGTAAACAGAGAAGAAAGGTTTATTAAAATGCAATTGCCTGACGGGCTTATTGATGTCTTTCTAGTGCCATCTAAGAAGGACGAGTAACATCTGTTGCATTACTTATTTAAAAGATTTCTATATTTTAACGGGGTAACTCCCATGTTTTCCCTGAAGCAACGGATGAAATGGCTCTGATCAGAAAAACCGCATTCAAGAGCGACATCTGTTAGGAATCCATAATTTCTATGAAGAAAACCAAGTGATTGATTTACTTTCAATTTTGGTTAAACCATCAAAATCAAGAGTTTGATTGGTTTGCCCGAAAAATTCACCTTTACGAAGTGTGTTCATTATCATTTTTCTGTTTAATTATTAATCGGCTCTTATATGGTATTTTACAATGCAGTTGTTTAAAAATTATTAAATCATTGGCAAATATTTGAAAATTGATTTGATTGATCTAATCACTTAGTTACTTTCAAAGTGACGGTATGGTGTTGTTGAGCTTTTCCCCAGCACGGAAAATAAGCTATGGAAAACAAAGAATGAGGCCTGTTTTTTTAATTAAAACCAGGTAAATAATAGATTTTATATTAAATAATGGGTCGATGATTTTTTAAAGACGACGCAATCATCAACTTGCGCTGTTTTTTTGTAACTTTGCAGACATTAATTTTTATACGAAAATTTATAATCAACAAATGAAAAAGCAAACGATTAAAGAAATCCTACAGGATTACAAAAAGGTATTACATCATGACATTACGGTATACGGTTGGGTAAAAGCTTTCCGTTCAAATCGCTTTATAGCATTAAATGATGGATCTACAATTAATAATTTGCAAATAGTTGTTGATTTTGAAAATTTTGATGAGGCTCTTATTAATAAGATCAGTACAGCTTCTTCCCTAAAAGTGGTAGGAGAGGTTGTTGAAAGCCAGGGTGCAGGACAAACGGTAGAGATTATTGCTAAGAAGATTGTTGTTTTAGGGGATAACTTTACGGAGGAGCTACAGACAACGATTCTTCAGCCAAAGAAACACAGTCTGGAAAAACTTCGTGAGCAGGCGCATTTAAGATTCAGAACCAATTTATTTGGTGCTGTATTCAGAGTACGTCATGCGGTAACTTTTGCTATTCATTCATTCTTTAACAAAAATCAGTTTTTCAACATTCATACACCGATCATTACAGGTGCAGATGCTGAAGGAGCGGGAGAGATGTTCGGGGTGACTGGTTTTGATCTGAATAATATTCCGAGAACAGAAGATGGAGCTATTGATTATAGTCAGGATTTCTTTGGAAAGCAAACCAATCTTACTGTTTCCGGACAGCTGGAAGGCGAAACTGCTGCAATGGGATTGGGAAGGATTTACACCTTCGGACCTACGTTCCGTGCTGAAAATTCAAATACTACCCGTCACCTTGCGGAATTCTGGATGGTAGAGCCAGAGGTTGCTTTCAACAACCTTGAAGATAACATTGATCTGGCAGAAGATTTCCTGAAATATGTGATCCAGTATGTATTGGATAACTGTAAAGATGATCTTGAATTTTTAGATAAAAGATTTGCCGAAGAACAAAAAGCTAAGCCTGAAAAGGAAAGAGCTAAAGAAGGTCTTATAGAAAAGCTTCAAAATGTAGTGGCTAAACGTTTTATGCGTGTAAGCTATACGGAAGCTATTGAAATATTATTGAATTCTAAAGAGAATAAGAAAGGAAAATTCCAGTTCCCAATCGAAAGCTGGGGGGCCGATCTCCAGTCTGAGCATGAAAGATTCCTGGTAGAGAAACATTTTGAAAGCCCGGTAGTTCTTTTTGATTATCCGAAAGATATCAAAGCATTCTACATGCGTTTGAATGATGATAACAAAACAGTAGGAGCAATGGATGTTCTTTTCCCTGGAATCGGAGAAATCATCGGAGGTTCTGAAAGGGAGGAAAGAATTGAAGTTCTTAGACAGAAAATGAAGGAAATGCATGTTGAGGAACAAGAACTTTGGTGGTATATGGATACCAGAAAATTTGGTTCGGTACCTCACTCAGGATTTGGATTAGGTCTGGAAAGACTTATTCTTTTTGTAACAGGGATGACGAATATCAGAGACGTGATTCCTTTTCCAAGAACGCCGAAAAGTGCTGAATTCTAGATACAAAAAAAGCCTTAAATTTAATTTAAGGCTTTTTTATTTTTAATAATAGCTTATTATGTTAAATTATATAATGCAAAAATCATGCTAAATATGAAATTTTTAAAAAAAAATTGATTAAATTCGTGGAATATCTTATGTTAAAACACAAAGAGTAATATGCTTAAACAACACTTACAACTCAAACTAGGACAAAAGTTGGCTCCTCAGCAGATCCAATTAATGAAGCTGATTCAACTTCATACTTTGGAATTTGAAGAGGAACTGGAAAGAGAGTTAGAAGAAAACCCGGCCCTGGAAATCGCAAAGGAGGAATCTAAAGAGGATGATTATGCTTCTCTTGAGGATTCTTATGAGAATGAAGGAAATGAAAGCATTGAAACTGATTTTGATGTGAATGAATATATCTATGACGATGAGCCAAGCTATAAAACTGCTTCGAGTAATTATTCTGCGGACGATGAGGAATTCGATAATGAAAGCCTTCTGACCGAAGGGCAGTCTCTATACGATTATCTATTGGAACAGATCCACCTGGCCAATATCAATCCTGAGGACATAAAAATTGCCGAGTATATCATTGGGAATCTGGATACCGATGGATACCTTAGAAGGGAGATCAAGTCTATTGTAGATGATCTTGCTTTCTCACAGGGTATTTATACAACTATAGAAAAGGCTGAAGATATTCTGGAAAATTATGTACAGAAACTGGACCCGCCGGGAGTAGGAGCGAGGGGATTACAGGAATGCCTTCTTCTCCAAATCGAGAAGAAAGTAAGTTCGGATAAAGCTGTTTCTTTAGCAGCTAATATTTTGAGACATCAGTTTGATGCTTTAACCAATAAGCATTATAATAAAATCATCCAGAAGTATGATATCGAAGAAGAAGATCTGAAAGATGCTCTGGAAGAAATTTCGAAACTATCTCCTAAAGTCGGAGGTAATTTTGATACGCAAACGATAACGATCAATCAGGAAATTATCCCGGATTTTGTAATTCAGGTGAAGGATGGAGTGGTTATTCCGATGCTTAATAGTAAGAATGCACCTACATTAAGGGTTTCTGAAGAATATAAAGATATCCTTACCACCTATTCTCATGATAAAAACTCTTCAGAGCATAAACAAGCTGCATTATTTATCAAGCAAAAGCTGGATGCAGCGAAATGGTATATTGATGCAATCAACCAGCGTCAGAATACCTTATTGCAAACGATTACGGCTATTGTAAAGTTTCAGAAGGAGTATTTTATTACCGGAGATGAAAAATCTTTAAAACCGATGATTCTTAAAGATATTGCAGATATCACAGGTTTTGATATTTCTACGATTTCAAGAGTAGTAAAAAGTAAATATGCTGATACACCAAACGGTATTATTTATCTTAAAGACCTCTTTTCTGACAGTTTAACAAACGATGATGGAGAAGAAGTTTCTACTAAAGAAATTAAAACTCATCTTCAGGAAGTGATCAGTAAAGAAAATAAAAGAAAGCCTCTTACCGATGACGCCTTAGTGGTTATCTTAAAAGAACAGGGATATAATATTGCCCGAAGAACAATTGCAAAATACAGGGAACAACTTAACATTCCAGTTGCAAGATTAAGAAAAGAACTTTAAAAAATATAAATGCCCGGAGAGCCGGGCATTTTTTATGGTTATATTAATTGTTCCTTAAGTGGTCTAGCTTTAATTCTTTGACCGAGATTTCACGCATTTCAACCTTTCTTATTTTTCCTGAAATCGTCATTGGGAATTCTTCTACAAATTTCCAGTATTTAGGAATCTTGTAATGGGCAATCTTCCCGGTACAGTAGTTAAGAAGTTCATCTTCGGTCACATCAAAGCCATTCCTCACCTTCACCCATGCCATTACTTCTTCTCCGAACTTTTCGCTGGGAACACCTATAATCTGTACATCAAGAATGTTGGGATAGGTATATAGAAAATCTTCAATTTCCTTTGGGGAAATATTTTCACCGCCACGGATAATGAGATCTTTTATTCTTCCGGAAATGGTAATATAACCTTCAGAATCCATTACAGCAAGGTCGCCGGTATGTATCCATCGGGCATCATCAATAACCTTTCTTGTATTTTCCGGATCATTCCAGTACTTGAGCATTACAGAGTATCCCCGGGTACAAAGTTCGCCATGCTCACCACGTTCCACCGTTCTGCCATTCTCATCTATGATTTTTATTTCAAGGTGATCCTGAACGGTACCCACGGTACTTACCTGTTTTTCCAAAGATGTTCCTATTAATGTCTGGGTTGAAACCGGTGAGGTTTCCGTCATTCCATAGCAAATACTCATTTCTTTGATATTCATAAGACTTTCCACCTTTTTCATGATTTCTGGTGGACATACAGACCCGGCCATAACTCCGGTTCTTAAATTAGAGAAATCAAATGTATTAAAATCTTTTACTGCCAATTCAGCAATAAACATGGTAGGAACTCCGTACAATGACGTGCATTTTTCATCAGAAACTACCTGTAGGGTAATGTCCGGATCAAAGCTCTCATTGGGAATTACAATACAGGCGCCATGTGCAGTGCAACAAATGTTTCCTATAACCATCCCAAAGCAATGATAAAAAGGTACTGGAATACAAACTCTATCCTTTTCTGTGTAATGCAGCCGTATTCCGATAAAGTAACCATTATTCAGAATATTATGATGGGAAAGGGTAACTCCTTTGGGAAAACCGGTTGTACCGGATGTATATTGGATATTGACGGGATCATCAAATTCGATATTTTCTTCAAAATTTCGTAAGGTTTCATCGGAAACTGAATTTCCTTTTTCCAGAAACTGTTCCCAACTGTCGTCAAAGAAAATGGCACCGTCCAATGTAGGACATACTTCCTTTGCATATTCAACCATTTCTTTATAATTACTGGTCTTAAAGGATAAAGAAGAAAAGATAAAACGAACTTCTGACTGATTGAGAACGTATGTAAGTTCGTGAGTTCTGTATGCAGGATTTATATTCACTAAAATGCTGCCAATTCTTGCAGTAGCATATTGAAGCAATACCCATTCATACCTGTTGGCAGACCAGATTCCTATCCTGTCACCAGATTTTGTGCCTAAGTGAATAAGAGCTTTAGCAACGGCTGTGGTCTGGTCATAAAATTCTTTGTAGCTTGCTCGATAGTTCTGCTGAACAGAAACTAAAGCTTCATGATCAGGGTATTTTTCAACTGTTCTTTTAAGGTTTTTACCGATTGTTTCTCCAAGTAAAGGAATATTTGAAGCTCCGGATACATAAGATAAAGCCATACAAAAAGATTTATTGATCTAAAATAACAAATAAATCCTAAGATAGCGCCTGGGAAAAGTTAATTTTCCAGGGAATCAATGTCTCTTAGCTGTGCAAGATTCTTATCAAGTTTTCTCATGATAATTCCATAAACAAGTCTGTAGTATAACCAGATCAGCAAAACACACAGTCCGGTACTCAATACAGTACCTATGATGAAAATGATAACGGCCGAGTTGGCAGGTTCTACATTTTGAGAGTTTAACGCATAAAAAATAAAGACTGTAAAAATAGAAGTAAAAGCAACGAGTAAAACAATACTGATTAAAATAAAGGCATTAACCGTCTTCTTGAACTTAATAATTCGGGTAATAAGGCCTTTAAGGTTTTCTTCGATTTTTATTCTTCGATAATTCTGATAAAATTTATAGACAAAATAGGCAGTAACAAGTAAACTAAGAATCTTAAGGATCAGATATATCTTGTCAAAACTGTTTTCCACTTCGGGAGTTTTTCGAGCACCCAGTTTTTCTAAAACGTTGAGGAATCCATTGGTTTCTTCTCCCTGAAAGAAATAAAATAGCCCCATTACGGAGAAAAGTAAAAATTCAAAAACACTGATCCAGAAAATATATTTCACGTAGTTACGTGACTTTCTGTTGAGCATATTAAGAATCTCACTATTGTCGTATTTTTGCTGAACAGGCTGTTCCTGCCATGTTTTCTTAAAGCTGTCTAAATCAAAATCAGGCATATTTTTCCATCTGTTCTTTAAGGGTTTTCTTTAATCTGTTCATTTTCACACGGGCATTTACCTCAGTTATCCCGAGGTTTTCTGCGATATCCTTATAGGGCAAATCATCTAAATACATCATTACAATAGCTCTTTCTACATTAGGCAATGTCTTGATCACGGTGTATAGAAGTGAAATCTGCTGTTGTTTTTCATCATCATCCTCAATGAAGTCTTTATGATTGATGTCCAGCTCATTTGTAGGAAGGCTCTTGCTTTTTTTTCTGAAAAGGGTAATGGCTGTATTTAAGGCAACACGATACATCCATGTGGAGATCTTTGAGTTCCCTTTAAAGGAGTCATAGCTTCTCCAAAGCTGCAGGACAATTTCCTGAAAGAGATCTTCTTCATCTTCCAGAGAATTGGTATAAAGACGCGAAACTTTGATAATCAATCCCTGATTATCTTTTATGAGCTGCGCAAATTCTTTTTCTCTGGAAATCACAATTAGATGTATAAAGGCACGAAGATAATAATAATGTGCTAATTAGTGAAGGGTTATGAATTATAAATTGCAAGTTTTGGTAATCGGCACTTACCATATACTTAAGCTTTATCGGATTGTTTGTCTTTGATTAAGAAAGCGTATTGTTCGGCAGGCTTATAAGTAATCGTCATAACATATAATGTAAAGCCTTTAATTCGTATCTTTGCGCCCACGAGAAAATCGGCCTGTTGATCTTTGTTTTGGCAAGGGTAGGAAAGTCCGGACACCATAGAGCAGCAAAGCGGATAACATCCGTCACCCGTGAGGGTAGGACAAGTGCAACAGAAAGCAAGTACAGTTCGGCTGTAGTGAAACCAGGTAAACTCTTTGCGGTGCAATGATAAGTATATCGGTTCTTTTCAGTAATGAAAATAGGAGTTGCTCGCTCTGAAAGCCGAGGGGTAATCAGCAAAAGTTTTGCAGCAATGTAAGACGCAGATAAATAACAGGCACTTCTCAGGAAGTACAAAATCCGGCTTATAGATTTTCTCGTGATTTTTTAGATAACGAAATGACTATAAATAAAGCGGGGATTATTCCCCGCTTTTGTATTTCTGAGCCTGTTAAGATAATTAATTTCGACTTGAAAATATGAATTTTACAAGTTGAAGCATTGTTTATGATGCTATTCGTTCTCAAGGGCTTTTTTAGCATCAACAAGTCCTTTCTTGTCCTTATCAGAAAGTGCCGGATATTTAAGGTCCATCTTTTCTAATGCATCAATAATGATCTGGATAGCGGCTACTCTTGCAAACCATTTATTGTCTGCAGGTAATACGTACCACGGAGCATAATCTTTTGAAGTCTCATTAATAGCCTGTTCATAAGCGCTCATATATTGATCAAACAATGCCCTTTCCGGAAGATCAGCAGCCGAGAACTTCCAGTTTTTTTCTTGCTCGTTAATTCTGTCCAGCAGCCTTTGCTTTTGTTCCTTTTTTGAAACATTTAAAAATATTTTAATGATTTTAGTTCCGTTCTGAGAGAGGTGTTTTTCGAAATTTCTTATACTCTCATATCTGTTTTCCCAGAATTTGGCGTCAAAATCTTTTATGGACTTCCATGTTTTTTCACTGAGATTGTATTCCGGGTGCACCTTACAAACCAAAACACTTTCATAATGTGAACGGTTAAAGATTCCGATCATTCCTTTTTGAGGTAGTGCAATATAATGTCTCCATAAAAAATCATGGGCGTATTCCTTTGAACTTGGGGTTTTAAAACTTGTTACATTACAGCCCTGTGGATTTACTCCACCAAACACATGCTCAATAAGACTGTCTTTTCCTGCGGCATCCATCGCCTGTAAGATGATAAGGAGAGACTGGCTTCCATCCGCATACAACTTCTCCTGAAGGTTACGAAGTTTTTCTTTTTCTATAGCCAGCATTGCCTGTCCTTCTTGTTTAGTAAGAGGTCCCTTGTATTCCGTTGAGGTTTTTTTGATGGAAAATTTTCCTTTTACTTCAAAATCGTCTGAGAAATTGGTGTCCATAAATTATATATTTGAAATAAATGTAATAAAAAAACCGTCTACATGTAGACGGTTTTTTTATTTTTTCTGAGTAGAGCTTATTTTGCCGCAGCAACTTTTTTCGCTGCCTTAGCCGCTTTTTTAGCCGCTTTAGCATCTGCTGCAGTTTCAACCTTTGCAGGAGTAGCTGCAACTTCAGGAGCGTTAGCATCTACATTTCCTTTGATGTAAATTACACTTCTGCTGTTTGCCGGGTCATTAGAAAATACTTCAATCATTTTGTTGAATGGTCCGTTGATTGTCGTATTGTATCCAACTTTAATTTTAGCAGATTTTCCTGGCATTACAGGATCTGTACTAAATTCAGGAGTTGTACATCCACAAGAAGGTTTTACGTTAGAAATTACCAAAGGCTTATCACCTGTGTTAGTTACTGTAAAAAATCTTGTACCGTCTGCACTAGGCTTAATAGTACCATAATCGAAAGTGGTTTTATCAAAAGTAATAGTTTGTGCAGATGCAATAGCAAATGTTCCAAATAGTGCAATTCCTGCAATTAATTTTTTCATATTCTTGAATGTTAATATGTTTGTTTAGATAAACTTTAAGAAACAAAGTTAAAAATTATTTTAATTCATACTGAAAATTTTTTTTCTTTAAGCTATTTTTGCAAATTGTAAGCTAAAGAAATAGAATTTATGCAGATTTCAGAAAAGTATAATCCACAGGAAACAGAACAAAAATGGTACAACTACTGGTTGGAAAACAAGTTTTTCCATTCGGAGCCTAATGACAAGCCACCATATACCATCGTAATTCCTCCGCCAAACGTGACGGGGATCTTACACATGGGACATATGTTGAACAATACCATTCAGGATGTTCTGGTCCGCCGTGCAAGAATGCAGGGCTTTAATGCCTGCTGGGTTCCGGGAACAGATCACGCTTCAATTGCTACTGAAGCTAAAGTTGTTGCTAAACTGAAATCTGAGGGAGTCAATAAATCTGATATTACCCGTGAGGAGTTTTTAAAACATGCATGGGAATGGACTGACAAATATGGGGGAACCATCCTCGAACAGCTGAAGAAATTGGGTTGTTCATGCGACTGGGACAGAACCAGGTTTACGATGGAGGATAAGCTTTCAGCACAGGTAATTAAAAGTTTTGTTGATCTTTATAATAAAGGATTGATCTACAGAGGCTACAGAATGGTTAACTGGGATCCGGAAGCAAAAACGAACATATCTGATGAGGAAGTAATATTTAAAGAACAGAACGGGAAATTATATTTCCTGAAATATAAAATAGAAGGTTCCGAAGAATTCCTTTCTGTTGCGACGACGCGTCCTGAAACAATCTTTGGGGATACTGCTGTTTGTATCAATCCTAATGATGAAAGATATGCTCACCTGAAAGGTAAAAATGTGATCGTACCTATCGTGAACCGTGCAGTACCTATCATCGAAGATGAATATGTGGATATTGAATTTGGAACCGGTGCACTGAAAATTACTCCTGCTCACGATACCAATGATTACGAGATCGGGCAAAAACATCAGTTGAAAATGATTGATGCTTTAGATGATGATGGAAATCTTAATGAGTATGGATTACATTATGCCGGGAAAAACAGGTTTGAGGTAAGAAAACAGATTGCAAAAGAACTGGAAGAAAAAGATCTTCTTTTAAAAGCTGAGGATTATGTAAATAAGGTAGGGACTTCTGAAAGAACAGGAGCAGTGATCGAGCCTAAAATTTCTGTTCAATGGTTCCTGAAAATGTCTGAACTTGCTCAGCCTGCTTTGGATGTAGTAATGGACGATGAAATTAAGTTTTATCCTGAAAAATTCAAAAATACCTATAAACATTGGATGGAAAACATCCGTGACTGGAATATTTCCCGCCAGCTTTGGTGGGGGCAGCAGATCCCTGCTTATTATTATGGAAGCGGAGATGAAGATTTTGTAGTTGCAGAAACAAAAGAAGAAGCTTTAGAATTAGCAAAACAAAAAACAGGGAACCAAAATTTTACAGCTGAAAGCCTTACACAAGATCAGGATGCTTTAGATACCTGGTTCTCATCATGGTTATGGCCTATGTCTGTATTTGACGGGCTTCTTGATCCTGAAAATAAAGATATTCAGTATTATTATCCTACTTCTGATCTGGTAACAGGTCCGGATATTATTTTCTTCTGGGTAGCGAGAATGATCATGGCTGGATTAGAATATAAAAAGACAGTTCCTTTTAAAAATGTTTATTTTACCGGTATTGTTAGAGATAAGCAAAGAAGAAAGATGTCCAAGTCTTTAGGAAACTCACCGGATCCTTTGGAATTAATTGATAAATATGGTGCTGATGGTGTGCGTGTTGGAATCTTACTAAGTGCTGCTGCAGGAAATGATCTCCTTTTTGATGAAGATCTTATGCTTCAGGGGAGAAATTTCATGACCAAGATCTGGAGTGCTTTCCGATTAATCAATATGTGGAATCATGAAGATAAACCGGCCAACGTAACGGAAAACCAGACAATAGAGTGGTTCGAAAATAAATTGAACAAAGCGATTGCTGAAATTAATGATCAGTTTGAGAAATTCAGAATTTCTGATGCTTTGCATTTGGTTTATAAATTAATCTGGGATGATTTCTGTTCGTGGTATCTGGAGGCTATCAAACCTAATTATGGTGAAGGGATTTCGAGAGAAGTATACGAAAAGACTATTTATTTCTTTGAAGAATTAATGAAATTACTTCATCCTTTTATGCCATTCCTTACGGAAGAATTATGGCAGACGATTTCGGAAAGAAGTATAGAGGAAGCGTTGATTATCTCTCAGCAGAAAAAAGCAGGAAAATTTAATGAGACTATTATCAAAAACTTTGAAATGGCTCAGGAACTTATTTCAGGAGTTAGAAACTATCGCCAGACGAAGGGGATTTCTCCTAAAGAGGCAGCTGAAATTTATACGGGTTCTTCAGAGTTTGCCAATGAAGCCGTTATCAGAAAACTGGCGAATATTTCAGACATTTATTTTGGTGAAAAAACAAATAAACCAAGTTTTACATTCCTGGTAGGTTCTACCGAAGTGTCCATTCCATTGAGCGAAAACCTGGATCTTGCTGAAGAGAAAACAAAAACGGAAGACGAAATAAAGTATTTGAAAGGATTTTTAATTTCTGTAGAAAAAAAGCTCTCCAACGAAAAATTTGTAGCCAATGCTAAAGCAGAAGTTGTAGAAGCGGAACGTAAGAAACAGAAAGATGCACAGGATAAAATTGCTATTTTGGAAGAGAAGCTGAAGAGCTTATAAATCTTTTGGCACTTATCTTGAAATAAAACAAATATCAATCCGGACAATCCCGGAAACTATATCCATAAAAGAAGACCAGTTTAACTTGTCTTCTTTTGTGAATTTAATACAGTAGTTCAGACATAATATCTGAAGAGCAGATGAGCTGCCAAAATAACTTGTAAGCGGATCAGCTCATCACCAATAAATAAAGACAATAAAAATGACGCACGTAGAGAATATAAAAAAGCTGTTTTCAAGAGATTTTGTAGAAAGTCCTTTGTTAGAAAGCTTTGAGGTTGGGAAAATTTACCTTTCCAGTGGGAAATTGGTAGCTTGCGACCCTTTGATCACAAATGATATGCAGCCTTTTACTACAGATTTCCCAAAAGGGGATTTTGCAGTTCTATTACATAAGGAGAGAGAAAGTAACTGCGTAGCCTATGCTGAAATTATTTTCAGTCACTCAGAAATCACAGAATGGAAATTGGCAACTACTTCCGGTCAGGATATAAAAGACCTTGCAGAGGGTGAGATATTTGGTTATCCTGTAGAAAGTGGGATGGGGTGTTTTATGGATGTTGATACCCAGGAAAAACTTAATGAACTGGAAAAAAGATTGTATCACAGTAAAGGTGCCGACTTTATGGGAATTTATGAGGAGTTTTTCCACGAATATTTTTTTGATGAAAACGGAGCAATCGATCAATATGCCTTTTTGAAACCTGCGGATGAGCATCCGGGAACTATCTTTGCTTTCGAGACAGGATATGGAGAAGGTTTCTATGCCAGCTATATTGCGTATGATAAAAATAATGAGCCTGTAAAGGTAGTTACGGAATTTATTGAAATAAGTTAATTATTGTTATATTAGTATTCCTAATTTTTTATTTTTGTATAAACCAATTTAACCGCAATGAACTTTTCCTCAGTACAACCCAAAATTATAGTTGTTGGCAGCTCTTCCATAGATCTTGTTCTGGAAACTGAAAAACTTCCGGCTCCTAACGATACTGTTTTAGCCATTAATTCGGATAGTTATTTTGGTGGAAAAGGAGCCAATCAGGCTGTAGGAACTGCAAGATTGGGTGCCAGTGTTTATTTCATTGGATGTGTGGGAATGGACCCACTGGGACAGCAAATTATGCGTAATCTGGTGAATGAAAATGTGAATGTAGGATTTGTTGCAGAAACAGACAAAGAAGCTACAGGAACAGCTTATGTGACGACTTCTGATGGTAATGCTGCCATTGTTGTGGTACCGGCTGCAAATAAGCTTTTAAGTACCAAACATATTGAAGATGCAGACCGGTATTTTCCTACGGCAGATCTTATCCTGGTTCAGTTAGAAGTTTCTATAGAAGTTGTTGAATATACCATTAGAAAGGCAAAAAAATACGGAAAAAAAGTTGGTCTCTATGCTTCACCTGCTATGAAGCTTAGCGAAGAAGTACTGGAAAATGTGGATTTTGTAATCGTAAAAAGTAGTGAACTCTATATTGTTTTTGGTGAAGAGGAAAAAGAGCGGGTTCTTGAAAAATATTTTAATAAAGTTTTTGTAAGGGATGATACGAATTCCACGATTTACTTTGATGGAACTGAAATGAAATACTTCAGAAACCATAATGATAATAAAACGGTACATAAAATGGGAATGGGAGATGCATTTACATCCGGATTTGCCATAGCCTTGTGTCATAATAATCCTATTGAGGAGTGTGTAAAATTTGGAAATGAAGTTTCTTTAAAAGTCTCTACGAGAAAAGGATCGCAAACCGGATTGCCTAGAATGTCCGATTATGTTATTTAAAGCTATTTGGTACATATCGAAAGTATATAATTAACATAAAATAAACAGTAAAAATTTCCACTTTTGAGTGGATTTTTTCTTTTTACACTATGGAAAAACTAATTCTAAAAACCACAGATCACATTTCTATTGTCGCCCACCTTTTCCTGCCGGAACAGAGCAATAATAAATTATTACTAATCAATTCTGCTACAGGCGTAAAACAGCACGTTTACTTTTCCTTTGCACAATATTTTTCAGAGCAGGGATTTACAGTGATCACGTATGATTATCGGGGAATCGGGCTTTCAAAACCGGAGCAGATGAAAGGCTTCGAGGCTTCCATGCGAATCTGGGGTTCCCGGGATTATAAAGCAGTAACCACCTACATCAGAATCCGCTTTACAGGATATGAGAAATATTGCCTGGGACATTCTGTTGGAGCATTGATCCTTGGGATGAATAAGGATTCGGAGATGTTTAAAGAATTCTTTTTTGTGGGAACACAAAATGCGTTTGTTGGGAATCTGAAATTCAGGACGAAAATAGAAGCTTATCTTGGATTTGGGATTGTCCAGCCTTTAGCAACTCAGCTTCTGGGTTATTTTCCGGCTCATTGGTTTGGACTTGGAGAAAGTCTTCCTAAAAATTGCGCTTATGATTGGAGAACCTTAATTTTGAATAAAAAATCAACAAACGGTTTACTGGAAAAAATTGATGATTATTCTAAAAAATTGACTCAAAAAGTTTTTGTAATCAGGGCTGAAGATGATGTCTGGCTTACGGATAAAGGAGTAAAGAGTCTATTAAACGACACGTATCCCAACCTTAAACCGACATATCGCCTTGTAAAAACTTCAGAATCTGAAAAAGGAGAAATAGGACATGTTAATTTTTTCAGGAGCTATAACAAGAAGCTTTGGAATATTATTTTAAATGAATTAATACATAATGAGTAGTGTAATTGAAAAGACAATAGATTTTGTAAAGGAAAAACTTAAAGGAGCAGAAGCAGGACATGATTGGTTTCATATCGAAAGAGTCTGGAAGCTTTCCAGGAAAATTGCTGAAAATGAAAACTGTAACAAAGAAGTTGTAGAATTGGGAGCTTTGCTTCACGATATAGCAGATCCCAAATTTCATGATGGTGATGAAACAATTGCGTTAAAAGTGTCCCGTGAGTTTTTGGAAGAGCAGCATGTTTCAGAAGAAATTATCGGGCAGGTCCTTTTTATTATTAAGAATATTTCGTTTAAAAACAGGGGAGAAGCTCCGCAGAATTTACCTATTGAATTAAAGATTGTTCAGGATGCAGACCGTTTGGATGCTATAGGAGCAATAGGTATTGCAAGAACCTTTAATTTTGGTGGATTTAAAAATAACCTGATGTATCATCCGGATATTAAGCCAAAGCTGAATATGTCGAAAGAGGAATACAAAAAATCTGACGGCACTACAATCAATCATTTTTACGAGAAATTATTACTTTTAAAGGATTTAATGAACACAGAGAAAGGAAAAGAACTGGCTCAGGAACGGCATGAGGTGATGCTTCAATTTCTTGATCAGTTTTATAAAGAATGGAATGTTGATTAACGTTCTTTCTTAAAATTCTTAAATCAGTATATTTGCAGCATGGGATTAATCATCTTTGTTATCTTTCTTTGTTCTGTCCTCTCTCTTATTTTATCTAAGGTAAAATCAGGAAAAGGTGCTGAATGGGCAAAACTGTTCCGTATCGCAACGCTTATTTTTTCAATCTCGGTATTCACTTATTGGTTTATCAAGAAAAGTGCTGTTGGAGTGGTGAGTAATTCCGTTGGTTTGCAGGTTATTAATAAACTTCCTCAGACCCTGGATTTTTATGTCATCAACGTCAATAATCCTGATAAAAATGCAATGCACGAGGCAAAGCACATTGGAAAGATACGCCCGGAATATTACAGAATAGAATACCTCAAGATGGATAAATCTGATGAGTATTGGGTTATCGGATATTTAGGAAAGAAAAACCTGGTTTATTTTTCACAGCATTCTGTTCCTAACAAAAATATTGATCAGATCGTTGAGGTGAACAACTATATCAATCAAAGTGTAAAATTATCTGAGATTGCTAAAAAGCAGGTGGAAGCCTATAATTATGAAAATGTAAAACTGGGAATCTGGGTATCTCTCGATTTTCTTTTGCTATTTCTTAATTTGGTCTTGCTTTTTAGAATTAAAAAATAAATGTAAACCTTTCAAAATAAAAGATGATCTGCTGAAGCCAGCAGATCATCTTTCTTTTTTAGTTAAATATAGTGTCGATGTCTCTTGTTACATCACGGATAATTTAAAATTATCATGATTTTTTCTTTAAGCTCTTCCGGGCAGTTTTTGATGAGCTTATCCTTGCTTTGACTGCTGATCTGGTCATAGGTCAGCCATTCTGTTACATCCTGATGCTGGCTGGTACTGTCGTAGATTCTTTTAATCTTCTCATTTTCGTAAAAGGTGTAATTGTCACCAAGAGAATTGTTTGTAATGCTGATAGTACATATTTCCTTTTCCATAGTTTTGATTTTTACAGTTGGTAATAAGGGTTTTATACCTTACAATATATCATTTATTAGTGAAAAATATAACCTTTTGCTGATAAAAAATTTTTCACACCAAACAGTGATATATTTACTGTTAAAACATAAAAAAAAGCTATAAAATCTTAAATTAAATGATTAAATAGCTGAATATTTTTTTTATGCTAAAATAAACTTTGGATACTTTCTGTTGCCATTTGAGGCACATGGAGGTCGGTTTTCCATTCCTCATTCATTTTTTTGATGAGATAAGCAGATAATAAAGGGGACGCCTTTTCAATATTCTGATGGACGAAAAAGTATAAATTTTGGAGGCCTTCTTTTTTCCATTGTGTAACTCGCTTTAACCAATCATCCAATCTTTCGTAGTCACTTTCTGCATTTGCTCCTACATAGCGGATGAAAGCATTGGGAGTGGTAAGACGCATATGAAGCATATCCCTTCTTCCGGCAGTATCCACAATAATATTAGTGATATGATGGGCTTCAAAAAGATCGCAGGTTGTATTTAAAATGTTTTCATCATTAAACCATTCCGTATTTCTGAGCTCTATAGCTAGTGGGACTTCTTTTGGCCATTCTTTGACAAACTTCTCTAATCTGTCATAATCTTTTGGTTTAAAGTTATCATGAAGCTGAAGAAATACCATACCCAGTTTTTCATCAAAATTAAGAACCGATGTTGCAAATTGGGTTACAGGTTCTGTTACATCAATTAATCTCCTGAAATGGGAAACTGTATTGGTAATCTTTGGGAAAAATTTAAACCCTGCCGGTGTTTTTTCTTTCCATGTCAATACCTGGTCAGGAGTTGGCATTCCGTAGAATGTCGCATTGAGTTCTATAGAATTGAACTGGGTAGCATAATAGGTTAATTCGTCCTTGGTTCCTTTTGGATAAAATCCTTTGAGGTCGGTTTTATTCCATTTGGCACATCCGATGGAGATATTCTCTAATCCCTTTTTATTTTGTTTGAGGATCTCTTTGGTTCTGCTGTGATCTTTGGGTAATGTAAAATCTATTTTTGAAGGATCTTCTACTTGTCCGAATTTCATATTTGAAGTTTTTAAGAATTAAGTATCTAACAAATATAAAATAAAAATAAGACAATTATTTTATGAATTTAAGCTAAAGATATCAAGGAAAAGGGAATCAGTTTTTTATTATTTTTTTTGAAATTTCAGTAGATTTCGCCTTTATTTTGATAAGATAAATTCCTGCAGGATAACCTGACGTATTAATAGTGCAATCTCCTTTGCCACAGCTCTGATGTGATACTGATCTCCCCATACTGTCAAATATATCTATTGTATTCACGGGTTCAGGGGATCTTATCTGAAGGATATTTTTTACAGGATTAGGAAATACATCAATTTTGGTTATTATATGGTCTAGCTTCGTATTTTTTGAATTGGTAGTAGCCGGGCAATTGGTACTGAAATTAATGTCCGGATACATAGTTTGAAGATCGGTAAGTTGAGCAGGATCAACACAAATGGTTAAATTACTACTGTACCCGGAAAAGTCACAACCCTCCAATGCATTGTTTTTGATATTCACCTGGGTTAATCCGGACATGTTAAAGAATGCAATAGCTTCTAAAACGTTGCAATCCGATAAATTCAGATTGGTAATGAGCGGACAGCTTCTCAGGGTAAGATACTTGAGTTGACCATTTTGTGAAAAGTTAATATTGTTTACTAATGAATTATATTCAAGATCAGCAGATTCCAATTGTGGACATTGTGAAAGGTCTATCGTAGAAATTTTTGTATTAGCAATACCTAATTCCCTTAAGGTGGTACATTGATTGATATTAAGGCTATTTAATTCCGTAAAGGTATCAAAAGGTGAGTTGCCTGGTAAATTAGGTCCAAGGTTCAATGTTTGTATAGCCGAACAATTCTGAAGGTCTAAGCTTTTCAGGTCTTTATTTCCTTTTATCGATAGATTGACCAAAGAAGTACAGTTTTGTGCAGAAATCTGTTGCAGATCAGTATGTGGATTCAGGAAATTCAGATCACCGGGAATATCTGCTTTCAGAGTTTGGAGATGCGTAAGATTGTCTACATTCAAAACAGCCATGTAGCCACTGGAATTTGTGATGTCCATATCTTCCAGAGCAGCCGCACTATTGAAAATAGCATTGGTTATGGGCTGATTAAAAGCTTTTAGTATTTTCAACTTGGGAAGTCCGGATACATCCAAAGAGGTTACATTTCCAAAATATACTCCTGAAGTAGTATAATAACCATACCGGTTGTAGAATGATGCATCAAGCTCTTCTAAATTGATTAATCCAGCATTGGAGAAATTGATTGAGGATGCATTAAGACCTTTGATCCTTTTTAACGAAGTACAGCCGTTTAGATCTACTGAAGTAAAATAAGCTCCCGTGGTTTCATAATGATCCGTATCTGCTATAACTTCTTCCAGGTTTGTACAAGATTTCGCAACAAGGTGGATATTCTGATTTCCGGATGGTAATATGGTTCCGGTAGATCCGGAAACTGAAATTTTGGTCAGTGAATTTAAATTTGGAACACTGATCTTATCTAACCGCTTACAGGATGTGAAGGTGAGCGTTTTTACATGGCAGTTTTTGATATGAAGCTCCTTAATGTTTTTATTGTTTAAGACAATATCATCCTTGATGAGAAGGCAGTTTTTATATCTCAAAATTGTGGAGGGGTCGTAAGGAGATAAATTGATGTCTGCAACAAAGTCATTCACATTTTCTACGGCACCACAATTGTCGAAAGAAAAATCAATGGGAACACGGTGGCTAACTCCTACATTGTTTACAAATCCACCACTTCCGGTGTAAAGAACTTTTTTAATTTTATTATTGTTAACAAAACTAATGACCGCTGATTTTGTGTCATGGATGTAAAGTTCTTCGATATTGGGGAATAAAAGAGCATCGGTGATTTGGTTTGGAAGACTATTGTAAGTGGGAAGCACATTGAACTTTATATTTAAAGTTTTTACTTGCTGGGCTTCAGTAAGCTGAATCTGTCCATCTCCATTTGCATCAATTTTAATATTGTTGCCATTGATGTCTTTTGCAATCTGACTACCCGGACCTGAAGTTAGTAGTAAGGCCTTAAATTTGGCATCTGTAAAATTAAGGTTCTGAGAATAAGCCATGCAGGAAAAGCTTACACAGAAGATAAATAGCATTTTGTACATATTGTGTTTTTAAGGGGTTGCTAATTTTAATAAGGATATATCCAGTGAAGGAAATTATAAACCTTAACCTTACAAAAGTACTATATTTTTAAACCTAGCAACTTAGAAATACTACTATAGTATTAATACTATATTTGTTATCCGTACAAATACTGATGAGTACCTCTACCATGTTTTCCTTTTTTATCAAGGCTTTGATTTAGTAAAATGAACGTTGTTCATATTGTGTTCATATATCTTAAAATAGCTTCAATGCGGTAAAAGATTTATTTGTAAAATGTTACCAAGATCTCATCTTACATGTTTACTTTAAGCAATTAAGTTTTTTTTAAGGAAATATTAAACATTATGTTATATAATGTTAACTGTATGTTACCACACTTCTTGATTGTTGCTTCTAATTTTGCCATAAAATTTAGAAGTATAAAAATATGAAGAGAAAATTGATCTGTGCTTTTGCTGTTTTGTCTTTTGGCTTAGCGTTTTCACAAGAAACCAGCTCTAAAATTTTCGGAAGATTAAAAGGGGTAAATTCTGAAGTTACGGTAAAAGTAGTTCACGTTCCCACCAACAGTACCTTTGAAACTAAAAGTAATAACAAAGGACAATTTAGTCTGGATAATCTACAACCCGGAGGACCCTACACGATAGAGATTTCCGATGGTTCGCAAATTATCTACTCGAATACCAACTTACAGCTTTCATTAGGAAGTAATGATTTGCCTGTAGTAGAAATCAAAAACAGAGAAAAAGTGATCGACGAGGTAAAGCTTACCTCGAAGAGAACCACTGTGAAAAACGGAGTTGCAATTAGCCAGGCTCAGATCTCCGGACTCCCAAATATTAACAGGGGTATCCAGGATGTTACCAAGTTGGTCCCTCAGAGTGCTAACAACTCTTTCAACGGAACCAATTTCAGGTATAATAACGTTACTATTGACGGGTCGATCAATAACGACGCGATTGGTTTTAGTCCGTCTTTGGGTGGACAAACGGGGACATCGGGAATGCCGGGAAGTAGTACACGTTCCAACTCAATTAGTTTGGATGCGATTCAGGATGTACAGGTTTATATTGCTCCTTATGACGTGAAATTAGGAAATTTCCTTGGAGGAAGTATCAATGCCGTTACACGTAGTGGTAGTAATAATGTGGAAGGATCTTTTTATGTATACGGACGGAATGCTGCTATTACAGGAAGAAATAGGGTAGGAGATAATTCTAAAATGCCAAGCTCTTTTCAGGATTTTATTTATGGAGGGAGAGTAGGATTACCTGTCGTTAAAGATAAGGTGTTTTTATTCACCAATCTTGAATATACAAAAAGAAAAGATCCTGTTTTTTATAATGCTGATGATCCTAATGCGTTGGTTAATAACGCTGTTGCTCAACAGATCTCAGATTTTGTTCGAACCAAGTATGGCTTTAATGTGGGAAGCTTTAATCAGTACACTAATTTTTCTGAAAGTGCAAAACTTTTCAACAAATTAGACTGGAAGATTAATGATAAACATACATTATCCATTAAAAATAACACTGTATTCTCGCAGGCCTCAAACCTTGAAAGAGATGGTGCCAATTTCAGGTTTTCAAGCATGGACTATATTCAAAAGAACAATGCTTCAACGACGACTTTGGAACTAAAAAGCCGTTTTAATGATAAATGGAATAATAACTTAGTATTAGGATATTCTTCTATTAATGATTACAGGGATCCTACTTCTTCCAACGCTATGTTTCCACAAGTGGAAATAGGGTATAATGGAGGAACTATTTTATTAGGAAATGATAGAGAGGCAACGGTTTTCAATATGAAGCAGAAAACATTTGAGATCACCGATAATTTAACGTATAAGACAGGGAATCATACTTTCTTATTAGGAACGCATAATGAATTATACAATATCGATTATGGTTTTGTAAATGCATTAAACGGAAGAATCTCTTATAAGAATCTTGATGATTTTTATAACTCAAAACCAGCAAGGATAAGAGGAACTTATCCTTTCAATGGAGATAGCAGAGAGACACTGTTTAATAATCCGTATGCATCATATAAAGTGAACCTTCTTTCATTATACCTTCAGGACGAGATTAATTTAGGAAGACTCCGTTTATCTCCGGGTGTAAGAGTAGATTATACTGATTTACCAAACAAACCTCTTTTGAGTTCAAAAGTTACTAATTCTCCTACCGATCCTAATATGGGGAATACCTACAGCTATACACCATTAAATCAGCTTACAAACAAATATCTTAATAAACCCACATTGTCTCCAAGATTAGGATTTACTTTGGATCTTACAGAAAACAGATCAGTTGTATTAAGAGGGGGGTCTGGTATTTTCGTAGGAAGAATACCGTTTGCATGGCTGGGTTATGCTTATTATAATGATGGAGTAGGTTTCGGAAGTTATGATTATAATGGTCCGACGGCAGCTCAAATGGCAGCTAATGGAGACCCATTGGTAAGCGGCAACTTTGCTAATTGGCAAAACTCTTCCAAAGTTCAGGTAGACCTTATTGATAATAACTTCAAAATGCCTAAAGTATGGAGAAGTTCATTAGGAGTAGATTATACCGTTGGAGGATATAAGTTGACATTAGAAGGTATTTATACTAAAGTACTTTATGATCTGAAATTCCAGCAGGTGAATAAAACGGATAACGTAACGTATTATAGTTATGACGTGAATCACCAAATGCCTATTTATACAACGAATATCAACAGTAATTTTTCTAATGCTTACATGTTATCCAATACGAAAGAAGGTTACAGGTATAATATAACAGCACAGATTTCTAAATCTTATAATTTCGGATTTAACTTCTTTGCAGCATATACTTACGGAGATGCTAAAGATATTACCAACGGGATCAGAAACTCAATGGAAAGTAACTGGCAGATGAATCAATCCCTTACACCTAATAATCCTCAGTTGACAACTTCTAACTTTGCTATTAAAAATAGAATTGTTGCCAATCTCGGATATGGTTTCAATGTTTCAGAGTCCAACAGATTGTCGGCCAACGTATATTTCAATGCTCAGTCAGGAAATCCTTTCTCATGGGGCTTTGTAAACAGTACTATTGCTAATACAGGACAAGCTGCCGGATTGGCATATATCTTTAAAGATGCTGCTGAAGCTGCTAAATATATTGTTCCGATAAAAGATGCTGCAGGGAATGTTTTGGTAACCGCCCAACAGCAGGTAGCTGATTATGAAAGCTTCGTTAATAATAATAAATACCTGAGCAGCAGAAGAGGAACGTTTACTCAGAGAAACGGAGACTTTACTCCTTGGAATATTCAGGCAGATATCAGAATTATGGATGAGATCAGACTGAGCCGGAAGTCTAAAAATAATATCCAGATTTCTTTAAGTATCATCAACTTCACCAATCTGTTGAATAAGGATTGGGGTAAGATCTATTTTGTACCGAATACTTTTAATTCAACAGCAAGTGTTGGATTAACGAAAGTTGGAAATGTGGCAGCGGGACAGCCGGGAGCTGGAGATCCAACCTATAATTTCAAATCTCCGGGGTTGCCTTATACGATTGATCAGTTTGCATCAAGATTCCAGGCACAGCTGGGAGTTCGATATAATTTTTAATTTTTACTTTATATATTCTTTCAAGAGTCCAGATTTTCTTTCTGGGCTTTTTTTTATTTTGTAATTCTTTACAAAACAAGATATAAGAAAAGCACGTTTAAAAAACGTGCTTCAATATATAATTGTTTATTATTTGTAGTCTAAGCTTCGCAGCTTGAACAAGATACAAAGTTCACCATCATTTCCTTAGATACTGATGAGCTTCTTTGATAATATAATGTTTTTACTCCTTTTTTCCATGCTTCGATGTACAGATAGTTTACATCTTTTACGGGCATGGTAGATGGAATTTGTAAGTTCAATGATTGTGCCTGATCGATATATTGCTGTCTCTGAGCGGCCTGGGAAATGATCTCCATCGGAGAAATTTCCTTGAATGTCTTAAATACAGCTTTTTCTTCGTCAGTTAGTTCAGTTAAATGCTGAACGGAACCATGGTTCAACATAATCGTTCTCCATGTTTCTTCGTTATCTAGTCCTTTTTCTTCTAATAATTTTGCCAGGTACTTATTCTTACGCATGAAATTTCCTTTGGCCAAACCGGCTTTATAATAGTTGGATGCGAAAGGTTCAATTCCCGGAGAAGTTTGTCCCAAAATAGCAGAGCTTGAAGTCGTAGGAGCAATAGCCATTGTGGTGGTATTTCTTAACCCATAACCTTTTAACAATTCAGGTTCTCCATAGATGTTAGCCAGTTCTCTTGATGCCTGTTCAGATTGCTCTTTAATATGTCTGAATGCTCTTGCATTAAACTGAGTCGCTTCAAAACTTTCAAACGGGATCATGTTCTTTTGTAAGTAAGAATGGTATCCTAAAACACCAAGCCCAAGAGCTCTGTGACGCATTGCAAAGTTTCTTGCTCCCTGTAGGTAATAATTGCCTTCTGTTTTATCAATAAATTCAGTTAAAACAGCATCAAGGAAATAAACAGCCAACTTCACTGCATCCGTATCTTTCCATTCATCATATAATTCCAGGTTCATGGAAGAAAGACAGCAGATAAATGATTCTTCCCTCGTAGAAGGAAGCATGATCTCAGAACAAAGATTACTTGCATTTACAGTAAGCCCCAAATCTTTGTAAACCTGTGGTTTGTTTCTGTTAACATTATCCGTAAAGAAAATATAAGGAAGACCTTTTTGCTGACGGCTTTCCAAAACCCTTGCCCAGATCTTACGTTTTTCCATATCACCATCGATCATATCCTGCATCCAGTAATCAGGAACACAAATTCCGGTAAATAAATTCTGAATAGGACTTCCGATATCTTTAATTGACAGGAACTCTTCAATATCCCCATGGTCGATATCCAGATAAGCTGCAAAAGCTCCTCTTCTCACTCCTCCCTGTGATACTACATCCATTGCCGTATCAAATAATTTCATGAAGGAAACCGCTCCCGAAGACTTTCCATTATCTGTTACTGCAGTTCCTCTGTTACGAAGTTCCCCGAAATATCCTGAAGTTCCACCCCCGATTTTTGTCTGCATGATCACCTCACCCATTTTATGAGTAATCCCTTCAATGCTATCCGGAATGTGTACATTGAAACATGAAATAGGAAGACCTCTCTGTGTTCCCATATTTGCCCATACCGGAGAGGAAAAACTGATCCATCCTTTGGTGATCATTTCCTTAAAAGCAGGTTGTAATTCCGGTTTGTATAGCTTTTTGGCAGCAGCAGTGGTAATCCTGTCGATAGCTCCGTCTACAGTTTCCCCTTTTAACAGATATCCTCTGTTTAGCATTTGCTCAGACTCCTCGTTGAGCCACCATATATTAGTATTTTGTTCCTCCATAGTTGTTATATTTTCAAATTCCCGGATATCCATGTCGTATATCCAGGAATTTTGTGTTATTAAATTGATTCTAAAAATTCTACCTTGTGGGAACCATTAAGTCCACTCTCATCTCTTAATCGTTGAAATTCTTTAAAAGATGGTGTATTCAAAACCTCATGTTGTACCTCTTCATTGCTGTAATTAGAATAATGTAAGAATGTAACACCGTCTTCTTTAAGAAAAACCTTGTATTCAAATGCCGACAGATCCAATTGTCTGAAATCATTCAGGAAATTTTGAATGTTTTCTTTGTTTTCTGAAACAAATTCTGGTTTTACGGTATAACTTACAATTACATTAATCATCTTTTGTGTTTTGGTTTTTATTTCATCCGAAAAGGATACTTTCTAATGAAAGATTGTTGAGCTATATACAGAGCTTGTTTAATTAAAACAAATCGTTGGCTGTAATACTCTTGTCGTGTTTCGTATAGTCAACAGGTCTTTTAGCAAAGAAATCATCCATAGAATTAGCAAAAACCTCTTCCTCAAACCATTTCATCGGACGGTATTGTTCCGGCGAAATGTTGTAGCGTGTATCCATATTGATTTTCTTTAAGCTGTCGTCAACACGGTATTTCATAAAGTTGAGTAAGTCTTCTTTTGAGAATACACTCAATTCTCCCAATTCAAAGATCCAGTCTAAGATTTCACCTTCCAATTCTACAGATTGATCTACTAAAGTATAAATATCTTCAATGTCTGAATCAGTTAATAAATCAGGTTGTTCTTCGCGGATTTTGTTTATCAGATAAATTCCTGCGTTAGCATGGATTTGTTCATCAACAGAAGTCCACGCGATAATATTGGATACGTTTTTCATGTATCCTTTAAATCTTGTGAAAGAAAGAATGATCGCAAATTGTGAGAAAAGCGATACATTTTCAATCAGGATACTGAATAGTAAAAGAGAAGAAACATATTCTTTAGGGGTGGAAGAATTAGCATGTTTCAGAACATTTGATAAGAAGTCTATTCTCTTTTTTACAGCAGGAACTGCTATAACGTTGGTAAATTCTTCATTATATCCCAATACTTCCAATAAACGCGAATAGGCTTCAGAATGACGGAATTCACATTCAGCGAAAGTAGCACCTAAACCGTTCAGTTCAGGTTTTGGCATATGATTGTATAGGTTTCCCCAAAATGTCTTTACAGACACCTCGATCTGTGCAATAGCCAGTAAAGCATTTTTCACAGAATTTTTTTCGTGTGGTTCCAGCTGCGAATGAAAATCCTGAATGTCTGCAGTAAAATCCACTTCCGAATGCACCCAAAACGATTTGTTGATCGCTTCTACAAATTGAAGAACCTCAGGGTATTCAAATGGCTTGTAACTTACTCTCTTATCAAAAATTCCCATATTAAAAATGTCTTTAAATTAAACTAATTAGATCACTGTGGATAAAAATCAAAGAATAAATAACAGCTTGATTTGTTGGAACTTATATTTAAAAGTTTTTCACAAGAAAAGTGTCTTTATTATTTGCTAGTGCGAAGCACAAAGTTCGAAAAAAAGAAACGATTTTGAAAGGGCTAAACACTAATTGGTTGACTTTTAATCGTAAAAGTTTTCCACATTTACATGAAACAAGCACTGATATTGGTTTAGATACAATAATAAGCATAAAATAAATATTTTTGATAAGTTACAGTTAAACATAAAATCATAAAATGCTATAAATAAAGGTATATTCTATTAAACACTAAAAAAATACAATAAATTTTGATTCTTGTAACAAATTGAAAATATCTTCTACTTATTGACTATAAAACATAGATCACTTAATGTTAGTAATTCAGGATTTAAACAAATCATACGATACAGGGAAAAGTAAACTGCACGTTCTCAAAGGAATTAATCTCAATATTTCCGAAGGCGAGTTTGTTTCTATTATGGGAAGTTCGGGTTCCGGAAAGTCTACCCTCCTTAATATTATAGGGATTCTGGATGAAAAGGATTCCGGGATTTATGAGCTGGACGGTGTTCCCATCGAGCATTTATCCGAAGTAAAGGCTGCAGAATACAGAAGTAAATTTTTAGGATTTATTTTTCAGTCTTTTAATCTGATAGGATATAAAACGGCTTTAGAAAATGTTGCTCTTCCTTTATATTATCAGAACGTACCCCGAAAAGAACGTAATCAGATCGCCATGGAATATCTGGAGAAAGTAGGACTCGCCCAATGGGCAACTCATCTTCCCAATGAGCTCTCCGGTGGACAAAAACAAAGGGTAGCTATTGCAAGGGCGCTGATCACAAATCCTAAAGTGGTATTGGCCGATGAGCCTACAGGTGCCTTGGATTCGAAAACAACCCATGATATCATGAAATTGCTACAGGATATTAATAATGAAGGAAAAACGATCATTGTAGTAACCCACGAACCTGATGTTGCAGCACAAACAAAAAGAAATGTGATTTTAAAGGATGGAGTTATCGAAAGTGATGAATTTATCAAACAGGTTGTTCTATAAATAGTGAATGTACATTGACTTTAAAAAAGTAAAAAAATAAAAATATGTTTGACCTGGATCGTTGGCAGGAAATATTCAGTTCCATTCGCAGTAATGTATTGCGGACGGTGCTTTCCGGATTTACGGTGGCATTAGGGCTGTTTATCTTTATCGTTCTTTTCGGAATCGGTAAAGGTTTACAAAACGCTTTTACAGAAGGTTTTGCAAGGGATGCTCAAAACCTTATTTCCATCTTTACAGGAAAAACAACCATTGCCTACAAAGGATTACAGTCGGATCGTAACGTGACCATGAATAATGATGACTATGACTTTCTGGTTAAAGCAGATAAGGAAAAAGTAGGCTATTCAACTCCAAGGTATCAAACCAGTTTGCTGGTGAAGTACGGAAAAGAAAGTGGGAATTATCAGGTTAACGGAGGAGATCCTGAAGAAAAGTTCATTGAAAACAGGAAAATCCTTGAGGGACGTTATATCAATCCTTCCGATCTTGAAAGAAAACAAAATGTTGCCGTGATCGGACGAATGGTACAGAGAGATTTGATCAAAAACGGAAGTCCGGTAGGAAAAGAACTGAATATTAACGGAACAATGTTCAAAGTAGTCGGAGTATTTTCCGATGACGGTGGAGACTGGGACGAAAGACATATTACAGTACCCATCACTACTTTGCAACAGATGAAAAAAGGCTCAGATACTGTAACAACGGTTTATATAGCCTATAACGAAAAGCTAACACCTCAGCAAGCCATAAAATATGGTAATGAGCTTAAAGATAGATTAAAAGCCAGGAAGAATGTTTCTCCTGACGATGAAAATGGGGTCCGGGTATGGAACAATGCAGAAAATATGAATGATACATTTATGTTTATGGCTGTACTTACCGGTATTGTTGGTTTTATCGGGATGGGGACTTTGATCGCAGGAATCATTGGAATCAGTAACATTATGGTTTATATCGTTAAAGAGAGAACCAAGGAGATAGGTGTTAGAAAGGCTATTGGAGCAAAACCCAAAAGCATTGTAGCATTAATTGTACAGGAGAGTGTTGTGATCACCGTGATCTCAGGTTTAATTGGGGTAGGTTTGGGAGTTTTAGCGCTTAGCCTTATGGGAGACAGTCTTGAAGAATTTTTTATCAAGAACCCTAGTGTCGGCTGGACCGAGATCTTTATGGCGTTTCTGGCATTGGTTTTTTCAGGATTGATTGCCGGTTTTGTTCCTGCTTACAGGGCATCGAAAATTAAACCTATAGAGGCATTACGAACAGAGTAATAGCTGATGTTCGTACATAATTATAAAAAAAGTATAAATCAAACTCATAACTAACACCAATGAACATCTTATTTAAAAAGGATACCTGGCAGGAAATTTATTATTCACTGAGAAATAATAAACTTCGGACATTCCTTACCATGATCGGGGTGGGTTGGGGTATGTTTTTATACGTAAGTTTGCTGGGAGCAGCAAAAGGAATGGAGAATGGTTTCGATAAATTATTTTCAGGCTTTGCAACGAATTCTATTTTTCTATGGGCTCAGAAAACCTCTATTCCATACGAAGGTTTTCCAAAAGGGAGAGAGATGAAACTGCATTTGCCGGATATGGAAATGCTTAAAAGAAAAATTCCTGAAATAGATTACATTTCACCACAGAATGCTCGGGGAAGTTTTACAGGAACACCCGGAGAATCTATGTCAAGAAACGGGAAAAGTGCTACCTATTCTCTTACAGGGGATTATCCTGTGGGAAATAAAATTTCTGAAAAGAAACTTATTTTCGGACGCTATATAAACGATGCCGATTTATCAGGCAATAAAAATGTTGCCGTGATCGGAGAAGAGGTATATAAAAACTTTTTTAATTCCAAAAAGAAAGAAAATCCTATTGGTAAATCAATAAATATAAAAGGGCTTTTCTTTAATATTATCGGTGTTTTCAGAGTGAAAAAAGGAGGCGGTTTTGAAAATGACCGTACTGTTTTCATTCCTCTTTCTTCATACACGAAAATGTATAATGCGGGAGACAATATTGATATGTTTGCTATTGTCAGCAGGCCGGATGCCGATTTAAAGATTGTGGAAGAAAAAGTAAAACAGGTATTAAAGCTTAAAAATAAAGTTTCACCTGAAGATACAAATGCATTTGGAAGCTTCAACCTTGGAAAAGAATTTGGAAAATTAACCGGATTCTTAACCGGAATGCAGCTATTAACAATTATTGTAGGAACACTTACGATTCTTGCGGGAGTTATTGCGATCTCAAATATCTTATTAATTACGGTAAAAGAGAGAACAAAAGAAATAGGGATCCGAAGAGCATTAGGAGCCAAACCTTCAGAAGTAAGAAACCAGATTCTGCTGGAAAGTGTTGTAATTACACTATCCTCAGGATTATTAGGATTCATGTCAGGAATATTTGTCCTGATGGTCCTTAATATGGCTACACAGAATCAGGATGCCTTTCCATTTTATAATCCTACGGTAAACTACGGAAATGTATTTGCTGCCATGGCGGTGATGGTAGTTTTAGGATTGATTATCGGAATGATTCCAGCTCAGAGAGCTGTTAAAATCAGACCTATTGAAGCGTTAAGAACTGAATAAAAACCATTTAAATAAAAAATAAACTAGATATATGAAAAAGAAATTCACTTGGAAAAAAGCCATTTATATACTGTTGGGGCTTTTATTTGCAGTGGCATTATTCTCGGGAATCGGTTATCTGATCAAATCCAATTCTAAAGAGAGTGAAGCGTTCCTTACGCGAAAACCAACGGTCCAGAATATGGATGATAAAGTCATGGCGACAGGGAAAATTATACCAAAAGAAGAAATCGAGATCAAGCCTAATATTGCAGGGATTATTGATAAAATTTTAGTTGATGAAGGGGATAAAGTAGTTGCGGGACAATTGGTTGCAACGGTTAGGATTATTCCAAATATCGCAGATGTAAACAATGCACAGCAGGAAGTTCAGAATGCGCAGCTTCAGATCAGCAATGCCAAGCTGAATGTAGATAACATGCAGAAACAATTTGATATGCAACAGAAATTGTATAGTCAGGGAGTTATTTCCAAGCAGGATTATTTAAACTCTCAACAACAATTGTATTCTCAGCAACAGACTCTTAAAAACGCAAACCAGCAATTCCAGACGGCTCAGAAAAGATTACAAATTGTGAAAACCGGAGCAACTCCTGAACTTCAGGGTTTTGCTACAACGCAAATACGTTCAAAAGCTGCAGGAACGGTACTTGATGTTCCTGTAAAAGTAGGAAGCCAGGTTATTGAAGCGAACTCTTTCAACGCGGGAACAACGATTTGCTCTATTGCCGATCTTAATTCACTGATCTTTCAGGGAGAGATTGATGAAGCTCAGGCGGGAAAACTGAAGCAGGGGATGCCAATGAATATTGTGATTGGTGCCTTGCAGAACAAAACTTTTCCAGGGAAATTAACAATGATTGCTCCTAAGGGAAAAGATAATCTGGGAACGATAAAATTTCCTGTAGAAGGCGATGTAACCAATCCTAATAATGAATACATCAGAGCTGGATTTTCAGCAAATGGAGAGATTGTATTGAATTCCCAAAAGAATGCATTATTGCTTGACGAATCTCTTATTCAATATGAGAAAAACAACGGTAAAGACAGATCTTTTGTTGAGGTAAAGCAACCTGATGGAAAATTCAAAAAAGTATATGTGAAATTAGGAGCCAGTGACGGGATCAATGTTCAAATTCTTTCAGGAATAGATAAAAATTCTGAAGTAAAAGTGTGGAACCCATCAGATAAGGACAAAGAGGAACTTAAAGAAAAGAAAAAATAATAAACTAATCAGATACATTTTATCTACAGTCCCGGGATTTTATTTCCGGGATTTTTTGCTCATTAAAGTTCTTGCCTATTCCGTTAAACAAGGTTTGAAAATGTAATGAATAGGAAGCTTAAAATGTCTTAATTTTAATTTCAAACTTTGACCTATGAAGAAAAGCTATCTTATTCTTTTCGTTTTTATTATTGCAAAATTTATTCTTCAATATTTATTGATTAATCCCGAATACGAATTACACCGGGATGAGTTCCTTCATATTGATCAGGGAGATCATCTTGCGTGGGGATATTTGTCAGTTCCACCATTTAGTTCTTGGGTGGCATGGTTAATCAAAATATTGGGGGGATCAGTATTCTGGGTTAAATTTTTTCCGGCTTTATTTGGGGCGCTGACTATAGTTGTGGTGTGGAAAATCATTGAAGAATTAAAGGGTGGATTGTTTGCTCAGGTTTTGGCTTCTCTGGGATTATTATTTTCTGTGCTTTTGCGATTAAATATGCTTTTTCAGCCTAACTCCTCCGAAGTATTTTTATGGACTTTATTCTTTTATATTTTAATTAAATACATAAATACAGAAAAAATAAAATGGCTTTATTCCGGTGGGATAATTTTTGGTCTGGGTATTTTAAATAAATATAATATTGCTTTTCTGGCATTGGGTTTTATCCCTGCACTTTTGTTAACAGGCCAAAGAAAGATCTTTGCAAACAAGCACACCTATTGGGCTGCACTTGTAACTTTAGTTATTATTTTTCCTAATCTCTTATGGCAGTATAATAATAACTTCCCTGTTATTCATCATATGAAGCAGCTTTCAGAGAATCAATTGGTCAATGTGAATAGATTTGACTTTTTTAAATCTCAATTACTATTCTTTATAGGAGTTACATTTGTTATCATATTGGCTTTCTACGCTCTGTTATTTTACAAACCATTTGAAAAGTTCAGATTTTTCTTTTGGGGATATGTAATTGCAATATCTCTGTTTGTCTTTTTTAAAGCTAAAGATTATTATGCAATTGGTCTTTATCCTGTTTATATTGCCTTTGGGTCAGCTTATTTGGATCACATTTTAGAAAGCGGATGGAAAAGATTTCTTAAACCACTCTGTATACTTTTCCCTATGCTATTATTTATACCCATGTATTGTATTTTGTTTCCTAATAAGAGTCCGGAGTTTATTGTGAATAATCCGGAGCGTTATAAAAAGTTTGGATTGTTGAGATGGGAGGATGGAAAAGATCACTCATTACCTCAGGATTTTGCAGATATGCAAGGGTGGAAAGAATTAGCACAAAAAGTAGATAAAGAATATTATAAATTATCAAAGATAGGAAAGACTTTAGTTTTATGTGATAATTATGGTCAAGCTGGAGCTATTAACTATTATTCAAAGATGGGAATAAAAGCTGTCTCATTTAATGCCGATTATATCAACTGGTTTGATCTTAAAGACAAATATTTTAACTTGATAAGAATAAAAGATAATGATAATGATGATGAGCTAAAAGAGACTGGTCCTTACTTTGAAATTTCTAGAGAAGCCGATTCTGTTACCAATCCTTTCGCCAGAGAAAAAGGTACTCGTATTTTTAGTTTCAGTCGGGCAAAAATAGATGTTAGGCCGAAAATAAGGAATGAGATCGATGATATTAAAAGGGAATTTTGAAATAATTCATTATTGCAACTTTATTGCATTATTGAAAAATTAGTTTATCTTTGTCTTAAATTTTATTTCAGACCATGGAAGTAAACCCTTATGATGTTATAATAATTGGAGGCAGTTATGCTGGTCTTTCAGCTGCAATGGCTTTAGGAAGATCTTTGAGAAATGTATTAATTATTGATGGAGGAAAACCTTGCAATGAGCAAACACCTTATTCTCATAATTTTCTGACACAAGATGGAAGGACTCCCCGGGAGATTAGTGATGAGGCTAAATCTCAGGTGAAAAAATATAGTTCTGTAAAGTTTTATGATGGTATTGCGAGTAAACTTCTGAAAATAGATAACGGATTTGAAGTCGAAACTCAGTCACTAGAAAGATTCAAATCTAAGAAATTGATTATTGCCACTGGAATTAATGATATAAAGCCACTTATTCCAGGATTCAAAGATTGTTGGGGGATTTCTGTTTTACACTGTCCGTATTGTCATGGGTACGAAGTGAAAAATGAGAAAACAGGAATTATGGGTAATGGCGATTTTGCCTATGAGTTTTCAAAAATGATTTCACATTGGACGAAAGACCTTACTCTGTTTACCAATGGAAAGGCAGAGCTCACAGAAGATCAGATCAGAGAGTTACAAGAAAAAAATATTGATATCAAAGAAAATGAAATTACGGAATTGAAGAATAGGAACGGGATCATTGAAAGTGTCGTCTTTAAAGACGGATCAAAAGTTTCTTTAAAAGCTGTCTATGCTAAAGTTCCTTTTGAGCAAAATATAAACGTTTCACAGGATTTAGGCATCGAAATAACTGAGTCAGGCCATATAAAAACAGATGCTTTTTATAAAACCAATGTGTATGGTGTTTATGCCTGTGGTGATAGCTCTTCAATGATGAGATCTGTAGCAAATGCTGTCGGATCTGGAAATACCGTTGGTGCTATGGTAAATAAGGAGCTTATTGAAGAAGAATTTTAATTAAATTTTAAGTGTTTTTAGTATTCCTTGCTGTATTAATATAGCAGGGAATATTTTTTTTATAAGAAGTGATGGGCACTTTTTCACTGAGATTTTAAGCTAGATAGGGATTGAGAAATAAATTGTGTTTTATATTATTTTATCCCAAAAATCATATTTTTATGAATAAAATCTTGTTGAAAATTCCGTACATTTGGGGTGAAAAATCTCAAAAACTAAAAGTAAATGGATATTATTTTCGACCTGATTGAAAAGGAAAAACAAAGACAAACTCATGGATTGGAGCTTATAGCATCGGAAAATTTTGTTTCTGATAATGTAATGAAGGCGATGGGGAGTGTATTAACAAATAAATACGCAGAAGGGTACCCTGGTAAAAGGTATTATGGTGGATGCGAAGTAGTAGATGAGGTCGAAACATTAGCAATAAACAGAGCAAAGGAGCTTTTTGGAGTTGACTATGTAAATGTTCAGCCTCACTCCGGATCTCAGGCTAATGCAGCTATTTACCTTGCCGTTTTGAAACCCGGAGATAAAATTATGGGAATGGATCTTTCCATGGGAGGACATCTGACTCATGGTTCAGCCGTTAATTTTTCAGGAATTCAGTATAATGTTGTTTCTTATGGCGTACAACAGGAAACAGGTTTGATCGATTACGATCAAATGAGAGAAGTTGCTTTGAGAGAAAGACCGAAAATGCTTATTGCCGGTTTTTCCGCTTACTCCAGAGACCTGGATTATGCAAAATTCAGAGAGGTGGCAGATGAAGTAGGTGCTACTCTGTGGGCTGACATTGCGCACCCGGCAGGTTTGGTTGCAAAGGGATTACTGAATTCCCCATTTGAACATTGCCACGTAGTGACTACAACTACTCATAAAACACTAAGAGGGCCAAGAGGAGGAATGATCATGATGGGTAAAGATTTCGAAAATACGTATGGTCATAAGACACCTAAAGGAGAGATCAAAATGATGAGTCAGGTTTTAGATGGTGCAGTATTTCCTGGAATTCAAGGAGGACCTCTTGAGCATGTGATTGCTGGTAAAGCAATTGCTTTTGGAGAAGCTTTGGATACTCAGTTTGAGACTTATGCAAAACAAGTTAAATCTAATGCTCAGGCTTTGGCAAAGGCAATGATCAGTAGAGGGTTTGATATTGTGAGCGGGGGAACAGATAACCACTTAATGCTTGTCGATCTTAGAAATAAAGGCGTTAATGGTAAAGAGACTGAAAAAGCATTAGTTCTGGCAGATATTACATGTAACAAAAATATGGTTCCTTTTGATGATAAATCACCATTTACTACATCTGGAATCAGACTAGGAACGGCAGCAATTACAACAAGAGGATTAAAAGAACAGGATATGGAAACTATTTCAGAACTCATCTCCGAGGTTGTTGATAATATCAAGAATGAAGAAGTTATTGCATCTGTAAAAAAGAAAGTAAATGAATTAATGGAAGGGAAAGCTTTGTTTAATTACTAAATTTCACTTCAATTTAAATACTAAGAATGGGCACTTTGCTCATTCTTTTTTTATAATATATGGATAAGAAATCTTATACTTTTGAAGAAATCAAACAAAAGCTGGTTAACTATTGTGTTTATCAGGACCGATGTCATGCTGAAGTTGAACAAAAGATGAAAGAATTCATGCTGATCAACGAAGCTAAAGAGGAGATTCTTTTATATCTGATTCAGGAAAATTATCTGAATGAGGAGAGGTTTGTAAGAAGTTATATCAGGGGAAAGTTTTATATAAAGCACTGGGGGAGAAATAAGATTCGGATGAATTTAAAGCAAAAGCAAATTTCCGAAAAGCTTATTCAATCCTGCTTTAATGAAATAGATGAGAACGATTATTTTAAAACCCTTAAAAAGATTTTTGATGATCACTATTCCAAATCAAGTGGGCTGAAAGAGTACCAGAGAAAAACGAAAACAATCAGTTATTTAATAGGCAAGGGGTACGAATATGAAATAATCCTGCAGGTTCTTGAGAATTAATATATATGTAATTTACGTTCCGTTTATTTTCTGTTTAAAAAAAATAGCTTTGTTGAAATTTTAAGAATAATAAATTATAACAATTATACTGTGAATTGAGCTGTAGTTTTATATAAGACTTTTATATGTAATATCTTACATTGTTTTATTAAAAAAAAATTAAAATTTTAAAAGAAATTAAAGTAAGTGGCACGAAAAATGCATGTGGTTTGCAATATTTATATTTTGAAATTTATATCTGAAAAACAATGAAAATATGATATAAATAGCGTAAAAAGTATGGAGATTGTGTATAAATTTTTTTATAGACAATAATATGTGTTAGAAATAGTTTTTATTGGAAATAGATAAAGTAGAAAAAAGAAATTAAACAATTGCAGTAAAATTATGAATAATATCTATTACCTTTGCCCCGCTAATAAAATCACCTAATGTTGAATGAAAAAGTTGCATGAAGCTTTTAATGCTCTTTACAATGGCGATAACATTGTGAAAATCACGAAATTGAGATATATACCGAGATGGTTGGTTATCATTATCGATATTTTAATTATCTTTTTTTCAATTTTGCTTTCACGTCTTTTCTTAAGGAATCTGGATGTAAAAGTTAATTTTCCGGAATATGTTGTTCAGAAAAGGATTTTAGTAATTGGGATTAATATCCTGTTTATGTATGTCTTCAAAACCTATGCAGGTATTATAAGACATTCTACTTTCTTTGATTTTTTCAAGATTATACTATCATCAGGAAGTACATTGGTCAGTCTTTTGATTATCAATTACATTTCACAGATGGCCATGGGTACATCGCTCTTCCTGTATCCTAATCTGTTTTTATATTTCCTTATTTCGGTATCCATCATGTTCTTTTTCAGGATGGTTACCAAGCAATTCTTTAATATGCTGATTGATATTAAAGGTGCTTCTTCTAAAGTAAGAATAGCAGTGGTAGGTGTTGGAGAGGCTTCTGTAGCATTGGCTCGTGCCATTATGCATAATCCTAACTATCCCTATCGATTACAGGGATTTCTAACTGGAAGATCAGACTCAAACAGAGCTTTACTATTGGGCTACAAGATTTATAATAAAAATCAATTTTTTAAAAGTGAAAAATTAATCAAGCAGTTTGATGCTGTATTGTTGATTAAGGAGATCATGACAAAGCAGGAAATCGAAGAATGGATGACCTTAGCTTTGGACAGCGGTTTGAGAGTGCTGAAGGCTCCGACATTAAGTAAAATGCGAGATAGTGATCTTGTGGGAGGAATCAGTCAGCTTCAGATTGAAGATTTACTGAATCGTAAACCTATAAAAATAGAGAGCGAAGATGTTAAAAAGAGACATTTTGATAAAAATGTTTTGGTTACAGGAGGTGCTGGTTCTATTGGAAGTGAAATTGTTAGGCAAGTTGCGCAGTTCAATCCTTCATTAATTGTAGTTCTTGATCAGGCAGAGTCCCCATTATATGAATTGGAGTTGGAGCTTCTGGAAAAATTTCCTGAACAGCGGTTTAAATTCGTATTGGCGGATATTTCTAACAGTTACAGATTAGAAAAAGTGTTTGAAGACTATCAGTTCTCAATGGTATATCACGCGGCTGCATACAAGCACGTACCGTTAATCGAAGAAAATCCGCATGAAGCTATTTTTGTAAATATCTTAGGAACAAAGAACGTTTCTTTATTATCGAAAAAGTATAAAGTAAACCGTTTTGTGATGGTTTCTACCGATAAGGCTGTTAACCCTACCAATGTAATGGGGGCGTCAAAAAGAGCAGCAGAATTGTTTGTTCAGTCTTTACAGAATTCTCCGGGAAATACTACTAAATTTATTACTACCCGTTTTGGGAATGTATTGGGATCAAACGGTTCGGTTATTCCTCACTTTAGAAAGCAAATAGAAAAGGGAGGTCCCGTTACGATTACTCACCCGGACATTATTCGTTACTTTATGACAATTCCTGAAGCATGTGAACTTGTACTTCAGGCAGGAACTATGGGTAATGGAGGAGAGATTTATGTATTTGATATGGGTGAACCTGTTAAGATTTTAGATCTTGCTAAAAGAATGATAAAACTATCTGGTTATACGCCAGATGTAGATATAAAAATTACTTTCATTGGTTTAAGACCGGGAGAGAAATTATATGAGGAACTTTTAAGTAATAATACTGTTACCATTCCTACACACCATGAAAAGATTTTGATCTCAAGAGATCCTATAATGGAATTCGATGAGGTGGATATGCTATGCAAGCAGATTATATTAGCTGCTGTTAAAAGAGATAAATTACAGGTAGTTAGAATTTTAAAAACTATTGTTCAGGAGTTTATAAGCAATAACTCCGAGTTTGAAATTTTGGATAAAGGACCATTAGTAGAAGACTAATTGAGTGCAATGAAATCAATGAATAGTTTGTAAAAAAATAATTATCCTATTTTTGTGGAAAAATTATCAGGAATGAGTTTAAAGTATTTTATTTATGGTGCTGTAAGTTTAGCAATGTTTTCTTGTACAACGAGACAGGATATCAATTATATGAAAGATATTGATAGTATTACACTCGAAAATTCGATTAAAAATAGCAGAGTTGATTTTCAGCCTGGGGATCAATTAATTATTACAGTTTCAGCAAAAGATATGGATGTAGTAAAGCCTTTTAATCAGAATTATTCTTCAGCTAGTACAGTTGCTCAGTATACTTTGCCGAGTTCCAATAATCTTCCTCAACAGGTTCCTGTGTCAGGACCGACTTATGTTATAGATACCAATGGTGATATTGTTTTTCCTCAGATTGGAAAAATAAGCACTAAAAACGAAAATATTGAAACATTAAGAACCAAGCTTACGGGATTAATTTCGGAGTACGTAAAAAGTCCTATTGTAGACATAAAACTGATTAATTTTAAAGTTTCTGTTCTTGGTGAGGTTGCTAAACCCGGAACTTATGTAATACCTGATGGAAATACAACTTTATTAGGTGCGATTGGTCTAGCAGGAGATTTAACTGCATATGGAGTAAGAAATAATATTTTAATTGTTCGAAATGTTGACGGACAGATCAGCAAAGAAAGAATAGATCTTACAAGTGCTAATTTTATAAATTCTCCTTACTACTATCTGAAACAAAATGATGTAGTATATGTTCAGCCAAATGCTAACAGGGAAAAAGCAGCTAGGGTAGATCCTAATACTGGACTTTACATTTCTGTTGCCTCTGTAATTGCTTCAATAACTGTGGGGATATTGGCATTGATTAAAAATTAATAAATAAAATTTTAGAATAGATTGTCACCAGCAGGTGAACATTAAATCACAAATTAGTAGAAAAAAATAGCTTGTTCGGAATGTAATCAATAAATAAAATTAAAGACAAGCGACAGTAGATTAAATAATATCATGAATAAAACTATTATTACTTACTTTATAATTTTGTCAGTGGTTTTGGCATCTTGCAAGCCTAAACAAAATATGGTATATATGACACAGCATAATATGGAGGAGGAAGTAGCTAAAGCAAAATTTCAGGGGCTACATATTCAGGAAAATGATGTTCTTTTGATTCTTGTTTCAGCACTTGATGAAAATGCAGTTAAGCCTTTTAATCTTAATACAGCCAATAAGGTTGGTAGTGAGTCTAATGCTGGAATAAATCAATATGTTCAGCCAAGTGAATATCTTGTTAATGAGGAAGGTTATATCAATTTTCCTGTCTTAGGAAATGTATACGCCAAAGGAATGACTCAGGTACAACTAAAACAAGATTTGGAATCCCGTTTAAAAAGATATCTTACAGACCCCTTGGTGACGATTACTTTGAAGAATTTCAATGTAAGCGTTTTAGGAGAAGTTAAGCTTCCCGGCCAAAAGGAGAGTACTACCCAGAAACTCAATATCTTTCAGGCTTTAAGTTTGGCAGGAGATATGACTGATTTCGGAAACCGTACAAAAGTAAAACTTATACGTCCCGGAGATGATGGAGTCGATCAGATCGTAAACCTGGATCTGTCAAGATCTGATATTGTGAACTCACCTTATTATTATATGAAACAAAATGATGTAATTTATGTAGAGCCTGATCACAATAAACAAATACAGGCCAATTCTAACCCAAATAGGGCATTAACGTTCCAGATCATAGCTTCTGCTCTCGCTGCAGCAACACTTGTTATTTCTTTAACCCGATAAACTAAGACATGCAGCAGAAAGAATTTCAGGAAAAAGAACAGACGGTTGATCTGAAAAGCATTTTAAACCAATATTTAAGAAAATGGCCATGGTTCATATTTTCCATACTTGTATTTGTATTTGGAGCTTATTTGTACCTAAGATATTCCATTCCTCAATATCAATCAAAAACAACCCTTAAATTTGATAAAAAACAAACAGATCTCTCTTCTGCATTAGCAGATCTGGATAATTTAGGAATAGGGCTGGGAAATGCAGATGAACTCAAAAGTGAAGCAGCTGTGGTTACTTCGCGACCCATTTTAATGCAGGTCGTTCAAAATTTAAATTTAAATGTACAATATTTCAGTGCTGGTGATATTAAAGATTCTGAACTTTTTTCTAAGGCACCAATCACTGCAAAGGTTCTTACGTATAATAAGAATAATAAAAAATTCATATCTGAAGAGTTTACGGTAAAAGATATTAAAGGGAATGAGTATACTTTATGGAATGAAAAAAGAGGTGATCTAAAAGGATCCTTTAATATTCCCCTTGACCTGGATTTTGGAAAAGTAGTATTAAATAGAGATCCTCGGATTCCTTTTACATCAAAATATAAAATTACTTTTTGGAATCCTATTGATAGAGTAAAAAAATTAGAAAATAAAATACAGGTTGAATTACCGGATGAAAAGGCTCTACTTATGCATATAAGTATTGTAGGTGCTGTTCCGGATAAATCGGAAGCTATTCTTAATGAGGTTGCGAAACAGTATAACTTAGATGGACTGAGAGATAAAAATTTACAGGCTCAAAATACTCAGGAATTTATTGATAAAAGATTAGAAGTTATTACCCGTGATCTTTCAGGAGTTGAAAATCAGAAGGAAGACTTCCAAAATCGTAATCGTATTGTGGATTTGCAGACACAGGCTGAACTTGCTCTTCAAAATACAAACGATAATACAAAACTTCTTCTTCAGCAGCAAACTCAATTGGATCTTTTAAATTCTCTTTCAGCTGAGGCATCCAAAGGAGGTAACCAGATGATGCCGTCAAATTTAGGGCTTAATCTTTCATTAGAACAAGCTATTTCACAATATAACACATTGCTTATCAGTCGAAATAAAACACTGAAACAGGCTACTAACGAAAACCCTGCTGTTGTTGAGATGAATAAAGAGATTGCTTCATTGAAAGACATCATTAAGGATAATATCAACGAACAAAAGGCTACTGTACAAGCTTCAATTGCACAATTAAACAATCAAATTACCACTAATAATGGTCTTATAGAAAAAGTTCCGGGACAATCAAAAGTTTATAGAGGAATAGAACGTCAACAAAACCTTAAAGAGCAGCTGTTTCTATATCTTTTACAAAAAAGGGAAGAAAATGCAATTAATCTGTCGGTTAATATTCCGAAAGCTAAAATTGTAAACCCTGCTTTTACTGAAGATGTTCCCATTTCACCAAAAAAGAATATTGTTTTTCTGGGCGCTATACTTTTGGGATTATTACTTCCGTTTGGAGTATTGTATTTATTGTTTATGTTAGATGATAAAATATACTCAAGAGAAGATATTAAAACACGTTCATCATTAGGAGTTCTGGCGGATATTCCATCATTGAATAATAAGGAAAATCATTTGGTACAAATGAACGACTTTACAGAGCTTGCTGAGGCATTCAGAGTATTGGTATCCAATCTAAAGTTCGTATTACCCAATAAAGATTCGGCCAAAGTTATTATGGTTACTTCTTCTGTAAAAGGGGAAGGAAAAACTTTAATTTCTGTTAACTTAACTCTTACCCTGGCCAATAAAAATGGAAGAGCTTTGTTGATTGGATCGGATATCAGGAATCCTCAGATACAACGTTACGACAATGAACCCATAAAGAGAAAGGGATTAACTGAATATCTCTATGATGAAACAGTTAATGTAGATGAGCTTATTCATCAATCGGATACTAATCCTTATTGCGATGTGATCTATGCGGGAAGTATACCTCCAAACCCGCAGGAGCTACTTTCTAATGGTAGATATCAGCAACTTATAAAACAGATGAGTTCAAAATATGCCTACATCGTTGTGGATTCTGCTCCTTTAATGTTAGTTTCGGATACTCTTAATATCGCTGATGTTGCAGATGCTACTCTGTATGTGGTAAGATCCGGAGTGTCAAGGAACTTATTAATCAATTTTGCTAATGATCTTGTAAGAGATTCAAAACTCTCAAATGTATCATTCGTTATTAATGATGTTTCAAAAAATGTAGGAGGTTATGGATATAATTATGGTTATGGATATGGCTATACTAAGGATACAAAAGAAACATGGTGGCAAAAGATTTTTAAGAAGTAATCGATTAATTAAGTTTTTTGAATAGTTTTTAGACTGCAGCAGATAATAGAATGAATAAACAAACAAAGATTGCTATCATTGGATTAGGCTATGTTGGGTTACCCTTAGCCCGGTTATTTGCAACCAAATATTCAGTTGTAGGATTTGATATTAATCAAAAAAGGATTTCAGAATTAATTGAGGGAAAAGATTCGACACTTGAAGTTGACGATGAAGTTCTTCAGGCTGTCATTGTTAATGATAATCCGTTTGAAACATCTGACGACAATGTAAATAAAGCTGGCTTATACTGTTCCTCTTCTTTGGAAGACATTAAAGAAGCTAATTTTTATATCGTTACAGTACCCACTCCTGTGGATAAACATAATCGCCCGGATTTAATACCACTTTACAAAGCTTCTGAAACGGTAGCTAAAGTTTTAAAAAGGGGAGATGTTGTTATTTATGAATCTACAGTGTATCCGGGAGTAACCGAGGAAGAATGTGTACCTGTGCTTGAAAGAGTATCGGGATTAAAATTTAACCAAGATTTTTTTGCAGGATATTCTCCCGAAAGAATTAATCCGGGAGATAAAGAACGTACAGTCGAGAAGATCCTGAAGGTTACCTCAGGGTCTAATCCTGAAATAGGAAAAAAAGTAGATGATTTATATAAATCAGTAATTACAGCAGGAACCCATCTGGCTCCTACGATCAAAGTTGCTGAAGCTTCTAAGGTAATAGAAAATTCACAACGTGATATCAATATTGCATTTGTTAATGAACTGGCAAAAATATTTAATTTATTGGGTATTGATACCCATGCTGTGCTTGAAGCTGCGGGTACGAAATGGAATTTTTTACCTTTCCGACCAGGACTTGTAGGAGGACACTGTATTGGAGTGGATCCTTTCTACCTGGCACAAAAGGCACAGGATGTAGGCTATTATTCAGAACTGATTCTAACAGCAAGAAGATTAAATGATTCAATGGGAGAATTCGTAGCTTCTCAGGTTGTGAAAACAATGATCAGAAAAGGAATTAATATTACAGGGGCAAGAATCTTAAATCTTGGAATCACTTTTAAAGAAAATTGTCCGGATGTGCGAAACACAAAGGCTGCAGATGTTATAAAAGGACTAGAGGAGTATTCTATAGAAGTTATAACCTATGATCCATGGGCAAATCCAGATGAAGTTTTACATGAGTATGGTATTCATTCCGTAAATAAAACTGATAAGATCGGAAAACAATTTGATGCTATAGTTCTTACAGTCTCCCACAATGAATTTCTGGAGCTCGATTTAACCCACTTCTTAAAGGAAGGTGGAATTATTTATGATGTGAAAGGATTTTTAAAGCAATATGACTCAAGACTTTAATTCGTTATCTGAGATTTAAACTAAGAAGCTTTTTGAATAAAAAATAATATTACTTAATCACAAAATATTAAGATACAATGAAAATTAAAAATATCTGCTGTATCGGAGCAGGATATGTAGGTGGACCAACTATGGCAGTTATTGCAAAATATTGTCCTGAAATTAATGTTAAGGTTGTTGATTTAAATCAGGATCGAATTGCAGCGTGGAATGACACAGATCTAAGTAAGTTACCTGTATATGAGCCCGGATTAGATGAAGTGGTTGCTGAAGCAAGAGGCAGGAATTTGTTTTTTTCCACAGATGTCGAGAAAGCAATTAAAGATTCGGAAATTATCTTTATGGCAGTTAATACACCAACCAAGCTATATGGTGAAGGTGCGGGGATGGCTGCCGAAATGAAATTTGTAGAGCTTTGTATTCGTCAAATCGCTGATGTAGCAGATTCTGATAAAATTATTGTAGAAAAATCAACATTGCCTGTAAGAACGGCTAATGTTATAAAGGATATTTTGAAAAATTCGGGTAATCCACATCACTTTGAAATTCTTTCTAACCCTGAGTTTCTTGCAGAAGGAACTGCTGTACAGGATTTGATCAATGCAGATAGGGTATTAATAGGAGGTGATAATACGGAAACGGGTCTGAAAGCAAAGCAGGCTCTTGTAGATATTTACGCGCACTGGATTCCTGAAAAGAGAATTTTAACTACTAATGTATGGTCATCTGAGTTAACGAAACTTACTGCAAATTCATTTCTCGCACAGCGTATTTCTTCCATTAATGCAATTTCCGAACTATGTGAACATACCGGAGCCAATGTAGAAGAAGTTGCAAAAGCTATGGGAATGGATTCACGAATCGGACCCAAGTTCCTTAAACCTTCAGTAGGTTTTGGTGGTTCCTGTTTCCAAAAAGATGTACTTAATCTGGTTTATATTGCACAATCTTTAGGACTTCAGCAAGTGGCAGATTACTGGCATCAGGTTATTATTCAGAATGATCATCAGAAAAGAAGGTTTGCGAGAAATATTGTGAGAAAACTTTTCAATACAGTGGCAGAAAAGAAAATCGTGTTTTTGGGATGGGCATTCAAGAAAGACACCAACGATACCCGGGAATCAGCGTCTATATACGTAGCAGATATGTTGATTAATGAACATGCCGAAATTCATGTATATGATCCTAAAGTAACCGCAGAACAGATATACTCGGATTTGGACTATCTGAATACCCGTACGCCGGAAGAAAATAGAAAGAGGGTTGTTGTACATCAATATAATACGGAGATATTCCATGATGCACATGCTATAGCTATTCTTACGGAATGGGATGAATTTAAGGAATATAACTATCAGACCATCTATAAGCAGATGAAAAAACCTGCTTATGTTTTTGATGGGCGTAATATCCTGGATCACGATACCATTCAGCAAATTGGATTTACTTACGAAGGAATAGGCAATTAAGCTATGATAAAGAAAAATTTAATCATTTTCGGAACAAGACCCGAGGCGATAAAAATGGCACCTTTGGTAAAAGAATTTTCAAAATACGAAAATTTTGAAACTAAAGTATGTGTTACGGCGCAGCATAGGGAGATGCTGGATCAGGTTTTGGAATTTTTTGATATCCAACCGGATTTTGATCTGGATCTGATGAAACCTAATCAGAATTTATATTCTCTGACAGCAGATATAATCACAGGTCTAAAGCCTATTCTGGAGGATTTTAAACCAGACTTTGTATATGTTCATGGAGATACCACAACAACTATGGCTGCAAGTATTGCTTCCTTTTATTCAGGAGCAAAAGTTTGTCATGTGGAAGCGGGATTAAGAACACATCACAAAAGATCTCCATTTCCTGAAGAAATCAATCGTCAGGTAGCAGGTCGTATAGCCGATTATCATTTTGCTCCGACAACGGAATCCAAAGAAAATCTGGTGGCAGAAAATGTAAAAACTGAAAATATTTTAGTAACAGGGAATACGGTCATTGATGCATTATTGGATAGTACCAATCGTGTGAACAGTATTTCCAATACAGAAATTGATTATCTGAAAACTATTGTAAGTCCTTCCAAAAAACTGATTCTAGTAACAGGGCATCGTAGAGAGAACCATGGTCAGGGATTTATTAATATCTGTGAATCTCTAAAAGAGATTGCTGTTTCAAATCCTGATGTATTGATTATCTATCCTGTTCACCTGAATCCCAATGTAAAAGGACCAGTATATGATATTCTATCTGGAATTGAAAATATAAAACTTATTGATCCCTTAGCTTACCCTGCCTTCGTGTGGCTGATGAATCAATCTTATATGATTATTACAGACTCAGGTGGTGTACAGGAAGAAGCTCCAAGTTTGGGTAAACCTGTCTTAGTAATGCGTGATACTACCGAACGTCCTGAAGCTGTAAAAGCAGGAACTGTAATATTAGTAGGTACAGACAAAGATAAAATTGTGTCTGAAGCCAACAGCTTATTAAATGATGAAAAACGTTATCAATCGATGAGTGAACTTCACAATCCTTACGGTGACGGTAAAGCCTGTCAGAGGATTGCAGAATTCATTTTAAATAATGCTGTTTTAAGATGAATATAAAATCTGTTTATAACAAGATTGTAGGTTCCGGAAATCAAGAGAAAATTATAAAGGGGATCTTTTGGTCTTTTTTGGGTACTTTTATATCAAAAGGTTTTGCTTTTATAGCACTCTTTCTTGTCGCCAGATTACTCAGCGTACAGGAATATGGAAAATTAGGTTTGTTACAATCCTATATTAATACCTTTACACTTTTTAGTTTAGCTAGTTTTGGCGTTACGGCAACTAAATATTTGGCAGTATATAATAATGAGGATAAAAGGAAAGCAAGTGAGATTTTTTCATTGACTCGAATATTTGTTTTTGTATTGTCAACCCTTATTCTGATCTTTTCCTATATTTTTAATGATGTGATCTGTGAATATATAGTTGGAGATCCTAATTTAAAATTAGAAGTTTTAATCTGTAGTGGTGCTATCTATTTTTCTTCTTTAAATGGCTTGCAGGTGGGGGCTCTTGCAGGTTTACAAAACTTTAAAAGTATTTCTATTGTTAATATCGTTAATGGTGTTTTATCGCTTCCTTTAATTATAGCCAGTGCATATTATTATGGGATAAAAGGAGTGGTAGTTTCGCTTACTATCGTTAATTTTTCTATATGGATATGTTCTGCAATTTTACTAAAAAAGGAATTGATAAAAAATCAATTATTTTTTACGGCTAAAAACTTGCGCAAACATTTTGATACACTATATCATTTCAGTTTACCCTCTTTCCTAAGTAGTATTATGTTAGCACCTGTAGTACTAATCTGTAATTCATTTTTGATAAAGTATAATCCTACCGGATATTATGAATTGGGTATATACAATGCAGCCTTTAATTTCTCACAAGTAGGAACTATATTAATAGGTATCATGGGACAGGTTTTCTATCCAATGGCGATGCAGAATTTTGGAAAGAACAATAGAAAATTTGATTTTTTTAATATTAATAACTCATATATTATTGGGATTTTTATCTTTTTACCCATTTTATGTATCCCAGATTTATTTGCAGGCTTTTATGGTTTTAAATATAAAAATAGCAGCATGTATTTCTCAATGATTTACATAGGTTTGTCCTCCATAGTAATATCACAAAAGCAGGGAATTGCAAGAAATTTCGCTGCAGGTAATTTTATGTGGTTTAGTGTATTTAGTAATATGCTGTGGGCGATATCAACTATTTTGTTTTCTTATTTTTTAGTACAAAAAGGAAGTATGGGAAGATCATTTAGTTTATTTATCGGATATCTTATTAATACTGTTTTTTTCATCCCATTTTATATAAAAAAGAAATTAATAAATAAGGATTTGTTTCTTACAAAAGAGCACTTAGCTATAATCACCTTAATTGGTTTAGCAATTGTCAGTTTCATTTTAATATCGTCTGTTGTAATAAGATTATTTGTTATGCTGATAATTTTATTATTTTCAGGATATGTTTTTTTTGTTTGGTACAAAAACTTTGTTAGCAAAATTAAAATTGATGAAGAATAAAATTAACATAGGAATCAGAGGAGGCTATGGGCTATATAATTTTGGAGATGATGCTCTAATTGTAGCATTGTATCAGAATCTTTTGGCGAATGATATTTCTGAAGAAGACATTTATTTGTTTTGCATAAAAAATGATTATTTAAATAAGCAGCTTAATAATCCCAATGTAATTGATTATAATCACCTGGATTCATCTGTTGAAATTAAGCATTTAATTTATGGTGGTGGTACTCAATTCTATTCATTTGATACGGACAATCAAAAAAAGATAAAAGATATACTGATCAAAAATCCGTTTTTGATTTTTTCTAAGATAAGGAATCAGATTATTTTATTGCTTAGAAAAAGGTTTATAGAAAGTAAATTTGAGATTGCCGATTATGCGAAGAAAATTTATTTATTGGGAGTAGGTGTAGGACCTTTCAGTAAAGTAAATTCTACAATAGAAAATAAAACTGCCAATCTATTTAAGAAGGCAGATTTTATTAGCATCAGAGACACTTTTTCTGCTGAAAAATGCAAAGAATGGAAGGTAAAAGAATTTATGCATTCTCCGGATTTGTGTTATTCGATGGATGTTTCCAAATATCTTACCCATAATAGTTCTTTAAAAAAAATAGGAATCGTTGTCAGAGACTGGAATCATACAGGGGCACAGGACTACTATGATAAGCTTATCCAATTCGTTCAAATATTAAGAGAAAAAAAATATGAGGTCATGTTTATTTCTCTGGATAAAAGATCAGATATATTCTGGACTAAATATTTTATTGAAAGTAAAGAGAGCTTTATTCAATGGGATGCGGATAAGATGACATTCGATGAATTTTATACACAGTTTTCTGATTTTGACCTTCATATAACAGCCCGCTTCCATGGAGCTGTATTTGCTTCTATGTTTCATATCCCTTTTATTACGATTGAGGTGGAGCAAAAATTAAGGATGATTGCAGAAAACTATCACGGAGGTGCTTATTGTTGGAAGAATGATTTTGATTTGGATAAGATTACTAGACTTGTAGAGAAAGTAGAAGCTGATTATGTGGAACATAAAAAAGTTATTATCACTAATACTGATAAATATAAAGAGATTGTCCAGGAACAGTATAAAGAATTGATCAAAAAAATATGCAACAATTAAAGACCATACACATATTGTATTCCAATTTTGCTGATGTTGATAAAAAAGAAATCTATATTGGAGGAATACAAAATTACATAAAATCACTCAATGATATTTTTGCTAAGAAAGGGCATCAGGTAGAAGTTTACCAACTGGCGAAAAGATCCGATCACAGTATTATAGATGGAATAAGTATTAATTCCTATGAATCTACCAGTGGAAATGTTTTAAGTGAAGTGAAAAGGATGTTTGCCTTTTTTGCTTCCAAATTTAAAAAAGATGATATTATTATCTGGGGAACAGATACCATAGGCTTTAAAACCGATTTCAAAAATGTAATTGCAATACAACATGGGATCACTTTTGATCTGATGTATTACAATCTTTTAAATCCTGTTTGGCATAATAATTTTTTTGGGACCATTTTTAAACAATTGCAGTGTTATAAAGCTCGTAAAAATTTTAAAAAATATAAGAATGTAATTTGTGTTGACTACAATTATTTGAATTGGATACGTACTCAATTACCGAGAAGTATTACTGATAATGCTTCTGTTATACCAAATTATGCAGATAAGATTTTTAAAGAGAGTATTAATGTAGAAGATAGCAAAGAACTTAAAATATTGTTTGCAAGACGTTTCTCATTTGAAAGAGGAAGCGAAATTATGCTTGATTTAATTCCGAAAGTTTTAAGCAAATATCCTTTTGTTAAATTTACATTATCTGGTGATGGTCCATATAAAGATAAGTTTGAAAAACAGTTTACCGGAAATGATAATGTAACAATTACTAAATTTAAAGTGGGTGAAGGTGATGAATTTAATTTAAATCACCATATTACATTAATACCTACTTATGGAAGCGAAGGTACTTCTTTTTCTTTATTGGAAGGAATGGCATGTGGTGCAATTCCTATCGCCTCTAATGTTGGGGGGATGACTAATATTATTATCGATGGCTTTAATGGTTTCCTTGTGGAACCAAAGTCAAGTGAATATTTTAAAGTAATTGAAAAGATAATTTTAATGCAAAAGGATCGTATAAAAGTTCTTTCTGAGAATTCAAAAGCAACGTTGGAAAATGGTTTCTCCAAAGAATTATGGGAGAACAGATGGTTAAGTTATATTGAAAAGTTTTAGAATAGATGTTAAATAAAGAAAAAGTCAAAGACTTTATCATAAAATATTATTCTTTTTTCCTATTCTCTGGTTATTATGTGGGATTAGAGATTATACTTTTTACTGGTAATAAATCTTTAAGTAGATTTTATACATTACCTGTTAGAATGGTATTTCCTTTTTTATTATTAATACTAATGAGAATTAATGGTAAATTTTATACTAATAAAAATACATTTATTATCTCTGTTCTTTTTGTTTATTATATCTTAAAAGTTTTGTTTACAGAAAATTTAGACTATGAAAATCTTTCCAGAAGTTGGTTTGAATATATATTATATTTTTTGATTTATTGTTTTACAACCTTTCTCTTCTTTTCAAATGTTGATTTAAAAAAATATCTTCCTGCGATTATTAAAACAATTTTATTTTCAGGGTTTTTACTTTCTTTAAGTACAATTTATTTATACAAAGATGTAATGTTTTCGGGATTAGGAAGGATTAGTATGCTTAAATATAAATCTGGAATGGAGAAAAGTGATATAATTAGTCCATTATCATTAGCATATGGAGCTGCTTTAAATTTATCATTGGTGTTTCCTTTTTATAAATTCTATGCAAAGAAAACAACTTTTACAAAAATTTATTTAGCTGCAAATATTGTCCTCTCTCTAATGATTTTTGCATTAGGTTCTACTCGAGGAGCTTTTTTAGCACTTATATTATCTATTCTTTTTTATATTATGTCTTCAAGAGGAGCTAAAATAAAGTATATTTTACTTATTGCTTTATTTATACCTGTATTTTTCTATATTTTGAATTTAACAGGAAGTAATTTACTTGATAGAACTTCTAATGCTGTTAATCAAGGAGATTCAAGTGGAAGGAATGTATTATGGCAAGCAGCTATAGATGAATTTGTTAATTTTCCAATTCTAGGAGGTCGAATAGAAGTTTCTGGTATTTACCCACATAATATCTTTTTAGAAGTAGCCATGGGAATGGGAGTAGTTGGCTTGTTTTTATTTATATTTTTAATAATCAATTCGGTAATTAAATTTTATTCTCTAAAATTTGACTATAAGGTTTTTGTTTATATTTTTTTTATTAATGCATTGTGTCAACATCTTTTTACAGGGGCTTTTTGGGGAAGTATACTTTTGTTTTTTAGTTTAGGACTGATGAATTTTAATGCAAATGAAAAAATATATGAAAAATAAAATTGTATTTATTCTCAACTATGCGTCTCATTATAGAATAACTATTTTTAAAAAAATAAATGACGACTTGGATTCTGATTTTTATTTTGGTGATATCCCTAATTCATCTATAAAAAAAATAGATTATAGTGATTTATCTAATTTTAAAAAGGAGTTTAAAACCATAAAGTTGAAATCTTTTTATTGGTATAAGGGTAGTTATCTACTTGCCTTTTCATCATACACAAAATTTGTATTAACTGGGGATCCTCAAATTTTATCAAATTGGCTTATACTTATTCTTGCAAAAATTCTTCGTAAGAAAACATTTTTGTGGACTCACGGATGGTACGGACAAGAGAGGGGCATGAAAAGAATTATAAAAAAAATATACTTTGGTCTTGCTGATAAAATTTTATTATATGGAGATTATGCGAAAGAAATAATGATTAGAGACGGATTCAATGAAAATAAATTAACCCCAATTTATAATTCATTAAACTATCAAGACCAATTACAAATAAGAAATAATCTACAAAAAACATTAATTTATAAGGATCATTTTAAAAATAATCATCCAGTATTAATTTATATTGGTAGAGTACAAAAAGTTAAGCGATTAGATCTTATTCTAAAAGGAATGAGTATACTAAATGATGAAAATATTCATGTAAATTTAGTAGTTGTAGGTGGAGAATCATTAGATTACAATATAAATACAGACATCATAAAATATAGACTTGAGAAGCAAGTATGGCTGTATGGTGCAAGCTATGATGAAAGAAAGAATGGGGAACTTATTTATAATTCAGATTTATGTGTATCACCTGGAAATGTAGGATTAACAGCCATCCATAGTTTAATGTATGGAACTCCAGTAATTACCCATAATAATTTTGCCCTACAAATGCCAGAATTTGAAACTATTATAGAAAATTATACAGGTGCATTTTTTGAAGAAAATAATGTAGATGATTTAGTTAGAAAAATAAAATCCTTATTAAAACAAAAAATTGATAGGAAAAATTGTTATAAAATAATTGATGATAAGTGGAATCCTAACAATCAAATATATATTTTAAAAAAATTATTTAAATGATTTTACTTGATAGTTTATACATAAATAATAGTGGTGGAAAAATTTTGTTAGATTATCTTGTTGAAATGCTGGAAGATAATAATGTTTCAGTTTATTATCTTTTTGATGATCGTTGCAAAAGTGATTATTATAACATACCTGTAGAGAGAAAAATTTTCTTAAAAGCTACATTAGTCAATAGGTATAAGTTTTATAAAAAAAATAAAGATAAGTTTGACAAAGTATTTTGTTTTGGTAATCTTGGCCCACCCATTTCATTGAATATGCCTGTTTATACCTATTTTCATCAGTCAATGTATTTGAATATACCAAAAGAATTAAACTATTATCAACGATTTGTTTTGAAAATTAAAAGTGAGATTTTTGAATATTTATTAAACAATACAGATTTTTTAATAGTGCAAAGTAATCTGATGAAAGAGAGAGTTAATAAAAAATTCAAGCTATCGAAAGACAGAATACTAACGATCCCATTTTATCAAGAAAATAATTTGAAAAGCGGGGTTACTAGAATTAAAGATTCTTTTATATATGTGAGCGGAGGAGGAGCTCATAAAAATCATAAACGATTGATAGAGGCTTTTTGCGCTTTTTATGATAAAACCAAGAAAGGCAAATTAATTATAACAATAGGAGATAATTTTTCGGAGCTTTTAGATGTGATCATACTTTTGCAACAAAAAGGATATCCAATTATTAATATCGGATTTGTTACTAGAGAAGATTTAATACAATATTATTATGCTTCCGAATATTTGATTTTTCCATCCTTAGAAGAGAGTTTTGGTTTAGGAATTGCAGAAGCTATTGATGGTGGTTGTAAGGTTATTGGAGCTAATTTACCCTATATCTATGAAGTTTGCAGGCCGAGCATTATATTTAATCCTACAGATATAAAAGACATTGAAAGAGCCTTTTATAATGCTATTGAAAAGAAAGAACAAAAAACAGAAAAGAAAATATACAACCAAATTGACGAATTATTAAATATACTAAATAATAATGCAAGGAATTAACGATAAAGTTTTATTAATAACAGGAGGTACAGGATCTTTTGGAACTGCTGTTTTGAACCGATTTTTGCAAACCGATCATTTTAAAGAAATCCGCATTTTTTCTCGTGATGAGAAAAAGCAGGATGACATGCGTAATCTGTATAAAAATGAGAAGATCAAATATTACATTGGAGATGTCAGAGATTATAATTCTGTAGAGCCTGCAACGAGAGGAGTAGATTATATTTTTCATGCTGCTGCATTGAAGCAAGTACCTTCATGTGAGTTTTTCCCTATGCAGGCTGTAAAAACGAATGTAGAGGGAACGCAGAATGTTATTCGTGCTGCTTCGGCAAACAAAGTTTTAAAAGTAATTTGCCTGTCTACAGATAAAGCAGCTTATCCGATCAATGCTATGGGGATTTCTAAAGCAATGATGGAAAAGGTAGCAGTAGCTGAGGCCCGTAATTTAAAGGATACAACAGTTTGCTTAACACGCTACGGAAATGTAATGGCTTCCAGGGGATCTGTAATTCCTTTGTTTCTGAACCAGATCCAGAAAGGAGAGCCTATTACAATAACCGATCCTAATATGTCCCGATTCTTTATGTCTTTGGAAGATGCAGTGGATTTGGTTTTATTCGCTTTTGAAAATGCTAATCCTGGCGATCTTTTCGTAAATAAAGCTCCTGCGGGTAGTATAGGAGATCTGGCTCAGGCATTGATTGAATTGACAGGCAAAGAAGTTCCTGTAAAAATTATAGGAACACGTCACGGTGAAAAACTATACGAAACATTATGCACCCGCGAAGAGATGATTAAAGCAGAAGATATGGGAGATTTCTATCGTATCCCCGCAGATAATCGTGACTTAAACTACGCGAAGTATTTTTCTGAAGGAGAAGAGGATATTTCAAGAATTGAAGATTATCATTCGCATAATACGGAGCAACAAGGGGTTGAAGGATTAAAGAAACTAATATCTACTCTTCCGCTGATAAGAAAAGAGATATTTGGTGAAGATGTGATGCAGTATCCGTAAGAAAGTCTTTTGTAATCTAAATTTGTTGAAGACACAGCCTAATGATATTAATAGGAAATAGACATAAAGATGCAAGAGGGATCATTACTTATAACAATGAGTTCGATGCTTCCTTAATTAAGCGGATATATACAATTGAAAACCATTCAATTGATTTTATTAGGGGCTGGCAAGGCCATAAGATTGAACAGCGTTGGTTTGCGTGTATGAATGGTAGATTTGAAATTTCCGTCATTAAGGTGGATGATTTCGAATCCCCATCAGAAGACCTTCCTGTTGAAAAATTTACATTGACAAATGAAGTGCTTACTTATCTGCATGTTCCTGCAGGCTGCATAACGGCTATTCAAAGCCTTGAAGAAAACAGCAAGTTGTTGGTATTGGCGGATTATGGGATAGGTGAAGTAAATGATGAATATAGGTTTGAACCCAATTATTTTAAAAAATATGAAAAAGTTAGTTTTTAGTTTTTTGTTTTTTATCGGCTGTTTGAGTTTTGCCCAAAAGATCTATATGGCGAATTCTTCCAGTAAAGGAATTACAGCTTTCATTAATGAAAATAACTTACCCACAGTGGATTTTGTATATCAAAATACATTTGTAACGAATAATAAGTATGATGAAGCCAAGCTGATTAAAACAATTACAAAAATGTATCCCGACAAAGATCAAAGAGGGATGGCAGTGCTCGATTGGGAAGGAGTAATGTATGACAATTTAATTAAAGGGTCAGATGTTTCCAATGCCTCGAGAGTTCAGTTTGAACAGGCTATTAAAAAAGCAAAAGATTTAAGGCCTAATGTAAAATGGTCTTTTTATGGTCTACCTACAAGGAATTTCTGGAGTCCTGATCAGAATTGGAAAAGCAAAAATTTAGATCTTTCTTCCCTGATTTCCAATTTTGATTTTATTGCACCTTCTGTATATATATTTTATCCCTTGACAGAAGTTAAAGCTGATGTTCAAAATAAGTATATTGATTCTAATATTCAGTTGGCAAAACAAATAGGACAAAAGATAGGGAAACCGGTTTACCCTATCGTTAATCAAAGATACCATCCATCAAGCAAAGCATATAGCAATCAGCTGGTTCCAAAAGATCTTTTCAGTTATTATATTTCAAGAATAGCAAGTAACCAGATTGATACCATTATCTGGTGGCAGTCTGAAGAATATAATTATAATATTTCTAAAACGAGTGCAGCATTTAAAGCAGACTATTCGAGGAAAATGAGTAAAGATCAGTCTCAGCAACAAATGCTTGATAGCTATTATAAAGACGTTATAAAAAAGTAAATGAAAAAAATTGGAATTACTGGCCAGAATGGCTTTGTCGGTCGTCACTTATATAATACTTTAGGATTATTTCCAGAGGAATTTGAGCGCGTTGAATTTAAAAAAGAATTTTTTGAAAGTCAGGAGAAGCTAGATGATTTCGTTTCTAAATGTGATGTTATTGTTCATTTGGCGGCGATGAACCGTCATGAAAGTGAGCAAGTGATTTACGAAACCAATGTAGCCCTAGCTCAAAATTTAGTAAGTTCATTAAAGCGTACAAATTCCAGGGCGCATGTCCTTATCTCATCTTCAACGCAAGAGGAAAGAGATAATTTGTATGGGAAATCAAAACGTGAGGGTAGGGAAGCAATTATCAATTGGGCCAACGAAAATGATGGTAAAGTAACAGGTTTGATTATTCCAAATGTTTTCGGAGCTTTTGGCAAGCCTTTTTATAATTCATTTGTTGCTACATTCTGCTATCAATTAACACATGGAGAAACTCCCACTATTGCAAACGATGGTGAAGTTAAACTAGTTTATGTTCAGGAACTCGTTGATCGTATTATTAAAGAAATCCGTTCAGGACAAAGTACCGAAGAACTTTTTATAGAAGCTACTGCATCCAGAAAAGTATCTGAGGTGTTGGAGCTGCTTAATCAATTCAAAAGTTTGTATTTTGAGAATGGTGAGATTCCTGCATTAAAGGATTCTTTTGAACATAATTTATTTAATACTTATCGTTCTTATATTGATTATAAAACGCACTACCCGGTAAAGTTTACCCAACATACAGATCCCAGAGGTGCTTTTGTTGAGATCATCCGGTTAGGCATCGGAGGGCAATGTTCATTTTCAACTACAGTGCCTAATATCACAAGAGGAAATCATTTTCATACCAGAAAAATCGAACGTTTTGCTGTAATTAAAGGAAAAGCATTAATTCAGCTAAGAAAAATAGATTCTGATGAAGTTCTTGATTTTTATCTGGACGGGTCGGATCCTGCATATGTGGATATGCCGATATGGTATACCCACAATATTAAGAATATTGGTGAAGAAGAATTGTACACTATTTTCTGGATTAATGAAGCATATAATCCAGAAGATGCCGACACCTATTTTGTAGAAGTTTAAAATATTAATTAATGAAAAAATTAAAAGTAATGACGGTTGTTGGAACACGACCGGAAATTATTAGATTATCAAGAGTATTATCCGCTTTGGATGCATCTGAAGCAGTAGAACATATCATCGTTCATACGGGTCAGAATTATGACTATGAACTTAATCAGATTTTCTTTGACGATCTGGGATTAAGGAAACCTGATTATTTTTTGGAAGCAGCTGGCAAAACAGCAACAGAAACTATAGGAAATATCCTTATTAAAATAGATCCTTTGCTGGAAGAGCTAAAACCAGAGGCTTTCCTTGTTCTTGGAGATACGAACTCCTGCTTGTGTGCAATTCCTGCAAAAAAAAGACACATTCCTATTTTCCACATGGAGGCAGGGAACAGGTGTTTTGATCAAAGAGTACCTGAAGAAACCAATCGTAAGATTGTAGATCACACAGCTGATGTGAATCTTACATATTCGGATATTGCAAGAGAATATTTATTGCGTGAAGGACTACCTGCTGACAGAATTATTAAAACAGGGTCGCCAATGTACGAGGTACTGAATCATTATCTCCCTGAAATAAATGCTTCCGATGTCCTTGAAAAGCTTAACCTTGAAGAAGGAAAATTCTTTGTAGTATCTTCTCATCGTGAAGAAAATATTAATTCTGAAAAAAACTTCAGAGGACTTATAGATTCATTAAATGCCATTGCAGAACATTATCAGTATCCTATCATTGTTTCTACTCATCCAAGAACCAGAAATATGATTGATAAGATGAAAATAGAGGTTCGTCCTGAAATTCAGTTTTTAAAACCGCTTGGCTTTCACGATTATAATGCCCTTCAAAAACGTTCTTATGCTGTATTATCAGACTCAGGAACAATTTCAGAGGAATCTTCAATTCTTAACTTTAGAGCTCTCAACATACGTCAGGCTCATGAAAGGCCCGAAGCTATGGAAGAAGCCAGTGTAATGATGGTAGGCTTATCTCCGGAGCGTATTATGCAAGGGCTTGTGCAGGTACAACAACAGAGTATAGGGCAGCAACGTAATTTCAGACCTGTTGCCGATTATTCGATGCCTAATGTATCTGAAAAAGTAGTAAGAATTATCATCTCATATACGGATTACATTAAGAGGGTAGTTTGGAGCGAAGAATAAACTTATGAATATTCTTATAATAACACAGTATTTTTATCCGGAAAATTTCAAAAGTAATGACCTCGCTTTTGAACTAAAAAAGAAAGGTCACGATGTTACTGTATTGACGGGACTTCCCAATTATCCTGAGGGTAAAATCTTTGAAGGGTACGGTGTTTTTAAAAATAGAAAACAAACTGTTAACGGTGTAAAAGTAATAAGATCACTACTTCTTCCCAGAGGGAAAGGAGGCGGAATACGGCTATTTATCAACTATTATAGTTTTGCTGTTTTTGCTTCGATTAAAGCCTTTTTAATGGGTTTTAATAATAAGTTTGATGCTATTATTGTACACGAACCGTCTCCAATAACACAGTATTATCCTGCTCTTCTCATGAATAAAATATGGAAGACACCGGTTTATTTCTGGGTTATGGATCTATGGCCTGAAAGTTTATCCATCGCGGGTGGAGTAAAAAACAAATGGATATTGAATTATTATGAAAATGTTATCAAAAGATTTTATAAGAATTCAGAGAAAATTTTGATTACTTCCCAGGGATTTAGAAAGTCAATTAATCAGAAAGGAAATTTTGATGACAAAATCATTTATTTTCCTAACTGGGCAGAAGATACGATATCAGAAGGGAATAAAGATTTTCCCATTCCATCCTTACCCGATGGATTTAAAGTGATGTTTGCTGGAAATATCGGAGAAGCACAGGATCTGGACAATATTGTAAAGGCAGCTTTGGAACTCAGAGACAAAAAGGATATTAAATTTATACTGGTAGGAGATGGCCGGAAAATGCCCTTCGTAAAAGAATTTATAGAAGAACATCAGTTACAGGAAACGGTTTTTACAATGGGTAGGTTTCCTGTAGAAGCGATGTCCAGTTTTTTTTATAAAGCTGATGTGATGCTTGTTACTCTGAAAGATGATCCGATATTTAACCTTACAGTGCCAGCGAAATTACAGGCCTACATGAGTGCTTCCAAACCAGTTATTGCAATGCTGAATGGAGAAGGGGCAGATAATGTTAAAGAGGCCGATTGTGGGTTTACAGTTTCTGCAGGAGATTATCAATCGCTTGCAAATACCATTTTAAAGGCTTCCGGATTATCAAAAGAAGTACTTACCCAATTAGGAGAAAACAGCAGGAGGTATTATGAGGATAATTTCAGAATGTCCAGTTGTATATCCAATTTAGAAAATATCATCAAAGGAAAATAATAACCTTTGTCAGATTAAAAAATATAGTATGAATATAACGATCACAGGTGCATCTGGGTTTGTAGGTAAAAATCTTTCAACGTTCTTAGAATCAAAGGATCATCATGTTACTTCCTTATCTCTCCGAAATGAAAATTGGAGAAATGAATTTCCTATGAATGGTGATGCAATAATCCATCTCGCAGGAAAGGCACATGATACATCCAACACTTCTGATGACCAGGAGTATTATAAAATAAACAGGGATCTGACAATTGAATTATTTAACAAATTCTTAAACTCAGGAATTAAAGAGTTTTTTTACTTTAGCTCAGTAAAAGCTGTAGCAGATAGAGTAGATCATGTTTTAACTGAAGAAGCTGAAGCAAACCCTTATACTCCATACGGGAAATCCAAGAAAGAAGCTGAAGAATATATTTTTAATCAATCTTTACCAGAAGGGAAAAAAGTATATATTATTCGCCCATGTATGATCCACGGCCCCGGAAATAAGGGGAATCTGAATTTATTGTATAAAGTGGTAAAAAAAGGATTACCATGGCCTTTAGCTGCATTTGGGAATAAGAGGTCCTTTTTAAGTATTGATAACCTCAACTTCCTTGTCAATGAGATCCTCATGAATAAAAATGTATCCACAGGGATTTATAATTTCGCAGATGATGATGCTATATCGACAAATGATCTCATCAGGACAATTAATTCTGCAGTAAATAAAAAAGCAAAGTTGTGGAGTATATCTAAAACAATGATTGAAGGAATGGCTAAATTGGGGGATAAATTACATTTACCCCTAAATTCAGAACGCTTAAAAAAGCTTACGGAATCTTATGTCGTTTCCAATCAGAAGATAAAAACAGAGCTGAAAATTAAATCTTTGCCTGTAACAGTTCAGGAGGGATTAACAAAGACCATTCAAAGTTTTAATATTTAATTAAAATCAACTTTTAAACATTTTATTATAATGATACGCGTACTTGATTTCTTGTTCTCTTTTTTTGGAATTCTATTCTTATGGCCAATAGGAGTAATATTGTATATTATCGGTTTATTTGATACCGGCTCTCCTATATTCTTCCAGGAAAGAGTGGGGAAGCAAAAAAGACCATTTAAATTAATGAAGTTCAGAACGATGCATGTGAATACAAAATCTGTAGCAACGCATCTTTCAAGTACCTCTTCTGTAACTAAATTCGGAGGATTTTTACGTAAGTCTAAGCTGGATGAACTTCCTCAGCTTATTAATGTTTTAAAAGGAGATATGAGTCTTGTAGGTCCTCGACCTAACCTTTTTAATCAGACAGATTTGATTGAAGAGAGGGACAAAAGAGGGGTTTATAATTTCCTTCCTGGGATTACAGGTCTGGCTCAAATCAACGAAATTGATATGTCAACACCGGTTGAATTGGCAGAAAAAGACGCTGAAATGCTTAAAAATCTAACGGTATCGGATTACTTAAAATATATTTTTGCCACAGTTGGTGGAAAAGGTCAGGGAGACAGAATCAAAAAATAAATCTATTTTACTAAAAAAATACCAGTATTTCCATAAGTGAAAAAATGAATGTCAAAATTCAGTAGGAAAAGTTATATTTGCTTCTCAATAACACACGATGCACGATAAAATTTGGCTTTCCCCTCCTCATCTTTCAGGAAATGAACTAGAATTCATTGATGATGCTTTTCAGAAAAACTGGGTTACCTCAATAGGCAATAATATTGATGAATTTGAAAATGATCTAAGGAGCTTTCTTGGAGGCAATATTGAAGTTTGTGCCCTGAATTCTGCTACTTCAGCAATACATTTGGCTCTCATGCTACTAGGGATAGGTAATGAGGATGAGGTTTTGACCTCAACTTTCTCTTTTGTTGCGTCAGCCAATCCGATTACCTACTGCAATGCCAATCCTGTTTTTATTGATAGCGAACCGGAAACATGGAATATGTGTCCCGTTACCTTGGAAGAAGCTATTAAAGACAGGCTTTTACAGGGAAAAAAAATCAAAGCTATTATTGTCGTACACCTTTATGGAATGCCTGCTAAAATGGATGAAATTTTATCTATTGCAGAAAAATATAAGATCCCGGTGATAGAAGATGCTGCGGAATCACTTGGATCCAGATATAAAGGTAAACCTTGTGGTGGCTTTGGTCAATTTGGTATCATATCGTTTAATGGGAATAAAATTATTACAACATCTGGTGGAGGGACATTGATATGCCATTCTAAAGAAGATAAGAATAAAGCGATATTTTTGTCCACACAGGCCAGAGATGATGCTCCTCATTATCAGCATTCGAGTACAGGATATAATTATAGAATGAGTAATATTATTGCAGGAATAGGACGTGGACAAATGAAAGTTCTAAATGATAGGATTCAGGCAAGAAGAGGTATTCATAATTTTTATACTGCTCTATTTGAAAATATAGAAGGAGTTGATGTTTTTAGAGAACCGAATGAAGATTTCTACTCGAATCATTGGCTATCTGCAATCACAATAAATTTTGAAAAAACGGGAAAAACAAGAGAGGATTTACGTCTCGCTCTTCTTAATGATAATATAGAGTCAAGACCACTCTGGAAGCCTTTGCATTTACAGCCTGTCTTTTCAAACTTTCCATATTATGGAAGACAAACAGCTGAGAACCTCTTTAATTCGGGGCTTTGTTTACCTTCCGGATCTAACCTTTCTATTGAGCATAAAGAAAGGATTGCTAGAGTTTTAAAAGATTTTTTCAAGCACAGCTGATTCTAAAATATGTCACAGTCATTGTATATAAATTCCAGGTGAATATTTTTTTAATAAATCGGTACACTTTGCTTATTTTTCTCATATTAGAGACATATTTCATATATTTGTAATGAATCCAGAGATTGTGAAAAAATACCCTATTTGGAAGATGTTGATGGACTACAGCATAGCTTTTTTTGCTGTCATTCTTTTATTACCTCTGTTTTTTTTATTAGTAATTATAGCTTCTATAGATACTGGTTTCCCTGGGATCTTTGTTCAGAAGCGAATAGGTTTGAATGGTGAAATTTTTAATGTCTACAAATTCAGAACATTGGATCCTAAAACATCTCGAAAATCAAGGATCGGCCTATGGCTGAGAAAATATAAACTGGATGAACTCCCTCAGTTAATTAATATTTTAAAAGGGGATATGTCTTTAGTTGGACCTCGCCCGGATATTCCCGGGTATTATGATAAACTTGAAGGAGAAAATCGTTTTGTTCTGCTTCTTAAACCTGGGCTTACCAGTGAAGCAGGAATTAAATATCGGAATGAAGAACAAATACTTGCTCAGCAGAAAAATCCATTACAATATAATGATGAGATTTTATTTCCGGATAAAGTAAAAATGAACCTTGATTACTATCATCATCTTTCCTTTAAAAATGACCTTTATATACTTCTCAAGACCTTTTCAGTACTCAAATCATAATATATTAATAAGAAAAATGTTATATTCTAATGAAATCTCTGATTAAAAAACTATGCTTTATAAGCAGCTTATTTTTGGCATCTGTCCTGAATGCACAAATAGAAGTAAAAGTAAACACTCTTTTTGCTCCGATAGGTATCTACAATATTGCCGTTGAAAAGCCAATTACAAATAAGATTTCATTACAAGCCGAAGCGTTCGTTTCCCCATGGAAATCTTTTTCTGGAAGACATTTACAAATGTATGTGGGGACCGTTGAAGGAAGATATTATTTTAAAGAGAATATGAAAAAATGGTATGTCGGGACTTACGTTTCGATGGCCGCATTTAACCTTCAAAAATGGAATTACTGGCATGATAAGCGTGTATTGGACGAAAATGGACACCCTGAAGTATTGCCTGATGGAAGCTTTCGTGTTACGGGACGTTATCAGAAGGGTATTGCTTTTATTTTTGGGATAAGTGGAGGATATCATTTTACAATTAATGATCGTTGGGGTTTGGATCTGTATGCCGGAATAGGGACTACACAATCCTTCTATAAGGGATATTTTAAAGATAATAATCAGAGGTACGAAGGAGCAACCAAATTTAATAAAAGTGGAGAACTGATTCCTACCCGGGGTGGTTTGATGTTGACTTATAAAATAAAATAGCAAGATACATATGTAATTATAATTGCTGATTTATTTATGGTATAATAACATTTTTTAATTTGATATAACCGAAAAATACTTCTACTACAATATATTTAATAAGTATTAAAAATAAATTATAAAATATTAGATATATTTGCAGACGTTTTAAAATAAGAAAACTTAATCTTCAATTTGATAATATAATCCTTAAAAATGGATAAAAATTACAGTAAGGAAACTGATTTAAAAGATTTTATACTTCCATATATTTATAAATGGAAGTATTTTGCAGTAATTATTGCGCTAATGCTTCTTTTTGCTGTTTATTATATAAAAACTACAGCTCCAGTTTATAAAATTCAAAATTCGGTATTAATAAAAGATGCTAAGAAAATGTCATCGGCCTCCGGTGATTTCGGGGTTTTACAAAGTTTGGGAGCATTGACCAACATGGGAACTAATAGTATCGAAAATGAACTGGAAATTTTTAAATCTAGAACTATTATTGAAGATGTACTCAAGCAGCATAATTTTCAAATAACAGTCTTTGCAAAACAAAAATATTATGATCTGGAGCTATATGGTCAGACTAACCCATATATTTTTAATGTAATTAATGAAAAGGGGGATGGGCAAGATCCTGAGAAGCCTCAGAAGCCAATTGATATTATTGTTAAAGGCAATCAGATAGTGTTGTCCTCAAAGAGCTGGGACAATGACATAAAAGGAACTTTCGGAAGAACTATAAGTCTTCCATTTGCAAATGTGATCATTAATAAAAATCCTTTTTATAAGGCAAAGTCAGAAATAGATATGGAAAGAATATATTTTTCATATAATGATTTTGATAAAATGGTTATTGATTACCGAAGTGCCTTAAAAGTTAGTCTATTAGACAAAGATGCAACTGTTATAGGTCTTTCAGTAGAATTTCCTAATAAGGAAAAAGGACAGGATTTTCTTAATGCTCTGGTTCGTCAATATAATAGTTATGCTATAAATGATAAAAATTCTGAATCAAAAAAGACTAAGGACTTTATAGACGAAAGAATATTATTGATTTCAAAAGAGTTGGGAGATGTAGAAACTGAAAAGCAAAAATTTAAATCAAATAATAATATAGTAGATTTAGGCAGTGAGGCAAAAATCAATCTTCAGCTTAAGGAACAGACCAGAGCTAAAGCTTTAGAATTTGATACTCAGCTTGAGTTAAACAAAATTTTACAAAACTTTCTTGATCGCAAAAATGTAAGTGAAGTATTACCTTTAAACATAGGGTTAGATAACGAAGCGGCAGCAAAAAATATACAGGAGTATAATTTGCTCGTTATGAAAAGAAATAAGCTTCTGGAAAACGCTACTGAAAATAACTCAGTAGTAAAAGAGCTTGATAAGCAGTTGAATGATTTAAAGGGCGCGTTGAGTGAAGGATTGCGGAAAAATCAGACAACATTGCAAATCGCAAAAAATAATACTTTATCTGAAATGGGTAACTCTGAACATAAAATAAGTCAGATACCGTTTCAGGAAAAGCTTTTTAGAAATATTGAAAGACAACAACAAATTAAAGAAAACTTATATTTATTGCTTTTACAAAAAAGAGAAGAAGCCGCAATTACTATGGCGATAACTGCCGAAAAGGCAAGGGTTATTGATAGAGCATATGTAGATAAAAAGTTGGTGGCCCCTAGAAAAACTATTACTCTTGCTATTGCTTTATTAGGCGGATTTTTACTAGCATTTTCAATTATTTATTTAAAGATTCTTTTTAATAATAAAGTATCTAATAGAAAAGATATTGAAAAAATATCTTCAAGGCCAATCGTATCTGAGATACCGCATGTTGCGAATAAAAAATCTGAAATTATTAAACTTAATGATGTAACCCCTATTGCTGAAGCATTTAGAATTTTAGTTACTAATTTGAAATTTATGCTTCCAAAGTATGATAAAGCTCCGGTAATTATGGTTACTTCATCTGTGAAGGGTGAGGGTAAAACATTTATTAGTGTAAATTTTGCATTAGCATTGGCTTCATCACTTAAAAAAGTAATTGTAATAGGAAGTGATATCAGAAATCCTCAATTACAAAGATATCATCAAGAATCTAAAAATCTAAAAGGGTTAACAGAATATTTGTATGGAGATATTGGTAGGGTAGAAGATATTATTTTTAAAAGTGGATTTAATGAAAACTGTGACTTTATCTATTCAGGAAGTATTCCGCCGAATCCTGTGGATCTTTTACAAAATTCCAGATATGGTGAACTATTAGATCAACTTAAAGAAAAATATGATTATATTGTAATAGATACTGCACCTCTACTATTAGTAACAGATTCTTTTTTAATTGCAGAACATGCAGATGCAACTCTTTATGTCGTTAGATCAGAAGTTAGTAAAAAAGATTTTATAGATTTCGCAAATAAGCAGATTGAGAGTGAAAGTATTAAGAACGTTGCCTTTGTTCTAAATGATATTAATAAAAATAACCTTGGATATTCCAACCAATATGGCTATGGCTACCATAGTGATAAGAAGAAATGGTGGCACTTTAAAAAATGATCTCTAACAATAAACTTTACAAAGGGTTAGTTTGGAGTACAGTAGATAAATTTCTTATTGTAGGGGTACAGATTCTAATTGAAATTGTACTAGCTAGATTTGTAAGTCCAAGAGAATATGGTATTATGGGGATGTTATTGATAATTATATCATTATCCCAGGTATTTGTTGATAGTGGGTTGGGAAGCGCATTGATTTTTAATAAAAATAGAAATGAAAAAGACTTTTCCACAGCCTTTTATGCATCAATAATGATAGGAGTGATTACATATTTATTTATTTTTATATTGGCTCCATATATAGCTACTTTTTTTAAAACTAACATTACACTGTACATAAGAATAATTTCTTTTACTATTATTATTAGTAGTATTTCTGTTATTTATAAAACTAGGCTTAATATAAATCTTGATTTTAAATCACAGGCTAAATTTTCCTTTTTTGCTATTTTTATTTCTGGTATTATTGGAATTGGAATGGCAGTAAGTAATTTTGGATTGTGGTCTTTGATCACACAGAATATACTGTTTAATCTGTTAACACTCGTTTTTCTAATTATTAACTTAAAATGGTATCCAAAGGAGAAATTTTCATTTCAAACATTTAAAAATCTTTTTCAATACAGTTCAAAATTACTATATGCAGGTGTTTTCAATTCTATTTATATTAATTTGAATTCACTTTTTTTAGGGAAATTCTTTCCTGCAAAAGAATTGGGATATTACACAAAAAGTTATCAATTTACAATATTTCCTGCTTCTATTTTTACAAATGTTATTCAGAGAGTTTTGTTTCCCTACTATGTGGGACTTCAAACAGATAAATCAAAACTTTTCCAGAACACTTTACTGTTTAATAAAATAATATTTACAGTGATGATGCCTTTGCTAAGTATAGTCATAATTTATGCACATCAAATTATTATTTTTTCTTTATCTAAGGATTGGGAAAACATGGTATTGCCTTTTCAGATTTTACTTGGTTCAATCATCTTTTATCCGCTTATTGTTCTAAATATGAATGTTTTTCAAGTATTAGGTAAGACAAATAATTTTTTTTGGATCGAGGTTGGAACCAAAGTAATAGGTATTGTTATCCTTTTATTACTATATTCATATGGCATAAATGGTATTTGTCTGGGTATTTTTATTCAATTTTTCATTCAATATATCATTACGTCATATTTCGTCTCTAATATTACCAGACAAAGTTTTTTTAAAAGTCTGAACATTATTTTATATCTTATCTTAGGACTTATAATTCTTTTTGGTGTTTTGCAAATCATGGAAATCAGTAGCTCCTTATTGTTTAATAATATACTACCGATATCAGTTTTTTTAATATTTTATGGTCTTTTTTACTATATCATATTTAGGAGGGAATTAGTTATTGTTTATAGCAAATTTTTAAAGAGATGATTTTTTATATTGTAAAGTTTTTTTTAAAAATTTTTTATGATCCTGTATTATTAGGAATCTACACTTATCGATGGAAGAAAATTAACAAGCATAATTTTACTTACCCTGTTGTTATTTTTCCCTTAGAAAAAGTTCTGGTAGGTAATAATACATATGGACCATTAGAAGTATATAGTTATACTCGGAAAAAAGATGAATTTTTATGTATAGGCTCTTTTTGTTCCATAGCCAAAGGTGTTAAATTTATTCTAGGTGGAAATCATTTTTCTAACTTTATATCGACATATCCATTTAAATCTTTTTTTCTAAATGAAGAAGAAGCTTTTTCTAAAGGTGACATTATTCTGGAAGATGATGTTTGGATAGGAACAGATTGCTTAATTTTATCTGGAGTAAAACTAGGTCAGGGTTGCGTGGTGGCTGCCGGATCTATTGTCACAAAATCTTTTCCTCCATATTCAGTGATTGGCGGAAATCCCGCAAAAATAATTAAGAAAAGATTTAATGATGAGATTATTGAAAAGCTATTGAAATTAGACTTTAATAGTCTTACTGACGATTTTATAAAGAAAAATATTGATATTTTTTATAGTGAAGACATAAATAAAAATCTATCATTACTAAAAAATGTATAAAACAAGAATTTGATTTGGCTATTCTAATTATTTTCACCATTATTTTATTTTATGTAGGACAATTTATTGAGCGACTACCTTCAAGATTTATTGCCTATGTATTTAATAGTCTCTTATTTGTAGGCTTGTTATACTGTTTTCTGGATCTTACCTATACTGCAGACTGGGGTATGTATTATTTGTTTTTTAAACGAGAGGAAACTTCTACAGATCCTGTTTTTTATTGGCTCACATTGATTTTTAAGAAAGGTCTGAATTTACAGTATACTGAGCTTTACCAGTTTCATATTTTTCTTATAATTAGTTTGTATTATTTTTTTATTTCCAGATTTACAAAGAATATTTTCTTTATTTTTTTAGCATATCTGATACTGGACAATGTACATTTGGCTAACCAGATCAGATACTATATGGGGTTTCCAATTCTAATGAGTGGTTTTTATTTTCTTTTTTACAAGAAAAAATATATCCTCTCAATAATATGCATCATTCTATCAATACTATGCCATTCCGGGCTTTCATTTTTACTTGTTTGTATTCCTGTATATTATTTTGTGCCAGCAAAGAAGTTTTATACTTATATTCTTAGTTTTTCATTACTTGTCTTTCTAGTTACATTCTATATTTATAACTCGACCTTAGGTGAAATTTTAAGTCATTACGGAGGCTATTTTAATGCGGGAAGTAGTTTTCTTGGAGGCCTTTTTAATGCGATTCCTTATATTTTGTTTACAGGATTTTTATACTTAGAAACATTTTTTTTATTAAAGAAAAGCCCTGAAATTGTAGAAGATCCACAATTTAGGTTTCTCAATAAAATTGCATTTTTTCCAATAATTTTTATACCAGCCTCTTTTCTTATTCAGGTTATAGGACATCGATACGTAATGCCTTTTTCTTTTATATGGATGTTATATTATTATATTTTCTTTATCAAAAATCAGAATCCAAAGGTGAAATTGGGGCGATTTATAATTTTGTGTGGAATTGTGTTTATTAGCGCAATGTTTATTTATATTATTCCTGGTTATTTGTTTCCTGAAAACCACTTTATGGAGGAGTTTTTAGAAATGATAAAATCTTCAGATAACCTTAAAGGCATGATTGATTAATATGAAAAAAATATCTGTAATTATTGTCACCTACAATTCCTTGAATGATATTGTTAATTGCATCCATTCTGTTTATAGACAAAATGATCTTTTAGATGATGATATAGAAATTATTATTGTTGATAATAGTAAGATAGAAATCTTCATAGAAATGAAAAAGCTTATATCTGATAGCTTCTCAAATGTTTTATTGATACATAATCCTTCAAATGGAGGATATGGACAAGGAAATAATGTGGGCATAAGAGTTTCCAAATCTGAAATTGTATGTATTGCAAATCCAGATATTATTATGGAAAAGCCTATGTTTAGTAGAATAATTGAATTATTTAAAATAAATAAAAAACTTGCTGTTGTTGGTGGAAAACAATTTGGTGGCATCAATTTATCTTTTTGGGTTCGTCCTGAATATGAATTTTTTTTATTTACTACCCCAATAATGATATTACTAAATAAATTGAATATATATCTGGAAAAATTTTGTTTTCTTTCTGGAGCATTGTTATTTATAGATAAATCTAAATTTGAAGAAATTGGATTGTTTGATGAAAATATATTTTTATATCGAGAGGAATCTGATATTATAAAACGTTTTATAGATCATAACTTCAAAACACATTTTGAGAATAAACTCATATATAAGCATCTAATAGATGATAGACAGAAAGTTAGTGTAAAGTCATTTGAAGAAGAAATGAAATCTACAAAATTATATTATAAGAAATTTAATTTTATTTTCGAAAAATTTATATTCCAAAGACTGTTTTCCTATTATATATTAAAATATCTTTTTCTCATATCCGGAAAGAAAAATTCCTATCAACAAACGATTGAAACAATTGAGAGATTAAAAAAAATAAAATAAAAAGTAATGATACTGATTGATGCAATATATACTCATCAGACCGGGGGGAAAGTTCTTTTAGACTATCTGGTTTCTGAACTTGAGAAAACTGATGTCAATGTTTTTTATTTGTTTGATGATAGAATATCTAAAAATGCATATCAAATAAAAAAAACGAATAAAATTTTATTTGAAAAATCATCTTTTTTTAAAAGATTTAATTTTTACAGAAAAAATAGAAGCACGTTCACCAAAATCTTTTGTTTTGGAAATGTACCACCACCAATAAAACTGGAAGCAACAGTTTACACATTTTTTCATCATAGAATTTATTTAGAAATACCAAAAGAGCTTCCATTTAAAACTACTTGTGGATATATTGCTAAAACAATGATTATTAAATTTTTGAAACGGAATACAGATTATTGGATTGTACAGAATAGCAATATAAAGGTAAAATTACATGAGAAATATAATATAAAAGATAGTCAGATTATGAATCTCCCTTTTTATCCGCCTATATCCGGAAATAAAAGCAGTGAGCGTAATAATTTTGGTTACATTTATGTTAGCCATCCTTTCTTACACAAAAATCACTTAAGATTAATCGACGCATTTTGTGAATTTTATGATGCTGAGAAAAAAGGAGAGCTTATATTAACTGTGGATCAATCTTTTCAAGAACTGTATAAATATATAGAGGATAAAATAGCTTCTAATTATCCTATAAGAAACATTGGATTTATAAAAAGATCGGAATTATACAAATACTACACAGCAAATAGATACTTGATTTTTCCATCTTTAAGTGAAAGTTTCGGACTTGGTATTATTGAAGCTTTGGATTGTGGGTGTGATATTATAGGAGCAGATTTGCCGTATTTATATGAAGTATGTGAACCATCAGTAATTTTTGATCCCAATAGCACTCAAGCTATAAAAGACGCTCTTGTTAAATCTATTGATTTTCAGTCTGTTAAAAAGTCTATTCCTAAGGTTAGTGATAAAATTAAAACAGTAATAGAATTATTAACAAAATAACTTTATTTTTATGATTTAAAAAAAGTGTATATCATTTGTTATTCACCTGAATTTTTACAAGATAATTGTTCTTGAATATTAAATGACGGGCTACTTAAAAATATTGTAAAATTATGCTCAAGTTTATGAAATTATTTGGTGACTTTTGGTTGTTTTAGTTTATTAGGCCTATCTATATTAAAAAAGGAAAATGTAGATTGGAAATTAAAAGCAAGATATTAATTTTGTAAAAGATTCTAAACGTTTAGAAAAATTAAAATTTAATGTAAGTACAGATATGAAAAAAATTGTTATACTGGGAGGTGGTGGCTTTATTGGTGGGCATTTGGCAAAAAGACTTAAAAGTGAAGGAAATCATATAAGAATTTGTGATATAAAGAAGCATGAATATTTTGATCATTCTGAGATTTGTGATGAATTCATTATTGGAGATCTTACTGATCCTAGTGTTGTACGATTGGTTATTGAGGAAAATGTGGATGAGGTTTACCAATTAGCCGCAGATATGGGAGGAGCATTGTATATTTTTACAGGTGAACATGATGCTGATGTAATGCACAATTCTGCAATGATAAATTTAAATGTTGCAAGAGAGTGCGTTCTAAAGAAAGTTAAGAAGGTTTTTTATTCTTCTTCCGCATGTATGTATCCGGAACATAATCAATTGGATCCAAACAATCCTAATTGTCAGGAGGATTCTGCATATCCTGCTAATCCCGATTCTGAATACGGTTGGGAGAAATTATTCTCAGAAAGACTTTACCTAGCTTATAATAGAAATTATAACTTAAATGTAAGAGTTGCACGGTTTCATAATATTTTCGGACCACAAGGAACTTGGACGGGTGGAAAGGAAAAATCGCCAGCGGCTATGTGTAGAAAAGTAGCAGAAGAAAATGAAAATGGGCAAATTGAGGTATGGGGCGATGGAAAGCAAACAAGATCTTTTCTTTACATCGATGAATGTATTGAAGCTGTCTTAAGACTGATGGAATCGGATTTCTTAGGACCTGTAAATATCGGAAGCGAAGAAATGGTTTCAATTAATGAACTAGCTCAGATTGCCATTGATATATCCCAAAAAAATATAAAAATAAGAAACCTTGACGGGCAAGAGTTTTTTGATAAATATGGATTTAAATGTCCGTTAGGAGTAAAAGGTAGAAATTCTCATAATAAGCTATACAATGAAAAAATTGGTTGGATGGTCTCTCAACCACTAAAAGTTGGAATGGAAAAGACCTACACGTGGATTTCAGAACAGGTTCAGAAAAAGATTTCAGAGTATTCCTTATAAATTAAACATGTTATGAAAATAAGTATCATTACGGTTTGCTGGAATAGTGAAAAATATTTGAGAACAGCAATTGAATCTGTTCTACAACAAACTTATAAAAATATCGAATATATAATTGTAGACGGAGGGTCTACCGATAACACTTTGGAGATTATAAAGTCATACGAACCCCTTTTTGAGGGAAAGATGAAGTGGATAAGTGAGAAAGATAATGGTATTTATGATGCAATGAACAAAGGAATTGAGATGTCGACAGGAGATGTAATAGGATTACTTAATTCTGATGATTTTTATATTTCAGAAAATTCATTTAAAGAAATTTTAGACTGTTTTGATAAGGAGAAAGTAGATTCTGTGTTTGCTGATTTATACTATGTAAAAGAAAATAACACCGATAAAATTGTCCGAAAATGGAAAACAGGAACACGAAAAGCTTTCAGTAAGGGTTGGCATCCCGCCCATCCGTGTTTTTTTGTTAAAAAGGAGGTTTACAAAAGTTTTGGAGCATTTGATTTGAGATATAGAATTGCTGCCGATTTTGAAATTATGCTGAGGTTTTTAGAAAAGCATCAGATCTCATCATTCTACCTTGAGAATTTTATTTTGAAGATGAGATTAGGAGGGGAATCAAATAAAAGTTTATCAAACATTAAAAAAGGGAAACAAGAAATCTTAAATGCCTTTAGGAAACATGATATTAAAGTTCCCTTTTATTATCCATATAAAAGGTGGATTTCGAAGACTTTTCAACATTTATAGTAAAGTCTGAGATTTAAACTTTTTTTGTAAATTCAAATTATGTTGATGTTAATACATGATATAGAAATTTAAAAGTAGATTTGTGAGAAACACGTAGCATGAAAAAATATTTAAATCTTTCCAGTTTTAACGAAAGATATCTTTTTATAAATGTTAGTAATATAACATTAAAAATTTTAGAGGCAGAAAATTTTAAAAAATCTCATAAATCAGTATTTTTTAATTCAGATATTAATCACAGAAGTATTTTTGATTATATTAAAAAATTACACGTAAAAACTATAATTATCGAAACCTCAGATTTAAACCATCTTCCTGAAAAAATTACAAATGAAATTATTGAAGCTAAACTTCAAGGTATAAAAGTCTTTGAAGTTCACGAATTTTATGAGCGAATTAATGGAAGAATACCTTTAGTAAAACTAAATGCCAATGAGTATTTAGCAGACGATGTATTTTCTATTGGATTAGAGAAAAACGACTTTGTTTTAAAACGGTTTATAGATTTATCTGTTTCTGTACTTTTATTACCATTTGCATTACCTATAATAATTTTTGGTTCTTTATTAGTGTTTATAAATTCTCCCGGAAATGTTTTTTTTTCTCAGGAGAGAGTAGGAAAGAATTCTAAAAAGTTCAAAATATATAAACTAAGAACAATGAAGAATGGACATAATGGTGATTATACTAAGAATAATGATGATCGACTTCTTGCTGTAGGAAAATTTCTTAGATCTACAAAGATGGATGAATTACCTCAGCTTTTTAATGTTCTCAATGGTAACATGAGTTTAATTGGACCAAGACCTGAGCAGCAAAAATATGTTGAAGAATCAGTAGCTGAAAACTCTTATTTTGATTTACGTCATTTAGTAAAACCTGGTATTACAGGTTGGGCTCAGGTGAATTTACCCAAAGCTACTCCTAAGGATAATTTAGAAAAATTGGAGTATGACTTGTACTATATCAAGAATTATTCTCCTTTACTTGATATTAAGATTTTGTTGAGGACGGTTAAGGTCGTTTTGACCTTAAATAGTAACTAATAATCTTAGACAAATGATTAGGAATTTAGTGATCATAGTATTTTTGTTGGTGTATAACATTGTAATATCTCAAGAGAAAAGGATGCCTATTTTTGGATTTCATGGAGTTCCTCCTGGAGAGTATTCAACTGTAAGTCAATTTTCAACTATGAAACGTGCAGGTATAGATATTTGTTATACACTTTATAATTCCGATCAAGAAGTTAAAACTGCTTTAGATGCTGCTAAAAAAGCGAACGTTAAATTGATCATTAGAGTTTCTTCACTATTTACCGATACAGAAGGTACTTTAAATCTTTTTAAGAATCATCCTGCATTGTATGGCTACTGCATCGGGGATGAACCTAATCCAAGTGATTTTGATAATTTAGCTATCCTTGCAAAAAAAATTAAAAAGATAGATCCTTATCACATAATTTACATTAATTTATTCCCTAATTATGTAGAACCGAAATTACTAAATAATATTACATATAGAGATTATTTAAATACTTTTGTACAGAAAGTACCCGTAAGCTTTCTTTCTTTTGATAATTATCCAATTGTAAAAGATCAGGTGAGAATTGATTGGTATAAAAATTTGGAGGATTTACGAAGTGTTAGCTTGAATAAGGACATTGATTTTTGGGCTTTTGCATGTTCAACAATTCATTATGACTATCGCCAACCTACAGTTTCAGGAATTAAGCTTCAACAATTTGGGAATTTATTATATGGGGCTCAAGGATTACAGTATTTTACCTATTGGACGCTGAATTATGAAGCCAATTGGAGAAAGGAAAATTATGGATATTCAATAGTTGATGATCGTGGTAATCCTACACCTACTTACAATGTAGTAAAAAGTGTTAATGAGCAAATACAAAGACTCGCATGGGTATTTTCAGGAGCTAAATCTGTCGCTGTTTTTCATACCGGTATTAATATACCAGAAGGAACAAAAAAATTATACTCTGTACCCGAACAATTTAAATTTTTTACAACATACGGAAAAGAGGCTATAGTTTCTATCATGTCTAATGGAAAGAATAAATTCATTATTGTACAAAACAAATCCTTGAGTGAAAATATGCGATTGGAATACCAACCCAAAATGAGAATGAGAAAAGTGGATAACAATACAGGCAAAAGCATGGAACTGTCCTTATTAAAAAAATATAATGATAGTATTTTACCAGGTGATATCATTGTTTTTGCTTACAACTAATAAAATACTGGATACTTAAATAAGATATATAAACTTTATGAAAATAAAAGAAACCCCACTTAAAGACTGCTACATTATAGAACCTACGGTTTTCGAAGATGATAGAGGTTACTTCTTTGAGAAATATAATGAAAAAAGATTTGAAGAATTGACGGGAATGAATGGACATTTTGTTCAGGATAATATTTCTAAATCATCTTATGGAGTTTTAAGAGGGATACATTTGCAAAAAGGTGAACATGCACAATCAAAATTAGTGTCTTGTCTTGAAGGGAAAGTTTGGGACGTTGCAGTGGATTTAAGAGAGGGTTCTCCCACTTTTGGAAAATGGTTTGGAATTGAGCTTACAGGAGAAAATAAGCTTCAATTGTATATACCAAGAGGATTTGGACATGGTTTTTCTGTATTAAGTGACAGTGCTGTCTTTGCTTACAAATGTGATAACTTCTATAATAAAGAATCGGAAGGTGCAGTGAGATTTAATGATACAGATCTTAATATTGATTGGATGGTTGATGAAAAAGATATGCTTTTATCCGAAAAAGATAAAAATGCGCCCAGCTTTAAAGAAAAAAACTTCTAAACAGTTTACTGAAAACCACTTTATTAAAGTGGTTTTTATTTTTTGATTCAAACTTTTTAATATTTCGTATCTTTGCACACTCAAATCAAAAAGATGCGCACAAAATCTGTAGGTAAAAAGAAAATTAATATCGTAACCCTTGGTTGCTCTAAAAATGTATATGATTCTGAAGTTTTGATGAGTCAGCTTAAGGCGAATGGTAAAGAAGTTGTACATGAAGACAAGGGAGATATTGTGGTCATCAATACCTGTGGTTTCATAGATAATGCAAAAGAAGAATCTATCAATACTATTCTTGATTATGTTGATGCGAAGAACAGGGGAGAGGTGGAGAAGGTTTTCGTTACTGGATGTCTTTCCGAAAGATACAAACCAGATCTGGTTAAGGAAATTCCTGATGTAGATCAGTATTTTGGAACCAGAGATCTTCCGGTCTTGTTAAAACATTTAGGTGCAGATTATAAGCATGAGCTGGTAGGTGAAAGATTAACTACAACGCCAAAACATTATGCATATCTTAAGATATCTGAGGGCTGTGACAGGCCGTGCTCTTTTTGTGCGATTCCCCTAATGAGAGGCGGACACGTTTCTACACCAATTGAAAAACTAGTGCGTGAGGCTGAAAAGTTAGCTAAAGCCGGAACCAAAGAATTGATCCTTATTGCTCAAGACCTTACATACTATGGATTAGATATTTATAAAAGACGTGCACTTGGAGATCTTTTAAAAGAACTTGTAAAAGTGGACGGAATCGAGTGGATAAGACTTCATTATGCTTTTCCTAGTGGTTTTCCGGAAGATGTCTTAGATATTATCAGAGAAGAGCCTAAAGTCTGTAATTATATTGATATTCCTCTTCAGCATATAAATTCTGATCTTCTAAAATCAATGAAAAGAGGAACGACTCATGAAAAGACAGATGCCTTACTGGCAAAGTTCAGAGAAAAAGTACCTGATATGGCAATCAGAACTACATTAATCGTTGGATATCCCGGAGAAACGGAGGAAAGATTCCAGGAATTAAAAGATTGGGTAAGAGAGCAAAGATTTGATAGATTGGGTTGCTTTACCTATTCTCACGAAGAAAATACATCAGCACATGTTTTGGATGATGATATACCTCAGGAAATTAAAGAAGGAAGAGTTGAAGAAATCATGGAACTTCAATCTCAGATTTCATGGGAAAAAAATCAAGAAAGAATCGGGGAAGTTTACAAGTGTATTTTTGATAGAAAAGAAGGAAATTATTTTGTAGGAAGAACTGAATATGATTCTCCTGATGTAGACAACACCGTGTTAGTTCCTGCTGATAAAACCTATATTTCAATTGGAGAATTCGCTATGGTAAAAATAACCTCTGCAGAAGAATTTGATTTATATGGGGAGCTGATTTAAAAAAAAATAGATAAAAAAAATATTTTCATAAAAATAATGTAGAGTCTTTAAACTTTACATTATTTTTTTTTTATAAAAAATAATATTGATTTATTTATTAACAATTCTGTTTTTTGTTTGTTTTGATTTATTTTTTACATTGTTTTGATTACCAGTTTGTTGTGTTCCTTTTTTATTTCTTAAAGTTAGGGTAAGACAGGGTGGATTTGAATTTTTGATAATTTAACTCTAACTTTGCAGAAGTAATAATTAATACTAGATCTGCAACATTAAATCACAAAAAATATTGGATTAAGAGTAATTTTATTTTTGTTTTTGTGATTAATATAGCATAGGTTGGGATCTGTACAAACTATGAATCTTGTATAATAATTATCACAAAAAGTAATTAAAAATTCAAAAAACACGTATGAAAAAAAATTTATTGACAGCAGTAATGCTGGTTTCATTTGTTATGCTTTCAAAAGCGCAACAAAAAGGAGTTGGTATTAATACAACTTCGCCGGCAGCTACTCTTGACGTAGTAGCAAATGTTAGGGATAGGAATATGGCAGATGCCGTTTTAGTTCCAAGAATGACAGTTACACAATTGGCAGATAAAGATGAGGCATATCAATCTGCTCAAAATGGAGCTCTCGTTTTTGTTACATCAGGTACTGGCACTCCGGGTAGTAAAACAGAAAACATTAACGGTACTGGTTTCTATTATTATGATGATCCCACCTCAAAATGGACTGCTTTAGGGGGGACTACAGTAGCTCCTACTACTTTTAGACTAAATCTGGCACAAGCTGCTTCTACTTCTTATGATTGGTCAAACTCTGATTTTGATTTCTGGGAATTTACATCAGGAACTCAATTAATATTACCAGCACCCTCTTCATACAATGGGAGAACAATATACCTAAGAAATAATACCGGAGGTACTGTACAATTTAACGGAACAGATGGAGTGGGGACGCCAAAAGGTTTGGCTTCTTTTACAGCGCAAGCAGCAGTTAGAATTTATAGTAATGGAACGACCTGGTATTTATTCTCAGGTAGAAATTAATTATTAAAAACACAAAGACGAAATGAAAAAGATTTTATTGGACATAACAGGTTTTTTTTTATTGCTTTTTAGCGTTAATGGTAATGCCCAGCTTTTGAGTAATGGAATTATTACACCGGCATTAGGAGATACAAATTATTTTATGGATGCCAGTAATTTTGAAGGATTAGCAAATAAAAATTATGGTAGAGGGCTTGGATTTCCCCGTACGGACCTCACCAATTTTAAATTTAATACGGCTGCTATGGAGGATGAAACTATTGTTTCTGAATTTGATGGTATGGTAGTATATAATACAGCAAGTGGAAAGACTCTTGCAGGGCAAGGTATTGTTACGGAAATTTCTCCGGGGTTTTATTATTTTTCAAACCCGGGAAATCCTGGAAATATTTCTAATGGCCGATGGGTTGCAATGGGTGGAAGCTCAAGTAAAACTAATATAACAAATTCTGAAACAGCCACACATACTCTAATAAACAATTCGCAGATATATGCTGTAAAAGGAACGTTTGCAGCTACAGGAACATCTAGTGCGGTAAATATCCCTTCACCAGATGGGATGAAATCAATGTATGGTATTACAATTTACAAGTCAGGTTCAGGAACAGTTTATTCGCGAGATTTGTATTCCTATACATTAGGAACTGCAGAAGGAAATGCGGTTACCGGATCTCAAGGTATGTCTGTAGTTTATCCGGCAGGAACCTATGATTATGTATTAGAATATTTAAAATAATAGTATTTATCTTCTTTAAAAAGACCAATGAAATATTTCATTGGTCTTTTTTTTATTATATAAAGAATGATTTATTTTTTTTATTACATTGTATATCAGTCAATTATATATTATCTATGGATGATGTGTATCGCAATTAGTTAATTATGTTAACTTTTTGGGGGTATTTTTAACACTTTTTAACAGTGGGTTCTAAAACCCCTATTTGTAAAGGGTTACAGACGTTGTTAACTTTGAATTGGGTTTTTGTTAACAGTTTTTAACATATCGGCTATGGTCTTAAGCAGATTCATGATACATTTGCCAAGTCAAAACCAATAAAATTCAAAATGATGAAAAGATTCATTCTCGTAATCATAATGATGATTTCAGCCTTTGGTATTTATTCTTTCAAGAACAATGCCACAGATGCGAAAAAAACAAGTTATGCATCGTTCTATCACGATAAGTTTAATGGTAGAAAAACTGCAAACGGAGAAATTTTTGATAATTCAAAATTCACCGCTGCAAACAGAACGCTTCCTTTTGGGACTAAAATTAGAGTTACCAATTTAAGCAATGGAAAAGAGGTTACAGTGAGAATAAATGATAGAGGACCTTTCCATTCATCAAGAGCTTTGGATATTTCCAGAGCCGCGTTCGATGAAATCGGAAATACCAATCTTGGTACTATTCCGGTGGAATATGAAATTGTCGATTAAATTTATGATTTATTAAATTTTAAAAGCCAACTGATTCAGTTGGCTTTTTTATTTGAACGTTTTTATACGTCTAATTCCAGCAATGCGGGGCAATGATCCGAATGAACGGCTTCTTTTAAAATAACAGCTCTTGACAGCTTGTCCTTTAAAGCATAAGAGGTAAAGTTATAATCTAATCTCCAGCCTTTATTATTTGCTCTTGAATTTTGCCTGTAGCTCCACCATGTGTAATTATCAGGCTCATTATTAAAAAACCTGAAACTGTCTATCAGTTCACATTCTTCGATGAAATTGGTCATCCATTCACGTTCCATAGGTAAAAAGCCGGAAACATTTTTTAAGCGCACAGGATCATGAATATCAATAGCCTGATGGCAAATATTAAAATCACCTGAAATAATAAGGTTAGGAATTTCTTTTTTAAGGATTTTAATATAATTCAGAAAATCATGGCAAAACTGCATTTTAAAGTCTAATCTTTCAATATTAGATGCAGAAGGGACATATACCGAAATTACGGAATAATCATCAAAATCTGCTCTGATAATCCTTCCTTCATTATCATAGCTTTCAATTCCGCAACCATATTCTACATGATTGGGCTGAGTTTTAGAACCTATTCCTACGCCACTATATCCTTTTCTTATAGCAGAATGCCAGTAACTATGATAACCAAGTTTTTGAAGACTGTCGATGTCTATCTGATCGTTTCCAGCCTTACTTTCTTGAATACAAATGATATCCGGATCAGCAGTCTTTAGCCAACCCAAAAAATCTTTTGTAAAAGCTGCCCTGATTCCGTTAACATTATAAGTGATTAATTTCATACAAAAAATAAATTTTTTCAAATGTAGGGAAATTAAAAAGTCGGCCCTGAATTTCAAAACCGACTTTTTATCTTATTATAATAGATTTTATTTTTTAAAAACTACTTTTCCATCTTTTGTAAGTTCAATTTCTTCTCCTTTTCCTCTCAATTCATAGTGATCATTCTTATACCAGATTCCAGATGCGGGCTTTTGGCCCTGTAATTCAATCGTTTCTTTGTTGAATACTACTGTTGCTGTGTTTTTGGTGTTATTGAACGTCATTTCCAGTGTTTTTCCACTACTGTCTGTTGAGGTACTTTTTACAATTTCATCCTTACCGGCTGAAACAGCAGCTGAATCAGATGGTTTTGAAGATATTGTATCTACGGTTGCAGTTGTTGCAGTATCTGCAGGAGTTTTCTCCTTATTACATGAGGTTAAAAACAAAGCTGCTATAGCAGCTGTAGCAAAAATGCTTCTTTTCATAATAGTGTATTTAATTATTGTGTATGTATTAGTATACAAAATAGATGCCTTAAAAAAGGCGGAAAAAATCAATTGATTTTTTCCGCCCTGAACCCAAAATTAATAAACTATGAAAAAACTACTTGGGTTCTAATATACTAATGGGAATAATACATTCTTCTAATGATATTCCTCCGTGTTGATATGTTTCTTTATAATAGTTGACAAAGTGGTTGTAATTCTTTGGATAAGCCAGGAAGATATTGTTTTTTGCAAAGATATACTTAGAGCTCAGGTTTCCTTTGGGTAAAAATAATTTCTCAGGATTGGTAATAGCCCATACATCCCGGTCATCATAAGTTAAACTTTTACCTGTTTTATAACGGATATTAGTGGAAGTTTCTCTGTCACCTACTACTTTGCTTGGCTTTTTCACATATACCGTTCCATGATCAGTAGTAATCACCAATTTATAACCATTTTCAGCAGCAAGTTTAATGATCTTTAAGATGGATGAATTTTCAAACCAGTTATAAGTTAAAGATCTAAAAGTTTTATCATCCCGGATCAATTGGTCTACAATATGATTATCTGTTTTGGCATGAGATAGTATATCAATGAAATTATAAACAATCACCAATAAATCATTATTCTTGTGTTGATTAAAATCATCATAGATCTTTCTCTCGAAATCTGCATTCAATACTTTTAAGTATTTCATTGATTTTGAACCAAGGCCAATTCTTTTCATCTGATCCTCGAGAAAGTCACGTTCAAATTCGTTTTTATTTCCGTCTTCATTATCGTTAAACCATTTATCTGGGAAACGTTTTTCTATTTCAGATGGTAATAAGCCTGCAAAAAATGAATTTCTTGCATACTGAGTAGCTGTTGGAAGAATACTGTAATAATAATCTTCAGACACTTTATTATAATACTTTGTAAATAGAGGTTCAACTACTTTCCATTGATCATATCTTAGATTGTCTATCATAAGAAGAAGAACCTTACTTTTTTCTACCTCAGGTTTTACTTTATCTTTGAAAAGGGTATGGCTCATCGATGGTTTATCGCTTCCGCTTAACCACTCTTCGTAATTATTTTCAATAAACTTTGCAAACTGAATGTTGGCTTCTTCTTTCTGAGATTGTAGAAGATCTGCAAATTCGTTATCAGTTACCTTATCAAATTTAATTTCCCAGTTTAGAATTTTCTTATAATATTCCGCCCATTCCTGATAAGATTTTAAATAAGAAAGTTCCATAGAAAGATTTCTGAATTCCTGCTGGTATTGCAAAATGGTTTTTTGTTCAACCAGATTATCTTCCTGAAGATTTTTTTTCAATGATAAAAGAATCTGATTCGGATTAACAGGCTTCAGTATATAGTCGGCAATCTGTGAACCTATTGCTTCTTCCATAATATGCTCTTCCTCACTTTTAGTAACCATTACTATCTTTAAGGAATTGTCTTTTTCTTTGATCAGAGGAATTGCTTCCAAACCTGAAATCCCGGGCATATTTTCATCGATCAGTGTCAATGCAAATTTCTCAGAATCGATAAGCTCCAGTGCTTCATTCACATTATTAACAGGAGTTACCTGGTAGCCTTTTTTTTCTAAAAATACGATATGAGGTTTGAGTAAATCTATTTCATCATCTATCCATAATATTTTTTCGGACATAATATATATTTTTTACATGGTTATAGTATCAAAAGTGCGACCAATTCATTATAAAATCTGTCAAAATGAACAGATAAAAAGTTAAATTATAGTTAAATGGAAACTCCCTCTACTACTTATCTTGAGGATTACATCTAGCGGCCGGTTTTTAAATACTCCAGGGCTCTTTCCAAAACCTCATCCTTTCCTGCTTTTATCCCTTTTAAAGTTGGTCTGACGATGATGTCAGGAATAATTCCGATTCTCTGTGTTTCCCTTTGATCAGGATAATAGGCACCAAGGCCGCTAAAGCTGGTTTCCAGACCTGCAATTTTAAACCGGATAACATCACCGTTGGCTCCGGAAGTATGACTTCCGATGATTTTTGCTTTAGGATGCTGTTTGAACATCATGGTTGTTGTTTCGGCCTGGCTTTGGGTGTTTTCATCTACCAAAACTACTACATTTCCTTTATAGTATTGATCATTATTTCTTCCGATGCTGTTTTTTCTGATATAAAATAATCCCGGATAGGTCGTTTCCGGAAATGTAAATTCATAGTATATACTTGTTTTAGGCAGAATTAATAGACTTAAAGGTCTTATTGTTTGTTTGGGATAATTTCTAAGATCAAAAATAATAGATTCGGTAGTTTTTAAATTTTGGTACATTTCATCCAGATCTTCTCTTTCAATAATTCCCATGTTGACAATTCCAATCTTTTTTTCCTCATCATAAAATTGCCATTTCCGGGAAGCAATTTTCTTTTCATATACGATATCCTTTAATAGATATGTTTTTGCTTTAAGTGCAATATTTTGTCCTTCTCTTTCTACTTTGACTTCGATACTGTCTGAATTGGAAAATAGAAAAAGATTTTTTACTTTTTTAATTTTTCCCCAGGTATTTGAGGCCGGAATATATTTTGAAAAGCTGTTAACCATTTGAGAGATCGTTTTACCGTTGATATCATAGATAATATCTCCCGGCTTTAAGACAGATTCCTCATTATATTGATTGGAATTGATTTTAGTGACAATAAGTTTCCCTTCTGCGTAAGAGTATTCAACAGGGATTCTCCTTCGTCCATATTGGTTGATACTAATGAGTGGTGAAAATAAAAAAGCATGAGAATCATCAGTCTTTGTTACCAACTCTGCCAATGTTAAATGATAATTGACATCGTTGTCTATCACCAGGAATTTAGGAATCATTTCTGTTAATACATCATCCCACTTCTGATTTGTTTCATATTTATAAGGAAAGAAATATTCCACAAAATTCCAATATCTGAAAAGCTCCAGGAGTGCAATCTTTTTAGAAATGAATTTGGAACCCGTTGAATCATCATTACGGAAAAATATTTTTCTGCCCCCTTTCCCAAAATAATAAGGGGTACCTACATATCTGTTTTCTTCAATAAATTGTAACTTGTTGGTGATACTTTCAATAAATATATTGTTGTCTTTTATCCAGTCCAGATTAAAATTTTTACGAAAATAGACCTTGGTGTTGGTCAGTTTACAGGAATTACACTTTTCAACAGCACCAAGGCTATCAAGCCATTGAGTATACAAGATATTCAGCTGGCTTTTATCTTGAATGCCGTCTAGCTCATCTATCTTTTGGAGCAATTGCTGATCCCAATTGAATGTACCGTTAGCAACATGAGGATGATAGTATTTTAAGAAACCCCATATTCTACATAGAGATTCCAGTTTTTGAACTTCAGAGATGGTTTGAGCGGAAAAGATATTTATACTGATAAACAGTAGTACAACAATTGAAAACGCCCTCATAAATTATTCGTCAATTATAATTTCAAAGATAAAGATCTCTACATTATGGTGGGTTATTCTTGAAATCAAAACCTAAGATTAAATTTCCCTAACTTTGTTAGCTTAATACTTCAGTTTTTCAAATGCAGAATAAGCTAAAAATTATCAACGATCCTGTTCATGGATTTATTAAAATCCCACATGAAATCTTATTTGATGTTATTGAGCATCCTTATTTTCAGAGGTTGAGGAGAATTTCACAGACAGGACTTCTTAATCTTATTTTTCCGGGAGCAACCCACACCAGATTTCATCATGCTATTGGAGCGATGCATCTTATGTTTACTGCTCTTGAAACTTTAAAGCAAAAGGGCGTAAAAATATCTGATGAAGAAGAAAAAGGAGCTATGTTAGCAATTTTAATGCATGATATAGGACATGGGCCATTTTCTCACGCATTGGAAAGCATGCTAATGGATGACTGGCATCATGAAAACCTTTCATTATTATTAATGAACAGGCTTAATGAAAAGTTTGAAGGTCAGCTTACGGTAGCAATTAAAATGTTTCAGGGTAAATATCACAGGAAGTTTTTTAATCAGCTGATTTCATCTCAGTTGGATGTTGACCGTCTGGATTATTTAAAAAGAGATAGCTTTTTCACGGGAGTATCTGAAGGAAACATCAATACACAAAGGATCATTTCTATGATGAATGTTTGTGAAGAGGGAGAATTGGTGATTGATGCCAAAGGAATTTATTCTATTGAAAACTTTTTGACTGCCAGAATGTTTATGTATTGGCAGGTTTATTATCACAAAACATCAGCATTAGCAGAATTTATTTTGGTGAAAATTCTGGAAAGGGCCAAATATCTGGTTTCCCAGGGAATCGATTTGCCTGCCACTGAAAATCTGAAATACTTTTTATATAGAGGAAAAAGTGCCGCAACCAATGAAGATATTGAAAGGTTTACCCAGCTTGATGATAATGACGTAATCCAGGCGATGAAGCTATGGCAGAATTCCGATGACTTTATATTGTCTTACTGGTGCAAAAGTGTGATTAAAAGAGATCTTCCTAAAACCATTATTTCATCACATCCGTTTGATAAAGAATTTGTTGAAGAAAAAATAAAAAATACGAACGAGTTTTTTGGAATTGATAATGGGGAAGAATTAGTTCACGAAATTAAGAGAAAACTTTTGCCATACAATACCAAAATGCAACCCATCTATTTGTTACAGAAAAATGGTGAGAAAATAAGACTCGATGAGTCTGAAGACCAGCTTTTATCGGGATTGATCGTTAATAAGACGACACGATATATTTTAACATTTCCAAGAGATTTTTCCAAAATAAATTCTTAAAGAATATTAAAATTATCGATCCGAAAACTAAAAAATGTTTACGAATTATAGAATTTCTTATCTTTGCAGAATATGGAATTTACAGCTTCGCAAATTGCAAGTTTTATTGACGGGAAAATAATAGGTGACGAAAATGCACTTATTAATGGCGTTTCACCAATTGAAAATGGAGAATCGGGACATCTTTCTTTTATAGCTCAGGACCGGTTTTCTCATTATTTGGATACTTCCAAGTGTTCAGTAATTATTGCTTCAGAAAAACTTCTTGTAAAAGATAGTTATACTCCTACTATTATTGCCGTAAAAGATGCATATCTGTCCTTTCAGGTTCTTATGAATCTGTATCAGGAAATGCAGGGAAAAAAAGAAGGAATCGAAGACGGAGCATCTATTCACGATACTGCTGTAATAGCAGATAAAGTATATATTGGAGCATTTACCTATGTTTCAGAAAAAGCCAAAATCGGAGAGGGAACACAAATCTATCCACAAGTATACATCGGAAAAGGTGTTAAAATTGGAAAGAACTGCAAAATAGATAGCGGAGCGAGGATCTATGATTATTGTGTTATTGGGGATAATTGTGTTATCCATTCCAATACGGTAGTCGGGGGAGATGGATTTGGTTTTCAGCCAACAGCTGAAGGATTTAAAAAAATTCCACAACTTGGAAACGTTATTATTGAAGATGATGTGGAAATTGGGTCAAACTGTAGTATAGACAGGGCTACCATTGGATCTACCATTATTGGAAAAGGAACAAAAATAGATAACCTGATTCAGATTGCGCATAACGTTAAGATTGGTCAGAATAATGTAATTGCAGCCCAGGCCGGAATTGCAGGCTCTACAACGATCGGAGACTGGAACCAGATTGGAGGACAGGTAGGTGTAGTTGGTCATATTAAGATCGGCAATCAGGTGAAAATTCAGGCTCAGAGTGGAGTGAACTCCAGTGTAGGTGATAAAGAAACTTTATACGGTTCACCTGCAATCAGTTATAATGACTATTTGAGAAATTATGTTCATTTCAGGAATTTTACTGAAATCGTAGGAAGAATAAATAATCTTGAGAATACCTCAAAAGATAATACTAATGAGTGATATGCAAAAAACACTTCAGCAAGAGGTAACTCTTTCTGGAATTGGCCTTCATACTGGTAAAGAAGTAAAACTTACCATTAAACCTGCTAAAGAAAATACAGGTTTTGTTTTTGTAAGAACCGATTTAGAGGGGCACCCTCAGGTTGAAGCAGATGTTAACTATGTTGTAGCAACAGAAAGAGGGACAACCTTAGAAAAGCTAGGCGTTAAAATTAACACATGCGAGCATCTTCTTGCAGCTTTAGTAGGCTGCGATGTCGATAACGCTATATTGGAGATGGATGCTTCAGAACCTCCTATTATGGATGGATCTTCAAAGTTTTTTGTTGAAGCTATCGAAAGTGTAGGGGTAGTTGAGCAGGCCATTGCCCGAGAATACCTTGTGGTAAAAGAAGTTCTTAGCTATACAGACCCTGCAACGGGTTCTGAGATTACCATTATTCCATCAGATAACTACGAAATTACAACGATGGTAGATTTTGGAACTAAAGTATTAGGTACCCAAAATGCTACACTTAAAAATATCTCTGAGTTTAAAGAGGAAATTTCATCAGCAAGAACATTCAGTTTCTTACATGAATTGGAAATGCTTTTAGATCATGGTCTTATTAAAGGAGGTGATATTTCTAATGCAATTGTTTACGTTGATAAGGATTTAACTCCGGATACCACAGAAAAACTAAAAAAAGCATTTGGTAAAGACAATGTTTCTATCAGACCAAATGGTATTCTTGATAACCTTACTTTAAATTATCCTAATGAGGCAGCAAGACATAAGTTACTTGATGTAATTGGTGATCTAGCTTTAGCTGGTGTTAAAATAAAAGGTAAAGTTATCGCAAATAAACCAGGACATTTCGTGAATACTCAATTTGCAAAAAAACTGAATCGTCAGTGGAAACTGCAAAAAAAGAAAAATGTGCCTGATTTTGATCTTACAAAAGAACCGGTTTTTGATATTAACGGAATCATGAAACTGATGCCTCACAGACCTCCGTTCTTATTGATCGATAAGGTTCTGGAGCTTTCGGATTCTCACGTAGTAGGTTTGAAAAACGTTACAATGAATGAACCATTCTTTGTTGGGCATTTTCCAAAGGAACCTGTAATGCCGGGGGTTTTGCAAGTAGAAGCTTTAGCTCAGACCGGAGGAATTTTGGTTCTTGCAAGTGTTCCGGATCCTGAAAACTATTCTACTTATTTCATTAAAATGGATAAAGTAAAATTCAAAAGAAAAGTAGTTCCGGGAGATACGATGATTTTCAAAATTGAATTGATAGAGCCGATCAGAAGAGGTATCGTTCATATGCAGGGATACGGATATGTAGGAGATACAGTGGCTGTAGAAGCCGAATTAATGGCTCAAGTTGCAAAAAATAAAGTTGACTAAATGGTTCATCAATTAGCTGCCGTAGATAAACGTGCAAAAATCAGCAAGAACGTAATCGTAGAACCTTTTACTACTATTGCAGGGGACGTGGAAATTGGAGAAGGAAGCTGGATAGGTCCCAATGTTACCATTATGGATGGAGCTAGAATAGGGAAGAATTGCAGGATTTTTCCGGGAACTGTAATTTCTGCGATTCCGCAGGATTTAAAGTTTGATGGTGAAGATACTCAGGTAATTATCGGTGACGAGACTACAATCAGAGAGTGTGTTACCGTAAACAGGGGTACTAAAGCTCTAGGCTATACCAAAATAGGTAAAAACTGTCTGATTATGGCTACTTCTCATATTGCACACGATTGTGTAATTGGAGATCATGTTATCATAGTAAACGGTTGCGGTATTGCCGGTCACGTAGAAATAGGTGACTATACGGTAATGGGAGGACTAAGTGCTGTTCATCAGTTTGGGAAAATAGGAAAACATGTAATGATCTCTGGGGGTACATTGGTAAGAAAAGATATTCCTCCTTACGTAAAAGTTGCGAGAGAACCGATGTCTTATGCAGGGATCAATTCAGTAGGTTTAAGAAGAAGAGGATTCACAAATGAGAAAATTTTTGAGATCCAAAAGATCTACAGAGCTATTTTCCAGATGAAGATGAATGTGTCTCAGGCAATTAGTCATATTGAAAAAGAAATGCTACCAACGGCTGAAAGAGATGAAATCCTTCAGTTTATACAAAACTCTCCAAGAGGTATCGTAAAAGGTTATGGTACTGGAAAAGAGTAACTCATTTAAAAATAAAAAGATAATATAAAAAATTAATGGCAACAAGTAACGATATCAGAAAGGGACTTTGCATTGAATATAGCAATGATATTTTCAAGGTAATTGAATTTCTTCACGTAAAACCAGGAAAAGGACCTGCTTTTGTTAGAACCAAATTAAAATCTGTAACTAATGGAAAAGTAATTGATAATACTTTTTCAGCGGGACATAAAATAGATGAAGTAAAAGTAATTACCAGAAAATTCCAGTATCTTTATGATGATGAGAATGGATTCCACTTCATGAACAATGACGACTTTTCCCAGTTGTATATCAATAAGGAAATGATTGAAAACGCTCAGTTTATGAAGGCTGGTGAAGAAGTTACAATCATCCTGAAAGAAGCTGATGAAACTCCTCTTTCCGCTGAACTTCCACAATCTGTATTTTTAGACGTAATTGAAGCAGATCCGGGAGTAAAAGGGAATACTGCTACGAATGCTCTTAAGAATGCAATCGTTGAAACAGGAGCAAGAGTAATGGTTCCACTGTTTATTGAGCCGGGAGACAAAATCAAAGTAAATACTGAAGACGGTACTTATTTAGAAAGAGTAAAATAACAATATAATCTACATAAATTCGGTCTGCACCTGCAGTCCGAATTTTATTTTATAATAAGATTAATGTATGAGATTCCATTCTCCACAAAAGCTTAAAACAATAGCTGATTTAATTGGGGCAAGATTTATTGGCTCCGAAGATTTTGAAGTGTTGGGAACCAATGAGATCCATAGGGTAACCCCTGGGGATATTGTATTTGTTAACCACCCGAAATATTATGATAAAGCACTGAATTCTGCAGCAACGGTCATTCTTATCGATAAAGAGGTAGAGTGCCCGGAAGGAAAAGCTCTTCTTGTTTCTGAAGATCCGTTCAGGGATTTTAATTTTATCAATACTCATTTTACAAGAATATACAATTTTACAGAAGAATTACATGATGTTGAAATTGGAGAAGGAACCAAAATTCATCCTTCTGCAGTGATTGGCAATAATGTGAAGATAGGGAAGAATACCCACATATTCCCCAATGTTGTGATTGGTGACAGGACCGTGATCGGTGATAATGTTATTATTCAATCCGGAACGGTATTGGGAGGTGATGCATTTTATTACAGAAAGCTGAATGGTAATTTTGATCGTCTTATTTCAGTAGGAAATGTTATTATTGAAAACAATGTTGAAATTGGTAATAATTGTACTATAGACAGAGGTGTTACGGATTCTACGATAATAGGAGAAGGTTCTGTATTAGACAATCTGATTCAGATAGGTCATGATACCATAATTGGTAAAAGATGTTTGATTGCTTCTCAGGTAGGAATAGCAGGATGTTGTATTGTTGAAGATGAGGTCACCATGTGGGGACAGGTTGGAGTTGCATCAGGGATCAGACTGGAGAAAGGAACCATCCTTCTGGCCAAGGTGGGAGTGAACAGAGACCTGACTAAAGGAACCTATTTTGGAATGATTGCAGAAGAATTTCGTGAGTATTTGAAGAAAGAGGTAAAGCTGAGAAATCTCAAATAAACAATTCTTTTGGATTAGTCTAAAATCAAAGAAATTTAAGTAAATTTGTGAGCATTAATAAAATAGTAAATAAATTAAAAACAACAATAAAATGTCAATTTTAGTAAACAAAGATTCTAAAGTAATTGTACAAGGATTTACAGGAAACGAAGGTACTTTCCATGCTGGTCAGATGATTGAATACGGAACCAACGTAGTAGGTGGTGTTACTCCGGGAAAGGGAGGAAGCGAGCACTTAGGAAAGCCTGTATTTAATACGGTTGCTGATGCTGTTCAAAAAGCTGGAGCTAACGTAAGTATTATTTTCGTACCACCTGCATTTGCTGCTGATGCTATTATGGAAGCTGCTGAAGCTGGAATTAAAGTTATCGTATGTATTACTGAAGGAATTCCTGTAGCGGATATGGTAAAAGTAAAATCTTACATCGCAGACAGAGACTGTAGATTGATCGGTCCGAACTGCCCTGGGATTATTACTTCAGAAGAAGCTAAAATTGGTATTATGCCAGGTTTCGTTTTCAAGAAAGGTAAAGTAGGTATCGTTTCTAAATCTGGTACTCTTACTTACGAAGCTGCTGACCAGGTTGTAAGAGCTGGTTTTGGTATTTCAACAGCTATCGGTATTGGTGGAGATCCAATTATTGGAACTACGACAAGAGAAGCGTTGGAGTTGTTTATCAATGACCCTGAAACAGAAGCAGTAGTGATGATTGGTGAAATTGGTGGTGGACTTGAAGCTGAAGCTGCAAGATGGTACAAAGCAAGTGGTTCTACTAAACCTGTAGTAGGTTTTATTGCAGGACAAACGGCACCTAAAGGAAGAACAATGGGACATGCTGGTGCTATTGTAGGTGGAGCTGAAGATACTGCTCAGGCTAAAATGGAAATCATGAGAGAAAATGGAATTAACGTTGTAGATTCTCCTGCTGACATTGGCGTTACTGTAGCTAAAGTGCTAGGATAAACCATAAAACAAAACAATATGAAAAAACTTTTATTAACCTCTGCCCTGGCTTTCTCTACTTTGTCTTTTGCTCAGATTAATTTCAGCGGGACAAGATTCGGTATCACGGCAGGAGGAAACTATTCCCGGGTGCAAAATGCGCACAACCCTTCCGGCCCCCGATACGCAGTACAGGCAGGAGCCTTAGCTTTGATTCCTGTTGGAAAGGGAAATCAATTCTATATCCAACCTGAAGTTTTGTACTACGGTGCAGGGGAAACAGGAAAAGATAAAGATGTTAAAGGAAGAGACGGATATGATGCGGTATATGCCAATAACTATCTAAGTGTACCTATCTATTTCAAAGGATATTTTTCAGAGGCAGAATCTGAATTTTTTGGAATGATAGGCCCACGATTTAATTTTTTGCTAAATCAAAATGTTAAAAATGTTCCTGTAAGCAGACCATACTATGATCCGGATGTAACAGATCCAAAAAATCCGGGAGTAAGTGGCAAAGCAAACAGTTTTAATTTTGGACTGGGTGTAGGGGTAGGATATAGCTATAAGAGACAACTCGAACTAGCTTTAAAATACGATTTTGGATTTTCAAATACCTATCCTGATCTGGGAAAAGAACCTGGCGGAACTAGCAAAAGTAAATCAGAACAAGTTCTTAGTGTTAGTTTAAGTTATATATTTAACTAAGATAACACTTGCAATAAAAAAACTAATCCCGGAACGATGTTCCGGGATTAGTTTTTTTATACTGTATAGAGCTAATTTCTGATCCATTTCCAAAGTTCCTTAAGAGTAGCTTTATTTCCATACATTAAAATACCGACTCTATAAATTTTACCGGCTAAAAAGATCATGAAAATTGTTGTGGCTACCAACAGTGCTATCGACAGTGCAATTTGCCATGCAGGAACCCCAAAAGGAATCCTGGCAATCATAGCGACCGGAGATGTGAAAGGAATCATGGAAAGCCAGAATCCCAACGGGCCGTCCGGATTATTCATTAAAGAAAAGCTGCCGTACATGCCTAATGTTAATGGTAATATAGCGAATAAAGTAAACTGTTGTGTTTCTGTTTCATTGTCAACTGCAGAACCAATAGCAGCATATACAGAACTGTAAAAGATATATCCGAGAAGGAAAAAGACAATAAATACAAAAATGATCAAAGGGAAATTAAGTTCTAGCAGGCTGTGGGAAACTTGTGTGGCAATTTGTGTCACATCCAGTTTACTTGCCATTCCTTCTGTTCCTCCTGGGATATTTTTCTGAATAGATGAAAATCCTGTATTTAGTACCAGGGCTCCGATAACAGACATGGTGATCCATATGATAAACTGAGTCAAAGCAACCATTGTTACGCCCAAGATCTTACCCATCATCAGCTCGAAAGGCTTTACAGATGAAATTATAATTTCCACCACTCTGTTATTCTTTTCCTCAAGCACACTTCTCATCACCCTTACTCCATAGATAATAATGAACATGAAAGTTACGTACATCAAAACCATACTTAGTCCCGATTTTACCCCGAAAGTAAGGTCAGAATCCTCTTTATTATCTTCAGAAACATTAATTGTTTTTAAAGAGAAGCTTTTATCAAGATTATTGAGCTGGGTTTCCGCAATCCCCAATTCTTTGATTTTTTCCTTTTTAATGACATTTGAAATATCTGAAACGATACGTTGCTTAGTATCAAAACCTATTTTGCTGTTGATGACAAGCCTTGTGTTTTTTTCAAGATCATCAAAATTATGATTATTCAGTTCAGGTAGAATAAGGATTCCATCCAAAGATTCATTTCCTTTTAATGTACTGATTTTCGATTTTTCTTCTGCAACAGGAACAAAAATATAATTGAGTTTGGAATCTGATGGTAGCTGATCCTTGAATAAGCCACTTCGGTCTACTACTTCAATGACGTTATGTGATTCATTGGCTTTAAACATCAGTCCAATAATTGCTCCAAAAGCAATGATCATAAGAGGAGCAAGTAAAGTTAATATAATGAAGGATTTCTTCTTGACCTGTGTAAGGAATTCCCTTTTGGTTATTAAAAAAATATTATTCATAAAATTAAGAATGATGGCCTACAGCGTTAATAAATACTTCATTCATGCTCGGAATTCTTTCGTCAAATGATCTGACTTTTCCCACATGTACCAAATCTAAAAGGATGTTGTTCTGATCACTTTCGTTTTTCAGATCAAAAGAAATAAGATCATTTTCATTTGAGAAATTAAACACCTCATATTTCTGTTTGAATGTCTCAAAATTTGAATCATTTACAGCCGAAAGGGTAATACCGAAGATGTTCTTTTTGAATTTTTCCCTAACGTCGAAAACTCTGCCATCCAAAACTTTTTTCGAATTGTCGATTAGTGCTACATAGTCGCACATCTCTTCTACACTTTCCATTCTGTGGGTTGAAAGAATGATGGTAGTTCCATTATTTTTAAGATCAATAATCTGATCCTTTATTAAATTTGCATTTACGGGGTCAAAACCTGAAAAGGGCTCATCGAGAATAAGTAAATGTGGTCTGTGTAATACCGTAACCACAAACTGGATTTTTTGTGCCATCCCTTTCGAAAGCTCGGAAAGCTTTTTCTTCCACCACTGATCAATATTAAGTTTTTCAAACCATTTCTTTGCTTCACTGAGAGCATCATTTTTGCTCATTCCTTTTAGTTCTGCGAAGTAAAGAATCTGATCTCCTACACTCATATTTTTATACAAACCTCTTTCTTCAGGCATGTAACCGATATTTTTGATGTGATCGGGATTTAACTTCTCTCCATTGATGAATATAGTTCCGGAGTCTGCCTGGGTAATTTGATTGATGATACGGATAAATGATGTTTTTCCCGCTCCATTTGGGCCTAAAAGACCATAGATGCTCCCTTTTGGGACATGTATGCTAAAATCATCCAATGCGGTTTTTTTTCCGGCATTGTAGGTTTTAGTAATATGTTCAGCTTTTAGCATTAAATTGTTTTTTTACTATTAGTATAAAAATGTCCCGAAAGTTACGGAATAATTAAAAGGACTACTAACGTAAAAGAAAAAATCCTGATGATTATCAGGATTTAATTTATTGTTTTACGATCTGGGTAACTTTTTGAGTGTTGTCACTTAAAATGTAACGGATCAAATATTTACCGGGTTTTAATTTTTCAATATTAATTTCTCCCGAATTCATATTAACCGCATAAGTAGCAACCTGTGTACCAAGAATAGAATAGAATGTAACATTTTTAACCTTCAAAGAAGGGTCTTTTGCTCGAATAATGAGGAAATCTTTCGCAGGATTAGGGTAAGCAATAAAAACTCCATCATCAGATTTTTGTGAGATGGAACCAGGCTCCCTGAGTTGTGCATTTAGATTGCTGGAAAATCCAACAAAAGTGCCTGCGAAAAGAAATAAAAGTAAAAGTTTTTTCATCAAAATATAATTTCTCAAGTATTTATAAAACAAAAATATAAAAAATCTACCACTCTCCAACATATTTTTTCATTTAACTTGTAGTAAATTTGCATAAACTTATTCAAAAAGTATTCCAAAATGATACATTCAAGAAACAGAAGGCTACGAGTAAATGAATCAATGAGAAGTTTGGTAAGGGAAAATGTACTTACAACTCATGATTTCGTAATGCCTATCTTCGTAATGGAGGGTGAAAACAAGCAGGAACCAATTGCATCAATGCCGGGAATATTCAGGCGGAGTATCGATCTTACAGTTAAAGAGTGTAAAGAACTGTTTTCTTTGGGGGTAAAATCTGTCAACCTGTATATGAAGGTGTCAGATCATTTAAAAGGTAATACGGGAAAAGAAGCTTGGAACAAAAACGGATTAATGCAGAACACCATTAAAGCCATAAAAGATGCTCTTCCCGAAATGATCGTTATGCCTGATGTAGCGCTGGATCCTTATTCTATTTATGGACATGACGGAATAATCGAAAACGGAAAAATTGTAAATGATGCAACTGTAGATGCACTGGCAAGAATGTCTGTATCTCATGCAGAAGCCGGGGCAGACATTGTCGCACCAAGTGATATGATGGATGGCAGAGTATTAGGGATTCGTGAAGCCTTAGAAGAAAGTGGATTTACAGATGTAGGAATTTTAAGTTATTCCGCAAAATACGCAAGTTCTTTTTATGGACCTTTCAGAAGTGCTCTGGATAGTGCTCCAAAAGATAATATGGAAATTCCAAAAGATAAAAAGACTTATCAGATGGATTTTCATAATTCCAGGGAAGCTTTAAATGAAGTATTTAAAGATATTGATGAAGGAGCGGATATCATTATGATTAAACCGGGGCTTCCTTATCTTGATATTGTTTCTAAAGTTCGCGAAGCAATTGATCTTCCGATTGCTGTGTACAATGTAAGTGGAGAATATGCAATGGTAAAAGCGGCTGCCCAAAACGGCTGGCTAGATAATGATAAAACGATCATTGAGAGCTTAACATGTTTTAAAAGAGCTGGTGCAGATATGATCTTCACTTATTTTGCAAAGGAAGCAGCAATGCTTTTAAATAAATAGTTTTAAAACAGATAAATAAAAAACACCTCTATATAGAGGTGTTTTTTATTTATCCGAAACAGGCATTGTAATGAGGTTTTCCCGGAACTATAGGGTCTTTACCTCCATTGTCATAAACGCAGATATTACTTGGGCATAAAAACCAACCTGATGGGCAGTTGCCATTTGCATCGGGTGGTCTTATATTTCCACCGTTGATGGTTTTTAGATTTTTTTTCGTTAATTTTTTCATGATAATATTTATTTTTTTAGATAAACTAAATATAGTTAAAATTTATCACATTATATTGAAATCTTTACCTTTTGTAAATTTAGCAGCAAAGGGAGCCTGGTTACCTATATATTTTAGAACAAAATGTTTCTTAGTATCCGTATCTAACTTTGATTCCACTTCAACGTCCTGCGTTTGAAAGCTTACATCAAGAACAGTTGAAGATTCTTTTTCTAAATAAATCTCAACGCTTTCGGCATAAAATAAAGAAGTACTCAAATAATTAAACTTGATATTTTTTCTGTACGTCTTTGTTTTATCCTGGGTAAATGCTGAATAGTTTTTTAAGATTTCAATTCCCGGAGAATCAATGTTGGTGATTCTTGATTTTGTTACTCCATTGACACGGACAGAAAAGTTTTTAGCATTTTTTATATTTCCGTTAACTCCGATATTAAAAAGAGAAGGCAGCGAAAGGCCGTATTCGATCATGCTGTCTTTGGTAAATTCAAAATCAGGAATCAGAGCGGGATGTTTCGGAGCATTAATCAACTGATTTTTTATAGTAGTCAGATTCTCTCCTGAAAACAGATACCCAATAAGATTATTGCTGGTTGTTCTCCAGTTTCTGCCATTCCATTCAAAAATTTCACAAAGTAAGGTGTCTGTGGATGAATGGGGAAGGAGATCCATATCCTGCCATTTAAAAACTTCCTTAGCATAAGGTCTACGGTCAACCAGGTTGATTCCTAAATCTAATGCAAGGAGTTCTGTTAATTCTTTGTTATTTTCCATTAAAATTAATTTGCTGTTGGTTCAGTAAATGTATCAAATTCGTTAGAATATCTGATGCCTGGATTTACAGCCAGCCTTTTTTACCATATACATAAGTGTCATCAAACTGTTTGTCACTCATAAACAGGTACAATATACCTTCAATGAAAGGAATGATAGAAGCTGCCCCAAAAGTAACAAGGTTTAAAACAATCTGAATAATACCTTCTTTAGTATAGCCAAGATAAAATTTATTCAGGGCAAGCCATCCTACAAGTATACCTAGTATTGCAGCCGGGATCTTTTTTTCAGATCGGTATGGTACTTGGGCCTGCTGATCCCGGGTATTTTCTGTTTTTGTATAACCGTAATTTTCCATTTTAGTATTTTTTATGATAAAGTGAATTGTTTTTAACATAAGTCGAAGAAAAATATGAGTAGTTACAAAATCATAACTTAAAACAAATTTATATCTTTGCGACTATGATTTTACGAGGAGAAAACTTAATCAAAGAATACGGTCCAAAAAAAGTTGTAAAAGGCGTTTCTGTACAAGTCCAGCAGGGAGAAATTGTTGGTTTGCTAGGTCCTAATGGAGCAGGTAAAACCACTTCATTTTATATGATCGTGGGATTGGTTAAGCCGACATCCGGTAAAATTTTCCTGGATAAACAGGAAATAACAACTGATGCGATGTATCGCAGAGCACAAAAAGGAATTGGTTATCTTGCTCAGGAGGCCTCTGTCTTCAGAAAACTTTCTGTTGAGGAAAATATTATGGGAGTTTTACAGCTTACCAATCTCTCCAAGCGTGAACAGCAAATCAAATGTGATGAGCTGATCGAAGAATTTTCATTGCAGCATGTTCGTAAAAACAGAGGAGATCTTCTTTCCGGAGGAGAAAGACGTAGGACTGAAATTGCGCGCTGTCTTGCTACCAGCCCGAACTTTATCCTTCTGGATGAACCTTTTGCAGGTGTAGACCCCATTGCAGTAGAAGATATACAGAAAATTGTAAGAAGTCTTGTCGATAAAAATATCGGAATTTTAATCACCGACCATAATGTTCAGCAGACTCTCGCTATTACTAATAAAACATACATCATGTTTGAAGGCAGGATCCTGAAAGAAGGTCTTCCGGAGGACCTGGCAAATGATCCGCAAGTAAGGGAAGCTTATCTGGGTGAAAATTTTGTGTATCAGAGTATCCTGGATAAGCCTAAAAAGAAGAAATACGCATACAATATCTGGGCAGGGAATTTTGATTCGAAATCACAGCTTCAGAGTTTTGTTGATAATCAGTTTTCAGAATTTGATGATTTAAGGTTGATGTATGGATTTGAGGATATTAGTTTTGCATCGTTGGCAAATTCAGAGATAGAGCACATCTTCAATGATGTGGTTGATAAAAATGCAAATAATTCATTTGTATTCCAGCGCAAAGAAATTACCTCCCAATATTCTCTGGAACAGGCGGAAGCGGAATCAAAAGAAGCAAGTAAACCCGAGCTTCATTACCTTACAACATATCTTTACGAAGGCTAAGTTTTAATTACTGGTATGCTGGCTCGCAAAAATGATATCCCAATTATTAAAAACAAGGTCAGATAAATAATGCTTGTTCATACTATCGATAAATGCCTGATAGGCTATGTCTAAAAATGATTTTAGCTGACAGTTATAAGATATAAATATGCAAGATTTACTTTGGCAGTTGATAATCGGACTATCATCCTGTTCAAGTAGGTGAATAAGATCGCCAAGCCCTGTCGTACGGGCCTTATCAGAAATAATGATTCCACCATTTTTTCCTCTTTTGGTATTAACAAATCCTTTCTGGGATAAAAACTGAACCACTTTAATAAGGTGATTGCGAAGAATATTCAACTTTTCTGATAATTCGTCCAATGAGCAGGACTGAGCCTTATCTTTTTTATTTAAATAGATTAAAACGCGCAAACTATAATCAGTAAAGTGGTTCAATTTCATTAATTGCTAATTTAAATGAAGGAGCTGAGGTCCGAATTCTTCGTAAAAAATATTTTCTCCGGCAATTCCTAATTGCATCAAAGAATTGTACTGCACTTTAATAAATGCTTCGGGACCACAAATATAATACTTTGCATTGTCAATAAGAATTTCTTCTTTCACTTCATGGAGGTTAATTCTTCCTTCATGTATTGCCTGGTCAGCTTCTTTATTTTTATTTTCATAAAAGATGTGGGTGGTGAGCCATTCATTATTTTGTTCTAAATAGTCAATATGATCTTTGAAGGAATGAACTGTTTGATCCCGGCAACTATGCAACCATACAACAGGGTTACGATTGTTATTTTCATTTGTTTCCAGCATACTTAAAAGGGGAGTAATTCCAATCCCTCCACTTATAAGCACTAAAGGGTATTCCGATAAAGGATTAATGTGAAAGATTCCCGCGGGTGCACTCACTTCTATTTCATCTCCAGCTAACTTAGAATGCATGATATGGGATACAATACCATCCGGATTAAATTGATTTTTCTCTTTTTTTACAGATATCCTGTAATATTTAGGAGTGAAGGCCGATGATAGACTATATTGTCTTGGTTGCTCATATCCCAGTGATGGAATATATGTTTTTACAGATATGAATTGACCGGGAAGGTATTCTGCAATTGGCTGCCCATCTTTAGGCTTAAGATAAAAGGATTTAACCTCCATGCTTTCCTCTACGATTTTACTGATGATGAATGTTCTCCAACCTTTCCATCCCCCATTTTTGTTTAGGTTAGAACAATATATTTCGTCTTCGATAGAAATCATTATTTGGGCAAGTTCATGATAGGCTTGCGTCCAAGCTTCCAATAATTCGTCAGTAGCCGCTTTTCCTAAAACTTCTTTTATCGATGAGATCAGATGAAGTCCTACAATATTATATTGTTCCGGTTTTATATTAAGGCTGACGTGCTTATTGCCTATAGATCTTAAAATATTAATAAGTAAAGTTGGATTTTCAATATGTTCAGCATAGGCAAGCACTGCTCCGGCTAGTGCGTGTTGTTGCTTGCCACTTGCCTGATGACTCATGTTAAAAAGATTTTTGAGCTCAGGATTATGGTTGAACATTCTGTTGTAAAAATATTGAGTGAGATCTGCACCGTTTGATTTTAAAACCGCAACGGTTGACTTTACTAAGGCTTTTTGTTTATTATTCATCTTGTCGTTTTTTAATGATAAAACAAATGTACTATAAATATTTAATTGTTGTATTTAAAATACAACAATTAAAATATGATATTTTACATACCTAGGAGAAAGGGTGGAAATTTTTTAAAGTACATTATTACTCTCCAAGAAAGAATAATAGCTAATTTTTAATATAGAATAAATTTTAAATTGATATTTTTCGTATTTTATATGAAAAGCACTTTTAAATTGTTTTAAAGGCCTGGTTTTTGTATTTAATTGTGTTAAAATGATAAAATAAATCATTAAATTTCATTATTAATAAAAAATACAAATATGTCATTACAAGAAAAATTACAAAAACTAGCCAATGAAAGAAATGAACCTTGTGTAAGTATTTCATTGAATACCCACAGAACATTTCCTGAAAACCAACAAGACGAAATCATTTTAAAAAACCTCATCAAAGAAGCAGAAAACCGTGTTATTGATGAGTACGGAAAAAGACCTGCCGCAGGAGTTTTGGAAAAGCTGGATCATATTGCAGGGAAAATTGACCATCAGTACAATCTGGATAGTTTGCATATTTTTTTGTCGAACGAGACAGAAGAAATTATAAAATCTACATGGGCTTCAAGAGGAAATGTAACAGAAGTAGAGGAGAAGTTTGCTGTAAGGCCTCTGATCAAGGCTGCAGTAAGAGCTCAGGAATATCTCATCTTAGTTTTAACGCAAAGCGGTACCAAGCTGTACGAAGCATTAAATGATTCTATTGTCGGGGAAGTCCGAGAGGAAGGGTTTCCATTTCCCCAGAATCCCTTTTATATTACCCATTCAGATGTGAGAAGCGATTCCAAACAGGTAGATAATCAGATCAAAGAATATTTTAACAGGGTTGATAAATCCATTGTTGAAATTTACAAAAAATCAAATTTAAACGTAGTTGTTATTAGTACTGCAGATAATTATAGTAAACTTCTTGAAGTTGCTGATATTCCTAAGATCTATATTGGGCATGATAATAAAAATTATGTATCTGCTGATGAGCATCACATTGTAGAGCAGGCTTATGAAATTATTAAGGCTAAACAAAAAGAAAGTCGTGCATTGGCTATTGAGGAAGTTAAAGAGGCGGTGTCTCATGGAACAGTTCTTACGGATCTTCAGGAAATTTACCAGGCCGCTTTGGACGGAAGGGGTGATCTGCTGATCGTCCATCAGGATTATGAACAGCCGGTAAAAATGATTGATGAACGTACATTTGAGTACGTTGACGATTCTAAAGAACAGGGAGTTGTTGATGATATTGTTTCCATGATCGCATGGGAAGTATTTTCGAAGAAAGGACGTGTTCACTTTACCCAGCAGGATGAGCTTTTAGAACTAGGAAAGATCGTTTTGAAAACCCGATATTAAAGAGAAATTTTTATAGCAAAAGAATGAGCCGGCTTTTATGCTGGCTTTTTTTATAGATTGTTTTAAAAAAGCTTTAATTTTACTAAAGATCTTATAATAATGGCGAAACCTTTTAATAGAACAGTTACTTTATTTGGAATATATAAACAGCTTATTCCATTTATCAGGCCTTATCGTTTGATGATTTACGGAACTTTATTCCTGACGTTTTTAGGAGCTCTTGCAGCCCAGGTCAATCCTTTGGTTTTGAAGTATACTGTTGACGAGGTAACCCTACTAACACATCTTCCACATCCTATGTCGGAAGGAATTCATGTGTTGGTAGTGATTTCCATAATATTACTGGGAAAAGAACTGTTGAATATTTTTATCAATTTCGGACAGAAATTCTATGGGGAAAAGATCCGGATCAATGTAAGTTCTGTTCTGGCTCAGTCAGCTATTGATAAAATACTGACGTACCGGGTTGCATACTTTAATGACGAAAACCACGAATCAGGAAAATTGCAGATCAGGATCGATCGTGGGATTGAAAGTCTCACCAAGCTTGTTCAGAATTTTTTCATAGATATTTTGCCTCTCTTTTCCAATGCGATCATTGCTTTGATCATCATGTATATGCAAAATGTATATGTTGGCATGGTATCTACCATAATTGTTCCTATTTATTTTTATATAAGTTCATTACAGGCTAAAAAGCTTGGTGGGGTTCGCAGGCAGCTGAGAAACCAGCGTGAGCAAAAGACTTCGGGCCTTCTGAACCTGATCAATTCGATTATGGTGATTAAAAGTTTTGTCCGTGAAAAATTCGAGGGTAAAAAGCAGTATGATCTTCAGATGCAATTAATGGAGAGCCAGATGTTCACCAGAAAAACAAATTTTATTTATGACGGGCTTAAGACTTTTATAGAACAATTTGGGGTTGTACTCATCATTTTGCTCACCGTTTATCTTGTTCTGGACCAGCAGATGACAATTGGTGCAATTATGCTTCATATTATGCTCTTCAATAATGTTTCATCCCCGATACGCCAACTTCACCGTATTTATGATGATATGAATGATGCAATGATTTATGCTGAGGGTTACTTTGATATTTTAAATGCTGACGATGAAAAAGAACCAAACGGGACATTTGTAGAAAGGGAAATTAAGGGAACATTTGAACTTAAAAATATAGACTTTACCTATCCAAACGGAACGAAAGCTTTGCATGATGTTTCTATGAAAATTGAAAATGGAAAAACAACGGCTTTGGTGGGATTAAGTGGTGCCGGTAAATCCACAATTATCAATCTTTTGTGTAAATTTTACCTTCCGGATTCAGGAGATATTCTACTGGATAATGTCAATTTAAATGATTTTGATAACACATTTTTAAGAAATGATATAGGTCTTGTACTTCAAAGAAATCATATTTTTCAGGGAAGTATAGAAGATAATATCCGGTATGGAAATATGAATGCCAGTTTTGATGAAATACGGGAAGCTGCAAAAAAAGCATACCTCCATGAACAGATCCAGGATCTACCGGATCAATATAACCACGATGCTACCCAGCTTTCAGGGGGACAACAACAAAGAATTGCCATTGCGAGATTATTCCTTAAGAATCCGCCAATTATTTTTCTCGATGAGCCTACTGCAAGCCTGGATGCTATTGCAACCGAACAGATTAAAAACTCTTTAGATGCCATTAAAGAAGGAAGAACAGTAATCATTATTTCACATTCTTTGTCTCAGATTCTGGATTCTGATAAAATCTATGTTATGAAAAAGGGAAGAGTGGTTGAAAGTGGAACGCACAATGAACTGGTTCAGGAAAACGGGACTTACCGTGAAATTTTTGAAGCATCTGCCAGAAGTCTGAATCTTGATAAATTGATGAATTCCTTTAAATAGGATTAATACGAAAAAAATGAAGCCTGTAAAAGAAATACAGGCTTCATTCTATTAATGTAAAAGTTTTTTAGTTCTTTTGAGGAACCTGATAAGTGCCTACTTCAGCTCCGAAGGCAATATTTATCCTATTGTAGCTGTTGATCGCGATAATAGCCATGGTAAGATCCACCATTTCTGTTTCAGAAAAATGGTTGCTTACTTCCTGGTATAGGGCATCCGCAATTTCTTTTCCGTTCAGTTCGGTAAGTTTTTCCGCCCATAAGAGACCTGCCTTTTCCTTTTCTGTGTAGAATGGGCATTCTCTCCAGGCACTTACCAAAAATATTCGCTGCTCGGTTTCACCCTTTGCCCTTAATTGTTTTGAATGCATATCCAGGCAAAAAGCACAGCCATTCATCTGTGAAACACGAAAATAAAGAAGTTCCAGAAAGGCATTGTCAAGAGATGAGTTTTCTACATGATATCCCATCGTGTGAAGTGCATTTACAGATTTATTTCCCATAGCAAATGCGTTGATTCTTTGTGACATAATTTTGTTTTTTTTGATTAATTATGTGACAAATGTAGATTGCAATTAATTCAGATTTTTTTACAAATGATAAAAAATCATTTTTGCGCACGGATCCTGCTTAGTGAAACCTGGGTAATGCCAATATAGTCCGCAAGGTCTCCCAGGCTGATACGCTGGATAAGTTCCGGCTTTTGTTTCAGAAAATTATGATATCTCCTCTTGCCATCATCTTCCAGCATTTCACTTATTCTACCCATCATGTTAACAGGTGCTTTTGAATATAGCTTACTGAAAAGGGTTTCTGCAGAATGGTATTTTTTACATAAGTCGTCGACAACAGATTTGCGAATGGAGTATACTTCCACAGGCTCTAGTGCTACAAACATATATTTGGATGGTTTACCGGTAAGAAATCCGCTCAATTCCGTAAAAAAAGAATTTTCAGCAAAAAAAGTCATGATAAAATCTTTATCCCCATTATCAAAGAACAATTTTACCAGTCCTTTTTGCAGGAAATAAAAATGTTTACAGGTTTCATCAGATTTTAATAAAAAATCTCCTTTTCTGTAATTTTTTAATTCTAACTTTGAAATCAGTTCATCAATGACAGCCTGTTCAGGATTTGAAATCCTTTCAATAGTCTGGATGAAATTGGTGTAGCTCATTAGTAATAAAATGTGATTCTTGAATATCTAAATATAGGTAAAATTGTCGGTTTTACTATATCTGGAATTATTGTATAAAAGTTTAGAGTGACCGGATAAAATGAATGACCATTATCTTAAAAAGCTTGACAGGGTAACAGCAATTCTTACTCAACTGCAATCCAAACCTTTGGTAAGGGCTCAGGATCTGGCAGAAAAGTTCGAAGTAAGCATCAGAACGATTTATCGGGATGTAAAAACACTCGAAAATGCGGGGATTCCGATTGTCGGAGAAGCGGGTAGCGGATATTCTTTAATGGACGGATATAAACTTCCTCCTGTCATGTTTACAAAAGAAGAAGTTTTGAGCTTTATTACAGCCGAAAAGCTGATGCAAAAGTTTTCTCACGAGAGTTTGGGCTCTCATTACCGGACGGCTATGGAAAAAGTGCGTTCAGTGTTGAGGCATTCCGATAAAAATTTAATACAGACAGTAGAAAAGCAGGTTGATGTTTTTAATTACCATGCTCAATCAACGGATTCTGTTAAAAATGTGATCCCCCTGATCCTTGAAAGTATTGCAGAAAAAATGCAACTGTCCATAGAATACAGAAGTATGGATTCAAAAGTATCTAACCGGATTATAGAAGCGGTAGGTTTATTTTTTGAATTTAATTATTGGTACATTATGGCTTTTTGTACGTTAAGACAGGATTTCAGACAATTCAGGGTAGACCGGATTCTTCAGGTTTCCAAAACCAGTATTCCTTTTTCAAAAGAGTATGGTGGAATTAATGATTATAGGAAAAATTCCGGTAATGATGTTACCAAAGTAAAATTGCTGGTAGATAAGAAAATAATGGGGCATCTCGTTAATTCTAAAAGATACTATGGTTTAATAGACGAAACTGAAACCGATGAAGGAGTTGTGATGACCTTTGAGACGGAGTGGATCAAAGAGGGATTTCCAAGATGGCTGATTACATTTGCGGATTACGCTGTAGTTTTGGAACCAGAAACACTCAAAACAAAAATTGGTGAGCTGATCACAAATATTTCGACGAAATTACAATAACCAACTGATTAATTATGAAATTTGTATAAAAATGAGCATTAACTACTAAAAGAGAAGATTATTACTTTCTTTAAAAATATTTTGCCGGGTTAAAAAAACAAAAGCTTTCAGAGAATCTGAAAGCTTTTGCATTCACTAAATTTAATAATTTGATAGAAGAAAAATATTTTTAAACACAATTAAAATCTCTCCCAGAAAAACGGAGGTTCAATTCCTAATGATCTTAGATAAACATAACCTTGTCCACGGTGATGGATTTCATTATCGATAAAATATAGGATATTCTGATATACCGGAAATTCATATTGGCCAAACAGATTGAACGTTTCCTGCATACGCTCTTCAGAAATCTGATTAAAATAATGGTTGATTACTTCTGTTTCTTCGTCCCATTTTTTCAGTATTTCTTCTTTTGTTTTAGGGTTGAATCCCTCTTCGTTATAAGCCTCCATGTTTTTTTCATTAATTCCCTTTAATGCCGGCCCTGCAATGCTGATAAGCTCAACTGCCAGTTTAGCAAATGGTCTCATATCTGCTACAGAAAATTCGAATAATTCTTTTTCAGGAAACGCTTCAATTACTCTTCTGGTTAGATTTCTGTGTCCTTGCCAGTGTTCTAATAATTGGTCTGATGTCATAAACTGTTTTGTTGCTGTTGCTGTAGTTGCCATAATATTTTTGTTTAATTTGTTATTGTTGATACAAAGATAAGAGCAGGTTATGACAACAGTTTGTCAGTAGGATTTGGGGCATTAAAAATATTTTTTTCTCCTAAAATATCATTGCGTTTTTTACGTTTAAAAGAGAGATGTACCGGGTATTATTTATAATTTCAGAGAAATGAAGAAGCTAATTTTAGGAATTACAAGTGCTTTGTCACTACTATCATGTAATAAAATCAGTGATAAAATAGATCAGACTGTACAGGAAACAACCGAAACAGTAAAGCAAAGGACCCAGCAGGCAGTGGAAGAGAGGGTGAAAAAGACCGTGAATGAGTCCATCAAGTCCCTGACAAATTCTGAAGATGTTCAATTTAATCAGGTTTTTCCTGGTTCAGGGAAAGCTGTTGTATCCGATGAAAACGGGAAAAAGTTTGTATTTCCCAATGGCACTACAGGATATATTTTTAAGTATAAAGCAGACAAAAAAGATATCATCCCATTTCTGGAGTCTCAACCTACAACGGATGAAACTCGGTCCGATAAGGCAGCCCGAAGGGTAGACGGACAAAACATCGTAGATAAAATAAGTTTTATTGAAAAGTTCCTGCCTGAAAATACAATTGATAAAAGCATTTTAGAAGATATAAAGAATGACAATGGTATCGAGTATTATAAATTAAAGCGGTTTCCCAATAAAAGTACCATTATTTATAATTCTAAAAACAAGACAGTGTTGCAATATGTTGAGGTAGATAAATAATTTGAAGATGGCTGGTTTTTACCGGTCATTTTTTATTAGCAGGATTACAAAACAAGATAAGAAACAAACCCGTAAGTATTGTAAAGCTAATTTTAAAAAAGTAATTTAGTCGTATGAAAATTTATACAAAAACAGGAGATAAAGGCCAAACCGCTCTTTACGGAGGAACAAGAGTTTCCAAGGCCAGCGCCAGAGTAGAAAGTTATGGTAATATCGATGAGTTGAATTCTTTTATTGGCATTGCAAAAAGTCATATTGAAGATGTTGAGGTTTTAAAGCAATTGAAGAAAATTCAGTTTGATTTATTTACCGTGGGCTCTGAAGCAGCAACTCCGGTTGATAAATTAATGCTTGCCAATGGAAAATCCAGGCTTCCGTTGATTATTTCAGAAAATGAGATTGAAGAATTAGAGCATTGGATGGATGATTTTGATACCCAGCTGGATCCTCTTCAATATTTTATACTTCCCGGTGGCGGAAAATCTGCGACATTTCTTCATGCAGCAAGAACAATCTGCAGAAGGGCAGAACGTTCTCTGGTTTTCCTGAATGAAGCTGAAGAGGTTCGTCCTGAATTAATTAAATATCTCAACAGGCTTTCGGATTATCTTTTTGTTCTTGCCCGGTATATTTCAAAACTAAATAACGAACCGGAAGAATACTGGAATCCGAATGAAAGATAAAGCATTACTTTTTATTAACGGAGAACCTCCCAAATCCTTTCCTGACCTATCCGGATATGATTTAATTGCATGTACAGATGGTGCTTTTCATTACTTAAAAGAGAAAAGATTTCCTTTAGATAAATTGGACTTCATTTCCGGTGATTTTGATTCACACACAGGATCTGATGAAGATGTATATCAGGAAAAATTTATTCTCACCCTGGATCAGGATAAAACAGACTTTCATAAAGCTCTGGAAATTATCTTGGATAAGGGATTTCGCGCTATAGATGTTTTTGGGGCCAGTGGTGGAGAGCAGGACCATTTCTTAGGAAACCTTACGGTTGCTTATACTTTTAAAGACAGATTGGAGATAAGATTTTATGATGAATTTTCTGAATATTATTTTATTCCTAAAGATTTTACAGTGCAAAAGGTGAAGAATAGAATGATTTCTTTATATCCTTTCCCTATTGTGGAAAATATAACGACAAAAGGATTGAACTGGCCTCTTACAAATGGTAGCTTAAGCATTACTTCAAGGATCGGAACCCGAAATTTTGCTGTTAAAGATGAAGTATCCGTTCACTATGAATCCGGCGATTTGTTGTTTTTTGTAGGACGCGATGATATAGAATATCCACCAATATATTAAGCTGATGTTTGTTTTTAGAACGATAAGCTGAATACCTTTGAAATTGAGTATTCGGAGAAACTTTTGTATCTTGTATCGACATCGACTTAATTTTTCTAGAATATTGAAGAAATTACTTAAAATACTATTCCTTTTTACTGTGCTATTCTGTGCTTTTTCCTGTAAAACACAGAACTTCACTGCACCCGAGTATGGAAAAAGCCAGGCTGAAAATACGGGAGTGAAAAAAGTACATAATTTCCGGACATTGGAAGAAATGAAAAATGTTGACGGGAGAACATTACGAAAAGGTGTTTTTTACAGGAGCGGGCATCTTAATAAGCTTAATAAAAAATCATTTGACACGATTAAAAAACTGGGAATAGTGGAGGTGATCGATCTCAGAAATGAAAAAGAAATCGGTCTGAAGCCTGATCATCTACCTGCTCAGCTTAGCTATAAAAAATACTCAGCATTTGAAGATCAGGGAGACCAGCTATCACAAGCCAGAAAACTGGTTTTAAAGGGAAAGGTAAATTCTGCCGATGCTGATAAAAGAATGGTTGATTTTTATCGTGAATATGTAACCGAAAATCCGGCAACGATCAAAAAGATTATTAGTGAAATTTTGGATTCAGATCAACCTGTTTTATATCACTGCACGGCAGGGAAAGATAGGACAGGTATTATTACGGCTCTTATTTTGACCATTTTAAAGTTTGATAAAGCAACAATTTATAATGATTATCTGATGTCTAACAACTACAGGGAAGATATGGTTATGAAGCGATTAAAGCTGGCTGGAAACCTGCATTTTCTATATCCTAAAATGGATATCAAAGTATTGGAAAAGCTCAGCTGGGTAGAGAGAAATTATCTGGATTCCGCATTTAATGAAATTGATAAGAAATACGGCTCTGTAGATGTATATATTCAACAAGTGTTGGAGATTTCTGATGATAAAAGACAATTCTATATTCGTAAGTTTACATATTAATAAACGGTGAATTAGCGGGTGCTGATTTCGATAGAGCCTTTCATGAAGATCAAATAAAATTATAATAATTTTAACATCAAAAAATCAAACTTTTTTAGCAATTTTGCATTCTTAATTCACTTGCTAAAAAATGAAAATAAAATACTCGGAACTTATTGATCAGACGTTATATTTTCCAACAGAAGAATTTAACGTTTCTGAAAACAATTTGTTGTTTCACGATATTCCTTTGATGGATGTTGTTGAAAAGTTTGGAACTCCTTTAAAGGTTAGTTACCTCCCGAAGATTTCTCAGAATATTCAGAAAGCAAAAGGCTGGTTCAAGGAGGCTTTTGAGAAAATCGAATATAAGAAAAATTACAGATATTGTTACTGTACGAAATCCAGTCATTTTAATTTTGTTATTGAAGAAGCTCTGAAGAATGATATTTCTATTGAAACATCTTCCGCTTATGATATGGATATTGTAAGGTCTCTTTACAAAAAAGGTAAAGTAGATAAAAATATTGAAGTAATCTGTAATGGATTCAAAACAGATGATTATCTGGCAAAAATTTCGGAGATGATTAATAATGGTTTTGAAAATATTACTCCGATCCTTGATAATTACAGGGAACTAGACAAACTTACAGAGAGTATCGATACTACTTTTGATATAGGGATCAGAATTGCTTCCGAGGAAGAACCGAAATTCGAATTTTATACATCCAGATTAGGAATAGGATATAAAGACATTATTCCTTATTACAGTCAGAAAATTGCTGAACACCCGAATGCGCGATTGAAAATGCTTCACTTTTTCATCAATACAGGGATCAAAGATACTGCGTATTACTGGAATGAATTATATAAATGTCTTCGTGTATATGCACGTTTGAAGAAAATTGCTCCGGAGGTGGATTCTTTGAACATCGGAGGAGGTTTCCCGATTAAGACTTCTTTGAACTTTGATTACGATTACCAGTATATGGTTGAAGAAATCGTTTCCCAGATTAAAAAATTCTGTGAAGAAGAAGGAGTAGAGGAACCGAATATTTATACTGAATTTGGAAGTTTCACGGTAGGAGAAAGTGGAGCTAACCTCTATAAAATTATTTCGCAAAAACGTCAGAACGACAGAGAAAAGTGGAACATGATCGATTCTTCATTCATGACGACACTTCCTGATACATGGGCGATTTCAAGACACTTTATCATGCTTCCTCTGAATCGTTGGGAAGATACTTATGAAAGAGTATTTCTGGGAGGCTTAACGTGTGATTCGGATGATTATTATAATTCCGAACAGCATACCAATGCAATCTACCTGCCTGTTTTCAGTGATACAAAACCCTTATATATTGGTTTCTTCCATACAGGAGCTTATCAGGAAACGATTGGAGGATACGGAGGAGTGCATCATTGCTTAATGCCTCAGCCAAGACATATTCTGATTCAGAAAGATGAAAACGGAGAGTTTCAATATGAAATATTCCGTGAAAGACAGGAGCCGGAAGATGTTTTAAAACTTTTGGGATACTAACGCTCCTCTTGGAGACGGATCAGTATAAAAAAAGGTTCTCGATCGAGAACCTTTTTTTATCTAAAATAATCTGAGATTTTATCTAATTCCAGTTCAGTATAATCTGAGATGGTAATGTTAGCCAGGGAATAATCCTGATTATGGGAATGTTCACTTTTATAGGCGGCACAGAAAATGTTAGCATTATGAGCGGCCAGAATTCCATTGGTAGAATCTTCAATTACCAGGCAGTTTTCTATCGGCTGTTCAGCCAGCTGGGCTGCCAAAAGAAAAACTTCAGGATGAGGTTTTGATTCTTTTAACTCAGCACCACTGATTTTCCCGTTGAAATATTTTTCAAGTCCGAATTTTTCAAAAACCATATTGATGGTTACCATGCTTGCGGAAGAGGCCACAATGAGCTGAATATTATTTTCATAGTAATGTTCTATCAGTTTTCTCACCCCGGGAATAAGGTCAAAATCGGCATCATTATAGAAGTAATCTTTAAAATAATCCCTTTTTATATTGGTCAACTCCTGATAAGTATGGTTAAGCCCGAATATCTGAATTAATGTTTCGCAGACTTTTTTGGTGGAAGCTCCGGTAAATGAAGTGTAAAGTTCTTCAGATACCTGAATTTTAAGATCTTCGAACATCTTGAAGTAAGCTTTTCTATGCAATGGTTCTGTATCTACAATTACCCCATCCATATCAAAAAGCACCGCTTTTAAGGACATATTTGATTTTTTTTGCAAAGGTAGTGAATTTTAGAGGAGATGTAAGAAGTTAGAATTTTATAGAGGCTGTGAGTTTGTTGATACCTTTAAAAACTTCCCTTCTCTTGCTTCCGGCTTCCAACTTCTTTGTATCTTTGCGGGAAGTATTTCAAATTTTAAATCATTTAATTTTTAAATAAAAACATGAAAACATACGCGGGAATTCCTGAAGAAAATGCGTCATTAGAAAACTCAAAAGTAATGTTGGTTACCGTTCCTTACGACGGAACCTCAACATGGGGTAAAGGAGCGGATAAAGGTCCTGAATTATTCCTTAATGCTTCTGAAAACATGGAGCTTTATGACATAGAGACAGGAACCGAGCCTTACCTTGATGGTGTTTATCTTGCCGGAGAAGTATCTGAAAATGCTACACCTGAAGCGATGACCGAGGCCGTTTATCAAAAAACAAAAGAGCTTTTGCAGAATGAAGGAAAGTTGTTTACCCTTTTTGGTGGTGAACACTCTGTTTCTATTGGTTCGATCCGTGCAGTAGGTGAGAAATATGATAATTTAACAGTATTACAACTGGATGCTCACACGGATTTACGTCCTGAATTCCATGGTTCTACTTCCAATCATGCATGTGCTGTTTTTGAAGCTAATCAGAAGCACAACCTGGTTCAGGTGGGTATCCGTTCAATGGATGTTGAAGAATACCAGTATTTACCTGAAGGAAGAGTGTTTTTTGCACATGAAATTGCTGTAAACGATAACTGGATCAATGATGTTTTAGAAAAAGTTTCCGGAAATGTATATATTACAATCGATCTGGATGCTTTTGACCCATCTATCTGTCCATCTACTGGAACACCAGAACCCGGAGGTCTGCAATGGTATCCAACGTTGGAATTATTAAGAAAAGTATTTGAAAAATGTAATGTTGTGGCTTTTGATATTGTGGAATTGATGGATTCTCCGATGGCTAAGCCAAGCGCCTTCCTTGCCGCTAAACTATATTACAAAATGTTAGCTTATTATCACATCAGCCAGGATTAAAATTCCACAAGAATCGGATTTTTTCTGCGGGATTTTCTTTGGAAATTTGTGAGATAAAATACAAAGATATGTCTACACAAAGTCAAATAGATTACAACAGAATCGCTAAAGCGATAGAGTATATCCAAAGTAATTTTAAACTTCAGCCGAGTCTGGAAGAAGTAGCAGAAAAAGTGCATCTTAGTCCTACCCATTTTCAAAAAATCTTTACAGATTGGGCAGGAACAAGTCCGAAAAAATTTTTACAGTTCATCAGTATAGAACATGCCAAAAGTCTTTTGAAAGAAGAGAAATTGAGCGTATTTGATGCTGCTTATGAGACCGGGCTTTCCAGTACAAGCAGGCTTCATGACTTATTTGTAAAAATAGAGGGAATGTCTCCGGCTGAGTTTAAAAATGGCGGAAAAAGTCTGATAATTAACCATAGTTTTTCAGAAAGTCCATTTGGGAACATTCTGGTAGCTTCTACCGAAAAAGGAATTTGCCATCTGGCCTTTGAAAATAATCAAGAAATGGCATTAGGAAATCTGAAAGCCCAGTTTCCTAATGCTTCCTTTTATGAGAAGCAGGATCAGTTTCAAAAAGATGCCTTGTCTATTTTCGGTAAAGACTGGAACAAGTTAAATACCGTAAAACTTCACCTTAAGGGCACTGATTTTCAGTTAAAAGTCTGGGAAAGCCTTCTGACAATTCCTATGGGAAAACTGTCTACTTATGGTAATCTGGCCGGGAAAATAGGCAATCCTAAAGCTTCCAGAGCAGTAGGAACAGCTATTGGAAGTAATCCTGTAGCCTTTCTTATTCCTTGTCACAGGGTCATTCAATCGTCAGGGAACATGGGCGGTTACCGTTGGGGGAAAGACAGAAAACAACTTATTATCGGTTGGGAAAGTTCACGCACTTCCAATGCAATAGATTCAATCTAGAAATCAAAGGATACAATCATGATCAAACATAAAATCTTATCTGCTTATGAGGAGATCGCTGAGAAATATAATGAGCTGATCGATCACAAACCACATAATGCCTATTATGACAGACCGAATACATTGGAGCTTATTCCTGAGGTAAAGGGTAAATTTATCCTTGATGCGGCTTGTGGTCCGGGGAAATATGCTGAAATCCTAATATCTGAGGGAGCGACAGTAAAAGGTTTTGATATCAGTCAGAAAATGGTCATGCTGGCACGTGAAAGAAATAATAATGAAAAAGATTTTTTCGTCCATGATTTATCTTCACCCCTTGAAATGTTTGAAGATCGAAGCTTTGATACTATTATTTGTGCATTAGCGCTTCATTATATAGAGGATTGGAATTTTACCATTCAAGAATTTTGCAGGATTTTGAAACCTGATGGTAGTCTTATTATATCGATTGAGCATCCATTTTTTGAATACAATTACTTTCATTCAGAAAAATATTTCGAAATTGAACATGTAAATTGTATATGGAACGGATTCGGGAAACCTGTTGAAATTAACAGCTTCAGAAGACCTCTTAGTGAATGCATCACTCCGCTTACAGACAATGGTTTTTATATTGATAAACTGGTTGAACCAAAACCTACAAAAGAATTTGAAAAACTGGATCCGAAACATTTTAAAGAACTAAATGAGTTTCCGGCTTTCATGTGTATCCGTGCTATAAAAAAATAGGAATGAGTTTATTTGAAGAAATATATGATTTTCCGGTCAATATCCTTCCCAAAGACGGAACGGTTAATTATTACGGAACCATTTTCTCTAAAGAAAAATCCGATTTCTATTATAACTATCTTTTGAATCAGATTCCCTGGGAAAATGACGAAGCCATTATTTTCGGTAAACTTATTCTAACCAAAAGAAAAGTGGCGTGGTTCGGGGAAAAAGCATTTGAATATACCTATTCCAACAGAACCAAGTATGCGACGCTATGGACGCCTGAGCTATTGGAATTAAAGAAAAAGTGTGAGGAAATATCAGGAGAAACCTATAACTCATGTCTTCTCAATTTATATCATGACGGCAGTGAAGGGATGGCTTATCATAGTGATAGTGAAAAAGACCTGAAAAAGCATGGTGCCATTGCATCGGTAACCTTTGGAGCGGAACGGAAATTTTTGTTTAAACACAAACAAACCAAAGAGAAAGTGGAGATTTTCTTACAAAACGGAAGCCTATTGGTAATGAAAGGAATAACACAGGATAACTGGCTCCACAGGCTTCCCCCAACTACAAAGGTAAAAACTCCAAGAATAAACCTTACATTCAGAACGATTGAAGAATAAAAAAAGGTGGCTGAGATTTTCGAAGCCACCTTTTTGTTTATAAACAATGGTCTTTATTATAAAACCATACTACAAGTATTAGAAGAGAAGTGACTAAAGTTCCTGAAGTCACCCGATTTTTTTATTTTATCACCTCAGCTTCAATTGAGCTGTCATTATAAATTCTTATGAATGCTTTGGTATAATCTTCTTTAGAAGCCATGTTCGGATTATCCATGAATTTCTGTGGATTTACAGAAAAGAGCGGGAACCATGTACTGCTGATCTGGATCTGGATTTTATGTCCCTTTTTAAACGTATGAACCACATCCTGAAGTCTGAATTGAACCGCTGTTTTCTGACCAGGAACTAAAGCTTCGGCTTTTTCCCTTGAGTTTCTGAATCTCGCAGGCATAATTTCACTTCTTACCATCTGGTGATAATTACCATACACAACACCGTCTTTTTTCTCAACAGGTTTGAAATCCTCTGGATATACATCAATGAGTTTTACAGCGAAATCAGCATCCGTGGAAGTAGAGGCGATGTTTAATTTTGCCATAATCTCTCCCGCGAAAGTCATGTCTTCTGATAAAGCATCTGTTGTAAAAGTAACAACATCGGGTCTTCCTTCCGCAAACCTTTGATCTTCCGACATATAATTTCTGGGAGTAAATCCATTAAAATCCTTTAAGCTTGTTGAGCTTAATACCGGATTATTCGGGTCGCTATAATATTCTGAAAAACCTTGTTGAGAAGTACTTTTTAATGTTCCGTCAGCCAGGTAGAAATTAACTTTTTTAGCATCTTTTGGAGGATAAGATGCAAATTCTTTCCACTGTTTTGCTCCTGTATCATACATCATAGCTTCAGGAAGTCCCGCATCTTCTTTGGTATTTCCTTTCAGGTAGTGATTAAAAAATCTTGTCTCGATGTTCTTCTGGTAATAGGTAGCGAGGCTGTCTCCGAAATAAATTTCATTATGAAAATGTTTTCCCATTTCCTGTGACCATCCGCCATGAGAAAAAGGTCCCATAACAATGGTGTTTTTTGCTTTCGGGCTGGATTTTTCTATCGCTTTATAAATATTCAAAGGACCGGATAAATCTTCAGCATCAAACCATCCTCCAACGGTCATTACTGCATGCTTTACATTTTTAAGATGAGGTAAAAGGCTTCTTTTCTGCCAGTACTCATCATAATTAGGATGGTTCATTATTTCGGTCATGAAGAAGTTGTTCTTATAGTATTTGTCATAGCCGTCCTTTAAGGTTCCCATTTCCCTGTAGAATTTCAGTCCGTCTTCTGATGTCTGCTTTACAAAAGTATCCATGTACCATGCCTGTTTTTCAGCTTTGGTCTTCTGAACCCCAAAAACAGGGAAGGTTCTGAAGTATCCCAGCATAAATTTTCCGTTGTGAAGAAAATCGTCATTCCAGAAATCAGAAATAGGTGCCTGAGGTGATGATGCAACCAGTGCCGGATGATCCGCTAAAATCCCTACAGCTGTATAAAAACCAGGATAAGAAGTTCCAAATTGACCTACTTTTCCATTGTTGTTTTTGACGTTTTTCAATAGCCATTCTATCGTATCATAGGTATCCGTACTTTCATCGACATCTTTTTTCGATTGACGTTCTACCTGAGGCGTCATGTTCGTGAAAGTTCCCTCACTCATATATCTTCCGCGGACATCCTGGTACACAAAAATATATTTATCCTTCATCAGGTACTGATTTGGGCCTACTTTAGTTTTATATTCATTCTCACCATAAGGTGCAATGCTGTAGCAGGTTCTCTGCATCAGAAACGGATATTTGTTTTTATTGGTTATATCTTTAGGAATATATACTGCTGTAAAAAGTTTAACACCATCACGCATGGGAATATAAAATTCTTGTTTGGTAAAATTATCTTTCACAAAATTGTCCTTTTGTGATGCATTTTGTGCATTACCCAAAATGAAAATGAAAATAAATAAAATGGAAATATGGGTTTTCATAAATAAAATTTGAAGCTAATTTAAAAATAAAAACGCGTTTACCACGATAAATATTACCCATTACTGCCAAATAATAAAAAAGGCCGAATCAATTCGGCCTTTTTTTATATATTATCGTCCTATGGTTACTGATTACGCATCTTTTTTCCTGCAAATTTATTCAGCTTCATGCTTAAGGAGAACATAACATAACGTTTCAGGATAAGGTCATCCCGGTCCTCAAAATATGAATTGGTAATGGTTCTTCTTACGCTCTGATTTTGATTCAAAACATCATATACTTTAATTTTTGCAGTAAGCTGTTTCTTGAAAAAAGAGTATCCGAGGCTTGTATTCCAGAAATAAAAATCGCGTTTGAATCCCGGAGCAATATTAGAATTTGTATTGTACTCAAAATCATTTCCAAAAACAAGATTGCTTTTAAAAAGATAATTGGTTAATTGGAGTTTTAACACCTGATTGGTGGTTTGAACTTTTTCAATACTATAATTGGTGTAGTTAGAGAAGTTGTATCCGATTGAGTAGGAAGGTTTAATGGTGAACTTGTCTTTAACTTCATAAGTAAGATTTAATCCGGGATTAATACTGTATGTCCCGCTGCTGAATTGTTGGCTATTGATAAAACCTCTGTTATAGCCGTAACTCGTATTAATTCTTGGATTAATCACAAGCTTATTTTCCTTCCATTTAAAACTTTTACTGAATCCACCACCAAGGTTGATATTTTTATTACCACTTATGTTGGCATATGTAACAAACTGTTTTCCCGAATTATCATAATAGGAATAATTGGTAACATCATTATTTCCGTAGGTAAATCCAATATTCACATAATAATTGATATCTTTTACCATATTATAATTACTGAAGTAAAGATAGGTTCTGTTGGTCCAGGTATTTTTAAGATCCGGATTTCCCTTGTAGGTAATTAAAGGATTGGAAAGGTCTTCATAAGGAGTTAGCTGCTCAGCGCTTGGAATATTAAAGTCAGCATAATTGTAGAGGCTTAGCCTTTTATTCTGGGAAAATTGATATTGCAGGTTAAGATTATAGCTGGGAAGAACAAAGCTCTTCTGAAGGTCATATTGTTGATCATTAAAAACAGAGTTCACTTTCATATCGGAAATCTGAAGATTCACGGAAGACCAGATGTTGATTTTGTTTTTATTGAGCTCAAAACTCAACTCCGGGGAAAGCTGATTAATTTTTTGATCCATGCTGTTTGAAAGAACAGAGTTGTATTTTGAGTACTGCCCGGTATTGGCATCAAAGTCATTAACGTTTCTCTCAGCTCCGGAGATCTTTGCTTCATAATTTAAATTAAGGCTTACGGTAGCAGAATCTGAAAGAGGTTCCGTATATCCTGTACTAAAACGGTAATTGCTGTTTTGTGTTTTATTTTTAGCGAGTTGGTTTCTGTCATCATTAGTCCCGTTGTTCTGATAAAATACAGTCCTGGACTGGTTTAAATTATTACTTTTAGATTCCGAAATATTGCTGTTGATATTGGCGTATACAACGCGCCCTTTTTTTCTGAACTTTCTCGAAAAATAGATATTCGGATTGAATGAATTGCTCTCAGAATCTGTACTTGTGTAAGCATCACTTTCGTTGAGAAGGGTGTTATCCCTAAAAGTGGATGATTTTGAATTATTAAAATTAGATCCTTCGCTTCTGGAAAATGAAGGTGAAATGTAAATACTGGTTAACGAATCTAATTTAATCCGTGCAGCAGTATCAAAATTATATTGTCTGTTTTCGTTTTCTCCACTGCTTTCGGAGTTGGTTTTTAATGTATAATCCGGAAGTAAGGTTGTTCTTGAAACTTTAGATCGTGTTTTCAGATTATTATTCGAATGCATGAAGCTCATGGTCTCAAGGTCTGCATCTTTTCCCAATTTATCACTATAATTAAATCCTATCGTTGTAGACCTCTGGATTCCTTTGGTGTTGCCTCCTCCTTGGTAATAATACGTATTGCCTCCTACCGTCATTACGCTTCCTCCCTGCATCATCCAGGAATTTCTTCCACGTCCCATGCTGTCAAAGACCTCATCATTGGAAAAGCCCTGGGAATTAATATTATTGGATGAAGCCAGCAGGCTTATTTTCGTGTCCTTTTTAAAGAAGCTTATAAGGCCGCTTCCTTCATAACGTTTATCAGAACCATAGCCCAGAGTTAACCTGGAAATAAGTCCTTTGTTTTTCTTTTCGTCAATATTGAAGTTGATGGTTGTATTGTTTGATTTCGCCGTTTTTCCATTGAGCTCTTCCTCTTTGGTTTTAGTAGTCGTAAACTGAATATTTTTTATAATATCTGCCGGAAGATTCTGTAATGCAATTTTGCCGTCTTTATCGAAAAAAGGTTTTCCATTGATCATGATCTGATCCACATCTTTACCATTTACTGTAATTTTTCCTTCGTTACTGATTTCAACTCCGGGAATCTGTTTAAGCAGTTCCTCGATTTTACTATCAGGCCGTACTTTGATCGAGGATGCATTAAATTCGATAGTGTCTTTTTTAATTTTTACCGGAGAAACGGTAAGCTTCACCTCTTCAATATTAAAAACAGAATTTTTTTCCAGTTCAATAGAGCCTAATGAGAGGGATTGATTTATTTTCTCTATATTTTTAGAATAGGATACTAATTTTTCAGCATCAATTTTCAGAACGGTAGGTTCATTGTATGCATCTGTTTTTAAAGAAAATTTACCTTCTTTATTAGTGGGGGTATAATTGATAATGGAATAATCTTTTTGTTTGAGAAGATAAACGGTGGCGTTTTCTACAGGCTTTTTTTCAAAATTCATCACTTTTCCATCGATGGCGAGTTTTTGACCGTTTAAGATCGCAGTATTGATCAAAATAATCAATACCAGCAAAATTTTCTTCATTTATTACTTTTTCGACTCAAAAGTAAAAAAAATCCCTGAAAGAAATTTCAGGGATTCAATATTTATTGTCATGAATTAAGCTCTCAAATATCTTGAATAAGCATATCCTTCTTGTCCATCGGCAGTTTTTACTTTCCACCAATCGTCTGAAGTCTGTTCAATTAAGGTTACAGAAGAACCTTTAGACGCTTTTCCTACAACAGCAGCTTCCGTAGAAGGTTCTTGTCTGATGTTCAGGTTTGAATCTTCAGTAGCCACTGTAAGCGCTGCTCCTGATGCAAGACCTGCAACCTGTACATCTACATTAATATCGGAAGCAGAGTAAGTAGAATCGATAGTCCCCAAAGCATTCCACACAGCATCTTTTGCTGCAGTATTGGAAGCTGCTCCTGAGATGTATAAAATTCCATCCTGTTCCTGAACCTGAAGGTTTGAAATTCCTGCAGACTGAGCTGCTGAAATTACACTTGAATATTTATCTTGTAATGTGCTCATTTTAAATTATTTTACAGTGTAGTTATAATTTACTTTTCCTGCTTTCAAAGCATCCACAGATTGCTTGATTTTTCTAGCCTGTTCTTTAGAAACGTTTCCAGTAAGCGTTAATTCACCGTTTACAACTTCTACTTTCACAGAAGGGAAATCTTTTACAGCATCCTGAACTTTTTTCTGAACTGCCGGATCTACTGCAGATTGCGTTTCAACCGGAGGAGTTGCAGGAGCAATAGTCGCCATATCCATAACGTCTTTTACACCATTTACTGCTTTTAGTTGTTTGATCATTGCATCTTTAGAAGCCTGATCAGGAAATGTTCCACTTAGGTGGGCTACACCATCTTTTACTTCAACGGAAGCACTTGGGTTGGACGTTACAATCGTGGTAGCTTGAGTCTGAAGATCAGCATCAGAAACTTTCTTTTTACAAGAAATAGCACCGAACGATACTGCCAGAGCTAAGGCAGCCATTGCAATAGTTTTTTTCATAGTTGTATATTTAATTTAATGTATTGATACTATAAATGTAACAATAAAATTTATACCAAATGATTAAAAATTGACTAAATGTTTCTTAATTTTTTTACAAAGTTTTTAAAACCAGTATTTTAATTTTAACTATGTCCAATTTAATAAGTAATAGCACACAATTTAAAAACTATTATATTTGCGCAAGTTGAATTATTTATATGAAAGGACAAAATAAGCTGTTTATAGCGATTATTATTGCACTTATCTTGGGTGTAGGAATTGGAGGAATTGTTCACGTACAGTATCCGGAAAGTGCAGAACCTTTTTCTAAAAATATTAAATTACTCGGAACTATTTTCATCAGGCTGGTACAGATGATCATTGCTCCATTGGTATTTACCACTCTTGTAGTGGGAATTGCCAAGATGAGCGATATCAAGATGATAGGCAGAGTAGGAACAAAAGCAATGTTGTGGTTTATCTCTGCATCGCTGATGTCTCTTTTTATCGGGTTGATGTTGGTAAACTGGCTTGAACCCGGGCATGTTACCAAACTTCCGATTCAGGATGCTGCTTCAGCGGAAGAGCTTTTAAAAAGCAGTAAAGGATTTACTCTGGAAGATTTCGTAAAGCACGTTATCCCGAAAAGTTTATTTGAGGCTTTTGCAACCAATGAGGTATTGCAGATCGTAGTGTTTTCGATTATGTTTGGTGTTGCACTGGCTAATCTGGGTGAAGAATATGCAAAACCTGTTATCAAACTATTTGATATTGTAGCCCATGCCATTTTGAAAATGGTAGGATATATTATGTGGTTTGCACCATTGGGTGTACTTGGTGCTATTGCTGCTGTGGTAGCGGTGAATGGCTTTGAAATTTTTAAAGTATATGCAGTTTATCTCAGAGATTTCTTCTTTGCTTTAGGTGTTCTTTGGCTGGTGTTGCTATTGGTCGGATATCTGATTTTAGGGAATCGTTTGTTTGAGTTATTAAAAAGAATTAAAGCTCCTTTGCTTATTGCTTTTTCTACAACAAGTTCCGAGGCTGTTTTTCCAAAGTTGGTTGAAGAACTGGAAAAATTTGGTTGTAACAGCAGGGTAGTGTCTTTCATCTTACCTTTGGGATATTCATTCAATTTGGATGGAAGTATGATGTATATGACGTTTGCTTCAATATTTATTGCTCAGATCTATGGAATTGAAATGACCCTGGGACAGCAGATCACGATGCTTTTGGTTTTAATGCTTACCTCTAAAGGAATTGCAGGTGTCCCGAGAGCTTCTCTGGTAATTATTGTGGCGACTTGTTCCATGTTCGGAATTCCACCGGAGGGAATTGCTTTGATTTTACCTATTGACCATTTCTGTGACATGGGAAGAAGTATGACAAATGTATTAGGAAATGCTTTGGCTACGTCCGCAGTATCCAAATGGGAGGGACAGCTTGAAAATCCTGTTGTAGAAGCGTAACTTATTCTGAATATAAGTATTAGAGTTTACAATATGACGAATTGAAGATTCTCCTATGATCTAAATAAAAAACCTCTTTCAACTTGAAAGAGGTTTTTTATTTTATAATTTATAATACAGCTATTGAGCGGAAATTTCGTCTATAAAGATGTAAGAATCACCGCCGGCTCCCTGGTGCCACTCCGGAAGTTTACCAAAATGATAAGCTTTTATTTTAATATACCGGGTCTCTGTAGGCAGAATATCTGCGGTAAAATCTTTGATCTGAACTTTCTCATCTTTAGAATCAACAGTATTATCAACGGTTTTCAATAGTATAAAATCTTTTCCGTTCATTGAAGCATAGTATTCTACCTTTTTAGGCATTAAAATCCATGCCCTGCTATCCTGAAGATAGGTTGAAGACAGTCGGGTAAGCTGTTGCGGAGATATAAAATCAAGAATAGCTTCAAAAGTTTGCCCCTGATAGCCTTGCCATTCTCCCTTTCTCCAGTTTTCAGTACCATTGATGCCATCAATAAGAGCGAGTTTGCCTCCTGCTGTGTATTGAGGATTCACCTTTGAGTTTACAGTAATATCCCAATGATTAGGCCTTCTGTTAAAATTAGCAGTGGTAACTGAGCTTTTTTCTCCATTTCTTTGAGCATATGCAGAAACCTGGGTGGTTTTATTAATGGTAAACGGACCTTTGTACGTGGAGAAAGTTTTTCTTACATTTTTATCATTTTCGTCTATGGTCATGTAATAAACCTTGTCTTTTGGGTTGAGGGGAGTGATCTGTACTTTAGTAGAAAAATCAAAAAGCCTGTCAGCTACAATCACAGGAGATGCGGTTTGTTCATTGTATTTAAAATCTTTTATGGATTTTACATTTTCAAATCCCAGTTTCCTGAGCTCCTCTTTGCCTGTGTTTTTTGTAATCGTTCTGGTGGTGCCGTCTTCAAGGTGAAGCTTAATTTCATCAAAATAAGGGGTAACAGTTTCCCATTCCGGCTTACCCGGAGTTACAGAATAAATACCCAGGGAACTTAAAACATACCATGCACTCATCTGTCCGCAATCTTCATTTCCAATCAATCCATCCGGAGTGTTTTGATAAAAATGATCGAGTATGTATCTGATCTTCTCGTCTGCTTTTTGTGGTTTATCCACAAAATTATACAAATAAGCAATATGATGGCTTGGTTCATTACCTTGCGCATACTGTCCTATAAGACCTGTGATATCAGCTTGTTCCCTGCCCGTTGTTGTGCTAGGGGCGGTGAAAATGGCATCGATGAACTGTTCGAATTTTTCTTTTCCTCCATGGGCATCAATTAAGCCTGGAATATCCTGGGGAACAAAATAAGAATAATGCCATGAATTTCCTTCCGTGTAATTGTTGTTTACCTCTCTTGGATCAAAAGGTTGATACCAGTTCCCGTTTTTTCTGGCCTGCATAAAGCCGTTTTCAGGATTGTAGAGGTTTTTCCAGTTTTGGGAACGATTCATGAAATACCGGTAGTCTTCTTTTTTGTTTAAAATTTTAGCCATTTGTGCAATACACCAATCGTCATATGCATATTCCAGCGTTTTGGAAACGCTCTCATGTTCATCATCTACGCTGATATAATTGTTTTGCTTGTAAGCATTCAGTCCGAAAATATCCAGCATTGCAGAATTTTTAGAAGCTTCATACGCTTTTTCGTAATCGAAACCCTTGATTCCTTTGGTCATGGCGTCTGCGATTACAGAAACTGCATGATAACCGATCATACATTCTGTTTCGTTAGAGGCAAGCTCCCATACCGGCAATTTTCCGCCTTGCTCGTACTGTCTGATGAAAGTATTAATAAAATCCGCAGTTCGTTTCCTGTCAATTAAGGTCATGAGCGGATGTGCAGCCCTGAAAGTATCCCATAGAGAAAAAACAGAATAGTAATCGAATCCGTTTGCCGTATAGAACTTATTATCACGACCCCTGTATTTTCCATCAACATCCATATAATTATTAGGCTGCGTAAAAACATGATATAAAGCGGTGTAAAAAATACTCAGCTTATTAGTGTCGTCTGATTTTACCTCAATCTTAGAAAGTTCCTTGTTCCAATCATTGTCTGCTTGTTTTCTTATGTTTTCAAAATCATTCGACTGACCTTCTGCCAGCATGTTTTTTCCTGCACCTTCATAGCCTGTTGGAGATAAAGCGACCTTTACGCTGATTTTCTCTCCCTTTTTAACAGGAGCCGAAAATGCTAATGCCAGCTTTGTTCCGGTATACATATTATTTTCCTGCTTTCCGTTAGCTTCTTTCTTCGTCAGTTTTAATGGCTTGGAAAATTCAATCCGGGCATAAATATATTGGTTTGTGGCCCAGGCCTCACTTCTTCTGAAGACCTCAATCGTTCTATCATCAATAATTTTCACCTCTCCTTCCAGAAGTTTATCCCTGTGATTAAGGTCAAGTATGATATTGGCATTTCCACTGTTGTTGAAAGTATATTCATGATATCCTACTCTTTTGGTTGTTGTTAAACGCACATCGATATTGTTTTTATCCAGTTTTACAGAATAGAATCCGGCAAAAGCAGTTTCATTTTTATGGGAAAATTTTGAAGAATAGTCTTTGTTGTCCAGGCTTGGATTTCCCATTGTAGGCATTAGTATAATATCACCATAGTCTGAAACTCCCGTACCATTGAGGTGGGTATGGGAAAATCCATAAATGACCGAATCGGAATAATGATAACCACTGCATCCGTCCCAGCTGCCATCTATCCTGGTATCGGGTGAAAGCTGGACCATTCCGAAAGGAACAATCGCTCCCGGAAAGGTGTGGCCATGACCTCCGGTTCCTATGAAAGGATTAACATACCGGGAATAATTCTGGGAATAAATAACCTGAGTAATAAATAAAGAAACTACTATGAAACATTTTCTCATATCATAATTTTATGACGGTGAATATATTGAAAAATAGAAGAACTAAGAGTATGAAATGATTGCAGCCCTATACTTCTCCTTCAAAAAAATCATCCAGATACTGCTGTCTGTTGTTTTCCTGTTTGTCAGTTCCCAGAAACTTTTTCCAGGCTCTGGATTCATGGTATACAATTCCCATTTCCCAGACACAGTAGGTAGGAATGTGATTGTTCTTTCTTTCCCAGGTTTCGAATTTTCCGGTTCCGTCATAATATACACTTTCCCATAATTCGTTTTCACTTCTCCAGGTACAAACCAGAAGCAAATAATTGCTGCCGCATCTGTGGAGAATTACAAAACCAAGATCTTCAATGTCCTGAAAATGTTCAGTTGCATTTTCGATGCATGTTTTTGCATGGCTGATATCTTCAGAAGAAATGTCATGTGTATTTTCAGCTAAGTTGTACCATTTGAATCTTGTTTTTCCCACGTTAAAAATACCATTGAATGCAGCAAATTTAGAGGGATAAGATGTAGGATTGGTGTTCATTTTTATAGAGTTTAAAAGTTTATTTCCCGAAAAGGGAAACCGGAAAAATTGATTGATATATTTTTAGTGATGCGATTTATCACCTTGAGTTATAGATTTTATTCATTCTAAATTATAGAAAAAATCCGTAAATTTGTAAACAATTTATAGCAATTTTATGTTGACGAAAGAAAAGGTTCAAGATTTCCTTAAAGAAATAGAAGTAGATGATTTAGTTAATAATCTTCAGATTGTAGGAAATGATGTATATATAGATATGACGGCGCATTCACCGGCAATGCATGAAAAGAAAAAATTAGAGGCTGCAATGAAGCAGGCTTTTGCCAGTGAGTTTGGAGAAGATATCCATTTAAAGCTTAAAATAGTTTCTCCTGAACCAAGTGAAATTCAGCAAAGCCAGATCAAAGGAAAGCAGATTCCGGGAATTCAGAATATTATCGCAATTGCTTCCGGTAAAGGAGGCGTTGGAAAATCTACCGTAGCTGCAAATATGGCAGTTACTTTAGCTAAAATGGGCTTTAAAGTGGGTCTATTGGATGCAGATATTTACGGACCATCTGTCCCTACCATGTTTGATACGGAAGGACAAAAGCCGATTTCTGTAGAGGTTAACGGAAAAAATCTAATGAAGCCTGTAGAGAACTATGGTGTAAAAATGCTTTCAATCGGATATTTCTCGGGAGCTAATCAGGCAGTAGTTTGGAGAGGTCCAATGGCTTCTAAAGCTCTGAACCAAATGATTAGAGATGCGAATTGGGGAGAGTTGGACTTTTTATTGATCGACTTACCTCCGGGTACAGGAGATATTCACTTATCAATTATTCAGGAAGTGCCTGTTACAGGAGCTGTGATTGTAAGTACACCTCAACATGTTGCATTGGCAGACGTAAGAAAAGGTATTGCCATGTTCCAGATGGAAAGTATTAATATTCCGGTTCTTGGATTAATCGAAAATATGGCGTACTTTACACCTGAAGAATTACCTGATAATAAATATTATATTTTTGGAAACCAGGGAGCACAATATTTAGCTGATGATCTTGGAATTCCGGTACTGGGAGAAATTCCTCTGATCCAGAGTATAAGAGAGGCAGGAGATGTCGGAAGGCCGGCAGCATTGCAGGAAAATTCCAAAATCGCAGATATTTATACGGAGACAGCACGTAATATGGTAGAAAGTCTTGTAGAAAGGAATAAAAACCTTCCACCTACTGAAGCTGTAAAGATCACAACTATGGCAGGATGCTCTCCAAAGGCAAAAAAATAATATTCAAATTAAATTTTGAAAAAAAACCGAATTGAACTGAAAAATATGGAAACAAACGTAGCACACGAAGATACTGTAACAAGAGTAATGGAGGCTTTAGAAAGTATCCGTCCGTTTTTGAATAAAGACGGAGGTGATATTGAGCTTATTGATGTGAAAGATAACTCGGTTTATGTAAAACTTTTAGGAAACTGTTCCGGATGTTCTTTGAACTTTTCAACACTTAAACTGGGTGTAGAAAATACAATAAAGCAGCACGCTCCGGAGATCGAAAAGGTAATAAGCGTAGAGTAACATCAATTAAGATGTAAAGATAACGAAGACAGGTTTTTATAGCCTGTCTTTTTTATTATGGTCCTTTTCCGAATCATATGGTGGTTTTTGTTATATTTGTTAAAACACATCAATATGTTTGGATTTATAGAAAATTTAGAACCTCTGAATCAAGGCTTTTGGTATATCGCTTTGGGTGCCAGTTTAATATTTTTAATTCAGACAATCCTTACTTTTATAGGAGGTGATCACACCGGGGCTGTTCATACAGATTTCAGTGGTGATGCATCGCATGGTGACAGTCCTTTCCAACTGTTTTCCTTCAGGAATCTGGTTAATTTCCTTTTAGGATTCGGATGGGGTGGAGTGGCCTTTTATGATTCCATAGGAAGCAAAGCACTGTTGTTTCTTGTAGCTATTCTTATCGGAACAGGTTTTCTTTTCCTTTTCTTTATTCTTATTCTACAGATTTTAAAATTAACAGAAGACAATACCTTTAAAATGGAAGATCTTATCGGAAGAACGGGTGAGGTGTATATCACGATTCCTCCAAAAATGAGTGGAATGGGAAAGATACAGATCTCCTTAAAAGGAACAAACCACGAGCTTCAGGCGATGACGGAAGCAGAAGAAAGCATTCCGTCGAGTCATTCTGTAAGAGTGATATACATTTATGACAAGATCCTTGTTGTTTCGAAAGTTTAATTAAAATTATAAAACGATATATGGAAATTCCCGGAACCCTTATTTTAACAGTTGTAATAGTCGTCGTACTATTTGTCACATTTTTAGCCCTTATTTCGCGATACAAAAGATGTCCTTCAGATAAAATTTTAGTGATCTACGGTAAAACAGGCGGAAGCTCTGCAAAGTGTATCCATGGAGGGGGAGCTTTTGTATGGCCGGTTATCCAGGATTTTGCTTATCTGGATCTGAAACCAATTTCCATTGAAGCCAATCTTACCAATGCGCTTTCGCGCCAGAATATCCGTGTGGATGTTCCTTGTCGTTTTACGATTGCCATTTCTACAGATCCTGATTCTATGGGAAATGCAGCAGAGCGTTTACTCGGATTATCTCCCGAGCAGATTCAGGAGCTTTCAAAAGATATTTTATTCGGGCAATTGCGTTTGGTTATTGCTACAATGACAATTGAGGAAATTAACTCGGACAGGGATAAATTTCTGGATAATATTTCTAAAAATGTTGATACGGAATTAAAGAAAATAGGCCTGAAGCTAATCAATGTAAACGTTACGGATATCAGGGATGAATCCGGATATATTGAAGCTTTGGGAAAAGAAGCTGCTGCAAAAGCGATCAATGAAGCGATTATCAGTGTGGCGGAACAGACTAAGATCGGTGAAACAGGAAAAGCTCTTGCTGATCGTGAGAAAGATACTCAGATTGCAGAGACACAGAGGGACCGGGATGTTAAGATAGCGATTACTCAAAAAGACAGGGAGATCAGTATTGCGGCCGCAGGAAAAGATGAGGCTATCGGTAAGGCAGAAGCTGCAAAAGAAGCACGTATTGCAACATCTTTGGCTAACTCTATTGCTGTAAAAGGAGAAAATGAAGCAAAAATTACCATCGCAAATTCCGATGCTGAAAGAAGGGAAAGAGAAGCGGAGGCATTAAGAATTGCTACTGCTGCTGAAAAGGTACAAGCAGCGAAATCACTGGAAGAGGCTTATGTGGCTGAACAGAAAGCAGAGGCTGCGAGAGCGGAAAGAGAACGGTCTACACAACAGGCTAATATTGTAGTTCCCGCAGAGATTTCAAAACAGAAAATGATTATCGATGCACAGGCTGAAGCTGAAAAAATAAGATTGCAGGCAAAAGGAGAAGCAGACGCCATATTTGCTAAGATGGAAGCTGAAGCGAAGGGTCTTTATGAGATCCTTACCAAGCAGGCTGAAGGATATGATCAGGTGGTTAAAGCTGCTGGGGGTGATGCTAACAGTGCATTCCAGCTATTGCTATTGGAAAAACTTCCTGAGCTGGTAAAAACCCAGGTAGAAGCAGTTAAAAATATCAAGATTGATAAGGTTACTGTATGGGATAGTGGAAATGGGAAAGATGGAAACAATTCTACGGCTAATTTTGTTTCAGGGATGATGAAAACAGTTCCACCGTTAAATGATTTGTTCAATATGGCAGGACTTAATTTACCGGACTATTTAAAAGGAAAGCCGGAGGAGGTTCAAAAAGAAATTGTTAAGATCATTGAGAAGAAAGAGAAAAAGAATTTTGATGACATGACTCTTGAAAATGATGACTCAAAAGATGATTCTCCTAAGCCGTAAAAAGGAATTTATATTTGTATATATTTAAAAATTTCCAGTGAATTATTATTTTTAATAAGTTATTCACTTAAAATAATGTAATATGTTTAAAGACAGGTTTTTATAGCCCGTCTTTTTTCATTGATTATACTTGTCCAATAGGGTATATTAAACTAGAATTAATATTAAATTCATATAGAAATAATTCTATGTTTTTGTGAGTTTTATTAATGTTACTTTTGTAAAAAATTTATTTACAACACTATATGAGGTTTGGGCTGCTTCTGTTATGTTTTTTCTTTCCCTGTTTTGTTATACAAAACTCTTCAATTTGTTTCGGAGCGAGTAATATCGTTTTACAAAAAAGATGGCAAAGCACTTCAGAAGATAAATCAGGTTTTGTATACCTTATAAAACCCATATTATTTCCAAATATGATTCTACACTAATTGACAATACAAATAAAAAATGATCACAATAAGGTTTACTATGAAAAAGTCTAAAAACACATGGGGAATCGTCAAAATTGCCAATTTTGGGTATGGATTTTCTAAAGAAATAACAAATCGCTGTATAAATGCGGTGAAAGATCTTTATTACGGAGAAATTTATTTTCAAAAAGATCGTATCGGCCTACATGTTGTATTGCATCTTGCTAAAAATCGGACGAGGAAATGCACTCCAAAAAAATCATATCCATGGTTTCCTTTGGAAGTTATGATCAAAAACTAAGAACTATGAAAAAAATACTCATTGCGGATGACCATTATATTGTGAGAACGGGTACTGCGCTGCTGTTGGAATCGAAACTTCAATATCCCTGTACAATAGATTTTGCTGAAAATTATATTGAGACCAAGGACAAAGTTTCTAAAGAACAATATGATCTGGTGATTCTGGATATTGATATGCCTGACAGCACTTCGAAAACAATGGTAAAGGAATTAAAAGGAAAACAGGAAGATCTTAAAATCATGATCTTTTCTACTTATGATGAAAGTGTAGGCATTCAATATATTGAAGAAGGGGCGGAAGGGTTTCTTAATAAGGGTGCTTCAGAATCTGAAATATTGAGAGGCATTACAGCTATCTTTGAAGAGGGGTATTATTATCCTTCAAAAATGGTCAATAAATTATTATCCCATTCTAAAGATGGACGTACTGTAGAAAAGCTTTCTAAAAGGGAATTCCAGATATTTAAACTTCTGGCTGAAGGAAACGGGAATATAGAAATTGCCAACATTCTCGACCTTAAAATGTCTACGATCAGTACCTATAAAAAGAAAATTTTTGATAAGCTAAAAATTAAGAATGTCGTAGATCTTGTTCGGATCTATGATGATATGCATTAATATAAAAAGCTCAGGATTTTCCTGAGCTTTTTTATCAATCTAATGTATATTCTATTTTACGATAAACCGTTTCAGTATACCCTCTGAAGTTTTAATGAGGTACACACCTGTAGCAAGTGATGAAGTTTCAATAAGTAAAGAATTTTTCTCTTTTTTCAAAAGTTTTCCTGACATATCGTACAATTCATAACCTTGTGCCCGGTTGAAATATAGAGTATTTCCTTTTATCACAGGATTAGGGAATACATTAAATGTGTCCTGCTCAGCTTTTACCTCACCCGTTCCCAATGTGGGAGGTGTTACTACTTCATACATCGATAAAGTTCCGCTGATTTCATTTGCAATAACTACATAGCCTTTGCCTGTTGCTGTATTTTGTGGAGCTATGTAAATAATTCCTTCGGGGCCGTTATCACCACCATATGCTGAAGTTGATCTCGAATTTTTGTAATCCGTAAAAGTTACATTATTTGGATCTGTAATATTATAAACCATTACACCACCGGTTCTTTCCAACGTGATGAAGGCAAAAGTCTGGCCGTTTATGGTTCCTAAAGCAACACCTTCTGGTTCCGGACCTTTGGCACGGCTCCTGCTTTTAACTGCATTACTTTCGTTATCTGCGTTAAAGATTAATGGATGGCTGTATGCAATATAACGTTCAAACTGATCTCCACTATCATATACAATCTGTTTTGTATCGGCATTGAAAATGGAAAAAGAACGTGCTCCCATTGCATTAATTTCTTCGTATTCGGCATCTCCGTCTGTATTGCCATTTACATTGGTTACCCTGAATCTTCCCAGGTTGTGAGAAGCTTTTAATATAGATGAATTAGGGAAATTTGTAGCATCTAAAGGATAGCCATTGGCTCCTACAGTTGTTCTTTCGCTGAACCCGGAAAGATCTTTTTCATCACCTTCATTAGCTGTTACGATATAATTGGTATTACCTGCTTTATAATTTTGTACAGCATCGGGAGTATAAAATGTTTTTACCGGCCAATTGGCAATCAGTACCTCTCCGTTATTATCCGAAGCATCAAAACCATTTCCGGGTAAACTCATATCTTTTTTGCCTAATCCCCAAATACTCGTTATGGATTTCGTTACCAGATTTACTTCAGCAATCCCATTGTTTTCTTGAAGAGTAACCCATGCCTTTTGGCTGTCTGAGCTTACCGTTATATATTCCGGTTCCAGATCCTGGGCCAGCGTACTCGTTGCCTTTACTTTTCTTAATCCGGTTGCAAATAGAGAAGATTCCTGGGTGTTGAAATTGGTGAAATTGAGTGTGGTAACCTGACTTTGGGTAAGATTGTTTATTCCTCCGGAAATGTCAATGATACTGATTGAGCCTTCAGGATCAACTGTGTAGGCGTCATTAGGTTCTCCTTCATTGGCTGTAATAACCTTTGTTCCATCCGGAGTAAAAGTAATCATATCAGGTAATGCACCTACAGTAACTTGTTTCAGGAAATTTCCGTTAATGTCAAAAAAGATGACAGATCCGTTTTGTTGTGGGTTTACATTTGGAGAAGAAACTGCGATAATTCCGTTTTTAACCGCGATACTAGTGATTCCTCCATAAGAAGCCATATTTACCGTTTTGATAACCACAGGAGCCGTTGGAGTACTGAAATCAATAATATCAAAAACATCGGTCAGTGAACTGATCGTAAACAATCTTTGCGTGGCAGGATCATGAACAACAATTTCTGTCGAACTGTTATTGTTTCCGGAAGGATCGAAGCTTCCGATATAGTTCAAATGAATTTGATTTGAAGGAACAGGTGCGGCCTTATCATTATCTACGATATAAATTGTGGCTGAATTATCTCCTGTAATAGTAGCACCTACCGGGTTTTCAAGGCTTACTACAAAATATTCTGCCTGCTGTTCTTCGAGTATATCATCAATAATCGGAATATTTACAATATAGCTGGTAGTGGTTGGCGTAATAGTGATTGTTTGATTATTTACTGTAAAATCATTGCTGTCGGCTGTGCTGAAAGGAGCAGGCTTTACAACAAGATTTACTGTAGAGGCGGAAGGATTATTAATATTGATCTTGAAACTTAGGTTACCCGCATTTTCATTTACTTTGATGAAATTTTTATCGAGTGAAATAGTGGTACCTGCCGTAGTGAAAGTAGTAGAAGTAGCTGAAGTAACAGCATTATCACTAAAATCTTCAACGGTATTGGGTTTTAGTGCTAAATAATATGTTTGATTAGGAAGTAGGGGAGTGCCAGGAATAATCGTGATTGCATTGTTACTAAAAGTAGTTGTGAACGGTATCTGTGAGCCCGAAGCATTTGCCACCCTGAATTCAACAAGATTTTGTGCATTGGTATCAGTGATTGCAGCGTTATCAATATGTCTGATATTTTCATTAAACGAAATACTCGGATTTATTGTTGTGGATGCATTATTGGTATTATTAGCCGGAAGATACGTTACTGTAGGTGGAGTAGTATCTGTGGAACCGGTTGCTACAGCATCTACCGTAAAATTATCAAAACGATTATTTCCTGCATTTCCTCCCGATCCTGTAGCAAATTCAACTTTTAATTTAAAATTGGGGTTGTTGGAAACTCCTGCAATATTTGAAAAATCAAAAGTAACTAACTGAGGGACGTCATCCACCGGAGTAACGCTCTGGTAAGTAGTAAAAGTATTTCCGTCAAGGGAATATGACCAGATTTGTGTTCCTGCCCCTGAACCAGATCTTCTGGTTGTAAATTTTACCACTACATTATGATATCCGGTAGTAGGCAGGGAAAATTGAAGTCCACCACCAATAGGGTTGTTAAACCTTAAATGGGTTCCGGCAGGATCATTATTCCTGGCATTTAAATTATTGGTGTCGAAATTTTGACCTGATCCTCCTGCAAAATCAATAACACTTGTTCCCCCTGCAATAGCAGCAAGTGAAGAGCCGTTTACCAGCGAGGATGTCGGAGTGGTAATAGAGGCTTGAGAAGCATTGTTATTGAAATTCCAGTAATGGATCAACGATTGTCCGAAAAGACCGCCTTGAAACAGGACAGCAATAGGCAGGAAGCCTCTAAAAAGATAGTTTTTCGTCATTTTTACCTTAAATTTTGATTAATGCAAAAATGAACTTTATACCTTGTAAATATTTTAATGCAATCTTAACAAATGATTAATAATAATGTAGGGGTCTATGCTTATTAGTTTCCAACCTGCTTTTGATTAATGGCTTTTTGCATCCATTGTTTTTCATTGGATGCTTTTTCAAGTGGATGTTTCTGGGTATACAGAAAACCTGAAATTGCTGTCAAAACCAGTAGGATAAAAATAACAAGGATAATTCTTTTTAACATTTCTCTCATATCGCAAGTTTTTTAATGTCTCGAATTTCTAAAACTGATGTTGGGTACCCCTTTTTTACTACATTGACCATAGCTCTTCCTACTTCATGCAATGTTAATGATTGAGACGGGAGTAAAACAGGAAAAAGCCATATAATAGGTTTGAAAAACCATTTGACATGAACCTGACCTTCTACGGGCTTCATAAATCCCGGACGAAAGTTATAGGCAGATCTGAATCCTAACTTCTTTAAAGAATTTTCGGTTCTTCCTTTTACTCTTGCCCACATTGTCTTTCCACTTTCTGTGCTGTCTGTATGGGCTCCGGAAACATAATTAAAAACCATTCCGGGATTTTGCTTCAAAACAGCATTTGCAAAATGGAGAGTTGTATCATATGTTATTTTTGTATAATCTTCTTCATTCATTCCCACACTGCTTATCCCTGCACAGAAAAAACAGGCATCATAACCTTTCAGGTTTTCATCATTTTCAGTGATGCTTAGAAAATCTGGAACGATATACTCTTTTAATTTAGCATGCTTTTTTCCTGACGGTTTCCTGCTGATACTTAAAATTTCTGAAATACCGGGGTTTTCAAGACATTCCATCAGCACGCCTTCTCCTACCATTCCTGTGGCACCTGTTATTATTATTTTAATTGGGTTTGAACTCATGTTACTAAGATTATACTTTTATAACGATTTCGCACTTAAATTTACTTTAAAAAAAATTAACTTTTATAAAAAAAATTAAACATTTGCGTTTGATTAACTTTAAAATAAAAGATAAATGCGCTCTCTTCCCAGAGGTTACCCATGTTTTCTGAATAATGAAATTTTCAAACATAACCATATTTTAAGTAAATTTTAATAAAAGAACATCGCGAAAATTCTTGTAAAAGGGTGCAGTGTCCTTGACCGATTGTTTTAAATTACCCCAAAAGACGGCCCAAGAAGGCAGATTTAATAAAAATTGTTTTTAAAAATAAAAAAGTCAGATGCGTAGTGGCAAATGACTTTTTATTTTTATAATGTGCTATCCATTTATTTCTTTTCTTGTAGCTTACTGTAGATATTATGGATGAGCCCGTCTGCTACGGAAATCTTCGGAACAAAGATCCTGTTGATATCTGCCCATACCATTACACTATTGAAAATCTTTAATGCGTGGGCCAGCACATCAGCTCTGTCTTCTCTCAGATTATGTTTTGTCATTCTTTCATCGACGCTGAGTTCATCAAATTCTTTATATACCTTTTTAAGATGAGCTAAAGACATTGGTTTTCCGTCTTTGGTTTTACTCATTGAAAACACTTTATTGATGTTTCCTCCAGATCCGATAGCAACAATCGGTTTCTTGCTCATAATATTTTTCTTGACCTCCTGCTTCATCTCATACCAGTTGTCCGGAGTAACAAGATTGTTGAGTAACCGGATGGTTCCAATATTGAAAGATTTTTCATACACCATTTTGTCATTTTCATAGAATGTAAGCTCAGTAGAACCACCGCCAACATCGATATATAAGTAGGCGAAGTCTTTATCCAGACCTTCGGCCACATGATTTTCATACACCAGGGTAGCTTCTTCATCTCCTGATATAATTTCAATGTTGATGCCTGAAGTTTTTCTAACCTGTTCAATGATATCTTTTCCATTTACAGCATCGCGCATGGCACTTGTCGCACATGCCCTGTAGTGTTCCACTTTATAAATTTTCATCAGGTCACTGAAAATTTTCATTGAATCGATCACCATTTTTTCCCTTTCAGGTCCTATTTCTCCACGGGTAAAGACATCCATACCCAGTCTTAGAGGAATCCGCAAAAGATTAAGCTTTATAAATTCCGGGTGTTTGCCGTTATCTTTTACTTCATTGATTAAAAGTCTTGCTGCATTACTTCCTATATCTATTGCTGCGATCTTCATTTTGTAGTCGTTTTAGCTTTTAAATATTTATAAGTTTCAATTTGAGAACGACATTCCTGCTTGTCATTTCTTACATATTCGTTACTCAGTTTTTTATCCAGAATCCTGGCCTTTACATTATCTCTCAATTGTATATCGAGGATGTCCTTCAGCTCTTTTTTCAGTTCTTTATCTGTTATTTTTACTGCCGCTTCAATTCTGTAATCAAGGTTTCTGGTCATCCAGTCTGCTGATGAAATATACATGTCTTCATCTCCTTTGTTGTAAAAATACATGACCCTGGCATGTTCCAGATATTCATCAACAATACTTATACCTTTTATTTTTTCTTTAAATTCTTTTTGATTGACAGCGCAATAAATTCCTCTCACAATTGTTTTTATAACCACTCCTGCTAAAGCTGCATCATATAGTTTTGTAATTAAAGCACGGTCACTTACCGAATTAGCTTTAACAATAATTTCTGCTCTTCTCCCTGCTTTTGCTTCTTCGATCTCTTTATCGATATGATGGACGATCTTTTCACGCATGAATTGTGGGCAGACCATTAAACTTTTACAGGTTTTCAGAACAGCAAGGTAATCTTCCTTAGGTTTTTTAAGGACGTTGAAAACTTTATTGATATCTGCCATAATTCCTCTGTCTGCAGTCATTAATAAATGATCTCCATAAATTCTGGCCGTTTTTTCATTGAAATTCCCTGTACTGATAAATCCGTACTGAATGGTTTTGTTGTGGGCTCTTTTCTTGATAACACAAAGCTTAGCATGAACTTTTTTATCCGGAATTCCAACTAAAACGGTAATACCTTCCGGCTCCAGCATTTCTTTCCATTCAAGATTGGATTCCTCATCGAACCGGGCCTGAAGTTCGAGCATTACCGTAACCTCTTTTCCATTTCGTGCAGCATAGATCAATGCATTGATAATTTTCGAACTGCTTGCCAGTCTGTAAGCTGTAATCTGTATTGATTTTACATCAGGATCCATTGCCGCCTCACGAAGAAGATCAATAACCGGATTATATTTATGGTATGGAAAAGTGAGCAACACATCATTTTTCATGATCACATCCGTTACCCTTTCGCCATGTTCAAAAGCCTGATGGCTAAAAGAAGTTCTTTCCACAGGTCTGGCATAAGCTTCAAAAACATCCGGAAAATCCATGAAATGCTTAAAGTTATGAATTTTTCCACCGGGAATAATGCTGTCTTTTTTAGTGAGATTGAGCTTACGGATTAATAATTCCAGTAAAGCTTTATCCATATCTTTATCGAAAACGAATCTTGTAGGCTTTCCTTTTCTTCTGTTCTTAAGCCCTTTTTCTATTTTTTCTGCAAAATTGGTCTTGATGTCATTATCCAGATCCATTTCGGCATCCTTAGTTACTTTAAATGCATTTGCAGCAAATTCGTCATATCCAAAATAAGAAAAAATATGAGGCAGGTTGAAAGTGATCACATCCTCCAGTAACATTACATTTTTTTCCTTCGGATCTTCAGTAGGGAGCAAAACAAACCTTCCCACAAAGCGTGACGGTATTTCGATAATGGCATAATTACTCTGGTATTGCCAGTCTTTTTTTCTCATGGCAACTCCCAGATAAAGACTTTTATCTCTTAAGTATGGCATTGATGTATTTTCATGAAGAAGAATAGGAATGACATTGGATTCTACCACTTCATCAAAATATTTTCTGACAAATTCTTTCTGGAGTACGGTTAAGTTTTTAGCATTCTTGATGAAAATATTCTGATCAGCCATTTCATTCTGGATTTTTTTCCAGGTTTTATCAAAATTTTGCTGTTGTCTGATCACAATTTCATTGATCCTTTGTAAAATTTTCGAAGGTGGCTGGTAGAAGGACTCCGCAATTACTTTCTCCTTAAAATCCATGGCTCGCTTTAATCCGGCAACACGTACTCTGAAAAATTCGTCAAGATTATTGGAAAAAATTCCCAGAAAACGTATTCTTAAATGCAATGGGACATTTTCGTCCATTGCCTCCTGTAAAACCCTTTCATTAAAAGCCAGCCAGGTAATATCCCTCGGATTAAAGTGTATTGACATATTTGTGTGTAAAATTTATCAAAAATAAGGATTAATACATATTGAAAGTGGATAAACAAGATTAAACTTTGATTAAGAATATAAATGCTTCACAAATGAAGAACTGAATGCTGATCCAAAGAGCTGATAACAAAAAGGTTGCTTTTTGCAACCTTTTTATAGTAAAATTCGATACAAAGATCCTTATATCTTTTAAATTAATGGGTAAGTACATATTGTACTGCTTTTTCAAAAATATTACAGAATAATTTTGAATTGTTATTTTGAGTACAGCTGCTGTTACCTCCCATAAATCCATCCGGACTATTTCTATTGATATACCAGTTGATATCACCAATAATGACTAAATTATCATTAATAATACCTGTTGGTCTGCCATCTTGTGTGTTCATAAAAGGAGTTGCAGAAGAAGGGAAGTTTATTGCTCCGATATATCTGTTTAGTACAATCGTAGAGCCTACTGGAATTGTTCCGAAAATACCGTTAGTAGGAGGAACATTGGAAGAAGTTATATGCGCATTTCTATTGTTGGGAGTACTCACGAATGAGTATCCTGCAAAACTTGAGAAAGGGAAAAATCCACTACCTCCATCAGCTCCAAGATAGAAGAACTTTTTCTTTTCAGCGATCTTTTGAGCCAGAATGTTTCTTTTGGATTGAGGAAAATTACCATTCGTAATATAGCCTACCCATATAATATCAGCATTATCGATAGCATCACGGAAAGCCTGGTCACTACTTGTTCTTACATTAATGGTTGTATAATTAAAACCTTGAACTTTTACGGTTCCTGATGGTCCAAAGTTTGAGCTGTTATTAAGTTTTGATCTGGCAACACTGGTATAGGAATCACTCGATAAGTTGGAAGCCCAAGCATCCGGAGTAAGAGAAAGGATGGTCATCCTACGGGCAACTCTTTCCACTACTGTTACACTAAATGTACATGTTTTTCCACCTAAATTTACAGTGAAATTAGCAGTCCCATTGCCTGAAGGAGTTCCGCTAATATTTAAGGTGATACTTCCGTTACCATTGGCTAAAGTTCCTGCAGGTGCTGTAGCCGTAAGACCTGTTACTCCTGTTGAAGCAATGCTTATGGCTCCATACGGACGACCATTTCCTCCTGTGTAGCTGATTACCTTAGTTCCATTACTCGCTGTTCCTTGGGTATAGGTTCCTGTTAATGCACCATTTGTACAGTTTAGGGTTGCTACTACCGGACCGTTGTTTCCTACAGTAATTGTAAAAGTACATGATCTTCCTCCCAGGCTTACGTTAAAACTTGCTGTTCCATTGCCGGATGGCGTTCCGACAATATTTAAGGTAATGCTTCCATTACCATTGGCTAAGGTTCCTGCTGGGGCTGTAGCATTAAGTCCAGTTACACCGGTGGAAGCAATGTTGATAGCACTATAAGCCTGCCCGCTGCCACCGGTATAATTAATGACTTTGGTTCCGTTGCTTGTTGTCCCTTCCGTATAGGTCCCTGTTAATGCTCCGTTTGTACAATCGAGAGTAGATATGGGAACAATCGTGGTACCGTCACAACTATCACAAAGACAACCAGACCATCCTTTAGATTTATAAACTTTTACACAATCCTCTGTTGAATCATACATAATTGTTCCGATTGCTACCTCTCCACCCAAAGGATTAGATATATTAGAAGTACTTGAATTTGTAGGTAATACCAATCCATGATCATTGGTTGTAGGTTTATTGATATCAAGAGCTCCTCTTGCGTTAGGTGTTCCGATCCCTATTTGTGCATATGTTATTTCAAACAACAAAATTGAGGATAAAAATAGCATTTTTGTTTTCATATGTGTTTATTTATATGTTATTGTATATTATGTATTGAAGGCTTTTTATAAATAATAATACCCGGCCGGGAGCAAAAGCTGCTAGCTTATATAGTTACTGTTAAAGAATTTAAGAATGGATATAGCAACAAAACACAACTGGAAGACATGGATGTGTTATTTAAAACAGATGTGAAATATCCGTATTCAGTATCTTTAGACAATAAGTTGAATTGGGAGTGTTATATAGTATTAGAATTTAGGGTAGGCTCATACCATAACAGGAAGTAGTTAATTTCATTTTTCATCGTGTGTGTTTGTGTAAATAGAATATTAGACAAATCCAAGCAATTAATATGCCAGAATGGTCATGCTGGTTAGCTCAATATGGCAAAAAAGTCTTAAACCAGATTATTCATAAATTGTTGATATATAAAGGAATATTTTTGAGTGCTGACTTATGCGATGGCCGGCTGCGTCCATGTTCTCCGATGATGTATGTCAATTTGTCATATATATTTGAATGGTACGAATATTGAGAAATGTACAGTGTAAATCAAATTAAAAATTAGAAAAATAAAAAATATTATGAGTAAAATAATTGGAATTGATTTAGGAACGACCAACTCTTGTGTTGCTGTAATGGAGGGTAAAGACCCTGTTGTTATCCCTAATGCGGAAGGAAAAAGAACAACTCCTTCTATCGTAGCGTTTACAGAAGATGGTGAAAGAAAAGTAGGTGATCCTGCAAAAAGACAGGCTGTAACGAATCCAAAGAAAACTGTATACTCTATTAAAAGATTTATCGGGACTCATTTTAAAGAAGATGCTAAAGAAATCTCAAGAGTACCTTACGAAGTTGTATCCGGACCAAACGATACTGTAAAAGTAAAAATCGACGACAGAGAATATACACCACAGGAAATTTCTGCAATGATTCTTCAGAAAATGAAGAAAACGGCTGAAGATTATCTTGGACAAGAAGTAACAAGAGCGGTAATTACTGTTCCTGCATACTTCAATGATGCACAAAGACAAGCTACTAAGGAAGCGGGTGAAATCGCAGGTTTAAAAGTAGAAAGAATTATCAATGAGCCTACTGCTGCAGCTTTAGCGTACGGTCTTGATAAAAATCACAAAGATCAGAAGATCGCGGTATATGACCTTGGAGGTGGTACTTTCGATATTTCTATCCTTGATTTAGGAGATGGTGTATTCGAAGTATTGTCTACAAACGGTGATACACACTTAGGAGGTGATGATTTCGATGATGTGATCATCAACTGGATGGCTGATGAATTCAAAGCTGAAGAAGGTGTAGACTTGAAAGCAGATGCTATTGCTCTTCAAAGATTGAAAGAAGCTGCAGAAAAAGCAAAAATCGAATTATCTTCTTCTCCACAGACTGAAATCAACTTGCCATATATTACAGCTACAGCTACAGGTCCTAAACACTTAGTGAAGACTTTAACTAAAGCTAAATTCGAGCAGTTATCTGCTGATCTTGTAAGAAGATCTATGGAGCCGGTTGCTAAGGCATTAAAAGATGCAGGTTTATCAACTTCTGATATCGACGAAGTAATCCTGGTAGGTGGTTCTACAAGAATCCCGATCATTCAGGAAGAAGTGGAAAAATTCTTTGGTAAGAAACCATCTAAAGGAGTTAACCCGGATGAGGTTGTAGCTATTGGTGCAGCTATCCAAGGTGGTGTATTAACAGGTGATGTAAAAGATGTATTACTTCTTGACGTTACTCCACTTTCTTTAGGTATTGAAACAATGGGTTCTGTATTCACTAAATTAATTGAAGCGAACACTACGATCCCAACGAAAAAATCTGAAGTATTCTCTACAGCTTCTGACAACCAGCCAGCTGTAAGCATCAGAGTAGGACAAGGTGAAAGACCAATGTTCAATGACAATAAAGAAATCGGTAGATTTGATCTTACAGATATTCCGCCTGCACCAAGAGGAGTTCCTCAAATCGAAGTTACTTTCGATATTGATGCCAACGGTATCTTAAGTGTATCTGCTAAAGATAAAGGTACAGGTAAAGAGCAGTCAATCAAAATCCAGGCTTCTTCAGGTCTTTCTGACGAAGAAATCGAAAGAATGAAAAAAGAAGCGCAGGAAAATTCTGCAGCGGATGCGAAAAGAAAAGAAGAAGTTGAGATCTTCAATAAAGCAGACGGATTGATCTTCCAGACTGAAAAGCAATTGAAAGAGTTTGGTGATAAATTATCTGCAGATAAAAAAGCAGCCATAGAAGCTGCAGCAGCAGAACTGAAAACAGCATTTGAAGCTAAAAATTCTGACGATGTAAAAGCTAAAACTGAAGCTTTGGATGCAGCTTGGATGGCAGCTTCAGAAGAAATGTATGCAGCAGGACAACAAGCTCAGGGTGCTGATGCCGGAGCTCAGAATCCGGGCGGAAATGCAGGAGGTGATGATGTACAGGATGCAGACTTCGAAGAAGTGAAATAATAAGTTGTAAGTATATACTTACCCTTAATAATACAACCGCAGTAAAAGATTTTTTTACTGCGGTTTTTTTTTATAATAGAGGAGTTGTCTTTTAAAGAATTTCAACCTCTTCAGGAATCATAAAGAAGATCAGACATCCGTTTTCTGATTTTACAGAGTGTTTAAAGTTAGGAGGTGTATACAAATAATCTCCTTTTTCCAGATGCGCTCCGGCAATAATAGCATCCCCTTCCATAATAAACAATTCTTCTCCTGCCGGATGATTGTGATAAGGATAGCTTGCTCCCGGTTCAAATTTTAAAAGAATTGTGGTTGATCTGTTCTTTTCAGGATCAAATTTCAGAGATTTAACGAAGATGCCTTCATAGTGAATGCCTTTTTCAATTAAAGGTTGCCATTCTTTTTGTTCTGTTTTTACGATGTAATCGTGAATGTTAGTGTTCATTGTAATTTATTTTTAATTGTTATTAATTCAAAAGATCTTCAATGGTCCACTTATAATGTGGAAAAGTACTGAGTAAAAATGCTCCGGCACTGAATGCAAATACTGAATAATCCAAAGGCTCTTTAAGTCCAAAAGAAAAAGACATTGCTAAAGCAAATAATAAGGTGAGGAATGATGCAAATAAAGCTGCTTTATGGATTTGGTATCCCACCAATATTAAAATACCAAGCGACAACTCTATAATAGTTGATGCCGTTGCAATGAATGGTGCTAATGACCGGGGTAAGAATGAATTGGTTTCTGCGGTATAGTTTATAAAATTTATCCATCCCGAAGACCGGTTTCCCCAAAGTCCCAGTCTGCTGGCAGTAGCGGATAAAAATCCGGTAGCAAGGGCTATTCTTAATAGAAAAACAGCTATGTCCTGTCTCGCTTTCATACTCATTATTTTATTGGTTGAATTATAAGTACAAATTTCGCGAATGACGGGTAGCTAAAGAATAGACAATCCCGGGAAAAGCATATAAGATTTAGTTTTTCACTGCCTTTTGATAGTCCTTGGGAGATAAGGAAGTATGCTTTTTAAAGAAGTTTGAAAAGTAAAAAGGATCATTGAATCCCAACTGATAAGCGATCTCTTTAACCGTGAGCTTTTCGTAGAGCAATAATCTTTTAGATTCGGAAATAATAAGACTGTAGATGACGTTCAGTGCTGTTTTATTGGTGTGCAATTTAGAGACCTCATTGAGCTTTGCTTCTGTAGTCCCCAGAATATCGGCAAAATAGGATACCGGATAGTTCTGCGAAAAATTACGGCGGACATTTTCCAGAAACTTTAAAAATAAAGCATCAGGTTTCCAGATCTCATCACCATTTGCAATTTTACTGCGATTGATTTCTATTAACAATAATTCAACCAATGAATGGGTAGAAATGAGATATTGATAAGGCTTTTCATTTATTTCATCTTCAATATGTTTAAGTGTTTCTGTAAAGAAGTCCGGACGGTGTATCGTTATCTTTTCATTCATACCGAAATGGCAGAACAATCCGTTATGGAAAATGAGCTCTATATCGCTGTCGCTTTTACTGAAAAAATCAAGCGTGAATTCAAGAGCCGTTAATTCGCCTTCAACATATTTTAACTGATGAAATTGTCCTGAAGTAATGGTTACGGTTTGATTGGCTTCCAGAATAAAGAAATGCTCGTCAATCAGAATTTCAGCATGCCCGCTCTTGCACCAGAACAGCGTATACCTAATGACGCGCCTTGGTTCAGGGTGTCCCTTTTGATCTGAGTATTTTTTTATATCAATCATTTTGTTTGTTCTCTAATGTAAGAGCATGAGCCCGGAAATGCATTCATCTAAATTACAAAAAAGTTAAAGTAAAAAATAAGCGGGAAATAATATTAATAAACCATTGGATAAAATACCGATGAAATTGATCATGGAACTTGATTATTTGTTTTTAAATAAGTATATTTGTTTTTATTTAGAATTAATAAAAATTAAATTTTAACAAACTAAAACAGTTTGATTATCAACTATATCTATTGAATTAAAACAAAACTATGGAACAACTCAACAAAAGAATCTTAACATTGGACCTGATAAAAGGAATGAGTGTAATAGGGATGATTATCATCCATACCTTGCTCATATTTGCCAATGTGAAATCACAATCAGATACGGCAATTGGAAGTTTTATTGTCTTTTTAGGAAGAGGGACTTCTATTTTTCTGATTTGTATGGGAACCACATTCATGACTTCCAGCCATCAAAGTTTAACAAGTGCCATCAAACGGGGAGGTTTACTTTTATTAGCGGCTTTTTTTATGAATTTTATGAAGTTCATTGTTCCCGTAATTTTAGGTTTTGCTCCTGCACATTTTATCGAAAAATATGGATGGCATGGTCCGATAGAGCAGCAATATCTATATCTGGCACTGCTGGGGGATATCTTGCAACTGGCAGGAATGTCTCTCCTTTTTGTAGGATTTATCAGGAAATATGTGAAGAATAAATATGGTATCCTTGCGATAGGTCTTTTGGTGGCTCTTGTATCAAGAGAAGTAAGCGGTATTCATATTAATTTTCCCGTCGTTAATTATATTCTGGATCTTCTTTTTAATAATGATTTTCCTGCTTATGTGTATTTTCCTGTTTTTCCATGGATGTCTTTTATTATTATCGGGATGTTTTTTGGGAAATGGTTTCAGGAGCTGAATTATAACGGGCCGCAATTGTTTAAAAATATGCTCTACGTCGGGCTTATATTTATTGCCTTAGGTGCTCCTTTGGTTTTTATGTATGGGAATTATCACTACAATGGTTTTTATCATATGGGGCCTGGAGGTGTAATTTATTTTGCAGGATGGACGCTGATATTCCTTTGGGCTATTTTCAGACTGACAAGTAAAGCAAAAGAAAATACATGGATGAAAGTTTTAAAATATTGTAGTAAAAACCTCACCTCCATGTATATGATACAATGGATATTGATTTCATGGGGAAAAGGGATTTTTGGATACAGACAGCATGGAATTGCATTTGTCTCAATCCTGATTCTCTTTTATATACTGCTTACTTTTTTAGTTCAGAACACATTGGACATTGTAAGGAAAAAAGAGCCTTTGATTGTCTTCCGACGTATTTCCGTGGATGAAACAGTGTTAAAATAATAGTGTAAATATGTATAGATACCAGACGGAAAACCAGCAGTTTTTTGATTTTGTATTTTATTATTATAAATTCCTGATAAATTACCTAAATTCGTGTTGTATTAACTTAAAAAAATATTGAAATGAAATATTCTAAAATAATCCTGGTGTTTACTGTACTTTTATTTCAGTTGGGATTTGCGCAGGAAAAAGCAGATGTAGTCCTTAACAAAGCTCTTACAGATGCTAAAAAGGAAAATAAAAATGTACTTCTTGTATTCCATGCGTCATGGTGCCAATGGTGTAAACTGATGGAAAAGAATATGAATCTTCCGGAAACAAAGCCTTTGTTTGATAAAAACTATGTTACGGCCTATGTGGATGTACAGGAAAGAGGTGAAAAGAAAGTTCTTGAAAATCCCGGAGGCGAGGCAATGATGAATCAATATAAAGGTGAGAATGCAGGCCTTCCTTTTTGGTTGGTATTGAATTCTAAAGGTGAGGTTCTTACAGATTCTTTTAATGACAAAGGAGAAAATCTGGGATCCCCAGCAACTCCGGAGGAAGTAGATGTTTTTTTAGCGAAACTTGAAAAAACTACAAAATTGAACAGACAAGAACTTGAAACCATTCAAAAAGTTTTCGTGAAGAAAAAAGATCAATAAAGAGATTGATATCATCCAATAAAAATGCCCCGGAATCGAAAGATTCCGGGGCATTTTGCTATTTATTTTTTACCAAAAAATATCTGATCTTTTTCCTGCTGTTCCAGGTAAATTTCCTGGAAATTAACCGGCATATACTGAAAGATCGCATTCCAGTGTTGTATTTTAGTATGCTTTTTAAAGCTTTCAAATGATCTTACGAAAAGATTTTCGATAATATCTTTAACATAAGTATCCGCATTACGATAAATTCCTTCCATCAATTTGATATGATGGCCGATAATATTAATCTTGGATTCCCGTAAGAGGTTCTTCAAATAATTTACCGTGGATTGAATAATACCGGCGAAATTTTTTTGCATAGATAATTGAGTAATTTCACTTCTAAGAGTGGGATAGAAAAATTTTAAATACTCTACAGCTGTCTCTTCATTAATAGTTTGCATTGGCTCGTTCATCATAAATAATATTTTATTTTTCAAACACTTTTATTGCCGCCAAAATTATACCAAACTTATAAGTATGATGCAACAATAAATACTCCGATTATTAAAGCAATATGAGTTGCCAATATTTCTATATTGTGTCTGGAATTCGCTTCTTTCCACTGTTTCCAGTCGAATTGTTTTCTGATTTTTGTCTTCATAGTGATGATAATTGTGTAATGAAATACCTGAAAAATGTAATAAAAAAATAAGGTGGCCGGTTTTTATCAACAATTTTCCACGGAAAATCTCCTTAAAGTGACAAAAGGATTCTTTTTCTGATGATAAATGCTGTCATTATATGCCATGATTGTAAATCTGCTTGGCATATATTTTTTGCAAATCCCTGGACATATGGCTAAATATTGCTTTCCGGTATTCTTCATTACAAAGGATAGTGACATTATCGAGGGAATAAATAAAAGTACACTCTATAGCATTCTTAAGCATAGCATCTCCGTTTTTATAGATGTTACTCATCTTTTTTAAACTTTTAAAAAGGAGTGTCCTTTCATTTTGACGAATCATTCGCTTGATATGATCTGTAAAAGTGCTCATGGCATAATAAGAACTTTGTGTTTTGTGCTCATCCAACTCGTACTGTATATCAGGAATAACTTCTGTAATTTCCTGAACGGCCTGTAAGTAATTCATATTTATTTAATAATGGTTTTGTTCTAAAAATCTGATAAAGCCTCCGAAAATAAAGAGTACAAGAAATGCTATGAATAGCAAGTGATAGGGCTTCATCCATTTCGGGGTTTTCGGTCCTCTGCTTTTTAATCTTCGCAGCCGGTCTATTCTGTTTAAGGTCTTTAAGTCCATTTTTTATGTTTTGAGAATGGTGATGCCAAATGTGTTCCTTTGAAAGTGTTTTTATTTTAATATATTATAAATCAATCATTTGAGCGAATGTTGCTTGTGTTTATGCAGCCAGAAAACCATTCAAAATGATAAGGTTATTATCAGAATGAAATGCTGTCCGGTATTTGATATTATTAATATCTTTGCAATCCATAAAAATCAAAAATGTTTTCAAAAATTATAGTACACAGAGTAGGAAATAAGATCAACGGTGAGTCTTTAACACTTTCCCAGGAAGAGCTGCAGTTGGAAGAAGGGATGGCAGAAATGCTGGAAGATTACTTTCTAGGTTCTTTTAAAACAGAAGAAACGTACCAGTTTTACAGTGATACTTATCTTGTCAATAATCCTGTTTACAGTTCTGTAACAGAAATTTTTGAGGATAAGGCCAAATTTCTATGGGAATCGGAGAATATTGCCAAACACCTTTTTGAAGCTGCTGAAAATCCGAGAGTGCAGGGAGGAGAATTGTTTATTGTTTTCTTTGAAGATGAAAGGGAAGGCGATGAGAAAGTGGATAAAATAGGTATTTTTAAGACTGAAAAAAGAGAATCTTTCTTAAAGATATTTCCTCAGGAAGAAACTTTTGGACTTGAAAAAGATCAGGGTATTGGCTTGTCAAAAATTGATAAGGCAGCTTTGATCTATAATAATAACAAAGAAAGCGGATATGTTTTATCTGTAGTGGATAATAACAAGAATGGTGATATGTATTACTGGTTTGAGGATTTTCTTAAAGTAAAGCAGCGTGATGATGAGTATTTCCATACCCAGGAAGCTTTAATGGTGTATAAGGATTATATTACCAAGCAGCTTCCGCAGGAATTTGAGGTTTCTAAAGCGGATCAGGCTGACTTTCTGAATAAATCCATCAATTTCTTTAAAGAAAAAGAAGAGTTTAAGCTTGATGATTTTGCGACTGAGGTACTTGGTGATGAACACGTGATTGAGAGTTTTGTTAACTTTAAAACAGATTACGAACAGGATATGCAGATCAATATTGCTGAAGAATTTCCGATCAGTGAAGCGGCTGTAAAAAAGACACAACGCCATTTTAAAAGCATTATCAAATTAGATAAAAATTTTCATATCTACATTCATGGTGACCGGAAGATGCTGGAACAGGGACAGGATGAAAAAGGAAAGTACTATATGCTGTACTTTGATAAGGAAGTCTAAGGAAGTTAAAACATAAGATGTAAAAGGGCAAAAGGGTAGAATAACGAAAAAGAAAATTCACCTTTTTGTCCTTTTGCTTTTTTTTATTTACTTTTTTCTGAAAAATAAAGCCCTGCTGTATTCATAGTTCATACGCGCGATATTAAGGACTGAAATTCCCTGAGGGCATTCCACTTCACAAGCTTCTGTATTGGAGCAATGACCGAATAATTCTTTATCCATCTGCTGAACCATTTTAATCACCCGTTCGCTCCTTTCTTCTTTTCCCTGGGGAAGAAGTACCATATGGCTTATTTTTGCAGAGGTAAACAATGCTGCACTCGCATTTTTACAAGTGGCTACACAAGCTCCGCATCCGATACAGGCCGCGGAATCAAAAGCTTCTTCGGCAATCTGGTGAGTAACCGCAATGGCCGTGGCATCCGGAGCCTGTCCCGTATTCACGGAAACAAAACCTCCCGAAGAAATAATTCGGTCAAAAGCCGAGCGGTCAACTTTTAAATCTCTTTTTACCGGAAATGCTTCCGCCCGGAAAGGTTCTATAACAATAGTTTCTCCGTCTTTAAAAGAACGCAGGTGGAGCTGGCATGTGGTCGTGTTTTCTAAGGGACCGTGTGCCAGGCCATTGATCATGATTCCACATTGTCCGCAAATACCTTCCCGACAGTCATGATCGAATTCTACCGGTTCTTCTCCTTCTACGATCAGCTTTTCATTAAGTGTATCGAGCATTTCGAGAAAAGACATGTGGGAATTGAGATCTTTTAAATCATAATTTACGAGCTTTCCTTCCGTACTTCTGTCTTTCTGTCTCCATATTTTAAGATGTAAATCCATAATTTCTTTTTTTATTTATAACTTCTTACAGTGGGTTGTATTTCTTCAAATACAAGCGGTTCTTTAATTAATTCAGGTTCCTGATTTTCACCTTTCCATGCCCAGGCAGAAATAAACTGAAATTCAGAATCATTTCTCAGGGCTTCTCCATCGGGAGTCTGATATTCTTCACGGAAATGGGCTCCACAAGATTCGTTTCGGGTGAGGGCATCGTAGCACATCAGTTCACCGATTTCAAAATAATCTGCAACACGTCCGGCTTTTTCCAATTCTGTATTCATGTGGTTTTCATCACCGGAAACTCTTACGTTTTTATAAAATTCTGCTTTCAGTTTTTTTATTTCTTCAATGGCATATTTCAGGCCTGCTTCATTTCTTGCTAACCCACAATAATCATAAAGCAGCTTGCCCAGGGTTTTATGATAGTAATCAACGGTTTTGTTCCCTTTGATATTGATAAGGTGTTCAATCTGTTGCTTAACGGCATTTTCCGCATTCTCAAATGCCAGGTTATCGGTTGATATTTTTCCGGTATGGATTTCATTGGAAAGATAATTTGCGATCGTATACGGAGCAATGAAATAGCCATCTACGGAAGCCTGAAGAAGGGAATTGGCGCCCAGTCTGTTGGCTCCATGATCTGCAAAATTGGCTTCTCCCAGAGCAAACAACCCCGGAATGGTTGTCATGAGCTCATAATCTACCCATAATCCGCCCATAGAAAAGTGGGCAGAAGGAGAGATCATCATGGGTTCTTTATAAGCATCATATCCTGTTATTTTTAAATACATATCGAAAAGGTTTCCATATTTTTCCTTAATTTTTTCTTTGCCCTGTTCCTTAATTGCTTTGGAAAAATCAAGATATACTGCATTTTTAAGAGGTCCGATACCGAATCCGGCATCAATTCTTTCTTTAGCAGCCCGGGAGGAAATATCCCTTGGTGCCAGATTGCCAAAAGCAGGGTACCGCCTTTCCAGATAATAATCCCGTTCATTCTCAGGAATATCATTTGGAGATCTGGTTTCATTATTTTTTAAAGGAACCCATATCCTTCCATCATTCCGGAGAGATTCAGACATTAGGGTCAGCTTGGATTGATAATCTCCGGATTGGGGCAATGATGTCGGGTGAACCTGTATCCAACTTGGTGAAGCCATTAAAGCTCCTTTTTTATGGGCTCTCCAGATTGCTGAGCCATTACATCCCATGGCCAATGTGGAGAGGTAATAAATTTTACCATATCCGCCGGTGGCTAATACAACAGCGTGAGCAGAATGCCGTTCAATCTCACCGGTATCCAAATTTCTTACAATAACTCCTCTTGCCTTGCCATCAATGAGCACAAGATCCAGCATTTCATGTCTGGAAAACAATTGTACCGTATTTTTACCCACCTGCCTCATCAATGCCTGATATGCTCCCAGAAGCAATTGCTGACCGGTTTGACCTCTGGCATAGAATGTTCTGCTTACCTGTACTCCGCCAAAAGACCGGTTGTTGAGGTAGCCTCCGTACTCCCTGCCAAAAGGAACTCCCTGCGTTACTGCCTGATCAATAAGGTTTAACGAACATTCAGCCATGCGGTATACATTGGCCTCACGAGCTCTGAAATCTCCTCCTTTGAGGGTGTCCACAAACATTCTGTACACGCTGTCTCCATCATTTTTATAATTTTTAGCAGCATTTACTCCTCCCTGAGCTGCTACGGAGTGGGCTCTTCTCGGACTGTCCTGAAAACAGAATGATTTTACATTATAGCCCATTTCTCCAAGAGATGCAGCTATGGAACTTCCTGCCAGTCCTGTTCCGACTACGATAACATCCAGCTTTTTACGGTTTGCAGGATTAACGAGTTTTGCCGTTTTTTTATATTGAGCCCATTTTTGTTCTAATGGTCCCTGGGGTATTTTAGAATCTAACTTCATCGGTTTTATTTTTAATTAGCGGTAAAGAAAACATAAACAGGCATGAGCGCAAATCCGACACTGATAATGACTGAATAAGCAATTCCTATGGTCTTAAACCATTTGACAAACTTCGGATGATAAAGTCCCAATGTTCTTACTGCGCTATAGATCCCATGGATAAGATGATAGCACAGGGCAGCCATGGAAATCACATAAATGATCACATACCACCATTCTTTAAATACCGTCACCACCAGCTTATAAAGATCCTTATTCCCGTTATTGTCTAATGGCGGACTACCGAATTTATATACATACCAGAAGTTCTGAAAATGGATAACGAGAAAGATCAGTAATAAAGTTCCCAATATTCCCATATTCCGGGAATACCACTTGCTTGCTCTTCCGCGTCTGTCGGCAGAATAACGTCCACCCGATTTTTTGTTTTTTAAAGTGATGATTAAACCATCTACTGCGTGAAGAATAATACTTGCGTACAGGACATAAGAAACGATTTTGATTACAATATTACCCGAAAGGAAGTGAGAATAGGCATTGAATTGCAAATGTGCCTGCTCCTGCGGCAGGAACAGCTGAAGATTTCCCAGGAAATGGATCAGCAAGAAAAAACTCAGAAACAATCCTGTGAGGCACATCATCATTTTTCTTGACAAGGTAGACAGCATAATTTTTGTTTTTTATTTTTAATAATATCCTAATACTTTCATCCATAGGCCACCTACTACCATGTAGATAATAAGAAGTACGATTCCTATTTCCAAACCGCGGAGCCACCAGGCTTTCAGCTCTACATAGCCGCTTCCGAAAAATACCGGAGCAGGGCCGTGGCCATAATGCGTAAGTACCCCATAAATAGAACCCAGAAAACCGAGCATCATGGCCAGTAACATTGGTGGTATCCCCACAGCAACACCTACACCTAACAATGCGGCGTACATGGCAGCGACATGGGCAGTAGCACTGGCGAAAATATAATGGCTGAAAAAGTATACAACAATAATTACAGGAAAGGCCACCTGCCAGCTCAGTCCACCGATTTTCACTTTGATCAGGTCACTGAACCATCCGATAAAGCCGAGTTCATTCAATGAGCTTGCCATCATAACCAGTACGGCAAACCATACGATGGTATCCCAGGCTCCTTTCTCTGACTTTACATCTTCCCATGTCAGGACAGAAGTCAGAAGCAGTAAGGTTAATCCTATAAAAGCGGTTGTAGTAGCATCAATTGAAAGTGCTCCGCCAAATATCCAGAGTGCCAGTAAAATGAAGAATGCCAATAGCATCAGCCATTCGTTCCTTGAAATAGGCCCCATGTCTTTAAGCTTTTGAGCAGCCATTTTAGGAGCGTCACCTGTTTTTTTCAATTCCGGTGGATACAATTTATAGAGTACTAACGGAACTACAAAAAAGGCAACCAAACCAGGCAGGAAACCAGCAGCAGCCCATGACATCCAGGTGATGTTGATGCCCAGATTGGCTGCAAATTTCTGACACATCGGATTACTGGCGGTTCCTGTTAAGAACATAGAGGAAGCGATCAGGTTCATATAATAGCTGTTCAGCGTTAAGAATGCCCCTAGCTTTCTGTGGGTTTCCGGTTTTTCCGGAACAGAATCAAAACTGATAGCCATGGATTTCATAATAGGGTAGATGATACCTCCTCCCCGTGCGGTATTACTAGGAATAGCGGGAGCCAGGCAGACATCCGCTAATCCCAGACCATAAGCCAGCCCAAGGGAACTTTTACCGAAAATTCTTATGAATAAAAAAGCAATACGATTTCCCAGGCCGGTTTTTATAAATCCCCGTGCAATAAAAAATGAGATCCCAATCAGCCATATCACTTTATCTCCAAAGCCGGAGAGTGCTTTTGTGATTGATTTTCCCGCATCACCCGGTGCAATTACCTGGGTTAGTGCAGTGAATCCGATAGCCATCATGCACATGGTTCCCATGGGAGCCGCTTTTAGAATGATTCCTAAAATTGTTGCTGCGAAAATGGCAAAAAGGTGCCACGCATCTGCGGTAACACCATCGGGCTCAGGAATAAACCAGATGATAAGGGCAACAGCAAAAGTTATTGCGACATTCTTGATATTTATTTCTTTCATAGTAGTAATGTGTTAATGATTAAAATCTACTTTGCACCTGAACGATGAATAGATTATTATTGTATTGTGAGGTATTTTCAATCTGTTTTTTATATCTGTCGAACTGTACACCCAATTGAATTCTTGCGCCATAGTTTTTAAGAAACTCTAAACCGAACATCGGAGTGATCGTTTGCCGGGGATTGGAGTTCATCCTGAAATTGGTATCAAGGTATTCATACCGGCAGGATAATTCGAAGGCGCTGAGGTTTCTATGGTTGATTTCATATCTTAAGTTTGGTAAAAAATAAATGCCACGAATCAGATAATTGTCCGGATTGTCGGGCCTTTGTTCGGCTGCTATTGAATTATACAAAACATGATTTGTTGCCTGTTTCGCCTCCAACTGCATATCGAGGCTCCATTTAGGATCAAAAGTAACCAATGAGCTGAGGTCAACTCCAAGGGCGTAAACCTTTTTACCAAAGACTTCACCTATGCCTCCATTTAAACCAACGTTAAAATTATATTTTTTTAAAAGCCCGAATACCAGGCGGGTTGAATATTGTTTTCCGTTGTCGTTATCATTAACCTGATTCTTTCCATTACCATTAACTACAGAAACCGCATATTGGAAAGGTATTTCCCCCAGCTCAAGCTGCCCGGTAGCAGACATCCCTATCTGGAAACTTGTCCATCCCAATTTTCCGAATTCGGTATACTGATTGGACCAGTCCAAAGACTTGATGATGTCTATTGGGTAAGTTTCTTCAATCCCGAACCACGGACGGAATTGCCCGACAGTGATGGCAAGTTTAGGATTGAAAGTGTATTTCAAATAAGCATTTTCAAGAACCCTGCTTTTAGGATCATTTTTGAAATCTGCCAGATTAGCCAATACGACCACCTCAGTGCGTTTGCTGATCTGTGCTCTTACCTGTACCCTCATGTATTTGAGCATGAAATTATTATCAGTTCCGGATCCGTCTTCATGATGAAGTCCGTTTACATCAACATCTTTGGTCATACCAACAAGATATCTCGCCTGAAAAAGTCCTTTAATCTGTAGCTGAGGATATTTTATATTATCTTCTTCCGGTTGGGTCTGTGCAGAGTCTTTCACCTGTCCGCTTACTGATATCGAGAAGACAATCAGGCAAAGTAATTGCATTCTTTTTTTTAGTGAAAAAAAGGTCATAGTGCTTTATATTGAGTTTAAAGATTGAAAAGGATCTAAAGTCCCAGGAATTTAAAAGGCTTGCTTTCTACAAAGTCTTTATTGGTTTTTCCGTTGTAGGTTTTAAAATTATCAAGGTTTAATTTTAATATTTTTCCTTTGGGGCTGAAATCAAATTCTTTAAGATCTACCCAAAAGGTATTGGGAGTGAATACGGTTTCGAAGTAGTAAACCAGATTTTTATGGTCGGAGACAGAACGCCATCTTGTTGAAGAGATATTAGGTTCTGTTTCTGAACTTATACCGTATGGTACCGAACAATTTCTGATCACACTGAAAACACTTGCTACCGCAGAGCGGGTATCAGAAGTTTTCGGAATCGCATCGATATAATAAGAAGCTCTTACAAAACGGTCTGCTGCACGATTGGTTCCGGGAAGCATAATAGTACCCGGGATTCCTTTCCAGTAATTATTTAAAGCGAGTTGCTGATCAAAAACAGGGGAGTTTGTCATTACAGTGTAAGACGGATCGTGATGGATAACCAGTTTTCCGTCGATGTATTCTAAAACAGCATTATCCCCGGAAGCATCTGATAAAGATAAATGAAGGGTGGTAAATCGTTCAGTTCCCGGGATATAATCACTTACAACAACGAACGGTTCTTTTTTCATATAATCGACAGCCTCTTTTACATTTTCAAAATTATCGAGGAAATATTGGGCCCACATCGAAATCGAAATGCCTTTCTCGTGTCCCTTGGGATTAAATTTCGGATATTGGCTTTCCCCCAGCCATAGTACATTGGCAACAAGTCCTTTTTCGTTCATTCCGTCAGCGGTTGCAATATCCCATGCTGTGCTGATAAGGCTGCCATATTTAGAAGTCCATTTAACTGATTTTGCACCGACTTCCCCGTCACGTTGTATTCCTCGCGGGAGTACCCATAAATTTACTGCAATTTCATCACGCCAGTCCATAGACCGGGCGGTGATAACTGTGTTATCGGGACCTTTATAAACGACTCTTGTACAAGCTTCGGAATAATTAATGAATCCAGGTAGAAAAAAGGAAATAAGAGGGATAATTAATAATTTTTTCATACTGATGTATTTGAGTGTTAGGTAAATAAATAATATATTTCTTTTAAAAATATTTGATTATTTATTTATGTTTTCATGTTTTGGTGATATAAAACTAGTGAATTTTACTTAATTATTAGAATTATTTTAATTTAATATTAGTTTGATGTTAATAATCATTTTCCTTTAATTTTATGAAAAAAATTGTGATTTTCTTAACAAAATTTATTATATTAATAACAATAGATTGTATTCTAATGTGCTGTTATTTAAATGGTTGAATTTATAAAAGGTTTAGATACCACAAAGTAATATTTCATCAAAAAAATCGTTATATTTGATTGATTTTAGAATACTATGAATTTTGTAGAATGTCACGAAGAACCCATCCATATTCCGGGGTATGTACAAAGTTTTGGATACCTGATTGGCATTGATGCAGAATCTCACTTCATTACTTTTTTCAGTGAAAATATAAGGGATATATTTGCTATCGAAGATGTAAACATCCTTTTCGATAAAAAGATCAGTGATTTTCCGGAAAGCTTCCAAAGTATTATAGAATCAGAGATTTATAATTCACTAAATACGTTTACAAGACGAGAAAATGAGACGTATTTCGATAAAATATTCATCCACGGAACGGAATATCATTTTTCTGTTTTCCGAAATAGCGGCCGCATCTTTTTAGAGTTTGAGAAGGTTATTGAAAATCCGAATAAGCGGATATCCAATAAGTACGATAACTTTTATATTATAGACAATGCTCAGGAAATCTGGGATCAGCTTTTAAACACACTTTCTAAAATTGTGAATTATGACAGAATGATGGTGTATAAGTTTATGACCGATGGTTCAGGAAAGGTGATTGCTGAAAAAAGAAGTAATGGTACACATAGTTATCTCGGATTGCATTATCCTGAAACGGATATCCCAAGACAGGCCAGGGAACTGTATCTTAAAAAAAGAAAGAGGATTTTCAGTAATGTATATTCTGAAACTGTTCCTATTTTAAGCAAAATACAACAAAATATAGATCTTACATTCGCTGCGTCACGTGGAATGTCGCCTATTCATGGACAGTATATCAAAAACTCCGGAGCTTCTTCAAGTTTTAGTGTTTCCATCATTATCGATGATAAGCTATGGGGATTGGTAACCTGTCAGAATACCGAACCTAAACATATAGATCTGGAAGACCGCGTTCAGGCAGGGATTTTTACAGCATTGGCATCTAATGCCTATTCGTCTTTTAAAACCAAAAGAGAACTGAAGTATCGTCTGGATCTGAATGAAAAATCTGCATTTCTGAAAACAGAGTTTCTGAAACAAAATTCTTTATTCGACTCTCTGGTTCAGAACAGGAAAGAAATTATGAATATTGCAGAAGCAGATGGTCTGGCAATTATTTCGGATGACAATATTGTAAAAACAGGAATTACTCCAGCCCACGCAGTTATTCAGAAAATAGTAAACTGGGCTTACGAAAACACGGATGAAAGTATTTACATTAACCGCAGTTTCCTGAAAGAGTACGGTAATGATCTGGAACTCGACAAAGATACTGCAGGGATTATCATATACTTCATAGACCGTGTTAAGAATGAAATGTTGATCTGGTTCCGACGGGAATTTGACGAACATATAGATTGGGCCGGAAATCCTGAAAAGAAGGTTGATGTTTTCGTTCAAAACGGGGAAGAAAAACAGATCGTTTCTCCAAGAAAATCTTTTGAAGTATTTAAGGAAAACATTAAAGGTAATTCCAAACGATGGAGTTCCAGAAACATAAGCGGAGTACAAGTGGTTCGTGATGTAATTTTAGAAACATCCCACAAGCAATATAACACCATAAAACAGCTGAATGACCAGCTTAAAAAGGTAAATGAGGAGCTGGACAGTTTTTCTTATACCATCTCTCATGACCTGGGAACACCGCTTACCGTAATGAAGCTTAATGCCCAGATGCTTCTTTCTAATTTTGACAAGTCCGAAAAGGAAAAAAACAAGCTAAAGTCTATTATCGAAGAAATTGATAATATGGCAGAGATGATGCATGATGTCCTTCAACTGAGCCGTGCAAAGCACAGTGAAATTGAACTGGAAAGCCTGCAGCCTCATCAGACAATCGAAAAAATTTCTGAGAATGCAAGAATTACTTTCGATAGCCCGAAAACAGAGATTATCATCAAGGAAGCTCCCGAGGTCCTGGCAGATAAAACCATGTTGCACCAGGTATTTTTAAATATCATTAATAATGCCGTAAAATATTCCTCTCATCAGGAGCAACCGACAGTAAAAATCGAAGGGCAGGAAGTGGGAGAAACGGTTGTTTATAAAATTTCAGACAATGGAATCGGAATTCCTGAAGAGGAAAAGCATAAAATGTTTAAGATTTTCAACAGAATGGATAATGCCAAGAAGTTTAAGGGGAATGGCATCGGGCTGTCTATTGTTCATAGAATTATGAAGAGAATAGGAGGGAATGTGGATTATAAAAGTGATAAAGAGGGTACTTCTTTCATTTTAACGTTTAAAAAGCCCTAAATTTGAGGAACTTTTAAATCCATATTATGGTATCTGAATATCTTAAACAAAATACAGCTGAATATCACGATGCTGCTGAGAAACTTTTTAACTCTGAAAAGATTTTTAATAAGACCTTTACTTTAGAAGATTATAAAAAAATCATTCATACGAATTACCTGATGCTTTTGCATTCTGAAGATAAAATTTTCAACAGCCTTCATGACAAGTTTGGTGATAAACTTCAATTGGAACAGAGAGTAAAACTTCCCCTTATCGAAAAAGATCTGGAAAGTCTTGCTTTGGAAAACCAAAAGACATCCCAGAGACTTGAGGTAAATAATGAGCATGAGGCATTGGGAATGATGTATGTAATTGAAGGTTCTACTTTGGGAGGAAATGTTATTGCGAAACAACTTTCTAAAACGGAGGGTTTTGATGAGGTAACTTTCAATTTCTTCGGTTGCTATCAGGAGAACACGGGACCCATGTGGAAAAACTTTAAAGAGGTTCTGGATACTGAAGTTTCTGAAGAGAACTACAACGAGGTATTATCGGGAGCCAAAAAATTATACACTTTTTTACTGAACGTAAATTAATTTCCGGTCTGAAATCCAAATATATCCTTTGCAGATAATTAACTTCCTGAAAGATTGCTCAATTTTTCAGGAATTGTTAAATTTGGGAGTCAAATTTTTAGACTGAACTAAAAATAAATAATTTTAAAAAGTATACATTATGAAAGTAACTGTAGTAGGTGCAGGCGCTGTAGGAGCAAGCTGTGCAGAATACATCGCTATGAAAAACTTCTGTTCAGAGGTAGTTTTAGTAGACATTAAAGAAGGTTTTGCTGAAGGTAAAGCAATGGATTTGATGCAGACAGCGTCGCTTAACGGTTTTGATACCAAAATTACGGGAACAACAGGAGACTACAGCAAAACTGCAGGATCTCATGTAGCAGTAATCACTTCAGGGATTCCAAGAAAACCTGGAATGACAAGAGAAGAATTGATCGGAATTAATGCAGGAATCGTAAAAGACGTTACTGCTAACCTGGTAAAGCATTCTCCTGATGTAATCATCATTGTAGTTTCTAACCCTATGGATACAATGGCATATTTAGTACACAAAACTTCCGGTCTTCCAAAACATAAGATCATCGGAATGGGGGGTGCATTGGATTCTGCCAGATTTAAATACAGATTGGCTGAAGCATTGGAAAGCCCTATTTCTGATGTAGACGGAATGGTAATCGCTGCTCACAGTGATACAGGAATGCTTCCATTATTGAGCAAAGCGACAAGAAACGGAGTTCCTGTAACTGAATTCCTTGATGCTGATCAACAAAAATATGTAATTGAAGAAACGAAAGTTGGTGGAGCTACATTAACTAAATTATTAGGAACTTCAGCTTGGTATGCTCCAGGTGCGGCTGTTTCTGTAATGGTTCAGGCAATTGCATGTGACCAGAAAAAAATGATCCCTTGTTCTTTGATGCTTGAAGGGGAATACAACCAAACTGATATCTGCTTAGGTGTTCCTGCTATTATCGGTAAAAATGGTGTTGAAAAGATCGTAAACGTAACACTTACTGTAGAAGAGCAATTGAAGTTTGCTGAGGCTGCTAAAGCGGTAAGAGAAGTGAACGGAGATCTGAAGTTTTAATTACATTAAACTTTATATATAAAAAACGCGCCCAAAAGGCGCGTTTTTTATGTAGTCTTTTTAATCAATTCTTTCGATCAAAATCTTTCTTCCACCCGCATCAATTTCCTGTTTCAAAACCTGGTTGGATTTTGTGTCAATATAAAAAGTCATTTTTACAGCATTGTCAGAAATATCATCTGTCACACTCACCATCCAGACCTCTTTATTGAGAAAAGTTCCTTTTTGTGTATCTGTAATATGGGCCTTCATTAACCTCTTGCTTGATTTCGGATTGTAGTCAAAAATGGCAATATCAGTCTTATAATGATCTTTAAGCGGTAACCACCGGATGATCTGAGGATAGATGTTACTATCGAAAAATCCTCCCTCTCCTTTTTCGTTAATTTCGGTTTTGGTATTGCTTGCTTTGTCTGTATAATATCCGGTTACTGTTTTCCCAAAATGTAAAGCCATGTCCCTTTGTGTGTTGAAAGAAGTATGTTTTATTGGTTTTAATTGAGGAAGCTCTGCAATGGTTTCATCAACCCAATCTGGCTTACCAGTCATTTTTACGGTAGTTTTTACATCCACTGTGGTATTGCTACGGGTAATTTCTGTGTCTATCTTAGCAATTTCAATTTTAGCCCCATCCTTTAAGGCATACCAGATCATTGCTTCTTTTTCATTTTTGATTAAGTTATTGATCACTTCATTCTTTTCAGGAGTCTGAACTTTATCTTGTGCACAAAATAGGGAATTGCCTAATATCATCATGAGAACTGTGCAGGAAAGAAACTTTGTTTTCATAGTATAGTTATTTGTTGGTTATAATCAGTAAGTCACTGAAAATGAACAAATGTTACATTGCTATGAGTATTATGGGACAGGGAGAAATAAAAAACGCACAATTTGTGCGTTTTTAGGTAATCTCTTATTTTTCAGCGTGAAGGCCAATTCGGTTGCCTTCCGTATCTCTAATTACAGCAATATAGCCTGCATTCATTTTCATCGCCGGACTTACGATCCTGCCACCAGCCGATTCTACTTTGTCCAAGACCACCTGGATTTCCGGATAAGCATTGATGTAGACTAATGTTCCTTTGTCCGAAGGCTGATTGTTTTCTGATTTTGATAAAACTCCTGTAATTCTACCCGAGGTAGCCTGCACAACATCAGGGTTATAAGGGAAGAAGGTAAGTTCTTCCTGAGTTTCCGGAATAGAGCGTGTGATCATTTTAATATCTAAAATTGTTTCATAAAATGTTTTCGCCCTTTCCGTATTGATGACCGGAATTTCAAACCATGTAATAACATTGGTGTTTTCGTCAATTTTTTTTAATGCTTTCATAGCTTAATATTTATGGTGTATGATTAAGGCAGCTAATACAATACCAATAGCAGCTATGTTTGAATTATTTTTATTGACAATTTGCAGATTTATTATTTTTTCCTTTCTACAAAATTCCAGACCGCCTTAATGAATTCAGGATTTTTTTCATAATACAGCAGGTGTCCGCCATCAATGGAAACAATTTCTTTATCAGGGAACTTAAAGGATTGATAGTGTTTTGTACCTACAGCCTTATCCTTTTTCCCAGTAATGATCAATGTTGGAACTTTGATGTCTTTTGTAATCGGGGCATAATCTGCATAGTATTCGGGAAATTCTTTAGGCTTTGTAATCACTGCCATCCCAAAGTCAATGATTCTTGGATGTAATGAATCAACCTTATCCATTTCTTTGATCGTTTCAATATCATCCGTAAGGAATCTGAATCCCATTCTTTTGGATCTTAAAGCCTTGCTTAATTTGGAAAGTTCAGAAGAAAGACTGTCTTTTGCAATCTTTTGGTTTTTCAAATGAAGAAGCTCATTGGCATATTCAATCTGTTCTTTGACAGATTCATTATTTAAGAAATGTAAAGTCACATTGGCTAAAATAATGCCTTTTACGTTTTGAGGATATTTTTTAGCATAGCTTACGGCAATAATTCCTCCAAAAGAATGAGCCATTAAGAAAACCTTGTTTAATTTTAGATGCTGTCTTAATTCTTCAATATCCTGTACCATTTTATTCAAATGATAATCATCCGACTTCCCGGATGTTCCAGATCCTCTCTGATCCATATAGACCATAGTAAGATTTTTCTCAAGCTGATTTCCGCCCATCAATTCAAAGGAAGGATATCCTTGCCCGGGACCACCTGGAATATAAATACAGGCTTCTCCTTTTCCTGAAACTTTGTAATGGATCTGTACATGATCACTTGTCTGAAAAAAATCCTCAGATTTGGATTGAGCTGATATAGTATTAATGAATAATAGCAGAGTAAAGAAAATAAATTTCATGTATTCAATTTTATACGAATATAACATTTTATACCAGGTATTTATTACACCTCTTTTATCTTAAGAGATAGAAGATAGGTCTCTGTACTTTTAAAATAATCCAGCCAGATCTTGTAGGATTATATTTCTACGGTTTTCGGTACCTTAAATAACAAAACCACAGCCCATATTTGCAGAATAGTTTGAGCAACATTTATAATTCCAAGAACAGGATCTGCTAAAAAATTCATTATCACAATTGGGATTGCAAGAGTTCCTAAAATTAAAAGAACCAAAAGGACATATTTTATCCATTCTGTACCTTTTCCTGCTAAATATCCAATTCCAAAAATGATTGCAATTGTTACTACAGCTGTAAATATTGCAGAACCTGAACTAAGAGATTCATAGGTCCAGATCATATTACCGACACCTAACGCAGCTGAAAGATAAATTAAGTTAGCTGCTTTCATATGGTTAGAGTGGGGAATGACCTCTGCTTTTTCTTTTTCAGTTGTGATCAAAGAATTCTTTCGTTCAATTTCTTCAGAACTGAATTCTCTCCCTCTGGATTCCAATATATCAAAAGCATACAGAATAGCTTGAGGCACAACCTTAGTATCCGGTTTTATATATTTTTCAAGCTCCTGGCTTGACATTTTTTCTAAGACATTTTTATTGACACTCATTTTAAATCAGCTCGTAGTTTTTAAGAACGCAAATTTAATAAAACCTCCCTTTTAAAATAAACAAATCTGAATAATAAATAGATTTCAGCTAAAAGACTGAATATACTTTTGTGTAGCCGAAAAAGAGGGTGTGTTTATAAAAATAAAAGCAGCGAATTTTCTTTATGTAAAATTGAAAGTAGTGAAAAATTATATTCTATATTTCTGAACTTATAATTAAAATATTATTAAAAAATATTGTAAATACTTCTTTCACTAGTAATAAAATTTATTTTTGAACTGTCTATAATGATAGACACCTTAATTCAATATGAAGCAAAAATTATTTTTTCTCTTATTCATCGTATATGCATTTTCGCACGGACAAAAAATAGAACTCGGGAAATCATATCCAAATCTGTCATTTGATGGATCTTCTGATGCTCATTATCATTTGAATTTGAAAAAAGGAGATATTTATCTCTTTACAGTTTATCAAAATAATATAGATGTTGAAGTTATACTTATGGATTCATCAGGGAAAAAAGTTGCTTCTGTAGATCTTGCAGACGGTAACAATGGTTATGATAAAATGGAGTTTTCACCCGAAAAAGATGATTATTACAAGCTGGTTATTCGTTCTGTTGAAAAAGAGAAAAAACCAAATGGGGTGATTGGAATTACTTCAAAAAAACTGACCAAAAATGAATTGAAAAACCGGGAGAAGGTAGCTCTTGGTCTGAAGAAAGAAAATGCTAAAGATATCATGACTGTAGATGTCATGCATTTTTGGGAAGCATATGATCAGTTGAAGCTGGCAAAAAGTAAACAGGATAGCATAGATGTTATCCAAAAAATATATCTGGACCGCGCAACAGATGGGCTTAGGGAATTTGAGAAAGTAAGGTACTTTTCTGCAGAGTTTTTTGTTGAACGGATAAAAAAATACAGTAAATTCTATACTAGTGTCAGAAACAATACCATGATAGCCATGCAGATGGAAAATATAGGATCAGTGATCACTGAATTCAAAAAATGGTATCCGGAAGCAAAACCTGCTAAAATCTGTTTTGTTATTGGCCCTATGTCAACAGGAGGAACAATTTCGGGTAATTATATATTGATAGGCGTAGAAATGCTTGCTGGAAATAAGGATTGTGATATATCTGAAATAACGAATGAAAACCTAAAAGCGGATATTTTATCCCGGAATAATGAATCGGATGTGGTTGATTTTATTAAAGAAACAGCGGTTCATGAATACATCCATACCCAACAGAGAAAAACTGATAAAAATGCATGTGAATGCATTCTTCTGGAACATATCATAAAAGAAGGCGTGGCATCATATATTTCGGAGAAAGTATTGTTGGAAAAAAAGAACTATAACAGCAGAGCATTTATGTATGGTAAAGAAAATGAGAAAAGACTTTGGAATGAGCTCAAAAATGAGTTATGCACAAAAGATTTTAGTAACTGGCTTTTTAATGCTTCTGTCAGCAAGGACCGGCCGGGAGATCTTGGTTACAGAATGGGCTACAATCTGGCCGAAGCCTATTATGAAAATGCCACAGATAAAAAATCCGCTTTAAAAGAAATGATCGAAATGGAAAATCCACTTCTGTTTCTTGATCAGAGTAAATATGACCTAAAGTTCAGATAAGTGAAATAAAAGCATCAAAATTACCGCGCTAAAGTAAAGAAATAGATACCAAGATAAACCTAAAACCACGAGATGAAAAGAACTACATTATTGATATTCAGTGTTATTACAGTGTATTTTTGTTCTACCAACCAAAAGCTTAGCCCGGAGAATTCTTTCGAAAAAGATGTTGAGAAAGTGGCAGACAGTATTAAAGTGAACGATATTGTCATTAAAAACCTTTTCAAATATCAGATACTGGCGCATCACAATAATTCTTTTGATGAAAAAATGATTGTTCAAAAGGTGTATCATCCTCATAAAAAGCTTTGGGATAGTTGCTATGCTATGATCTTTGGTGAAAAAAATGCTTCGTTATACAATACTCCGGAAGGAATGGTTGAATGGAATAAAACACTTTATCCCAAACATAAAGCTGAGTTTGACCGTAAAACAAAAGAATTGCTAAAGGTGAATATCAACCGTGTGCTGACAACTAATTTGAAGAAATTTGGCAGAATGGTTCCATACCAGCCTAAAGCAACTATTAGTATACTTTTCAGCCCACTAACAGGAATTGGTTTTGGAGGTTGTAATGCCGGGCAATTTGCTCTTGAACTCAATAATAAAAATATTGATCCTGAATTTATACTCGAGAAAGGGTTGCCTCATGAACTCAATCATTTGGTATATGAAAAGTTCAGAAATAAGGATAAGGATAAAAATTCAGCATTAAGCCAGACTATTGATGAGGGTTTTGCCTGTTATTTTACCTGGGTATTTTTCGAAGGAAAAATGGAGAAGCATAATGCAGTAGAAAATATGTCCCAGGAAAACTGGACATGGTATCTAAATCATGAAAAGGAAATCTTCACCAATGTAAAGCCTTATTTTGAGGATACCTCCGGAGATAATCCATTGTTAAGAAATGATCGGAAAAAGCTTTTCCCCCAAGCTCCCAAAACTTTAAATTACTGGCTTGGCTTCAGGATTGTAGAAAAATATGTAGAAAAGCATGGACCTGAATCGTGGAAGGATATATACAAACTGACCCCTAAAGAGGTGCTTGGCAAAAGCGGATACGAAAAATATATAGCTACGTTGTAAACATTTTTTTATTGAAATCATTTCAACAAAAAAGAGTGGGTACCCACTCTTTTTTCATATCATTAATAGACGCATCCACATCCTGTTTCCCATTCCTGGCAGAAACGTTTGGGTTCATGACATCCACCTATTGGGCCACCACCTGTTTTGGGAGTTTTATAACATACATCACCACTACAGTAAGTATCATAACCAGGACCCGCCGGAGGACAAACGCCATCGAGGCAAAATGCATAAGCTGTATCACCGCCGCTGATCAATACCAGATCTCTTCTTGATAATTTCTTTGAATTTTTCATAGTAATAGTATTTTAATTTATTGATTACTAATATACTAAAATTATTAAGGCACTTGTTTGTGAGTTATTAATTTGTGTTGAAAAACTGATTTGTTTATAAAAAAATGCTGCTCCTAAATTGGAAACAGCATGATTAATATATTTACGATGCAATAAAAAGTCTTTATGCAACAGGATGATTTTGTATCACATGACCGGAGCTGGTTCCAAATAATACGGACTGACTGTTGGCGATTACCTCATGGGGCGAACCCAAGTTAACGCACTTATTTTATTCAGTAGCTGAATTTCATCATCACCAAGTGTTACAGACAGAGATTCTAAATTATCACTAAGCTGATTTGTATTTTTGGCTCCCAAAATAGTGATTGTTGATAATAAGCTGTATTGATGCTTTTGACGAAGCCATGCCAGGGCAATCTGGCTAGCCTTTACTCCTTTTTCAGAGGCAATTTTTTCAAGAGCATCTAAAATAGCCGTTTCACGAGGTCCTGCTTCATCCTTTACCAGATAACCATTCCATTCTTTTTTACGGGAATTTTCTAAAGACTCGGGATGACGGTATTTTCCTGTCAGCACGCCTCCTGCAAGCGGAGACCAGAAAGCAACTCCAAGCCCTAATGCTTCGGCCATAGGCAGAAGATCTCGGTCTGGTGTGCGTTCAATTAAATTATATTCAATCTGTATTCCTGCGATAGGTGACCATCCCCGTAAATCGGCCATGAGAGAGGCATTGGCAATTCGCCATGCAGGGAAGTTAGAGAAACCTGCATATACTATTTTTCCGTCTCTCACCAGATCATCGAAACCGCGAACGATTTCTTCGATGGGAGTTTGCCCATCTGAAAGATGTGCCCAGTAAAGATCAATATAATCTGTTCTGAGCCGCTTGAGGCTTGCCTCTACAGAGTGAATGAGATTCTTGCGACTGTTTCCGGAAGTGAGTAAATCCTTTCCACCCATGGTATATTTTGTAGATAAAACCAGATTCTGACGTTTGCCCGCAATCATTGTACCAAGTAGTTCTTCCGATTCGCCGGATTGATAGCTATCCGCAGTATCTATGAAATTTCCTCCTGCTTCAATGTAAGTGCCAAATACTTTTTGTGCTTCCTCAGGTAAAGAACCATAACCACGGCGTGTGCCGAATGTTCCGGTTCCCAAAGCTAATTCGGAAACCCGAAGTCCGGTTTTACTTCCAAAAATTTTATATTTCATTATCTGATTATTTATTGAATACCTCGAAAGCGCCTTCTGAGCCTGCAAAGAAATTGCTGTAAACCATTTCGGTATTTCCGACGCGAACTTCAAAGGTATCTTGCTCAAGGGCTTTTACAAGATCTTCAGCAACAACAGATGCCGGAATGCCGTTTTCACGGCCACCGATCTCTACAGAGAAGTCTGTGTCAACCAAAGGAGGCATAAGCTCAAAAACCTTAATGCCCGTATCTTTTGCCAGTTCATATCTCAATAATCTTGTATAGGAATGTAAAGCTGCCTTGGAATCCGAATAGGTGGGCACATGAGATCCCGGAATAAATGCAACAATTGAGGATACGTTAACTATTGCCGCGTTGTTTTGCTGTTTCAGTAAAGGGAGTAATTTTTCAGTAAGTCGGATAGGAGCAAAGTAATTGGTTGTAAATTCTGCAATCGCTTTAGTATAGGTGTCAGAAGAGTCCGATAAAGTATAAGCATATGCATGGCCGGCATTATTAATCAGGATGTTCAATGTCCCAAAATTGATTTTGATCTCTTCTATCAGACGATTGATGTCATTTTCATCAGTGATGTCTGCCTGAATAGTGAATACATTTTCCAATCCCTGAGCAGCATTGTCAAGTTTTTCTTTGTTTCTACCTACAATAATAATTTTATTGGACGGATTTAACAATTTTGCGATTTCTAAGCCGATTCCTGATCCTCCTCCTGTGATAAGGATGGTGTTGTTTGTAATGTTCATAACTGTTGGTTTAAAATATTTATTTTATATTGTACTATTTAGTACAAAATTGTTCAAAAAAATTTAATCAAGCACTTTCAAATTCATTTCAATGATTGATCGAAGTGTTTTAGATGAATTCTCCATACGTCTTGTAACATGAAGTCCATTCCATAAATTGGTGAGATGCCACGCAAGAATTTCGGGATCTTCTGCATTTTTTATTTGTCCGTTGTCCTGGGCTTTTTTGATCGATTTTTTAAAGGTCTGCTGAAGCTTTTTCAGAAGCCCGCCTGAGATGTGTTTGGCTTCAATATCTTTTTCGGATAGCTGTACTAAAGCATTTCCCAGATAACAACCTGTCTCTCTATCGCAATCAGGTTTTTTGGAAAGCTGGAAAAAAAATGTTTTAATCAATTCAATTTCATTATCAGAATTTGAAAGCTGCTGCTCAAATCTACTAAGAAAACCTTCGGAAAACTGTTCAATGGAACGTACATAAAGCTCCTGTTTTCCTCCTTTAAAGGCATGATAAAAACTTCCTTTTCCTATCCCCATCGCATTAAGCAATTCGTCTGCAGAAGATGCATCGTATCCCTTTGCTCTGAAAACTTCAGTGGCCTTTTCAATTGCCTGATGCTCGTCGAATATTTTAGGTCTTCCTGCCATGATGAATGATTTAACAGAGCAAAGGTATGTAATTGTACCGTTCGGTACAAAATGGAATTTGTAATATCTTTAATTGATTTTGTCGATTGAGTTAAAAATGAGAGCATCTCTTTTTCGTCCAAACAATAAACAGAGCCACTAGCAGAAAAGATATATTTATACCACTTTGTCCTGCTTCTCCCCGTGAAATATGAAATACACTTGCGAAAATCATCAGTATAATTATTCCATATGCTGTGTATAAGGTAAGCCTTGATTTGAGTGTTATCAGATCAGGAAGAAGAATCCCGATCGCAGCCACCGCATCAATAATTCCTGTTACCAAAACCAAACTACGGTTTTGTTCAGTCCATGGCCACATTTGAGCTAATGTTTCAGCAGGCTGGAATAATTTCATATAGGCTGCCCAAAGTAGTGAAACGGATAAAAAGATTTTTGCAGCCCAAATGGTAATGTTTAAAATTTTTGAGGTTTTCATTTCTAATGATCTATTGATTTTAATGATTCAAAATTACTTACATTTGTTATGCGGCCATGGTTACTTTCCCTTTGGATAGTACTTTCCGGCCGGAAAGTAATAATGAAATCAATAAGTTATGCTGGCAAAAGGAGGATGCCCCAAGACAATGCTTTCTATTAAGGATGCTCTTGAAGCAGTAGAAGGAAAGTGGAAATTATTAATTTTATTTTCTTTATCTGAAAAACCCAAAAGATTTGGCGAACTTTCTAAAGAAGTAACCGGTATTACAGATAAAATTCTGTCCAAAGAGTTGAAACTTCTGGAGGTAAATAAACTGATAAAAAGGGAAGCTTTTGATACTGTTCCGCCTAAAGTAGAATATTCCATTACAGAGCACGGCATGTCCCTTGAAAAAGTTTTGGACGAGCTGCACTTCTGGGGACTTTCTCACCGATCAAGAATTCTAAGTGAATGGTAGAGCTATAAGACATCAAAGCTCATGTATATTGCTGTTTCCGTAGAGTCATTATAGAGTTTTGTATTGATCCCAGTAAAACTAAATCCTGCACGCAGATAAAATTTTATGGCAGGGTAGTTGGTGTTTTGGGTTTCCAGTTCTACGATTCTGCAATTTAAATCCCGGGCTTCTCTGTTTGCCTTTTTAATCAGTTGTTTTCCAATATCCTGTCCTCTAAACTTTTCACTGATTAAAATATTTTCAATGTAAAAACTATTATTCCACTCCCGGAATTCAGCAATAAGCCAGCCTACAAGTTCACCATTGATAAAGGCCCCGAAAGAGTGTCCCTGCTTTATAACCTCATTGAGATCATTAATCTCATCAGGACCTGTTTCCCAGGTTTTTTTATAATGCTGTTTTTTCTCTCTTAATGAAAATTCAAAAGTATTACCCATCGCAATGGCGGAAACAACAAATATCGTATCTGTCTCATATCCATTAAGTCCCCAATTGACTGTTGGGTCAGATATCAGTTTTTCTAACTTCTTAAATTCTGTCATTTGAAAGGTCTATCGGTTAGCAATATTATTTTCATAAAAATCAGTAAATCTTTCAAGGAGATCATCGGGATTTTCCCTGTCAAATTGACCAAATCCCAAAGTCATGATATGCCCTGAAACAAATTGTGAAAATACTGAATTGAAATTCTCAATATAGGTTTCGGCATGCCCTTGTAACTGTATCTCTGCTTCGATCATTTTTGTCCAATGTGGAGGGGTCTCTTCATTCTTTGAATAAGTAAGATAAGGTAAAATAAAAGGGACGAACTTCTGATATTGTTGATATTTATTAGGATCCAGGCTATCATTTGGCCAAACCCTGAATTGTTTTAATCCCAGGTTATCAGATTCTACTACGATTGCAGTTTCATTGTTGGCAACTTCTGTGATCACTTTTTTTTGCTTAAGAAAAATCGAAAACCAGGCAAGGTCCCATGCCGTTGCTCCATTTTGATTAACAAGATAATAAGGGTGAAAAATAGAATCTATTGCAATGAAACCTTGATTACCAACGGTATTTCTTATAATTTCCGAAACTGCTTCTTTATCTGAAATTTTCTGCATTGGATTACCATTGATAAAACCATAGATATAATGAGAGTTCCAGAGAGAAGGATCAAATGAAGGGTCATTATCTTCTTCTTGATTAATTGCTTGTGAATGCATTTTTGTGATATTAGGTCAGGATTAATATTCGTCTATTTCGGCACTTGAAAATTATTGTAATTTTTTGATAATTCCATTTCCGAAATTTTTATTTTTTACTTTGTTCTTAACTCAGGCTCAAAAAATCTAATAATCCGTTTTCACTTTTTTTATACTAAATCTTATTTTCATATCGCATATGCAGCCGTTCAATAGAAAAAGACTGGTATGGAGAATATCTTTAGACTCATTAAGTATATCAGTTTTAGTTAAGATATAAAATCCAAATTTAATCAAAATTTCATACTACAAAACTTTCAAAACCCTTAAATTTGCTAGCAATAAAAATTTACCAGATGCTTAGGAAAATTTCAATTGCGGCACTTACCATGTTGTCCGTAGTTACAATTGATGCTCAGAAGAACAAAAATTCTCAATTAGAAAGACCCAAATTAGTTGTAGGCTTAGTTGTAGATCAGATGCGTTGGGATTATCTGTACCGCTTTTACAATAAGTATGGAAATGATGGTTTTAAAAGATTGCTGAATACAGGTTATGCTTTAAATAATGTTCATATTCCTTATGTACCCACGATAACAGCTTTAGGACATACTTGTATTTATACAGGCTCTGTTCCGGCTATTCATGGAATTGCAGGAAACGACTGGACCGATAAGGAGACAGGAAAGAATGTCTATTGTACTACCGATGAAAGTGTACAGCCTGTTGGAACCACAAATACTAAAATAGGAAGCCACTCACCGAAGAATCTTTGGTCGACAACTGTGACGGATGAGCTAAAATTGGCAACCAATTTCCAGGCAAAGGTAATCGGGGTATCTTTAAAAGACAGAGCTTCCATTCTTCCGGCGGGACATACTCCAAACGGAGCGTTCTGGTTTGATGATTCCACAGGGAATTTTATTACCAGTACTTGGTATATGAATGATCTACCACAGTGGGTGAAATCTTTCAATTCACAAAATTTACCTGAAAAGCTGGTTGCTAACGGATGGAATACTTTATTGCCTATTAATCAATATACAGAAAGTGCACCGGATAACTCTGCTTGGGAAGGTCTTTTAGGAAGTGCAAAAACGCCAACATTCCCTTATAGTAATCTCGCAAAAGATTATAAAGATAAAAAAGACAATATCCGCTACACTCCTTTTGGTAATACATTGACGCTGAAATTAGCTGAAGCTTCAGTGGAAGGAGAGAAGTTAGGAAATGATAATGTTACAGATTTCTTAGCGATCAATCTTGCTTCAACGGATTATGCGGGACATAAGTTCGGACCTAACTCGATTGAGGTAGAAGATGTTTATTTAAGATTAGACCAGGATCTTGCGGAATTCTTTAATTATCTTGATTCTAAGGTAGGAAAGGGTGAATATACTGTTTTTCTATCTGCAGACCATGGAGGGGCACATTCTGTAGGTTTCCTGCAAGAGCATAAAATAGCTACAGGTTTCTTTGGAGAAAACAGCCAGAAAGATATCAACCAGAAATTAAAAGAGAAATTCGGAGTAGACAAACTGATTAATGCTGTAGACAACTATCAGATTTATTTTGATAGAAAATTATTAAAAGATAATAAGATCGAATTAGATGATGTAGTAAATTTTACAGTTAAAGAATTGGAAAATGATCCTACCATTTTATATGCTGTTTCTGTAACCAAAGTACAGGAATCTTCGATCCCGGAGCCGATTAAGCAGAGAATTATCAACGGAATCAACAGGCAGAGAAGTGGAGATATTCAGCTGATCTCTCATGATTCCATGCTTCCGTCTTATGCAAAAACAGGGACAACGCACAGTGTATGGAATTCATATGATTCTCACATTCCGTTATTATTTATGGGATGGGGAGTTCAGCACGGAGAAAGTAATAAACCTTATTTTATGACGGATATTGCTCCTACAGTGTCTTCTTTACTTAAAATTCAGTTTCCAAGTGGTACGGTTGGAAATCCTATTACGGAAGTGATTGGAAAATAAACTTACCACATAGTATACATTATTAAGCATTCCTTTCGGGATGCTTTTTTGTTGGTCATGCTGAAATTTTCAGATTATGATCTGATCAGTAATTGAATTTCTTTATGGTATTTATTATTTCGTTTTCTAATACTTACGATGAAGTAAATGAGAATAGCAATAATTGCTGAACCGGATAAAATAATCCCAATACTAAGATAGTTGTATTTATTTCTAAGTTCTTTCGCTTTCTTCTGTGTTTCCCTGTTGTGGTTATTGATGGAATGATTAATGGAGCTTAATTCACTTTGTTCCCTTTTAAATCGCATTTCAAAATACTTTTTGTTGTAAACCTGGTAAAGGTCAGGCTTTCCCATGGCCAGATAGTTTTCTGACATTTCTTTGTAGATTCCCTCATTGAGGATTAGGTCTCCTGTATTTTGAGAAAGGCTTTCTGCCTGGATAAGAAGTCCCAGGGCTTTTTCATTTTCCCGGTTTTGCTTGTACATTTCTGCCAAGCCTTTAAGGGCAAATGCTTTGAGACTTTTGGCATTGAGTTTTTCTGCGTATTGTATAGATCTGATAAATGCCTGCCTGGCTTTTTCCTGTTCATTCAGATTAAGATAACAATATCCTATGTTGTAATAAACCACACTCATATTGGCAAAGGTGGTTTTCTTCATTTTTACTTTTTCAAAATTCCCGATAGAGATCAGGAATTTTTCCAGAGCAATTTCCGAGTTGGACTGGCTTTTATAAATCATGCCCCGGATAGCATAGCTTCTTGCTGTTTCAATAAGTTTTTCAGGAGATTCTTTTGGAAGGCGCTCTAAATAACGGTCAGCTTCATTAAGGGTTTCCAGACTCTTACTGAATAGTTCCATTTGCTGGTATTGTATAGCTACAGAAACCAAAACACTGGTTTGTAGTTTCAGATCGTTGGTCTTTTGAGCCAGGTCTTTTGCTTTCAGAATATATTGAAATGATTCATCAAAGTTTCTTTTTGCAATATTTGCGGTAGACAATAACAGATAAACAGATATGGACTTGTTAATATCCTTTTCCTTTTTCAATAAATTTTTTCCAATGGCTATAGCGTGATCGGGGTTATCATAAATATCGAGGCGGGCCTTTTTGAGCAGTGAATCACGAGAGATGCTCTGAGCACACACGAAAAAAGAGTTAACTAATAATATGATCATAAAAATGGTATGGGATCCTATTCTCATAATGCTTTATTTTTTGTGATTTCCTGAATATATACATTGGGAGACATTCCCGTTACTGATTTAAATACTGTTGTAAAAGCACTGTGCGACGAAAATCCTGAAAACTCTGCCAGATAGCTTACCTTATAGTGAAGAAAGCTAGGATCTGTCTTTAATAAATGAGCGATATGGTTGATCCTGAGCTCGTTGATGTACCCATTGAAATTTTTACCTTTGTTGGTATTGATTACTTCAGATAAATATTTGGTGTTAACTCCCATCTGTGCGGATAAAGATGAAAGAGACATATTGCGGTTAAGGTACCGGTGAGATTGCTCCCACTCATTCAATTTTTGGAGAATTTCTTTTTCTTTCTCTTTCGAAATTTTATGGGTGTCTTTTTCAAAGTTAAGGTCAATTCTGTTTTCTTTTCCGGTCTCCACATGATCTGCTTTAAGAGGAGCGGAAAGTGCCCGAAGTTTTTGTTTTTCAAAAAAGTACAGCTGTTTTTTCAGGTCCTTATTTTTGTTTTTTTCCAGAAAGAAATAGATAACCAATGCTGTGATAACTGCAAGAATGATAAAGGTTAAAATCCATAGTTTCCTGGACTCATTCTGTTTCTGGAATTCAAGGTTGTTATTCTGGTAAGTTTCTACCAATTTAACGATATACCGTATACCTTCTTTTTGATTGAAATCAAGTTTAGATCTTAATTCGGTATACAGCTTATTGTATTGATGGTATTTTATATCATTATGTAAAGCGAAATTGGTTTTTGCCAGTGATTCATATATCTTCAGTTTCAAATTATTATAAGGAAGATCTTCAATTTCAGAAAGTCCTTTTTCAAGATGGGCAAGGGCTGTTTTATAATTTCCGTTAAGAAAATAATAACGGGATAAATTTTCATTGGCTAAAGCGGAGAGAAAAGGTTGGTCGGGGCTTCTCTCAACATCAGAAATAACAAGATCCAATATTTTTTTAGCATCAATATACTTGTTTTGCCGAAGCAGATAGGAGGCACGGAAGATTTTATTTTCTATGCTGATCATGCGGTTTTCCTCATTATGAAGATCAATATACTGATCACTTTTGTTAAGATTCGCAAAAGCGGTATCAAAATTTCTTATAATGGCAGAATTGATGGCTTGCAGTTGATACAGTTTGGCAACGGTAATTTTAGACTTCGGGCTGTCATTTTTTAATAGTTTAGGATCTGATAAAAGACGGGAAATAATCTCTCCGGACTGGTTATACAGATCTAAATTCTGGTATTGATCCGCGAGATTATAATCGCTGAACAGCTGCATAAAATAAGAAAGGTTTTTTCTTTCGGAATCATTTTGCTGTGCTGATGTTGTAACGGATTGTACATAATCCCCTTTCATGGCGTAAGCCTGTGAGATTATATTTTGCAGAACCATTTTATGCTCTGTATTCTGGTCGCTGATCAATAAGCTTTGGGTATAACTGATACAGTTATCCGGATTCTGGTAAAGCTTCTGAAATGCTTTATCTGCTAAAATGGAAAAATCGGGGCCGGATTGTGCATGGTAAAAAACGGAGGATAAAAAAGTCAGGAGTAAAATCGCACATTTTATGACACTACAAGATAAAAATAATTCGTTTTTTGCTTTTCTTTTTTCAATCGTCTTACAATCTGTCCTCAAAGTTGAATTTTTATAATATGGTGATTTTTAATTATTTAAATTTTAAATGTTTTTGGATTTCACGAATTATGTAAGCCAAATTCTTTTTAAATGGTAAATATAATATTAATATTGTTTCCGCCAATTCAAAATATTAAAACCAAATAAATATGGAAAACTTTTACAAGATTTTAACAAAAACGGTATACGCTTACCTTTTATTCAACCTGTTTTCGGTCGTGAATGCTCAGGTGACGGTGATGGCGACAGCCAATTACTCACCGGGTGCAGTATCTGATAACGGGGTTGTAAGCATGCAGAGTAGTGGTGGCCAGATTTTTAAATGGGACGCAGTTAACGGGTTGTCTCAGATCGGAGCAACCTCTAATGGCTATCCCGGTGCAGGGAGGGCTGTAATTTCTAATGACGGGACAAAAATTGCCTCTACAATGACCAATACGGGTACGGGATTTAATGAGATATCAGTTTATGATATCGCTAATTCAACATGGACTTCCCTGGGAGGACTTGTTCCTACAGGATGGGACGGTTCTGTAAGTTCTACCTGGGGATTGTCGTATGACGGAAGTATCATTGTAGGATTAGGATGGTTAACTGCTGCCAATGCTCATGCGGTAAAATGGACTGCACAAAACGGAATGGTAGACCTGGGAAGCATGGTTTCGGGAAGAAGTTCGAGGGCTAATGCCGTAAATGCTGATGGGACGGTTGTGGTTGGCTGGCAGGATGAAGACAACGGAACCAGAAGTGGTGCTAAATGGGTGAATGGAACAGAAAGCTATATTACAGACAGTAACGGAAATAATGTTGGCGAAGCAGGAGCCGTTTCTGCCGACGGAAACACAATAATTGGGGCAGGTATGCCCAATCCTTATGTATGGAACAGTACTTCAGGACTTACTTACATTACACATCCTAATTCCTCAGCCTTCTTCAGAGGCGGTGCAACCGGAATTTCTGCTGATGGCGGAACGGTAATAGGTTATTTCAGGCCTTTTGCAGCACCTCCGATGTCTGGAGAAGGCTTTATATGGACTGCTGCCGTGGGGAGAATCAATCTAAATGATTATGCGACAAGCCTGGGGATCAATACTCAGGGAGTAACCATGTCCCTGCCATTGGCTATTTCCCATGATGGAAAAAAAATAGCAGGTGTTGGAACGAATTCTTCCAATCAGATTGTAGCATTCTATCTGGACCTTTCTGAATTCTTATCTACCCACGAAACAATCAAAAAAGGTCAGGGAATATCTGTCTATCCCAATCCGGTAAAAGATATCCTCTACGTGAAGGGAATTGAAAAAATAGAAAAAGCTGAAATTTATAATATGGTCGGTCAGAAAGTAATGACCTCAGATTCTGCAGGAAATCAGATTAATGTTTCCTCATTGTCGACAGGGAATTACATACTGCAGATTTTTGTGAAGGGGGAAATTTTACAAAGTCTAAAATTCATTAAACAGTAGATAAAAATTGGACACTTTTATTTGACTCAGGCCAAAAAAACTCGCAGATACATCTGCGAGTTTTATTTTTTTGATGGGATTTAAGTTTAGTCTTCTTCGGGAGCTTCTTCGTCATCATCTTCATATTGCTCCAGGTAATAGCTGAAAGTAAAACCCTCAAGCTCTTCTTCTGCATCCTCCAGGGTGGTGAGCAGGTCCTCAAATAATTCCAGCTGATCTACCGTTAAATTAACAAACTCAAGATGCAGAGGCATTTCCAGATCACCCGTAATAACATCATAAAGGGCATCAAGATTGTCCCCAAAATGTTCCGGAAGACTGATTTTTTCTTTCAACTGGCTATAGAAATCTTCATAATCTCCTATATCTGTAAAATCTATATATACTGTTTTCATATTGAATTGAATTTCCAATTTTTATTTATTAAAAAGGCTTTGCATTTTTTGCAAAAATCCACCTCTTCATCCGTGGGATTTTTACCTTCTGCGCTCCTCATAAAACATGTTTTTTCAGGGCAATGCTCCAATCCCTGTGTGTGACCAAGTTCATGAATGGCAATTTTAAAAAGCTGTTCATCAGCCTTTGCTTTATTTAATCTGAAATTTGATGCTACGCATGCTTTTCCGGGTCTATAGCCAAGTCCCATTATACCAAAGTCTTTTATTTTACCCTTAGTGGTGCTTATATCTTTTGATGTTAAGCCGATTGTGACATAACCTTTGTCGGTTCTGTTATTTAAAAATCGGATAACAGAATCGGCCTTGTAACGTTTTCTCTCCGGATAATAAGCCTCTTTCGGTAAATCGATAGCATTCAGAATTTTTATATCCGGATATATTTTCCTGATCTCATTGCTTACGAATTTTACACTTTCAGGTTTTAAATCATTAAACGGCTGAACCAATACTATCAATCCTTTATTTTCCATTGTCAGCTTATGCGATTTATCTGAACAGGAAAATAGAATAAGCATCAGTATGCTGATTAAGCAGCTACTGTTTTTCAAAACTTTTATAATGATTTTTGGTAAGATATACATCCCCATCTTTTGTGAAAATAATGCGGTCGGCATTTCTACTTCCACAACTGTAATTTACATCAGCTTCATAGTATTGATTCCCTTGCGGAAGACTTCTTTCTCTGTTTCCGAAGCGGTCTCCTCCTATGGCACGTCCGGGGAGAACATCGCAAAGATTTCCCTTCGAAGGATTCCAGCCAAGCTTTCTGGCTTCATTTTTTGTAATGTAATAATCAGGTAACTGATGATGTTCCTTTACATAACTGATTACCGTTTTTTCTGCGGTAAGCTGATCGATAGATTGTTGATTTGCTGTACCGGCAGTTGTGCTGTATTCAGCTTTTGGATTCTGAATATCTTTTTCTGTACCAGAAAACTTATTGAAAATATACATCACAGACATTCCAAACAGAAGGCCGATGCAGGCAAAAAATACGGGTCTCATTTTACTATTCATACTCTATTATATACTTTACCAATATAAACAATCTACCAATTTTACCAAGACGGTGATATTAGCATACTGATTATTTTATGATCTCCATTCTTCAGGAATATCACAAACAGGAATAGGATTCATTTTATGCTGGGCTGCTTTATGCATTCTGTCAAATATTAAGAATACCTCGCGATCACGTCCCTCATAATCTTCTGCAGTTTTAGAACCATATTCCTTCTGGATCTTTTCAAGTTCCGGATAGGTGGCACCAATTTGTTGCTCGTCAGTCCTGTCTACATCCCAAAGTCCATCTGTAGGAATAGCTTCCTGGATATTTTTAACAAGGTTCAAGGCTCTTGCAAGTGTATAAACTTCTGTTTTATAAAGGTCTGCAATAGGGGAAACATCAACACCTCCGTCTCCATATTTGGTGTAAAATCCGATTCCGAAATCCTCGACCTTATTTCCGGTTCCACAAACCAATAAGCCGTTAAGCTGTCCATAATAATATAAGGTAAGCATACGCAAACGTGACCTTGTATTGGCAAAAGCTAATTTTTCATTCGGATACAAATCATCCTTTACATCGAAAGTCTTGTACAGTTCTTCAAAAGCAGGAGTCAGATTAACAGACATGGCTTCTACATTAGGAAATCTTGACTTTAGATCATTCATGTGCTCCCATGCACGATTTACCTGATCTTCTTTCTGACGGATCGGCATTTCTATTAATAAAGTCTTCAGACCGGTCATAGCTGCTAGTGTTGATACTACTCCTGAGTCAACACCTCCCGATACTCCAATCACATATCCGTTTACTTTTGATTTTTCTGCGTAATTTTTTAACCAGCTTACAATATGATCAATTACTTTTTGTGTCTGCATTATATATGATATTTTTAATCTATTCCAAATTCTTTAGGATATGTTACAATCCCGGTTACATTTTTTAAAGCATCGGGTATCAATTCTATAGCCATCCCATTTTCTTCCGGAAGGTCAAAAGGAAATGATATTCCAAAATTACTTGTTTTTTTATATCCAAATCTCGGATAATACTTTTCATGGCCTATTAAAATCACTGATTCATAACCCAATTCCCTGGCAATTTTATGTCCATAACTGATCAGTTGACTACCTATTCCTTGTCCCTGATACTGAGGTTTCACGGAAACAGGAGCCAGAGCCAATGAATTGAAGGCTTTGTCATTATTTTTAACGGACAGTATGGTGAAAAGTATATGGCCGACAATTTCGTTTTCTATTTCGGCGACAATGGATAATTCTGGAATGAAAGCATCCGATCTTCTTAGCTTTTCTACTAAAAACTGTTCCTGATGGTCGCTGTGTTCCGCATTTTTAAATGCCTGTTTCACCAACTCAAAAACCTGTGGATAATCTTTTTCCAGTTCCTGTCTTACAATCATTTTTTTGAATTGTATTTTTCACGTTTCAGTTCATACCAAAAGCATATACCGTCCGGTTCTTCAAATTCCCCTTTATTTTCAAATCCTAACTTACTCAGTATATGATTGGAACCAGTATTCTCAGAATGCGCACAGGCATATATAACGGGGAGATCAAGATCATAAAACCCAAAATCCAAAGAAGCTTTTGCAGATTCAATCGCATATCCCTTACCCCAAAATTCAGGAATAAAACGATAACCGAGATCGTAAATGTTCTTGTAGCCATTTATTTCTGTAGTGATGAATTTTAAACCGCTCCATCCGATTAAAAGATTGCTCTTCTTTTCAATCACTGCAAATCTTCCCACACCATTATCCTCGTATTGCTGTTGGATCATTTTAATAACATTTTCAGATTCACTGATATCTTTTGCCGGGGGAGTACATACATACTTTACCACTTCCGGATCGGAATCCAGAAGGAAAAGACGCTCGGCATCATCAGCTTCGAATTTTCTTAGAATCAGTCTTTCAGTTTCCAGTTGCATATGTTTATTTTTAATCAATAACAGATTTCGAAATGGAATGGGTATTTTAAATCATGAAAAAAGGAAAATATTGCAGCAAAGCAAGCTGTTTATTTATTTTTCATCATGATATTATGTTTAAATCCGTATTTTCGTAACCTTAAATTTCTGTAAAAATAATGAAGATTTTTAGAACTATAGCGCTTTCTTCTATATTAGTTTTAGGATTGTATTCCTGCAAGAAAGAAGCGGACAATGTATGGAAAGTAGAATTAAAGGAACCTGCCGAAAAAGTGGAGATGACAGATATTTCCAGTCAATTCTACGACCAGAATATCCCTCTGGAAAAATTTAAATCAGAGTTTCCGTGGTTTCAGGGTACTGTTTCTGATAAAGATTTTGGAAAGAGAAGAGCTGACGCAGAAGAAATAAAGATTTATAAAGAGGCCGTTGCAAAAATTGATCAGAAGAAACTCCAAAAAGAGCTTCAGGACCTGTTTTCACATATCAGGCATTATTTCCCGAAATTTAAAAGCCCTAAAGTGTATCTTTTTTCATCAGCGTTGCAGATGATTCAGGATCCGGTTTTTTATGATGAAAAAGGAAACCTTTTGTTTATAGATATTACCGGGTTCATGGGGGACAAAAACCCAAATTACAAAGGACTGGAATTGTATTTCCAGAAATCCATGAATCCAAACAATATTGTCCCTAAAGTATCAAGGATGTTTGCCGAGAACATTGTTCCTTTCTCTACAGATCATCAGAAGTTTATTGACCAGCTGATATATAACGGAAAAGTAATGATCCTCCAGGACGCATTTCTTCCGGATACTCCTGATTACCTTAAAATGAATTATACGAAACAGCAGTATGAGTGGGCAGTAAGCAATGAAGGCAACATCTGGAATTATTTTGTCGAGAATAATTTATTGTTTGGGGATGACCACAGACTGGAGGAGCGTTTTATCTCTCCGGGACCTTTTTCTAAATTTTATACCGATATCGACAACGAATCCTCTCCGCAGATCGGTATTTATACAGGATGGCAGATCTGTAAAAAATATCTGAAAGAAAAGCCTGAGGTAAAGTTTACAGATTTTCTTAAAATGGATGCAACTGAAATTTTTAACCAATCTGGTTATAAGCCTGCTGTAACAAAATAGATTATTTTTAAGACCTATATGAGACCTTTTGTGAAGAACAAAAGGTCTTTTCTATTTTTTAGACACTAATCAAAAATACCTATGTATGGAAAATCTGATTACAATCCGGGATCTCAGTTACGGATTTTCAAAAAATAAACTTATTCTTAAAAATGTGAGCCTTTCGGTTCCGAAAGGAAGTGTTTTTGGGTTCCTGGGAGCTAACGGAGCGGGTAAATCAACGACCATGAAGCTTATGCTGGGCAGTATTCCCGATGAAAACAATACCATTGAAATTTTTAGTCGGAAATTACCTGAACTTTATCCTGATGGGTTTCAAAGGATCGGAAGCCTTATAGACAGCCCTGCCTTTTATGATCATTTGTCCGGCTGGGATAATCTTACTATTCTTTCCAAATTAAGAAACCTCCCTGATTCTGAGTGTGAAAGAGTTTTGAATCTGGTAGATCTCTGGGACAGCAGGAAAATGAAAATGAAGAAATATTCATTAGGGATGAAGCAAAGGCTTGCAATCGCTATGACACTTCTTGGAAATCCCGAACTGCTGATCCTTGACGAGCCGGTGAATGGTCTTGATCCTAACGGGATGTTAGAGATCAGAGAACTATTGCTTAAACTCAACAAAGAACAGGGGATTACGATATTCATTTCAAGTCATTTGTTGCAGGAAGTGGAAAAAATGGTCACCCACCTTGCTATTATATCGCATGGAGCCATCAAATTTTCCGGAAGTGTTGAAGAGCTTAACACGCATTACCGCCATAACCATATGAGAATAGGACTCAATAATGCACCTCAATTTTTACAACATATTCCTGAATATTATGCCCCTCAGATAATTGATGATCATACTTTAGAAATTACCGTGCAATCCAGGGAAGACATCATCAGACTTACCAAGAAACTGGTTGTAAATGAAGCAGAGATTTTTGAAATCAAAAATAGTGCGGGATTGGAAGATTGGTTCATGGAAATAACAAAAAATTAAAAACAGCACAAATGAAAAAGTTAACAACACTCATCAATACGGAATGGCTTAAAATAAAAGGTTTGGGATTGGTTTATTTAGCAATAGTACTTGGTATGCTGATTCCTCTTCTTGCTTTTTTGACCAGTACCTTTAATCCCCGATTTATTACAGAGGAAGAGCTTCCTCTTTCTGTTTTTGAAAGCTCTATAACGGATAGTTTTAAAGCCTTTTCCATCTTTTTTCTTTTGCTTTATATCGTTATTGCGGCCAACAGGATCGCTCAGGTAGATCATAAAAATAATGGATGGCAGCTTATGGAAACTCAGCCCATCAGCAAACTGCAATTGTATCTCGCAAAATATGTGGTATTGTTATTACTAAGTTTTTTATGTATTGCTTCTTATTTTACATTCAGTAATATCTTTTCATTTCTGGATTATTATATTCACCCAAGTACAACAAAATTGTTAAGCTTCGATACAATCTGGATGCTTAAGATGTTCATAAGATTATGCATCGGAGTATTGGGTGTGGCAGCTGTTCAGCTCTGCATATCAGTAGCTTTTCCAGGTTTTATATGGGCTTTTTTGGTAGGTATTTTAGGACTTATAGTCAATACCTATTCTTTGGTACAAAGAGCAGCATTTCCTTTTTGCCCCTACAACTCTATGTATATCCTCTCCAAAACACCTAATGTAAGAAACCTGAATTATTTTATCACTTACAGTGAATATCTAAGTATATTCTGGGCCATTGTATTTTTTATTATAGGTTATTTCTGGTACAGAGGAAAAGGATTTAAATCTGCATTTCTACGTCATAAAAAGCAAATAGTACTTTCATCTGTTTTTATTGTAGTTTCAGCAGGAATATTTTTCATTATACAGCAACCTAAAGATTACAAAAGTAAAGGTGCAGGGGTTGTTATCAAAGGTACCTTACATACTGATCTGAAGATTGATTCTGTAAAAATATTCTCTAAGGATTTTCATAAGCAGGTAGGAAGTGCCATTGTAAAAAACGGATCATTCCTGTGGGAAAACCGTCAACAGATTCCATTTGATCAATATAGTCTTGAATTTGGAACCAAAAGAATCGATTTCATGATGGGAAGCGGAGACCGTTTTGATTTTGACATCCGTTGTAATCCTTTAAAAATTCAATATTTTCTAATCTCCAACAGGTCTGCCGAACAGCAGTATAATACAGAAGAAGATGGATTCGGATATGAATTCTCATATGCTGTGGAGCAACAGAAATACAATGATAATCCTTCAGAGTTCTATCAGCTAGCGCAATCCGATTGGAATAAAAATATTAAGAGATTGGAACATTATACAGATGCTGAAAATAATGCCTTATCTGATGAATATAAATCTTACAGGAAGCAGCTTCTTGCCATTCAGTATTTGAACGAGATTAATAACTATCGGAAAATGACTTCCTGGGATGACCCTAAATTTGCTGCTCCGAAAGAATTTTTAAACGAACTGAATGCTAAAATTAAAAATCCGACGGTTCTGTTAAGTAAAAATGATGATTACTTACAATACAGATTGGATAAAATGCTCACCGACAGGGACCGGTTGTCCAATCCTGACAGTATTCTTTTTGTGAAATTAAACGCGTTACCCGATAATATCGACAAAGACCGTTTGGTTAGTAAACATCTTATAAAGACCATGGAGCTGGAATCGGATAGTACTTTAAGGAAGCAGCTTTTTGAAAGAGAATTCCGGATGTTAGGAGATAATGATTATAAAAAGCTGGCAACATCGAAATATGAACAGCTGACCATCTCTCAAAAAGGAGCCGCATTTGTAGATTTAAAATTTCTGGATAACAAAGGGAAGTCGCACCAGCTTTCGCAATACCGTGGAAAATATGTGATCATTGATTTATGGGCAACATGGTGTGGCCCTTGTAAACAGATCCGGCCGATATTTGACATGAGAAGCATTAAATATCAATACTATAGTAATATTCAGTTTATTTCAATAAGTCTTGACCAGGATAAATCAAAATGGCTGAATTATCTAAAAACAAAACCATCCAAAGTACCTCAATACTGGCTGGCGGATGCTCAGGAGTTTATGAACAGATATAAAATTCAAACTATTCCCAGATTTATTATTATAGATCCTGATGGAAAAGTTTTTAACATGAACAGCCCTTTTCCTGATGAAGATAATTTCGTAGAAATTTTAGATAAGCTCAAGAAGTATTAACTTTGTGAAAAATTTAAAATTGATATGAGAAAGACTCAGATAACGATAGACGTTGAATTAGATGAAAATCACATTCCGGAAACCATAACATGGAATGCTCAGGATGGAGGAATTGAAAAAGAGGAAACTAAGGCAACGATGATTTCTGTTTGGGATGAAAAAGCAATGGAAGCATTAAGAATTGATCTTTGGACAAAAGAAATGCCTGTGGATCAGATGAAAATGTTCATTCACCAGATTTTAGTTTCATTAGGGAATACCTATCAGAGAGCGACAGGAGAAGAAGATGTGGCGCTGTGGATCGAACAAATGGCAGAGGAATTTGCGGTAAAATCTGCGATAAAAATGTAAACCAATTACTAATATATCAATCTCATAGTGTAATGCATCAATAGCATTTTTAAATAATTACACTGTTGGATTGTTGGATTAAAAAAAATATTATGAATTTTAATACAAAAGTTATTCACGGTGGCCAGCACCATGAATCTGCAACAGGTTCCGTAAATGTTCCTGTATTTTTAACTTCTACTTTTGCACAAAAAAGTCCGGGTGTTCACTCCGGTTACGAATATTCGAGAGCTGCCAATCCTACAAGACAAGCTTTAGAAGATTCTTTGGCAAGTATTGAAAATGGAGCAAGAGGTCTTGCTTTCGGTTCAGGTCTTGCAGCGATAGATTGTGTTTTGAAGTTACTGAACCCGGGAGATGAGGTAATAGCTGTTGATGATTTGTATGGTGGAACATACAGAATGTTTACAAGACTTTTTGAGAAATACCAATTGAAATTTACTTTCGTGAATTTTGATGATGTTTCTAAAATTTCAGAATTTATTACAGATAAAACAAAGCTGATCTGGGTAGAAACACCTACGAATCCTCTGATGAAATTAGTGGACATCAAAGCTGTTGTTGATATCGCTAAAGGAAAAGATATTTTGGTAGCCGTAGATAATACTTTTGCAACGCCTTACTTACAAAGACCTATCGATCTGGGAGCTGACATTGTTATGCACTCTGCAACAAAATATTTAGGAGGACATTCTGATGTTATTGCAGGAGCTCTTATTGCTAAAGATGCAGAATTGGGAGAAAAACTACATTTCATCCAATTTGCAAGTGGAGGTATCTTAGGACCACATGATTCTTATCTGGTTCTTAGAGGGATTAAAACCCTGGCATTAAGAATGCAGAGACATTCGGATAACGGACTGGAAGTCGCAAAATATCTTGAAAGACACCCTGCAGTTGATAAGGTAATCTATCCGGGATTGGAATCTCATCCACAGTATGAATTAGCAAAATCCCAAATGAAGGAAGCTGGAGGAATGGTTTCATTTACTTTTAAATCCGGAAAGAAAGAAGATGCCATCAAATTCCTTGAAAGAGTAAAAGTCTTCACCCTTGCTGAATCTTTAGGTGGAGTAGAATCTCTTGCTAATCACCCGGCATTGATGACTCACGCTTCCATTCCTGCTGAAAAAAGAGCTGAATTAGGCATCACAGATGATTTGGTTCGTCTAAGCGTTGGAATTGAAGATGCTGAAGATCTTATCGCTGACCTGGAAAGAGCTTTTTCTTAATTGAGATAATATAGTAGTGAGAAGGATTACAATTATTTTTATCCTGAGTATTTTTAACCAGCTATTATATGCACAGGTTAAATCTACTGGTGAACTCTTTCAAACCGCCATGAAATTGGATAGTTTGGTTTTCAAAGAAGGATTTAATAAATGTAATCCTTCCCACTATAATGATATCATAAGTAATGACCTTGAGTTCTATCATGATATTGGAGGTATTACTCTGGGTAAAGAAGCGTTTTTAGCTTCTGTAAAAAATAACATCTGCAGCATTCCCGGTAAAATAAAAAGAGAACTTGTTCCCGGAAGTATGAAAGTGTATCCTCTGTATAATAATAAAACCTTATATGGATTTATACAGGAAGGTGAACATGAATTTTTCGAAAACAACAATGGGAAATGGAATAGGACCGGAAAAGCAAAATTTACCCACTTGTGGATCTTCGACCATAACCAGTGGAAACTCAAGCGGGTGCTGAGCTATGATCACCGATAAGCATTATATCATATGAAAAATACAAGAAAAGCAAATATTTCGGATATAGAAGAGTTATCCGGATTGTTTGATCAATACAGGATTTTCTACCATAAGGTATCTGATATCCCGGCTGCTGAAAACTTTTTAAAAGAAAGGATCCTGAATCAGGATTCTGAAATTTTTGTTGCTCAGGAAGAAGATAAATTAATTGGTTTTGTTCAGTTATATCCTATTTTTTCCTCAACCAGAATGAAACGCTATTGGTTGCTCAATGATCTTTATGTTAATGACCAATATCGAGGAAAGGGCTATTCAAAACAGTTGATAGAAGAAGCAAAGGAGCTTTGCAAATCCTCTGATGCCTGCGGAGTGTTATTGGAAACAGGAAAAAGCAATGACATAGGAAATCAATTATATCCGGCTTGTGGTTTTAAGCTCTACGATTCTGTTAATTTCTATGAATGGAGTAATCCGGAAGAATAGAAGGAGGAGGGAAAGATTTAGGAACCAAAAATCAAGAGCCAAGAGCCAGGAATCAAGAACCAAGAGCCAGGAATCAAGATTTGATGTAATAAACATCATATAAACATTGGTCTAAATTTCATCATTTATCACTCATCACACATCAATTATCATCAATAACCCATAATCACTCACACATGACTGAATTTCAAAAATACATTCAAAGATACCTCGATCTTATTCCTTCCGGAAAATGGCAGGAAGAAATACAAAGATCAGAAGAAAAGACAACCAATATTTACTCCGCCCTTTCTGAAGAGCAATCTCATTTTACGTACGCAGAAGGAAAATGGACCTTGAAGGAATTATTATTACACCTTTCCGATACGGAAAGAGTTTTTCAATACAGGATTTTGGCGATCGCCAGAGGCGAGCAGAAAGATTTACCAGGTTTTGATGAAAATGAATACGCAAATAATTCTCATGCTAATGACAGAAGCCTGAAATCTTTACTGGATGAGTATCAGCTGGTAAGGAAATCTTCTAAGATCCTCCTTGAAAGTTTACAGCCTGATGCTTTGGCTACGGTAGGAAACGCTAACGGAAATTCTATTTCAGCAGAGACAGTAGGTAAGTTAATTGTAGGGCATAATTATCACCATCTGAATGTTATTGAAGAGAGGTATTTACCAAATTTGAAAAAATAGAATGATATTTTTTTATCATTTTTTGGGTGGGCTTTAGCCCACCTTTATTGATTATATGCTCTTGTTATAAAATTGTATTGATGTATTTTTTTATTCCGATGGCTTCAACCAAAACCTAACGGAAAATCCGTATTTTTGACATGTAAATTCAATTTGAAAAATTGTATATAAGAGATTCTTTCTCTTTCATTTTTCTCATAATTCTAAATATTAAAAATGGAAAACATTATCAATATATTAAAATCCGGTGGAACTATTCTTTATCCTACAGATACAATTTGGGGAATTGGTTGCGACGCTACTAATATAGAGGCTGTTAATAAGATCTTTGAGATTAAGAAGCGCGAAAAAAACAAGTCGATGATCATTTTGGTGGAATCTGAAAAAAGACTTCAGGACTTGGTTGATGTTCCGGAAATGGCCTGGGAAATTATTGATTTAAGTGAAAAACCGGTAACTATAGTTTATGAAAATCCTAGAGGCTTACCTGAAGAACTGTTGGCAGAAGATGGAAGTATTGGAATTCGGTTAGTGAAAAATGATTTTTGTAAAAAACTCATCACAAAACTGAATAAACCGTTGGTTTCTACTTCAGCAAATTTTAGCGGAGACAAGAGTCCGTTAAAATTTTCGGATATCTCTCCGGAGATCATTAACATGGTTGATTATGCAGTGGAAGAAGACAGGGAAAAGGTTTCCAGGTATTCCGGATCTTCAGTTATCAAAATATGGAGTGATAATAGAATCAAGGTACTTCGGGAGTAGAAAACAAGATTTTAATTATCTTTGCAAAATCATTATAACCATTAAGAGAGTGGGAAGTGGAGTCTGTTTAAAATGCATGGAATTTTAAATAAGTCCAATAACCTGGTTTCTTAATGGTTTTACATTAAATAATAAATATGTTCATTAATCTCAATCAAAATAAAAATCTAAAGCTTTTTAAAATCATTTCGGAGGTTGCAGCCCGGAATAATCAATCAGTATATATTGTTGGCGGATATGTGCGGGATTTACTGATGAAAAGAAAAGCGTCTACAGATATTGATTTTGTTACTGAACAAAGCGGAATAGAGCTTGCACAAAGCGTGGCTGCGGAAATTGATCCGAAAATGAAGGTTTCCGTGTTCAAAACCTATGGAACCGCAATGATCAAATATAAAGATCTTGAGCTGGAATTTGTGGGAGCAAGAAAGGAAAGCTATAATGAAAACAGCCGAAAGCCGGAAGTGGAAGGGGGAACATTGGAAGATGACCAGAAGAGAAGGGATTTCACGATCAATGCAATGGCAATTTCTTTAAATAAAGATAATTTCGGGGAACTTATAGACCCGTTTAATGGAGTAGAAGATTTAGAAAAAGGAATATTAAGAACCCCTTTAGAACCTGCACAGACGTATTCTGATGATCCCTTGAGAATGATGAGAGCGGTTCGTTTTGCTTCTACCTTACAGTTTACGATAGAGGAAAACTCGTTATCCGCAATCAGCCAGGAGGTAGAAAGGATTAAAATTGTTTCGAAGGAGAGGGTTATGGTAGAATTCAATAAGATTATGCTTTCTGAAAAGCCGTCTATTGGATTAAGCCTGCTGGAACAAACCGGTCTTTTAAAATACATCATTCCTGAATTGATTGAACTGAAAGGGGTAGAAGAGGTGGAAGGACAGACCCATAAAGATAACTTTTACCATACTTTGGAGGTTGTAGATAATATTTCCGTCAATACAGACAAACTTTGGTTGCGTTGGGCAGCATTACTTCATGATATTGGAAAAGCACCCACTAAAAAATTTGTTGAAGGAACCGGCTGGACTTTCCATGGTCATGAATTTTTGGGATCGAAAATGGTGAAAACCCTTTTCCAAAAGCTTAAACTTCCCTTAGGGCCAGATATGAAGTATGTACAGAAAATGGTCAAACTTTCATCCCGCCCGATCGCTTTGATTACGGATGATGCTTCTGATTCTGCTCTAAGAAGACTTTTATTCGACGCTGGTGAAGATCTTGAAGATCTGTTTACGCTTTGTAAGGCGGATATCACCACGAAAAATTCAAAAAAACAGGAAAAGTTCAAGAGGAACTTCGAATATGTAGCGGTAAAGATAAAAGAAGTAGAAGAGAAGGACCAGGTAAGGAACTTTCAGCCTCCTATATCCGGAGAAGAAATCATGGAGATGTTTCAGCTGAAGCCGGGACGTGAAATTGGAATTCTGAAAGAGAAGGTTAAAGAAGCTATTCTTGAAGGTGAAATCCAGAATGATCATGAAGAAGCAAAAAAGTATGTTATTGCAGAAGCTGAAAAGTTAGGATTGATCATCTGAGTCCAAAACTATCAATTGAAAAAAGAAAAAGATCCGGAGATTTCATTTCCGGATCTTTTTTATTTGGATGTTGTCTGGTTTCTGTAGAAGAAATCCGGGCTGCCTAAGGCAGCCCGGAAAAAACACAAATGATGAAAAAAAAATAAAATTTATTAGTCTATTAAAAAGTAGAAACTTCTTAATTTAAATACACGCCATTAGTCCCCTTACCTGTTGTAAAGGATTTGATTTTTGATCCTGAAGTAGTATATACTGTAACCTCACTGTCTTCAGTAAAGTTCTTCACATCAGACGTAAAAATCTTTCCATCTACAACACTGAATCCGTAAAGTGTATAGTATTGTCCTCCGTCTACAGCAGTAATAATAGGAGTTGTAGGAGGAGTAGTTGCCGCCATAACCATTGAGTATACTTTATTTGCTGAAGAGAAGAAATATCTTCCACCATCAATCTGAAGATTGGTTGCATTAGGAATACCTGTCAACGTTGTTGTTTTCGTAATGCTTCCGGTACTTGAAATCTGATAAATATATGAGTCAGTAGTTCCTGTAGCAATAACATATACATTACCATTGTAGGAAATTGTTTTGTTGATATTTACATTGGGCAATGTAATTACAGATTGTACATCATTATTCGAAGTATTGATGTAAGTTATTTTGTTTCCGAATCCAAAGCTTGCATTTTGAACAAAAATATTTCCTCCTGCTTCAACAATTCTTTCAACGTTATCCGTGAATGTAATTTTCTTAACAAAAGATAGATCTGAATTTTTATAAATACTTACATATTTAGCTCCCTGATATTTATCATTGGTTACATAGATATTATTATTGGCAACTGCAACATAACGGGGATTATCTATTTGATTGGTAATTTCACCTGCACTTTTAAAAGTATATCGATTTACTACCTGGATTTTATTTGAGTTGTTTAACAAGAGATACGCTTTATCCCCGTTGAATGCCATAGCTTGTAAAACATCACCCAATTGGTTTCCATTATTATTTTTGGAAAAGATGCTGTTTTGACTAAAAGTTAAGTCTCTTGAAACGAAAGTTACTTCTGCATTTGGCTTTCCGAAATTTCCTTCGTTCGAAATTAAATATCCGTTTTCATAAGTTACTACAGGCAAAGTATTATCGCTATCAGTACTACAGGAAATATTGAAAAGTAGTACTACAGCAAATAAAAGTTGTAAAAGTCTAGTTATTTTCATGTTATTTTTTATTAAAAATTTATCGTTGCGGAAATACTGTAATTACGTTTTGGCATCGGATAATAAGACACCGTTTCATAAACAGTATTGGTTAAATTATTGATTTTAAAACCTAAGACATATTTTTTTAAGATCGTTGCTGATACACCCGTGTTCATGACGAAATAAGAATCTATGGCATCTTCTCTTTTTTCATCTGTTGTAGTGTATGTAAGACCATTAAAAACTCCCTGAACATAAAGTTTTAGGAAAGAATACTGATAATCAAAATTTCCAAAAACCTTATGGAGAGGGACATACATCATTTGCTTTTTAGTTTCCTGATTGATGGATTTTGCAAGTGTATATCCTATATTAAATCTAAAATGGTGTTCTTTAAGCTGTTTATCAAAAGTAATCTGTGATTCTAAACCATAAGATTTCACTTTATTGATATTAACTGGTGACCAATATCCGTAAGCTGTCGGCAACCACACTATATTATCCGATATATAAAGATAATACGGACTTAATGCAAGTTTAAAATTACCCCATTTAAACTCATGGTCCATATCCATCTGGTAAGACCTTTCCGGTTTTAGGTTTGGATTTCCTCCGGGATTCCAATACAGATCATTGAATGTTGGAAATCTGAAATTTCTGGATACATTTACTCCAAGATTATACCATTGTACCGGACTCCATTTTCCTGAGAATGAGTAAAGCAATGGTGAGCTTATATTCTCCACAAAATCCTTTTTAACACCAGCTTCAAAACGCAGATCTTTCGTCGGAAAATATCGTATTAATCCCGCTAAAGAGCCTACATTTCTACTTACATTACCAATTCCTTCAGTTTTTACACCTTGGAGATCAGGCTGATACCCCTCACCTTTGTTTACCTGGAATTCGGTGATGATGTTGACATTAAGTTCAGGTACGATGAAATAATTAAAATCATTTTTAAAGATATAATTTTTCCCTGTTGAACCACTGGTCTTCGGGGCATTATAATTGCCAAAATATTGGAAATTTTCTTCTGTGTAAGCAGCTTTTAAGCTATTTGAAAATTTATTTTTAGTAATATCCCAGGAAAGTAAGCTTCTGGTGCTTTGTGTCTCGTATTTTGTACGGTTGCCATTCTCTACAAAAATCGGATAATTCTGTGTCGAATCAAAAAACTGACTTTGCCATGAGATCGTCTGATGTCTCGCAATTTTATAGGAGATTCCAACATTAAACGTACTGTTAAAGTATTTGCCGTTTCTATTAATATAGTTTTTTTCTTCGACTTTATAATCATTCTGACTGATCGAATGATTTCCTGAGACTTTAAAACTCAGCTTTTCATTGCTGTAGGAGGCCGTTCCGAAATTATTAAAAGTACCAAATGATCCACCCTCAGAATACAGGGAGGCTTTAAAACCTTTATTGAAATCCAGATTATTATTGAGATGTATACTTCCGCCGATTGCACCACTTCCGTATATTACACTTCCGCCACCGGCTTTCACTCCGATCTCATCATATCCGAAAAGAGGAATATTATTAATGTCTCCCTGACCAAGAAATATCGAATTGATATTGATTCCATTCCAAACAAAGGCTGTCTGTGGAGCAGAGGTTCCTCTGAACGAAGGCGAAGAAACTGCACCTCGTCCGTTTTCCTTGATATAAATACTGGATTGGAAGCGTAAAAGTTCTGAAAGATTCGTGGAATTCTTTTCAGCATCCTGAGGAGTAATGGGAGTAACCTTATGAAAAAGTTTTACCTTGTTCATCTGATTGTCAAAAATATAAACGGTATCGATTGCTTTCTCTTGTCCCAGACAAAGAAAATAAGCAGATGACGATAAAAGCAGTACTAAGGTTTTTTTCATACTATTTTACTTTTCCACCGAAAGCAATATATTTTTGATATTATCATTTTGGCAGGTCTCCTGACTTTCGCATTTCTATACCTTCCCGTTTTCACAGTGGTTTATTATAGAAATTTTAATTGCGATCTACAGTTGCGGGGACAGTCTGGGATTTTCACCCAATTCCCTATTATTTCAATAGCTTGAAAACCAAAATTTTTGCAAAGATAAGTTTTTAAAAAGAAATCTCAGTCGTATCTGTTAATTTGTAATCAAAACAATGGTCTGCAGAAAAAATAACGTTTCCCAGAACCTCAGAATTGAGAGTTTCACGATTACAAGAACGTCGAGTCAAAGTAAAATGGCAATAGATCTTTAATCGAATTTACCTTAACGATTTCATCATTCATACTGGAAAAATAAAGATCAATATTTTCTTTTTGTTTTGTTTCGTATTCAATAAGACTTTGTCTGCAGGCGCCACACGGGGGAATCGGTGGTGTTTTTTCAGAAGATTCTTTAGGGCCTCCTACGATAAAAATCTTTTTGATCTTTTCCTCAGGGAAATTTGCACCTATCCAGAATAGAGCTGTTCTTTCAGCACAAAGTCCGGATGGAAAAGCTGCATTTTCCTGATTGTTACCGGAAAATACTTCTCCGTTTTCAAGTAATACGGAGCACCCGACCAAAAATTGGGAATAAGGGGCATAAGCATTTTCGCGGGCTTGTTTTGCTCTTTCGAAAAGTTTTTTTTCTATATCGTTCAGTTCAGAGCTATTTTTAAAATATTCGTAGCCGATCTGTATATCTTTTTTCATATATTTATTGGAGCCTAAAAAGGGGAGGTAAAATTAGTTCTTTTTAATCACGTGGGCAACCCGGGATTATTTCCTCTTCATTAGTAAAATTCAAAAATTAATAGACAATGTTATATACTCCGATACAATTCAGAAATATTAAACTCTCTAACCGATGGGTTATGTCACCTATGTGTATGTATTCAAGTGAAAACGGAATGGCTAATGACTTTCATTTCGTACATTACGGAAGCAGATCACAAGGTGGTACCGGACTGATAATGATTGAAGCAACGGGTGTTGAACCCCGGGGAAGGATCACTAATAAATGTATGGGAATATGGAATGACGAACAGGCTGAAAAACTTCAGCAGATTGTCAACTTTGTCCACTCCAATTCTGAGAGTAAAATCGGAATCCAGCTGGCACATGCCGGAAGAAAAGGCTCTACCTGGAATAATATTCAAATTCCAGTGGAAGAGGGGTGGGAAACTCTGGCACCTAGCCCGATTCCTTATCATCCTACAGAAAGAATTCCACACGCTCTGACGCTGGAAGAAATCAAAACTCAGGTTCAGAATTTTAAAGAAGCTGCAAGAAGAGCTGTGAAAGCAGGATTTGATATTATAGAGATCCACGGAGCGCATGGATATTTAGTTCATCAGTTTTTATCTCCGCTTTCGAATATACGAACAGATGAATATGGAGGCAGCTTCGAAAACAGAATACGATTTTTAATAGAAATAGTAGATGCGGTAAACGATGAACTGAATGATAATACTGCATTGTTTGTGAGAATCTCAGGAACAGAATATGCTGAAAATGGATGGGATATCGAAAGCAGTGTAGAGCTTGCAAAAATACTGAAGCAGCATAAGGTGGATTTAGTGGACGTTTCAAGTGGTGGGAATATTCATGGAGCAAAGATTGCTGTCTTTGAAGGTTATCAGGTCCCCTTATCATCACAGGTAAAAAATAAAGCTGAAGTGAAGACGGGAGCAGTAGGTTTGATCACAAAAATAGAGCAGGCTGAGGATATTTTACAGAAGGGTGATGCCGATCTTATTTTTGTAGCCAGGGAAATTCTTAGAAATCCATATATTGCAGTTCAGGGATCCTTTGAAATGAATGAAAACTGTTTTTTCCCACATCAATATCTAAGAGCTAAAATTTCTTCTTAATTTTAGAAACCAAAATAAAAGTTCAGGAAATGAAGATTGAAGATTTTATGCTACCTTGTCCAAGTAAAAAATTCTTAGGAATTGAATGTTTTGGTTGTGGTACCCAAAGGGCAATTGTTTTAGTCTTTGAAGGAAAATTTTCAGAGGCTTTTCATATGTTTCCTGCGGTCTACACCTTACTTCTTTTTTTGTTTATGGTAGGAGTGAACTTTATTGATAAAAAAAGAAGCTATGGTAATATACTGGTTTTTTTAGCCATTATTAATTCAATTATCATGGTGGTTTCTTATTTTTATAAACATCCTTTAACATTACATTAAATTATTAAAATAACTAACTATGAATCAAAAATTACCAAACGCGACAACCGTACTAGTACTAGGAATCGTCGCTATCCTCGGAAGCTGTTGTTGTAACGGGATTGTAGGTGTAATCTGTGGATTAATCGGAATGAATCTGTACAATAAAGATAATGCGCTGTATCTTCAGAATCCGGGAGTATATTCAGACTATGATAACCTTAAAACAGGAAGAATATTATGCATCATTGGTCTGATTATAGGAGTTCTGAGTCTTGCCTATATGATCTTTGTCCTTTCTACTGTCGGTTGGGACGGATATATGGAGCAGATTAATCAGCTTAAAAATATGGGAAAATAACTTTAATGATATGATCGAACTGAATGACCGCAATTTTGCGGTCATTTTTTGTTGGTAGGTTGTTTGTAATTTTCTTTAATATGATATGTAAATAGGGAATTTTATCGGAAACATGATTTATTTAATGGTATTTATTCATGTAAACCAGTATGTTATTAGTAAATTGAAGTATATAAATTTCAAATATTAATTATATGAAAGCAGTACGTTTTTTCGGACATAAAGATGTCCGTGTTGTAGATGATATGGAAATCCCAAAACCATCAGGAGAAGAAGTATTATTAAAGATTGGAGGTGCCGGTGTTTGTCATTCGGATTTGCATATTATAGATGAAGGTACAGTTTCAGGTTCTGTTTTTACTTTGGGACATGAGAATGCGGGATGGATTGAAGAAATCGGTTCAGATGTCAAAGGATATAAAAAAGGGGATGCTGTCTTAGTCTATGGACCTTGGGGCTGCGGGCATTGTAAACCCTGTCAGCAATCAAAAGAGAACTATTGTGACCATCAGTCAGAAATGGCGTATGGTGGAGGATTAGGACTGAATGGCGGGATGGCAGAATATATGCTTGTTCCATCGTCCCGTTTATTGGTTCCTATTTATGATCTCGATCCCGTTATAGCTGCACCACTTACCGATGCTGCTTTAACCCCGTATTCAGCCATCAAAAGGTCACTGGATAAGTTGATGGCAGATGAGTATGTGGTGGTGATCGGTGTTGGGGGATTAGGGCATGTTGCACTTCAGATTTTACGGGAGATCAGCGGAGCTGAAATTATTGCATGTGATGTCACAGAAGATAAGCTGGCCTTTGCCAGAGAGCTTGGAGCTTCTTACACCATTAATTCCAAAGATGCTGATGCTGCAGAACAGATCAAAAAGATTACCGGAATAAAAAAGGCTAAAGTAGTATTGGATTTTGTTGGAGCAACTTCGACCATTGAGTTGGGAACTAAGGTTGTAAGCCTTGACGGAGACCTTACCATTGTAGGATTGGGAGGAGGACATTATCAATACAATATGTCCGGATTGCCATTTGGGGTAAGTATGACTAATCCTTACTGGGGCTCCCGGGTGGAACTGATGGAGGTTGTAGGACTTGCCAGACAAAAGAAAATCCATATTGAAATTGAAAAATATAAGCTCGATCAGGCTAATGAGGTTTATGACCGGCTAAGAGAAGGGAAAATCAAAGGCAGAGCGGTCTTGATTCCCTGATATTTAAACTACCAATAAAAAGCCTTCTCTTAATAAAGAGAAGGCTTTTTTTATTTTAAATAAAATCCTGAAAGCTTATTTAACGATAAACTTAAGACTGGAATTATCCAGTTTTAAGATATAGATACCTTGCTCAAGATTTTTAATTTTAATTGAATTCCTGCTGTTTTTGAAGGGGCTGTTAATTGTTTGCATTACTTTTCCTTGCAAATTATAGATCTCAGCTTTTTTAATATTCTGAGTTTCTCCTTTTATGAAGATCTCCTGATTTGAAATGGGATTAGGATAAACCTGTAAATCTTTTGACTCAGGCTGAACATCAGAAGAGATACTCTTGCTTTGCTTTCCTGTTCCGGAATAGCAAGTCCAGCTTAGGTTGTCAAGAGCTACACGATTGCTTGATGAATTATTATCCAATGTCACTACTACATTCCCGGAAACATTAATATTATTGATTGTTGTGGTTGCAGTTGTTGCACTGTAAGGAATTGTTCCCACCTGTACTCCGTTTACCAAAACATTAAAGGTTCCTGCGCTTCCGCTGAATTTTAATTGAGTAGTTACCGTTAATGATCCGATACCATTAGCTGAGCTGCTCGATTTTAAAGAACCATCACGAACAGTAATCGCCTTATTGGAAATCGTCTGATCGGTTCTTGCATCTGTTGCAGTCCAGGTAATTCCACCATTGGTCCATGTTCTTGTAGAATAGCTTGATGAACTTCCCGTAGGAATGGTTTCAAAATTTTCATTGACACAATCTGTACCTGGATTCGTTGTTCCTCCGGATTCTGTAGTTGCAGAAACTGTTGAGCTGTCGGAAGATGTATTTCCAGCCGCATCCTTAGCTACTACATAAAAAGTATAAGTTGTGGATGAACTCAATCCTGAAATTGTTGCAGAAGTTGAAGCTACATTGGTTTTTAAGCTTCCGTTCATATAAACGTCGTAAGAGGAAACGCCAACATTATCCGTTGAGGCAGTCCATGAAAGAGATACACTACTTGATGTTTTACCTGAAACACTAAGGCCCGTAACTGTTGTAGGTGCCTGAGTATCGTTTGATGGTTGTTGAGATCCCCAGATCTGATCTACATAAGCAGGATTGTCAATAAAAGGATTTCTATTGCCCTGATAAGTATAAGAAGCATTATTTCTTAAGATTTCTGCCTGAGAAACAGGATCCTGATTATGCCATGCTAAAAGAACATTAAGCTCCCAGGTTTGTAACCCCGGAAAAGCTGTGTTTCCTAGCATATTACCTGAAGAGAAAGAAGAAAGCTTACTTTGATAACGCGTTACAAAATAAAAGATCATTCTGGCCACATCTCCTTTGAATTCATCAATTGGCTCGAAAACTGTTCCCGAATACCCTGAGGATACGGAGTTTCCTAATTTTGATCCATTTTTGGATGTAAATGTTGCTGTTCCTACTTTTCCGAAAGGATAATTGGATCTCATTCCGTTTACTTTACCATCGGTAGCTCTGATGAAGTTGATATCTGAAACCATCGGTGATGCTTCATTAAACAAGCTTTGTGGTACAATATGTTCACGGTTATAGCAATTTCCTTCTACTGAATAAGTTCCGCATTGATTCGTCACCGGAGTATAGTTGTACGGATCCGCGCCATTGGGCTTCTCGGAATAAATATCCATGATAGATCCGTCGTTTTCATAAGTTTTATCAATATCGGTAGTTTTATATCCGGTCCAAAGTCCTCCATAACCTTTGTCCTGGTGACCATTGGTAATAATGGAGCTGAGTTCTGTTTTCAAAGCAGCTCCTGTTAATCCATTGGCAGAAGAATAGTATCCTGCAGGAGCCTGGGCTTTAGCAATACCTGCTAAAGCAAGAAATAAGATAATTTTTTTCATATTTAATAAAATTTAGGGTGTAAGATTACTACATTTTTATGAAATGAAAAATTACATTTCTGTTAATTTTGGCCGTTTATATTATGTATGGTATATATTTGATAAGATAACTACCGTGATGAACTACAAATTAATAAAAAAAGCCAATGCAAAATCATGCATTGGCTCAGTATAATTGATTTAAAATAATCTTTATTTTCTTTGTGGAGGATAGTTCTTCATAATTTCCGCCATAATTTCAGGGATCTGTCTTTGTTTAGCTCTTGGTGAGTCTACAGATATTCCGCTTCCTATACCTTGCCAAACCAGCTTATTGCTTTTCGTATCTACCAGGTCTACAATTAATGCTCCTTCATTATAGTTACTGGTCCATGTTCTGTTCATTCCGATACCCCATCCAAAAGGTCCTCCCCATCCCCACATTCCGTATGGTGAATAACTGTTGATATCCGTTACTTTTTTATGATTAGCTTTTACATTAACAATAAGATCCGGATTTTCTCCAGAAGAAAGACCTTTGCTTTGCAGCTGTTTTGATAATTCATTCAAAACCCTGTCTTTATCAATATCATTAAGTTTCAAATCATCAATTCTTATTTTGTATGTTTTATAAGAAGTGAAATTAGCAGTTTCGGCATAGTCAGAACGAACCTGAAAAGGGCTGCAGGAGGTTAAACCTAAAGTAGCCGCAGCTAACAAAATAAAAATATATTTTTTCATTTTATTTATTTTTTTTATCGTTTTTAATGAATGTATCAGTCTTTTTATCGTATCCGTAAGGACAATGTCTACAGCCACTCTTACAACAATATCCTCGCTTCAGATGAAACTTTTCTGTAAAGACTTTATATCCCTGTTCGTTATAGTAGAAGTCTTCATGTTCTTTGATGTCAAAATGAGCCATAAGTTAAATCTTGATCAAAAACTTTTATATTTGTTATTATGATAATTGTGTGCCAAAAACCATTAAAAAAATTAAAAATTAATGGTATTGCTCTTTTTCCTTTTATCTTCGTAAGAAAACCCGAAGATAAGGAAAATAATGTATTGATCAATCACGAAAAAATTCATTTAAGACAACAACTGGAACTGTTGATTATTTTCTTTTATATCTTTTATGTTATAGAATATTACTATCACTTTTTCAGGTTAAAAGATGCTTATCTGGCTTACCGGAGTATTTCATTTGAAAAAGAAGCCTATGCTATGGAAGATGATGGAGGTTATCTTAAGAGCAGAAAACTTTGGAGTTTTTGGAAGTACAGATAGATAAGATTTAAAAATGGTAATTTTGCCCTTAGTTCAGTCTTACTTTAAAACAAAATGATTTTACAGATTCCTGCAGAGCCTATTCCGATTGATGAAATAAAGATGGATAAGAATATCAGTCTTTTTCTTAAGAGAGAAGATCTTGTCCACCCACTGATTTCCGGGAATAAGTATTGGAAACTTTTTCATAATGTTAATACCTATCTTCAAAAACGAATTGAAAATCCACTCATCATCACTTTTGGCGGTGCTTATTCTAATCATATTTCAGCAGTTTCAGCGATAGGGAAGTTAGCAGGAGTTCGTACAGTTGGAATTATAAGAGGAGAAGAACTCTCTAAAAAATGGCGTGATAATCCAACACTTCTCTTTGCATTCAGGAATGGAATGAATCTGAAATTTGTTTCGCGTGAGGAATATCGTAATAAAGAAAAATTATCTGAGTTTTTGCAGCATGAATTTCCGGATGCCCTAATCATTCCCGAAGGAGGTACCAATGAAGATGCCGTTCGTGGCGTGAAAATGATGCTGAATCATGAAACAAAAGATTTTGATTATCTTTGCACCGCAGTTGGAACCGGAGGAACAATTGCCGGCATCTCTAATTTTTGTGAAGATAATCAGCAGGTTATAGGATTTAAGGTGGTTGGTGATTCTTCATTAGAGGATACCATAGCCCAATTAACCTTGAAGAAAAATTATCATCTAATAGATTCTGATTTTGGAGGTTATGGGAAAATAACGGATGAGAATATCCGTTTTATAAATGATTTTAAAGAGAAATACCAGATTCCGCTGGAGCCGATTTATACAGGGAAAATGATGCAGAAGGTTTTTGAACTGATAGAAGATGGATATTTTCCTGAGAATAGTAGAATTTTATGCTTCCATACCGGCGGTTTGCAGGGAATTGAAGGCGCAAATTTGCTTTTAGAAAAACAAAATAGAAAATTAATTATATAAAGTAAAAATTGAAAAACATGAAAAGACTTTTCTTACTCGTAAGCCTTTTAGTTTTATCAAAATTCTCAGCTCAGACCTGGGCTACTGAAGACCAATACATCCAGAAATTTGCACAATATGCAGTAGAAGAAATGGAAAAATATAAAATTCCTGCTTCTATTACGCTTGCTCAGGGGCTTCTGGAAACAGGGGGAGGGCAAAGCAGATTGGCTCTGGAAGGGAAAAATCATTTTGGGATAAAATGTAAAGAAGACTGGACAGGGAAAACAATGAAGCATACGGATGATGCTCCGAACGAATGTTTCCGTGTGTATGAAGATCCAAGGCAGTCTTATGAAGATCATTCCATATTCCTTTCAACAAGAAAGTACTACACCAATCTTTTCAAGCTGGATATGAAAGATTACAGAGCATGGGCGTACGGATTAAAAAAAGCAGGATATGCAACCAATCCGCGTTATGCTTCCATTCTTATTGGTAAAATTGAAAGATATAAACTGTATGAGTTTGACAATACCAATTCCAAAGAGGTTCTTTATGCCGTACTAAGCTTATATCCGAACCTTAAGGATGACAGAACTTTCATGGCACAATTAGAACCTTCTAAAGTGGCAAAAAAAGATCCTGTTACAGTGAATGTGCCTTATAAACAGACTTCTTATGCACAACAGCAGAAAAGGGTGGAAAGAATTAAAACAAAAGCTGAAATCCTTAATTCTATACTGATAAAAAGCCATCCTAATGACGGACTGAAATATATCGTTATTCCAGAGGATACAGATGTAAAATACATTGCCAACAAATTTAAGGTTAGCGAAGGCAGATTGATCAAATGGAACGAATTAGAAGGAACTGCTTTAAAGAAAAATGATATCGTATTTCTTGAATCTAAAAATTCCACAGGAAATACGGCCGTGTATAAAGCCGAGTCTGGTGAAGATATGCACGACATCGCGCAGAAATTCGGGATCAAACTACACAAGCTATACGCAAAAAACAGAATGGATGAAGGGCAACAACCTTCGCCTGGACAGTTGATTTATCTGATAGATAAAAAGCCGAGAAATTAAATAATAAAATATATATGCGCCGAGAGGCGCATTTCTTTACGTAACATGAGATATCAAAGAAGTTCAGCTTTATTCAATGAAGCATATCAATACATTCCGGGCGGAGTAAATTCTCCGGTACGGGCATTCAAATCAGTGGGAGGTGTTCCCGTTTTTATGAAGTCTGCAAAAGGTGCATATCTAACAGACGAGGATAACAACATCTATGTGGATTACATTAATTCATGGGGACCCGCTATTCTTGGACACACCCATCCTGAGGTATTGGAAGAACTTAAATTACAGGCAGAAAAAGGTTTTTCCTTTGGTGCTCCTACAGAGCTGGAAACGGAAATTGCAAAATTCATCGTAGAAAATGTTCCGAACATTGATCAGATAAGAATGGTTTCTTCCGGAACTGAAGCTTGTATGAGTGCAATCAGGCTGGCAAGAGGATACACGGGAAGAGATAAGATTGTAAAATTTGAAGGATGCTATCACGGACATTCAGATTCATTTTTGATCAAAGCCGGAAGTGGAGCTGCTACTTTTGGTAACCCAAATTCACCCGGTGTAACTCAGGGAACTGCTAAAGATACTCTTTTGGCCCGCTACAATGATTTTGAGCAGGTAGAAGATCTGTTCCGTCATAACCAGGGAGAAATAGCTGCCGTAATCATAGAACCGGTTGCCGGAAATATGGGATGTGTTTTACCTGAAAATAATTTCCTACAGAATTTAAGAAAAATCTGTGATGAAAATGGAGCTTTATTAATTTTTGATGAGGTAATGACCGGCTTCAGATTAGCTTTTGGCGGTGCTCAGGAGTTGTTCAATGTAAAAGCAGATCTGGTTACCTACGGAAAAGTAATCGGAGGAGGACTTCCTGTAGGAGCCTTTGCGGGAAGAAATGAGATCATGGATCACCTGGCTCCGAAAGGAGGAGTGTATCAGGCTGGAACACTGAGCGGAAATCCTTTAGCTATGAGAGCCGGATTAAAAACACTTCAGCTGATTAAAAATGATCCGAACTTTTTTGAAAGAATTAATAGAACTACGGAAACTTTAGATTTTGAAATTGGAAAAATTTTAAATGAAAAAGGGATTGCTCATAAAATCAACAGAAAAGGTTCTATGATGTCTGTTTTCTTTCATATCAACAGAGTGTCAAACTTTGATGAAGCGCAGGAAGCGAATCATTCCTTGTTCAATAACTTTTTCCATCAAATGCTAACCAATGGAATTTACCTTCCGCCAAGCGGTTATGAAACGTATTTTATCAGTGATGCGATCAAAGAGAAGGAAATCGATATGACGCTGGAAGCTGTAAGGAAATTTGAGTATTCTTAACTCAATAGAAACAAAAATAAAAAAGGACAGGATTTATCAATCTTGTCCTTTTTGTTTTTAAATACACCAGATACCGGTATACATAAAATTTTCCGCAAAATGAGTTTCACAATAAATTGTACAGACATTGTTATAAACTATACCTGTCCTTCATCTCTGTTATATTTATTTTTGTAATAAATAGATTGGATATGAACATCTCAGGCAATATAACCCGTAAAGACTTCATTAAAAGCTCTGCCTTGGCAATGGCAGGTTTAACAACATTAACATCCGGAACAATGAATGCTGCAAGCCTGCTTTTTGAAAATGAAACTTTAAGTAATGGAAAACTGAGCTTTAAAAATGTTCGGTTGGAAACCGGTTTTCAATATCAAGAAGGGGAGGTGATTTCTACGCAGACCCATCTGTTTTGTGTTGATATAGAAAATGGAAAAATAAAAAGCATTACTCCAAACCAGCCTAATGCTAAAGCGATTGATGCAAAGGGATTTTTAATGCTGCCTGCATTTAAAGATATGCATATTCATTTAGACAAAACATATTATGGAGATCATTGGCAGGCTGTAAGGAAAAGAACAGGCGGAGTAAAGGGAATGATTGCCCTGGAGCAGAAGATACTTCCGGAAATGTTGAAGAATTCAGCTTTTAAAGCAGAAAAAATGATTGAGCTCTTACAATCTAAAGGAACTTCTTTTGCGCGAAGCCATGTCAATATTGAGCCTACATCCAAACTGGATTCCCTGAAAAACCTTCAAAGAGCATTGGAGAATAAAAAGAAAACATTTGGAGCGGAGTTGGTTGCTTTTCCTCAGCATGGTGTTTTTTATACGGATTCGGTGCCTTATCTTAAAGAAGTAGCTGCTATGGATATTGATTTTATAGGAGGGGTAGATCCTTATACGATTGACGGAGCTATTGAAAAAACAATTGATTTTACAGTTCAGCTTGCCTTGGATCACGACAAAGGAATTGATATTCATTTGCACGAGTCCGGAGAATCCGGCTTAAAAACAGTAGAGTATCTTATTAATAAAGTGAATGAAAACCCATCTCTCAAAGGAAGAACCTATTTGAGCCACTGCTTTGTTTTGGGGAAGCTTGAAAAACCAAAACAGGAAGCAATTGCAGAAAAGCTGGCTGCCGCTAAAATAGGAATTGTTTCTACCATTCCTTTCGGAGGCCTTGTTATGCCGATTCCATTATTGTATCAATATGGTGTAACAGTTCTGACTGGTAATGACAGTATTGTTGATCACTGGAATACTTTCGGCTCAGGAAGCGTATTGCAGAAAGCAAATCTGATGGCGCAATTGTATGGATATTCAACAGAATTTTTACTATCAAGGAGTTTAAAACTGGCAACAGGAAATGTACTTCCGCTGGATGATAAAGGAAATCAGCAATGGCCTAAAAAGGGGGATGATGCCAATATGGTGTTTGTAAATGCGAGCTGTTCTGCTGAGGCGGTTTCAAGAATTTCCCTTATCGAATCTCTCGTTCATCAGGGCACGATTGTTTTTTGATAAAGGTTATGATCTATTCTGGCAGAATTTACTTATTTTAGAGAGTAAATTAAAAGCGGAATGAGCCATCAGTCAGATTATTTTCCCGTCTTAGGTATTCATGAATTCAGTGAGGACCAGTCAAAAGGTTGTCATCTGCTGTTTAATGAGTTGCATGGTGAAAGATCAATCGATGAGCCTCATAAGCATGATTTTTTCATTATTAACCTTTTTGAAATAGGTAAAGGTTTTCATACGATTGATTTTGTGGAGTACAAAGTTGAAAATAGTCAGATTCACCTGGTTTTTCCCGGACAGGTCCATCAATGGGTAATAGAGAAAGAGACAATAGGATATCAGCTGATGATCAGCCGTGAGTGGTTTGAGAATTTTCTTCCGGTATTACGGTTTTCAGCATCTTATTATCAGAATCATCCCGTGATTGATGTCTCTGAGGAAATCTTTCAGCAGCTCTTGTACGAATTTAAGGCTATTAAAGATTCTTTAAATAATAAGCCTGTATTTTGGGAACTGATTCAAAAAAGAGGAGAAGTGATTGGTTTGCTGATCAGTAAATCAGTAGAAGGAGCTTTTAATGATTTTGAAATTTTTAATTCCAATCCCGTAATTTCTAAATTTTTGTCATTTATTGACCAATATTTTAAAGAAGAACGTTCAGTTTCTTTTTATGCGGAAAAATTAAATATCTCTGCCAACTATTTAAATATAATATGTAGAAAGAACCTGAACAGATCGGCTTCCTCGTTGATCCAGGATCGCATTTTGCTTGAGGCCAAGCGTCTGTTGAAAGTGTCTGCAATGTCTGTAAAAGATATTGTATATGATCTTGGGTTTTATGATCACGCCAGTTTTTCAAAATTTTTCAAGGCTCAAACCGGAATGACACCTTCACAATTTAAAGAGTAATAATCCGTACAAAGCATCATATAATTGGTACACCTGTTTTAGAAATGGTGGGCTTAACTTTGTTATCATAAAATGAGAAGTATGCAGCCAGACTATAAGGTTATTGCCTCCGGAAACTATCTGTTGAAAAACGTCCGCCTGGAAACCGGATTCGATTACGATGAGAAAGACGTTATCAGAACAAAAACGGATTTGTTTTGTGTTGAAATTGAAAAAGGAACAATAAAAAATATCCTACCTGGTGATGCACATTCCGGTGGGATTGATGTAAATGGCAAACTGATGCTCCCTGCATTTAGTGACATGCATATCCATCTGGACAAAACTTTATATGGGCTTCCATGGCAGGCAATATCGCCGAAAAGAAAAACAGTGAAAGACATGATTGCTTATGAACAGGAAATCATTCCTGAGCTTTTAAAGACATCGGTTGAAAGAGGAGGAGAGCTGATCTCTTTATTGCAGTCTTACGGAACCACTTTTGCGAGGACTCATTTTAATGTCGATCCTACTTCAGGATTACAATCCCTGGAAAACTTAGAAAAAGCATTAGAACATAAAAAAGATCTTTTCAGTGCTGAACTGGTGGCTTTCCCTCAACATGGATTGTATTATACCGATTCGGCTCACCTGATGAAAGAAGCGGCTGCCTTAAAAAGTGTGAGCTTTATAGGTGGTTTAGACCCTTATTCAATTGATGGGAATATTGAAAAGGTAATTGATTTCACTGTTCAGCTGGCGCTGGATTATGAGAAAGGAATTGATATTCATTTGCATGAAATAGGTGAATCGGGGATGAAAACCATCAATTATCTGATCGATAAGGTTATTGAAAATCCGATTCTTAAGGAAAAAACTTTCATCAGCCATGCTTTTACCCTGGGGCATTTATCTTCGAAGGAAACAAATGAAATCGCTGAAAGACTTGCGAATGCTAAGGTGGGAATAGCCTCTTCTATTCCTTTTAGAGGAACAATTATGCCTGTTCCAGCGCTCAAAAAATATGGAGTGAATATTCTGGTAGGAAATGATAATGTCCAGGATCACTGGAGCACTTTCGGATCCGGAAATATGCTTCAGAAGGCTAATTTGATTGCTGAGTTATATGGATATGAGACAGAATTTGAACTTTCAAGGACTTTAGGATTTGCGACGAGAAATGTTTTTCCTCTAAATGAAAAAGGAGAAATGCAGTGGCCAAAAGCAGGAGACCAGGCAAATGCTGTCTTTTTAAATGCGAGCTGTTCTGCAGAAGCTGTAGCAAGAGTCCCTAAAATAGAGGGATTACTGATCCAGGATCATTTACTCTGGAAAGAGTTTTAATATAATTTTTTAATACTTGTTTTTGTAACCAGGCACCATTGTAATTTACTTTGGTGTTTTTATTTTATGTTGAAAAAAATACAGTTAAGGTAATTTTAATATTAATTTTACATAAGAATATATGTTTATTATTTAATAATGAAATAAATTCGCATTGTCATTACCGTGTACTTTTGCAGTATACAATACACACCTTACACACAAATATTTTTACGAAAAACTATTTTTTTACTTTCCCAACATTATTACTAATAGGGGGAAAGCCCTTATAAATTACTGTATATTATGAATGAATTAGAAGTAGATTACAAACAAATTCTTTTCTTCTATGCTTTTCTGCGGCAAGTGGATTTATCACTTGATAGAAGCAGGTGGACTTCCCTTAAAGAACTCCACGATTACTATCAGGAAAGAATATCCCCTGAACAAATGATTAGCTATCTGAAGATTAAGTTGAAAGTTCCCGATGGGGATTTTAACGACTTTCCTGCCCAGGAAGAGACCAGGAACAGTAAAGGTAAATTTAAGCTTTTCAACAAAAAAACGACTCTTTCAAAAGAAGAATTGATTCATTTTCATCAGCTGCTAAAATTATTTGATCAATGTCTTAAGTCGGGTGAAGAAAAATACAGCATAGAGACTGAAAGTTTAAGGGTAGACATTGCAAAATTTTACTCCTTACTTCTGGAACCTAAAATTACTAAAAGTGATTTGAAGAAGGTGATTGCCATAGAGCATTATGGACAAAACAGACTGCTCAAGACAAAGGAAATGAAAGAAGTAATTCCAAAAGATTTTTTTACGATCTGATCAACAACGAAACTAATTAACTATGACCAAACTTTACTAATTTAAACATGTTAGGATATATCTTTGTGATTTCCTAGAAAACAGAATTATATAAAAGGTATTGAAGATTTTCAATGCCTATTTTGTGTAATAAATTAAAAAAGCCATCAGAAAACTCTCTGATGGCTTTTAATGTGATATGAGAAACTATTACTTGCTTATTGTAATCCAGCTAAAAGGTTAACACCATCTACCGTAGCCCAAGCTCCTGGTACCAATGTAACTTTTGTAACTGTTGTTGCGTTTGTGAAAGTTTTTCCACCGTTTGGATTATATGCATATCCCCAAACTCCTGCATTGTCAGAGTTTAAATAAGTAAGAGGTTCTACTTTTACCTTATTATTGTTTACCTGACTGTTTTCCGTAGCAGCATCCTGAATAAGAACAGCGTACGCTTTTTGGGCACCAACATTTTTATATCCACTGATATAAACATTACTAAAGATTCCCGTTCCCTGCTTTTTGAACTGTATTGCTGAAATTTCTGCTGAGTTTGGTACTTCAGGATTTGTATTTGCAGCTCTAATTAACGTGATATTAGAAATTTTTGGAGCTGTATTGTCTACGTTACCAGATGATTCGATTTCCATTCCAAAGTTACCAACTCCTGTCTGGAATGCATACCAATTAGTGTTGTTTTGTCCGCTCCAAGCATCTTGCCAGTCAAAAGAGTCATCGTAATTACCATAAGATACAATGTTTTTAGCACTTACTGTTCCTCCAAAAAATTCATATCCGTCATCAGTTCCTTTATAAGTAACAAGATTTTCCAAAGTAGTTCCAGCTCCTACAGCGTAGAAAGTCATAGAATTGGTTTCTGATGTACCATCACCAATTTTTTTACCTGCATATTCTACACGAACAAATTTCATTGTACCAGAGTTTGAATTAGCATCATTTCCACCATAATACACAGCATTTCCATCTTCCGATTGTGCACTTGTTGTTCCGTTTATAGCTTTTATAGGAGCATTTCCGTATAGTGTAATTCCACCCCAATCACCTGGTGTTTTTGTAGTGGTTGTAAATACGATTGGTTCGTTAGCTGTACCAACAGCATTGATTTTTCCATCTTGAAGAATAACTAAGCTACTATTATCAGAAGTATCAACTGTGAAATTAGCACCTGCTTCAATTGTTAAAGTCGCTCCACCAGTTACTTTTACAATACCTTTTAGGGTATAATTTCCTTTTTTAAAAGTAGTGTCTTTATTGATTGTACCTGTAAGTACTGTCGTGCCAGGGTTAGGACTAACTATTTCATCTCCTAATCCATCATTTACTTCTATAGTACATGAGTTTAAGGCTGTTGCTAATACAAGTGTTAGCGATAATAATGATAAAAATCTTCTTTTCATTTTATATATGATTTATTATTTATTAAAAGTTTGTTTTAAAATGTATACCCTACAGTAAGGTTGAAATTTACTCCTCTGAAGTAGTCTGTATATGTGTTGATTCCGTTAGCTTCAACATTGTAATAGCTCTTATCTCCAAGCAAAATTCTGTATCGGTTGTTGAGAATGTTTTGAACCCCTGCTTTTACATTCCAGTTTTTGGTAATCTGTTCCTGATATACAAAGTCTAATTGATGAAATGGTTTTTCATAATAATTATCTGCTCCAGAAGTACCAACAGCATATATTTTCGATCCTGAAACATTATATACTAGAGAGAATGTTCTACTAAGATTATTTTTAGTTTTAATCTCATATTTTAAATCGGCATTGATGGTATATGGAGAAGCTCCCTGAAGTCCTCTCTTATGTAATCCCCCTTTGTAGTAATTTGGATTAGGCTGTTCAAGCTTTAACTGATTTTCACTTCTTTCAACATCAGTGTACATAAACGTTGCATTTGCTCCTAAAGTAAACTTATCAAGTGCGTCTGAGATTCTTCCCAAGCTCATAATTCCCTCAAGCTCGATTCCAGCGAGATCGGCCTTTTTTGCATTATAAAAAGTAACGGTTACACCATTTGCGTCTCCTGAAGAAACAAAAGACCTTTCAATGGCATTGTTTATTCTTTTTGCAAATAAGTTTACAGCAAACATTTCCTTATTACTAGGGAAATATTCCCATTTTAAATCAAAGTTATAGTTGGTGCTGTTTTCAATGTTTGGATTACCTCTAATGGTTTCATTGTCAGGGTTGATATAATCAATATCCATTGTTTCAATAAGAACAGGTCTTGTTACTGTTTTACTGAACGCAAACCTTAGATTATTTTTATTGTTAAGTGCTTTTTTGATAGAAACTGAAGGCAGAAATAAATCTCTTATTTTTTCCTTATTTTCTTTATTAGCTGCTCCTTGTTGCGAAAAACGAATCAAAGTCATGTCATTTTCATAACGAGCTCCTAATAAAAAGTCCCAAGTTTCCGAAGGTTTATAGTTAAAATTAATATATCCTGCATTTACAAACTGATACATACTGGTAAAAAACTTAGATACATCAGATTCCTCTTGAAAATAAAATAAGTTATTAGCTAAGTCTTGATTAAATTTATCTTGAGGTCTATCTTTATCAATTAAGAAAGTTTGCCCTGCCGTACCGTTTGGCTTTCCAAAGAGAAATCGGTAAGATGTTTTTCTAAGATCAGCGAAACCATTGTACCCAATTGATAATTGCATTGGATAATCTTTTTTATCTCCCTTCTCTCCTAAGAAAACAGAATATTCTCCATACGCTGAACCATAGAATCTTGAATTTACATCGAGATATTGACGGATGATATTGTTTCCTCCATAGGCTAAGAGAAGTTGATTATCAGGCAAATTTTTCCCATCAGTACCTAAACGGCTCCCTTCCAAAATTTTTCTGTCCGGTTGTTGGTAATTATTTATTACATAACTTCCTCCAGCTTTCAGTTGGTGTCTATCACCTAATTTTTGTGAAGCAGTTAATTGAAGGTTTAAGAATCTTGATAAATCCTGTTGATTCGTACGGAAAAAACCAGTCTCTTTATTTTGAACTTGATTGTTTTTGTATCCATAGTAATCTTCAACAATGTTATTTACATTTTGAAGATACATTGCATTTAAGTTAATTGCTGTTCCTTTATTTTTATATCCAAGACCTAGCAATGCTGAAGATTCTAGTTCATAGTTGTACTGTTTTCTTTGCAAGTCATTATTCAGGTTGATTACTCCTCCAAAATCTTTAAACTGATTTTTTGCTCCTTCCTTGTAAGAATATTCTGAACTTTGATTTAACGAGAATAGTATGCCTAAATTACCTGTTTCGCCGGCCTTCATTTTTTGTACGGTTGTAAAACCAATACTTGTATTTGGTAAAGCCTTTACATTATCTACATTCCAGCTGTCTTTGAATTGAGATAGTGATTCATTTGATGAAAATCTATAGTTATTTGGTCGAGAGTTTCTAATTGCTGAAGGCAACTTTTTATCATTTGAATTGAGTCCTAAGTAGCCATTAAAATCATTCGCTCCTTCAGAAATTTTGAATCCATCTTTAAAAGTACTTAAAGTATTGATCCCAATTCCGAATTCAATTTTCGAAAAAGCTTTATCAATCGTTAAAGTTTCGATATCAAAAGTAGCTCCGGCGAAATCTCCGTAAAGATTAGAGTTGAATGTTTTGTAGATATTGAGTTTACCCACAACGTCGGTTGGGAATTGCTTTAATGCAATGATTTTTTGGAACGGGTTATTGGAAGGAGAGCCAAGACCGTTAATTAAAAGATAATTATATCTTTCCTCCAGACCTCTTACGAAAAGCCCTCGTCCTTCCACTGTAGTAATTCCGGTTACCTTTGTAAGGCCTTGTTCTACGTTAGAGATTCCCTTTCTGGAAATTTCCTCAGCACTTACAGCCTGCTTCTGGATAATTGCTTTTTTCTGTTCTCCTAATACAGCAGTTTCAGTTTTTTTATTGCTACTTCCCTGGATGACAACACCTTCGATTTTCTTCTCTTTCTTGATGGTGTCCTGCCTGGTATCTTGAGCGTAAAACGCAGTCGATGAGGCGGTTAAAAAGATAACCGCTATACTAGCTTTTCTAAAATTCATTTTATTTTTACTATATTCTTTCGCTGCAAAGGAATAAAAGTTTATCGGTCTTAATGGTTTATTAAAATTTAATTTTTCCTTAACTAAACATTAACAAAACAATATAATTGTTAACTTTATATGAACGATGGATGATTTGTTATTCTATGGTACAAAAATTATTAACTTTGACACGTAAAAATTGAAAATGAACCAAAAGAAAATACTCTTAATAGACGATGAACTCGATATTTTAGAGATTCTGTCTTACAATTTAGAAAAGGAAGGCTACGACATTTATACCGCTACCAATGGTAACGAAGGAATAGAAAAAGCCAAAGAAATTGTTCCGGATCTAATTTTACTAGACGTAATGATGCCTGAAAAAGATGGTATCGAAACTTGTCAGGAACTTCGAAAGGTAAAGGAACTTCAAAAATCATTGATTGTATTCCTTTCTGCAAGAAGTGAAGAGTTTTCTCAGTTAGCAGGTTTCCAGGCCGGAGCCAATGATTATATTGTAAAGCTGATCAAACCGAAAATCCTTATTTCTAAAGTAAATGCTCTGTTACAGCTAACATCTCAGGTGTCAGACAATGCTAAGCTAATTGAAATTGGAGACTTGATTATTGATAAAGATAACTTCAGGGTTTCTAAAAGTGGGCAGCAGTTTTTACTTCCTAAGAAAGAATTTGATCTGCTGTATCTTTTAGCCTCCAATACGGAAAAAGTTTTCAAAAGAGAAGAAATTCTTGAGAAAGTCTGGGGAAATGATGTGATTGTGGGAGAAAGAACCATTGATGTTCATATCAGAAGATTAAGAGAGAAATTAGGAATTAATACCATTCAGACTTTAAAAGGAATAGGGTATAAACTGATCGTTTAATCGAAATAGCCTACCTTTACCTTATAACCATAAAAATTTGTAAAATTGAAATTTTACAGGCTTACTCTTGTAGCATCATGTCTTATCACATTGGTGATGTTTCTATTGGTGATCATCTTTGATTCGCTGAAGGATATTTATTATAAAACACCATTTTTTAAAATAGGGCTGATCATATGTCTCGTTGTTATATTTATTGTGAACTACCTCGTTCTTGAACTGCTGTTCAATTACTATGGTAAAAAACAGGTTCGTGGGCTTTCCCAGCTCCTGCCACAGGAAATTGTAAATACCAATGACGAGAATATTACCATTAAAGAATTAGGAGAGAGATTTTCAGATCTCAATCAGCAAAAAGTTTCTGAGATTGATATGATGAAGGAAATGGAAAGCTATCGTAAAGAATACATAGGAAATGTTTCTCATGAGCTTAAGACTCCATTGTTTTCAATTCAGGGATATGTAGAAACGTTGAGGGATGGGGGAGTAGATAACCTGACCATTCGCGATAAATATCTTGAAAGAATAGATATATCCGTAGAAAGACTGATTGCTATTGTTACCGATCTGGATATGATCAACAGGCTTGAGGCCGGAGAGATCAATCTTACGGTTTCGAGATTTGATGTTAATCTGTTAATCAAAGAAGTTTTTGATCTGCTTGATCTTGAAGCAGAAAAGCACAATACTACATTACAAATTCAGACACTGCATCCCCAGATCTTTGTGGAAGCTGATAAACAAAAAATCTCACAGGTTTTTATCAATTTGATCTCTAATGCTATTCACTATGCTAACAGGCAGGAAGCAAAGGTTGTAGTGAAAACCAGCGTCCTTAAGAATAAAGTTTTAATTGAAGTTATCGACAACGGTATGGGAATCAAGTCAGAAATTCTTCCGAGAATATTTGAGCGGTTTTACCGCGTAGAAACCAGCCGGAATCGTAGAGAAGGAGGCTCCGGATTAGGTTTGGCTATTGTAAAGCATATTCTGGAAGCTCATAAAGAAAATATTACAGTTGAAAGCGTGTACCTTGAAGGTACAAAATTCAGTTTTATGCTTGAAAAAAGTAAATAATCTGGGCAAAATGTAAGGAAAAAAAATATTTTAAAAAATCTTGAAATATTTTTTTGTGACATGTCATTTATTATATATTTGCAACAGAAATTTATCATAATAAATAAAGGCAAAAAGTAATTTAAAGACTGATATGGTTTACAAGATCCGCGTAATATTAGATGCGAAAGAAGATATTTTCCGTGATATCGAAGTGAAGGGAAAACAGACACTATGGAATTTACATCTGGGAATTAAGAGTGCGTTCAGCTTGCAGGGAGATGAACTTTCCACTTTTAATTTATTGGAAGAAGATGGTACGATAGTAAAAAGTGTTCCATTAGAAGATATGAGTGATGACGGTGATGGGGAAATTATGTCAGATGTTTATATTGATGAAGCTTTTGCAAGTGTAGGAAATAAAGCTCAGTTTCAATATGGACTTCTGGATCTTTGGGAATTCTTCTGTGAATTAATTGAAGTAATCGAGGAAACCAAAGGAGTTAATTATCCTATAACAGTATACAGATTTGGAAACGTTCCGTTAAAAGCTCCAAGCAAGAGCGGAAACGGGGGTGGATCTAAAAAGAAATCTGCAATGCCTCTTATCGATGATGAATTTAATTTTGATGACGATTTCGAAAGCGGAGGTAATTTTTCCGATGAAGACGACAGTTTTGATGATGAGGAAGAAGAAGACTACAATGACGATGTATTCGATGAAGATGATGACAACGATGATGAAAGATAATTGGTAACACAATAAAAAATATAGAGCCCTGGATTGATGTCCGGGGCTTTTTTGTAAATTATGCCAGGCGGAAATGCCGAAAAGCTAGAATTAAATTTGCTTTTAACCCTTTTTACGTTCTATCTTTCCTCTTTTAATCATAAAACAATCCTTACTTTTGTTAAAACCGGAATTAATGAAAAAATTAATTTTTTTGGCAATTATTGGCTTGGGAATTGTTTCCTGTGCTGTACAAAATACAAATAAGACTATGGATTTACCTAAAGATTGGAAACACTCTGCAAATATTTATGAAGTCAATGTAAGGCAATATACACAAGAAGGGACTTTTAGAGCTTTTGAAAAAGAGATGCCCCGTTTAAAGTCTATGGGAATAAAAGTTCTTTGGTTTATGCCGGTTACGCCGATTGCTCAGCAAAATAAAAAAGGAAGCTTGGGAAGTCCATATGCTGCTGCAGATTATACGTCTGTTAATCCTGAATTTGGGACACTTGATGATTTTAAGCACATGGTAAATGAAGCCCACAGATTAGGATTTAAGGTAATCATCGACTGGGTGGCGAACCATACCGGTTGGGACCATGTCTGGACAAAAACACATCCTGAATTTTATTTAAAAGATCCGGATGGAAAATTCCATATTGCATCGGGAATGGATGATATTATCGAACTTGATTATAAGAATCAGGAGATGCGTAAGGAAATGATTGGTGCAATGAAGTTCTGGGTTAAAGAAACTAATATTGATGGTTTCAGGTGCGATCTTGCTTCATGGGTTGAGGTTGATTTCTGGCAGCAGGCCCGTCCTGAGGTAGAGACCCTAAAGCCTCTTTTCTGGTTAGGCGAATTTGACGAATTGGAGAATCCAGAATACGGGAAAATTTTTGACGCAAGTTACTCGTGGACCTGGATGCATAAATCTGAAGATTATTATAAAAAGAACCTGTCATTACAAGATCTGAAAGATTTATTATTGAAATATTCCAACATTGGAGATGCTTCAATGAGAGCATGGTTCACGACCAATCATGATGAAAACTCATGGAACGGGACAGAATATGAAAAGTATGGTGTGATCACAAAGCCTATGGCTGTTTTTTCATCGACCTGGAATGGAGTTCCGTTGTTATATTCCGGACAGGAATTACCTAATATGAAACGATTGGAATTCTTTGAAAAAGATCCTATTGAGTGGACTGCCAATTATCAGGTGGCAGATTTTTATAAGACCTTACTGGCTTTGAAATCTTCAAATCCTGCCTTAAGAGGTGGAGACACTCATGTAACAACTTATCTTTTAAATACAACTGCCAATGACAAAATTTTAGCGTATGTCAGGAAAAATGGTAAAGATGAAGTTCTTGTTGTATTGAATATGTCTAAAGAAGATGTAAGTTTCAGCATCCAAGATGAAAATCTGTCCGGAGTTTTCCGAAACGTTTTTGATGGTACAAAAAGGGATTTCACCACAGGAAAAGATTTTAATTTTAAAGTTTCTGATTATGTGGTTTTTGAAAAATGAAGACCAGAGCCTCTGAGATTCTGGCTTAAAATCTAAGAACATTTTTATTATATTTAAAAAAAAATATACTTACAGAGGCGGGCCAAGGCCCGCTTTTCAATTCGGATAACGGCATTTAATTCATATGAATAAAGAAGGACTACTATATATTATTAAGGAAAAACTTTCAGAAAGAGCGCAAAAATTTGAATTGTTGATTGCGGAAACCCGCGCTTCAAATAATGATACTAAAAGCTCCATGGGAGATAAATATGAAACTGGCCGTGAGATGTTGCAACAGGAAATTAATCATCTTCAAAGGCAGCTCAATGAAGTGTTGAATCAACAGGCTCTGATTCAAAAAATAGTTACGGAATCATCTTTTAAAGTTCAAAATGGAGCATTAATAAAAACGAGTAAGGGATTGTTTTATGTTTCGGTTTCAATTGGAGAAATTACATTTGAAAATCAGAAGATCATGACCGTTTCTGCTGAATCTCCATTAGTAAAAGCAATGTTTGGCAAGAAAATAGCAGAGAAGTTTGAGATCAATAATGTTCATCAAACGATTGAAAATATCTGGTAAGCTATGAAACTAAAATACATTCTATTCGGCTTTTTATTCCTGATGTCAAATTCTTTATTGCTGGCGCAGGTAAGAGCTAACGTTTCGGGGAAATCCTATGATCTCATATCTGTGGATATTACAATGGGGGATATAATTATTACCATTAATGATGACGGATCAATTGCAGGATTTAATTCCATTTCAAATGGGAATATCGACTATTATGATGATCAATATTTCGACCGGGAGAAAATGGGGAAAATAAAAAAGATAGGAAATTCTAAAGTTGACTATTATGATCAATTTGATACAGATAAAGATGGCAAAGTAAAAAATATTGGAGATATTGCTATAGATTACTGGGATCGTTTTGATCAGGAAAAGAACGGAAAGGTAAAAAAGATAGGAAATCTGTCTATAGATTATTGGGATCATGATATTATAGATGATAGTAAGTTTGGAAAATTAAAGTCAATTGGAGATATATCAATAGACTTTGGTGGAAAAGAAATTATAGATCAGAGTAAGTATAAAAAACTTATAAAATTTGGAAATGTCACTCTGGATTATTGGAATGATACCATAATGGAAAAGAAAAAATTTGGAAAAGTCAAATCAGTAGAGGGAAACACAAAGGATGTTGCAGTAGTTATACGTTAATTACTTATTGAATGGCTGAAAATTGATTTCCTGTCATGAGATCTGGGAATCGTAAGCCGGATAAAAATAAAAGTTAAACAGTGTGAAAAATAAATTCACAACTGTTTTTTTATTAACTTTGACATCTGTTAGAATTTACTAAAAGCACAATAATTAAACTTTCACAATGCAAAACTACTTAGACCTTTTACAGCATATTCTGGATAACGGAACAGATAAAACTGATAGAACAGGAACCGGAACAAGAAGCGTTTTCGGATATCAGCTGAGATATGATTTGTCAAAAGGTTTTCCCTTGGTAACCACCAAGAAAGTGCATTTGAAATCTATAATTTATGAATTGCTTTGGTTCTTAAAAGGAGATACCAATATCCAGTATTTAAAGGATAACGGAGTGAGTATCTGGGATGAATGGGCGGATGAAAACGGAGACTTAGGTCCTGTTTACGGAGCGCAGTGGAGAAGCTGGAGAGGTGCCGATAATAAGGTGGTTGATCAGATCTCAGAAGTGATCGATCAGATCAAAAAAAATCCTGATTCCAGAAGATTGATCGTTTCTGCGTGGAACGTAACGGAAATTCCTAATATGGCATTAGCACCTTGCCATGCATTATTTCAATTTTACGTTGCTGACGGGAAATTGTCTTTACAACTATATCAGAGAAGTGCTGATGTATTCCTTGGGGTTCCTTTTAATATTGCAAGCTATGCTCTGTTGTTAATGATGGTAGCTCAGGTATGCGATCTTGAAGTTGGAGATTACGTCCACAGTTTTGGAGATGTCCACATTTATAATAATCATTTCGAACAGGTTCAAAGACAACTTTCGAGAGACCCAAGACCTCTTCCGACAATGAAATTAAATCCTGAAATCAAGGATATTTTCGATTTCAATTTTGAAGATTTTACATTGGAGAATTATGATCCACATCCTGGAATTAAGGCACCTGTGGCGATCTAGTACTATTTTCATGCGTTACTGAATATGTAACAAATCTTCATATTTTATGACCTATTAATGAAATGTCATTAGTATGTTAAAAAAGATATTTCTTTGCGTTTCCATCGGAGTTTTCAGTTTCAGTTTTGCCCAGAATATTGATAAGGAAAAACTGGACAATTATTTTAAAGCTCTGGATAGCGAGCACAAGGTGATGGGAAGTTTTGCCATTGCAGATCACGGAAAAATAATTTATTCCAATGCGATTGGATTTTCTGATGTTGAGGTTAGGAAAAAAGCAGATCTTAATACGGTTTACAGGATCGGTTCCATAACAAAGACTTTTACAGCCGTTTTGATCATGAAGGCGGTAGAGGACAAAAAACTAACACTGGATACCCCATTAAGCCAATTCTTTCCTCAAATAAAGAACGCTGAGAAGATCAAAATAGAAAATCTTTTAAATCATAGGAGCGGAATTCATAATTTCACTGATGATGCATTGTATGCATCCTACTATTTACAACCTGTTTCCCAGGAAAAGCTTATCGATATTATTCAAAAGGCAGGCTCAGATTTTGAACCTGGTGTTCAATTCAGTTACAGCAACTCGAATTATTCTTTGCTGGGTTTTATTCTGGAAAAAGTTTATAAAAGGTCCTACGCAAAGCTTATTGAAGAGTTTATAGCAAAACCTTTACAACTAAAATATACAAAAGCAGGAGGAAAGATAGAATCTTTAGAAAACATGGCCCATTCGTACACTTATGAAAATGGGAATTATGTAAGAAGTGCCGAAACGGATATGTCTGTTCCCTTGGGCGCAGGAAATTTGGTTTCTACCCCTTCAGAATTGATTATTTTTATAAATGCACTGGTTTCAGGAAAATTGATTTCCAGAGAAAGTTTAGATAAAATGCGTAATTTTAAAGACCATTATGGTTTTGGCCTGGCTGAAGTTCCTTTTATGGGAAAAACAGGTTTTGGGCATAACGGAGGAATAGATCATTTTAGCTCTATATTGTATTACTTCCCTGACGGCGAGAAAACTTTTGCTATGATCAGTAATCAAAGTAATTTTGACAATAATAATATTTCGATCACCGCTTTAAGTGCAGCTTATGGAAAAAGTTTTGAAATTCCGAATTTTAATGTAGTGAATCTTCCGGAAAGTGAGCTTCAAAAATTTACCGGAACTTACGCGACGGCACAAATGCCAATGAAAATTACCATTTTCATTAAAGATAAAGTATTAATGGCCCAGGCAACGGGACAGGGTGCTTTTCCTTTAGAAGCAACTTCTCAAACAAGTTTTAAGTTTGATACTGCGGGAATTGTTATTGATTTTGATGTTACAAAAAGGCAGCTTCTAATTTTGCAGGGAGGTAATAAAGTGAAATTTATTAAAGAATAATATAATGAAATATATAAAAATAAATACGGATCAAAAAGCAGATCTCGAAATGCTACGGAATGCCATTCTCCAATTAAAAGGAGTGAATTCTGATGAAATTATTGATGAAGAAAACCCTGAAAGCGAGTTGAAGAAAGCGTTTGCAAAGACAAAGGAACAACTTAAAAAAGGTGATTATGAAACATTAGTCAATGACATTTTTGAGATTTTAACTAAAAATAATTCTAAGTAATAATGAAAAAAGCCATTTTATCGATTGCGGTACTAGCGATTTTCTTTTCTGCAAACGTATCAGCACAAACTGAAACTTCAGGGAGAGAAAAAGTCTACAGGGCCACACACACTAAAGTAACAGAACTAAAGCATACCAAACTTAAAGTTAATTTTGACTACCAGAAAGAACAGATGAACGGAGAGGAGTGGCTTACCGCTTCACCTTATTTTTATTCCACCAATCAGCTGGTTCTTGATGCGAAAAGTATGCTGATCCATGAAGTCGCTTTAGATAACAATGGTAAGAAATCTCCTTTAAAGTATGAATATAAAGACGATGTGTTAACCATTACTTTGGATAAAACATATCAGAAAGATCAGGATTACACAGTGTACATCAAATACACTTCCCGTCCAAATGAAGTAAAACAAGAAGGAAGTGCTGCCATCAATGATGCAAAAGGTTTATATTTCATTAATGCTCAGGGCAAAGATCCGGATAAACCAACCCAAATCTGGACACAGGGTGAAACCGAATCTTCTTCCGCCTGGTTTCCAACCATTGATAAACCGAATCAAAAGACAACGCAGGAAATTTATATGACGGTTCCTGAAAAATATGTGACTCTTTCTAATGGATTATTAAAAGATTCCCAGAAAGAAGCGAATGGACTGAGAACAGATCATTGGGTGATGGATAAAAGACATTCAACTTATCTGTTTTTTATGGGAGTGGGGGATTATGCGATCGTGAAAGATAAATGGAAGAATATTCCGGTGGATTATTATATTGAAAAAGAATATGAACCTTATGCAAAGCAGATCTATGGAAATACTCCTGAAATGATCGAATTTTTCTCAAAGAAAATGGGTTACGATTATCCTTGGGCAAAATATGCACAGATATCCGGAAGGGATTATGTAAGTGGGGCTATGGAAAATACGACAGCAACACTGCATGGAAGTGATATTTTACAGAAACCGGGACAATTAATTGACGAAAATAAATGGGAAGATACAATTGCTCACGAATTATTCCACCACTGGTTTGGGGATCTTGTAACTGCGGAAAGCTGGAGTAATCTTACCGTAAATGAATCATTTGCCAATTATTCGGAATACTTATGGAACGAATATAAATATGGTAAAGATCAGGCGGACTATCATCAGATGAGCGATGTGAATATGTACATCCATAATCCGGCTGATTTTAATAAAAACCTGGTTCGTTTTAATTATGATTCCCGTGAAGATGTTTTTGATTTGGTAACTTATCAGAAAGGGGGTGGCATCCTTCATATGTTGAGGAATTATCTTGGGGACGACGCATTCTTTGCCGGAATGAGTGATTATCTGAAAACGAATGAATACAAAAACGGAGAGGCTCATCAGCTAAGACTTTCTTTTGAAAAGGTTTCCGGAAAGGATCTGAATTGGTTTTTCAATCAATGGTATTTTGGAAGCGGGCATCCCAAATTGAGTTATTCTTATACTTTTGAACCCGTTAAAAAACAGATCAGTTTGGTGATCAGTCAAAGCCAGGAACAGCCTTTTCAGTTTCCATTGGCAATAGATGTTTATGATAACGGAAAACCGAAAAGATATAATGTGTGGGTAAATGCTGAAGCAAAGAATACATTTAATTTTGATGTTTCAAAAACTCCGGATCTGGTTAATATCAATGCTGACGGAATATTAGTTTCAGAAATTACAGAAACAAAAACTCCTGAACAGAACCTGATGCAATTCAATGGGTCCAAAGAGTTTAAGAGCAGATATACAGCGCTAAAAGCCATTAAAGATCAGGTTGGTAAAAACCCTGCAGCTACAAAATTATTGTCTGCTGCTTTGAAAGACCCTTATTTCAGAGTAAGAATGAAAGCCTTGGAACTGATGGATCTTTCGAACCCTGAGCAAGTAAAAGCTTTGGCTGCTGACGTTGAAAAACTAGCAACAAATGACCCTAAAACATTAGTTCAGGGTGCTGCGGTTGCTGCTTTAGCAAAAACAAAAGATAAAAAGTATCTTCCGGTCTTTGAAAAAGGAGTGGGTGCCGTTTCCAATTCTGTGAGAGGCAATTCCCTGTCAGCTATACTTACTGTTGATCCTTCCAAAGCCAGTACATTAGCAGATAAAATTGATTTAAAAGGAGCTTCTGATGAACTTCTGGCACAATTATTACCCATTGTCGTAAAGAATAAGGTGTCCTCACAAATGGCCAATATAGCTCCTATTGCGGCATTTTATCCATTCATTAAATTCCAGAATCCTGAATTAGGAAAATCTGCAGAAGAAGGTTTCAATTGGATCATGACCTCCGACAATATTGCGGCAACACAAAGCATTACCAAGTTGCTGGCGCAGGCAAAAGGTCAGGTAGCTCAGAATCCTCAGGCTAAAATGATGATCTCTCAAATGTTGAAAGATGGTCTTAGTAAAAAAATGGAACTTTTAAAACAAAACCCACAAAATGCTGCGAACATTAATAAACAAATCGATGCCTTGAATAAAAGTATTGAGGATTACAAATAATCAAATAAGGGCTACTCAGTATGAGCAGCCCTTTTATATTTTCTATCCGGACCAGAAAAAATATCCTGGTTTTCACGAATTTTATCTATTTAGTACAGAAGATAATGGTTTCCTGATCAGAAAAACCCCAATAAGTATCTTTTTCATAAGTTTTTATCTCTGCCTGAAATCCGGAATCTTTTAATCGTTGAACCAATCCATTAACGGAATAGATTCGTACATGGTCTTTCTGGCCGAAGTGTTGAAGTCTTTCTTCTAATGTTTTAACTTCGGGATTTTCATAAATGTCACCTTCTTTAAACGGAGTTTGAATTAAAAGTGTTTTACCTGTTTTTAAAACCCTGTATAATTCTTTCATTGCAGCACCATCATTTTCGATATGCTCAAGAATGTGATAGCATATGATAAGGTCAAATTTTTCGGATTCAATATCGATTTTGGTAATATCAAAATGATAATCTGCTAAAAATTCATTTTCATAATCTGTTGGAAAATAATCAATGCCCTTTTTATGTTTTAATGCACGGAAGATCGCTCTTGAAGGCGAAAAATCTAGAATGGCAAATCCTTCTTTCAGATAATTTTCAGTCAGGATTTTATACAGCCTTCGTGATCTTGGTAAGCTTCCGCAAACAGGGCATAATAGATTTCCGTTTTCTAATCTTACAAACTCTTTAAGTTTGGAACGGCAGATATTGCATTCATAATCCTTTCCCTTGTAAAGGGGATACAAAGCTTTTCTGAAAAACATTTCGTTTTCAAAAAGAAATTTTTGAGGCAGTATTTTTTTTAGAATATTTTTTGCAATAGCGTACATCGGAATGCAAAGTAATAATATTAATCTGAAAATTAGGGGTGTTGTTATCAATAATTTCTAAATTTGCCTTTTATAATTTTACTGTATGACTTTTGGAATAGAGGCAGCTAGCTATCATGTGCCTTCTTTGTATTTGGAAATTAAAGATTTAGCTGAGGTAAGGGGAATTGATCCTGCGAAATTAGAAAAGGGCTTAGGTTTACATAAAATGGGCTTTCCTGATGTCCATGAAGATGCAGCTACTTTTGCTGCTGAAGCGTTACTTAAACTGATAAAAGACTATAACATCAATCCTAAGGATATTGCAAGAATTTATCTTGGAACTGAAAGTGCTTTGGATGCCGCAAAACCAACAGCATCTTATGCTATGCAGATGGTGGAAAAAGTGCTAGAGGAAAAATATGGAGAACGATGTTTTAGAAATTGTGATGTTGTGGACATGACCTTTGCTTGTGTAGGAGCTGTCGATGCATTACATAATTCCCTGGATTTTGTAAGGGTAAACCCTGAAAAAAAAGCTATTGTCATAGCGAGTGATTACGCAAAATACGAGCTGGCTTCATCGGGGGAATATACACAAGGAGGAGGAGCTGTAGCCCTATTGGTCTCTTCCCGGCCCGACCTCTTGGAAATTGAGAATCAATGGGGAGTTGCAACCGAAAGTGTTTTTGATTTTTTCAAACCCCGACGTCACTACAAAAAAGAAGATCTGAAAGATGCTCCGGACTCTTTTGCGGATAAGATAGAGGTTTTTACGGATGAGCCGGTTTTTGACGGACAATATTCTAACCAATGTTATCAGGATCGAATCAGAGAAGCTTATGATCATTATAAAGAAATCAGTGGTAAGGATAAGCCTTATAAAGACTGGAGATATCTGATTTTCCATCTGCCTTATGCCTTCCATGGAAAGAGGGTATTCACAGAGATTTATAGCCTGGAAAATGGATTGAGCTACGAAACCCCTGAAGAACAAAAAACAGTGGCTAAATCTGAAGGATATCTGCAATTTATCAATAATAAAATAGAAAGAACCCAAAGGGCATCCTCTGAAATAGGAAATATGTATACTGCTTCCATATTTATGGCTTTGCTTTCCGCATTACAGATATCATACAATGAAAATGAAGAATTAGAGGGTAAGGAAATAGGATTTTTAGGCTATGGAAGTGGGTCGAAATCCAAGGTATTTGCCGCTAAGATTTCCGGAAACTGGAAGACTGTTGTTTCTCAATGGAACTTATTTGACAACCTAAAGAAAAGAACACCTGTTAATTTTGAAACGTATGAAAAATTGCACAGAAAGCAACTGGATCAATCTGTTAATGAAAATTATGCAGGATTCGGATTGCAATCAGTAGGGCTTGAAAATCCATTGCTAAAAGGAGCAAGATATTATTCATATCAGAAATAAAATAGGAGTAAATTAAAAAACGAATTCATGAAAAACATCTCTTTATGGGATGTTTTTTTTGTTACGTACATAAATTGGTGAAAAAGAAGGGGTGTTATAGGTGTTAAATTACTTTAATATGCCTAAAGTAGTCTTTATTTTATTTAATATTTTAATATTTTAAGTTTATTTATTTAATATTATTTGATTTCTTTCTTAATAGTTGTGAAGTTTTTATTTGTCTTATTGATGTTTATTTTTTTTACTTAAACATTAATTTGTTAAAAAATATAAAGGTTATAAGAAGTTTAAGGATTATAATATTAGCTTTTTTTGTTGACAAAAATGATTTTTTTTATATATAATTAATTGTTTGTCAGTGTTTTAGTTTTGTTAATGTTAATTTTTATTAACATATTTACAGCCATAATACTAAATAAAAGAACATGAATGTAAAATTATGCATGATAACAACTGCTGTTTTATTTTTTACGGGACAAACTGTACATGCTCAGAAAAAAGCCAGCGATACCTTAAAGGAAGCAAAAATTGAAGAGGTTGTAGTAACCGGATATCAGAAAAAAAGCAAAGATGAGGTCACTTCTGCTATTACGGTGGTGTCTGGAAAATCTTTATCCAACTTTTCTGCTTCAACAATGGGAAGTAATGCGTTACAAGGTAAAGCTGCTGGGGTGGATATTTCTGCGTTGAATGGAAAACCTGGAGGAGGATCTGCCATTAATATTAGAGGACTAGGAAATATAACCACATCAGTTGGTGCTTCTAATCCATTATTTGTTATTGATGGTTTTATTGTTGGAAATGATCAAAGAGCACAAGATGTTTTTAATTCAATTAATCCTAGTGATTATGAAAATATCTCGGTTTTAAAAGATGCTGCAGCGGCAGCAATCTACGGTTCACAGGGGGCAAATGGTGTTATTGTCTTAACTACAAAAAGTGGAAAATCTGGAAAGCCTGTTATTACATTAAGCTCGCGTATGGGATTTTCTGAAAAAATCAAAGACATTAATTTTCGGATGATGAATTCGGCAGAAAAAATTGATTATGAGAATAAGATGGTTGGTTTGGGAATCCCCGGATATAAACAATGGAGTAATGAAGCAACCAGTGCTGCACTCGCATTAGACCATAATTGGCAGCGGGATATATTAAGAACTTCATTTATTGAATCGTACCAGCTAGGGATTAGAGGTGGTAATGATAAATCTAAATATACAATCTCATTAGGATATGATTCAGACAATGGAATTGTTCAAAATATTCATGCCTACAAAAGATATACTGGGAGGATGAAATATGAAGCTAATCCCACCGATAGATTAAGCTTTGGTGCATCAATGGGAGTTAATTACAGTGCATCCCAAGAAATAAGAGATCGAAATAATACTCAAAATCCATTTAGGGCAATGTATGATTATAATAGTTTTGAGCCGGTTTATAGAGCCGATGGAAGCTATAATCCTACCCGCCAGGGATTTCCAATACTAGAAGCTCTTAAGAATAACCCTGAAAATATCAATTCATTGATTTTTGACGGAAATATATTTGCTCAGTATAAAATTGCTGAGGGATTGAATTTTAAAAGTCAATTAGGTGGCTATTTTAATAATATCAGAAGAACATCAAAGGTTTTACGGGGCTCTTTTCTCGATAATATATTAGGAATTAATGGAAGTGTTGTTGAACAAAATCAAAACCGTTTCAGATATACTAATTCTAATACGCTTAATTACGTTAAGTCATTTGGTGAACATAATTTTGACTTATTGGGACTAGTTGAATACACTGAATTTAGAAATGATTATATAAGCGGTACAGGGAGAAACTTTTCATCTCCTTCTTTAAGTGAGTTAGGGAATGCTTCTACACCCTTTGCAGTAGCAGGCTATGATGAACTATTTAGGACATTTTCTTATGGAGCTTTTCTTACCTATGATTATGCAAAAAAATATATTGTAACGGCTTCTGTCAGACAGGATAAAGATTCAAGATTTGGAAGAAATAATGTTAAATCTGAGCCATTTTGGTCTTTAAGTGGAGCATGGAATGTTACAAATGAGAGTTTTTTGAAAAACAACAATATTTTATCTCTTTTAAAACTGAGAGCATCAATTGGAACTAGAGGCTACAACAATATTGGACTTAATTTAAATAACGTTTTAATGTCCGGTGGTGTTTATGGAAATTTTCCTACCATAACTACAAATGCTAATTATGGTAATCCCGACCTAAAATGGGAAGTTACTAAATCACAAAATTATGGCGCTGAATTTGGGTTTTTAAAGAATAGAATAAGAGGAACCGTAGACTATTTTATTGACCAGAAGAAGGATTTTATTTTATCTGTTCCTAATTTCAGTTCTGAAGGAGGGGCTTATTCCACAAATATAAACGCAGGAAACCTTTCTAATAAAGGTTTAGAGATTAGCTTATCTGCAGATGTTATAAAATCTAGTGGATTTATGTGGAGTTTAAGAGCAAATACAAGCATAATGAGCTATAAGCTTAATAAATTAAGAGATGGTGAAACTGAAAGAATTTATGGAATCAATATTCTAAGGGAAGGATATGAGCCATTTTCATTTTTTCTGGTAAGGAGTGCCGGAATTAATTCTGCAAACGGAAACGAAATATATTACACTAAAGATGGAGGCACCACAGAAGTTTATAATTCTAATGATGCGGTACTAATCGAAAATAAATCTCCACTTCCTAAGTTTTACGGAGGATTTGGTACAAGTTTATCTTATAAGAGCTTTGATTTACAGGCTGATTTTACTTTTAAATCTGGAAATTATACATATAATTATATGGCTCTTAATATGTTAAATTATAGTAATGGTACTACAAGCAATATGAGGGCTGATGCAGCGAACTATTGGACAGCTCCTGGACAAACAAATGTATTGCCAAGACCGAATAATACAACTAATGCTCCTGGTGGTATTACAGGTTTGCAGGCGACCGACCGTTTCTTACAAGATGCTTCATACATCAGATTAAGAAATGTGAGTATTGGATATACATTCGATAAAAGGACAATTGGTGAGTCATTACCAGTCAATAAGATACGATTATCATTAACAGGACAGAATCTTGCTACTTGGACAAAATTTCAAGGAGATCCTGAAGTATCAGTAGGTTCAGGTGAAAATCAGACTGGTGCCGGACAGACATTCATCAATGGGGCATTTGCTTTGTATAGCTATCCTGCTGTAAAAACATTTTTATTTGGAATTGAAATAGAATTTTAAACAATTGAAACATGAAAAAGTTACTAAATATATCAATAATATCTCTCCTGTCATTTTTTACTATTCAATGTAGTGATGATAGATTTAATGTACTTCCCAATAATCAGGATACTCCGGAAACCATTTTCACTTCTGAATCTAATTACAGAGTAGTAGTTGACGGTGCATATGATGCTTTTAAAAGTCCTACATATTATAATGGAGATACTGGAAGTTCAATTATACTTGGGGATGTATTAGCTGATAATCTTATATTAAATACAGAAGGCAGACAAACGAATAAGGCAGCCTATGAATGGTCTTACACTCCACAATCAACAGCTGTTACTGCACTTTACGGATCAGCCTATAATGTAATTTCTAAAGCTAATCTTGTTCTGGACAATTTAAATAAAGTTCCTTATAGTAATTACATGAGAAACATAGAAGGCGAGGCTAAAGCGATTAGAGCAATTGCACACTTCGATCTGGTACGGGCGTATGCAAAAATTCCCACACAAAGTTCTGATGCATCTTCTTCTATGGGAATTGCCTATGTAACGACCTTTAATCCTGCTATGAAACCAGCAAGAGATGCCTCAGTAAGTATGACATATGATAAGATTATAGCTGATTTAGAAGACGCTTTAAATAAAATTAATACTACCAATGGAGGGGTTGGGAGGCTTAATAAAACATCCGTTTTAGGCTTTTTATCTCGTATATACTTATATAGGGGTAATTACAGTAAGGCTATTGAATACGGAGAGCAATGCATAGCAGCGTCTCCATCTGTAGGAATGAGAAGTAATTTTGTAAATATTTGGAGGGATGCATCTGATGATGGAGAATTGTTCACCATTTTAAATTCTAATATATCTGCAGATAATGTTACGGTAGGAGTAGCTTATAATCAGGAAGTGTCGGGAATAAGATCGGAGTATAACGTAAATTATGATTTATTTACAAAGTACACAGATAATGATATTCGGAAAACAGCCTATGTTGTTACTGCTAATTTTGGAACGACACCATATAATCATGTTATCAAGTATAGAACAAGAGCGAATTCAACAGTAAGACAGGTTGTAGATATTAAGTTTTTGAGATCTTCGGAAGTGTATTTGAATGTCGCAGAAGCTTATATGAAATCTTCAACGCCAAATCCTGCTCTGGCGCTTGCATTACTTAATAAAGTAAGGGAACAGAGATATGAAACATTTGTTCCGGGAACCGAGACTGGAAGTAATTTGTTAAATGCTATTTATGAGGAGAGAAGGTTAGAATTGGCTTTTGAAAACGATAGGTTCTGGACTATAAAAAGATTAGGGCAGGCGGTTGTACGATCAGATTACGGTTCAGCAGCCAATGGTAGTGGGACAGATGCTCCAACCGGAGCTTTGAAAACTTTACCGGTAAATAGTCACAGATTTGTATTGCCAATTCCACAAGAAGCAATTAATCTTAATCCAAACCTCAAACAAAATCCGGGATATTAATCTTGTATCAATATTTACAAAGCCATGTCTCAAGCATGGCTTTATTTATTACTCATTTCCACCCACTCCCTAAAAAGACCCGGCCACGCCGCAACCTCGCTCCCTTTCTTACCCAATCCCCAACCATGACCACCAGTCTGAAACAAATGCATTTCAACAGGAACTTTTACCTTCTTTAGGGCGTTATTGATTAACAAACTATTTTCCACAGGAGAAATAGGATCGTTAATTGCTTGTGCTAAAAAAGTTGGTGGTGTTTGACTATCCACCTGCCTTTCCACAGAGAATTCTATTTCCTCGGAAGTTGATGGATTTTTCCCAAGAATACTCTTAAAAGCATGGGTCTTATTGTTGGGAGGAAGCATTGAAATAACCGGATAAATCAATCCTACAAAATTGGGTCTTGCAGATAAAGAATCTATATCGTCGACGGGTTTATAAAACATCTTATTAGGTTGCGTGGCAATCATTCCGGCTAAATGTCCACCGGCTGAGAACCCTAAGATGCCAATTTTATGAGGATCTATACCATAATTTTTGGCTGAACTTCTGATCATCCGCATAGCTCTTTGTGCATCTTCAAAAGGAACATTGGTAGTTTTCCAACCTTCTTGTGGTAATCTATAAATAAGTTCAAACGCAGTTATCCCTTCTGACTGCAACCATTTCGAAGTTGGTGTGCTTTCTTTTCCTAATTCGATGTGAGCATATCCGCCACCGCTAATAACTAAAATAGCTGTACCATTTGGATTTTTGGGTCTATGAATAATTAACCTTGGATCAGAAACATGAGTTACAGATCCTTTATTAGTTATCATTTCTGCATTTCTACTACCCAGTTGATCAGGCATATTGCTTTTTACCCATAAGGAAATTTGCTCCAGATCGGATGAAATCTCAAACTTGTTTGTAGAAGTTTGGGAATTGTATTTACTACTTGAGAAAAGTAATATGGTCGCGAAAGCGAATAGTCGTTTCATGTCATATTTCTAAAAGAAATAAGATTTTTATTCAAAGAATATAACCTTATTCTGATAAGTCTTTGGGGTTACTCCCACAAGTTGTTTGAATACTCTTGTAAAATAATTTGTATCTGAAAAACCTGTTTGATAAGCGGTTTCTTTAATGCTATTCTGAGTAGCCAATAATTCTTTAGCCCGGTTGATTCGCTCTTGTAAAATGAAATCATTGGGTGAAGTACCTAGTTCATCTTTAAACATTTTAAAGAAATTTGATTTGCTGACATAAGCAAGTTTAGCAATGCTGTCAATGGAAAGTTTCTGATGAAGATTTTTTTTGATATAATCGACGGCAAAACCTATTCTCGATTTATTTTTTGCAATATTCTTCTCTACCATACCTCTCGCCTGGGTCTGCATCAATCTTATCAAAAGTTCCTTCAGGGCAAAATCAGCCATGATGTCTTTTTGAGAATTATCATCCATAGCGATCCTCATGATATTGTTGGTAGCGGAAGCCAGAGATTTATTATTGAATAGAAAATACTCATCCAGCTGAATATTCCATTGAGAAGTTTCATCCACCTTTGGTAATGTGTAATTCAAATGGTTAAGCGAATCTTCTATAAAATCAGGATTAAGACTTAATGAAATACATTGTGATGGAGTTTCATCAGCCTCAGGAAAATCAATAATCATTGTTTCTCCTGGTGCTACCAGTATGCTCTCTCCTGGAAAATAATCAAAATATCCTGTTTTATTTTCCAGTTTCATATGCTTTTTTCCTCTTAGCATAGCGGTAAATGCAATGGTATCAAAATGAAGTTTTACACCAAAAGCAGTTTTATGGGTTTCATAGATACTGAACTCACAATTGTTGAGATTGAATTTCGTTTGGTTTTCAACAAGGCTCATCAGCTGATTTTCTTTTTTCACATCAGGAGTATTTAATAAAAACTTATTATCATTCATTTCTATACATTTTTAAAACCCATTCTATCAAATATAAGAAAATATAAAATCGAGGTATTGTTAAAAAAGTATAAAATTCCTGGTGAATACGATTTTGAAGTTTTTTTGTAGGATTATGCTATCTGTTCTTATTGGGGAAATGTAATTTGGCTTAACAGAAATTAAAACAATACGATATGAGCACAATAACAGAACAAAAATCAGAAACTGTTTTACAGTGGCCTGATTTCAAAAGTAAATATGATAATTATATTAATGGTCAGTTTACACCTCCGGTGAACGGACAATATTTTGATGTAGTTTCTCCAGTTAACGGAAAAAACTTTACCCAAGCGGCTCATTCCTCCAAGGAAGATTTAGAATTAGCGGTAGACGCGGCTCACAAGGCATTTCAAACCTGGAAGGATACCTCTTCAACGGAACGAAGTATTATTTTAAACAAGATTGCAGACAGAATAGAGCAGAACCTTGAATACCTGGCAACAGTAGAAACTATCGACAACGGTAAAGCTGTGAGGGAAACCCTTGCTGCAGATTTACCTTTAGCAGTAGATCATTTCAGGTACTTCGCTTCTGTAGTCCGTGCAGAAGAAGGCTCTCACAATGAATTGGATAAAGATACCGTTTCTCTGATTGTACATGAACCCCTGGGGGTTATCGCACAAATCATTCCATGGAATTTTCCTTTATTAATGGCAATCTGGAAATTGGCCCCTGCATTGGCAGCTGGAAATTGCGTAGTATTAAAACCGGCAGAAAGTACTCCTGTTTCTATCATGGTTTTAATGGAAATAATCGGTGATTTGCTACCTGACGGAGTAGTAAATATCGTAAACGGTTTCGGGGCAGAGCTTGGCCGGGCTTTGGTAACCAATCCTAAAGTATCAAAAGCAGCTTTTACAGGCTCTACAGCTACAGGACGTCTGGTGATGCAGTATGCAACTGAAAATATCATTCCAGTTACCCTGGAACTTGGAGGAAAGTCTCCGAATGTTTTCTTCAGCTCTGTAATGGATGCGGATGATGAGTTTTTAGATAAAGCTATTGAAGGTGCCGTTCTTTTTGCTCTTAATCAGGGAGAGATTTGTACTTGTCCTTCAAGGTTACTGGTTCAGGAAGATATTGCTGATGCTTTTATAGCAAAAGTAATTGAACGGGTAAAAGCGATTAAATTGGGAAATCCTTTAGATAAAACCGTAATGATGGGTGCCCAGGCTTCCCAGATTCAGAAAGATAAAATATTGTCCTATATCAAATTAGGGAAAGAAGAAGGTGCTGAAGTTCTTGTGGGTGGTGATGTAAATAATGTCGGGGAAGGTTTAGAAGATGGATACTACATTCAACCCACAATTTTCAAAGGTAACAATAGAATGAGGATTTTCCAGGAAGAAATTTTCGGGCCTGTTTTAGCTTTTACCACTTTTAAAGATGAGGAAGAAGCAATAAAGATTGCTAATGATACGATTTATGGTCTTGGTGCAGGAGTATGGACAAGAGATGCACATCAATTGTATAATGTACCCCGTAAGATCCAGGCAGGAAGAGTATGGGTCAATCAGTATCATTCTTATCCTGCAGGAGCACCTTTTGGAGGATATAAACAATCCGGAATTGGAAGGGAGAATCATAAAATGATGCTGGACCATTATCGCCAGACTAAAAATATGTTGATCTCTTACAACAAAAACAAATTAGGGTTCTTTTAATTTTTTTTAACATCAGGGCATGTCCGTTTGTTCCGTTATTTAAGCGGAGCAAAACGGCCGGCCTAATCTGATACTATCATGTTTCGATCCATTCCATAAGGCCCATTATTAATAAACTTATGAGGGAGAATTTTTTCGCCATCCTATGATTAATACTTAAGTTTAGGTAACCTGACATTTTTGTCAGGTTTTTTGAATAATTCTAAGAGTAAATGATGATCTTTACTAACAATCTTACATGAAAAATTGGTAGTTTATTGCAGTATAAAAATCAACTTAAAAACCTACAGAAATGGAACCCAAAATATCCAGGTTATCTGCTACGGAAAAAGCGCTTGAAGTTATCTGGCAGCTAGAAGAAAAATATGGAGACCTGATGTTTTATCAGGCAGGCGGTTGTTGTGAAGGTACTCAGCCTCAATGTTTTGAAAAAGGAGGTTTTTTTCCAAGAATGAATGATGCTATGATAGGTACGATCAACAGACATGAATTTTGGATCGATCGTGATTTGTTTGAGTATTGGAAATATTCTCACTTTACATTAGATGTTGTAGATGGTTTCGGACCAGGTGGTTTTTCTCTGGAAACACCTTTAGTAAAAACATTTAAAGTACATTACAAGCTTTTTACTCCTGAAGAATACAAAAATTTGGAACCGGTAAAACGCAGCGAATAACTCTAGCTGATCTGTAAAATCAGAGAGAGTGATAGAAACTAATTTTGAGTATTCCTCTTAAAAATTATAGTAACTTCTCAACCATCTACCTTTATGAACCTGTTTACAAACATGGCGGCCACAACATTTCCTACGGCATTTAGAACGGTAGCTAATGGATCTACCAATGTTCCGATAATCATTACGGCAGGAATCGCTTCATGAGGTAATTTATATACAGAAATCATCAGGAGCTCACCGATATAACCACCATTAGGTATTCCGCCCTCAACAATACTTACAAATATTGTAATTCCCAAAGCTAAAATCAGGTTGGAAGGCTCAAAAAAATCTTTTCCGATAATTAGAAATGCGACATAAATCTTGATGATTGAAGATATAGATGATCCGTTTTTATGTAAAGTAGTTCCAATCGGAATAACGAGATTCGCAATAGAACTTGGTATTCCGATCTTCGAAGCTGCTTGCAAATTTGCAGGCATTGTTGCAAAGCTACTGCAGGTACTTAGAGCAGTTAGCGTAGGATAGGGTGCATTTGTCCAGAAATCCTTGACTCCTTTTTGCCCGTTGGCCATGAAGGTATATAGTGTGAAAAATAAAAAGAAATAGATGGTTCCCACTATGTAGTAGATACCTAGTGGCTTTCCGTAAAAACCAAAAAGCTGTGGACCCACAGTAGCAACCTGATAGGCAAAATAAGCCCCGAGCCCGATCGGAGCAAGCTTCATAACCAGTAAAAGCAGCTCTTTCATGACCTCGTATCCTGAAGCAAGGAAAAGTCTGAATGGCTGGCCGGTTTCTCCCGTTTTTCTTGCCGCAAAACCTGTTAAAAAAGCAAATATTAGCAGGGCGAGCATATTCTTTCTGGAAAACAGCTCTGTGAATTCACCAACTGTAAAGAAACTCACAATCCTGTTTCCCCAGGTTTCATTGTCATTACCTTCAGAAATGATCTGTGAACTTCCTGAAATAGGAGACATAGGAAAAAGATAAACAGCAATAATGGTAAAAACAGCTGCTGTTAATATAAAAAATAGAAAGGTAAACGACATCATCGCAATAATCTTTCCAAATTTTGATTGTTGCTCTAAAGATGCTATAGAATTAGACACAGCAAAAAATATCAATGGAACAACGCTTACAAAAAGTAAATTAAGGAAAATGTCTCCAAGCGGTTTTATATAACCTACAAAATTGGGAGCAGTGATCCCGATAATACTTCCAACTATGATTCCCAAGAGTAAAAATAAAATTCCAGAGTAGTTTTTAAATACTTCTTTCATGTATTGCTTTTTACCAAAGATAGGCTTATTTTTAACATATTATTGTATAATTTTCAGGGTTAAATTTTTTAAATTTGAGTAAATAAACGTTTCTATGGCTTATATAGATTACTATAAAATTCTGGGGGTAGATAAAAAAGCATCGCAGGAAGATATCAAAAAAGCATACCGAAAGCTGGCTCGAAAATTACATCCCGATCTTAATCCCGATGACAAAGAGGCTGAGAGAAAATTCAAGGAACTGAATGAAGCGAATGAGGTTCTCAGTAATCCGGAAAACCGAAGCAAATATGATAAGTACGGAGAAAACTGGAAACATGGTGAAGAATATGAAAAGGCTCAACAGCAACAAAGACAATATCAAAATCAAGGGCAAGGTTACAGTGGTGGATTCTCCGGTGCAGATTTTGGAGAAGGAGAGGACTTTTCAGATTTTTTCCAGAGTATGTTTGGACAAGGCGGAGGTTTCGGAAGAAGCTCCCGAGGTAGTGCTTCCGGGAAATTTAAAGGACAGGATGTACAGGCTGAGCTTAATTTACATCTTAAAGATGCTGCCAAAACACATCCCCAAACCTTTGAGATTAATGGCAAAAAAGTACGGATTACAATTCCCGCCGGAGTTTATGATGGTCAACAGATCAAATTAAAGGGTCACGGAAACCCCGGTATCAATGGAGGTCCTTCGGGAGATTTGTACATTACATTTAATATCTCACCTGATCCGGATTTTGAGAGGGTAGGAGATGATCTTAAAACGAAAGTTACTATTGATCTTTATACAGCTGTTTTGGGTGGTGATGTAAAAGTAAATACCCTGGACGGAAGCGTTAATTTAAAGGTTAAACCTGAGACTCAAAGTGGATTAACGGTGAGGTTGAAAGGAAAAGGGTTTCCCGTATATAAGAAAGAAGGTCAATTTGGAGACCTGTTCGTAACATATGAAGTGAAGTTGCCAACAAACCTTACTGAGAAACAAAAAGAACTTTTTGAACAACTTAAAAATTCTTAGATCATGGAAGAAAGAATATCACGGGAAGAACTCGTAAAAATATATAATATAGAAATTACTTTCTTTGATGAGCTGGTAGACTGCGGCTTACTTGAGGTACAGACTGAAAATGATGTGCGCTATTTGATGTATGAAGATTTACCTGCTTTTGAAAGATTCACGAATTGGCATTATGATCTGGAAATAAACCTTCCCGGTTTAGAAGTTATTAATGATATGCTTCAGAAAATGACTGATCTTAAACAAAAAAATAGAGACTTACTGGCCAAACTTTCTGCAATAAGTGATCGATATGAGGATATTTAATTTAGTTTTGCAATCTGTAAACAAATTAAATTTTTTATACAATGGGTGACGAGAAAGTGATCAGGCTACATGTAAACAGAAAAGATTTTGAAGAGATCTACTTTAAAGGAAACCAGGGAAGTTTGTTTTTCTCATCGGAGAACAGAAGTAAAACCATTATCACTATTGTTGTCGCTCTGATTTTTCTGATTACATTTTCCTTAAAAGAAAATTTAAGTAAAGAAAGCTTTGGAATTCTGTATTTTATAAGTTTTGTTTTTCTTCTTTGTGCTGTGTATCTTTCGGTAAGCATCAATAAGGTGTCCAGATGGAAAAAACAGGTCAAAAGATATCTGAAATCACTTGAGAATGCGGGTATTTATGAAATAAGATTCAATAATGAAACTTTCAATGTTAATCTTAATGAGCAGCACGAACTCAGCAGGTGGAGTGAATTTGTAACTGCAGAAACCTATGAAGACTATATTTCGATGGAAGGTAAATACAACTATATGTTTCCTGCAAAGTCAATGAATAAACAGGATTACAGCGTATTGAAACAGGTAATAAAGAAAAATATTAAATAAAGAAATCAGAGCAGATCGCTCTGATTTTTTTATTTGCCTTTTAGTCTAGCCAGCCCATTTCCTTCATCCATTCATCATTGTAGATTTTACCTACATATCTTGAACCATGGTCATGGAGTAAAACAACAATCACGTCATCTTTGGTAAACTGATCTTTCATTTGTACCAATGCTGATATAGCACTTCCTGCTGAATATCCACAGAAAATTCCTTCTTCTTTTGCAAGCTTTCTTGCATAAATGGCACCATCTTTATCCGTTACTTTTTCAAAATGATCGATAACCGACATATCATAGTTTTCAGGAATAATATCTTCTCCGATTCCTTCAGTAATGTAAGTATATGCGTGATCATAGTGAAGTTCACCGGTCTCATGGAATTCTTTTAAAATAGAACCATAAGTATCAACACCAATTACTTTTATATTTTCATTTTTTTCTTTGAAGAACGTTCCACATCCTGTAATGGTTCCTCCTGTTCCGGCTCCGACTACAAAATGAGTAAGTTTTCCTTCTGTTTGTTCCCAGATTTCAGGAGCAGTAGATTCATAATGTGCTGCTCGGTTGGATAAATTATCATATTGATTCACATACCATCCGTTTTCAGTTTCTTTGGCTAATCTTTTTGAAACCGAATAATAAGAACGAGGGTCCGTAGGCTTTACATCTGTAGGGCAAACAATAACTTCTGCTCCTACAGCACGTAAAATATCACATTTTTCTTTAGATTGTTTGGAATTGGTTACAAAAATACATTTGTACCCCTTGATGATAGCGGCAAGAGCTAATCCCATTCCTGTATTTCCGGAAGTTCCTTCAATGATTGTTCCGCCCGGTTTTAATCTGCCGTCTTTTTCGGCATCTTCGATCATTTTAACAGCCATTCTGTCTTTTACAGAATTTCCCGGGTTGAAAGTTTCTACTTTGGCTAAAACTAATGCAGGGAAATCCTCGCCCAAAACTTTGTTAAGTTTTACTAATGGAGTATTTCCGATAGTTTCAAGAATATTTTTTGCGTATTTCATACATAATTTATAAGCCTTGCAAAGATACAGCTTTAAAATTATTTATGAAGTTTGGCCACATGTAAAATGAACTATTAACAGATAAAGTATATTACCTCAATTGGGAAGAATAAACAATCTGAAATTAATTGTATTTGATCGCTTTAACCGGTGAAATCTTGCTGATCAGATAACTTGGAACGATCAATGCCAGTGCCGAGATAATTAAAATTCCTACAGAAATTGAAATAATAGCAATAGGATTAAGGTCTACGGGAACTGTACTTACATAATAATTTTCAGGATTCAGCTTTATAATTCCAAAAAACTTCTGTAAAAGTAAGAGACCAAGGCCTATAATATTTCCGTATAAAAGCCCCGGAACCATTATTATTAGAGTATAATTAATGAATGTAGCCCTGATCTGGGAATTGCTAGCTCCTAAGGTTTTTAAGAGACCGATTGAATTCGTCCTTTCAATGATAAGGATCAAAAGAACCATGATGATATTAATGATGACCACAATAAGCATGATAATAATGATCAATGCAATATTGGTGTCGAAAATGCTGATCCAGTCTGTAATCTGTGGGAATTTCTCTGTTGCTTTTTCCGCGTAATTTTTATAGCCGATAAGCTTTTCAATTTCCGGGAAATCACTATCGATATCATTTACATTTTTAAAGAAGATATCCAGTCCACCAATATCATCCGGTTTCATATCCTGAATTTTTCTCACATGGTTGATTCCACCGATCACAAATTGTTCATCAATCATTTTAATGTCCGTTCGGTAAATTCCCACAACTTCAAATTTTCGATAAATAGGTTTCTGATCCGCCTTTGAAAATATGGTAACAATACTGTCTTTCACTTTTAAATGGAGGTCATTCGCGATCTTTTGTGAAATCGTTACCCCATGGTTATAGCCGACCTCCGTTACTTTGGGTGTTGTGCCGGCAACGAGAAATTTTTTAAAACGGGCACTGTCAAAGTCCTTGCCTACACCTTTGAAAATAATGCCTGCAAAATTATGCTCATTCCGCATAATTCCTGTAACCATAGCATATTTCTGAACACTTTCAACATCCGGAAGTGCTTTTATTTTCTGAATATTTAAACCCTGCTTATCAAGCACAGAAGTATTGTATGAAGAATTGGATCGTGTGGACTTTACGGTAATATGTCCGCTGAAATCTGCCAGTCTTTCTTTAATAGCTTTTTTTGAGCCAAATCCTGTAGATACGGTAATCAATGATACAATGATTCCTAAAGCTACAGAAAGCCTGCCTATGAAGATGATAACCCTTGAAAGATTATTTTTGTTATCTTTGGAAAACGCTATTTTTCTAGAGAAATATAAAGGAAAGTTCAAGCTTATGAATTTAGATTTCAAAATTAAAAATTTACTTCTTATTTGCCTAATTTTTTTAGGAGTATTCAATCAATATTATTCTCAGAATCAAACAAAAGATGGTTTTAAGACCGGTGCCGACCAGCCGGAAGTTTATTTACCGCTGCTAAAGGGAAAAACAATTGGCATTGTTACCAACCAAACGGGTTTGATGAAAGATCGGACTCACCTGGTCGATTTTTTAGTAAAAAACGGGATTAAGATAAAAGCTATTTTTGCTCCCGAGCATGGCTTTAGAGGAAATGCTGATGCTGGTGAAACTGTTAAAAATGGAGTAGACTCAAAAACAGGAGTACCTATTGTTTCTTTATATGGAAGTAATAAGAAGCCGAAACCTGAACAGTTAAAAGGAATTGACATTGTAGTTTTTGATATTCAGGATGTAGGCGTCAGATTCTATACCTATATTTCAACGTTAAGCTACCTTATGGAGGCCGGAGCTGAAAATAATGTTGAGATAATGGTATTAGACAGGCCTAATCCTCACGATGGATATATTGATGGACCTGTTTTAAAAAAGAAATGGGCTAGTTTTGTAGGAATGCATGAAGTTCCGGTTGTCTATGGTTTAACCATTGGTGAGTATGGAAAAATGGTCAACGGTGAAAAATGGCTGAAGAATGGAATGCAGGCAACATATATTTTGGTTCCTATGAAAAATTATCATAAAAAGCTGCGATACGCTATTTCTGATAAGCCATCTCCCAACTTACCTAATGATAAAGCAATAAATTTATATCCGAGTTTATGTTTTTTTGAAGGAACACAGGTTTCTGTAGGAAGAGGTACAGATACTCCCTTTCAGGTATATGGTTCTCCCTGGACAAAAAGTCTTCCTTATCAGTTTACTCCAAAACCTAATTTCGGGGCAAAAGATCCGTTCCTGAACGGGCAATTATGTTATGGAGAAAATTTATCTGAGTATCCGAATGATTTGAGGGAACTTAATCTGGAATGGGTGATCAAAGCTTATAAAAATTACAAGAATCCTCAACAGGATTTCTTTCTTAAAAACTTATGGTTCGATACTTTATCCGGAACTGATGAATTAAGAAAACAAATCATTGCCGGTAAATCAATACAAGAAATAAAGGCTTCGTGGAAGTCAGATTTAGAAAAGTTTGAGAAAATCAGATCTAAATACGTGGTGTACGAAAACTAATCGAAATCTTGTGGTGGGTTTTTGTCATTTTTACCTTTATTAAGGATAAAAAGCCCCACTGTTAATCCTATCACTCCTGCTGAAGCGGTCATTATTGCCCTTTGTAATTTGTCTGGGGCATCATTTCCAATGTAATTCATTAAAAAAAGGATAACAAAGGTGATAACCAATATAATAATGTGATTTTTTCCAAATAGTTTCATCGTGTTATTTTATTTTGTAAGAAATCATTATGCCGCCTCTATATGGTAATATTTCACCACTTTTATTAAATCCGGTAGCTACATCATAGCGCTTTCCTGTGGTGCGGTCATAGCCCTTATAAAAATCCTGAGAGGTTCCAACAGTTGCATAAACATCCAGATTCCAGTTTTCTGAAAGCTGAAACTGGTAACCCGCAGTAACTCCAATGATCAGTGAAACTCCTTTTTGATACAGATTGGACTTTTTGTATTTTTCGCCTCTGTCATTGGTGTATGTGCCAGAACCCCAGTAATTCCATTTTTGCAATACAAAAGAAGATGCTGCAAGGTTGGCACCCACATACCAGTGTTTGAAAGCTTCATCAAAATAATATCTACCCTCTAAGGAAACAGAATAATACTGAAATTCATGTCCGGCGAAAGATTTCCATGGAGAAACAAATACATCCCCCTGTAAAGTATATTTTTTACTAAGCTGATATTCTAATCCTCCGTTTAGAACTCCTATTGGAAGAAAAAGGGCATTGCCTTTTAGGTATAAACTTTTCCCCTTTTCTGTAGCCTGTTCTTGTTCCTGGGCGTTCAAATTTCCTAGTGAAAACAGACTCATAAAACTTACCAACAATTTATATTTCATTCTGAAGTTTATTTGATTTGTTTAAGCAATCCTTCGGCCAAAGTTGCGTCTTTATTGGATTGAACAGCCATATTTTTCGACATTTCAGCATACGTTTTTGCCATATCTTTATTTCCTGTTAAGAAATAGAGCTTTGCCAGAATAAAGGTGTTTTCAGAAGTCTCTCCTCTCATAACAGATTTCTCTGCCCATTCAACCGCTTTTTTTAATGAGGATGTTGTTTTTACATGCTCGGAGAATATCCACGCCGCTTTAAGTAATTGATTAGGCTCAAAGGAATCAGAATTTTTGTAATATGCTAAAGCTGCTTTTTCATATTCAGGAAAATTATTATTTTGTTCATAATAATTAAGTTTAGTCTGATTCAGCTTAATTTCAGCCTCATATTTCCCAACCAAGGGTTCTGCTGTTTTCAGAAAATAGTCATCATTTACCCTCTTATTTTTGTCGTCAATCGATTCGGCTACTACCTTGGATAAAATAAGCTGATGATCAAATTCTTTATAGGTTTCCTCAGGAAGATATTTGATGATTTCTGATTTTCTGGAAGCGAAAATTTTATAATTAGGATCCTCAACGGATTTTAGAAAGAATAAAAGAAATCCAATGTCATCTTTAGACAGTTCTTCAGTTTTCTTTTTATTTTCAAAGTATCTTTCAGAGGCTTTTTTTGCAAAATCAAAATCTGAAGTAGAATTTAATTTCATTACGTTGATCAAAAATTCAGGGTCTTTTTCACCCGATGCAAAACGATCTTTTAGGGATCCTTTTTTGTTATTGGGTGAATTGATATCCTGTGCCATCGTTAGGAAAACACTTTCTTCCATATAACCGAGATTTTGAGAGATCAGCTCCCCATCACCGTTCAGAAACAAGTAAGTCGGATAGGAACGAACTCCGTATTTGGCGGCAATTTCTCTCCCTTCTCCTTTCTCCATATCAAATCTTGCATTTACAAAATTGGCGTTATAATAATCTCCCACCGATTTCTTTGTAAATACATTTTTCTCCATCAGTTTACAAGGGCCACACCATGAAGCGTAAGCATCAATGAAAACTATTTTGTTTTCTTTCTTAGCTTTGGCAATTAGGTCTTTAAAAGGGATATCCTGAAACTGGATGGATTCCTGCGCAAAAAGAATTACAGTGAAAAAAACAAATAATCCGGAGATAATCTTCTTCATTCGATTAAAATTTGTAGGCGAAGATAGTTAATTTTCAAGAGATAGATTGAAAATGGGAAGGCCAGATAGAGGACATTAACTAATTTTAAGAACTAAATTAATCGATTGTAAAACTTGTTTTCTGTATCCTGTCTTATTTAATATCATTCAATAGAAGTTATTCTTTATTTTTGTGAATTAGATGATTATGATTTATTGCACCATTAACTAAAAAACTGAAGCTGTTTATGCTTTATCTTTCCGGGGTTTTTATTGCTTTCTTTTTGACATTTCTTTTGCTTACAAAACGGAATAAAAGCTCTGCTGATTTTATTTTATGTGGATGGTTATTTACAATTGGTGTCAATTTATTAACACATTATCTCTTTCTTACTCATCAGTATAAAGAATATCCTTCTTTTATACTTTTAGGTTTTACACTACCGTTACTTTATGGACCGTTTTTATACCTCTATGTAAGAAAACAAACTTCTCCTAAACCTTTTTCAGCAGTACAGCTGTTACATTTTTTACCTTTTGTGATATGTAATTTATCTTTTCTTTCATTTTATTTGGCACCCTTTGATGAAAGGGTTAGTATTTTTAAACATGAGGGAAGGGAATTCGAGATTGAATTGCTTTTCAGGCTATATGGTATATACATTTCAGGAATCATTTATGTGATCATTTCTTTATTTATTTTATATAGATTCCGCAAAAATATGGTCCAGCAGTTTTCAAATACAGAAAAAATAAACTTTAAGTGGTTGTTGTATCTTATTATCTGGATTGGGCTGATCTGGGGATTGGTTCTTTGGAATGACAACGCAAATATTATTTATGGTGCAGTTGCTGTTTTTATCATGTGGTTGGGATATTTTGGGATCAAGCAGGTACAGGTTTTCAATTATTCTAATTCATTTTTTACTGCCGAAGAAAGCCTGACAAAAGTAATTACATCTCCAATAGCAATTGGTGAAGATAAAAAGTATCAAAAATCAGGATTAACACAGGAAAATATTGATGATATTCATTGCAAATTACTTGAGGTTTTAAACGAAGAAAAACCGTTCACAAATCCCAATCTCACCTTAAATGAATTGTCTCAGTTGCTTAAAGTCCATCCGAACTATCTTTCCCAGGTAATTAATTCTAAGGAAAATAAAAACTTCTACGAATTAATTAATGAAAAGAGGATAGAAGAGTTTTTGCACAAAATTTCGAAACCGGAAAGCAGGCAATATACTTTTCTGGCTATTGCCTTTGAATGTGGTTTTAATTCCAAAACATCTTTCAACCGGAATTTTAAAAAATATATGGGTATTACTCCCACTGAATACCAAAAAAAGCTGTAATTCTTATCTTTTTATAGTTTCATCTTCCAGGGAATGGTTTCATGTTTCATATGATATTGGTAGTCAGATTCTTATATTGGTTGTTTTTCTTGGGTCAGCTTTCCTGTTGGGGCGTATAGCTTTTGGGTTTGATGAATCTTTGCATCAATATTTTAAACCCAAACTATGACAACATTGAGAAAAAAAAGAGGGTTACTGACCTCTTTTACAATTTTTGCATTACTGTTCTCCTGTACTGATGGAAGAACAATTGATGAACCCGGAAACTTAGTTCCTAAGACAGTTGATCAGGATTCTTCACTACCATCAATACGTGTGAATGGTTCTCTGCTCCATTCCGAAGCATTCGGTCCAGAAAATGGGACCCTAATTATTGCTATCCATGGAGGACCAGGAGGTGATTACAGATACTTATTAAATTGTAAAGATCTCGCTAATAAAGGATACAGAGTCGTTTTCTATGATCAGAGAGGTTCTGGTCTTTCCCAGCGTTTTCCTAAGAATTCATATAAATCATTAGGAGCGGGAGCTATTAATCTTATGTATGACGAATTATCTTCAGTAATAGCTTATTACCGTAAAAGCTCTAATCAAAAAGTAATCTTATTAGGGCATTCCTGGGGAGCGATACTGGCTTCAGGATATGTGGGAAAGTATCCAAATGCTGTTCAGGGTATTGTTTTATGTGAACCGGGCGGATTGAAATGGGATGATATTACTGACTATGTAAAAGAGTCCAGATCATTTAAACTCTGGAGTGAGATCTTGAATGATGCAGCCTATATTGATCAGTTTATATCGGGGAAGGAGGATCAGCACGAAATATTGGATTATAAAATGTCTATGCTGACATCGAAAAACGATATTACTGGTGAGGGGGATTTTGATCCCGGCATGAGCTGGAGAAGTGGGGCTGTAATTATGGATGCATTATTTGATGTAGGAGAGGAATACAATTCCGATTTTTCTAAGGGGTTGCAGAATTACAATGCTCCTGTGTTATTCTTTTACAGTGAAAGAAATAAAGCTTATCCTGATTCCTGGGCACAGAAAATAACTTCAGATTATAATCATGTGGAAAAGGTTAAGGTTTCGGGTGTTGGACATGATGGTATTATTACCAATCAGAATGTATGGAATTCCCAGACCAAACCTAAAATTATCAATTTTATCAACAACCTTTAACAAATGAAAAATAATAAACTATATATAAAAATAGCTTTTTTTATACTGATCTGTAATGTTGTGAAATCACAAACGGTTAACTGGGCTGGGCTTGAAAATGGAGAAAGACATATTCTTAATGCAAACATTGGTGCCGAATATGGTGCTGTTTTTGGGCTAGGATACGGATATAAATTTCATGGTAAGTTATTTCCCACAATTGTAAATATTGAGGTCTCCACACCGGCTGGTGAAGATTTATTTGATGATTTTAAAACAAAAGCAGGAGCTCATGTGAGATGGATAAAAGTTGGGGATTTCCATTTTTCAACAAAAGTTCAGGGAGTTTTCCGGAAATTTGAAAACGAGAATGTGCAGCTTCTGAATTTTGGGGTGGATATGTCCGGAACAATTGGGTATTACAGACGGAGATGGTTTGGAGCGTTAGAAATTGGGTTTGATAAAGCCATTGTTACTCATTTCAAACATTCCGATCACTATAGAGAAATTTATCCGGCAGTAAAAGATGGCTGGTATGAACCGGCGACGGGAGGAAACTTTTATGCTGCCATACAAGGAGGATATACATTCAGCAATCAGGAAATATATCTAAAAATAGGAGGGATTGTTTCTCAGGATTTGAAAACGAAACCACAACTGCCATATCTTTTACAGGTTGGATATAATTACAAGTTGCCTTTTTAAGTGTTAATGCCGGATTTTAATCCGGCATTTTACTATTGTCAGTAGCTAATTATGCTCCCAGTTCAAGTTGGTTTTTAACCAAATTAAAATAATCAGATTTTTTTTCCACCAATGATTGGTGGTTGCCTTGTTCTACGATCTCTCCCTTTTTCAAGACAATGATCTGATCTGCATTTTTAACAGTTGAAAGCCTGTGTGCAATAATTAAAACAGTTTTGCCTTTAAAGAATTCCTGTAAATGATCATGGATTACCTTTTCGTTTTCTGCGTCTAGAGCTGAGGTGGCCTCATCAAAGAAGACAAAATAGGGTTGTTTATAAACTGCTCTTGCAATCAGTATCCTTTGTTTTTGTCCACCGGAAATTCCATTTCCTGAAGCTCCGATCTTTGTGTTTAGTCCTAAAGGAAGTTCATCTACAAATGATTTAATATTCGCAGTTTTAAGTGCGAAATTGAGTACATCGTCATCTGGAATTTCTTCTCCTGTTGCAATGTTTCTTTCAATAGTATCAGAGAAAATATATCCGTCCTGCATAACCACTCCGCAGTTTTTTCTTAAATTTTTTGGAGATATTTCTTTTAAATTAGAGTGATTAAAATAAATATCACCAGAGGTCGGTTCATAGAACTTCAATAATAATTTCATTAATGTTGTTTTGCCACTACCGCTTGCTCCAACAACAGCGGTAACTTTTCCTTGGGGAATAAAAAGATCAATATCCTTGAGAACAAACGGTGATTGAGGTCCCTCATATTGAAAAGAAACATTCTTAAAATAAATTCCTTTTTCAATTCCGTTTTGGGTGGTATATTTTTCATTCATTAACGGAAGCAAGTCTTCCTGTTCTTCTTCCGGGTGATTTTGAACTTCATTTAAACGCGATAAACTTAGTTTAGCGTCCTGTAAAGATTTAAAAAAACTAATCAATTGGTTAACCGGAGAATTCATTTGCCCAATAATGTAGGATACACTCAGTAAAGCCCCCAGTGTCATATGTCCCTTCACCACAAAAGAGGCAGCGAGGAAAGTAACAATAATGTTTTTTAACTGATTGATGAATTCGAATCCTGAAAGCTGGATTTGATCAAGTTTTAGAATTCTGATATTTACTTTAAATAATTTTTGTTGGATTTCTTCCCATTCTTTACGTTTGTGCTCTTCGAACTGATTAAGTTTCATCTCAGAAATGCCATTAATGATTTCGTAAATGGACTCCTGATTTTCACTTTTTTCACGAAATCTGAAATAGTCTAACGATTTTATTTTTTTTAACCAATATAAGGACCATACAACTGATATTATGGTTAATATAAAATAGGTAGCAAGAATTCTGAAATCATACGTCCAAAGAACCACAAAAAATACCGAAAAGGTAATCATTGAGAATAATGTTGATAAACTTTGAGAGGTAAGAAAAAGTTCTATCCGCTCGTGATCCTGTATTCTTTGATTGAAATCACCCATGAATTTGGTATCAAAAAATTTGATGGGAAGGCTCATCAGTTTTTTAAGAAATTCGGAAATGATTTTAATATTTAATTTACTTCCAACACTTAACATAATCCAGTTGCGGAAAACTCCTAATATGATATTCCCAAGAAAAAATGCCAGTTGAGCGAGAAGAATGTAGGTAATGATGTTAAGGTTTTTCTTGTTGACGCCGTCGTCAATTAGCTTCTGAGTTAATATGGGAAAAGCCAGAGTAGCTAGTGTTCCAACAAGAAGGATAAAAGAAAGCCAGATAAATTGTTTTTTATGTGGGCTTAGGTATTGATAAATATATTGTAATGATACTTTTTTATCTTTAATATTGTTATTCTGGAAAAAAGTTTCTGTAGGCTCCAATAGCAAAACGATGCCTTTATCAGAGTTTTTCAGCCAGGCCTTTTTAAATTCGGTTTCAGGTAATTTAATGATCCCATGGGCGGGATCGGCAATTGTGTAAATTTTCTCTTTATTGTAAAAATATTTCGAAATTTTGGTGAGAACGACAAAGTGATTTTGGTTCCAATGTATAACACATGGTAAGAATTCATTTTTTAAATCCCCAATTGAAAGTTGTGTTACTAAAGTTTTAAACCCAAGTTTAGATGCTGCATTGTTCATGCTTAAAATAGAAACACCTTCCCTTGAAATAAAGCAATGGTCACGTAAGTACTGTAGTCCATATGCTTTGCCATAATAAGCCGTTATCATAGCTAAACATGATGGACCACAGTCCATTTTATCATGTTGAGGAATAAATTTCATTACTTTTCTTCTAATAATATATCCTCTGTTTGTTTCACTGTTCTCTTTTCGCCTACAATTTCAATTCCTCTTTTGTTATAGATCATGGAAAGGAAATAGAGTCCGGCTTCAATAGGCCAATCTGTTTCCAGATCTTTTAACAATTCGGAAACTCTCCAGTTTTTATGGGTATTTAGATTATCTACTATATTTTTTAATTCAGGATGATATCTCATTTCTATTTTAGAACCTCTCACAAAAAGATAGAATGTGTCTTTATTTTCATCCACATTATAAATCATTTTAAATGGTTCACAAGCATGAATTTCTTTTTCAAGTAAAAATTCGTAGTTATCTATATCATATTTATCTTCTAATTCTCTTGTTTGTGGAGGAGCCTGCCATCCTGCATTGCTAAGTAAACTGTGTTTGTATTCATCATACAGATATTTAAAAAACGATTCAGTAGATCCTTTTAACAAGTCTTCGTCTAGTTTTAAAAGGGAAAGAAACTCTTCAAATGTCTGATGATTTTCTAAATAGTTATGTTGAGGTTCAATAACGTCTTTATTAATATCCAGATAGTTGGTGTAAAAAGTATTGAGTACTCTGTCAAAAAATTTAACTTTCGACGGGTTATTAAACCAAAATGTTACACCAACGGAAAGATCATCACTTTTGCCGATATGAAATTTATTCCATGGCATAAAGAACAGGTCTCCTGCTCCAAAATCATATCTTTCGGCATGTTCAAGCAGGGGATCTATATCAAAATTATTGTGTTTTGTACCGGTAAGGTCTTTGTATTTTTCCTGATCCCATATGTACATTGTTTTTTCACCGGGACCTAAGTGGAAGTGTAGCACATTTTCACCTTTATGATCCTGATGTATTCCTAAGGGAGTCCATCCGTAGTTTCCTATAAATACTGTCACATCTACTCCTGTCGCTGGAATACCAATAATTTCCAATAAAGGTTGAGTAATGAGTCTAAGTTCCTTTGATATGTAATCTGAGTGTTTTTCAAGAAAATTGACGATTAGTCCGAACTTCTCTTTGAAAACCCGGTTACAATATTCTATAATTTCTTCATTTTCAAAAGGAGGATTTTTATATATTTCATCAACAAAATCATTGTTCTCCTTTCCTTTTCCTTGTGAAGGGAAGTAAAGTCTGAAGCCATCGTGATCTTTAGTTTTAAATCTGTTGATCAGTCCATCGACAACGGCCTCCTTCAGTTTTTTGATTAAATCTTCTGGGATTACATCTTTAACCACACATGTCTGTGTGAAATTTTTATTGATATTGATGAAATTCTCCCAAAATTCTTTGTTGAAATTTGTTTCCATAGTATTATAAGTTTTTGAAATAAAAAAGCAACAGAGAATGGATATCCTCTGTTGCCTGGTAATATTTAAGAAACTACCTGTACCACTTGCACTACTTGACGTACTTGACGTACAACTACGTTGTCAGCTTCTTGTGCTCCGAATCCACCTCTTACTTTGTTTTGTTCTAGTGGAGAAAGGTCTCTTACTTTCAAAAACTCTTTTGCGTTAAAATTTGCTTTTTTCATGATAATAAATTTTTAAAATGATTTTATGTGGCTCAAAGTTTATAGACATTAGTTCCTTCGTTGGTCTCTTCTTGCAAGAAAGTATTGTTCACATCCCTCTTTTAAAATTTAAAGAAAGACTGTTTTGCTTTTAATGATTATTTCTCTCTATAATTAAAAATATTCTGAAGTTATTTAATTCCTTTTTTATTGAAATAATTTCACATAATAACCTCCTGTTTAACAGGTAATTATTTTTATATAGATGTCTTTGTTGTGGGAATTATTTTTCATAAATTTATACGGATTGATTTAATTAAATACTACACTTTAGTGTAAAAATGATATTTAAATTAATCTTATATATGAAAAACAATAACCAAATTTAAATTTATGAGTGAAAATGTTAATGGCTTCTTTTTTGCTGAATCTGCAATGAAAGAGGCTTCAAATGAAGAGTCTTTACCAGTGAATAACTATCTCGAGGTAACAGATGCATTATCAAGGGCAATTTATATGAGCGTGTTCATTATTGATTATCAAAAAAGAAATTTTGAATACGTTTCTGAGAATCCATTATTCCTTTGTGGTAATACCCCCGAAGAGGTTAAAAAAATGGGGTATGACTTTTATTTTAAATATGTTCAGAAAAGTGATGCTGATTTGTTATCGAAGATCAACAGGCTGGGTTCTGAATTTTACGAGAGAATTCCTGCAGAAGAAAGAAAATACTACACGCTTTCATATGATATTCATCTGTTGAATAATAATAAAGCCATCCTGGTTAATCAAAAACTGACTCCTCTCTTTTTAACCGATGAAGGAAAAATATGGAAAGCTATGGGAGTGGTTTCTTTGTCCACAAATACGGATTCCGGAAATATAACTATTTCAAGGCAGGGGACAAATGATTATTGGTGGTATGATACTCAAAGAGAAATGTGGAGAAATGAGGAAAAGATTAAGTTAACAGAAAGGGAAATGGATGTTTTGCGATATTATGCACAGGGTTATACAATCAATAAGATTGCAGAGAAAATTTTTGTATCACCGGATACCATTAAGTTTTATCGAAGAAAGTTGTTTGAAAAAATGCAGGTAAGTAATATCTCAGAAGCTTTAGCTTTCGTAACGAATAATAAATTGTTGTAAAAGAATATCGAATTGAAATTTTATTATATCACACTTATCTTATTAATAAAAAAGATATTTTTAATAGTTGATTCTGCAGATATTAATTTAGTCTTTTAAAGTTAACCACAGCAAGGCTATTATTGAAAATGAAATTTTTTATTTGAAAGAGATTTATCTTGACAAAAAATATCAATGCTGTATTGCGGCTAATGAAGATATGAGGGAAAAGACGATCTTTGTCAAACGATTAAATGTAAACTTTTTATAGTAAAAATCATCCGGGGAAAGTTAAGAGTTGTTTCCTATATGAAAGATTAAAGAAAAGGAAAGTGCCTTTTGTTGTTTTAGGTTTTTGAAATCCTAAATAGTGATAATGGTATTATTTCAGAGTAATATTGAAATACAAAGCATAAAAAAACCACCTTTTTAAGGTGGTTTTGTGGTTTCTCCAGGAATCGAACCAGGGACACATGGATTTTCAATCCATTGCTCTACCAACTGAGCTAAGAAACCAATATGATAGTTTTGTGTTACTTCGTTGTTTAAAGTGGGTGCAAAAATAGTAATTTTTAGCTTACCATGCAATAAAACTGAAAATAAATAAAATAAAAAAGCCAGTTTTCGTTTTGTTTAAAACTAACTGGCTGATTATTTTTATGTTGTAATTTTAAGGAAGTGTCGAAAAATTGATATTCGGAGCCTGGGTGGGCGAAGTAACAGAAAATTGAGAACCGGGTGCAACAACAGTATTAAAGAATCCTCCATTTTGTAAAAAGAAAGCATGGCCACTCGTTCCTCCCATTGCATCTATTCTTTGTTGCGCATTGTAAGTATTGTCTACGCTGAATTTTGCTCCTGAAATAGCGATCCAGTTACCATCTGAAGTTCTTGCCCATTGATTTTTGAACTCTGCTTTTCGACCCTGATATCCATTCTCCGGATTAAAGTTTTCAACAAAACTGTAGAAGCTCTTAAGATAAGTACTGGTTTGAGGTCTCTTCCAGCTGGCAATAAGTTTCCATGTTGTGGTATCAGGCGATAAAAACCAGGCTGTAAAATCAGTTTTTCCACTACCATCCGGTTCTCCTTTTAACAGGAATTTATAGGTTTGTCCTGCTGTCCAGTTGTATTTATAATAGCTTTGGCCTCCAGAACCTTCATTGCCGAATTCTCCAACTGTTACTCCGGTTCCGGCTCTGTTTAAAATGATTTTATGATCAGGAGGAACATTATTCGGATCATCTGTCTCAAATGGACTCCATACAGAGAAGAGAATTCTCCTTTCTGTAGCAGAGTTCACCTGCATCCCAAAATAGCCGGCACTAAAGCCATTTGCCATAAAGTAAGAGCCTATCTTATCTTCTCCTACGGGAACTGTTACTTCATTATAGTAGTAACTTACATTATTGGTAGTCGGAACTGTATAGTTAAGATGGCAGGATGGCCCTCTGCGTGCCCAATAATAGTAGGAAGGATCATTACTGTAAATATTGGTTCCGGTAGAAGCTGCTCCACTGAAAGTAATATCCGTAACATCTGCAAAGTATCCACCTGTTTTGGTGACGCCCTGAAGGTCAACTTTTACATAACCCGGAGAGGAAATAGTAAAATCTCCAACAGGATAATCCGTATAAGTTGATCCAGTTAAAGTAACATTTTTGGATGTGTTACCGATTGTTACTTTTACTGTGCTGGTACCGGAAGGGACAGAAGCTTTTAATCCGATATGTAAGGCTCCGGTATTGCCCACCTTGAAATAAGTACTGATCACAGTGCTGGAATTAGTCCAGTTACCTAAATTGGAGGAGGTGATAACTTCGCTGGCTCCCGAAGGCTTTACTGTTATAAAAGAATTTCCTGCGACCGGAACATTGAAGGAAGATGTGGTTTTTAAAAATGAAGCGCTTTTTTGTGTAGTAACAGTGTCCTCCGCTACTACAGTGGTTTCTGCACACGACTGAAAAATAAGTAGGGCAACACCTAAAAAGGTATTTGTTAATTTTTTTGTCCTCATAATATGTTTGTAATTTGGTTTACGTCTACTAATTTAATTTTTTTATGGATATAATAAAAGTTTATTTCACATATTGTAGATTAAATAAAAATCTAATTTATAATATTAAAAAGTTGCAATTGTATAATTTTAAAGATTTTATACTTTGTCTTTTCAGGAATCAGACATGTATTAAAGAAGTTTAGAGGAGGCATTAAAAAACTCATTAGATATCCCCATAAACCACCGGTTTTGTAAATTTTTCTTTAAATAGAGGGCTTATAATAGGTTGTTTTCCAGAAGAAATAATTACAGTAGTAATTTATGTATTTTTTAACCATGGTTAAATCCCTTTGTTTTGTACAAAACAAAGGGATTACAACATAATTAGATATTTATTTCAACCATTTTAATGTGTTAATTTATCCAGTTTACTTACTGATGGCTATCATTTTGATAAAATTAATACAAAATGCTATAAGTTTATTTACACCAATTTTGTAATACTAACTATAAAGTGATATTAAATAAAAATTGGTATTTACTTATTTGCTGACAAGAATATGCTCGGCAGCATAAAAAATAAACTTTTTACTAATCAACAATCTTCGGCAATCGTTTCAATCATTCATTTATTTTTAAATATTAAAACTGTAACAATTTGCTGGATTATAAAGCTTATAAAGAATATTATTCTTTAATAATCTTAGATTGATAGGTATTGGTTCCATCATTTATTGAAACAACATAAATTCCAGTTTTCAAATCTTGAATTTTATCGTTAATTTCCTTATTTATCTCTCTTAAAGAGCCTTTTGCTAAAATAAGTGGCTTCCCAGTCAAATCGTACAATCCTGCTTTCAGATTTTCTTTTGAATTTTTAAAATCAATAACTAATTTTTGGCCATTTTTTAAAGGATTCGGATAAACAGTAAATTCATTATTATTTTTCTTAATATCATCAACAACTAATGTAATTGCCGGATAAACCAGTATTTTTTGTCCATTGTATCCCACGGCATACACCTTCATTGCGTTCGAAGGATAATCTACATAAGTATTTGTCAATGTAGTATCTCCTGTTCCTACAATAGAAACACTGATTAGCTGGCTACTTGAATTATAGGTTTCAAAGGCAACAGCATTATTCCATTTAGAATTATCTACCAATAAGAACTGTCCTTGTGTATTGGTTGTGATCTGTGCTCCCACACCCGTAACCCCCGAAACAGGCTGCATATTCTTGAATGCATTTACACTATTCGCTGAAAGATAATTGATGACCGGAGATACAGGTTTGGCATATCCCTTTGCCAGGACATAGCTTTTCACATCATCAATCATGCTTTGGGTAATTGTCATTTGAACATTGGTGTAATCTGATATGGTACCGTTTATTGGCTTTAAAAAACCGGTGCTAGTGAAGAAATCCGTAAGGTCCTCTTGTACGGCGTCACAGGCATTTTTTACAAAATTCATTACCAATTGCCCTTGGGTAAACTGGCTTTCGTTTGTATTTCTTACTTTCTCAGCTACTGTAGCAAACCAATGTGCATAATCTACTCCCGGGCCTGTAGGGGTAACTGTAGGGGTATCTTCATCAGACATATCTAAATCAAATGCAAGGGTTGCAGCACCTTTTGAAGCACCACTCAATTGATAATACAATTCTAATTGCCAAAACGGAATAAGACTTCTGAAATTCGCGTCAGCAGGATTCACATAATCGGTTCTAAACTGATCCATAATACTCTTCCCGTTAATTTGTGTCTGAATAATAATTTCTCCAAATCTGTTTCCAGCCACTTTGGGAAAGGTTGTTTTATCGGCAATTTCACCTTCCAGCCTTGTAAATCTGTTACTCCCTGTAGGTGAGTACATATTATAATAGGCCCACAATGAGTATAAATTGTTAGTGATTTCTGTTGTACCAACCCATTTTAATCCTGGCCTTACCTGGTTGATATGACCTAATTCATGTCCCACACCCCAAATATCAAGTCCTGATGCTGAGGTTGAATTGGATAATCCCCAAGTAAGATCTAAATGAACTCCTAAACCTCCTGCAAACCATCCTCCTGTAGATTCCATATAAACAAGCTGCCTGTTTTTAAAGTTTTTATTGAATTTATAGAAGCCCATCATTTCTCTTTCAGACTTGGCAATTGCATCATACTTATCTATCAAAGGCTGGGCGGTTGTGAAATGGAAATTGCTTACTGCAGACTTATTGGTAACCAGTTTTGTATAATAACCTTCTATATCAATTTTTGGATAGACATCATTAGTCAGCATTTCTGCCCATTCTGTAGGGGTTGTACCTTTTTTATAAATACCATTTACAATACCTGCTGTGATATTTACAGTTACCGGTGCGGCATTTACATTATCAGTGTAATATGAAATATATCCCAAACCTGTATTAGCAATAGCGAGGATATTTATTCCATTTTTTAGTTCGTATGTTTTTTCAGGGGACGCCCCTTCAGTAGCAAAATCTCTTATTTTTAAGTAAACTTTGTTTTCAGAGGTAATATCTTTCGCAAAAACAATAGCAGTGGTATTAGGCTGAAATGCTATCCCTGTAGGGTTTTCATATCCGTTATAATTTCCAATTTTATATTGGGTATTTATTGATTCAATTGTCTTGTATGCCGTAAAAGTCTGTACCCTATATTTTTTATTGTAGGTATTATTAAATAAACACTGAGCTAATCCTTTTATGAAAGGTGAGGAAATGGCATCAATATCCTGCTGGGTTACAGTTGTTTTTAAAGCACTGAAAATAGAATCATTAAAAATATTTGAATAAGCTGCAGGATTAAAACTATTAGAACTCGTCTGAAAAAATTCCATTTCGGCACAGCTTGCAAAGTTATTTTTACCATCAAGAACTTCAATTTTTATAGTTAAAGGAGTAATGGCGGAAGGAAAATTTACCGTTTTTATTGCAGATGTCTGCCCAAAATTTTGAGTAGAAATAGTAATGTATGCTGGATTAGAAATTGTATTATAACTTATTTTTACATTTCCAAAAAGTCCGTTTGGTCCGCCATCCTGTCTGGGTGTGTACCTTAAATAATTTATAGCTGTTTGTCCATTAAACTTGTAAATCAGAGAAATAGGAAAAGTAGCTGCTGTTGCATTCCAACTACAATGATAAAGTGTACTTACATCACCATCAAAGGATTTCTCTATATTTTCTCCCGATTGGAAACTTGAGGCCGAAGATCCTGCCACCTGAGGCAATACTGGGATATCTGCATAAGCTGAAAACTCATTAGTTGCCAGTGTACATTCTGTTTGTACAGGATCCATCTGTTCTGTAGAATAAAATTCCATCTCAGCACAACTTGAAAAATTATTTTGGGCACTGAGGATATCAATCCTAATAACAGCAGGATGAACTATTGCTGTAGGCAAATCTATAGTTTTTGCCGTATTATCAGCTGCCCAGGAAATAACCCCGGTTGCTGTTATAAAAACTGTAGGATCGGATTGGGTAGAATAAGAAACTTTCACACTTGTCCAGATTCCGTTTGGGCCCGTTGTTCTAGGTTTGTAGACTAACCTTTTTATACTTTTTACCCGGTTGGAAAATTTGAAATTTAACTGGTCCGGAAGTGCTGTACTCAAATTGTATTGAGAATGATAAAGAGTATTCACATTATTATCAATACTCTGTCCAGCCTCCTGTCCTGATTGTGCGGGCTGTAACGAATTTACATATGCTACAGGCATCTTATACTGCTGTGCGAAAGCTGTCTGTAAAACGAGTAGAAATGAGAGAATAAAATAATTGTTTTTCATTTTGGTGTAGATTTTTGATTAAAAAATAACAAAGTAATAATCTATAGCTGTTAGACAAATCCAGCTTTGATTTGTTTTTGAATAGTAATTGTATTAAGCAATCTTCCCAGATGTTAATTATCCACTATTTGTGAGTTGATAGCTCAAAACTTTATCCTAAAAAGACTTTTACAGATAAATAATTCTATTACACTCCTGTTAAGTTTGCGATATATCTGAACTAAAAACCTCCTTTCCAAAATTAACAATTAAAGTAATTGCACAAACTAGTACCTACCTGTTTTTGAATGTTCACTACCAGTTGACTTATTTAAGACGCTTTGAAAATTAATTCTAAACTTGCTTATAAAGATTTTTAACCTTTAAAAAATTCGTTTTAATATTTGATAGTGATCCATGAATGACAAAGTGAAAACACTTTGTAATGGAAAAAATAAATATGTAAATGGGTTTTTCTCTTGAAAATAGAGAAGCAATAGGCATGGCTGCCAATTTATAACCAATTTCTAAGGGCTTCTTAATAAGGCCGTATTCAAATGATTTTCAAACTGGTGGTAAAGGGATAAAAACTGGTGGCTACCAGTATGGAGGTATGGTGTAAAACTATACATTTGGGTTACACAGGGTTAATATTATAGTAATAGTTAGTTCACATTCAGAAAAGGAAATAAGAAGAGGGTATATAGTGTATTTGGATATAATCGGGAGGTTTCACTTTACATATTTTCCAATTGTGCCGGATACTGTAAAATATGGAAGATCACCATTTTTTTGTTTTTGCCTGGAAAAAATGGTAAGTGATACGGTTTTAGAATTCAACATCATCTGGATAATATTGTTATAAAAGTCAATAAAATATGAAGAAAACTACAATTTGTATTTTGAGTGCAATTTTAATGTCATCTATCACATTAGTGGATGCACAAAAAACTAAAAACAAACCTTCGGACTCTACCTTTAAAAAAGTAAAAGATCTGGAAGAAATTGTTTTAGTAGGATTCGGAAAACAGAAAAAAGGAACTGTTTCCGGATCTATAGCTTCTGTTGATAAAAAGATACTACAGGATCGCCCAACAACAAGCTTAACAGCAAGTCTGCAAGGTGCTTTACCAGGAGTTACAATTAAGTCTTCTTTGGGAGATGTAGGTTCTGTTCCTACCTTGAATGTAAGGGGAAGGAGTGTTGCGGGTAATTCTCCACTCTATATTATAGATGGTATTCCCTCTAGTGCTGCAGATTTTTCCAGGTTAAGCCCGGCTGATATTGAAAATATAAGCATTTTAAAAGATGCTTCAGCATCTATCTATGGTGCAAGAGCTGGCTATGGGGTGGTTCTTGTTGAGACTAAAAAAGGCGGTGGAGGTAAGATGAGTATAGGTTATAATATGTATAATGGTTATCAGACGCCCACCTATTTGCCTAAGTATGTAGATGCTGTTGAATATATGAAACTGAAAAATGAAGCATATTATAACGCTAATAATAATGTTGGTCATTTTTCTCAATATACGCAAGATCAAATAAATCTTACAGCTGCCGGTACAGACACCGACAGATACCCAAACACAGACTGGTATAAAGCAACTTATAGAAGAATGGCAAATGTGCTTAATAATGAGATTAATATATCAGGTGGAGATAAAACTCGTTATTTCGCAAGTTTAGGGTATTTGAAACAGGAGTCTCTATCACCTACAAAGGGTATGGATAGATATTCTTTTAGGACAAATACATCCTCTAAATTGAGTGATAAACTTACAGTAAATTCTAATATATCATTTATCAAACAAATGATCAATGATCAGGGCGGTGTTATTAATACTGGAGAATTAGCAAGAATAACTCCTACTATGGTATTAAGACAATCCAATGGATGGTGGGGATCTGTTAATGCGGGTAAGGTAGATAATACATTTGCAAATACCAATCCTGTAAGAAACAATGTAGAGGGAGGAGATTCTAAGTCAAATGATCAAAAATTTATGGGGGCATTATCTGCCAATTACACTCCTGTAAAAGGATTAAATGTAAATGCTCAAATTAACTATTCAAATTGGAACTATCGTTTAGGGACTTTTGTAAATACACTAAACCCCGTATACAATTTTTTAACTAATGTTCCTATTAGTTCAACTGCGAGAGCAATTAATAACTATTCTGAGTCCTGGAATTCTGATGAATTACTTAATACTCAGGTCCTGATAAGTTATGAAAAAAACATATCATCACATTATTTTAAATTGTTGGGAGGTACTTCGTACGAAGACTATACAACCAGATCCATATCCGGTAAAAAATCCAATATACCAAAAGATGGATTACATTCTTTAAGTGCTCTTAGTACCCTTGACGGAACCTTGGATGAATTAAATTCTAATACTCAGCAATATGCTTTCCAGTCTGTTTTCGCTCGTATCAATTATAATTATCAGGAAAAATATTTTTTAGAAGGTATCATAAGGGCAGATGCATCCTCACGTTTTGCCAAAGAAAATAGATGGGGATATTTTCCTGCAATTATGGCTTCCTGGAGATTAGATAAGGAGAATTTCATAAAAAACCTGAGTTTTATCAATACACTAAAATTAAGAGGTTCTTATGGCAGCACCGGATCTATCAATACCATTGGTTATTATGACAATCAGACCTATATGGATAATACTTCTACAGTTCTGGGAAATACTATAGTAGGGGGTGTGGTACCGGGTAAGCTTGGATTTTTAGGCATAGGCTGGGAAACAATTGTTACCAAAAATATAGGTCTGGACGGATCTTTATTCAATAATGCTTTCACTTTCTCGGTAGATTTATATAACCGTCTTACAAAAGGAGCATTAATGAGCAACCAATTAGAATATGAAACTGGTGTAGCAGAAAACCAAGCACCGCCCATTAATGCGGGTAATGTGGAAAATAAGGGGATAGAAATTACTTTGGGATATAATAAAAATTTTGAAAATGGGGACTTTTACATCAATGCAAATTTTGCTAAAAACCAAAATAATATTCTTTCACTCATCAATAGTAAGACTTTATATAATGATTATTGGATAACACAAGTAGGAGGCTCAATTGGTGATTTCTACGGATATAAGACGGCAGGTCTCTTAACCCAAGAAGATATCAACAATAATTATCCTAAATTATACAGTAGTTCTCAAGTTGGTGATATAAAATATGTGGATATTAATGGAGATGGAGTTGTTGATGAAAAAGATAGAACAGTAATAGGAAATGATGTTCCAAGTCTTACCTATGGTCTAAGTATAGGGGGTAGATATAAAAATTTTGATCTTAGCGTAGTTGGTCAAGGGGTGGCTAATGTTAAGGTATATCTGGATAAAGAATCTTCTCAGGCATTTTTTAATGGTGCAGGTGCAAAACAATATGTTTCAGATAATAGATGGACTCCGGAAAACCCGAATCCTAATGCCCTGTATCCTAGAATACTGCCATCAGGAGGAGGAACTCAAAATATAGGTGTTACTTCAGATTATTGGCTTTTTGATGCAAGTTACTTTAGAATTAAGTCTATTACTTTGGGATATTCTATTCCTAAGGAAACAATTAGCCGCATAGGACTGACAAAATTCAGAATATATGCCAACTTAGAGAATTACTTTACATTGAGGGGAGATAAACGAATGAAAGATTTTGATCCTGAAATGCCCAGTAGCCGTTCAACATATCCATATTTAAAAACCATATCGTTTGGTATCAATGCAACTTTTTAATTTAAAATTAAACATCTGAAAATGAAAAAGATAAAAATTATATTACTATCAGCTTCCCTGGCTATAGTGACTAGTTCTTGTAATTTAGATAGGTTTCCGGAAGATAAAGTATCGGAAGAAACATTTTGGAAGACGGAAAAAGACGCAACCATGGCATTAAATGGTATTTACAAATATTTTTCTGATGCCGCTTACAGCAATTTATATAACGATAGTTTTACCGATAATTCATTTGCTCAATATCCCTGGGAAACAACTGCAGTAGATGCTTCTGCGGGAAACATACTTCCTTCTATAGATTTCGGATATGATTTTACTACAATTAGAAGAGCCAATACTTTTTTGGAAAAAATTGATGAGATCCCAATGGACAAAAATTTAGCTGGTAGATATAAAGCAGAAGCCAGATTTATAAGAGCTTTTAATTATTTTGATTTATCACAACGTTTTGGAGCTCTTCCACTCGTACAAAAATCAGGTGAATTGGATGGATCCACTCTAACTCCTATTTCTGAAACTCAAATTGATAATTTTGTAATCAGTGAATTAAATGCTATAGAAAATGATTTACCAACTGCCTACCCTTCCGGCCAGGATAAAGGCAGAATAACAAAAGGAGCAGTATTGGCATTTAAGGCAAGGATATATTTATACACAGGAAAATATAAAGAAGCTTATGAAGCTGCTCAATCAGTAATTAACTCCGGTACTTATAATCTTTTCACTACAACTTTAGTAGACACAAGTACAAATTATGATAGCTTTGTTACCTTTACCTCTGCAACAGATAAAGATAATTTTTATAGAGGATTGAGCAATTATCAAGCATTGTTCTGGGCTAAAAATAATGGCAACAAAGAATCAATTTTAGAAGCTCAATTTGTACCCGACTCTAAAGGAGTATTTAGTAATAGCATGGCTCTTTTCTTATTGCCAAATGAAGAGAGTGGATGGAGTTCTGTAACACCAACAATTGATTTAGTAAATGCCTATTGGAACAAAGATGGAACGGCATTTACACCTCCTTCTAATGCTACAAGAGCTTCAAATTATAATCATGGTAACCCAAATAATGCCTATCTGGATGAATTTAAAAACAGAGATACCCGTTTATATGCAAGTATAATGCATCCAAATGGGCCCTGGTCTTACTTAAAAGGTTTTGGGACAAGTACACTGTTCAAATGGAATGAAGGTGCAAACAATACGTCCAAGATAGGCTATAATTATAAAAAAATGGCGGATTATGGCTCATTGGACGAGAATTTAAATATGAGCAACAATTTTATGCTTATCCGTTATGCAGAAGTATTACTTATATATGCCGAAGCAAGAAATGAATTTTTTGGTCCAGATCCTTCTATCTATGATGCATTAAATCAGATTAGAGGCAGAGCAGGTATGGTAGGGGTTAACAACACACAGACAAAAGAAACCTTAAGAGAAATTATCAGAAATGAAAGAAGGATAGAACTGGCAAATGAAGGCCACAGATTTTATGATATCAGGAGATGGAAGATTGCCCCAAATGTAATGAAAACCGTTTACGATATTACCAATACGCAGGTTGCAACAAGAGTTTGGGATAACAGATTTTACAGATTTCCTTATCCTCAAAAAGCTGTGGATTTAAATCCGAAACTAAAAGAAGCTCAAGCAGCAAAAGGATATTAATTTTATATAAATGACTATAGTTATTACTTGATAAAAAACTATTTTTGAAATTCTTAATATCGCAGAAAGCTACAGTTAATTTTATCTTCAATATCGATCTTATTCTTAGAGTAGTGTAAAATGTAATTAATAAATAAATCAAGGTAAATGGATGCCGTTTTAAATTCAAAAATTCAAAAGATTTTACTACTGAGCTCTTTTCTTTTTTTCTTCATTGGAAAAATTCAGGCTCAAAAAATTGAAAATGTTTCTAAGAAAGGAGAAACTTCAGTAGAAGTTTTGCTCTCTGATAACAAAAAAATGACAATAGATTTTTATGGAGAAAATATTTTTCGATTGTTTTTCGATCCCAAAGGAGGAGAAGTAAGAAATCCTGAAGCGATACCTCCTGCTCAGATTTTGGTAGATCAGCCCAGAAGAAAAGTAAAAGAAATTGCTGTCAACAATTTACCACACACTGTTTCTATTTCCACCAGTAAAATTAAAATAGAAATTGAAAAAACAACTTCTTTATTTAAAGTATTCAACTTGAGCCTTAATAAAGAGATATTTTCTTTTGTTGCTCCCATTGAATTTAATTCTAAAGAAGCAGTGCTTACTTTATCTCAAGGAAAGGATGAATATTTCTATGGAGGCGGAGTACAAAACGGTCGATTTTCTCATAAAGGAAATACCATCTTTATTGTGAATCAAAATAACTGGACTGATGGTGGTGTTGCATCTCCAAATCCTTATTATTGGTCTACAAATGGGTATGGTTTTATGTGGCATACTTTCAAAAAAGGATATTATGATTTCGGTAAACAAAATAAAAATGAAGTGAAACTGGCTCATGAGATTAATTACCTGGATGTTTTCTTTATGGTAAATGATCAACCTAAATCTTTGTTGAATGATTTTTACCAGCTCACAGGAAATCCTGTACTTTTACCCAAATTTGGTTTTTATGAAGGACATCTTAATGCCTACAATAGAGATTATTGGAAAGAAGATGATAAAGGAATCCTATTTGAAGACGGAAAAAGATATAAAGAGAGCCAAAAAGACAATGGAGGGGTTAAAGAATCTTTAAATGGAGAAAAAAATAACTATCAGTTTTCTGCCAGAGCAGTGATAGACCGTTATAAAAATACAGATATGCCTTTGGGGTGGATATTGCCAAATGATGGTTACAGTGCTGGATACGGGCAGACAGAAACCTTGGATGGCAATATAGCTAACTTAAAATCTCTCGGAAATTATGCCAGAAAAAACGGCGTAGAAATAGGGTTATGGACCCAATCAGATTTGCACCCTAAAGATGGTATAAATGCTCTTTTACAGAGAGATATTATAAAGGAAGTAGGTGAGGCAGGTGTCAGAGTACTAAAAACGGATGTTGCCTGGGTAGGTCCTGGCTATTCATTCGGACTGAATGGTATTTCAGATGTAGCCCAAATAATACCGCGCTATGGAAACGGAAGTCGTCCTTTCATCATTTCGTTAGACGGCTGGGCTGGTTCACAACGATATGCAGGTATTTGGACAGGAGACCAAACCGGAGGGGAGTGGGAATACATCAGATTCCACATTCCTACCTATATAGGTTCTGGTTTGTCTGGCCAGCCTAACATTACTTCGGATATGGATGGTATTTTTGGAGGGAAAAACCCAATCGTTAATACAAGGGATTTCCAATGGAAGACCTTTACTCCTATGCAGTTAAACATGGACGGCTGGGGAACAAACGAAAAGTATCCCCATGCTTTGGGTGAGTCTGCGGCTTCTATTAACAGGAACTATTTAAAATTGAAATCCAGTCTGCTTCCTTATAGCTATAGTATAGCGAAGGAAGCCGTAGAGGGATTGCCAATGATCAGAGCAATGTTTTTAGATGAAGCGAATGAATATACCCTAGGAAAATCTACTCAATACCAGTATCAGTATGGACCTTATTTCTTAGTAGCTCCAGTATATCAGGCTACAAAAACGGATAAAGAAGGAAATGATATTAGAAATCATATTTACCTTCCTAAAGGAAATTGGATTGATTACTTTACAGGGCAAACTTATGAAGGAGGAATTGTTTTAAATCATTTCGATGCCCCAATTTGGAAACTCCCTCTATTTGTGAAACCAGGTGCTATTATTCCGATGGTAAATGCCAATAACAACATTCATCAAATCAATAAAAAATTAAGAATTTATGAGGTATATCCTTCAGGCAAATCCAGTTTTATAGAATATGATGACGATGGCGTAACCGAAAATTACATGAAAAAAGAATCTGTAAGCACTCTTATAGAAAGTAATGTTGTAAAAAATACTGCAACAATAAGCATCTCTTCTACTCAAGGTAACTTTAATGGCTTTGAAAAAGAAAAAATGACAGAATTTAGAATCAATGTTGCTAAGAAACCATCCGGTGTAAAGCTTTCTATTGGAGGTAAAAATATAAAACTGAATATAGTAAATACTTTAGATGAATTCAATAATGCTACAAACGTATATTTTTACAATAGTAAACCTGAATTCAATAATTTTTCTACAAAAGATTCTGAATTTTCAAAAGTTTCGATTTCTCGAAATCCACAATTGTGGGTAAAATCAGGAATCACAGATGTTAGCAAAAACAAAGTAGAGCTTGTCATTAAAGACTACCAATTTATTAATTCTAATCAACTAAAAAAGAATTCCGGAGCATTTGCAGAAGCTTTGAAACCAATCACTTCAGAAAATACAAACACCGCATATTCTATATTACCATCGTGGAATACAATTCCTAATGCTGATTATTATGAAATACTATATAATGATATGGTATACAGTAATATAAAAGATACCTCTTTCTTATTTGAAGGATTAGATCCAGAAACGAAATATGATTTCAAATTAAGAGCCGTAAATAAAACAAATACTTCTGATTGGGTTCCTTTTTCATCCCGAACCAATAAAAACCCTTATGAATTTGTAATTAAAGGCATAAAGGCCACAGCCACAATTCCAAGTCAAGAAGGAGAAGGACTAGAGAATCTTTTTGATCAGGATATGAGCACAGGCTGGCACTCGGATTATGAAAAAAGCAAAGTCCCTTTTGAGATAATTTTAGATTTAGGTTCTATTAATACCATAAGCAAATTAGAATATATTCCTAGAAACAGTGGTTACAACGGAATATGGATGAATGGTAAAATTTCGTATAGTGATAATAAAAAAGATTGGATAGAACTTGGCTCTTTTACATGGGATAGAAATAACAAAAGTAAATCTTTAGATTTCGCCACACATCCAACTACACGATTTATGAAGATTGTAGTAAGCAATGCTTTCAAAAACTTTGGAAGTGGAAACGAATTATATGTATTCAAAGTTCCAGGGTCTTCAAGCTTGCTTCCCGGCGATATCAACAATGATCAGAAAATTGATATGAATGATTTTACTTCATATATTAATTATACAGGTTTGAGAAAAGGAGATTCTGATTTTGAAGGATATATTAGCAACGGAGATATAAATAAGAACGGTTTCATTGATGCCTTTGATATTTCTAACGTCGCTACGAAAATAGATGGAGGAGTAAATGATGAAGAATTCAAACCACTGCAAGGTAGCATTACAATCTCTGCCTCAAAGCAACAATATGCTAAGAATGATATCATTGAAGTAGTAGTAAAAGGTAGTAATCTGCAATCTGTAAATGCATTGAGTTTCGCTATTCCATATAAACAGGAAGAATTGGAATATATAGGAATTACCCCATTAAATATCGGACAAATGGAAAATTTGACTTATGACAGACTGCATACCAACAAAGAAAAGGTATTATATCCTACGCTGGTCAATGTAGGACAAAAACTTCCTTTAGAAGGCACAACGGATTTATTCATTATTAAATTTAAAGCAAAAAGAAACGGATCATTTAATATAAAAGCGAGTAAAGGATTACTTGTTGATAAAATACTGAACTCTATTAACTTTTAATTACGAAATTATTTAAAAGCAAAAGAAAGAATTTACATTTTTTGACAACATCTCACAATATGAGTAAGTTAAAAAGTCAAGGCTTGGATTTTAGAATCTGAGCCTTTTTTCAAAAACAAGCATAAATTCGTTCAGAATGATGCCCTATTTAGCTTTTGTTTATATTTTTTTTAAATAATTTCAGGTAAAAAATATTAATTCAAATCATTTATAAGGAATTCCTGATAATTAGATCAGACGCATTTTCGATCCTTTCTTGTTTGGAATTAAGAATCATTTCTGCTAAGATCTTTCCCATTTGCCAAAAATCCGTGGAAATTGTAGTAATACCACTTTCTACAATACCTTTAAGAGGAGTTTCGTTGTAGGAGATAATTCCGAAATCCTTTTTAATCTTTAGCTTCTGCTTTTTAGATTGTTTAATAACATTTACCAAGTGTTTATCATCAGGAATTATGAATACATCTCCATCCAGTATTTTCTCGTCGGTAAAATTATTGATAACGATATGTTTCTTTTTATGCTGCTCACAAAAACTGGTAAATCCTTCTACCATACCTATAGGTTCTTTTTCTCCTGGAAAAATAAGAATCAGTCTTTGGTGTGCTTTAAGCAAAGCTTTCGCTTTTGATAGACCATTATACATGTCTTTTGCGAAATTCTGATAGACTGATGAATATTCTCTTAAATGTAAATTGGTTTGATCTAATATATAAACATCCTTCTTTGGAAGCATCTTAATAATGGGCGCCGTATTATTCATATTGCCCGGCATAATTATGTACTTTGTGTAGTTTCCATTATTTTCTTCGATTAACTTCTTGAAGACATCTATATTGAAGTAATGGAAAAAAACATGGATATTAGATCTTTGTTGTAACTCTTCCAAAAATGAATTATATAGTGTTTCCTTGAAAGCATTAAGCTCATCAAATAATAGAAAAATTCGCTCTTCAAAATCCCAATCAGTACTTTTTATGTAGTACCCTTTACCTAAAATGGCATTTACTATTCCTCTCTTTTTCAATGTTTCGTAGGCATATAGAACGGTGTCTCTAGAAATGCCAAATTCCATGCATACTTTATTTATGGAAGGTAGCTTGTCATTTTTTTTTAGGAGTTGTTGAGCAAGAGCCTGTTCAATGGAATTTATAATCTGTTGGTATTTAGGGATAACCGAATCGGGAGTTATTTTAATAAGTTTCATAATATTTCCAATTTTTTAAAACTAGTGGTGAATATACAAAAACTGGTAGGAACAAGTATGGATGCGTTTTCCAAATTTATATATTTGGTAAGATAATGTTTTCTTTTGTGTGATTTTGCTGCAAAAGATTCAATTTTATTTTAAATGATCTATTAGGGACGCTAAATTATTAAATACTTTAGAGTATATAAAAGTGCTAAAAAGTATAGAAATCTATGATAAACTTACTATAAAAATTTTTAAGCGTGGGAAAACTTTCGACTCTTGATTTTGTTATATTTCTAATGTATTTTTCGGTTGTAACAGCATATGGCTTATGGATATACAAGCGAAAGAAATCAAAAACGACAGGAAGTAAAGATTATTTCCTTGCAGAAGGCTCACTTACGTGGTGGGCAATTGGAGCGAGCTTGATTGCATCTAATATTTCGGCAGAACAATTTATTGGGATGAGTGGAGAAGGCTTCTTCATAGGAGTAGCTGTTGCAGTCTACGAATGGCTGGCTGCAATTGCCCTAATCATTATTGCAGTATGGTTTATTCCTATTTATCTCAAAAATAAGATTTATACGATGCCCCAGTTTTTGGAAACACGATATAATAAGTCTGTTTCCCTTATTATGGCTGTTTTTTGGCTATTTTTGTATGTAATTGTTAATCTTACTTCTATTCTTTATTTAGGAGCTGTAGCTATTGATTCATTGCTTGGTGGAGGCCACCTGCATATCATCATGATTGCACTTTTACTAATGGCTTTGTTTATTGGATTGGGGGGAATGAAAGTCATTGGCTACACGGATGTTATTCAAGTAGCAGTTCTTGTTATTGGTGGTTTTGCTACAGTTTATATGGCATTACAGGTCGTGGATCAAAGAATTAATGGTGCTGATATTGGAAATGCATTAACGGGTTTAGATACCCTTTTGAAAGAAGCTCCGGGACATTTCAAACTCATTCTAAATAAACCAAAAATAACAACAACTTCTTTATCAATGCCGGAAAATTTAGCGGTACAGAAATATGTGGTTTTGCCAGGCTTAGCGATGTATTTTGCTGGACAATGGATTGTACAACTTAATTATTGGGGATGTAACCAATACATTACCCAAAGAGCATTAGGAGCAGATTTGAAAACAGCAAGAACAGGAATTTTATTTGCAGGGTTTTTAAAACTTTTTATGCCTGTAATTGTTGTACTTCCTGGGATTGCAGCTTATGTACTCTATACAAAAGGTCATTTGTCAATTTTTAATGGAGTAAAAGATAGTGCTTATTCTGCAATATTGGGGTTGCTTCCATCTGGGCTTAAAGGTCTTGCGGTTGCTGCTTTAACAGCTGCAATAGTCGCATCACTTGCTGGAAAAGTAAATAGTATATCTACAATTTTCACTTTAGACATTTATAAAAAATATTTAAACACCAACACCTCTGAAATGCAAATGGTAAGAACAGGACGTTGGGCAATTATAGTGGCTATGCTTATTGCTTTGGTATTTACATGGACAGATATTTTGGGAATCGGTGGAGAAGGCGGTTTCACATTTATACAAAAATATACTGGCTTTATTAGTCCGGGTGTATTTGCTATGTTTATTTTAGGAATGTTTTGGAAAAGAACTACCGGAACCGCTGCTATAGTTGGAGTTATTCTTGGTTTTTTATTATCTATTTTCTTTAACAGCTTTGCAGTTGGCCTGTTTGGAAAAGAAACATGGATTTATACAGCATTCACTTATGAAAAATTGGAAAACGGTGTGGTGAAAACCATTACAGAGATTCCTTTCCTTATCAATATGGGCTGGTCATTTTTCATTACTGCAGTTGTAATGATTCTCTTAAGTTTTTTTGAACCAAAAGTAAATCCAAAGGCTTTTGTCACAAACAAAAATATGTTCAGTGTGGACAATAGAACATTATTCCTGATTGTCATTATTTTATTACTTCTAACTGCTATATATGTTCGTTTTTGGTAATAGAAATTTTGAGTTTTGTATTTGAGGAAAATGAGAAATGTTGATTTTTTGCTATAATTTATTACATAAACACTTTTATGGAAAGTAGTTTTTCATCTTTTAGCCTTGCTCAATGGAATTTATAATCTGTTGGTATTTGGGTAGAACCGAATAGCGAATTATTTTAATAAACCTCGATATATTTCCAAATTTTAAACTGGTAGTAAAGCTACAAAAACCGGTAGGAACTAGTATGGTAGTGTCTGATAAATTTATAAATTTATTTTATTAACTAAACTAGATTTATAATACATTACGATGAAGCTTATTAAAAATATAATTTTAGCCTTGTGCTTAGTAGGGGCAAGTTCGATAAATGCACAACAGAAACCTATTAAATATGAATCTTTCAAAATCGAGAATGGAGAATTTAAATTTAACGGACAGGCAGTTAAATTGCATTCAGGCGAGATCCATTATGCCAGAATTCCTCATGATTATTGGAGACATCGCTTAAAAATGGTTAAAGCGATGGGACTAAATACAATAGCTACCTATGTATTTTGGAATTATCATGAAATAGCTCCTGGAAAATGGGATTTTCAAACCGGGAATCGAAACTTACCTGAATTCTTAAAAATAGCAAAAGAAGAAGGCTTAATGGTAATTCTTCGCCCGGGACCTTATGTGTGTGCAGAATGGGAATTCGGAGGTTATCCTTGGTTTTTGCAAAATGATAAGGATATGAAAATTAGAGAATACAATACTCCTTTTTTACATTCAACAAAAGCATATTTCACAGAACTTTATAAGGTGGTAAAACCTTATCTGATTGTTAATGGTGGTCCTATTGTAATGGTGCAGGGAGAAAATGAATTTGGATCTTTCGTTAGTCAACGGGAAGATATTAAAATGGAAGATCATAAAAAATATAGTTCATCTGTATTTGATCAATTAAAAGAAGTTGGTTTCAAAGGGATGGAGTTTTTTACTTCAGATGGAGACTGGTTATTTGAAGGAGGTGCTTTGCCCGGCGCTTTGCCGACTGCAAATGGAGATGAAGATCCAGAAAATATTAAGAAAGAGGTAAAGAAATTTCATAACGGAGAAGGTCCTTTTATGGTAGCGGAATACTATCCCGGGTGGTTAGATCATTGGGCAGAACCTTTCCCTCGTAAAACCGCGGAAAGAGTAAAAAGCCATATTGAAAAATTCATGAATAATGATATTTCTTTTAATATTTACATGGTGCATGGAGGAACTAACTTTGGGTTTACCTCTGGAGCTAATTACGATAAAGATCATGACATACAACCGAGTATGACCAGTTATGATTATGATGCTCCCATTACTGAGGCAGGTTGGGAGACTGAAAAGTATTTGAAATTAAGAGAATTATTAAAAAATTCTTCTACGCCTCCTATTCCTGCAAAAATTCCAGTCATTCAGATTCAGGGTATTAAATTGTCTCAGGCAATAGATTTAGAAAATTTAAAAAATAATGTAAAGCCAGTAATTAATGATAATCCTTTGACTTTTGAGCAATTAAATCAGGGGTATGGCTATGTCTGGTACAGCAAAAATTTTAATCAGCCAATTAAAGGAACTTTAAAAATTGATGGATTAAGAGATTATGCGATTGTTTATGTGAATGGAGAAAAAGTTGGAGAGCTTAATCGTTACTATAAAAAATATGAATGTGAAGTTAATATACCCTTCAATGGAAAATTAGACATTTTGGTAGAAAACATGGGAAGAATTAATTACGGAGCTGATATTAATAAGAATACAAAAGGAATTATTTCTCCTGTATTTATTAATGACCGAAAAATCACCGGAGATTGGGAGATGTATGGACTTCCTTTTGAAAAGGCTCCGGTAATTGATGCAAAACAAAAATCAGATCTAAAAGAGAATAGACCAGCTATCTACAAAGGAAATTTTAATGTATCAAAAGTGGGAGATACTTTCTTGGATATGCGGCCTTTTGGAAAAGGAATTGTATTTGTTAATGGTATTAATTTAGGAAGGTATTGGTCAGTAGGACCACAACAGACATTATATTTACCAGGATGTTATCTAAGAAATGGTGATAATGAGATTATTATTTTTGAGCAGAAAAATAATAAAATTAATAAAGAATTAAGCACATTAACCGAACCTATTTTGGACAAGTTAAACCCTGAAAAAGGGCTAAACTGATATAAAGAAACTCAATATGAGTAGTTCATTTAACAGCAAAGATCATCCACATAGAAGATATAATCCTTTATTGGATGAATGGGTTTTAGTATCACCACAAAGAGCAAAGCGGCCATGGCAAGGACAACAGGAAGAACCATTGCCAAACGTTCAAAATCAATATGACCCCGAATGTTATTTATGCCCGGGAAATTCAAGAGTTAACGGAGTTCAAAACCCCCGGTATGAGGATGTGTATGTATTCGATAATGATTTTGGAGCTTTATTGAGCGAAGGAGTAACCTTTGATAAATCCGAGGATGAATTATTTAAAACTGAACCTGAAAGAGGAATTAATCGTGTAATTTGCTTTTCACATGACCATTCATTGACTCTTCCTGAAATGTCTGTAGAAGCAATTACAAACGTTGTGTCTGTCTGGAAAGAAGAATATCAGAATCTGGGGAGGCTTGATTACATTAATCATGTTCAGATTTTTGAAAATAAAGGGGCAATTATGGGCTGTAGTAATCCTCATCCTCATGGGCAGATTTGGGCACAGTTATCTATTCCTTCCCAGGTAGCCAGAACACAACAAAATTTGAAGAACTATTATGATAAACATGGAACAACCCTTCTGTCTGATTATCTTCAAAGGGAAATAGGAATTAATGAGCGAATTATATTAGAAAATGAAGCTTTTGTGGCCTTGGTTCCATTTTGGGCAACGTGGCCATTTGAAACAATGATTATTAGTAAAATGCCCTTAAATAGCCTACTGGCTTTTTCACATGAAGATCAAGTTTTATTTGCTCAGATATTGAAAGATTTAACTGTGAAATACGATAATATTTTCTCTACTTCCTTCCCTTATTCTGCCGGAATACATCAGGCACCTACAGATCTGGAATCACATGAGGAATGGCATTTTCATATGCATTTTTATCCCCCTTTACTTCGCTCAGCTAGTGTGAAGAAATTTATGGTAGGATATGAAATGCTGGCAGAAGCACAAAGAGATATTACTCCGGAACAAAGCGCAGACATTCTTAAAAAAAGTTCAACAATTCATTATAAAAGTAAATAAAATAGCTCTTAATAAAAAATAGACTGTTTTATAAATTGGATACAAATAAAATGTCAAATATTAAATATATTTATTCTATAATTAAAGAGGGTAATATCCCCCTTTTTAGAGAATTATATGGGCGGAATTCAGAATTATTACATCAGCAAGCAGTCCGATATACCAAAACATTATCCCGTTTCAAAGAAGTTTTTGGGGATAAAGAGATTTCTGTTTTCAGCGCACCGGGAAGAACCGAAATTGGAGGTAATCATACAGACCATAATCATGGTCGCGTATTAGCGGGTGCGGTAAACTTAGATAATATTGCCATTGCAGCTAAAAATAATTCAAATATAATCCGGATTGAATCTTCAGGCTATCAATCATTTGAAGTAGATTTAAATCATCTTGCTCCCAACGAAAATGAATTTTTAACTCCAGATGCTCTTGTTCGTGGAATTAATGCTCGATTAAAGGAATTGGGATATGGAATAGGAGGATTCGATGCCGTAATTGACGGATGTGTTCCTAAAGGTTCAGGATTAAGTTCGTCTGCATCATTTGAAGTATTAATTGGGGTAATTGTTAGTCATTTATTTAACGAAGGTAAAATAGATCCCATCTTAAATGCTCGTATAGGGCAATATGCAGAAAATGTTTTCTTTGGAAAACCTTGTGGATTAATGGATCAGGTAGCTTGTTCGGTAGGAGGATTGGTATCCATTGATTTTGCTGATATAGCAAATCCTATCGTTAAAAAAGTAGATTTTGATTTTGAATCTACCGGCTTTTCTTTAGTAATTACAGATTCCCGAGGGGATCATACCAATTTGAATAATGAATATGCTGTTTTACCTAAAGAGATGAAAGACGTTGCAACCCATTTAGGATGCGGTGTGCTGAGAGAAACTACTTTGGAAAAAGTAATGGATATTGCACCTTCGATCCGTCAGAAAGTGGGAGATCGGGCTATTTTAAGAGCAATTCATTTTGAATGCGAAAATGACCGGGTAGTAGATGAAGTAATGGCATTAGAGAAGAATGATTTTAAAAAATTTTTACAATTGGTAATAGATTCTGGGCATAGTTCATATATGTACAATCAAAATGTTTATGTATCAAGTAACATAAAAGAACAAGCAGTTTCATTGGGATTGGCATATAGCGAAGTAGTATTAAAAGGTACTGGAGCTTGGCGTGTGCATGGAGGAGGATTCGCAGGAACCATACAAGCTTTTGTTCCTGAAGATTTGCTTGAAAGATACATTACAACTTTAAATCATTTATTTGGTGCTGGTTCTTGTCATCCTTTATTTATCAGGCAAAAAGGAGCCGTCAAATTAGATTTTTGAAATAATGGGTATTATCAGTGAAGTGGCTTTTAATACAGTTCACAATAATCAGAAAGTACAATTATTCACTTTGAAAAATAAGAATGGGATGACTGTACAGATAACTAATTATGGTGCAATCATAGTTAGTATTAATGTTAAAGATAAAGAGGGGAAATTGACAGATGTGGTACAAGGATATGATACAGCACAAGAATATATTTATAATAATAAACTTTATCAAGGAGCTATTTGTGGTCGATATGCTAATCGTATCAAAAAAGGAAAATTTACATTAAACAGAAAAAAATACTCATTAACAGTTAACGATGGGAGTAATCATCTGCACGGTGGTTTGATTGGTTTTGATAAGAAAATATGGGATATTAAAGAGGCTTCTGCCTCAAAAGTGACCTTTCAATATACTTCTCCTGACGGGGAAGAGGGTTATCCGGGTACAGTAACTGTAACAGTAACCTATTCTATTAATGAAAATAATGAATTAAGATTAGATTATTCAGGAACAACAGATCAGGAAACTATACTCAGTCTTGTGAATCACTCTTATTTTAATTTGGCAGGAGAAGGTAGTGGAACAATAAATAACTACCAATTGCAGATCGATGCTGATTTTTACACTCCTCTTACAAAAAATCATGAACCAACGGGTGAGATCTTAACTGTAAAAAATACCCCGTTTGATTTTACCTCCCTGACATGTATTGGAGACAGAATTGATAGTGATCACGATCAACTTGCTATTGCTAATGGATATGATCATAATTTTGTTTTAAAACACGGTATATATAGTTTAGATTTAGTAGCTACCGCTATAGAGCCAGTGTCGGGTAGAAAAATGGAAGTATTTACCACTATGCCGGGCTTACAATTATATACTGCCAATTGGATAAAAAACGAAAAAGGAAAAGAGAATCACATATACCAGAAAAGAGAGTCGTTTTGTTTGGAAACGCAAAACTTTCCTGACGCAATTAATCAATCTCATTTTCCATCACCAGTACTAACTCCTAATAGTGTATATAAACATTCAACTATTTACAAATTCTCAATTATTTAACATCAAATAATTAGATTTATAGTCAAAATGGGTTGATGGATTTTTTGGGAAGCTTACTGGTTTCAAGAACAACACTTCAAAACCTTCTGTTCAAACTTTACAAGCTCAATCTTAATGCATATTTTGCTCAAGATATGAAATCATTAAAATTTCCCCTTTGTTTCTGGAAGGAGTTATTATAGGGGAAACGATATACTTCAGAATACTAAAAACTGAGCATTAGATAAAAACAAAAACCACCTTATAAAAGGTGGTTTGTGGTTTCTCCAGGAATCGAACCAGGGACACATGGATTTTCAATCCATTGCTCTACCAACTGAGCTAAGAAACCATTATATTTTTGTTTGTCTTACTTCGTTGTTTTAAAGTGATGCAAAAGTAGTAAGTTTTAGTATATGACGCAAGTATTAAGGCATTTTTTTTCTGTGAATAACAAAAACCTACTGATTCTCAGCCGGATTATTTTCCTGCTCTTTTCTGATTTGTTCACTCATTTCTTCCAGTACCGGCTTAATCGTGCTTTCCGGAAGATCACTGATTCGAATATACATTAGTCCATCAATAGCATCATTGAAGTTTGGATCCACATTAAATGCGATTACTTTTGCGTTTTGCTTTATGTATTTTTTGATCAGAACAGGTAATCTTAATTCCGGTTCAAGATCATCAATGATTTTGTCAAGCTTATTAAGATCGGATTCCATCTCCTCGAAAAAGATATTTTTGTCGCGGTCTCTAAGCTTTACCTTGTATTCGTTTCTTGGAGTGATGTATTGGGCAACGGCTCCGTCATAATAATTTGAGCGCATGAACTCAATCATTAAAGACTTTGAAAATTCGGAGAATTTATTGGAAATACTCACGCCACCCATCAGGAACTTATGATCAGAATTTCTCAGGCATACATGAACAATTCCCCGCCACAATAAAAAAAGTGGAAGAGGTTTCTGTTGATATTCCTGGCAGATATAGGCTCTCCCCATTTCAATAACCTTTTTGAAGAACGGATGGATATCCTGTTCAAATTCAAAAAGTGAACTGGTATAGAATCCTTTGATGCCATATTTTTTCATGACATCTTTACCCAAAGCCATCCTGTAAGCTCCGACAAGTGTCTCTGCCGTATTGTCCCAAAGAAAAAGATGGTGATAATGTTTATCGTATTCATCAAGATCAAAAGGGAGATTGCTGCCTTCTCCTACAGCACGGAATGTAAGTTCCCTTTGTCTGCCTATTTCCCTCATTACGGAAGGAATTTCTTCATAGGTTGTAAAATAGATTTCGTAATTGCCATTACTGAAAAGCATTTTATCCGTACCTCTCAGCTTATTGATGTCAGAAAGAATATTTTCTTTGGGAGTTTCATCAATAATATTCTGTACAATATTTTCTTCTTTAAGTAAAGGGAATTTTAATGATAGGTTTTGCAGGTTGATAACCTGCGCTAATGATTTTCTCTTTTCGTAGTAAGATTTCATCATATAAACCTTACGCTTTAAAAACTCACCCAACTCTTCGATGGTCTCCATTTCATCCATAGCCTTTACCGCAATCGGTTTACCGATCCTGATACGGATAGGTTTTTCCCTGTCATTCATCATTTCTGATGGTAACATCAGGGTTTGTAAATTAGCATGGATCTTTGCAACCTGATAAAATAAAGTACTGTTTTTTGCATGAAAATACATGGGCACAACCGGTACTTTTGCCATTTTGATCAGTTTTAGAGCGGGCTTTTCCCATTCCTTATCCAAAATCTCACTATAAGGATTGTTTTTATTGGAAACCTCACCAGCTGGAAAAATACCTACACATCCTCCGTTTTCAAGATGTTTTAAAGTTTCACGCATTCCGGAAGAGCTGCTGTAAGCACCTTTTCTGTTTTCAAATGGATTTACAGAAATTACATACGGTTCCATTGGTTTTATTTTCTCCAGTAGAAAATTACCCATTACTTTGAAATCCGGACGCACTTCTGTTAATATTTTACACATCAATATCCCATCAATTGCTCCAAGAGGATGATTGGATACCAAAATAAATGGACCTGTTTTGGGAATTTTAGCCAAATCTTCTTCAAAAGCAATATAGCTTAAGTTTCTTTCCCTCACAAATGAATCGAAAAAGTCTTTACCTTCCTTGTCTTTTAGTTTATCATATAGTTTATTGACTTCATTTATTTTAGCAACGCTCATGATAGCAGATGCCACAGGATTCTTTAGGAACCCTATTTTACTTAAGCCGGAAGCCTGGATTAAATCGTTTTTCGAAATTAAGCTCATATGTGTTTAGTCGCAATTATATTTATTGTGTTACCATCTGAAGCGTATTCTTTGAAATCTGTTCCAATAATACACTTTTTTCCTGGTAAAATTTATCAATGTTATCCATCTTCGCATTTCTTACAGTGAATAAGGACACATTTTTAACTACATCAGTTCTGAAATCTTTCTGTAGTTCTTCATTCAGCTCATCAATTGCATTGAATTTATCTTCCAAACATAAAGCTAGTGAAATTGCAGAATTCTGCATCAAGGAAACTTTAATTTTATGTCTTGACAAAAGACTGAAGATTTGACTCATGTGATCTTCTGCAATAAATGAAAAATCCCTTGTAGATATTTTTAAAAGATTCTGATTTTCTTTTAAAATATATGTTTCTTCGTGCTGGTTTTTTTCTGAAGCTCCTACTTTTGTTCCTTCTTTTGTAGGATCTACAAAAGATTTTACGTAGAAAGGAATGCTTTTTTGCTGTAGTGGTTGAAGGGTTTTCGGGTGAATTACACTCGCTCCGTAATAAGCCATTTCGATTGCTTCTTCATATGAAATATTGGAAAGAAGGGTAACATCCTTAAATTTTCTCGGGTCCCCTGTCATTACGCCTGGTACATCTTTCCATATGGTCATTGCCTCTGCATTCATACAATAAGCAAAAATAGCAGCAGAATAATCTGAACCCTCTCTTCCTAATGTTACCGTGAAGTTATTTTCATCGGATCCAATAAATCCTTGCGTTACATAACAAATTTCAGAATTCAGGGTAGAAATAAATTCCTCTGTTTTTTTCCAATCTACATTACCATCCCTGTAAGAATTATCTGTTTTAATATAATCTCTGGCATCCAGCCACTGATTGATAAACTGTATTTCATTCAGATATTCACTTACTATCTTTGTAGAAATCATTTCTCCACAGCTTACCACCTGATCGTAAACGAAATTGTAATTAGGCGACTTATTTCTTCTTAAAAAAGAGTCAAGGTCGTCAAAAAATAAATTGATTTCTGCAAATACAGGATGATTTTCCTGAAAAAGCCCTTCAGCAATTTCAATATGTTTCTGTTTAATAATCTTAATTTCAGTTTGATAGTTTTCCTTCTTGAAATAAAGCTCCACAACCTTTTCCAATTCATTCGTCGTTTTGCCCATTGCTGAAATTACCAGCAAACATTTGGCAAATCCCTGGCTTTTTAAAACCATTGACACATTCTTTACGCTTTCAGCATCTTTTACAGATGCTCCACCAAACTTGAAAATTTTCATTAAAATATTAAAAATAAAATTGTTAGATAAAAAATAGTTGAGTTTTTTACGGAGGTCAAAATTATAAATTTACAATGAGATATGAAATACCCGAAGGGTAGGATGAGATAAAGATTTTTATGATAAATGATAAGATGAATGGATTTTATGCAATATTATTCCAGATTTATTAATATTATCTCGACGTAATGATGCTATATTGTTAATAATAGTGTGAATTGATGAAATTTAGCTGGGAGCGAAAACGGGAATCAATTATACAAAGGTTAAAGACAATATGTTATGTTTGTTATGTTGTATGTGTTTGATATACAGTTTGTAATGGCTTTTGAAAGAATTTTTTTTAGATTGTAATAAATTTTACGAAATTTGGGCAAATCGTAAAAAGTAAAATATGTCAGATCAATCGTTGCAGACTTTAGGAGAATTTATTATAGATAAACAAGAAGATTTTCAGTATTCTACAGGGGAACTTTCCCGACTTCTAAGTGCTATAAGATTGGCTTCAAAAGTTGTAAACAGAGAAGTAAATAAAGCAGGAATTGCAGATATCATTGGAAAAGCAGGTAATGAGAATGTTCAGGGGGAAGAGCAGCAGAAGCTGGATGTCCTTGCTAATGAGATATTCATTACGGCATTATCGCAAAGAGAGGTAGTTTGTGGAATTGCTTCCGAAGAAAATGATGACTTTATTGATATTAAATGTGTAGGAAATGGGCATCTTAGCAAGTATGTAGTTTTGATTGACCCTCTTGATGGTTCTTCAAATATTGATGTGAATGTTTCTGTGGGAACTATTTTTTCTATTTACAGAAGGGTTTCTGAGCCGGGCACACCTGTTCAGTTAGAAGATTTCCTTCAGAAAGGAGTGAACCAGATTGCAGCAGGTTATGTAATTTATGGATCTTCTACAATGATTGTATATACCACAGGAAACGGAGTGAACGGATTTACTTTGGATCCTTCTCTGGGTACTTATTATCTTTCTCATCCCAATATGAAATTTCCGGCAACGGGGAAAATTTATTCTATCAACGAAGGAAACTATATCAAATTCCCTCAGGGAGTTAAAAACTATCTGAAATATTGTCAGATGGAAGAAGGTGACCGCCCTTACACATCAAGATATATTGGTTCTCTTGTTGCTGATTTCCATAGAAATATGCTGAAAGGAGGGATTTATATTTATCCTTCTTATTCACAAGCTCCTAATGGTAAACTAAGGCTGCTTTATGAATGTAATCCTATGGCATTCCTTGCTGAGCAGGCTGGGGGAAAAGCAACGGATGGATTCAGAAGAATTCTGGAAGTTGAGCCTACAGAGCTTCATCAGAGAATTCCATTTTTCTGTGGAAGTGTTGCCATGGTAGAAAAAGCAGAGGAATTTATGCGAATAGATAATGTGAAATAAATGATCGCAAAATACTTCAGATATTTATTAAAATTCAAACGCCCGAGTGGAACATCTCGTGGCGTTTTGCATGAAAAAGAAACTTTTATTCTTGAAATTTCGGAAAATGATAGAAAGGGAGTGGGAGAGTGTGCCGTTTTCAGAGGGCTAAGCTTTGACGACAGACCAGATTATGAAGAAAAACTCAAATGGCTTTGTGAGAATATCGGACAGACTCCTGAATTCTTAAGAGAAGAGTTAATAGAATTTCCATCCATCTGGATTGGATACGAGCAGGCTATCCTTAATTTAAAGAATGGAGGACATCTTTATTTTCCCAGTCAATTTACACAGGGGCAGATTCCCATTACGATCAATGGGCTAATCTGGATGGGAGATGTCGGGTTTATGGAAGAACAGATCCGGGAAAAACTTGAAAAAGGTTTCCATTGCATTAAATTGAAAATAGGGGTTGATTGGGAATCCGAACATGAAGTGCTGAAAAAATTGAGAAAGAAATTTCCGGAAAGCAGTTTGGAATTGCGGGTTGATGCGAATGGAGGATTCAATACACAAGAAGCAAAGACTGTTTTAAAACAGCTATCGGATTTACATATTCATTCTATAGAACAACCTATTAAGGCTGGAAATTGGAATGATATGGCCATGTTGTGCAGCGATACACCAACACCAATTGCTCTGGACGAGGAATTGATCGGAATTGTTGATACCGGCGAAAAGAATAAACTACTGGAAGCAATTAAACCGCAATATATTATTCTTAAACCGTCTTTGATTGGAGGTTTTTCGGGATCTGACGAATGGATTTCTCTTGCAGAACAAAATAATATAGGATGGTGGATAACTTCGGCGCTGGAAAGTAATATAGGATTAAATGCAATAGCCCAGTATACCTATACTAAAAATAGTAAAATGCCTCAAGGTTTAGGAACCGGAGGCTTATTTACTAATAATTTTGACAATCATTTGGAACTAATTGGGGAACGCTTGCTTTTTAAAGCATGATTTCAACATGAAATTGTGTTATTTTTCTGTTGGTGTACATTGATTAAACTTCATCATTTATGAAAATCGTTTTTTTGATGTTTTCTATTAAAATAGAAACCTTTTCTTTAAACTTTTTCATGACCGGAAATTTTAATTAATTCTCTATCTTTAGATATAAGCAATCTTCGTGCCAAATTAAATTTTTCGCAATTATTGTTCTGTTATTTTATTGTTAATTTTGTATAAGTCACTATTTTGATACAATTGTGAAAATATTTTCATAATTGCTTATTCTATTGGTAATGAGGTTTCTATCAACTCCGTTCAGGGTCTGAAAAATGTCATTTTGTACCTGTGAACTAGAGAGATATCCCCAGTGGTTTCCAAGCTCAAATTTTAAACCATCTTTGAGGTCGTTCTCAATAAAGGTACAGTCTACAATAGACACAATATCTTTAAATTTTTCAATATCACTGGGGCCGTTTTTTCCCAATCTCGGAGTGAGAATATTTTTGGTAAACTGGGAAATGCCCAGAACGGCATCTTTTCGGTTTAAATAAATTGAAACGCGATTGGCAAGTAAAGGAAGTTTGTTAAAGGAGTCCTCAGAGTCTTCAAATACTTTATAAGTTACATCAGCATTCAATAAAAGAACCTGATCAATTACTCTTAGAATATTTTCGCTTTTAAGACTGTACAGCATACTTTGAAGCACCCTGTTTCCCAAGGAATGAGCCATCAGATGAATTCTCTGGTTACACGGAGCTAAATCCCGGTTGGAAAAAATATCCTTTAGGAACTGAGTGTAAAAATAGAACAGCCTCATTAATGAGGTTCCGGAATTAATGCTGGATGCTTTATCGTCAAAGTAGGTAAGCGGAACAATACTGCTTGAAGCTGGCCAGCTCACAAACAGGATATGCTCAACTGGAGATTCCGGACTATCGATAAACAGTTTTTTCAGATCAATAATAGCTTCCAGTTCATCGTCGAAATCGTAGGCATAACCATGGATAAATATTAAAACGTCACTTCTGGATTTGGTAGAAGACATGTTTTTATACAATTCATAAAACATCCTTTGGGTTCCCCCCAGGTTATCGGCTGTAACTTTTGATTTTTTGATATTTTTTTCGCTTAATAAAACATCAAGAACTTCCTGGTATCCTTGTTTTTCAGGTTCTGAAAAAAGCTGATAATTTAATATATTCCTGTTGGTGTAATTTTTTTTTCTCTTTTCCTGAGCAGTTGGTTCCTTATAATTGGTAAAATCACATTTTGCGATTCTGAAATTAGGAATGGAATATTCATCATTGGAAAATGAATCAACGGTTTCGTTTTTATGACGGACGATCTTCCTGTTACTTAAGATATAAACAGCCATAATTATTTTGTGATAGGTTTTAGGGGTATAAATTTCGGAAAAAATATTGGATTTTTAGTCAATATGCTTTTAAATCAGCCCTTTCATAAACCCTAAATTTTCGCTAAATTTGCGAATGGGTTATATTTAAAATATAACTTTTAACTTTTAATTAAATAATGGAAGAAGAAAAAAAATCGCTCAATTTTATTGAACAAATTATAGAAGATGATTTGGCAAATGGTTTGAACAGAGATCAAATCCGTTTCCGTTTTCCCCCAGAACCAAATGGTTATTTACATGTAGGGCACACCAAAGCCATCTGCATCAACTTTGGACTGGGAGAAAAATACAACGCTCCTGTAAACCTTCGTTTCGACGATACAAATCCTGAAAAAGAAGAACAGGAATTTGTAGATTCTATTAAAAAAGATGTAGAATGGCTAGGTTTCAAATGGGATAAAGAATTGTACGCATCTGACTACTTCCAGCAGCTCTATGACTGGGCTGTAAGATTAATCAAAGAAGGAAAAGCATATGTGGACGAGCAACCGTCTGAAGTGATTACAGAACAAAGAAAAAATCCAACTGAACCCGGAGTGGAAAGCCCTTTCAGAAACCGTCCTGTTGAAGAATCTCTGGATTTATTCGAGAGAATGAAAAACGGAGAGTTTGAAGAAGGTACGATGTCTCTTCGTGCAAAAATTGATATGGTTTCTCCTAATATGAATATGCGTGATCCTGTAATGTACAGAATTCTGAAAAGACCTCACCACAGAACAGGAACAGACTGGAAAATCTATCCGATGTATGACTGGGCTCATGGAGAGTCAGATTATTTGGAACAAGTGTCACATTCTTTATGTTCTTTGGAGTTTGAAAATCACAGACCATTGTATAACTGGTATCTGGATCAGGTATATGAAGAGCCCAAAGTAGCTCCGAAGCAGAGAGAATTTGCAAGGATGAATGTATCCTATATGATCACATCCAAAAGAAAGTTACAGAGATTAGTTGCTGAAAAAGTAGTAACAGGGTGGGATGACCCAAGAATGCCTACAATTTCAGGAATGCGAAGAAAAGGATTTACCCCTACATCCATTAGGAATTTTATTGAAAAAGTAGGAGTAGCCAAAAGAGAAAACCTTATTGAGATTCAGCTATTGGATTTCTGCGTTCGTGAGGACCTGAATAAAGTAGCTAAACGTGTTATGGCCGTAGTTGATCCTGTAAAATTAGTGATTGAAAACTATCCGGAAGGTAAAGAAGAGTGGTTGGAGACTGAAAACAATCCGGAGCAGGAAAATGCCGGAACGAGAGAAATTCCTTTCTCGCGAGAACTATATATTGAACGTGAAGACTTTAAAGAAGAAGCAAATAATAAATTCTTCAGGTTAAAATTAGGAGGTGAAGTTCGTTTGAAATCTGCATATATCATCAAAGCTGAAAGAGTAGAGAAGGATGAAAACGGAGAGATTACGACCATCTATGCAACGTATGATGAAAAGAGCAAGTCAGGAAGCGGAACAGAAGAAAGCTTGAGAAAAGTAAAAGGAACCTTACATTGGGTATCAGCAAACCATGCAATTCCGGTGGAGGTAAGAATTTATGATCAGCTATTTACCGTTGAGCAACCTGATGCAGAAAAAGATGTGGACTTCCTTAACTTTGTGAACCCTGAATCTGTTTCTGTTATTCAAGGTTTTGCGGAGCCGGGCCTTAAAGATGTTGCAGTAGGAGAGCCGCTTCAATTCCAGAGAATCGGATATTTTACGAAAGATCAGGATTCGACTGAAGGGAACCTGGTATTTAACCGTACCGTGACACTTAAAGATTCTTATAAACCAGAATAAGTTTCTTATCATATAAAAAAAAACAGGATCTACAAAATAGATCCTGTTTTTTATTATTGTTTTATCCGGATAAGAATGAGAGAAACTATTTCAGGAAATTTTTTTTCCCGTACGCCGGATTGGGATAGTTGTAAAAACCTTTACCGCTTATGGCACCTAATTTTCCTTTATCAATATATTCCTTTTTTAATTTTTTTGATATTTTAAGCATTACAGGTGATCTGGAAGAATCTGCTGCAATTTTATTAATATTATAAACAGTAGTAATGCCTACAACATCCAGTATCCCAAAAGGACCCATTGGTGCTCCGGTGGCCACCATCCATGTTTTATCAATAGTTTTGATATCCGATACTTTATTTACCCATAATTCCAATGCAGAGCTTAGTAACGGCATCAACAATGAGTTGACAATATAGCCGGGTTGTTCTTTATAAATAGGTAATGCGACCATTCCAATGGCTTTTGCAAATTCCATGATATCATCAAACACTTTAGAAGAGGTCCCCGGATGTCCCATAACTTCTGCTGTGTTATGTTTCCAGATTTCATTGGCAAAATGTAGTGCAATAAACTTTTCCGGTCTTCCTGTTTTTTTAGCAAACTGACTGGGTAGTAATGATGACGAATTCGTTGCGAAGACGGTTTTTTCAGGAGCTAATTTTGCTACACTCCTGTAAAAAGCGATTTTAATTTTCGGGTTTTCGGGTACGGCTTCTATCAAAAGGTCTGCATTTTGTACAGATGCTGCCAAATCAGATGTATAAGTAAGATTTTTGAATGCTGTGTCCAGCTGGTTTTTTGTTGCTTTTAAGTCTTTTGTAAAAGCTTCACTGAGTATATTGAATTTTTCCTTTGCCTTTTCTAAAATTTCGTCACTGATATCATAAACGGTTACATTAAAACCATGGAAAGCTGCCTGGAAAGCGATTTGGTATCCCAATACACCACTGCCCGCAACAGTTACATTTTTAAAATTCATACAATTTTGTTTTGGTGGTCATTAATAATGGAATTAATTTGGATAGTGAAAAATTGTTGATTTACATTAGTATTTGTTCAAGAAGGTTTATCTGCAATTTACAAAATTTGTAAAGGAACCCGTTGGATTATCAATTGAATTATTTTTATATTGAATGGTTCCTGCAATCGGGGATTCAATTATTTTTCAGAGAAAATAAATTTAAGGACCATGCTCTGACTTAATTTGCCTAATTTTGTGTCTTCGAAAACCGTTCCCAAGAATTTATTCCCGTGAAATTAATTAAGATCTATACAAGTTCTTTTAAAGGACTGTCTCAAGAAAGCTGGATGCTGGCGTTGGTAATGCTCATCAATCGTGCCGGTTCAATGGTACTCCCATTTTTAGGAGTGTATATGACTGCGCATTTACATTTCAGCATAGAGAACTCAGGTGTTGTTTTGAGTTTTTTTGGAATTGGGTCGGTATTGGGTTCATGGCTGGGAGGAATGATCACGGATAAGATCGGAGAGTATAGAGTTCAAAGTCTAAGTTTGCTCCTGAGCGTACCTTTGTTTTGTATGATTCCTCTTTTTACGACCGAGGTTGGATTAGCGGGGATTATCCTTGCACAAAGTATTGTTAGTGAAACGTTTCGTCCTGCCAATTCGGTAGCAATCACCAAATATGCAAGACCTGAAAATATTACCCGGGCATTTTCCTTAAACAGAATGGCCGTAAATCTGGGGTTTTCTATAGGACCGGCTTTAGGAGGTATTTTATCGGCCATTTCTTATGAATTTCTTTTTTACAGTAATGCCTTGGCTGCATTAATAGCTGGTATCACTTATATTGTGTTCTTTAAAAAGAGAAATACATTAGCCCTGAGGAAAGCCCAAAACATGAAAAAAAGCACCGTTCATGTTAAAGAAGGATCTCCTTACCGGGACGGAAAGTTTCTGCTGTATTGTTTCTTCTGTATGTTGTTTGCGATATGTTTTTTCCAGCTTTTCAGCACACTTACGATATTTTATAAGGATACAGCTCACCTTAGCCAGGAACATATAGGATATCTTTTAGGATATAGCGGTTTCTTGATTGTATTGCTTGAAATGGCTTTTGTTCAGATTGCTGAGAAATATTTTACCTTGGGAATCACCATGCTGGTAGGAACTTTGCTCTGTGGATTTTCATACGCGATGCTTGCTTTTGATTACACAATGCTAACGTTGCTTATTTCCATGACAATGCTATGCGTCGGTGAAATTTGGACCTTACCTTTTATGTCTACGATTACAGCTTTAAGGTCAGGTTCTAATAATAAAGGTGCTTATATGGGATTGAACGGGATATCATTTTCTATAGCTTTTATTGTTACTCCCTATGTAGGAACTTTGATTGCAGAGAAACTGGGATTTAAGGTTTTATGGTTGGGAACAGGAACCCTCGCTGCTCTTATTGCAGTTGCTTTTTATTTTATTGTTCCATGGATGTTATCTGAAAAAAAATCGAAAGAAGAGGCTGATTAAGAAATCATTTATTAGATTTGTAGAATGGTGAGGATCAGTTTTTTATTCTTTATCATTTGCAGTTCATTTTTCTCTTCCCAAATAAGAGATTCTGCTGAATTGATTTCGGAAGTCAAAATTGATGCCTATAAAAAAACATCTTCATACTTACGTTCGACAAAATCTGTTGCTGTCATTACTCAGGATCTCTTGAGCCAGAATACACCCGAACGGCTTCTGGAATCGGTTAATCAAATTGCCGGAGCAGGAATGGAAGAGCGTTCCCCGGGAAGTTACAGGATTTCTGTTCGTGGCAGTACGCTGAGGTCTCCATTTGGGGTACGGAATATTAAAGTATATCTTGATGATTTTATCCTTTCTGACGCATCGGGAAATACCTATTTTAATATTATTTCTCCTGAACTTATTAACAGGATGGAGATCTACAAAGGACCGGAGGGTGGAGATTATGGTGCAGCTACAGGAGGAGCCCTTCTTCTTAAAACGAGATCTTCGGAAAATACATCAGCAAATATTTCAATAGGCAGTTACGGAACATTGAATCAAAGCTTTGATTTTTCAAAACAGCTTGGAAAACATTTTCTCGAAGTTTTTCAAAATTATTATCGGAGTGATTCTTACCGTGAGCAATCAGCTATCGAAAGAAAACAATTTTTTTTAAAAGACCGTTTTCAATATAGTGAGAAAGCGACTATGAATGCGATGGTTCTGTTTTCAGATCTGGACTACCAAACTCCCGGAGGAATTACTTTAGAGCAGATGCAAAGAGATAGGAAACAGGCAAGGCCGGCAACATCCACACTTCCCGGTGCCGTGGAACAAGACGCAGGCATACGGAATAAAATGTTACTGGCAGGTGTTTCAAATCAATTCAGCTTGAGTCCTAAATTTTCCCATTTTATAATGTTGCAGGGCTCTTATGTAGATTTTTCAAATCCTTTTATTACCAATTATGAAAGGAGATTTGAAAAAAACTTTGCCATAAGGACACACCTCAATTATGAAGAACACTGGAACAAGATTACAGCAGAATGGCGCTTAGGATTTGAAGGAGGTAGCAATTCGATAATGGTCAGAAACTATGACAATATTAAGGGAATAAAAAAAGACTTTCAAAATTTTGATAATCTTAAGAATATTTCCGGATTTTATTTTCTGTCCCAGAAACTAAATTTTAATGAGAGATTATATACGGATATATCTGTTAGCATGAACGCCAATTCTTATGAATGGGAAAGGCTTTATCCAGGAACAGGCAGTGGAAAAGTACATTTCAGAAAACAATGGCTTCCCAATATCGGGCTTACTTATGTTTTGGAAAAAGGACTTTCAGTAAGAGCTAAGATCGGGAAAGGAAATTCAGCACCTACTAATGAAGAAATCCGTTCTTCTAATCAGGAATTTAATCTGGACCTTGTTCCTGAATATGGATGGAATAAGGAAATTGGGATCCGTAAGCAGTTCGGTAATTTTTTATTTCTGGAAGGAAACTATTTCGATTTCCGGATGATGGATGCTATTGTAAGGAGACAGAATGAGAAAGGCGAGGAGTTTTTTATTAATCAGGGAAATATCAAGCAAAGAGGGGTAGAAGTATTGATAGAATCAAAAGGCTTTAATGTAAATAATACTATTTTTAACAGGTTTAAGTTCAGATTTTCAGGTAGTTTTTACCGGTTCAGGTTTGAAAATTATGCGCAGGGAAATCAGAATTTTTCCGGAAATGATGTAACGGGTGTTCCGTCAACTACGATAAGCAGTTTATTTAATTTTATTGTGTTAAGGAAAGTTTCTGTAGATTATTCTCATTTCTATACTTCGAAGATTCCTTTAAATGACGCCAATTCTGTCTGGTCTGAATCTAGTATCGTTGGAAATATACAACTGGGAATTCCCGTCTATTTTGAAAAGACTAAGCTGAACGTATACCTTCAGATTCAAAATCTTTACAATACAGATTATGTTTTGGGATTTGATACCAATGCTTTTGGAAATCGTTTTTATAATCCTGCTGCCCGACGGAATTTTATTTTGGGTGTAAAGGCTGACTTTTGAAATATTGCCGAAAATTTAAGCTATTAATTTTCCCTTGTTTTTAGGATATTCTTTATAATCATATCAGCGTGGATCCTTGAGTTTTCAATAAACCATAAATGCGTGTCTTTTCCACCACAAACCACGCCTGCAAGATAGAGGTTTTGAATATTTGTTTCCATGGTTTCAGAGTCGTATACAGGATTGAGACATTCTCCCTGGAGCTCAATTCCTGCATTGATCAGGAAGCCAAAGTCCGGCAGATATCCGGTCATAGCGAGAACAAAGTCATTTTGAATTTCATTGATCTCTCCGTTTTTATCTTTAAATACAACACTATGTTCTTTGATTTCTATCAATTCAGAATTAAAATGAGCGGTAATACTTCCTTCTGCAATCCTGTTTTCAATATCGGGTTTTACCCAATATTTTACACTTTTCGATATTTCGGATTGGCGTATGATCATGGTAACCTCCGCACCCTTGCGGTATGTTTCCAGCGCGGCATCTACAGCTGAATTGCTTGAACCTACAACAACAATCTTTTGCTTGGCATACGGATAAGGTTCGGAATAGTAATGTCTGACTTTCTGTAAGTCTTCCCCGGGAATATTCATCAGGTTAGGGATGTCGTAAAATCCGGTTGAAATGATCACATTCCTCGCATAGTATATGGATTTGGAAGATTCAATCTCAAAAATCTCATTTTTTTTAGAAACTCTGATTACTTTTTCATAAAGACGAATGTTGAGGTTCTTTTGTCTTGTGATTCCCTGGTAATATTCCAGAGCTTCCTGCCTGCCTGGTTTAGGGGCTGCTGATATAAACGGAATTTCGGCAATTTCCAGTTTTTCAGCTGTAGAAAAAAAACGCATATACAAAGGATAATTGTACAGGGAGTTGACAATTGTCCCTTTTTCGATAATAATGTAAGAGAGATTATTTTTTTGCGCCTCTAAGGCACAATTCAATCCGATAGGTCCTCCTCCGATAATGAGGATATCTAAAACTTCCATATAACAAATTTACTTATTTTTCTGGCATTAGTTTTGGTGATTTTCTGTAATTAACATTAAAAAAGATGAAGAAGTTATTCATTCCACTATTATTGATCATAAGCCTTGTAGCTTGTAAAAAGAATACAGTAAATCCTACCATAAATACAACAGACTCTGCTGGCCACGTGAAAACTGACACTGTTGCTGTTCCGAAAATGAGTGAGGCAGAAAAGAAAGATATCATAAAGAAAACAAATGATGAAATTCTGCAAGCCTTAAAAAACAAGGATTATCAGAAATTTTCAGAGTTCATCCATCCCCAGAAAGGGATTCGTTTTTCTATGTATGCTTTTGTAGATCTCAAAGATGATAAACATTTTTCCAAAGCCGACTTTGAAAAGTATGTTCAAACGAAAACGCAGTTTACCTGGGGATCTCATGATGGATCAGGAGAACTGTATAAAGAAACTATAAAGGATTACCTTGAAAAATGGGTTTTCTCAAAAGATTTTACACATTCCACTTATTCTTTTAATGAATTTCAGGGTGGAGGAAATTCTCTTAATAATTTAAAAGAAATTTACCCCGGTCATGATTTCACAGAGAATTATATTAAAGGAACAGAAAAATACGGGGAAATGGACTGGAAGACTCTTCGTTTTGTATATGAAGAGTTTGAAGGAAAATATTATATAATAGCTGTAATTAATGATCAGTGGACTGTCTGATCCAATATTTCAGATAAATTTTTAGCAAGATTTCTTCTTGAGAACTGTTCAATATTTTGAGTGTTTTCGAGAAGATTTCCTTTTTTCCACAACTTGTATTTTTCAAGTATAAAGTCCTTTATGTTGTCCAAATCCTGATAACTGAAGTGCTTTCCTGCATTTGTATCATCCAATATTTTTGATACATCAGCATCGGCAGGACCAAACGAAATGATCTGTTTGCCGGTAGCCAGGTATTCAAATATTTTTCCGGGAATAATTCCTTTGGAAGATTCGTTAGGAAAATTTGTGATTAAAAGCATGTCTGAAGATTTCATTTCTTCAATGGCTTTTTCATGAGAAAGGTATCCCAAATCATGAATGTGTTTTTTTAAACTGGAATTGTTTAAGGTTTCAAGAATCCTGTCATCGATTCTTCCTGCGAATTTTAATATAAAATGTTGGGCAAATGATGAATCTGTTTCTATAAGATGATCCAGGACCGTCCATAAATTTTCAGGGTTGCGAAGCTGTTCCAGAACACCAATGTAGCTCAAGGTGAAATGTGTTTGATTATCCTCGGTCTTAGTATTCTGTGATTGTGGAATTTCGAGATTTTGTTCAACAGATACAGCATCACTTTCATCGAATCCATTTGTAATGCAAACTGCATTAGCACCCTTTTTTCGGAAATTTTCAGCATCTGTATAACTGGTTGCAAGGGTAATGTCTGCATTTCTGAAAACTTCACTTTCCAGTTTTCTGTGTTTCTGATCAGATCTTTTGGTAAGTTTGAGATGCTTATAATAGGAGATTTCTGTCCATGGATCCCTGAAATCTGCAATCCATTTTAGTGTGGAAAGTTTCTTTTTAAGTTGTAAGCCTATAAGATGTAAAGAGTGGGGAGGACCTGAAGTTACAATGAAATCAATTTTGTTTTCTTTTATATAATGTTCCAGGAATTTAACCGATGGTTTTACCCAAAAAACTCTTGCATCAGGAATGAAAAAGTTTCCCCTTACCCAAATGGAAAGCTTAGATTTCCAGCTTTGGTTTTTGCCTACATCAAATTGGCCGGCCTTAAACTTCTTATTACTTTTATTTAGTTTTTCAGCAAGCTGGTAAGGTTCCCAGATTGTTGTTTTTACAATTTTCAGGTCTCTTGGAACTTCTTTCAGCAAGCTTTCATCCAATAAAGGGTAACTCGGATTTTCCGGAGTGTAAATAATAGGTTTCCACCCAAAATCAGGTAAATATTTTGCGAACTTCAGCCACCTCTGAACACCAGGACCTCCTGCGGGAGGCCAGTAATAAGTAATAATAAGGACTTTCTTCTCTTCCATGGATGGAAATATTGCAGAGATAAATGCCGGTCATCTTAATATGTTTTTTAACCAGCGATTAAGATGACCGGGTATAAGAATAATTTAAACTTTTTCCTCGGTTAGGGCTTCCTTCTTCTTTTTATTCATCCAGAAAATCCCAAAGGCACTTAATGCGATAAATAATCCGAAGCAAAATAAAGAAATCCATTTTCCTTTTTCGATCACTTCAGGTTCAAAGACCATTCTGATATGATGTTCCCCTGCGGGAACCTGAACCGCACGAAGAAGATAATCTGCCTTGATATAAGGGACTTCTTTTTCGTCGATAAACATTTTCCATCCGTGAGGATAGTAAATTTCTGAGAATACCGCCAATTGTGGTGTTTTAGATTTAGATTTAAACTCTAATTCGTTAGGCTGATATTTGGTTAGATTAATAAATGCTGTAGAATCGGGTAGGATAAATTTATCTCTTTCTAAAAAAGGTTTACCGTCTTCTTTTCCTACAATTGCAATTTTTTTAGTGTCAACCTCTCCGATCAGCTTTAGTTCTTCGTTCGGAGTATTGGCCACTTTAACTTCTGATACGAACCATGCATTTCCATTAGCTTTTGTATTAGGAATGACCTGAGGTTTTTCCGGTCCCCCTACAACCCAGTATTTTGCATTTAAAAGGTTGAGCATATTAGGAACTTTTACAGAATCCATAATCTGGAAATATTCATTGATCACATCATCGTATCTTCTTAGTTTTACCGCATGATAACCACCAATTGAAGATTTGAAATAAGAAGTATTCGTTTCACTGAAAGTTCCAAGAATATTATTGAAAATCCTGTAGTGTGTTTTGTCTTTTTCAGCAATGGTTTCCAATGTTTTGTTGACATTCACATTGGCCAGAATAGAACCAAGATTTGGATTTGCCTGTACTTTTTCAGCAAGAAGATCCGAGCTTTCCGTCTGAAAAGGATTTTCTGCAAATACTTTATCTACATAATTGTCGTCATTCAGATAGCGTTTGTTTACAGTCCATAGATCAAATAAGCTTACAACACCTATAATGACCAATGCGATATTCTGATTTAGCTTTTTCTTCATCGTGAGGAATAAAGCCACAGCAGCTATTGCTACATAGATAAATGCTTTTAATGCATCAACTTTAAATAATTTGAATCTTTCATCTACCAGATAGTCTAATAGGAAAGGAGGGAAATACAATTTTTCATTGTCCGTAGCAAAGCCAAGAATGCTCTTTCCAAAAATTAAAAGAATTAATAGCAAACCTAATGTCCCGCCACTCACATAAAAAAGAATTTTCTTTTTATATTCTTCTGTCAATTTTTCATCTGTAAAGAATTTATACAAACCAATAATTGCAATTAACGGGAATAAGAGCTCAACAATAACAAGAATGGAAGAGGGTGCTCTGAATTTATTGTAAAACGGAACGTAGTCTATAAAGAAGTCCGACAATGGCATAAAGTTGCTTCCCCATGCCAGCAGAATAGTCAGTATAGAAGCCCCTAAAATCCAGTAGCGGTATTTTTTTCCGGCAAAAAAGAATCCTAAAATAGCTAAAAAACAAACAATAGCTCCCTGATAGGCAGGTCCCGAAGTTCCCGGCTGGTCACCCCAGTAGGTAACACTTGCAAATCCTTTGGAAATCCTGTCCATTTCTGCCTGAGAAGAAACATTTTCCTGAATCATCTCCTGAATGTGGTTCATTATCTCTTTAGCTTCAGGTTCCTGGCTTCCTCCACCCATTAGTCTTGGAATAAAAAGGTTTAGTGTTTCCAGTCTTCCGTAGCTCCACATTAGCATACTTTCTTTATCCATTCCGGATTTTCCGGCAGTATGACTTTCTGTATTTAAGATTTGTTTGCCGCGTACAGTTTCTTTAATATACTCGGAATTGGCCATGATCCTTTGCGAATTCATTCCCACACCAATGATACATGAAACTGCTATAATAGCCGAGGAAACGATAAAGTGCTTCATCGGGGTTTTCTTTTTGATAACCCGTACCAATTCAGATATAAAGAGGAATCCTAATGCAAGGAACAGATAGTAGGTCATCTGCGGATGGTTGGCAGCAATCTGAAGTCCCATAAACAGGGTGGTTACGATAAATCCAGTAATATACTTTTTTCTGATGTACACCAGTAATATACCTGCTAAAAGAGGCGCAAAATACTCAATCGTATTTACTTTACCATTATGTCCTGCTGCAATGATAATATAAAAATAAGTTGAGAGACCAAAAAAAGTAGCCCCCAGCAGAGCGTACTTCCAGTTTCTCACCACCACCATTCCCAAAAGGAAAAATCCTGCAAAAAGTAAAAAAAGATAATTAACAGGTCTTGGCAGGAAATTCAGATTACTGTCTATTTTTTTTATGATATCCCCCTTAAACTGGCTACCCATCTGGTAGGTAGGCATTCCCCCAAACATGGAATCACTCCAGTAAGTTTCTTTATCATTATTAGCTCTGTAATCAAGAAGTTCTTTTGCTCCTCCCCGGTACTGAACAATGTCATGCTGGAAAAGTTGCTTTCCCGTAAAAACAGGAGTGGAATATAAAAATGCTAAAACTATAAATACAACTAATGAAATTGCAATATAAATTAAGTTTTTATTTTTCGCCATGCTGGTTATTATCTTTTATTTTCTTGGAATTTTTACCTTTTATCCTTCGTTTCTTTTACTTCCTCGTAGTCCACAGTTTCTGCGTCCCAATTGATCTTTGCATTCTTTTTTGAGTTTTGTATATCCTGCTGCTGTTTATTATTGTTATTGTTGAAACGGTAACTGTAAAAAGTCTTAAAAAAAAGCCTTCTAAGGATATTCCAGACAAAGAAAAGAATAATAGCTGTAAGTACTAGCTCAAGAATCCACTTCATATTTTTTTATTTTATAAGCCTCAATTATTTAGCAGATGGATTTACCATTACAGAAGAATTGGAAACGCTTTTCATGGATTGAGATTGTTTTCCATCCGAAATGGTTTCTATCTGCGTTGTTTTTACTGTAATATTCTGGTTGTTGATCCATCCTGTATTTTCATCAAACTTTATAGTACCGTTCTGTACCAGCTCACTGCTGATGCTGTGAGTCATTGCTCCCTGGGCCTGTTTATCGGTCTTTTTAGGAATTCCACCTGTTACGCCAATCTCAGCAACCCCATTTCCAACACTTTTTAATACATAATTTGAAGTCACTTTAATCTTACCGTTAGGATCAGCATTTTCAGTATTGGTCCATTTTTCACCTATTTTAACACCCTTTTTAGGTATAATTGTAAGGTTTTTGCTGAACTGGTCTTTCAATACTTTTTCGTTAAAACTTTCCTTCAGACTTGCTACAACACTGGCTTTCTGATTGGCATCCTTTACGATAGTACCTACTGCATTGGAAACTTTTGTATAAACTGGTTCAAAACCGGTAATGGAAATTACATTTCCTTTTGTATCCATTTTCATGTTCAGTTTATTGCTTGTCAATGCCCTGTTGATGTTCCAGATCATTTTAAGGTCGTCTTCTTTAGGAATAGGCTGTTTAGTATCTACTACAATAGTTTTTCCTTCTGCAGTCTGAGAATTTCTTTTGGAAATAAGATTAAGTGTAATGTCGTAAATATTGTTTTTAACGTCATTTACAGTAAAACTCATCTCATCTGTGGATTCACTTGTTCCGTTCAATGTTTTCCCCTGAGGATCTGTCATTGTTTTTACATCCCTCTGATATGTTGTTAAAGGATAGGTTTTTCCTTTTTCAAGTTTAAAAGTCTGGGTATAAATTCCTGCAGAATCTTTAATTGCAGCATTTTCTGCAACTTTTGCAAGTGAATCAGCCGGAACTTCCACTGTAACGGTCTTTCCTGTTTTGGGATCTACTTTTGTAATTTTTGTTGTTTCCTTTTTACACGAAACCAATGCTATGGATATTAGCGCTATTGCTGCTATGTTTTTCATTTAATTTATTTTAATTTTTACTACTGTTTTTATTTATTTTGTCTGCAATATCCTTACAGTTACTCCTGGTATAGATATTATCATCCATTTTTCGTTATAGCCGGTTAATAAGTCAGCAGAGTTCGTGCCAACTATCGATTGCTTTATATTTAACGGACCGGTAATATATTCTGAAAAAAGATTTTCATAGTTTTTACGGTAAATCTTTTCGAATATTGCCGACAAATTGTTTCCCTCGCATTAGATTATCTGTACGCTGTTTCCGGAATTGTTTTCATGGATTAAAGATTTGGAGAGACAGCCATTTTCTGTCTTACCGCTTCATATAAAATCGCACCACAGGCAACAGAAACATTTAAAGATTGGGTTTTTCCTTCTATAGGTAATTTTATTTTTTCATCGGAATGGTGTAATACTTCCTTGGAAATTCCAGTTTCCTCGTTCCCCATTACAATAGCACAAGGCTCTGTAAAGCTTACATCATAGATAAGCTTTTGTGCCTTTTCTGTTGCTGAATATACAGCAATTCCGCTTTGCTGAAGAAAGTCTACAGTATGAGCAAGATTGGCCTCTTTACAAATTTTCACATTATAAATAGCACCTGCTGAAGTTTTAATGGCATCAGAATTAATAGGGGATGCACCTTTTTCCGGAATGATCACAGCGTCAATTCCTACGCATTCTGCTGTTCTGCATATAGCACCAAAATTTCTTACATCAGTTAATCGATCCAGGATTAACAGAAAAGGAGTTTTTCCCTCTTCAAATAATTGGGGTACTATGTCTTCTACTTTATGGAACGGAACATCTGAAATAAAAGCGACAACACCCTGGTGGTTTTTTCTTGTAAAGCGGTTAAGCTTTTCAATCGGAACGTAATTGGGACGTATTTTATTTTGAGCTAAAATTGTTTTCAGTTCAGCATAAATAGGGCCTTGCAATGCATTCTGCAAAAAGATTTTGTCAATAGTTTTTCCCGCTTCAATAGCTTCAATTACCGGACGCAGTCCGAAAATAAAATCGTCTTTCTTATCTGTCATTTTAATATTTTTCTCCTAAAATTGCTCTTTTTTGTGCCAAAAGGTAACCATAATGCAGGCTTTCATGCATATTATTAAAAATAATTGCATCCTGAATGCTCTTCAGATCCATTCCAAAACTTGTGGTATAAGGTGTATAGTCCGAAAAGAAATCACTGTCATAATCCTTCATTAAAATCTTTGAAGTTTCAGTTAATAGAAACTCTAAATCTTCAACTTCCGACTTTTGAACGTTCAGGTTAGGCAGCGTTCCTTTTTTATATGTTTCAATCCAGTATTTATCAATCCTGAAAGGGTTGCCACTCAGATAATAATGCAAAAGCTGCTGGGTAGCAACGGTATGTGCAATATTCCAATACATATTATTGTTGAAACCGTCCGGAATCAGCAAAAGATCTTCATGAGAGGTGTTTTGCAGTATATCCAAAAGGTTTCTCCTTACCTGTCTGTGAGCCTGAAAATGATAATTCATTTTACAAAAATTTTAATCTCCAAAAATAGTTTAATAAACTGGAAATGACAATTTTTTGGTCGGAGGATTAAAGCAAAAGTTTTTAAAACCTATTGAATATGGAGTTTATTATTTTCTACTTTAGAAAAAATCCTCCTTTAAAATGAATAAAGGAGGATTTTATTTTTTATTTTTATCTTTTTATCTTTTTATCTTTTGACAATCTTATGGGTAAAGGCTGTTCCATCTTTCAAAGTGATATGTAAGAAATAAGCGCCGGATATAAGCCCGGAGAGATTGATCTTATTTTCTTCGTAAGCTTCTGATACCTTTTCACCATCAATACTGAAAACTTTTACTGAACTCACTCCAGATACTGATTTTATAATAACGAAATCAGCTGTAGGGTTTGGGTAAATGGTTACGTCTGTTGTTTTTACATCATTAATGTTTAAAGTGGTGTTGCTTTTTCCCTGAACGTACACGGAAAGATACACATCTCCTTGCTGCTGATTGAAAACGGCTGTGGGAATGCTATGTTTAAGCGTATGATTTCCTGCAGTTATATTTGGAACTGTAAACCCTCTTACAGGAACTGAATTGCCCGGACACCAGTTGTTCCAAGAAGTCCAGTCGGCAAAAGTTTTAGGAGTAGATCCATAGATTCCGTTGCCTTGTGTATTATATACTCTGTAAGGTTCACATGAAATTCCCCCCGGAGTGTAAGTGAGCATTTGTACATTATCCAGATAGGTATAATTTTGCCTTCTTACATATTCCTCGCCACCGCTATTGGCTCCATGAGGTGTAGAAATTATAAAGAACCGTGCATCACTAATTGGAGCTGGCAGATTAAAATTGACCAACCTAACCGTTTCACCAACCACATCGGTGCTGTTGTAGTTATTAAGTCTGCTATATGTCAATAGTGGTACCAGACTATTGTAATCAGAAGGAGTAGCTCCTGTATTTGTTGAGAAAAAAGTCAATGTGCCTGAGAAAACATCAATTCTACCTGCGCACCCTGCAACCTGGGTTTGAGCTGCATAAGGAACTCCAAATACATCCAGTTCCATATACATATCGTACATGTTGCGCAGAGAATCGTCATGAAATACACTGTACATATTACTTAAATCGTAAGTGTAAGGAACTTCCAGAGGAGAACGGTTTTTATTCATGAACGGAGTAATATATCTGCCCACTTCAATTCTTTTTACGTTGGTGTCATTTACCGTATAGGTCGGCTGATTTTTAGGAACCATGGCTAAATAAACACTTCCCAAACGATCATAGTTGTCGCATAAAGCACCTATGGTTACGCGCATTGCAATTTTGGCCTTAAAAGAATTAAGCTCGGTATCCGTAAGCTTTCTAGCGTATCGGGTATTGGATAATCTTATAAGTCCGGTAGGTACGGGATTGGATACAGGTGCAGCATAACCATCATAATAAACGGCCTGTGAAATCACATTGGTTACCGTTGTTGTTTGTGATTTAAGAAGACCCGCAAAAAGTAGGCTTAAAAAAAATAGTTTTTTGTGCATATGATTGGTGTTTACTACAAATATATTAAGATGTAAGGTTAAATAATCACATTTATTGGAAAAATTAAAACTTTAATGTTAAATTAGCAATAAATACCAGATTAACTTTATTAAATATGAAGAAAACTTTACTTTTCCCTTTGTTATTGGCAGTGTTGCTGTTTAATGCTCAGATAAATTTAAATATAGGAAGTACCAATGTGGGAACTGCACCAATAAGTAGTTTTTTTTCTTATTCGTATGTGCAGCAGCTTTACCCCAAACAGGAAATAAATGCCAATTCTGCAGGTAACATCACAGGGCTTGCTTTTTATTTAGACTCGTCAGCAACTATTGGAGATTCTTCGAACTGGACAGTCTATCTTGGGCATACGACAAAATCTGCATTCATATCTGGTACGGATTGGATTCCTGCTTCACAGCTAACTCAGGTTTTCGCAGGTACTGTAACTAATAATAATGGTAAGGTTGAAATCTCTTTTACTACACCATTTGCTTATAATAATGTTGATAATTTAGTTATTGCTGCAAAAGAGAATTCTCAGAGTATTGACATTAATAATTTTGATGAAGTTTTTCATGTTTATGACCATATTCCAAACTCAACCCTTTATTATAAAGGGGACCAGATGGTTATAGACCCTGTATCTCCACAAGGAGGAATAAGAGCAAATTACAAATCGGCAATAACAATTTTAGGATTAACATCCAGTACTACGCCTGCTTGCCCTTTTGTTGTATATCCGATAAATAATGCCCAATCCATTCCTTTGTCTCCGGCTATTAAATGGTTTCCTGTTTCCGGAGCAGATTCTTATAGAGTGTCAATAGGGACTACTCCTGGAGGTGTGGATGTTATTAATCAACAAGTGGTAACGACTACTGATTTTTCTCCATCAATACCGCTTAATCCAGGTATAAATTATTATTTAAGAGTGACCTCTGTTTCGGCCGGTGTAAACTCATCTGCTTGTACTGATATAGCTTTTAAAACAGTTCCTCCGATACCAGTAAACGATGCCTGTTCTGGTGCTTTATTGGCTTCTTCTTTTCCTTATACCTATACACAGAATGACGCTGTATCTGCAACTAACAATGCCGGTAATATAAATGTATGTTCTGATGCAATGAATGATGGAACCTGGTTTAAGTTTATAGGAGATGGAAGTCAGTATACAATTAAGGCAACAATGCCTTCGGGTAGTACTTTCGACCCTCAGATTGGAGTTTATAATGGAAACCGCAATAATCTTGTTTGCGTAAATACAGTTGATAATGGAGGTGGTGGTACTGCAGAAACAATTACGATCCCCACAGTCGCAGGAACAGATTATTATATAAACATAGGATCTTATGAAGAAACGATAGATGCACCTGAAGATATTTTTACCATTACGATTACCAAACTTTAGCACATAAAGATATTCTTTGGCAATGAATTAGATCAGAATTTGTAAGCTTGTATTGATGATTATTTTTCGTTATTTGTTTTAATTCTTTTTATGTAAAGTAAACATAGTTTGCAATTATTCTGAATGTCCCGTTAAATCCCGAAAATATTTAACAAACTTTAACTCAAAAATGGCATTCATTATGTTGATTAATGCAAGTATTTATTAGAAATTTACCAACTATTTTAAATTAAGCTATGTCAGATACATACCAGGCAGAAGATATTCGCCAGCTCACGGAGAAAGTAAAGGAAAAGAATTATTTGTTTACGCTTCTGAGACAGGAAATCAATAAAGTTATTATTGGACAGGGATACATGATAGACCGGCTTTTGGTGGGTCTTTTAGGAAATGGGCATGTCTTGTTGGAAGGTGTTCCTGGATTGGCTAAAACTTTAGCGATAAAAACTTTGGCTGATGCCGTTCACGGTGATTTTTCAAGGATTCAGTTTACTCCGGATCTGCTTCCTGCGGATGTGGTAGGAACCATGATTTTTAATATCAAAGACAATGACTTTTCTATAAAAAAAGGTCCGGTATTCGCCAACTTTGTGCTTGCGGATGAGATCAACCGAGCTCCGGCCAAAGTGCAGTCTGCTCTTTTGGAGGTAATGCAGGAGAAACAGGTGACGATAGGAGATGAAACGATGAAGCTTCCGAAGCCGTTTTTGGTATTGGCTACCCAGAACCCTATTGACCAGGAGGGAACTTATTTATTACCTGAAGCACAGAGCGACCGTTTTATGCTGAAATGTAAAATTGATTATCCTGAATTTGAAGATGAAAGAAAGGTGATGAGAATGGTTTCCACCTCTCACCAACCATCTGTTCAGCCTGTCATTTCACTGCAGGATATCGTAGATGCTAAAGAACTGATCAACCAGATTTATCTGGATGAAAAAATCGAAAAATATATTCTTGATATGGTTTTTGCCACCCGTTATCCTGAAAATTACGGTCTTGCGGATCTTAAAAACTATATTAGCTTCGGAGCCTCTCCAAGGGCTTCCATTAACTTAGCAATTGCTTCCAGAGCATATGCTTTTCTGAAAGGAAGGGCTTTTGTGATTCCTGAAGATGTAAAAGAATTGGCCAAAGATGTTTTAAGACATAGAATTGGTTTAACATTCGAAGCAGAAGCAGAAGAGATATCATCGGAAGAAATTGTTAACAGGATTTTAGCAAAAATTCAGGCACCTTAATATTTATGAATGATGTTGTGATCAGAAAGGCTGTCCTTGAAGATTGTGTTCCTATGTTGGAGCTGATCAGGGAACTTGCCGAATATGAAAAGGCTTTGCATGAAGTTACGGTAACTCTGGAAGAATTTATTGATGCCGGATTTGGAGATACACCTGTTTGGGGAGCTTTTGTAGCAGAGGTAAATGCTGAAATTGTCGGAATATCCTTATACTATAATAGATATTCAACATGGAAGGGAAGAAGATTGTATCTGGAAGATCTTGTGGTTACAGAAAGGATGAGAGGTAAACAGATCGGTAAAAAATTATTTGATGCAACCGTGGAATTTGGAAAATCCAATAATTACAGTGGAATGATGTTTCAGGTATTGTATTGGAATGAGCCTGCCATTAATTTCTATAAAAAATACCATCCTAAATTTGATAATGAGTGGCTGAATGTCTCGATTGATTTCAAAGACGGAAGCTGGAATAAGGAACAGGAAGTTGAAAATTAAATGCTGAAAATTTTATATTTTCTTCCAGGCCTTGAACGTTAAATTTTCTAGTATTGTATGCAGATAAAAGATATTGTAAAAAAAGTAAAACAAATAGAGATCCGTACCCGAAAGAAGACGGAGGCTACTTTGATGGGACAATATCACAGTGCTTTTAAAGGGCAGGGGATGACCTTTTCGGAAGTCCGGCCTTATCAGTTTGGAGATGAGATCAGAAGAATTGACTGGAATAAAACAGCCCGTTTCCGTGAGCCTTTTGTAAAAGTGATGGAAGAGGAGCGGGAACTTACTATGATGATTTTGGTCGATATTTCAGCTTCCATGGATTATGGGACAAAAACCCAGTTAAAGAGAGAATATGTGGCGGAAATCGCTGCCAGTCTGGGTTTCTCAGCGGCCGGAAATAATGATAAGGTAGGCCTGATCCTGTTTGCTGATAAAGTATACAAAGTCATTCCGCCGCAAAAAGGAAGAAAGCATATCCTTTCTATTATCAGTAATATTTTAACCGCAGATTATGTTCCTGCAGTTTCGAAAATAGATAAAGCTCTGGAATATATGATGGGCATTTTCAAGAGGAAATCCTTAGTGTTTCTTTTTTCTGATTTTGAAGATGCTTATGATTCTAAAATGCTTAGGGTGACCTCTAAAAAACACCAGTTGTTAGGAATGAGGATTTATGATGAAAAAGATAACGAGATTCCGGATGTAGGCTATGCATTATTTTATGATTCTGAAACAGGGAAGCAGGTTTGGGCCAATACTTCAAATGCAAGATGGAGATATACTTTTGCTGAAGCCCAGAAACAGAAAGTAAGGGCCATAGAAGAGGATTTTGCCAATAGTTCTGCCAGTTTTATGAATGTAGCTGCAGGTGAGGATTATTCAAAACTATTGTATAATTATTTTCAGAAGAAATAATTGAATTAAAGGGGCTCACAGCCAAAATTGAATTGAAATTGAAAAAAATACTTTTTATATTATGTTCTCTCATCTGTGTTAATGCTTTTTCACAGATACTTTCTTCGCACCTCGAAAAACAGACACTGGCTTTGGGAGAGGTTAATCACTTTGTGATCAAAATTGATAATCTCAATAATCAGCCGGTAGGTGCAGCTCCTAAAAATGAGCTCCTGCCTTTTCATTTTGAAGAGGTGAAGGACAGCATCGGAACGAATGCAAATACTTATGAAAGAAAGATCGAATTTGCGGTTTTTGAAGAGGGAAAATTTACTATTCCGGTATTGGAATTTAAAGTGGGAGATAAAATCCTAAAGACCATTCCCTATGAAATAGATGTTATTAATACGGCTCAAAAAGGAGATCAGATTAATGATATCATGAAGAATAAGGAAGTAAAACTGGAAACCAGGGATTACTGGGAGCTCTATAAATGGTATATACTGGCTGCTTTGGCATTAATTGCATTGATTATTGCGATTATTATGTACCTTAAATGGGGCAGGAAGTCAAAAAGTGAGCCGGTTGTAGCAACAAACCAAACATTGAAAGAGCTGGATTCACTTAAAAAGAAAAAATATATCGAAGAAGGCAATTACCGTTCTTTTTATGTAGAACTTATTGATATTTCCAGGAAGTTTATTACCAAACAATATCATTTACCAGCTGATGTATTACTTACGGATGATCTGGTGAATCTTATGAAACAGAATAATACCATATCTCTGGAAAATGAAAAGATAGTGGAAGAGGTATTTTTCAGAGGAGATCTGGTGAAATTTGCTAAAACATTCCCCGATCAGAAAACCATGGAAAGGGATCTTGCAGATATCAGAGAATTTGTAAAAAGATCTTCCAAAGATCTTGAATTTGAAAACTTAAGAAAGGATGTTTAATTTCGAGTTTTATAGTCCGTGGTTTTTGCTGCTTTTCCTGTTGTTTATTCCCCTTTTATTCAGGGATGTGAGCAAACAGAAGAAAAAAGGTATAAAAGTACCTACTGTAAAAAATATGGATAACAGCGGTGGTATTCTTGCTGTGCTTTTTTTACTTAAGATTTCAAAATATATCATACTTTCGGCACTTATTATTGCGATGGCAAGGCCAAGGACCTTTACGATTTCACAGGATAGAGATGATACAAAGGGAATTGATATTATGATGTCCGTAGATGTGTCTTTAAGTATGCTTGCTAAAGATTTAACTCCCGACCGTCTAACGGCACTGAAAGATATTGCTGTAAAATTTGTTGAAAAAAGGCCTAATGACAGATTAGGGCTGGTTACCTATTCGGGAGAGGCATTTACTAAGGTTCCTGTAACTTCTGATCATCAGGTGGTCATCGATGAATTGAAAAATCTCAATCCATTGGAGCTTCAACCCGGAACTGCTATCGGTGAAGGGCTTTCCGTAGCGGTGAATCACTTAAAAAACAGTAAGGCAAAGAGTAAGATTATTATTCTTATGACAGATGGTGTGAATACGATCGAAAATGCTATGCCTACACAAGTTGGTGCTGAACTGGCTAAGAATAATAACATCAAAGTCTATTGTATAGGAATTGGAACGAATGGATATGCACTGATGCCTACCCAAACCGATATTTTCGGAGATCTTGTATTTACCGAAACTGAGGTGAAGATAGATGAACCTGTTTTAAGGGAAATTGCTCAGACTACGGGAGGAAAATATTTCAGGGCTACATCAAACAGCAGTCTTGAAGAAGTGTATGATGAAATCAACCAATTGGAAAAATCTGATGTAAAGGTTTCCAAGCTGTATAATTACCAGGAGTATTTTAAAATATTTCTTTGGATCGCTTTGGGAATGCTTGTTATGGATGCATTGTTAAGATGGGTGTTTTATAAATTTTTGAGCTGATGGATTGGTATTTAGGAAATTATTGGTTTTTGTTGTTGCTGTTGCTTTTGCCGCTGCTCGGATTTTTATTGGTTCGTTATCTTAAATGGAAGAATAAAAGGAAAATCATCTTTGCAGACAATAAGTTTCATGAGGAGCTTTTCGAAAAAAAATCAGGCTTTACAAAGATTTTCCCGACGCTGTACCTATTAGGAACATTATTTTTAATCTTTGCGATCATCGATTTATTAAATGGTTCTGAGGAAATCAAGACCAATCAGAAATTGAATAATGTCATTTTTGTTTTGGATGTTTCCAATTCGATGAATGCGGAAGACATTAATCCTAACCGCTTGACTGAAGCAAAAAACCTCATGATCAATACCATGCAAAAAATGAGAAGCGATAAAGTGGGGATTGTAATTTTTGCAGGCGAAGCTACTTCCATTATGCCTCTGACCACAGATTATACTTCTGCTGAAACCTATATTAACGCTATTGAAACGAGTTCTATGCAAATCCAGGGAACGGATTTCATGAAAGCTATGCAGGCAGCCGTGAATAAGTTTAAAAATGTAAGTAAGGGAGCCCGTAAGATTGTTTTACTAAGTGACGGTGAAGACAACGAAGGAAATGATAACGCTGCGATAAAGCTTGCCAATAAGGAAGGGATTATGGTAACATCCGTGGGGATCGGATCCGACGAAGGCGCTCCTGTTCCGGAATATGTTTTCGGACAATTGATGGGGTATAAATCCGACAGGACCGGAGAAACTGTTATTTCAAAAAGACAGACCGGCGCTTTGAAAAAAATGGCTGAATCTACCGGTGGATCATATATTGACGGAAATAACGTTAATGAAGCTCCGGACAGGATTATTGATGCGCTGAATAAAAAAATGTCATCATCAGAAACCCTTGTGAAATCGCAAAACGCCAATCACTACTATCAGTACTTTTTAGGGGTATCTATATTGTTTTTTTTCTTAATTTACATTTTTAATCCAAAGAGAGATTTTAATGTTTAATTTTCTCCATTTTTTCCAGTATTTTTAAAAGATACTTTAACCGAATTTTAACAAATAAAAGCCTGTTTATTAACATATAAAGGAATAATTTTGCATATGATGAATACTAAAATCATTTTTTTATCGTTTATAATTGCTTTTCTCACATCAAATTCTCTGTTTGCTCAGGAAAATTACAGAACATTGGTGTATGAGGGCAATCAGAAATTCAACGGTAAAAATTATGATGGAGCATCTTCTAAATACATGGAGGCTATAAAATCCAATGATAAAGATTTTACGGCCCATTATAATTTAGGCAATGCGTTGTATAAAAGTAAAAAATATGAAGAGGCAAGGGTTGAATTTGAAAAAGCACAAAAGCTCTCTCAAACCCTGCCGGATAAAGCAGCGGCTCTTTATAATTTAGGGAACACTTATATGCAGACAAACCAGCCGGATAAGGCAGCAGATTTGTATAAGCAATCCTTAAAACAGGACCCCTATAACGAAGCTACTCGAAAAAATTATGAAATTGCGAAGTTGAAGGAAAAAGAAAGCCAGGAAAAGAAGAATCAACAGAATAAATCTGGAAAAGGCGGTGGCGGCAAAGACCAACAACAAAATGATGATCAGAAAGGTAATCCAAAAGATCAAAAGCAAGACCAAGGTAAAGGCCAGCAAAATCAGGGAGAAAGCCAGCAGGGAAATAACCCTGACCAGAAGAAGAATAATGAAGGCAAAATGCCCAAAAATCTTGAAAACGCAATATTAAATAAAGTAAGCGAAAAAGAAAAAGAAACCGCCAGAAGAATTTTAAATAAAGATTCTTATTCGATGCCCGAAAGCAACGAGAAAGATTGGTGATGCAACATAAACTGATTTACATAATACTTCTATTGACTTCCGTAATTTCTTACGGACAGGTTAATATTTCCGTAACTCCTGATAAAACGGATTATAGCAGCAAGGATATTGTAAATCTCACCATCGTTCTTGAATTGAACGGGAGTGAATATAACCAGCAGACTCCACTGCGTTTACCCGACTTATCCAAATTCAATATGGTGGGGAGCGGATCTGTTAGCAGTGGCTATATGGATCCCGAAACCAATACGGTTATTACACAATACGTTACAAGGGTAGCTTTGGAGCCTAAACAAAAAGGGAAAGTAAAAATCGGTTCCGTACTGGTTACCATCAACAATAAAATCTATAAAACCGAACCGTTCGATATTTTTGTAAGGGATGTTGAGAAAAAGTCCGTAGCCAGCGCTTCAAATGACGTATATCTTAATATGGAAATTGAAGACAGGGAAGTATATCAGGATCAGCCCACCATTGCTGTATTAAAGGTTTATTCCAGAAATATTGATAATTTCAGAAGGGTAAAAAATATTCGTCTTCCCAACCAGGGAAACATCAATGTTCACGCAATTAATTTCAACAGATCTGAAATTGATCCTTCTGACTATGGAAATATGGCTTCACAGGTTTTAGCCATGTTTATGATATTCCCTAATGAAGCAGGATATGTGGAAGTTCCTTCTGTTTCAGCCTCATTAAGCAGCTATGCCAATAAAAATAAAATACTTTCCAATAAAGTAAAACTTAATGTAAAAAGATTACCTGAAGGCTCACCGGAATGCTTTAAAAATGCAGTAGGAAACTTTAACGTGAGTGTTTTTAATGCAACTAAAGAAAAAGTTGAAGTTAAAAAACCGTTGAATGTGATCATAAAGGTTTCAGGAGAAGGGAATTTAACGGATATGAGTTTACCTACGATTGCAGAATCTCCGGACTATGAAGTTTTTAAGCCTAAGATTACAACTAAGGTAGTTCCCGGATTAGCAGGGATTAAAGGTGAAATTCTGGCAAATTATGTTGTTATTCCTAAGAAAGCAGGACCCATTTCAATTAAAACGGAACAGTTTGCATTCTTTAATCCAACAAGTAAAGAATATGTAGACCTGGGACAGGAAACATTATCGGTAAACGCTTTCTCCCATGACCAGATCATGGAAGCCCGATCTACGGTTGAAAGAGTAAATGAGTACACAAACAGTCTTTTAGAAACGGTAAATACACCAGTTCTTAAGACGACAACGTTTAAAGTTAAAGAAAAGAATAAGTTTCACTGGAACATTCTTTTAACGAACATTGCTATTCTTCTTACTTTGTTTGTTCTATATCTGTTATTCAAGACTTGGCAAAAAAAGCGTAAATTGATTAAAGAAACTGTAGCTGTAAAACCTCTGGGATCTGTAGCGGAAACAGAAAAGGAGATACGGCAAAGGCTTAAAACTGATGTTAATGATTATTTCAGTTATCTGGAAAATCTTAAAGACAGTGAAGACTACCAGAAATTCTTTCAGACGGTTGATGAACTGGATGCAGAAGTAAGGAAAGAGTATTTCCAGGGCTCTTCAAAAGATTTTGTAAGTTTCCTTGAAAGCTATAAAGGGGTGGCTGTTGCTGAAGAATACAGAACTTTATCACAAAAGATTCAGATAGAAAAGTTCTCTCCTGTGAAATCATCAGAAGGAATGGATGAGCTGTTGATCGCTATTGTTAATTTGTATTCAAAGATTAGCAAATAGTTATTTATTTTTCATATTTTTGCGAAATTATTAAATACGAAAGATGGAAATTTTTGATCAGTTTTCTTTGAAAGAAGTTCTAACCTGTTTTATGGTTCTTTTTGCTGTTATTGATATTATCGGGTCTGTTCCTATTGTTGTAAGTCTTCAACAGAAATTCGGACAGATTGAAGCGGGAAGGGCATCAATTACAGCAGGGATTATCATGATGGTTTTTTTATTTGTAGGAAATAAAATCCTCAAATTCATTGGAGTGGATGTTAACTCCTTTGCCATTGCCGGGGCATTTGTCATTTTCATTATTGCTATAGAAATGATCCTGGGAATTGAAATCAATAAAACAACGGAGGCCAAGTCAGCATCTATTGTTCCTATCGCTTTTCCTCTTGTTGCAGGAGCAGGAACATTAACGACGACTTTATCCTTGAGAGCTGAATTTCATGATATTAATATTATCTGTGGAATTATTCTCAATACAATTTTCGTATATTTGGTGCTGAAATCAGCTAAGTGGCTGGAGAAGAAAATGGGAGAAGCTACATTAGCTGTTCTACAGAAAGTTTTCGGTATTATCCTTTTAGCTATTTCAATTAAATTATTTACCGCTAACTTTGCCCAATTGGTGCAAAACTATTTTAATTTTTAAGAATTATGCAGAAGTTTTATAAAGTATTTTTAATACTATTTATCGTTTTCATCGCAATTAATCTTTACGCGTTGGACTGGCAGTCAGAAGTTTTATCTGAAGATAACCTGAAGTTTGTTTTTTCAATTGCTTCCGCGGTGATCGGACTCATTTTACTTTTCGTATTGAATACCTGGAGTAAGATAGGAGTAAAGAAATAATCTTTATCATTACAAAAAATATAAACCTCTTGGATTTCTGAAGAGGTTTTTTTATTGCTGTAAATGGAGTTCAATCAGGATTATATTTTTCTTTAAAAACACCGGGTTATCTATTAAGAGAAGACCAGGTTTTTAAGTACTGCCTCAGACTTTAGTTCCGTTTCCTGCCATTCTTTTTCAGGATTGCTTTGTGCCGTAATTCCACCCCCTACAAATAAATGCACTGAGTTACTATAAAGTTTCGCACATCTTAAATTCACAAAATACTGTATGGTTTCTTCAGTCTCGATTTTGATATACCCGGCATAAAATTCACGGGGGAATTTTTCATATTCTTCGATCTTTTCCCTGCAGAAGTCTTTAGGGATTCCACAAACGGCAGGAGTAGGATGCAGCTCTTTAATGATATGGTCTACATCTTCAGGTTTGATCTTTGCTTTAAAATCCGTTCTGAGATGTTTAATATTTCCTGAAATATGATCATATGTTGCAGATCTTTCTATATGACCCAATATAGCATACTTCTCAAAAATATCCTGAATATAGTTTGAAACCGGTTTTTGTTCCTCAATTTCTTTTTCGGACCAGCTTTCAGACACCGGTAGTGTGCCTGCCAGGCTCATGGTTTCAAAAGTATGGGTAGTTTTATCAAACTTTCCTAATATCTCTGAAAAAGCTCCCATCCAGGAAGTCTCTCCATTCACAAAAACATATCTGAAAGCATTGGGATAAGCATTGCATAGATTTTTAAAACTTTCCTTTACATTGATTTCAGAAAAGTTTTTAATAATTTTTCTTCTCGAAAGAACAATTTTTGGGAGATTGTTTTCTCTGATTACTTTAATGACTTTGTCCAGTTTATCCAGATACTCATCTTTAGTTTCGCCGGTATAACCATCGGGATCGCGGGGTAAAGAAAATTCTGTTATTCTACGATTATGAAAATCTTCTGCTTTGACTTCGATGATATCACCTATAAAACGGAGATGGCCTAAGTTATGAAATGGATAAACGGTTACTGAATTCTTTAAAGATTCTTTATTGGTGGTATATAGCTTTTCGTTGAAAGGAAATTTGAAGTAAATCATGAGTCTGCTGCTTTTAGAAAAATGCCTAGGAAAAATAAAAACGCTAAGCCGCTTTTCCTTTATGCAAAGGTATTGTTAGTCTGAGAAACGTCAAAATCAATTGGATTGTTTTTTGAAATTCTTGCGCTATATCATAAAAAAGACTCAAATATACTTGAGCCTTTGTATTTTTATTGGTAATGAAATTACCGGTTGATGATGTTATTGGTCATTGTGGTGTGGTTGATCAGTTGTCCTTTTTCGTCACGGATCTCAATTTCAGAAACATGCATTGTTTTTCCTTTTCTTATGAAACGTGCCGTGCCGGTAATAATTCCATCTTTTTTGCTTCTTAAGTGGTTGGAGTTGATGTTGGTACCGACACCATAGTATTTCTCACCATCGATAAAAATATTGGACAGGCTTGAACCCAACGTTTCCGCTAATACACAACTTGCTCCGCCGTGGAGAATTCCAAATGGCTGATGTACTCTGGGTAAAACCGGCATTGTTGCCGTAAGGACTTCGTTTTCCTGATCAATATCGATAAATTTTATTTCAAGTGCTTTTGCTAAGGTTTCTTCACCCCAGTTGTTAAGAAAGTTCAATAACTCCTCTTTGGTCATATCTTTCATATAGCGGTAATTATTTTATGATTGTGCTCCATTTTCTGTTCCCATGATATTGGGATTCCAGTTGGCAGGAACTTTCGGGACAATATCATTTTTTATATAATAATTCTGGATCTCATCCATAATTTCTGAAAAAGGAGCCGAAGCAATTCTTTCATAAGGGATCGTATATCCGAGATAAATAATCTTCCTTTTAAAATCCCCGGCAGCCAGAACAATAGGAACTTTTGCAGCTAAAGCCATATGGTAAAAACCTTTTCTCCATTTCGGAACCCAACTTCTGGTTCCCTCGGGAGTAATAACCAAACTGAAATCTTCCTTTGCAAATTGCTTGGCAACAAAATTAACAAGATCATTTTTCTGACTTCTGTCGATACCAATTCCTCCCAGACCTTTCACGATTCCGCCATACCATCCTTTGGTATGAGCATCTTTAATGATTATCTTCAATGGCTTTTCCAAAGACCAATAAGCAAAATTCCCTAAAATGTATTCCATGTTATGGGTATGAGGTGCTACTACAAGAATACACCTGTTAAGGCTGTTGACGTCGCCCTGAAGCACGACTTTCCAACCCATCAGTTTCAACATTATTTTGCCAATTAGTTTTTTCATAGATTTCGTATTAAAACAGAAAAAGTATAACCAAAAGGTTATACTTTACAAATATATTGAAATATTATCGCTCTTAAAATAAACCGCTGATTAAATCTACGATTTTCATTATAATTTCTAATGCTACTTGTACCATGGTTGAGGTTTTTTTAATTGATTTGGTTATGAATTAAATAACTATACGAAGGTATGACAATTTTTTAACATAAAGAACTAATAAATAATATTTTTTGTCACTTTTGAGAGAAGAAGAGTGTGAATTTCAAACTGTTGTCTTCCATTCACACCTTCTGCCACTCTCTGCAGTTTATTATTTGGTTTTTATGGAAATTTCGTCTTTTCCATCCTTGATCTGGATGTCTACTTTACCTTTTTTCTTGATGTCAGATTTTACGGAATCCATTATCTTTTCTGCTTTTGAGTTTGGAACTTTTTTTCCGTTGATAATGATGCTATCCTTATCATTGGAGTTGTACTCTATAGTAGAACCATTAACGGAGATCTTATTTTTCTCGATTCTGATATTTGCCTGATCATCATCAGAATTTTCATCATCGTCATCTATTCCGTCACCGTTCAGGTCCCCGTCGAAATTAATTCCGTCTTTTTTGATTGGAAGTACCACTACATTCTGTGGAACCACAAGTTCATAATCTACATTATAATCTCTGAAACGATGTTCGTATGGATATTTAATATAATTAGGCAGTATTACCTTATTATTTATTACTTCTACAGGAACACTCACATTTAATGGAATATTATATCCCTTTGCTTCTTTTTTAATGATTAAATAAGGTGTTTTTATATCCGCTTTTCTTGTTACGTCAACGTGGATCCAGTCTTTTTGGAAAACGTTTACTTTATCTGAATAAAGGTCATCATCATATCCCAGGAAGTTTTGTGGAATAACGATTTGCTTCATATCTACATAAACACTGTCTGATGTTGTATTGATAGATACCTCTTCTGTGTCTTCTTTGTGGCCTTTTAGAAACATGTCTTTTCTTGCCATGCTCACTCCGAAATAAGTAGATAATGCGATCAATCCAAGGAATAATGCTCCCAAAACCCAACCCGTATTTCTTAATTTTGTTTTAGGCGAAATTAATTTGATACTTAATAAGGCAAATAACAGGGCAGGAATTAAACTTCCTAAAATGATCATGGCCATAATGGTATATTTCATTCCGTCATTATCGAAATAGAAATTCATTTCGTTAATAGGAGGGAAATCATTAGTTCCCATAAATCCGAAGACTACAAATACTCCGATCAGACAAGAAAAAGAGATCAGTGCGAAGATTCCTCCGAGAACATATCTCACTACGTTCCATATCCCGCTTCCTGCATTATTAATGTAAGGTTTGTTTTCGATGTATATTTCTCCGACTCTTTGAGTAGATTCGTTGGCAAATTGTACCAGCTTATTCGATTCATTTTTAAGATTGTCGAAGTTCATAGGCTTTCCCTTCATTTTCAAAAAATCTGCAGCAGTTTCTGCTTTGGGAAGTACGATCCACAGAATAATATAAAGTAGTGCAATAAGTGAAGAGGATATAGCAGCTGTAAATATACCCAGGATAAATACTCCAAGCCAGATTGCTCTCATGGCAGTAATATCCATTCCTACATAATGGGCCAGACCTGCACACACACCGGCGATCTTTTGTCTTTCAGGATCACGGAATAATTGTCTTTTGTCTGAATATTCTGCGCCTGAGTGGCCTGTTCTTTTAGAGTTTTTCTCTGAATAATATGCTTCTTCCTGTTCTTCGATTTTTTCTGGTGTTCCGATTTGTGCAATTACTCCTTCTACATCAGTATCGTTGATAACTTCTCTTTTTCCTAATGAATCTCTGAAGATTTCAACCATTCTTATTTCTATGTCATGCATTACCTCATCTGCTTCTGAAGCATCCAGAGAGCTTCTTAGGGCATTAAGGTAATCGCTTAGCTTTATGTATGCGTGTTCCTCTATTGTAAAAGAAAAACCTGCGAGTCCTATTGAGAGTGTCTTGTTCATAGCTTTGTTTTTTAATTTTTTTGAGTGATTTGGTTTACTGAATCTGTTAATTCGTTCCAGGTATTGAGAAGTTCACCTAAAAACAACTTTCCTTTTTCTGTAATCTGGTAGTATTTTCTCGGTGGGCCTCCTGTTGATTCTTCCCATCTGTAAGAGAGAAACTCACCATTTTTTAATCTTGTTAAAAGAGGGTAGAGTGTGCCTTCTACTACATCCAGTTTTCCTTTTTTTAGTTCATCTATAAGGTCGGAAACATACATTTCACGATGATTGATAAGACTTAAAATACAGAATTCCAGAATCCCTTTTCGCATTTGCGCTTTGGTATTTTCAGTATTCATCTTAATAAGGTTTTAATTAGTTATATTTAGAATCCGGTTCCTAGCTAGTTGAACCTATTCTTATTTTACATTACAAAGATATGTAATTAAAATGGTATTATGCAATACAAAGTAGTGAAATTTTTATTTATTTTTATTTAATTAACTGATTTTCAATCAAATAAATTTCATCTATTTTTTTAAGAAAATCAAAATCAATTAAAATAGAAGATAAATGATGGTCATTCTGAACGCTATTCTTATTTTTGTTATGGAAATTTCAGTCACCTGTATACTGAGCAAAAAAGTTAATTTTGAATAGTTCTGTAATCTTGATCATCTTTATTGTTTTAGGATCTTTTTGCTCCGGTCAGCAGCATTTTGAAATTAAAGATGGATCCTTATTGTATAATGCAGAAATCACTGTTCAGGATTGCGATGCTGATAAATGTAGTGGAAATGGTACAATTGTACTGAAAGATAAAAGGACCTCGCGGACTTTACAGGAGTTCACGTCTGATGATCTTTATTTTTACCTTGGTAAGAATCAACAACCTAGTGTTAATGTTATTCAGCTTTATGATGAACAGAGCCCGCTGATATTTAGAGATTTTAATTTTGACGGTTTTGAAGATATTGCTATCCGAAATGGTAATGAAAGCAGCTATGGTGGTCCTTCCTATGATGTATATGTCTATAATACGACAAGAAAGCAATTCGTGATCAATGAGGAATTAACTGATCTTGCCCGCGAAAATCTGGGAATGTTTCAGACAGATCCAAAAAGGAAAAGACTCATAACATTTTCTAAATCCGGTTGTTGCTGGCATTTAACCACAGAATACAGGGTGCTGCCCGGAAAAGGGCTTGATAAGATCTTTGAACTGGAAGAAGATGCCATGAATGGTGAATCTGTAAAAGTAACCCGACGCGAAAAGATTAAAAATAAATGGATCATAAAAACAAAGAGATATCCAATCAAAGAATATTATAAAGAATAGGAAACATGAAAATACAAAAGGAAATTGATTTTATTCTTGCTGTAGATGCATTAAAAAATGTACAGAGAAGGAATTATAATGCGGATGATTCAAGAAGAGAAAATACTGCTGAACACTCATGGCAGATCATTATTTTAGCACAGGTACTTTTCCCCTATGCTAAAAACAGGGCTGATATCGATCTGTTAAGGGTGATACGGATGCTTTCTATCCACGATCTGGTAGAAATAGAAGCTGGAGATACATTTTTATTTGACGAAAAAGCCATGGCGGGCAAATTTGAAAGAGAAAAATTGTCTGCCCAGAAGATTTTCGGGATTCTGGATGAACCTTTGCGTTCGGAATTCTTTAATTTATGGCTGGAATTTGAAGAAGAACAGACCCCTGATGCTATTTTTGCCTGTGCAATAGACAGGATCATGCCGTTTATCCTGAATTCGCATACTTCAGGAAAAAGCTGGACAGAAGCTAAGGTAACAGAAAGCCAGATCAGGAATATGCTGGAAAATGCCATCAGCCGGGCTTCTGATGAAATGGGAGAAGCATTCCAGCTTTTACTAAGTAAAAGTCTAGAAACAGAAAAAGTTTTAAGATAAATAAAAACGCAAGCCGAAGGCTTGCGTTTTTTCTGATTATAGTATCTGTACAGGCTTTTTAAATTCGTCTATAGCTACGAAAGTGAAATCTCCTACAATAGCTCTTTCTCTTTCATACGAATACATCTGTTCTGTATAAATTTCTACGTTTACCTTCATACTGGTAGTCCCGACATGGGAAACTGTTCCTATCAATTCTACAATAGTTCCTGCAGGAATAGGCTTTTTAAAATCAATTTTGTCGCTGCTTACGGTTACCACTCGTTTTCTTGCAAAGCGGGTAGCGGTAATAAATGCCACTTCATCCATCAATTGCATCGCTGTACCACCAAAAAGGGTATCGTAATGATTGGTTGTGTTGGGGAAAACCGCTTTAAAGATTCTGGTTTCAGATGCTTGAATTCTTTCTTCTGTAGTCATATTTCATTATTAAATTAAAGCGGGATGAAATTATTGAAATAAACAGAATAATCCAGGAATTAGTATATTCCTGAAAACATCCATCAGATCAATAAACTTCAGGCCGCGAAAGTTTCTTGTTCGAAGAAAAGGCAGGTCTCCTGACTTGTAACATCTTTAATCCCTTCCCATGCATGGCACAGTGGATCCTACATAAAGACTTTTGTTACTTACAGTTGCGCGACAGCTCGTGATTTTCACACGATTCCCTTTTAATCTGCGTTAGGCAGAACCCATTCCTGTGATGAATAAGTGGTAAGACTTTTTCAGGTGCAAAAATAAGGATAATACAGAGAAGTAAGGTGAATTATTCCGGATTTTTAAAAATAATCTGATGAGCCACCCGGCCCTGTTTGATTGTCCAGAGTGTGGTATACCTGTTTTCACCTGATCCGTTCACCATATAAAGGAAAATATTATCATTATCAATAGCAGCTACACTGATGTTATTGAAATCCATAGTAGGCTGGAACATATTTTTGATGGCTTCTCTCACAAAAACAGAGCCACGCCCCACCTGCTGTACCCGGATCGATTTGATTTCGGTCATCCCTTCCGGAAGTTCTTTGCTTATTCCCCAGGGTTTAACTTTATCAATGGTTAATATCGTTCCATCCGTATCTTTTTCCTGTTTACGGTAGCTGGCATTAGAAGGATAAATATCGATGATTACTTTACTCCTTTGAGCGGTAGGTATTTTGGGGTTGTTATTATCTGTGAAAATGAGTGATCTTCCGTTTTTGGATTTGGAAGGTGTGTATTGAGGCAACTGATCAATAAAGGCTACACGGTCTTTATTCACCATACCTTCCTTATCAAGATTTTCATATCTCACAAAAGGCTTTTCAGTATCCTGCTTATCGGGATATTTGATCCATAGCCATTCTGTTTCTCCGGGAGCCGGTTTTACATAAAGAAAAACATCCCCTTTACGCATTCTGATTTTGTCTACAATTTTTCTGTAATTATCCTTTGCCACCCGTACATTGGCATAGCCTTCTTCTGCTTTTACAACTCCAAAAGGAATTTTTTGCTGCCCTTTTAGGAAGGCTAATGAAAATAAACTGAAGGCAGATAAATAGAATGCTTTGTTTACAGAAATCATCATGAAAAATTTTTGATACTTCAAATATATAAATTAAAAGTATTTCGGAACATAATTATAGCTTCCTAAAATCTTCTTTATTTGCTAAAGAAAGTTTTTACAAAAGAAATTTATTCTATTAGGTTGGAGGGGATAGAAATTCGGTAAGGCGAAATTTTTTGGGAAGAAGGAAAGGGCAAGAGTAAAGAATAAAGAATAAAGAATAAGAGAGTGCTTTTAGCACTCTCCTTTATTATTATTAATTTTTAAATTCTTTCAAGCTCATCGGCATCAATGGTTGTTTTAAAGGTTCCATAATTGACAATCACTTTATTTCTTGAAATTTTTTCAATCGTGCCGACACTGGTACTTCCTGTAATACGCACCCGTTGTCCCACTTTCATCCAGATCTCACGATCGGTTTTGCGTTTTTCCTCTATTTTTTCGTTGGTTTCTGCGATTTTTTCAATAACCTCTTCTTTTTTCAGCTGCTGGGTGATCTTTCTTTTTACAATCTGAAGACGTTTGGTTTCATCTTTATCAGCACCTATTTTTCTGAATTTTTCCTGTTCTAAAATCTTCACGAAATCTTTTACCACATCCTTCCTGGATTTTCCCTTAACGTAGCTTTCGATAAAAGATTCTATTTTGTTCCCGAACTGAAGCTTCCGATGTTCTTCTTCATAGAGCTTTTGAAAATTGAATAATTTTTGCTGAAGTTGTTCATTCAGCTTTTGAAGGTTATCCCGTTTATCTTCTACCGATTCCTTTCTTTCAGCCAGATCTGTTTTAAGCTTTTCAACTTCAAATTTTTCCTGCTGTAGCTTAACAATGGTTTTATCAAGGTTTACAATATCGTGTTCTACCTTTTTCTTTGCAGAATGGATAATGAATCTCGGAATTTTATTCTTTTCGGCAACTTCAAAAGTAAAGGAACTTCCTGCCTGGCCTACTTCCAGCTTGTACATCGGTTCCAGAGTTTCTTCATTGAATAGCATCGCCGCATTTTCAGCATTAGGGAGTTGTTCTATCACCAGTTTGATATTGGTATAGTGTGTGGTGATAATCGCGAAACTTTTTTTGTCGTAGAAAAATTCAAGGAAACTTTCTGCCAGGGCACCTCCCAGTTCCGGATCGGAACCTGTTCCAAACTCATCAATTAACAGGAGCGTATTGGCGTCTGATTCCCTGATGATTCCAGACATTTTCTTTAATCTCGAAGAATATGTCGAAAGATGGTTTTCTATAGACTGATTGTCTCCAATATCAGTCATGATTTTGTCAAAGAAAAACATTTCGGATTTCGGGTGAGTGGGAACAAGGATTCCACTTTGGATCATCAGCTGTAGTAATCCTACCGTTTTTAAGGTTATTGATTTTCCCCCTGCATTGGGACCGGAGATACAGATGATCCTGTTATGTTCCGTCAGACTCAATGTTTGTGGGTGGATCGTTTTGTTCTCTGCTTTATTCCTTAGCCATAACAATGGATGAAAAGCTTCTCTTAATCTCAGGGTTTTATGGCGGTTGATTTTAGGCAGTACTCCATGGATTAATTCTGCAAATTTGGCTTTTGCCCTCGTTAAATCAAGATCAAAAATGTATTTTTGATACCTCCAGAGCTGAGGTTGAAATTCGGCTAATTCAGCTGTAAGTTTCCTCAGGATCTTATCAATTTCTTTCTTTTCCTCCTCTTCAGCTTCCTTCAATTTAAAATAGTGGCTGACTACGCTGTTCGGCTGTATATAGGTAATGGATCCGGTTTTTGAAAGTCCCAAGACTCTTCCGGAAACCCTTTTTTTATACGCAGATTTTACTGCTAAAACTCTTTGGTCCTCTATAATACTCTCACGGATGTCATCCAGAAAATCACTTTGCCCATAATTGAACAAGGCCCGGTTGAAATTTTCCTGAATTGCTTTTTTGGCATGCTGAATTTCTGTCCGTAATGTTTTTAGAACGGGTGAAGCTTCGCTTTTTACCTCTCCAAAACGGTTGAAGACTTTATCAACCTTATCAATGATCTCTTTTTTAAATTCAAGAACTGAAACATTTTCCAGAAGATTGGGAAAAGTATCCGGCATGGTGGGAAAGAACTTTTGTAGCTTTCCGATTTGTTCCGTGAGTGTTTTTATCTTGATGAATGCGCTGTTTTCCAGTCGATAGTTCTCAATCAGCATTAATTTCAGTTCCGCTTCAATATCTTCATATTCATCAAATGGGATAGCATTTGAACTTTCAAAACTTGAAAGATATTCCGAAGTTTTTTTCAAAGAAAGCTCTGCTTCGTCGATTTCCATAGGACGAAGTTGAAGAATTTTTTCTCTCGTTTTCGGAGAATACGCAAAAGGAGAAATTTCCGCGAGCAATTGCGGAAATTCTAATTCGTCTAAATCTTCTTTATTTATATACACAATGCAAATTTAGTGAGAAATTGTGAATTTGATGAGATGATAATTTGAAAATGAGATATTTTGAAAATTTTATGGTCCTGATCTTTTTTAAATGAATGTTTTAGTACATTTGAAATATGAGAATAGAAACCAATCGTTTGATTTTAAGAAATATTGAAGAAACCGATGTTGAAGACATTCTTAGGATCCGTAGCAATGAAGAAATCAACAGATACATCTTGCGTAATTCACCAAAAACGAATTATGATGCACTGGATTTTATTTTAACGATAAAAAGAAATACCCAAAATAACGAAACTGTATATTTGGGTATTTCATATAAAGATCAACCCAACCTTATCGGAACGATATGTTTGTGGAATTTTTCTGAAGACAGAAAGATAGCAGAAGTAGGCTATGAGCTCTTGCCGGACTATCACAGACAGGGAATTATGTCTGAAGCATTGGATGCTGTTTTACATTTTGGTTTTAATGAATTAAATTTGCAGGAGATTATAGCTACTACCCATCAAGATAATAATAGTTCAAAAACCCTGCTTTTAAAATATAATTTTGTTTTAGAACAGGATAAAAAAGATGAAGATTTTCCTGAGGGAATTATTTTTAGCTTAAAGAAATAATTGACCTGTAGCGGAGTAATTAGCCAATAGGCATCTAATCAATAAATTAACCCATTTTCAAATTATTGAATTGAAACAATGACCTGGACAGAAGTTTTAGCACCTATAAAAAGTACTGAATATTTTAAAAACCTTTGGGAGAAGGTAAAACAAGAATATGCAACCACTAAAGTATTTCCCCCAAAAAATCAAATTTTCAGAGCACTGGAAATTACACCTTTTGATGATATTGAAGTGGTGATTATCGGGCAGGACCCTTATCATAATGATTACCAGGCTAACGGATTGTGCTTTTCTGTTTCAGAGCAGGTGGCAGCTCCACCTTCTCTAAAGAACATTTTTATTGAATTGAAAGATGATCTTGGAGTAGTAAGGACTTCTAAAGAGCTGGATGATTGGGGAAAACAGGGAGTACTGTTGCTAAATGCAACATTAACAGTACGTGCTCATTCTCCCAACTCCCATAAAGATTTGGGATGGGAAAAATTTACAGACTTTATCATTAAGGAGATTTCAGATAAAAAAGAAAATGTAGTCTTTGTGCTTTGGGGAGCTTTTGCACAAAAAAAAGCCGAACTTATTGATCCGGCCAAGCACTTTATTTTGAAATCTGCGCATCCTTCACCTTTTTCCGTATACAGGGGTTTTTTTGGAAGCAAGCCTTTCTCAAAAATTAATGAATATCTTATCTCAAAAGGGAAGAAACCTATTTCGTGGTAGTTTTTTCGCCTGTTTTTTTGATGGTAATTCCAATTTTGTATTTTCCCGGAAGTCCTTTTGTTCCTTCCTGTGCAGTCGGGTAGGGGGTAACATCTTTTAATGAGATGGTATATCCATTAAATTCTGCAGATTGTACATAGTTTCTTCCCGGATTATCCATTGTGGCTAATGTTAAGGTTACAGGTCTCGTTGTAGTCCCCATAACCAGTACATTGGCCACCGCGACACCTGCCCAAATGCAATTAACGCCTTCCGGACAACGGCTGTCTTCGGAAATATTGGTAAAAGTAACATTCATCTGATATTCTTTGAGGAATCTGTTTTCTCCCTCATTGAAGTAAATAATGTCTCCTTCCTTATTCATTGTTTTTTCTTTTGTGTTGGTTGCTGCGGATGGTTTAGACCCCTTTTGTGCATTACAATTGGTAAGCACAAGCATTCCTAAACTGAGTACAATGGTTTTGTATATCATGGTATTTCTTTTTTAAATATAATCAAGCATATTCAATATTACTACCAAAAACATTGCCACACCTACCACAAAACTGAATCCCGTACCGTATATGAATCCAATAAAGGCTCCTTTTGTGGATTTCAGGGCCTTATCCATGTCCTTACTGTCGTGAAGAAGTTCTCCAATAAATACTCCTGCAAACATACCGATCAGAAATCCTAAAGGGATGGGAATAAACATACCTGCAATAGTTCCGACTACTGAACCGATGCTTCCCCATTTTGTGCCGCCATATTTTTTATTGGTTCTGGCCGGGATCACATAATTTAGAACAGCAGAAGCTGCGGTAAGAATCCCGAAAACCCAGATATACAACATCGGTAGATCCGCATCTGTACCGAATTTGTAAATCAACAATCCGCAAAGGCTGAGTAGCAGTCCAGGCAGCACCGGGAGAAAGGTGCCCAGTATACCCAGGACAAGTAAAATAAGACAAAGAATATTAATTAATGTAGTATCCATTCTTTAAAAATATAATGCAATATAAAAAAAGTGGCCTTAAAAAAGCCACCTTTTCATATAAGTTGAGAATTTTCTATAAGTTTAAGATTACATATTGCAGAATCACACCTGCGTTGCCGATGTTTCCTGAAGCATGATTATGGAAAGTGGTATAATAAATATACCCGCTGGTTGAAGACCCCGAGCAAGGCCCTACTGTGGCCCCTAACGCTACCAAATAAGGAACCAGTACCTGAGGAACTGAAATACTGATCTGAATGTTGCCTGGTAAAGTAATACAAACCGTTACAAATGTTGAATTGGGAGCGTTTCCTATTGGCGTGGTAGGAATACCTGTTGCGGAGAAATGATTGGTTCTGATCATCAGGGCATCGTTTGATGAGGTTTCTTTAACCAACACTTCCCAGTAAGCCGGATCGTAATTAATTATTTTTTGCCATGACCCTAAATCATAGTTGATGTTAAGTGTATTAAATCCTAAAGCCGTTGTAAGTCCGGCATTGTTTACCGTAGCATCCAGGGTACCTGTGCTTCCGATGTTTTTAGAACATAACTTGGTATCAGGAACAAACCCTCCGGTCATTGAACAGTTACTCGTATTGCTTGTTCCACCTACCAGATAGGAAACATCCCAATCCGAAGCATAGATACTCCCACCATTAGCAACAAAAGTGGCTAGATTAGCATCAATTACAGTATAGAGTCCAGGATTTGAAGAGTAATTATTTCTTGAACCACAGTTGAGAAATATAATGTCATATTGTGCAATAGCAGTTAAGTTGGCAAGATCGGCATTGGTAATTTCGGTGGCATTATAGCCTAAAGTCTGAATGATATCCTCAATTTTATCATACGCTCCCTTTACATAAGCTATTTTTGCAACCTGATTGAGCTTGGTTTGGCTGACATCGAGATTTAAGGTTTCATGATCTTTTACAGTTGCAGCAATTTCCGTACGGAAATTACTACCATTACCCGTCTGAATATGGATAGTCCGATTTCCAGCCGGAGCATCCAATGTAAAGTTACCGTTGGCATCTGAAGTGGTATGATAAATTTTATACTGATCGTCAAATGTAAAAACTGAAGCACCTCCAATAGGTTTAGTGCCATTTTGTGACATCACTTTACCGGTAAGTTTTCCTGTCTTTATAGCAGTTGGGCCAACGTTTTCGGAAGGTGTTGCAGAATCATCTCCTCCGGAGCAGTTGATAAACAGTGTGAATACACACAATAAAATAAATAAGTAGTGTTTTCTCATATCTGATTGATTTTTATGGGGTTAGTTTGAATCAAATTTAATAAATAATTAAATATAAAATAATGTAATATGATAAATTTTGAGTATTATTTTTATTATAAATATTATTTTATATTTATTTTTTTAATTATTTGTATTTATTTTATAGTAATTAATAAATGTTACAATGTTTATAATTTATTAAAAATAAAAAAGCAGAATTTAGATTTGTTTTTTTGTAGTCAATCTTTAACTTTGATGAACAAATCTAAAATATTATACTATAAAAAATTTGTTATTAAGCCTAATGGCTTTTACTATGATGTCATCTTTTATTTATGCTAATACAGGGTATGGCAAAAATAAAATTGAAAATTCCGGAAAAAAAGAAATTAAAAAAGAACCGAGAGTAGATAGCTTTAAAATCGTAGGAGAAAATTTTGATGATGTAAATAAAGAATGTAGTATTACTGTTAATTACTATAGTCTAGGACAATATGTTGGACAACAAACTTATTCTGGAAATACAGCAGCTCTATGTGGAGTTAAAACATGTGGACAATGGCGCGATACAATGATAAGCGCAATAAATTCATGGGTAAATACTAATGAAGCCATGTATCCCAGCTGTAATGATTGTGCCTGTTAATATTCAAAATATCTCAAAAATGCAGTTTATATTTAAACTGCATTTTTGTATTTTTGCTTTCAATGAAAAATGAAATACAGGATACTAAAAGTTTTTTACAAGAGATAAGTGAGCAACTATATATCTACATTAGTCGCATATCTCCCCCTGGGCTTGATTGGGTACTCCATATTATTGTAAAGCTGGCTTTATTAATTGCTATTTTCTTAGTAATTGATTTCATTTTAAAATTTGTAATTAATTATAGCTTTCGTATTTTTCATAATCAGGAAAAATATCCTATTATGAATTCTATTAAGAATTCAAAGATTACAAATTCTCTTGCACATTTTGTTGCGTTGACTATTGTGGGAGGACTACATGAGTCCATATTTGCAGGTGCTTTGCCACAAACCACAATTTTTATTATCAGGTCTGTTAATTTGGGACTGGTATTAATTTTAGCCGGAATGTTTTATAGATCCCTAACTGCATTCAGAAATTATTTTGTTATCAAACAGGATTTTTATAATATAATGGCACTTAATGCGATCTCTGAAACGGTTAAGATTCTGGGAATTTTTATTTTTTCAGTCGTGGGAATTTGTGTTATTTTTGGCATCAAAGGAACAACAATTGTTGGAAGCTTAGGAGCAATAACTGCTGTTTTAGTCCTTGTTTTTAGAGATACTATTTTAGGATTTGTAACCGGCATTCACGTAGCAACTTCTAAAAGTCTGAAAGTGGGAGACTGGGTGAGTATTCCTAAATACAGTATCGAAGGTAATATAGCAGATATCAGTCTTCTAACCACAAAAATCAACAATTTTGATAAAACGGTTTCTACGATTCCTACTTACGATCTGCTGACTACCGAGATCAAGAATCTTCAGATCATGTCCGAATCGAATACCCGAAGGATAAAAAAATCAATTTATTTTAATATCAATTCTTTTAAGTTTTTAAACGATGAAGAAATCAATCGTCTAAAGGATATCAATCTCATCTCCGAATACCTGGAAGGAAAAAGTATAGAAATCAGAAAGGAAAAAGAATCATTGGCTCATAATGATAAAATTGTGAACGGACGACAATTGACCAATATCGGAGTCTTCAGGTATTACGCCCAAAAATATATAGAAAATGACCCGGATATTGATCAAAAAGGAGTGGTAATGGTTCGTCAGCTGGATATTACTCCGCATGGGCTGCCCTTGGAAATATACTGCTTTGCCAACGACTCCAAATGGGAGCGTTTTGAGCAAATCCAGGCAGATATTTTTGACCATCTGTTGGTTGCTTCAAAAGAATTTGACCTGCAGGTAATGCAGGTTGCAGTGAAAGTTTAATAAATAAGAGATTAGACCTTACATGTTGGATATTCAATGGATTTTATCTGACATACAGGATCTAAGCTCTAATATCTACTTATAAAAATGACAAAACTAAGTGTAAACATTAATAAAATTGCAACTTTAAGAAATGCAAGAGGAGGCGAATTGCCAAGTGTAACAGAAGCTGCAATTAAAATTCAGGAATTCGGAGGACAGGGGATTACCATCCATCCTCGACCTGATGAAAGACACATTACCAGAAAAGATGTTTATGATCTGAAACCTTTGGTAACTACGGAGTTCAATATTGAAGGGAATCCACACCGTGCCTTCATCGATATGGTCCTTGAAGTGAAACCCGAGCAGGTAACATTGGTTCCTGACGCAGATGATGCCATTACTTCTAATGCCGGCTGGGATACAAAAAAACACTTAGATTTTCTTACTGATGTTATTGCCGAATTTAAAAATGCAGGAATCCGTACTTCAATCTTTCTTGATCCTAATCCTGGATTAGTAGAATACGCTGCAAAAACCGGAACTGACAGGATAGAATTGTATACGGAAGCTTATGCAAAAGATTATGTTGCGAATAAAGAACAGGCAATAAAGCCATATCTTGAAACGGCTTTAGCTGCCGGCGAATTCGGCCTGGGAGTTAACGCGGGGCATGATCTTAGTCTTGATAATTTAAAATACTTTGCGGATACGATACCAAATTTGCTGGAAGTTTCCATAGGACATGCATTAGTTTCGGAAGCTTTGTATATGGGTATGGAAAATACGATTCAGGCTTATTTGAAGAGATTGGCTAAGTGGTAAGATTTCCTGTGTTTTGGGAATTAATAGAATATTCATCATTTCACATTGCAATTACCACCTAATATCTAATATAAAAATTATGGAAATTTTACATTCAAAAATATTTGGCGAGGATAAATCGTCTACTCCTTTATTGGTCTTTCACGGATTGTTCGGAATGCTTGACAACTGGGGAAGCTTTGGAAAAGATTTAGGGGAATATCTTCCTGTTCATTTACTGGACCTCAGAAATCATGGAAGAAGTTTTCATTCGGAGAGTATGTCACATGATGATCTGGCTGATGATATTGCGCATTATATGGATCATTACGGAATAGAGAAAGCTCATGTTCTGGGACATTCTTTAGGCGGAAAAGCAGTAATGCAATTTGCGATAAGGTATCCGGAAAAGGTAGAAAAGCTTATTGTAGTTGACATTTCTCCAAAAGCATATCCTCCGCACCATCAGGGAATTATTAAAGCATTGGAAACGGTGGATTTCAATAATGTAGGCTCGAGAAATGAGGTGGAAGCAGTTCTTAGTCAGTATATTCCTGAGAAATCGACCATTCAGTTTTTAACAAAGAACTTATATTGGGACGATAACAAAAAACTAAACTGGAGGTTTAACCTTAAGACTTTATCCGAAAAATATAATGAGTTTGTATCCAATGCAATAAAATTTGGAGTGTTTGAGGGTGAAACTTTATTTATTTCCGGGGAAAAATCCAATTATATTCTCCGACAGGATGAATTTGCCATTAAACAACAGTTTCCTAAGGCTAAAATTGTCGTTGTTAAAAATGCAGCTCATTGGGTACAGGCTGACAACCCTACAGAGTTTAGTCATGTAGTGAAGAATTTTTTGGGTTTGGATTGATTTGATTCTCTGTTTGTTGTATTGTTAAAATTTTCTTAAAAGAGTGATATATTTTTTTGCATAAGGGAAATTTTGTACTTTAGATTTATCAAAAAAGTTAAAAATATTTACTTATGAAACCAAAAAAACTAAAAAAACCATTCTTTGCTTCTTTTTTGGAGAAGCAAATTCAAGAGCCTGAGAAAGTAACCGGAGGTGGGGAAGTTATTACTTCACCCAATTCAGACAATATTACGATTCCTTCCAAGGATAATATCACTTCCGTTTTGGTTGACAATGTTACCACAGTAAGAAATGATAATGTAACCTTGAAATATCCTTCTGATAGTGATGAAGGTGGACCTTTAGATCATATAGAATTATAGATCAGATCCATTTATATCAATCGATCATTTTTAATAATTTCAACAAAATACTAAGTTAAACCAAATTAAAACATTATGAAAAACAAGAGTTCAAAGAAAAAACCATTTTTCGCAGCATTCCTTGAAAAACAACTGAAAGATCCTCAATCTGTAACAGGAGGTGGACCAGATATCACAATTCCTGAAAGAGATGTTGTTACTAAGCCAACTTTGGATATGGCTCATACATTGAAATATCCATCAGATGGAGATGATGATTCACCAACAGTGCCATTATAGTGAATTGTTTTAAAGAAAAATAAAACATACTAAAATCATAAGAAAGGAAACTTACACTCTAAGTTTCCTTTTTTAATAAAAAGCAAAAAATGATTCTTTGTATCACGCACTCCAATGACTTTTATACTATAGATATTTTCTTTGAATATCTTACTTCTAAAAATATTCCCTACTTCAGGTTAAATTCAGACCACCTGAATTACCTTCAGAAAATTAGTATTACTGACCATTCGTTTGAATTGACTGACGAGTTTGGAAATACGTTCCGTTCCAGCGATATCAAGGCAGTGTGGCATAGAAAAGGATGGCGTATCAGTATTCCTGAAGAGCTTGATGATGACTATGTGAAAATTTTCATCAATGAATATGGAAATCTTCGTTATAATCTCTACACGGCTCTTGAAGATGTTCCCTGGATCAATCCTTTTGAAGCTGAAAAGAAAACGGATGGAAACAAATTATATCAACTGAAAATTGCTAAAAAAAATAAATTAACGATACCGAAAACACTTTTCTCAAACGATGAAGAAGAGATTACAGCCTTCTTTCATACATATTGTAATGGAAAAGCTGTGGCAAAGCTGCATGGAGTTATTGCCAAATCTATGGGAGGTGAAAATATGCTCTCCACAACGATTATAAGAGAAGATAATTTAGAATCACTGGCAGATATTGCATATTGTCCTATGATTTTTCAGCCGTATATAGAAAAAGAATATGAACTAAGGATCATGTATGTTGATGGTGAGTTTTTTACGGGTAAAATTAATAATAGTGAACATGCCGACTGGCGTGTTAATCAGGGAAATTATACATGGTCAGCTTACGAATTGCCGGAATATATTAAGTCTTCTCTTACATTAATGATGAAAGAAATGGGGCTCTATATGGGAGCGATCGATATGATCAAAGGAAGAGATGAAAATTACTATTTTCTTGAAGTTAATCCACAAGGAGAGTGGGGAATGTTACAAAAAGAACTTAACTTTCCCATTGCGGAAAGAATTGCCGATAACCTTATCAAAAGAATGAAAACCAATGAATAACAAAATTTTAATCATCACCCATACCGGGGACAATTTTTCAATACAAAAAGTAACGGAGTATATTATTAAAAATAATTTTGAGGTCATCCGCTTTGATGTCGATTTATATCCCTTACAAAATAAACTGTCGACTACTTTCCAAGATGGAAAATGGATCAGTATTCTCGAAACTCCGGATGCTAAACATCGTTTAGATGATATTGCTGCGGTGTGGTACAGAAGAGCTTACAATATGGGAGATGGACTAAAGGAAGAGTTAGATGCCAAATTCTATGGTGCTGCGATGGGTGAAATACGAACAACCCTTTTTGGATTTTTAGAATCCATAGATGTGTATGCTCTGGGTAAGCCAAGTGTTTACAGAAGATTAGACAGTAAAGAGGAGCAGTTAAAAATTGCGGATAAGATAGGATTTAAAATTCCGGAAACCTGTATTACCAATAATCCTGAAGAAGCCAGAAATTTTATCCTGAAACATCAGAATGTTATCGGAAAGATGCAATCGGGTTTTGCTATTTATGAAGATGGGGTAGAAAGTGTTGTATTTACCAACGTGATTAAAGAGGACAAGCTGGATGATCTGGATTCGCTGTTGTATTGCCCTATGCAATTCCAAAAGAAAATTGAAAAGAAAAGAGAGTTAAGAGTAACCGCAGTAGGGCAGGATGTATATGCGTTCGAAATTGATTCGCAACAGTTTGAAGATGCAAAAGTAGACTGGAGAAAGGATGGTGTAAACCTGATCGATAAATGGGTAAGAACAGATCTTCCCAAAGATATTGAAGCTAAAGTTTTAGAGCTTCTGGATGTATATAATGTTGATTACGGAGCAATGGATATCATTGTTTCTCCTGAAGATGAATATTATTTTATTGAAATTAATGGTGCCGGAGAATTTTTCTGGCTGGATAATCTTACGGAAGAAAATCTTATTTCGAAGAGCATTGCTGATGTTTTATGTGATAAAGCACCACGAAGAAATAATATGGTCTTAGCTTAGAATATGTGATTACTAATGTAATCACTATTTATCAATTTGTCATCACATGTTAATTCATTATATAAAAAACGGGCTAAAGCCCGTTTTTATCATTTTAATCAAACAATTGGCTTTATCCAAAACCTGAAAAAGAGTATTTTTCAATAACCTTATTATGTTTGAGTGTAATTAAATAACAAACTAAAGTAAAATTGTCCTTTAAAAATCGCAAATTTGCATTATATGATTTTACATGATTTTTCAATACATTGAAGAATTGCTGAATCAAAAATATTATTATAATTTAGTCAACAACCAAGTAGGAATATAATTGATGGTTTTTGTAACGGGAGCAACCGGAATTTTGGGTCGTGTAATTATTTTGGAACTTTTAAAAAAAGGAAAAAAAGTACGCGCTGCCAAAAGGAGAACAAGTAATTTAAACGAAGTAAAGCATTCATATCAGTTTTATACAGAAAACTCTGATGATTTTTTTAATAAAATTGAATGGGTAGATGTAGATTTTGATGATATGAATTCTTTAGAAGATGCCCTGAAAGGCGTAGAAGAAGTGTATCATTGTGCTGCAAAAGTAAGCTTTCATCCACAAGATGAGAAAGAAATGTACCATACGAATATCAAGGGTACAGAAAATCTTTTATTTGCTTGTGAAGGTTCGTCTGTTACTAAATTTCTTCATGTGAGTTCTGTGGCTGTTTTAGACGGTTATAATGAAAAAGGGGAACTTGACGAAGAATCTGATTTTAATCCGAAGATTGACCATCCTGCGTATGCCATTTCAAAACATTTATCTGAAATGGAAGTATGGAGAGCTTCAGCCGAGGGCCTGAAAACCATTATCATCAATCCTGCAATTATCATAGGAAGTGGAAACTGGAACCAAAGCAGTGGTGAACTTTTTTCGACTTTTGAAAAAAATAATTTTACCTTTTCCGGGGGATCGTCTTACGTGGATGTCCGGGATGTTGCCCGGATTTCTGTAGAGCTGATGGAAAATAATATTTTTGGAGAACGCTTTATTCTGGTCTCGGAGAATAAACGATATGCCGAAACAGGGAATTATATTCGTAAAAAACTGGGATTGAAAAATGCCAGAATATTGTCTAAAGCAGAACTTAATGCCGGAAGAATAGCCAATATCCTTTTCGGGTGGCTGATTCCACAATTAAAGCTGGTTACAAAATCTAATATTGAATCCATCACATCCTTTAATACCATTTCCAACGAAAAAATTAAGCAAAAGCTGAATTATCACTTCATTCCTATTGAGGAAAGTATTGATTTTCATCTCAATAATTATATTAACGACAAAAAGGGGAATAAATAAATGAATCTTGCAGAGGCTATTATCAGTAAAAATATAGAAAAACACCCGTTAAAGTCAGCGATTGGTTTTAAAACGAAAGAGGTTTGGAAAGAGTTGAGCTGGAAGAAATTCAGTGAGATGATCTTTAAAACAGCAAATGCACTCAAAGAGGCGGGAATTCAGGAGGGTGACAGGGTCGCTATTTATTCCGATAATTCTGCAGAATGGATGGTCTTTGATCTTGCCTCCCTGTCGATCGGAGCTATTACTGTTCCTATTTATTCTACCAATAATGCTGAGCAGGCAGAATACATCATCAATGATTCTCATTCTAAAATTGTTTTAGTAGGGAATCAGGCTCAATATGATGCATGTTTTGAACTTCTAAACAAAGAGGGCAGTAGCCTTCAGGGTATTGTGGTTTCTAAAAAGTCAGTGTGGATTAAAAAAGAAGATGCTTCTTATCTGGAAGATTTTATTGCGAAAGCTGCTGCAAAGCCGGAGTTCTGTAAAAAAGAATATGAAGATGTTGCCACACTGATCTACACTTCGGGAACAACGGGAACGCCCAAAGGAGTTATGCTTACCCATGGGAATTTTATAAAAGCTTTTGATGCCCATTTTGAGTTTTTCAGGTTTAAAAACTTTGAAGAGGAATTGTCATTAGCCTTTTTGCCGTTGAGTCATGTTTTTGAAAGAAGCTGGAGCTTACTCTCATTATATGGTGGCGCCAGAGTATATTTTCTGGAGGATCCGAAAAATATAGCAAAAGCCTTGATTGAAGTAAAGCCGACTATGATGTGTGCGGTCCCAAGGTTTTTTCAGAAGATCTATGCGGGAGTGAATGATATGGTTACAGAAAGCTCTTCACTAAAGAAAAAGATCTTTAACTGGGCTTTGGAAACCGGTAAGCAGACTGCCGAATTAAGGAGAAATGATCAGCCTGCACCATTAGGACTTAAAATAAAAGAATCTATTGCCAATATGCTTGTTTTTAGTAAAATCAAAGAGAAGATGGGTGGCAGATTATGGTTTTTACCTTGTGGAGGAGCCTCGCTTTCTCCGGAAGTAACACGCTTTTTTGAGTCTGTAGGAATTCATGTAACGGTTGGTTACGGGCTTACTGAAACGACTGCTACTCTGACGCTGTTTCCTTTAACGCATTTTGAGCACGCAACAAGCGGAAGACCTTTACCGGGTGTTCAGATCCGCATTGGGGAAAATGATGAGATCCAGGCAACAGGAAACGGAATTATGAAAGGGTATTACAATAAACCGGATGAAACCAGAGCTGTATTTACATCAGATGGATGGTTCAAAACAGGAGATGCCGGAAAGATTGACGATAAAGGGAATCTGATCATTACCGACAGAATCAAGGATCTGATGAAAACCTCAAACGGAAAATATATTGCCCCGCAGCAAATTGAAAATCTTCTGACCAATAACAATTATATCCAGCAGATTATATTAATTGCTGAGGGAAGACAGTTTGTCTCCGCTTTGATTGTTCCAAACTTCGAATTTTTGGAAGATTATATCAAGAAAAACAATATTCCTTTTACCAGCTGGGAGGACATTGTAAAAAGAGAAGAAATTATCAGTCTCTATAAAGATAAAATTAAAGAATTACAGGAGCCGCTTGCGGACTTTGAGAAAGTGAAAAAGTTTACTTTAATGCCGTCTGAATTCGATATCAATACCGGTGAAATTACTCCGACATTGAAAATTAAAAGGAATGTGGTTTTAAAGAAATACGAGGATATTATTGAAAAAATGTACTAGATGAAATTTGATCCTATGAAGTTTTAATACTCAAATTGATCTTAGAACTTTTTCGTAGGGAATAAATCAGGCTTCATCATTTTGAATTAAATTATGACAACACAGGAATTTCTAGGAAAAGAAAATTATACAGTTACTTCACAAACGGTTTCGGAAAGCTGTCCGTCAAATATTGCTTTGATTAAATATTGGGGGAAATATGCAGATCAGATTCCAGCCAACCCAAGTATCAGCTATACCCTTAACCATTGTAAAACAAATACAATATTAGAGTTCTTAGCGGATCAGCCCTTTTCAGTTCAAACTTTTCTGTCAGGAAATGAAGAGGTAAAATTCGGAGAAAAAATAGAAAAGTATTTTAAAAATATAGAACAATACTTACCTTGGATTTTAAGAGGAAAGTATATTATTAAAACAGAAAATACTTTTCCACACAGTTCAGGGATTGCAAGCTCGGCTTCGGGTTTTGGAGCCATTGCAAAATGTCTTATGGCGCTCGATGAACTTTTTTCAGGGAAAGGATCGGAAGAAGAATCTTTAAGGAAAGCGTCATTTCTGGCCAGACTGGGAAGTGGAAGTGCATGCAGAAGTCTGTATAACGGATTGGTCGTATGGGGAAGTTCTGATGTGGTTGAGGGAAGTTCCGATTTGTTTGCAGTCCGATACACTGATGAAGATATTCATGCTATTTTCAAAGATTTTAATGACTGGGTCCTGCTGATTCATGAAGGACAGAAAAGTGTTTCTTCTACAGTAGGTCATGGTTTGATGAATACAAATCCTTATGCAGAAAGAAGATTTCAGGAAGCAAGAGAAAACTTTATTCCGATGAGAGAGATTCTTAAAAACGGGGATATGGAAAGGTTTATTACATTGGTTGAACATGAGGCCCTTACCCTTCATGCAATGATGATGATGAGCGATCCTGCATTTATCTTGATGAAAACAGGAACTCTGGAAGTCATCAATAAAATATGGGATTTCAGAAAGGAGACGGGGTTACCTTTATTTTTTACTTTGGACGCAGGAGCAAATGTTCATCTGTTATTTCCGAATAATGGTGCTGAAGAAAAGATCAAGACCTTTATTGAATCTGAACTATTGCCACATACCCAAAAGAACGGAGTGGTAAAAGATGTGATGAAGTTTTAAAATATATCATACAAAAAATGCCCGGAAGTAAAACTTCCGGGCATTTTTTATATATTAATGATTACTCATTTTTTTATCCTAAATATGGATATTTGTAATCTTTAGGAGAAACAAAAGTTTCTTTGATACTTCTTACGGAAGTCCATCTCAGAAGATTCATTTTAGAACCTGCTTTATCATTGGTTCCTGAAGCTCTACCTCCTCCGAAAGGCTGTTGTCCTACTACAGCTCCTGTTGGTTTATCATTGATGTAGAAGTTACCTGAAGCATTTTCTAAAGCTTTGAAAGCTTCATTTACCGCATAACGGTCTTGAGCAAAAACAGAACCTGTTAATGAATATGGAGATGAAGAATCCACCAGCTGTAAAGTTTCTTTCCAGTCTTTATCTTCGTAAACATAGATACTTAAGATAGGGCCAAAGATTTCTTCAACCATACTTTCGTATTGAGGATTTGTAGTTTCAATAACGGTTGGATTTACAAACCATCCTTTTGAATCATCACATTTTCCTCCGATCACTACATTAGCTTCATTAGAGTTTTGAGCTCTCTCGATATATCCTTTACATTTTTCGAAAGAATTTTTATCGATAACAGCATTGACAAAGTTTGAAGGATCTTCCGGAGAACCGATCTTAATTGTACTCATCTGAGCTTCCATTACTTTTTTTACATCTGCCCAAAGAGATTTTGGAATATATGCTCTTGAAGCCGCAGAACATTTCTGTCCCTGATATTCGAAAGCTCCTCTTACTAAAGCTGTAGCTACTGCTTCAACGTTAGCAGATGGGTGAGCGATAACAAAGTCTTTACCTCCAGTTTCTCCAACGATTCTTGGATAGGTTCTGTAGTTATGGATATTATCTCCGATCATTTTCCACATTCCCTGGAAAACTTTTGTAGAACCTGTAAAATGAAGTCCTGCAAAATCACGGTGTGCCAATACTTTCTCAGCAGTTTCTTTACCGTCTGTAAAGATCATGTTGATTACCCCTGCAGGAAGACCTGCCTCCGTTAATACATCCATGATTACTTTTGCAGAATACACCTGCTTATCTGAAGGTTTCCAAACCACTACGTTTCCAAGCATAGCCATACAAGTAGGAAGGTTTCCTGAGATTGCAGTAAAGTTGAACGGAGTTACTGCAAAGCAGAATCCTTCTAATGGTCTGTACTCTACACGGTTCCAGATCCCACTGTCAGAGATAGGCTGCTCAGAATACATTTCCGTCATAAATTCAACATTGAATCTTAAGAAATCTATGAATTCACAAGCTGAGTCAATTTCAGCCTGGTGTACATTTTTAGATTGTCCGATCATGGTTGCTGCATTGATCACGTCTCTGTATGGTCCTGCCAACAGATCAGCAGCCTTTAAGAAGATTGCAGCACGCTGCTCCCATCCAAGCTCGTTCCATTCTTTTTTTGCAGCTAATGCAGCATTGATCGCATCATCCACATGTTGCATTGTTCCTTTGTAGTAAAATCCAAAATCGTGAGCATGATCCTGTGGAGACTGAAGCTGAACCTTCTCGTCGGTTTTTACTTCCTTTCCATTGATGACCATTGGGATTTCTATCTTTTCAGCCCACATTTTTTTGTATGTGGCAATAAGGCTTTTTACTTCAGCTGAACCTGGTACATAAGAGTTTACAGGCTCATTTACTGCAAGTGGAACTTGCGAAATTGCTTTTGACATATATTTTAATTGTTTTAATTAAGTCTGTACTACAAATTTACGATAATTCAGACAAAGAAAAAATAAACCATAGTTTTTATAAATTATCCTTTACATTCATATACTCTATAATAAATGCGGTATTTTACCAGCGAAAATAAATCGTTTTGTGGTGTTTTTGTTTCGATTTTATAATGAGTGAAGGATCTGTATCTCATTTGAATATTAATTAATATTGCCCGGATACAGCTTATACCAGTTTGAAATAATGCAGAATCCTATGATTGAATTCAGTTTTTACAAAAAGATAAACCCGTATAAGAGAAAGAATAAGTATATTTAATGTGTTTTAAGGCAGTAACTTATGAAAATAATATTCTTTATCGTTTTATGCTTTTCCCAGGTTGTTTTTGCTCAGCAAATCAAGAAAAATGTAAAACAGTCTGGCACTTCATCTTCAACAGACGAACTTCTGAATAATGTTCTTAAAAAGTCAAAATGGAATTTTGATTTAAAGGATCTTGATAATTCTCACATCCTGTTGGATCAAGATAAGATGAAGCCTGATGTTTTATACTTTGTTGATGCTAAGAATTTCCAAATGAATATCAATCAGAAAGACTGTAAAAGTATCGTAAAAGGGACTTATCAGATTCTCAGGAAAACTGAAGAGATAGCAGTCACCTTTGGTCATCGTCCGTTTGTAGTAAATTCCCAAACAAATCAGAAATGCATGGAAAGCCTGATCACCTTCCTAGAAAGTAATCTGGATGTTCTATATGATGAAAAAGAGTCTGTTATTGAAATTAAAGAGTATGATTACCCGCCGAGTACTTCTGTTTCTCAATAGCGGATTACATTTTTTCGTTCTCAAGAATTTTCAGCACTAATTTTTCTTCTTGTGTTAAATCCGCCTTGCCATCATTTACTTCAATGTCTTCCAGCTCGTCAAGGTATTTTTTAATCGTATTATTTTCGTAAAGGTTGATCACCAGTGGATGAACATAGTATTTTCTGCACACCGTGCTGGTGTTGCCCAGGTGTGAAGCTACAATATCCAATGCCTCCTTTACTTTTCTTTTGTATTCCGTATTGCTTTCCGCATAGCCTATTTCTTTGAATGCGATTAAAGCACTGACGGTCCCTGACCAGGTTCTGAAGTCCTTAGCCGTAAAATCTTCGCCGCTGATCTCTTTAATATAATCATTCACCATTCCGGAATCAATGGAATGTCTGTTGCCCTCATCATCATAATACTGGAAAAGTTCTTTCCCCGGAATATCTTTACATTTCTGAACAAGTCTTGCCAGCCTTTTACTTTTCAGATCGACATTGTGCATTACCCCTTTTTTTCCTTTGAAAGAAAAGGTCATTTTCTGCCCGTTGATCTTTACGTGTTTATCTTTTAAGGTGGTTAAGCCGAATGATCCATATAGTTTCTCATATGCATTATTACCAATCCTGATATTTGTACGTTGCATAAGGCTTACGATCAGAGCCAGGATTTTTCTTTTTTCAAAATTTCTCAGTGCCAGATCTTTTTCCACATGCAGGCGGATTTCAGGTAAGGCATATCCAAACTGAAGCATCCTGTAAAATTTGGTGTGGTTCCTTAAGGCACTCCATAAAGAATGGTATTTATACTGTTTTCGTTTCTTAATATCAAATCCTGTAGCCTGCAGATGTCCATTGTCCAGGGCACAGATCCAAACATTTTCCCACGCAGGAGGAATTACCAGTTTATTGATCCTGGTGATCTCATCTTTGTCTTTAATGCGTTCACCGTCTTTAAAGTACGAATACTTTTTTCCCCTTCTTTTACGAATAATTCCGGCGGTTTCTGTATCGGAGGTGTAAATAAGATTTACTGCCTTTGCAGAAGCCACCGGATCTTTCATGATCTTAACAATCTTAGAAGGTTTAAGGTGGGAGATCAATTCAAAGTCGTCATTATCCATAATAAAGCATGGTTAAGAGTTTTTACCCTTCGAAAAAATTAATAATAGAATAACGACAACCGCTACAACGAGCAAAATTCCCCACCACATTCCAGCCTTAAAGATAGTCTCGACGGCTTCACAACTTGTTAGTAACAATAAACTGAATATTGCAATACTGTATAAGGGTAATTTTTTCATATTGATTTTTTTAGTGTTTGATTTAAATTCTATGGTGATCAGGTCTCCAGTTTTTGATAGACTTCTTGATCTGATCTCCGGAAATATTTTCATTCAGAGCCTTATACAAAAGCTCTTTAAATTCATCGTCATCAGCGAACCTCAAAGCGGCGATCTGGTCGAAACTTAATTTTTCATAAGCCTCATCGGATCTTTTATTAAAAATTTCAAAGTACCGTTGTCTGAATTCAAGTCTTACAATACGGTTTTGATTGCCGAGTGCATAGTGCTGCCGCAGCATAACGGCTAAATAGAGAATCAGAAAAATGACTATAGAAAATAGGATCCAGGTAAGTTTGTTCTCACCATCATTCCAGATATTATAAATTCCTACGCATTCCAATATAAACAGCAGAGGAAGATAAATGAAGTGATGTGGAGGATAAAATTTTCTGTGGTTTTTATAATTCTGCTTTCCCATAGGATATGATGTAGCAAGAATCTTTCCAAAATAGAATATTTTTAATAATAATTGTTGTTTTCATGCTTTAAAGTATTTGTTTTTGGCTTAAATGATTTATTTTTTATGTATTCATTAAATTCTTTTTTTTCTTACATAAATTTTTTTAGCAGTGAATCATTCAGATGTAGACGGGACATTGAAATTTTTATGTCTAGCGAATGAGAATCTCTCAGTTTTATGATCAGTGAAAAAATAAAAAATAACCTTTAATTCGGGAAAAAACGGTTAATAATTTGAATCCGGAAGCTCAAATTTTTTGTAACTTTCGGTTTTAAAAAATTAAAAAATGACTTCAAGGGAAAAAGTAGCTGCGCTTCGTGAAGAAATGCAGAAAAATAATGTTGATGCATTTATAGTATATTCTGCAGATCCGCATATGAGTGAATATTTACCGGAAGAATGGCAGGAGAGAGCATGGCTCTCAGGATTTCTCGGGTCAGCAGGTTTTGTGGTGGTTACCCAAAACAAAGCCGGACTTTGGACGGACGGACGGTATTTTACCCAGGCTGCAATAGAACTTCAGGACTCGGGGATTGATCTTTTTAAAGATGGAATTGAAGGGACGCCTAACTATATCGACTGGATTATTTCCGAAATTCCTGCGGGCGGGAAAGTAGCTGTTAATGCAGTAGCCACATCCAACGCCAATTGGGAACTCCTTTCTCAAAAATTAAAAAATAAAAATATCGTTCTTGCAGACGCTCCTTTACTGAAGGAAGTATGGAAGGACAGGGGAACACCTTCAAAAAATCCGATTTATACTCAACCGGTAGAAAGATCGGGAAAATCCGTGACTGATAAGCTTTCCGCCATCCGTCAGAAAATGGAAGAACAGGAAGTTACCTATCATATTATTTCCAGCCTTGATGACGTAGCATGGACGCTTAATCTGAGAGGAAGTGATGTACAAAGCAATCCGGTATTTTTAGGCTATATCATCATTACAAAAAATGATGCGATCCTGTTTACCGATCTTGAAAAATTGGAGGTAGAAGCGAGAAAACAACTGGACGATTCTTTCGTAAAAATGATGCCTTATGAAGAGTTTTATAACTACCTTACAACAGTTAAGAACGAAAAAATCCTGGTATCTCCAATCAGCAACCAGTCTATTTTTGAAACACTAAAAGCAGATAATCAGTTTGTAAAAGCTCCTGTTCCTGGTAATTTAATGAAGGCTCAGAAAAATGAAACCGAACTGGAAGGTTTCAGAAAGGTGATGGTAAGAGATGGAGTCGCAATGGTGAAATTCCTTTACTGGCTCACTCATAACGCAGGAAAAGAAGCAATGACAGAATATTCTATCGGTGAAAAACTCCTAGGGTTCCGTGCAGAAGGAGAAAATTTTGTCGGAGAAAGTTTCGGAAGCATTGTCGGGTACAAAGATAATGGAGCCATCATGCACTATTCTGCAAAAAGTGAAGGAAGTAAAGAAGTAACGAATGATGCCAGTATCCTGGTTGATTCCGGAGGTCAGTACCTTGAAGGAACAACTGATATTACAAGAACTTTTGCCTTAGGAAATGTTTCTGAGGAATTTAAGAGAAATTCAACTTTAGTACTACAGGGAATGATCCGTTTATCCATGGTAAAGTTTCCAAAGGGAACTAAAGGCGTACAGCTGGATGCCATTGCAAGACTTCCGCTATGGATGGAGGGAAAAGATTTTAATCATGGAACCGGACATGGGGTTGGAAGTTTTATGAATGTACACGAAGGACCGCAAAATATCAGAAAGGACCTTAATCCGCAGGAACTTCTTCCGGGGATGGTTTGCTCTAATGAACCGGGATATTATCTGGAAGGAGAGTACGGAATCCGTCATGAAAACCTTATTGCAGTAAAAGAAGCTGAAAAGACGGGATCAGGAACTTTCTATGATTTTGAAACCCTTACATTCTGTCCTTTCTTCAAAGATACGATCGTAAAAGAAATTCTTTCTGAAAAAGAGATTGAATGGCTTAATCAATATCACAGCACATGTGAACAAAAACTGTCTCCTTATTTAGAAGGTGACGTTAAAGAGTGGTTTTTACAATTGGTAAGCCCGCTTTAAAAATTGTTAGATCAACTGAAAAGCCCTGTGAATATTATTTACGGGGCTTTTTTATAATTATTTATCCCGGTCTTATTACCTCCCGTTGTAAATCCTGTCAGTAATCTCAAAAAGCTTCTCCGTATTTTTACGGGTGCATTTCTAGGGATTACCCTGAAAATTAGAAATGCCATCCCGTCTATTTTTGTATCAATTAAAACAGACACCACTTCATTTTATATATTTTCAGAACACAAACAGTTGAATCATCTCGTTCCTGAGATGATTTTTTTATGACCGTTGAGATTTAAAAACCCTTCCGCCAACAGCAATCGTAGCCAAATAACCCGTCAATGGCCGGATATTTACCATGTATCAATTTTGCTTTTCAAGGATTTTCCGGAAATATAAAATAATATCTGAATTACACCACCGTATTTTTACGGATATATTTCTAGGGATTCCCCTGATGATTTTCGAAATGATGAAAACTATCTTTGAAATAACAAAAAGAGACACCATTTTCATATCTTCATATATACATTTAATAAATTTAAACGGTAAATCATCTCAGTCATGAGATGATTTTTTTTGTTGAGTATAGGAATAATCAGGTTTTCATTACCTTTGAGCTGTAATTGTAATGACCAGATAATCAAAAATGATACAGGAATATTTTCGAAGCTTTAATTTATTTACCGAGCTTGAAATTGAAGGCATTTTGCAGCTTTTTGAAGTGAGAAGGCTCAATAAAAATGATTATTTTGTTTATGAGGGAGATCAATGCAAGGAAATAGCTTTTATAGAATCCGGTATTTTCAGGTCTTATTATACTTCAAGTGAGGGAAAAGACAATACATACTGCTTCAGGTTTCCTAATGTGTGGATCGCTTCTTATTCTTCATTTATTTCGGGAAATCCGGGCGTTGAAAGTATGCAGGCTATTTCAGAGGCTCATCTTTTAGTTTTGAAAAAAGAGAAGATAGAAAAATTAGTTAACGGGAATCCGAAATGGGTCTTATTCCTAAAAATGATTGCTGAACAGGAATACCTGGAGCTGGAAAAACGTTTTTTCGAACTGCAAAGGGATAATGCTAAACAAAGGTATCTTTCTCTGCTGAAGAACCATCCTAATTATATCCAGGATATTCCTCTTCAATATTTATCTTCTTATCTTGGAATTACACAAAGGCATTTAAGCCGTATCCGAAAAGAAATTTCTTTTTAGACATTTGTCCTGTTAAATGATCCTCCAGCTCTCTAGTTTTGTCAAAAAAAATCAGAGATGCAGTCAAATATTTTAATTATCGGCGGGAATGGAACAGTAGGGAAAACCATTGCCCGTATTTTCAAATCCAGAAATCCTCACCATCAAGTTTTTATAGGAGGCCGAAGAACAGGAAAATCCGCAAATGATTTATTGGTGGATGTTACCAAGCCCGATACTTTTCAAACGATTCTGGATCATCAGATCCATTTGATCATTCTTTCCGTGAATGACCAGGAGGATTATATTCTCCGGTTTGCTATAGAAAATAAAATTGATTACCTGGATATTACCAAACCTACACCGGACCTTATGAATGCCTATGAACTGGCGAAAAAACAAAAGATCAACAGTCGGATCGTTTTTAGTTCAGGCTGGATGGGAGGTATAGTCAGTGGATTAACCAATACATTTTCAGGTCAGATAAACAAGGTGCAGCTTTTCGTTTATTACTCTATAAAAGATCTTGCCGGAGAGAGTTCAGCCCATTTTATGGCTGAAAATGTGGCTAAACCCTTTTTTATGTATAAAAATAACCAACCTTTTTCTGTCAAACATTTTTTAAACTCCGAATTGTTTGAGTATTCTTTTGGAATAGGGAAAAGAACTGCCTACAATTTTGACGTGCCGGATTTGTATATTTTAAATAAAATTGAGAAAATACCGGATGTAACGGTTAAAATGACCTATAACTCAAAGTTTGTTACCTGGCTGTTGGGTGCTTTTCAATCTATGAGGATCTTCAGTATTTTATCGTTGAAAGAACGCAGGATGATCTTTGGATCAAGCGGAAAGGGAGATCAATCTGTTTTCGATATCGTAATCTCAGGCCATACGGGTAATAAAATAATCAGCCTGAAAAGCACAAACGGCCAGGCAGAATTAACGGCATTATCTGCGGTTCTCCATGCTGAAAAATTGCTAGGAAGTGAAAAACATGATAACAGGATTTACTTTAGTCACCAGCTGCATGAACCCCATGATTTAATGAACTCATTAAATGCTTACGAAAGTATCCATATACAAACAATCGGATGAAAAAAATAGTAATTATCAACGGGCATCCTCACATGAGTTCATTTTGTTTTGCACTTTCAAGTGCTTATAAAAAAGGAGCTGTTAATTCAGGAGCCGCAATTAAAGAAATTGTTATTTCAGATCTGGAGTTTAATCCTAATCTTACATTCGGTTATCAGAAAAGAATGGAACTGGAACCGGATCTGCTGAAAGCATGGGAGGCGATACAATGGGCGGATCATCTGGTTTGGATTCATCCCGTCTGGTGGGGAGGTCTGCCAGCTATTACAAAAGGGTTCATTGATCGGCTTTTTCTTCCGGGTATGGCTTTTAAATACAGAGAAAATTCGCTGTGGTGGGATCAGCTTTTGAAAGGAAAGACGGCACACATTATTACCACTTTAGATCAACCGGGCTGGTATTACCGGTTGATGTATGGTCGTCCCAGTGTGAATCAGCTCAGAAAATCAACATTGAAGTTTTGTGGAATAAAACCTGTTAGAGTGAGCTATGTCGGAATCATCAAGACCTCTGATGAAAAGCAGCGTGCCCAATGGCTGAAAAAAATACAAAAGGCAGGACAAAGGCAAAAGTAGCATGTATATTAAATATTTATAATAAAGCTTAAATGATTCTGATAGGTTAAAAACTGAAAATTATACTTAAATTGCTGTCCGTTAAAGAAAAATGATAGCAAAAACAGTAGAATATAATGGAATCATTTAATGTATGCGTCTTAAGAAGTTTTTAACCGGATTAACAGCTGTTTTTTCCGTTTCATATATCCATGCCCAGGAGATCGATTCATCGTACATCAAGTCCTATCCACAGAAATACAGGATATCCGGATATCTTTCTACCAGTTCTTTAGAAGTAGACGATACGGATAGGCATTATACTCCTAATTATCCATTGAATACAGGCATCGGTTTCGCGATTAAAAATACGATCGTAGGAATTCAGCTGGGATATGGTTTTATTCCTTTAACGGATAAAAAGAAATACGGAAAAACGAAAACGCGTGATTTCCAGATCCATCACTATGGCAGGAAGATGATATTCGATATATTCTTCCAGGACTACAGGGGATTTTATGTGGAGAAAGACAAAGACGAGAATCCCGATATCTATCAGCAAATGTCCGTAAAGCAGATCGGTATGGAAGCGACCTACCTTTTTAATGGGAAACGCTTCTCATCCAAGGCTGCTTTTGACCTGGACGAAATACAGCGGCATTCTGCCGGAAGCTGGCTGGTAGGAGGCGGTGGTTATTATTATCAGTTGAAAGGAATGGAAAGAAGCGGCTCTGAAGGAACGTACGGATTAGAAAATTTTCAATTGGGAATTAATGGAGGATATGCTTATTCCTGGGTCATGAGTGAGCGTTGGATGATGACAGGAACTATTCAGGCAGGGGCTAATTTTGGGAATGCCCTTAAATCATTGAAAAAAGGCAGGGTTGAAGTGTATCCTACTGCATTTGCCCGGATTGCCGGAAATTATCATAAAAATAACTGGGGTATTTCTTTTGCGATCCTCATTAACAATAAAACCGTCTATCCCGTAAAAAAAGAAGAGCTAAGCCTTACTGCCATTACCATGCAGCTTTCCTATGTTAAACATCTGGATCATATTTTTAAATCCAAAAACAAATAAAATCTTTGCTGTTTATGGCCGTGGTTTCAAATCGTTATTATAGACAATCCGTATAAGCATTTAGCATAAAGATTTCCATTAAAAAACGTAAATTTGCAGCATGAATAACGATACCATTTGTGCGTTGGCTACGGCCAATGGAGTAGGAGCTTTAGGCATTATCAGAGTTTCGGGTAACGATGCTTTATCTGTGGTACAGAAGTCTTTTCCCGGGAAAAATCTTGGGAAGCAAAAATCGCATACCATTCATTACGGATATTTTATGGATGGGGAAGAGGCTATTGATGAGGTGATGTTATCTATTTTCCTGGCACCCAAAAGTTTTACAACTGAAAACTCTGTGGAAATAGCATTTCACGGATCTCCGCATATTGGAAAACGTATTCTTGAAACCCTTACCAAAAACGGAGCAAGAATGGCAAAAGCTGGAGAATTTACACTTCGTGCTTTTATCAACGGAAGAATCGATCTTTCCCAGGCAGAAGCTATTGCAGATGTTATTGCTTCTGAGAACGAAGCATCCCGGAAAGTGGCCATCAACCAGCTGAAAGGAGGAATTACCAACGAGATATCAATTCTGAGAACTGATTTGCTGAATTTCGTTTCGTTGATCGAGCTGGAATTGGATTTCGCAGAAGAAGATGTGGAATTTGCAGACCGGTCAGCCCTCAATCAGCTCTTAAGCAAAATTGAATTAAAATTAAACTCCCTCATCGAAAGCTTTCAGTACGGAAATGCTATTAAAAACGGGACTGCTGTTGCCATCATTGGTAAGCCGAATGCAGGTAAATCCACATTATTGAATGCCCTCCTGAAAGAAGAAAGAGCGATCGTCAGCAGTATTGCAGGGACCACCAGAGATACAATCGAGGAGGTTTTACATATTAAGGGACATGCATTCCGTCTGATCGATACCGCAGGATTACGTGAAACCGCGGACGAAATTGAAGCAATAGGCGTTAAAAAAGCCAAAGAGAAAGTTGAAAATGCCAATATTCTCGTTTATCTTGCAGATGCCGCTACAGAAGATTTTACAGAAGATATTGAAATGATCCGTTCTTTGATAAGAGAAGATTTAAAGTTGATTATTTGTGCCACTAAAATTGATGAGGTTATTCCTACAAAATATGAAAATGTGGAAAATGTTTTCAGAAAGGAAATCAACCATGAATTTGATTTCATCAAAATCTCAGCAGTAGAGAATCAGAATATCCAGGACCTGAAAAATGAATTGTCATCCTATGTTGAACAATTGAAATCCCTCGAAAATAATGTGGTGATCACCAACCAGCGTCACTTCGAATCGTTACACAAATCTTTAAGTGCAGTACACAAAGTAAATGAAGCAATCACTTTCCGGATTTCCACAGAGCTATTGGCGTATGAACTTCGTAATGCATTGGAACATTTAGGAGAGATCTCCGGAGAGGTTACCAATGATGAAGTGCTGGGGAATATTTTTTCTAAGTTTTGTATTGGAAAGTAAATTCATTTTCTTTTAATTCCGTCCCTTGTCTTTTATTTGATTTTCAGTAATTTACGTAAAATGTATTTTCTCTTTTTGGAGTTTGTTATTATATTGGTACATCTGATGTACGCCTCAATATAAATTATGAAATAACTTTAAAACAGAAAAACTTAGCTGATGGAAGGATTAGTCTTTTCATCTAATATCACAAAGGTTCCTCCACTAATAATCAAAAGAAAAGAATACATCCGCGAGATTTTGAATATCTAAAAGTGTATTTACATCCAGAGCCGAACTCTGCTAAAGAAGTTAATTGCATAATCATTAAAATGAGAAAGCTGAAATACATTGATATTTATTATGTGGTTTAAAGGATTGTTTAGTATATTGTTAAAGAGATCTCCCATAAAAGATGAGAGTTTGATTGCTATTTGGTTATTTTTTGCTCCCTGTCTAAGAGAAAATACACTTTAGGAATAAAGAGCTAAGCCCCCCTGTTTTCTAAATTGAATAATAGCTATTTCTGAGCTTGGGACGCTCTTAACGTTTATTCCAAAAAATTTTCTTTGTAAATTTTCTGCCCATATTTTTTACTTACAAACTCTATTCTTTTCTGATATTCGGAATTGCTCTCTTCTATGGAAATAAACTCACCTTCATTAACAGGAGTTCCTATTTCTTTAAAAAATTCTTCAAAACCAGCGGGAAAAACTGTACAAATTACGTGTGCGTTACATTCAGACATATTTTTAAAGCAATGGATTGCTCCCCCTGTTGGTACCTCTACAAAATCACCAGCAGTTACAATTACTTTTCCTGATTCTGTTTTATATAGGAGCTCACCGCTTATAATAAAAAATGTTTCTGTAAATTTTGGATGAGAATGTGGCATTGGTCCTCCACCCGGAGGAATTATCATATCAATAACTGCATATTTTCCTTCTGTCTCTTTACCTGATATTACGACACGATAATTATCGCCTGCTAATGCGAAATATTCTTTAGAAGCATTTTGTTTCTTTATATTGATATTTTTTTTATTCATATTTTATAATTTGTTTCAATATGACTTATCTCATTTTTTACAAATATAAGCACTTTTACAAATAAAAGTATTTATATTTGTAAAAAAAAACAATGAAATTTTTGTTTCGAATAATCATTATTATTATAAGTTTTATGATTTCCTCTAATATTTGTGCCCAAACTTTAATTAAAGGGAGAGTATTAGATGAAAGTGGAAAGAGACTTGAGGGAGTTAATATATTTGTGAAGGGTACAGTTGATGGGACATTTACTAATAGTAATGGCGATTTTGTAATTAACACCACATCTAAAGATATAATTACTATTGTATTGAAACATGAATTAATGGATGAACTACAACAGGAAGTCAATATTGATACTAACTCAGGTTTCCTTCAGTTAATAATGAAGAAAAAGGATAAAGAAATAGAGGAGGTCGTTATAATGGCTGGAAATTTTGGAGTGGGAGATAAAAATAAATCCTCTGTTCTTAGTTCAATGGATGTTGAAACCACGGCAGGTACTGATGGTGATATTACAGGTTCTTTACGTACACTTCCTGGTACACAGCAAATTGGTGAAAGCGGAGCGTTGTTTGTAAGAGGAGGAAGTGGTGATGAGACCAAGGTAATGATTGATGAACTAAATATCTTTAATCCTTTTTTAGCAGGTGTGCCAGATATAGCACAAAGAAACAGATTTAGTCCACATCTTTTTAAAGGTATAATTTTTAACACAGGAGGTTATTCATCTAAGTATGGAGATGCTCTTTCCTCGGTATTAACTTTGGAAACAAAAAGTCATCCTCTGAAGTCATCTTCAGTTATAGCACTTTTACCATATGGTGGTCAGCTGGGACATAACTTTTTAAATAAAAAAAAGGATATGTCTGTAAATATTGATTTAGGGTATTCAAATTTCAATTCTTACTATAAAATGATTCCTCAAAAAGTTGAATGGTTAAAAGCACCGGAAAGCGGTACTTTAAATGTTAATTTTCGTAAGAGTACAAAAGGAAATGGTATGATCAAATGGTATGGCTATGGAAATTGGATTGACCAGTCAATAAATTATACGGATATAGAAAATCCGGAAAATAAATTTCCTTATCAAGCTAAAAATATTAATACTATATCTTTATTAACCTACACCAGAGACATTACAGATAAATGGAAAGTTTATATGGGGTATGGGCTTAATTTTGATAATAGTCAGATTACTGAACAAAATTTACGGCTCAAAACTAAAACGGTTCAGCATCAACTTAGATTTTCGCTAATTGGCAATCCAAATAAATGGATGAAACTCTACTTAGGAGCAGAAGGCTTTAATACTAATATTGATACTGATACTCTAAAAAATAAAAAACAACTAAGATTCAGAGATCAGGAGATTGCTTTATGGTTGGAATTAGATATTAAGTTTAGTAATAATTTTATAATTAGACCAGGTCTCAGAACTGAATATAATGAGTTCCTTAAAAGATCAGTATACTTACCAAGATTATCCTTGGCTTATAAAACAAGCCAATATACTCAATTGAATGTATCTGTAGGGGAGTATGCTCAAAAACCACAGAGTCAACTTTTAATCAATAATTCCGACTTAAATTTTATGAGATCAACTCATTATATTATTGATTTCCAGTATATGAAGGCTAAACAAATTTTCAGATTAGAAAGTTATTATAAAAATTATGATAAACTCCTAATAACATCTCCGAAAACTGAAAATAGTGGAAAGGGGTATGCTACGGGAATAGATATTTTTTGGCGAGATAGTAAAACAATAAAAGGACTTGATTATTGGATATCATATTCGTGGCTTAATACAAAAAGATATTTTATGGATTATCCAATATCAACGAGACCTACATTTGCGTCACCTCATACAGCACATATTGTTACAAAGTATTTTTTAGAAAATATAGGACTTTTCATAGGAGGGACTTATTCTGTCGCTGCGGGAAGAACTTATTACAATCCTAATAACCCTGTCTTTTTAGGAGATAAAACTCCTTCTTATCATAACCTTAATTTTAATATAGCTTTATTACGTAAATGGGGGTTAACATTTAACACATTTGTCCTTGCTGTTAATAATGTTCTGGGTAATAATCAGATTTTTAACTATCGTTTTTCTCGAAATGGAAAATATAATCAAGCGATAGAGTTGCCCTATAAAAGAAGTTTTATGATCGGATGGTTTATTAGTATTGGCGAAAATCGGTCAAAAGAAGTATTAGAACAGCTACCTTAAACTCAAAAAAAATATATTATGATACTAGTTAGAAAAGTTTTTTTTTCGTTTATTTTACTTGGTAACGTAACGACATTTTATTCTCAAACTAAAAACGATACTCTTATTATTGCAAGCATTACTAAATTAAATGAATGTGATACAAAGCAAGATTTTAAAACAATTGCTGGTGATTTTGAACGAATTATTTATATTGACGAAAAAAATTGGTTGCCATATTACTATACAGCATACTCCAAGGTAAAGCTTGCATATTTGTCTAAAGGAGAAGATATTGACAGATATTGTGATGAAGCGGCAAATTATCTGAAAATGGCAGAAAAAATAAATCCACAAAATTCCGAGATTTATGCACTTTATGCATACCTTTACAGTGTAAAAGTTAATGTTGATCCCAGAATAAGAGGAGAGGTTATGGGTAGAAAGAGTGCTGATTATATCAATTTATCTATAAAAGCTGATCCTACAAATCCACGGCCATATTTAATACGTGCAGTGGGAATTTATTACACACCTAAAGTATTTGGTGGCGGTGAAGAAAAAGCACTGCCATATTTGCAAAAAGCTCTTGAAAAATTTAATACATTTGTACCTCGGTATGAAGCGATGCCTAGTTGGGGTAAAATACAGGCGGAGCAGTTATTAAATAATTATAAGAAATAAATAATGAATAAACTTCGCGAGAAAATAGAGTGTGAAGGAAAGATAGATTATATATATCACACATTAAAACATATTGGTCAAATTGAGAAAAATAGTGGATTCCACTATATGGTTTGGGGAACAGCAATTGCCTTAGCTATGATAGTACATTTTATACTTCTTTTAAATTCTGTACCAGATATTGCCATTTATGGCTGGATAAGTATAACTATTGTAGCATCTATTATGTCTGTTATTTATTTTTTGAGTGAACGAAAGAAAAATAAAATAAGAAGTTACGAAACAGACCATAGCCGCTCAATTTCTCTTGTATTTCATCTCTTTCTTTTTTTACTTTTATTTTTTATAGGCCAAGACAAAGAATATTCTATACCTATCATATATATGGTATACGGTGCATGGCTTTTAATAACTGGAAGTATAATGAAATTCAGGCCTTTTGTTTTAGGTGGAATTCTTAACTGGATATTGGCATTAATTTTTATTTATGCTTCTTTGTCGTTATCAAATCAATTATTATTAGGAGCTATAGTATGCTTATTAAGCTATACCTTACCAGGATATCTTTTAAATAAGAGAACTATTGAAAATGCTTAAAGAATTGGACCCATTGTTACATAATTCCCAATTACGGTTAGGAATTATGTCAATACTTGTTGTTGCTAAGCAAGCTGAATTTTCTTTTATTTGTAAGCAGACCAATGCAAGTGATGGAAATTTAAGTATTCAATTAAAAAAATTAAAGGAAGCAGGTTATATCGAAATTATTAAAGGTTATAAAGGTAATTTTCCGCTTACAACATGTAAAATAACACAAGTTGGTATTGAAAAGTTTGGACTTTATATAGAAGCTCTAAAAAGTTACATTAATTTTGGAAATAATTAGAATTTAATAAATTTGTAATCTATTCAATGGTCAGATATAGTTATTTGATTGGTTTTTCTTTTTTTAACAGCAGTACTAAATCCTATTTTTTATACAAAAATGAGTAATGAATTTGTGCAAAAATTCAGAACAATTGTCTGCTCTTATATTTTTGAACGTCCATATGATTATCCACAACATGGAGTAAAATAGTTCATTTACTGATGAATTTACTTCACAAATATAATTTTAAGTGACCCTTGGTAACTCTAAATCCATCACATTAGTCAAAATATAGTTTCATAAATCAATCTAAAAGATTTCTTTTTGTTAGAGATTATGATCTTTAATTAATCCCTGAAGAAATGTTGAGTTTGCGTTTTATTCTTAACTTTAATTAATATTCAAAATGGACTCAAAATACCTTTTTATGTTTAAGAAAAGATTAATTAGATCTTTTATAAATTTTTAATACTAATTTTTGCTTAAAAATAGGGTTTGTTGGTGGATAGTGTGAAAAGATAGAATTTTATGTACCGTATTGAAGATAGGTATGGAAAAGTAATGACTCAATTATTTTGAGACCGAATGTGTGCCGAATGAAGAGGTTGTGAAGTAGAAAAAAACTGATTCAATATTTGAGAAATTTACATAATTGATACTAAGTATAAATTTTCAGTGAAAGTCAATATGATTAAAGAACTCGGGCTAGCAATTCAGTGCGTAGTAACATAATTATCCTATATTTTTTAGATCAATTTTTTTTTACACTGTGTGGCTATACTCACATTACTCTGATAAACCATACAAATTGTATTTACTTAATTTTTCTTTTTCATATAATCCGATTTGTAATTCAATTAAAAATAATATCTTTTTGCAATTTATATTTGAATAAAATAAATATTGCTAAGTAATTGAATTTTTTTTGTTCATAATTGACTAAATAAAAATGCCGGAATTTTAAATTCCAGCATTTTTAAAATACAAAAGTGATTTCTATAGCAAACGCGTTTTATATATTACCAATTCCTTATCAAGCAATGGATAGCTTCCTTCGTATCTTAGAGGAGAAATACCAAATCCGTAGAACATATCTGCTTGAAGTTTTGCTTTTAACTCAAATGGTATACTTCTATTAGGTATCAACTCTAATTTAAGAGATGGCATCGCGGAAACACGTCCTCTAAGACCAGAATTAGCTATTGAAGCTGTTAAAAATTGTAAGCCAACAGCTCCTTTTATCTCAAAGCCTGCTTCTGTAAATACATCACCTTCTATTTTAGTGATTTGTGGACCTTTAATCAATTGAAAATCTAAATTTAAATCAGGCTTCAAACCTACCTTGAAGTTTGCTTTTCCAGTAATTGCAAATAAATTTATTTGTGCTATTCCTGTAGAGCTTGCTGCGACAAAAGGGCCAGCAGCTACTGATGGACTTATAATAAGTCCTGTTGGTCCCAATACAATCGGTACTATTGGAATGTTAAGATAATCGGTTACACTTAGTGTGTATCCAAGTTTTCCTTGAACATTTGCAAGTGTTTGTAAGCTTATATCATCCATAATAAAATCAATATAATAACTAGATAAATGTCCAAAAGAAAATGAAATATTGTATTTAATTTTTGGAGTAAATCCACCCTTTAAATTAAAAGAAGCTGCTGCTGTAACCGGACCAACTTGTTGTGAAGGTAAATTAATGGTCTTATCAAAGCTAAAATGGCTGAAGCTAATAGTGTTAGTCGCTTTTTTTCTTGTAATTTCTAAATTATTTATTTTTGTATTAGTTGCCTGAGAAATAAATCCTTTGATAGGTATATAGCTTGCAGTTCTACCATTCACCTGAAATGAAGATTCTTTAGTGGGATCATATATCCCACTAATATTCCCACTAAAAATAACTTCTTCTAGCTTTGCACTTTCTGTTTTGTAGACAATATGATTATTCATTTTAGATACTGCGACAACCTTTGCTAGTATATTTCTGATTTTTTCATTTTCTACTTTAGTTCCTACTATAACAGTTCCTTCTTTTATACTATCAATTTGAGGTGTTACAGAATTGAATGTTATTTGCTGGTTATCTTCCTTAATAAATTGTATAGATTCATCATTCAGGATAATTACATTTTTCTGTAAAAGTAAATCACCTGCCATTTTATAACTGCTGTTATTTGTTGTGTTTTCAGGAAGGTCATTTTCCGCTAAATCATCTTTCGAGCAAGAGGTTAATGCAAATGATAGGAATAAAGAAAACAATACAAACTTGTATGATTTTCTAATAATTAAAAACTGTTTTTTTTTCATAGATTATAATTTAGTTGACAATTTACTATCTGCAAGACATAAACGTCTGCTCTTAAAATTTTTTAAATAAATTAACTTTTACAAATATAAATAAAAATATAAATCAAAATTAATTTAACCGTAAAAAATATTATATATATAAAAATACTTATATTTGTAAAAGTAAATTGAAAAGTAATATTATGATTCATTTTATTGATGTCAGTCAAAAAAGAGAATTGAAAACATTATATACTCATCAACGGATCGATGACATTTTTTGGATTCTTAGCAGTTAATAATTTTAATAACTTATAATAAAATGTCGGTACACAAGGAAATCAAAAAGAAAGTGACCACTCTTCAACTAAAAAAAATGAAAAAAAGTGGGGAAAAAATAAGTGCACTAACTGCTTATGATTTTACGATGGCGAAAATAATAGATGAAGCTGGAATAGATATGATAATTGTTGGTGATTCTGCTTCAAATACAATGATTGGGAATCAAACGACATTATCAATTTCTTTACAGCAAATGATGAATTTTGCACGTGCAGTAGTTAATGGTGTAAAAAGGGCATTGGTTGTAGCTGATATGCCTTTTGGCACGGTGTCAGGTAATCCATTCAATTCTTTGGATGCTGCAATTGTTATGATGCGAGAAACAGGCGTTGATGCAATTAAAATTGAAGGAGGTGCTGAAATTGTGGATGATGTTAAGAAAATAATTGATGCAGGAATTCCTGTTATGGTACATTTGGGCTTAATGCCACAATCCATTAATAAGTATGGCAGTTATGGAGTTCGCGGAAAGGAGGAAGAGGAAGCTAATAAATTAATCTTGGACTGTAAGTTAATGGAAAAAATAGGAGCGTTCGCTTTAGTGCTTGAAAAAATTCCTTCTGAACTAACAGCAAAAATTTCAAAGGAGGTTTCAATTCCTATCATTGGTATTGGAGCTGGTGTCGAAGCAGATGGTCAAGTATTGGTTATTCAGGATGCTATGGGTATGAATAAAGATTTTTCGCCAAAATTCTTACGACGATATGCTGATTTATATGCTATAATGACCAATGCCACAAAAAATTATATCAATGATGTAAAACTGTTAAAGTTTCCTAATGAATCTGAATCATATTGATATATTCAGATTCTAAGATCTGTTATCGGTCAATTTTAATAGTTTATTAAGGTTAATTTAAAAGATAGATAATAAAACTGAGTCATTAACAAAATGACTGTTTCTAATCCTAATAGAAAAATTATGAAAGATGTTCAAATATATGATATCTATGCTGATGCAGAAAAAGATATTGAAGGACTTATTGCTCAAGCAAAGGTTGAGAAAAAAAACATTATGATACAAGCTGGTGGTAATTGGTGTATTTGGTGTATACGTTTTACAGAGTTTTTAAATAATTCAATGGAATTGAAAGAAATAATTGACAAAAACTATATTTACTATCACCTTAACTTTTCGCCTGAAAATGAAAAAATTTTTTCACGGTATGATAATCCTGATTATTTTGGATTTCCTGTAATTATTATTCTAAATGAAAATGGTGAAAAAATTCATATTCAACGGACAGATGTCTTAGAGCAGAACGATGGATACAATAGGGAGATGGTTATGAAATTTTTAATGTCTTGGATTAAATATAGTTAACAAGGAAATATTATAACCTTTTTTGGTAGGGATTTAAAATGTTAAAAAGCCAATACGAACACTAGCAAGAAATGCTTTATTAATGCTGTTATAAGAGGACGAAGATTGTGGAATCTTTCTGAAAAGATGTTGCAGTTTTTTAAGACTGTACTATTTTTGTCCATCTTGACCTATGCCAAACCTAATTAATAAGGACTTGTTTAGATTCTGTATCGGGAAGTAAAAGTTTATAACATACTTGATTATTCTAATAATGGATTTAGGTTGCTTGATTTATGTTTTTAACCACACGAACGAATTAATACACTAGCAAGCGCACAAGTATTAAACTACTAATATCTTCCTCTATTTCATATCATGACTATATTTTTTCGGTTTTTTACCCATATGCTTTTCAAATACCCTTGAAAAGTGACTTAGGTTTTCAAACCCCATTTGATAGCCTGTTTCTGATACCGACAGTTTTTCATCCCGCAAAAGCCGGGCAGCTTCTTTCATACGTAGGTGCTGATAGTAATCGTAAATTCCCATACCAAAGACCTGCTTGAATATCCGGCGGAGCTTAAGCTCGTTCATTCCGGCCATTTGTTTCAGTTCTGCAATACTGGTTGGCCGGCTTAATGAGGAAACAATTTTGTCGCGTACCTGATAAATAGATTGTATTTCCTTCCGACTTAGTTTTTGGTGGGTAGAATTTTCCCGCTTTCGTAAACTCTCAAATAAATAAAACAGTAGCTCCATAGCCTTGATTTTATAGTAATAGCTTCTCATTGTGGCCGGAGTTTCTTTTTTTACAATATCATTTACGGTGCGCAAAATGTCATCGGTCATCAATTCTTCAACCAGAAAGCTGTTGGTATTATCGAAAAGAAACTGAAAATATTCGGATTCTTCTTTTAAAAAACTCTTCAAATACTCGGCACTGATGCTAATTGAAACATAGGTAGCCTGTGTATTTTCTGTGAAATGAATTTTTTGCGGTATCGTAAATGGGAATATACGTACAAATGTAGTATCTGAAGGCGGTTTGATTGTACCGGACGTATTTTGATTATGATCTTCAAAGATGTTGTAAAATAAAAAACCGATACTGTCTTTAATCACGGATGTTGCAGTTTGTCGTGTAAAATTCTTTTTAGCGATTAGTGAACCAAAATGCAGCGCCATATCGGGTAAAAAAATAAAGGCTTTAAATAGTTTGACCTCGAAATGCTGTAGCTCATCTTTTGTCGTCAGTCCTACCTTGCTTGCATACTCAAGAATTCTGCTGTCTATAGCTTTATGACCTTCGTCTTTCATATTTTTACGACTATTTTTAGTAGTTATTGAGGTATTTTAATCGTAAAGTTACCGGTAATTTTGATATAACAAATGTTACAGAACAATTAAATTCTTAAGTTATGAAAAAACAAGTTTTGATATCAGGTGCAAGTTTCGCCGGATTAACTTTGGCTTATTGGTTAAATAAATATGGTTATGAGGTAACTGTCGTAGAAATAGGTAAAGGTCTTCGGAAAGGAGGTTCACCTATCGATGTCCGGGGTAAAGCACTGGATGTGGTAAAAAAAATGGGAATATTACAAAAAATTAAAGACCGTGAATTTATCCATACTGACGAGATTGTAGATGCGAAAGGGCAAACATTGAGTCGTTTTTCAATAAATGCAATGGAAGAATATCTTGGTGATATTGAAATCCACCGCAGTGACCTGATAGAAATTATTTTTGATATTGTCCCTAAGAAGGAGGTAGAATTTATTTTCGGAAACAGCATAAAGACATTAGTCCAAAATGAAGATCGTGTTGAGGTATCCTTTGAAAAGGGGGAGAACAGAAGTTTTGATTTTGTATTTGGGGCAGATGGCACCCACTCAATAGTAAGAAAACTGGTATTTGGTGCTGAAGAAAATTTCAAAAAGTTTTTCGGTGTTTACTTTGCTTTTACCAAAGCAGATCATATACAAACAGGCAGGTCAGGAAATACGGGAATCGTATATCGTGAGCTGGGCAAGCAGGCTGTAATATACCATTTCAAAGATGGAGCTAATGCAATACTGATGTTCAGAGCTCCGGAATTGGATTGGAATTACAGAAATACAGAACAACAAAAACAAATTCTGAAAGAATATTTTGGGAATAATACGAATTGGAAAATTCCTGAAATTTTAGATTCCATGCTTTATTCCGACGATTTATATTTTGATGAGGCGAACCAGATCCATATGCCGACCTGGATTAAAGGACGTGTAGCCCTGGTTGGTGATGCTGCGCACGCGCCAAGTTTTTTTACGGGAATGGGGACAAGCCTCGCATTGCAAGGCGCAACTTTGTTAGCAAAGGAGCTTGATGCAAATGATGATTATAAAACTGCTTTCAAAAAATACAATGAAACCTTCAAACCTTTTGCGGAAAGCATTCAGTCTCGCATTACACGGGGTTTAAAAGTTCAGTTACCTGAAACAGAAGAAGAATTACAGGCATCTTTCATGGCGTTTAGTAATGATAAAAAAACACCATAATGGTTATGGTTGAATGTGTTCAAATATGGTCTTTAGGCCAATCCCAAGAGAAAGATTTTTTCTTTTTCGTGGGTATTTGTCCGTTTTCATGATAAGTCATAATTCCGGGAAAATACAGTTTCGTAGTTATGGATTGTTGGTTGTAATAACAAACATGATCAAAGGTTCATCGCCTGTGTTTTCGATGGAATGATAACCTATTGAACTGATGGCTGTAATATCACCTTTCTGAAGTGTTTTTTTACGCTCGGGTCCGTGAGTTCCTGTTCTTTCCCGGTATTCTCCTGTTCCATGAACAACGACATAGAGTTCTTCTTCATTTCTTGCATGGTGGGTATGATATCCGGATTCATCTCCTTTGTTCAGCAAGACCATATAAGCAGCCAGGCGATTATTGGCCAGCTCTTTATCGCCGAACATTTGTAACATATAAACGGTTCCTTTTCCGCCATACATACCTTCACGTTTATCAACGCGGGTAATGGTTCTTTCATCTTTTTGGAATGCCATTACATACAGGTGGATATACTTTGAAACTTCTTGTATAACGTGGTCAAATTCTGCTCCTTCAGATAGTATTACGGTATCGGCCATTGTGAGGTCATGATTAATGGATAAAATAGGATTTCAAGGTACCAAAAATTAAGCAGCATTGCAAGCAATTCAGTATGTATCATTATATGTTCCGGATCATAAAAAGAGATTCGTCAATATCAATAACGTTCTCAGCAAATAAGAAGTAAGCGGTATTCGCCATCTTTTTCAATGGGAGCCCTGTGAACACAAGGAAGAACTTTTTGTTCCGGATGATCTACTGCCAGTCGCCAAAGATGTCCTGATCCAAGACTTACGGGTTCTGCATTAAGCTTTGGCTGATAGTGCAGGTCGAAGAAGTATTCTTTCAGGAACTCTTCAAATTCTGCTTCCGGACCGTCATGTAATTTTCTAAGCTTTTCCCTGATTTCGGGGATCATAATTTTTTGCTCCACCTGGTCATTGGGTATAATTTCACTGGGAGCACCGTGATAAGTACACAAAAAAGTATCGGTACCAATGGGGGAACGGTCTACGTGATATGAATACACATCGGTTGAGATAAAATCCAGCTCCTCGTCCCGATCATAATTTTTAAGCAGATTGAGGGAAGGCAATGCCCCGAAGTCTTCCAATAAACGTAAATCATTGAGAATCGTTTCCCTCGCACTAATTCCTTTTTCTGAAAGTGGTAATGCCAAAAGATCGTCAGTGGAAACTTCCGTAATATGATCTTTTAAATGAAGCTTAGAGACAATTTCTTTAAAGTCTCCGGTTAAATTCCTGTGCCAGCAGATTGCATTCATAGTTCCGTAAAAATCGGTATCGATGAGTTCTGAAAAGGAAGATACCACTTCAATTTGTTTGCTGCTGGAAAATATAGGATTCATGTGATGGAATAAACTATTAAGCCGTTTAATACTTTACAAAAGTAAGGAATTGAAGATAACTCTAAATTGACTTTTCTTCAACAGGGCTGGATATGAAAATTGAAAAGCAGGTTTTTATACCTGCTTTTTATAATGTGATGGAAAAGACACTAGTCTTCCAAAACAGGTGCCTCTTCAATAAGTGCTTTTAAAGATTCAGGAAGAAAAGGCCTGCCACCGGTTGCAGGCACGCAAGTTCCGGTAAAAGTTGCTTTTGTCGTTACCTTACCATTCAGGATAATGGATTGCTTAAAATGAATCTTAGGAGCATCACCTTTATCCCTGAACAGTTCACAGGTTACCGTAAAGGTATCTCCTTTTTTGAGAGACCTGAGAAAACTGATCGTGTATCCTGATAAAACCATATTAACCCCATTTTTTGCTTCATTTTCAAGGTTAAACCCCAAAACCTCATCAATATACTGGTGTCTGCAATATTCCATATAAAACGGATAATATAAACCGTCCATAATTCCCTGTACATCAATGTGCTCTTCTTTAGTCACATATTCTTTTGAATATTTCATAATGATAATTCTATATTTAATACATAAAGCTAATTATAATTGGCGCCAAATCAAAATTGAACGAAGAGATCTTAACCAACACAAAGAAAATTTAATAATATTTTAATGTGTTATATTTCTCTATGTATTGATATATTGTGATTTATTTATACTTTTGTTTCCATTATTTCATCCTGATTGTACCCGCTTATTTCCTGAAATAGATGACAGATCGTTGAAGATTCCTTTACCATTGGAATTCCGGTCACGTCATGATGGTAGCCAATAAACAGATCATTTTAATAATAAAAATAAAACATGAAAAAAGCAATTTTTATCCTGCTGGCATTAAGTACACTGGCTTGTGCTCCTGAAAATTCTGATGATGCACTGGTAAAATCGGGCAATGTTTTCCAAAGTTCCGACTTGTCCGTCACATCCAAAACCTCAAGGCCCCAGACCTGGGCTCAAAAAGTTTCAGGTTCTCCTTTTGATAATCTGTATAAAGTAAATAATGATGTATATAGAAGTGAGCAGCCTGACAATGCGGGCTTTAATTTTCTTGAGCAAAAACATATTGCTTCGATACTTAACCTGAGGGAAGGTCATACAGATCATGTGGGAGGAACTAACTATGCTGGTAACCTGTATAATGTTCCCATGAATGCTTCATCGGTATCAGATGTTGAGATCATTAAAGCTTTGCGGATAATAAGAACCGCCCCGAAACCTATTGATGTGCATTGTGCTCATGGTAGTGACAGAACCGGTGTTACGATGGCGATGTACCGTATTATTTTCCAGAACTGGAGTAAAGAGGATGCCACTGAAGAAATGACAGAAGGGGGCTACCATTTCCATTCCCAATATACCAATCTTATCGATTATATCAGGGATGTGAATGTTGATTACATCAAAGGACAGGTATTTAATTAATATCGATCTATAAAATATAAGGTCCGGTATCGTAAGATAACCGGACCTTATCGTTATGATACTATTTTTCTTCGGAATTGTAATGGTAACAGGAAATCCATTAAATTTGACTATCCTGCTATGATAAACAGGACATAACCAATGTAGTCATTACACCGGCGTAATTTTAATATAAAACGATCCATGGAAAGAAGAGAATTTTTGAAACAGTGTTCAGTTGCTGCATCCGGCTTGGTTCTTGCAAATATACTACCATCCTACGCCAGTGCCATGTTGCGGGAAGAACATTTACGGTCAGGTAAATCACTGTTTGAAGTTTTCAGTAATCCGGAAAATCGGTACCGCCCATTTGTACGTTGGTGGTGGAATGGCAATAAGATTGAAAGATCAGAACTTGCCAGGGAGCTCAGGATTTTAAAGGATGCGGGAATAGGAGGGGTTGAGATCAATCCGATATCATTTCCTTCGCGTACGGATGACATGGGGAAGCAAAGTATTGATTGGCTAAGTGACGAATGGATAGACTTATTGAAATTTACGCTGGAAGAAGCTAAATCTCTGGAGATGACCTGTGATATATTGGTGGGTACGGGTTTTCCCATGGGTGGCGATTTTTTAGAAAAAGAAGAGTGCTCACAAATAGTGGTAATCGCCGTAAAAAAATTAAAGGGTCCTCTCACCACAGAATTTTCTCTTTTTGATCTTTATAAAGAAGCCGATCCGGCGATTACCAGCCCATACAGCGGAAGGACAATGGAAATGCTGGACGTAAAACTTGTGCCGGATCCGCTCAATACGATAGACGAAGTGATCGATCTTTCGAACCAGATTAAAAGCGGAATGATAAAGGTTTCTATACCCAAAGGTGATTATGCGGTTTATGGATTGGTGAAAATAGAACGCTTTATGCGGGTGATCCAAGGAGCCCCAGGTGGGATGGGACCTGTTCTGAATCATTATAATTCTGCTGCCGTGAAAAAATACCTATACAGGATGACTGATACCATTCAGCGGAAAACAGGACCTCTTGCAGGCTATGTCCGCTCTTTCTTTGTGGATAGTCTGGAAATAGAGGGGGCCAACTGGAGTGAGGATATGATGACTGAGTTTAAAAGAAGGAGAGGATACGATATTTATCCTTATTTGCCCTTTGTATTGTTTAAAATTGGAGCAATGGGAAATACCACCGGGCAGAATATCCTATATCCCGTAAAGATGGGCGAGGCGTTCAAAAAAATGACAGACCGTATGCGGTATGATTTTGAGCTTACCAAAGCAGAACTTTTTGAAGAAAGGTTTGTTACTCCCTATGTACACTGGTGCAAAGAGAATAAAATACAATCGAGAGCGCAGGCCTATGGAAGAGGCTATTTTCCATTGGAAGGAAGTTTTGAAATTGATATTCCAGAATGTGAAACCTGGCTGAAATACGGTATCGGGGAAGATATCAGTGAAGAGAAATTCACACAATATCCCTGGCATCTTGGCAGGGGAAACACGATGATCAATAAGTTGGTTTCTTCTGCAGCCCATCTAAAGGGTAAAAAACTGATCAGTTCCGAAGAGCTAACCAATACTGATATGGTGTTCAATGAGTCTCTGGAAATTTTCAAAATAGCGGGGGATCAGAGTACGATATCGGGAGTTACACATCCCGTTTTTCATGGATTTAATTATTCTCCGCCGGAAGCAGCTTTTCCGGGTTGGATTACCTATGGTGGATATTTTAATGAAAAGAACACGATGTGGCCTTATTTTAAACATTACACAGATTATCGTGCCAGGTTATCGGCGGTATTGCAGCAGGCTACCATGTTTGCCGACATTGGGCTGTTAGCTCCCTTTGCTGATCAGTGGTCGGAATACAGTGCCCAGATGGAACCTTTTCCGGTTATCGTATCGCCGGCATATCAGTCTTTGATCTGGGAATCCATTCATCAGAATGGTAACGCTTGTGATTATGTTTCTGAACGCGTGATCCAAGACTCGGAAGTGAAAAAAGGATTCCTTACGTATGGAAGCAGAAAATACCATACTCTTTTTTTAATTGAAGTGCATAGTTTGGATACAGCCACAGCAAGCAAACTGTATGATTTTATAAGGGACGGTGGAAGAGTCTTTTGCATTGAAGCAGTTCCCGAAAGATCAACGGGTTGGAATAATTACGAGAAAAGAGATCAGGAGGTGAAGGAATGGGTGAAAAAGATGGAGGCTTATCCTGACCGTTTCATTGTATTGCATAAACCGACGGCTGACTTTTCAGGGTGGTATAAAACCGTACAGGAGAAATACAGCCTAAAGCCCTATATGAAAATCCGGAAACCTGAGTCCTTTATAACTCAAGTGCGTTATCAGACAACAGATGCAGAGCTGTTCTTACTGACCAATTCGAGCAGCAGGCATAGTGCTTCACTGGATATTCAATTTGATCAGGAGATCATTAAGCGTAAACAGGCGTGGTTATGGGATGCGACAACAGGCAGGAGAAGTAAGCTGGCAGTAGAAGAGGGACTTTTTCATATAAATTTAGGTCCTGCAGACTCAAAACTGATTGTTTTTGATCATCATAGAAAAGGAACCATGTGGAAAGCTCATCCGTTAACAGGAACTCAAGTAAAAGAACTGAGCACTGCATGGGATGTGGAGTTCAGGCATTATGACGGGACCGTCAACAAAGAAAAGCTGGATCGTCTTACTGATCTTAAAGAGCTGCCTTCTTACAGTCATTTTGCCGGAACTGTAGTCTACCGTACTACATTCCAACTTGGAGATCATGATACCAAGGATTTCCTGAATCTTGGAAGTGTATATGGAATCTGTGAAGTAAAGGTGAATGGAACAGAAGCCGGAACCCAATGGTTCGGCCGAAGGGTGTATGCTCTCGATGGCTTGCTCCATATCGGTGAAAATGAAATCGAAATTAAGGTCATTACCGTTATGGTAAACTATATGAAAACGCTTAAAGATAATGAAGTGGCTCAGTACTGGACCAACCAGAAAAAGAAAGACCAGCCCCTGCAATCTTTGGGGCTGGCAGGACCTGTAACGATTTACTGAGACCTAAGGTAAAATAAGTCTGTTCCTTACATTATTGTTAGTATCTTACATTTAGCCTTTCTTATTCATGATCCCGAATCTCTGTTTTACCTTTGTCTGTGATGAGTCAGGAATATCCTGATCTAAAGTAATATAGGCATGAAAATAGTATTTATAACATTATTGATGATGGGATCAACTGATTTTTTATCTGCTGTCCGGTCACCTTATTATTTATCAGAGCATCATTTTAAAAGTAATTTGAATATGGACAATAAAACAGTACTTGAAAAGGCAAATCTAGCTATCGCTAAAGGAGATTATGAAGGTTTTCTTTCCTACTGTACCGATGATACACAGTGGACATTTGTAGGTGAACAGGTTTTGAAAGGAAAGGAAGAAGTGCGAAAATATATGGCAGTTGCTTATACAGAACCACCTGAATTTAAAGTAGAAAAATTAGTAGCCGAAAATGATTATGTGGTGGCTATAGGAACAATAAGCATGAAGAATAAAGAAGGGAGAGCTGTTGATTATTCTTATTGTGATGTTTGGCGATTCCGTGATGGAAAGATGGCAGAATTGAAAGCATTTGTTATCGAAAAGACCTGATCATAAAAAATCCTCCGTTTCGGAGGATTTATTATTGATACGCTTACCTTAAGATGAATAAGCGAAAGCTTTAGTTACGGAAAAAAGGGCTTACCCCTGAAGAATCAAAAGTAAAGGCAGTCTGATTTTCAGATTTGTCCAGTTTTTTGTTAATGGTAAGCGCCCATAAAACAAGCTCCTTACAGAAGTTCTGATCTTCTTCACTTAATTCGGAGGCGTTTTCCTCAACCACCTGCACCAGAGGAGCAATACTGTTAAGCTTGGAATAGAACTCTTCATCCGTATCCGTGTAGTTCAGTTCCAGCTGATTTTTGTTGAACCATTTGATCAGGTCCGTATAAGGAGTTTTGATGCCCTCTTTCTCCAGCTTGGAAATGCGTGGGAAAATCGTTTCAAACTGTACCATCACGGCTCTGTCGATTAATATTTTCGCTACATAATCTGCTCCTTCCTGCTCCCCTTCATACACAAGTTCGATTTTCCCTGTGATCGATGGAATGATGGACATAAAATCAAGCAGGCGAACCGTTGTTTTTTCTGCATCGGTTTCTATTAAGCGCAGTTTTGCGGCAGCCACAAGGTTTTCCATTGCACTGATGGTCAATCGGGCACTTACCCCGCTTTTTTCATCCACATATTCACTGTCACGTGCTGCAAAGGCAACACCTTCCAACAGATCTTTTGCAAGACCCGGAACCTGTATCCTTGATTTGTCTTCAGGTGATATAAGAGCTTCCTGCTCCGTAATTTGACGGGCAAGATCAATGGTTCGGGGATAATGGGTGAAGATCTGCGAACCGATCCTGTCTTTAAGAGGAGTTACAATGCTTCCTCTGTTGGTATAGTCTTCAGGGTTTGCAGTAAATACAAACTGAATATCAAGAGGCATTCTCAACTGAAAACCTCTGATCTGAATATCTCCTTCCTGTAAGATATTAAATAACGAAACCTGGATGCGGGCCTGTAAATCAGGAAGTTCATTGAGAACAAATATCGAACGGTTGGCACGCGGAATCATTCCGTAATGCAGCACGCGTTCGTCAGAATATGGAAGCTTCAGGGTGGCCGCTTTAATGGGATCGATGTCTCCGATTAAGTCGGCAACATTTACATCCGGTGTGGCCAGTTTTTCAAAAAAACGGTCTGAGCGGTGTACCCACGAAATAGGGGTGTCGTCTCGCAACTCATCAATAAGGTCTCTGGCAAATTTCGAGATCGGATGAAATGGACTATCATTAATTTCAGATCCTTTTACAACAGGCATGTATTCATCCAGAAGGTCTACCATGCTTCTCGCAATTCTTGTTTTTGCCTGTCCGCGTAAGCCCAGTAAGTTAATATGATGCCCTGCTAGAATGGCTTTCTTCAATTGAGGGATTACGGTGTCTTCGTAACCCAGTAACCCTTTAAATGCGGGTTCTTTAGCTTTAATCCTGGCAATAAGGTTCGCCTGAATCTCCTGACTAATCGTTTTATGGGTATATCCGGAATCTTTTAACTCTTTGAATGTAATATCGTTTTTCATTGTTTTTTTTAAATAAATAATCTATGTACTGTATAAAAGAATGAGAATCTATATATCTAACCTCTAACCTCTAAATTCTAAGATCTAAAATCTAAAATCTAGCATCAAACTATATTCTCCTTATCCTGTTTTTTTCATAATCTTCAAAAATCATCTGCCCCAAACCAGACAAGCCTGTAAGAAACGCCTTCCCTTTATTCTGTGCTGTAAATACTTCCACAAATTTACGGAGATAGGGATCCTGGGCAATCATAAAGGTTGTAATGGGAATTTTCAGCTTTCGGGCCTGGGCCGCTTTATGCAGGCATTGTGTAACTATTTTTTCGTCAAGACCAACACTATTCATATAGAACTCACCGCTAGGCAGCTGAATGCAGCTCGGTTTTCCGTCGGTGATCATAAAAATCTGTTTATTGGTATTTCTTTTTCTGCGGAGAATATCCATCGCAAGCTCTAGACCTGCCACCGTATTGGTATGATACGGTCCCACTTTTAAATAAGGAAGATCTTTGATCTTAATGGGCCAGGCTTCATTGCCAAACACGATAATGTCAATGGAATCCTTAGGGTATTTTCTATTGATCAGCTCAACTAATGCCATGGCTACTTTTTTGGCAGGAGTGATGCGGTCTTCACCGTATAGAACCATGGAATGGCTGATGTCAATCATCAATACGGTGCTCATTTGAGCTTTATGTTTTGTTTCCTCTACGATGAGGTCATCTTCCGTCATGCGTAAATCAGAAATGCCATTATTGATCTGTGCATTTTTTAAGCTCTCCGTCATATTAACCAAAGATAGTTCGTCTCCATATTGGTAAGATCGGTTCTCACCATCTTTTTCATCACCGATTCCCGTTTTTGAAGTGCGGTGATTTCCGATTCCCGTTTTCTTCAGTTTACCGAAAATCTGGTCCAGTGCATATTCTCTTAATGCAGACTCTAATTTGGCGGTTAATATATTTTTCCCTTTACCGGATCCTGTATTGCCGTCTTTCGGATCATCTTCCTCTTTGATGTACCCGCGCTTTTTCAGATCTTCCTCAAAGTCCTGAAGCGTATATTCATTATTGAAAATGTCATACTCCTTATCGAGAAGATCAAGCCAGTGAAAGGCTTCCTCGATATCTCCGGAAGTGTGGGTGAGCAGATCCTTAAAAACATCAAAGACCCGGTCAAAATCTGATGTTTCTTCCGGAATATGTTTACTGAAAATAAAACCTTTTTGAAAATTTAAATATTTGTTTGTCATAAGACACTGCGGTTTTTCGGTTAACTGCTTTTTTCTGTTTAGTAAAATTGTAATGTAATAAAGGAACCAAGTGATTGTTTCAGTCCTGAATCAAAGCGAAATGTATTTGCAATATTCCTTAATTTTTTATTGAATTTAAAAAACTACAAGTTATGAAAATATCATTTCAACATACCTGTTGGAAAATAGAAAATACTAATGGCTTTGATAAGCAATGAAAATATAATCGGTACAGATATTTTCGTGCTTCCCTTTTGATTTGCAGAAAGTTTTTAATGGATATTGTAATGATATACTAAATTATAATAAATTATTTTTAATAATTTTTCCTTTTATAAAGCCATTTTGGCAAAATTTTTATATCTATATATTCGTTTTATTTAAAAGGAATTTTTCGTTTACAGAATTGGGAGGAATATGTATATAATAACGGATCAGTTAAAAGATAATGGGTTTAGTATCAACCGGTTGGATTATATCATAAAAAGAAATAACAACAAAAGGGAGATGAACACGCTGGAATACTTTTGTATCTATATTGTTTTAGAAGATATTACATTAACGGTGGAAGATGTTGCGTACGGCATTAAAGCCGGTAATATTGCATTTGTAGGTCCCCAGAAGAAAATCGTTTTTGGCAAGACAAAAAGATCCGATGTCTTCGCGATCGTGTTTTCTTCAACCTTTTATGAAAGATCGACAAAAGACAGCCTGTTTATCAATTCCCAGCTTTTCTTTAACTATAATTCAGATGTTTTTGTTGCTCCTTTTATCAATATAGAACAGATGCGTGTGGTATTCATGGAAAGAATGGAAAGCTTTCAGCGTAAAGATAAAAGCTTATATATTTCCGCCGCCCATAATGCCATTGAAAGGCTTATACTGGATGCCTTCTTACATATTCCTACCGAAGAAATAAAAAATGATTTTAAATTCGATTATATGTATTATGTCAATCGGTTTAAAGTGATTTTGCAAAGGGATTATAAAACGGCAAAAAAGGTTTCTTACTATGCCAATGAACTCAGTATATCTTCAAGGAGATTGACGGAGATGACTGAATACATGCTGGGAAAAACTGCAAAACAGGTGATCATTGAAAAACTGGTGAACGAATGTATAAAAGCCCTGAAGTTTTCCAATTGTACGATTTCCGAAGTTTCTTATGAGCTGGGTTTCAGCGATGAAGGGAATTTCAGCAACTTTATCAAAAAACATACCGGTAAAAATCCCTCCGAAATGAAATAATTATCGAATTTATTGTAGGTGGGTATAGAATTTATTGTATATTTACCTATGTAACCGATTGGTGAAAAATCCAGGCAATATGCTTTTTAAATGGTTTTTATTAATTGTTTTATTTTTTGCTTGTGCAAAATCTTTTGCTCAGAACTCTGATGCTTTGAGATTAAATGTACGGTTGTACCCGGCACAGATATTTTCTATCAATAATGATGAAGAAGATTCCGGAGCAACAACGTCTCGATTACCGGAATTTAAATCCGTGACCGTATCGAGTCCCTCAGGTTTTGAAGTAAAAGTACATCATGAGACCTTTAATGAGGATAGTGCAAATCTTAAAAACAATGATAACTGTTACAAAGAACATAATCTGATTGATCGTCAAAAGGGAGTAATTCAGAAAGTTTATAAAATACATGAAAAATTAGAAGCTGTACTAAAAAAATCAGGTTGTGACTCGGGTTTTAAAGCTGATCACGTCGTGCTTACGCTAATTTCTCAGTAAAATTTTAATAAGACTTGTGAAAATTACTACACAATACGTGGTATTTTTTTAAAATACCTTTTTTACCGATATATACGTAAAAGTGAATTATTTGAGATTAAAATAATAGCGCTTTTACGGAATAACGGTTCTATCGTTTTATGATTTGACGCTTTTTATGATTTTTTCATAAAAGGCTATTTCTTTTTGTGAATAATTCACTACATAAAATTACAAGTTATAAGTGTTTTTTCACAAGAATGCAGGCTTTCTTTCTCTATACATTTGCAGCGAATTTTAAAAATTAATACAAACATCATTTTAAACTATGAAGAAATGTGTCTTAGCTTGTTTTGCTTTAGTAGGATTTGCAACATTGAAAGCTCAACAGAATGTAACCCTAAACGTAAGACTGAAGCCTATTCAGACCCTTGTTGTGAATAATGCACAGAAGGTTGTTAACCTAGACTATGTAACCAAAGACGATTATGTAAACGGAGTTTCTTCTGTGAATGCAGATCACCTGAGCATCTACAGCACCGGTGGATTTCAGGTAAAAGTAAAAAGTGCCAATGCTGCTTTACAGAATGCGGGTAAAAATATCCAGGCCAATACCATTCAGATCAAAGCAAGTGCCGGTTCTGAGGCAGTAAACGGAGCTCAATATGCACAAAATGTGCAGCTATCAGCGAATGAAACAACATTGGTAACATCTTCTAACGGAGGAGTGGATAAGAAAATCAATATTGAATACAAAGGTGCCGGAGCTAACGCATATCTTGATAATTATATCGCGGGTCAGGATCCTACAGTATACACTACAGAGCTAACGTATACTATTATTTCCCAATAAGATAATGTAAATACGATTACAGGATAAAGTGCTGCAGGTCTATTGCTGCACTTTATTCTTAATATGAAGTATCTGTAATGAAAAAATTTTCTTTCTTCTTTTGCTCCTTGTTCTGTGGCTTGTTTTCTACAATTTTTGCACAAACAGGAGTCTCTGTATCTCCACCACGACTGTATTTCGAATCTGACCCGGGACATAGCAATACTCAAAAAGTAACTGTAACGAATGTAAGCGCAAAGAACTCTCTGGATCTGGCCATAAGCCTAGGTGACTGGGAGTATGATGAAAAAGGGGAAAATATGACCTATGGAGCCAATACAAGACCTGCATCCTGTGCAAGCTGGGTGTCTGTGAAAAAAGAAGAAAATTATTTTACGCTCGCTCCCGGCGAAAAAAAAGACATTGATGTTACCATTACTGCTCCCACCACCTTATCGGATAATTTAAAAGCTCATACTGCAGTGTTGTATGTCAGTCAAATGAATCCTGTGGATGATGTAGATAGTAAGGGGGCTCATATAAAGGTCAGCATACGATCCGGAATCAAGCTTTTTCATAAGCTGCCATTACCGGGGACTAAAAAAATTGAAATTCAGAATCTTGTCTACGGGAAATTGAGCAACAAGCTGGATCTGTTTTTTGAAAACCAGGGAGATGTGTGGATTGACGGAAAAGTATATACGGATCTTGTGAATGTGGAAAACGGTAAGAAAACGGCACTTGATCCTGTTATCTTTTATACAATGCCGGGAAATAAGAGGGAAATGAATATTTCTTTGCCTTCCACCCTTGAAAAAGGAAAATACACTGCTTCTGTAATGATCGATTATGGAGACAGTAACAATCTTGAACTGGGAGAGCTAAGCTTCACTTATGAAAAGTAAAAAGCTCGTCCTCTTCTTTGTGCTGATTTCTGTGGGTTGTTTTTCGCAAGTAACATATACTTCATGGATAAACAGCTATTTACAGATCAATTCTTATGGTGGTAATACCAACCCGGATGCCTATACTTTTACTTTGGCAGGGAATGGTCAATTCAATATTCCTCATTGGAGGGTATCCATGAGACTAAAGCAACCTATTACTTCCAATGACGGAAAATATGTAATGCCTGCCAATAAAATTTCTTTTCAGCCGGTATCTTCCTCAGGTCAGGCCTATCCCGGACCCGTTCCCACGATTCCCCAGATCGGAATGCCTTTACATGTTTTTCTTCAGGAAGGACAGGAGGTTTTTATAATCCCCCAGTCCAATGCACCATTGAATAATCAGCCTGTACAGCCTAACGGATATTATAATCTTCAGGTGAAATACAGCCTGAATGTAGCGGGAGGATCTTACCTTGGAAATTACCCTTCATGGATCACTTTTACGGCACCTGTACAGTTCACGGCCTATGATCAATACAATAATATCATAGGGAAAATGGATCATAATTTCCAGTTTCAGATCGGTGTTCTTTCAGGAACCCCAACGGAAGTTCCGGAACTTTCACTAAAATTTTCTGCGAATGCAACCAATGGATCGCTGGAGTTTAAAAGTATGGAAGATTACATAAAAGGCGTGAGTGTATTGTATACCAATGCTTTGATTGTAAGCAGTAATACGAATTATCAGATCAGGATGAAGTCTCTTCAGGGGCAGTTTAATTCTCCAACGGGGAATACGATTCCTCTGGCGACCGTTAAAATGGGTCTTACGCCTGTTGCAGATAATAAAGGAAATGTATATCCGGTTACTTTAAGTGCTACACCTCAACTGATCGCAACGGGAGGTTCTACAAAAGGCTCTAATGTTTATTACGATATCAGATATTCCACGAATGCTAATGATGAACGGTTGATTAATGCCAGATCGGAAGAATATACCACCACAATTCAATACGAGATAATTCCTCAATAACCATGCTATATAATCTTTTCAAAAGGACATTTTCTGTTTTTTTGATACTTATTGCTGTTTTGATTCCCGCACAGAATAATGCAGGGGTTATTTTGGAGATCCGTAATGAATCCAGGGCGGATAAAGGGAATATAATAGATCTTATTGTAGTGGTAAAAAATACCGGAAACGATCCATTCAGCGGAAAGGTTGAAATCACCACGCCTTCAGGGTTCAGGAACATCTCACCTGGCAAAACGGAAGTACATATGAAGCCGGGTGAAAATTTATATCTGCCGGTAAAGATCCTGGTGAATAATAATGTTGTTGCCGGAGAATCTCATATTGTATGTAAACTTACGGATGGACAAAATTTTGTGATCGCAAAGCAGGAGATACCCTACGTGGTATCCGAAAATAATATGATGCGGATCACTCCTGAAAACCCGGTTGTTTATATGAATAATGTAAATGATTCTGTAGAAGTGAAAGCAAGGGTTTCTAATCTTGGTAATAAAAGGCAAAACGTCACGCTGGTATTTAAAATTCCGGAAGTTTCCCAGGGAAGTATTTTTATCGAAAAAAGCGGTACCATTGAAGTACAGAAAGATTCAGTATTTGTGTTTCGTTTTTTCCCTTCTAAAGTGTTGATGCGGAGCTCACAATTTACAGTCCAGATTGCAGGCTTCAGAGAGCCGGATAAGGAAATATTCGGAAATACTTCTGTTTCGGTTCAGAATATATCTTCCACCCAACGTTATGAAGACAGGGAAACCGATATTTTCTCAAATTTCAGTAAGAACAGTATTACAGCCAGTTACAGGCGTGTGGGTGAAAACCTGGATATGTACCAGATGATCGGGTCGGGAGGCTTTAATCTTCCGTCGGGATATCTCTACATAAGAGGGAATATCTATGCAATGAACAATCATAGTGATCCCGTTGTGAATAATACTTATATATCGTACCACCGGGAAAATAATGAATTTACCCTGGGTAACATGAGCAAATTACTTGAACTCTCCCTCTTTGGAAGAGGAGCAGAGTATGCATTTACATCTTCTGATAAAGATAAGAAAATAGAGGTAGGTTTTGTAGATCAAAGCTTTAGTCTGATTGAAAGGAATTCATTTTTAAAAAACGGCTATGGTTTTTATACCAGAGGAACCCTGGGAGCACAAAATGCATCGCGAAGCATATCGGGAACTTATATTTTCAGAAACGATCCTTATGACAAAGCAAGGCATCATCTTGCAGGTACAGATGTACAATATGCTTTCAATCAGGACTGGAAAATGAATGCTAAAATGTACAGTGGACTTAGCTTTTATGAAGATATCAATACCACTAAGCCTTCTTTAGCACTGGAATCTCAGTATTCAGGAAGGATAAAGAAGGTGAACCTGAACGGAAATTATTTTTACAGTACCGATTATTATCCTGGAAACAGGAGGGGAATGCTACAGATTCAGCAGAATTTTTCCACCTATATTTTTACCGATCATTATGTGTATGCTAATGTAACGGTGTCTGATTTTTCTCCAAAATTTTATTTTTATAATACAGCCATGCAGTCTGATAATATAAGAGTGGATACCGGAATCAATTTTCCTAAGAAAGGTAATTTTGGGTTAGGGGTAGGATATCAGTATCAGGAAGAAAAGTCCAATTCCTATAATAACTTTTTTAATGTTCCGGGTAACCAGGAATCAAAACAGCTGAAAGCACAGAGGCTTACTGAATACATAACGTGGTTAAGTCCGGATAAAAAGCATTCTTCCATTATTGGGATTGAGACCGGACTTGTTAATTATCCTAATGCAGATCACCTGGATTATCAGATGAAAATTAATGGGAACTACAATTATAAGTGGCTTAATGTAAATTGTACGTACCAATATGGAAGCTATTTTCTTTCAGAATATGCTTTTTCAAAAATGATGAATGTAAATATTCCCTATGAAAAGCTTTCTCTTTCTGCTTTTGTCAATAAAAATCTTTTCCGGGAAAAAGTAAATATAAGTTCAGGAGTATCTTATACCCATGATGTTTTATATGGAAGGTCGCCATCCGGTTTTGTCAACCTGAAATATTCTAAGGAACGCTACGGGCTGTATCTCAACTCTTCATGGTTTAACTATTCTTCTAACCATTTTACCAATAACCTTTTAACGATCGAAGCAGGTGTTACCATAAATTTTCAGACCAGTACACTAAATCCCGGAAAAAAAGGAGAAATAAAAGCATTTGTCTATTATGACCGTAATAATAACAATGTATATGATGGGGAAGATCAGGAGGCAAAGGATTATTTAATTATGCTGAATAATATTTCATTCAAAACAGATCAAGAAGGGAATATCAGGTATCAATCAATTCCTTTTGGAAAGTATGCTTTAAAACAGATTATCCAGCAAGGCTGGTACTATGATGAGGCATCATTTGAGGTGGATAAACACCATTATTCCCTGGAAATTCCCCTTCATCAGAATGGGACTTCGAAAGGAAAAGTTATCTATCAGTTTGATGCAAAAACAGCTTTAGAATTCAGTCCTAAAATCGGAGGGATTATTCTTAATATATTTCATAACGATCAGTTCCTGCAACGGGTAATGACTGATGATAACGGAGAATTTATTTCTTTTCTTGAATCAGGAAATTACAGGATCGAACTTAATGGGAATTCATTGCCCGCCAATACTTATTGTGAAAGCATGACCGCTGATTTTACAGTGGAAGCAGGAAAGATCGTTAGTCTGGAACCGTTCATTATTAAGGTGAAAGAAAAAAACATCAGGGTTAAAAAGTTTGGGAATTAAATTTGTGATCAACTACCCATTGTACGGTTTTCTTCTTTAATTTTAAGCTTATAAAATATTTCCTGAGCAGGAGCTGTGAAAACATTTTGATAATGGGTGCCAATACGCTTGTGGAAATTTTGTAAGACATTAATAATTCGGCAGAAGAATGGAAAAGAAATATACCGATATTACTTTTAAGACCTTTACCCAAACCTTTATCAGGAACTTTTCTGACGGATTTCAGTATCAGGAAACACCTGTTCAGGTTTACACCCTGGAGGAACTGTATTCCAAAAATATCGCAACACCATTACCATTGTTGAAAGCTGATTTTCATTATATTGTTATCCTTAATAATGGCAATTTTGAACAGCAGGTAGGTCTGGAAATAAAAAAAGTGGCTGCAGGACAGGCTCTGTTGGTTGTTCAGGGGGAAGTTTCTGCCCTCTTAAGAAAATCGCAGGATGTACAGGGCTTCTATATAATATTTGAAGACCGTGTTCTGCAACAATTTAAAGAAAACACCTATTTTTTGAAGCTATTTACCACTTCACCGTCCATTCAGCTTGGTCAAAATGAAAAGATGATGGTGAATGATATCAGCAGGCTGATTATACAGGAATTTAAAACAGGAAAAGCCAATGCATCAATTGTTCTGCTTCTTTTGCAATCCTTATTATTGAAACTCCTTCAGTCTTCTGAATCTAAAAAAGGTTTGTCGCGCCAGTTTGATATTGCTGTTTCGTTCAGAACATTAGTGCTGAGGCATCATGGGGAGGAATTAAGTATAGAAGATTATGCAAAGCTGATGAATATTTCGTCCAATTATTTAAACAGATGTGTTAAAGCAGTTTGGGATAAATCAGCAAAGTTTCTTACCCAGGAGATTATTATTATCCAATCTCAGAATCTGCTCGCTGATTTTTCCAAATCCATCTCCGACGTAGCCTATCAGATGAACTTTAATGACCCTTCTTATTATGGAAGGTTATTTAAGAAAATTATTGGTATTAGTCCCCAGGTTTACCGGACCAGGATCATGCACGATTCGTCCGGATGATAGAACCGTCTGTCCGGTTGTTTCTCTTTAAAAGCTGCCAAATTTGTATAAAGTAAAAGTGACATGAAAAATATATTCAACTTTAAAAACAATTTGGCAATGGCTGTCATCATTTCTATGATACTTCCTTTCCTTGTATCTGCACAAAGCATAAATAAATTACAGAATACTATGAAAACAGCTTCATTAAAAAAAACAATCTCAGACATGTATGAAACAGTTCTTAATAAAAAACAATCTGATCAGGCAGGAAAATTTATTGATGAACGGTATATAGTAGAATTCAATAACCAGAATAAACCTTTATTCGATGCATTTCCAGATATACACTTCACTCTAAAAGATATTTTTGAAGAAGGAAATAAAGTGATCACTGTGTATGAGTGGAAAGGAATCCATCTTCATCAATACAAAAATATCGCTGCTACACAAAAAACGGTAACCATTGAAGGGGTAAGTGTTTATGAATTCAGGGATGGAAAAATCGTTAGCAGCACAGCAAGTCCAGATAAACTGTCATTTTATCAGCAATTGGGAGTAGTTCCGGATCTGCTGGTAACGAAGGAGGTGAGCCGGAAAAATGCAATTTACTTTGTTGATGAATTCCAGATTCCTTCCGGAGTATATGATGAATTTAAGAAAAGGCTGGATTACAACAGGAACTATATCAGAAATCTAAAGGGTTTTTTAGGTGATGAGATCATGCAAAATAAAGATTTACAGTCAGGTATTTTTACCATTATTACAATAGCCGTATGGAAAGACCGCGAAAGCCTGAATAACGCAAAAGAATCTGTCCATAAAGAGTATGAAAAAATTGGATTTGATCCTGCTGAGTTTAGCCGAAGACTTAATATAAAAATGAAAAGGGCAGAATATTACCAGGCTGAGTAACATCATGTTTTGATCATAATCCATACTAAAATCCGAAGGTTTTTAAACCTTCGGATTTTTATGTTATATCCTCTTATGAATTTTCCCGGAGGTCTTTTTTCTAAAAATACTATCTTTGTGAACAATAAAAATAGCATGATGAAAAAAGTAATATTTCTGGCTTCAGCGGTTCTTGTACTCAATTCTTGTGTCGTTTCTACTGCGGCAAAAGTGGTGAAGGGAGCTGTAAATGTAAGCTACAAAGCGGTCAAAGGAACAGTAAACGGAATCAGCTGGGCAGTGAGCAAAGCAAAAGGAAAGATTGATGAAGACCGTTTGGATGGTACCTGGAAAGTAGTAGGGGTTTACAAAGGTTCTTTTGAAGACTTTTCAAAAGATCAGAATCCTGAAAGCTCATTTACATCAGAATGTACAGATGGTTTTGATCAGATCATTTTCAAGGCTAAAAAATCTAAGTTTCAGCCGGTACACTGCAGCTCTGAGAAGGAAGACTGGGTGAAGTATTCAATGGAATTCGGGAAAAATCCTGTAACTAAGGAAAAAGAAAATTATATAGAATATAATTCCAATAATTATATCTCAGTTATTGACGTGAATAATAAAACAATGGTTCTGGAAGGAAACCTGATGCCTAAACTGGCATTTACCGGAGCTAAACTATATCTTTTGGAAAAAGTAAAATAAGGTTTTTCAGGATATGAAAATAAATAGTTCTTTAATTCCCGGAAAGGGAATTTTTCTTGCCCTTTTCTTTTCTTTACACATCGGTGTAAATGCCCAGAAAACGGAAGATATTTCCACCATTTCAGAAAAAGATCTCACCCATATTTTAGAAAAGAACAGATCGTTTTATACACAGGGAAAAGTAGCAAACTACATTCCCGAATTGGGAAAAATGGATGCGCAGTCTATTGCTTTATCCATCGTCGGAAAAAACGGAAAAGTATTGAATGTAGGAGATGCAGGCAAGAAATTTACGATGCAGAGTATCTCTAAAATCATAGCATTAATGATTGCAGTTAGTGAAAAGGGAGAAGCTCATGTTTTTGATAAGATGGGATATTTCGGGACAAGTCAGCCCTTTAATTCTTTTTCCAATCTGGAAACATCCGGAAAACCTCTTAATCCTATGATGAATGCAGGAGCCATTCTTACGACTTCTTTAATTTCAGGGGATGGAGAGAAACCTTTTCTTAAGATTTTAGACATGGTTCGGTACATTACCAGAAATCAGACACTGGACTATAACAAATCCGTGTATGAATCGGAAAGATCTACCGGTCACCGTAACCGGGGAATGTTCTATCTGATGAAAAATAACGGGTTGATTTCAGGAAATGAAGATCAGCTTGATAATTACTTCAAACAATGCTCCATCGAACTCACAGCAGAAGATCTTGCCAAAATAGGATATTTCTTTGCGAACGGATGTGTTCGTTTTGATGGTGATTCTCAATATAAAAATGCAGAGATAGCCCAGTTGATAGAATCCCAAATGCTTATTGCAGGGATGTATGAATTCAGTGGGGAATATGCAAGAACCGTAGGTTTGCCAAGTAAATCAGGAGTTGGGGGAGGTATCGCGATAAGTGTTCCCGGAAAAATGGGTATCGGGGTTTTCAGTCCTGCCTTGGATCAGCATGGTAACTCATTGGCGGGTTATCATATGATTTTGGATCTGGTGAGGCAATATCATCTCAGTATATTTTAAAAAAATATTTTATCATGTATTGGATGGACCTTTCATCAATACGTTGATTTGTATTCAACTCTGATTGTATTTATATCAAAAAATATTCATTGGAATATAGAAAATAGGTGTAATTTTATCTAAGTGATTCATCATGAGTATGGTCTATGGTGTGGGAGTCATTTTTTAACCTATTCCCAATTTGTTTATGAAAAATACTTTCACCACCACGTCCTCCATCAAGAAAAACATCCTTACTTATCTTGGATTTACCCTTCTATTCTGTTTGCCGGTTTATTATATGTGCATCCGTACAGGTAAATTAGGCGGAGGAATCATATCTTATGCTACCATTGTTATGTGGTGTCCGGCTATCGCTGCCTTACTTACATGTCGTTTACGTGGTATTCCCATTTCATCACTGGGCTGGAAATGGGGGCTTACAAAATACCAGTTACTGGCGTACGGAGTTCCGTTTTTATATTCGTTTGTGCCCTACGTGATCATCTGGATCAGCGGGGCAGGAGGTTTTTATAATCATCAGTTTATAGAGGAAACAGGAAAAGGGATGGGCTGGGACCTGCCCGATGGAGCGGTTCTCGTCTTGTATATCCTGTTGATGAGCAGTTTTGGGATGGTGCGATCTGTCGGTTCTGCTTTAGGTGAAGAGATCGGATGGAGGGGATTTCTCACTCCTCAGCTGGCAAAAATCAATTCCTATACCGCTACTTCACTCTGGATGGGACTGATCTGGTCATTCTATCACTATCCATTGTTGCTCTTTTCAAACTACAATACGGGAGGGCCTAAATGGTTGGCACTTGTCTGTTTTACCGTTATGATATTTGCAAGCTGCTTTATTTTTACATGGATCCGGTTGAAGTCGGGAAGCCTCTGGACGGCAGCCATTATGCATGCCAGCCATAATCTTTTTATACAATCGATTTTCACACCTCTTACAGTGGATAACGGGAACACCAATTATTATATCGATGAATTTGGTATTGCGGTACCGATTGCGACAGTGGTGGTGGCTTATTTCTTCTGGAGGAAGCGGAACGAGCTGCCAAATCAGGGAAAGGAGAAAATCATTTCATCTGAGATTTCCTGATCATTCCGGGTGAAATTATCAATAGAATAAACAATGCCCTGAAAATAATCAGGGCAAAGTTATTTTTTAATTTAATTTGTTTTGTTAAAAGCTTAAGTCCTGCCATTTACTTAGAATAGCATCTGCAGCAGATGCATAAGTTGGGCTGCCGCTGAGAGTTGCTCCTCCCAGTATGCCAACCAGTTGAGGACTATCTCCTGTAGTAAAAATAGCAGATCCTGAATCTCCCGGTCTTGAAAAGAGTCCTGAATTTCCCTGAATCATCACCAGGTTATTGGCAATCACCTGATCTCCGTTAAAGTCTGTTAGTCTAAGAGAGGTTGTAATACTCGTGACGTTTCCGGTGGTGATATCACTGGTGATCCCACTTTTACGAACTTCCGCTCCTATAAGAAATGCGTCAATCTGTGCAAATCCGCTAATGATTTCCTCTGCTCCAAATACTTTTCCTATCGTGGCATTTCTATCTTTTCCTTTTCTGGCAATGGCACCATCTAACCAAACATTGATCGTTTTGAAGTCTCCGCGTGGTACCAGAACATTTTCATAATAATAATCCTTGAGAGTTGCACAGTTGTGGCAGTAATTTAAAGCGGTTCTCCATTTAGACTGTTGACAAACATCAGAATCCAATTCGGTGCCGACACCCGCAAGAACATGGGCGCATGTCAGCATATATGGATGTTCGTCGGGTCCCTTTTTTACCATTACCCCCAATGTACCACTGCCTGCCATTTTTTTACCGTTTTGTCTGAGTGTCCCATTGGCTGAGATACTGATTCCGCCTATCAGGGGATCGGTTTTTTCATTTCGGGTGGTTACTTCGGTTACTTCATAAGATAAAGGTTCCGGATCTACTTCCAGTTCAATAACATCTGTAGGGCACCCAAAGATGGTCAGGGGAATAGCCTGTGAAACCTCTGACAAAGGGAGTTTATTTTTCACTCCAAAGGTATAGCTCAGTGTTTTGGTAAGGCTGTCGTTAACGGTTTTCAGAGAAACCCCAACCGAGGTTATTTCAGGTCTCTGGAAATATTCTTCAATAAGTTCGGGTAATTTTTCGGCCATTTTATCGTGTAAGGCCACTTCTTCGTTGCTTAATTTCATGATATAGTTATTTAGGTTGTTATATAAATGCTGACGTAAAGTCACCAGGAGGTATACGTATGTGTAATTAATAAATTTACAATCTGGCTTATCTCATTTTCTAGAGTCTTGCGTAGCCATGGCTGCTTGATTTTTGAAGATAATCCTTCAGGTCTTCATAGGAAAATGGCTGACTGTATATTCCCGGTGCGTAATCTTCTGCAGGATCCATGACTTCATGATAGGTATGAATCGGGGTAAGACTTTTAGGATAACCACCATATTCGTTTGGTGCGTTCCAATAAGCGAATATTCCATAGGCTATTGCCTGTATTCTCCTTTTGAAAAGTTTATGTTCTTCTATTGAAGCGTTTGATGCAGGTTTTAAAAGAGAAACCATTTCAAAGAGTCTTGCAGCCGTATGGGAACGGCCTGTTTCAATAGGCATTCTTGCTCTTCTTGCCATTATGGTGTCCGGTGAAGCTTCGTTCCTTGTTCCTGCTCCTAATCTTCCCTGATCCCATTTGATTTCTCCTTTGTGTTTTTTAGGGTCTTTTGAAAAAGGAGTAAGATTCTTTTGGAGTACTGCTACGCGTTCGTAATCAAAATCCTCATTTAATTCCCATCTCATGGGTCTGGGCGGGCTGTTTTTACCCTGGTAAGGATGTGGGATTAAGACAGGATGTGCCGTAGGTAGCGCTCTGCTGTTTCCCCGGGGGCTAAACAGTTCTTTAATATCATGAAGGATAGCAATATTTTCACTCACGGTAAAATCCTTTTCTGAAAAAGCCAGACTGATCCTGTCTGTTTTTATGAACATCATTTCTAATAGTGGTTGTATGCTTCCAATATCATCTATGGTAGGCTCGGTCCGTAATCTTGGATAGGAATTGGCAAGGTTGTAGCTGCCGCCCATATTCGGGAACAGGTTGGCAATAGGGTTTGTGGTCAGGTAATAACTTAGCTTTCCACTAATACTTTCTTTTTTCCATAATTCAGCTGCTATGGCCCTTCGTAATTCATTGAGAACGGCAGCAATTTTCTCATTACTTAAAATTTTTATGGCGAGCTCAGTTTCCTTTTGCTTATTTTTCCGCAAAGAAGGATGTGAATCGTAAATGAGCTGCCTGTAAAAAGATGGCTTGTCCGGAAATGATTTCCAGTAAGCTTTTGGCTGGTCGTCTTCTAATCCGATCGAGGGTTTTACGGAGCCCAGCATGATTCCTGAAGGCAGTTGCCATGGCTCAGACCGTATCCATTCATTAAACGTTTCCTGAAGATAGGTTATATTTAAATCTCTGGGCAGAAGATGCATTACTTTTATCCCATACTCATAAGCCTTTAAAGGTAATATCTCTTTTTTCTCGCCCGGTTCTAATAGTTTCTGGTAATTTAACATTTTGTATAATTTGGTGATGATCTATGATCTTATTTACATCACAAAGTTCGAAGGAATAGTGAGCCTGTAAAAGAGAGTAAATACCCATTTTTAGAAATTGGGGGTATACCCTGATTGATTATATGGATGCATATAATAATGTGTTTAAAACAAAAAAGATGAGCTGTGAAGCTCACCTTACGGGTATAAATGATATGATTGAAAAGGGTATTGATGAAAGAGCATACATGCATAAGAGGAGCATGTATGGATTCTTACCATTTTTGTCTTATTCCGGATGAACAGCTCAAAGTAACAAACAAAAAGAGATGAATTTTAGAGTAGAAATAACCAAATATGACTTTCCGTACAAATACTTACCCCATACTTTGCATGCGATTTACAGAATAGGTAATCTTACCCAATCGATTGGGTATAATAGTACATGAAAAAGCAGGCTTTTTAAAACCTGCCTTTATGTTTGTTAGCTTATTAATGGGATGTTATACTAAGTATATAATTGCTTGAAATATTTCACATGTAAATAAAACGGAATCAGTGATTTGATGGACGCTACATGAATGTTTTTTTCTTTTAAACGTGCAATATCAACGACAGGTCTGTAAATCATGACGTAAACGAAGAGGTAAATTACAAAATAGACAGAATTTAAGCTGTTGATAAAAAGAAGTCCTAACAGAGGCATCAATATAACAATATAATAAACTAATGCATTTTTCATAGTGAACAATTTTTGATGGCACAAGCCGCGGTAACTGCAACAGAGTTCTGTGGAGTTAAGGTTGTTTCAACCCATAACCTTACACTCAGTCAGTCCGTATTCACGCAGGTATCTGCAATACAATGTGTAAGTATTTTTGAATTTTATTAAGGATTGTAATACAAGATTATAGGTATTAGTAATTTTTCTGGATTATTGTGAAGAAATTAAAAGTGTAGTTTTATGCCATATATTGTAGGGTTAAATGCGTTAAAAGATGTATTTGTTATGTTTTTCACATCTCTATTTGTGCAAATTGATAGTCGTTTGGGATATTTATGCAAATGATTTGATCATACGGTGATAATCCTTGTCGCTGATATTGGATGCTTTCACTTTAATGCGAACCGGAGATTCTTTCTGCTGGCTGTTGACTTCGATTACAATCTTTTTTGCCATTAAGGATTCTTCAATTTTAAATGCACGAAGACGGTTGACCGGATAATCAACACTAGGGAATATGACTCCTTTTTTCAGCGGATGATAATATTTAATTGAAAAGACAGCTCCGGTGTTTTCAAAATGAAAGACTCTTAACCTGATGATACTGGTTAATGTCAGCACGAATACAACAAGAGAAGCAGACAGTATTGTCCATAAAATACTTTCTTCTATAAATGATTTTAGGATGTAGCTGCCAATGGCTAAGAATACATCAATTATCAATAAAGCCATCAGAATTCTCATCTTGAAAATGACTTTTTTTCGATTAGTTACGACCATGTTTGTTTTTATTAATTAATCTTAAAAATTTGTTTATTTTGTAAAAATAATAAGATTATTTTATTTACAATATGTTAAATTGTAAAACTTTAATGGAAAATATTTTTTATATGGCGGGCGGTTCGTAACTCTATGTTTTTCAGGTTAAAATAGGCATTATTTTATTTTTAATTCTCTATTTTGTGATATTTTAAAATGAGGATTTTTCCAGTGGGAAAATGATATTCATCCAAAGCATAAAAGTACCGACAAAACTGAATGGCTAGAGATATAAATGATGATTGCCCTGATAGAAGGCATTTCGGGAGATTTGAGAAGAAGAAAAGAATATTTCTTAAGAATTTCTGAACTCGGAAGCATTTTTTCCGGAGTACATTTTAAAAAACCGGCTGAAATGAGCTGAACTTTCAAATCCGAGTTCGTAAGCTATTTCTTTTACGGATTTATCTGAATAATGAAGATAACGTTTAGCTTCCAGGATAATTCTGCTCTGTATAATCTTTGACGGTGCGGGTTGTTTCAGGATAGCAAAGATGTTGCTTAGTGTTTTGGGAGATTTGTGAAGGGCTGCTGCATAAAAATTGACACCATGTTCCTGTTTGAAGTGCGCTTCAAGAACCAGCATGAATTTCCTTACCAAATCCATTTTTTCATCGGGAAACAACTGATAACTTTCAGATTGCTGTTTTGCAATCCGGGTTGTTTTAATAATAAGCTGTTTGAGGAGTGTTCGCAACATTTCCCCCTGTAAGTTATCTGTAGATTCCCATTCTTCCTGAAATAGTTTTTCGAGCTGAAGCATCGCTCTTTTTTCGGAAGAATTCAGCCGGATAAACATCGGATGTTGTATTCCATAAAAAAGAAACCCTACGCAGCCCACCTCAGCATCGTGATCTACAATGCAGTAAAATTCACGGTTGAACTGCCACGCAACGAGCTGATCCGGACGTTCGAAAACAAAATGTAAACTGGCAACCAATGGTAAAATACAACCTTCCGGCAGCGTATATTCTATTTCATCTATGGTCACAGTTTGTGCCTCGCCTTTGTTGTAAACAAATGTGTTGATAGGAACTGGTGAGCCATTTCGCAATCCGATCCCTTTTAATTCCTCATTATTGATATGCATAATAAAACGGGCGAGGGTAGATTTGTCTTCGTATTTCCGGATCATTTTATCTTTACATTATGATGTCAGTATTCTGTTTATATAGGTAATCCTGGTTACTAAAATTAATTATTTTTTTTCTAATGCTTCCTTTCCTAATTCTATAAGGCCTTTACCATCTACATATCCTATTTGCCACAGCACAAGCTTGCCATTAGGATCGAAAAACAGTAATGAAGGATAAGAGTTTACTTTCCAGTCCTTTGCCAGTTCAATACCTTCTCCTTTTTCCATATCAATCGTATAATTGATGAAATTTCTGTTAAAATAGCCGGCTGCCATCTTATCTTTGAAAGTCTTTGATTTTAATAGCTTACAGGGGCCACACCAGCTTGTGTAAGCATCTACAAAAATGGTTTTACCACTTTTCTTTGCTTCGGCACTGACTTCTTTCCAGCTGATGTTTCTGAAATTGATTTCTTCCGGAGAAATGTTGGCTTTGGCTGTTTTTTGTTGAGCCGTACAAAAGTTTACCGTGAATAAGAAGGCCAGAAGGCTGTAGAGTAATTGATATTTTTTATGGATAATCATGTCTATAAATCGTTTATAAGGTGATGGGCTGCTGATCTTAATAGTTCGGGATTAAGCCGCTGTTTAAAGTCGGGATTTATATATTCAAAATGAATAGTTCCTTTTCTGTCTAAAATAAACACGGATGGCACGGGAAGTAGCAGTTCGGTATTCTTTCCACCTGTCGTTTTCGGAAGCATTTCCCAATACCCTTTCGGTGCCTTAAAAGCAATCCCGAACTGTTTGGAAAGCTTCAGGTCTGCATCTGATAATAGGGTATAGCTTAATTTTTCCTTAGTGGCAGACTGCATAAGTCCTTCAGGCTGGTCCGTACTGATCGCTATGATCTGGTATCCGGTTTTTTCAAGATCGGGTGCAATTTCCTGTAATCCTGAAAGCTGCTTGGAGCAATAAGGGCACCAGCCTCCTCTGTAAAATATCAGGACAGTCGGTTTTTGGGATACTGCAGCATTGAGATCGAAACGCTTTCCGTTTGCGTCCGGTAAAGTGGCCACAGGAATTTTTTCTCCATTAAGTAGGGGACTGATATCTTCAGGTTTTTGAGGAATGGTGTAAGAGGATGATTGCATTTCGCTTTCCGTCATTTCCATGTGATTCTGTTGTTTCTGTGCATGGAATGATGAAGGGATAAGAAAGAACAATGAGCCTAATGTTCCTGATATGATCGTGCGCTGTATTAAATTTTTCACGTTGAATTATTTTTTTAATTGGGAAAATTGGACACCTGTAAGTGTCCAATTTTTATTGATTTTTATTTCTTCTAAGAGCTCAATCTATTGCAGGGTTACCTTAATGATATTGGAAATCGATGGTAAGGTTGTAAATGCATTCGGATTAGGTACTTCCTGTATTGGTTTACTTTCCGTAAGTGGAGTACCTGCCAGGTTGAATTGCGTTATACCTGCACCCGGAAACTGGTTGAGGGCTGTTCCATTATCATACAGAGCTATTGAAGATGAAATATCACCTTTTTGCGTAGCATCCACACCACTTCCTTTGGTCGCAAAGAACCAGTCATTAGAGAAGCCGTACATGGTAGCGACTGCAATTTTATCGCCTGGTGATACATTCAGCTGCTGGGAAACTTTCCCGCCTGCTTGTCCACCTATTTTAGGCAATAATACGGTTGAACCGGCTGCTGCTAAAACATAGACTTGTTTAACGCCGGGCACGTTTTTCAGATATCCTGCCAAAATACTTGCATCTCCTTTTTGTGCCAGTTCTTTTAATCCCTGTCCTCTGTCATTTTCTCCGTTTTTGTAGATCGGATTGTCTATACCATTGTAAACGACTACAAGAATAGGGGAAAGAGGAGTGAAAATTCCGGTTTGCCCATTGATGTAATTTCCGAGATCAGTAGGATCACCGGCTTCTGCGATTTTGGTTAGCCCGTTAACGGATGGCATTCCTTTTTTATAAAGGGGCTCCGGATTCAGAAGATTCCCTCCTGCAATGTAAGAGATGGCCCAAACGCCGGGACTGAATGGAGTAGGATTGGTGGTATTTCCGGATGTATTGGCAATTGTTACCGTGAACGTTGAGTTTCCATCGTAATGTAAAGATACTTTCATTAAAGAAGAAGCCGGTGCATAGGTGTGTCCCTGGGCATCTGTTCCTGCTACTTCCGTGATATTTTTGGCGGTCGTCTCTGCCTTTCCCGGATGCATTAGAGTTGCTCCCGGTGTCTGGTTGATTCTTGTTCCGTTATCCCATAATTTGATCTGGGCCGAAACATCCCCTTCTATAGGAGTGCCGTTATCCTGATATAATTTGATTCCTGGATTTTCCGGTGCGAAAAAAAGGTCGTTGGACCAGCCGTACATCGTAGCAAAGCTTAAAGCTTGTCCTTTAGCAGCAGAAAACTGGAAAGAGATAGATTCTCCGGGCATAATAACCGGTGAGGCTCCATTGTTTTTAAACGTTCCGGATTCCACCAAGGGTCTTGAGTCCAGAACATTTTCAACTGTGATCGTTGATGGCATTCCATTTTCCATAGGGCTGTCATCATTGTCATTGCACGAAAGCAGGACCAAAGGTATTGCAGCTAACGTCAGCCAACTGGATTTTAATTTATTCATTTTCATTTGCTTAAGTATTTTTAATTACAAAGCAAAGATATTGGGACATCCGTTCAGAAGTGGTACCTGCATTTCCCGCGGTGTTGACGATATTTCCCGAAGTGTATCTGGTGTCGGTTATTACACATGGAGAACAGGAGGTAAAAAATACAGATGCGTAATTAAGAATCTTCATCCTGAATACCGGTTAATAAATCCTGAAGAAAGAAATTAAATGGATTTTACTATTAAAATTGAAATTTTTTTAATGTTTCCAAAGAACTTTATAATCCTAAAACAGTATCAAAAGGCTTATAGGAAGGGCTTTTTATGCAATGTATTCTGCTTTTAATTTCACCTTTAGGAGAATACCCTCATTTTTAAAAATCAGTTTTTTCCCTGAACGATGACTTCTTTTAGTTTATGAAATTTGTATCAGACAAAAGAGAGAAAGTAACGAAGTACTTACCATTTCAGTCGCAATATAAAACAAAAGACTGAATGGAGATGAGAGAAATCTTATAGAATGTCAAAAAAAACTAAAACTAAAATAACCATTTAAACGAAAAATATGGCAGATACAGTAAACAACCAGACTACAGATGCAGTTACGCAGACGAATGTTACCGTGCTTGGTGAGTCTCCGGCACAGGCCATGAGTATGCTTTATCAGATGGCCACACACGCCAGCGGGATTTCTATCCAGAACTCGGTATCCAATCAGCAGAACCTGAATCAATTAAACCCTGCGATTGTTGCGGATGCCATAAAGATTTTAAAAGGATAACCTAAAACCTTATAACCATGGCTGAGAATGATAAAGATGCAACAAAAAAAGCTGCAAAAGCTGATCCCACCACTCCGGAGGAGAAAGCAGTAGTGTTTGTGAACACAGAAGTTTTATCGCCGCCACCTACCGACCCGATGTTAGGCGCTGCGAAAATAATGATTGATCAGTCGACCGGGATGATGGTGCAGGATTTACAGTCATTTTTAAAAGGATTTGAACAGGTGGGTCTGGTAGCTCTGAGTAAACTGGCTTTCAATTATTTAACTTATGGGAATTACTATCCCGGCGGGAAAAAAAAGAGTCCAAAGGAAGAAGATGATGAAGATATGGAAGTACCGGAATATGATCCGGCAGGAGGAAACGGAAATGCAATGATGAAGGACCTTTTCAAAATAGTAAGTGATTATGCAGAAGCCAAGACAAAGCTCTCCGGGACCATTTACAACAGCAACATTACTCCTTTTTCAAACGGAAACACAGACCTTCCCCCTTTGGCAGATGTAACCGTGGAAAGTGAGGATTCCGAAAAAAAAAACGGGTAACGCTGCCGGCAGCGGAAGAAACCCCGATACCGGAAGATCCTATGAAAAAGAACTTTACCGTGGCTGACGAGCAGGGAGGGGGAGTTGTGCTGAAATCTATAAAATTAACGGAGCCATTAGTAAAACCGGAAATCAAAGAAGCGGTAGTTCCTGTTGAACAACACATCAGTGAACACACCAAAAAAACTATACTAACAAAACTAATCGAAAAACTTAAAAAAATAAGAGATGAATTATTCAATTGAACCAAAACCAGCGAAGGTTTTAAACCTGCGTACCCTCAGGGAGCTGAATGAAAGCCTTTATCTTACCAGAACGGATGACAATGCCTATTTCAGCGTAAAGAAGCCGGAAAATAACAGCGATCGTGATATATTCGGTCTGCAAACCTCCAATGTCACCATTCAGCCTACGGTAAGGCCGGTCATTAGTATGAAAGGCAAAAGAACCAACAACTATCAATCGTTTGTTATCGAACCTAAAGACAAAGCGACCGGAATTGTAGTGGTGATGATTAAACTGGAAGAAAATCAGACTTTTTTCTGTAATATAAGGATCCTTCCTCTGAGCACCCTGGCAGATATTACCGAACCGGAAGTAGATTCCAGGCTTCTTACCATTAATCTTGAAAAATCGAAATGTGTTCTCAAGACCGATATTACGATCACCGCATCCAATACAGGTGAAGCCCTTTATTCAGTGCATGATGTAGATGTGAACGCAATTGCTAACCTGGTGACTCCGGAGGAAATTATAGAATTAAAAAGGGAGCTGGAATTCCAGGGATCAAAACTGATGGCTCATTATTTCCAGGAAATCCTTGATATTATCCTTAATGAAGCTGTTCCCGTGCATGGCAAGCCGCCGGTAATTCCGGACGACTATATCCTGAGCCTTCCCAACGACCAGATCAAAGAAATGATGACAGCGTGTGCGATCACGGGATGTATTGCCCTGGAAATTATCGGAGCCAATGTGATTCTGGACCTTAACAGGGACTGGACGACTGCAGGCGCTTTTCTCGGCTATTTGCTGTAGGAGATCATTCCTGCGCGGCTGTCTCTTTTCACTCACCATCAAAAAATAATACCTATGCGAAGAAGAATCAATCACAGGTCTTCCAAACCTGCGCGTACCCCTGATCCTGCCCCGGTTCCGATAGAAACTGAACCTGTAGAAATCATCGAATCTATACAGACCATTGAGCCGGAAATTGTGGAAGAAGACTTAATGCCTTTTGTGATCACGAACGAAGATGAGATCATTAATTACATCAAGGAGAAAGCAACCAAGGAAACGTTGAAATCTTTAGCTCCTTTGCTGGAAAAGCTTGAGGAAGCAGTTAAACAGCAGCAGGCTTATCAGGCTGCAGCGCCGGCCACAGGAAATCCGATTGCGATGACCTATGAAGAACAGCTGAAAAAACTTCAGGAGGCTTCCACAGGAAAATTAAAAGAGAAAGAACTGAAGATCGCCGAAAGGATGACCAAGCTGCAGGCAAGATTTGCCAATATCCGTAAATAATCAAATAACCAAAAATTAATAGTTATGATACACAATCAAAATGAAATCAATTTGGAAGTTGTAGGAATGGCTCCCACTGTACCTACGGCAATATCTATGCAGGTGAATGCGCACTCTACAGGATTGATGTACGAGCAATCTGTATCGCACCAACAAAGGGATGCCCTGATCGGTTTAAGCAATTCAGTTATGGGAATTAAAAAAATCGGCTCCCGGAAATTAAAAAAAGAGCTGCTGAATTTCAGAAAAGGACGTTTTAATTTCTGATCAGTCTGAATACTCAGATTACGGATGCGGTTTTCTTCCCTGCAGAAATAAAAGCTGGTGACCTCAACATATATATTAGTCAAAATTTTTCATCCTCCCACCCGCTTTTAGAATGTTGCCGATGCCCCCAAAGAGCAAATATCATGTGGAAATGCAATCTCTCGCTCAAAATGTAAACACTGTACAACAGCCTGCAGGAGAAGAATGGTTTTTTTCATATAGAGGTAAGAACCAAAGAAGGGACCGCATCCTTTTTTTTAAATAACAATGTATATATACTATCTGCCCCGTCCGCAAGATCCGCGGAAAAAAATAAAAGTAATACAAAAAACACATCAGGTCGTGATAGTTAGTACCCACGTGTTTATCAAACCAACACAGAATTTTAATTTCTGCCGGTTTCGCGGATAATGCAGATAAGATTCATCAAAAATGGTGATTGTAAAGTTCTTGTTGATCCAGCAGGTATAGCAGATAATCAAAAGATCTGTTCCATCTGTCTGATCGGTGAGATATGAAAAAAAGATCGCAAAGATCAAAAGAAACAGAAAACTAGTTTAACAATCAAATAATTATTAACCGGGATTTAAATCTCAAAAAAAACAAATTACAATTATGGCAACAACAGTTAATTCACAAATCACAGATGCGGTTACTCAATCGAATGTAAAAGTAGTAGGAGAAGCTCCTGCAATGGCTTTGGGTAATGTTTATCAGACTGCGGCTCACTCTACGGGAATCATGTTTGAAAATGCGGTGAACACGCAAAACCAACAGAATATTTTAGGACAGGCAGCAACTACTCAGGGAGTAATGCAGATCTATAGCCTGGATACCGTAGCAGATGCGATCTCTATTGCAAGAATGTTGAATCCTAATTCTTAAGAACCTGTTTCTGCTTTAGTAGAAAAACGATAACCATAACCGGAATATCAGGTTAAAGAAAACTCTAATCAACAACAATCATTATGGCAACAGTAGTTAATGAACAAATTACGGATGCCGTTACCCAGGCGAATGTGAAAGTAGTAGCGGAATCTCCGGCTATGGCTTTGGGTAATGTGTATCAGACTGCCGCTCACTCAACGGGAATTATGTTTGAAAATGCGGTGAATACGCAAAATCAGCAAAATATTTTAGGACAGGCGGCTAATACGCAGGGCGTAATGAGGATCTATAGTATAGATACCATTGCAGATGCTCTTTCTATTGCAAAGATGCTGAATCCGGCATAAAAGTCCCGATGCGTAAAAGCAAAATAATCTTGTAACAACCGGATCATCCGGTTGTTATTCAAAATCAAATTAAAAATTAATAATATGGCAACAGTAGTTAACGAACAAATCACGGACGCGGTAACGCAAACGAACGTAAAAGTAGTGGCAGAAGCTCCGGCAATCGCTTTAGGGAATGTATACCAGACAGCGGCGCATTCAACAGGAATCATGTTTGAGAATGCAGTAAATAATCAAAATCAGCAAAATATTTTAGGACAGGCGGCCACTACACAAGGTGTAATGCAGATCTATAGCCTGGATACCGTAGCGGACGCAATCTCTATTGCAAGAATGCTTAACCCGAACTCTTAAAAATCAATAACCATGATCGGATCGACTGATCATTTTTTTAAACTCTAATCAACATCAATCATTATGGCAACAGTAGTTAATGAACAAATTACAGACGCAGTAACCCAGTCCAACGTAAAAGTAGTAGCAGAAGCTCCGGCAATCGCTTTAGGAAATGTATACCAAACGGCGGCGCATTCAACCGGGATCATGTTCGAAAATGCGGTAAATAACCAAAACCAGCAAAATATTTTAGGACAGGCTGCAACAACACAAGGGGTGATGCAGATCTACAGCATGGATACCGTAGCGGATGCGATTTCTATTGCTCAAATGCTTAATGCAGGATCTTAATACCTCATTTCTGCAATAGCAGGAAACACAATACAACCACGGCCGGAGAGTCCGGCCGTATAAAATCTAATAACAATTATCATTATGGCAACAGTAGTTAATGAACAAATCACAGATGCTGTAACGCAGTCCAACGTAAAAGTAGTGGCAGAAGCTCCGGCTATCGCTCTAGGGAATGTGTATCAGACAGCAGCGCACTCTACCGGGATCATGTTTGAAAATGCGGTAAATACGCAAAATCAACAGAACATCCTAGGTCAGGCAGCGACTACACAAGGCGTGATGCAGATCTATAGCGTGGATACCGTAGCAGATGCTATTTCTATCGCTAAGATGCTGAATCCATCTTAATCAGAGCGTGTTTTTAGAATTATATTGTTCAGGGAGAATGCTTTATTGATTCTCCCTGATTTTTTTAATAGGATAAAACCTTAATAACCTAAAATAAAATTAATATGGGATTTTTAAAAGATGGAGTGGTGCTGGTAACAAGAGCTATGCGCGTCCGTTGGGATAATGCAACACCGGTTTACAGACACATCTTGCGTTTGCCGCAATTTGCCCCTCAACTTCGTTTTGTTGATCAGATCGTATCACCCGCAGGAAGAATAGGATCACCGTTCATGGAACCTTTCCGTATTCTCGGGAGAGCCCTGAGCTGGAAGATTTGTTACGACGAGCATAAATTTAAATTTAAAATACTGGCAGGACCTACGGATTACGATTTGAATGCACGTTTGCTTTTTGAACATTCAAAGAATTTTGTAGGGCAAACAGTACCCGGTGCGATGAGAGGGGAAGGAGGGGTCTTCATGGGAAGAAGAGGTCAGAACGTAGTCACAACGGCTATGTTCGGCGGACAGGTAAGAATGACTCATGATGATGAAAACATGACGATGAGAAACTATGCTGAGCCGGGACACGTTTTCAGTGAAGGGTATTTGGATCTGGCATTTGTAGATGAGAATGACGGGAATACATATGTTATCCTTGAAGGAGGTGGATACAATAATTTTTCTACCATAAATCAAGGTTTTGGAAGCTGGGTATTTCCGAATATGGGGAGAGCCAACATAGAAGCATACAGGGCGTATCGTAACCTTCCCCGTATAAAGCATACGGTTGAAGAAATCAATAATTAGTGCTCCTGCAATATAATTTCAGGGCAAATTTCAAAAATGATCTTTCAAAACAGATAATACTGAAAAAGAATACAAATTGTACAACCGGTAAAAATAACCATAACAAATTTGTATTCTCTTCAGTATCAATCATCAATCATCAATTATCACTTATCAACTCTCAACTCTCAACCACCGTTTTCCAGCTATTTATCCAGCAGTACGATCTCATGAGCATTCACAAAATTATTCTGTACCGCATAGATCACCAGCCCGGCCATATTCTTCACACTGGTTTTGATCATCAGGTTGGTTTTGTGGGTCTCCACTGTTTTGGGAGAGATGAATAAATGATCTGCAATTTCTTTGGTGCTGAGCTGCTGGCAAACCAATCGCAATACATCAATTTCCCTTTCCGTAAGATCGTCTTTAGAGTAGGCATGAAACTCCGGAAGTTTGTTGGACAGCTGTCCGCGCATCACATCCACCTGTTCATCGGAAAAATAATGACCATGATGATGCACTGCATCAATCACCTTTAAAAGCTCATCAAGCTCAATTTCCTTGGATAAAAAAGCATGGGCTCCCATTTTCAGCATTTGTCCCATAAATGACCGGCGGTAAAAGCTGGAAAGGACAATGATTTTTACCTCCGCTTCCTTTTGTGGCAGGGCGGACATGACTTCAATACCGTCCCCGTTAGCCATTCTGAGGTCCAGTAAAAGGACGTCCGGCAGATCAATGTTCGTTTCATTCAGAAAATGATGACCGCTTGTTGAGGTCATTACCACTTCGTAACGATCATCCTGATCGATATAGTTTTTTAAAAGTTGTACAAACAACAGGTCATCATCTACGATACCAATTTTAATTTTTAAGTTTTTCATTTTTTAATTTTTATTTAGGCAAATGGCAAATAGGCGAGTTTGCTTTTTCCTCTTTCAGTCATTTCGCCCCTTTGCTTTTCAGCCATTTTACAATTTTACGATTTCAAGTTTCCGCAGTTTAGCCTTTCAGCCTTTCAGCCCTTCAGCAATTATGCCTTTTCACAATTTCCCACTTTCAATTTTCCACTTTTCCTCACTCTCTCACCCGCCTATCTCCAAAACCCCCAAACCCTCAAACTCTCTAACCTCAAAACTCGCACCCTCAACTCCCTATCACTCTATCACCACACACGCTATAAACTTTGTCCCTTTTTCCGGTTTCGACTTCAGCTTATACGCTGCGCTGATCTTTTGTGCCCTGGACTGGATATTTCTGAGGCCGATCCCGTTGTAATTGTTTTCCTGGCGGAATCCGTTTCCGTTATCTTCAATGGTCAGCATCAGGTATTCCAGGGATATCCTTAGTGATACATCAATCCTGGTGGCATTGGCATGTTTTAAAGTATTGGTGACCAGCTCCTGGACGATCCTGAACATATTTAATTTTACCGGACTGCTGATCGATGCATCGGTAACCCTGTGGCGGTAATCGATCTCTATGGTTTTACTGATCTGGTCCAGGTAATCGGCGATCAGATCAGTTAACGTAATCTCCCCCAGATCCGGAGGCGTCAGGTTGTGGGATAATTCCCGGATCAGCTGCATCGACTGTTTCAGATCCAGGTTCAGTTCATCCCTGTTTTTATGATTGATGTTCAGGCGGATCAGATTCAGGTTGGAGATTATGTTATCATGAAGTTCTTCCGCAAGACGTTCCCGGTCCTTTTCCTGGATGTGCAGGGTATTTTCCCAGCATTCCGTCTGGGTGCTGCGGACGAGCTGCATTACTTTCTGCCTGCTTTTTCTGATGCTTTTCAGGTAGTTCACCACCAATACGGTGATCAGTATTGTTGTTAAAAGGAATAAACCAATGCCAATCCATATCCATTCAACTACCAGGCCCGGATTTTCCCACTGCAACATCCCAGATTAATAAGAGCAAGATAAAAACACCATAACAGGATCCCTCTGAAAAGCCAGATCGGAGCCACCCATTCCAGGTGATTACTGATCAGGAAATCAAAGGTAGTGGAGATCAGGCATTCAACAGAAAAAAAAAGAAAAACAGAGATGTTGAGGATCAACACGCTTTTTTCTACGCTTCCTCTTTTCAATACCTTCAGAAAATACGCTGTCGCAAAACTACAGATGATAATACTGCTGATGATGTTGGAATAAAAGGTAGCTGGTGTATGGTCCCGGACATTCACGATATTGATGACCAGGAATACCGCAGCATAGAGGTAGATCAACCACCTGAGCGATTGGGGAAGCTTGATACAGTATTTGCTGTAGATCTCGGTGAGCATTATAAGGCCAAAAGACTGGCTCAATGCATAGTTGTAGGTGTTCAGTGTGTTTAATTTCAGCAGGCGGTCCACGAGGTCCGTCAGTTCCAGGGCCAGTTCACCCAGCAGGAATAGCAGGATCGCTTCCTTGGAGGTTATCCCCCTTCTTACCAATAGGATCAGCCCGGTGAATAGGGTGAGGTTGATCAGTACCTGTAAACAGAGGGATAGGTCATTATAAGAAAGCACCGCTTTTTTTCAAAAGTTGGTAATTGTCAACAGGATCAGCAGCAGTAAACGGAGGTCGCGGAGTAGAGTAGTTCTCTGCGGTTTTACTCATTTCGCTGATCGTAAGGTCTTTTACGGTAATGATCTCAACATGATAGGCGAAGACAGAGGCATTCTCAGGATCATCCGTAAGTCCGAAGAAACAGGTGCCGGATTGATCACCATTCAGTCCCAGGCGGTCAAAATCTGCAAACGGAATTGCTACTATCTGGACGAAGTCCTGAACTTTCTGGGCCTTCAGCCAGGTCGTACAATACATATTCCATCTGAAATTTCGGTTGATCGCTGATTCCGAAGTGATCGGCGGATCAACTTCCAGGTTGGTGGTGTTTTGTACAGTGACATTTGGGGAATCGCGGGTGAACTCCCTGATGACAATATCAGTGAAATCTGAGGTCTTATCGCTTTCGGAATCGATCAGGAAGAACTTAAGCCGGTCCTCATCAATACCCAGGTAAGCATGGATCTTTGGGTCTTCCGAATTTCCAAGATTAATTTTCCATTGGTCAATCTCCTTTCCGGAAACCGAAAAGTGGGTACCCTGGTTAAGATAGCCCAGGATTTCCGCCTCGCTTCCGTCAATTCCGCTCCTGTAAGCGTCAATTAAAGTTTTCCATTTTTTAATGGATTGGTAAATACTTTCAGTTGTCATGGTATTAGTTATTTGTAAATAATAATAAATTATTTTTGAAATTTACAAAAAAAATGGTTTTTAAATCACGCGGGTAAGAAATAGGAGGAATTGTGTTGCCGGATTGTGAATTACCGGTCGAATGATGTAGCTTTGGGAACGATGTTTTATTAGTTAATATATTGATATATAATTATTTATAAATATTGAAAATTCCGGACCTAATGTGAATTATTTTTGTTTTTTTAATCGTTTTTCGACTAAAGAGCTGGTTTTTTTTCTGAAAAAATCAGTTTTTCTACGGATTGCTGTTCCTGTTTTGTTGAGTACATTTGTTGGGAATACCCTGGAGTGAACTGATGGTGAGTGAAACATTGTTGATAAATGAAATGGATTTTCTTGAAAATAGTACACGATGAGTGGTACGGTTGCTAACCAGATGATGTTGAGAGATGATGTTTTAGGAAAAGTTCCTGAAAAACTAATATTTTTAAGATATTTATTACCAAGATTTATTATTTTTAAATTTAATTTGAATTGTTACTTTATTAAACTTTTTTTATGATAGACAAAAGCACTATAGATAAGCTTTTAAAATTTCGTGATGAACGAGATTGGCAACAGTTTCATAATTCAAAGGATTTGGCATTAGCACTATCCATTGAAGCGTCTGAGCTTTTAGAAGTTTTTTTATGGAAACAAAATGAAGATTTTAATAAAGACAAATTAGAAGAGGAACTTGCTGATGTATTTATGTATGGGATTCTTCTTGCAGATAAGAACAAAATAGATATCAACAATATCATTTTAAAAAAACTACAGAAAAACGGTGAGAAATATCCTGTAGACAAAGCAAAAGGGAAGTCGGATAAATACGATGAATTGTAGATTTTGAAAAATGAAAAATTTTACAATTACTGAAGAATACGGCTTCGATTATCTCGCTGAAACTTATATTAATTTTAATCATAAAGATTATACATCCTGGCCAATAGTGTACCTGCTTAAAAATAGGCAGGATAAGTCTGCATATGTCGGAGAAACTACTGATATAATAACCCGACTAAACACGCATCTTAAATCGGAAGAAAAGAAAAAGCTATCATCTGTAAATCTTATTTTAAGTGAACTTTTTCATAAGTCAGCTACATTAGACCTTGAAGCTAACTTGATTAAATATATCTCAGCGGATGGACAATATACATTGCAAAATGGTAATCTGGGAATTTCGAATCATCAATATCATGAAAAGAAAGTATATTGGGAGCTATTTAAAGATATTTGGGATGAACTTAGACAATTAGGTATTGCTCGACATTCATTAGACCATATTAATAATTCTGACCTTTTCAAATACTCACCTTATAAATCGCTTTCTAAAGAACAAGTTAAAAGTTTGAAAACAATCTTTAATTGTTTGTTGGATGAAAGGGCTAAAGTAAGTCTCATTCATGGAGGAGCAGGGACTGGTAAATCTATTTTAGCTATTTTTTTATTCAAACTTCTCAAAACTAATTTAGAAGACTTTAATTACGCAGATTTTGATGAAGAAGATGAGGAGCTTTTTTCTTTATTACAAAAAGTTAAAGAGAAGTTTTCTGATTTGAATATGGCATTGGTAATCCCAATGGCTTCTTTTAGAAAAACCATTTCTAACGTATTTAAAAATATTAATGGTCTATCCAGTAAGATGGTTATTGGACCGTCAGAACTATCAAAAAATAAATACGACCTCATCATTGTTGATGAAGGACATCGTTTGAGAAGAAGGGTGAATCTGGGTTCCTATTTTGGAACATTTGATACTAATAGTGAGAAGTTAGGATTAGATAAATATACTTCTTCAGAATTAGATTGGGTTATTAAGCAGAGTGAAAAATCAATCATTTTCTATGATCAATATCAATCTATAAAACCTTCAGATACTCTTAAAGAGAGTTTTCAAAAACTTGAATTAGAACCTTATACTCGGGTTGAAAAACTAAAAACTCAATTTCGTGTTCGTGGTGGAAATAATTATATAACTCTGATTCATACACTTTTTGATGAGCCTTCAATTCTTCCAAAAGAAAAATTTAGAACTGATGATTATGAATTTTACTTATTTGATGATCTCGGAGAGATGGTGGATCGAATAAAAAAGAAAAATGAAATTCATAGTTTGTCAAGAATGGTTGCAGGATATGCCTGGGAATGGATTTCAAATAAAAATCCAGAAGCGTACGATATCATTATTGGTGAGAACAGGTTAAAGTGGAACAGTACTTCTATAGATTGGGTTAACTCTGTAAATTCTATCAACGAAGTAGGGTGTATTCATACAACGCAAGGTTATGATCTGAACTATACCGGAGTTATTATCGGTCCAGAATTGGATTATGATTTTGAACTTGGAAAGCTAACTGTAGACAAGCAAAAATACAAGGATAAGAATGGAAAAAATTCCATTAAGAATGAAGATGAGTTATTAGATTTTATCATCAATATTTATAAAACAATATTGTTACGGGGAATCGAGGGGACTTATATTTATGTTTGCAATGATAATTTAAGACGTTTCTTTAGTCAGTTCATCCAATCTTTTAATTCCATTTCAAAAGAAGAGAATCCAATACAATTTCTAGATCATCCAACTGAAACTTCAATACCCTTTTATGATCTCAATATTGCAGCAGGATCTTTTTCTGAACTGCAAGAACTAGAAAATATAAAGTTCGTTGAAGTGGACGGAATAAGTGGTAATGATGATTATTTCGCTTGTAAAGTAGTAGGTGAATCGATGAATAAAATTATACCTAACAACAGTATTTGTTTATTTAAAAAGTATACAGGAGGTTCACGTAATGGGCTTATTACTTTAGTTGAAGGCAGAAATATTTCTGATTTAGAATTTAGCAGCAATTATACCGTTAAAGAATATTCAAGTAAAAAATCGATCGATGAAGAAGGTTGGCATCATGAAGAAATAATTCTATTACCAAAATCGAATGATCCGAATTTTAAACCTATTGTTCTTAGGGATGAGGAGACGGTTGATTTTAATGTGGTGGGAATATTTGTTAGGGTGCTGGAAATATAAAATGCTATTCATCAGCATTCAAAAATAATTAATTTTAAAAGATTTATATACTATCCCAAAATGAAATTATTGATATGTATTTCTGGCAAATATGATATGGTAAAGGAATCATATGAAAGTGCTATATTATTCTAACCGGACTTTTAAATTATGGGCTTATACAGTAAGTCATAGTTTTTTACTTTTACGGAGTGAAATGAAATATCCAGATTTAGATGGTTATTCAAAAGATACCGCTTATAATATCGACTTAGAATTTTGGGCGGTAAGTTATATTGATATTCCAATGAAGCTTAATCAAGTACATATTAAGGAAATCACTGAACAAGAGTTACCAGCACGTATTGATCGGAATTTATTAAAATATGATATGAGGATCTTTCAATTGCAATCAAAGGAGCAAGCTTATCATATCATTGCTGGTGGGCTTTTGATTGGTGAAAATAGATGGGAAAATGAAGACAGGATTTTTAATTATCACTCTAACTTGGAGCATGATAAAATAGTTTTCTGTACAAATAAGAAATAAAGAAACCACATGAATCTACAAGAATTAATCAATTACTTCCGCAAGGGAGGATCCTATAAAGACTTTTGTCAGGAACAATCATTGGATCAGACTTCCGAAGCGATCGAAGTCTATATGGAACAACCCTTAGACCTGAACAATAATCTGGCATTTTTCGAGATTGAGACGACAGAAGGAAGTCTGGAGTTTGTAAAAGATGGGATAAGATATTACAGTTTATTTGGGTTTCCTTATTTTTTAAATGTGCTTAAGGAAATCAGGGATTATCAAGAGCTGAGTGATAAAGATGTGGCTGAGCTTTTGTATAATTATGCAATTAGCGATGCATAGTTTGGAATAATAAAAGCTTTAGTTTGTGATTAAAATGAAAAGATTTTTAGATAAATATTTACATTTTGTCTGTATTGCAATTATTGCAATTGTATTTTCTTATGGGTATATAAGGTCATATTTTGATTTGAAATATCTCTTAACATCTCCCAAATATACAGTAGCAGTAATAGTAAGTGATTGGCACCATAAAAATAATAATGGAGTAGGTGTTGATTATGAATATATGGTGAACAATAAAAAGTATTCCAATACTCTAAATGTAAATGTGAAAAAAGATGAACGGTATTTATTAATTTTTGATTCCTTAAAACCAAAGAATAATGTGTTACTTGATGTTTATCCAATTTATGAAACAGTGAATCCGCCCACAGATGGATGGACATTAAGCGAATTACCACTTAAAGTTGATACAGCAGAGATAAGAAATATAGTTATAGGAGATTAGAAAAAATACTCCAAATTTTACATATTATTTCTTATCTTTAGTTACACATGATAACTCCTTGGAAAAGTACTCCAACATATCGCTACATCACCGTCAGCTGCAGGATTTTGGAATAAAGCTGATGCCTTTATCGGTTTTATCTGAAAAGGAAACCGGAATTCACCGGGACGATCATTATATGTTTATCCTTCAGCAAAAAGGGGATTTTACCATTGAAGTAGATTTCAAAACCGTAGAATTGAAGGGGGCTTTCCTGTGTTTTGTAGCTCCGGGACAGATTCACCGGTATGTGCATCAGCAGGATACAGAAGGTTGGTTTTTGTTTGTAGATACAGGAGCCATTCCTCAGCATTACCGGGAAGTTCTGGAAACCTATCAATGGATCCGCCAATCGGTGGAGGTTAATGAAAGGGATGTTGTCTTTGATATTCCGGGAATACTCGAAAAGATTGATGAAACAGATAGCTTGCATACGGTTTCCGTGAAACAGTCTTTGGTAGAATCGGTTATTGGAATGATGGTTTCCCAGATCATGAAATTTCAGGTTTCCGAGCAGACCAGTACCGGCCAGAAGTATACCATTACCCGGCAGTTTAAAAAACTGGTGAAAGAAAATTTTAAAAAGATCAAGCAGGTACAGCAATATGCACAATCCCTTGTCATTACACCTCTTTATCTGAACGAAGCGATCAAAGAAGTAACGGGCTATCCTGCCAGCTACTGGATCCAGCGGGAGGTGTTGCTGGAAGCCCGCCGGCTTTTGTTTTATACGAAAATGAGCGTTAAGCAGATCGCGGTTGAATTAGGCTATGATGATCCTGTTTATTTTTCGAGGTTTTTCAAAAAAGGAACAGGGATGACTGCCCTTCAGTTCAGGTCCCATCACAAAGATTTGTCTCATAAAGACCATTAATCTGCTATAGGAATCCCCTGTATTACCCGATAATTTTGTAACCGTCAATTATCAAAAAAACGAGAACGATGGATACAATGAATAGAATACCGGTACAGAAGCAAATACGAATTGCTATTGCAGGTGCAGGATTAGGAGGTTTATGCCTAGCCCAGGGACTGAAAAAGAAAGGAATCCAATGTGTCCTTTTTGAAAAGGACGAAGCGATGAACACACGAACCCAGGGATACCGGATCAGGATCAATGAGCAGGGCAGGCAGGCACTGGAAGATTGTCTTCCGGAATCGGTGTATCAGCTATTTATAGAAACTTGTGCTGCGCGTACCAAAGGACTGAAAGTTTTTACTTCCCATCTTGAAAAAACAGGAAAAGACCTGGTCGATTCCTGGAGTGACGGCATCCGGGAAGTTCCCGATCTGAAACCCAACCGGCTGACTTTACGGGAGATACTGGTACATGGTCTGGAAGAGAAGATCCATTTTGGAAAAGCGGTAACAGATTATCGTAAGCTGGAAAGTGGGGAAGTTTTGCTTTCTTTTGCTGACGGAAGCTCTTATACTGCTGATCTCGTTATTGCGGCAGATGGGGTAAATTCCCGGATCGGCGCTGAATGTTGTGGAGACCAAAAAGTAAATACCGGAAATATAACCATCTACGGAAGGACGTTCCTAACAGATGAAAATCGCGAAGCAATTGCTGCTGAATTGCGGACCGGGACTTCCGTGATTCTTGGAGATCAGTTTTCATTAATTGCCGATGCGATGCAGTTTGATTTTTCGAAATACAATAGTTCATGGGATGCATTAAGTCCGTTGCAGGATTATTTCTATTGGGCCTTTATCGGAAAGCCGGCTGCTTTTGGATGGCCTTTGCAGGATTTCTATACGCTTTCTTCACAGGAGATTTTTAATCATATTCGAAGGGTTACCGATAATTGGCACCCCCAATTAAGAGCCCTCCTGGACTTCGGAGATCAGCAGTCTTTAGTTATGGGTCCGATCAGATCTTCATTGCCTAAAGAAAAATGGGTGTCCGGGAATATTACCGCTTTAGGGGATGCCGTGCATGCGATGAGCCCCGCCGGCGGAGTAGGAGCCAATACAGCATTCAGAGATGCCGAATTATTGACAGTGAATATCAGTGAAGCCGTTTTCGGCAATACAGAGCTTGCTTTAGCGATTGAAAACTATGAAGATGCAATGAGAAAATACAGCAACGAAGCCATTATCATGTCTCTTGAGGGTGGAGAAGTATTGTATGGAAACCGGTGAATGGAGTATAGCTCCGAAAAGGATAATAATAAACCCAGTGTAAAGCCTGCTACTGCAGGCTTTTAAATTTTATATATTTTTTTACCTGGTATTCATTTTATTCATATATTTGATATATCAATTATATTTATGTCAATTAAATAATTTATCATGGCTCAACCGGAACATACTATTTTTTACAGCATAGAGGAATCGATCAAATCTTATCGTCAGTTTGCCCAGAAGCAGATCAATGACAGGGGATTTGACATTACGATCGATCAGGGACTGGTCCTGAGTATAATTAATGAAAACCCGGGAATTGCCCAGAAAGATATTGCGAGGCGGGCTTTTAAGGATCATGCTTCGGTAACCCGCATTATCGAGTTATTAGTGAAAAGGAATTTTTTGAAAAGAGATTCTTTTGAAGAAGACAGACGACGGTTTAACCTCATTCTTACCGGGGAGGGAAAAGATATTTTAAACGATATTCAGCCCATCGTGAATGCAAACAGGAAAAAAGCAGTTGAAGGCATTTCTCCGGAGGAGATTGAATTGCTGAGAAAGCTTGTTAATAAGATTGCAGCTAATTGCAGAAGCTGAAACAGTACAGATGAGTTGTAAGGTTCCACATAAAAATCCATTCCATGAAAATTTCGTGTAAACATGCTATCCTGAAGGTGGGTCTTATGATCGTTTTTCTGGTTTCCTTTGCTCATGCACAGGTGAGTGATACCATAACGAGCAAGGGCCGGTACAGGAATTATCTGAAGTTCCATTCCCTGATCCGGGATACCTACATTATTCCGCATTGGTACAAGGATGGAAGCCACTTCTGGTTTGCTGTGGGAGTTCCTGAAAATACGATGGTGTATGAAGTGGATCCGGAACACAATACAAAGCGTCCTTTTTTTGATCAGGACCGTTTAAGGAAAGCACTCACTCCATGGTTAGATAAGGAACCGGAAAATAAGGGGTTACCGTTCAGTGATTTTGTTTTTGTAGAGGATGATAATGCTGCGGAATTTTTTGTTGAGCATAAAAAGTTTAGGCTGTACCTGAACGATTACAAGATCTTAAAAATTGACGGAAAGGAAGAAGTAAGACAGCCATTGGCAGGCATTATGTCTCCTGACGGAAAACAATCTGTTATTATGAAAGATCACAATATCTGGCTGATTAGCCATTCCGGCCACAAAGAACAACAACTTACTACCGGCGGAACGGATGATTATCCCTGGACCGTCGAGAATGGGTGCTGGTCAAAAGACGGTAAAAGGCTGCTGTTGAAGAGGTCTGATGGAAGGAAGGTTCATCACTTGCCTGTCATAGATTATTCGGAACCTGAGGAATCTGTAACATACACTGTCTATGCAAAGACAGGCGGCGCTATTGAAATTCCAGAACTGTATGTACTGGACATTGATTCCGAAAACAGCATTACCATAAAAGAAGGTTCCGGCATTCCCCAATATGTATTTCCGGTAGGATGGACACAGGAGGGTTCGGAAGTTCTTTTTATGCGCCTGGACCGTCTTGGGAAAAAGCTGGAGTTTCTGGCCACGAATCCTGACACCGGAGCAGGCAGGACAATTCTGAGCGAAGAGGCTAAAACCTTTGTAGCCGGATTGGATTTCCTGACCGGCAACTGGAAACGTCAGGTCACCCTTTTGAAGGAGCGCCCTTCTTTTATATGGATGTCGGAACGTGACGGATGGAGACATCTTTACCTGTATAGTATGGATGGAAAACTGGTCCGCCAGCTGACATCAGGGAATTTTCCGGTCACCGGTGTGATTAAAACGAATGAAAAATCAGGACTGATTTACTTCACGGCGAATGCCGAAAAAGAAGTGTATTCTACCAATGTATATAGCGTCGGTCTTAACGGAAAAAATGGTAAAAGATTAACGCCCGCTCCCGGGATCCATACCTATTCCCAGTTTTCACCTTCCGGGAAATATTTTCTGGATACCCATTCCTCTCCGGATACAGCTCCCGCCGTTGAGCTCAGGACAACGGATGGAAAGTGGTTGCAACAGGTTCATCAGGCTGATATCACCAAGCTGCAGAAAATAGGATTCAGGGCTCCTGAAATTTTTAAAGCTAAGGCAGCTGACGGAATTACGGATCTTTATGGAATCATGTACAAGCCTTATGATTTCGATCCATCTAAAAAATATCCTGTTGTAGAAATGGTGTATGCCGGCCCTTTTATCAATATTGTACCGCATCGGTTCGGGCCTACAACATCACTTTCGGTTCAGGCACAGGCATTGGCTCAGCTGGGATATATCACAGTAATGATGGACACAAGAGGAACGGTTGAAAGAAGCAAAGCTTTTCAGGATGCTGTTTACAGGAATATCGGAAGGTATGAAATTGCAGATCGTGTGACTGTTTTCAGGCAGCTTGGGGAAAAATATTCCTATATGGACATGAAGCGTGTTGGTATTTGCGGTCATTCATGGGGTGGCTATTTTGCCATCCGGGCTATGCTGATGGCGCCTGACCTGTACAAGGTCGGCATTGCTTCGGCACCGGGTGAATTGACAGAAGGCGCAGAAATTAATGAACCTTATATGGGACTGCCGGAAGATAATAAAGAAGGATACGAATGGGGAACGAATACCCATCATGCCGCAAACCTTAAAGGTAAATTGCTTCTTATACATGGAACAAGCGATATAAATGCCCCGCTCTCAACAACCATCCGGATGATTGATGCGCTAACGAAAGCCGGAAAAAGGTATGACCTCATCCTGGTTCCCGGAAAAGGACATGATATAGAAAATGAAGACTACGTAAATGATGCAATCCGACGGTATTTCGAAGAAAATCTGAAAAACACAGAGAAATAAAAAAACGGTCGTTGAAGGCATAACCTCAGCGACCGCTTTTTTGAAAAAAATATATCAAGAATTTAATCCTGTATGATAAGCTTTTTGGCATCAGTTACTTTGCCATCTGCTGTCATTTTATACACATAAGTGCCGGACTGAAGTTCTGATCCGGAAAGTCGTATCGTTCCGTTTCCCTTCTCACGAAGAGGAACAGATTTAATAAGCTGTCCGGAAATATTGTAGATGTCCAGTGAAGCGGTTTTTATATGGTGAGGTAAAAAATACCGGATACTTGTTTCATTCTTTGCCGGGTTAGGGACATTTTGCCCCAGGAAAGGGACATCCGAAAGGGAAATATCAGTGATGGTATTTTTGCTTACAAGAAGTTGCTTGAGTTCTTCAACAGTATTTTCAAGGGTTTTGATACGGTCTTCAAGCTTTTGAACAGTTTCATCAGAAGGGGCCGTTCTGGAGAGAATTGAGTTGGATACCATGACGTTACCGTTAGAATCCACAACCAATGCGCGTCCGCTTCCTACGGGCAGATCCTGAAGCCTTACGGTTCCTACGGTATGGAAATTAGCTGTAGGGGCGTTGGTCCGTATTCCTACACTCTGGTCTTTGATCAACATTGTTGAATTACCGGACATTCCCAGCATAATAGAATAGGGGATGGTATTGGTAAGCTTGGCTCCGCCGGTTCCTGCTCCGATAACGAATGAACGGTTACCGGTAGCTGCAAGGTCGATTCCAAATCCTCCGGAATACTCTTCGGTAAGATCGATTCCCACTCCTAGTGCAAATTCATTATGGTTCCTGATGATGTTCTTCCAACCCAGTGCAACCGATTTGCTGGCATTGTTCAAAACAGCATTATCCTGTCCGCCTACGATATTAGCTCCTCCCGCATTACTGAGGTTATTGGTCCATCCACCGACAATGCTGCTGCCGGCCTGGCCTCCCAAAGTATTGGATATTCCTGCAATAATGCTTCCTTTGGCTTTTGACGCATTGGTGTTATTCGTTGTTTCTACGATAAACGAACCGAATTCATTCAGAAGTGCCTGATTGGGATTTGAAGTGGCGCCGTTTGTTCTCAGATACAGAATTCTGCTGTCTACGGTGCCTACGTAATTGTTGGTTGCAATTCCGCTGTTTCCATTGACCAGCCATTGTTGGGCGCCAGCCATACCCGTTAGAAATACCATAGCCGCTGCTATGCTATTTTTCACGCATAATAGTGATGTTCTCATAAATTTGAGTTTTGATGGTTATTAGTTGTCACTAATTTAGGAAATATTATGGTGTAAATAATATTTTAGTCACTTTTGTGGGATGTATTTTGGAGCTGTAAGTGTTTGGAATATAGTACTGAAAGGGTTGTTTTGGATTATGGTTAATATCTATTCTATTTATTTATGTCATCTAATTATCTGTATATTTACGATGCAGAGCTTATTGGCCTGGATCTGATCATCAAAAAATATCCTTCAAATTTTTTTGAAGGATATCATGATAGAGAATTATTAAAAAAAATGGTTGCTTTATTGTTTAAGCTGTTCAGCCTTGATATATACTTTGCCCTGATCATCTTTCCAGGAAGGGCCTTTTACATAGATCGAATCACCTACTTCATAACGTTTGTAGGTACTGCCGCTTTTCTGAAGATTCACAATACTGATCGTTGCCACGTATTCTTTCCCGTCAGCATCCTGAATGGTGGCCATATAGCCGTCTTTTCCATTTTCAATTTTCGTGATCTTTCCTTTTGCTTCGATCGTATCTTTTTCCTGATTTTCTGACTGTGCGGATGGCTTTGCCGTACAACTGGTCATGTTGAATATTCCTAATGTTAAAATCGCTAATGCTAGTATTTTTTTCATTGTATGATAGCTTTTTGTTGTTATTTTAAGTTTTTTACCTTGTTTTATTATATTGTTTTCTTGTTCAAAGCCCATACCAAAGCAGGTTTCGAAGTAACATTAGTTGGTTTATATCTTAAATCCGGTAATCCGAAAATCTTGCATCTGTTTTAAAATATTTTTGTCTTTTGATTTAATTTATTTTTTAATACGGTGTCCCATAAGCATATACGATAATTATAAAGTTCTGGATTTATTTTAAATTTTCATTTTAAAGCCTTCATGGGAAGCGGTGAATCCAAGCTTTTTATAAAACCTGAGTGCCTCAGTTCTTGTTTTATCCGACATCAGCTGTACGACATCAGCTCCGTTTTCTTTAGCCCGTTGAATCACCAGGTGAAACATTTTTTCACCCAAACCCTTTCCCCGCATCGACGAATGGATACGGACAGATTCGATTAATGCACGTTTACTTCCTTTGTGGTTGAGGTATTGAAGGTACGTGACCTGCAGGGTTCCCAGGATCTCATCATCCCGATTGACCAGAACCAGTAAATCCTGATTAGGGTCTTGTTCGATACTTCTGAAGGCTGAGATATATTGTTCGTTCAGGGGATCCGAAACTTCTTCTCTGTTTTTTCCCAGTACATCATCAGCCAGCATTTCTATAACCGTCTTTAAATCGCCGAAGGTTACTTTGCGCAGATGAAGCTCTTTATTTTTTTCTTCCATAGAGTAAGATTCTTTTAAATGCATAAATGGCAGGAAGCTTGGGAAAACTTGTAGCAATGCGGGTTTTAAACTCGTGGGTAAATTCTTTTTGTTGTTCTTCATCCAGCCTTTCCAGATAGGGGATTAAAGCTGAACCGGAAATAAAATTGAACAAAGTATCATGATCTTCCGCAATGATAGGATACACTTTTTGAAAAAGATTTAATTCTTCAATTCCGTTCTCGAATAAGATCTGAGCATATTCATCTATCGTGAGCACTGCAGAAGGCCGGTTCCATCCCTGTAAATAGCTTTTAAAAGGTTCTTCTCCGGCAAGAGCAGTTAAGATCTTATTCAGGGTGTTTCCCGGTTGGTAAGGCATCTGGATGGCGAGCTGTCCGTTTGTTTTAAGTTTTGAGATCAGCTTGGGGAATAACTGAGGGTGATCATCAGACCATTGAAGGGCTGCATTGCTGAAAATAAGGTCCCAGGTTTCATCACTCGTGAGCATCTCTTCCGTGGTGGACATTCTGAAATGAAGCCGGTCATTTTCCAGGGTCTTGGATTTTTCAAGCATTTCCGGAGAGGAGTCGATTCCGATAAACTCGGCTTGGGGAAATTTTTCTGTGAGAATAGCCGTTTGTTCTCCCGTCCCACAACCTAAATCTATGGCCTTCATCGGCGTTTCCCCGGTAATGAGTTCCGCAAGGTCGAAAAAAGGTTTGAAACGGATATTTTTAAATTGATTGTAAACGTCAGGATTCCAAGGCATAACAAATGTTTTTAATTGATCACCTGAATTTAGCTATTCCTGATTAAATGGGAGGATAAATTTGATTAAAACTTTCTTAAATTAAAATGGAAACCGTTGATTATAGTATTTTTTAAAATAGAATTTTTATGTGTAGATTTTAAAGGTGGTGAAGAATGGCTTTAATTGCGATCTGTATTTTATACAAAAATGTGTTTTTCTATACATGTACCGGTGATTGAAACCTTGTAATTTAAAACCTGACCTTCAAAAAAGGGATGTCTTTGTACTTACAAAACTTTAAATGATCTGAGTGCTTTCTTTAATACTGTTCATCACAAAAATACTTTTTGTCTGCCCGATCCCTTCAATCTCCGAAAGTTTATTCACAAAAAACTCATGAAACTCATCCATATTGGGAGCCAGGATCTTTAGCATAAAATCAAAATCACCACTGATGTTATAAAACTCAACAACTTCTTTTAATTTGCAGACTTCTTCGATGAATTTTGTAGCCATCTTTTTATTATGGGCATTCAAAGCGATCATACATATGACCATCATCCCTTTATTAACTTTTTTCCGGTCTAAAACAGTAGTGTATTCCTTAATAATTCCTGATTTTTCCATGCGCTTAATCCGTTCATGGGTGGGTGTCGGACTAAGATTGATGTGTGTGGAAATATCCCTTACACTTAGTTTGGCATCTTTTTGCAGCAAACGCAGGATAGAGAGGTCTTTTTCGTCGAGGGTATATTTTTCGGGTTGCATTTGTTCTGTTTTTTTATGGTAATATTATCTTAAAAGAACATTTGTTCTTTTATTTGTCTTGTATGAATATTTTGTTCCAAATTTAAAACTAAATTTTCACATACGTTCTAATAATTTTAATTTTGCAGGAAATTTGAATAGTATGGGAACAAAAAGAAATTTAATATTAATACTCGCATCGATCGGAACGTTCGTGGAGGCTTTGGATATTGCTATCATTAATCTTACCATTCCTGCTATTCAGAAACAGTTCAATATCGGAGCAGAAACTGTTCAGTGGCTTCAGACCTTGTATGTTTTATTTTTCGGAGGCTTTCTGATTATCGGAGGGAAACTGTCTGACCAGATCGGACGTAAAAAAATGTTCTTACTGGGAGCGTTAATTTTTATGCTGACATCATTGGGAGCAGGGCTTTCGACTCATTTCGAAATGCTGGCTATATTCAGGGCTTTACAGGGACTCGGAGCGGCATTTATCATGCCGTCAGCATTATCGATCGTTACTCATACTTTTACGGAAAATCAGGAAAGGAATAAAGCATTGGGTGTTTTCAGCTCTTTTGCTGCGATCGGATCTGGAAGCGGATTGTCAATAGGAGGGATCATCAGTACTTACCTAAGCTGGCATTGGGTATTCCTGATCAATGTACCTATCCTTTTGCTGACGCTTATTTTTGCTTATCAATATCTTCCGGCAGATGAAAAATCGGAAGGTACACAGAAAACAGATGCCGTTTCAGGAATATTGCTGGTTTTAGGCCTTTTAAGCCTTACGTATGGGACACATGAGCTTATTCTGATTATGGAACAGCCTTTTTTAGTCATCGGATCAATTGTGGTTGCGGTTATACTTTTAGGTTCTGTAATCTACCGTCTCAGAACCATCAAACAGCCTTTGATTGATCTTAAATTATTCCAACACAGATCACTCATGGCTTCCAATATTGCCTTTTTTACACTGGGTGCATTTTTCATTGGATTTTTATTCCTGATCTCTTTGATGCTTCAGAAAGATATGGAATACAGTGCCGCCTCCGCAGGATTGATGTTGGTTCCTTTCAGTGTTATGTCTGCCTTAGTGGCTAAATTTGTATTACCTGCGATCTCCAAAAAGCTGAATCCTGCACAAATGGGAATTTTCGGATGGTCTTTTATGCTGGCAGGAGCTTTATCTTTGTTGGGAGCTATTTATTGGGGACATCCATTAACGATTGTATTATTGGGTGCCGCATGCATATCCGGAATAGGAATGACCTTTTGCTTTACAAGTTTATCCATTCTGGGAATCCGGGATGTGGATGCATCGCATTATGGGATTGCTTCAAGCTTAACGAGCACCAACTATTTTCTGGGAGCAGGAATCGGTCTCTCATTTATGACTTTAATGGGGCAGTTGTTCCCGTCAGATCTGGCAGTTGGCAGTTTAAGTATCATTATTTTATCAGCTTATGCAGTATGTGCACTTGGAATTCTGGTATATTTGATCATCAGGGAACATAAAGTGAAAAGAGAGCAGGTTGCCGTTTTATAAGAAGTGTTTGTACAGATAATAATTATTAAAAAAAAGAAATCATGATAAAGAGACTAACCGTATTTTGTGGATCAAGTTTTGGAAACGAATCGGTTTATGAAGAACAAGCTTATGCGCTTGGAAAGAAGCTTGCGGAAGAGCAGATAGGTTTGGTATATGGCGGTGCGATCAGCGGATTGATGGGAACAGTAGCTAACGGGGTTATGGAAAACAAAGGGGAAGCAATAGGGATACTTCCTCATTTTCTGCAGGGGAAAGAAATTGCCCACCTGGGATTAAGTGAACTCATTCTGGTAGAAACAATGCACGAACGTAAAACGAAAATGAACGAATTATCCGATGGAGTTATTGCTCTGCCGGGCGGTTATGGAACACTGGAAGAACTTTTTGAAATGATGACCTGGGCACAGCTTGGGCTGCATCAAAAGCCAATTGCTGTTCTGAATGTCAATGGGTTCTATAATGACCTGTTACAGATGTCTCAGAATATGGTTGATAAAGGTTTTTTAAAAGAAACCAATCAAAAGATGCTTATCGTAGATGACAATATTGATACCCTTTTAATGAAAATGAAGAATTACGAGGCTCCAAATGTTGAAAAATGGATCTCTAAGGATGAGGTCTGATCATAAGTTTTTGATAAAATCACTAGGCCTGTATTGCATGACCGACTGAAAACTGTTGGTGTAGGCTTGCAGGCTTTTATATCCGACCTGAAAAGCGATTTCAGAAATGGTCCATTCATTGGCACTTAGTAATTCCATACTTTTGATGATGCGAAGCATCTGCTGATACTTAATCAGCGTAAGTCCTGTTTCTTTTTTAAAAATTCTTTCCAGGGACCTGAGTGACAATGAAGCAATATCGCTCAGATCTTCCATTTTAAGATCTTCTGTATAATGGGTATTCAGGTAATTGATCGCCTGTGTTAATCTTTTATCCTGAGGAAGGCTGATGTGAAGCTGAATAGAATCGGCCACAAAGTTACGAAGCTCGTTATACAATGCTTTTAGGAAAATATTTTCATCGTTGTTTTCGGTAGTATTCATCGACCATTTTTCAGCGTACCTGATCATTTCTCTCAACACTGCTGGTACTGAAAATACATGAACCTGATGGTAAAAAGGATCTTCTGTATCAACATCAAAAAACATAATCATCAGCCGGATACTTTCAGAATGAGAATTGGTTTTATGCAAAGCCTTCGGTGGAATCCAGGCCGCATGGTTTTGGGGTAAAAGATACATTTTCCCTTCTACTGTAAGATATTGAAATCCGCTTTCCACATACACAAGCTGTCCTTTTTTCTCATGAGTATGAAGAACATCATCATGCCGCCAGTTATCTTCAAACCAAACAAAATACGGGTTGCTGACATCATCGACATTCAATAGAGGTTTGGTAGATATCATGTCGTTTTAGATTAATATTATGGCAAATGTATGCAAAATAACATGATTAATTTTGCTGTAACAATTTTGATCCTCATTATGAAAAACGAAACAAGAAAAGAAGCATCATATATCCTATTACTAATCAATGTTTTGGTGGTTATTCTGGTATCCAGTAACCTGCGTTCACCCATTACTTCAGTAGGACCGGTACTGAACCAGATCAGCGGGTCTTTACACCTGGATAATTTTCAAAGCAGCCTGCTTACTTCCATACCTTTGTTGATGTTTGCAAGTTGTTCTGTACTCGTAAGCCGGTTTTCTCACCGGTTCAGTATCAACAGGTTTTTATTGTACGCATTGGTTATTCTGAGTTTTGGATTATTCTTAAGGGTCTTCGGGTCGGTTTGGACCCTATTTACAGGATCCGTATTTATCGGTTTAGGAATCTGTGTAGGGAATGTAATTACACCCGGTTATATCAAAAATAATTTTCCAAAACAGATCGGGTTAATGACCGGTATTTTTGCAGTGGCAATGAATCTTACTGCGGCCTTGGCTTCGGGATACAGCGTGAGCCTTGGAGAATGGACAGGATATGGATGGCGTGGTTCCCTTGGAATATGGCTGGTGATCGCCCTTTTGGCTTTATTGGTCGTTATTTTGGAGTTATTGTTAAATAAAAACAGCGTACGACAAGCTAACAGCTCAATGGCAAAGTCTGATTTTAATATGTTCAAATCGGCTCAGGCCTGGAATATCAGTATTTTTATGGGATTACAGTCTTTGGTATACTATTCTTTAATTTCCTGGTTGCCTGCTGTTCTTAATGACTATGGAATGAATGGAAATGCTCCGGGTTGGGTATTGTTCGTCATTCAGATTTCCATGATTCCCATTACTTTTGTAGGACCGATCATTGCCAATAAGATGAAAGATCAGCGAATAATGATCATTTTCCTTTGTACCCTAATGTTTGCAAGTATTGTTATGTTTGCCTTGCTGAAGTCACAATGGATCTATGCGACCGCAATTTTGTTAGGGCTATCGAATGGGTTATCATTTAGCTTATCGATCTTATTTTTCTCTTTACGAACAAAATCAAGTGCCAATGCCATTAAAATTTCAGGAATGGCGCAGTCAGTAGGCTATCTGATTGCTGCATTCGGGCCTGCTGTTTTTGGAAAGCTGCACGATTGGGATCCGTCTTGGAAATACTCATTTGCTTTTCTTGGAATTTCAGTCATTCTGATGTTTTTCTTCGGAATAAGGGCGGCACAGCGGAAATTTGTTGAAGGTTGAGAATTGTGAGTTGATGGTTTTGTTGTTACTGGATATGCTGCAATCTTGTTATCCGGCAACCCGGATCAAAAATTCTTATAAATCCATTCTTTGGTAGGGTTAAGCCAAATATCTAAAGCTTTAAACAAAAATCCATGCTTCATTCCAGTGTTAAGTTCTATTTCTTTAAATGCCGCTAATTTTGAGTTTTGATATCTTTTCTCGGAAGATAAAGGGACATGGCCCTCATCAGATTTTTCAGTGATGGAAAGTATTTTACCGTATAGTTTGAAACCGGCAATTTTATTTAACGAATCATCCTTGAAGCTCGAGCCGATAATTACAAATTTAAGATCCGGATTTTTAGCATAATAAGAAACATATTGTGCAATATAGCCGCCTTGCGATGTTCCGACTATGCTGATGTTACGGGAAGAAACTCCTTTTATCTGCAGGCTGTCAATCTGAGAAATGACCTTTCGGGCATAGACTTCCGGATCGGTCTGATCAGCTCTTTTTTCTGAGATCACTACAGTGTTTTTGCTTTTCAGCTTATTCAGGATCGGTGTATATTCAGCAATACCGTATTGCGGATGTTTTTCGGTCAATGAATGCCCCTCAAGAAACTTGTTATGGAGAAAGAAAATATATTGTTTTTGTTGAGCTTTTAAAAAATTTGATGTGAGAAGAAAAGCAAAAAGAATGGCTATGACTGTTTTCATGGGGTACCCTGCATTAAAGGGATAAAGATAAATATAGTTTTTGATATTGTAGTATTTTTTACCGTAAATACAACCTTAGAGAGAATCGAACCTTGGATCTTTCAAGATACAGTGGTTAAATTTTACTACCCCTTGCCAATCATTATATGGCGGGTGAATAAAGTAAAATGAAACTTGTTACGTCTTTAGATACAACAGGTTTTTAAACTCAACATCATGGATGCAAATATACAAGAGGGTATTATACTGATTCCGGATTTCAATGGATTTACCGAATTTGTATTGAATACGAAATTATACACGGGAGAGTATATTGTAAGACAATTATTATCCATTCTGATCGATGTTAATAACAGGTATTTTGAAATTTCTGAAATTGAAGGGGATGCCATTTTATTTTTCAGATATGATAAAAACCCATCTTTTAAAAAAATCTCCAATATGCTTCAGAATATGCAGAATGCATTTAGCAGAAAAGTAGCTGAGCTCAATGAAGCATTAAGCATTTCCATCGATCTATCGTTAAAATTTATTGTTCATTACGGAAAGTTTTCCCAATATAAAATTGGAAATTTTAGAAAGTTATATGGAGCACCTGTGGTGGAAGCTCATAAGCTGTTGAAAAATGATTTTGCAAAGCAACCTTCTTATGCCTTATTCAGCAATTCTTTCCTTGAAAGTACAGAGAGCAGCAGTAATTTTTATACTGACGAGGAACAAAACCTGCCTGATGTTGGAGTGATCCATTATTTTGAAGGAATAGAACAGCATATTTAATTTTTTCCTTGTAAATGCTATAGGTGTGCCCGGATTAGTCTGGGCATTTTATTTTAATATTGATTGTAATAAGTTGATGGTTTTGGAGGGTTTTATTATACAAAATCTTTGATTTTATATAAAAAGAAAACCTCCCTTTCGGGAGGTCAAAAAACACAAATGATGAAAAAAAAATTATCTACTTTAGAGTGAATTTCACTTTAGTTTTAATGGCATCTGAAGAATTTCCAATCAAGGCTTCAAAATCTCCCGGTTCAGCTACCCAGTCATGTTTATCGGCATCGAAATAGCTTAGTGCTGTTTTGTCAATGCTAATGCTTACTTCTTTCTGCTCTCCGGGATTTAAAAATACTTTTTCAAAACCTTTGAGCTCTTTTGTCGGACGGGGAACAGAAGATTTAAGATCACTGATGTACAATTGAACGACCTCAGCACCTGCTTTCTTTCCTGTATTTTTTACCGTTACCGTAAATGTTATCTTATCGTCCTGAGACATCGTCGTTTTATCCGCTTTAGCTTTTCCAAACTCGAAAGTCGTGTAACTTAATCCGTGTCCGAAACTGAATAAAGGTTTGATGTTTTTTGTATCATGCCAACGGTATCCTACAAAAATTCCTTCGTTGTAGTTAATATTGATCGGGTTCTTTTGATCTTTTCCTTTTCCTGCTGCCAACTGGTCTTTCTGACCGGGATATTCCCCTAATTGGTGCGCGGAATTGTCTTCCAGCTTAACCGGAAAAGTAAATGGCAATTTTCCTGAAGGGTTTGCGTCGCCTGCTAAGATAGAAGCAATCGAATTTCCTGCTTCAGAACCCAGATACCAGGATTGAACAATGGTAGGTACTTCTTTAATCCAAGGCATCGCTACTGCATTTCCGGAAACTAAAACAACCGCAAGATTTTTATTGGCCTTTGCCAACGCAGAGATCAGATGATCCTGGTTGTATGGAAGTCCATAGCTTTTACGGTCATTTCCTTCGCTGTCCTGGAAATCACTTTTATTTAATCCTCCAATGAAAATAACAACATCAGATTTTTTAGCCAGCTCTACAGCTTCATTGATTAGTTCGGTTTCAGAGCGTGTATCTTTCAGATCCTGTCCGGATTTTACCCCGTTGTATTCTCCGCCGATATCTCCAACATATCCTCTTGCATACTGCACATCAACCTGCTTTCCGAATCTTTTTTTGATTCCGTCTAAGGGTAATGTTTCATATTTTACTTTTAATGATGAAGAACCACCACCAACAGTCATGATCTTAATCGCATTTTCACCGATCACTGCTATTTTTTTAGTTTTGGTGAGATCGATTGGTAATACGTTCCCCTGGTTTTTTAATAAAACAATTCCTTCTTCACCGATTTCCTTGGCTACAGCCTGATGTTCAGCGGAAGCAATATTTCCGAAAGGTTTGTTTCGGTTCATTGTTGTTTTATAAGCCAGGTTTAAAAGTCTGCTCACTTTGTCATCCAGTTCTTTAGTTCCTACTTTTCCGGATTTAATAAGGTCCAGATAAGGTTTTGCTAAATAATAGTTATCGTATGCATTTTTTGTTCCTGCCGATAAACCGTTGGTCCAGCTTCCGAATTCAAGATCCAGTCCGTTATGAATCGCCTGTTCAGTATTGTTTACCGCACCCCAGTCTGAAACGACCACTCCTTTATACTTCCATTCTCCTTTCAAGATATCATTTAAAAGGTATTGGTTCTGGCTGGCATACTGGTTTTTATACATATCATAAGCGCCCATGATTGTCCATGAATCCCCTTCGGTTACTGCTGCTTTAAAAGCCGGTAAATAAATTTCATACAGGGCTCTGTCGTCCACGGTAACATTGCTGGTATGGCGGAACATTTCCTGGTTATTTAAGGCAAAATGTTTTACACTCGTTGCTACTCCGTTCGATTGCACTCCCTGGATATAAGGAACTACCATCTTGGAAGTCAGGTAAGGGTCTTCCCCCATATATTCAAAGTTTCTTCCGTTGAGTGGAGTTCTGTAAATATTAACTCCGGGTCCGAGAAGGATATCTTTTTTTCTGTATCGGGCTTCTTCTCCTAATGCTTTACCGTAGTTCCATGACATTTTTTTATTCCATGTAGCGGATAAAGCAGTTAATGCCGGATAAGCAATAATTGAATCATTGGTCCAGCCTGCCTGATTCCATTCATCCCACATTACTTCCGGACGTACCCCATGAGGTCCGTCTGTTGTCCAGAATTCAGGAATTCCCAATCTTGGAACACCTGGTGAACTGAATTTTGATTGTGCGTGAAGCATGGCTACTTTTTCCTCCAGTGTCATTCTGGAAAGAGCATCCTTAACACGTTGTTCAACCGGTTTCGATTCATCTAAATAGATCGGGAGGGTAGTATTCTGAGCCATTGAAGAAATTGAAATAAGAGTGAATAAACTTACTATGGCAGTTTTCTTAAACATAAAACCTTTTTTTGATTCGTAACAAAAATAGGAAATTTATTTATTATCTCAAATTGAGATAATGAAAATTTTTAAGAAATAATCAATTATATCAGGTTCTTATCCAAACGAACAAATCACAAAGCTCCCTGTTGTAAGGGTTTTTGCTACTGAAAAAAGATATATGATTTTTTTTCACCCGGAAAGGATAAAAGCTAAAAATTGTAATGCCATAGTAGCAATTGAAAAATTAGGATGTTATATCATCGCTGTATTGTTCAATTGCTATACTATTAAATCAAAATTACCATCCTTTCACAGCATCCCCTTTAAAGATCTCTGCTGCTTTTTTCACCACTTCATCAGACTGGTAAGCTTTTAAAAAGTTTTTTACCTTTTCCTCATCTTTATTGTCATGTCTTGCCACTACCACATTTACGTAAGGTGAATCTTTATCTTCTTTAAAAATCCCGGATTTTGTTTCATCCAATCCGGCTTGTGCCGCAAAATTATTGTTGATGATTGCAATTACCACTTCCTTGTCATCCAGCACTCTTGGTAATTGTGGTGCTTCAATTTCCAGGATTTTCAATTGCTTTGGATTTTCTGTAATATCAGTTACTTTAGGAAGAAGTCCCACACCTTCTTTTAGTTTTAATAAACCATTTTTCTGTAATAACAGCAATGAACGCCCTCCGTTCGTTGGGTCATTGGGAATTACAATAGTACTTCCATTCTGTAGCTGACTGATATTTCTAATCTTTTTTGAATAGGCAACAATAGGATAGACAAATGTATTTCCTACAACGGCCAGTTTATAGCCTCTTTGTTTGGACTGTTCATTCAAGTATGGAACATGCTGAAAGGCATTGGCATCAATATCACCATTGTTCAATGCTTCATTTGGGACTACATAGTCATTAAAAGCAACCAGTTCAACTTCAAGGTTGTATTTTTCTTTAGCTACTTTTTTCGCTGTTTCAGCGATCAGTTGCTCTGGTCCTGAGGTAATTCCTACTTTGATGTAATTAGGATCATCTTTTTTAGCTGAATTACATGCATTAAATACTAGCAAACCTGCTGTAAGAAGTCCTAAGATTTTTAATTTCTTCATTATATACTATTTTATATTTAAAGGCAGAATCGCGAATTGCGGAACTGCAAAATTGTTTAATTGTGGGAGTGGATTTGTTGGTCGCATTAAATTCCAACACATATTCTCTCCAACTCTTCAGTAAATTTTTAAAGCAAAACTGTTTAATTGTGGGAGTGGAGTTACTGTTGGTCCCATTGAACCCATATACGCTCCAACACAAACACGCTCCAACTCTTTACCGGTGATCAAATCTCTTTGCCAGCTTATCTCCAGAAAACTGAATGATAAAAACCAAAGTGACCAAAAGCCCCAAAACAAGGTTCATGATCACAGCATCATAGCCGATGTATCCATACTGATAACCAATTTGTCCCAATCCACCGGCACCAACAGCTCCTCCCATAGCAGAATAGCCTACCAAAGTAATCAGCGTGATGGTTGCATTGTTGATCAGTGAAGGAAGCGCTTCCGGCAGCAGTACTTTTTTGATGATCTGAAGTGGAGTAGCTCCTAAAGCTCTTGCGGTTTCAATAAGTCCGTAAGGGATTTCGAGAAGACTGTTTTCAACCAATCTGGCAATAAACGGTGCCGCTCCTATACTCAACGGAACCAAGGCAGCATTAACTCCAATAGAGGTTCCCACCAAAGCTCTTGTGAAAGGAATCATCCATACAATCAAAATAATGAATGGAATGGATCTGAAAATATTAACCAGGATAGATAAAATTCTATTATAGATCTTATTTTCAAGGAGCTGTCCTTTCCTCGTAAGAAACAAAAGAATCCCTACCGGAAGACCTAAAACAAAACCAAAAAAACCGGAAACAAATGTCATATATACTGTTTCCCAAATGCCCTTTGATAAAAGGGAAATTACCGAATCACTAAGCATAGCCCTTTACTGTATTTTGAATTTTATTTTGATTAAAATAATAGATCGCCTTTTGATTTTCTTCGGATTCTCCCTGAAGCTGCAGAAGAAGCTTCCCAAAATTGGAATCTCCCAAATATTCTACATCAGCTTTCAACAGCTTATATGGAATTTTATATTCATCATAGATCTTTGAAAGCAGTTTTTCCACTGTAATATGTTCATTAAGCTCTATTTCCACAAGCGGAAACAGACCGTCTTTTGGCTCTTTTTGCAGCTTTTTGTTAAGCTCCTGAGGTATAGTCATGATGCCTGGGTTTATAAATTGTTTAATAACCGGATGTTCTTTATCCGAAATAATTTCCTGCAGGGTTCCTTTGGTAAGGAGTTTTCCTTTATCAATAACAGCGACGTGGTTACAAATCGACTTGATTACATCCATTTCGTGAGTGATCAATAAAATAGTAATTCCTAATCGTTGATTGATATCGCGTAATAATTGTAAGATCGACTGGGTTGTAGCGGGATCTAATGCACTTGTTGCCTCATCACAAAGCAGAAGGTACGGATCATTAGCTAATGCCCTCGCAATGGCTACTCTTTGTTTTTGTCCTCCGGAAAGGCTTTTTGGATATTCATTGGCTTTTTCTTCAAGCCCTACAATTTTCAAAAGTTCGTTGACTTTATTTTGAATTTCTGACCGGTTCACATGATCCAGTTCCAGTGGTAGTGCTACATTTTCAAAAACAGTCCTTGAAGAAAGCAGATTGAAATGCTGGAATATCATTCCTATTTTTTTCCGCTCTTTAGCCAGTTCTTTAGATTTTAGCTGAACGAAATCTTTTCCATTGATAATAATCTGTCCCTGGTCGGGCCTTTCCAACAGATTAACAGTTCGTATTAATGTACTTTTTCCGGCTCCTGAAAATCCGATGATTCCGACAATGTCCCCCTGCTCAATACTGAGACTGACATCATCGAGTGCCTTAAAGGCCTGTTTCTTCTTGTGAAAGGTTTTTGAAATGTTCTTGATCTCTATCATTATAGTTTAATTACGTTGAAATTTTATATGGGCTGATACGGCCTGTTGTTCCTTTTTGTAAACCGTAACACCCTTCTGATCTTTACTTTTGATCGTTTTGAAAGCTTGAAATACTTGGTGATATTGGTAAGCAGGACGCCGGCTAATATAATGGTCAGTCCAAACAGCTGGTTTCCGTTGATGGTCTGATTAGCGATAATCCATCCGGCCAATACCGTTACAATTGGGTTAATATAAGTATGCGTACTTACCAGAGCCGCAGGTTTTACGGATAATAACCAGATATACGAAAGATAAGCGATGATTGATCCGAAGAAAATCAGAAATAAAACTCCCAACCAAGCCGATAACGGAATTGTTGTTAAGGAAAAATTATTCCATTCATTTCTGAAAAATGCAATAACAAAGGAAGCTACTCCTGCGATAATAAGCTGCTGGGCAATATTCATAAAAGTAGACTGACTGGCAGGATTCTTTTTTGAATATAACGATCCTAGAACCCATGCAACCGAACTTAATGCAAGTACAACAAATGCCGTAACCCGAACAGAATCACTGACGGCAGCATGATGAACATTAGCGCTAACGCTTCCTTTTAAAAATAAAATCAATCCTATGAAGCCTATAATAAGTCCAATAGGTATAAACTTATCTGAGAAATAATATTTCCAGTTCTTTTTATCAATAGCAATAAACCAAAACGGTCCCGTTGCTATCGTGATGGCTGCTTCAGAAGCAGTCACATATTGTTCACCCCAGGCCACAAGCCCTGTTCCACCGGTAAGGATGAGAATTCCGGTAATGCCGTTTTTTTTCCAATTACCCAAAGAATTGGCTTTTTCTCCTTTGGCCGACAAATAGCCCAGCATAAGTATTCCGGCAACCAAAAATCTGAAACCTGAAAGGATAAAGGGAGGAAACCCCTGTAATCCGAAAGAAATAGCCAAAAATGTAATCCCCCAGATTACATAAATATTGGTAAATGCTATTGGGATCAACCAATTATTTTTAGAGCTAGTTGTACTCATTGTATTTTTTTTTAATGTTGTTCATGTAAATAAAAAAGGCCTTACAATGTGGTAAGGCCTTATAAAATATGTCATAATAAAAGTAAGGTCAACCACGGCAATGTCGGAACATAGGCATACTGCACTGCATCATCACAGAAGTGATGGCTTGTTTATTTAGCGAATAGGTATGTTTAAATTCCGGTTTCATTTTTTTATTTCCTGAATACGTTTGCAAATATAGAACATAAATTTTTAAAAGTCTACTAAAAAAGTAGACTTTTTGTGAAAAATAATTTTATGCTAATTTTATCTTGTTGATTTATAGTGTTTTATTGTTTATTGTAAATGGTTTTTATGATGATTATCATCTTGTCTTATCGATAATCTCTTGACGAATTGGTTCAATTGCAGTATTGATGAAAAAATTGTACTTTACGCTGTTTAAACAAAATTAATACCCATATCTTATGAAAACATTTTTATGTTTTGTTCTGTTATTTCCCTGTTTTATTTTTTCACAAAAGATTCAGTTGAAGAAAGATAAACTACTGTTTAATGAAAAAGAAGTTGGATTTCTGAAATCTCCTTACAGGGACCACTTTGAATTTTATAGTCTCAATAATGAAAAAGTCTTTGATACAGATTTAAAAGGAGTTGCGCTCGCTAAAGATGAGTTTCTTTATTATTTAGATATGAAGTCCACAGATGGAAAAACTACCCAGATACCTTATGAAGTATTGATTACATCGTTTAAACCGGATAGAATTGTTGCCTATCAGTTAGCTGTAAAGTACAATCTTTTCAATGAAAATGGCTTTAATAAACCTGAAATAGAGAAATTCTTTGACACGCCCAGAGAAAATCTGGCAGATAAATATCTTAAGGCTAAAACCAATAGTATAGCTGAAAATAATGAAAAAAAAAGCCAGCTAGACAATATTCGCAGTCTTTATAATCCAAGAATGGGTTCTAATGGAGAGATTCTTATCAATAACGGAAATCATTCTGCAAAAATAATTGGTTATGTCAGAAGCTTTAATTGTATCGGTTTCAACAACAGTGGACCATGTCTTGAGGTAAGTGACCTTGATGGGATCAAAGTGGCATCTATGTTTCAGGCACAGGGTATTAAAACTTATGGTGTAAAGACTTTTGATCATAATGAATTTACCTTTACAGCAACCAGGACTTATGCTCAATCTGATTATGCTTTTGTGAATGAACTGGTCGCTAATCTTTTTGTTCAGGGATATACCCTGGAGCATCAGGCATATTATAAGAACCGGGAATTACAGCAGGCAAAAGTAAATGATGCTATCAACCGTAGTATTAATTTATATGATGTACCGGGATATCTGGTTGAAAAATCAGGAAAGAAAACAGAAGGAATGATAACCATCTGGTTTGAAATGCTGGATACAGAAAGAACCGGCCGGAAACTTCCTGAAGGAGGCGTGGACTTCTTTGGTCAGCGTGTTATCCTTAAAAAACAATTGCCGGGAATGAACAGTATGGCAACCAAAATCTATGATGCAGATTCCGGTGTTCATTTCTGTGTTTCTCTCAATGGAAGTGAAGACTGTTACTATGGATTGCATGTAAAAGGAGAGTTCATGAAAAAATTGCAGAACTATGGAAGCATGCACGGTAATAATTCTTATTTCTACAGGCTTATTGCTAAAGAAAATAAGATTATGCTGTTTCAGGATCCTGTGGAATTACAGAAATATGTTGTCAAAACAGACCTTCAGCCTAAAGGGCAGATGCTTGATAACAGATCAAACGATAAACTTTCAGAAAAGCAGGCTGATTATCTTAAAGATTGTAAAAGCCTTTCTGATCAGCTGAGAAAAGAAAGTCTGAATCTTAAAAACCAGGAAAATCTGATTCAAATTATTTCTGATTACAGTAAATGTAAAAAGTAATTGATAGAAATCTATCAGGGTAAATCCGGCAATAGCGTAAGCTATTGCCGGATTTATTTTATAGGGATTAAATTATTTAAAAAAGAAATTAAAACGTCAAGTTTTGACGTTTTGGACATTTACTTTTGTTTCAGAATAAGAGAGCAAGCTATAATTATGAAGAGAAAGATTACCCATATGAATTTCAAAAATCTTTTACCTTTTTTTCATAATTAATATGACACGTCGGGTTTTGGCGTTATATACCAATAGCTTTGTCCTACAATTAAACACTCAACCACAAAATATTAAGATCAACCATGGACACACCAAGTCAGAATAAAATAAAAAAGCTCCATCCATTGGTAAGGGAAGAAGTCACACAAATCGTAAAAGATTGTGATGAAGCCCTTACCGGGAGAGCAAAAGTAAGAATTACCCAAGGGCTTAGAACCTTCAAAGAACAAGATGTATTATATGCGCAGGGAAGAACAAAAGCCGGAAAAAAAGTCACCAATGCCAAAGCCGGACAGAGTATTCACAATTACGGATTAGCGGTAGATATCTGCCTGATTATCGACGGAAAAGTAGCAAGCTGGGACACTGCGAAAGACTGGGATAATGATGGCGTAGCCGACTGGTACGAATGTGTAAAGATCTTTGCCAAACACGGCTGGAACTGGGGCGGAAACTGGAAAACCTTTAAAGACCTATCACACTTTGAGCGCAGATCTATCTGGAAAGGAGCGCGTAAGATCAACGCCACTTGGAGAAACTTACAAAATTTACCAAAAGATAAAGACGGATATGTAGTTTTCACCAAATAATCCCGGAATTATTTCAGTGTGAAAATCAATAATATGATTATCGAAGATGATCGTACAGGAAGAGGTATGGCTTTACCGGAAAAAACAGACCTATCCTTATTGAAAAGACGTTAAAATCTGAAAATTTGAATGAAAAAGCTATTGAAGCTCCCAAGATACAGGAAGAGAAAATAATACGATTATAAGAAAATGTTCTTTCAAAATTACAAGGCTTACTATTCTTATGGGCTATTAATCCTCATCATTCAGCATCCAGATTTTATTACAGTTACTATTATCACCGTCTTGTCTTTTATCTAACACCAAAAATTACAAAAATGCCACAAACTATTCCATCGGGAAGTTTATCAACATCACCCGACAGCAAAGGGCTTAACGTAAGGCCGGACCTGTTACCGGAATCTTTTTTCTTTGCAGAGAAAAGTGCGGTTCTCAGTCAGGAAATGTCCGGAAAATTTGGAGCCAATGGGACTGTATTCAGGACCACCTCTAAAGTAAGCTTTACCGGCAAAATATATACTATTTGCCAGGGACAGGTATTTTTACAACCTTGTGGTACAGATGCCACTAAAGTAAATGCGATCCTGAAGCCTTTTAGTCAGCCGATTAAAGGATTAGCGATCAAATATATTGTATACAGAGGTCTGAACAGATCAGATTTCTTCCAAGGTGATTTGATCACATCAGGAACACCAACAGGCTTTGTAGACGTTATTAAAAAAGAGTTTACAGGTCTTTATAATATGCTGGGAATTAGTGTACCTCCGTTTACCGCTCAGCATATCGGGTTTCCGGTAGGGAATTCCCAATTAGAAACGGATCTTATTGATGATTATTTCCTTAAGATTTCTAAAGTTCAAACTACTGGAACAACCACCACTGAAACGGAACCTAAAAAAGCTTTTGAATTGCCAATGATTCCAAGAGGAACTCATCTTGGAAATATTTCGGGAAGCGTGGGTATTGATATTGTATTGAACGAAGGAGACTATACAGTAGCCAATGACCCGAATCCATTTCAGTTGAACCTGGCTTTTGCCCGTAGTGCAGACCATGTTTTAGACCAAGCGATAGGTAATACAGCTTTTAAAAAGAAACTGATTAGAGAAACAGCCACCCAGTTCCTTGATATTGCAGCCTTTTATGGCTTACACACGCAGGGAAAAGGAAAAATTCATATGAGTGACAATTCTGTCCTGCAAACGGTAGAAGAAATTGCCAGTCAGATTTCAGGTTTTAAAACTGCTGAAACAACTTATTTGTATATCCAGGGAAGCAGGCAGAGGTCATATAATTTTTACGGAAATCAAAATCTGGAAGGAAGCACTAATAACATTAGAATTGGAACTACCGTTAACAATATGTCCACAGGGCAATTTGAAGAAGGTTGGCCAGTAAGAGAATTCAATGGGTATCCATCGCTGGTGATCCAGCCGACCACTGATAATAATGACGCCGCTGCTATGTACGTAAAACAAGGTGTTTTACATGCAGATACCCGAAATGAGGATTATTTTATCAGAGGGAAAAACTTACTTCAGGAGGAAGGAAACGGAGCAGATACCAATTTCACAAAACCTATTACTTTCAAATTAGATAAAACAAGTGCCGGTAAAACGGTTGCTTCTTTTATACAGTTGATTTATGAAGGGAAAACAGTGAAAATTACTTCTGAAACTCCTGGTCCGAATCCAGGTGATCCTGTTGTAAGCACAACGTATGATCTGAAAGACATTGATGACATCTTCGGATTAATTAATGTGACTCCGAAAATTCAGTCTAAAGGAGGAAATGAGCTTGTTTATGTAATTGATCAGAATTTATTATTGATCGATTTTGAAAATAAAGCAGGAGGAAAAGATATTGCAACGGTAACTACCAAAAAGGTGGAAGATCTGATCATGAAGAATGATACGGAAAGTTTGAAAAGGGTTACTTATGAGACGTTGTTGAATAATATCCGACAGAATGTAGGTGGTTTTTTTGAAAGTAGAGCTGCTTACCAGGATAATTCTAATAGTGGAACAATTTCCTATAGTGATAAAAGGAATAATTTTTATCAGCCTGAAGAACCCTATTATTTTAAAACGGAACAATATAGTACTCCTGATGGAGTATCTATAATGGCCCTATCATTAGGTTTAAAACAAGGTGAATTATCAAGTAAAAAATTACTTGGAATTACCGATGATGAGAATAAAGAATTGATTAAGGTGATAAAAGACAATCAATTAAACAATCCTAAATTTTATTTTAAAAATGAGCTAGGTGATGAGGCTAATTATTTTGTCTCAACTGAAAATATAGAATACAAAAAATATAATTTGTGCGTGATTGGTGAAGATCAAGAGGGAAAATTAGCAATAAAGTTTCCTTTGATTAATGTTAATGTGACTTCTATTGATAATATGGTATATGTTTCTGACAGCTATGCCAGATGGTTACCTGATTTATCTATGTCTAAAGTATTTGAAATTAACGAAACGTATAAAAAATTAACAGTATAAAATATGAGCAATATAGTAGTTTTAACTCCTCATCTTCCAAGACCTGTCAGAATTAAAACAAATACATATGAGTTAACAGATCAGGTATTTGATATTAATGGTCAATTAAATGGATTTAAGGTAAATAACGTAAAATACATTTTTATTGATAAAACAAAATATTTGAGTGTTGATCAGGTTCCTGGTAATGATGATACTATTGTAACTGGATTTGTAAAATACGATTCATATATCAATTATATGAACGATCCTAATAAAGGGGTATATAATTATACATATATTATTGATCCTGTTCATTGGTTTGATTTAATATTGGAATCATCCCAAAGAGGGGATTTATTTAAAATTAGCAAGCTTGAAACATCTTCTGATAGCAATAAAACAGATAATTATACTAAATATTTTATTTTCTATAATTGTGAATTTAAAATAACAAATCCCAATTTGGTTTTTTCTGATTCAGCAAATTATCCTCCTATCCAATTAAATGATACTCTACCGACTTACTGTAAAATAGACTGGGATGATAGATCGTCCTCTGTTGTAGATAGTAGTAATAGGAATTTTTTTAAAAAGAATTTAGGAAGTAAGGTAGCAACATTTCCAACAACATTTACAAGCCAGGACAAAGAAAAGTTGTATATTGGTATGGTTAAGATTTGTTGGAGAATCAAAAATCTTTTTGAAGATGTATTGGATATGCTGGCAATCAAGAAATTAAGTGAAATTTTAAATATTGTACAAACAGCTAATCCACCTGCTGGTACTGATATTAGATCATATATTTATAATAGCACACCTACTTTATCTGAGATTGATAAGGCGATTGCTATTTTATTAATTGATTGGGGATATAGAAACTATAACGATACATTAGAAATATTTCCTTTGAATTCCTTTGAATATAGTGATTTTGAAAATGATTATTATATGCCTTTTCAAAATTATTACAATACTCTTGTTAATATTTATGTTAATATTGCCTATTCAAAAGAGGAATATTTATTTGGAGTAACCTCTGATCCATCAGGATGGTCACAAGAATTTACGAAAGCACAGAGTAACTTGCGTTTAGAGATGCTGGTAAGTATAATTCCCGATGGTGCTGTAAATTTTCTAACTTTAGATGCAAAAATTAAAATTTTAAGAAAATTTGCTGAGAATAGTATATATGAATCAAGAGAAGATTCTGTAGTAAAGATTGTAAAATCAATACAGGTAAATGATGCGCTTGCATTCTTAAGTAGGTTAGAAACCGAAAAAATATTAATTAACGGTAATCAAAAGACACTTTTCGAGTGTTTATACCAGAGAATTAATGATAGAATAGTTTTCTTTGGGAAGAATAATAGAAGAGAATACATGAACCGTCTCTATTCTCTATGGTATGTTTCCATGTTAAATCCTTATCAATCTTTAGCTATTGGACTGGGGGGAATTGATTACAATACCAGTCAATATTATTTTGAGCAATTTTATAAAAATAAACCAATCATTTTAAATTATAATTCAAAAAAGAATTTTTTAGGTTTTTTTGTCGATAACATGGATTTTGAATTTAATGGAGAGTTTATTACTGTAAAAGAGGAAAAAGTAACAGGTTATACTATTTCTGGGGGAGAACCTATTCCCGATACAAATAAAGTAAAAGTAGGTGATTATGGTTTTTACACTGCTATTTCTTTAATGCATTATGACGAAAAAGATGTAGCCGTAAAATTACCTTCCATAGCCTTGCAACCTAGCGGTAGTGATTTAAGTTACGTGATTCCGTTATTTTATTTAAAGTATTTAGATGATTTTGGAGATAGTGAGGATGTTTGGACAGCCGTAGATTTGACAGCAGACGTAGCTCTTAGTTTTACTGGTATTGGTAATATATCAAAGCTTAGACATTTTAGACATCTATCAAAATTGGGAAGAATTGCTTTAGGTGCTTCAATTACTACTGGTGAACGAATTTTAGCTTTAGAAGCTTTATCAGGTGCAGGAGCATTAATTGAGCTTACTTCAGATGTAGCAAAATCAATTTTGAATTATTATTCTAATGGATGTGAAGTATATATAGATAAAGTTAAGGCAAATATTAATGACTCTACTCCAGATGGAAATATTCCTGATAATCCGGGAGGTAATACTATCCCTAATTATGATTGGTGTAAGAACTTAGATAATTTTTTATTCTGGACCCAAATGGTTTCAAGTGGAGGTGGTTTTGCAGCTGAATATATGATGAGAGATGCAGCCGTAAAACTGATGGCTGTAAACAACAATAATTTTCCTAATGGGTTTCCACAAGCTGCTGCGGATTTTATTAGAGATATTGCAGATTTGGATGCAGCATTAAATAATTTTTATGCTAAAATACAGCCTACTTGTCCAACAGTTGTAAATAAAGTAAAAAGCTTTGTTCATAAAGAAGATAGATATGCGTTTATGCTTGAGTTTAGAGATCATGGGATTCCATATATTCAACAATTACAAAATGAACCAGATTTGATAGATGTTTGGATAAAAATTACGACAAGTGTGAAAAAGCATAGATATAGTATCAATTTATTAAAAGCGAGGAAGTTTTTAAATACTCCTTTAAATACTCCCCGTATGGATCATGTTTTTCATGGTGAGGTTGATACTAGTTTTACACCTCCTAAAGCAAGTGGTTTTCATCATATCTATGGAGTAGGTGTGAACGCTAATGCTTATGGGAAGATTGTGAGGACATTAGCTAAAAATCAAGGATATGCATTAACTAATGTTGAAGTATTTCACAGTGGAACATTTTATCCTAAACAAGCTTGGAATAATGCTGCAGGCACCTACCTTCCTACTCTAAACGATATGTTTAGGCAAGATTGGGATAGGGAGGAAATAATAGATAATATTGCTCTTGCTTATACTACCTTAACTTATTTATCCGGAAATAAATTTGTAGGAGCTATGAGTGATAATAAACATATTATAATTTGCATCCGAGGAGGAAATGACGGACTTGTTGGATTTTTAACTAAAGGTGTGATGACTAGTTGGCCATCTAGATAAATAGAAAAGATATGAGCATTTTAAAAGATTATAAAGTAAACTTTCTTGTAAAAAGAATTAAGAACTCAGATTATAAACTAATGAAATCAATAAGCCCATCATTAGATGAATTATTTTTCGAATTTAGGTATGTAGAAGAGTGTGATATGTTATTGGGGATTATAGATCAACAGCTTAGTAATCTACAGTCAGGAGAGTATTTTTTCCCAACTCAAGGATTACAGCTTATAAAGGTCACTCATTCCATGACCAGTATTTATAATGATGTTTATGAATATAAAGCAAATCCTAATATGACACCAAATTATAAACTTCCAACAGCAGATTTAAAGGAAATTACAATATCTTGGAAAAAATTTGTAAATGGAAATAATTTGCTATTATAGATCTGAGGTCAATAATAACTTTTATATTTCCGTAACAGATTTAAAAACAAATCTATTGATATGCAGATTAAATATTAGTAGTATATAAGAATATCTTAATATTTAAAAACATTGCGTCACCACGAGAAATTAAGTTAAGTAAACCCTACTTAATAAGGCTTTTGTTTGCCTAAACGAAAGCCTTCCACTCACCCAAACACAAAATTATTTTTATGTCAAATCAAACACCGGTAACACACAGGTATTACCCGAGGTTATCCTCTGTGGTTACAAAAGACGACATCCCGGACCTTCTGGGATTCTTAAAACCGGGGATTACGAACCTCCTCGATAAAATCTATTATAAAGATTTACAGTATAGTAAAGGACCGAAAGGGGATTCGGCTTTTTACAGCTTATCTGTCGTTTCCAAGAGAATCGATATTGAAATTCCGGGAACGGGGATTTCATTGGTTCTGAACGGAACAGATGACTCCGCTATCTCCGCATTTCCCATTACCGTTGAATACCAATGGAAGATCCTGGCGTATTTACGCTATTTCAGTTTAGGAAATTTTTCCTTTGAGCCTCAGCAGATCTTCGAGGTGGCATTGAGAGTGCTCAACGTAACGGAAGAACAGGCCATTGCACACTTTGTGAATACATTTGTCACTCCAGCTAATCAGAATACCACACCTCTGATGCAGTTTGCGACTGATATTAATGCTAAGCATAATTTAGGACTGGTAGTAAACGAAGCAACTACAATAACAAAAATTGTAGAAGATATCTACCAGAACTCAAATCAAAAATACGCATCCCTTGTTGCTTTTGCAACTTATTTACTTTCAAACGATCTTCAGGATACCGCAGAAAAGGTCAAAACTTTCTTCAAAGCATTAATGCCGCAGGATATTGATGAGTTCATCAAAGAGGTGGCCATTCCGAAATTTAAGGCAACCTTAATGTTGTCGGCAGCGATTGAGTTTCCGAGAAGTATTTTAAAACCGGTAAACCCATTAAAACACCCTACTGCTCCCTTAGAGGTCATTGAAGATGAAACTAAAAAAGTAACCCTCAGCTTTGGGGAAGCTTTATTCTATGCGGATACTGAAAAAGGTTTCGGATACAATATGGATCTGGTCCTGAATATGAGTAATCCTGCTCAGATTGGAAACACAGGTTTTATCATCGATATTCACAATCTGAAAATAGACCTGAGCAAAACGGAAAATATTGCTGAAGCCGACGCAGACGGAAGACCTAAGGAATTTATGGGAGTCTACATGGAATACACCGAAATTTTCCTTCCTAAAAAATGGTTTAAAAAGAAAAATCCTGAAGGAAATACCCAACAAACCATAGGTATTTCAGCCAATCATATGCTGATCGGAACCGGAGGACTCTCGGGAAATATTGCCATTAGACCTACTTACGCCGTAAAAACAGTAGGAACAGAAACAAAAGTCGTTGATTATTTCAGCAAGTTTTTTACGCTGGATTATAATAATCTGAAAGTGAAATCCATGAGCAGTTCTAATGAAACAGATATTCATAGCATGGATGAACTGATGACTTTCATGAACGGTTTGGCATCCCCTTCTGAACTTAAGTTCGTTTATCCAATGGGATTAAGAACCGTTGCAGGAGATTACAGGGAATTCCAGAAAGAAGAGGACTATTATAAGTTTCTGGCAAGTCTGTCTGTGGATAGTCTTGATGATGCTAACCGTACCCTATGGTTTAATCTTGGGAAAGATACCGAGAAATCATGGGAATTAGGATTCAGCAAATTTGATATTGATTTCCACCAGGGACAGGTAGTGCATTCCTCATTACATGCCGGACTGAAAATCAAAAAATTCAAAGATTATAACGGCCTGGATATGGTCATTGACGTTGTAGGAGAATGGGAAAGTAAAGAAAATTTCAAACTTTCTGCTGCCATTCTGCCTTTTGGTCTGAAAATGAATCTTTTTAACATCCTTACCTTTTATTTGCAAAGAATAGAAATCGGGAAGAAAAATGATAACTTCTATGTAGAAGCGGATACTAAGATCACCTTCCCTGAAGATTCATTTGGAGAAAGATTGTTAGGAAAAGAAGGAATTGATCTGCCGGCTATCCGTTATTATGCTAACGGTAAATTTGAAATTGCAGGCGGAAGTTCTATCATTCCAACCAATCTTCACCTGAATTTAGGTCCGGTCCGTATGGCGGTTACAGCCATCCATATGGGAACCATACAGCGAATGTATAAAGGGAATATGCGGACCTATAATTATATCGGATTTGATGGTGGGATCAATATCAATCCACTAGGTCTTGATGTAAGAGGTAATGGGGTAAAATACTATTATACTGCTGATAACGATGAGTTCGGTGGAACTAAAGATGATTACTTCCATATTTCAACCTTAGAAGTAGACCTGGTAATTCCGGGAACAGCAAGTGCAAGTGCCGCCGTAGCCATTATCAAAGGGGCTCTTACCATTCCGGAGCCGGGAAAATCCACAGAATACAGAGGAAAAGTTTCTCTTCAGTTACCGAAAATGAATATTTCCGGTTCTGCAGAAATGGCTTTTGATCCTAAATATCCGGGATTCCTGGTAGATGCAAGTGTTGAACTGCCGTTCGTGATCCCATTAGGTTCATTTGGTATTTTCGGATTCCGTGGACTCATCGGATACCGATATGTAGCTGAAAAAGAGGCGATCGGAATGACGGAAAATGACACTTGGTACGATTATTATGTGCATCCGCAGCGAGGAATCAATACAGATAAATTTATCGGGCCTCAGTTTACTCAAAAGTATAGTGCACCGTTCTCCTTTGGAGCAGGAGCTTCCCTGGCCACCTTAGATGGGCGTCTTGCCTCATTACGAGCAATGGTATTGCTTTCAGTACCAAGTATGTTTGCGATTGATGCCGGATTAACGATTATCAGTGAACGTCTTGGATTAACAGAAGATGACCCTAAAGTTCCGCCATTCTACGCATTTGTAATTGTAGGTGATAATTCACTGGAAATTGGAGCAGGAGGTAACTTCCAGCTCAACAAAAATAACGGATCATTCATTGATATTAAGGCCGAAGTTCAGATGGGCTTCTTCTTTAAAAACCAAAGACCATGGTATGTTAATTTCGGAACAAGGGATAAACCGATCAGGGCCAGTCTGTTTAAAGATTCGGTGAATATTAAGGCAGAATCTTATCTGATGATTGCCGCTAAGGGAATTGAAGCCGGAGCAAGAGTAGATTTCAACCTGAACCTGATCATTGTAAAAGTGTATGCCGCTATTGAAGTGGGAGCGCATATCAGTTTTGAAAGGCCACAGGTAGGAGGATATATTTATGTGGAAGGAGGAGCAGAGATCAATCTTTTCATTGTAAGTGTTGCTTTGTTTATCTCTATCTATTTCAGAGTAGAGCTTGTATTTCCGTTCCTGATTCTTGCGGAATTTAAATTCGAGCTCAAGATCAAACTGGCCATTTTTAAAATTAAACTTAAAGTACACTTAAGCATCAAATGGGAGAAAAACGATAAGGTAGATACAAGTGCTGTACCGCCTCTTACTTACGAATCAGACCCACCAGAGATTGATTATCCGAAAGAAGAAAGGTTGAAAAATGCGGTGAAAGGAGTTCATATGTTGACCAGTGAGACCTTCGATCTTCCAGTTGTACAGGTTGGCGATGTTCCGTTACCGGCAATTAAAGATCACGAAAAACTGCCTACCATTCCATTGGATACCTATATCGATATCAAAATTGAAAAAGGACTTATTCCAACTTCTACTGCAGGCGAGAAAATCGGAGGACATACCAACGGAGCAAGTGAATTTACAGATCTTATTCCGCCTCAGAAAACCCAGCCTGGAGGTCACGTCCTTCGCCAGGTGAAACACCAGTATTCCATTGAAGATGTTGAGATTAAAATTCTTAATAAGCAGGGAACTGCATGGAATAAATACAATCCTTACAGAGCCGTGCTGACTCAGAATGAAGCAAACAGCATTGCTAATCTGGATAAATTTAAATTAGGATTCTGGCAGAAGACAAATGATAAGTATGATACCATCAGGATTTTGGCATCTACGCCATTTTCATTCTTAGACTCTGCACAACCGGGATGGTTTATTCCTGAGCAATATGGAATTACACCTTCATCATTATTCTGTACCGAATCTGAAGTTGTATGGCATGAGTCTAATGTAAAAGATAAAGCAGTAGGAACTGTATATTATTCACCTGCAGGAGCACCCTATAACTTAATTAATGGAGCGTACTACAATCTTTTAGGAACAGTATCAGATGCTACTGATTACCTTATGGTTTCCAATGCATCCAATCCACATAACTATCCGAGATCATTAAAGATGACCAATGGAAATACGATGGTCGTTTTACTTCCTGAAGCATCAGCAAGGCTACGATTATTACTTTCTACGATGGCAAGCTCGGTGAAGATCAGATATTATAAAGATGTATTCTCGACTGCTATTTATCAGAGTTATGCTTTGATCGATGAAGTCACAAAGACAAAAGCAGAACTGGGAACAGAGCTGATTTATGAAGCGGCTGATTATGCCGGACAATATGTAAGTAAGATAGAAATTATTCCATATAACGCCAATCAACAGGATATTGACAATATCAATGCACAGATTGATCAGATCTGGGCTAATGCGACTGCAAATACAACCGGTGAGGTAATCAGTATAGTTTTATCGCCTGCAGAACAGGCTGAATACGATGCGCTTGTTGAACAGTTGAAAGAACTGAAAAATGGAGGATGTACTACTTCTCAATGCAACGAACTTGATTTCAATGTGATGCATGTAGAAAATGGATACAACGGAATGTTTGGGGTTCTGAATTTTGATATGTCTAATGTGGCGAATGACTGGACAGATTATGATGTACAATATAGAACGATCACAGGAGAAACGACCGTACCATATGTTGATTTTAATACACATTCTGTAATATTCCTGTACCTTCCTCACGGTCCGTTAAGTCAATTCATTAAGCACAATTCTGTGATTACTAAAATCTCAGATAAAGGAACTGGAGTAGATGTTTGTTATTCAAGTGATTATCCTAAGGAGACAATCAATAAAGCAGTTATTATTAAGATTAACAAAATCAATCAAAAGCCTGTTAGTCTGAAATTTACACCGGATTGTGGCTGTAATTCAGAACCGGAACCATGTGATAAAGATACCAGACTTTGTAATTTTCTTACCGAACTGATGTATAATCTTAATCAGTGTATTGTTTATCAGGGAGTTGATGGGGTCACACAGCTAAGATACAGCAGAAAATGCTTTATTACCTTCATGGATACGATCTTTAGTTTTGATAAAGACTTCCCGGAATATAATCTTATTCAGGGGATTGGATATGTAAAAGATCTTATCGGAAAACTGGAAGCCTATCTGAATATGGAGGGAGCTACCATATTCGGTGCATTACAATTAACAAAAGAAATCCATGATGTTATTTTTAATCTTGGAAATTGCGGATGTAATAATGATGGTGATGGAGGCGCAGTGTCGAATTGCTATACATTGTTCCACAAAGTGAATTGGATCACGGCGGAAGAATATGAATATCAGCAGACCATCCCATCACAGGATGCTGTAACAGAAGATATGAAGCTGATGCAGGAGGCAATGAGCAAAGTGGTACAGCCGGTTTGGAGACCAAACAGTGTATACTATATCAATCTTAAATTGAAAGATAATGTAAATGGAGATACGCCCCATATCATTAACTATTACTTCGCATTTAAAACAGCAGGCCCTATCGGACACTTTGAAAAGAAAAAGGAAAGCTATATTGAAAATCTTAAAGATGAACATGGAAATCCAATTCCTAATAAGAAGAAAAATATAGATGAATACCCGATTACTTCCCTGAAATCATATATCGATATGAAAAAATCATATCCTAATGTAGACGGAGACCTTCTGATGGCAAAACCATTATTCTATGGTAATGAGCAGAGTAAAATAGTACTTTCATTTACTAAACCTTACATCTACAATATGCTTAAAACATGGGCTGCTCATAATGTAAATGGCATGGACGTAGGTGAGATCAAAGGAAGTGTTAATATCGTGATTAAAGATCCTGTAACGGGTATCAGTGTTCCGTATCCTTTACCTCAAAACTGGACAAAACATGAAACAATACCGGTAACTAAAGAAAGCTGGGAAGAAGACGATCCGAATTTACCATTGGGAATTCAGCAGATGCTTAACTATGTGAATCACGTTAACCAGGGCAATACAGGCATGGCTTGTACTGTTAATCTGGGACAACCTGTACCACCAAAAGCATATAAATATTCAGTTAAATTGGAGGATCTGACTCCGGAAAAACTGTATACAGCCATTATTTATAATGCTTTTGATGATGACGGGGACGGAAATTATAATCCACAGCCCACACCAACACCGGAAGATCCTTACAAAGTGTATGAAGAAAACCAGAAAATTCATGAGTTCGTATTTAGAACTTCAAGATACAGGGATTTCAAAGAGCAGGTAGAAAGTTATAAGCTGAAAGAATATAATGATAAAAATGAAGTAATAGGACAAAAGGATGCTATTTATGAGATAAAAGCAGATCTTAAACAACAGCAGCTTAATGACCTCTATATTTTAGCTTCGGAAGGCATTGAAAATCCAAACTTAAAAGGGCTTGCCAATACCTATTCAGAGGTATTTGACCGCGCTTTTGAAGGAGTAATGGGATTAAAACCATTAAATCCGCCAACTAATACGGAATTTGTTAAAATAGTCAACTCCAATAATGACGTAGTTGCCTTACTCATAAGGAACCCGGAACCGTTCAATGATCCTAGAATTCCATTGGAAGAGGTGAAAAAATGTCTTGTAATTCCTAATGCCTTAGGAAACCATATTGAAGATTTTCAACTCATTTATGCTAAAGACTATTCTCAGATTTTAGTGGTACATAAGAGCAATAAAATCAAAGATCTGAAATTAAAACTACAGTTTAAGTATAAATCCTGGGATGGATCAGCTTATACTGAATTTCCGGGAAGTGGAGTGACAATCAACGAATTACAAATAAACAATTAATTAAATCTAAAATGAGTTTTTTTAAATATCATAATTATAATACTTCGAACGCTAAAATCAACTTTACCCATAGAGATAATGGTAATGTTTTTCATGCAGGAGATTTAGAAAAGGCGGGAGTAGTTACTGTTCTTAAAGAAAACGGAAAACTTCTGTGGAGTAAAAGTTATTCTAATCCCGACAGAGAAGTAAGCTTTAAAAAAATCATTTCAGTCTCAGGTAACTATGTTATCCTGGGGCTGGAAGATCAAGTGACCCCTTTTCTTTTATGTATCAACATCAAAGGTGATGTGATCTGGTATAGGAACTTTCCTGCAAATCCTACCCAGGAAGATGCCTTATTTGCAGAAGCATACGGAGATCTCACTTATCTTGCTTTTTTTGATCTTAAATATCAGAATAATTATATTATCGCAATAAATGCGACCGGAGATATTGTAATCAGCAGAAATATTGTTGATACTATAGGAGGTGCAAATATTCAGATTTCAGGTCTAGCAATTTATAATGGTAAAATTTATATCTGTGGTAATGAAAATGGACTGGGAACTGTTATTAGTACAAATCCGGACTTTACCACAACTACATCAAGGTATACCTATCATTCGAACGGGGCAACAGTTTCCTTGGACGGAATATACTTTCAGAATAACAAGATCTATGCATCAGGGGTATGGAATAATGGTCCTGCTCTTGTTCTTCCGGACCAAAATATTGGATATTTCTACAAACCTAATACAGGCCTGAAAACGCGTTTTTCATTTGGACAAAATAACTTCTATATATGCAATGAAAAGAGCCAGATTGCATGTTCCAACTATAATCATTCAATTGAATTTATCAAGCAACTGAGTGTAACCACCTCTGTAATAGACAAAGTGGATGGAGACACCCTATTAATTCATGGAAATGCAGATTCACACGAGTATTCAGGTTTTATTCAGGGTGATATTACAAACTGTAAATCATTCCCCATACAATTGTGGCAGCCCGATCTTTACAATATGAATATGAAAGGAGCCAGCTATGGTTTCAAGAATATCTACCTGAGTATGGATACCAGTGACTTGAAAGTTAATACCACCTCCTATACGAATATGAGCATTTGTGATGACGATGGAAGCGGAATTAATTTTGATGAATTTTCAGGACTTCAGACTCCTAATTTTTATCTCCAGGCAGCCGGATCTAAAGGAGATGATAGTACAAAAGGGATTCACCTGAGATGGGGGTTTGGCGGTAAGCTAGGTGAAAATCACCTTCCTAAGGGGAATTTGGCATCATCAGATTACAATTTCAATAAACCTGAAGATTTTGTGAAAATTTATAGGACAGCCTATAAAAAAGCAGTTTTTACATTAGACTTTAATACTCCTCCCCAGCTTGTTGACGATAACCAGAAGATGTGGGTGTATAAATTCAATAACAACAAAAGGATTTTTTATGTCTATTTTAAGAATAAAACAAGATACAATCAGGTAAGACAGTCGGTTGATCCATTGGCAGATCCGCTTAAATTTATAAGTGTATATGGATATGAGCTGATAGAAATTCTTTGTAAAACTGATATTTTCTTTGCTGCAGAGCTTGAGGTAAATAATCAACAGCAAGATTCTGTTATTGATATGGAAGCACTTTCTGTAGCTGAACAAAATAATCCTTCCCAACAGCACCTTTCGTATAGAATTAATTTATATGGAAGTGAAGTTTCTACATCGTATTTTAATGCAGAAAATGCAAAAACACTGAGGTTTAGAGCTGACAAATGTCTTGTTTCCTTGATTAAATTTGAATTTTATTCGGACTTTATTATCAGCAGAAATCAAGCGAATGCCTGGACAGAATTAGGACAGTTTTCCCTGACATCAGAACCGGATGAAGCATTTTCCAGATTAGATCCTCTTCCTCAGGATAACCCGGTTCACGGCGCATGGTTACGATACAACGATGGAGCTTATGTAAATACGGAAAATTACAAAAGAAAATGGGAACATCCGTCTCAAGGACCACTAGACAGGGACATTCAGACTGTTATTAAGAGATACGTAGAGCTTAGCGATAATCAGCCGAATCCAAAAGCGAATGAAACGATTTCGATTAACCTTTCACCTACAGGTTCTCAACAGGTTGTTGATATAAGTACCAATCTTCCGGAACAAGGCGATATGGAGGTTTCCAACCTTGATATTCTGAATATTGCAGCCCTTGATTATCATGTGGCCAGAATGCTGGGATTAGGTCATCTTGATATCAATAGTGATGTTTTCGGAAACGAGTATATCTATATTGCAGAATATTATACCAATCAAAATCTGGATATTAATACGTCTGACAAGACCTATCAGTTGCTTTCCATGTCTCTTCCTGTCTCTACAGAAATCGAAAGGCTTTCATTGCCTGTAAAACTACTGAAGCTTAATAAAGGAATGGACTCTGATAATCCGCAATCTGCTGGCTTATATGATAGTGAAGGCTATTCTCATAATGGAAAATATCGTTATGTCAGTATTTATAATATACAGATTCCTGATCTTGAAGTAAACCCGACATTCTTTGGATCCTCTCAAAGATTTGATGCCTCTTCATTCACGTTTCCAGTGTATGCAGGTCTGGAATACCGTTTGGTAGAACCTGAGAAAACAGATGATTTTATCTGGTTCAAACCAGAGTTGTGCCATGATACCAAGTACTCAAACATCGATACGACGGTAAATTCTTTTGAAACGTTGCCGATCCAGATTCCGGACACTTATACTCCATTGTACATGCATAAGCAGGACAAAAGCGGAACTTATTTTTATAAAGGGTATGGGATCAATTGGTTCTCCAGGGCACAAACAGGAGGAGAAGAACTATCAATTGATACCAACATCAAGCCTAACAACAGGCTATTACCTCCAACGGCAACAACAGCTTTCCTTATCCAGAAAGAATATCCTGTGACATTAACTTCTCAGAGTGAGCAGGATCGTAGACAGGCTATTACAGATTCTGATAAAACATTGGTAAGATTGGGCTTTGACCATCATATTTATCAGGACGAAATTGTATACCCTATTTCATTTGATTCCACATTGCCGGATGATTATTATCTGAATCCGGATACCATATTTCCAGATAATAAAGAAGTTATGGCAGATGAAGTAGAGATTTTCTATAGAAATTATACAATGAGAGAGATTTCTGCGAAAGTATCCGGTATCAGTCATCATCCGAATAATCAGCTTTTAGCAGAAATTAAAACGGTAGATTATATCCTTCCAAGTTCAGGAGGAACTATTGCTCCGGGATCAAGTATGCCTGCTCAACCTTCAATTCCTTTACATATTTTAAAATCGGAAATCCCGGCAGGAACAACCATTAATGATTTTATCGGAGGAATTTTCTTGCTGGACGGTGAAAGCTATATCATTAACGGAATCGAGGTGGAATCTTCAGGATTAAAGTTTACAGTATTTAAAAAAGCACCAAGTGCGGCTATTATAGCGGGTACTTCACCGGTAATCGATCAGAGCAGTCTTGTACTTCCTACATTCAGTCCCGGAACTGAAGGATTGTTCAGTGCTACCGAAAATATGCAGAATACACCAACATGGGGACCAAAAAATCCTAACTCATTAAAAGTGAAGATTGGGACTAATGACTGGGGAATCCACAGAGAAGTAATCAGCACACATCAGTCGGATGGATCTGTACAAAGATTTTTAGAAAAGAGCAGAGGTTTTTGGAAAAATGCTCAGGTTCATAGACATTATGAGAAAATTGCAAAATATCAAAACAGTATGGGTGTCGTTACTGACGATCCTGCTCAGGGTAAAGAAGTACATCGCGGCGTTTATAAAATTACCTTCCCTGGTTTTAAACTTGCACAGCATTCACAGTTTTCTGCAACTTCCGACTCTGTAGAGTGGTTCAACGGAATTGTCAGAATGTTTACTTATGAACATTTTGGTGCGGCACCAAGCGATTCACGTTCTATATTCAAAGTTGTACGTACGGAAAATATAGGAACCAATAAAGATCTGGTACTGTATGTTTATGATGAAAATTTTGAAATAAAAGAAGATAGCCAGCATAAGCCAGTATTCGTATTTAACGATGGAAACGACTTTCCAATGAAGTTGTCTGATCCTTTAATGGGGAATGATGTTGAAATTAATTATTATCCTTCTTACAGAATATATTTATATAAGAATGAGGCCAATAATTTGAAAGAAGAAGTTATTCTTCCGCCTGAAGGAGAAGATGTGAGATATTCTATGTTCGGGTTTAAGAGTGTTGACAATGACAATGTGGACATGCAAGGCGCTAAGTACAAATCCAAATTCAGCGTACCGGCTATAATGTTTGCCAATAGAATTGTAGATCCTAAACCACCAAGGAAGCCAAAAGGTTCTATGTATGCAACCAGACCGGATAAATTCGGAAAATCAACCTACAGCTTTATTACGGAGTATGAGCATAAACCATATTCAGTACAGTTCTTCAGAGCGAATAATGCAGTATTGTTAGCTTCTTTATATGAATCGTTAAAAATTGAGGAAATAAAAAATAACCTTAATGCTCTTGGAGGTAATGATGAAGAGTTTTTTACTGATAGGTGGATGAATTTTGTGGATTTTGAAATGCTTCTTAATACAACAAAAACAGAATTTGAAGCATTCCCTCCCGATAGCCCTTTGAAATATGCTCTGCCACTTCCGAACAGTACCGTATTATTTGATGCAATTAATTATTTTATTGTGAATCATAACAAACATTTTGGGCTACAAACAGGACAAAGCGGATATGCTAACTTATTAGATGAAACCAAATGGAAAAATGGTCAATATCCAATTAATTATCGTGTGATTGAGGCTATTCCTGGCCAATCAGATGAATTACGTTTAGGGCACTTTATTAAAGAAGCGATGATTAACTGCTTCCTGCCCCTTACAGAAGTACCGATTATTTATCAGCAGATTCATAATTTTAATTTCAATGATATAACAGGTCACAGACCTAAAAATAAAAAACAGAATATCAGGGATGCTTCAGGATATTTATTGCCTACCAGTCATGCGGATTTTGATATGGCTCCTATGGCAGCTATATACAACCAAGGTCAGGGAGGAGCTGCCCATTCAACTCTGTTTACCGATTTTACGATTGATGGTGCCTCCGATAACTTCTACTTCTATGGAGTAAGAGAATTAGGAAACCAATTGCAGATGGGAGAGTTCAGTAAATTCCAGGGACCTATTAAACTGGTTAATACTAATCCTGCTGAACCACCAAAGATCTTAAGCTTATTACCAATAGTAGATAATGCTACATTAGGAATTCCTGCAAAAGTAAGGATTGAAGTGAACTCTTATACTGATGTACACAAGATCAATGAAATTTCTATTTACAGGGCAACCAATAAGCTGGATGCAGATTCCATATTGAGTATGAAACACATCAAATCTGTAGAAATTGCTGATGTGGAAGTGAATCCTGAAAATGGTTCATGGACGGTGTATGACGAGTTTGAAGATCTGGATGAAAAACCTTACGGTGATCCACTTTTCTATCGTGTAGTTGCTTCCAGAAAAGTAGAGTACAACACAATAGATTATAACGTATCACCACCTGCTAATAAACTGGTACAGGAGCAGGCACCATCATTACCTTCAAAGACAACGGTAACCATGTTGGTGGAAAATTATAATCCACCGGCACCTGTACTGAGATATCATTCTGAACCAGTAGATTCTGATATGATCAACTGGGTGATCTTATCCTGGGATCAGATTTGCTATAAAGGAAAATACCATCTTTATAAAATGAGTCCTCTGGGTAACTGGAAGGAAATTGCAAGAATAGATACGGATGAAAAAGATACTACAAAAGCAAATCTATACGTCTTTGGCAATAATCCGGCAACTAATACTGAAGAATGGTTCTTTAAAGAAACATTCGATATGACCGGAAATGAGTTTTTCCTTCCTGTAGAAAAATTAGGACTAGATCCTATGAAGATTAAAGATGCAGAAGGAAGGGTACTTTATCATCACTTCAAAATGGTGTCTCAGAATACATCGAATATGTTCAGTACCGAAGAAAAAATTCTGACAATCTATAAAGAAGAGACCTGGATGGATATCAGTGGAATTTCTCACGACGGAACAGACGGAATGATCTTACAGGGAACTTTCATTGTGAGACCGTAATTAATCCTTCAATTAATAAAGATTCAACAGTTTCTCCTTACCCGGTAAGATAGGAAAGGGGAAACTGTTTATCAAAAAATAAAAAATATGGCAAAAAAAACAATAGCAGCTTTAAAAGAATATTTTAAAGCAGGAAAGCGGCCGACAGAAAACCAATTCGGGGATTTACTGGATAGCTTTGCCAACTTAGACGATAAAACTATTTTCCCTGATAATTATAAACATAAAGATTTATACTTCGAATTTCCTCATCAGCAAGGTGATATGGCTGTGGATGTTCTTTTAGGAAATAATTATCTGAATGGAAGTATTGAAGTTGAAATTACAGGTACATTTTCACATCAGACAAGTGTTGGTATTATAAAAAAACAATTTGAGGTAGGGCTTAATCCTGATGGAAATGTTTGGTATCCTACTACGGCCAGAGTTACAGAAGCAGCAGGAACTATTTTAGAAAGTATTTACATTGGAGATATTGTATGGGACTCCGCAAGAAATGAATATAAATTCACCATTTATCATACAAGTCCCAATCAAAATCCATATGCTGTAAGAATCAAACAGTTTTCTTATGATAAGGCATTTGTAGATCAGGCAAGGCTTTCTGATATATATGTTAAACCATTAGTTGAGCAAAAAAAGCATTCAGTATATTATAATGGAAACATTGGAATAGGAACTGATAACCCAAAATCTAAACTGGATGTATGGGGTAATGTTCAGGCTGGTAGAAGTGATGCTACAGAAGGGATCAATGCATTTTCCATCCGTTATGAAAATGGATCTGTAAACAATTGGGGATCATTAAGAAGTGGCGCAGAAACTTACATGGGTTATGGCGTTAAAGCTGATAATCAGACGGCTTATGGCTGGCTATCAGGTAATGGATCTTACGCTGGTTATAAGACAGCGGTGACGGTTGGTGGTGAAGGAATTAAATTTTTATCTTCTAACTATGTGCAAGCTGCCCAGGATTCTCCCGTTGCGATGTCAGAACTTATGAGGATAGTCCCGAATGGAAATATAGGAGTTGGCACAGATAACCCACAACAAAAATTAGATGTACGCGGAATTATGGTATCCCAGGTTAGTAGTAATGAAGGCGGTGCTCTTCTCTTACAAAACCCATCCAAAACAGCATCCGGTACAGCTCACCAATGGGCAATTTATAATATGACAGGGGGCTATGGTAATGGATTACAATTCTGGAGCTATTCTACGGATGGATCCTATGGACCAAGGTTGTTCTTATCAGATGCGGGTAATATGGCCTTATATGGTAAAATTGAAGCAAAGGATGTGGTCATTACTGCGACACCCACTGCGGACCATGTATTTGCATCGGATTACCATTTAAGAGAGATCGGTGATCTTGAAAAATTCATCTCCGAAAAAAGTCATCTTCCGGAAATCCCTTCTGCAAAAGAGATGACAGATAATGGACTGTCAGTAGGAGACTTCCAGATCAAATTGCTTCAGAAAATAGAAGAATTAACATTATACATGATCTCAATGAAAAAAGAGATCGATGTTTTAAAAACAAATTAATCATGGCGAAAAAAACAATTACAGAATTAAAAAATTATTTTAAAGCTGGAAAAAGACCTACGGAAGCGCAATTTGGTGACGTCATGGATAGCTTTGCCAACCTGGAAGACCCACAACTGTTTCCTAAGAATTACATTAAAAAAAGGCTGGATCTCAATTTTCCTCATGATGTATCGGATCAGGCTGTGGATATTCTTTTGGGCAACAGGGGCATGTCAGGAGCTCTTGAAATAGAAATTGTAGGAACATGGATGTATGTCAATAGTGTCGGAAATATCAAAAAATTGTTTCAGGTGGGTTTCAATCCGGATAACTCGGTGTGGTATACGCCCACCTCAAGAATCGTGGAGGCGGGAGGTCCTATTATTAATCACATTTATATTGGGGATGTAGTATGGGATGCAAATATTAATCAATATAAAGTAACTATTTATCACACCCATTATGCCGGAAATATATATGATATCAGAATTACTTATCATTGCCCTTTTGATACGCAGGATTTTAGTGAGGTAAAGCTGTCTGATATCTACACTAATCCTCTTGCAGGGCAAAGAATACATTATACCCATTATAATGACAATTTTGGGGTAGGTGTTTCACTACCGGAAGCAAAACTTCACGTAAAGACCCTTCCTGGTCAAGGAGATACTAATTATACTTCAGGCCTGTTTGATCGAAACGATGCTGCAGGAGGAAGCAATAAATTATCCATCAGATATCATTCGACTGCTGATCTTGAAGTTAATTCAGGTTTTACCGGCTCGGGCTTCAGGTTTGGTACATACAGTGACTTTAATATTGTAAATAACGGTTTAAGTGATACATACGGAGCGATTAATTTTGTAACAAATGCAGCTGTAAGGCTATCTGTACAGCCTAATGGAAATGTAGGAATAGGAACCTCAGCTCCACAGGCCAAACTGAATATTGTATCATCTCCAAAGAACCCTGATCAAGAAGGTACTTTGATATTAGGAGATGTTTCTCAGGTGAATATGAGGTTCGGAAGTAATGAGCAGTACAACTGGATACAAAGTCATGCATCATCACCACTATATATTAACCCTCTTGGGAATAATTTGATTCTGAACAGAGACGCCGGTAATGTGGGAATTGGAACCCAGAATCCGGATCAAAAGCTAACTGTAAAAGGAAAAATACATGCAGAAGATGTAATTGTAGATACCAATGTTCCTGCCGACTATGTATTTCAAAAGTATTTTGATGATACTTCTTCCATCAGACCGGATTACCAAATGCTTTCTTTAAACGAACTGGAATCCTTTGTAAAAGAAAATAAACATCTTCCGGAAATTCCATCCGGGGATAATATTCTGAAAGAGGGAGTTACGGTCGGAGACTTCCAAATGAAATTGCTTCAGAAAATTGAAGAACTTACTCTTTATATAATCTCTCTGAAAAAAGAGATTGATTCAAAACTTAATTAATTATGGCAAAAAGAACAATAGCACAATTAAAAAATTATTTTAAAGCAGGAAAAAGACCTACAGAAATCCAATTTAGCGATCTTATGGATAGTTATGCACATTTGGATGACCCTGCAATATTTCCAAATAGCTTTAAATATAAAGACTTCTCTGTTAGATTTCCTAATCAGGAAAGTAATTTGGCGGTAGATATATTATTGGGAACCACCATCAACGGGAATGTAGAAATACATATCGTTGGTGCATGGAATAGTGAAAATACCGTAGGTATTATTAAAAAACAAATTATTGTTGGTGCAAATCCTAGTGGTGGTATCTGGTACCAGCCTGTATCGAGAATCATAGAAGCTTCAGGCCCCATTACAGATCATATTTATCTTAGTGATATTGTATGGGACAGTTCTATAGGGCAATATAAAGTAACGGTATATCATACACGCCAATCAGGAAACGTATATGCGATAAGACTTATCCAGCATTGTAATTCAACGGCTTTAATTGATAAGGCTGTATTGTCCGATATTTATACCAATACACTGACGGGACAAAATAAACATTATGTCAATTATAATGATTATGTGGGAATAGGAACCAAAAAACCACTTGCTCCACTGGATGTTCAGGGGCGGGTTCTATTAAATGCCGGATCCGCTGTCGTAAGTGGTGTAGGAATTGTTGGGTATACGACCCAATGGTCAAGGGGATATCATTTTGTGTCACCTGATAATACACAGCATTTGGGAGGTTTTGGAGCTTTAGGCACCAATAATCAGATTGATCATTATTATATAGGAAAGTATGGAAGCAGTATTGCGAAATTTTCCGTTGGTGATGATCGCGTTTTCCTTAGAGGGAATGTAGGAATCGGAACAGAAGCGCCTGCAACAAAACTGGATGTCGTAGGAGAAATTCAGGCCGGAGCAAAATCTGCCACAGAAGGAGTAAATGCTTTTGCGATAAGATATGAGAACGGATCTTTTAATAACTGGGGGTCATTAAGAAGTGGTGCTGAAACCTATATGAGTTACGGAGCAAAAGCATCACCTACCACAGCTTATGGCTGGGTATCCAGCAATGGTAGTTTTTCAAACTATAAAACGGCTATTACTCTCGGAAACGAGGGAATGAAATTCCTGGGAAGTGCCAGTGCGCAAAGCAGCCTTAATTCACCTGTTGTTATGAATGAATTCATGAGGATCAGCACTAGCGGAAATGTAGGAATAGGAACAAAGAATCCTGATCAAAAGCTAACCGTAAAAGGAAAAATTCATGCTGAAGATGTGATCGTAGATACCAATGTTCCTGCAGACTATGTTTTTCAGAAGTATTTTGATAATAAGTCTTCTATCAGACCAGATTATCAAATGCCTACGATCAATGAGCTGGAATCCTTTGTAAGAGAAAACAAGCACCTTCCTGAAATTCCATCGGGGGATAACATAATAAAAGATGGAGTGAAAATCGGAGATTTCCAGATGAAATTACTTCAAAAAATCGAAGAACTTACGCTCTATATGATTTCCCAGAACAAAGAAATTGAAAATTTAAAAAACATGATCAATTAGTTAATTTTCAAAGAAGTCAATTTGAAGATTTTTTGAATAGATAATTGATGTGAAGTAATTTATTAAACTATAACCTTAATTCTAAATTCTATTAGAAGATAAACCTAATCCCTTTTAAACTTCGGTTTAAAGGGATTTTTGATTTTGTAAACCCATTTGGAATACAATAAATATAAAATACAGAGAAGTTATCATAGGATATGACGTAGTACAAACAATCATTCTATCTTTACTTTATTAAATAGTAAAACAGATAAAAAATATAGAAATGGAAAGAACAGAAGTAATTATTAATACACACAACAGGGGAGAAGTTCAGTTATTTTCTGATGATCAGAAGATAGGAAAAATGGATATCTCAGTTATTGGACAAAAATTAACCGTTTATCATACAGAGGTAGATCCTGAACATGAAGGAAAAGGTTTTGCTAAAATACTATTGGAGAAACTTGTTTCTTATGCCAGGGAAAATAATTTGAAAATAGTTCCTCTATGTCCTTATGTTTTTGCGCAGTTCAAAAGACATCCGGAAGAATATAATGATGTCTGGTTGAAAGAATAAATATAATAATTGATTAAGCTTCCTGTGGGAGCTTTTTTTGTACTTTATAATGATCAGTTACCAATGTTTAATCTTTTCCCGGTATTGATTAGCTATAAGTTTTTTAAAGTCAAAAAAAATCCCGATTTTTGCAACCCTTTCAATAATCCCGAACATTCATGAAACTTTGTATTGCCGAGAAACCCAGTGTTGCCAGAGATATCGCCAAAGTTTTAGGTGCTACTACACCTAAACAGGGCTATATGGAAGGAAACGGCTATTGTGTAACCTGGACATTCGGACATTTATGTACGCTGAAAGAACCGCATGATTATGGTCCGCAGTACAAATCCTGGAATCTGTTTTTATTACCGATCATTCCCAATAACTTTGGAATAAAACTGATTCCGAATAAAGGAGTTGAAAATCAGTTTAAAGTAATTGAAAAACTGGTGGAAGAATGTGATGAGGTCATTAACTGCGGGGATGCCGGACAGGAAGGAGAATTGATCCAGCGTTGGGTATTGCAGAAGGCAAAGTGCAATAAGCCGATTCAACGATTATGGATTTCGTCCCTAACCGAAGATGCGATTAAAGAAGGATTTGCTAACCTGAAACCTGCGGAAGATTACAAAAATCTGTACCTGGCTGGAAATGCCAGAGCTATCGGAGACTGGTTGCTGGGTATTAATGCAACACGCTTATTTACGAAAAAATTCGGAGGGAATAAAGCCGTTCTTTCTATCGGCCGGGTACAAACTCCAACCCTGGCAATGTTGGTTCAGCGTCAGAAAGAAATTGACGCTTTTACCACAGAAGAGTATTGGGAACTTAAAACGAAATACCGCGATGTTATTTTCAATGCTGCGATTGATCGTTTAAAGACACTGGACCGGGCTGAAAAAGGATTGGGATATCTTAAAGTAAATCCCTTTGAAATCGTTTCATTTGAGATCAAAGAAGGAAAAGAAAAGAACCTGAGGCTTTTTGACCTTACGGGACTTCAGGTGGAAGCGAATAAAAAATACGGATATTCAGCCGAAAATACGCTTAATTATATTCAAAGCCTTTATGAAAAAAAGCACGTGACTTATCCGCGTGTGGATACTACGTATCTATCTGAAAATTTATATCCTAAAATAGAAGGAATCCTTCGGAAAATGTACTTTTATCAGGATTTAATTGCTCCGCTATTGGGAGCTCCTATACCGAAATCCAAAGCTGTTTTTGATGATTCGAAGGTAACGGATCACCATGCAATTATTCCCACTGAAGTTCCACCATCCCAGAACCTGAGCAGGGAGGAAAAGCTTATTTATGATCTGATCGCCAAGCGTTTCATCTCTGTTTTTTATCCCGAATGTAAAATTTCCAATACATTGGTAGAAGGAAAAGTGGGAACTATTCCTTTTAAAACAAGCGGAAGACAGGTTTTAGAGCCGGGATGGAGAGCTGTATATGCCAAAGAACCGAAAGAAGAGTCTTCAGATAAGGATAAAGAAAAAGAAGAAGAGCAAACCATTCCTGAATTTACAGTAGGAGAAACGGGGCCGCATGATCCAATAATCCATCAGGGAAAGACATCCCCTCCAAAACCATATACCGAAGCAACGTTGTTAAGGGCAATGGAAACTGCCGGAAAGCAGGTTGATGATGAAGAGCTGCGTGAAATGTTGAAAAACAACGGGATCGGAAGACCTTCTACCCGGGCCAATATCATAGAAACTCTTTTCAAACGAAAATATATTGAGAAGAAAAGAAAAAATCTTATTGCGACGCACACCGGAATTCAACTGATCGATACTATTGAAGATGAATTGTTGAAAAGCCCTGAACTTACGGGAGAGTGGGAGTTAAAGCTTAGGAAAATAGAAAGTGGTGAATATGAAGCCAATCAGTTTAAAGAAGAACTGATCCAGATGGTCTCTGAACTTACAAGAAAAGTAGTGGACGGGAAAGGAAAAGTGATCACTTTACAGGAAGAAGAGAAAGTGGTTGAAAAGAAAAAACGAGAACCTGCTCCTAAAAAGGAACTTCAGTCTTTTGAGGAAACAAAATGTCCGAAATGCAAAGAACACAATCTGATTAAGGGGAAAACCGCAGTTGGATGTTCAGATTTTAAAAATTGTGGTTTTAAAATACCGTTTGAGCTCTTTGGAAAAAAGTTATCAGAAAAACAACTTCTGGATCTTATTCTTAAAGCAAAAACATCTAAATTAAAAGGTTTCAGTACGCATCCGGATGCCCTTACGGAAGGTGTCCTGTCATTATCTGATGATTTTACGGTGCAACTAGGTTAACTCAAATTATCATTGTGAACTAAAGATTGTTGATTAATCACAAGAGGACAAGGTCTTTCTGATCTTTGATTTTTGTGATTTGATATTTTATATGCGTTTACCTTAAAAAGTGCTGCTGGGATTTTCAATCCTTTTATTACATTTGTAAGAATCATATTTCAATCCATGACACCTGAGAAAAAACAACTGATCATAGACAGTTTCAACCGCTCCGAAACCTTAAAATTCTACAAAGCGGAGCTTCTTGAAGTAGAAACCGATTTCATATCCATTAAAATCCCAAAGATGGAAATGATGACCCGTAAGGCAGGAATGTTTAATGGGGCAATGATCGCTTCTTTGGTTGATGTTTCTTCGGGATATGCTGCGGTAAGCAATTATAAAGATGATTGTTACGTAGTAACCATAGAACTTAAGGTTAATTATTTAAGGCCTGCAATGGGAGATGCTTTGATTTCAAAATCATACGTAGTAAAAGGAGGTGGGAAGATCAGCGTGATCAGAACTGAAATTTATACAGTGGACGAAAACGGATCATCCGAAACCCATGTTGCTACATCACTGGTGACGATGATGAGACTTAAATAAGATTTAAAAAGAATAAGCCTGAACAGAAAACTGCAGGTAAGCATTATTTCCTACAGGGTTAAACATTCCCCAGATTCCAACCGGAAGCTGATAACCCGCAATGGAAAATGTTTTGGTAATGATCAGACTTATCTCATTAAAACCTGCTTCTTTAGCAAAAAAGTTTCCTTTTTCACCTGTGGGATTATGTAAGGCAAATGAATATCCGATCCTCCCTCGTACCGAGAGGCTTTCTTTTGTATAGAAAGGATATTCTGTTGAAACAAAAGAAGAATATTTATTGTGTGTATTGTCCCTATCCCGGTCCCGGCCAAAGACTACAGTATTCCAGCTTAAGACTAAGGGAAGTTTCTCACTTATTGTATAATATGACCTGAAATCCCAGAAGCGCCCTGTTTCACTTGCATTGTAATTAAAAAATTCTTTGTTGTTATAAGTGGCACCAGGTGAAAAATTATAAATATCCCAGAGTTCCACCATAAGGTGCTTATTTTTGTATCCAATATAATTGTCAAACTCTTTATAGGAGCCATTTGCATTTCCTCCGGCCCAGAATCCTCCGTAAAAATTCTTACCATCTAAATGAACATCACCGGTATAGATGAAACCTGAGGAAACTTCCTGACCTCGCCACAAATGACTGTTTCTGAGCTGCAATGCAGAATGCAGTTTCTGGCCATAAACCAATGAATTTCCAATGATGATGGAAATAATCATCAACTTTTTAATTTTAATCATAATGCTGAGTGTCTTTTTGATTACAACATTCCTGTCCGGTAAATGAATACCGGAAAAAAGGAATGTATAAAAGAAATGAATGGTTAGTTAATAATATCTTTCTCCCGGATCTTAGATCCGAAGAGTGCATAAGAAAGCATAAGCAGTTCACAGATGACCGTTAATATCCAGGTCCATCTCCATGAGCCGAAAAGATCAGCCAGTCCTCCTTGAAGTAAAGTAAATACCGCACCGCCAAATACAGCAGAAATGAATACACCGGATGCTTTTGAGGTATATTTATTAAGACCCTTTATAGAAAGTGTATAAATACAGCTCCACATAGAAGAATGCAAAAGACCGATGGCAACAAGGAACCAAAGGTTCTGGGTGATCATTGAAGTAATCGCCAGGATGGTAGCAAGAACTGTTGTCGTTGCAAGCTGTGTTCTCGCTGAGATCTTACTGAAAAAACTGGAAATAGATCTTCCAACAAGGAAGCCTCCCCAATATAAAGTAGATAATAAGGCATGAATTCCAAGGTCCATTCCGCCGATAATAATATCCGTTTTTCCGAAGAAAGTGATCGGCTTTCCCGATTCCATAAGCTCAAAAGCATTCAGGTTGATATTGGCTCCGATGGCAACTTCGGTTCCTACATAAAAGAAAATGGCAACTACACCCAGGGCAAAATGGCGGAATGACCAGATGCTTCTTTCCAGTTTTTCTCCTGCAACGGCTCTCGTATTTTCAATATCAGGAAGATGCAGTCTCTTGGTGATAGCCATCACCGTAACAATACAGATGATCAGTACAGAAAGAGGTAGTAGCAGCTGTTTTATTTCAATATTTTCAATGGAGATACCACTGAACATCACGATGGTCACAAAGAAAGGTGCTGAGGTCGTACCAATAGAATTGATGGCTGTTAAAATATTCAGTCGTTGTACGGGCTGTGTCCCCTTTAAAGGATAAGAGGCAGCATAAGGATTTACCACCACCTGAATAATTGCTGCAGAAGTTCCCATTAAATAAGATCCGGCTACAAAAATGATAAACCCAAAGGGAATAACGGCATCACCGATCCTGAAATCCACCGAAGGAAACTGATAACCCACCCACGAAGAACATAAATACATCATCAATCCGGAGATCATAAAAAATAAACCTCTTAGGATCGTATTTTTATATCCAAAGGCATTGACCCATTTGCTTCCTAAAGTGCCGTTTAACAAATATCCTAAAAAGAAAAAGAAAGAGATGAGCGTAGTGAAGGTATTTTTCAGACCTCCCGCATGAGCCAGAAAAGTAAATTTTAAAGGAGCCTGCAACTGTTCATTAACAGTTGTCAGAAAACCAACAATAAAATAAATGAAAGTAATAATAGCAAATGGAAGGATACTGCTGTCAGACTTTATTTTCAAAGCTTTTATTTCGGAATTTGTTTGCATAATACTTTAGTTTACAATAGTTTCTAAAACAGGTGCGATCCCCTGATTTTTAATATCATCAACAAAATGTAAGTACAGACCGGTAAATGCATTTACCTCTCTCAAATCGATGCTTTTAAAGGCAGAAAGATTTAAAAAATCAATGGGGTTATCACTTTGGATTAAAATTTCATCTTCCGAAGTCAGCCATGGCTCGCCAATTTCATATGTAAAACCTTTATCGTCTGTTTTGTATTTCAAATAATGCCTGTAAGAAGCTATAAGAAATGCCGGACGCATAAGATCTTTTCCATCACTGATTATTTTTGCGAGATTGGGCATAATATATACCGGAAATTTAGAAACACCGTCAAAGCATAATCTGCTCACCTGGTCACTTACGCTATGATTGGAAAACCTTTCTATCAGTGTACGTTTGTAAAGATCTAAATCAGTATCGGCAGGTGCCGGAACATATGGTGTAATATCTATATTCATAAAATCCCTGATTAGCTTTACAATACTTTGATCCTGCATGGCCTCATCTACCTTGCGGTAGCCTTTTAAGAAAGAAGGGTAGGATAATAGGGTGTGCGAAGCATTCAGGAGACTGAGTTTCATGTTTTCAAAAGCAGTGACGTCATTCGTGAATTCTACGCCGGCTTTTTCCCATTCGGGTCTTCCTGCGATAAATTGATCTTCTATCACCCATTGGATGAAATCTTCACAATAAACGGGGGCTTTATCATTCCAGCCGCTTTTTTCACTAAGCCTTTCAATATCTTTGGCTGTGGTAGCAGGTGTAATTCTGTCCACCATACTGTTCGGAAATGTAACGTGGGATTTGATCCAGTTTCCAAGATCTTTATCCTGAGCTTCTATAAAACTGGTGAATGCCCTTTTAGCGGTATTGCCATTATGCTGAAGATTATCACAAGAAAGGATCGTGATACTTCCGGCTCCATTTTTTTTACGCAATCGCAGACCTTCTGCTATAAATCCAAAAACCGTTTCAGGAGTACCCGGATTCAGTAAATCGTTTTGTACGTGGCTGTCATTCAGATTAAACTCATTCGTTTCTTTATTGAGATTATATCCTCCTTCCGTAATGGTAAGACTGATGATCTTTATCGCCGGATCAGCGATTTTAGCAATTACTGCCTGGGGATCTTCCACTCCCCATATCAACTCTGTGAGTGAACCTATGGTATAGATTTCATCTTTTCCATCCCTTCCACAAACCGTAAGGGTATAGTCCAGATTTTGGGATCTTAAATCACGTACTATTTTTTCATCAGAAGAAAGTAAGGCAATTCCGCAGATTCCCCATTGCTGTTGATTTTTGTCTCCCAGCAGAAGGTGGGTGTAATACTGCTGATGGGCCCTGTGGAAATTTCCAACACCAATATGTACAATGCCGGTTTTAATATTTTCACGGTGATAGGGATAAGAATTGGGAGTCATATATTATAGTTTTTAATTGAATGTTAATCGTTTGCTAAACTTATATTAATAAATCTATTGCCCGGTATTTTTTGTTATGAAATTGATAATGGGAACGTTCCCAGAATTTGGGAACGTTCCCATTTGCTTATTTTTTTGTTATTTTTGATAAAAAAGAGTCCCTGATGAAGCGTGTAACCATTAAAGATTTGTCGAAATTTTTGTCATTATCTACCTCTACCATCTCAAGAGCACTGCTTAATGATAAAAATATCAACCCGGAAACTCAGAAGAGGGTATTGGAAGCAGCAACGAAATTGGGCTATAAACCCAATGCAACAGCTTTGAATTTAAAGTATGGAAAATCCAAAAATATTGGATTGGTGGTACCGGAAATGATCACACCGTTTTCTTCAAAAGTTCTGAAGGGGATTCAGAATATTTTGGATCCGTTAGGGTATCGTGTTATCATAACACAATCGGATGAAAATCCATTGATAGAAAGAGAGAATCTTAAGCTTTTAGAAGAATTCAATGTGGACGGGATCATTATTAATCTTTGTCATGAAAGTCTTAATGAAGAAGTTTACAAAAAGCTGATCAATAATGATATTCCCATGGTATTTTTTGACAGGATACCCGGGAAATCAATACAGGCTTCGCGGGTGATCGTAGATGATCAGATCAAAGCATCATTAGTAGTGGAGCATCTGATTAATACGGGACGAAAAAGGATCGCACACATTATGGGGCCTTTAACGATAAGGAACGTAACTGAAAGAGTGAACGGATACAAACGTATTATGGAGAAATATAGTCTTACTGATCCTGATCTGATTGTTTCTACAGAGGGAATGACTTTTGAAGATGGCAGAAAGGCAGTACAGGAACTATTAAACAGAAACATCCATTTCGACAGTATTTTTGCCTTTTCCGATACATTAGCTATTGGTGCAATGAATTATCTTCATGAGCAGAATATAAAAATTCCTGAAGAAATAGCGATTGCAAGTTTTTCAGGAACAGAACTCGCAACTATTGTGCATCCACAGCTGACAACTGTACAGCAACCATTAGAAAAAATGGGAGAAACCGCTGCCCGTCTCGTGCTGGAAAAAATACAAAATGCGTCATCACCTGATCAGACGGTTATTATGGAAACCGAATTGATTTATAGGGCATCCACCGTTATTTAAATCTACTCGCTTTGGTCAAGCACAAGAATAAGAGATAAAATAAAAACCACGGAAAGAGCACTAATGACCAACAGATTAACCTGCACTATCATTGATATGATTAATAGTAGGATAGAAGCAAGCATAATATATCTGAAATAATGGGTGTATTCTTTTTTCATATAAGATTATTAGCTGTTATAAAATTAAAAAAAAGACACGTAACTTTTACTTCAGCCGTCTTACTTGCCAAAAAAACAAATGCCTAAGGATACCTTAGGCAATTTGTCCATTTAAAAAAATTGATTAATCATAATTCTCTTCAATCCATCTAAGGCATTCCTGGTAATAGCGGTTTTGCTCATCAGATTGTAGATAAGGCGCATTAATAAATGCGTTGTCTGCAATTTTTTGCATAATTTTTTCAAGGCTCCGTCCATTAAAGTCCACTCTTGTTTTTTGAATATTGGAATACTTCAGGTGATCCTTGTGAATGTGCCAGGATGAATCTTTTCCTGCATTAACTCTGGTGAGATTGGTTGTGTGTGTTGCGTCCATGATCATAATTTTTAAGGGGTTTGCAGACTTAAAATTCAGGAATAAAAAGATCATAACGCAAAGGGAAAATACCCATTTTTGAAAAATCAGTGTTTTCCCTTATTGTATTGAAAATATAAACTTTAGCAATTCGTGATGGATAAAGACTTTTATTAATCATTCAAACCGAGATCCGATGGAATGAGTTTTGATACTTGTATACAAACTATTAAAAATATTAACATATGAACTTAATTATCCGTTTACTGATTACTGCGCTTGTTGCGTTTCTTTTAACGAAAATTTTACCTGGAGTACATTTTGAAGGCTTTTCATCTGCGATTATTTTCGCGATTGTTTTGGGACTTTTAAATTTAATTGTAAAACCTGTTTTAAGTCTTTTGGGACTTCCTTTAACGATCATCACCCTAGGATTATTTGCTTTAGTAATTAATGCATTGATCATCCTTCTGGCAGATTATTTCATAGACAGTATGGTTGTAGATGGATTCTGGTGGGCATTCATTTTCAGTATCGCCTTATCATTGATCACTTCATTGGCCAACTCTATGTTCTCAGATGGGGACTAAGCTCACAGAAGTATAGCATAACAATATAAATCCGTCAGTTGAGCTGGCGGATTTTTTATTGGGTCCATCAAAAAGGATATAAATAACATAAATAGCAACTGTACAAGCGTCTTATCATCAAATGTATCACAGGTAAATCAATTCATCACTTTAACAAAAAACAAGATAATTGTTAATTCCTTCGCATATTTTTATTTTAAGTACTAAATTTGGCAATCTTTGAATTAAAAAGCAATTTATGAAACTTAAGTACAGCCTGCTGGCTTTAGCAGCCCCACTTTTAATGAATGCACAACAGTTAATGACGCCTGAAATTCTTTGGACTTTGAAAAAAGTGGGAGTACAGGCAGTTTCACCTGATCAGTCTTCACTTATTTATAAAGTAGGACAAGTAGATCTGAAAACAGAGAAAACGAAAAACGAAAACTATTTCCTTAATGTTATCAATAATCAGTCTTCAAAATTAGACTTAGGTAAAAAAGCTCTTATTCAGTGGGATAAGAATGGAATTTACGCACAGGAAGGAGATAAGATATTCCTTTCTAAAGATAACGGAAAAACCTGGACGGAGTTTTATACCATCGGTGAGGTTGATAATATTGTAATTTCCCCTGATGGAAAGAAAATCGCTTTCAGCAAGCAGGTTTTAGTGGAGAAAGTAATGGGGAAAGATAAATACAGCGATACTCCTAAAACAACAGCACAGGTGTATACTGACTTGAACCACAGACACTGGGATTATTTCAATGAAGGAAAATACAATCATGTTTTTGTAGTAAATACTTCAGATAAAGTGGAATCATCAAAAGACTTACTGGAAGGAAAGACATGGGATTCTCCGCAGAGGCCGTTCGGTGGAGCTGAGGATTTCATCTGGAGTCCTGATTCTTCTCAGCTTTTGTATGTTACCAAGCCTAAAAGCGGGAAAGAGTATGCTACAAGTACAAATACGGATATTTTTGCTTATGATCTGACTTCCGGTGCTACAAAGAACCTTACAGAATCAAATAAAGGTTATGACGTAAATCCAAAGTTCAGTCCGGACGGAAAATCACTGGTATGGCAGAGCATGGAAAGAGATGGCTATGAAGCGGATAAAAATGATGTGAAAATCATGGACTGGAAGTCCGGAAAAACAGAGAACCTAACAAAAGGTTGGGACGAAAGTGTTTCCGGTGATGTTTTCTGGAGTGGTGATTCCAAAACCATCTATTTTACGGCAGCATTCAGAGGAACAAAACAATTGTTTTCCTTAGATCCTAAAAATGCAAAGGTTCAACAGATCACAAAAGGAGATTTTGATGTAAATGAAATCTTTGCTGATAATAAAAACACCTTATTGGTAGGCAGAACCGATGTCAACCATGCTACAGATTTATTTTCTGTAAACATTAAAAACGGTGAAATGAAACAGGTTACGGAAGCCAATAAAGATACTTATTCCAAACTGGCTCAAGGGAAATCTGAACTAAAAATGGTGAAAACATCGGATGGAAAAGAAATGGGAGTATGGTTCCATTATCCGCCGAATTTTGATCCGAATAAAAAATATCCTACTTTGGTATATTGCCAGGGTGGGCCTCAATCTGCATTGACTCAGTTTTTCAGTGTACGATGGAATTTTGCTCTTATGACGGCTAACGGATACATTGTAGTTGCGCCGAACCGTAGAGGAATGCCGGGCTGGGGAACAAAGTGGAATGAAGAAATCTCTAAAGACTGGGGTGGACAACCTATGAGGGATTATCTTGCCGCTACAGATTATGCTAAGACATTACCTTATGTGGACGGACAAAGAGTAGCTGCAGTAGGAGCAAGTTATGGAGGATACAGTGTATTTATGCTTGCGGGGATTCACGATAACAGATTCAAGACCTTTATTGCTCACGACGGGCTATTTGATATGAAATCATGGTATCTGACCACTGAAGAGCTCTGGTTTGCCAACTGGGATTTAGGGTCTCCATGGGAGAAGCCGCTTCCAAAAGCTTATACAGAATTTAACCCTAGCAATTTTGTTGAAAAATGGAATAAGCCGATCATGATTGTCCAAGGAGGAATAGATTACCGTGTGCCTTATGAGCAAGGACAAGAGGCTTTCCAGGCAGCAAAATTAAGAGGCCTTAAAACAAAATTAGTGTATTTCCCGAACGAAAACCACTGGGTGCTTCACCCGCAAAATGGTTTGGTATGGCAAAGAGAATTCTTTGACTGGTTAAAAGAAACTTTATAACAAACAATAAAAACGAAAACGGGCTTTTGGCCCGTTTTTTTTATATTTGAATTATGCAAAACCGTATTTCTTCATTTCCTCCTATTATTGATGTCCATTCCAGAATTTTAATTTTAGGTTCTATTCCCGGGGTCAAATCATTGGAAAAACAACAATATTATGCACATCCTCAAAATAAATTCTGGAAGATTATTTTTGAGCTGCTTCATGAAAAATTTACGGAAGATTATACAGTAAGGATTGAAACATTGAAGAAACACCACATCGCACTTTGGGATGTGATTGATTCCTGTGAGCGAAAAGGAAGTCTTGATTCGGAGATCAGAAATGAAGAAGCCAATCAGATTGAAGAACTTTTAGAACAATATCCGAATATCACTGCCATATTTTGTAATGGAGGAAAATCTTATAAAAACCTACAGAAAGTTTTAGGAAAAAAATATCGGCTTCCTGTGATTCTGCTGCCTTCGACAAGCCCGCTGCATACCATTTCGTTGGAAAAGAAATTAGAAGGATGGTCAAAGATCATGGAATTTCTAAAATAACCTCCTTCCTTATTTCCTTTATGCTCCAGCAACATCATCATAAGATGTGCACTTTAATCTACTTTTAAATAACTGCGTAAACCCCTGAGAAGCTCCAGCTGGTTCTTCGTACGGTCGAGATTATGCTCCGGATAGGTTGTAGAATAATAAGTGCTTCCATTTAAATAATCTGTAAGAAAACGAAGCCCCTGAATGTAGATAGCCACCTGTGCGGAATAATCAAGATTTTCAAACTCGTCTGGAGTCAATAGATCCTTAAGATGAAATAGAAAGCCCTCTTTTACCGATTCGAAAATTTCTGAATTGAAATTATTTTGAGCTGTTCCATCATCTTCATTAGTGGTATTGGTGTATGATTGGATCATGGTTCCAAAATCATAGAGAATAGTAGAAGTCATGATTGTGTCCAGGTCAATTATAGCCATCGGGTCATGGTTCTGATCAAAAAGAATATTACTGATTTTCGCATCTGCATGAACAATTCTTTTAGGAAGTTGGCCATTATTTTGCATTTTGATCCATTGATCAGGTAACCACAACAATTGGTTCATCATTTCTATTTCAGCTTTTGCATTTTCTTTTAAAGAAGATGATCCGCTTTCTAATGAAATTTTATAGTCGGTAAGTCTCTTTTCAAAATTGAGAAAATCGGGTAGTGGATCTTCAATGATGGGAAGACTTTGCGTGTTAATGATGCTAAGAAAATAACCCACAGCTCTTGCTGCCTTGGAAGCTGTTTCTGCTGAAGGAACAGTAAGAAAGGTAATGCTGTTATCAATGAAGCTGGTCATTCGCCATGAATCTCCATTTCCATCCCTGATTAAAAACTCCTCTGAAGACGAAGCAATCGGTTGTGTCATTTTGAAATGATATTGACCCTCTTTAAGAATCTTATTTATTTTCAAATGATTGTTGATAACCTGCTCCGGCCTTTTAAAGACTTGTGTATTAATCTTCTGTAAAATATACTTTTCCCGGTTTTGATTATTTTCTACACAATAGGTAGTATTGATCAAACCGTTATTGATCTGAGTAACTGTACAGTTGTCAGTGCCTATAAATTTTGAGATAATATTCTTCAGCTCCATAGATCTTCAGGGTATCGCTGGTTTTGGATTTCTTTTTCAAGGTAACTTTTTAGAATAATTTTATCATCGGGATAGGTCATTCCCAACCAATGAGATGGCGAGGTTCTGACTGCAATTTTGATTGTATTCTCCTCGTTCATTTTCTGCAGAGCAGTAGGAATATAAAATTCTTCTTTGGGTTGTGGATTGGATGTAATAAAATCCTTAAAATAGATTTCTAATGAATCGAATATAATGGGATGGAAAATAAAATAATTCATAGAAACCAAAGTATCTGGTGCTACTTCTATGTCTTTCCCGTTTTCATCGGTATAGACAATAGTATTATTTTCTTTTCGGATGGAAGTCTGCTCTTCTACTTTTAGCAAAAAATGATCATCATCCACCGTGCAAATACCTCTGGCTACCGTACCATTGTTACTTAACGTGGTAGAAAGCGGATAGGCAATGAGTTCAAATTGGGAATCAGAAACATTTTGATTGTCGATTTCACTCGATGCTAACTGATAAACTTCTTTACCGTAAAAATCGTCTGCATTGATCATTACAAAAGGTTCACTAATATATTCTTTTGCACAAAGTACGGCATGGCCTGTTCCCCAAGGTTTTTCCCGGGACGAATAATCATACCCTGAAGGAATGTATTTATCCATATCCTGATAGACCCATTGCAACTCAAAGTTGTTGGTTTTGGAAATGTTTTCCAGCCTTTCTATATAGCTTTCAGGGATGAAACGATTAATAATAATCACAATTTTATTGAAGCCGACCATTAGAGCATCATAAATAGAATATTCCAGAATAGGAGAGCCATTGCCCAATATTCCATCTACTTGTTTAAGGCCTTTATAGCGGGTGCCTAAGCCTCCGGCTACTATGAGAAGTGTTTTTTTAGAATTCATCTGTCATTCCGAATATAGGTTTACGATTTTTCCATTGTCCTTTTGTGAAATCAGGGATCTCAACAACCTGTCCTCCTTTAGCAATTGATTTTTCGCTGAGCGGTGTGATTGCATACCAGGTGGCAAGATCATATACATCCATAGGGAATTCTATATTACGTTTTATACATTCAATAAAGGTGTTCATAACGAAAAAGTCCATTCCACCATGTCCTGCGCCAGTTGCTTTGCTTTCAAATTTCTTCCACATCGGATGGTCGTAATCTTTGATCCATTTCTCGGTATTATCCCATTTATGGGTGTGATTCATTATCTTTTCAAAATAAATATGTCCCTGATCTGCGCCTCCTGATCCGAAGTCCTGCCAGATTCCGTCAGTTCCCTGCACTCTGAATCCAAGATCATAAGGTCTCTGTAAGCTGGTATCGTGTGTCAGAAGAATAGTTTCTCCGTTAGCACAAGCTATTTGTGTCGTAACGATGTCTCCCTGGTTAAACTTCACTTTGGCATTAGGATGGTTGGGACCTCCTTTCGGATGTTCCACAATATACTGATGCAAGCCGAGGGATTTTGAAGAAAATGAAGATAAGCGTGTTAATCGGTTTCCACGATTAATATCCATCATAACGGAAACCGGACCTAGGCCGTGCGTAGGATAAAGTTCTCCATTTCTTTTTACATAATGTTCCGTTCTCCATTTTGCTTCGCTAAAACCCTTTTCCCCGAATTCGGCTCCGGAATTGTAAGGCGTAACACCGTCATTAAATAAAACCCCGCGAAGATCATGCTGATAGCCTCCTCTTCCGTGGACCAATTCTCCAAACATTCCTTTACGGACCATATTCAGGATAGCCATGATATCTCTACGGTAACATACGTTCTCCATCATAAAAATGGGAACTTTTGTTTCCTCATAAGTTTTTACGAATTCCCAGCAGTCATCCAGTTTAATGGCACCGGATACTTCCATTCCAACAATTTTCTTAGCCTTCATCGCTTCAACTCCCTGTGTAAGGTGCCATTCCCACGGAGTAGCGATAACAACCGCATCGATGTTGCCAAGTTTCAGGAGATTTCTGTAATCATATTCACCATTTGAAAATTCACGGGCCTCCGGTTTACCATTGCTTTTTAAGATTTTCTGGCTGGCAGATAACATAATTGGACTAGGGTCTGCAAAAGCAACGATCTCAACATCGTCCCTTTTAGCCAATAGCTTCACATGCTCCTGTCCCCGTAATCCGACTCCTATAAAACCAACTCTTACTTTTTTATCAGATACAAACCCTTTTGAATAGGCAAATAAAGAATGAGGTAAAACAAGTGCTCCGAATGAAGCTAATGCAGTTGTTTTGATGAAGTCTCTACGTGAATTATCCATAAATGATATTTTTGATTAAATATGTTATTTAAATTTAAAGATATTAAAATATCAATAACCAGTGAATCATTTTACTCTTAAAATTGATTTTATTTTTATTTATTGTCCGTAATATGCACTTATTAGCCTCTCTCTCATTTTGTTGAGGTAGTTGATGTTTTTGGTATTGGACAGAATAATCACCGTCAGGTTTTTTTCAGGTAAATGCACCCAGTTCGCACTATGTCCATAACCTTCACCCTGACGTTCTACAAAAAGGGTGCTCATATTTCCGAATTTTTTAGGATAAACCCAAAAGCTAAAAGCAGTATCCCCAAGCTCCTTATAAGGAGTAAGCATAGTGTCTACAGTTGATTTTTTTAATAAAACATGATTGAAAACGGCCTGGTCAAAGGTTAAAAGATCTTTGGGAGTGGAGTACATGCCCCCGGCCGTATAAAAATTGTCGATATAGGTGTTGGTTGGGGTATGAAGAGCAAACGGGTCCGAATCTGTTTCCGAATATCCGTCATCTATACTCTGGATAATATCATTGTGGTGCAAAAGACCTGTATTATTCATTTTAAGAGGAACCAGGATCTGCTCTTTCAGAACTTCTTCAAAAGATTTACCATATATATTTTCAATAATTTTTCCAAGCAGGATATAATCACCATTGTTATAGCTGAATTTTGTTCCGGGTTTATCGATTAGTTTTTCAGAGAGAAAGGTTTTGATAAAATCATCCAGGTTCCAAATTGTATTGTCATATGCCTCGTGAATGAGTTCCGGAGAACTGATGTCCTTATTAAATCTACCACTGCTATAGGTTAGAAGGTTTCTTACGCTTGCTTTTTTAGCGGCTTCCCCTTTGTAATCCGGAAGATAAGTTGCAATGGGAGCGTCCAGGTTGATTTTACCTCTTTCATATAGCTGCATGATCAGGACGGCAGTAAATGACTTGGTGAGAGAAAATATATGAAATCTGGTTTCGTCCGAAAAGCTGATGTTATAATGTCTGTTGGATAATCCTTTATACGAGAGTAATTCGGTCCTGCCATTTTGGGCAATCAGAACTGCTCCGTTGAAATTATCATTTTTCACACTGGTATCAATTACTTTTTCCACATTTGAAATTTGAGAATAGACCACATTTATTGCTAATAAAAGAAATGTGGTAAAGGTTTTTTTCATAGTAAACAGTTTTAATAAAGAACAATTTTTGAAACTCAATATTTTTAATCCATGAGGAAAAGTATTTTCGGTGAGTTTACCTATATACAGTTTATTGGCCGATCCAGGCTTTTCTTAATGCGATTTGCTTCGGATCAGGATGAGTTAAGGCGGTAATTTTTCCCGTAGTTTCATCATAGGCGAAACCGGCTTTGGTAAGGTATTCTTTTAAGGGAAGTGGTTTTGTTCCTTCTACATAATCCCTGAAAAAATCCCGGATTTCCGGAAAAGTCATTTTTGTAATTTCATCAAATAAATCATTGTCATTGAAATAGCGATCCTCTCCATATTTTTGCATAAGGCGTTGCATCAGATCCTGGGTTCCCGTTTTTCCACCCGAAAGCTCACGCAATCTTATGTCCAGGCATAACCCGATTAATGGGCCTTTCTGATAAACGTTCATGTACTGGTCCTGTTTTTCCATAGCGTTTTTACTCAGATCGGTAAAGGACAAATGAGGATCAAACTCCTTCATACCGGCTATCTTTTCTTCCAGCTTTTTTTCGAATTCAGGAATACCGATCATCTTTTGCTTTATGGGCATGTGTATCGTTGCGTATTCCGTCATACCTTCATACAGCCAGAGATGTTTCGACATCGAAGGATTTAAGAAATCATAATGCTGGATTTCCCCTGAATGAATATGAAGCGGAGTGATAATGTGGAAAAACTCATGAGAGGCAACCCTGTCCAATGCGTCCGGCAGATAGCCTATATTCCCGGAAAGATAAAGACATACGGTCGACCTGGAGTGTTCGAGGCCATCTCCCATAAACCCATTTTTATCTGAAGATTCGTAATAAATCAGAAAAGCATACTTTTCAACAGGCAATTTTCCACCCAGGTAGGCCTGTTGATTTTCTAAAATCGTCTTTATATGATCTGCTATTTTTTTGGAATAATGCCGTTCCTTTTTATTGTAAAATGATACAAGCACCTCAGTGGTACCTATTTTTAACCAGGTCGTATCAGGAACGCAATACAGTACAGGAGAATCTACGAGGCTTCTGTAATTTTTTGCCCTAACGATGTCTGTACTGTCATTTTTTCTTTCATAATCCAACGCAGAAGAAGCATAAAAATCTTTATTTTTCTTAATGCTGATTTCATATGGTTTATCCTTTATTTCCTCAAAGTAACCTACCAATGAATTATAATTGATCACAAAAACACTATCTTTTTTAAAAGTACTTCCTGCTGACTTTGCTCCTTCTGTATGCTCCTTTAGGGAATCCCAGCCATCGGCAACACGATAGGATATCTTTTTTACATACCTGAGATCGTGGATTAACCAGCTGTTGGTATCTAAGCGTTCCGTAACCACTTTTTTCCCTTTTTTATCGATTGCTGTAACATCGGAAACATATTGCCCGAAATTCAGGGGCTGATAAAATCCGGGAACGAGTTTGGGTATAATAAACTTACCTTTTTCCAGCTTATTTTTGGGTGGAGTAAAAGAAACCGTCACCTGGTCATTATCTGTATGAATGAGATCGATATTGTATTGATAGTTTTTCTTTGACGATTGGGCAGTTGCCAAATTGGGAAGAAGAATCAGTGCAAAAAATATTTTTAAAAGTTTTTTCATTTTATTTTCGGCGTTAAAGCTTAATAAAAATATGAAGTTAATTTTGGTTATAGCCGATTGTGGACATTATTATTTTTCGATCGCATATACTTCTTCATAGGGCTGGATAAGAACCCATCCGTTTCCTGAAAACTTCATCTGAAATTCTTCACCACTTCCTCTACCCATCAGGCTTTTAAAAGAAACATTTGTTTTAAGTTCAGGAGTTAAATTCCCGGACCATGCAACTGTGGCATTAGGATCTGTGAAAACAGGGTTTTCAGGAGTTACCATAAGCGTTAAAGGTTCTCCGTGGGTTGTAATAGCCACATGTCCCGTTCCGGAAAGTTTTACCTGAAATAATCCGCCCGACAGCATTCCTGCAATACTTTTAAGCATGGTAATATCACTTTTTATACTTTGTTCATGGGCCAGGACATCGTTGCCGTTCACACACAATGCTTCATTATTCAGGTAAAGGATACGTACTTTTTTTCCTGAATCAGCTACATACAGTTTTCCTGTGCCTTCTGCTTTCATTAATCTCGTACCTTCACCACTGATTGCTTTTTTCAGAAGATTTCCGATACCTCCCGCAAGCATGCCTTGCCTTTCAAAATTTATATTTCCGATGTAGCCCACCATACTTCCCCTTTTAGTCCAAACCGATTGATTGGTAAGGTTTATCTCTAAAAGCTGAGGTTTTTCAAGTTCAAAATAGTCCCGTTCTTCAGGATTCTCTTTGGTTTCTTTAATGAATGATTCTAACGAATATTTGCTCATAATTAATCAATTTTGTGCGACCAAATTACATCTTTTTCAGACCAAAATACATAGTGATTATTAACCATTTGACAGCTTTATCAAATAAAGCTTGACAAAGGGGGGTTCAATGTCGTATATTTGCACACCGAAAATTACACCAGTAATTTCAATAATTTTTAAACCGTAATTTAAAAAAATGAAAACATCCGATTTTAATTTTGACCTTCCTGATGAACTATTGGCAGAACACCCGTCCGAGCATAGAGATGATGCCAGACTTATGGTTCTTAACAGAAAAACCGAAACTATAGAACACAAGTTGTTTAAAGATGTAGTGGATTATTTCGATGAGAAGGACTTGTTTATTTTCAATAATACTAAAGTTTTCCCTGCGCGTCTTTATGGAAATAAAGAAAAGACAGGTGCTAAGATTGAGGTATTCCTTTTAAGAGAGCTTGATAAAGAAACACGTGTTTGGGACGTATTGGTAGATCCTGCAAGAAAAATCAGAATTGGAAACAAATTGTTCTTTACAGAAGATGAATCTTTGGTAGCTGAGGTTATCGATAATACCACTTCAAGAGGAAGAACTTTAAGATTCTTATTCGATGGTTCTTATGAAGAGTTCAGAACAAAATTAAAAGAATTAGGAGAAACTCCGCTTCCAAAATATATCAAAAGAGCTGTAGAGCCTGAAGATGCTGAAAGATACCAGACGATCTATGCAAAAGTAGAAGGAGCAGTAGCAGCACCGACTGCAGGATTACACTTCTCCAAACATCTGATGAAGAGATTGGAGATCAAAGGAATCGATTTTGCAGAAGTAACTCTTCACGTAGGCCTGGGAACATTTAACCCGATCGAGGTTGAAGATCTTTCCAAACACAAAATGGAATCTGAAGAAATCATCATTGATGAGAAAAATGCTGCAATCATCAACAGAGCAGTAGAAGGACACAGAAGAGTATGTGCTGTAGGAACTACAACAATGAGAGCATTGGAAACTTCTGTTTCTTCCAACAAAAAAATCTCTGCGTTCAACGGTTGGACAAATAAATTCATCTATCCGCCTCATGAATTCGGAGTAGCCAACTCAATGATTACAAACTTCCACACTCCAAAATCTACATTAATTATGATGATTGCGGCATTTGCTGGAAGAGATTTTGTAATGCATGCATATGAAGAAGCCGTAAAAGAAAAGTATAAGTTCTATTCTTACGGGGACGCAATGCTTATTTTATAATAATTTTAAATGATAGATTATAAATTTTAGATTAAGCCCTAACTTCGTTTGGGGATTTTAATCTAAAATTTATAATTTAAAATCTATACTCAACTCTATTTTGAAAGATATTCGAACTTTATCACTGGACCAGCTTAAAGACTACTTTTTGACTTTAGGAGAAAAACCATTTCGCGCGAAACAGGTTTATGACTGGTTGTGGAGTAAAAACCTCCATTCTATTGATGAGATGACCAATCTTTCAAAACAGCTTCGTGACAGAATTTCAGCAGAATATACCATCAATCCGGTATCTGTGGACCTGCTTCAGAAAAGTAAGGATGGAACCATTAAAAATGGGGTAAAACTTCACGATGGTCTTATGGTAGAATCTGTTCTGATTCCTACAGAAACAAGAACTACCGCTTGTGTTTCCTCACAGGTAGGATGTTCGTTAAACTGTGAATTCTGTGCTACTGCAAGACTAAAAAGAATGCGAAATCTTGAAGTTGCCGAGATCGTAGATCAGGTTGCACTTATTGACAGTCAAAGCAAAATGTATTTCGACCGCCCTCTTACCAATATCGTTTTTATGGGAATGGGAGAGCCAATGATGAATTACAAAAATGTGGTAGAAGCGATCCGGAAAATTACCCAGCCTGAAGGTCTGGGGATGTCTCCAAGGAGAATTACGGTTTCTACTTCCGGGATTCCAAAGATGATCAAGATGCTTGCCGATGATGACCTTAGGGTAAAACTGGCATTATCGCTTCACTCTGCAATAGAATCCAAGAGAAACGAAATCATGCCTTTTTCAGATAAGTTTCCTTTAACTGATATTATGGAGGCTCTTCAATACTGGTACAAAAAGACCGGTAACGTGATCACTTTTGAATATTGTGTGTGGAAAGGCATTAATGATGGTGATGAAGATATCAAAGCGCTGATCAAATATTGCAAGCAGGTTCCTTCCAAAGTTAATCTTATCCAGTACAATCCGATCGGTGATGGTAAATATGACCAGTGCAATAAACAGGCAGAAGAAAATTATGTTCGTCAGCTTGAAAATGCGGGTATCACAGTAATGATCAGAAAAAGCAGAGGTGGAGATATTGATGCCGCATGCGGACAATTGGCCAATAAGACGACCGATTAAAATTTCCTTAAAAAATTATCCAAAATGGGACTCTGATTTTCAGAATGTCCTACCTTTGTACAAAAATTAGTAACGATGAATTACTTTTTGGGTGAAGATGGACTAGAAAATGTCTATGCCTGGGCGATTCCCTTTCATGCCACCGTAATTTTAGCTGAAATGATTTATAGCCACGTTTCCGAGGCTAAACTATATAATAAAAAAGATGTAGCAACAAGCGTTTTTTTAGCTCTTCTGAATTTTGGTTTGGATCTGGTAATGAAGGTTTTTGCAATGGGAGTGATGTTTTTCTTTTACAATCACCGTCTTTTCTCTTGGGATTTCACCATCTGGTACTGGCTGATCTGCTTTGTTATCACGGATTTTGCATATTATGTGCTTCATTATGTAGATCATCATTCCAGGGCTTTCTGGGCAGTTCATATTACCCACCACAATTCCGAATACTTTAACCTGACAACTGGATTCAGAAGTCCTGTTTTACAACCGCTGTACCGGTACCTCTATTTTTCTCCGCTTGCCTTTTTAGGATTCAATCCATGGCATATTATGGTAGTGTACGCTATCGGACAGGTATATGGAACATGGGTTCATACGCAAACGGTAAAAAAGATGGGTTTCCTGGAACATATTCTGGTGACTCCATCCCATCACCGTGTACATCATGCATGCAACATCAAATATCTCGATAGAAATATGGGAATGTGCCTGATCATCTGGGATAAAATGTTCGGGACTTTTGAAAAAGAGGATCCGAATATTCCTGTGAAATACGGGATATACCCTAAAATGCCCGATGACAGACCTGATACGGTACTGTTCTATGAATGGCGAAAAATATGGAAAGATATCAAACAACCGGGATTGAAATTCTCAGACCGGATCAATTATATTTTCAATTCTCCCGGCTGGAGACATGACGGTACAGGAAAGACGGTAAGGCAATATCAGAAAGATTACTTTGCAAGGAAAATCCGCAAACAACATAAAAAGTCAGCATAAATTTTTTCAAACAACTTTTTTAATCAGTAAAACGGGCCCAAAAGCCCGTTTTATTTTAGCAATATGATAAGTGCACCGTTTACAGCATCAATTTTGCTATGCTAAACCGGTAAATTAGTATTTTTATTCAATGAAAAAGGTTATCCTCATCTTTGTATTTCTGTTTTTTCAGACTTCATTTTCCCAACAGACAGATTTTCTTAAAATAAAAAGGTACAGGACAGCCTTTTTGGAAGATGGGGTTAAAGAAACATCCGGATTGGATTTCTTTAATGGTCAACTTTATACTTTTAATGATAGTGGTAATAGCCCGGAGCTTTTTGAAATAGACAAGGACTCAGGAAAGGTGTTGAATATCCTGAAAATTAAAGCTAAAAATAAAGATTGGGAAGCGCTTACTCATGATGACTCTCATTTCTATATCGGAGATTTTGGAAATAATACAGGAACAAGAAAAGACCTTGAAATTTACAAAGTCCCTTTTTCTAATGGCAGGATGGAAAACGACTCTATTAGAACCCTTTCTTTTTATTATCCTGAACAAAAAGAATTTGTCCCCAAAAACACCAATAATGATTTCGATGCGGAAGCGATGATTTATTTGAATGGTAAACTGCATATTTTTACCAAAGAATGGTCCGCAAAAGCAACCTCACATTATACCATCGATCCTGAGGCGGATGAACAGCAGAAAGCTGAAAAAATAGAAACTTATAAAACAGGTTTTGTAGTAACGGATGCTGCTTATTTTGATCATAAACTCTATTTGGTTGGATACACCAAAAAAACAGAAGTTTTCCTTGATATTTTTAATGAAACTGAGCCGGGAATCTTTTTTAAAGAGAGATTAAAGCACTATTATCTGGGAAGTGCTACCTCAATCGGGCAGATCGAAGGAATTGCCGTAGATGAAAAAGGCGTCTATATTTCCGGGGAGAAATTCCGTTATCCACTCGGAACTGTAAAGCAGAGTCTGTATTTTATTCCAAAAGAAGAATTCAAAGATTGAATTTTCTACTAAAATTGCCTGAAAAAAATTATCTTTGTGAATATTAATTATTATTTACCCATCACTCACAGATTGTGGCAAACATCGTAGAAGAAATCAAGCAACCGATCAATGAAGAAATGAAACTTTTCGAACAAAAGTTTTATGAATCTATGCAAAGTAAAGTTCCTTTACTGGATAAAGTGACACGTTTCATTGTTACGACCAAGGGGAAGCAGATGCGTCCTATGTTTGTATTTCTTTGCGCAAAACTGGTAGGTGAAGTTACAGAAAAGACCTATCGCGGAGCCTCGATGATAGAGTTGATCCATACCGCAACATTGGTCCATGATGATGTAGTGGATGAAAGTTTTAAAAGAAGAAATTTTTTCTCTATTAATGCTTTATGGAAGAATAAAATTGCAGTATTGGTTGGGGATTATCTCTTATCGAAATCAGTTCTGTTGTCTACCGACCATAAAGATTATGATTTACTTTCTGTTATTTCAAGGACCATCAGGGAAATGTCTGAAGGAGAGCTTCTTCAATTGGAAAAAGCCAGAAAGCTTGATATTACTGAAGATGTTTATTATGAAATTATCCGTCAGAAAACAGCAACCCTGATTGCCGCCTGTTGTGAAATAGGTGTTTTGTCAAATAACGCTGATGAAAAGCTCGCAAAAAGAATGCAGGACTTTGGAACTTATACCGGAATGGCTTTTCAGATTAAAGATGACCTGTTCGATTATCTAAGTTCAAATGTTATCGGCAAACCCGTGGGGATTGATATTAAGGAACAGAAAATGACACTTCCTTTGATCCATACCCTTACAATAGCAAGTGAAAAAGACAGAAAATACTATCTCAATACGATCAAACGCTATAATAATGATCAGAAGCGTGTAAAAGAGCTTATCGCTTTTGTTAAAAGCTCGGGTGGTCTGGATTATGCTATCAGTGTAATGAAAGATTTCCAGCAAAAAGCGAAAGACCTGCTTAATGAATTCCCCGATTCAGATGCTAAAAGATCACTCCACAGCATGCTGGATTATGTGATCGAAAGAAAATTCTAAAAGGGTCGGTACTTTTTTATCTCCCGTAAATAATTAATCCTTAAAGCGGTTTTTTCCTGTTATTGTTCTCTGTAATTGCCATCCGTTGGGAAATTCTATAAATGCTTTTATAATCAGATTATCTTAAAATAAAGTGAATTTGATTATATGGCCTAAATATTCATTTATATTCAACTCTACTTAATGTTTATCTTTCAATTCGGGATAAATGATTACATTATTCTTATGGTTACGATAATAACTGCCAGGACTATGCAGAATAAAGCGATTAAAAATAAATAATCCGCAATGTTCTCAAACTTGGTTTCTCTTTTTTCATTCTTCGTTCTGATGGCCAGAAATGAAAAAAAACAACTGCAGGCAAAAAGTATACAAGCAACACCTGCAAATTCGTCCAGATACGTACTACCACTGATTTTAGTGATTTTCAATGAAGTGATTATAATCAGAGAAAATCCTAAAAGATTGCTAGATGCATTTAATATATGAGGTGATTTTTTTTCCATTTATACAAATTTATTTAAAATAAAACACAATTTGCCTTATTATCAAATTTTTAAAAAAGATTATTAAAAATTAAAATTAATTTAAAAAGTGTATATTAGCAAAATACTTCTAGAACTAAAAATTTTTATATTTGGCTATGCAAACAACCTATATTGAAACACAGAAGATTTCCTTTCAAGATTTTAAAAATCAAATACTTGAAGACTATAAATTAGGGAGAATCTCTCGTGAAATGTCTTACCTGGGGAGAAGAGAAGTTCTTACAGGAAAAGCTAAATTCGGGATCTTCGGTGACGGTAAAGAATTACCACAGCTGGCAATGGCGAAAGTTTTCAGAAATGGCGACTTCCGTTCAGGATATTACAGGGATCAGACCTTTGCTTTGTCCGTCAATGCGTTAACGGTTGAAAGCTTTTTTGCACAGCTATATGCAGATACCAGCGTAGAAAGAGAGCCGGCATCAGCAGGAAGACAGATGAACGGGCATTTCGCAACGAGAAGCTTACATGAAGATGGAAGCTGGAAAAACCTTATGGCTCAAAAGAATATTTCTTCTGATATTTCTCCTACAGCAGGACAAATGCCTAGATTATTAGGGTTAGCTCAGGCTTCTAAAATATATAAATCAGTACAATTTGAAGGTTCTGAAAAGTTTTCAAACAATGGAAATGAAATAGCTTTCGGAACAATTGGCGATGCTTCCACAGCAGAAGGCCATTTTTGGGAAACTCTGAATGCGGCTTGTGCGCTTCAGGTACCGATGATCGTTTCGATCTGGGATGATGGGTACGGGATTTCTGTTCCTACTAAAAACCAGAGAGCAAAGGCGGATATCTCTGAAATGCTAAGTGGTTTCCAGAGAAAAGAAGGAGAAAACCAGGGATGCGAGATCATTCAGGTAAAAGCATGGGATTATCCTGCATTATTGGATGCCTATGCAAGAGCTGAACATTTTGCAAGAACTGAAAGTGTTCCTGTAGTTGTTCACGTCATTGAAGTTACGCAACCACAAGGGCACTCTACTTCAGGATCTCACGAAAGATATAAGAATGAAGAACGTCTTTCATGGGAAGCAGATTTTGACGGGTTGGTCAAGTTCAGAGAGTGGATTCTCAACTATTCCATTGAAATTGAAGGTAAAGAAGAGGTGATTGCAACCGCAGAAGAACTGGATGCCATCGATGACGAGGCTAAAAAGACAGTAAAAGCCGGACAGAAACTGGCTTGGGAAAACTATCAGAAAACCATTTCAGACCTGTCAAAAGCAGTTTTACCTTTGGTGGAAAATCTTAAAGGTCAAAATGCAGAAATAGAAAATTACATCACTCATTTTAATAAATTAGTCTCAAAAGCTAAAAAAGATATTTTCCACTTGGTAAGAATGTCTTTACTGGCAACAAGAGGAACCAATACTCCTGAAAGAAACCAGTTAATACAGAAGTACAATGAGATCCTGGAAGTAGAAAAAGACAACTATTCTTCTCATCTGTATTCTCAGTCTCAGTGGAAGGCCGAAAACGTTAAAGAGATCAAGCCTGTATATTCAGACAGCTCAGAAGATGTGGACGGAAGAGTAGTGGTAAGAAACAACTTTGATAAAATTTTTGAAAAATATCCTGAAACCCTTGTATTTGGAGAAGATGCCGGAAACATCGGTGATGTAAACCAGGGACTTGAAGGCATGCAGGAGAAATATGGTGAAGTTCGTGTTGCAGATACGGGAATCCGTGAAGCGACTATTTTAGGCCAGGGAATCGGTATGGCAATGAGAGGTCTGAGACCGATTGCCGAGATCCAGTATTTAGACTATATCCTATACTGCCTGCAGGGAATGAGTGATGATCTGGCAACAGTTCAGTACAGAACAAAAGGAGGGCAGAAAGCACCCGTAATTATCAGAACAAGAGGGCACAGATTAGAAGGGGTATGGCATTCAGGTTCTCCGATGGCAGGAATTCTTAATCTTTCAAAAGGGATTCTGGTACTAGTACCAAGAAACCTTACAAAAGCTGCAGGATTCTATAATACAATGCTTCAGAGTGATGATCCGGCAGTAATTGTTGAGTGTCTGAACGGATACCGTTTAAAAGAGAAGCAGCCTGATAACCTGGGAGAGTTTACTGTTCCTGTCGGGAAGATTGAAGTAACGAAAGAAGGAAAGGATGTAACGTTAGTAACCTATGGGTCTACATGGAGAATTGTAATGGAGGCAGCAGAAGAGCTGGAGAAATTAGGAATTTCTTCAGAGGTTATTGATGTTCAGTCTTTAATTCCTTTTGATTTAACAAACGAAATTGCTGAGAGTGTGAAGAAAACCAACAGATTGGTGGTGATCGATGAAGATGTGGAAGGAGGAACTTCAGCATTTATTCTACAGCAGATTTTGGAGAAGCAAAAAGCTTTCAGATATCTTGATTCTGATCCTTTAACAATTGCCGCAAATGACCACCGTCCTGCTTATGCAAGTGATGGAGATTATTTCAGCAAACCTTCTGCAGATGATATGGTAGAAAAGATCTATGCGATGTTTAATGAAACCAATCCTCAAAAATATCCGGCGATATTCTAAGGACAAAAAAAATATACAAAAAAGCTTCCGGGTTACCCGGAAGCTTTTTTTTGCATTATTGATTTCATTTAATTTTAATTCAGAATTTATTATATAAAAAATCCCCGGAAAATTTGGGGATTTTAGCTGTAGAATCAATTAATCTTCAGGACAACTGCTTGATCCTGCATTACATGTCCAGTAACCCGGAAATCCGTTTTTGGGACGATGATAACAAGCTATTCCTTCTGTGCAGTCCGGTGGATTTCCACCACTAATTCTTTTTAATTCAGATTTGGATAATTTTTTTGAATTTTTCATATTGCTTTAATTTGTTGATTAGATTACAAATATAACAGTTTTGGTTTCACTCTTATTGGATTTATGACTAATCAAATAATTATTATACATAAAATAAAACAGCTTCTGTAAACCAGAAGCTGTTTTTTAACCGAGTAAATATTTAAAATTGTCATCAAATGACAAAGTGATTTTGTTAATTATAAACCGATGTTTTTGGTAGGTTTTAATTGTCTTAAAATATTTTTTGGAATGGCATTCTTATGTACAAGAATAGCAGTTGACTTATATTCAACGTATGGTCTTGTTACATAGATATATCCTTCAAAATCATTGGTAACACCCCATGAGTTCTTTACCATATAATATTCTTTTCCGCTTTGATCTTTTGCTAAACCTACGATATGCATACCATGGTCATCCGTGGTTGAAAGGTTGTTAAGAGCTTTCTGACGCATATCTTCTGTGATCGCTTTGTCTTTTTTAGGCTCTGTAAACAATTCTTTTTTTACTTCAGGAGTGATCTGGTCAAGATCTACATCCGGAACATAGGCCACTCCGTTTTTATATGAAAAATAAGGTTCAGATACATCTGTTGCCCAGCCTACAGAATATCCTTTTGAAATTGCATTGTCAACAATTGCAGTCATATCTGTCATCGGAATATTCCAGTCAGAATCATGGCTCCAGTTATCAGGAATTGGGTTTACAAATTTCTGGAAATAAGGATAATCTTTGTAAGAAGATAATTCTACATAATCTTCAGGATTGATTCCTACGACCTCCTTAGCAAATGTTTTCGGAGTGTAGGATTTCCCCTCATATGTAAAGTTAGTCGGAACTTTTCCAAGGTACTCATCCAGAATAACATCCACAGAAGACATCCAGTTGTCGGAAAGTTTTCCTTTAGATGAAGCCTGAACCAAACTATCTAATACAGTCTTTAATTTACCCTGCATTTCCTTGAAGTTGTTGGTCGTTTGTCCGGCTTTCAATCCTGTATACACTTCCTGAGGAACTGCACCGTACTTTTTGTACATATTGATTACATCGTGCAATTCACCTCCGTCTCCCCAACTGATAGCTCCGTTATTTAAAACATATAATTTTGCTTTGTCATGGTAAGAGTTTCTTGCGGTAAAGATTTCTGCCAGGTCTACAGGTTTTTTACCCATACGCTGCATTTCAGACTCAAGAAAAGAGTTCCCCGAGTAGCTCCAGCACGTTCCTGAAGATCCCTGGTTTTTTACTGAAGTAGCACCAACATCTTTAAGAGTCGTAAATTTAAAGTTAGCATTTTGGGATTGATTGTTTTTCAACTTGTTGATCAAGTCATCCTGTGCGAACATCATACTTCCTGCAGACAAAACAAAAAGTAATGAGGCAATTTTGTTATATTTCATTACTAAAAAGATTATTATTGAATAGTCGTTGTAATACAAGATTTGTTACAAAGGAAAAGGTTAAATTTTAAATTGGAGTTATTTGGGTGAAAAAGCAGGAATTCTATGTTACCATAATCAAGATAAAAACTTTAAATTTAATTTTCAAAAATTATTGAAAGTTCGAAAATTATTATTACATTTGTAATAGAAATTCAAAAAGAGATCAATATGCAACTTTCAGAGGCGAAGGAAAAATATATTCAGACATGGGGAACATTTGCTACCAATTGGGGGATTAACCGGACAATGGCGCAGGTTCATGCATTGCTTTTGGCAAGTGGAAAGCCATTATCAACAGATGAGGTAATGGAGCAGCTTGAAATTTCAAGAGGAAATGCCAATATGAATTTACGGGCTCTCATGGACTGGGGAATTGTAAAAAAGGAATTTGTAAAAGGAGACCGGAAAGAGTATTTCATTGCTGAAAAAGATGTGTGGTTTCTGTTTAAGCAAATCACAAAAGAAAGAAGAAAAAGGGAAATCGAACCGGTAATTTCTTTTTTAGAAGAATTAAAGAATATTGAAGACCGTGATTCTGATGAAGCCAAAGAGTTTATTAAGTTGATGGAAGATTTTAGTTCGGTTACGGGAAAGATTAATAATATCATGGATCTCGCGATAAAAAGTGATGATCATTGGTTGGTAGGAAAGATCACGAATCTATTAAAATAAGGCTAAAAAGGACAGTGTTCCTTTTTTATTTCAAATAAACTTTCAAAAATTATTGAAAATATAATAATTATGAAAAATTTAATCATTCATTTGTTTTTGATTTTGTACTTCTCGAAAAGAAAATCATTTTAAAATTAAGGATATGAAAACTCTAAAGAACCAGACCCTCATCTACGACAATGAATGTCCTATGTGTAATATTTACTCTAAAGGTTTTATACAATGTGGAATGCTTGATGAAAATGGGAGAGAGGCTTTTAGTGAATTGAGTGTTAAGAGCAGATCGGTTATTGATTATAAGCGGGCAAAAAATGAAATTGCGTTGATTGATCATAGCACAAATGAAGTGATATACGGTCTGGACAGCCTGCTTGCTATTATTGGAAACTCATTTCCGGTATTGGAGAAGATAGCGAGAATACAACCTTTTTACTGGTTTTTCAGAAAGTTATATTCTTTTGTGTCATATAACAGAAAGCAGATTATTCCATCATCTAAACCTTATACAGAAGAGTCATGTGTTCCCGATTTTAACATGAAGTACAGGATCGGATACATCCTGTTTGTGGTGATTTTTTCCTCCTGTATTTTAAGTGTATTTGTTACAAAAACGGGATTTGGTTTTAGCCGGAATTTTTTAAGGGAATTGGCCATTTGTTTAGGGCAGATCGCTTGGCAAACTGTTTTTTTAAAGGCCTACCTGAAAGATAAAATATGGGATTATATCGGAAATATGATGACTGTTTCCCTGATCGGGACTCTGCTTTTATTGCCTGTTCTCTTTACAGAATTCAATTCTCTATTTTATATTTTTTACTTTGGAATTGTGGTTTTCATGATGCTTCTAGAGCACATAAGACGTTGCAAAATATTGGAATTGAATTTTATTCCGTCCATAAGTTGGATTATTTACAGAACTATTGTCTTGATCACTTTATTGTATTACTATGTCTAGAATTTATTTAAAAACAATCATTAAGGCAGACATCTGTAAAGTTTTTGATCTATCAAGGGATATTGATATGCATCAGCAATCAACATCCAGTACAGAGGAAAAATCTATTGCCGGACGTATGCACGGACTTATTGAACTGAATGAAACGGTAACATGGCGTGCAAAGCATCTGGGAATATATCAGACGCACACTTCAAAAATAATCAGTATGGAAAAGCCTCTGGAGTTTACTGATGTTATGCTGAAAGGAACTTTTAAATCATTAAAGCATCAACACCTTTTCAAACAGGAAGGAAATTACACGATCATGACCGATATTTTCGAATTTCAATCTCCTTTGGGAATGATCGGTATGCTGTTCAATTATTTTTTTCTTAAAAATTACCTCAAAGATTTTTTAGTAAAAAGAAATGAAATCATCAAAAAAAATGCAGAATTATGAACTTTTTAAAGGCTGAATGGCGCAAACTGGCGATCATCAATTATGAAATAGATCCTGAAATACTCATAAAATACCTTCCTGAAGGTACGGAACTTGATTTCTATAAAGGGAAATGCTACATAAGTCTTGTCGGATTTATGTTTTTAAATACCAGATTACTCGGTTTACGCATCCCTTTTCACCGCAACTTTGAGGAAGTTAACCTTAGGTTTTATGTGAAAAAAAGAGAAAATAATGCATGGAAAAGAGGAGTGGTCTTTATTAAAGAGATTGTTCCGAAACCGGCCTTAAGCTTTATTGCAAATGCTATCTATAATGAAAATTATAAAACGCTGCCGATGAAAAACGCAATAGCAAAAAAGGAACACGAAATGTTGGTTACATATTCATGGAAAGATAAAACATGGCATTCTATGGAAATTACTGCAGATCTTCAGGCACTTCCTATGGAATCTGATTCTGAATTTGAGTTCATTACCGAACACTATTACGGATTTACAAAAAATGATAATAAGACTTCCGAATATGAGGTTTGCCATCCTCAATGGAAATATTATCTGGTAAAAGATCATCAGTTGAAGATAGATTTTGAAAGAATCTACGGAAAAGATTTTAAATTTTTGAACATTCAGGATCCTCTGTCTGTAATGCTTGCAGAAGGTTCCGAGATTAAAGTGAAAATAAAAGAATATATTGTCTGAAACGAAGTTCAGAATAATTAACCCTCTAAAAACCTAAATTTATGAAAATCATTATTGCAGGCGGTACAGGATTTCTTGGTGAAAACCTGAAAGAGTATTTCCGTACGAAAGGAAATCAGGTCTATATTTTAACCAGAAAGCCTAAACATGAACACGAAATATATTGGGATGCAACCCATATCGGCGAGTGGTCACATAAGCTTGAGAGCTGTGATGTCCTGATCAATCTTACGGGGAAATCTGTTGACTGCAGGTATAATGATAAAAACAAAAAAGAAATTTATTCCTCAAGAATTGAAAGTACAAGAGTTCTTCATAAAGCGGTAGACCAATGCATTGACAAACCGAAAATATGGCTGAATGCAAGTTCGGCAACCATTTATGTGCACTCTGAAAAGAATCTGAATACAGAAGAAAACGGAGTTATAGGAGATGATTTTTCGATGAATATCTGTAAAAGCTGGGAAAAGGAATTCTTTGCCGTGCATCATGATGAGATAAGGAAAGTGGCGTTACGTACTTCTATAGTAATGGGGAAAAACGGAGGAGCTTTCCCAAAACTTTGCCAGGTTACAAAACTAGGGTTAGGAGGAAGACAGGGAAGAGGGAATCAGCATGTTAGCTGGATTCATATTGAAGATTTTTGTCGTGCCATTGAATGGACCATACATCATGAATACATTTCAGGTTGTGTTAATGTGACCGCTCCTCAGCCTTTAACTAATGAAGAATTAATGAAAAAACTACGGAAACGTTTACGAATTCCGTTTGGAATTAATTCCCCTGTGTGGCAACTGGAACTGGCGTCTGTATTTCTCAATACAGAAACAGAATTATTACTTAAAAGCAGAAATGTATATCCGGAAATACTGATGAAAAATGGCTTTCAATTCCTCTATCCTGATATTGATTCTGCTTTACAGAAACTTATCTAGGTTTGAAACCCCATAAAGTATTAGTTTTAATAAGCTAAAAACAGAAATTTCATCCGCGGGGAGAAAATATTTTTAAAACCCTGAATGTTTAAAAGCTCTGGAGTTACTCATCAGGACTCATACAGGGAAGTAATTTTTGCGAGTTTACAGCAGGATGATTACATTAGCAAAAAGTATTTTTTTATGCTGATTCCACAAAAAACTAAAACCTTTTTTCTTTCATCACTTTTCATATCGGCAACCTTTCTTTCACAGGCCCATAATGTTTCAAAAGGCTATGAGAAGCCAACGGACCCTTTGGTTGTGAAAAACCTGGAAGAATGGCAGGATCTTAAATTCGGACTGTTTATGCATTGGGGAACCTACAGCCAATGGGGAATTGTAGAAAGCTGGAGTCTATGCCCGGAAGACGAATCGTGGACTCAGCGTAAGCCCGAACACGGAGAAACATATAATGAATATGTGAAGAATTATGAAAATCTTCAGACAACATTCAATCCAATTCAGTTTAATCCCCGGAAGTGGGCTGATGCAGCTAAAAAAGCGGGAATGAAATATGTAGTTTTTACAACGAAGCACCATGATGGATTTTCCATGTTTGATACGAAAGAATCTGATTACAAAATAACATCTGCTAAAACTCCTTTTTCTAAAAATCCCAAAGCAGATGTTGTACAAGAAATTTTTACCACATTCCGTAAAGAAGGATTTAAGATCGGAGCTTATTTTTCTAAACCGGACTGGCATTCCGATGATTATTGGTGGCCTTACTTTCCTCCAAAAGACCGGAATGTAAATTATGATCCTAAAAAATATCCGGAAAGATGGGAACGCTTTAAGAAGTTTACCTGGAATCAGCTCAATGAGATTACTTCAAATTATGGTAAAATAGATATACTGTGGCTGGATGGTGGCTGGGTGCGTCCCTTTAAAACAATTGATCCTGCTGTAGAATGGCAAAGAACCATTAAGGTGGAACAGGATATCGATATGGATAAGATTGGTAATATGGCCCGGAAAAACCAGCCGGGAATCATAATCGTAGACCGTACGGTTCCCGGAAAATGGGAAAATTATGTAACTCCGGAACAGGCAGTGCCCGATCAGCCTCTTTCAATTCCCTGGGAAAGCTGTATTACCATGGGAGATTCTTTTTCTTACGTACCTGATGATCATTATAAGTCTTCCCAAAAGATCATTGAAACCCTCATTAAAATCATTTCAAGAGGAGGAAACTATCTGATGAATATTGCTCCTGGTCCTAATGGGGATTATGATGCTGTGGTATATGAAAGGCTGAAAGAAATATCCGGTTGGATGGATAAGAATGGGGCAGCTGTTTTTGCAACAAGAACCTTGGCTCCTTATCATGAAGGGGACTTTTACTATACCACGAGTAAAGACGAAAAAACGGTGAATGTATTCCATACCGATGAAAAAACAAGTTATGCAGCTCCTTCTGACCTGAGTTTTTCAGTCCCTGAAAACTTTACCCCTAAATCCCTGAAAATTCTGGGTATTGATTCGAAGGTACAATGGAAGCAGAAAGGAAACAGGATTGAGGTACACCTGCCTTCAGAACGTAAACAGCTTATGTATTCAACTGTAATTCAACTACAGAAATAATGAAGTTCCGTTTTCAATTTCCAGGAATCGCTTTGCTGTTAAGTCTAAGCTTTGTTTCCGCTCAAAAACCACTGTATAAAGATTCAAAACAACCTGTTGAGCTAAGGGTTCAGGATCTGCTCAAAAGAATGACGCCTGAAGAAAAGTTCTGGCAGTGTTTTATGATTCCCGGAGACCTGGATCATGTTTCCAAAGATCAGTACCGGCATGGAATTTTTGGATTACAGGTGAGTGCCACCAATCAAGGGGATGGTGCAGCCGGACAAATGCTAAAATATAATGCAGATGAAGATGCAGAGAGACTGGCGAGAAAAATCAATAGTATTCAGAAATATTTTATTGAAGAATCAAGATTGGGAATTCCGATTATTCCATTTGATGAAGCTTTACACGGTTTAATGAGAGAAGGCGCTACGGCCTTTCCACAAGCCATTGCTTTATCTTCATCTTTTAATCCAGGGCTGATGAAGGAAGTCTCCATGGCGATTGCAAAAGAATCGAAACTGAGGGGAATACGTCAGATCTTAACTCCTGTAGTTAATTTGGCCAGTGATGTGAGATGGGGCAGAACAGAGGAGACATATGGAGAGGACCCGTTTTTGACCTCCGTGATGGGAACCGGTTTTGTAAGCTCATTCGAAAATACAGGAATCATTACAACGCCTAAACATTTTCTTGCGAACGTGGGGGAGGGAGGAAGAGATTCTTATCCTATCCACTGGAGCAAAAGATATCTGGAAGAAACCCACCTTATTCCGTTTTTTAAAGCATTTACAGAGGGAAAAAGCAGATCTGTAATGACTTCTTATAATTTGCTGGATGGAAGACCTGCCACGGCAAACCACTGGTTGTTATCAGAAAAATTGAAAAAAGAATGGAATTTTAAAGGATTTGTAATCAGTGATGCAAGTGCAGTTGGTGGTGCCAATGTATTGCATTTTACGGCAAAAGATTATGAGGATGCCTCAGCTCAGGCAATTAATGCGGGTCTGGACGTAATTTTTCAGACGGATTACGAGCATTACCGATTATTTATTCCACCATTCCTGGACGGAAGAATATCTCAGGAGAGAATAGATGATGCTGTTTCGCGGGTACTGAGGGCTAAATTCGAACTCGGACTATTTGACGATCCATACATATCCGATAAAGATATTGAGGGCTTAAAAAAGCTTAATTATGCAAGTCTTGCAGAAAAAGCTGCAATAGAGTCTTTTGTCTTGCTTCAGAACAAAAACAACACACTCCCTGTTTCCGCAAATGCAAAAAGAATCCTTTTAGTAGGTGCTGATGCGACGGAAGCCAGATTAGGCGGGTATTCAGGACCGGGAAATCATAAGGTGAGTATATTGGAAGGCATTAAGAACTTTTGCTCAAAGAAAGGGATTGAGGTAGTATATGCTAAAGGAATTGAGCGGAATGTGAAAGATGTACTGACTGTTCCTGCTGAATTTTTATCTTTTGGAAATCAAAAGGGCTTGAAAGGATTTTATTTTTCAAATAGTGAATTCAAAGGAAATCCTGCATTTGAAAGACAAGATGAACAGATTAATTTTCAATGGACTTTGTATTCTCCTGATGTGGAAAAGCTTCAGCCGGATAATTACAGTGTGCGTTGGATCGGGCAATTAAAAGCTCCGGATTCAGGCAAGTATCGATTGGGCCTTCGTGGAAATGATGGTTTCAGGTTATATCTGGACGGCAAACTGGTTGTAGATCAGTGGGAAAAGCTAAGCTATTCCACTCAAACCACAGAAATAGATTTTGTTAAATATAAAAGTTATGATCTTCAGATCGAATTTAAAGAAAACAGGGGCGAAGCTCATATAGAACTGATATGGAATTATGGTGTAGAAGATCAGAAAAAGAATTTTAATGAAGCCTTGGAACTGGCAAAAACGGCAGATCATATTATTGTCGCCGCAGGAATTCATGAAGGCGAGTTTCAGGATCGCTCATCTTTAGCCCTTCCCGGAAATCAAGAAGACTTTATTCATCAGGTGTCAAAGTTAAGTAAACCGACTACCGTGGTCTTAGTCGGAGGTTCAGCAATAAAAACAACAAAGTGGAAACATGAGGTTGGAGCTATTTTAGATGTATGGTATCCTGGAGAGCAAGGGGGAAATGCAATCGCAAAAGTTCTTTTTGGGGACGAAAACCCATCCGGAAAACTGCCGGTTACGTTTCCACAGGAAGAAGGGCAGCTTCCGTTAACGTATAACCATCATCCTACCGGCAGGGGAAATGATTATTATGACCTGAGTGGCGAGCCATTGTATCCCTTTGGATATGGATTGAGCTATACGACTTTTGAGATTTCGGATTTACAATTGAATAAGCCCCAATATCACACAAACGATACCATTATTGCGAAGGTTACTATTAAAAATACCGGAAAGGTGAGTGGAAGCGAAGTTGTCCAACTCTATGTAAGAGATAAATTGGCTTCAGTTTCCAGACCTGTTCTTGAATTAAAAGGATTTCAGAAAGTATATCTGAAACCGGGAGAATTAAAGAAGGTATCTATAGAAGTTCCCGTAAAAGATTTAAAGTTTTTGGATGAGAAAAAGAACTGGACCGTAGAAAAGGGGACTTACCGTATTATGATTGGGAACTCTTCCAAAAATCTGACTTTAAAGCAGGATGTTGAAGTTCAGTAATTTAAGATTGTGGTATGATATATGTAATATTTACTCCAAACCTGAATGAAGTTAATTAATTATATTTTTTTTATTAAAATCATTCACAAAAATAAAGGTCATGAACAAGTTTTTTATAACAACAGTAGTATTAATGGGTTTATCGATGAATGTCCAGGCTCAGAGGCGTCCGGCGCCTCCGCCACATCCTTCGAGAACTGAACTGATAGAAAAGAAATCGCAAGAGCTGGAAAGAAAATACAATCGGGAAAGGAAACTTATTTTGAACCATCCGCTGGCTACCAAAAAGATGAAAAGAGACCAGTTAAAGGCTTTGGATGAAAAATACAGGATTGAAAAAAAATTATTGAAAAAACTATAGTACTCCGGAATTTATATACGACTCAAAAGAGCAGGAAATACCTGCTCTTTTTTATTATGTTATTTTAAAACTCAGTATATCGGATCGTTATTAATTAAACCAATCGGCACGGAACTTCCAAATCTTCCGTAAGATAGTAACTGCAGCAAAGGCGATGATAGCCATCTGCGATGATCAGTTCATTTTGGCCTCTGACAAGTAAAATTGGCGAGAGCTTCTTATTCTTTAGCACTTTTTTCAGATTCTCTTTGACATGGATGTTGCTTTCAGGAAGAAGAGGAAGTTTACTTGCTCTTAGAATATCTTTGGATTTTTTAGTGATGGTAGGTGCTTTTTTAAGTTTATCTACTGTTTTTTTAGCGAGCTCCGGTTCGAAAAGAAGTTCCAGATAGTCCTGGGCTGCTGGGAAATCATGTTCTTCCGGTTCTTTGATCCAGATATTGTCTCGGCTTAAGCTTTTTTTCATAAAAGTATGTTTTAATAGTATGATCCGGGATTTGAGATCATAGATGATACGATATTATTACTACATAAAGTTACCAAAAGATCGCATATAGTGCACGCATTTTTATTGCCTGTTTCCTATAAACCAGCTAATCACGAATTAGCTGAGACTATGAAAGTACCGGTGATTATTTAAAAGCTGAAATAACAGGGATTTTTTAGGATTATTAAAATTGAAATTGTTTCGGGAGAAGATTTTGTATTGTGAAATTTTTTGTATAATATAATATTTGTTATGAATATTTTGTTGTGTTATGTTTTTTATTAATTATAATCAAATGAAATTTTCTATATGATTCATTATTGGATGAATTTGCATAAACGTGAATCATCCCATATTTTTTCCTTAAATTCGCATAAAAATTTTAAGCTAATGAATTACGATATTATTGTCATCGGAAGTGGTCCTGGTGGATATGTTACAGCGATTAGAGCGGCACAGTTGGGTTTCAAAACTGCAATTATCGAAAAAGAGAATTTAGGTGGAATTTGCCTTAACTGGGGATGTATACCAACTAAAGCTTTATTGAAATCTGCTCAGGTTTTTCATTATATTAATCATGCTGAAGATTATGGTTTAAATAAAGTAGAGCCAAGTTTTGAATTTCCAAACGTAATTCAAAGAAGCCGTGGTGTTGCCAACAAAATGAGCAAAGGAATCGAGTTCTTAATGAAAAAAAATAAGATCGATGTTATCCTTGGTACGGCTAAAGTTTTAAAAGATAAAAAAGTATCTGTTACAGATAAAGACGGTAAGGTTACTGAGTATACAGGAACTCATATTATCATTGCAACAGGTGCACGTTCAAGAGAATTACCAAATTTACCACAGGATGGTAAAAAAGTAATCGGATACAGACAGGCATTATCTCTTCCTGAACAGCCAAAATCTATGATTGTTGTAGGTTCAGGTGCAATCGGAGTAGAGTTTGCCGATTTCTATAACACGATGGGAACAAAAGTGACTATTGTTGAGTTTATGCCGAACATTGTTCCTGTAGAAGATGAAGAGATCTCTAAACATCTTGAGAAATCTTTGAAAAAATCAGGAATCGAGATTATGACCAATGCTTCTGTAGAAAGCGTGGATACCAGCGGAGAAGGTGTAAAAGCAAATGTAAAAACTGCTAATGGAAACATTACCCTGGAAGCTGATATTTTACTTTCAGCGGTTGGTATTGCTGCCAATATCGAAAATATAGGATTGGAAGAAGTAGGAATCCAGACAGATAAAGGAAGAGTTTTGGTTAATGAGTGGTATGAAACTTCAGTTCCCGGATACTATGCCATTGGTGACCTTATCCCGACTCAGGCCTTAGCACACGTAGCTTCTGCAGAAGGAATTACATGTGTTGAAAAGATCAAAGGATTGCACGTAGAGAAAATTGATTATGGCAATATTCCTGGATGTACTTACTGTCACCCTGAAGTTGCTTCTGTAGGTCTTACAGAAAAGCAGGCTAAGGAAAAAGGATATGAAATCAAAGTAGGTAAATTCCCTCTTTCTGCAAGTGGTAAAGCAACTGCAAACGGAAATACAGATGGTTTCATCAAAGTTATTTTCGATGCTAAATATGGAGAGTGGTTAGGATGTCATATGATCGGTGACGGAGTAACTGATATGGTTGCCGAAGCTGTTGTTGCAAGAAAATTAGAGACAACAGGGCACGAGATCATTAAGTCTATCCACCCGCACCCAACTGTTTCTGAAGCAATCATGGAAGCAGCTGCGGCAGCTTATGGAGAAGTGATCCACATTTAATCTATAATACAGAAATATTTAAAAGCCCAGATTATTCTGGGCTTTTTCAATATAGTTTATGCAGGAATATTTATTAAAATAATTTTAAAATTAGAATATTTCAAAAAAATAATCAGATTTTCTCGACCTGTTTTCTTAATTTTATTCTATGAATCTTGAGAAAGTAGGGCTTGTTTTATCAGGTGGCGGTACCAAGGGTATTGCACATGCCGGAGTTTTAAAATTCCTGATTGAGAAGAATATTGATATTGATGTATTGTCTTGTTGCAGTGCAGGTTCTATCGTAGGATGCCTGTATGCAGTCGGTAAAACACCTGAAGAAATTCTGGAATTCTTCAATTCGGTTTATTTTTTTAACTGGAAGCATTTTACATTCAACCAGCCCGGGCTGGTTTCCTCCATTATTTTTACCAACTATTTAAGACCCATTTTTCAGGATATGAAACTGAAAGATCTGGATAAAGAGGTTAAGATCGTAGCTACAGAACTGGTGTCCGGGACGCAGAAAATTTTTGATGAAAATTTTAAAGTTACAGATGCAATTATTGCCTCATGTTCTATTCCCGGGATTACAACGCCTTATATCATCGGCGAAGAGATGTATTGTGATGGAGGAGTATTAAATAACTTTCCTGCAGATATCATCAGGGAGGAATGTGATAAGCTGATCGGGGTTTTTGTATCTCCGCCCCATGAAATCGATATTAAAGATTTAAAATCCATTAAAGCTATTGTTTCACGCTCTTATGACCTTCTTTCGTACAGAATAGAGAAAGGAAAGTTCGATTATTGTGATTGGTTCATTACCTCACAGGATCTTTCCAATTACGGAACTTTTGAAAGGAAAAAGGATCGTCTTGAAGAGATTTTCAATATAGGCTATAATTCGGCAAAAGAAAGTTTTGCAGAGAGTAATTTTTATACCCAGATCAAACAATTAGGTACATAAAATAAAAATTCCCGCATTCAATGCGGGAATTTTTATTTTACTTTTTTACCACGATTCCATCCTGTTGTACCACAGTATTACCACTTTCATCACTTACAACGAGCGTATAGGGTGCTTTCGTTGCTGAATCGGTGAGGTAATTTCTCCAGACCTGGTAATGAAATCCTTTATTTACGAAATCATAATAATAATTACCTCCGGAACCATCTGGAACAAGCTCTCCGTCACTGATGATCATATTAGGTTTCGAGGTAAGTTTGGAATTGGCTCCCCATGCCTGATAAAGGTATTTTCCGTTAGGTTGAAGATCGATCCGTATTTTAAATTTCTTTGTTTTAATAATAACGGTTTTGGGAACCTGCTGGATATATTCTGAACTGTTTTCAGTTTTTATAACCGGATTTTCATTAGCAGCGTATGCATAAGCTGGAGAAGCTAATGCTATAATAAATGTGCCCATTAAGATTGTTCTGATCATGGCAATAGGTTTTAAAATTAGATTACCTGAATCTAATCAAATATAAAGCCATTAAACAATCAATACAATTTAAATCTTAGCTGGTATGGCTTGCAAAAGCTTCTTCCAGGCTGCCGAATTTTCCTTTGAATTCTTCAATCGGACAATCCTGAAGGATATTTCCTTTATGGATAAGAATTACCCGTGAGCATAATGCTTCAACCTCCTGCATAATATGGGTTGACAGCAGAACGGTTTTTTCTTTACCGATCTCTTTTACCACATTTCTTATTTCAATAATCTGATTAGGATCCAGACCGTTGGTAGGTTCGTCAAGAATGAGAAGATCAGGCTGATGTAGAATAGCCTGTGCCAGACCAACCCTCTGCTTATATCCCTTGGAAAGCTGGCTGATTTTTTTCGATTTTTCAGGAGTGATCCCTACAAGCTCTATTACTTCATTAATCCGTGTTTCAGGGATTTTATGGATATTAGCCACAAACTGCAAATATTCTTTAACATACATTTCCAGATACAGAGGATTATTTTCGGGAAGAAACCCAATATTCTTCTTAGCTTCTATCTCATATTCCGAAATATCTTTATCATTAAAGATGATTTGCCCTTCATCTATTTTTAAAGCTCCGACAATGGATTTCATTAAAGTAGATTTTCCTGCGCCGTTAGGTCCCAGAAGGCCAATGATTTCATTTTTATCAATGGAGATGTTAATCTGGTTAAGGGCGGTTTGGTCACCAAATTTTTTGGTTAAATTGATTATTTGAAGCGACATAGGGTGTAATGATCTTTTTGCAAAAATAAAATAAAAAAACTCATTCTTAGGAATGAGCTCTGCTATATTGTAAAAATAATTATTATTTTTTCGTTTTCTTATTTTTATTGCCGGAATTATAAGATGATGCTGAAGTGTCCGGCTTATTGGAATGAACATTGTTCATCATGGCAGTCCTCTCATACAGAGATGATTTCCCATTTGTTTTTCCGAAGATTTTATCGACCTGCTTCTTATTTAAGAATTGAGATTTTCCAACATATTTTCGGTTTTTATTAATGAACTGGATAAACTGAACGGTTGGCTGGCCATAGTTTTTCTCGTAATGGAGTTCAATGATATCGTTTGGAAGCTCCAAAGCGATGTTTCCTTCAGGAAGGGAAATAAACCCGTCCGTAATCAGTTTATATAGATCAGAGACATCTCCGTTCAGGTTTTGAAAAGAAAAAGATCTGAAAGTATTGAGGTTGCTGGTATTAAGATCCTGGTAATTGATAGTGAATTTATCCTCCTTTTTATATAAGCCAACAGAGTTATCTTTACCAATTTCCACTAGAGTCTCATTTTTTAACACTTTAATTTGTGCAAAAATTGAAATACCGAACAGACAAGTAAATAGTAAAATTATTTTCCTCATTGGATTGATTTTTAACATTTTATAATATGGCGTCCTTGCAATTCCGGGATGATATAGCATTAAAAACTTCGTCCCTAAAGCAAAAGTAACATTTTTTTTTGATATTTATTTTTGAAATATGCGCTATGTTATGCGCAACATCTAACTCTAACGCAAAAGAGTTTATTCCGAATCACGCTGAATTACCCGGCTGTTCACGAAAATGTAAAGAGTAATATGATTTTGGATAACAGAAAGTTGCGGGGAACAGATCACCCGGAATAGATATCCGGTAAGAAATGGGTAAAATAAATTTTTCATGTGTTTTAATTGTGTTACTAAGACAAATCTATGATATTAAATTTAATTAATTCAATTTATCCCAAAAGTTTGGAAAATTTTTGAACAGTGACCCTACAATGGCAGGTCTTTATGTTTTGAATAGACGAGTCTGATAAGCACGGAATTTACTATTCAATTATTCTGAAGTGTTTGCTGGAACAGGTTTATACAGGTATTTCCTTAGTTTATTAACGGGTAAATAGACGGAAAGTACAGACAGTATTCCTGCAAGTGCTCCTACGAGTATGGCCATTGCCATAGCATCGAGCTTGTAGTTTGTTGAAAATTTGTACTGAGCAAATACCAGAAGGGAAAGTACAAGAAGCCCACTGACAACACCATGTAATATACTGAATTTCGTCATGAACTTTTTTGTATTCAGCTTGTTATCTACCATGAATTCTATTGTCCCCTCTTCTGCAGCGGCAGTCACTCTTTTGGTGATATCGATCGTGAGGATAACCGGCAGGAAAATGGCCATTGGCAAGGTTAGCCGGGCCAGATTCTGGGTACCCGAGAAGAAATGAGTATAGCCCAGCTCGTGAAAGCTTGCATAGGCAATAATAAAATTAAGAAATGCATTCGGAAGAACATAGTAGATCGTCCGCGTTAATAAAAAGCGTTTGAGAGTGGTTTTCTTTTTTATTGTAGGGTATTTATCCGTTTTCATGTTTAGTTCTGTAAAGATACAGTAAGTAGTTCAAGGGCCTTATCTTTAATTTCTGTGGCTTTCTGTCTAGATAGGAAATCTTCATTCGACATAAGCGTAAAATCCATTTCCTGCTTGTAGGTAGTGGTAACCAGGGTGTTCGAATTGAGCCAAGGAAAAGCAACGGTGGGACTCATAATCGTTTCGAGCTCAAAACGCTGATATTGATCCGGAATATTAATTTTTCCCATGTTGGATAGGGTAATATCATGTCCGCCATGGGTTGATTTAAGCATGCTGATCATGCGTTCGACAAGCGGGTGCATCTGTTCACCCATCCAAAGAAGTTCCCGTGCTTCTATTTTTTCTAATTTCTCAAGAAGGTCTTTTTTGATGTGTCCTGCCTGATCAAATATCCCATGATTTCCTTTTTTCAATGATAGTTCTATGGTAGGAGCAAAAGCAAATACATGATCCTGCTTTATTTCCGGAATAAAATGGCGCACGTCCACGGGGCTGATCACTTTTCTTTTAGCCTCAGCTCCCCGGATTTCCTGAAACGCCTGCATGAATGAAGCACACAACAGCGAGTGTACAGAAACACCATGCGCTTTACACTTACTGGTGATCTGGTTCGTTATTTCCGGGTTCAGTTTCCAATGGATCACATAGTTTTTTCCAAGATTTCTTTTTTTACTTTTCTTTTGCATCAGAAAGAAGAGCCTGGCCATGAGCAGATATAATCTTGCTTTGCGTACTTTCTTTTTGGTATTAAAACCAGATGGCAGAAAGTCATCAACTGAGCTGAATGCCTGGTATGTATCCAGTTCCATAGTTGGATCATCCAGCAGGCAGAGAAGCTCCCGCATCAGGGTTACCTGGGAAGTTCCATCACAAATGCAGTGGGGAAGTACCCAGAGAATTTCGGAAACCTCATTTCCTTTAACCCATACCAGTTGAGCCAAAGGTTTCCGATGATCTTCAAACATGCGGAACCATTCTTTTTCAGACTCACGCAACCAATCTTCATCGGATTCCCGGTCTATGATCCGAAGGGGAATGGCTTCCATCTCTCTTTCTTCTATAAAAAAGGGATATTGTTCAGTATCGGTATCGATCCTGGATCTGAGCAAAGAATGTTTTTTCTGGATTTTTTCTAAAGCTGTTTTAAAATCTGCTTCATGAAGTGTTCCTTTGATCTTTGCTGTAAATACGCAATTGAGGGGTGTTCCGGAATCAACATACATGATTCTCTCCACCATCATTAGTTTTCTCTTGATCATGATACTGCTGAATATTCAAGTTTTAATTTTATAGTATCAAGGATGTCCTTACGAATGGCCTGTGCATCTGAGTAAGGTAGATATCCTTCACTACCGATAAAGCAAAAATCCATTTCTCCCTGAAAGGTTGAAACTACAAATCCGGTAGTCTGGCCCAGAGGGCCCAAAGCTGAAGGGCTGAAAACGGTATCTACAGTAAAGTTCCTATACTCATGGGATACCTGAATAAGGCCAAGATTAGAAAGCATACAATCATTGGTTGCTTTTCCATTTCTCAGGATTCTTGTGAAATTATCCAGGGCATAATGCCATGATTCAATGATCATCATCTTGGTATATGGATCCAGTTTTGAGGTCTTACGCTTCACGTGCTTCTGCATCTTCCGTACATTATCCAGAAAATTCAATTTTTCATTAATCGAAACTTCAACCATCAGCCCGAAGGCAAAAATATGATCATGTTTGATTTGTGTTGTTAGACGTCTGATATCCACAGGGCAGCAAATTTTATTCAATGCAGCTTTCCCCCTTATTTTTTTAAATGCCTGAAGAACAATTGCACAAAGAAAAGTATTCACGGTAAAACCATTGGATTTACAATAGGAAATTACTTGTTGAGTCACTTCCTTGTCAAACTTCCAATGGATCATATAATCGTTTTGCCTCTCTATTGGTTTTTTGTTTACAGGAGCATATTTAATGATGGTAGATGCCACTCTGCCGAGTACTTTTGCTTTAAGCTTATGTCTTCGGCTGTTTAATATGTTTGCAGGAACAATATCCTGGATTCCGAGGATAGGATTCTCTACACCAATATCGGCGGAAGGGTTGTCCAATACCTGTAAAAACTCATACAATAGTGTCATTGCGGAACCTCCATCGCATAAACAATGGTGAAATGAGAAAAACATGTCTGAAACTTCTTCTCCTTTGATCCATACAAACCTTATTAGGGGGAACTTTTCATGATCGAAAGGCATATACCATTCTTTCATGGATTCTTTCTGCCAGTCGTCTTCTCCCTGCCGGATCACAATTCTTATAGGAATGGGTACAACTTTCTGGGGCACTTCAAACCATGGAAGGTTTTCTTCGTCATGGGTTACATGTGCTTTTAACCAGGGATGTTTATTTTGAAGCAAAGCCAGAGCCCGCTGAATTTCTTCCAATTTGAACGTACCCCTTAATCTGAACGGGATAATGCCATTAAAAGCCTCTGTTCCATCTCCTAATATCATTCGTTCTCCAAATAGTAGTTTTCTTTTCATAGGTTATATCAAATTAATGTTTTCTTGTTTTTTATGCAAAAGCTTTCTGATCATTCCAACCTACATTCTTGCTGTCTGCTGCAAAGAGATCCAAAATGGATCTCTTTAGTTTTATATCATTTCGTTTACTTCACCTGCTTCCCGAATAATACCGGACAAGAAGTAACTTTATCAATCTTTTAGTTCATATCACTGATTTTTATCTGATCATAATACTTCGTCATATTCCAGTTTAAGTTGAATGGACTCAATCATCTCATCACGTATGGCTAAAGCTTCAGTGTATGGTAAATATCCCTCACTACCCATAAAAGAAAAATCCATTTCTCCCCTATAGGTAGATGTTACCATGGTCGTTGTATTGCCCAGAGGACCGATTACAGAAGGACTGAATATGGTTTCAACGGAAAATTCTTTATAGTTCTCAGGAATCTGGATCCTTCCCAGATTGGAGAACATACAATCATTGGTAGACCTTCCTTGTTTCAGAAGCCTGGTGAAGTTTTTCAGGGCATCGTGTCCGGACTCCATTACCATCATTACCATGTACGGGTTAAGCTTGGATGTTTTACGTTCCACATCTTCCTGCATAAGCGTCAGATTGTCTTCAAAGCTCACTTTTTCATTGGATGACAGGGTAATCATCAGCCCGAAAGCAAAGATATGATCCTCTTTTATCTGTGAGGCAAAACGCCTGATATCTACAGGACAGGAAACTTTATTGAAAGCCGCCGGACCTTTTACTTTCTTAAAAGCCTTAAGCAATGAAGCGCTCAAAAAAGTATTCACGGTAACCTTCATGGCTTTACAGTAAGAGATCAGTTGGCTGCTTGTCTCACGATCAAATTTCCAGTGGATGAAGTAGTCATTTTTCCGGTCAATGGCTTTTTTGTTCACGGGTATGTATTTTATCGCTGTGGCAGCGACTCTCCCGATAAATTTTGCTTTCAGCCGCTGTCTCCGGTTCAATAAAATAGCTGATGGAACCACATCCTCAATTCCCAATATCGGATTCTCTGTTCCAATATCTGCCAAAGGATTATCCAATACCTTTAAAAATTCATCTAAAAATGCCATTGCAGAACCACCGTCAGAAAGACAATGATGGAAAACAAAAAGCATATCTGATACTCCTTCTCCCTTGATCCATACAAACCGGATAAGAGGAAATTGGTCATACTTAAAAACGGTTTGCCATTCCTTTATGGATTCTTCCTGCCAATCGTTTTCCCCTTTTCTGACCACAGTCCTTACAGGAATAGGAACAATAGGATCCGGTACTTCAAACCACGGTACTTTCTTTTCATCATGTGTGATGAGTGCTCTCAGCCAAGGGTGCTTGACCTGGATCTGATATAAGGCATGCCGCACGTCTTCTTCCCTGAAATCTCCTTTTAACCGGAAGGGAATAATTGCATTGAAGGGTTCCGTTCCATCCCCCAGCAACATGCGCTCACCAAATAACAATCTTCTTTTCATGACTTAAACAGAAACTAATGTTGATTGTTCTTGTTGTACAAAATTCTCCAGTAGCTCTACAGCCTTATCATTACCTCCGGCAGTAAGGAATGTTGTCTGAACTTCTTTTGCTGCATTGCGGTAAGCAGGATTTTCCAGCAATTCAAAAACCGTTTCACGGAGCGAATCTATGCGTAATCTTTTATAGCGGATACTCTTGCCACAACCAGCCTGTTCGATGAGTTTTGCGATGTGGAAATGATCGTAGGCAATCGGTGTGATCAGCATTGGTAATCCATTACGGAATGTATCATTAACTGTATTAAAACCTCCGTGGCAAATTACCATATCCATATGAGGCATTAATGCCGATTGAGGTACAAAACTGTTTACAATGAAATTAGAAGGCCATTCTTCAAAAATATCCGGTGGCGTGGCCGCAACGATAGTTACCGGCTGATCCGCGAATGCCGCAATGATCTTTTCGAAAAAGGCTTTTCTGATGTCTACAAGGAGTGTTCCTAATGATACAAATATTTTAGGTGTAGTAGCCGCATGCAAACGATCCCAGTCAAAAGGAGCATCATTGGGACGTCCTTTCACAGGACCTACAAATTTCATATGGTCAGGTACTGTTTCAAAACCTGCGAAAGCCTGAGATGTAAATACAAGGTTTAATTTATGGGAATGGATGAAAATTCCATCATCATCAATCCCCACTTCTTTTTGGAGATCTTTGATGAGGTTTTGTTGCCATTCAAATATTTTTGGAGCACTTTTTTCTGTATCTCCCATAACATCCGGGGGTACAGGAGTAGTTGTTACACATGGAATATTGTGTTTATGAGCAAAAAGGGCACCTCCGAAAGTAATACAGTCATTAACGATAACATCAGGTTTCCAGTTTTCAGTAAGACGGCTTAATCCCGGCATCATCATTTTGGCAAAAGGAACATAAGTTTCCTCTAATGCCAGTTTCATAACTTCAGGCCCGGAACAGGCGGGTCCGTCATCCTGTCTTTTTAAAATACGTTTGATCTCATCCTGATAGGGAATAAGATCTTCTTCAGGGTAGAAATACGATCCTCCTTCCGGAATGTGTTCATCTCCTAGCGGGGTAATCCCGAACCATTTTACTTCGTGCCCTCTTGCGATAAGGCTTACACCGACGCTCAGAGTAGGACTGATATGTCCAAAAAAAGGAGGGATAACAAACAGGAATTTCGAACGGGATTTTATCTTTTGTGTGGCATCGGTAATAGCTTTTTCCAGTAAATTGGCAGCTGTTACCGTACCTCCGGCCTCAATAAAAGACTGACGGATGATTTCTGCTGCTTTACGATAATCAGGATTGTTAAGGATCTGCTGTACAGCCTCTTTTAAATGGTTTGATTTGAAGCGGTTAAAATTAAGACGCTCACCAGCTCCTGTACGTACTACACGTCCTGCTACATGGGACTGGTCATAGGCAATCGGAATAACAACCAACGGCAGTCCGTTTGAAAGCGTTTCGGATACCGTATTATGTCCCCCATGGCAAACGACACCATCAAGATGCGGCAAGAGATCCAATTGAGGAACCTGCTGATATACCATGAAATTTTCCGGCCAGCTGTCGAAAAGCTGAGGATCTGAAACAACTACAACCGTTAGGTCTTCATCTTTAAATGCATCAACTACTTTTTGGAAAAAAGCTTTTTTATGATCATGATCGAAAGTCGTACCGATGCTTACAAGAATTTTCTTTTGAGTGCTGCTGTTAAACCTTTCCCAGTCGAACTCACAGGATATCCGGCGTTCCGTAAGAACAGGACCTGTAAACTGGTAATTGGAAGGTAGTTCCATTTCACCAAAGAAATATCTGGACGTTAAAACCATTGTTAAGAGGTCTGAGGAAGCCAAAGAATGGTCTTCCATTATTCCCAGTTCCTTTTGCAGTTCAATGATTTTATTTACTTCCCACTCATGAACCTTTGGTAATTCATCCATGATTTTGATGGCAGCGGGTGCAGTAACAGTAGTACTGTAAGGAAGGTTTAGCTTTTTTGCAGCAATAGCAGCTGCAAATAGCTGATGATCACCGATTACAAGGTCAGGTTTATAAGAATCGAGTAAATGGACAATACCATTATAGCAATGCCTGTTCAGTGGGATAAGTACATCATCATAAAGAAATTTGATGCTGTCTATTCCGTATACTACTTTTTTGGAAATAATATCCAGGAACTGTTCGCTATCTCTTTTTTCTTCGTCAGTTTGATCGTATTGGATAAGCAGGAGCTCTCCTCCTGACGGAAGTTTGGTATTAAGATTTTTGTCAAGACTGATCCATGCCACTTCATGTCCTCTGTTCAATAATTCAGCCCCGATACTCAGGGTAGGGTTGACATGGCCCGTCAACGGTGGAACAACAAATACAAATTTAGCCATGATTTTGTGTTAAGGTGTTAGATTTAGATAATGATTTGGATAAAAAATGCACAATAGCCTCAGCGATCTGAGCGGGTTCCTGTATCGGGATATTATGATCTCCTGGAATGAGTTCAAGTTTTGCCTGGCCGAGTTCTTTCTCTAGCCATTCTCCCGTAGGACGACAATTGGACTGATCCCCATATAAAAGCAATACCGGAACATTTATCTTTGTAAGATCGGTTTCAGTAAAGAAATCTTTCTCTCTGATCATATCCGCTTTGATACTGGTCTCATAAAACAGGAATTCATACATTCTGTGATTTTTTTCCATTTGCCTTTTGCCCATCTGCACTTTTGTAGTGTCTGTAAAATTGGCTACATAATGTACCAGGAATTCCTTACTGTACTGATCGATAATCCCCCGGGTTTCTTCATCCCTGGGATCAGGAGCTTCCATAATTACAAGCTGATTTATGCGGTCTGCATATTTCAGTGCTGTTTTCAAAGCAATAAGTCCCCCGAAACTATAACCTACCAAATGAACTTTTTTCAGGTCAAGGAAATTAATAAGGCCAAGAAGATCGGAAGCCATATTTTCAAGATCGTATCCATCGAGTATACGTTCACTCATTCCATGGCTTTTTAAATCATACATGACTACGTGGTAATGCTGTGCCAGGATGGGTGCTATGTTAAAATAGTAAATGGACAGATTGCTGAACATCCCATGGATAAGCACAACCGTTTCCCGGGCACCTTTATTAAGTTCCTGAATATGAATTTTCCTGTTATCAACTGTAATTATTGGCATTCGTAAATATAATTGATGATCATACGGAGATCCAGGTTGATCAGCTGGTCGAGGTCCATAGAAGACAACCACCCTGTAAAATCAATCTGATCGCCAAAATGTGCTTTTATTTTTTCTGAGAAAGAGACAATTTCTATACTGTCCATTTCAAGATCTTTAGTAAACGAACTCTCCGGAGTGATATCCATCTCTTCAACAAATTCCTCTCCTATAACTTCAGTGATAAAACCTTTCAAAAGAGTGAATAATTCCTCGTGATTCATTTTTAATGTGTTGTTCATAGTGTCCATCCGATAATATAATTTTGATGTTTTATGGTTTTTATTTCAGTTTGGTTGATCCACAAATGATCATCCTTTATTAGTTGTACTTCATATGCTTTAGGATTGCCTTGCAGTCCTTTTCCCAGGAACTTTCCATAGGCTTCTTTGGCAACCCAGAATCGGGTCGTCCATTCCGCCTGATCCCTGTCCTTTAATAATTCCAGCTCTGAATCTGTGAATACCAGATCATAGAAACCGGAACTTCTTTCCTCGATCGTTTCCATATCAATTCCTACGGACTTTCCATGGCGTGCGATAGCTACAGCCTCTTTTCCCTTATGGGCAAGGGACACATGGATATCCTGTGTGAAATCGCTGATGAGGTAAGGCTTGCCCAGTTCATCTGAGCCTATTTCAAATGTAATAGGATAGCAGGCGTGATTCTTTTGTTCACGGAGTAAATTCCTTACGGCGTCTTTTACGGCAACGCGGCTCACCATCCAGTTTTTCTTCTTGTTGGGTAGTAGTTTTTGGTGGTATTGTTTTTCCGTCTGGTTGAAATATCGCTTCAGGATAAAGTCCCAGGAAGCCACTCTGGTATAAGCCTGATGGAAGAAAAATACCTGAGGTGCTATTTCTTCTGAAAGACGGTTGTGAAGAGGAGACATGGAAACATTCCATAATGCTTCATCGATTTCAAGTCTTCTGTTCTGCCAGCCTGTAATGGCACACCACACCTTTCCATCTCTTTTCAGTATAATGTTGGCGGTGGCAAATTCCTCATTTAAATCGGTAAGAATACATGTACATTCGAATAATCCGTCCTGGTCTTCCATGTTTCCGAAGAATTCAATATCCCTTATTTTTACCGGAAAAGCAATCCTGTCTTTAGTAAGGGTAAGCTGCAGCCACAAGCCAAACAGTTGTCCTGCATTATCCAACAGGGAACCTTTTCCGCCATTTCCTTTAATCGTTCCTATAATACCTTTACTTCCAACGGATAAAATTTCTGTAATTCCCTGATAAGCATCTCCATGGAACATATGTTTATCATAGATTTCCTCAGGAGTACGATGGATGGGTAGCAGATCTCCGATCGAAAGATCAAAAACCGGTACGGCAGGAGTTGAAGATCTTAATATGACTTCAGCATTGGCGAAATTTTCTATATCAAGATAAGCGTGGGTTGAAGAACGCCATTCTCCATTCACTGTTTTTTCAAATGGTTTGGCTACGTTCATCCATTGGAATACGCTAATGTTCATTATTTTATGGACCTGCATTTCCGGGATCTCAGCCTGGGCTATTTCTGCCAGTAATTCAAAGATCATGGTCATGGGAATCACAGGTTCCATATCCGTTACATCAGGCCAGCCTGCAGGTTGTCTAAGCAGACTATGGTCGATGAGGTATGGATGGGTATCAAGATTCACATGCAGGGATTTTGAAAAATTCTTGCTTACAGGTGCTTTAGGTTGAGTAATTACCGGACTTTGAGTTGTCGTCTTTGGTCCGTGCTGGAATAGCGTTAAAACTTCTTCCTGCATACGGATCATATCCGCAATATTTTCCTGGAAAGCCTGCACAAGAGGATGCCCGCTTTTCGTTGCGATGGCGGAAGTTCCGTTTTGTGCTGGTACATCAAAAGATTTAGCCAGTGTTTTGGCTTCTTTAAAATTACGGATGATAGGTGATCCCAATTCCAGTTTAATACCTTTACCTGATGATTTTTTAGAAGCGTGATGTATTTCTAAAAAGTCGAGTGAAATATCTTTACCCTCCACAAATAATGCGGCAACGACACGTTGCAGCTGGGCAAGAGAAGATCGGGTAGCGACACTTGATGCTAATGTACTGAATGGTCTTCCTTTCAAGGTATCATCTATAAAGCCGATCAGTCCTCCGGTACCTATCTGGATAAAGAATCTGGCTCCTTCTTCATACAATTTCTCCGTCAGTTCCCTGAAGCGTACAGGCTGAACCAAATGTTCCGCACTTAGTTTTCTGATGGCCTCCTCGTCCGAAGGATAAGGCTCCAACGTCGTTGCAGACCATAACGGGATTTTCGTTTTCTGGAATTGTGCTTTTTCCATTCCCTGCAGGATTATATCCAGTTTATCTGCGATAAAAGGTGAATGGAATCCTGATTGGAAGGGAAGTATCTGATGAAATATCTGCTGGGCTTTTAATAAAGGGACCAGTTCTTCCAGTGCAGCATTACTGCCACAAAGGATTACCTGATTCGGGCAGTTATCATTGGAAATATAGATATTCGGAATTGTTTCAATAATGGGGGTGATGATATCAATACCTGCCCCGATCGCAATAAACTTAGAATCTTTTAGTTCAAATGTTTCAGGATTCAGAACATCGATCAGTGCTTTTACAGAATTCACTTCTGCCAGCTCAGAGGAGTAGCCGGCCAGCCATTCTCCCAAACTGTGTCCTGCATTCATATCCGGTATTATGCCTAGTTTTTTCAATGAATTATCCAGGATGCTGCAGTTGTTGAATATATTTAATGCGTCCGTAAGTAAACCTTCGCCCTCTGTTTGTATTGGTTCTGTTAATCCGAAATAACGGCTTACACTTTCTACTTCGCCTTTTGCCAGTCCATCCAGTCCAGGGAATACAAAAGCAACTTTTCCTCCATCATGAAGCAACGGAGTATTGGTGTACCAGATATCCTGTTTATTACGCCAAGGTTTGTCCTTGGATACAATTTTAATAAGTTTTTCTATTCTTTCAGGAGTAGGATCAAACATGGCCACTCTGTAGTTCCCTTCTCCGGTTGTACTTTCGTTATTCTGTAAAGCTGAAAGTAACTCCTGATGTGTTTTTCTGGCCAGTAGCAATACGCGATCTTTTTTAGGCATATCGTATCCTTCAAGAACCACATGGGCATTGATTCCTCCAAACCCAAATGCATTAACAGCGGCTACCTTCGGTAAGCCGGTTTTGGACCAGCTTGTAGGTTCCTGTACCGGTGCGAATCTGGTTTGCTGCATATCGGCAATAGGATTTTCGCAATATAATGTTGGGGGAAGGATATCATGATGCAGGGCCAGACACGTTTTTATTAAACCTGCAATACCGGCTGCCGGCATGGCATGTCCGATATTGGATTTAACGGATCCGATACCTGCCGTAAGAGCAGATTCTTCTTTTCCAAAAAACTGAGCGAGCGTCTGAAGTTCTGTTTTATCTCCAAGCGGTGTCCCTGTGCCATGGGCTTCAAGATAACCGATTTTCTTTTCATCAAGGTCTGCATTGATCCATGCCTGTTGTAGTGCCTTCAGCTGGCCTTTTGCAGATGGGCTCATAACACTGGTGCCACTGCCGTCACTGCTTACACCAACTCCTTTGATCACGGAATAGATCTTATCCTGATCCCTGATGGCATCTTCCAGACGTTTCAGGACAACAAATCCGCAGCCTTCTCCAATCAATAATCCATCGGCATCCATGCTGAAAGGTTTGATCTGCTGTTGGCGTGACATGGCGCCCAATTGGGCGAAAATACTCCAAAAAGCTGCATTTTGTCCGGTGTGTACGCCTCCGGCAATAACCATATCACAACGGCCCCTGTTAAGCTCCTGAACAGCGTGGTCTACTGCAATCAGGGAACTGGCACAAGCGGCATCTACTGTGAATGCGGCTCCTCCCAGATTGAACCGGTTGGCCACTAAAGAAGCAACAAGGTTAGGGATCAGTCCCATTGCAGTATCTGCAGCAAAGCGTCCTTTTCTTTCCTGGAAAGCATGTTTTACTTTTTCAATTTCTGCAGGAGATATTTGTGGAAGCAACTCCTGAAGCAATGAAGATATTTGTTCCCCGGTCCTTACGATTTCGATAGCACGGGTAGCTCCCGGGCCTGTATAATTTCCTTTACCAATGATGATTCCTGTTTTTTCGAGCGAAACCTGTTTTTTGAATACACCGGCATCGTCTAATGCTTTTTGCACCAGATCAAGGGTTAGCAAATGATCAGGTTCGGTGCCTTCTACAGCTAACGGTAAAATACCATAGGCGGTGGGGTCAAATTCATAATCGGGAATGAATCCGCCACGCTGACAATAAAAACGGTCAACCGAACCTGGTGTATCGCTGAAATGGATCGGATCAATACGATCCGCAGGTGCAGTTTGGGTAGAATCTACCTTATTAATGATATTTTGCCAAAAGGTGTTGGCATCCTGTGCTCCGGGGAAGACACAGGATAGGCCAATTACAGCAATATCTGTTTTTTTCATAGTTATCTGATACAGCGATTTACCAATTATTTCCTGACATGATCAGCACCTGGCTTTCCGTTCCGTACTTGATCTCATTAAGGAAGATCTCTTTTCCCTGATCCAACGGAATCAGAGAGATTCCACGACGTTCATATTCTGTTTCCAGGGTTGAGGAAACCATACCGGCACCTTTCCATGGTCCCCAGTTGATGGAGATCACTTTTCCTGTTAATTTTTTATCCAGAGCTTTGGCGTAATCATCCAATACACTATTGGCTGCTGCGTAGTCCGTCTGCCCTTTATTTCCATATACGGAAGCAATGCTTGAGAAGAGAACTACAAACTGGCATTCCGGACGAAGCTGTTCTGCTAATACACGTAACGGTTTTACTTTGGTATCAAATACACGTCCGAACGAACTGGTTGTTTTCTGTTTAAATAGTTTGTCTTCCAGAAGGCCTGCACCGTGGATCACGCCATCCAGCTGCCCATATTTATCATAAATAGTATTGATAAGATCGCATAATCCGTCTTCGTCACAAAGATCCAGGGAATGGTAAACTACCGTACTTCCAAGTTGTTCCATATCTCTGATAGTACGCAGGATCTGATTGTTCTTAAATACCCTAACCGTTTCTTTTTCTATTTCTGAAGGAGAAGTAAATTGTCCTGTTTTAATCAGGTAACTTCTGATTTCTTCTTTCGTTTTCAGGGTTTCCAATTCTTTAAGATCAGACGTTCCTTCTCGCGGATCTGCAGACCGGCCAACAAGGATATAGGTGCAAGGGTAGGCTTCGGACATGTGTTTAACAAGTTCAGCCGTGATGCCCTGTCCACCACCTAATACAAGCACTACAGATTCTTTGTTCAATTGGATGTGTGCTTCCTCCAGGCTGGTTGATAGAGGAGATGGTATAATATCTACCTTGTGACGTTGGTCATCTTTATAAATAACTTCGGATGGCTTGTCTGTCGTAAGTATTTCTTTTAAGGCAATATCTGCAATTTGATCAAGATCCTGAGGAGTACTCAGGTTGATCAGTCTGCATGATGTTTGCTCATACTCCCTGGCAAGGCTTTTAAAGAAGCCTGGATATCCCTGATAATGGCGTAATACTTTAATATCGGTCAGTTCCTGAAGATGTGCAGGAATATCGGATATCAGGTATACCCATTTTACTTTATCGAAGTCCAGCTTCTTTATAAGGTCAACATATTCAATGATGCCGTTTTTTACTTCAGAAGAGAAGATGTCAAGAATGATAAGCCCGTCAAAATCTTTAAGGTCCGTTTCCATATCGATCACTTCACCGATGGCTCCGCATTTTTCAAGTATATTTTTAATGGCTAATGTTTCTATAATCGTAGCAGGAGTAATGGCGAAACGCTTTCCTTTTATTGTTTCTGTATTTTGTATTGCAGAAACATCACTTGGTGTAAGGTCAAACCTTAGACGTGATAACATGGCCTGTTCCTGAGCTTCTCCTGATATCTGTTCAGTAATTTTAGCTTCTGCTTCATGGCTGGCTTCACTGCTTTTTCCATTAAGCTCACTGATCCATGATGCCAGTCCCCGAAGGGTTTTAATCGCTGCCAGTTTCTCCATGATGTCATCTGCCTGCTCTAAATCTTGTCCGAATCCTATCTTGGTTTTCAGGTCTCCGATAATTTCCATTCTTTTGATGGAATCGATGCTTAAATCTGCTTCAAGATCCAAGTCCAGACCCAGCATTTCTTTCGGATATCCTGTTTTTTCACTTACAATATCCAGGATTGCATTTTGAAGATCTTCCAGGGAAAAAGAAGACTGATTTTTCGGTTCTGCAACTTCTACGGCCTCAGTTTTTGTATTCACTGCAGCAGGAGCTCCCATAAATTCCGTAAGCCAGGAAACCAGTCCGTTTAAAGTTTTGATAGAGGCAAGTTGCTCCATTACAGTGTCTTCATTAGAACTGTCCATAGATAAAGCACCCAGCTCACTTCGAAGTGTTCCTATGATCTCAACTCTTTTGATGGAATCAATACTAAGGTCCGCTTCAAGATCCATTTCCATACCCAGCATTTCATGCGGGTATCCGGTTTTTTCGCTTACGACCTGTAATAATAAAGTTTTAACGTCTTTTGTTGGGGCTTGTTTTGTCTGAGTAACAACTGCCGGTTTTTCTGTAACGATTTGCGAAGCTGGTATCGTAACCACGTTGTTAGCCCCGTTGGTTCCATTGGTTGCGTTTGTTACCGGTGCGTGATACACGGGAGCAGAAGTAATTTGAGGATTCTGACCCAGGAACGAAAGCATTACATCCCTTTGAGCCTGTATCATCATCTTCATACTATTTAAATATTCCTGCAGCATACGCTCGGCGGCTGGTAAATTCTCGGTTGCAGGTGCTTGATTATTAGTAAAGTTGTTCATTTGGATAGGGTTTAAAATGGGTAGTGCACCATTGGCAGGCAAATTACCTGTAGTAGGGTGTGCTGTTTGTCCGTTAACACGCCAGATGGCTGGGTTTTTCTTATAAAGATCAGGTTGGTCAATCTGAATAAATCGAGTATTGCGGCCATCGAAAAGCTTGCTGATGTCAAAGTTTCGACCCGTACCTAAGTACTGGGCAAGCATGCACAGAAGATGGCTGAATTTATTACGACTGTTGTCTTCCACAAACAAGGTCAACTGATCTTTACCTAAGGAAGATTGCGTTAATCCGGTAAGTACTTTTCCTGGTCCTACCTCGATGAATATTCTCGCTCCGTCTTCGTACATCGCCTGAATTTGCTCTACAAATCTCACCGGCTGTACAAGATGGTCTGTTAGTCTTTCCTTTATTTCTGAAGATCCTGTCGGATATACTGTTGCGGTAGTATTCGACCAGACAGGAATCTGCATTTCCTCAAATGGAATATCGTTGAGTACCGTTGTATACAGATCTTTGGATTTGGCAACAACAGGACTATGGAATGCACAGGCAACCTCCAGCTTTTTAGCAGAAATTCCTTCCTGTTTAAGGATTGTTATCAGGTTATTGATTGCATTGGTACTTCCTGCAACCACACACTGGGAAGGTGCATTATAGTTTACGGGATAGCAGCCTTCAGTTTTTTCAAGGATCGGTAATAAACGTTCTTTTGTTATGCTTACAGCTACCATGGTACCCGGATCTCCGCCTTCCACAGAGTCCAGAATAGCATGCGCCCTGCGTCTGCTAAGGTCTACAAGTTTTTCTTCTTTAAAAACACCGGCAAAACATAATGCAGGCAGTTCTCCGTAGCTGTGACCAGCGAGCATATCCGGAACAATTCCCAGGGATTGAAGGAATTTAGCCAGTGCAAGATCCACAATTCCTAAAAGAGGTTGTGCCAGGCGGGTATCTTTAATGGTTTCTTTTTGTTGCTTTAAAGTTTCCGGATCGAAAGACGTAGAAGGGAAAACTACTTTTTCGAGCTCAGGGTACTGGTCCAGAAGTTTACGCATTGCAGGGAATACGACAAACAGATCACGCGCCATATTGATACGCTGGCTGCCTTGTCCCGGGAATAAAAAGGCTACCTTACCGGCTTTCTTATTAACGGTAAAAGTGTCTTTGGTTTCGATGCCGGACAGGATCAGCTCGATCTTCATCATCAGATCTTCAGCTGTGTCCGCTACAATACTCAACTGGACAGGCTTTTCAGAACCTACGCTTAAGCTGTATGCTATATCTTTCAATGAGATATCATCATTGATTTCCAGTAAAGAAGTGATCTGGCTTAGCTGGCTTTTTGCTTCTTCATAAGTATCTCCACGGAATACAAATAATTCCGATGGCCATGATTGCATGGTCACAGGCTCTTCCTGTTTCAAATGATTGGCAATCACAGTATGGAAATTGGTTCCGCCAAATCCAAAAGCACTGATTCCCGCATAACGGTTTTCATCGCCCCACAATCCGCTTTCTGCATAGAATGCAAAAGGACTGGTTTGTGCATTATAATAAGCATTAGGCTGCTGAAGGTGAAGGGTAGGTGGTTTTACACCATGATACACTGCTAATGATGCTTTGATCAGCCCTGCTAATCCTGCCGCGCATTTGGTATGTCCGATCTGGGTTTTTACAGATCCCAGGTGAGTCTGGCCCGGTATCGCTCCAGAGCGGCTGAATAGATTGGTTAATGCATTAAGTTCGGTCTTATCTCCGACTACGGTTCCTGTACCGTGAGCTTCTATTAATCCTACAGCTGCAGGACTAATACCTGCTTGGGCATAAGCACGTTCCAGTGCTCTTACCTGGCCAATTTTTCGTGGAGCAGTAAGCCCTAAAGCCTTACCATCACTGGATCCTCCGACACCTTTGATCACCGAATAAATGCGGTCACCATCACGTAAGGCATCTTCATATCGTTTCAGGACAAGAATAGCAACCCCTTCTCCTAGGGCAATTCCGTCGGCTTCACTGTCAAAAGTTGCACATCTTCCTTTTCGGGAAAGTGCATGTGTGCTTGAAAACATAAGATAATCGTTGATCCCGTTGTGCAAATCTGCTCCACCGGCCAGCACCATATCCGATTTGCCTAATACAAGCTCCTGGCATGCTAGTTCTATTGCGGCCAGAGATGATGCGCAAGCGGCATCTACCGTGAAATTTCTTCCACCAAGGTCCAGACGGTTGGTGATTCTTCCGGCGATTACATTGGCTAAAATACCCGGGAATGAATCTTCTGTAGTATGTGGGAATGCTTCTTTTACTTCGTCATGAAGTTCCCCGAAAACCTGTTTGTAATACCCTCTGAAACTGTAGCTGTTCGCAAGGTCATTACCACCTTCAGCTCCTATGATTACAGAGATATTTTCTCTGTTGATATGTTTCTCACCATAACCTGCATCTTCCATGGCACGTTTGGCCACCAGTAATGTTAATAATTGTGTAGGTTCAATAGCGGCGAGAGATTGAGGAGGTATTCCGAAGGCAAGCGGATCAAAATCAATTTTCGGAATGAATCCACCCCATTTGGAATGGGATACATCCGGTCCATCTGAATCCGGATGATAATAGAGCTCTTTATTCCATCGTTCATCGGGTACTTCTGTTACACTGTCTTTTCCTAAAATGATATTACGCCAGTATTCTTCCAGATTTTTTGCACCCGGAAATATACATTCCATACCTATGATTGCTATGTCAAGCGGTTTTTCATGAGAAGATGGTTCTTCCGGTAAAGCGGCATCCTGTATATATTTAAAATTATCTACAGCAACATCTTCATGAAGGTCCGAAATCGAAATAACTCGGTCGTGCATGGTAGCGATCTGACCAATCATGTACATCCCAAGATCCAGCTGTTGATTTTTAGGAATATTAACGAGTTGGTCCCCCTGACGATCTACTCCTTTTGCTGCAATCCTCAGACGGCCTACGTTGAGCTTTTCAAGCTGTTCCCAAACCTGTTTTTTATCCATTCCGGCTGCCAGAAGTTTTGTTTTTTCAGCACTGAAATGTTGAGCAAATGCCGTGTTCAGGCAACGCGTTTCATGTCCCGGTGCGGTTTCCAATAAAACGGTGTCTTTTGCCTGCATGGCTTGTATCTGGAATTCTTCCTGGATAGCACCCGTAAGTACGGCTTCCTGGGTATAAAGATATGCTGTACCCATCAATACTCCAACCTTTACACCTCTTGCTGCAAGAGGTGCTGCCATGATAGAAACAAATGCCGTTGAAAATGCATTATGGATCCCACCTGCAAAAAAGACGCTGATATTTTCCGGGTGTTCTTCTTTTAATATACGTTCAATTTGTTTTTCCCAAAGAACAGTGCTTGAAAGCGGTCCTACGTGTCCGCCACATTCGCGTCCTTCAAATATGAAATTTCGGGCTCCTTCTTTTAAGAAAATGTCCAGCAAAGCCGGTGAAGGAACATGAAGAAAGGTCGTTATTCCCGCTTTTTCAAATATTTTTGCCTGGGCAGGTCTTCCTCCGGCAATTAAAACTACAGGAGGTTTTGCCTCCAATATATAAGAGGTTTGCTCATCTCGTAATTCCTGGGGAGCAAATCCTAAAATTCCTACACCCCAAGTTTTTTCTCCCGCAAGCTTTTTAGTATCCATAACCAAATCTTTAGCCTGGTTTCCTTTAAGTAAAGAAAGGGCAACGAAAGGCAAGGCGCCTGCATCAGCTACAGCGTTAGCGAACGAAGGAACATCACTGACACGGGTCATTGGGCCCTGAGCAATAGGGTAACGAAGGTTTAGCTCTTTCGCTAAAGCATTTTCCTCGTCAATTACCTGTAGGGCTTTTGCCTGTTTAAGGTGTCCATACATGGCTTCTTTAAATCCAAAAACCATTTTCTTCAGGTTTTTGAAGTCTTCAAAGAGGTCTGTTGCTAATGAAATATCTTGTCCCATTGGGATATAGCTGTTAGCCGGGTCAAGATCTGTGAAAAATTCTTTAAGGTCTTCTTCGGTGGCATTTTCCGGTAAAGAAGGTGAGTTGGGTCTTACCAAAACACGATGGTTAGCAATGATTTTTGTTTCGGTTCCGTTAAGCTTTGAGCAGAGATCTTTTAGATCCTGTGGAACAGAGCTTTCCGGAAACAGCGAAAGCTGGCTGTCCAGTACAACACCGGTTGCTCCCAGTGCTTTTGCAGCGGCAGCGGTATGAAGTCCCACGCCTCCCTGGATCCATACCGGGATAGAGGTTACTTCTTTTATGATTCGCTGAAATAAAACGAATGTTGACTCATATCCTACAAGTCCACCGGCTTCATTTCCTTTAATAATAATACCTGCAGCTTCCATACGCTCAGCTTCTTTGGCTTCTTCCAGACTGCTTACCTGATAAACAATCGGTAAATTCGGGAAGAGATTGGCGGAAGTGCCAAATGGAAGGATCACAAATTCTACTTTTTCAGAGATTTGAAGGGATTCGAATTTATCATCGGAGGAATAAATACCGTAAGAAGGTATATCGGTCTGGTCTAATTGATGAAGTGCTGCCTGGGCGATTGCTGACTCATGTCCCAAACTTAAAACAGCAAATGCACCTGCCTGGTGTAGTTTTAATATAAGATGGGCATCCGGCTTCTCGAAAGGAGTAAGCCCAATAATAGTTATGTTTTTCATGGCGTTTTTATATTGAGTGATCAGGATTCCTATAACCAATCGGTAAAACGTTTAATGTTATATCCGGTTGTTTTGTTATGGAGGAATAAAAATAGTAAAATTATATTATATATTCAATAATAAATAGTATTTAATGATTATTCTTTAATTTTAAAAGAATTGGTTTTCCAAAATGCTATTGAGCGGTGCTTATAAGGCATGCATTCTACATTGCTCTTTTCATGGGGCTTTAAGTCGATGGTGATTAGATTTTTCATTACATTTATAATTTTGAGATAAACGGCGGGAAATGTCATAGCAGGATGCTGAACGTCCGATATATAGAACGATCGTCTGTTATGATGGAATAAAAATAATTAATTCTGTGATATGTTTAATAATAAAGGCGATTTGGTAATGATTTTTTAACAATGACTCTTTTTAGCCTTCAAATATCATTAAACACCTGAAACTTATATTTTTATTCTTATGAAAAAACTGGTACAATCTATGTGATAATAATTATAAATATTTATAATTATTTAGCAATATTAAGCAAATATATGAATAAAAATGTGATATTTCAATAGGTGGAGATTTGTTTTTTTAATATTACAAAAAGATAACATACAAATAGGGGTATATTTGGAAAAAATGAGCAGACTGAATTGGTAGAAAATTCAGTTGATTTTGTATAAAGATGGTCACATCCATATCATAAAATCCGTACTCCAAATAATGCTAATTATCTGTTTCTTAAATTTTTATTCCGGTCATTAAACGGGTACAATCTGTGTTACTTCAATTGTAAAATGTTTACAATTATCCGATAACGTCACGCAAATGTACAAATAAAAATTAAATATTTCAACGGGTAGGGATTTGTTTTTTGTATTACAAAAATATAATATTAAAAACGTTGTCTTTTTTACAAAACGAATGAGAATCAATTCGATGAATTGCTTCAATAATTTTGTACCAAGCTGGTCAGTTTAAGTGCTGATAATTGAACAGGGTTGCAGCAACAATATGACAAGATTATTGATAATAGGGATGATCAGGGAAAATGGATTGATGGTAAGTGTTTAAAATTTTAAGTAATTTATATGTGTAGCGTTGCTGTATTTAATAAATTAGCGGACTAAATATTTAAATTATTAATGAAAAGTTTGGTAGTATGAAAAATTATAAAATTAAGTTTAAAAGATTTAGGAAAAACTTAGAAAGGGGAAAGTTGTTTCATAAGAATAAGATTATTGGTCAAATTATGGTAACGACCTTCCTGTTCGTTTGTAGCTTTAGTTTTAGCCAGACCCATAATTCTGAATTTAATAGTTTGTATGCGCAAATACAGACAAAAAACTTCTTCAGTGCACGTGAAATTTTTGCAACAGCCGGGAAAAAATTGCCGGTAGAATACCAATACTTTACGGAAGCGATTCTTAACAATGCATTCAATAAGCCCCGGGAGTCCGACCTGAAAATTTTGAAACTGGAAGAGTTGAAAACAATAACGCTACCAGATTCACTACTGTTGAAAATATCTCATCTCAAAGAGGATAACAGTATGAAGCAATATGATTATGCGGGAGCAAAAACTGCGGTACAGAATACCCTGAAAAAATATGATCAGATATTGACAGAAGAAGAGAGGAGTGATCTGAAGAATAACCTGAAAATCTGGACAGCACTTGAAAAGGAGCCTCGTCAGAAAGTTACGATGAAAGGGAGTACAAACATGAAAATGGAAAAAGATGTGGCTAATTTAAAAAATCTCAAAGTGCAGATTGGTGACGATTTTATGAATTTTATTTTCGATACGGGAGCTAATATATCTACTATTTCAGAATCTGCGGCTAAGCGTTTGAAAATGAGGATTATTCCCGCAGGCATAGATGTGGATGCAATTACCGGTATATCCGTAAAGGCTGACCTGGCGGTTTGTGAAAAGTTTAAGCTAGGGAATGTCATCATAGAAAATGCTGTTTTTTTGGTGTTTGCTGATACTGCGCTTAGCTTTCCGCAAATTAAATACCAGATCAATGGCATTCTTGGATTTCCTGTTATTGAAGCACTTCGTGAAGTGCAGCTGACACAGGATGACTATTTTATTGTACCGGAGGCTGAAACCAAAATAAGTAGTCCTTCCAATATGGCGATCGACGGTCTTTCACCTCTTATTTTTATAGATGGAAAACACTATAGTTTTGATACGGGAGCAGATCAGACGATGTTATATGCTCCCTTTTACCAGGAGAATAAAAAAGAAATCGATGAGCATTATAAAGTAAGTAAGATCGACATGGGAGGAGCTGGTGGAAAAGCCGAATACGATGGATTTAAAATAAATCATACTTTCCATATCCTTGGAAAAGAAATCGAATTAAGGGATATCCGTTTACTAAAAGATAAGATCAATAAAGAAACCGTGTATGGAAATATAGGGCAGGATGTTATCCGAAAATTTAATAAAATGACGATGAATTTCGATCAGATGTTCATTAAGTTTGATTAATATAAATTAGAAAAAGATTTAGAAAATAATCCCTCCGGAAAACATCAGGAGGGATTATTTTTTTAGATCAATTATTTCGTAACATTTTGTTACAACGGGTAACAAATAGCTAAAATCTAAAGATTTGAAAAAGACAGATTTAGAATTAGAGTTTGAGCTCAGGCTAAAAGAATATAAACTTTTAATCTATAAGGTTTGCAGGATGTATAGCAATGATCCCAATACTATTCAGGAGATGTATCAGGATATTATTATTCAGTTGTGGAAATCTTATCCGAAATTCAGAGGTGAGTCAAAATTCAGTACCTGGCTCTACAGGATTGCTATTAATACGGTTCTGATGAGTCTTTCCAAACCGAAACGTTCTATTCAGATCATTGATATTGAACTGCAGTACGTTCAGGTCTCCTATGAAGAAGATACGGGATTGAAAGAAGAACAGCATCAACAGTTGTATGTAGCGATACAACAACTGAATGATGTGGAAAAATCGGTTGTAATGTTGTACCTGGAAGATAAATCTTACGATGAAATGGAAGAGATTCTGGGGATCAGCAATGCAACGTTGAGAGTAAAGATGAACAGGATTAAAGACAAATTAAGAACCTTAACAAACAACAAATAAGATGGAATTAGATGTATTGAAAAACAACTGGAAAACAATTTCAGTCAATGTAGATCAGAACGAATTTGATATTATTTCTGCTACTAGAAGAGGGATAGCCTCTCCACTTGATGCCCTCAAAAAAAGAACAAAAAAGCAGCTGATGATTTTACCCGCTCTTTTCGTTTTTTTAATAATTGCAGGCATAAATGCAAATAAAACGGGAAACAGTTTTTTTATATGGGTGGCGGCCGCCATTCTGCCTGTAATGATCATTTATCATTTTTTCAATTTAAAACTGATCAATGGTTTGGAAACGTTTAATGGCCCGGTAAAGAAAGATATTGAAATAAAGATCAGGAAACTTATCAAAAGCAATGGTCGTTATCTTATAGCAACAAGGTTCCTTTTTTTATTGCTGATCATTTCTTCGGAAGTTTTACTCAGATATAATAGGGTGGATTGGATTCAGGGACTTGACCTGCTGGCTAAAATTGATTTTCCTCTCAGATTATGTATATATGTGGCGATATTCGGATTCCATTATCTGATCAGTGAATACACATTTAATAAATATTTTGGACAATACCTTAAAAAACTGAAGGATGTATTAGCTGAAATGCAATAAGGGTAGCCCTTCTGAAATACAGAAGGGCTATTGTTTTCTTTAAGAGTGAGACTGTCCAATAATTATTAGCTGTAGCTATTGTTGTAAACAAGATCCACAAATAACGGCTGGTGTATATCAAAAATCTTAATAGTTATTGTCCAGAATTCTTTGAAGAACTAATTGGGCTTGGTTGGTTTTTTTGTTCTTAATCGCTTTAAATAATTGTTCATGCAAATGATGATTCATTGCAAAACGGCTGATTCCTTGCTTTTCTCTTGCAAGAAAAAAATTACGCATGATTAAGGTGAAACTGTAATATAAATCAGATAATACTGGGTTTGAGGAAGCCTTGGCAATCGCTATATGAAAAGCAATATCTGTATCGGCACAAAGCTGAGCGTCTTCAGCATGAATAGCCAGTCTGCGATTTTCTAAATATTGTTCGATCTCCTGAAGTTGTTCCTCAGTACGATTTTGTGCGGCCAATTTTACAATTTCCTTCTCCAGAAGTCTCCTTACTGCATTGACGTCATCAAAATCTGCACGTCTTAAGCGCTGCTCAATGCTGACCTCCTGGAAGCTGTTATTAACAAAAGTCCCGGATCCCTGCTGTACTTTCAGAATCCCTGAAATGGCCATGGTTTTAATCGCTTCTCTGATCGTGGAACGACCTACGCCATATAACTTCATCAGTTCAGGTTCGGAAGGTATCTTTTCCCCCGCTTTGTATTTCCCTTGAGAAATATCTTTCTTTATCAGACTAATTACCTTTTCGTAAAGTTTCATGATTCGCTAACTCCTTTGCAGCAAACATACGACATTTCTGGTAAACATCATATAATTCCTTAGAATTCTGAGGTAGTTGGACTCGTTGAAAATGTTATTTTACCAGCAAACGCCTTTCAATACAGTTATATAAGTATAAAAATTAAACATATGATGTTTTTTAAAAACATATGATGTTTTGCTTTGAGATGTCATATTTAAATTTTACATTTGTTTTAATATTAATATAAAAAGATATGGCAACAACAAGACGTGGATTTCTTTCCGCAGTATCTTTATCAAGCTTTGGTTTGGTAACAGCATCAACAGGCCTAGATTTATTAATTCCAAAAAAGGCCGAAACTTCAGTAAAAAATGGGTCAAACGATCCCAAGGTAGAAGAATTGGAAGATTTTGTATACGACATTGAAAATGGTAGTAAGGGCTGGGTAGGTCCCGGTGGTACAGCCAAAGAAGCGACTGTAGAAGAATTTCCGGTATCGCAAAGTATTGCAGGAGTAATTATGCGGTTAAACCCGGGTAGCTTCCGTGAATTACACTGGCATTCAATCGCAGCAGAATGGGCTTATGTGTTAGAAGGAAGTGTACGCACAACTGTTGTTGCTCCGGATGGAACTACGGCAACAGATGATTTCGAGAAAGGTGATATCTGGTATTTCCCGAAGGGCCACGGACATTGCCTGCAGTGTATTGGTGATCAATCATGCCTGTTTTTATTAGTCTTTGACAATGGTCACTTTTCTGAATTTGGAACTTTCAGTTCCACAGACTGGATCAACCATCTCTCTCCTGAGATACTGGCACGCAATTCCGGATTACCGGCAAATGCATTTGCATCCTCTCCTCATAAAGAGCTTTATATTGGTACGGGGAAAATAGCCACAGCCAAAAAACCACAAAACATAGATCCCAATATACCTCCAAGTTATGCGGCCCATAAATTTCGCATGGAGACCGATGGTGTTTATGAAAAATATCCTGGTGGTTCTACTATAAAAGTATCTGCTCAGGAATTCCCTATTCAAAAGACTTTAACTGCTTTACGGATGGATATCGAACCAGGAGCAATCCGTGAACTGCACTGGCATCCTAATGCCGACGAGTGGCAATACGTTATGAGCGGACAGGGAAATCTGAGTATTTTTGGTTCACATGGACGGGTAAAAACAATGCCTTATAAAAAAGGTATGGTTTCTTTTATCAAGCAAGGTTTCGGTCACTATATAGAAAACACCGGCACTGAAACCCTTAAATTGATTATTGTTTTCAATTCTGACGAATATCAGGATATATCCTTGAATGACTGGCTGGCCTCTAATCCAGCGCAACTTGTTGAAGATCATTTTGGAATTACCCCAGCCCTGACGGCTAAAATAGCAAATCACAAAAAAGGAATTTTTTAGTTTTGGAAAATATGGAAAAATAAGGCTTCTGAAGTATAATCTCAGAAGCCTTATTAATAAGATGCTGTTTGGGGTTCATTCAGGTTGAAATAATTTTGATGATCCTAAAAGAACAAAATATAAATCAGGAGTATCAAAAATAAAGTCGTTGAGACTCAGTTCTTAGCGGCTGCATTCCTTTATTTTATCTGAGATTCTGCCAGGTTGAAGTTGTTTTACTCAAAAAATTAATTATATTTTTGATAATAATTAATTCTTAGGCATGCCGAATTATGCCATATAACCCTCGATATTATGATGAAAAAATATATTACTTATCTGTTATTTTTTGGATTTCCTTTATTTGGATGCCAAAGCAAAGTGGCTGAAAATTCTGCATATCAACAAAACTGGATGCAGCTGGAACAGCAGAATAAAGCAATTGCTTTCGATGCTGATGTAAAGTTATCTGATGCTGAAATTGCTTTGGATCAAAAACTATTTCAGATAAGAAAAGATTTCCTGGCCGGAGCAGAAAAGCAAAAAGTATCTTTATATAATAGCTCATTTAATGAATTAAAACCTCTGATTGAAAGCAGTAAATTATTTGAGATCTTCCAATCAATGCCTAAAGGAGGATTACTGCATACGCATAGTGGCGGGATCACGGATGCTAAATGGGTAATTGCTGCAGCAAGAAAATATAAAGAATGCTATATCTATGATCAGGCGGATACCAAAGATTTTATTTTCGGGCAGCTGGCGTTTTTTCAAGATGGGAAAGTCCCAAAAGGATTTGTCAGCCTTGATCAAAAATTGAGTTCCGAACCCGGCTTTGAAAAACAGTTGACAGAACTTCTTCTGCTGAAGCGGGAATCACTCTGTACGTATTCGGATTACTGGATTGAATTTGAAAAACGCTTTACAAGGATAAGCCTCCTGTTACCTTACCGTCCTTTTTTCAAAGAGTATTATAAAAAAGGATTTGAAGATTTAGCGGCAAATAAAGTACAGCATGTAGAAATAAGATATGTTTTTGATGAATTGTACGATTTTCAGCATGGAAAATGCCCTCTGAAAACTTCAGTCACAGATTTGCAGGAAGTAGTGAAAGAGATACAGAAAAAGTACCCGGAATTCAGTCTGAAATTAATTTACTCAAGTTTTAAATTTTTAGATCCACAGGCTATAGGAAAACAACTTGAAACAGCTTTTGAACTTAAAAAAGAATTTCCGGATGTTATTTCAGGTTTTGACCTTGTGGCCGATGAGGCTGCCGGGAATAGTATTTACTCTTTTCGGGAAGATTGGGCGAAACTGAATGAACTCAGTAAAAAGTATGGCGTAAAGATGCCTCTTTTCCTTCATGCAGGGGAAAGCGTTTCTGTCTTTAATAAAAATATGATCGATATTGCATCACTGGACAACCCAAGAATCGGACATGGTTTGAATCTGATCTATTTTCCCAAAACTATGGAACTGATCAAAAAACAAAATAAGCTTGTTGAGGTTAGCCCGATCAGTAACCAGGTTTTAGGATATGTGAGTGATCTGAGAAATCATCCTGCAAGAGTTTTGCTAAGTAACGGAATACAGTGTTCCATTAACAGTGATGATCCTAGTGTTTACGGATACGAAGGTCTTGGATATGATTTCTGGGTCGCGTATATGTATTGGGAACTTGATGTAAAAGCCCTGAAGAAGCTTGTTTTTAATTCAATTAATTATTCGTCTCTGAATGAAAGTGAAAAGAAACAGTCATTGACGTATCTGAATAAGCAATGGGATGATTTTGTTAAGGAGATGAATGGCAGGCTTAAGTAATCAGATATACTATAAATATAAGAAAAGCATCATTATTTTAATGATGCTTTTTTTGTGAGCAGATCTCAATATTTCATTACTAGTCCGGATCCGGATAGAGTGGTGGACAGCTGTTAAGGCGGTCACATTTCATATCAAGCGTCTCGCATTGTCTTGGTGTACACATCGGATAAGATAGATCCGGATCATTTCCTCCTGTAATTTTTTTCAGTTCTCTTTTGGTGAGCTTTTGGGGTAAGTTTTTTAAGTTTTTCATAAAATTGGTATTTAGTTTTTATTTTTTTATAAAAAATACATATCCAATATACATAAATAAACTTTATTAAAATATGATGTGAGGAGCGAATGAGAATTCCGTAAATTCCTTTTCAAAGTATTTAATAATGGATACAACAATATAGGATTAATATTCACTTTTATTATGTATGATCCGATGATTCTTATGTAGTTCTCACTTTACTAGTCTTCTTTTTCCATTCCTCATATTTTTCCTTCATGCAGTTTCCGCAAGGCCTATAGTTATATGTAAGCGCTTCTTCTTCGTTTTTAAAGAAAACACGGTTTTCGGTCTTCATTCTTTTACCTGAAGAACACGAAAGTAAACCATAAATCTTTGCTTTTTTATAACCACCAAGTGTTATAACGCCATTACGGATCAGAGAGCTGAGCGCTTTTTTTCTTTCCTCGGAAGTCTGGCCGAGATCGGTATGCTTTATCATCTTATTGCTTGATATTGGTTTCCAGATTTATTTTTATCTCAAAAAGTCTTTTAAACCGTTTTGATGGAGGTAAGACTTAACTCAATCCATCATGGAAAATAATACCCAGGCTGTGCCTGTGTCCACTGTAAACAGGACTTACACCATGTTTCATATGAACCCGGTAATACCCTTTAGACCCTTTCACCGGACGGAAATTGGTTGTGAGTATCAGCATATCGCCCCGGTTGGGTTTTAATACATTAGCTTTGGATTGCGCACGGGGAATCTGCTCTGTTATAACAAATTCTCCTCCTGTATAATCCTCCTCTGTCTGATCTAGCATAAAAACGATCTGCATCGGAAAATAAATTTCACCATACAGATCCTGATGCAAGGTGTTAAATCCACCTTCACTATATTTTAATATTAATACTGTTGGCTTTTCCTGGTTATGTTCCATACAGAGTTTTTTCATCTCCTTATGTGTGGAAGGGAATGTTTTTTCGATAGCAAGTTCCTGCATCCACTGATTGGCCACCGGTGCTATTTCAGCATATACCTGTTCCCTGATCGTGGTAATGAGTTCAGGTAAAGGATATTGGAAATATTTATACTCTCCCCGGCCAAAACGATATCGTTCCATATTGATGGTTTTGCGGTACGTGTTGTCTGCATTGTATAAAGCAATTAAATTGTCACATTCCATTTTGCTTAATACATCCCGGACAATCACAAAACCCTTATCGTGCAGTTCTCTTTTTACTGAATGCCAATCCTTCGCAGCAAGCCTCTTTTCTATATCTTTCATATCATGATCTTTATGAAGTAAAATTAGCTTTACACAGAGAAATAAGAAATCCGAAACTTGCGGTATTGTACTAAAATTGATGTGGATTTTCTTTAACGATGCTATTGTTGCAGCCATATGCATATCCGCATCTTACTATCGCAGTATATGGTCAGTATCTTTTTATTTAAATTTCAGACCTATCATGAGTATCATTGTGGTATCCATAGCGACTTGCTCGTGTCCACGTTTTACATGTTCAAAACCATATGCCTGATTGAGAAGAGCTGTACGTTTTATAGCAACATCCTTTTTACTATAAGGATGAGCTTTGTCCTCCTCATTGTTTTTCTTCTTGGCATGATTATACATTAGCCCTTCAGATAATATACGATCGCTTATTAGGAACGATCTATTACTCTGTAAGCGCATGTCGGTAAGCCTTTGTCCTGTGCTTGTGTCGACTGGTGACATAAAAGCAGGTTCCGATAGGGCACACCTCGCACAGGTATATTTAAGTAAAAGTTTTCCTTCAGACAAATAACCTTCAAAAGGTACGGACAGGTAAATATCAGCCGGCCGGCTGTACATTTGGTAAATGGCCGTCATAATAGCTGGTTCAGCACAGTTACTTGGCATCCAGTTTTCAAGCATAGTGATCCTGTTTTGTCTATTTTTATTGTCCCTATATTCGGGAGTTTGCAGGAAATATAAGCTGGATTGCATTGAAGGTGGTTTTATGCCAAGGCGTTGCATAATATCCACGTGCTTAAGTAACCTTTCGACTGTTTTTTCATAAGAATTACCGGCTGCATCTATGGGATCGGGGACTCCCATACTGATATAACTATTTCTTTCAATCTGTACTTCTTCTAAATTAAATTTTTCACCATAAGGTCTGATACCAGAGGCTCCAAAGACAGGTCTGAAAGTTGCTCCACTACGATCTTTCATGTGTCCCTCTTTAATGTACATAATACAAATACATCCTTTCCTGCTACCAGGTAATATGCCTGTTTCTCCTGTAAACAAATTATGCTTCATTAAAAGTTTGCGCGCATGCTGATGCATGATTTCATGTCTGTTAATTTTGTTGGAACTGTTGAATGTGAGCCACCGGCTTTTTGGGAAAATTGCTGCCAGGCGTGAGTCACTAGGCAATAACATAACACCTGATTTTATAAGCGATATATAACGTTCATCAATTTTCAGAAACTGAGTAACTTCTTTGAACAGCTCTTTTTCTTCTTTTTTTATCCTGATAGCTGTTTCTTTTTTCTCATCTTCGAGGTCTTTTTTTGTTTTTTTTATTTTTTGATCATATGATCGCTCAGACTTTCTAATTATTTTCCTCTTGTATCCTTCATGGGTACGTTGCCTGAAATGTATTGGTCTGGAACGTTCATATTCCAGCTGGCGAATTTGATCTGAGTATCTTTTTTCAAGTTTAGCCAATTCAATCTTAGGCTTATCCACCATATCTTTCAGGTGAGACATAATAGTCAGATAATTGATCTTATAATTGTACATTTTTTTCATTCTGCTTAACTCAGCTTCTAAGATTTTGTGCTCTTCCGTATCGGGTGTAGATGAGATGTAATTTTGCCTTATACGGTTTATGTAATACAAATCCTCTTTCAGGTAAAAGCTGACATCTTTTTTTACAATCTTTAAGTCATATTCATAGTCCTGTAGTGATCCTTCTGAACCCCATTGAAATCTTTCATCGTTGTCAATATCCAGGCTTTGCAAAATAGTTTGTATCTGAGATAGGTCTTCCTTTTGCTTTACAAGTTTTTCTTTCATAATATTATTTCTTAAGCGATATGTAATATTTTCATTTCTCCATTTTTGTGGTTTTATTTTCCATCTTATGGGACATTATGATTCTGGAATTCTATTGAACTGAATCCCGAAACATCTCCATAAACCAGGTTTGTATTGCTAATTTCCTATGAAAATTGAATTTGTGGGTCAGGGCATACCCCTATTTTTTGTAAATCAGGTGTTGGGTTGGGGTATTGTTTTCTTTTTTCTTAATGAATTGAGCATATAGGTTTTAGACTACAGAGGTATTGGTTTTACAATGTTTTACCATAAGAAAGATTTACCCCTTGAGAAACATAAAAAGATAAAAAGTGATTGATGAATATGATTCAGGTCATAAAGTATCCGGTTTTACTTTTCTAAATTCGATGTGAAACAGAAATGATCTTCTCCGGTGTAAGGGATGATTTTTTTTATTTTACTGACCAAACCAATTTAATTATATTATGAAAAATTCAATTTTAACCCTTCTTGCAGTTTCCACGATGTTGGCCTGTAAGAAAAGCGAAACAACGACAGTTAATCAACCGATGGACAGTACAGCAGTGGCTCCCTCCGTTGATTCACCAGCCGTGACGGCCGATTCTACCACTGTAACAGGCACTACCAATACCAAAGTCTCTCTTTCGGATCAGGATAAGAAATTTGCCGATGGAGCAGCTCAGGGAGGTTTGATGGAGGTAATGATGGGGAAGCTTGCCGCGACGAATGCTTCCGACAAAAATGTAAAAAACCTGGGTGAAATGATGGTAAAAGATCACAGTAAAGCGAATGAAGAACTAAAAAGCTGGGCGTCAACAGTTGGTTATACTTTACCAACAAGTTTAGATGCTGAAAAACAAAAGAAGTACGATGAGCTGAAGTCTAAAAAAGGAGCAGAATTCGATCGTATGTATAGTGATCTTATGGTGAGTGACCACAAAGAAGATATTGCAGAGTTCAAAAAAGAAGCTGCTGATGGTCAGGAAGCTTCACTGAAGTCATTTGCAAGCAAAACCTTACCAACTTTGGATCACCATTTAATGGAAGCACAAAAAACAAAATCCGGAATAAAGTAAAAATAAAGCCACAAATTGTAAGAAACGTAAATCTTAGAATGATGTGTGAACCGTTTTTTTCGATCCTGTGGCTTTATTTTATTAATCTTACGGATTAACAAATAATAGAAGATTCGAAAACTGCACGTTTTCGAATCTTTTTATTTGGAGATAGATAAATACTATTTAAACACCCTGTTTTCATACAGAATATTGTCATCTTCATCAAAACTGATGATCAGTACCTTATATTGTTTTGCGGTGTCGTTATTGAAGAATTTAATTCTTGGAGGAACATAATCACTGTCATACAGATTAGGATTCCAGTAAAGCGTTTCCCGGGTGTCATTTTCAATTTTCTTTGCAGGATCATCCGTATCCAGTGTTTCAATAGGAAATTCTGATGGTTTGTCGTATCCCTTTATAACCGATAGGTTGTTCTTTTGAGGATCCTTCTCGTTACTTTTAGATTTCATATTGCCTCTCATTGTATAGATGAGTACTGCGTTACCGATTAGTCCGGAACCCTTAATAATTTTCACCATGGCAATATTGTTGACCGGAAGGCTGGTGATCATACTTGCATCGGTAGGGGTTTCATCCAGGTAAAGCTTGGCTTGCTGACCACGGATATAGGGTACATTGATCGCTGAGTTATTTCTCTGGAATGTTAAACCGGCAGCTCTTCCCTGCAGCCAGTCCAATATATTGGTTGATCCGGCGACATGTTGGTCCTCGTTAACGAAATCGAATATAGTGGAATTCACGGAACTGAACATTCCCGAGGATAGTTGTTTGTTTAATTCTTCTTTGGGATCCTTCTTTTTTCCTGTTAATTGTACTTCTTCAATTTGGACATCAATATGTTCCAGCTTTTTAATATTTTTCTGAGTGTTGATGGCTTTTGAAATGGCCGGAGGAAGTTTTTTATTCTCAGTGGCTGTTACCAATGTGTATTTCGTAGCCGGCAAGCTTCCTTTAAAGGGTGTTGGGGTAACCAAGGGTTCTACCGTCACGAATAAATGATCATTTTCTGATTCCTTACCCTTCTCAGAATTTGCAAATACGGAAACGTTCAGGGGTTCATCAAAACTAAGATTGTTCAAATAAATATATCCCATCTGATCGGTTCTGAACTGATTGATACTGGGTTCGTTTTCCCCTAATTTCAGAACTACGTTTACATTGGTATCTCTCATCAGGGCGTTGTCTTTAAGGGGTTTTATCCTGTAAGAAAGAAATTTCTGAGAATTGGCTTTAATGACGGGAACCGTTCCGCTAAGTACTGAATTCCAGTCAAACCTTTTCCAGTTTTCAGAAATAAGCAGGGCATCCAAAGCTTCGGTATTGGCATTTTTAGAGAAGTATTGGGCTGGACTGTCTATTTTTGAAGAAAGATCTCCTGTTAACCAAAGGCTGCTCAGGATATTCTCTTCTTCAGTTGTGTTACTTCCGTCATCCTCACTTACCAGAACCGTATAATTTTTAAAATAAGACTCCGGTGAAAGGTCGATACTGTTGAAGGATCTTGGTGTCTCTTTTAAATTCTGGCCAACAATTTCTGCTTTCTCAATCTTTAAATTATTCGGTTTGATAAAGCAAAGTCTTTTTGCGACCAGATTGTCCTGTTCATCAAAAATAGCCAGCTGTAAAACACCATTGGCCCCATTGCTGATTTTTGTAGGGATCGTGCTTGAGACTTCACTGGTTGATTGGGTAATATTTGCCTTGTAAGCTAAGTGATTATTAATGGTGCCTACAATTTTATAATTCTGAAGCTGTTGTTTTAAATTGACTCCTTTTAAACTGTATTTTATCCCTTCATTCGAGCTGGAAACTTCTACATGGAGACCACTGTCTGCAACTTCGGGTAAATTGATGGTTTGTTTTTTTCCTGTATTATCCTCAATGATGACCTGGTATTTTTTTCCTGATGCCGGCGTTATTTTAAAAGAAGCTACATTTTTATCAAGCGAGGTGAAAGTGGTTATAGGAACATTTGGATTTTGTACGTCTATTATTTTTCCACTCCATTTTTCCGGAAGAGAAACATTGCCATAAAGTCTTACAGCAAATTTTGTAGGTGTACCATTAATGAAGTTTCCACCTTCAGGAAACGCTTTGGCTGACCAATCTGAATTTTTAGCAACTTCTAATGCTTTAGTTGAGGTAGGATTGTAAACCGGAAGGGTTTTAACAATTTGGAAATCATCGCTGAAATTCGTCATGTACGGAGTATAGGCCCTTACAAAATAAACCTGCTCCGGAAGGTCTGCTTTAAGCTTGAAATCTCCGCTGCCTTCGCCATTGGTAAGAAGTACTGTTTTCCAGTCTATTAACTTCTTATCGGAATCGTACAATTCCACAAACAGGGTGGTGGATAATGTCGAACGGTTGTAACCGTCAAATACAAAACCTTTAAACCAGATCTGGTCTCCCGCTGCATATTGAAGTTTATCGGTAAGGAGGTATACTTTTTCCTGTTCGTAATTATTTTCAAGATTAGTGATTGCTTTTTCCAGTTTGGTTTGTGATAATAAGGGTTGAACCGTTGAAATCAGCATTAAAAAGAAGATATTTTTCATAAAAATCTTAGTGCATTTGTCCAATGCTAAATTACTCAATTAAAGATTCCGAATTTGATATTTGTCTTTTAACTTAAAAAATTAATAAGATTTTAATTAATTATGAGATTTATATATAAAATTTTGGTTATAAGCTTGTTTATAGTTTATTAATATACATTTTTTTTTCCTCTCTTTTTATTCTGTTCCTTGGTGTTTTAAAATTGTTTAATTAATTGTTTATTAAAATGTTATTGGATTTTATGATCATATGATATTCTTTAATTTAAATGCTCTTACCGATTGGCTTATACGACTTTTAACAAAAATAAAATACAATAAAGGTATATTTATATTCTTTTATAAGTATATTTGTGTACTAATTTATTCGATATGAATTATGATCTTATCAAAACAGTGGTAGAGCTTATTCAGCAATTTATGGAGCAAAATGAAGACAAAGCTCTATACAGTAACGACATCCAGGGTTTTGCGGAATGGTTAATTATTTCGCATCCTGAGGATTCTGAATCAGAACCTGGATGGCTGCGGATGGAATCAGGAAGGAGCACCGACAGTATTATCAATACTTTATTGACAAGGATGGGGAGATATGCAAAATCTTACTCGCGATCAACAACCTACCACTCCGTTTTTTCAAGCCAGGATGATTTCATTTACCTTATAAGCCTGAAGTCTGTAGGACCCATGACCAAAATGGAATTGATAAGACGTAATGTGCATGAAAAATCTTCGGGCATTCTTATTATTAATCGTTTGATCAGAAATGGCTGGGTAAAACAGGAGATTTCTCAAAAAGATAAAAGAACAAAACATGTTCAGCTAACACAGGAAGGCCTTACTGTATTAAATGAGCATATGGATGAAATCCGTAAAGCCTCAAGGGCTGTAGTAGGAAACCTTACCCATTCTGAACAAATGCTGTTCATTGCCATACTCTCTAAATTGGATGAATTTCATCATTCCCTTTACCGTATGAATCTGGAAGCCCAGGAATTACTGGACGCTGTCTATAAAAAGCTGAACTGATGAAGTTTAAAAGTCTGTGTTAAAATGATTAAATAAATGATAACGAATACCAATAGCTTAAGAAAAAGAATTGCCGTGATAGGCTCGGGATTTTCCGGACTTTCTGCTGCTGCGTATGCTGCAAAATCAGGACATGAAGTACATGTATTTGAAAAGCATAACCAGCCTGGCGGACGGGCAAGACAATTTAAAACGGAAAACGGGTATGTTTTTGATATGGGACCAAGCTGGTATTGGATGCCTGATATCATTGAAGACTTTTTCAGTGATTTTGATTATAAAGCATCCGATTTTTTTCAATTGGTATCGTTAGATCCTCAGTTTGAAATGGTTTTTTCAAAAGAGAAAGTCTCAGTTCCCGAGAAAAACAGTGAAATCCGGGATTTATTTGAAAAAATAGAACCCGGAGCTGGCCGGCGTTATGATCAGTTTATGCAGTCTGCTCAATTCAAATATGAAACGGGGATGAAAGACTTTGTGACAAAACCATGTTACAGCTGGCTTGAATTCGCTTCTTTAAAAATAGCGGGTAGTGCTCTGAAACTTGATCTTGTAAGTAATTTCAGAAAATATGTTTCGGGCTACTTTTCGGATCCGAAGCTCAGATCACTGATGGAATTTCCCGTTATATTCCTCGGTGCTTCACCGCAACATATTCCCGCATTGTACAGCCTGATGAATTACGGAGGATATGTCATGGGAACAAAATATCCTATGGGAGGATTTTATCAGCTTGTTCTTGCCATGAAGAAGGTGGCAGAAAAACAAGGCGTAACTTTCCATTTTAACCATAACGTACAGCAGCTCAATACTGAAAAAGGCAAAGTTACTTCCATCAGGATCAATGGGGAAGACCATGAATTTGATGCCGTCATTGCCTCATCAGACTATCATCATACCGAAACATTAATTCCTGAATCCCTCAGAAACTATACCGATGCCTATTGGAAAACCAGAACCTTTGCTCCTTCATGTCTCATCTACTATCTCGGTGTTAAAGGGAAAATTCCTCATTTAAAGCATCACACCCTGTTTTTTGAAAATGAGCTTGACGATCATATAGATTGTATTTATAAAGATAAGAAGTGGCCGTCAAAACCCTTGTTTTATGTATGCTGTCCTTCAAAGACAGATCCGGATGTAGCACCTCAGGATGGCGAGAATCTTTTCTTGCTGTTGCCTCTTGCTCCGGGAATACATGACGAAGAGTCTCTAAGAGAGCAATATCTGATGAAAATGCTTGCAAGAATTGAAAAACATACGGGAGAAAGCGGTCTCCTATCCAGAATTGAATACAAAAGAAGTTATTGTGTCAGCGATTTTATTTCAGATTATAATGCTTATGAAGGTAATGCCTACGGATTATCCAATACATTATCCCAGACGGCTGTTTTAAAACCTAAAATAAGAAACAAAAAGATTAAGAATCTTTTTTATACAGGACAATTAACTGTTCCGGGACCGGGTGTTCCTCCGTCAATAATTTCCGGAAAAATTGTAGCGGCTGAAGTTAGTAAACTAAAAATAAATTAATATGAAAAAATTGTTTGATGAATTGTCTTACGAAGTCAGTAAGAGCACCACACAAAAATACAGTTCCAGTTTCTCACTAGGAATATTGGCATTGAAGCCATCCATCAGACCTGCTATTTATGCTATTTATGGTTATGTACGCCTGGCAGATGAAATTGTTGATAGTTTTCATTGCTATGATAAAGAGAGACTTTTGAAAAGATTAAGAGCTGAAACCTATCGGGCACTGGAAGAGGGTATATCGCTGAATCCCATTTTGCATTCCTTTCAGGAAACAGTTCGCAGGTATGATATCGATACAAGGCTGATCAGGCAGTTTTTACACAGCATGGAAATGGATCTTCATAAAATTGATTATAACTCGGAACTCTATGATGAATATATCTATGGCTCTGCTGAAGTGGTGGGTTTGATGTGTCTGCAGATTTTTACTGAAGGTGACAAACAGCAATTTGAAAAGCTGAAACCGTTTGCCATGAAATTGGGCTCTGCTTTTCAGAAAGTTAATTTTTTAAGGGATTTGAAAGATGACTATCAGGTCCTTGGACGAACCTATTTCCCGTCTGTAAATATGTCTGTCTTTGATAACACCGTGAAAGGGCAGATCGAAAAAGAAATTGAAGGAGAATTTAAAGAAGCATTACAGGGAATTAAAAAATTACCAGGTTCCTCTATGTTCGGAGTATATCTCGCATACAGATACTATCTGTCATTGTTTGAAAAAATAAAGAAGACAAGCTCTCATCGTATTTTACAGCAAAGAGTCAGGATCGCTAATTCACAGAAACTTTTTGTTGCGTTCAAAAGCTATATAAGATACAAAGCTGCTTATTTCTAATTAATAAAAAGAATGTTACACAGATTATACAGGGAGCAACAATTAAATTGTACTATCGAATCGGTCTGGAATTTCTTCTCATCGCATGATCATTTTTCTGAAGCAACTCCTGAAGTAATGAATTTTCTGGTTGTTTCGGGTATTCTGGACCGGCCGGTTTTTAAAGGAATGGAAATAGAGTATAGGGCCTTTTCTTTTTTAGGAAGCCCGATCAAATGGGAAATGATGATCAGCCAGGTAGAAGATTATAAAAGCTTTACCGGCTTCCAGAAAAAAGGTCCGTATAAGTATTGGAATCATTTTCATGAATTCATTCCAAATGATAAAGGAGTATTGATGAAAGATACTGTAGATTATGAACTTCCCCTGGGGATCATAGGAAGAATAGCCCATCGGTTATTTATAAAGAAAAAGCTCGAAAGTATATTCGATTTAAGGTCCGGCGTTTTAAATGCTCTTTTTAACAATAATGATTATTAACATGAATTTTCTGATCGTCTTAGGTGTTTTTATTTCAATGGAAGGCGCAACATGGCTCATCCACAGATATATTATGCACGGTTTTCTCTGGAGCCTGCATCGCGATCATCATGACCATAGTCATGATGGAAAACTGGAAAGAAATGACCTCTTCTTTTTCATTTTCGCAAGCCCGGCCATTGCTCTATTATACCTTGGAGTAAAACAGGAATTCAGTTATCTTTTTTTTGTAGGCCTTGGAATAAGCCTTTATGGAATGGCCTATTTCTTTGTGCATGATATTTTTATTCATCAAAGGGCAAAGGTCTTTACTAAGACAAAGAATCCGTATTTCCTTGCCATCAGACGTGCCCATAAACAGCATCATAAACATCTGGGAAAGGAAAGCGGGGAGTGCTTTGGTTTTTTGTGGGTTCCTGTAGAATATTTTAAAATGTATTTCAATAAAAAATGATGCCTTATACTTACATACTAATCAATTTTTTCACTGTTATCATTTGCTTTTTGGCTTCTTTTGATAAGAGAATACAGTTTCATAAGCTTTTCGGAAAGTTTTTGATTTCCTCTGCTATTGTAGCCATTCCTTTTATTGGCTGGGATATATGGTTCACTGCAAAAGGGGTGTGGTGGTTTGATCTCAGGTACACTATGGGATTTAAGATGGCCGGACTTCCTATTGAAGAGTGGCTGTTTTTTTTCTGCATTCCCTTTGCGTGTGTTTTTACCTACTACTGTCTGGACAAATTTTTTAATCTGGACTGGGCCAATGCTTTCAATAACCTGATCGTATTTGCTGCCGTTATTATCCTCAGTGTTACAGGACTTCTTTTTTATGACAGAATATATACCCTGGTAACGATCATTGTTACGATTTTCACCCTTTGTTATCTCCATTTTATAGGTAAAAAAGAATGGATAGGGAAAGCAAGCTTTGTGTATCTGGTCTTAATGCCGGGATTCTTTGCTGTAAATGGAATACTTACCGGTTCTTTGATTCAATCTCCAGTGGTGAATTATAACGCTGATGAGTTTATGGGGATCAGAATGGGGACCATTCCTGTCGAAGATGCTGTGTATGGTTACAGCCAGTTTTTGCTTATTATTTATTTCTTTAAAAAACTGACTGAAAGTAAAGAACAGAAAATTCCCAGCTATTAAACAAATACTATACTTTAATTGTAAAAGATACCTCATGGAGAAAGTAAATATTTTTTGGTTCAGAAGAGACCTTAGGCTGGAAGATAATGTTGGGCTTCATCATGCCCTTACCTCAGGGTTAAAGGTTGTTCCTGTTTTTATCTTTGATACTGAGATCCTGGACCGTCTTCCGGATAAAAATGATAAACGAGTAGATTATATTCATCAGGCTTTGCAACGGATGCATCAGACTTTGCAAAAATACAACAGCGGACTTACGGTTTATTATGGTAGTCCCGTCGATGCCTTTAAAAAACTAACGGAGGATTTTACTATTGATACGGTTTTTTGCAACAGGGATTATGAACCTTCAGCCATACAAAGGGACCAACGGGTAGCTGATCTGCTGCTGAAAAGTCATATTGATTTTAAAGATTTTAAAGATCAGGTACTGTTTGAGGGTAATGATATTGTGAAGGATGACCTTTCTCCTTATACCGTTTTTACTCCGTATTCTAAGAAATGGAAGGCAAATTTGAAAAACGTAGAAACTTTTACCATACAATTTGATCAGTTTGCAGATTATAACGGGCCTTCGGAGATCATCTCACTGAAAAAAATCGGATTTAAGAAAACAGACCTTGAATTTAAAGAACCTGAGCTGAAAAAGAATATAATAGATTCTTACGGAAAATACAGGGATTTTCCAGCTATGGATCATACCACACACCTTGGGATCGCACTGCGTTTCGGTACCATTTCGGTAAGGAAATGTATACGGTACGCTGTTAAGCATAATGAAGTCTGGCTTAATGAGCTTATCTGGAGGGAATTTTTCATGCAGATTCTGTATCATTTTCCAGATGTTGTCCATCATTGTTTTAAAAAGAAATATGAAGATATTAAGTGGAGGAATGATGAAAAAGAGTTTAAGGCTTGGTGTGAAGGTAAAACAGGATATCCTATTGTGGATGCCGGAATGAGAGAGCTCAATCAAACCGGATTTATGCATAACAGGGTAAGAATGATCACTGCAAGTTTTCTTACCAAACATCTGCTCATTGATTGGCGATGGGGAGAAGCCTATTTTGCTGAAAAATTATTAGATTATGATCTCGCAGCCAATAACGGGAACTGGCAATGGGCTGCAGGTTGCGGTTGTGATGCCGCACCTTACTTCAGGATATTTAATCCATATGAGCAGGCTAAAAAATTTGATAAAGACACTAAATATATCACAAAATGGCTTCCCGCAGATTACAAGGAAGAACCGATTGTAGAACATGCAAAAGCCAGAGAAAGAGCATTAAAAATTTATAAGGAAGCATTAGCAGAATAACGAAAAAGACATGGCAAAAAAAGGAATTTTATTAATCAATCTTGGTTCACCAAGATCAACGGCGGTAGAGGATGTAAAAGAATATCTGGATGAATTCCTGATGGATGAAAAAGTGATTGATTACCGGTGGATTTTCCGGGCACTTCTGGTTCGTGGAATTATTTTAAATACCCGCCCGGCGAAATCAGCAGAAGCTTATAAAACCGTCTGGACAGATGAAGGCTCTCCACTTATTGTTATAACAAAAAAGATACGGCAAAAGCTGCAAAAGCTCGTGGATGTTCCCGTTGAAATAGGAATGCGGTATGCTGAACCCAGCATTGAAACAGGCATCAGGAACCTGGCTGAAAAGGGAGTTACTGAAATTATTTTACTTCCGCTTTATCCCCAATATGCGATGAGTACCACCGAAACTGTGATTGAAAAAGCTGAAGAAATAAGAAAGACAAAATTTCCCCATATAAAGATCAATTACATTCAGCCTTTTTATCATCGGGACCTGTATATCAATTGTCTGGCAGAAAGTATCCGGGAGAAACTTCCTGAAAATTTTGATGCCTTGTTGTTCTCTTATCATGGGGTTCCGGAAAGACATATTTATAAAACGGATCCAACGAAGACCTGCAATATGAATGATTGCTGTTATAAAAATACCCTTCCGAGCCATTCGTTTTGTTACCGCCATCAGTGTTTTAATACCACCGAGCAGGTGATCAAAAAACTGGGATTACCTAAAGATAAAGTGATTGTCTCTTTTCAGTCCCGATTGGGAAAAGACAAATGGATTGAACCTTACACAGATCATACATTAAAAACGATTCCCGGAAAAGGAATTAAAAATCTTGCTATTGTTTGTCCTGCATTTGTTTCAGATTGCCTTGAAACCCTGGAAGAAATTTCAGTTGAGGGAAAAGAACTCTTTCTCGAAGCAGGTGGTGAAAATTTCAATTATATACCTTGCCTGAATGATGAAGACCGGTGGATCGAAGTCATCCGGACACTTTGCGAAGAACAGCTGAATCAATTTTATTTGGTCTAGCTCATAATGGTAAGCTATAGACTTGTATGAGGAATTTGGTATATTTGTAAACTATTTAATTAAAATGAATTACACGCTTATTAAAGATTGTATAGATCTGTTACAGGAGTTTGAAACGGAAGTCCGTTCCAATCCTGATTTATATCCGGGCAATATCCAGGGCTTTAAAACATGGATTTCTGCTCAGGGAAATATGGGGTCAAATTCTTTAGAGGAGCCTTATTGGGAGGGTAAAGAGAACGGAAGGACGCCGGAAAGTGCTATCAGTACACTGCTCGTTCATCTGAATCGGTATGCAAAAACCTATTCAAAATCTGCTATTCTGGATTCTGAATTTTCCACCCAGGAAGATTTTATTTATTTAATTAATTTAAAGGCGTTCGGAGAAATGACAAAGATGGCTCTTATCAAAAAAAATATTCATGATAAACCGGTAGGTATGCTTATTATTGCAAGATTGCTGCGCCAGGGACTTATAGAGCAGACCGAATCCGAGATCGATAAACGCAGCAAATTGATCCGTATCACGGAAAGGGGATTATCGATTTTAGAAAAACAAATGGAAAAGATCCGCCAGGCAACTAATATTGTGGCAGGAAACCTTAATTATAACGAAAAGATGGAACTTATACGTATTCTCAATAAGCTGGATCGCTTTCATTATCCCATTTTTTCACGGAACATCCATTCCGATCAGCTGATCAATACTGTATATGAAGAGTATATATTGAAAGATTAATAGCTTTTTTACCAGATAATGAGGGGATAGAAGATCAATATCACTTACTTGGTAAGTTTTAATAACTCTATTACGACCATTTATCGTTATGCTCATCCCTTTTTAGTTCTCTTTCCACCTCGTTCACTTCAGTTAGTGGAAGGTCGTAAGTTTCATCAATATATTTAAGAATATTTTGATGGATCTCATGATTTAACTTTCGGATAAAAAGCTGGTTAGTGGTTTTTAATAATCCGATAAGATGATTTTGGGATTGATCCCTGTTAAAAAAAGATTTTTCAATAGATGCCCTTTTATCATCATTTACAATAATATCTTTAAAAACTGTATTCATGAGCACAGTCTGAAAAAATGATTCTGCAGGTAAGAGCGTATGTAAATAATAATCCTCAAAATCCATTACCCGCTTGTTATTGGTTAAAAAGGAACATGTTTCTCGGGTGAACATAAACCATTTTCCGCCGATATAAGGAGTAACACCGTCCATGAATGCCCTTTTATAAATCATAGAGGAGATTTTATGGGTGAGTTCCGTGAAGTGGTTCTGTATCCTCTGAAGCGTAGCAGGTCTGTAAAACTTCTGATCATAATAAAAAAGATAGTTCCTGCCATTATTTACTGTGAGAAACTGACGGATAATATTTTGTGATTTAAGCGGATAATCTTCTCCGCTTAGGTTGACAAAATAATCCCATTCTGCGTTCACATTAAGTAAGTATTCCATGGCATTAAGTTCTGCCTGAATCATACTGAATCCGCCAGCTACGATATTTATGCTTTCCAGAATATAAACGTTGGGAAAATGTACCAGATACTGCTGGATTTCCTCGGTAAACTCTTCTTTGGCTTTCCGATCTATATGAACCAGGTAAAACTGATCACGGGTGTAAATTTTTTCGAACATTGCCTTAAATATTTCCGGCTTGTGGTGTACCATGATAAAATAAGCAATTCGGATCTGGGAAGACGGGTTACTACCTGATTTGTGGGATAAGGGCTGCGGTACTGCGGTGGTTTGCATATGTTGGAATTATAAAATTATCCGCTCTATGCAAACAATTAGATTTATGGGGGTAAGGTATGAATATATTTTTGATAATCAGTTGATTAATGTATGTTGAATGCCTCCCTCAATAAATCTTAGCAACCAGGAACCATGAAATTTTGACAGTATTTCAGAAAAAATATCACAGCATATCGACTGGTATTTTTTTTGTTGACTTTCCACATAGCCGGCCAGCTACCTTTACACTGTCGTTTAAACGGATTTTACTTGTTTGAATCTAAAGATTGAAATATTTAAACCCTAATAGTTATAGAGATATGCTTTGGACAGTATGTGTTTTGTGTATGACAATTTTAGGTCTGATGTTTTTGCTGAAAAAACTTAAGCAGCCCTATCTTATCGCTTATATTATTGCCGGGGTATTGTTGGGACCCTATGTTTTCAGAATTGTAGATAAACCAGATGAAATAGAAGTTATTGGCGAGATCGGGATATTGTTGCTGATGTTCTTCATCGGAATGGAAATCAATATTCCGAATAAAAGAAGTCTTATTATTAAGCCTGTGATGGCGCAGAGTATTAAAGTGTTGCTGAGCTTTGTATTTGCCTATCTCCTAGGAAGGATACTTCACCTGGACTATAAAAGTATTCTCCTGATTGCCATCCTTTTCATGTTCAACAGTACAGCAGTTGTTGTCGATTTTATGAAGAGGCATAGAACGTTAAATACCGCCTTTGGAATAATTATACTCAATATCCTGTTATTGCAGGACCTTCTTCTTGCTCCGGTACTGACCCTGCTGAAGTTCTGGAGTGGTGAAGAATTCAACATCTTTAACTTTGTGCTTCCTTTAGCTTTATGCATCGGTATTTTTTTAATATTCAGGAAGGTCAGAAATTTAAGGGAGATCAGAATTTCAAGTACTTTTCTTGAAAATGACCATGATCTGCAGGTTTTTTTTGGCCTTTTTATCTGTCTTGGCTTTGGTCTTATTGCGGAAACCATTGGTCTTAGTGCCGCATTGGGAAGTTTTATAGCAGGAGTTCTGGTTGGAAAAATACAGGCATTCCACTGGCTTGAAAACTCTTTGTTGCCCTTCAAGGTTTTCTTTATTTCACTTTTTTTCGTATCCATTGGTCTAAGACTGGATATTAATTATCTTTTATCCAATTATATGCTGATTGGTATCGGTACTTTAGTCGTTTTAATAAGCAATAGTATTATGTCATCCGTTTTCTTTCGGATTCTGAACTTCAGCTGGAAAGACAGTTTTTATGGTGGAGCATTGCTTTCTCAGACCGGGGAATTTGGGATCCTGGCACTATCTATTGCCTATAAATCCGATATGGTAGAATATGATCTGTATAAAGCCGGATTAGGTATTACCTGTTTGTCTCTATTGCTATCCACCTTTTGGATCAGTTGCGGTGCATTCGTTAAGATTCGTAAATCTGTACGCACTTAAAATAAGAAATGAGAGATATGGGATTGAAATCAGGACTCATTTTGTGTCACAAAAATGAAATTTTGACAGAAATTCTGAAAAAATATCACCATTTATCCGGTGGTATTTTTTTTGCTGGTTTTTAAGTACAGCTGGCCAGCTGATGTGTTATTAAATAATTGTTAAACTTATTTAAAAAGAGATTACTATGAATAATCTAATGAAAAGAAACGGAAACAGCAATTTAGGCATTTCAAACATCTTTGATGATTTTTTTAGTCGTGAACTTTTTAACTGGGGTAATAACAATTACTCATCTACCAGTACAACCGTACCATCGGTAAATATAAAGGAAAACGGAGATGCGTATGAGGTTCAGGTTGCTGCACCTGGAATGGATAAGAATGATTTTGATATCAGCCTTGATGGTAACCTGCTGACCATTTCATCCATGAAACAGGACAGTAGTGAAACAAAAGAAGAGAACTTCACCCGAAGAGAGTTCAGTTATCAGTCCTTCCAGCGTAGTTTTGAACTTCCGAAAAATGTTGTTGACCAGGATAACATTAACGCGAAATATGAAAACGGATTGCTTATGCTTACTATTCCTAAGAAGGAAGATGCAAAGCAGAAACCACCAAGAAGGATTGAAATATCATAAAAATATTTAAAAAAATGGCTACCCATGGTAGCCATTTTTTATTAAAAGAGAATGAATAGCAGTATTTATAAACCAAAAAGCTGAAGTGAAATCTCCAGCTTTAATTAATTGTATCGGTTATTATATTAACCGGTTACTTTCAATGATTGAATATATCCGTCAGACAATTGAAAATGATACTTCAAAACAATAGGGCTGCCAGGAAAGTCTCCTAAAACTTCTGCCGATAAAATATTTTCATTTTCATTATAGTCTAAAGGCTTCATAGTAGCATTGTAATCTTTGTTGGCTTTATCAATCCATTTTTCAATTTCGGTTTTTCCGTTATGAGTTTTGCCTTCATCAAATACTTCTGCATTTTCATTAAAACAATTGGCATAAGCAATACTGTCAAAATTGTTTTGGGCTTCGATTAAATCTGTGATAACTTTTGGTAGGTTCATTTTTTATTTTTTTAAGATGATTAAACTGTTGGCACTGTGCCACCATCGATTACAAATTCAGTTCCGGTTAAATAGCTGGCTCTTGGTGAAACTAGGAAACCTACTAATTCAGCAACTTCTCCCGGTTCTGCGGGTCTGCCGTAAGGTATTCCACCCAATGCATCCATAACACTTTGCATGGCCTCTTCTTCTGTACTATTTGCATTTCTTGCAATCTCACCCAGCCACGCTGTGGATGCCGTTGTATTGATCCATCCCGGTGAAACAGTCAGCACGCGGACACCTTTGGGGGTTACTTCATTTGACAAACTTTTACTGTAATTGATCAATGCTGCCTTTGCAGCTGCATACGGCAAAGTAGAATCATACAACGGCAGTTTACCCTGGATTGAAGCAATATGAATAATAACACCGCTTTTGCGCTCTATCATTTGTGGTAAAAACCCTCTGTCCAGTCTGACCGGAGCAAGCAGATTGGCTCGAAGAGTTGATTCCCAATCTTCATCGTTCAGTGCAATGAAGCCTCCCGCAGGTGTTGATGAAGAACCAAGGTTGTTCACAAGAATGTCGAGTCTGCCATAAGTAGACAGCACTTCGCTGATGACATTTTGTGTTCCTTGAGCTGTACTTAAATCGGCCGAAATAAAATGCAGGTTTTCATTTTCTTTTTCAGGCTTGTTTCTCGCTGTAATAATAACCTTTGCACCGGCTTGTAGCAATCTCTCTGCTATGGCTTGTCCGGCCCCTTTTGTTCCTCCTGTTACCAAGGCAATTTTACCTTGAAGTTCATTGTTGTAATTAAATTGATTTTCCATTGTCTAATTCTTTGATACAAATTTCCGAAGTATCACTATTTTAGGCAATAACGGAAAATCGAATTGCATAGGGATAATTTATTCCCCTATTGTACAATTTGGTACATTGAGCTACATTTGTATATGCATGAAAGAAAAATACCTTTGAATTTGAACTGTGGCCTTGACCTTATTGGTGAAGTCCTTTATGGCAAGTGGAAAATCCGCCTGCTATGGTTTATCTATCAGGGACATCTGCGTCCAAGTGAATTACAGCGTAAAATTCCTGATGCATCAAGGCGTGTATTAAATATTCAATTAAAAGAACTTGAAGAGCATGAACTTGTCACTAAAAAAATCTATGCTCAGGTCCCTCCCAAAGTTGAATATTCACTCACAGATTTTGGTAAGACACTAATTCCTGTAATTTCTGTATTAGGCGGTTGGGGCGACGAGAATGAAGATAGACTAAGAAGAGTGATTCTGTCAAGAATGGGAGAGCATGATAAACATTCATAGCTTGCTTGATTTAATTATTAACGCTCAAAACAACGTTAACTATTTAATTGGTGATTCTTATTAAATTTTTCTCAAATCTATTTCTGTTTACGGATACGGCTTAAAGTTTCTTTTGTAATTCCCAAATACGATGCAATAAGATGTTGTGGAAATCTTTGTAAAAATGCAGGATGAGTTTTAAAAAGATTATGATAACGTTCTGCTGCGGAAAGGCTTATTGCATTATTGATGCGATTTTGCATCGCTATGCCGTGGTTCATATCCAATCGTTTTGTCAATTCATTTAAAGCCGGAACTTTTGTCATTTCGTTAATGTCTTCTTTTGAAATCATCAACATCTCAGTATCCTCATAGGCTTCAATAGTATAAATGGACGGTTTTGAGCCTAATAGACTTTCTCGATCAGCTACCCACCAGCTTTCCAGATAAAGGTTGATGACGTTTTCCTTTCCAGAGTCGTCCACAGAATATTGTTTCATTGCTCCCTTAATGATGAAACCGCAGTATTTGCAAATTTCTCCCTGCTTTAGAAAAAACTGTTTTTTTTCAATTTTTTTGTAAACAAATAACTCTCGTATAAATTTTTTGTCATCAGAACTTAATGTGGATGAGCTGTGAGCTTCGATATAACTGAAAAGAATTAAAAAACTGTCCTGATTGATATTCATAGTTAGGTCCTGAACTGATTTCTTGATTTACGAATTTAATGAAAATTATCTGGTCATTAAAAGTTATTATCAAATCCGTTATCAAAATAAATCATTGAATCATTTTGATGCAAAATATTTATTATCAAATATCAACAACTTCCAGACTTGGATGCCTGTAAATTTGCGATATAAATAACCTTTAAAATATAATTACAATGGCTACAAAATGGAACCTAGACCCGACACACAGTGAAATAACTTTCAAGGTAAGACATATGATGATTTCAAATTTCAAAGGAAATTTCACCAATTTTGATGTGCAGCTTGAAGCAGAAGACGATACTTTTACCAATGTAAAAACAGTAGCAACTATTCAGACAGATTCTATATCTACATACAATACCGATAGAGACAATCACCTGAAATCGGCAGACTTTTTTAATGTTGAATTACATCCGGTAATCACTTTTGAAGCTTCTGCATTAAGCAATGAAGTAAAGGGTGATCTTACCATTAACCACATTACAAAACCAATTACTCTTGATGTGGATTTCAACGGAATTAAAACAGATCCTTACGGAAATACGAGAGTAGGATTTTCTTTTGAAGGGAAAATCAATAGAAAAGATTTCGGACTTACCTGGCATGCTGCGCTTGAGGGCGGAGGAGTAATGGTAAGCGATGAGGTGAAACTTGCGGGCGATTTACAGTTTGTAAAACAGCAATAAGAATCAAATAGCAAACAATAGAAAAGCCTTTGAGGTTCCAAAGGCTTTTGTTTATTTATGATCGGAATTTTAATGGAATTTACTTCCATTGAACTTTCTTTATACAAAACTAAATAATGCAATCATAAAACTACGATATTTCGTAGTTTTTTTATTATGATATTTTAAATAATATTCTGTAAATCAGGTGTTTTGTTGTTTTGGGCTATTTTTTGGCATTATGCTCATAAGTTTAATTCAAAAAATAATACAACAATGAGCACATTAACATTAAAAGACGGAACAGAAATTTTTTACAAAGATCAGGGACAAGGACCTGTCTTGATGTTTCACCACGGGTGGCCATTATCATCTGATGACTGGGATGCACAGGTAATTTTCTTTTTACAGAAAGGCTACAGAGTGATTACCCACGACAGAAGAGGCCACGGACGCTCGAGCCAGAATATCTACAATCATACTATTGAACAATACGCTTCTGATGCTGCAGAACTGGTTGAATTTTTAGATCTGAAAGATGTTGTACACATCGGGCATTCAACAGGAGGTGGAGAAGTGATCCGTTATGTTAACAAATATGCAAACGGAAGAGCTAAGAAAGCGGTTCTGATCAGTGCCATTCCGCCGGTAATGGTTAAGAGTGAAAATAATCCTGACGGTGTTCCGATGTCAGTTTTTGATGATATCAGAGAACAGACGATGAACAACAGAAACCAGTTTTATTATGATCTTACTTTCCCTTTCTATGGCTATAACAGAGAAGGAGCGAGTGTAAAGGACGGAGTTCAGAGAAACTGGTGGAGACAAGGATTGATGGGAGGAATTGTTGCTCATTATGACGGGATCAAAGCCTTTTCAGAAACAGATTTAACGGAAGATTTAAAAGCTGTGGATATTCCTGTTTTGGTGATGCATGGTGAGGATGACCAAATCGTCCCTATTGCCAATGCGGCATTAAAATCAATTAAATTACTAAAGAACGGAAAACTGATCACATATCCGGGGTTCCCTCACGGAATGCCTACTACAGAGCATCAAACCATCAATAAAGATATTTTAGCTTTTATTACAGAATAATCAGCATTCTTTACCAATGAATACGATACAGCCAGCTTTTGATACGTTGACTGAGGCCGTTCAGTGGCTTAATCAAAACGGATATACAGAAGATTTTAACCTTAAAAATGATTGCATCAGGCTCAATAATTTTCTTGATGTTTCTCCGGAAGACTTTAAAATACGATATACATTCCGCTTTGAAGGAGATACCGATCAGGGAGATGAAGAAGTAGTCTACGGCATCGCTTCCGACAAGTATTCTGTAAAAGGCATCCTGACGAGCGCTTACGGAATCTATGCCGATACTGTAAGTACAGAACTCATCAGAAAACTATCATCCAATTAACGTAACCCCAATTATTTAATAAAATAAACTTTATGAAACCATCATCAAAACTTCTTTCCCCTGAAAATCATGCACTGGTACTTATTGATTTTGAAGGACAAATGGCATTTGCAACCAAAAGTATCTCTATGAACGAACTGCGTAACAATGTAGCAGTACTCTGTGGAGCATCCAAAATATTCAATGTTCCGACCATCATTACTACGGTTGCAGAACAAAGTTTTTCAGGTCCTGTTTTCCCGGAAATCGAGGAAGCATATCCTATGGCAACCTCAGGCTATATCGACAGAACAACGATGAATACATGGGAAGATGAAGCTGCTTATAAAGCCATTACAGGAACCAAGAAGCAAAAACTGGTTCTCGCAGGATTATGGACAGGCGTTTGTATTGTGGGGCCGGCATTATCTGCACTTGAGGAGGGCTATGACGTGTATGTCATTACCGATGCCTGCGGAGACGTAAGTGATGAGGCGCACGAAAGAGCGGTACAGAGAATGATCCATTCAGGAGTAAAGCCCATGACTTCCATTCAGTATATCCTTGAACTTCAGAGAGACTGGGCACGCCAGGAAACCTATGGTCCTGTAACTGACCTGATGAAAAAATATGGTGCTTCTTACGGATTGGGAATCCACTATGCTCACCATATGCTGAATCACTAAAATTCATATACCATTTTCAATGTTGAAATCTGCACCTTCAATACTGTTCTTAAAAGCTTTTATCATAACAGTTTTTTTATATTCTGAAACGTTCTCATCCCAGAGCTTTAAACTTCTGCGGTATGAAGAAAATTATGAATATCTGAAAGATTCCACCAAAAGCTTTTATGATAACATTAAATATCTCCCTCTCAATGAAAAGAAAGACATCTATCTCTCATTGGGTGGCGAGGCAAGGTATGAATATGTGGATTTCAACAACGAAGATTGGGGAAGGCTTAACATAGGACACAACGACTTTTTTCTCCAACGCTATGATCTTCATGCAGATTGGCATTTCGGGAAAAACTTCAGAATATTCTCACAGATCAGAAGTGCTTTACAAAACGGAAGAAAAAACGGTTCAAGAGGCATTGATGAAGATCAGCTGAATATTCAGAATCTCTTTCTGGATGCAGGTCTGGTGAATAAGGAAGATCAGAAGCTGACAGTGAGACTGGGAAGACAGGAGATGGACTACGGTTCCGGTAGATTAATTTCTGTAAGGGAAGGGCCGAATGCAAGGTTGTCTTTTACAGGAGCCAAAATCATGTATTCCTATAAAAATGTTTCTTTAGATGCTTTTGCGATGATGGCAGGCTCTGTCAGGACCGGAGTTTTTGATAATACCGTTTCAAAGCAGCTTAATCTTTGGGGACTTTATTCCAAAATTATTATTCCTGAAGCCGGAAATCTGGATCTATATTACCTCGGAATCCGTAGAGATGAATCTGTTTTTGAAGCCGGAACAGCCAGAGAAAAGCGCCATACAGTTGGCGGAAGGCTGTGGAAATATGGCGGCGGATTTATTTATAACCTGGAAGCTGCCTATCAGTTCGGACGTTTTGGAAACGAAAAGATCAGTGCATGGACGGGCTCTGTGGATGTAGGGTATCTCTTTGAAAACCTTACATTCAAGCCAAGCATTAATCTGAGAAACGATTATATATCAGGAGATCATTCTAAAAATGACGGAAAGCTCAATACATTTAATCCTTTATATCCGAAAGGAGGCTATTTCGGCTTCAGCCCGCAAGTGGGGCCTGTAAATTTAATTGATATACATCCGTATATGACCCTTGATCTGGCTTCCAGACTCAAAATGCAGATGGATGTTGTCTTCAACTGGCGATATTCCCTGAACGACGGTGTCTACCGGCCAAGCGGAGCATTGAATCGTCCCGGAAGCAGCTCAGATAAAAGGTATATCGGAACGGCTTATTTAACCAGCTTTACCTATAATTTCAACAAACATTTCTCTTTGGTGAGCGGACTTCAGTATTTCCACAAAGGACCTTTTATCGAAGATATCATTCAGGATGCAAAAAGCGGTGTTTTCTGGAATATCAGGCTGGGATTCAAATTTTAATCATTACTAAATCATTTATTATGCAAAATTCAATTTCAAAATACATCAATTGGTCAAAAACAATCTTTACAGTATTGGTGTTGGCAACTGCGGGAACCCAATTCGTTTCAGCACAGGCTGCTGCAGAAAAAACAGCTATCGGGACCTCAAAAACATGGGGAACTGTTGACGGGATTTCTGTCATAGGTATGGTACAGGGGCCATCTGCGGCCAAAGCAGATTTACAGATCGCCTGTGTTTTCGAGTATACGGAAGGAGATATTTTCAATCCTCCTGCGCTTCCCAAAGAACTGAACGGTATGGTTCATCTGGATGAAGCATTAAAAGGAATTATTACAGAAGTCCGTAAAAAAGGACAGTTCAAAGGACACGCTTTGGAAACCTTATTAATTAATCCTCCGAAAGGAAGCCTTGCCTCCGGAAAATTGCTGTTGATAGGCTTGGGTAACAGAAATTCTTTCGATGCCGAACTGATGAAAGAAGTAGGAAGTGTTGCCATGAGAGAAGCTTTGAAACTACAGGTACATACCGTATCCTTTGCCAGTGATATCAAAGATGCCGGAATTGATTCTCCGACAGCCCTGGTGGCAGAAAATGTGGTTTTGGGCGCTTTTGATGCCTACCGTACGCAGTCTTATTTAAAAGCTCAGCATTTATCCGATACAATGAAACTAAAAAAACTGATTTTGCTGGCCGGACCGTCTTTTTTCACCGTTGCCGGAGGAGGAATTCAGGAAGCTATATCGAAGTTGAACACCAAATAATTAAAGATGAAAGCAGACCTTATCGTATACAACGGAAAAATCCACACTTTCAATAAAGAAACTCCGGAAGTTTCTGCAGTGGGCATTAAAGACGGGAAAATTATTGCGGTTGGAAATGACGGACTGGCAGATCAGTTTGCAGATGAATCCACAGAACTGATTGATCTTAAAAAGAAAAGAGTTGTGCCGGGAATCAATGATTCTCACATTCACCTGATTCGTGGCGGATTGAATTACAATCTGGAATTAAGATGGGACGGTGTTCCCTCACTGGCTGATGCGCTCAGAATGTTAAAAGACCAGGTAGACCGTACGCCTTCTCCGCAATGGGTTCGTGTCGTAGGAGGATGGTCCGAATTCCAGTTTGCGGAAAGAAGGATGCCAAACCTGGAGGAAATTAATGCTATCGCCCCCGAAACACCAGTTTTTATTCTGCATTTATACGACAGGGCATTGATGAACAGAGCTGCATTAAAAGCAGTAGGATTTACCAAAGATACTCCGGCTCCGGCAGGCGGACATATTGAAAGAGATGCTAACGGTGAACCCACAGGGTTGATTATTGCCACACCCAATGCCATGATCTTATACTCAACACTGGCAAAAGGCCCGAAGCTTTCTTACGAACACCAGCTGAATTCCACAAGGCATTTTATGACAGAACTGAACCGCTTCGGAATTACCAGTGTCATTGATGCCGGCGGAGGATTCCAGAATTTTCCAGATGATTATCAGGTGGTGAACGAACTGAATGAGAAAAAACAGCTTACCGTAAGGATTGCCTATAATCTTTTTACCCAGAAACCTAAGCATGAATTTGAAGATTTCAGCGATTGGATCGACACGGTAAAATTATATCAGGGGGATGATATGTACCGCCACAACGGGGCAGGAGAGATGCTGGTATTTTCTGCAGCCGATTTTGAAGATTTTCTTCAGCCAAGACCTGACCTGCCTGAAAACATGGAAGCAGATCTCGAAAAAGTAGTCCGTTTACTGGTAGAAAACCGCTGGCCATTCAGACTTCATGCAACCTATAATGAAAGCATCACCCGTTTTTTAAATGTTTTTGAAAAAGTAAACCGGGATATTCCTTTTAATGGTCTTCCATGGATTTTTGATCATGCAGAAACCATTGATGAAAAAAATATAGAACGTGTAAAAATGCTTGGCGGAGGAATCGCCATCCAGAGCAGAATGGCTTATCAGGGAGAATATTTTGCAGACCGTTATGGTTCCGGCGCCGCAGAAAGTACACCACCCGTAAAAAAAATGCTGGAAATGGGAGTTCCTGTAGGTGGAGGCTCAGATGCCACAAGGGTAAGCAGCTACAATCCGTGGGTTTCCATGTATTGGCTGACCGCAGGTAAAACTGTTGGCGGACTTCAATTGTATCATGAAACAAAGCTGGACAGATCAACAGCATTGGAACTGTACACAAAAGGCAGCGCATGGTTTTCTCAGGAACAGCAGAAAAAAGGTGATATCAGGGTAGGAATGTTTGCCGATCTGGCAGTTCTTGATCAAGATTATTTTACGGTTGATGATGAAGATATCAAAAATATTGAAGCGGAAATGACCATTGTAGACGGGAAAATAGTCTATGCCAAAGGAACATTCTTATCTTATGCACCACCATCTATTCCTGTGCTTCCGGACTGGTCTCCCACCAATCTTTACAACGGATATTACCCTGCAGGCGGACATTTTCAGAAAGAAATTGAGAAAAATGCGAAACAGGATTTAAAAGCCCCGCTAACCTCACAAATTCACAGCTGTGCAGGAAGCTGCGATATTCACCATCATAACCATAACCAGGCAAGAATGAGCAATGTGCCCGTTAATAATTACCACACATTCTGGGGAGCTCTAGGCTGTTCGTGCTTTGCCTTTTAAATATCAATACATATGGAAATTTTAAAACAGATCCTTTCATCGGATTTAGGTTCACCATGTAATGATGCTTCATTCTTGGTTTTCCGGGTACTCCTTGCGATTCAATTGTTCAGAGTGCATGGCTTAAAGAAATTCAGACTGGAAAACGGGCAAAGGGAAGTCATTCCAAACCCTCTGGGATTGCCTGATCAACTCAATGCCATAGTCGCTTCATTTGCTGATCTGATAGTTCCGTTTCTGATTATTTTAGGATTGGGAACCAGGCTTGCGGTTTTACCGACAATCGGCGTGACGGCTATCGGATATTTTGTGGTTCATAGAAAGGATTCATTGGAAGTGCGGGATGTTCCTTTTATGTACACCCTTTCCCTGTTACTGATTCTTGCATTGGGTGCAGGAAGATATTCACTTGATTATTACTTACTAAATATTTTATAAAATGAAAACTTCAATCGGAATTAAAAACGAAAATTTAGCAAAAGTTGCTGAGGTACTGGTTACCACTTTAGCAGACGAATTTGTATTGTATACCAAAACTAGAAAAGCACATTGGAATGTCGAAGGACCGGATTTTTACAATAAACACCTGTTTTTTGAAGCACAATACGGGCAGCTGGACGACATCATTGATGATCTGGCTGAAAGAATCAGGACGCTGGGACATTATGCACCGGCTACTTTAAGGGAATATCTTGAATTAACCCATTTGTCTGAGCACCATCTTGAATCGAACGACAGCCTGATTTACATCAGAGCGCTTCTTTCCGACCACGAAAGTATCATCATTCATCTTCGTGAAAATATTGAAAACTTCGCTGTGGAATTCCGTGATTCAGGGACAAGCGACTACATTACAGGATTACTGGAAACCCATGAGAAAATGGCCTGGATGCTCCGTTCACATTTAAAATAGGAAAATGGAAGTAAAACATAATATCGGCTTTGTCACCTTATTGTTAACCATGATTGCCGGATACTGTGATACTGTGACATTTGTAGCGGCAGATGCCCTTTTTTCGGCACATGTTACAGGGAACTTTATTGTATTTGCCTATCAGTTTGTGAAGGGATCGGATATTCATGCCTGGGTAAAGCTGCTTACTTTTCCGGTCTTTATTCTCGCGGTTATGGCAGGAGGGAAGATTGCCGGGAAAGTTATCAATCATTACACGCTGTTATTCTGGGAAGGAACATTGCTTTTTTTAGCCGGAATTATTGTTGCCGTTCTCAGTTACTACGGAACGTTTTCAGAAGTTATGATGTATACTGTGGCTATGATGACCGTTTTTGCGATGGGGCTTCAGAATGCTTTCGGGAAACTCTATGCAAAGGAAACTCATGGTCCTACTACCATGATGACAGGAAATGTAACCCAAGCTTCCCTGGATTTTGGAACGCTTCTGTCAAGTGGCTTTCAACACCCTGAAGCCTGGGCAAGCCTGAAGAAGCAGTTGGTTACCATACTTGGATTTCTGATAGGCTGTTTTTTAGGGGCATATGCGGGAAAACAATTTGGACTCGAAACATTGATTTTACCGGGGCTGGCCATGATCATCTGCTATTTTTATCACCGTAAAAACTAGTACGGGACTATGGCAAAATACGGTATAAAATATTACCTTTAAAAAATGAATTTCAGGCTTTATTTTTTATCTAAAAATCTATTTAAAGTAGTATATTTTTCATTGGTTTTTATGTTTTCATGGAGTATAAAAGCACAAATCCAAGAAAATCCTGCACTGTTGAGAAAACAGATTTCCTCTTCCCCCAATACTGCTCAGAAAACCGCTTTATTGTTGCGGCTGAGTAACTATTATATTAGTAAAAAAGGAGAGTTGAAGGCTGATCTCGACAGTGCCGCTATTCTGAACAGACAGGCAAAAGCACTGAATATGAAATCCGGAGATCCGATGTCTGCCGGAAAGCTCATATTTCTGGATGCTAAACTAGATAAAGAAAGAGGCAGTAAAAACATTGCTTTATCCAAAATGAAAGAAGCACTTGCTTATTTTGAAACCCATCAATTTAAGGAACAGGCCGGAGAGGTATACAACGAGTTATCGTATATGTATGACAATAAACCCGAGTATTTTGATACTAAAATTAAACTGAAAGAAAAAGCATTGGAACTTTTTAAAAATTCAGGATCAAAACTGAATCAGGCAGGCGTCTTAAAAGATCTTGGAGAACTATATTATATCAAAGAAAGTCCTGATAAAGCGCTCGGTTTGCTCAGGCAATCCTTTTCTGTTTATAAGTCGTTGAAATTCAGAGAATTACAAAGTGTGTACAATCTTATTTCCCAGGTTGAAATTCAGAAGGCGGATTATGGGGAAGCGCTCCGTTATGGTCTTCTGGCAGAAAAAACAGCAGAAAGGGTGAATGATTATTCTTTGCAGATGTGTTCTATTTACAGCAATATCGGAATGGTGTATTACTATCTTCACCAGAACGACGATGCTATGAGATATTGGGAAAAATCCTTAGCTACTGCTAAAAAAAATAAAGATAACAGCTACATCAGAACCGTTGCCAATAATATTTCTACGATGCTGATCAGGCAGAAAAAATTTAAGCAGGCTATTACCATGATAGAAGAATACAGAGAACGTTACCCTATCGTAGACCAGGATTTTGAAATGTCAGAAAATTATATCCTGTTCAGCACCTATACCATTTTAAAGCAGTTTAATAAAGCCGAAGCCTACTACAAAAAACTGGTCGCCTATTACGGTGAAAATGCAGAAAAGAACAATCAGCAGGCTTCATTGCTGCGAAGCTTTGTTTTTTATCATTACCAGACCCGTAACTTTGATAAAATGTACCGCAAAGCGAGGCTTTTTGATTCGATAGCTAAAAATAACGGAAATGATATGCTTCGTTCGGAAAACCATTTAATGTGGTTCAAAGCAGATTCTGTACAGGGAAAATACCTGGATGCCATACAGCATTATCAGCTGTACAAAAAACTTTCCGATTCTGTTTTTAACGGCGAAAAAAGCAAGCAGATCAATGGCCTTAAAATTCAGTTTGAGACAGAACAGAAAGATAAAAACATTCAGCTGCTGACCCAGAAAGCAAAACTACAGGATATTAAGATTGCGAATGATACCTTTATCAGATATGTTTTCATTGGAAGTATTCTGGCACTGATCCTTTTTGCTGCCTTGTTGTATAACCGATCAAGATTAAAAAGCAATGCCAATAAAAACCTGGAACTGAAACGTAAGCAGATTGATGAACAGAACGAACAGCTGAAAAAATTACTTGCCGAAAAAGAATGGCTCTTAAAAGAGATCCATCATAGGGTCAAAAACAATCTGCAGATTGTGATCAGCCTGCTGAATACGCAGTCTGCTTACCTGGATAATGAAGATGCCCTGATGGCCATCCAGAACAGCCAGCACAGAATGCATGCTATGTCCATTATCCATCAGAAACTTTATCAGTCCGATAATCTTTCGATGATTGATATGTCATGGTATATTTATGAGTTGATCACTTATATCAAAGAATGTTATTCGTATGACAAAAAAATTAATTTCACAGTGGATACTGATAAAGTGTTACTTGACGTCGCTCAGGCGGTTCCTATGGGATTAATTGTTAATGAAGCAGTCAATAATACGGTAAAATACGCGTTTCCGGATGACCGGAAAGGTGAAGTTTCCGTCTCATTCAAAAATACGGATGACCATCTTTGTGAACTGATTATATCAGATAATGGAGTAGGGCTTCCCGAAGATTTCAATATTGAAGAAACGGAATCCCTGGGAATGAACCTGATGCGGGGGCTTACTGACCAGTTAGACGGGACCTTCCATCTCGAAAATAAAAGTGGATTAAAAATTACAATTACATTCAGAAGAAATACAGAAATAACTCCTTCCAACTAAAGGCTGACTATCATGAAAGAAAAAATATTAATTGTAGAAGATGAATTTATTGTAGCCAATGATCTGAAGCTGATGCTGATGAAAGCCGGTTACCAGATCACAGGAATCGCATCTTCGGTGGTTCAGGCCAGAAAACTGATTGCAGACAGCAAGCCGGATTGGGTACTTCTTGATATCATCTTAAAAGGAGACCTCACAGGAATTGATCTCGCCTGGGAACTGCGTGAAATGAATCTGCCTTTTCTTTATATTTCAGCCAATACCAACCAGTCTACTCTGGAAGCAGTGAAAGAAACGCAGCCCTACGGATTTATGGTAAAACCTTTCCGGGAGCGTGATATGATTGTTATGCTTGATATTGCCAGATACCGTTATGATATGGAAAGAGGCTGTGAACTGTGCACAGATAACGGAAACAACGAAGTGATTGAAGGAATTATCGGGAAAAGCAAGGTACTTCAGGATGTCGTTGAAAAAATACGGGTAGTAGCTCCTACAGATACGTCTGTTCTGGTGGTCGGAGAGAGCGGAACCGGAAAAGAAAAAGTGGCACATTCTGTCCATGAGCTTTCAGACCGCAGCGCACATCCTATTGTTGTAGTCAACTGTGCCGCACTGCCGCATGCGCTTATCGAATCCGAGCTCTTCGGGCATGAAAAAGGAAGTTTTACGGGTGCCAATACATTGAGGATCGGAAAGTTTGAGCAGGCCAACGGAGGAACCGTCTTCCTGGATGAAATAGGGGAACTGCCACTGGATTCACAGGTTAAATTACTGAGAGTTTTACAGGAAAAGGAAATTGAGCGGCTTGGTGGAAATAATATAGTTAAAGTAAATGTAAGAATTGTTGCAGCGACCAACCGCTCCCTGGAAAAAGAAGTGGCGGAAGGAAGATTCAGGCTGGATCTGTATTACCGTTTGAATGTTTTCCCTATTGAACTGCCTCCGCTGAGAGAAAGAAAGGAAGATATCGTATTGCTGGCCCATTTTTTCCTGAATAAATATGCCGCTGCTTCGAGAAGAAATATCACTTCTATCAGTGAAAAAGCATTAGAACAGTTGCTGAATTATCACTGGCCGGGAAACATTCGTGAGCTGGAGCATTTGATCGAACGAAATGTTCTGTTGGCCAAAACCGCAGAAATAGAAAGCTTTGATCTGCCCAAAATCATTGAAAAATCTTCTGAAATGCCAGGCCAGCTGAAATCATTGGAAGATATGGAAAGAGATCATATTATGAGTGCGCTTCAGACTTCCAACGGAAAAGTTTCCGGACCTGGCGGTGCTGCAGAGCTGCTGAAAATACAAGCTCAGACTTTATATTCCAAAATGAAAAAATTAGGAATTGACAAAGGCTATAAATAATCACGGGCAAAGCTAACCGGAGACCATATTTTCATTCTTTTTTTTAATCATAATTCTTCAAATAATTGAGGACAAAATCATTATGCCTTTACGCAGAATATCAAATAATAAATCAATCAGGTAATTATGGAAAAAGAAACACTCAGAATAGAAGGATTCAGTGATGGCGTCTTTGCAATAGCTGTTACGCTTTTGGTATTGGATCTTCATTTCCCTGAAGAGCATTCAATACAGAACGGGAACGATCTGCTGGTCTTTCTGAAGAATCAATGGCCGGCATTTCTGGCATTTATCCTTTCATTTTTCAGCATTTTCATCATGTGGGTAAACCATCATAAGATCTTCAAACAGATCTATAGTCGGAATTCCGCAATTATGTTTGCGAATGGACTGATCCTTTTTCTGGTTTCAGCAGTTTCTTATCCTACCGCTTTGCTGGCAAGGTATTTTGACGGTGAAGCTTCCTCTGTTGTTGTGGCACTTTATACCGGTATTTTTGTTCTGATCAATCTTGCTTATAATTTATTATGGTTTCTAGCCACCCAGAATAAAAAACTTTTGCGTCCCGGTATTACCGATGCTGCTATAAAAAAGATCCATAATAATTACCTTTACGGGCTTCCGATTTATGTGATTGCATTAATCCTGTCGTTCTGGATCCCGGTCTTGTCGCTGCTGATCATTTTAGGCCTTTGGATTTTCTGGGCTTTGTCTTCCGGGAAAATAGAAATGGAGCTTGACAAACATTATTCAGATCCCTTGAAATAGTGTTTTTTTTCTATTCCGAGTTTCTGCATTTTGGAAATCAGCGTGGTTGGCGGTAATCCCAGCAGCTTTGCAGCACCTGTTTCACCAAAAATACGGCCGTTACATTTTTTGATTATTTTTAGAATATATTCCTTTTCGAATTCCTGGAGCGTTTTGATCCGGAAATCCTGATCCGTATTTTGAGAGTTAATAACTTTCGGAAAATCCATTTCCCTGATCATATTTCCTTTTGCCGTCAGCATGCTTCTTTCAACCATATTTTCTAGTTCACGGATATTACCGAGCCATGGATTGGCAATCATCATTTTTGCCACGTTCTGAGAAAAACCGGTAATCTTTTTGCCTGTCTTAGGATAGAGTTTCTTAAGGAAGTAGTTTGCCAGTAAAGGAATATCCTCTTTTCTTTCCCGCAAGGCAGGAAGATGGATAGGAAATACATTCAGCCTGTAAAAAAGATCACTTCTGAACCGTCCTTCCGCGACTTCTTTTTCAAGATTCCTGTTGCTGGCCGTAATGATCCTTACATTCACTTTTATTCTTTTGTTTCCCCCGATCCTTTCGATTTCTTTTTCCTGAAGAACCCTCAGAAGTCTGGCTTGCAATTCCAGGGGAAGTTCACCTATTTCATCCAGAAAAATGGTGCTGTTGTGCGCCTGTTCAAACTTTCCTTTCCGCTGTTCGGTTGCTCCGGTAAAGCTTCCTTTTTCGTGCCCGAAAAGTTCGGATTCTATCAGATTGGCAGGAATGGCCGCACAGTTTACCCTGACCATCTTCTTTCCCGAAAATTCTGAAAGTTCATGAATAGCCTTTGCTATAAGCTCCTTTCCTGTACCCGTTTCTCCAAAGATGATGACATTGGATTGTGATGGAGCTACCTGTGAGATCTGTTCAAAAATAGTCTGCATTACTTCACTTTGTCCCACAATTCCATGGAAACCATACTCACTTTTCTTTTCTTCTTCAGTTTCTTTAGGAAAGTTCTGGATATTTCCCTGAAACGCTTTCAATTGTTCCTGAACATCAATATTATGAAGAGTAATGGAAACCTGGGTAGAAACGCTGTTTAAAATTCTTTCCGGAATAGCATCTCTTGAGATAAAATTTCTGTAGAAAAGGAAAAGCACATTTTTATTTTCATTAACAGCAGGCAAACCTAATCCCACAGCCATTCGCATTCCCGAATTTCTAACTTCGGTAAAACAGGAAGGAAGTGATGACAATTCTTTAAGATCAAAAAACAGGGGTTCCGCGGAATCAAGGCATTTTTTTAAATACGTATCAAGTGCATGATCTATAGTGTAATTTTGATTTTCAATCCCACTGATGAGCATTTCAATAGTCCCTCTGTAATCCCTGATGATCATACAATCATTAAAGCCCAGTTCAGTTTTGAAAGAGGTATTGAGAACAGAAAGAAATTGTTTTTTGTTTAAAACGGTAGAAAAGTCTTTGGTTAAACGGACAATGATAAGCTGTTCTTTCTGCATGTCCTGCAGGCGTTTCATCATTTCTGCATTAGGATCAGAAGGCTTGCTCATAGAAAATTCTTACTTGAAAATTTAAAGATAGGAAAATTGAGAAAAAGATCTCATTTAAAGAAACAAAAAAGCAACTTCGAAGAGTGAATCTTTATTTGGTGGTTTAGCCTTTACAACCGGTGTCGGTCCGGGAATAGGCGATTTAAGGAGATCATGGTTTAAACTTCACGTAATTCTGGATCTAGTCGAATGCTTCAGTAATCTCGTCAATGTTAGAATTTTTATATTGAAAGTAAAGATTAGAATGAAAATCATTAAGCTTTCTGAGTAATTCCAGAAACTCATTTTTTTCATTATTTTCAAGCTTCCCGGCAAGAATTCTTGAAGTTATATTTACTTTTTTAACAGAACGGTGGAAATAATCTTCTCCTTTTTTAGTGATGTTCAGACGTTTGCTTCTTTTGTCTTCGCTGTCGTTTTTTTCTTCAATTAAACCGTATTCCAATAAACGCTTGATAATTTGAGTCCCTGTCTGTTTCTCATGTCCGTTTCTTTCAATGAGATGAATTTTAGTCAGGTTTGGTTCATCTTTCAGTCTATACAGATAGGTGAATTCTTCATTGGCTAATTCAGGAAAGTCATTAAGTCCTTTTCTAATAAGTTGCTTGGAATATCTTGCCAAAAGCAGAACCTGTTTGCAGATTTCATTTTCGGTAAAAGCAACCTGATGCTCTTCATTTTTAAAAAGCTTTGTAGGGCTTTCTTTTCTGTATTTCTGATCATTGAGCCAAAGACGGAAATCCTCAGTGGTAGAATGAGGTTTACAAGCTTCGGAGTTTTCAAATTCTTTTACCTTATGAAGCAAATCAATGAAAAAATCGGTATTCATGGCACAAATTTAATCTAAAAATATATCTTTTTACGTTAAAGTTTCACACTTCCCATTCCACCGTCGATTCCAAAAATCTGGCCCGTAATCCAGGAAGATTTATCGGAAATTAAAAAAGCTGTCATTTCCGCAATTTCTTCGGCATTTCCAATTCTTTGCAGAGGATGCCTTTTAGCGGATGCTTCCTTTTTTTCAGGAGTTGATAAGAGGTTTGAGGCGAGCTCAGTATCTGTCAAAGAAGGAGCAATGGCATTTACCCTGATTTTATGCGCCGAAAATTCAGCCGCTAAACTTTTGGTAAGACCTTCCACAGCGTTTTTGCTGGCAGCAATTGAAGAGTGAAACGGCATTCCCAGTTTTGCCGCTACAGAACTGAAAAATACAATAGAGGCACTTTCAGATTTTTTAAGATTCGGTAAAAGCTTTTGAATAACTTTCACTGCTCCTATCACATTAATTTCAAAATCATTCTTGAACTCATCTATGGTAAGCCTGTTAAACGGTTTCAGATTAATGCTTCCGGGAGAGTATACCAGTCCGTCTACAACTTCAGGAAAAGTAATTTCATCTAAATTTCCGGAAAGAATATCCATTTGATGGAATGTTATATTAGCGTGATTTACCCCGGGATGTATTGTTCTTGAAATTCCTATGATTTTATTTTGTTCGGAAAGGATTTCTGCTGTTGCATGTCCAATTCCTTTTCCACATCCGACGATGACAATATTTTTCATGATTACTCTATTATCTTTTAGAAATTTTATTGTTGCTAATGGTTCTTTGTCTACTGCATTTAAAGCGAATGATATCTTCATTTCGCTTTTTTAAATGTTTTTGACTCACGCCGGAATTCACCCTCGTTCTCCAAAGTTTAAAACTCGATTCTTTTAATTCAGCACGCATTATTTCAATCACTTCAGATTCTCTGATCCCAAACTGAAATGCTATAGCTTCAAATGGAGTACGGTCTTCCCAGGCCATCTCGATAATCCGGTCCCTTTCCCGTATATTGAAATTTTTATTCATTATTTCAGATTTTCAATAAATTCTTTTGCTCTTTTTATATGCTGTTTCCGTTGCTCTTCCGGCATTTTTTCAAGCGTTCTCAACATCATGCCCAGCCTTGGATTTTTGGCGAAAAAATCCTTGTTATCATTGATGAAGTTCCAGAAAAGTGCATCCCATTGTTCTGCCCATTCTCCGTTGGGATAATCGCTCATTTTTTTGATGTAATTGCTGCCACTGATGTAGGGTTTCGTACTCATTTTGCCACCATCCGAAAAGGTGCTCATTCCATATACATTCGGAACCATTACCCAGTCATAAGAATCAATGAACATTTCCATAAACCACTGATATACTTCATCAGGATCGAATTGGCAGAGGTTCATTAAATTAGCAAAAATCATCAGCCTTTCGATGTGGTGTGCATAGCCGGTTTTTAGAATTTTCTGAATTGAGCTGTCAACTGGCTGGATTCCCGTTTTAGCGGTATAAAAAGATCCCGGAAGTTTTTGCTTGTGTTTCCAGTAATTTTTATTCCGCTGATGCACACCCTGATAAAGATAAACGCCCCGGACAAATTCTCTCCATCCTAAAATTTGTCTAACAAAACCTTCCAGTGAGTTTACCGGAATATCATTTTCCTTTGCAAAGGAAATGGCTTTTTCCATAACATTTTCCGCAGTTAAAAGTCCTACATTCATTAATGGAGAAAGAACACTGTGATGCAGAAAATATTCTTTCTCCACGATGCTGTCTTCATAAATGCCAAATTCCGGAAAACGCATTTCCAGGAATTGCTCAAGCCATTTTTCGGCTTCTTTGAAAGTTGTAGGATAAAGCTGTTCATCTGTAAGAATTCCGTAATTTTTTGAAAAATGTTTTTCGGTATATTCTTTCGCCTCCTCATAATATTGATTGTTTGTCGGGAAATATATGAAAGGTGCTTTTTTATTTTTAGGATATTTTCTTCGGTTTTCCGTATCATAGGTCCATTTTCCTCCCAGCGGTTTTCCTGCCTTCATCAGGATATTCCGGGTGATTCTCTGCTGCTTGTAAAAATCAGTCTGATGGTATGATTTCTTCCCTTCAAAGTAATCTTTCAGCTCTTCTTTGGTATTCAAAAAAAGAGAGCTGTCATGAATTTCAAGATCTAATTTGGTTTGTCTTAATCTTTTTTCCAGCCAATTATCACAAACATCTGTCGTTTTTATAGTTTTAAAATGGTCTTTTTCCAGTTTCAGAATTAAGTTTCTGATGTCTGAGTATTTCGATGAACTTTCGATATATTCAACCTCAAAACCGGATTTTTTCAATGTATGTTCATAGAACTTCATTGTCGCACGATGAAAAGCTATCTTCTGTTTATGAAACGCATATTGCCTGAAAAATAAGAATTCCTCTATCAAAAATACCGGCTGATCTTGGATAAGGTAATCAGTATCCTCAAAAAGCTGATGCGGAAAAATCAGTTGAGCGGTATGTTTTATTATTTTAGCCATAATCGTCTGAATTCTTGCTTAGGGTTGTAAAGTTTTGCCTGTTCTCTGGATTAAAAGGCCGGTTGTTATTTATCAGTGCTCAATTTTATTTTATTTCACCTTGTCAAAAAAATTAATTTCGAAAGGTTGTAATTAGTGAAACATTGATCCGGGACTTCTCTTTCATTTATTATAACTTTTTGGTATTCAATATATAATTCAGTTTTTTTTCCTGTGTGATATTGGATTTTCCTGCATAAGAAAATGTATTTATCTACAAATTTAGTAAATAATTTTATTTTTATTTAAAATAAAGTATAAATTTGTACTATATGATTTTTTAATTTTTAAATTATGTTGACAATACAAGCGCAATCGAATATTCCAACTGATTTTGGAATGTTTACTGTTTATGCATTTTCAGAGTTCGAAGATGATTGGAATCCGAATCTGGTTTGGGTGGCAGAAAGTACAGATTTTAGTACTGCGGTGAACGTGCGTTTTCATTCGGAGTGTATCACCGGCGAAGTTTTTCATTCTAAAAAATGCGAATGCGGGCAACAGCTGGATGCTGCTATGAAATATGTGCATGAGAACGGCGGAATGATTATTTATCTGCGTCAGGAAGGTCGGAATATCGGAATCATCAACAAATTGAGAGCTTATGCACTTCAGGAAAAAGGCTTTGATACGGTAGAAGCTAATCTGAAACTGGGATTACCGGCTGATGGCAGAAATTTTGATATCGCGATAGAAGTGCTGAAGATTTTGAAAGTAAATGAAATTAATCTGCTGACCAATAATCCTGAAAAGCTGAAATCTCTTGATAACAGTGGAATTAAGCTAAAGAATAGAATTCCGCTGGAAATAGAGTCGAATGAGGTCAATGAAAGTTACCTGGCAAAAAAGAAAGATTATTTCGGGCATCTTTTAGAAAAGGTATAATTTTTTCTTTCACCGGCAAACATTGTCAAACCACCAAAGCCTAATCCTATGAAAAAAATTCTGCTCACCGGCGCAACCGGATACATCGGAAAAAGAATGATCGACGTTATCGCTGCTCAGGGTTATCGGGTTATCTGTTGTTGCAGAGATAAAAATCGTTTTTCCAAAAGTGTCGATATTAAAGATAATCAGGTGGAGGTAGTGGAAGTAGATTTTTTAAAACCTGAAACCCTGGAAAATATTCCGAAAGATATTTCAGGAGCGTATTATCTTATGCATTCGATGAGCAATAGCAATGATTATGCTGAAAAAGAAAAAGAATGCGCTGTTAACTTTTCCAATTTTATTGAGAACACGGAATGCAAACACATCATTTATCTTTCGGGTCTTGTCAACGAAAAAGAATTATCCCAACATTTAAGTTCCCGGTTTGAGGTTGAAAAGATTCTTATGCAATGTAAAATTCCTGCCACGGTCTTAAGAGCCGGAATTATCATTGGATCAGGAAGTGCTTCTTTTGAAATTATAAGAGATCTGGTAGAAAAATTACCCATAATGATCGCTCCAAGGTGGCTTCACACAAAATGTCAGCCGATAGGAATTGCCAATGTTCTTGATTTTCTGATTTTTACATTATTTAAAGAAAAGGCCTATCGCAGAAATTTTGATATAGGTTGTGATAATGTGTTGACTTATAAAGAAATGCTCTTGGAATTTGCTAAAATCAGAGGGCTGAAAAGAAAGATTTTTACAGTTCCCGTAATGACACCCAAACTGTCCTCGTATTGGTTGTATTTTATTACTTCGACATCCTATAATTTGGCTTCCGCACTGGTTGGAAGTATGAAAATTGAGGTGGTATGCAGGCCAGAAAGCTTACTGGAAATAAAACAGATTACGGGTGTTCAGCCATTTTCATATGATACAGCCTTAAGAAGAACTCTCGCTAAAATTCAGGATAAGGAAATTATATCAAGCTGGAAGGACAGCTTTATCAGCAGCAGAAGTGATTCCAATCTGAAAAATTATCTTGATGTCCCAAAATATGGATGCTTTACGGATCTAAGAACTGCAGAATACGATGATCGTGAAAAATGTCTGAATCGGGTTTTTTCTTTAGGAGGAACAAACGGCTGGTACGGGCAAAGCCTATGGAAAATACGGGGGTTTTTGGATCTATTGATTGGCGGACCCGGATTGCGGCGTGGGAGAACACATCCCGATCAACTTCACGAAGGTGATGCTTTGGATTTTTGGCGTGTTTTATATGCAAACAAAGAAGAAGGAAAACTTATTCTCTTCGCAGAAATGAAACTTCCCGGTGAGGCATGGCTCATGTTTAAAACTTATAAAGGAAAGCTTTGGCAAAAAGCGGTTTTCCGGCCGCATGGACTGACCGGGAGATTATACTGGTATTCTGTTTTACCATTTCATGGGATTATTTTTAAAGGTATGGTAAAGAGATTAGCAAAAGAGTGACTGTTTTAAGTTATCAACTCACAACGAATATTGTCGCTCAATCTGTCATTACAGCAACGAATTTTAAAATTAAAAAACGGCATCGAAGAATGTAATCTTTGCATGAGTCTTGTGGCCTTGATGAGATTGTTATCAAATAATTTATTGTTAATCTTGTTAATTTGTTGAAATTTATAAAGTCTACTTAAATCTTATTATGTCACTGTTTTTTGATTTAATTTAGGGGCGAATTTTCGATTGTTCATTTCATTACTTGTTGATATATTGTACATTAATATTTTAACTATTTTACCTAACTTACTGTAAAAAAGTGAATAATAAGAGGTGTTGTATGCTAATGAGAAATTAATTTTTTGTTAAATTCAAAATTTAGTGACATAATTTAAATGTTTTTTTTTTACATTAGCAACTCAGAAAAACTAAACACTAAGAATCGAAAAAATCAAAGATTAAAAATATTATCATCTAAAGTCTCTTTAATAATCTCTCTTTTTTTTAGTTCTTTAATATCTCTTTTGTCACAAGAAACTGTGACTTAAGTGGCGAAGCTGTAATAACCGTGATTGCTTAACATTATGAACTTTATCAAAGGTTGGTATGTAATCTATACCAAATCCCATCTCCAAAGAAAAATAGCTCAGAATTTAGCTGAGCGAGATTTTACGATATATCTATCTCTCAATATAATAATGTCACAATGGAGTGACCGTAAAAAGAAAGTAGAAAAGCCTCTTTTTAATTCGTATGTCTTTATTTATCTGGAAATAATAAAAGATTATTTCAAAGCACTTATAATGGATGGGATTGTATTATTTATCAGATCTGGAGGCAAATTAGTCCCGATTTTAGATGAAGAAATAAATCGCATTAAAGTATGTCTGAACCATTATTATGAGGTAGAATGTAAAAGGATACATGAACTGAATATAGAAGAAAAAGAAGTTATAATATCCGGCCCTTTCCAGTCTTATCCATGTAAAATTCTATAATAAATAACAATCAAAAGATTTGTGTAAGAATAGATTCTTTACAACAAAGTCTGATCGCTGAAATCCAACCTTATCATTTAATATAATGCTAAACACATCCTCTTTATCAAATATTTTTTGGCTAAATAAGACAAAAAATAAAGAAACTGTTGTCTTATCTGAAGATAACACTGCATCTTTGGAAATCGAGATTTTGAAGTGTGATCTGGATAGTTTTCTGAAAATTTCAAAAAACAGTTCTTTATCCAAATTAACCATTCTTTCATCTATTTTTTCTTTTTTACTTGATAGATATTGCGAAGATTTTCAAGGTGTTATTAAGGTGTTTGCATCTGATCATATTCCATTAAAAAATAAAATATTATTGGATGTTGAGAAAAATACAGAGATAACATTTAAAGACCTTTTGAAGAGTTTTGCAAGCAATATTAAAGAAGCTGTTTCTCATTCTGATTACAATAACAATGATCTTGATTTAACGAAATACTCTAATTTTTCGATTCAGTATGGGAAGAGTTCTGAATCCGTACAGGATAATCTTTCTCTTTTGTATAACGAATCTGAAGAAAAGGTTGTTTTAAGTATTTATTATAAAGATATTTATAGAGGATATTTAATTGAGAATTTATTGAAGAGTTTAGTGCATATTCTTTCCAATTATGATCAATTACTAGATACAAGTCTCACCGATTATGCCCTTGTTTCAGAAGAGGAGGGAGTAGAAATGCTTAGCAGGTTTAACTTGACAACTGATTACCCTTCTGATCAGACAATTATTGATTTATTTGATTCTCAGGTAAGGAAAAATCCCGACGGGCTTGCAGTAATCTATGGAGATGTAGCTTTGAGTTATGCTGATCTTGATATGGAATCCAATAGGTTGGCTCATTATATTAAAAATCAATATGATATAAAGGCTGATGACCTGATCTGTATTCAACTTCCCCGGAATGAAAAGATGATCATATCCATACTGGGTATATTAAAATCTGGAGGAGCATATGTTCCGATCGATAGAGATTATCCAAAAGAACGGATTGACTACATTCTATCTGATACTAAAGCTAAAGTGAATATAGATGAAGTATTCCTGGCCAAGTTTAATGAAGTTAAACATGCATATTCAGCGGAAAGCTGTGGTTGTGCAATAAAAGGAAATCATCTGGCATACGTTATTTATACATCAGGAACTACGGGAACCCCTAAAGGAGTAATGATCGAGCATCAGAATGTATTTCATTCTACGATCAACAGAATTGCTTTCTATGATATTGAAAGTATGTTACTTGTCCCTTCTTTCTCTTTTGACTCTTCGGTAGCCGTAATCTTTGGAACACTGTGCAGTGGCGGAAGATTATTTATTGAAAGCAATATGAATATTAAAGATGTTGAATATATTTCGCATCAGATTATAAAAAATAAAATTGAGGGAATATTATGTGTTCCCAATTATTACTCCAGTTTGCTTACTTATCTCAATGAAAACATTTCAGGAGAAAGTACGCTGAAACATGTCATTGTTGCAGGCGAGGAATTAAGTAAAAATTTAGTATTAAATCATCAAAAACATAGCGATGCTATTCTGTATAATGAATATGGTCCTACAGAGTGTGCAGTATGGTCATCTGTTTCCATTGTCAATGATCCAAATGTAAATATTGGAAAGTCTATTTCGAATACACAGATTTATATATTGGATGAATATGGACATTTGTTACCAGTTGGAGTTCATGGAGAATTGTATATAGCGGGAGCAGGTTTAGCAAGAGGTTATTTAAACCGTGAAGATCTGACAGAAGAGAAGTTTATAGACAATCCGTTTGTTGAAGGTACAAAAATGTACCGTACCGGAGATTTGGGAAGATGGTTGCCAGATGGTACAATAGAGTATCTGGGAAGGATTGATGATCAGGTAAAGATCCGTGGGCATAGAATAGAGCTTGGAGAGATTGATCATCAGGTGCTTTCTTTTAGTGAATCTATTAAATCTGTAGTTACGGAAGTTAAAGAACATGAAGGAGACAAAAAGCTAGTGGTGTATTATGTCAGTAATTCTGTTATTGACAAGCAGGAACTAGCTTATTATTTAGAGAGTAAGCTCCCCCAATATATGCTACCTGGTTTTTACGTTGAGTTAGCGCATATTCCACTGACCAGTAACGGAAAGATCGACAGAAAGAGTTTGCCAGAAGTAAGCACTTCAGATTTAATCAAGACTGAATATGTAGCTCCAGTAACAACGGAAGAAAAAGCATTGGTAGAAGTCTGTGAGCAGGTTTTAAAATACAATCCCGTCAGTATCCGTGATAACTATTATAACTTAGGCGGAGATTCTATTAAGTCGATCCAGATCGTATCCAGATTACGTCAGCGTGGCTATAGCTTAAAAGTAGAACATATTTTACAATATCCTGTTTTAGAAGAGTTGGCTCGTTATATGACAAGAGATATTGCAGTGATCGATCAATCTGTAGTAACGGGTTATAGTATTCTGACTCCTATCCAAAGGTATTTCTTTGATAGCGAGGAACTGTCTGATAAAAACCATTACAACCAGGCTGTTATTTTAAAGAGCAATGAAAGACTTTCAGGTTCTATCTTGGAATCTTCGATCAAACGTCTTGTAGAACACCATGATGCCTTAAGAATGGTGTATAGCCAGAAAGAAGGTGAGTGGAATCAATATAATGCAGGATCAGAAGGTCATCATTATCATTTTGAATATTTTGATATCAGAGAAGAAGGCTCTTTTGAAAACGAGCAGAGTTCTTTACAAAAAATAGGAGATCGCCTCCAAAGCACCATCAATATAGAATCCGGAATATTATTCCATATAGGACATGTTTCGATGAGTGATGGTGACCGAATCATATTGGTTATTCACCACCTTGTGGTTGACGGAGTTTCCTGGAGGATTTTGCTTGAAGATTTAGGAAGCTTATATGAATCGGGAATGAAGGGAGTATCTTATGAGCTTCCTTCCAAAACAGATTCTTTCCAGAGTTGGGGAGCAGCATTGAAGAAGTATAGCAATAGTTCTTCTTTATCCCAAGAGCGTTTGTATTGGGAAGGTATAGAATCAGAGATTTATCCGGTTATTCCAACCGATTACCCTGCAAAAGGCAAACATATTTTAGATAGCAGCATCAGCTTTTCCTTAAATGAATCGTCTACGAAATTATTACAGGGGTGTGCAGGTAAGAAATACAGTGCAGAGATTAATGATGTTTTATTGACGGGATTGGCCTTATCCTTACAGGATCAGTTTGGTATTAACAAGACCAAGGTGCTGATGGAAGGCCATGGTAGAGAGGTGATGAGTACAGGCCTTGATATCAGCAGAACAGTAGGATGGTTCACCAGTGTGTATCCTTTTTCGTTAGATATCAACAATAAGAACCAGCCTGCATTGGTGAGTATCAAAGAAAATTTGAGAGGTATTCCACATAAAGGGATTGGTTACGGAGTATTAAATTATTTAGGGGATTCATTTTCTTCAACAGGAAGTCCTACTATTCAGTTCAATTATCTTGGAGATTTTGATGATACAATAGGATCAGCATTTAATTATAGCTCAGAGTCTATCGGGAATCCGGTATCTGAAGAAAACCTAGGAACCGATATTCTATTGGATGTTTCAGGAATCACGATAAGTGGTGCCATGACTATCAAGATCCGTTATTCAGGAGATCTCTTTACTGAAGCTACGGTTCAGAAATTGATGGATAGCTATCAGAATCATTTGGAGAAAATGATTGGTGAGAGTGAATGCTCAGAGGTGATTTTAACACCATCAGATCTTACTTATAAAGGATTGTCATTCAATACGATTCAGGAGATCAATAAGAAAGGGGATATTGAAGATATTTATGAGCTTTCGCCAATGCAGCAGGGCTTGTATTACCATTGGCTTGTGGAACCCAAAGGAGCCACGTATTTCATGCAGACTTCGTACAGGACAAAATCCGAGGGTCTTGATCTGTCGGAAGTAGAAAAGGCATTTGGAATCCTTGTCAATCGCTATACGGTTTTAAGGACTTCTTTTGATAATCGTTATGGAGAAGTTCCTTTGCAGATCGTTCACAAAAAAGCACAAGTTGACTTTAAGCATTTAATCTTAGAATCAGAGCTTGAATTAGATACTATAAAAGAAGAGGATATAGCCCAAGGATTTGACCTGGGTGTACCTACCCAAATGCGCCTGACGGTTATCACGCTTCCTAATGGAGAATATGAATTCATTTGGAGTCATCACCATATTATCATGGATGGGTGGTGTCTGAGTATCCTTATCAATGATTTCGCTGTTATTTTGAACTCCCTGAAGCAAGATGTGGAGATTAATTTGCCGGAATCTAAAAAATATTCGTCTTATATCAACTGGCTGAAAACAGTAAATAAAGAAGAAGCCTTAAGTTACTGGGGAAATTATCTCAAAGGGGTGGTTTCTCCAACACTTATTCCTTTTAAAAAGAGTACATCAGAAAAGGATCCTCACTTTATTACCGAAATAATAAAAGTAGAAAATGAGGAATTCGCTGGTATTAGCAATCTTTGTAAGAATCTGGGAATCACTCTCAATACATATGTCCAGGGAGTTTGGTCTTATTTGTTAAGTTGTTATAATGCATCTGAAGAAGTAGTTTTTGGGAGTGTGGTTTCAGGAAGACCGGCAAATATTGAAGAGGTTGAGCATATAGTTGGACTCTTTATCAATACTATTCCTGTATGTGTGAATGTAAGTAAAGATGAAACACCAAGAAATTTACTCGAAAAATTACATTACGATTCTATTCAGGGTACCGGATACCATTTTACCGGTTTATCCGATATCCAGTCTCTATCTTCATTAGGAAAAGAGTTGATCAACAATATTATCGTTTTTGAGAACTATGCAAAGCGGGATGTTGATAATCATCTTTCGATCATGGGAATGGCTGATCAAAAAGCAGATACTTTTGAACAGACGAATTATGATTTTAATATTATTGCCGTTCCGGGAAAAAATAGCTTATCAATAGATTTTAAATACAATTCATCTGTATTTTATAAATCTTTAATAACATCTTTAGCCGGGCATTTTAAGAATATATTGGGACAGTTTGCTGCTTTTCCTGATCAGGCAATCAAAAACTTCAGCTATTTAAGTAATCCGGAAGTAAAGGAATTATTGGAAGACTTCAATGGTGCAGAAACTTCATATTCTTCTGAAAAGACTGTTGTAAAATTGTTTGAAGAACAGGTTAATAGCTGTGCGAATAGTGTAGCACTAACATATGATGATGTAAAGCTTAGCTACAATGATTTAAATACAGAATCTAACCGTCTAGCTCATTACCTGAGAAATCATTACAATATCAGGTCTAATGACTTGGTTTGTATTGAACTGCCACGTAATGAAAAGATGATTGTTTCGATTCTTGGAATTCTAAAATCAGGAGGAGCGTATGTTCCGATTGATGTGAATTACCCTCAGGAAAGAACAGAATATATTATAAAAGACACCAAATGTAAATTATATATCGATGAGTCATTCTGGAAAGAGTTTGATTCATTGAAAGAAAATTATTCAATAGAAAATCTTTCTACAGAGATTCATCCTTCAGATCTGGCTTATGTTATTTATACGTCGGGTACAACAGGAAACCCTAAAGGAGTTTGTATCAGCCATTCTAGTTTGATGAACTATATTTCCTGGAGTAATGGATATTATTTTAATTGTGGAGACCGAGGCAATTGGGGATTATTCACTTCAATATCCTTTGATCTTTCAGTTACTGCACTATTCTGTTCTCTGACGAGAGGATGCTCTTTATGGTTGGGAGAGAATGAAGCAGACATTTTAGCTGTTCTTATGAATGCGTTTGAAAATCCGGATATAGATATTTTAAAATTAACGCCTTCTCATATTTCATTATTAAAGAATGTAGAAATCAATAATACGGGTATCCGAAAAATTATTTTAGGAGGAGAAAAGCTTTATAATGAGCATATTCAGATTATTCACACTATCAATAAAGATATTGAGATCTATGATGAGTACGGCCCAACAGAGGCAACCGTAGGCTGTATTGCCCGAAAAGTTGAACTATCTGTTAACACGATCGGAGGTCCAATTTCGAATACACAGATTTATATATTGGATGAATATGGACATTTGTTACCGGTTGGAGTTCATGGAGAATTGTATATAGCGGGAGCAGGTTTAGCAAGAGGTTATTTAAACCGTGAAGATCTGACAGAAGAGAAGTTTATAGACAATCCGTTTGTTGAAGGTACAAAAATGTACCGTACCGGAGATTTGGGAAGATGGTTGCCAGATGGTACAATAGAGTATCTGGGAAGGATTGATGATCAGGTAAAGATCCGTGGGCATAGAATAGAGCTTGGAGAGATTGATCATCAGGTGCTTTCTTTTAGTGAATCTATTAAATCTGTAGTTACGGAAGTTAAAGAACATGAAGGAGACAAAAAGCTAGTGGTGTATTATGTCAGTAATTCTGTTATTGACAAGCAGGAACTAGCTTATTATTTAGAGAGTAAGCTCCCCCAATATATGCTACCTGGTTTTTACGTTGAGTTAGCGCATATTCCACTGACCAGTAACGGAAAGATCGACAGAAAGAGTTTGCCAGAAGTAAGCACTTCAGATTTAATCAAGACTGAATATGTAGCTCCAGTAACAACGGAAGAAAAAGCATTGGTAGAAGTCTGTGAGCAGGTTTTAAAATACAATCCCGTCAGTATCCGTGATAACTATTATAACTTAGGCGGAGATTCTATTAAGTCGATCCAGATCGTATCCAGATTACGTCAGCGTGGCTATAGCTTAAAAGTAGAACATATTTTACAATATCCTGTTTTAGAAGAGTTGGCTCGTTATATGACAAGAGATATTGCAGTGATCGATCAATCTGTAGTAACGGGTTATAGTATTCTGACTCCTATCCAAAGGTATTTCTTTGATAGCGAGGAACTGTCTGATAAAAACCATTACAACCAGGCTGTTATTTTAAAGAGCAATGAAAGACTTTCAGGTTCTATCTTGGAATCTTCGATCAAACGTCTTGTAGAACACCATGATGCCTTAAGAATGGTGTATAGCCAGAAAGAAGGTGAGTGGAATCAATATAATGCAGGATCAGAAGGTCATCATTATCATTTTGAATATTTTGATATCAGAGAAGAAGGCTCTTTTGAAAACGAGCAGAGTTCTTTACAAAAAATAGGAGATCGCCTCCAAAGCACCATCAATATAGAATCCGGAATATTATTCCATATAGGACATGTTTCGATGAGTGATGGTGACCGAATCATATTGGTTATTCACCACCTTGTGGTTGACGGAGTTTCCTGGAGGATTTTGCTTGAAGATTTAGGAAGCTTATATGAATCGGGAATGAAGGGAGTATCTTATGAGCTTCCTTCCAAAACAGATTCTTTCCAGAGTTGGGGAGCAGCATTGAAGAAGTATAGCAATAGTTCTTCTTTATCCCAAGAGCGTTTGTATTGGGAAGGTATAGAATCAGAGATTTATCCGGTTATTCCAACCGATTACCCTGCAAAAGGCAAACATATTTTAGATAGCAGCATCAGCTTTTCCTTAAATGAATCGTCTACGAAATTATTACAGGGGTGTGCAGGTAAGAAATACAGTGCAGAGATTAATGATGTTTTATTGACGGGATTGGCCTTATCCTTACAGGATCAGTTTGGTATTAACAAGACCAAGGTGCTGATGGAAGGCCATGGTAGAGAGGTGATGAGTACAGGCCTTGATATCAGCAGAACAGTAGGATGGTTCACCAGTGTGTATCCTTTTTCGTTAGATATCAACAATAAGAACCAGCCTGCATTGGTGAGTATCAAAGAAAATTTGAGAGGTATTCCACATAAAGGGATTGGTTACGGAGTATTAAATTATTTAGGGGATTCATTTTCTTCAACAGGAAGTCCTACTATTCAGTTCAATTATCTTGGAGATTTTGATGATACAATAGGATCAGCATTTAATTATAGCTCAGAGTCTATCGGGAATCCGGTATCTGAAGAAAACCTAGGAACCGATATTCTATTGGATGTTTCAGGAATCACGATAAGTGGTGCCATGACTATCAAGATCCGTTATTCAGGAGATCTCTTTACTGAAGCTACGGTTCAGAAATTGATGGATAGCTATCAGAATCATTTGGAGAAAATGATTGGTGAGAGTGAATGCTCAGAGGTGATTTTAACACCATCAGATCTTACTTATAAAGGATTGTCATTCAATACGATTCAGGAGATCAATAAGAAAGGGGATATTGAAGATATTTATGAGCTTTCGCCAATGCAGCAGGGCTTGTATTACCATTGGCTTGTGGAACCCAAAGGAGCCACGTATTTCATGCAGACTTCGTACAGGACAAAATCCGAGGGTCTTGATCTGTCGGAAGTAGAAAAGGCATTTGGAATCCTTGTCAATCGCTATACGGTTTTAAGGACTTCTTTTGATAATCGTTATGGAGAAGTTCCTTTGCAGATCGTTCACAAAAAAGCACAAGTTGACTTTAAATATCATACAATAGGATCTAAAGATTCCCTGGAAAACGATCTGGAGATTATTAAAGAAAATGATATTATCCGTGGTTTTGCTCTGAATCAACCTACACAATTACGTTTGATAATAGTAGAATTATCAAATGATACATATGAGTTTATTTGGAGTTATCACCATATCATTATGGATGGATGGTGTCTGAGTATCCTGATCAACGATTTCTCTGCAATATTAGACTCGCTTAAACAAAGTCTGGAAGTCAATTTACCAGAACCTCAGAAATATTCTGCTTATCTTAAATGGCTAAGCGGGATTGATAAAGATTCGGCAATGTTGCATTGGAAAAACTATTTAGAAGGAATTAGTGCTCCAACGCTTATACCTTTTGAAAAGAACTCCAAAGAAGAACCTCCTCATTTTGTTACCGAAAAATTTAGTGTGGTGGGAGATGAATTTAAAGAAATTGATCAGCTGTGTCAGAAACTTGGAATTACTCTCAATACTTATATACAGGGTGTGTGGTCTTATCTTTTAAGTAAATACAATTCCTCAGAAGAAATCATATTCGGAGCTGTTGTGTCAGGAAGACCGGCAGAAATTGAGGACGTAGAACGTATGGTCGGATTGTTTATCAATACCATCCCTGTAAGGATTTTGGTTAACAAAGATGATACACCGCGTAGCCTTTTGAAAAAAGTACATCAGGATTCTATACAGAATACAGGATATCATTTCAACAGTTTGGCGGAAATTCAATCCTTATCTTCTTTAGGGAAAGATTTGCTAAGCAACATTATTATATTTGAAAACTACGTAAAGAATGAACCGAATGAAAACTTTGAAAATGTAAAAGTTTTTGATCAATCCAACTATAACTTTACATTAGTCGCAGAACCATATGAGGATCATTTAAATATGGATTTTGAATACAATGCATCAGTATATTCTTCTTTTATCAAGATTCTGGTTTCTCACTTGAAAAATGCCCTTAACCAATTTAAAACGTACATTGATACCCCTCTTTCGGAATTAGATTATCTAAGTTTCTCTGAGCGAGAGTTCCTGATCAATGAGCTTAACACTACAGAAGTTGCTTATCCTGCAGATACAACAATTCTTAGTTTATTTGAAGATCAGGTGAATGTTACTCCTGACAATATTGCTGTTGTTTTTGATGATCTTAGCTTAAGCTATACCGAATTGAATGAAAAAGCATCCAGCCTTGCTCTTCAGCTTCAAAGTGCTTATGGGATCAAGAAAGGCGATTATGTAGGAGTAATGCTTAATCGTGGAGAAAATCAGATCGTTTCTATTCTTGGGATATTGAAGCTAGGAGCAGTTTATGTACCTATAGATGCGAATCTTCCAGAATCCAGGA